>Ga0233431_1000001_pt1 | contig 1196334 bp, 1262 predicted proteins | sample SI_118_April2016_FD_179867 | JGI IMG/M metagenome (GOLD analysis project Ga0233431, IMG submission 179867) | Seawater microbial communities from Saanich Inlet, British Columbia, Canada - SI_118_April2016_200_MG | ecosystem: Environmental > Aquatic > Marine > Inlet | place: Canada: British... | reverse complement strand
AATCCAAAACTCCCCTACTTTTAACCAATCCTTTACATCTCCACCGTTCTCCCAACTTGTTGCGAGGTGATCCCGACAAGTCGGGACCATTGTACCTCACCCCAAGTTCACATATACTTTGGCCGTTGTACGCCATGGTGGAACCAACGGATAGCAGAAATTTTGGTGACAAATTTTCTTGACTCCTTTAATACTATCAACTACTATCACTCCCTTTCTAACCAAAATACATGAATAAATTAAATACATTAAATACATTACTGACAGCTTCAGTGTTAGCATTAGGAGCATGTCAAGAACCTGCCCCAATCTGCAGTAAAAATTGTGAAAGTATAGTTGCGGCAGTTGCTGCTCAGGCTAACACAACTTTGAGTGATGCTGATAAATCAGGTAGGGCAGCAGTAAACCTAGAGGACATTGATCCATCATGCAAAGCAGCTGTCAGTAAGGATGTCGCAAACTGCATGGTTGGCCAAGCACCTATTCCGGGAGATGATTGTATAAGAATGGCTACAGGAAAGTTAAGACAATGTGCACGAAAAACCCTAGAATAAGTTCAGGTTTAAGAAGAAAAAGCTAAAAATGAATAGTCACCAAAATTTCTGTTCGCCTTCGGCGAGTTCCGCCACAGCGCACAACACGGTGTATGCGGTTCACTTCCGCTCCGCGGAGCGCTCACCCAACTTGCGCAGGCATATGCCTTTGGCATATTATACGCCTGTCGCAAGTTCGCATACACCGGAACGTTGTGTGAAATGCCACCTCCGTTTAAGCTATAAATATGATAAAGGATGCAATTTTAGATACAAAAAGAGAGTATAGATACATGCTTGAACGGCAATGGGGAGATCATAACGACAACTTCGTAAATTTTGTGCTACTAAATCCAAGTACAGCAAATGAAACCAAAGACGACCCAACAATTAAAGCGTGTATTAAATTCGCACAAAATTTAAAGTTTGATGGATTCTATGTAACAAATTTGTTCGCATTTAGAACAAAAAGTCCTGAAATTTTGAAGCAAAGTGAAAGTCCAGTAGGTAGCAAAAACAATGAATTTATCAAGAAATATGCTTGCAAATCTAAACTCGTTGTCGTTGCTTGGGGAAACCACGGAAAATTTCTCAATAGAGATAAGGAGGTTCTAGAAATCCTATCTAAAATAAAAACTCCTCATTGCCTTGCTATTACAAAATCAGGAAGTCCAAAGCATCCTTTGTATATCAAAAGAAACACAAAGCCATTCGAATTTTAAGGCGGCGGTACATCACACAATAGAGTGTATTTTTTTCACCAAAAAAGTTATTATCTCATCAGAATTATATAAATTAAAATTATGCCTCAAGCAAAAATAATAGACAATGAACGCAAAATACTTGCTGACGTATTAAATGAGAGTCTGGATGACTTTCAAGATATTTCAATAGCAACAGGATACTGGGACCTAAAAGGAACCGGGCTACTTCTAGAAAAGCTAGAGAAATATAAGACAATTCGTCTTCTAATTGGTCGTGAGCCGCTTATTCCACGGCATCAACTCAAACATCCAGAGCCGGACTATCCTGAAAGAGATATTTTTAAAGATCTAGAATCTCTAGTGTATGATGAGCAATTAAAAGCAAATATCATAAAGCTCAAAGAGCTAAAGGAAAAAGGTGTACTTCAAGTTAGAATATATAAAAAGTCTTTTCTGCATGCTAAATGTTATATATTAGGAAACGAAAAGTCCCCCAATGCACTGGGAATAATTGGTTCAAGCAATTTTACTGGGAATGGACTGACTCAGAATACTGAACTTAATTCTCTAGAATCAGATCATCGAATTGTACTTTTCAATCCAAAAACAGAAGAACAGGAAGTTGGACACTTATTTTGGTTTAACCAGTTTTGGGCGGAGTCAGAAGAATGGGATGGTAGATTTATTGAACTATTAGAGCAATCGCCAGTAGGTGATGTGATGGATACTAGCGCCTTTGTTAAGAACAATCTAAAAACTAAGCTGGAGAAAGGGGAATATCCTGGTTGGGTGCCTTATGGTTATTTAAACATTGGAGAGAATGGAGTGATAACTGGAAGGCGTTTTGATAAGGACAAGCAAACTCTTTTAGAGGAATTAAATAGGCCTTTGAAGAGGGTTGAGATTGATCCTATAGAGGGGCCATTTATTAGAAAACTTTTGGATTTGGCTTTAACTGGTGTTTATGACTTGAGGATGTTGCAAGAAGAAGCGTCTAAACTTGGGATTAAAGGTAAGAATTCGGGTAAGAAGTTGGCAAAGGAAAGTGTTAGAGGAATTCTTAAGAATAGATTTTATTCTGGTAAATTTAACTATCTTGGTGAGGTTCGACAGGGGTCTCATGAGCCACTTATGTCTATGTCTGAGTTTGAAAGACTACAGGTAATACTTAATAAGCGGAGTAGGCCAAAGCGTTATAAGCATGACTATACCTATAGTACTCGAGTTCATTGCCCTGAATGTAGTCGCTTAATGAGTGGGGAGTTTCAGAAAGGCATGCATTATTATCGTTGTGCAAAGGCAAAAGGTAAGGAGGCAACTTGTTCATACAAAACACACATAAGGCAGGATGCTCTTGATAAACAAATGGTTTCTATTCTAAAAAGACTTACTGTTCCTCCAAGGATGATGGATTGGTTGTTAAAGCTACTGAAAATTTCTTATTTGCAGGAGAATAAGTTCTTGTCTGGGAAAAGGGTCTTGCTTCAAAAGAATATCAATGATGAAAAACATAAGCTCGAGAGACTTACGTCTAAATGGCTTTCTGATGCAAATGTTGATGGTGGTTTATTGTCTGACGATGATTATAAGGAGCGAAAAACTGGTATACAGAAGAATGCTGATTTATATAAGGAACAGTTGAATGATAATGATGGGGAGGAGGATAATTGGTTGGCTAAGTGTGAACAGTTCTTTAAGAAGATCCGGAATGTTGATATACAGTATGAGGAGGGTGATGTCATTGAAAAGCAGATGATCCTTCAATGGATGGGTGCAAAATTTATCCGAAAGGATGAAGTAATGACTATAGAGCTTGATGAACCATTTAATTCTTATTTGAATCCTAAAAAAGCTACATCTTCCATCCGAACGCTTGAAGGTGCTTGTGTAAGCGAAAAACTAGATTTGACGCCAGAGAGGCAAATCTGGCTCCCGGGGTCGGATTCGAACCGACGACCAATTGATTAACAGTCAACTGCGCTACCGCTGCGCTACCCGGGAACATGTAGATGTAAAATCGTCCGAAAAGGACACGCACAATATACGCAAGTGGGCTGGCTATTTCAATATCAAAATGTCTCGGAAGACTATTTGGTCATCTCTGGAGTAGGTGTAGCGTTTGAGGGCTTTGAAGCCTGCTTCGTTTGCGACCTTGCTGAATGCTGGAAAATGGTCGGTGTCTCGGCCGGTGTTGAAGGCTGTGACACACATTACTATTGGAGTTCCTTCTGGGAGGAGTTTTCTGATGTTGGTGAGCCACTTGGTGTGGAGGGAACGAAGTTCTCCGAAGATTTTGTCTCTTTGTTCTTTTGGGATGACGTTGTGGAGTGGTTTTCCGAGGTATCCTTCTGTGACTATTGCACTTATGTTTTTTGGGATTTCTTCTTCGGTGAGGGTTGTTGCGTCTTTTACGTGGGTTTTGAAGGTTCGATTGTTTAAGTGGAGTTTGTCGGTTAACCATTCGCAATTGTCGTGAGCGTATTTTGTCATTCTGTCTAGGAGGTCTGAGCCGTGGACTTCTTTGTTCATTAGGAGGCCTTCCATCAGGATTGTGCCGCTTCCGCAGAATGGATCGTAGATAACCTTGTTTGGTTTGTCTAACGCTGGCTCAGCGAGGTTTATCATGATTTGGGCGAGTTTTGGTGGGAGCATTCCTAGGTGGGAGTCTCTGAATGGTTTTTTGTAGTCGCGTAGTGAGTATTTGTCTGGGTTTTGGACCGAGACTGTTTGAGTTGTGTAGATTTTGTGGTTTTTTGGGCTGAATAGAATTGAGATTTCTAGGCCTTTTTCTAGGATTCGGCTTTTGTATACCTGGGCTGAGGAGGTGTTTTCCCATGGTTTGTTGATGAATCTACTACTGACTGTTGAAGATTTAAGGAATTTTTTAGAAAAAATTAATAAATTTTTAAGTAGAATGTTAGTTCGGCCTGGTATGTTGAATATGTTGATAGCAAAGAGGAGTTTTCCGGAATTATCTCTGGTTCGGAGGCAATCGAAAAATATCTTCTTAACATGTTCCTTAAAAAACGCTTCGAGTTCTTGAGGTTTTGTGGAAGTTACTTGGTCTTCTGAGGTTACTTTCATGATTTTGATGGCGCCTCCCATGCGATCTTGGGTTTTTTGGTCCAAAACATGCTCGGTTTTTACTATGGCGTAGTTGTGGACGATTTCTTCGACTGAATCCTCTCCAAACAGAGATTCAATCTCTGCGATTGCGAGTTCTTTTATTCTTCCTAATTCGAAAGCGTATAAATTCATATCCTTATAATTTTTAAAAAATTTCCAAATGATTAAACAGTGGCGTATTGTAACTGATTCTGCCTACCAAGAACAGGTCTTTTTGATAACAATATTTGTGTTGAGTATAGTGGCTTCCTTTCTGTTTGGCTATATGGTTTTCCGGTATGAAAAACTGGAGATGTGCCGGACTGGGATTGAGGTTTTGCCAGAAATCAATCCTGGTGCAAAGCCGTAATTTGATTGGTAAGGGATTTTGTGTTGAAGTTATCTAGTGGCGAATGTATTTTGGAGTTCGTAGGCACCGCGAGGGGACTGCGATTCTAAAAATTTTTAACTCAAATTCTTATGGCTATGTCATTAAACAAGGTTCAACTAATCGGTAACCTTACTCGAGATCCAGAAATGAAACAGCTTCCAGGTGGAGCGGTTGTTACTAGTTTTGGATTGGCGACAAATTTTTCTTGGACTAACCAAGATGGTGAAAAACAAGACAAGACTGAATTTCACAATATCACTGCTTGGAGAAAGCTTGCTGAGATTTGTGGAGAATATCTTAGAAAAGGTTCAAAAGTTTATATTGAGGGTCGACTTCAGACTCGTGATTGGGAGGCAGAAGATGGAACAAAGAGATATCGAACAGAGATTGTTGCTGACAATATGATCATGTTGGACAAAAAGGGAGATGCTGTAAGCGGAGGTTCTTATGCTGGTGCTGAGGATCGAGCAGCAGGTGGAATTGATACTGCTGACGAAGCTCCTGCTAAAGGAAAAGCTAAGGCTGAGTCTTCTGATTCAAAAAAAGAAGAGGTGAAGGTCGACGACCTCCCGTTCTAATTTCAAAATTAAATAAGAAACGCCGCCCAATTTCACATGATATTCCATAGAGATGGAGTATTATCAGAGGTGGGAACGGCGTTTCAACGAAGTTCTCCCTACTAGGTAGATTTTTACGATAATTGGTAGAAATCTACTGGAGCGGTTTTTTAAGTGGTCGCTGCGCCACCATTTTTGTTTTTGTTTTGACCCTCAGGGCTCGCTAGGCGAGGACGAGGGAACTTTTCGGTGATGGAGGGCCTAGGAGGTTCAGGTTTGTTGCTCTGTTTTGGAGCAATTTGCCGAGCCAAGGTCGCGCCATCGAAAAGTAGGGAGTGGAGAGGCATTTTTGTCTGATGTGAGAGGAGAAACGCTCCTCCAGCCCCTACCTTTTCTAGTAGTTCGAACTTTCAAAGAACACAGTCGTAATCAATAAATTATACCAAAATTTGGAGTTTTTATCAACCTGTTATATACTCATTCTGCTTATTTTATTAGTGATTTTTAACCCCCACAAACTATGTCTGATTTATCTAAAACTTTCCGAGTGATTTATATGTATTTGGTTGCTTTGATTTCGGTGATTGTTTTTATTATTGGTGCTGTGAATTTGATTGATACTGGGCTCAAAAGTTGGGTTTTTCCAGTGGATGGTTATTACTATGAAGATCCTTTAGGGAATTGTTCTGTTGGATTGATGAAGGAGGAAGGGCGATTTGAGACTACTGAAGAATGTGAAGAGCACTATGAGGCGCAAAAAGCGCGAAATGTTCAGAATCAACTTAATAGAGATCTTGCATTTGGTATCTCTATGACTGTAGTATCTTTGCCAATTTGGCTTTTGCATCTTGGAATGATTCGAAAAGATCGAAAAAGAAATCAATAATTGATTAAAACATGGCTGATTTGACTGGAAAATTAGTTTTGATTGTGGGACCGTCTGGGTCTGGAAAAGGGTCTATCATTCGTGAACTAAGGAAAAAGCACGATGATTGGGTTTATCCGGTTTCTCATACGACTCGGCTGATTAGACCTGGGGAGGAGGATGGATTGGTTTATCGATTTATTTCTCGGGAGGAGTTTGAATCTCGGATTGAGGAAGGGCAATTTCTTGAATATGCGACTGTTCATGGACATGATTATTATGGCACTGATAAGCGACGGATTATGGAAGGACTTGAGGCTGGCAAAGTTGTTGTGAGAGAAGTTGATATTCAAGGTTTTAATTCTATTGTGGCTGCTATGTCTAAGGAGAATTTGGTTTCGGTTTTTGTTGAGGTGAAGAGCTTGGAGGATTTGAAGGAAAGGATTCGGGGACGAGCTGAAATGTCTGACGAAGAACTTGATCGTCGGATGGAGAGCGCTCGTGCTGAGATTGAGCAGGCTGACAAATGTAATTATCGGATTGTAAATGAACAAGGTCAGCTGGAAGAGTCGGTTGATAAGGTTGAAAAAATGATCCTCGAAAGTTTATAAGTTTTATAATGGACAAGCATCACAAAGAGCTCGGTACCGAGCCAATTTCTAAACTGATTTGGAAACAATCTGTTCCTGCTATGATTGGTCTTTTTGTTTTGGCGCTTTATAACGTGGTGGACACTATCTTTTTGGGGCATTATGTTGGGACTCTTGCGGTTGCGGCTCTTGCGGTGAGCGTGCCGGTGCATATTGTTGTGATTGCTTTGGCTCAGACTATTGGGATTGGAGCTTCATCGATTATCTCGAGGAGATTGGGTGCAGGGGATTATGAGACTGCTGGAAAGGCTTTGGGAAGTTCTTTTGTTTTGGTTGGTTTGATTGGGATTGTTACTTCTGTTTTGGGGATTTTTTATCTGGATGAAGTTTTGATTTTGTTTGGGGCGACTGATGCTATTTTGCCTTATGCACGGGATTATTTGAGTGTTTTGTTGTTTGGTGCTGTGTTTTTGCTTTTTGTTGCTTCTTCGAACAATATTATCAGGTCTGAGGGGAAGGCAAAGTTTGCGATGACTGTGATGATTTCTTCCGCTTTGGTGAATATTGCTTTGGATCCTGTTTTTATTATTTGGTTGGAAATGGGGGTGCGTGGTGCGGCTATTGCTACTGTTATTTCACAGATTGTGGCTTTTTTCCTTGCTCTTTATTATTTTGTTGGAGGAAAGAGTGGGATCAAGTGGCGATGGGATTATTTGTGTTTGGAATTGAAGATTGTGAAAGAGATGTTTGCTATTGGGGCTGCTAGTTTTGGAAGACAGGTTGCGGGGTCTGTGGTGGCTATTGTTTTTAATAATTTGTTGGCGGTTTATGGTGGGGAAGTGGGGATTGCGGCTTATGGAGTTGTGATGAGAATTACGATGCTGTTTATCATGCCGATGTTTGGTGTGATGCAGGGAATGCTCCCTGTTCTTGGTTACAATTACGGAGCAAAGGCTTACGAAAGAGCTCACGAGGTGGCTGTTGCCTCTATTCGGTATTCGACTTATATCTCGACTGGAGCTTGGGTTTTGTTGTTGATCTTTGCAGGTTTTGCTGTGAGGGCTTTTACTTCTGATCCAGAGCTTGTTTCTGTGGGGGTACGGGCTTTGAGGTTTTCGGTTTTGTTGTTGCCTTTGATTGGGTTTCAGCTTGTTGCGGCTGGTGTTTATCAAGCTATAGGAAAAGCCAAGCCTGCTTTTATTCTTTCTATGTTGCGACCGGCTTTGTTGCTTATCCCTTTTGCCATTATTCTCTCTGAGATCTATGGGTTGGATGGGATTTGGCTTTCATTCCCAGTTTCAGATTTCTTTGCTGGGATAGTTACTTTCTTTATGTTGAGAAAGGAGTTGCGATTGATTGGGGGGAAGGTTTAGTGGTAGATTGTTGTGCGTAATTTCTTGATTCATTAATGGGGCGTGGCCAAGTGGTAAGGCAACGGTTTCTGGTACCGTCACTCGGGGGTTCGAATCCCTCCGCCCCAGCCAATAATATGTTTTATGGGTGAAAGTATGAAAAAAGGTGGAGGTGTTGAAAAAACAAAAAAATCCCCATGTGAATCTGGGCGTGTTTGTGATTATGAAGCTAGGCCTGCACTTCTTGGCAATGTTGCTAAAGCTGAAGTTGCTGAGAGGAGCCGTGAAGATCCTGATGCTATTTTAGCCAAGCTGGATGATGAAAAATTGTTTGAGAGTGTCTTAGCAGAGTTGGTAGCGAAGCCTAAGTATGAACATTTGAGAGATGTTAAATATATTTATGTTAGCCCTTTTTTGAGGGTTCAATTTGTGGGTGACTTAAAAGATGGTGGAATTATGTTATATGCTAGAGGGCTTGAAGATGGGGAGCGAGATGATTTGAACTTGGGGTCGGTAGGTGTGAAGGATGGTAAAATGACTACAGCTTTGGGATTTAAGGGGAAGCTTGAATTGAGTGATGATGATATAAAGGATCCTTTTGTTAAATATATCCTAGATCAAAACTCTGTAGAATATAATATTGCGCCTGCGGATAGACTTGAGAAAGCTAAGTTGATTCATTCGACAAAAAATCTTGAGAATAAAGATAGACAACTTGTGCCTTTTAAAAAAGAAGATCTTGGTGAAATTGTTGGACAAGTTGATTTTGGGTTTGCTCAGAAGGGAGGGAAAGTTGCGACTTACGGTTTAGCGAATTGTGTTGCGGTCGCTGTTTATAACCCTAAGACAAAAACTGGAGGGATTGCGCATATTGATCCCAATATGAAGGTGAAACCTGCTTTTGATTCACTAATGAAGGGTGTGGGAGTTAACAAAGCTGGATCTGCTGATGTTGAAGTAAGTTTGGTTGGTGGATGGAGTGGCTATTCTGAAAGGACTGTTTATTATCTAAAAGATTACGTTAAAGGTGCGGGTTTGGATATTAAATATGAGGATGTTCTTGGGGAGAAAATTTCTAGGGGAATTGTTATGGATACTGAAACTGGAAAAATTACTTATATTGAGAGAAAAGGGTACTAGACCCGAGTAGCTAGCTAATTAAATTACCAAAATATCTATGAATAAAAAACAATCTTGTCAGAGTTGTATGATGCCTTTTTCCCAAGATCCTGGAAAGCGTGAAGATGATCGTTATTGCAGCTACTGTTATAAAGATGGAGATTTTACCTACAAAGGTGACTTAAAAGGGTTCAAAAAGATTTGTTACGAAGGTATGAGAAAGCATGGGACGAATTTTGTAACCGCTTGGGTTCTTAGTCGTATGGTTGGATTTGCGCCACGTTGGAAGAAGTAGGGGAAGGCTTCTTTATGGTTGTAAAATAACTTCTGTTTCTCCGTTAATTGAAATAATTACATCGCTCACTGTCGAAAATTGTTTCAAAGTTTGTTTGATTTGAGCGATGATTGCGGAAGTTTTGCAAGAACCACCAACCTGATATTGGAGTTGTTCATTGAAATCAATGTTTGCTATTCCATTTTGGATGGTTAGACTCTGAACTTCTACTCCGGAATTGATATTGGTTACATATCCACTGTTTTTCTCAGAGATGGTTGGACCTTTGAGTAATTCTTTGATTGTTGCCATGGCAATGCCACTGGTTTGAGGAATTGTCCTCTCTACAGGTAGAACATTGGTGCATTCAAACGCCCAATTTGGATCTGTATCAGGATTGTTGAAATAGACTTCTATTGTCATTGTTTCGTTTGTTGTGGGGGCCAGGACTATAGGTCCGCTAGAATCTGGAATTGGTTGAGATTGTGTGCAACCGGCAAAAACCAATATAAGCGCTAAAGGGACCCAAAAATGTTTTGAAAAGTTATTCATATGCCCAGTATGATCGTAGACTGTTTATTTTGCAATGGTTCTGTGGTTTTTTGTGGAGGTGAATGGTTACTCAATGTTTGTTTCATTTTTTGCTGAGAGGTATACTGAAGTCCAGTTTTGGCTATAAAGGTGATTTGCTCCGAGTAGCCAGCCAAAAATAAACAATTGAAAGTGAAAACATCATTGATTAGTGATTTGCTTGAAAGTAACTACAGGTTGTTGAAGAGTTTGCATCCTCTTCGCAGAGTCACTTTGGAGATAACGAATCAATGTAATCTGCAGTGTCGACACTGTTATATGAGTGCTAGCCTTGCTAGTTCTCCTGATTTGTTAACATTCGAGGAAATAAAAAGATTTGCCGAAGAATTGAAAAAACACTTTGGGGCAAAGATTCCAATATCAATTACAGGAGGAGAGCCATTTCTCAGAAAAGATATTTATAAAATTCTGGAATACTTCAAAAAACTTGGATTTCAAACAACAATTGCAACTAATGCTTTGCTTATAGATGACAAAGATATTCCTAAACTGAAAAATCTTGTTACTGAAATTGCGATTAGTCTTGATGGAGAAGAGGAAGATCATGATTTTTTGAGGGATGCTTTTGTCTTCAGAAAAGTTCTTAAAAAGATTGAAGCAATCAAGGCTTCAGAAATTCCTTTAACAATTAAAACAGTTGTTTTCAAGAGAAATCAAAATAAATTGCTTGAGATATATGAGAACTTAATTACGAAAATTAAGCCTTATCAGTGGCATCTTATTCCGATTATGAGTTGTGGTGCTGCTCAAAAAAACAGGGATTTATGTATTTCAAACTTCGGATCTAAAAATATTTATAAACAAATAGAAAAGATTGTTGGGACTCATGGGGATGAAGGAGTAAATATAATTTTGGGAGAAGGGGATCTTTTGTTCAAAAAAGGAAAACTCAGTCAAAATAGAGAACCTAAAAGATGCCATGCAGGCATTACAATGATGTCTGTATTGTTTAATGGCGATGTTGTCCCGTGCATAAACGGAAGGCATGGAAAAGTTGATGTGCAAGGTAACATTCGGTACAATGACGTACGGAAACTTTGGAAAAACGGATTTAAAAAAAATAGAAACAAATCTTATTATCAATGTTCAAGCCATGAAGTCTAAAATTCAAAAAATATATCTCACAATTACCTCAGCGGCTGTTTTTTTTCTTGGGAAAATAGGTGTGGCCAGTGCTAGTGCAAGTATTATTCTTGGTGGAGATATTCCAGTTCCTGTTGAACTAGAAGCCCCGAGTTTTCTTGAGAAATCCTTAGAATTAGGGAGGATGTTTTGGGGAGGAATTGCTTTGGTGCTTTTGCTTGTAATTCTTTTGGTTATAAAAATTATAAGAAGAAGGAAGTAATTGCGTTAAATAGGGCTCCAGATCCGGGTGGTCAGCCAAATTGATTTTTCTTTATATGATGTTATTGTCTAGATATTCTTAACTTTTTTATCATGAAGTATTTTATTATCGGATTCTCTGTGTTGGCTGTGCTTGTGGCTGTTTGGGTTTGTGGAAGTTATTATGGTTCAGAGGATGTTGAAGAGCCGTCTGATGTTGTTGTTTTGGAAACGGATGGTGGGGAGGCTGGGGATATTGTTGTTGAAGATCTTGAACCTTTGGAAGATGTTTTGGTTGATGAGGACGTCGAAGAGGAAGAAGTTGAATGGGTTAGTCCTTATGAAAAATGGGCGATTCCTTATTTGGCTACAGAGGATCTAGGGAGATTTGTTTTATTTGAATCTATGGATACTGATTGTGTAGGAGTTTCTCATGGGGAGTTGAATGGTGGAGATATGTTGAGTTCGCTTATTGTGAATGATCCATTTCGTGGACGTGTTGAGCTTGATCGATATTCAAAATCTTATGTGACGGATCTTGAGAAACGTGTCAGTGGTTTTACAAATGAGAGTTATCAGTCTGATTTTTATGCTTTTGCTTCTTGCAATTTGAGAGAGGGAGTTGATGCGGTTTCTGGGTATTTTTGGCCTATGGGCGAGGATACCTCTGAGGGGTCTTTTTCTAGAATGGAGCACGGGGAGGATGAGGTTATGTTGATTGTGAATGGAGAGGATGTTGTTCGTGTTGATGGGGATGTTCGGTTGTATAATTCTACTGCTACTGGGGCTGAAGTATTCCCGTGCAAAGGGGCGATGGTTGAGGGGGCTGCTGAATGGACTTGTTTTCTTGGGCTTGCGGATGATGAGTACGGATATACTTTCCCGTTGTTTGGTATTTGGAATATTTCTTTAGAGGATGGGGAAGTTTTGGATTATCGAGAATATTATGAGGACTACAATACGGATCATGAGATGTAGTTTCTGTAAAATCGCCCCAGCCAAAATCTTTTCTTTCTATCAATCTGTTGATATACTTTTTTTTGACGAATCCTAACCTCACCCTATGCAAAAACAGTATCTTGGTCTTAAAATGACCAAAAAAGAACTTTATGGCGGTAAATATTTGCTTGCTGCTTTTACGATGAAGCCTGCAAAAGGCGAAGATTTTAAAGGGCTTGCGACCGAGGTCGCGGCTGAATCTAGTACTGGGTCGAATATGCGTGTTTCTACAGCGACTTCTTTTTCGGATGATTTGAATGCACGAGTTTACAAGATTGATCCTAAGAAAAAGTTGGCTTATTTGGCTTATCCATTGGAGATTTTTGATCGGGGTGGGAATGTGCAGAATGTGATGACTTATATTGCGGGGAATGTTTATGGGATGTCTACTTTGAGTGGGCTTCGTTTGGAGGATGTTTGGTTCCCAAAAAAGATGCTTGATCAATTTGATGGACCATCTTATACGCTTGCGCAGATGAAGAAGTATCTTGGGATTGGTGGGAGGCCTGTACTTGGGACTATTGTGAAACCAAAAATTGGGCTTAAGCCAAAGGAATTTGCTCAAGTTTGTTATGAGTTTTGGAAAGGGGGAGGGGATTTTGTGAAATTTGATGAACCTCAGGCAGATCAGTCGTTTGCACCTTTTGTGCAGGTGATTCGTGAGGTTGATAAACAGATGAGAAAGGTAGTGAAAGAGACAGGAAAGAACAAAGTTTTTTCAATAAATGTTTCGGCGGCGGATCTTGACACTATGATCAAGCGGGCGAAATTTGTGAAGAAGACTATGAAGCCTCATAGTTATGCTTTCTTGGTGGATGGTGTTACTGCGGGTTGGACTGCTGTGCAGACGATTCGAAGGCTTTTCCCAAATGTCTTTTTGCATTTCCATCGGGCTGGGCATGGGGCTTATACAAGACCTGAAAATGCCTTTGGATATTCGGTTCCGATTCTTACAAAATTTGGACGACTTGCTGGGTCTTCAGGGATCCACACGGGGACTGCTGGAATTGGAAAGATGAAAGGAGATACGTATGAAGATGTGACTGCTGTGCATGCGGCTTTTGATAAGAAGTCGAAAGGTTTCTTTTATGAGCAGGATTGGAAGGGAATGAAGTCTTGTGCGCCTATTGCTTCTGGAGGGCTTAATCCGACGAAGTTGGCGCCATTGATTGAAGCTTTTGGTTCTACGAATTTTATTACAACAATGGGAGCGGGATGTCATTCTCATCCTGATGGGACGCGTGCTGGTGCGACTGCGCTGGTACAAGCGTGTGATGCTTGGCGCAAAAAAAAGACGATTGATGAGTATGCAAAAACTCATCCAGAGCTCGCGAAGGCTATTGAGAGATTTAGAAAATAAGGTATTATTTGCCTAAGATGAAAAAACATTCCCTCATACTGTTTGCGACTCTGTTAATAACTTTTGTGTTTCAGCCTTTGGTTGCGAATGCTGGTCATTTTGATGATGTCGAGCATGACAGCCGATTTGCGTCGATTAGTTATTTAGTTGAGCTTGGATATATCGATGGTTATGATGACGGGACTTTTCGACCTGATGCTTTGGTGAATCGTGCTGAGTTGGTGAAGATTTTGGTTGAAGCTGATGGTGTGACTTTGGCGGATTTGGAAGCTGATGGGGGGTATGTGGATTGTTTTGATGATGTTATGGATGGTTGGTACGAGGAATATGTTTGTTATGCGGTTTCGAAGGGTTGGGTGAGTGGATACAATGATGGGAAGTTTTATCCCGAAAGAAATGTTACTCGTGCTGGATTTGCGAAGATTTTTTCTAAGGCTAGAGGGTATGAGCCTTCTGCTGATGATTTGAATTTTTATGATGATGTTGGAGAAGGGGATTGGTTTAGGCCTTATTTGAATGCTTTGCGTCGTCGGGGGATTTTGTGCAAGTATTCTGGGTCGATTGAGCCTGATGGGTATGTGACTAGAGGGAATTTTAGCAAGATGTTGTACAAGTCTCTTCTGGTTGGAGAGAGACCTATTGTGGAGGAAGTGATGTTTAATTTTGGTGGAGTTGGATATTCCCTATATGGCTTCACTGATGGGCGTCTTTATTATTATTTTGATAAGGAATTGTTTGAGAATGATGCTTATAGAGATACGTTTATTTACACTGTGGCTTCTTTGCAGCGGTGTGTTTATGATGATTTAGCAACGACGTTGGGGGTTGATGAATTGACGAACGATTATAAATTTTTCTTTTTGTATGACGAGGACAAGGATTATGCCTATACATTCAAAAATGAGTTTGTTTATTTCAAAGATCAGCAAGTGGGAATGGAGGATATAGAAGAGGCTTCAGCGGGATATGCTGAGGATTTTGTAAGGATGGCGCAGTGGGCTTTGGAGGAGTAGAAGGCTTTAGATTTTGAATTTTTTTCCTTCGTATCGGATCATCTCGACGTGGGTTTGTTGACCGAGGATTTCTTTTGAAAGGGGATCGTCGTAGTCACAGTCGTAGACGACTTTTGTGATTCCTGAGTTGAGGATCATTTTTGTGCAGATTACACATGGGAATGTGTTGCAATACAGGGTTGATCCTTCGATTGAGATTCCGAATTTTGCTGCTTGAGTGATTGCGTTTTGTTCGGCGTGGGTTCCTCTACAGAGCTCTGCGTTTTTGCCTGAGGGGACGTTGAGCTTTTCTCTGATACATCCGACTTCTGCGCAATGTGGAACGCCTCTGGGGGCTCCATTGTATCCGGCGGTGAGTTGTTGTTTGTCTTTTGCTATTACTGCGCCTACCTTTCTTCTGCAGCAGGTTGCTCTCTTTGCCCAAGTGTATGCAACTTCCATAAAAATTTCATCGAATGATGGTCTGTTGACGCCTGTTGTGGATTTCACGAAGTGGTCGAGTTTTTGGTCGAGTTCCTCTAGTGAGCCTTCGTTTATGATCAGGAATTCTGACATATCGAGGCATTTTTGGACTTGTTGGCCTGTTTCCTCTTCGCCGACGCCACTTTCTTTTTTGAGGCGGTTGAATACTTCGTCTTTTGTGATGTTTTCTTCTCCGGGTCTTCTGCGTGATTTGATACGGTCTGTGATTGTTGTTAGGCTAGAAGTTACGGCTAGGAGTTTTGAATTCGGAAGTTTTTTGAGCTCTTTTGCTTCTGATGGGTTTCTTATTCCGTCTATGATCCATTTTCCTGTTCCGAGGATTGCACCTTCTTCACCTTCGATTTTTTCTCTTACGCGAAGTCCTAGGATGCTTGGTCCATAATTGGCTCTGAGTTCGTTGCCTACGTCTTGCAGGTTTTCACGGGTATGTTCAAGGCCACGTTTGTCTGCTTCTTCTCGGATCATGTCCGAAAGAGAAATGTATTTGTATCCTTGTGCTTTGAGCTTTTCGGAAATAACTCCTTTTCCTGTGCCCATATATCCTGTGAGTGCAACGTACATTTTGTTTGGTTTACAAAATCAATTGGTGCTGTGAATTTTATACCTACTTTTTCGCAAGTTCAATTGCAATTCTCAAAATGGGTGTTAAGATCCTTTTGCGTGCTTACTAAGTTTCCACGCTTGTCATCGTTTTGTTGATTTGGTCCTCGCTTCGCTGCGGGCCACCTCTCTGCGTTCGGTGGCTACTAAACTTAACCCCTTCACAATGAAAGGTTTCAAACATTTGCCAGGTATCGCTGCGGTTTTTGTTGGTGTGCTTCTTATTTCGAATGTTGCATCTACAAAGATGGTTCAAATCGGCTCTTTTGAGTTCGATGGTGGTACTTTGCTTTTTCCCCTCGCTTATATTTTTGGAGATATCCTTACTGAAGTTTATGGATACGCCAGGTCTCGACGGATTATTTGGTATGGGTTTTTGATGAATATTATTATGGTTGCTGTTTTTATGGGAGTTGCTTATTTGCCTGCGCCAGAATGGTGGGGGAATCAAGATGCGTTTATGGCTATTCTTGGGCAGACTCCACGAATTGTTCTTGCTAGCATGGTTGCGTATTTTGCTGGAGAATTCTCGAATTCTTACCTGTTGGCGAAGATCAAGGTTTGGATGAATGGGCGACGGCTTTGGGTGCGGACTATTGGTTCGACTTTGGTTGGAGAAGGGCTTGATACTGTGTTGTTTGTTTTGATTGCTTTTTATGGGGTTTTCTCGATGAATGATTTGATTGTGGTGATTGTGTCGAATTATATTTTCAAGGTTGGAGTTGAGGTTGTGTTTACACCTTTGACTTACCTGATCGTTGGAAAGCTCAAGAAGAGTGAGGGAGTTGATTTCTATGACAAGGGAACTAATTTCAATCCGTTTAGATTGAAAGGGTAGAGTTTTAGTGCTATAAATTGGGTGTTTAATTCCTCATATTTATTATTTCCAATTCCCTATGAAAAAAATTCTAAAAAAGGTTGCTACCAAGTACGTCGATACTCTGCAGAAGGCTCTTTCTGGAGAGGATGATGAGATGAAAGGTGGGCGTGCGCCCAAGAGCAAGATGGTTGAGAAAGAACATTCGATGGTGGTTAACAGGTTACCTGGGTACTTTTTGATTTTCTCAATTGTTGGTGTGTTTTATTTGTTGCTTACGATTATTGAGCCGTTTCTGACTATTTTGCTTGTTGCTGCGATTCTGACTATTTTGTTTTATGGGATGTATGAATGGATCTTGAAGAAGTTTCATGGGATGAGTCGGTTGTCGGCGCTGCTTTCGTGTTTTATCGTGATTTTTATTATAGTTGTGCCTCTGATTGGGTTTGTGATTTTGTTAGCGAGAGAAGGTTTGGAGATGTATGATACTGTTTCTACTATGATTGCTAATGGTGACTTGGATGCTTTCTTCAAATGGGAAGAAGGTGGTTGGATTTTTGATCTCAAGGAGAGTCTGAAGCCTGCTGTGAATCTGGATAGTATTGATATCAAATCAATGATTATTGATAGTGCGCAGAATGTTAGTACTTTCTTAGTTTCTCAAAGTGCGGTGATCGTGAAGAACTTTGGAACTATCGTTGTGAGCTTCTTTATCATGTTGTTCTCGATGTACTATTTGTTCAAGGATGGAGAAAAGATTGTGGACAAGCTTACTGTGATCAGTCCACTTCCTAGGAAATACGAAAATGAAATTATCAAAAGGATTGCGGAGACTGTGAAGGCTATAGCTTTTGGAACGTTCCTTACGGCTTTCATTCAGGGGATTTTGGCTGGAATTGGGTTTGCGATTGTTGGAGTGTCTAACCCTGTGTTTTGGGGTGCTGCGACAGGTTTGTTCTCGTTGATTCCGTTGATTGGTACGTCTGCTATATGGGGGCCTGCGTCGATTTTGTTGTTGTTGTTCGGAAATTATTTTGGTGGAGTTTTCTTGATGATTTGGGGACTGTTTGTTGTTGGGACTGTCGATAACTTGGTTCGTCCTTATCTAATTGGAACGCGTTCAAAAACCTATCCATTACTTACATTTTTTGTGGTATTGGGAGGTATCTGGACTTTTGGTTTGAAAGGTTTGATCTTTGGGCCGATTGTTTTGATTTTGTTGATTACTCTTCTGCATGTTTATGAACTCGAATATAAAAATGTTCTAAGTAAATAATTTTTAAGTAAATAACCCTTTTAATATGGCTAAAAAACAAAAGTTTGATATGCAGGATGTTCCTTTTCTTGGAGCACTTGCTCTTTTTGTAGGATTTGCTCTCTATGGAATTTTCTCATTCAATGGAATTATCGAAGGATATACTGACGAAGGGTATACCGCTGTTTTGGGCGAGGATGCTCTGGCTGATGGCGGAATTATTCTTGCTGATGGTACTTTGCCTGAAATTTACACTGCTCCAGTTGCAGAATCGGACGAGATCTTTACTGATGTTGTTGGTGATCATCCCAATGCGACAGCAATTGCTTATTTCAAACAAATGGGTTTTGTTGGTGGATATGATGATGGGACGTTCAGACCTGATAATTCTGTGAATCGAGCTGAATTATTTGCGATTTTGACCAACTCTCTTGAGTCTGATTTTACGGGAGGAGTTTATGAAAATTGTTTCACAGATGTGAAAACGGAATGGTTTGCTACTCAAATTTGCTATGCAGCAGGAGAAGGCTGGGTTGAGGGCTACAAAGACGGGTCTTATAAGCCAGGACAGACTGTGGTGACAGCTGAGGCTGTGAAGATCGTTTTGAAAGCTTATGGTTTTGATGTGCCGGATTCAGTTAGTGTGCAGCCTTTCTCTGATGTTGAAGTCGGAATATGGTATGCGCCTTATGCGGCTACTGCGAAAGGGAACTACATTGTGACTGGTAGTCTTTTTGAACCTATGAAAGAAGTTACGCGAGCGTATTTTGTTCAGCTTGTTTATAACGCTATGCTCTAAAGAGATTTCCTCTTTAGAATCTTTCGAACATTGCGGCGAAGTTTTTGTATGGTTGAGCTCCTATTGCAACGAATCCGTTGACTGTGAAGCTTGGAGTTCCTGATATTCCTACAGAGTTTGCTTCTTGGACGTCTCCTGCGATTTGTTCAGCGTATTTATTTGTTGCGATGCATACTTCGAATGTTTCTTTGTCTGCTCCGAGTTCTTCTGCGTATTCTGCAAAAGTTGCGTCTACATCACTAGCTCCGCTCCAGTTTCTTTGGGCTAGGAATATTTTTTCGTGCATTTCCCAGTATAGGCCTTGTTCACCTGAACATCTTGTTGCGTTTGAAGCGTTGTATGCTTTTGTGTGACCTGTTATTGGAAGATCTTTTACGATGTATTTAACTCTTCCTGTGCTGATGTCTTTTTGTTTGATTTCTGGGAATGTTTGGATTGTGTACGCTTGGCAGTATGGGCATTGGTAGTCTGTGTATTCGATCATTGTGATTGGTGCGTTTTCAGCTCCGAGGAAATAGTATCCGTCCTCTGTGACACCTCCTGAGACGTCGAGGTCTGTTGGAACTGCTGCTAATGGTTCTGCGTCAAGGAGATCGGCTTCACAATTGTTTGTGGCTATGTTTCCTGCGCCAAAACCTACTATTAGAGAGATCGCTACTACACCTAATATTTGTAGATATTTCATTTGGATGGGGTTAGAAGAAATTATTAATGTTGTATTCTATATACAGGTCATTTATTTGATTTGCAAGGTTGCCGATGCCGCCCAAAAGCATGGTGAGGGCGAGGAATAACAGGAGTAGGAACATTGCAGTTTTGTATATTATGTTAAAGCGTTTGCTGCTTGCTAATTTTGATGTGATTTTTGATGAAAGTTGTCCGATGAGGATAAATGAGAGGGCCATACCGAGTGCGTAGATTGCAAAGAATGCTAGGCCTTTCAAGAGAGTTGCTTCGACTAATGCGAGTGTGAATATGCTTCCCATGATTGGGCCGTAGCACGGGCTCCATCCGAATGCGAATACTAGTCCTGCTACAAATGATTTGAGGTACGAGATTCTTTCTAGTTGGACGTGGACTTTTTTCTCTTTGTTTAGGAATTGGAGGAAGCTTAATTTGTTCAAGATTCCTGTTGTTTGAATCGCGAATAGCAATATGATGATTCCGCCGATTATTTCTATGGTTCTTTTGTTTTCGATTAGGAATCCGCCGATAGATCCAAGTGCCGCTCCCAAGATGATGAATATCATTGAGAATCCTAGTGTGAATAGGATTGAGTGGAAGAGGATTCTTTTTTTGTGGGTTTTTTGTGTGCCTGGTTCGACTCCGCTCAAATATGCAAAATACGAAGGTATGATCGGGAAGATGCATGGTGAAAGTACTGAGAGTACGCCGGCTGTAAAAATGAGGGGGAAGTTGAATTCCATGCTTATATCATACTTATTTCGTATGATTTATCAATTTGTTTTTTGTTTGAAGAGTTTTGTTGCGATTGCTGTGACGATTATCAGGAGGGAGAGGATGGTTATGGGGAGGAGGTTTTGTTGTTGGGGTGTGGGGGATGCTTGGGGATTTTGGGTTTGGGAAGGGGAGGCGGTGGTGGTTTCGAGATGGTAGTCTATTAGGTGGAATTTTGAGTTTGTTAGTTTTTTTGTGAGAAGTTTGATTGGGGTTTTTGGTGTTAGGGCGAGGGCTGCTGTTTGGTAATCGAGAATGTCTTCTTCGAAGATGATTGTTAGTGGTTTTTCGGATTGAATTGGTTGAAATGTGAATTGGAACTCATCGAGGATTTCGGGTGGGGTGTCGATGTGGCCGGTTAGGTGGTAGAGAGTTTGGTTTGGCTGATTTGGGGTTGGTTCTGTCCATTGCCAGGTTTGGGAGGTTTTGGTTGCGGATTTGATTGTGAGGAGGGCGTAGGATTTGCCTTGGATGGTTTTCTCGTAGCTGATTGAGTTTATGGGATTTTGTTTTTCGTCTAGGAGGCGGACTTCGTCTGAGGTGTTGTTGAGGTTGAGTTTTGTTTCGGTTTTTTGGAGGAGAGTTGATTGATTGGGTTGGAGGGTTAGTGGGGGAATGGTGAATGGTTTGCTCCCTCCTTCTGAATCGTCCAAGGTCCAATCTGTTATGGTGGTTGGTTGGTGGTTGTCGGATGGGGTGTTTGGGGCGACGTTTGTGAGTTCGATCCATTCGTTGTTGCCGTCTGCGCCTTCTGGGTTGGGGAAGATTTCGGTTATTTTGATCATTTGATTTTTGGGTGAATTTGTGGTAGGTTTTTGTCGGATCACAATGAGAGGTTACGGCAGGGGTTAGTCCCGGTCATGATATCTCTCCATGCCGTAAGGCATGTGTGTAAGGGTAGATTTTCTACTCTAGGCACCAACCATGATAGAGCACGGCGAAAGGGTTAGTCCTTAGCCACTCTCTATCCGCCGAGAGGCTGCTTGAGGGGCTTGACCCGGAGAGTAGGCCTCTTTTTTTAGTTTTTCTTCCAGTTGTGATATGAATAAGAGATCTGTTTTAAATCTCTTTAACAGGTATGAAAATCTTGCTTGGTTTGGTATGCCTATTTTAAGTAGTTTGTTTTTTTGTTTTAGGTGTCTGATTAAGCAGTAAAAGTCTCCGTCTCCACTTATGATTATTGCTTTGTTAAAGTTATTTATTTGAAGGATTGTGTGTAATACAAATTCTGTATCGCAATTGCCTTTTATTGGTTGTTTTCTCCTTTTGATAGTTGGTTTGAAGATGATTTTGTATCCGTTATCTCGGAGGGTTTTGTAGAATTTTTCGTTTTTGCTTATGTATCCTAAAAATGCGTAAGCTTTTGAAACTTGATATTTGTCTTTTAGGTAGATTCTGAATTTTTTGTAGTCTAGTTCCCATCCCTGGGCTTTAACTGACAGGTATAGATTCTGCATGTCGATGAATGCGTAATTGTCCATATCTTCCCTTATACCATGTTGACCTTACAGGGAGCTTAAAAAAAACTTACAAATATGTTGAGTATTTGGCTGTGATCAATGGTTGTTGTATACTTTTGTTAATTCTTAACCTTGTTTTTATGAATTCTAAATTTATTAAGTTTTTGGTTTTTGTTCTTTTGAATGGGGTCCTTTCATATTTTGTTTATTTTTATGTGGGGTTTGCTTTTTTGATGGGTTTTGGATTAGAGGGATTTGCGATGTTTGGGTTGCCGCTTACTATTTTTAGCGCGAATATCTCTGTGACGATTTTAGGGGTTTGTTTTCTTGAGGGGCTTTTGTTCTTATATCTTTATCGTAAGCTCTCAAAATTTGATTCTAACTTTATTATTTCGTTGATTGTGGTTTTTGTTGTTCAATTTGTGGCGATTGTGTCTCCCCAATGGTTTGTGCAAACGAAAGCAGTTTTAGGGAATCCTGTTCAGGATGGAGAGGTTATGCTTGATTTTGTTGAAGGGGAGGCTGTCATTAATGATAGGATTTCTATGAAAACTAATTTGACTGTTCTTGATGGGAATGTTTTTTGGAAAGAACATGTTAATAAAAAGCCAAAAAATGTTTGGCGTGTTTTTAGGGCTGAGTTGGGTGAGGATTTTGGTTCAGTGAAAGTTTCTGACATAGATTTACCTGGGGAGTTTATGAGTTTTGATGGGGATTTGTGTTCTTATTCTGGGTATTGTTATGATCTTGAGACTAATGAATTTAACCAACTTGATGCAATTGAAAAAGTTAGTGATTTTGCCATAGAGAATGGTCTTTCTGGAATTAGATATTATTCATTTCTTAGCCTCCCAGATGATAAGGTCTTGCTAAGATATAGTGCTACTGAGAATGTTAGGGAGGGGGCTGTAACCACTCATGTTTCGTCTCCTAGAGTTTCTGTATATGATCATCTGTCTGGTGAAATTACTGATTTGGATTTTAATTCTGGGAATGTTTATTTTGCTTCTTCTAATTCTGAGGATGAGGTTTGTTATGCTTCGCATTTTCATGCTGAAGGATCTGTTGAGTTTGGAAAACTTAATTTTAGCAATTTAGAGATTGAGAGTTTTTATGAAATTGAGGGGACTGGAAATCATAAAACTGACAGAGGTTCATGCCAAATTTATACCTGTGATGATGATGAAGTGGTTTATTCTTGTTCTAAGCTTGGGGCTGATGGGGATATGGGGTTTTATGAATATGATTTTGATACTGGGGTTGAGGAAAATGTAAAAAGTTTTCATAATAGAGATGTTAAGTTGCTTGGTGACTATCTCTATTTTGTTACTGGGCCAAATGTGATTTCTAGAATGAAAATTGGGGATTATGAGATTGAGGAATTTGTGACTGTTGAAAAGACGCTTTCTTTTTGGGATATAGGAGATGGTTTTGTTGTTTATTTGGAGAAGATGCCTTTGGAGGTGGATCGTTATGCTAGTGTCTTGTGGTTGAAAAGGTTTGATGATCAGTTAAAGGAAGAGTCTTCTCGTCGTAGGCGTTAAGTGTGAATTATGTGTCTTCCAATTAGTTGACTTTCGGGGGGTGGTGAAGTACATTTTTAGTGCACTATTTGTGTAAGAGTTGAGATCGAAAGGAGACATGAAAGAATTATCGAAATTGAACCTGTTATCGCAATAAATTTCTTACTTAAAAAACTGGTAAAAAATTAGAGAAAATGTGAAGAAAATGCCTTTTTGGGGCATATTTCTCGGTGGAATGGCGGATAACAAAAATTCTTTCAAAAAAGCTTAAAAGATCTTCAACTCTGACTAGAGTTATTATTTAAACAGTAGAAAAATGGATTTTATTACAATTATTGTAGCGCTTGCGGCGCTGGGAGCTGGTGGATATGGGGGCTATATTTACCGGAAAAAACAGATTGAGGAACGGAACAAGGACCTGGCTGAAAAGACAGAGAAAATGATTGATGATGCAAAACAGAAGGCAAAAGAGCTTACTTTTGAGGCAAAGAATGAGGCTTTCAAGCTTCAAGATGAGGCCAAAAAAGAAGAGCACAAAAGGAGAGAGCAGTTGTCGAAAATTGAGGAAAGGTTAGTTCAAAAGGAGGCGACTATGGATGACAAAACAGACAAGGTTGAAAAGCTCAAAAATGAGCTTGAGGACAAGGTTGATTCTGTGAAAAAGCTTCGGGAAGAGGTTGAGGGAATCTATAAACTTCAGGAGGCACAGCTCGAGAAAGTTGCTGCTATGTCAAAAACTGAGGCAAAGGAATTGTTATTGAAAAAGGTTGAGGAGGACGCAAAAGCGGACATCGCTGCGACTATCAAAAATGCGGAAGAAGAATTGAAGAAGCAGGCTGATCAAAAAGCAAAATTCATTATTGCTGAGGCTATCCAAAAGGTGGCTGCGGACACGGCTTCTGAGTCAACTGCGAGTATTGTGAACCTGCCGAATGATGAGATGAAGGGGCGAATTATTGGTCGTGAAGGACGAAATATTAATACATTCGAACAACTTACAGGTATCGATGTGATTGTGGATGATACTCCGGGATCTATTGTGATTTCTGGATTTGATCTGGTTCGTCGGTATATTGCGAAGGTTTCTCTTGAGCGACTGATCGAAGATGGACGAATCCATCCGGCTCGTATTGAGGAGACTATTCTCAAGGTAAAGGATGAGATCAATATCCTGATCAAAGAGCTTGGTGAAAAGGCGCTGCTTGAATGTGGTGTTACTGGATTCCATCCAAATTTGATCAAGATTTTGGGGCGATTGAAGTTCAGAGTTACTCATGGGCAGAATGCTCTTAAACACAGTATGGAGGTTTGTTACATTGCTGGGAATATTGCTTCTGAGCTTGGAGCGGACGTCAATGTGTGTAAGAGAGCTGGATTGCTTCATGATATTGGTAAAGCGGTTGATCATGAAATCCAAGGGTCTCATGCGAAGATTGGTGCGGATATTGCGGCCAAATTTGGTCTTTCGAAAGAAGTTATCCATGCGATCAAGTCGCATCATGGAGATCCTGAACCAGAGTCTGTTGAGGCGCAGATCGTTTATGCGGCTAATCAGATCTCTAATTCACGTCCTGGTGCTAACAAAGATAATCTTGATTCTTATGTTCGACGTCTTGATGAGCTTGAAAATGTTTGTCACTCGTTTGATGGAGTTGAGAAGAGTTTTGCAGTTCAGGCTGGTACTGAGGTGCGAATCTTTGTAGAGCCTACCAAGATTGATGATCTAGAGTCTGTGAAACTAGCTCATGGTATCGTGAGAAAGATTGAGCATGATTTGCAACATCCAGGTCCAGTGAAGGTTCATGTGTTGAGAGAGACTAGAAGTGAGGCGATTGCGCAGTAGTGCGGGGGGTATCCTTTCCTTTTATTTCTTAAAAATATAACTATGAAAAAGCTAATCGCTTTGGTGTCAGGGCTTGCTGTGTTTATGGTGAGTTCTATTTCTGTAATGGCTGCGTTTACGGATGATGGGGGGAACAGTTATTATGCCAAATCTGCTGTATTCCTTCAGGATGAAGGGATTGTGGAGGGGTATGGTGATGGGAGTTTTGGGTATGAATTGAAGGTGAATCGTGCTGAAATGTTGAAGATTTTGATAGGGGCTGCTGGGACTGATGTACCTGCTGAATACGACAATCATGTGTGTTTTGACGATGTAGAAGCGGGGCTTTGGTATACAAGGTATATCTGTTATGCGAAGGAAAAGGGTTGGGTAGAAGGGTATAGTGATAACACCTTTAAACCTCAACAAAATATTGTGACAGCTGAGGCTGTGAAGATTTTGTTACAGGCTTTTGGTGAAGATTATGAAGAGACTGCTATCTGGTATAAGGGCCCTATAGAAAAGGCTTCTGAATTGAATGTTATTCCTATTGAAGTTAATAAATTTGGGCATATTTATACTCGTTCTCACATGGCTAACATGGCTGTGAGGATGATGAAGGTGAAGAGTGGGGAATTGGAGGAGTGGTTGGATGCTTTTTATAAATATAGATGGACTTATGACATGATGGAGAGGGAGGATGAGTTTATTCATCATGTTTCTAGTAGTGTTGATGAGGGGATAGATGGGTCTGGAATGGTTTTTAAGGGGAATTTTGAAATTGATTATTTTGTCTTATCTGATTGTGGAGGAGCGAATTGTTTTATTGAGAAATTTGATGTGTGTGATCCTATGAATGCAATTTTTTCTATGTCTGGGGTAATGAGCTATGCTTATGAAATCTTGGGGACGAATGATGATGGTTTGTGTGAAGTGAACCAATATTTCGAAGTGTCTCCGAATCCTGCTTATAATGGAGCGGAGATGGTTTGTGTTTATGATTATAGTTTAGGATTTGATGATGCTGCTGCTGGATTGGTAGCGAGTGATTGCACAGGTCTGTTAGCAGATATTATGTACAATGGACTTGAGATTGATTGTCAGGAAGATGCTTATGTCTGTTCTGATGGGACTACTGTCTCTAGGGAAGGGGCTCTTTGTGAGTTCCCTGTTTGCCCTAATGAAGAGATAGATTGATAGGTCTGAAATTATTATTGACTTACGAAATTAGCACTCTATAATACGGGGTGCTAATTTTTTGTATAATTTAATCTTAAAACGTATGACAAAAATTCAACCTACTGCGGATCATTTGGTAGTTGAGCCTATTGAGGAAGAGATAACTTCTGAGAGTGGGATTATTATTCCGGAAACGGCTTCAAAAGAGCGACCTATGAAAGGAAAGGTTGTGGCTGTTGGACCTGGTAAACTTCTTGATGATGGTTCTCGAAAGGAAATGGAAGTAAAAGAGGGGGATGTGGTTTTGTACACAAAGTACGGGCCAACTGAAGTCAAATTGGATGGGAAAGATATTCTCGTTCTAACTATGGCTGACGTTTTAGCAAAAATTTCATAAACATAAATTCTAACCAATTATAATATGGCAAAGAAATTGATTTTTGGCGACGACGCCAGAAGAAAACTATTCAGTGGAGTAAAACAACTATCAGAGTCAGTAAAAGTGACTCTTGGGCCAAAAGGGCGAAATGTTGTTCTGGAAAAGAAATACGGGGGACCAACTATTACAAATGATGGAGTTACAATTGCCAAGGAAGTCGAACTCAAGGATCCAGAGGAAAACATGGGAGCGCAGATTGTAAAAGAGGCGGCGACAAAGACAAACGATGTGGCTGGTGATGGAACGACTACTGCTACGATTTTGGCGGAAGCTATGATTGCTGAGGGGATGGCTCACTTGAAAGAGGGGGCAAATGCTATGCAGCTCAAACATGGTATCGAAAAAGCTGTGGCGGCTCTTGAGGAGGCGTTGGCTGGTATGGCTGTCCAAGTTGGGAACAGCAAGGATCAAATCGCGCAAGTTGCTACAATCTCTGCTCAGGATGAGGAGGTTGGAAACTTGATTGCTGAGATTATGGATTTTGTTGGGAATGATGGGGTGATCACTGTTGAGGAATCGCAGACTATGGGTGTTACCAAGGAAGTTGTAGAAGGAATGCAGTTTGATAATGGGTATATTTCACCTTATTTTGTGACTGATCCTTCTCGGATGGAAGCTGCTTATGATGATGCGAAAATTCTCATAACAGATAAAAAGATTTCTTCGATTCAGGAGATTCTTCCTCTTTTGGAGAAAGTTGCGCAGAGTGGAAAGAAGGAGCTTGTTTTGATTGCTGATGATATTGATGGTGAGGCTCTTGCGACTTTGGTTTTGAATAAACTTCGTGGGACTTTTAGTGTTCTTGCTATTAAGGCTCCTGGATTTGGTGATCGAAAAAAGGAGATTTTGAGAGATATTGCTGTTTTGACTGGTGCGACTTTGATTACTGAAGAGATTGGTTTGAAACTTGATGCAGCTGAGCTTGGTCATCTAGGTGAGGCTCGTCGTGTGGTTGCTGATAAGGATCGGACTACTATTGTTGAAGGAAAGGGCGACAAAGGATCTATTGAGGATCGTGTTGCTGAACTTAAGGTTCTTTTGGAACAAACTAAATCTGATTTTGATGCCGAGAAGGTCAAAGAGCGTCTTGGGAAATTGGCTGGAGGCGTTGGTGTTATCAAGGTTGGGGCTGCGACTGAGGTTGAATTGAAAGAAAAGAAATTAAGAATTGAGGATGCGCTGAATGCTACTAAAGCTGCCGTAGAAGAGGGGATCGTGGCTGGTGGAGGTGTTGCTCTCTTGGTTGCTATGAAAGCTCTTGATGGGCTTAAGGGTGACGCTGATGAGATGACAGGAATTGAGATAGTGAAGGGAGCTCTGAAAATTCCTCTTTGGCAGATAGCTGAGAATGCTGGAAAGAAGGGTGATGATGTTGTTAAGAAGGTTTTGGATGAAAAGGATGGTTTTGGGTACGATGCTGCGAAAGATGCTTATGTAGATATGATCAAAGAAGGAATCATCGATCCAAAGATGGTGACGAGGTCAGCTCTCAAAAATGCTGGTTCTGTTGCTGCGCTTTTCCTTACTATGGGAGGTGCGATGAGTGATCTTGCTGAAGATAAGTGTTGTAAAGATGGTGGAGGTGATGCTGGAGGTATGGGAGGTGCGATGGGCGGAATGGGAGGAGGAATGATGCCTGGAATGATGTAAAAGATGTGGGATTTTGGCTTGGATTGGCGGAGTGTGTCAAATCCGGCGTTTGAATCTGTAAAACTAAGAAAAGGGGTCTTGAAAGGGCCTCTTTTTTGTGTTATAATTATGTGATTACTTTATATATATTTAAATAAAAATAAAACCAAAAAACATGAAAAATATGATTCTTTCCAAATTGAAACGGCTGGCGAGCGTGCTGGCTATTTCCGCGATTGTTCTTCAGTCGGCCTATTTCGGTGGGTTGATGGGGATGGAGGTTGCGGAAGCGGCGTATAGTTCTACGCCTGATACATATGACTTTCCTTTGGTTGTCGGAGGTGGGGAGTTGGTTTATTCCGTAGATGTAGCTGATGATGGTGGGACTGTCTATGTTGGTGGTGATTTTAACCAAGTTTTCTCGTATGTTGGTGACAATGGTGGTGCTGAGATTGATGGGACTACTGGGGAAACCACAGCGTCAACACCTGCTGTTATAGAGACTGATGAGACTGGTATTAATGCAATTATTTCTGATGGAGTTGGTGGTTGGTATATTGGAGGAAATTTAGTTTCTTGTGGTGGGCAGTCATGTACTGGTATTGCTCATTTGCAAGAAAATGGAACTTTTGATAATACTTGGTTTCCTATTTTTACTTCGGATGTTCCTGATTCTTTGCTTTTGGATGGAACTACTTTGTATGTAGGATCTGGAGATCTTTTTAAAGTTGATGGTGTCACTAGAAATGGTTTGGCATCTTTTGATACTACTACTGGGAATTTAAATAGTTTTAGTCCTACCGTGTATGGCTCTGTTAATGCCATGGTTAAGTCTGGTGATATTTTGTATTTTGGGGGGAATGTGAATACTGTTAATTCGACTGCAAGAAGCAAGTTGGCTGCGGTTGATGTTACGGATGACTCTTTGCAGGCTTGGGATCCGGGTGCTAATGGAAAGGTTAGGGATATGTTTATTGATGGGTCTATTGTTTATATGGCTGGAGATTTTACACAAGTGAGCTCTACTGCTAGGAATTATTTGGCTGCGGTGAATACTTCTGATGTTTTGCAAGCTTGGGATCCTGATGCTAATAATTCAGTTTATAGTATTGATATAAATGGAAGTGTTATATATGCGGGTGGTCTTTTTACACAGGTTAGTTCGACTGCTCGTAATAGGCTTGCAGCGATAAATACTTCAAATGTTTTGCAAGCCTGGGATCCAAATGCTGGTGGAGATGTTTTTAGTTTAGATTTTGATAATTCTCGAATCTATATTGCTGGTGCATTTACTAATATTGATGGGGATTATGATCATGATTACCTTGCTGCGATTGATACAAGTGGAGATCTTGTCACTTCTTGGACTGGTAGTGCTTCAGAGGCGCTTGCTGTTGTTGCTGGTGATGGTACGGATGTGTTTGCAGTTGGTGCTGAGGGTGTTGGAGGGACGGTAAGAAATAATTTGGCTGCGTTTGATACTTCTACTGGTGCATTGGATGCTTCTTGGGATCCTCAAGCAAATGATGTTATTAGAGATATTGAAGTTGATGGTTCTACTATTTATGTTGCAGGTGATTTTACTACTGTTGGTGGAGGTGCTTCTAGGGGGTATGTTGCGGCTTTGGATAATTCTACTGGAGCGGCTACTGCTTGGAATGCTAATGCTGATGGTGCTGTTTATGATGTTGATGTTGTGAGTGGTAGTGTGTGGGTTGGCGGAATTTTTAATAATATTGGTGGGGCTGCTAGACTTTCGGCTGCAGCGGTGGATCCTTCTACCGGTTTGGCTACTTCTTGGGATCCTGCTCCTAATTCTACTGTCAATGAGGTTGAAGTCTCAACTTCTACGAATACTGTTTATATTGGTGGTTCTCAAAGTACGTGTGGGGGGGAATCGAGGGCTAAACTTTGTGAAGTGGATGACTCTACTGGTTTAGCAACTTCTTTTGATCCTTCTCCAAATGGGGAGATTACTGCATTAGATATATATGGGGGGTATGTGTATGTGGGTGGGGCTTTTACGTCTATATCGAGTGATGCTGCCTCTGGTGTGGTTAGATATGCGATTTCGGATGACTCTTATGATGATTGGAATGTCTCGGGCGTTACAGGGGTACAAGATATAAAAGTTGGTCAATCTATTGTATATATTGGAGGAACATATTCTACTGTGAACGGAACTTCAAGAAATTTTGCTGCTGCTTTACAGGATGAGGATGGTTCGCTTCGTGCTTGGAATCCAAATATGTCTGGGAATAATGTTTATGATTTTGCGATGTATGGTAGCAAGATTTATGTTGCTGGTGGATTTACGGCGGTTGCTTCTGATCAAGGGTATGCTGGTCTAGCTGCTTTTACTCAAGCGGCTGCTGATTCGGATTCAGTTGCGGATGATCCAACTGCTCAAGTAGCTGGTACGACTATTGCTTCTACTGTCGATACTGACGGTGAGGCTCAGGAAGTTTTTAAATTTAAAATTACAGATGCCGGGACGGCAGATGGTTTATATACTTATCCTACTCAGATTGTTATCAAGGCTGGGGCAGGAAATACTGCCAATTGGGCGCGTAATCTTTCTGGAGTTAAGCTTTATAACAATGATGATGCCGCTTTTGTAACAATAGGGGGTACGGTTAATGCTGCCGATATTACAATACCTATTACTGCTGGGGATTTGGCTATCGAAGATGGTACTACTGAAGAAATATCATTGTATGTTTATCTCAATAATGCTGGGATGGTTGATGATGGGGAGGTTTTGGATTTTATGATTGATTATGATGATCATGGGTTTACGGCTGATTCGACAGGATCTCAATTCCCTGGGACTTTTGGAGCGGCTGATATTGAAGGAAATGATATGACAGTCACTGTTACTGCAACTCAAATGAGTTATCAATCAAATATGCCTGCGTCAACAATGTATACCAATAAGGATACAATTGTTATTGCTCGGGCGACTGATGATAATGGGAATGTGGATGAGGATGAGACAGGTTCTGTGACTCTTGCACTCTCTGTGGGAGCTGGGACTTTGTCTTCTGTGGCAGGATTGACTAAGGCTCTTACGGCTGGTGAGTCTGTTTGGACTGATATCCAAGTTGATACTGAAGAAACAATCGATATTGAAGCTCAATACGCAACACTTACAAATGGAACTACAGGAAACATTACTGTCTACAATGCGACTCAAGCTCCGACTGTAGATGGAGCGACAAATTCGACTCTTGATGTGACGCTCAATACTTCAGGTCCGGGGGATCTTGAGTATAGAATCCAGGAAACTGGAACTGCTCAATATGTTCAAGCTGATGGAACTCTTGGAGCGACTTCGACTGTTTGGCAGACTGCCGCGGTTTGGGGAACTCCTATTACTGTAACTGGTTTGTCTACGAATGTTCAATATACATTCCAGGTGGATGTGCAGACTTCTGGTGGAATTTCGGCTCTTGGTTCGAGTTCTGGAGTTGCGAAATATACTCTCGTGAATGCTCCTATAACAGGTGCTGTTTCTGGAACTTGTACTGTTCCTTGTACAGCTTCGTTGAGTTGGGCTGCGAATGGCAATCCGGCTGGAACGACTTATTATATTACAAAAAATTCAGCGGCTCTCTCTAATGGGACTGCTGTTACTGCTTCAGATTCTTTGTCTGCTGCGGGGACTTATACTTATGCGGTTTATGCTGCAAATGGAGACGGAGTTGCTAGTTCGACTCTTTCTCTAGGTTCTGTGTCTCCTACTGCTGCAGGCGGAGTTCTTGTTATTGGTGGTGGTGGTAGAGGCGGCAGAGGTGGCGGTGGCGAAGGTGAGGGAGAAGGTGAAGGCGAAGGAGAAGGTGAAGGAGAGGGTGAAGGAGAGGGCGAAGGTGAAGGCGAAGGAGAAGGTGAAGGAGAGGGCGAAGGTGAAGGCGAAGGAGAAGGTGAGGGCGAAGGAGAAGGTGAGGGTGAGGGTGAAGGAGAGGGTGAAGGTGAAGGCGAGGGAGAAGGTGAGGGTGAAGGAGAAGGAGAAGGTGAGGGAGAAGGAGAAGGTGAGGGAGAGGGAGAAGGAGAAGGTGAGGGTGAAGGTGAAGGAGAAGGAGAAGGAGAAGGAGAAGGAGAAGGAGAAGGAGAAGGAGAAGGAGAAGGAGAAGGAGAGGGTGAGGTCATTCACACTGGGGGAACTAGTGGACGATCAGTTTCAAAAGACAAAGGTGGATCATTACTTATAAAACTAAAAGAAAAAATTGAGGAGGAACCTGAAGAAGAGGAAGAAGAACCAGAAGAAGAGGAGGAGGTTGAAGAAGATCCTGAGGTGATTGTTCAGGAAGAGTTCTATCATGAAAAATCAAATATTCACAGAAAGACATTCCAAGCAAATAAACCTCATTTGATCACGATCAATGGTGATCCTGAGAAATTGGTGGAGGTGATTGGAGCTCCTTTTGAGCTCTTGGATGATTTGAAGGATATTGATCTTGAGGATTACGATGAGCTTGATGAGATGATTGAGTTGATGGACTCGTATGACGAGGTTCAGCTTGATGTAGAAGGTTTTGGTTTGGCGACTATCAATGTTCATGAAACTGGCAAGTATTTCCTTACGACTTATGTTGATGGGCAGCTTGGTGAGTTGATTTATTTTGAAGTTGTAAAGAATGGTACGTTGGCGATGCTTGAAATCGAGGAGTTGTCGATGGATGGATATGGTATGGATTTGATTGCATTTGGGGATGTTTTGGATGATTTGAATGAGCAAGAATTGGAGAGAATGTTGGCGCTTAATGATTTGATGTTACCTGGTGATGCGGTGAGAAAGCTTGAATGGATCAAAGAAATGTATCAATCAGAATCTAGATATTTCAAAGGACTGATTGCTGGAACGAATTATGATGTTGGATTTAATGAAAAATTATTGGTTGTGAAGGCTGACTATCAGGATACTCGTATGAGGATTCTTACTGGTTATGCTGAGCCTGGAAAGAAAGTCGTTGTGGCTTTCCGTTCAGCGACATTTGCATCTGTTGTGATAGCGGACAAGGAGACTGGATACTTTGAAGTTCAGGTTCCTGCCGATATTGAATCTGGTGATCATGTAGCTTACGTTTATTCGGTAGATGACCAGAAGGATGAAATGTCTTCTGTAGTGCGAATGTTATTCCGAATTTACGACTCAGTTGAAGGGTAGGCGGGAAGTTCGAACTTGAGTTGGAAACTCGCTTGTGATACATTTTTCGCATGAGCGATACTCATGACGATTCAACTATAGATTTAAGCAAACTGGGCGCAGAGCCTGTGCAGGATTCTGACTCTTTGAAGGACGTTTCAGACGCTTCTGATGAGTTTCAGATTCAGCATTTGGAGAATGGTGCTGTTGATGGGGGAGGTGCTGGTGCGGCGCACGAAGGTCATCTTCGAAAAGAAGAGTCTTTACCTGATGATGATTTCTTTAGCAAACTTGAGCCGGCTTCTTTTACGAAAACTCATGGAGAGGTTCATTTGGAGCCTATGCAGCGGCCGCCATCTAATATGGTCAGTGTGAAATTTGATAAATTTATCCAGCTTGTTGCGACTCATACTTATGAGGATATTCTCAAAAAAGATGCGGGTGAGGATGTGATTGTGAGTACAAATCTTCTTACCGACCTTGCGAATGCTCACGAGGAGGGTAGCAATGTTAGTAAAAAACTTCCGATTGTCTTGATTGCCGGGATTGTGCTTGGTGTGATTATTACTTGGTTGATTTTGAGAGGTGGGGGAACTGCTGAGGCGTTTTTGTAGGAAGTGGTGGCTTGAGCTTTGACAGGAGGGTTCTTTCCGGTATAGTTCGGCTGCTTTAACCTTATTTAAAATGGAACATGATATTATTGAACGTTATGAAAATGGCTTTATAGAGATGAGAAGCGCGGCGGGCCTGATGTTTATGCAAATTCAGATGTCTATGAATCCTTTGTATCAAAAATTCGAGGAGGTTGATGGTTCTGTGGATGAATTGACTCTTGATGAGAGGGCGTCTTTGGATGAGATTGTATTTGTGATGAATATGTTGAAGGATCTTTATGGGAAGGTTAGAGAGGTTTTGATGTGGAGTACGTTTCGTCATCAAGAGATTTACAATACGAGTTTGCAGAATTATGGTTGGATTCTTCAGGGAGAGGGAGGCATAACTGCTGAACAAGTTTTTCAAAATTTGAGAGCGTCTTATCATATTATTGGTATTTTTGATTCATTTTTAAATCATGAGCAGGGAGCTTCTTGGTATGCGATGAGTTATGGTGAAATCAAGGACTCGAGTGGTAGTGAATTACCACAATTTAAGAGAATGGCTGCTGAAATTCTAGAAAGATTTGGTGGAGATTTTTCTCATTATTCAGAGTTTTATAGAGAGTTGGATCGACAAATTGCGCAGAGGCCTGGGCTTATGAGCTTGCTAAAAGAAAGTCGTAGGAAGTTGTATGAAGGGAGTGACGTTGATGATATGGAAGCAACGATTGCGAAAGGTTGCGAAGAGATTCGTGAGAAGATTTGTGCGATGGCGGAATTGATTGAGTCTTGTTAGATTTGTAATTTGCTAGGGATTTCGGTACTATCTTCTCGATGAAAAAGAAACTCTCTAAATCGAAGCTTGCCTACAAACGCATCTTACTCAAGATGTCTGGTGAGGTTTTTAAAGGAACTAAACAGAGTGGGGTGGATTATGAGGTTATTCTTGATCTTGCGCGGAGGGTGAAGAAAGTGAGGGATCTTGGAGTGGAGATTGGAATTGTGATTGGTGGAGGGAATATCTGGAGGTATCGAGATAATGCGAATGCAGGCGGTCCGAGTTTGGATCGGGTTGTTTCGGATACTATCGGGATGATGGCGACAAATATGAATGCCTTGGCGTTCTCGGAGGCGCTGAATGCTGTTGGGTGTGACGCGATTGCACTTACGGCTTTTCCTTCTGAGAAAGCGATGAAGACTTATACTCCTTATCGTGGGCGAAAATATCTCAAGAAAGGATATGTGACGATTTTTGCTGGAGGGACTGGAAGTCCTTTCTTTACTACTGATACTGCGGCTGCTATCCGGGCTCTTGAGACTGATTGTGATGTGGTGATGAAGGCGACAAAAGTTGATTATGTTTACGACAAAGATCCTGTGAAACATAAGAATGCGAAGAAATTTCTTACTCTAACATACGAAGAAATTCTCGATCAAAAACTAGGAGTGATGGATATGACTTGTGCTGCTCTTTGCAAACAAGGGCGATTGCCGATGTTGGTTTTTAATCTCAACAAAGATGGGCTGATTTTGAAGGCGGTGAAGGGGGACAAGGTTGGGACGCTCATTACTGTGAAAAAATCATAATTCTCAAATTATAATTTTAACCCTAAAAATATGGACTCAAATACTGCTATCGATTCTGCAAAAGAACAATTTCAAAAGGCTCTTCTTCATATGAAGGATGAATTCTCAAAACTTCAGGTTGGGCGTGCTAGCGCTGGGCTTGTTGATGGACTTATGGTTGATATGTATGGATCTGCTCAGCCGCTCAAGGCTGTGGCAAATATCTCTGTGCCGGATGCGAAGACTCTTCAGATTCAACCTTGGGACAAGAGTGCTCTACATGCGATAGAAAAAGCTGTAGTTGACGCAGGTCTTGGACTAAATCCTGTGAATACAGGGTTGGCGATCATGATTAATATGCCGCCAATGACAGAAGAACGTCGTTTGGAGGTTGTGAAGCGTGTAAAAGCTTTGGCTGAAGAAGCGAGAATTTCTGTGCGTAATGCGAGACAAGATGCGCACAATGCGTTCAAACAGATGAAGGATAATAATGAAATGACTGAGGATGACGTCCATGGAGCTGACAAAAAATTGCAGGAGGTTGTCGATAGTTCAAACAATGAGATCGACGAAGCTGCAAAGACAAAAGAACAAGGCGTGATGACTGTATAAATCAAATTACCTTTTAATTCCTCTTCCTATGACAATCTTTTTATCGATTCTTGGTTTTCTTATAGCGTTTTCTATACTTGTGCTTGTGCATGAGCTTGGACATTTTTGGGTAGCGAAACGTAATGGTATTAAGGTTGAGGAATTTGGATTTGGATTGCCACCTAGGATTTGGGGGAAAAAGAAGGGGGAGACTCTGTATTCTCTAAATGCGATTCCTGTTGGAGGGTTTGTGAAGCTTTTTGGTGAGCATGCGTCTGATGGTGGATCTGAAGCAAAGAATGACAGGAGTTATGCAGGTAAATCAAAATGGGTTCGGACGAAGGTTCTCGTGGCTGGAGTTGTGATGAATTTCTTTTTGGCTTGGTTGATTATTTCGGCTGGGTTTATGGTTGGGATGGAGCCTATGATTGGATCTTATGATGAGATGTATCAGGCTGTCGAGGATGGAGTTATGGTTGTGCAGGAAGTTCCTGATTACGATGCTGCTGTGGCTGATGGGCGCGATGTGGCTTTGTTTACGAGGGTGAAGATTTTTGGAACCGATGATGTGATTTTGAGTGTGGATGGTGTGGGGGTTTATTCTATAGAGGATTTGGGCGAGATTGCTGGGGAAGCTGCGGGAAAGGAATTGGTTGTTTATAGAAATGGGGAGAGTTTTGTTTTTGATGATGGATTTGCGGGAGATGTGGTTGTTGGGGACTTTGCTGGAGTTATTGTTAATTATGTTTTTCCTGGATCTCCTGCGGATGAGGCCGGGATTTCCGAAGGAGAGATAATTGAAGCTATTGATGGGAATGGATTTGAGTCTGTTGAGGAGATGATTGCTTTTGTTGGAGAACATTCTGATGAACGTTTGTCTTTGAGTTTGAGTGATGGGCGATTGTTGAATGTAATGCCTGGGGATGATGGAAAGCTTGGGGTTTCTTTGGCAGAGTTGCAGGGAGGCTTCTACGAGGTCCTTCAGCCTACTGAGATCCTGGAGATCAAGGATGAGCAGTATCCTTTCTATACGGCGCCGTATCACGCTCTAAAGGAGTCTGTGAGATTGGTTGGGGTTGTTATTGGATCTGTGGGGGATTTGGTGTCTTCTAGTGTTGTGAATGGCGAGGTTCCTGAGGACGTGAGAGGGCCTGTTGGAATTGCTTATTTTAGTGGAGTTTTTGTGCAAGAAGGTTTTGTGCCGTTTCTTCGATTTGTAGCTTTGTTGTCTTTGGGATTGGCTGTCTTGAATATCTTGCCTTTTCCGGCTTTGGATGGCGGAAAATTGATGTTTGTTTTGATTGAATTGGTCATCCGAAAAAGGGTTCCAGCTAAGTTTGAAAACTATGTTCACGCGCTTGGTTTTGTGCTTATTCTAGCGCTTTTGGTTGCCATCACATACAAGGATATTTTGTGGCTTTTGGCGATGTGATTTTTTTAGGGTTGCCGTATGTTTTGAATTGTACTTTAAGACCCATTGCGGTGGTGGTCGAAGTGTTTTTTAGTTATATGAAAAATGGCACATCTTGTGTGTGTGGTGGGGGGCAGGGACTAAATCTTGATTTGGTGTTTTGGGTGTATTTGAGGGTTGAAAGGTGGAGGGGATGTCTATAGAATTCTAAGCCCAAGTGGGATGATCCGGGCATAGGAAAATGGGCTTTTCTTGTCTTGGTACCAATAGGGGATATAGGGTGACTTTAACTTAATTATCGTGATTGAAACGAATGCTACTTCTTCTGGTTTGAAGGACTTGTGGGTAAATGTGCTAACTCGTCTTGAGCCAACTATTACTAGGACACACTTTGTAACTTGGTTCCAAAATACAGTTGCAGTGAAAATTACAAAAAAAGGAGTTTTGGTGATCGGAGTTCCAAATGCATTCGCAGAAAATTGGATCAAAGGAAAATATTTAGTAAAAATTCTTCAAGCGGCAAAAGAGATAGATAAAAAGGTTGTAGATATCGAATTCAAAATTGTAAACAGACTTGCAGACAAGGAGAATGTCGAAGGCGTTGATGTCTCAAACATTTCTTCTCAACCTGAAAAAAAGGTTCGAAAGGTTCCAAATAAAAATGAAGTTATTCTTGGAAATGGAGTTCGAAGCAAGATGTTGAATTCTCGATATACTTTGGACAACTTCATTATTGGTAAGGACAACAGACTTCCGCATGCAGCGGCTCAGGCTGTGGGGAAGATGCCTGGAGGGATTTATAATCCACTTTATATTTATGGTGGAGTTGGTCTTGGAAAGACTCACCTTCTTCAATCTATTGGAAATGAGATTCTCAAACTAACACCTCAAAAGACTGTTCGATATATTACTGCTGAGAAATTTGTGAGCGAAGTTGTGGACAGCATCTCTACGAGAAATATGGCGAAATTCAAGGCTCAATACAGAAGTGTTGATGTTTTCCTTATTGATGACATCCAATTCTTTGCACGAAAGAATTCTAGCCAACAAGAATTTTTCCACACTTTTAATGAGCTTTATGAAGCAAATAAACAAATCGTTCTTACTTCTGACAGACCACCATCTGAATTGGATGATCTCGACAAGAGACTTACTTCTCGGTTTGGAATGGGTATGGTGACAGAGATTTTGATGCCAGATTTCGAGACAAAAGTAGCTATCCTCCAATCTAAATGTATGGAGAATGGAGCTATCTTGGACAATGAAGTTTTGGAATTTATTGCTGCGAATGTGAATTCTAGTGTTCGTGAGCTTGAAAGTGTTTTGAGACAGGTTCTGGCTGAGGCAAAGCTTGAGAATCGTGTTCCGACTGTTTCGAGTGCTGCAGCAGTTTTCAAAAAACTATTTAAGGCAAAAGAAATTATCGGATTTGAAATCGACAAAAAACAACGTGAAGGTATTGCGACTACATCAAGAGACGTTATGGAGATTGTTGCGAGTTATTATAGAGTTACTATTGATGAAATTCTTGGTGAAAAGAGAAGCCGTGAGGTTCTGATTCCTAGACAAGTTTGCATGTACTTGATCCGACACGAATTGGACGAGTCACTCGAGAAGATTGGTGGAGATTTTGGAGGGCGTAATCACACTACTGTGATAAACGCATGCAAGAAAATCGTCCAAAAATTGGACAAAGATCAGCGGTTGGTGAAAGATATTAATGCAATTAAACGTGAAATGGGTTTATAATATCTACCGATGGAAAGATATTATTATGATCAAAGACGTTTGGAGGCTCGGCGCGGTGGCGGCGGGTATGGTCTTTTTCACTATTTCTTCCCTTTTCTGATCTTTATTGTGATTGGATTGATGGGAGTTTTGGGATTTAGGCTTTATGCTTATTTCTATGGGGATTTCCAGGAGGAGACCTTGGTTTATGTTGTTGAGGGAGAGGCTCAGATGAAGCTTTGGGGAAATGAGGATTTTACGAAGGCGTATAGTGGAACTAAGATTCTTCAGGGGGATGAGGTCTATACTATTCGAGATAGCAAGGTGGTTGTGGAGTTTTTTAATGGGACGCGGGTTCGGATGAGTGGAGACACTCATCTTGTTTTTGATGAGATTTATCGGGATGGATCTGAGGTTGATATCAGGTTGGTTTTGAAAAAAGGAGAGGTTTGGGTGAATAGAACAGATGCTCGGTCTTCTGGAAGTAATTTTGATGTGATTGGGGAGTATTTGGTTGTGAATGTGCCTGGTGGAGTTGTGAATTTTGTTCACGAGGAAAATGAGGAGTTGAGTGTTGTTTTGGGGGCAGTTGAGGTTGATGTTTATAGTGAAAATAAGGTTACGGTTGTGGATAGTTTTGGTGTTGAAACAGGTGAGGCGGTTGTGGTTGATGCTGAGAAGTTGTCGCGGTTTTGGAAATTTCAGGTTCCGAATGTTGTAGAGCTTATTTCTGATGAGTTTAAAGAGAGGAATTGGTATTTGTGGAATTTGGCTGAGGACGAGGTGCCAACTGATTTCTCAGAAGTGATTGAGGTTGTGCCGGTGGAGGAGCTTCCCGAGGAAGTGGTGGTTGAGGATGAGGTTTTGGAGGATGGAGAGGTGGTTCCAGGAGATGAGAATGGGCCGGTTGTTGAGGAGCCAGTTGAAGAAGAAGAAGTTTTGGAGCTTGGGCCTTTGACTAAACCTGTGATTTTGAAGGTTGGTGGAGAGGTTTGGGATGAGGGGAAGTTTGAAGAAGGGATCGTTGTTTCAGAGGAGCCGCTGATGGTTTTGGGGCAAGTGAGTGGGGCTTATGAGATGATTGTTAATAATTATACTTTGAAGGCTTTTGAACCTGGAGAGGGTGATGAAAGCTTTGTTTATCGAATGTCGGGGGATTATGGGAATCTTCGTGAGGGGGAAAATATCTATGAAGTTTATGCTCTTGATCAAGGGGGCGTCAGGAGTTCTAGTGTCTTCTTTAAGGTGATTTTTGAGCCTGTTGAGGAGGAAGAGATTGAGGTTTTGGATGAAACGGCGACCGAGGAGTGATTTTTGGCTGACTTATTGACTGTTTTGCGGAAATGTTGTAATATTTCGCACTATTTTGTTAACAATGGGGAAATGCGCATTTTGGGGCGAGGAAATCGACAATTAGAAGATGATGAGCCTTCATCTGGGGGGCCTGGGGATGTGGATTTAATGAATGGTGAACGACCTGATCGTGCTATTGCAGGTTTTGATTTAGATCCAGATGGTGAGGATGGGGTTGTTATGAGTGATCATGGGGAGGGGCTTCCTGTTCTTCCAGATGATCTTGATTTTGAGGCTTATCTTGTTGGCCCTGAATTGACTGAGATTACTTTAGATAATTTTAAAGATAATGTGGATTTAGTATTTGAGTGGTTGAGGGACGATATTGAGCAATCCCCTGAACGATTTTTTGGGAAGTATGAGGAGATGAAAACTCTAGATGTGAAAGGAGTTGCCTTGAATTTTACTGATTCTGATATTCTTTTATCTGTTGTTGATGATTCGTTTTATGCTTTTGTTATGGAGGTTGTGGGGGCGATGTTGGAGCAGCGAGAAAATCTTGCATATGAGAATTCCGCACCTATTGTTCAGGATGATTTGGTTATGATTGTTTATGAAATGTTTAGGACTACTTGTTTTCATGAAGGGCGATTTCGTGATAATGGTGGTTTCAAGTATATAGTTCATCCTCAAGCTGTTACGAAGTCATTTATTAAAAAAAGTGGGGTGGCGAGTGTTCCTACTGTTTTAGGGATTTATGGTCATGATAATGGGGAAGATATTGGTTTTTTCGAGGATGATGAGGATGTTTTGGATCCAGAGTTGTATCAACACAGATGTGAACATTATGATACTAGTAGAATCAAGGCTATTCGTGATAGAACTCTTCGATTCCAGAGAGGAATGACAAAAATCAAAATGGTGAGTGATGATGATATTTCTCCGACAATGCAGAGATTGAAGTATGAACCAAAAGTGGATTTTACGGGAACAGCTGAAGCCACTTTTTTTAATATGATTCGGCATATTTTGGATGAGATTCGTGCTTTGTTGGGAAAGGGGTGTGATAGAATTGATAATTTGGAAGATATTTTGGAGGCTAAGGGGCCGGATAAGGCTAAGGATACTTGTCGAGTTACGATGGAGACGTTGTATCCTTTGATTGACACTGTTATTCAGGCGCGTTTGATTCGTAGAGGTTTAATTGATGGTTGTGCCAGGGTTTTGAATCCAGAGCTCTATAGAGAGTTTTATGCGAAATTAGCTGAAGCTCGTAAAAAAATTGATGGGATGAAATCCAGAGTTGAACAGGTTCTTGCTGAGATTCCTTCTGTTAAAGAACTTAGAGTCGAGGAGTCTGGGTTAGACTATCATGTTCGAGATTTGTATGATGTTGCTCTTGAGGATCTAACATTTAATATGTTTAGTATTAGTGATATGGATCCTATGCATGAATTTGTTGTTTTGGTGGATGGGAATGACCCTGTGAGATTTGTTGCTGAGCAATTGTTTGATGCTTTGGGGCTGGTTAGATATCACCAGGTTAGTTATTTGCCTGAAGATATGTTGGGAAATAGGGATCGTGATGGGGCTGATTTTGATTTGATTGAGGAATTGCCTTTTGTTCAAAAAGGTATTGTTATTACTGGATATTCTAAAAAATTTGGAACGCAGATTCGTTTGAGGGTTAATGATCAAACTTGTGAGCATCGTATGATTAAGGGAATTTTGGGGAATCATCATGAGGCTGCAGCTCCTGCTGCATTGAAATCTACACTTTCTGACCTTATTCGTAAAAGAATGATGCATGAAATTGACGATGTGTTAGTTGAGGCTAAGAGGGAGTTTTTGAAACCTCGTACCCGTTTTACTACTCCTGATGATGATAATAGAGTTTTGCCTTGTGGAAGTACTGGACTTGATGCGGCTTTAAAGATTCACTCAGATATGTTGATTGGTTTGGTTGGGATTGATATGACTGCTGAGGGGACGATTGGTAAAAGAAAAGCTAATTTTAGGATTTTTGACGAGGTGCCTGTTATTTCTCGAGGTGAATTGGCTCCGGTATTTCATTTTAAGACTGTTGTCCCTAGAAATGGGCGTGGTGATGAAAATGTGCTAAAAGCTTTGCCTGTCTCTATTGGTTGGAGGCATCTGTGTCTTTGTGATAGTACCAAGAGGCAACTTGAAAGGTTTTTCTGTGATCCTTATGCTTATATGGATGTGCATGAAAAAGAGGGAGGACGTCCTGTTTGTGATGAGGAGAAGAGAATTTCTATTCTCAAAAATGGTCGTAATTATCGTGAACAGTTGGATGGTATTTTTGGGAAAGAGGTTATTGACGCTATGATTTTGCCTGAGGTTTTTGAAGGGAATGATGATAGTATAAATTATTACATTGGTATGTGTTCGCTTGATCCTTTTGAACGTTTGATTGAATACGTTGAAGATAGAGACTCTTGGACTTTGGAGGTTGATATGCCTGATCAGGATGGGATTTTGTTGGAGATTCTTCCATATTTCAAAAAAATGGGACTTAGTATCCATCCACTTGGAGGGTTTGGTAAAGATGGTTACGATGTTTTCCGATATAAAGTCTCTTATCCTAAAGGATCAGAAAAAAATAAAATTGATACAAAAAAACTTTTTACACTTTTCTTAAAGTTGAGTTACGAGTATAAGATTCGTGTTTTGGATTTTGTTGAAGGAATTGGGTCTTTTGATGAAGGGTTTGGGCATGAAGGTGCTGGAATCTAATTCAAATACCTCACTTTGTTGGCATTATGGGCGTCATTTGAGTTGGCGTAGTGGACCGCGCCTTCTGAGTCTGTGAGGTAGAACCAATTTGATGAGGACTTTTGGTAGAGGGCGGCTTTGATTGTCTGGAGGGATGGGTTGCCGATTGGTCCTGGTGGAAGGCCTTTGAATTTGCGAGTGTTGTATGGTGAGTCTGATTCGAGGTCTGCGGTTGTGATTGTGTTGTCGCGTTTTGTGTAGAGTAGCGTTGCGTCTGCATCTAGTTTCCAATTGCTGTTGAGTCTTTTCCAGAGGATTCCTGAAACGAGTTGTTGGTCTTCATATCCTCGGACTTCTTTTTCGAGGATTGATGCCATTGTGACGATTTCGTGGAGGGTGCGGGGTGATTTTTCTATTTTTGCTAGGAGTTCTTCGGTTTTTGATTTGAAGTTGTTGAGAGCTCTATAAATTAGGTTTGTGGGGTCGAAATCTGATGGGTCTAGGAAGTAAGTGTCTGGATAGAGATATCCTTCTAGTGGATAGTCCAGGACGATTGTTTGGCCGTTTGGATTGGTCAGTGGACTTGTGAGATGTGTTTTGTCGAGGAATGGATAGTATTCGTAGTCTTCTAGTGCGAATTCTGCCACTGCTTTGGCGAATTCTCCTGCTTGGATGAGCTCGAGTTCGGAAAGTTTGTGATCGATGTCGACTACGCGGAGGCCTTCTTGGATTGTGATGACTGCTTCTGAATTTGTTGCGTCTACGATGACTTCGAGGATTTGGGGGATGGTCATTGATGGACTTAGGACAAATCGGCCGGCTACGATTTCTGTGTCGAGATTGTTGAGACGTGTGTACCAATAAAATGCCCAACTTGAATCGATGATTTCTTTTTCTTCTAGGGTGTCTGCTGTGTCTTGGATTGTGCTGCTGTTTTTGATGATTATTGAGATTTCTTCTGCGGATTCTGGGGTGTGTGGGGTCTTGATCGCTTGTCTATATAGATATGTTGAAGTCGCAAGGATGATCGCGATGACGATGCTTGCGTATTTTAGATATTTCAAAAGTCTTTGTTTCCTTTTTTTGTCGTGGTGGATTTCGTGACGACGGTGGGGGTGTGTTGGGGGTGTGTTTGGAGAGCTTCTTTGGTGCATTTTGCGGTGAGGGTGAGGGGATGGAGGATTGGTTGGGGATGGTGGTGGCGGGGTTTTATTGGCCACCTCCTGCCATATCTCCTAATCCTGGGAAGCCTCCCATTACTTCTTTCATCATTTCTGCACCGATTTGTTGAGATTTTTTGATAGCTTTGTTGAATGATTTTTCTAGAGCTTCTTCTAGACCTTTTTTGTTGTTTTGGGCGTTTTGAAGAGCTTCTTCTGAAATTTCTACTTTTTGAACTTCTTGCTCTCCATTTACTGTTACAGTTACTCCGTCTGTTTCAGCTTCGATGTGAGTTTTTTTGAGTTTTGCTTTGATGTCTCGAGCTTGTTTTTGGATTTTGTATAGATCTTTTGCTTTATCAAACATGGTTTTTGCGGGTTATGGGTTGTGAATTTTTTATAAAAATTTCATACGAAATCGACTTTAACATAAAAAAGTGTTGATATAAATAGCCTTTTCTTCTAGTATTGGCGCTGCAAATTATTATTTTTAAGAAAAACCATGGAAACTGTAAAACTAAAGGTAGAAAAACGTGATCCAGCTATTAAGGCAAAGGATTATCGTAAGGATAGTAAAGTGATTCTTGAATACTACGGCAAGGATGTTGAAAACATCGGAATGGTTGCTGATTACCAAGAATTCAGACGTGCGTTCGCAAAGTCTGGAAAAAGTACTATGTTGGAACTTGAATTGGGAGACAAGTCTCTGAACGTTCTTGTTCACGATGTTGATTACCATCCAGTAACTGACGAATACATCATGATTGATGTTGTTCACGTTGATCTTAACAAGGAGGTTACAACTAAAGTTCCTCTTGAGTTTGTTGGGACTTCATTGGCTGTTAAGGACGAACAAGGTACTTTGATGACTTCTTTGGATGCATTGGAAGTAAAATGTTTGGCGAAAGACTTGCTTCACTCTTTGGAGGTTGATATTTCAGGTCTTGTAGACTTTAATAGTGCGATCAAGGTTTCTGATATCAAGGTTCCTGAAGGAATTACTGTTATTACTGATCTTGATGAGTTGGTCGCAACTGTGATCGCTCCTAAGGAAGAGGAAGAAGAGCCAATTGTGGCTGAAGGCGTTGAAGGTGAAGAAGGTGAAGGTGGTGAAGGCGAAGAAGGTGAAGGTGGTGAAGGTGAAGAAGGTGAAGGTGGTGAGGAAAAGAAGGAAGGAGAGTAGAGTAGAAAAATTATATTTTTGGAAAGGTCCTGCTTGTTGCGGGGCCTTTTTTTGTTGGTTTTTTTGGTGGGGCGAGGGAGTGGTTGGGGTGGGGATTGTGTTTGTGGGGAGTAATGGGGTGAGTTTTTACTCACCATGCAATGTTTTGGCTAATTTGTCTTTGTGAAATTTTGATTTAAGATGTGTTTTGGGGTTTCTGATCTGTTAATTTGTTGGGTTTTGTGGTAGTTTTTGGGTGTTCCTTTGCTGGATGTAGGCGAATGTGAACGGTCCATTTATAATTGAGATTAAGATTTTTTGCCGCACTGTTGTGGCGAGAAGTTTTTTGTCTCTTTTAAATTTTTTAACCCCAAAAAAAATATGTCTAAAAAGTCTAAGAAAAAATTCTGGGCTAATGCCCGAAAACGTGGCCGAGAAAAATTGGTTGGTGACGATCTAGCTCTTCATTTGCGATTTTCTGAGTATGGCGGAAATGCAAAAGAATGGCTTCGTAAATGTGCACTTATGCTTCCCGAGATCGAGCGGCGCAAGATCTGGAAGAAGAAAGGTTGCACTTGTATTTATGAATATGCGGCTAAGTTGGCTGGGATGAGTAAGAACCAGGTCCAAGAGTCTTTGAGAGTTTTGAGAAATGTTGAAGATAAACCTGCGCTTAGAAAAGTTATTGAGGAAAAAGGGATTAGTGCAGTGCGTCCTGTTGCTGCTATTGCTACTGTGGAAAGTCAGGAGTTTTGGGCGGAAAAGGCAAAGGATTTGACGATGCATGAATTGGAAGCTTATGTGAGAAGTAACAGGAGTGAAAGTCTCCGCGCGGAGGCGGCCCAACCTGTAAAAGTGACAGTAACAATGGAACTTGATCCAGAAACTGCAGACCAACTCAAAAAACTGAAAGCTAACTCGGGAGATTGGGAAGAGGCAATGAAAACTTTACTTAAAACCAGAGAGGAATCTCTTGAGGCTGAAAAACCAGAGCCAGTTAAATCAGAATCTAGCTATGTCCCAGCAAAGATATCAAAATTTGTTGAGAAAAGAGATGGTAGCACCTGTGTTGTTTCTGGATGTATGGAGCCTTCTTGTGAACTTCATCATACTGAGGGATTTTCAAAAACTAAAATACATGATCCGGATACAATCTATTCTCTCTGTGAGGCTCATCATGATCTTGCTCATCGGGGATTAATCCAAAATGAATACAAGTTACCTAAATACTGGCGAATTCTTGAGGAACCAGATAAACAGTCTGCTAGGTTCGGATTGGATAAGCTTGTTATGAAGCATAGGCAACTTGGGCAAGCTGCAATGGTTTTGTGAGGACCAAAACAAAAACCCCCGACTGGCGAGGGTTTCTGATCGATACTCTTACAATCCCCAGATAGTATATCCAGCGATGATTGGGGCGATGATTAATGCGATTGTATTAATTACTTTGATCAAAGCGTTAAGTGCTGGTCCTGAAGTGTCTTTGAATGGGTCGCCGACGGTGTCGCCGACTACAGCAGCCTTGTGAGCTTCTGATCCTTTTCCTCCGTGATGTCCGTCTTCGATGTATTTCTTTGCGTTATCCCATGCTGCACCTCCTGTACACATTTGGAGAGCAAGTAGGAATCCTGCAACGATAACACCAGCCAATAGTCCTCCTAGAGCTAGCGGCCCTAGTACAAATCCAACGAGGATTGGACTAACTACTGCTAGTACGCCTGGGAATACCATTTCTCTAAGTGCTGACTTTGTAACGATGTCTACGCATTTTCCGTAGTCTGGAGTCGCTTTTCCGCTCATGATTCCTTTGATTGTTCGGAATTGTCTTCGTACTTCTTCAACTACTGTGTAAGCAGCTTTTCCTACTGATTGCATTGTTGATGCTGCAAATAGGAAAGGTAGAAGTGCTCCGATGAATAGTCCGATCAATACTCGGTAGTCTGAGATGTCGAATACAAAGATGTTTCCTTCAGCATGTTTGAGAAGTTCTTCTTTGTATGCTTGGAAAAGCACGAGAGCTGCGAGGGCAGCTGAACCGATTGCGTATCCTTTTGTTACCGCTTTTGTTGTGTTTCCGACTGCATCTAGTGCGTCTGTGTTTTTTCTAGTTTTTTCAGGAAGTCCTGCCATTTCTGCGATACCTCCTGCATTGTCTGTGATTGGTCCGTATGTGTCTGTTGCGATAACCATTCCAGTAGTTGAAAGCATTGCTACAGCCGCGATTGCGATACCGTAGATTCCGTTTGCAACTGATGGTGATTGTTCACCAAAGTAGTATGCTAGGAAGATTCCAACTAGGATCAAAACTCCAGGAAGGAATGTTGCTTGTAGTCCTACCGCAAGTCCTGTAATCAAGTTTGTTCCAGCTCCAGTTTCGCAAGCTTTAGCAACTTTTTTGACAGGTCCGTATTCTGTAGATGTGTAGTATTCAGTGATTACAGTTAGTAATAGCGTGATACCAAGACCAACTAATCCTGCGTAGAAGATCCAAATGTCTCCGAGTAGGTAGTCAGTTGCGAAGTAAAATCCAATTGCAGAAAGAACACCAGTTACGAGCATTCCTCTGTATAGGGCTCCCATGATGTTTTTCTTCTTTCCAAGTTTTACAAATAAAGTACCAATGATTGATGCTAGTACAGCGATAGACCCGAGAACGAGTGGATATTCAATTCCAATGCTTCCGAGGCTGTCTGTGAGTGTAGAGGCAGCGAGGATCATTGCTGCGATCAAAGTCACTGCATAAGTTTCGAAGAGGTCTGCTCCCATTCCTGCGCAATCTCCTACGTTGTCACCGACGTTGTCAGCGATTACAGCTGGGTTTCTTGGATCGTCTTCTGGGATTCCTGCTTCGATTTTACCTACGATGTCTGCTCCGACGTCTGCAGCTTTTGTAAATATTCCTCCTCCGATACGAGCGAAGAGAGAGATTAGTGATGCACCAAAACCAAATCCAATTAGTAGATTTGCTGATGTGTCAGCTGGGATGTCTAGGATTGCAGTAAATGTATAATAGAATCCTGCAACTCCGAGGAGTGAGAGTCCTACAACGGCCATACCTGTTACGGCACCACCTCTGAATGATACATTCAAAGCTTTGCTAAGACTTGATCTTGCTGCGTTAGCAGTTCGGATGTTTGCACGAACAGATACGTTCATACCTATATATCCAGCTAAGCCAGAGAAGATCGCACCTACTAAGAATCCAACTGCCATTACTACACCATTGTTGTAGTCACCGGCTGGCATCAAGAATGCCAATAATAGGAATATTAGTACTATAAAGATACCTACTGTCATGAATTGTCTATTCAAGTAGGCTTTTGCACCGTCTTGGATTGCTTTTGCGATTTCTCGCATTTTGTCCGTTCCAGTGCCTTCCTTCATCACGCTAACAGTGAGGATAAGTGCGTAGATTAGGGCTACGAGACTTACTCCGATAGCGATGATTGGAATCATTGATGTTTCCATTATCGATAAGTTAAATGATAGTTGTTTTATTTGGCAAACAGTATATCTGCAAAGGTTGTTTTTCCGAAGCGGTTTTCAGATATATTTCTTGTCAGAAATGGCAAAAGTATGTAGAATTTTTTTGTAACCCCCTCTCTTATGAAAATTAAAACGATTATAAATGATGCAATTGATGTGTCGAAAATGAATAAGGCCAAGATGGACAAGGTCGCTAATTCGAAGAAATCCTTCGAGTACGGAATTTATATTTTGTTGGCTCCTTTTGTTGTGAATGTTGTTTTGGCGGCTTTGAATGGGATGACTTTTTTCAATTTGCAGATCAAGATGTTCCTATTACCACTCCTTACTATAGTAGGTATGATTTTTTTGATGAGTCTTGCTGCTGAATTGATTTTTAAGAAAAAAGGGGATCATAAGGTGTTTTTTCGAGTTTTGGCTTATGCGTCAATTTTTTCTTGGCTTTCTGTAGTTCCTGTGTTTTTGAGTCTGATTGGACTAGGGGAGTTCTTTAATCTTTTCAATGATGTTTATTTAGTGACTTATCTCTTTGTATTGGTGGCTGCTTATCATATGTTGATGTCTCATTATCATTTGTCGAAGGACAATACGATAATTGTGGTAGTTGCTGGGTTTGTTGTTTTCTTCCTTTTGCAAGGAATTTTGGGAAATCTTTTGATTGGGCGGTTTTATAGCCTTGGGTTGATGTATTTTTAGGTTGATTTCTCTTGGTTTAACCCTTATCATAAGGTCTATTTTGTGGTATAATTGTGTGATGTAATAAAGAATCTATGGCAGACAAAAAAGCTCAAAAATCAGGTTTTGGAGATGGAGGTACTCCTGTTTTCCAGGATGACGATGAAGTTTCTACTCCTGCTGAACCAAAACTGGAAAGACGTCCTCGAAAGAAAAAGCCTTCTGTAAAGAAGGAAACTTCTGAACTTAAGAAAGAAATCGAAAAGAAAGAGGATCTGACTTCTAAGAAATCTGAGGAGAAGCCTCGGCCAAAGAGAAAGAGACGTCCTCGAAGGAAAAAACCTGTTTCAGAGCGAAAACCAGAAGCTCCGAAAGTAGAGGTACCAAAAGTTCCAGAATCTGTGGATGTTGCTGCTGAATTTGCTCAGCCGGAACCGATTGCACAGCCAGCGCCTGAGCCTTTTGTACAACCTGAACCGATTGCTGAACCAGCGCCTGAGCCTTTTGTACAACCGGAACCAGTTGCTGAACCAGTGCCGGAGCCATTTGCACAACCTGAGCCTGTGGCACAACCAGAACCAGTACAACCACAACAACAGTCACCATTTGGAACTCCTGCAGTTGAGCAGGAACATAGATATCAAGAAGACAATATTCGTCCTCATACTCAACAGGAAGAAGTAACGCCGTTCTCAAACCCGGAACCAGTTGCGCAACCAGCACAGCCGGAACCAGTTGCGGAACCATCACCATTTGGACAACCAGAACCAGAAGTTGCTCCAGCTCCAGCGCCTACGCCTTTTGCGGCGGATCCGATTGAGGACAAGGAGACTGCTGAGATGTCGGATAATCGTTCTGATGATAATTTTGGTGGATCGAAAGAACCTACTGATAAAGGAAATCCTTTTGCTTCCGAAGAGGGGGCAACTAAAGAATATGAAGAAAATGATCCTTTGACTACTCCTGCTACACCATCTGAAAATATGTCTGAGAATGATTTTGTTGCTGCTCCAGTTTCCGAGGTTACTGAAGTAAAAGAAGTTGATCCTTCGTCTTCGCCTCTTGAAGCGATGCCAATGGATGATATTCCTATGGCTGGAGAAGGTGGATTTTGGGAGATGTTAGCTGAAGCTGGTATCCAAAAGAAACATATCGTTATGGTAGCGGTAGCATTTGGAGTATTGGTGTTCTTAGTTTTATTCTTTGTTTTTGGTTGGTATAGACCTATTGTTAATCTTTTTTCTGGTGATGGTGATGTCGATCCGACTCCCGTTGTGCAGGAAGATCCAGTTGTTGATGATGGAGAGGGGACTGGGGAAACTCCCGTTAGATCAGGGGAATTAACTGATGGAGAGAGGTTTGCTCTTTCTGGACTGGTTAACTCTTATATTTTTGGAACTGAATTTACTGGAGAAGCTGATTTGGCTGGACTTGACCTTACTCCTATTAGTTCTGGAGGAACTTTGGTTGGGATTGATTCAACTATTGCGGCTGGTCAGGGACAAGTCGTTAATCGAAATAATTATCAGGCTTATGTTTCGCATTTGGCGAAAGTCGACAATGTTATGGCGATAGATCTTTATGAGTATCTGAGTCAGAGCGTTGATCGAAGAAATACTCTGAAGGATTATGTGATCTTATCGAATCAATTGCTTTTTGAAGGAGAATCTATTCAAGCTACATTTTTACAAGAAATGAATGTTTTGGATGCTGAATACGAAACTCTTTCTGCAGAAAAAAATGAATACGAATCAGGATATTTTGATTCTGTATCAGGTTTCCAAGGAGATAACTCTTACAATTATCTTCAGCTCTTTGTTGAAGCTGGACAGAGACAAGTGAAACTCAAAGCTTACTTCAATGCTCTTTCAACTCTTGATGATTTGTATGAAGCAAAGTTGTTCAAATTGAGAGCTAGAATCCAAGATGTGACTCTCAATAGCGATGCTCTTATCAAAGGGGTTAGAGTGTTTGAAGTTCACGATTCCAATATCGATGCAATTATTCTTGAGCAGTAGTAACTTGTTTGAAAGAATGCCGTTTTAATGTTATGGTATGCTTCCTTTTAAAACGAGTTTATGGGCAAAAGTGTTAAAGAAATTATAGATGCTGTGAGTGAATATCTTCCTCAAGTAGATGAGGACCGCGTAGGTCTGGCTTACGACGTATCTACTGAAATCTACAAGGATCGGAAGAAGGCTGAGCCGAATAATCACTATCTTGTGATGCCTTGCGATATCGTAGAGGAGTTGCTTCCTTTTAGACCTGATGAGGACACTATTGTGGCGGCGCTTTTGTATTATATTTTTGAGGCCAAGGATTATGATCTTAGCTATATTGAGGATCAGTTTGGTAGCGAATTGATTCCGTTGATTGATGGTCTGCGTATTCTCAAGAGTGTTCGTGTTGTGCAGGACAAGTCTGATGACAAGGCTGATCTTTTCCGTAAACTTTTTATGGTTATCGCAAAGGATATCCGTGTGCTTGTTGTATTCTTGGCTGTGAAGATTGTTCACATGAAAAGATTAAATAAATTTCCACCTGATTGTGCGGAGTATTTTGCGAATGATGTTTTGGAGATTTTTGTTCCTATTGCATCTAGATTGGGTATGTATAGATATAAAGAAATTTTGGAGGATCTTTGTTTTAAGACTTTGCATCCTGAAGACTATGCGAAGATTAATCGTCAGATGAAGAGTCTTGGGCCAAAACGTACCGAGTATTTGGGAATTGTGACTCGTGTTTTGAATGAGTTTTTGAAGGAGGAAGGAGTGTCAGATGTTCAGATCAATGGGCGTGTAAAAGGTTATTATAGTATTTACAAAAAAATGGATCGAAAGGGATTGGAATCTGTTTCTGATTTGTATGATCTTTTTGCTGTTAGGGTAATTGTGCCAAAGGATGAGATTTCGCATCTTTATGAAGTTTTGGGACTTTTGCATAGTCATTGGAAACCTTTGCCAAGTAGGTTCAAGGATTACGTGGCTGTGCCAAAGACAAATGGATATAGGAGTTTGCATACTGCGCTTGTAGGGATTTCTGATGGGGGAATGTGTCATCCTGTTGAGGTGCAGATTCGTTCAGAGAACATGCACGAAGAAGCGGAGTACGGAGTTGCGTCGCATTGGTTGTACAAAGATACATTTGGCAGGGGAATCCCTTCTATCAAGTCTCATGAAGAATGGTTGAGCAATCTGGAGAACCTCCAGAAGGAATTGCATGCTGATGACTCTGTTTTGGAGAGTGTGAAGACTGATATCTTTGAGGATCGAATATATGTTTTGACTCCGAATGGGGATGTGAAGGATTTGCCAGTTGGGGCTTCGCCTTTGGACTTTGCTTATGCTGTCCATACTGATGTGGGGCACCAATGTGTTTTGTCAAAAGTGAATGGAAAAGTAGCGTCATTGAATTCTTCTCTGAAAAATGGAGACACAGTAGAAATCGTCATAAAAAAAGGATCAACTCCAAAGCTTGAGTGGATCCCGCTGGTAAAAACAAGTGCTGCAAAGGTAAAGATTCGAGCGTGGTTTGCTTCGCAAGACAACAGAAAACACGTCAAGCTTGGGCGAGATCAGCTTAATACTCAGTTACAAAGATTTGGGAAACCACTTTTGGATCCTTCGCTTGGAGTTTTGAAAAATTACGGAGGCAAGAAATTGAATTCTGAAGAAAGAGAACGGGTTTTGGTTGAGATCGGAAAGGGAACTCAGTCAGCGAGCAATGTTATTCGCAAGTTGTATTCTCATCAAGAACTTCTTGAGGGAGCGGCGGCTGTTGGATCAAAGCTTCAAAAGAAGAGGAGAGGTGGTATCAAAACTGTGGAAGGATCTTTTGAAGATTCGATTTTGGTGCATGGAATGTCTGGAGTGGCTGTGCAGGCTGCGCAATGTTGTAATCCATCTAAGGTTGATTCAATGATTGGGTATGTTTCTAGCAAGGCTGTTGTGACTATCCATAAAAAAACATGTCCTCTTATCAAGAGGTTTAACAAAGATCGATTTGTGAATGTTGAGGCTCGGAGAGCTGGTGGCTTTGGGGTTGGTAGTTTTTATCGGGTTCATATTCGGATCGAGGCTGATCGAAGGATTGGGCTGCTTGGGGATATCGGATCTAGGATTGCAGCGCACGGTGTGAATATTCACTCATACAAACCAATCGAGTCTTCTGATATCAATGTCGCTCATATAGACATGCATGTTGATATTCGAGATTTCGAACAATTTGAAAAAATCCTTAATGGAATCGAAAGTGTAGATGGAGTGAGAAGAGTGATTAAGGAATCCTAACTTCTTTGTCCGTTTCGTAACGGATGATGTCTTTTAGGATTTCTTTGAGTTCTTCTGCTTCTTCTGGGGTTAGTGCTATTTTTTCTACTTCAGCGATTTCTTGGTTCCTGAGGTATTGAAGGAGTTTTAGAAATTTTTCTTTTACTGGGGTGTGGAATCCTGAGAATTCTTTGAAGTTTGGCAAGAGTCCCAAGAGATTGAGTAGGTTGATTGTGAAATAGGCAAGGGTGAGGAGTGGTTTCTCTGTTTTCTCGATGTTTTTGAGGGTTTGGGTGAGGAGAGAGAATATGTCTTGAGATGTTGTGTTCGGCAGGGTGAGGAGGTCTGTGAGGCGTGCTATTAGGAGGCCGTATTCGGTTTTTTCGAAGTTGTCTCTGATTGTTTTTGGTGAAGAACAGAGCTTCAGCTCTGTGATAATTAGGTTTCCAGGTCCTTGATAAAGTTCGAGTTCGCAGGTGTTTAGGGTTTCGATGTTCCCTGTGAATTTTGAGGTTGGTTTGAGGGCGCCTTTTGCTAGGGTTCGGATTTTGCCTTGGTCTTTGGAAAAAATATAAACAGTTTTATCCGTTTCTTTTATTCTTCGGGATCCTAGAATTACTCCTATTGTCTTAAAGTTCTTTTTTGACATTGAGGCTTACAGCTATGGTGCTAGATGTGATTGCGATGAGGATTGTTAGTATGAGCTCAAATATTATTAGAGCTGTTACGTTGATGTTTTGGACGAATGTTGCGATCTCTGTCGACAAGAAGAGTAGGAATATCAGATTGAGGATGACTGCTCCGATTGCGTACATGACGGCTTCGATGATGAAAGGAAGCTTGATGAATAGTGGGCGGGCTCCGACCAGTCTCATGATCAGGATTTCTTTGCGTCTTGTGAAGATTGCCATTTGGATTGCGTTCAAGATGATCAGGATGCCTCCGATGACAAATGTGAGCACTACCCAAAATATGATTTGTTTTGAGAAGCTGGTGACTTTCTCAAGGTTTTTTGCGACTGAGGAGATGATGCCTTGTTCTTTTGAGGATTGGTTCTCGTCTCGGGATATGTTTGAGATGTATTTTGAATGTTTGCTGCCTATCAAGAAATTCTCAATTTCGTTGTGGTAGGCTGGAGAGAGTGTTTTAACTGAGATGCTTGCTGGAAGTGGATTTTTGAGGGCGTACTTTTCGAAGGAATTGTAGATGTTTGGGTAGAGGGATTTTAGTTTTGTGAGGGCTGAGTCTTTTGAGGTGTAGTTTACTTCTGTGACACCTTCAACTTCGCGGAGTTCTTTGACTATGATGTTGGTTTGTTCTCCTGGGGTGTTGTCTTTGAGGTAGAGAACTATATCGATTTTTTCTGAGAGACTTTGAAGTGATGATTCAGTGATGTAGTTCACTGAGAGGATTATGTTGAATATGAAAAGGATGATCCCCATTACAAATACTGTGGCAATCGAAAGGAATTTATTTCGAACTATGTTCGAGAGGCTTAAATGTATCGCTCTCTTGAGGAGAATGAGGTTTGATTCCTGAGGCATTTTGTTCTCGAATTATAGATGACTTGTATATATTCGGTTTGTATGGGGCCAGTCTAACAATTTTTGTATCCAAACGTAAGTCGATTATGAGTTTTTCGAGTTGGTGTGTGAAGGCGAATTGGTCGTAGCCTAAGGCTATGATATTTGGTTTGAGTTTTTTGATAACTTTGTATTTGTCTCTTTTGTTTCCGAGAATTGCCATGTCTGCCCAGCGAGTTTCTTCTAGGTTTTTTTTGCGTGTTTTTTCTGGGTTATCAGGTTTGGATTGTTTGATTTGTTTGACTGTTTTGTCTCTTGCTAGGACTGCTACTAGGATCGGAGTTGTGTTTTTTGGTGCTAGGCTCCTTGCTTGTTCGATAAAATTTTGATGACCTGCGTGGAGGTGATCAAAGGTCCCGAAAAGCATTATTGATGTTGGTTGTTCTTCCATTTGATGTGTGTGCTTGATGTTTGCGATTTTTCTAGAGGATGTCTGGCACGAGGAGATTGACGATTATCAATCCTACGAAAACCACGGCGATTATCCCTATTAGTACAGCGTCGAGTATTCTATGCGTTTTTTCCTTTCGCGCAAGGGCAATTCGCAATGAAGAGAATCCGTAGATCAATGCTGTGATGACAAATGGAATGTCGAGAGTTTTGTTTAAGATTATGGACTCCTTGAGTAAAAGGTCGTTTGCGATAAATAGACTTGATCCGATATGCGCTATTCCGATCACAATGAAGAATATGAGTGAGACTTTTTTGATGTTGTTGAGGGTGTCCATACTGGAGAATTATACTTAAAAGCATTTGAAATGGGAAATTAATATTGTAAACTCTGGGCATGGCAAAAATTTCTGAAGAACAAGTAAGGCATGTAGCGTCGCTTGCGAGGCTCGATATCTCGGAGAAAGAGGTGTCGAAATTCTCTGGGCAGCTTAGTGCTGTTTTTGAATATATGGAGGTTTTGGAAGAGGTTGATACTGATGGTGTTGAGGAGACTTCTCAGGTTACAGGCTTGGAAAATGTAAAGGAAAAGGATGAAGTTATTGATTGGGTGGCGAGTGATGATTTGCTTGGTGCTTCGGAGTTGCCTGTTGAATCGAAGCAGATTTTGGTAAAGGCTGCTATAAAAAAATCATAAATATTTCTGATCGATGGCAAATTTAAATGAATTGAAAATCAAGGAAGTTTCAGATGGCTTACGAGCTGGGGATTTTTCTTCTGAGGAAGTGACGAAGGATTGTTTGGCTCAGATCAACAAGAGAAATGGAGAGGTGAATGCTTTTGTCAGAGTTGAGAATGAATCGGCTTTGGCTGTGGCTCAAGAGGTCGATCGGCGATTGGCTGCGGGCGAGGATGACGGAGTTTTGATGGGAGTTCCGATGGGGGTCAAAGATCTTTTTAATACTAAAAATGTTAAGACTACTTGTTGTTCTCCAGGTTTGAAGGATTTTGTTCCGCCTTATAACGCGACTGTTGTTGATAGATTGGCTGATGCGGGGGCTGTGATGCTGGGGAAAACGAATATGGATGAGTTTGCTTGTGGAGCGTCGACTGAATACAGTTGTTTTGGTGTGACAAAGAATCCTGTGGATTTGTCGAAAGTTGCTGGTGGCTCTTCTGGAGGATCGGCGGCTGCGGTTGCTGATGATATGGCTATTTTTGCTCTTGGAACTGATACTGGTGGTTCGATTCGTCAGCCTGCGAGTTTTTGTGGGACTTATGGTCTCAAGGTGACTTATGGCCGAGTTTCCCGGAGTGGAGTGACCGCTATGGCTTCTTCTTGGGATACTGTTGGAACTTTTGGAAAGGGGGTTGATGATATTGCGTATGTGCTGCAGGCGATAGCGGGTAAGGATCGTCGAGATATGACGACTCCTGATGTTGCTGTTCCTGATTATGGGTCGTTTTTGGGAAAAGGTGTGAAAGGAATGAAGATTGGTTTGCCTAAGGAATATTTTGGTGAAGGTGTTGAGAAGGAGACGCGTGATGTTGTGATGGAGGCAGTAGGGCGATTGGAGAAGGCTGGTGCTGAAGTTGTGGAAGTTTCTCTTCCGATGACGAAGTATGCGGTGGCTGTTTATTATGTTTGTGCTCCTGCTGAATTGTCTGCGAATCTTGAGAGATTTGATGGAATTAGATTTGGTTCGAAGCCTGGGGCTGAGGCTGAGGATTTGGTTGATTATTATTTTAAACAACGTGGTGAAGGTTTTGGAGAAGAGATCAAGAGGCGTGTGATGATTGGGACTTATGTGCTTTCTGCAGGTTATATGGATGCTTATTACAAGCATGCGATGAAGGTGCGGACCAAGATTATCGAGGATTTTGATAAGGCTTTTGAAAAGGTTGATGTTTTGATTGGGCCTGTTTCTCCTTTTCCAGCTTTTGGGATTGGTGAAAAGGCTAATGATCCTGTGGCGATGTACACTGCTGATGCTCTTACAATTCCTGCGAGTTGTGCTGGTGTGCCGAGTTTGGCTTGTCCTGCTGGAGTTTCGGCGGACGGGCTTCCAATTGGTTTGCAGATTATTGCTCCTCAGTTTGAGGAGGGGAGATGTTTGAGGGTAGGGGATGCGCTTTAGGATTTCTTTATCGTCAAGTTGTGTGATTTGACTTTTATTTTTGGGGTTGGTACGGTTATTTCCTTTTTAAATTAACAAAAATTATTATGGCTGATTCATCTGAAACAAAAGATCCATTTGCGCATGTACTATTGAGTCCTGAGGGTTCTCGGGGGGAGGAGTATCCTTTTGATGTTGAAGAGAAGCTTACTGAGGGGCGAAGTGGTCATCCTAAAGAGGCTGGTGTGAGATATTATGTTGTGAAAGTCCGATTGGATACTTTGAGAGAGGTCCTTGCGGCTATGAGTGTGACATCTGTACTTGATATGTCTAAGGCTGATGATTTGCGGATTCTTGAGGGGGCTCCATATGCTCATCTCGGGTTGCATGAACCGGCTGATGATGGAATTTATGAGTATCCTAGGACAGCATTGTCGAGAGGTTTGCATGTTAAAATGACGGGAGATTATCGTGATAGAATTTTAAAGCTTCTTGATGAGCTTGAGGAAATTATTGGGATTGAGGATATGAAAAGATTTATAAATCCTTTGGGAAAGGAGTTGCCTGAAGAGGTAGTAGTTACTTTGTTCCCAGATCGGATGTGTAGATGAGGTAGCTTTATTCTTAACAAAAATTATTATGGCTGAACAAGTAAGTCCGGAAATCCATTACAGTGAGGTTTTTGTTCGGGTAAATGATCCTGATGAGGTTTGGGATTTGTATATGGATAATAAATCGAGGGCTATTGAAGCAGATTTTGGAAATCAACCTTCTGCTGGTGAAGTTGCGAGGGAGGTTAATCTCGGAGTGAAATTGTTGATTCCTAATACTGGTCTTGATGATTTTCGGGCACAGATGATTGACGTTGGTGGGGGATTGTGGGATGTAGATGTTGTTGATGAGTATTCTATTGGGGCTCCGAAACCTAGAATAGCATTTGAGTTGCCTGCGGGTCCTGTGCCTGGTGCTCGCGTCGAGGGCTAGCAAAATCCCAACACATCTGAAAGATAGCTCTTTGTGAGTCTGCGATTTCGTGGCTTTCGATGATCATGCCGATGAGTTCTGTTTCACCGAATGAGATGATTGCGACTTTTTCGTCGTAGATGTTGATTTCGTTTGTGATGGGGTATTGTTTTTTGTTAATGAGGCGCATTTCGCGATTGTATATTTTGTCTTCGTTTTTCACTTTTTTACCGGCTTCGTCTTCTGTTATGATCCCTTTTAGGTGGATGTCTTTTTTCATTCTTTTTGTGACGTATTCTTTGTCGTAGTCTGGCCAGTATTTTCGAATTTCTTCTGAGTTTGAAAAATTTAAGATTTCGGTTTTTGAGGTGAGTGTGTCTTCGTAAATTGTTTTGATTCCGTCTAGGCCTTCAAAGTATTGGATTCTTGGGTGGGCGGTTTCACCTCGGAGTCTTTTGAGTTCGGGGATTGATTGGCTTAGGGTTTTTGATTTTTGTTCGAAGTTGCTTGCGACTACTTCGGGGTCTGCGGCTGTGAAATATTTGAGGCGTGCTTTTGTGAAGCTTGATGCGAGTCCTTTTTCTTTGAGTTTTTGGAGGATGTCATATGTTGTGACGCGGTTGATTTTTGAATTTCTGGCAATTTGTGAAACTACGCTTGTTCCAGTCTCAAGTAGTGCAAGATAGACTTTGGCTTCTTTTTCTGTGAGGCCGATATTGGTTAATGTTGGAATGAGTTCTTTTGGCATGGTGTTGTGGGGTTGTCAATTGGGTTTTTGTTGTCGAAAGCGTCGACAGGGTGCGTGTGGGCGGCTTTGTTTTGAGGTTTTTGTTTTGGGCTGAACTGGGCGTTTTTGGCTTTTGATTGCGGTTTGTGGTTGTTTTGTAAAACTTTTTCGACAACTCAAAAGGCTTTGCAATTTTACTATTGAAAAACCAAAAAGCAATGGCTAGATTTGATTATGTTGGGCACGATCGGTGCGCGATTTATAAAAAAATAACCCAAATTTCTATGGTTCTAAATCAACCAAAAACGAAAGAAGAAGTCCTCATGATGGTAAAAGAGGCTGGCGTGCGATTTGTGAAAATGCAATTCACGGATGTGAATGGATTTATCAAGGCGGTGACTATTCCTGCGGAAAAATTAGCAAATGCGATTGACCATAATGTGTGGTTCGATGGTTCGTCGGTGGAGGGATTTACGAGAATTTTTGAGAGTGATATGTATCTAAAACCGGACTTGGCGACTTTTGCTGTGGTGCCGTGGACTCGTGGAACTGAGCTTGTGACTGCGCGGATTATTTGTGATGTTTATATGCCGGATGGGTCGCCTTTTGAGGGGGATCCTCGGTATATTTTGAAGAAGCAGATTGAGAGGGCGGATGCTCTTGGGTATGAGTATTATGTTGGGCCTGAGTTGGAATTTTTTATTTTTAAGAAGGGGGATGATGGAAAGATCGAGCCGTTGCCTTATGATCGGGCGGGGTATTTTGATCAGACGATGGACTTGGCAGGGGATTTGCGTGGGCAGATGGCTTTGATGTTGGGGGAGTTTGGGTTGGATGTTGAGGCGCAGCATCATGAGGTTGCTGAAGGGCAACATGAGATTGGTTTTAAATACAGTGATGCGATGACGCAGGCTGATTCGGTTATGACTTTTAAGTTTGTTGTGAAGGCTTTGGCTCAGAAATATGATTTGCATGCGACTTTTATGGCGAAGCCTATTGCTGGGATTAACGGGTCTGGGATGCATTGTAATCAGAGTTTGTTTAAGGATGGTGAGAATGTGTTTTATGATTCTGCGAGTCCTGATTCTTTGTCTCCGTTGGCAAAAAGTTTCGTTGCAGGGCAGCTTGAACATGTGAAGGCAATGACTGCTGTGCTGAATCCAACGGTGAACTCATACAAGAGGCTTGTCGCGGGTTATGAGGCTCCAGTCTATATTGCGTGGGGTCAGACAAATCGGTCAGCTCTAGTGAGGATTCCTCGCATTTCTCCGACTTCTCCGAATTCAACTCGTTGTGAGTTGCGATCGCCGGATCCAACTTGTAATCCTTATTTGGCTTTTGCTGTGATGATTGCGTCTGGATTGGATGGTATAGAAAAAGACATGACTCCTCCTGCTGCTGTGAATGAGAATGTGTTTGCTTTGAGCAATGACGATGCTCTCCACAAGGGTGTTGATACTTTGCCGGGCAATTTGAATATGGCTTTGGAATGTTTGGCTGATGATCAAGTGATCAAGGGTGCTCTTGGTGAGCACACTTACAGAATGTTTGATGCGGCGAAGCGAGCGGACTGGCTGGAGTACAAAACTCAGGTCTCTCCGTGGGAGCTCGGGAAGTATTTGGAGTTGTATTAAAAGGCGTACTAATAAGTTGAACAAGGCGGGTCTTTCGAGACCCGTTTTTGTGCTAATTTTTTGAACACGTCCCAATGATGAGTTTTTCGATCTCAAGTAGGAGTTCTGTTTGGTTCTCGGCGGTGATTTTTATCTTGCCTGTTTTGAAGCTACGATCGATTTCGAGCAATGCTGCGTATATGTCGCGGAGTTTCTCGGCGGTGAAGTTTTTGCTTTGGCGAGAAGTTGTTTGGGCGACGAATGGATGTTGTTTTAGTAGTCGTGCGATTGAGTCTGGGCGTTCGCCGCGTTCTGTTAGGTAGTGTGATTGGATCAAGATGCGGAAGTGTCTCACGATCATGTAGAAGACCATCATCAGGTCTTCGCCGCTGTCTATGAGGACTTTGAAGATTCCGAGGGATTGATGTTTGTTTCTTGCGGCAATTGCGTCTGTGAGTTTGAAGATTGAGCTTGATAGTGAAGCTGGGACGAGTTTTTCGATGAGGGGCTGTGTGATTTTGCCGTCTGGTTCTGATTTTGATGCTTGGATGAGTTTGTCGATTTCGTTTGAAAGTTGCCATAGGTTTGGGCCGACGTGTGCTGACAAGAAATCTGCGCATCTATTGTCTATGTTTCCGTTGCGTGCCTGGGTTTCTTTGAGGATCCACTGGGTTAGTTGTGCTGGGGAAAGTGATTTGAATTCCTCTACTTTTGCGATTTTCGTAAGGCGTTTGTAGAGAGTGAGTCTTTTGTCTGGTGGATCTGTTTCAGTGAATACGAGGACGCAGTGGTCTGGTGTTTTTTCGATTGTTTCTGCAACTTTTTTTTGTTCTTCGGCTTTCCCGATTTTCAGATAGTCTTTGACGATTACTAGACGTTTTTCTCCAAGAAAGGGGAGTGCTTGCAAGTTTGTGCCGAACTCTGCGGGGTTGAGTTGTTTTGCTTCAATGACGTCGATGTTGATGTCCCCGCCGTGTTTGTTTTTGAATTCTTGTATCCAAAAGCTGACTTTTTTACTGATAGAGTAATTGTCTTCTCCGTGGAATAAAAATATTGTGCCTCTTTCGTCTGCCATTTGTTTTGGTAATGGATGTCGATTATACAAAAAAGCCTCTTCGGTGGGAAGAGGCTTTGTGTTGTGGAATAAGGTGAAATGAGGTCCGGTTTTAGTTTGTAACTCTTAGTCTTGTTACGTCCATCAATTGTGACAATCCTGGTGGAGTGTTTAAAAGGATGTTTTCGATGTATTTGATTGTTACTGATCCTTCGTCTTTGTTGATGTTTCCGACGTATTGTCTGTTGGAGAATAGATCTGTTACATCTCCGATAAGACTTCCGTGGATTATTAATTGAGTTTTTGAAACCTTTCCGTCTGCTTTGATTTCACCGTTTACTGCGATAAATGTTCCCCACAATTCCTTAACATCTGAATCAATGATGATGTCTCCATCGAGCACTATGAATGCTGCAGATGGAACTGTTTTTGGTTTTAGGATTTGTTGGAGAATGTTTGCTTGGTCGTAAACGATGTCTGATGTGATATGAAGATCTCCGCTACCTGTTATGATGTATGTTTGAGCGAATTGATCTACTACGAATGGGTCACCATTGCTACCTTCGATTGTAAGGTCTGAGTCTTCCCATTTGTAGATTCTGTTTGAAGTCTCTGCAGGAGAGCTGCTCAATGTTGGTTGAGTTTGATTTTTGTTCCAGAATGTGATCTTTTCGACGTTTGAAGTGATTGAATTCACAACGTATGCCTTTGTCCATTCTTCTGCCACTTCTGCTTCCATTTCACAGATTGTACTTGAGAAGTTTTTGAGTGGGTTGTCGTATCCAGGAAGAGAATTGTATCCAGGAACGTTCGAGAATTTACAGATGTTGTGGCTTGGGATGGAAAGGACTGTAGGTCTTACGGCGTCGCCTTGTCCTGTGCTTGTGACTGTTTTCTCTCTTGGAGGTCTTGGTTTGATGATTGGTCCCACTATGTTCTTTTGTGGGGCACAGTATGCCACGTCTGCTCCTGTTGCTAGGTCTGAGTTGAAGAATGTATCACCAGATGTTCTTGTGAGGATGTATGGGCAAGTTATGATGACTTTTGTTGAGTCTGTATCGTGTTCGTCTTCTTTTGTACCTTCTTCATCTTTGTATTCTTGAGATTCCGCTTTGTTGACGAATTCTTCACCACATCCATCGATTGCTGGGTTTAATTCTCGACAGAATTCTTCGTCGATTGCTGTGTGGTTGAACATTGAGTATGTGATTTCGATGTCGTCGTTTTTCTTTAGGTTTGTGATGAAGATGTATTTTCCAGCTACCCAGTCTGATTGGACGTCATTGTGGCCGTTGTAGTTGTCTTCGTATCTTCCTAGACATGGTTCGTTTGATTCTAGGTCAATGTCTCCAGATTCTTCGTCTACAACGTATTCACAGTATTTGCTTTCAGTAAGCATTTTAGTAGGGTTCTCTGATCTTACGTGTGTGATTTCGAGGGATGGAGGCGTGTATTCTAGGTATCCGCCTTTTGTTCCGTAGATTTTTCTTTCGGTCATTGCTGAATCTTTGATGTCTACTGATTTTGTTTTTGAACCAGCTTCGAATTTGATTTTGTATTCTACGGCTTCTGCTTCCATGTCGATGTTGATAGTTGTTTCAAAGTCATCTTCGTTTTTGAGAGAAACCCATTTGTTTAGTTTTGGGTCTGTTTCACCTTCTCCTTCGCCGCCGCCTTTGGTTCTAGAACAAACTTGATCCCAACATGCAGTTCCTTCGGTATATCCTTCGACGTAAACCTCAATACAGGTTCCTGCGGTTAGGAGGTTTACTGTGTTGAATTGGTATCCAACTCCAGATGTTGTGCCTTGTTTATCCCAATAAGCAGCTTGATTGTTGTGGGTTTCCCAATGATATGTGTATTCTTCTGGGTTTCCTACAACTGCGATTTCGACGTCTTCTGATGTTGTTTCGTCTACTGTGAAGCCGTTTGGTGGAGATATGATATCTAAACTTATACAAGCCTCTGGTGGGATAATAGGCTCGGTGTATGTGAGCGTTGCCACACAGGCTTCACCTCCTTCGTCGACTGCTTCTACTAGGAGTGTTGTTGATTGGCCTGGTGCTGGTTCTCCTCCGATTAGATAAACTTCGTTGTTTGGGTCGATTGAAGTTGCAAAGTCTAGGTGTAGACCTGGGGCTGTGTTGTTTGTAGCTAGGTTTGTGATTTGACCTCTGTCTGTTCGGAAGTAGAAATCTCCTGTGTATTCTCCAAGTGCAGATTGGTTTTCGATTACGTGTATGTGGGTTGGGTCTGCTGCGGTGAATGGAGATGGATCACTTCTGAGAGCTATGCTTTCGCAGGTTTGAAGATCTCGAGTGATGTGGAAACTTATTGTTTTTGTACAATCTGGTTCCGCATCTGGATCTGAACCGTATGCTGTCATTACGATTACGTCTTCGTAAAATTCTGATCCAGTTGGAGATGCTAGTAGATCTGCGTCTGGGTAGAAGAAGACCCTAGTGTCTTGTGAAGCTGTTAGCTCAGGGAGACATTCTCCACTAGGTATCCACCATGGTACAGGTAGTCCGCCTGCTCCGAGGGGTTGCATTCCTTCTCGGAAGCATCCGTAGTCACTTGAATAAGTGATTACTGGAGCTGCGTAGTCTTCTGAATATGTGATTTCTCCGTCTAGAGCTAGGAGTGGTTCGTTATCTGCAACGACTTGTTGGATTGTCTCTTCTTCAAAATGGAGTCCAGCAGGGTTTGTGTATACTCCTCCGTCTTTGTTAGTAGCTGTGTACGTTAAGTTTTCACAGACATTGTCTGGCCAGGTTACATTCAGGGTGTCTCTACATACTTTTGAAGCTAAGACTGCTTCTGCAAGGATTGTCCCTGCTCGAGTTGGTTCTTGGGCACGTCCGATGTTTGAGTCTGGATATGTAGATTCGTAAATGTGTGGGTATTGGGTCAAATCGATAGGGGAATAAGCTCCGTTGAATCGGAGGTTTCCGCCCACTAGGCTTGACCATCTGATATCTGTTGGGTAGTCATTGCCATCTGTTCCTGTGACTGTGATATCGAAGTATTTGTCTTCGCCGACAAACATTGTATCTGTTCCGTCTTGGAATTGGATGTCGAGATCGGCACAGCCATATTCACACAATGGAACGTCTTTTTCCCATTTACAAACCGTGCTTTCTTCAGGAACGCCTCCTACTGAGATTAGTTCTGCATGGACTTCTGCGTTTCCTGAGTACACTATTTGGTATGAGCTTGATTGGAATGGGTTTCCAGATTCTCCTGTTGCTAGGTCCCAAAATAGTCCTTCTTCGGCTGGAGTCGTGCTCCATTCGATGATGTAATCGTCGTTATATATATCTACCTGATATCCGTCGTCTAGGGTGATGTCGTCTAGTTCTACTAGGAGTCTTTCACCTGTATCTAGACAAGTTGGATTGTCTGTTGGGGTGTCTTCTCCGCCTATTGCTTGTGTAGAGAAATCAATTTCTGAACATTGTCTTGGGGCAGTGATGTCAAATCTTGCTTGGCAGGCTGCGTAGTCGGTGTTGTATCCTTCTACTGCAATTACTTCTGCGCCTTCTTGTTCTGCGTAAAGCCATACTGGTTCCCAATGATTGGCTGAATATATGTCGTATACTGCAGGATCGATGAAGTACTGAATGCCTGCAGGTAGGTCTGGAGAGAACGGGTCAAGAGGCTCGAGTGCTTCACCAATTGTTCCTGGATCAAATGGATTCAACGCAAGCATTGCGTTTGCAAACATCAAGCTTGCTTGTTCGTTTCCTCCTTGTGCTCCACCAAAGGCTTCTTCTAACAAAAACAATGTGTCATACAAAATGTTTGTGAAGAAACTTGGCTCAAGTGGAATATTTAATGAATGATCTTGAACTGATCGTAAATTGTAATTTAAGTATGCGTCTGGGTAGGCTACGAACAGGTCTTCTGGGTTTGAGAAGAATGATCCGTGTCCTTTTGCTATTCCGTAGTAGACTACACTTTCCCAAGGACCGTTGTTGTAGTAATTTTGGGCTTGAGCTTGCATCTCAGACAAACTTCCTACTGGGTATACGGAAGGAGCGTTTGTGATTAATTTGCTACAAGTGTCGTCACAGGTAGGTGTATATCCTTTACATGCTTTGTTTGAGCCATATTCTATGTTCAATAGGTCTCCTTCTGAGTCAAAGTCGATTCTTAGGATCTCTTCTCCGTTTGCGTCTGAGAAATATGCGTCTAGTGCTCCGAGCCCTTCATATATTCCGTTGATGTAGAACATACCGTCTGTAGCCTCTTGTTGGTACGACCTTACTGGTATTACGTATTTCTTTGGGAATTCGTAGACTGGAACTGGATTGATTGGGTTTATTTCTTGTACTGATCCGTCGCCTTGTTCTATCCCAAGTCTTCCATATGCGTCTGTTTGGGTTTGGATTGTTACATAGCTGTATTGAGAAGGGGGAAGCTGTTCTGCGTCTTCCATTGTTAGTCTCAATGTGAATTCTGTTTTGTTTGGAACGATGTCACATGTTGAAACTGGCTCCATCCCTGTTGAGGGGTCTTGGAATGTTAGTTGTTTACATTTGTTTGTAAGGTCTTGGGGTGGAATTTCTTTTGTTACATTAGCTTTAATGTATAGGAATCCTGCATATCGGAAACATCCCGGTACTTTGTCGAAGTGTACCCATGCTGTTTTGCTGTCTAGGCTCATGTGTGGGGTGACTACTACTGATACTGGGCCTGTGTCGGTTGTGTATGTGATTGTTGTTGAAGGCCATGTGATGTCTTCGGCTCCTGGAATCATCGCGTTTCCTTTGATGAGTTCAATTTTTTTGCTGTCTGGGGTTGTGTAGGTGATTGTTTCCATTCCTGTTGCATTCGCATCGTCACTTAATACGAGCCACATCTCTGTTGGGTCAATTTCTAATGACAATAATTCGAAATCTGGATTTGCTTCTTTGTCTACTAACAATTGCATGTCGTCTGAGACTGTCCTGATGGGGTCTCCTGCCCAAATCCCGTCTGGGTATGTTAGTCTTTCTGAACTTCCAGGGTTTCTTGGATCTGTGTAGTAGTAGTTATTGTCTGCTGTGATGAAAGATCTTGGTCTCATTAGTGCATATGGATCATCTGGATTTATGTCCCAAAAATCAGAGTTTTCGTTTAAGTTGACTCCTATTTTTGCGTTTTGAGCTATTGATCCTTGATAGATTCCGCCATCGTATGGATCATCTGCGTTGTTGTGGTAATAAACTTCAAATAGTATGGTGTCTCCGTCTTCTGTTTGTTCAAATGTGCAATCTCCGTCTTCTGGACAGTCTGCGTCGATTGCTGGTGTGTTGAACAATTTCCTCCCTCTAAAAGCGGGACAAGCTTCGTCTTTACAATTGTATCCATTTAATAGTTTTACTTCTCGGCCCTCACGGCCTCGGTAGTCGTATGGGGCGTTTTTTACCTGATCTAAGTAGTAATTGTTGTAGAAATTGTTAAAACTTGTGTATTCAAGTCCGGCCATTCCATCTCCTGCGTCGTCGGGATCTATGTATTCGATCTCGGTTCTGTCAGGGGAGTGATTTGATTGCCAGTAATCTGTGAAACTTGAGAAATCGGCAGCACTTGCCGTGGTAATGATCGCCAATACTCCTAAGAGTGATGGTATCAATATTTTTTTAATTAGAGACATATATTAGTTTGTTATGGATTGTATTATTTAGGTTTACTAGTTGTATATGAATTTTCATAGCCGTCTGTGTCACCAACTCCACTTGAGATCTCTTTCAGATCTGGTGGGGTGTCTGGGGTATCTCCTACGCCGTCTTCTATCTCTTTTTTTTCTTTTGGTCCATCTTCATCCTTCTCCTCATAACTAACACCAATCGCCGCTTCAAGTCTTGCCTCCTCAGTATGCTCATTAACTGTTTGGTATGCTTCTACGCTGGCTACAAATGGTTCTGAGCCTGGTAGTTCGAGGATGACTTCTCCTGATTCGTCTAGGATGCTGGCGGTGTTTCCGCATTGTGCGTATTGTCCTGTTGAAGTGATTTTTCTTATACTTACTCCCATTTTCACTCCGTTTAATTCTGCGTTGATGCTTTCATTTTTTCTCATTTCTATTGCTAAGTCTCGGAATTTTCGTACAGCTTTACGTTCTTCGTTTGTTAGGTGGCCTGATGGTTTGATTCCGCTTTCTTTGACTACTCTTCCGAGGTTTTTGTAGTCTTGGGGGGTCCATGTTTCTCCGCTAGCCATTTGGTAATTTGATTTTGCTAGGAATGCTAGGAATCTGGTTTCTGCGTATTTTGCATTGATCAATCTTACAGCCATTGGTGAATTCAAGAATTCATTGTTGTTGTGTGAGATTGGACTTAGCATCTCTGTTATTACTTTTGATATGTCTGTTGAAGTTCCCCAATTTGTGACGGTACCTTCTAGGAATCCTTGATATTCTTGATGAGGAGTTTCGGCACTGTTTGTGATTTTCATCAGTGTTGGGCCTTTTGATCCTTTTGTTCCGTATGCGACTGTTGCATGTTTTGTCATGTTTGTTAGTCCGGCTGGTGCTTTGATCAAAGGGTGATTTGCTATTTCTTTGTTTGAAATCCTGTTTGTTACTCTAGGTATTTTATCTAGAGCTGTTTTTGTCATCAGTTTTGATGCTTTTCTGGCTGCATCTCTGGTGCTTAGTCCTTGATAGACCTTCACTCCTCGATATCTTAGTCTTGCAATTGGATCTTTGAATCCTTTGATAAAAGCTCTCTCGAGAGATCGCACGTGGATTTCGTATACTTTTCTGGCTTCTTTTAGGAATTTGAGAGCTTGAGCTCTGTTCTTTGGGTCTTTGTCTAAGAATATTTCTGTGTCAAATGGGCTTTCACGGAGTTTTGCTAGATCTACATCTGCTTTTGATCTTTTCAAGGCCTTTTCTCTCAAGTCGACGAAATAATTCACCATTATGTATTGCATGGCGATGTTGATTTCTACGTCTGAGAGAGGTCTTGCGAATAGATTTCCGCTGTTGATGAAATCGATCAAACCTCGTTCGGCTTCTCCGACGTCTTCGTGTTTGAGGATGTCTTTGAGTTGTATTGTGATGGCTTCGTTGTTTGTTTCAAAAGCGTTTTTAATTACGTCGTTGATGTCTTCTTGTGTTCGTGCGTTTGTTCTTTCTTTTTCGAATCTGTCTCGATTTGTTGTTGGAGTTCTTGGACCGTCTCTTCCGAGGTCTTGGACTCTGGCGAGTGTTTGTAGTTTTTCTTGGTCTGCTGATTCTTCTAGTGACTTTTCGACTTCAGTACCTACACTGTGTGTAGCGTCTGAGAGTGTTTTTGATGCTGCAAGGAATTCTGATTTCTTGCCACGTTTTGTGGCCCATTGGAATCCAGGCAATTTGTGTAGGAAATCTCCGTGCTGCATTACCCACCTGTCTGTGATTCCTGCTTCTAGCGAGCTTTTCTTTCTGATTACGATTATGTCTTTGACTGGAGCTCCGAATTCGCCTGTTTTTGCAGGGAAATAGAATCTTTTTCTGGTTATAACTAGGTTGTCTGCGTTACCTTTGATTTCCAGTCGGCCTTTTTTGTTTACGTCTATGAGCATTTCTACGTTTGTTCTGGCAAAGTCATCTGTTTCTGCGAGGGTAGGGTCGAGGTAGAGTTCACATTCGACGCCTTCTATACCTTTTGGTTTTGGTTTTGAAAATGTGAATTCTAATGTGCTGTTTTCGTCTTGGAGTTGAATTGGGCCTAGGTCTCCGACTTCTAGATATCTGACTCCTCTTACTTCATTGATTCTTAGGTTTGCGTTCTGTAATTTTTCGTTAACTTTGTTGGTTAATGTTCCTACGCTTTGTTGACTTTTTGCTTGTAGGTATCCAATTCGTTTGTCTGCTCCTATATATACTTGTGAGATTTCTTCTGGGGGGAAACTGAGTGTTGCATCGAGAGATTCATCTATTTGCAGTGCGATTTCTTCGTCAGCTAATCTTTCGGCGTGGTCTAGGGCTAATTTTTCGGCTTCAGCTTTTATTAAGGGTCTTGAAACTGTTACGTCTGGTCCGATTTGCACTACCAGCATTGGAGGGAATCCCACATTTACTTTTGTGATAGGTAGGAATGGGACTAACCAAGCTGAAGAATTCTCGACGGCTTTTGCCCTCATGTTTTCGTAGTCCTTTTTTGCAATTGCTACTACTGTTGCTTTTGATAGTTTTAGAGCGTTTTTTAATCTAAGGTCATCTAAGCCTCTATATCTTGGGTGGTCCATTATTGCTGCGAATTGATCGTCGATCGTTGCTCTTTTGTCGTCTAGTTTTTGGAGTAATTTGGCTAGTTGTTCAGGGCTTTCTTGGGACTCGATGAGTTTCATTTCTTCTGCTTGAATTTCTTTTGCCATGTCGATTTCGAGCATCCATCCTGCTCCGGCGAGTACTCCTGCGAGTCCGAGTCCGGTCCATTGTTTTTTGATATCAAATGGATTTGCGTATGCTCCTGCCCACAATGTTCCTTTTACTCTTCCTCCGACTTCATGTTCCCAGGCTGCTCCTGCGCCAAGTCCTGTTTTCTTCCAATCTCGGAAGTTTAGTTTTACGCCTAGGTGAAATTTTACTTGTCCAGCAGAACAATTGTATCCGACTGTTACGGTTTCGCCGTCTGTTTCGGTTACACCGACTGCGACATTGAATCCGTGAGGGAGATTTATGTTTGTTCCTCCACCTGCAAATCTGACATTTCCTAAGTTGTCGAAGACGATTGCGCCAGCTCCGATCATTGTGTCTGCTACTTTTTTGAGTTCTTCTGGAGATCTGCCTGTTTTTGCCAAAGCTTGAGTCATAAATAATGCTCCAAGTTCTGATTCAGGCATTTCTACTTTTTGGGCTTCATATCTTTGGAGATATTCTGTTGCGACTCCGATTTGGAACGCGTTTTTTTGAGCTTCTGTGATGTCTTCTGTTGAGAGATCGTCGATTGTGAGTCCTGCTAGTTCTTGAGCAAATTCGCTAGAACTAAGGATCTCTTGGACGGTGTTGTGTGATTTTGTTGGGAGTGTTTTTTCGACTCCGTTTATTGTGGTTTTGTGTGATCCCCATGTTTTTCCGATGTATTTTTGGAGAAGTCCGAGTTGGATGTACTTATTTATAGTTTGTCTTGTTGTTTTGGGGTCGTATTCTCGAATTCCTGTTGTCATGTCAAAATTCGACATTTCGTTGTCCAACATTGTGAAATATCTTGCTGCGTCGTTGCTCATTGACCTGTTGAGTTTGCTTTTGTCTACGAAGAATGTGCTTCCGTCTAATTGAGTCATCATTGTGAATTCGCCGAATCCTTTGAGATCTCCGACTACTCTTTCCCAGATGTTTCGGTCGTCTTGTTCTCCGCAAAGTCTTGCTAATTGTTCTACGGTGCGTTTGTCTATGCGTGAAGCTTCATATCGTTTGTATGAGTCGTCTTTTTCTGCTTCTGCGATTCCTTTTATTCCTGCGAATGTTAGTTTTGGAATTGCTTTTAGTAATGCAATACATGGGCCTACAACGTGTTTGTGAACTTTGTTTGCGAGTGTTTCTATTCTTGGATCTGGTGAATTTGCGATTTTTCCGATCAGTTCTTTGACTAATTCTGGATTGTGTAGGATTTGGTTTATGTCTGTTGCCTTTATGTCGAGCACTCCGTTCATTATTAATAGGTCTATTGATGTGAATTCACTTGTGTTTGGAACAATGAATCTGAACAGATCATCAAAATTCACTACGCTGTTGTCTAGTTCTGAGAGTATTTTTGCTATGAGGCCTGGAACTTCGTGGGTCTGGATGTTTCTTGTTTCTGCGCCTTTTTTGTGGAATGCGAGCATTGCTCCTTCTATTGCGGCTGTGTTGTCCAGTAGTTTCCATGCGTCTCTGATTTTTTCTTCTGGCAGATTTTGGTTGAAGAAATAAACGACATCTAATTCGTCTGGTACTGCTTCAGTTACAAATTTGGCTTCGTAGTCTTCGTCAATCCAGTCTTTGTATGATCCTACCCATGTACCTGATTCGCCGTCGATTTTACGTTGGATTTCTTCTTCCATTTGGCCTTTTACCTCCATTTGTCTTGCGACTCTTGCTTGGTCTACTCCTGGAATTTCTATTGGTTTAGGCGCTGATGTTAGTGCTGGTGCTGAGGTTGGGGCTGGAGGAGCAGCAGGGGGTGGAGCAGCAGGGGGTGGGACTGGTGTTGGTGCAGGTGCTTGTGCTTGTGCTTGTGCTTGTGCTTGTGCTTGTGCAGCCATGATTGCTGCTGTTCTACGTCTTTCTTTTTCAGCTTCTCGTTCTTTTTCTGCAAGTCTTTCTTTTTTGGCTTGTCTTTCGAGTTCGTCTGCTTTTTTCTTTCGGATTAGTGCGAGTTTGTCTGCTTCTTGTTGGCTTTGGTATTCAGCAATTTTGGTTCGTTTTTGTAGGGCTAGGTTGTTTAGGTCAAGCAAGGTTCCGTTTGCAAATGTTATGCCCTCGATGTCAGCAAACTCTACGTTATTATCTGCTAGTAGTTTTAGGTTTGTAGTGATTGATCCAAGCCAGTCTTCGTAAGAAGTTCGGCCGTCTTTGCTGTCTTCGATGTCTTTTGCGAGGCCTTGTGCTCCTGCGATGATTGCTTGCTTTTTTTGTGACCATTGCCCGGCTTCGATAGGGCCTGATAGATCTATGTAGTGTTCGGTCGAGGCTTTTAGTATTGCTTCTTGGCCTAATTCTAGTTTTGCGAGTTTTTCTTTCTCTTCCTGTTCGGCGAGGAGGCGTTGTTTGGCTTCTTCTGCTTCGATTTCTTCTGGGGTTAGTTCTTGGATGTCTGGTTCGACGACCTCCGCTTCTCTTGATACTAATGTTGGTGGAACGTCTGGTTCTGGGTCTGCGATTTGAGCTGCTAGGCGTTCTTCTTCCAATCTGATTGCTTCTGCTTCTGCATCTTCGATTGCTTGATCTTTCATGGCTATGATCCCAGATAGAGACGCTTTGTCTGTGATCTCTCTTTCGTCGATAGTTAATTTTGTCACTCCTGCGTGTTCCAAGAACTCGAGGCCTGAGTCGATTTTTCTTTCCCAAGTTTCCTTGTCTGGATCTGCTTCGTTAGCTGTATCAATTGCTTCTTTGAGGTTTTTGATCCCTGCTTTGATACTTTCGAGAGCTGCGGGCCATGCTTTGTCTGAGAAGATTTTCTTTATCTCTACTTTGTATCCTGTCTTATCTTGTACGTCTTTCTCTTGTTTTCTTTTTGCAAGTTTTGCTAATTCAAGGAGTCTTTTGTCTTCTTTTGCTTGTTCTTCTGGGGTAAGGGATCTGTATTCCTGGTTTTCTATGTATCCTATTGTTCGGTTTAGGGTTTCGGTTGGGGCTGGTTTTGGTGTTGGTGTTGGCGTTGGTTTAGCTGCTGCTACTGCTGTAGGTTTTGCGACTTTCTTGAGGATTGTTCGAAGTTTTTGTTTGTTGAATCCTCTTGATGTTAATTTGATGTTTCCAAAATCAATGGATTTCACTTTTCCTTTTATTCTTGCAAGTTCCTCGTTGATTTTTGCTTCTAGTTGTTTTGCGTCTAATGCTGCCAATGTCACGTCATCTCGTATATCTCCTCTCAGGATGTCTCTAATTGTTTGAACAGGCCAATTGAAATTGCCCATGCTTGGGTTGAACAGTTTGGCAGTTTCGATTGTTACTTTATTTGTTTCTGAAAATTCTTTATCTTGCTCTTTAAGAGCGGCTGTTCTTTTTTCTTCTTCTTTTGCTTTGTATGTGGTTGCTTCATTTGCTTTTTCTCCTTGAATTTGAGCTACAAGGTCTTCTTTGTTTGTAAACTTTCCTTCAGTGTAACTGTCGTTGTTTCTTTTCCATGTCAATATGTATCTTCCGATTGGAATTGCCATTGTTTCTGCTCGGGCTGTTTTTTTACTGGCTATGTAGATATTAGATGCAGCGGCGTTACATTTTTTGAGTATTTTGTCAGAATATAGATCTATATTTCTTTTGTTTTTGTTTTCTATTGCTGTTTTTAGGTATCCTAATGCTTCGATTTTTAGAAGTTCTTTCATATATTTTTCACCTAAATCAGGGTCTGATTTTTCGAGATGAAAAGTTATGTCTGCACTGCCTCTTTTTTTCCTTGATCCTGTTGATAGCGAAGCATTTACAGTTATTAACTGTCCTTCCTTATATTTTCTTTCCATTTCAGCTTTTTGTTTTCTTTGTTTTTCTGCTTCTTCACCCATTTCTCTATTGGCAATTACCATTTCAATTTGTTGAAATAGTTCGCCAATTGTTCCAATATCAAATCCTGCATTTGGTGTCCAGGTTAGGTTTTCTGAGACATTGTATTCTGCAAGATCAGCTCTAACGGTAATTTCATTTATTAAGGTGACTACTTTTCCTTTTTTCTTTGTGCCTGTTGGATTTAATTTTCTTGCGATACTTGATAAGTCTGTGTTTAAGTTATCAAACGCAGTTTCATATCCTCCTCCTCCAGCTTTGACAGACTCTCTAATGATAGTGTTGACACGTGTTTGGAGTCTGCGTAGTTTCCCCATGTGGTCACTTCTTTCTGTCTTGTCTTCTTCTATATCTGTGAATCGTAATTTTTCGAGGTCGGTTGCGTCCATTGCTTTGAAATCAATAGCTACGTTGTATCCCACTAATTCGTTAACTTGTTCTTCTAAACTTGCTTTATGGCCGGCTTTTTCGAGGCTACCTCCTGGTCCTGCTACTCTCATTGCTCTATCCTTTTTGCTTAATGTTGTAATGTCTTCCTTCTGTTCCTCAACTCTTGCTCCACGATTTTCGTCTTTCACTTCCCCTTGCTTCGCTCGTAATTCGAGCATTTGTTTTGATTCGAGTTTGAGTTCTGAGAGTTGGATTAGGGTGCCTGTGTCCTGAGTGACTCCCATGACTTGCAAGTAGTATCCGTCTGATTTTTGGATGGGTGTTAGTTGGATTTTGGTGTAATCCATTTTGTAGCCGATTCGTTTTGTGAGTCGGTGAACGCCTGTTTCTTTGTGTTCATCAATTTCATTTTCGTCTGTGAATTCTGGATTATCAAGAGATGCTACAAGCATGTCTTCGGCTAAAAAAGCGGCTGCTTGTGGGTCGTCTGAATAAATTGCTGACGCATAAATTCCTAGAAGTCCTTTCAATTCATCTAGCCCAAATCTTTTCAAGTCTCCGGTATCTTTAACATCAATTTCAACCATATCTTGGGCACCCCAGTCAGGGCCGTCGCTTCTCAATTTCGCAAAAGATTTTGAATCATATTGCTCTGCGCTGATGCCAAAAACATCCAAATAACTTTGGGCGTGATCGGGCTTATTTTTTGGTTTTAGAGCTTCTGCTTTTAATTGCAGATTATCGGCTCCCTTGAATTTTGGTGTTTCTCTAGACATTTTATTTTTGTTTTTTGATTTTGAACGTTTTGAAATCTTTAAATTATATCAAATTTTGGGCAAAACGTCAATTGTATTGGGGCCAAAAAACGGTATTCTAAGTACGAAAAAAACACCCCAAAAATCCATAATTCCAAAAAAATGCTCAAAATCGACAAAGATAAACCTGTTATAATAGTGAATTTCAAAGACTACCAAGAATCGACCGGAACAGGAGCGGAAAATCTCGCAAAAGTCCATGAAATGGTGTTTAAAAAAACGGATTTTCAATTAATTGTTGCGGTCCATCCGACCGATATTCGTGCAGTTTCTGCTGCAGCGCCTGGATTGATGATTATTTCTCAGAGTGGAGATGCGTTTTTGCGAAATAGCGATGACGAAATTAACAAAACTCAGACAGGCCGAATGACCCCAAAAATGGTGCAATCGTGTGGGGGAATGGGGACGCTAATCAACCATGCAGAAAATCCGCGAACGAACGATGAAATCTACGAAATTGTGAGTGATTTTGAAATTGAGAATCCGGAATTATTGACCGTCTGTTGCGCAGAAAACGCTGAACGTGCTGAAGAAATCCTTGCTCTTTGTAAGCCGGATTTTGTTGCTATTGAGCCGCCGGATTTGATTGGTGGGGATGTTTCTGTGACTACTCGTCCGGAGGTTGTTTCGGATGCGGTTCGCAAGCTCGATGTTCCGGTGCTTGTTGGGGCTGGGGTCAAGACTGGAGAGGATATGGCAAAGGCGATCGAGCTCGGGGCAAAAGGAGTTCTCCTGGCTTCGGGAGTGGTAAAACCTGCGGGAGGCAAGAGTCCGGAAGATGTCCTGATGGAGCTTATTAACGCAATTAAATAATGAATTTGCCAATTGTTTTTCGGAAGTTGCTGTTTTCTCTGCCGCTTTTTATTCCGCTTTATTTGTTCAGATTTGAGATGTGGGGTGTGCCGGTGAATGTACTTGAATTGATGGTGTATGTTTTGTTTGGGGCGTTTGTTTTGCGAGTGATTTTGGGGAGGTATTCTTGGCCTTTTCGGAGTTATTTTTTGAGGTTCTTTATCCCTGTTGGGTTTCTTCTTTTGGGGGTGATTGGTGGGGTTTTTGTGAGTTATTATAGTGGGGGTTTGATGGAGGCTCTTGGAATTTTTAAGGGGTGGATTTTGATGCCGATGCTTTTTGCTTTTATGTTGATGTTTGAGCTTCGTGATTATGATGATCGGCAGCTCTTGCTCCGGGCGTATTTTGGGTCTGCTGCTGTGCTTTCGCTTTTGGCTTTGTATCAGGTTGTGACGGGGGATTATATCACTATTGATCAGCGTGCGTCTGGTCCTTTTGAATCTGCAAATTATTTAGCTCTTTATATAGCTCCTGCTGTTTTGGGAACTTTTGCTTCTTTGTGGCATGGGATTCGTTCTCACAAAAAATTCACTGCGTATTTGTTTGAGATTTTGGTGATGATTGTTGCTGCTTTGGCGTTAGTTTTTTCGCGAAGTTATGGGGCTTTTCTCGGAGTGGGGGTGGCCTTTACATTCTTTTGGAGTCATGAGATTTTTTATTCTAGATACAGGGGTCTTTATGGGAAAATGTGGGTAAAGATTGTTGTGCCGTTGGCTATTGTTTTGCTTGGTGGTGTTGTGATTTTGGCTCAGCTTGGGACTACAAAATTCGATGATTTTTTGAAGTTTGATCAGCAGAGTAGTTCGTCTGTGAGAATGCAAGTTTGGGAAGTCGCGACGGATTTTGCTTTGGATGATCCTGTTCTTGGGATTGGATTGGGGGCTTATGACAATCGATATGCTGCTGAGGCATCTGGGATTTTGGGATATGAGCCTTATGAGCCCGAAATGCTTCATCCGCATAATTTGTTTATGGCTACTCATTTGAATAGTGGGATTTTGGGATTGATTGGGCTTGTTTGGATGATTGGGTTGGGGATTGTTGTGTTTCGACGGGGTGTGTATCGAAATGATGATAAGGATATGGCGGTTGTGTTTGGTGTTATGTTTATTGTGATGGTGGTGCATGGATTGTTTGATCAGCCTCTTTGGAAAAATGATTTGGCTTTGCTTTGGTGGATTGTGCTGAGTGGATTGATGTTTTCTGGCTTTTTGCAGGTTTCTGGAAAAATTCAAAAAGGACGTGGTTTGGGGAAAAAGCTTTCTTATCCGACGATCAATTTTCAGGTAAAAAAGGAAGAGTTTTTGAAGGGATCGTATGTTTGTTATGTTGAATTGTTGGGGGAAAAGTATTATGGAGCTGGATTTGTGGGACCAAAGAGGGGGCTTAAGGGTGAGAAATTTATTTGTGAGGTGCATCTTTTTGGAAAGTGTGGTGATGTTTATGGGAAAAAGGTCGATGTTTATTTGATGCATAAAATTCGAGATGTACAAAAGTTCAAAAGTTTGAAAGAATTAAAAAAGATGATTGGTAGCGACGTTAGGTTCGCGAAAAAATATTTAAAGAAAAGGCGATATGCTTAGTTCTCTTCGAAAAATAGTTTCAGATACAAATCCGCTTAGGCTTTTGTATCACAAACTCAAGGCTGTGGTTGCGGCGACTGTTTATGGATTCCCTTCAAGAAAAATGACTGTGATTGGGGTGACGGGGACAAATGGGAAGACTACGACGGTCAATTTGATTACGAAGGTTTTGGAGACGGCTGGGTACAAGGTGGGGATGACTTCTACGATCAATTTTCAGGTTGGAACGCGAAGATGGACGAACCAAACCAAACAAACCACGCAAAGTGCGTTTACGTTGCAAAAGCTTTTGCGAGACATGGTGTCTGAGGGGTGCAAATATGCTGTGGTAGAGGTTTCGTCGCATGCGATGACACAATCAAGGGTTTGGGGTGTGAATATCGATTGTGCGGTGTTTACGAACATCACTGAGGATCATTTGGATTATCATGGGGGCTTTGCTTCTTATCTTCATGCGAAGGGTAGTCTTTTTAAAAAAGTTTCGAAGTCTCGGAAAAAACTAAATGTGCCGAAGGTAATGGTGCTTAATCAAGATGATGAGAACTTTTCTTATTTTGATCAGTTTTTGGCTGATCGAAAGATTACTTATGGTTTGAAAAATGGGACTGTGCATGCGATGGAAGTGAAGCTTAAGGCTCAGGGCAGTGAGTTTACTATTGCTGTTCCAAATAATGCTATTCCGATTAGTCTTCAGTTGCCGGGTGATTTCAATGTGCAAAATGCTTTGTGTGCGGCTGCTGTGTGTATGACATATGGTGTGACGCTTGAGGATATCAAAAGGGGGTTGGACGAGGCTCAGACTATCCCGGGGCGGTATGATTTGGTTGATGAGGGGCAGGGGTATGCGATTGTTGTGGATTATGCGCATGCGCATGATTCTCTCGAGAAATTGCTTAGTTTGTATAGAGATTTGACTCCTCATGGCAAATTGTTTGCTGTTTTTGGGGCGACTGGTGGAGGTCGGGATGTTGGTAAGAGGCCAAAGATGGGGGAGATTGCCGACAAATATGCTGATTATATAATTTTGACTGATGACGATCCTTATGATGATGATGAGCTGGAGATTATTGATTTTGTTGCAAAAGGGATTAAGCGAGAGGAAGGGGAGGGGTTTTGGAAGATTCCAGATAGACGTTCTGCTATCAAGCATGCGCTTTCTTTGGCAAAAGAAGGGGATTGTGTGGTTGTAGCGGGAAAGGGAGCTGAGGAGGTGATGAAGGTGCGAGGCAAGACAATCCCATGGAATGACAAGCAAGTAATCTCAGAAATCCTCAAACGAACTATTAAACTTGAAATCGAATAATGGAAGGAATTGTATTGATAGACAAGGACAAGGGGATGACATCCTATGATGTTATTCGGGTTATGAAGCGCAAGATTCGTGAGTCTGGCGTCGAGGGCAAATTCAAGATTGGACATAGTGGGACTCTTGATCCTATTGCGACTGGGCTTTTGGTTGTTGCGGTTGGGAAGAATTTTACGAAGAAATTGACTGAGATGATTGGACTTCCAAAGACTTATAGAGTTGAGTTGGAGTTTGGAAAAGAGTCGACGACTTATGATGCTGAAGGTGAACTCTCGGATGTTGCTGGAGGAGGTGCGGGCGGGGATGGGTTAACGGATGTTGCGATCACAAAAGTTGTTCAAGAAAAGCTGACAGGAAAACTCTCTCAAATGCCACCAAAATTCTCAGCGAAAAAGGTGGGAGGTAGAAGGGCGTATGACTTGGCGAGGGAGGGAAAGGAATTCAAACTTCAGCCAAAGGAAATTGAGGTTTTTGAGTGGCGGGATGTTGAGGTGCAGTGGCCAAAAATGACGGCAACAATTGATTGTAGTAGTGGAACTTATATTCGAAGTTTGGTTCATGATCTTGGGCAGGAGCTCAAAGTTGGGGCATATATGACTGAGCTTGCGCGGCTTACGGTAGGCGATATGTCGATTGATGATGCGGTGAAGGTTGACGACTGGGATCCATCCTCTATAGAATCTAGCCATGTTTAATTTTAGTCTCATAGCATTAGTTACGTTTGTTGTTACCTTGATTTTTGTGATCGGAGGAATGTTTTTGTTCCTGAAGATTGGTCTTGTGGATAAACCTGAGAAGTACGGCCTGAAGCGAAAGCCGATTCCGTATTATGGAGGGGTTTTGGTGTTTTTGGGGATTTTGGTTTCGATGTTTGTTTTTGTGGAAATGTCTCGAGAGATTGTTGGTTTGTTGGTGGGGGCGTCGATGATTGTTTTGGTTGGGTTTTTGGATGATTATTTTGGTGTTAATCCTATTTTGAGGTTGTTGGTGCAGGTTTTGGCGGCGTGTGTTTTGGTTGGTTCGGGTATTGGAATCTTATCTATTACGAATCCTCTTGGAGGTGTGATTGTTTTGGATGGTTTAAAATGGTTTTCTATCCCTGTTCTTGGAGGAATTTTTACTATTATCTGGATTGTTTTGATTACGAATACGATGAATTTCCTAGATGGAGTTGGGGGACTTACTTCTGGAGTTTCTTTTATTGCGGCTCTTACGATCTTTTTCCTGAGTGTGCGGCCTGATCTGCATGCGGATATGGCGTCTCAATGGACTGTTGCTGTTATGGCGTTGATTGTTGCTTTTGCTGCGTTTGCATTTTTGATCTTTGATTTTCCAAAGCCAAAGATTCTGATGGGTGATAGTGGAAGTACTCTTTTTGGATTTTTGTTAGCGTCTCTTGCTATTTTTTCTGGAGGAAAGGTTGCGACTGCTTTTCTTGTATTGGGAATTCCTATTCTCGATGCGGGATGGGTTATTTTTCGGAGAGTTCTTGAAGGAAAGAAACCATGGCAGGGAGATCTAAAGCATCTTCATCATCGGCTACTTGATCTTGGATTTAAGGAGAGCACGGTTTTGGGGATTTTGTATGGGTTGAGTGTTTGTTTTGGAGTTTTGGCGGTTGTGACATCTAGTTCTATGCAAAAATTATTTGTTTTTGTTGGATTGGGGATTTTGATGACGTTGTTTGCAGCTTCGGTTATTTATACTTCTAGCAAGAAAAAGAGATAATAATTTTCTCAAACTGTTCAGAGGGATGGTTCGAGACATCCCGATGTCTGGGGGGCTTTTAGTAGACATTGGGAGTAGATCCCGATGTCTGGTGTAAGGGGTAGGTATATCGGGAATTGCGACTACCTGATTTCTGTATCATAACCTAGTTTTCAATGGTCAAGCTGAAAATGTTGAACTATTGGGGGTTTTTGGTGTATAAACAAGCTTACTTAAAAGGGCTTACATGAGGGATATTGTTTCCGAAATTAAATCGAGGTTGTCTATCGAGGACGTTGCTTCTCAATATGTCAGTTTGAAGAAAACTGGACGTTATTACAAAGGGCTTTCTCCTTTTACGACTGAAAAAACTCCGAGTTTTGTAGTAAGTCCGGAAAAACAGTTGGCTTATTGCTTCTCGACTCATAAAGGAGGGGATATGTTTCGATTTGTTCAAGATATTGAAGGAGTTGAGTTTCCGGAGGCGGTGAAGATTTTGGCGGAAAAAGCTGGAATTCAGTACACGACTAGTGAATTTGCGAGTAAGGCGAGCAAAGAAAAGACGTCTCTTAAACGTACTCTGATCGAGATTCATGAAAAAGCGGTTGAGTATTATATTGGAAAGCTTCGAGGAGGTTCGATCGAGGGCAAGAAGGTTTTGGAGTATTTATATAAGCGTGGGATGACGGATGAATTGATTGATGAGTTTGGTGTTGGATATGCTCCTGATTCTTATGATGGTTTGTTGAAATTTCTTGGTAAGGAAGGTTTTAAGAGAGACGTGATGATCAAATCTGGACTAATGACTGTCAAAGACACTGCTGGTAAGGAGGTGATTGATAAATTTCGAGGACGATTGATGATTCCTATCTATGATCATATGGGGCGACCTATCGGGTTTGGAGGCAGGGCTCTTGGCAAGGATCAGCAGCCAAAATATTTGAATTCGCCTGATACGCCGATTTATCTCAAAAGAAATGTTCTTTATGGACTTTCGCATGCAAAACAGGCTCTTCGTGAAAAGAAGCAGGTTTTGTTTGTTGAAGGTTATTTTGATGTGATTATGTTGCACAAGGTTGGTATCAAGAATGTTGTGGCGAGTAGTGGGACTGCGTTGTCTTCTGAGCAGGTGCAATTGATCAAGAGGCATGCATCTTCGGTTATTACTTGTTTTGACACTGACAAGGCCGGGATTGATGCGACTCAGCGTGCTTTTACTGTGATGCAGGAGTTTGATATGACTGTGAAGACTCTTGCGATGCCGCTTGATCTCAAGGATCCGGCTGATTTTGTTTTGGAAAAAGGCGACACTGCTGCAGGTGAGTTTTTGAAATTGATGGAAGGTGCTGGTGATTTTGTGGATTATTATTCGTTTCTTATGGCTGAACGTCATGATTTGTCTTCGCCGGATGGTAAGAAGAGTTTTTTGAATGAGATGATTCCTCTTATCAAGATGGTGAAGAGTACGGTGAATGTTGATTATTATGTGCGGATTTTGGCGCGAAGACTCCAGACAAAGGAGTCTTTTGTTTATGATGAGATCAAACGTCACAAGGGGCTTTCTAGTCCTGTTAAAAAGGACGTTTCTGGGGAAGCCGAGGCTGGAACTAATAAAAATAATAAGATGAATAATCCAGATGTTTTGTTGGGAATCTTTTTGGAGAACCCAGTTCATTTCGGGCAAATTCAGGACAAAATGGACTCTACGGATTTCTCTGAAATTTCTTGTGATATTTTCTCTGAAATGAAATCTCAATTCGATAAAGAAAAGACCGTAAAAGAGGGTTGGAATTTTGATGGAAAGAAGAATGAAGATTTTCTCAAAAAGATTGAGATGCTTTCTTTGTACGCGGAGGGAGATTATGGGGAGTTAGCTGAAGAAACGGTTGAAGGAGAAGTCGTAAAATTAATTGACAATATTCAGAAGCAACGTAGAATGCATCAGAGATTGGAATTAGAAAAAGCGATGAAGGAGGCGGATGAGTCTGGCGACAAGAAAAAACAGAAGGAGCTTCTCGAAAAATTCCAGAAGCTTTTAACCTCTTAAAACATGGCAAAACCTAAAAAGTTTATTTCTACAACCTCAGAGGAAGAGTTAGCTGATTATCCAAAAGAGGTGCAGGATTTAGTGAAAAAAGGTCGGAGTCAGGGATTTGTGACTCAACAAGAATTGCTTAAAGCAATGCCGAATATCGAAAATGATCTGATTCTTCTTGATGAAATCTATACTTTGTTTATGGATCTCGGAATTGAAGTTTTGGATATGAAAGATAGTTTGATCTGGGGTGATGAAGACGCTGATGATGGTGGTGAAGATCTTTTGGAGAGAGTTGAAGAAAAAAGTGACGAGAGGAAAGATAAAAAAGGAGCTAAGAAAGATGAAAAGAAAACTAAAAAAGAAGAAAAGGAGGAAGCTGCGGCAAAAGCTAAAAAAATTGCAGACAAGAAGGCTAAGAAGAAAAAAGAAAAGCCTCAACAGGTTGAATTGAAGGAAATTGCTAACGATTCGATCCGGCTTTATCTTTGTGAAATTGGTAAAGTTGATCTTTTGACTGCAAAAGAAGAAATTGATCTTGCGAAAAGGATTCGTAAAGGTGATCAATCAGCAAAACAGCAATTAGCTGAGGCGAATTTGAGATTAGTTGTAAGTATTGCAAAGAAATATATTGGACGAGGACTTTCTTTCTTGGATTTGATTCAGGAGGGAAATATTGGTCTTTTCCGTGCGGTTGAAAAATTCGATCCAGATCGTGGATTCAAATTCTCAACATATGCGACTTGGTGGATTCGTCAGGCGATCACTCGTGCTATTGCGGATCAAGCGAGGACTATTAGGATCCCGGTCCATATGGTTGAAACAATCAACAAACTTACTCATGCTCAACGAAGATTAGTTCAAGAACTCGGACGTGAACCTCTTGTAGAGGAATTGGCGGCTGAGATGGATATGGAAGTGAAAAAGGTTCGTCATATTATGAAGATTTCTCAAGATATTGTTTCGCTTGAGGCTCCAGTTGGAACTGAAGAAGATAGTAAGCTTGGAGACTTTATTGAGGACGACGAGGCGCTTTCGCCTTCTGAAAACACAAATAGACAGCTGATCAAAGAAAACATTCATGAGATGCTCCAATACCTTTCTCCTCGAGAAAGAAAAATTATCGAAATGAGATTTGGACTTCTTGATGGGGTTGGTCACACTTTGGAAGAAGTGGGGCAGGAATTCCATGTGACTCGTGAACGTATTCGACAGATTGAGGCAAAAGTCCTACAAAAACTAAAAGAACATCCGACGAGCGTGAAGATTCGTCCAGAATGATCCTAAACATTAATTAACTTGTAATTTCCATGGCTACAAAAAAAACAGAAGATAGAACTACATTTTTGACCCAAGAGGGGTTAGATAAATTAAAAGAAGAACTTAAATACCTAAAAGATACTAAAAGAAGAGAGGTTGCTGCACGAATCAAAGAAGCGATTTCTTATGGTGACTTATCTGAAAACTCTGAATACGAAGAGGCAAAAAATGAACAAGCTTTCGTTGAAGGACGGATTTTGGAACTTGAGGACAAGGCGAAAAATGTTCAAATTATTGAAGAAGGTAAAAAAGCACAGAAGACTGTTCAATTGGGAAATACTGTTCACTTGAAAAACCTTTCAAAAACCAAGGATGAACCTGAAGTTTATACTATTGTTGGTTCAACAGAGGCTGATCCACTAGATGGAAAGATCTCAAACGAATCTCCAGTTGGTTCTGCTGTTCTTGGGAAACCTGCAGGTGAAAGCGTGAAGGTCAAAGTTCCTGCTGGATACGTTGAATACAAGCTTTTGAAGTTTGAATAATCGTCTAAGAAAGAGTTTTATTTATGAGAAGCCTCGCCTTTGGCGAGTGCTACTTCTTCTTATTAGGAAGATAGATTTTTTCGTTTGGTCTTTTTAGGGTTTGTCTGCTTTTGAAGTTCGCAAGTTCCTTTGGATAGACTTTGATGTATTTGTATATCATGCGTCCTAGGAAGACGAGTAGTCCCGCTAGAGTCATATATAGCCAGAGTCTCATTGCAAAGTAAGGGATGTTCTCGTATCTGACAGCTGTCAAAAATATGAGTCCGATTGCAAAGTAATGTAGTCTTGCAGGGACTTTTCTGAACATGTTTTTGAAGACGAAGTCTTTTTGGTTGATCTTGATGTTTGTGTATTTTCTGAGGGCAAATGCTCCTGCAAAAAGTAGTATAATTAGGCCAATCATTACGTACTGGTATGCAAATTCTCTACCTGGTGTTGGCTCAAGAATGTTACTAAAAATTGCGCTTAGCGTTTCCATATTTGTTTGTAGTTATAGAAGTAGAATGCTGTTGAAGCGATAAATATTAATACTGTTATGATCATTGGAAATCTGACTCCGAATATCATTGTTACGTCGTCTCCTTTTACGAATTCTTGGAGGAATTGGAATAGGCTGAAAGCCATGATTCCAAGTGTTGCGAGTGATCCTGCTTTTTCGAAAAATTTGTGGTCACGGAATACAGTCATGCCTGTTGCGATCAAACTTGAATACAGCAGCATGTAGATCTGTGTTGGGTGGATTGGGACTGTGTATTTGATTGCTGGACTCTCGAAGTTCACACCCCATGGTAGGGAAGTCTCATTGCCGTACTGTGCGCCGTCTAGGAAGAGTCCTAAAGATGCGATAGCTGTTCCTATCAGGAATGCTGGAACGATTGAGTCCATCCATTTGAGGAAGTCTTGGTCATTCTTTTTGCACAAGAAATAAAGTGTGATGAGGCCGATCAACACTCCGCCCCATGCTGATAGACCTTTGTCCCAGATTTTGAAGATTTGGAGGAATGTATCTGTTGAATATTCATAAAAGAAACTTTGCCAATTTACCAAAATCGCCATGATTCTTGCTCCAATTATTGAGAAAAACAGCAATTGAGCGATGTTTTCGGTCAAAAACTGTAGTTTTAGTCCGTTTTTGAGGCTGAGTTGGATTAGGCTGTATGTTCCTGCGATTATTGCAATTGCAATAAACAACCAAAGTGAATGGATTGTAAAATATTGCGATTGAAATATGATTGGGAACATGTTGCGTGGGTTACACGAATCAGAAATTGATTAATGTGAATGTGATGCTAATTATAGTGATGGGGAAGATGAAAAATCCAGCGAATTTGTTCTTTTCGAAGAAGTTCACCTTGAGACTTAGTGAAATATGTACCAGAAACACCACTATTAGGGCGTATTTGAAGATTTGTGTGTCGTAAAATTGGAAACTTTTTGGAAATGTGCTTGGGTCGCCTAGGCCGAAGTCTTTTGAGGTTATGTATAGTGATATGAAATAATAGATCAAATAAAATCCCACGAGCCAACCTGTAAATTCACTCAAGTCTGATTCTAAGCTTGAGAGGAATCCTTTGTGGCTTGGGTCTGCTTCTTTTTCTGCTTTCCCTGTGGTCTTTTCTTTTTTGAGGCGAGCTCTGGTTTCTTTTAGGAGCTTTACTGTTTTTTTCCTGGTTGCCCAGATTGTCCTGATCGCGTTTTTCACTTTTTCTTTGTATTCAGGTGCTGGCTCTTTGAAGTACATTTTTGCGTATTCCCAGATTTGAGAATTGTATGTTGAGATGCGTGAACGCAGGATTTTTATTTCTTCTGGGGTTTCAAATGTGTCTTTGAACCAACTTAGGAATGCGTTTATTTTTTGAATGTGCCAAGGAGTTTTTGCGGTTTTCTTGACGTGTTTTTGTTGCCATCTTCTGATGTTTTCGACTATGTCTTCAGATAAGCTCGCTGGTTTGTCGGTTTTGTGGAGGTTGTTGAGCATCGACTTTATCTTGATTTTGAATTGAGTTCGTTTGTCCATGTAGCCTTTTTCTTTGAGGGCTTTTTCTTGGGTTCTGATGAATGCGATCAATTCTTCGGTTGTTTGTTCGATGTAGTCTGTGTTTGATGAGCCTTTGATTCGGAGAAGTTTATCGAGTTTTTTCTCGATTTCTTTCTTTTGGTCTGGCTGGATGAAGTTGCTGTATTCCTGGAGGAGGTCTGTGACTTGTTTGATTACTTTTTCGACTTTTGTTTTTACAAAAAGAAGTTTCTTTTCTTGTTCTTGTGATTTTTCTGCTTGGAGTTGGGTTGCTTTGTCTGCGTCATCCGCTAAAGCTTCTTGGAGATGTCTGGTTCCTCTAATGCGTGCGTTTTGGATTTTGTCTTCTGCTAGGCCTTGTTGCCATAGGGCTGAAACCATGAGTTCGTACTCTTCTGAGAGTCTTTTGTATGCTGCGAGCTCGTCTTGGGCGGGGATTGTACCTGTTATGTTTTGGCCTTGGGGGTTTGTGGCTTCAAAGGCGAATTTTGCTTGTTTTGTTGTGTGGATCTCTTGGTCTTTTGATTCTTCAATTGCCAATATCGAAAATCCGAGATTGTTTAGTTCTCCACGAGCTTTTGCTTCGTCGACTGCTTCTATTGAGCCGGAAAGCTTTTTGCCGTCTTTGTTCGCAACTGTGTATTTAAAAATTGCCATATGTGGATGAGGTTGAGCCGAAGAGCTCGATTAGGCTTATTCTAAAACAATTACTTGGATTTGTTAATAGCCGCTTTTATGAATCCAGCGAAGAGTGGATGAGGTTTGTGTGGCCTAGACAAGAACTCTGGGTGGAATTGTGATCCAATCATGAATGGGTGAGAGGTGTTTTCTGCGATTTCGACTAGCTCTGATTGAGGATTTATACCTGGGAAGCTTAGTCCGTTTTCTTCGAGAAGTTTTTTGTATTCGTTGTTGAATTCGTATCTGTGTCTGTGTCTTTCTTTGATTAATGGTTTTTTGTACAGGTCGTACGTTTTTGTTCCTTTTTTGAGTTTGCATTCGTACATTCCGAGTCTGAGTGTTCCGCCTTTTGCTCTTTCGTGTGATTGTCCTGGGAGGAAGTGAATTACGTATTTTTCTTGGTCGAGTTTTTTATCTTCGTCGAATTCTTCTGAAGTTATTGTTTCGTCTTTGAGTGCGTGTCTTGCGAATTCGATTGTCATGATTTGCATTCCTAGGCAGAGCCCGAGGTATGGGACTTTGTTTTCTCTTGCGTATCTAGCGGCTGCGATTTTGCCTTCGATTCCTCGAGAACCAAATCCGCCTGGGATCAAGATGCCGTCTACTTTTTTGAGTTCATTCCAAGTCTTTTTGTCTTTTTCTTCGAGTTTTTCTGTGTTGATCCAAGTTAAGTCTAGTTCGCGGTTTTGGTGATAGCATGCGATCTTGAGTGATTCGAGTACTGATAGATATGCGTCGTCGAGTCCTGTGTATTTTCCTGCTAGTGCTATTTTGAGTTTTGGTCTTTTTGCGTTTATTTTTCGGTTAAGGTCTTTCCAGTCTTTAAGGTCTGGGTTGATCTTTCCGAGTTTGAGGTCTTCTGCTACGAGTTGAGCTACGTTGTATTTTTGGTAGTCTAACGGTACTTTGTATATTGAATCGATAGTTTGTGCTGGAATTACATGGTCTTCTCTTGTATCGCAAAATAGAGCTATCTTTTTGAGATGCTCTTTTTTGATTGGGTAGTCTGCTCTGGCTAGGACGAAGTCTGGTTGAATACCAATTGATCGTAGTTCTCTTACTGATGCTTGAGTTGGTTTTGTTTTGAGCTCTTTTGAAGCTGCTAGGTATGGAAGGAGTGTCAGGTGAATGAATAGTGTGTTTTCTTGTCCGAGATCGTTTCTGAGCTGTCTGATGGCTTCCAAGAAGGGGAGTCCTTCGATGTCTCCGACTGTGCCTCCTATTTCCACCATCATGATATCGCATCCTGATTCCTCGGCTGCGTTTGTGACTTTGTCTTTGATTGCGTTTGTGATGTGGGGAATGATCTGGATTGTTTTTCCAAGGAATTTTCCTTTTCGCTCTTTTTCTAGGACTTCTGAGTAGATTTTTCCTGTTGCTACTGAAGAAAGTTTTGATAAATGTGTGTCGATGAATCTTTCGTAATGTCCAAGATCGAGATCTGTTTCGCCTCCGTCATCTGTGACGAATACTTCTCCATGCTGAAATGGACTCATTGTTCCTGGATCAACATTGAGGTATGGGTCTAGTTTTTGCGTAAATACTTTGAATCCACTCGCTTTCAACAAAGCTCCGATGGAGGCAGAAGCGATTCCCTTTCCTAGGGAACTGCACACGCCGCCAGTAACAAAGATGTATTTACACACGTTTAATTGGAAATGGTTATTTCAAAATACGGATGCAGTTTAGAGTAAGTTTTTGGGAAATGCAAGGAAATGGAAATTGCCTTGTTTATACCTTTGCTCTCGCGAGTAACTCCTGTTGTTCTCTTGTGATTCCTGTGAATGTTGTGCCGTGTTCAGCTCCAGGTCCTTGTGCCCAAGCTTCTTCTGCTTTTGCCGGCCATCCTGCCTCGAAAGTGTCGAGTTGTCCTTGAATTGTTTCACTGTCTAATCCTGCTGCTTTTAGTGCTGGGGCAATGATTGCTCCTTTTTTCTTGTCTAGAGTTGCGCTGTCTAGGCCTTCCTCTTCTAGTGCGGTTTCTCTTAAGGCTGTTTTTAGTTTTGTCTCTTGGGTTGTTTCGATTCTTTTTGCGAATTCTGTAACGATGAGTGTGGCGTCTTTTACGCTTAGAGGGGCTGTTATCCTGTGTTCGTCCTGAGTTGTTTCTCCGCCTCCGTGGCCTCTACATGTTCGTTCATTTGTTGTCCATTCTAAGATTGCTAGCAGTTCGTTTCTTTCGTCTAGGATGACGTCGATTATTGTTGGGTATTTTTCGTTTGCGCTTAATACTCTTAGAAAGTCATCAACTGTAGAGATTCCTTCGATTCCTAGGGCTTGTATTTCGGCTTCTGTTACTGTTTTGTCTGCCTTTGAGGCTAGTCTTTCGATTGCAGTGAATGCTTCGTCTGTGAATTTGTATGGTTGAGGTTCTGGTGAAGGGGGAGTTTTGTCTTCTTCTTTTTTTGAACATGTCGCTTACCCTTGAGCTTGATTGTTGTCGTTCCCACATGAGGTGGTCCATATTTCTAGGGTTTTCTGCCAATGGAGTTTCAGGGGTTTGTACTGCGAATATCCATGGGATTGCTCTCGAGACTTGTTGCAAGGCTTTGTATCTTAGATCTTGTAATTTTTTATTTGCTTTTATTGATTCTACGTCTAATAGAGAGGTTCCTCCTAGGGCCTCTGTTGTTAGGTCTTTCCATTTTGGGTTTGTGATTCCATCGAATGGGCTGTAGGTAACGACTTCTTTTAGTGTTTCGCCTTGTGATGGATGTAATATGAAGAGTTTTTTGTCTCCTAGAGTTTCTTGTGGCATGGTTTTTGATTAATTAAACAGGGGATCATGATATGTCTTCCCTTTTTTTGCGTCAAATAATCTTAGTAGCCAATTTTCTTTTTTGCTTGTGAAAGAGTCTTTGCAGCTTGGAGTTTTGCTTTTTTGCTGCCTGCATCGAGGATTTTTGTGATTTTCTTTGGGTCTTTTATGAGTTTTTCGTATTTCTTTCGTGGTTTGTCGAATTGTTTGAGGATTAGGGCAAGGAGGGCTTTTTTTGCATCTCCGTATCCTGTTTTGCCTGATCGGTATTTCTTTTCGAGGGCGCGGGTTTGAGCTGGGGTTGCGAGGAGTTTGTAGAGAGCAAAGACGTTGCAAGTAGTTGGGTCGAGTTTTGCTCCGAGTGGTTTTGAATCTGTTTTGATTCCCATTACTTGTTTTTTGAGGACATTTTCTTCGGCAAAGATTTCGATAGTGTTGCCGTATGATTTGCTCATTTTTTGGCCGTCTGTGCCTGGGACAACTGCGACTTCTTTTTCGATCATTGGATCTGGAAGTTTGAATGTCTCGCCGAATAGGTTGTTGAAATTTTGGGCGATGTCGCGGGCCATTTCTATGTGTTGTTTTTGGTCTTGGCCTACTGGGACGATGTCTGGTTGGTAGAGCAAGATGTCTGCTGCTTGAAGGATTGGGTAGTTGAATAATCCGACTGTTGCGTCTTTGCGGCCTTTGGCTTGGGCGTCTTTCCATGCGTGGGCTCTCTCGAGGAATGGCATCATTGTGATGGCATCGAATATCCAGCAAAGTTCTGCGTGTTCTGGCCGAGATGATTGTTTGAAGAATGCTGTCTTTTTTGGGTTGAGTCCGAGTGCGAGGTAGCTTGCTGCTAGCTCTAGGGTGTTTTGGCGCATTTTTTCTGCGTCTCTTACTGTTGTTAGGGCATGAAGATCAGCGATAAACAAATAAGTCTCGTGTTTGTCTTGCATCTCGATGTGCTGCTTCATAGCACCGAGATAATTTCCGAGGTGAGGTTTTCCGCTAGGCTGAATTCCAGAGAGGATTCGTTTCATGGTTCTGATTATATTAGTTCGTATGGATTGGGTCAATGTCGATCCGTATATTCTCGAGAGATTTTTGGTCTAGGAGGCTTATTAGGCGTGATGGATTTTTGCCTTTTATGAGGATTCTGTATCTGTATTTGTTGTGTAGGCGGGGAATGAATGCTGGGTACGAGGTGATGTCTCCGATTTCTGCTGCGAGGGTTGGTTCGGTTTTGAGGATTTCTTTTAGGGTGGCTTCGATTTCTTCGGCTTTTGTTTTTGCTTTGTTGAACGCGGTGTCTACGATTGTGATTTGAGCGAGGTCGGTGAATGGGGGATAGCTCAGGACTTTTCTTTGTTCGCGTTCGATGTTGTAGAGGGAGTTGTAGTCGTGGGTTTCTGTGGCTTGGAGTGCTATGTGGTTTGGTGAGTATGTTTGGATGATGACTTCTCCGGGGTCGTTGCTGCGGCCGGCTCGTCCTGCGACTTGAGTTAGGAGTTGAAATGTCCGTTCTGAACTTCGAAAATCTGGGATGTTGAGTCCGATGTCTGCGAGGATTACGCCTACGAGATTTACGTTTGGTAAATGGAGTCCTTTTCCTATCATTTGGGTTCCTATTAGGATGTCTGCTTCTTGTGCTTTGAATGAACTATAAATTTGTTCAAAGCTGTTTTTGCCTCCCGTGGTATCCTTGTCTGCTCGCAGCACCCTGGCTTTCTTGAACAATTTTTTTGTTTCTTCTTCGATGCGCTCTGTGCCGATGCCGAGGTATCGAATATTCATGCCTTTGCATGTTGGGCAATTGATTGGGATTTTGCCTATATTTCCGCAGTGATGACAGATGACGGAAGGCTGTCCGAGTGTGCGGGCGTGGTATGTCATGGGGATGTCGCAGCCTTCGCAGAGGAGCTTGTCTCCGCAGTCTCGGCAGACTATTGATGAGGCTGAGCCTCTTCGGTTGAGAAATAAGATTACTTGTTTGCCTGCTTCGAGTGTCTGGGTGATGCCTTCTTGTAATGCGTCTGAGAAAATTGATTTGTTTCTTTTTTTGAATTCTTCTCTCATGTCTACGATTTGAATTTTTGGGAGTTTTGCGTTTCCGATTCGGTTGTCTAGCTTGACAGTTGAGTCTTGGTATTTGAATGTTGTTTCGATTGATGGAGTTGCAGACCCCAGTACTAGTTTTGGTTTGATCTCGTTGTCTTTTGAGAGTTCTAGGAATTTTTCTGCGACTGTGTGGGTTGAGTATCTTGGTGATTGATCTTGTTTGTATGTGAATTCGTGTTCTTCGTCCATGATGATGAGCCCGAGTTTTGTGAAAGGGGCGAATGTTGAAGATCTTGATCCGATTACTAGTGGGGTTTTGTTTTGGTGGATGTCGTGCCAGGTTTTGTATTTTTCGCCTTCGGAAAGTCGGCTGTGGATGACTGCAGCTTTGATTTGTAGACGTGATTCAAAGTATTCGACTATTTGTGGAGTGAGTGAGATTTCTGGAACTAGGATTAGGACTTGTTCATTATTGTCTAAGTGTTTCTTTGCTAGGTGGAGGTAGATTTCTGTTTTCCCTGAGCCTGTGATTCCGTGTATCAAAAACTTGTTCGAAAGCTTTGCTTTCGGTACTGTTCTTGAGCTAGTTTTTTGTTCAACTTGTTCGATGGTGTCGAAGGCGTTTTTTTGTCCGATTGTTAGGTTTTCGAGTTCTCTTTTTTTTGGTTTTGGTTTCTCTTTGATTCTTGGCTTCATTGTTTTACCTTTGAAGATTTTTGCGGGGATGAAGAGTTTTAAAACTTTGAACAAAGGAGCGAAATAGTATTCGCTGATCCAGTTTGCTAGTTTGATTTGGGTTGGAGTGAGGACTGGGATTTCGTTTGTGATCTCTTTGATTGAGACTGTGCGAAAGTTTGGTTTGTTGTTGTGTAGACGCCAGATGACACCTGTCACTGTATTTCTGCGTAAAGGAAGATATACCAAATGTCCTTCGCGAACTTCTTTTTCTAATTCGGTAGGGATTTTGTATGTGAGAGTTTCTTGATCACCAATTTTTTGCTGGAAAGCAATGTCAGCGTACATAGAATAAACCTTAGAAAGCTTAGGGATTCTATCACATCATTGGTCTACTGCACAGAATGAATATCTGGTAGATTTCCTCCATTGTTTCTGTCCACGCTGGCTTGGACTCTCTTTACTGGGTCTCCTTCTGTTACGTTGAAGATAGTCTTCTCTGGTTCAGGCATTGGGAGGTCCTCAAGAGCAGTTTGGTTTGGGTCTTCTGGCAAAGATGTTGTTGTTGTTTTTCTAGCTGCTTTTGCGGCTTTCTTTCTCTCGAAAGCGTAGTACATAGCAGGAGTCACTACGAGAGCGAGCATTGTAGAAGTCGAAAGTCCGAATGCGAGTGAAACGGCTATTCCTCTCCAGAATTCGTCGGCGAATGCGATAGGGATCATTCCTAATACTGTTGTGATTGTTGTAAGTAGGATTGGTTGTAGTCGAGATCGTGCTCCTTCTAGGACTGCTTCTGCTAGTGGCATGTGTTCTTCTAATTGGTTCTTGTTCATTCGGTCAATCAATACGATTGCGTTGTTTACTACTACTCCGGCGAGTGCGACTATTCCGATAAATGCTGAGAATGAGAAGTCCATTCCAAGTATCATCAATCCTGGGAATACTCCGATCAGGCCGAGTGGGAGTGTGAATAGGATGATCAATGTTTGTTTGATTGAGTTGAACTGTAGGATCAATGTCATTGCGATTAGCAGGATGCCGATCAGCATTGCTTGTCCGAGTTCGTTGAATGATCCAGTCATGCTTTCTAGGTCTCCGCCGTATGTGATTTGGACTCCGTTTGGCAATTGGTAGCTTGCCATTTTGTCTTGGATCTCTTGTGTGATTAGGAGTGCGTTTGCACCTGTTGTGATTTCAGAAGTCACCATTGCTATTTTTTCTTCGTCTTTGTGTTGGATAGAAGAAAGGCTTTCTTCAAAACTATATGTTCCCAAATCTTTTAGTGCCACTGGGTAGCCTTTTGGTGAAGGGACTTGGAAGTTTTCGATGTTTGAAATTGATAGATCGTCGGTGTTGTATTGAAGATTTACTTCAATGTCTTCGCCGTTTAGGGTGATTTCTGTTGCGTTTGTTTCTTGTACGATTCCTCGGATGATTGCGGCAACTTGCATGCCAGATAGGCCGTGATATGCGAGCTTGTCTCGGTCTAATGTATATACGAATTCATTGAGACCTTTTCCGAGATTGTCTCCGATGTTTTTTGTTCCTTCGATTGTTTCGAGTTTTTCTTGGACGTCTTTTGCGATTTCTTTAAGGGTTTCCATTTCGTTTCCTGTGATGTTTATTACCACTGGAGCTTCTGATGGGGGACCACCTTGGATTTCTACTACTGTGACTTTTCCTTCGGTTATAGTTGCTTTGATTTTGTTTCTGAATTCTTCAGCTATGTGGTAGCTGGCTCTTTCTCTGAGGTCTTTTTCTGTGAGGTTAACTGTGATGTTTGCGACGTGGCTGTTTAGGTTTGGACCTGCTCCACTGATTCCTTCATCTGTGAGTGCTGCTGATTGGTTTGAACCAATTACAGAGATGAAGTTCTTTAATTCTGGGATTTCGTAAACCAAATTCTCAACCTTTGTTACAACTCTTTCTGTTTCTTCTAATATAGTTCCTTTTGGAGTTTCGATTTTTACTACAAAGTAATCTGCTCCGAAGTTTCCGAACATTTCTACTCCAAGGATTCCTGATGCAGGAAGCATAACGCTGGCTGCGAATGCGATGACTGGCATCAATATCAATCCTCTTCTTTTCCATTTGCTGGCGATGACTTTTTTGATTGTTGAAGCTTGACGATTCTTGAGCCAGTTGATGAGTGGGCTCAATGTGTTTCTTGGTGTTTTTGCACGGAATTTGTCTGCTTTGATGAATTTTGTTGCGATTGCTGGGATGATTGCGAGTGAAATAAACAGTGAAGAAATCAATGCAGCTGAGATTGTGATTGGCATTGTTTTCATGAATTGTCCGATGATTCCGCTCAAAAGTAGCATTGGGAAGAATACAAATACGGTAGTGGCTGTACCTGTAATTAGTGGGCCTTTGAATGTCTCAATTGAGAGCATTGCGGCTTCTCTGACGGTATAGCCTTCTGTGATATTTGTGTAGATTCCTTCCATTATTACTATCGCTGTGTCGACGAGTAGGCCGAGCGATATAACGAGTGAGAACATTGTTAAGCTGTTCAGAGTTTGTCCTTGAGCTTGGAGCAATGTAAGTGCAATCAGGAATGTCAGAGGGACTGCGATACTTGCGAGTAGTCCTTGTCGAAGTCCAATTGCGAGGAATAGGATTGCGATGATTATGAAGAATGTTTGGATACCACTTGTTGTAAGGGTATTCAAATCTTGTCTGATAAAGAATGAGTTGTCGCTTGCGACGATTACATCTATTCCGTCTGGGATTACTAAATCTGCTTTTAATTGGTCTATAAGTTCTTTTGCATCGTCTGCAACTTCGATGATGTTTCCGCCTGTTGTTTTGTATACTGAAACTGAGATCGCGTTTCGCACTTCATCTCCTGCTTCTGCTATTCGTGACATCGAAGTTTGTTTGTCTGTTTTGAGCAAGACTGTTGCGATGTCTTCTAATAGTAGATCTGGTGTGATTACGATTTTTCCGAGTTCTTCTACCTGTGTGATTCGTCCTTCGAACCTGATTGAATATGTAGAAGTGTCGATGTTTACGGCACCTGCTGGTAGGTTGAAGTTTGAAAATTTGATGATGTTGCTGACGTCTAGGATGGTCATGCCTAGATTCTCAAGCTTTGCTTGGTCTAGGATGATCTTGATCTCTTTCTCTACTTGGCCAGCGATTGGTGCCTTGAGGACTCCTGACATGCCTTCTAGCTCTGATTTGACTGTTTCTGCAACCTCGCTTAGGTCGAGTGGTGAAATGTCTGAGATGAGCGAAAAAGTGATAATAGGGAAGTCTGAGAATGAGATCTCAATAACCTCTGGTCCTATTACGTCTGCTGGTAGGTCTGGTTTCGCTTGGTCTACTGCTTTTTGCAGGTCGTTGATTGCGTCTGAGATCTCTACGTCTGCGTCGAATTCTACAGTTATGATTGATGAATTGAATCCTGAGCTTGAGTTTAGTTTGTTGATATCTGAAAGACCTGCGATTTTTGTCTCAAGTGGTTTAGTAAGGAGTTCTTCTACATCTGTTGGAGTTGCTCCAGGGAGTGTAGTTGCTACTACTGCCATTGGAATCTTCACCTCTGGTTGAGCTTCTTTTGGGATTGTGATCGCTGAAATCACACCTGATAGGATGATTCCGATCACTACGATAAACGAAATTATTCGGTTTCGAATAAAGAATGACCAAGGGCTCTTTTTAATTTTCTCTAGTTTCTCTCTCTCTGTTTGTTGTGAGGGATTCATAGGGTGTTGTTAGGTAGGAATTAACGGTTTGCAGGAACTTTATAAGTCACTTTGTCGCCTTCTTTGAGGAAGGTGTTTTGAGCTACTGCGAGTTTTTCTCCTTTTTTCAGTCCGTCGAGGATTTCGATGTAGTCTCCGATTATTAGTCCTGGTTGTACGATTCGTTTTTGGATTTCTTTTGTTGGGCTGATTATTTTGACTGAGTAAGTTTTGTCTTCGATTGTTACTGTTGCTAGTGGGATGTAGATTGTGTCTGTGTTTGGCGCGAATGTGATGTCTACGAGTTCACCTGCTAGGATTGGTGAAGATTTTGCGAGTGTGATTTCGATGTTTGCCTTCCCGTTGAAACTTGAAAGTGTTGGGCTGATTTCTGTGATTGTTCCTTTGCAAGTTTTTGAATTTCCTGTGATTTTTGTTGTGTCGTTGAGTGCGATTAGCGAGAGTTCGTCTTGGTTTACACTTGTTGAGATTGTTAGGTCTTGGAGATTTTCTATTGTTAAAAGAACTTGTCCTGGACCTGTTTGGTTTCCTTCTTTTGCTTGGATCGCTGTTACCACTCCTGAGATTGGAGCTTTGATGTTTTGTGCTTCAACTTGTAGTTTTGAGATATCTCTTCCTGATTTTGCTTGAAGAATTGCTGAATTAAGTTGCATGAATTGGATAGAGTATTGGACTTGTACGCTTTCTACTGCTAGAAAAGCTGATTTTAGTTGTTGTCTTCCCATCTCAATTGCATAATCGAGTTGGATTTCTTGAGCTTCTTGTGCGATTTCTGCTACGTCTTCTTGGTCTTTTAATTGGTCGTATGTAGATTTTGTTTGGATGTATGTTGGATCTGCTTGGTATCCTGGGATTTCTCTCATTGCTTTAAGAAGTTTTCGAAGATCGTCGATTTGATCTTCCAAAAGTTCTGATTGTTCTTCGTAAATTTCTTCTGATTTTTCTTTGGATGTGATTGCGTTCTCAAGTCCGGCTCTTGCTGCAAAATATCCCATTGTTGCGCTTTGCACTGCTGTTTGAGCTGCGTAGTTTGTCTTGAATTCAGTGTCGTGAAGAATTTTTACTCCGCTTACTGCTGTCTCGTAGTTTAGGTTTGCAATGTCGGTTGAGAGTGAATCTCCTAGAGTTATGAGAAGGTTTCCTTGTGAGACTTTGTCTCCGACTTTTGCGTTGATGTTTGTGATTGTTCCTGCGATTTGTGGAAGAACTACTGCTGTCTGGTCTGAAGCGGCTTGTCCTGTCTTTGTGAAAGATAGGGGAGTGTCTGCTCCGATTTCGAAAGTTTCCACTTTTTTAGGTGGGATTATGACCTCTGCTTTTGGGGCTTCTTCCTGGAAACATCCTGTAAGGAGTAGGGAAGTGGCTGCCAAAATGACGCCAAATTTTGTGATAATCTTATTATTCATTGTTTTGTTGTTAGAATAAAAGGAGCAAATTATATGTCAATTGCGCCGTTTTGTCAATAGCTATTGACAGAGCCTGGTTTTGCGGTACAATGGGGACCTTTGTTTGATTAATTTTTCTTTTTTATGAACGTTACAGAGCGAAAATACATTAAGAGAATGAACTCAAAAGACCGAGAATATCTCATGTATGAGGTGTTTTTGGAGAAAGGTTTGGATGTGTTTATGAAAAAAGCTTCATTTGAACGTGAGCATCGTCCGTTGATTAAGCATTTTGCTTTTTAAGCTTGTTTTGGGATTATAAAGGGCCTATTAATTCTCCCAACTTATCTTGCTGCTTGTTTAGCTTTTTTCTCTTGTCTCTTCTCTTTTAATGATTTTTTTGCCGGTTTTTTAACGCTTTTTTTTGCGTCTTGTCCTTTTCCCATGAGGTTGGTGGTTAGTGAATGATTAATTTATTTATTATTGGATGCTGATTACTTCTGTGAAGTGAGAATAACATTCTGGGGCTCCAGCGCCTGCTGTAGATGGTTCTCTTTTTATGTTTATGGTTACTGGGTTTTCAGCTGTAGCGTTTAATAGTTTTTCTGAAGATGCGACTGAATGTGTTTTTGTTTGCATTCCAAATTCGTCTGAGTGATTTTTTCTCCAAAGTAGACCTGTGTCTGCCACACAACCAATTCCTATACTCATGTCTCCTACAAAAGCGTTTCCAGCTTTTTCATCTACGTATGTTTCGACTAATTCGTTTGTTACTTCTAGAATGTTAAAGAATGCATAATTGAAGGTTTGGCAGTTTTCTGTGCAGAACGATTCGTCCATTTCCATTGTTGTGATATAACCTGTTGCATCAAAGTCGCCGTGGTATGCATATAGGCTTTCGTCGTATGCGAAGGTTCCTTTGTTTAGTGCTAGTTTTTCTTCTTTGCTAAATGTCATTGATTCAATTACTTCTATGGCTTTTTCGTTGATATCGACTACTTGCATCTCAAAAACATAACTGTTTGTTTCTACGAAATAGTGAATTACTGAGTATCCAATGTCCCAGGTGACGGTGACTTTTGTGGTTTTGAACCCGTCGATTGTTGTGTAATCTTTTCCAACAACTTTAAAAGCGTTTTTTTCGATCTCGGCGATTCTTCCTTCCAAATCTTCTGTGATACGTACATAGAATCCATGAGTCCACATGTCTGAGTCTTGGCCAACCCAAATTGTGTCTCCTGCTTCTGCACCGGCGCTATCGAATTTTTCTGTGTAGGCTTTGTAATCTTCTGGTAGATTCATTGAATATCCATATTTTTCGTTGGTGTAGTCTGGTTTCTGGGTTTTTGGTTGAGTGGTTCTGCTTGCTTCTCTAGATTGAGTGTCTGTGGGGTCTTCAGTTTCGATTGATGGTTCGAGTTCTGTTTGAGTTTCAGTTGGTTCTTCGGGTTGTGGGGTGAGTTGGCTTTTTGTCCAAAAATGCACTCCAAAACCGACTGCAGCGATTAGTAGTATTACGAGGATTGTGATTACGGCGTTTTTCATAGAAATGGGGTTATGAAAAATTTTAAAATGGTACCTCCGACAGGATTCGAACCTGTAACCCTCGGTTCCGAAGACCGATGCTCTATCCAGTTGAGCCACGGAGGCACATGTATTTGCCTTAAAAAAAAGGCCAGCAATTAAGCTGGCCCTTAGTCTATATGTCTTTTATGCGTTTTTCAACCTCTCTTCAGCTTTCTTTTGTGCTCTTTTAGTCCACATGACTAGTCCTGATGTTGCGATGAAGATTGATGAATATGTACCAACCAGCATACCGATCAACAATGCGAGCAAGAAGTATCGGATTGATTCTGCGCCACCGAAGTAACTTCCGATAAATAGTGCGAGTATGGTCAAGATTGATGTGATACTTGTGTTGAGTGATCGCGCTAGTGTTTGGTTGAGTGCTTTGTCTGCAATGTCTTCGAGTTTTTCGTCTCTTCCTGCTGTGAGGAGATTTTCTCTGAGTCGGTCGAATACTACGATTGTGTCGTTTACTGAGTATCCGAGGATCGTTAGAAGTGCCGTGATGAATAAGATGTCGATTTCGACGTTTACGATGGTACTCAGGATGATGAATACTCCTGTCACGATGATGACATCGTGTGCGAGAGCAAAGATCGCGCTGATACCAAATCTCCATGGGCTTACTTCTTTTGGTACTTTTCTGAAGGCGAACGCTACATAAAGGATGATCACAAAGATTGCTATGATTAGTGCTTTGAGTGCGTTTGCTTTGAGTGTATCTCCGACAACTGGTCCAACTGTTGTGAATCTGAGTTCCTGAACTGCTCCGTGTGTCGCTGCGAGTTCGTCTATGATTGTGTCGTGGTTCTCAGATGTGAGGTACTTTGTCTTTACGATGTATGCGTTTTCGCTTGAAGGGATGATTTGGATGTTCTTGAGGTCGATTGGGCCTGTGCCTGGTTCTTCTTCTACTACAGGTTCTTCCTCAGCCATGATTGGCTCTATTACGACTTCTTCACCTTCTGCGTGTGCAGTTGGGAGAAGAGTTACAGTTTCAGCATCTAGTTCTCCATTGATCTTGTCTTGGATCTGGACCATAGAGTCGTGAAGTTCTTCTTTTGTAACTTCCTCAGTGAATTGGATTTCCATCAAAGTTCCTCCAGTGAAGTCGATACCTGGTCGGAAACCAAATACTGCTACTGAAAGTATTGAAACAGCGATCAAAACTCCAGATAGTGTTAGCCATTTTTTTGTGTTTTTGATGAATTTGAAGTTTGTTCCAACTTTTTTGTCTAGGTCTACTCCGAGAGTTTTTAGGTTCTTTGAGTAGTGAGTTTTTCCGTATGCGTGAAGGAGAACTTTTGTGACCGTGATTGCTGTGAACATTGAGATCAAGATACCTGCTGCTAAGTTGAAGGCAAATCCACGGATGATTGATGTTCCGAATGCAAATAGGATTCCGCAAGTGATCAAGGTTGAGAAGTTTGAGTCTCGGATTGAACTCCAAGCTCTGCGGAAACCTTCTTCGACAGCTGATGTATAAGGTCGTCCTTGTCTCAATTCTTCTTTTACTCTTTCGAAGATCAATATGTTTGCGTCAACAGCCATACCTATAGATAGGATGATACCTGCGACACCGGCTAGCGTCATTACGACTCCAGTTTTCAACATAAATGTAAGGAAGAAGAAGATGATACAACTCAACACGAAAGTGATGAATTTTTCTCCTCCTGCGTCTTTTGCGTTAATTGTTTTGTAAATCAATAACATGAACACGATCGCTGCTGCTAATAGTGCGTATTGAATGCCGAGCTCAGCTTTGATCATGAACATTAAGATAGATGCATATACCATCAATGCTGCAGAGGCGAGTATTCCGGCTGCACGGTATCTCAAGATCATGTATGCAAATAGTACCAAGAAACCGATCAACCCAGCCCAGAGGCTGACTTTGAGGGCGTTTGCTCCTAATGTTGCTCCGATTGTGTATTCTCCTGTGAGGATCATTGGAGCTGGGATTGCTCCTGTGTTTAGATCGCTTGCTAGTGTTGTTGCTTGTTCTTGTGAGAAGTCTCCTGTGATTTGTGCAGATCCTCCGCTGATTTTTTCGTTAACTCTTGGAGCTGAGATCAAGCTTCCTCCGATAAAGATCGCAACTGGTTTTCCAACGTTTTTTCCTGTTAATTCTTCGAACATTCTTGCTCCTTCATCATCGAATTCGATTGAGATGTAAGGTTGGTAGAATGAGTCCAATTGAACGTCTGCGTGCACAAAGTTTTTACCTGTTAGGCCTGTTGCTTGCCATGGATCTGGAACTGTTGAGAATGAAAGCATTCCGTATTTGTATTGGAATTCTTTTACGTCGTTTACTACTTTGTCTGCTTTGATGATGTGATATCCGAATTCTGTTTCGATGATCTCTGAGAAGTCTCCAGTGTTCTCTAATTCGAGAGCTGCTTCCTCAAATGAATAAACGTATGTTCCGTCTCCTGTGACAGGTGTTGTTAGTTTTCCACCCAAGTCTTTGTTGCTTGGATCGTCTGAGTAGAATTTTGCTACTTGTGAAAAGTCTTTGCCTCCGTCGAGTTTCTCTATCGCTTCTTTTGCATAATCGTAGGCTTCTTCTTGAGTTCGAGTGATTTCTTCGTCTGCGTTTGAAGAACCGTCCCAAGCTACCAAGATGTGGCTTGCTTCAACTTCTTTGTCGTATTTCTTTTCTGATTTTGTATCGATAAGTTTTACGATTGCGAGGCTTGTGTTTTCTTGAGTTTCTCCTCTTTCGTTAACGATGTATGTTCCTCCTAATTCTAAGAGTGTTTTGCTGATTTCGTCTGTATCTAGAGCTGATACTGTTTCTGCAATTTGTGGGTGCATTTCGTCTGCGAATTGATATTCAACTGTTTCGTAGGTGACTTTTCCAGGGTAGGCGAGTGATTCCTCTTGTCCTACAACGTCAAAGTCTGATCCTCCACGAATTTTCTTTAGAGCTGCTGATGCTTGTGCTTCAACTTTTTCTTGTTCTTGTGGATCTAGGTGTCCTTTTTCTTCTTTGAACTCTAAGAGAACTGTTTTTCCGATCAAGGCTTTTGCCTTTTCGAGTCCTAGAGTTTGTTTTTCGTCATCTGTTAATTCATCTACTGATTTCTCTAGTCCTAGATATTCTACGACGTCTTCGTCTTCGATGTTTGAAATTTTTGTTAATTCAACGATGATGTGAGTTTCGCCGGCTACTTCTGACAAATAGATGTTTGGTTCAGAAGTTCCGAGTCTATTTACTCTTCTTTCTACTTCTCGGAGGTTTCCGTCGATAATTCCTTGACGATCTTCTTCTGTGACTTGTCTCAGATCGATTTTGTAATCGAGTTGAGATCCGCCTTGGAGATCGAGTCCGAGATGGATTTCAGATTCTGTTAGTGAATCTGGTAGGAACGGAAGTACTTTTTGTTGAAAACTGCTTGGTGCGTCAAAGAGCCCAAGGAGTAGTGTTACGATTAGAATCGTAATTACGTGCCATGAAAAGAATTTTTTCATTTTAGGGAGGGGTTATTTTAATTGTTATTTGATAGGCGTTTGTCGAGATCTTCGTCGTTACCTTTTCCACTTCGACCGTAGTCGTCTTCGATCTTCACAACGTCGTCTAGTTCTGGTGAAGAAACCTCGAATATTAATGTGTCTTCGAGAGCCTCTAAGCGGTGGATAGTATAGGGAAGGACATCTATTTTGTCACCTTTCTCGAGGATTTTGTCTTGCAAGTTTTCCTTTTCTGTTCCGTATGTAAATTTGGCCTTACCAGCCACAACATATTGTGTCTCTTCTTTTTTCTCATGGTATTGGAGCGAGTATCTGTGGCCTTTCTTTATTTCAAGAATTTTACCGGCGTATTTCTCGGTATGAGCGAACCAAATCTCGCGTCCCCACGGTTTGTCTTTGATTTGTGTGTTTTTCATCCCGCGTAATATAGAGGAAAATAGGGGATTTTGGAAGACTATTGGTCGCGAATTTCTTTAAACTCTTCAATTTTTTCTGTCTCACCTGATTTCTCCAGTTCCTCAAACAGACTTTCCCAAGTTCCGATGTCTGACCAACCGAGAACGGCTGGGATGATTCGGACTTCTTCTGGTTTGAGTTTTTCCATGATTGCGTAGTCGATGGAGATGTTTTCGCAATCTTCGTATCGGTTTGTTTCGAGTTTCTCAAAAGTGTCTGGTGCGTGTTCTTTATATTTCTCGAGGATTTTTGAGATTTTCCAGACGTAAAACCCTGTATTCCACAGGTATGAGTCGTCTTCTAGGTATTTTTGAGCGGTCGCGAGGTCTGGTTTTTCTTTAAACTCTTTGAACTCGTGGATTTTGACTCCTTCTATTTCTTGTAACATTTTACCAATTTTGACGTATCCGAGTTTTACGTTTGGTTCTCGAGCCTCGACTTCTATTATGTTGATGCTGTTTTCGGCGAGGGCGACTTGTTCTGCTATCTGTAATTTGTGAGCGAATTCTCCTACATCTCTCACCAAATGATCTGCATAAATTACACACATGACTTCATTAGGATCGTCTTCTGCAAAACGTTTTGAGAGCTGCATTGCGGCGTATCCAATACAAGTCGCAGTGTTGCGCATTGCAGGTTCAATGAAGATGTTTTGAGTAGGAATTTCTGGAGTTTGTTCGTGGACGTATTTCACGTATTCAGCATTAGTTGCGACAAAAATATCCTCAGGCTTGAGAAACGATAATCGTTTAACGGTTTGCTGATACAAAGTCCCTTCTCCTATTAAATTGAGGAATTGTTTTGGGTTTTCGATTGTTGACAGGGGATAGAGGCGAGTGCCGTGGCCACCTGCTAGGATTACTGCTTTCATGGTTGGTTTTATTTATAGCGCCCGCCTGTGGCGGGCTTTTGCCCAAGAGTCGCTATGCTCGCTTGGGCCTATATTAAACTTTTACCCTTCATTACGAAAGGTTTTCTGATTTTGAGGATTTTTAGGATTGTTGGGGCGATGTTTTGAAGTCCTTTTTTTGCGATGTTTTTGCGAAGACGTTTGTGTTTGTTTGAAACCAGGACGAATGGTACCGGATTGAGTGTGTGTGCTGGGCAGCCTGATCCGTCTGGGTATCTCATGTATTCTGCGTTGCCGTGATCTGCTGTTAACAGGATTGTATATCCTTTTTCGAGGGCTAGTGGGACTATTTCTTGGAGACATTTGTCTAGCGTTGCTAGCGCTTTTTTGACAGCTAGGAATAATCCTGAATGTCCGACCAAATCTGGATTTGCGAAGTTTAATGCGATGAAGTTGTATGCTTGTTTTCCGGTTTTGGTTTTCAATTCTTTGACCAATGCGTCTTTGACTTTTATTGCGCTCATTTCTGGTTGTTCGGCGTATGATGCCACTTTTGGAGAGGGGATTAGGATTCGCTTTTCGCCGCCGGATATTTTTTTGATTTGTGAATTAAAGAAGAATGTAACGTGTGCGTATTTTTCTGTTTCGGCAATTCTTAATTGTTTTTGTCCACGACTGCTGAGAATCTCTGAAAGGTTCTTTTTTACGGTCGGTGCTTGGAACAAAACAGGTGCTTTTTTTGTGTACGGACCGAAGCAAATTAGCCGCGGTTTAACAGGAGTAGGAAAGTGAGTAAATTTTTTGTTCACAAGGGCGTCTGCGAGCTGGGCTGCACGGTCTGTTCTATAGTTAAAGAAAACCACTGAATCTTGCTTGGAGATCACTCCTTTTTTGTCCAAAACCATCGGTTCTAAGTAGTAGTCAGTTTTTGTGCCGCGTGTGTATTCGTTTTTGATTGCTTTGGTGGCTGATTCTTCTTTGTGACCTTTTCCTTTTGTGAGGAGGTCGTATGCGACGCGTGTTCGGTTCCAATTCGTGTCGCGATCCATTGCGTAGTATCGGCCGACGATTGTGGCGATTTTTGCTTGGTCTTGGAGGTCGAGTTCGCGGATCCATTTCTCGATACGCTTGATGAATTTTTGGGCTGAGCGTTCTTTGACGTCGCGTCCGTCTGTGATTGCGTGAATGTAGATGCGTTTGAGTTTGTTCTTTTTTGCAAATTTGAGAAGTGCATATAGGTGGTCGAGATGACTGTGGACTCCTTCATCTGAAATCATTCCGAGTAGGTGGAGTGGTGTGTCATTTTTTTTGCATTGTTTGACTGTTTCCTTGAGTGCTGGAAGCTTGTAGAACTTTCCTCGGCTGATTGATCGATTGATTTCTTCGAGAGATTGCCACACTATTCGTCCTGCTCCGATTGTGAAATGTCCGACTTCAGATCCACCCATAGTTTTTGGTGGAAGGCCGACTGCTTCGGAATCGGTTTTGAGTAGAGTATGTGGGTGTTTTTTCTTGAGTGAATTTATGAATGGAGTTTTGGCGTGAGTGACTGCATTGTATTTGTAGTCTTTGCCGTGTCCGTATCCGTCGAGGATGATGAGGAGAGCTTTCTCTTTCATTTTCTATCGAGATTTAGGGAATGATGATGAAACTAAGATACGCATCGATTATATCTGTTCCTGCAAATAAAGAAATCAGTAATCCTGCGATCAAGAATGGACCGAATGGAAGGGCTGTTTTTCCGTCGGCTTTTCCTGCTATTAAGAGAGGAATGCTGACGATAGCGCCGATCAAATAACTCAAAATAAGTGCTAATACTAATTTTTCGCTGCCGAGCATGACTGCCATCAATGCTCCGAGTCTCAAGTCTCCGCCTCCGAGCCATCTTCCTTTTGATAGGACGATTTGGCCACCAAAAAACACAGCGATGATCAGAAGGCCCCAGAGGATACTGGCGATTTCTGGAGTTCCAAAAACAAATGCCGCGGCGAAGCCTACGACTATCGCTGGGATTGAGAATCGGTCGGGTATCTCTTTGTGTTTCATGTCGTAAAAGAAAATCGCAATCAACAATACGGCCTCAATAGTGAAGAATAAAAATTGTGCAAAAACGCCCCAGTCGATTGAGTAATTGATGATGCTTGGGTCGATTAAGCTTTTTGTCATTACGAGGAAGTTCCAGTTCAAAAACAAAAGGACAAAAACTGTTGCTGTGAAAGCTTCGAGTAAGAGGTAATGTTTGCTGATTCTTTTTTTGCAATATGCGCATTCTCCTTGGAGTGCTAGGTAGCTCAAGATTGGTATTAGGTGATTCCATTTGAGTGGTTTTTTGCAGTGTGGGCATTCTGATCTGCCGAGGAGCATTCCTTTCTTTTTGACGTTCATGCGGTGTGTGATGACGCTTAGGAAGCTTCCTAGTGCTGCTCCGAAAACTGCTAGCAATACGGTGAAAATAGTTGTCATGGGGATTGTGGTGAGGTTATATCTGCTTTAAGATAATATTTTTGGGCGATGTCTGGTTGGCCTTGTTTTGCGAAGAGTAGGCCGATGTGTTTGTAAGTTTGGGGAAGATCTGGGTCCATTTCTAAGGCTTTTACCAAGTCTGCTTTTGCGTCGTCATATTCGCCTTGGGTTATGAGGGCCCATCCGCGTAGATCGTAGCTTAGGGCTTCTTCTGGGTGGTTTTCCACTGCTTTTTTTGCGAAATAGAGAGCTTTTTTGGGTTCTTCTAGTTTTTCGATTGAGATTTGGACTGCTTTCTCAAAGATCGAAAGATCTGATGGATTGAGCTTTGTGACTTTGTCCAATGTTTTGACTGCTTTATCGTATTCTTCTTGGATGATGTAGATGTCTGCGAGTTTTTGTTCGAGTTGGATTTGAGGTTGGAATCCGGCTTTTTTTGCTTTTTCTAAGTAGTATATCGAGTCTTCGAATCTGTCTTCGATTGCGTATGCCATACCGAGAAAGAATAAGACTTCAGGTCGTTCTGGATCGAGTGTTTTTGCTTGAAGGAGTGCGTCGATTGCGTCTTGGTTTTGGCCGATTTTGAGGTAGGAATATCCGAGAAGTGTCCATGCGTCACGGTAGTCGTTTTGTGAATTGATTGCTGTGAACAGTAGGGGAATTGATGCTGCGTATTCTTCTGAGTCGATCATTGCTTTTGCGAGGAGAGTGTCGATGTGTGGTTGTTTGCCGTCCCGATTTGCTTCGAAGTAATTGAATGCGTCTACGAAGAGTTGAGCTTTTTTGTTTTTTGGTGCGAGGTCTTCGAATATTGATTTGCCTGTTTCGTTGTTTTTGTAGAGAATAGCTAATATCCCTCTGTAAAACATGACTTCTGGTTCTTTGTTGCTGAGTTTTGAAAAATGCTCTTTGGCGGTTTCAATTTCTCGTTCGTTTAGATATGTTCTACCTATTAGGACATTTATTTCTACGCTGTTGGTGTTGTCGCGGACTTTTTCGAAGAATCCTCGTGCTCGTACGGGGTCGTTGTTTTTGAGATAAGTTTGGCCGATTTTGTATAGGGCCTCGAGTGAAGTTGGATGAGAGACGAGTGCGCCTTGGTATTTTCTCAATGCTTTTTCATAAAGCTCGTCTTCGAATAGTTCGTCGCCTTTTGTTACGAGACTTGAATAAGTTTCGGATGTTCTTTTTGGTGGGGGAGCGGTTTCTTCTTGGGTTGGGTCTTCGGATGTGGGGTCTTGGGTTGCGGGATTGTCAGGGGCTCCTTCTTTTATCACAAGAGTGTAGGTGATAAAACCTGCTCCGATTAGGATTAGAATCCACAATATTGGTAAGATTTTTTTCATTGAGTTGTTTGGTTCTTGGAGTAATCGTGGTGATTTGCTCCGCAGATTGCGACGGCTATTGCGTCTGCGACGTCATCTGGTTTTGGGACTTCTTTTAGGCCCATTAATATTGTTACCATTTTTTGGACTGCTTTTTTGTCTGCGCGTCCGTTGCCGCAGATGTGGCTCTTGATTTCTGATGGGCCGAATTCGCATATCTCAATATCGTGTTCTGCAAAAATTTGTGTAACGACTCCTCGAGCTTCCGAGACTGACATTCCTGTTGTGATGTTTTTGTTAAAAAAAAGTTTTTCGACTGACGCTTTTTGAGGTTTCCATTTTTTGACGATTTCTCGGAGGTCTTTTGAGATTTGGTTTAGTCGTTGCGGATTTTTGAGACCTTTGTGTGTGTGAATATAGCCTGCGTCGAGCAAGGTTAGCTTGTCTTTGTCGGCTTCGATGATGGAAAACCCTGTGATGGCAGTGCCGGGGTCAATTCCAATAATTCGCATATTTAAACTGTGAGGGATAGGACGGATCCTTTGTCTTTTGCGTTGTATACTATAACAATTTTCTCTCCTTTTTTCACCAGTTTCTTGAGCTTGAGAAATTTGAGAATTGCTTGATCTAAGCCGTGTGAGATGTCGCGTTTTGAGAATTTTTTGACGATTGTGTGGTTGATTCCCCAGATCAGGCTGAGTTCTCTTAGACTTCTTTCGTTTGGGGAGATTGTTATTGGTGTGATGAAAACTCGGTGTTTTGTGACTTGGCATGGTGTAAATCCGTCTTGGGTGTATGTGATGATCTTGTGTGCTTTTGTGTGGATCGCGAGTTCGCATGCTGAGAGTGAGGCTGCGTTGCTGGTATCGGTTGGGGTTTCGCTGGTTTGGGGTTGTGGAAGTTGTAGCGGCTGAGGTAGTTGCTGTGGCGATTTTTTGAGCTTGTTTTCCACTGCCGAAATCGTCTTTGATAAGGTCTGAACCGCTTTGTATGGATATTTGCCCACTGCTGTTTCGTTCGACAACATGATTGCGTCTGAACCGTCGTATACTGCGTTGGCGGCATCTGAAATCTCTGCTCTTGTTGCGCGAGGATTCTCTACCATTGAGTTTAAGACTTGTGTCGCTGTGATTACTGGTTTGCCGACGCGGTTGCAGGCTTTGATGATTGATTTTTGTGCGATTGGAACGAGCTCTGGTTTGATTTCTACACCTAGGTCTCCGCGTGCGATCATGATTCCGTCTACTTCTTCGATGATTTCATCTAAGTTATCGAGAGCTTCCTTTCGTTCGATTTTTGCGATGATTTTTGGGGTGTGTTTTTTTCGGAGAGATTTGTTGTATTTTTCGATTGTGCGTCGGAGGTTCTTGATGTCTTGTGCGTTGCGGACGAATGAAAGAGCGACGTATTCCACATCGAGTTTGAGTCCGAATTTTAGGTCTTGGTGGTCTTTTTTTGTGAATGGTTGTGCTGTGATTGTTGAGTCTGGTGCGTTGATTCCTTTGTTTGGAAAGAGGCGTCCTGATGTTTTGACTTTGCAGTGGATTTCTCGGCCTTGGACGCGGGTGACTTCTACTTGGATGAGGCCATCATCGATGAAGAGTCTTGATCCTTTTTTGACGTCTTTGTGTAGGTTTTTGTATTGGACTGGGAGGCGTGGGGTCTCTTTTTTGCTTGTTGTTGGTGTGAATTTGGTTGCTGCTGTTGAGAGAATGATTTCGGTGCTTTTCTTGATTGGGACACCTTCTTTTGGGAGCATTCCTAGTCTGATTTTTGGACCTTGAAGGTCTTGGAGAAGGGCTACGTTTCTGTTGTGACGTTTTGCAGCTTTTCTTACGTTTGTTGCGATTTCTTTGAAATTCAAATAAGACCCATGGGAAAAATTAAGCCGAGCTACGTCGAGGCCAGCTTGAATGAGTTCTTCTACGGTTGCGAGATTGTCTGAGGACGGACCGAGAGTTGCTACTATTTTTGTGAAGTTGATTCGCATAGAAGCATTGTCTGGGTTTTCTTGGTTTAAGTCAAATTAGGGGAGGTGGTTTGTTGTGTAATTTAACAGGTTAAAGAGTCTCCGCGCGGAGGCGTCTTTAGGTTGGGTGATGGTTTTTGACGAAAAACCTGTCAAGGGTTGGGTTGGGTACATTAATGCTACGTTTTCAGGCTGCGAAGTGTTGACAAAATGCCGGAAATCTGTCAATATGTTCGTCTATCAAATAACTTATACTCTTGTTAGACTTAGGCGAATTACCAGTTCAAGATTTACAATCGGGCCAATGTGAAGCGGCTAGACTTTCTGTTGAAAAGGATTTTGCTGAATTTGCGAAAATTGGTCGACGGCCACCAGCTTGGCGGTGGATGGATGTTCGAGCTGAGGCTAGGAGGTGGAGGTATGAGCCCGAAGTGGACGTTAAATTTTTTGTTGACTCTGCTTTGGATCCAGAGGTTCAGCCTGCAGTTGAAGATGGTTTTAAACTTCTTAATGGGTTATTTGTTAAACATGGATTGGATTTGATTTTGGATGTAGAAACAAGACCTATGCCTGTTAATTACTTTTTGGAATCACAGTTAGATGATATTTCTGATGAGAATGGATCTTTGCTTTATGGGGATGTGGGGGAGTTAGATTTGGTTTTTAGAGGTAGGTTATTGCCTTGGAATATGAGCGAAGCTCTAGTTGTGGCTATAAATAGAAAAATTGTAGGGCAATCTGTTTTGGGAGGAGGAGATACGAAAGTGATGGGAATTGGGCATACTAATGGTGCATTTGCGCTTATTGCTGCTTGTGAAGAAAAGGATATGGATTTAATTAGACAAGTTGTGGCACATGAAGTTTTGCATTTATTGGAACTAGATAGTCATACTCAATCATATGATAGGAAAGGCCATTGTTATAGAGAGCCATGTTTGATGAACCCTTATGATACTAGTGACGATTTGTGTTCTTCTCATGTGATTGGTATGCAGGCTTATTATGAAAGTATGATAAATCTTGCACGAGAAAAGGCTGAGAGTGTTGTTCTAAGGCCGGGTGCGTTGAGTGTGTTGTTGGGAAAGTAGAGACTTCCCCCTACTTCACCGTCACACTCTTTGCCAAATTTCGTGGCATGTCTGGATCATTTTCACGCAAGATTGCGAGGTGGTATGCGAGGAGTTGGATAGGGATGATGTTGACGATAGGGGATGCGTGCGAAACGTCGGGAACGCGGATCCAATAGTCGAAGACTTCGTTGTTTTCGGGAGCGACTCCGATGATGTATGCGCCGCGGGCTTTGAGCTCGATTGCGTTTGAGATGATTTCGTTTTTTGTTTCGTCGTTGGCTACGATTGCGATACATGGGGTTCCTTCTGTTATCAAGGCGATTGGGCCGTGTTTGAGTTCTCCTCCTGCGAATCCTTCTGCGTGGATGTATGAAACCTCTTGGATTTTGATTGCGCCTTCGAGAGCAATTGGGTAGTTGAGGCCGCGACCTATCAGGTAGAGCGACTCAACGTCTTTGATTTTTTCGGCCAATTTAACGATGTGTTCTTCGTATCGAGGGTTGATCATGTCGTTGATTTGGCTGGCTGTGTCGATGAGGAGTTTTTTTCCTTTTTCGATGCCTCCGTCACAGGCGTATGCGAGCAGGGTCAAGATTGCGATTTGTGCTGTTGTTGCTTTGGTCGAAACTACTGCTTTTTCTGGGCCTGCCTTGATTGGGATCACGATGTCTGAGATTCGTGCCATTGTTGATGACTCGACGTTTACGAGGGACATTATTTTGGTTCCTTTTGCTTGTGCTGTCTCGATTGCTTCCATGGTGTCGGCTGTTTCTCCTGATTGAGAGATTGCTACTAGGAGGGATTTTTTTGTGATGAAGTTTTTGTAGTTTGAAAATTCTGAACCGAATGTTGAATTGATGTGTTTTTTTGCGATTTCTGCAAAAAGATATTCTCCGACCATTGCGACTTTTCCGGTGGTTCCGCATCCGATGAAGTATGTGCCGAAAGCGTCTTGGATTGCTTTTGCGGCTTTGCGGATAACTTCTGGGTCTTGGTTGATGGCTCGGGTTAGGGTCTCTTTTTGTTCCATGATCTCTTTGATCAGGAAGTGTGGGTGTTCTCCTTTTTCGGCTGTTTCTGGTTGAAGGTCGATTTCGATGATTCTTTTTTCGATTTCTTTGTTTGTGAACATGTCGATGAACTCGATTTCTCCTTTTTCGACTGTTACCATTTGGTTGTCGTCGATGTACATTACTTGGTTTGTATGTTCGATAAATGCTGGGATGTCTGAGGCGATGAAATATTCTCCTTTTGTTTTTCCTTTTCCTATGATTAATGGTGAGCCTTTTCGGGCTGCAACTACTATGTCTTCTTTTTCGCAGATCACTACAAGTGCGTATCGGCCTTCCATTTCCTCTGTTGCTTTTTGGACTGCGAGTTTGAGGGGGAGGTTCTCGAGGTATTTTTCGATCAAATGTGCGATTACTTCTGTGTCTGTTTCTGATTCAAATTTGTGGCCTTCTTTCTTGAGACGTTTTTTGACCTCTGTGAAGTTTTCTAGAACTCCGTTATGGACGATTACGACTTCGTTGTTGTCTCCGGTATGCGGGTGTGCGTTTTTCTTGGAAATGCCTCCGTGTGTTGCCCATCTTGTATGAGAAATTGCTGTGAACAACTTCTGTTCAGTTTCGCCTAGAGAGATTTTGCTGCTTGCTTCTGGTTTTGGAAGGTTTGCTGGATCGAATTCGCCGATTTTCCCGACTTCTTTGTGAATGTTGATTTTGCCTGGGGTTTTGTATGCCACGCCCCAGCTGTCATAGCCTCTGTACTCCAGTTTTTGCAATCCTCTGATCACAAGCTCTGGTGCGTTATGTTTTTGTCCGATATAGGCAAAGATTCCACACATATTTTTTGATTATTTTTCTTTCGAAATACGAGGGGGAGTATAGCTGAAATCCAGGTCTTTGTTAAGGCGAGTTAGGTTCTTCAGCCCACTCTTTGTCACCATTGCCATATCTTCGATTCGGATCCCGAATTTGCCTGGGAGATAGATGCCGGGTTCGACGGTTATTACCATGCCTGGTTTGATTTTGTTTTTTCCTTTGTCGGATAGACTAGGGGATTCGTGGATGTCGAGACCGACACCGTGTCCTGTTCCATGACCAAAGGTTTCTCCGTACCCAGCTTCTTTGATCGTGTCTCGTGCTAGTGAATCAATTTTTTGTTCAACAAACCCGTTACGAACGTTCTCAAGAACGGTTTCTTGAGCCTTGAGTACGGTGTTGTAGATTTCTTTTTGGAGTTTTGTTGGGGGAGCGGTAAAGATGATTCTGGTCATGTCTGAACAGTATTCTTTGTATTTCATTCCCATATCTATGAGGACGAGATCTCCTTTTTTTAACCTGGTGGTGCCGCTTTGATGGTGTGGCATTGAGGAGTTTTTGCCGAATGCAACGATAGGGTCAAATGATACATCTTCTGCTCCGAATTCAGATCCTAGGCGTTTTATTTCCCAGACGATGTCTATTTCCCTTAGTGGTTTGGACTTCCGTTTGTGTACAAGTTTTTTGATCAACCCAAAAACCTTTTCGTTGATGCGTTGGCTCTTTGTTATTAGTTCGATTTCGCGAGGGGTTTTGATTGCGCGGAGTTTTTCAACTTCTCCAGAAATGTCTACGAATTTGATCTTTGGACTTATCTTTTTATATTTTTTGTATTGGGTTACGGTGAGGTTTGATTCTTCGACGCCGATGGTTTTGACTCTTAGGCTGCGGAGTTTTTTTTGCCATTCTTTTTTTAGTTCCTCAGGGTTTCTCCAAACACGGGTGATGTCGACCAATTCGATCGATCGAGGGACTGTGTATTTGGCGCGTTCGATGTAGCGGGAATCGGTGAAGAGGATTGTTTTTTTGCGAGTGACTAGGAGAAATCCGTTGGATCCTGTGAATCCACACAAATACTTGATGTTTGATTTGCCGGTGATTAGATAAGCGCCGGCTTTTGTTGGTTTGATTGGTCGTATCATTATTTGAGGATTGCTTTGGTTTTCTTTTTGCCGAGCTCGACTGCTGGTTGGTTGAATGGATTGATGCCGAGCATTTCTCCGACCAATGCGACTGCTTCTTCGAAGGTTTGGATTAGTTGGCCGATTGATTCTTCGTCCAGTTTCTCGAGGGTGAATGAGAGATTTGGAACTTTTTTTGCGTCCATTGCTTTTGATGTTCCAATTTTTTCGGCTTGGAGAATTTGGTTAAATGTTAGTTTTCCGACTCGATAGTCTTTTGGGTATTTTGTGAGATCAAAGAATGTGACCCATTTGTCTTTTGGGCCGTCGAGTAGGAGTTGGAGGACTGAGTGTTGGTCGCTTGGGCCGAGTAGGCTTACTGGGAGTGGCCCAGTTTTTGAATTTTTGCCGAGGCTTTCAGCGATTAGCTGGATGGCCCATTTATTAAAATATTCAAACCCATCGATGTATGGAAAAAAGACGAGGGATTTTTTCCCTTTTTGCTTATACATTTCATAAAAGACTGCAGCCAATCGATTCACGAGATTCTTCTTGCTTGCGCCTTTAAGGAGTTTCTTGGGGTCGATGCCCATCAAGATCGCGGGGATGAGTCCTGCGGCTGTGAGGACTGAGTATCGGCCTCCTACGTGTTTTGGCAGCGGGACCATCATCAGTTCGTCTTTGATTGCTGTTTTGTACAGGTCGCCTTCTGGATTTTCGGTCATGATGAGGAAATGTTTTTTCCAACTTGGACCGAACCATTTTTTGGCTCCGCCGTGGATTAGGTCAAAGAGCGCTTTTGTTTCCAATGTTCCGCCTGATTTTGAAACGAAAATGAATAGTGTTTTTTTCTTGTCGAGAATTTCTTCGTATGATCTGACGATTCGCGGGTCGAGTGTGTCGATGAAGAGGAATTTTGGTTCGTTGAATAGATTGTGTTTTGGTTCTTTTAAGAGTCGAAATAGCATTTGTGAACCGAGAATTGAGCCTCCCATTCCGACTACGACTATGTGTGAGTATTTGCCAACGAGTGGTTTTGCTATATCGAGAATAGGGGATAGATCTTGTTTTGGAAGTTCCATGAATTCAGCGAATTTTCTTGATTCGAGTTTTGTTTGCGCTTTTGCGATTTTCTTCTCGTGTTTCTTTGCGATTTGGGCGAAATTGATGTTTTTTGAATGGAGTTTAAGCATTTTGGAGGAAATATTTGATGATTTGTTCTGGGTCTTCGATCTCTTTTGGAAGAGATGCGAGAGTGCGGCTGATTTGTTTTTTGTTGTAGCCGAGTTTTTCGAGTGCGTCTACTACGTCGTCGTTCATGTTTTTGTTTATTGGGGTGTGTGATCTGTCGAGCATCTCGAGATCGTCTGGATCGATTTTGTTTTTCATTTCGAGAATGATTCTGTGTGCGATTTTTTTGCCGATTTTTGGGACGCTTGATATTAGTGTTGGATCGTCTTGGAGAATTGATTTTTTTAGATCGTTCAACGGAAGAGAAACTATGTCTTGAGCGGTCTTTGGACCTACTCCTGAAATTGCGATGAGTTGTTTGAAAAATTTGAGATCTGAGTATTGGAGAAATCCATAGAGGTCTAGTGCGTCTTCGCGGACGTGGGTGTGTGTGAAGATTTCGATTTCGTCATTTTCGCTGAGTTCTGCGGCTGCGCTTTCTGAGAGATTCACCAAGTAACCGGTTTCTCCTGTATTAGTTTTGAGAATTATCTGGCGTGCTTCGATTTTGAGAGTTTTTCCTTTGAGGTATGCGATCATTTTTTTTGCTTTATATTTTCCATTTTTTTAGGAATCTTTTTTTGAATGAGGCAAAAGTTCCTTTTTCGATATGGTCTCGAATTTGATGCATCAAGTTTAACAAAAAGTGAATGTTGTGGATAGTCATTAGTCTGTGGCCTAGGAGTTCGCCTTCTTTCATCAGGTGGTGGATGTAGCTTGTTGTGTAGTTTTTACAGGTGTAGCATTCGCATTTTGGTTGAAGGGGCGTGGGGTCGTGTTTGAATTTTTGGTTCTTGATGTGTTTAAGTCCTGTGCTGTCCCAGAATGCTGAGTGACGTGCGAGTCTTGTTGGTAGCACGCAATCAAACATGTCGACGCCTCTATCGACAGCTTCGAGCAAGTCTTCTGGTGTGCCGACTCCCATGAGGTATCGTGGTTTGGTTTTTGGCAAATGGGGGATTACTGTTTCGATTGCTTTGTACATTTTGTCTTTTGATTCCCCAACTGCGAGTCCGCCGATGGCATTGCCGGGCAGGTCTTGGCTTGCGATGAATTTTGCTGATTCTTCTCTGAGCTGTGCGCTTGTTCCCCCTTGGACGATGCCGAATAGAGCTTGGGGTGGGAGTTCGGGGGAGATGTTGTTTTTTTGAGTTTTTTTATTTTTACTTATTTTCTTATTTTCCAACTTTTCGTGTTCTTTTTTGCAACGTTCGAGCCAATTGTGTGTGCGAATCATTGCTTTATTGAAGTAGTCTTTTGTGGATTTCCCAGGTGCGCATTCGTCGAAGGCCATGATTATGTCTGCGCCGAGATCGTGTTGGATTTGCATCGCTTTCTCGGGAGTGATGAAGTGTTTGCTTCCGTCTATGTGTGATCTGAATTCGACTCCTTTTTCTGTGATTTTCACTAAGGATTCTTTTTTTGCTGATGCTCCTAATGAAAAAACTTGGAAGCCTCCTGAGTCTGTGAGGATTGGTCGATCCCAATTCATCCATTTGTGAAGTCCGCCCATCTTTTTGACGGTTTTTTCTCCAGGTCTTAGCATTAGGTGATAAGTGTTTGAGAGGATTATTTCTGCGTTGAGTTCTTTTAGTTCTTCGGGGGTGAGAGTTTTGACTGTGGCGCGAGTTCCCACTGGCATAAATATCGGAGTGTTGATCTTGCCGTGTGGTGTTGTGAAAACTCCAGTTCTTGCCTGGGAATTTTTTAGTTCTTTTTTTACTTTGAAATTGAACATAGCAAAAAAGATTCTAACAGGTTTCGAGTGGGTTTGGAAAGTTTTTCAGCTTTATGCTGCTTGTTCTGTGATTCCGAGAGTTTTTTGACGGGTCCAGTTGATGATTTTGTTGATTCCTTTTCCGACGAACTCTGAAGATTTGTCGATTGCTGTCAATGGAGCGTGAAAAAGTTTTGATGCTAAGTGAGTGGTTCCTCTGAGGGCTCCTCCTGCGACTGGGACCATGTTGAGGACGTGTCCGACTCGGTCTGCAGTGTTGTAGATGATTCCTTCGACTCCGTCTCTGACCCAATTGTATGCGTTGCTCACTGTGTCTAGGGCTGCATCTGCAGTTTCGTTTGCGATTGCGAATGGGAGTTTTATAGTTCCTGTTAGGGGATTTGCAAATACGTTTTTGATTCCTGCTGCTGTGTTTTGAATGCCTTGGGCGATGTCTTGAGCTTCTTTTCCGCCTTTGTTGAGTGTGTTTGTGAGAACGGCGTTTACTTGGTCTTGAGCAGTTGCGGCAATGTTGTTGATTATGCCTTCGTCAGGCGCTCCACCTTCTCTCAAGCTCGTAAAACCTTTGGCACGATTCACGCCTTTGTCGTATAGGCCTTTGAGTCGAGCTTTCGCTGGATTTACTAGTTTGTTTTCTAAGAAATTTGCCATAGGAATCATTCAATAATGAGTTCCTAATTATACCATTTTTACTGGTTTGAAGCAATGGGGGGAGGGGAGGCTGTCCTGAGGCCTTTTACAACCCTGCGAATTGTGGTATAATATTCTTATGGGAATTATAATTCAACCAGGTAGTTCAGGAGATGGTGAATTTGGGATTCGAAAGGATGTTACTTTTGGTGATGTTGCTGATTGGGTGAGGGAAAATGACGATTTTAATCGTAAGGGATTGGGAATTCCTACTCAAGATGAGGTGGAATTATCCACTCCTGACATTGCTGTTTTTCAGTGTGATCCTTTTTTGAAACCTGAGGAGATATTAGAATATTCAAAAGATGCGAAAGCTATTGTTCTTGTTACTTTTGCTTCTGGGGCGATGCCTGATAGGCTTGCTCCAGCGATCGAACAAAGGCTTCGAGAAGGGGTGGCTGTAGTTCTTCTTTCGGATAATGCTGGAGATGGACATGGAATTTTGAAGATGGTTTATGCAGCTGGTGAGAGGATTTATGAAGCTGGAGCTGTTCCTTTAGAAAAAGTTAATATTATGAACCATACGGAAGTGAAAGCAGCTATTCAAGTAGCTATTGATGAGGGGTTGAGTGGGAGGGCTTTGGCTCAAAAAATTGGAGAAATGTATTCTTATAAACCTGGTGAAGAAAAACCTGTTGCGCAGTGGGATCAACCTGGGTTTGAATTAAAGCCTAGTACAGATCTTCGGGCTATGATGAAAAAGGGAGGTTTTATTGATGATGATGGGAATTATTTGAGAGATGGAACGATCTTGCCGTAATTACATCATATCTGCCAAAACAATTGCTGCCATGCTTTCTGCAACTGGTATGACTCTTGGAGCTAGGCATGCGTCGTGGCGGCCGAGGGTAGAGATTTTTGTGTCTTTGCCGTTTTTATTTATTGTTTGTTGTTCTTTTGCGATTGAAGGAGCTGGTTTGATGGCCAGTCTCATTACGATTGCGTTTCCGTTTGAGATTCCTCCGAGGATTCCGCCTGCGTTGTTCGAAAGATATTCGAACTCGTCTTTGTTGACTGCTTTTAGTTCATCGTTGTTTTCTGATCCGGTCATATAGGCTACATCGAATCCGTTCCCAACTTCAAAACCTTTTACAGCTCCGATCGACATCATTGCTTTTGCGAGGTCTGCGTCGAGTTTGTCGAATACTGGTTCTCCGAGTCCTGCTGGGGGATTTTCGATGATGATTTCTACGATTGCACCTATTGAATCTTTGTCTTTTCTTGTTTTCTTTATGACTTTCATCATTTCTTCAGCTGCTTTTTTGTCTGCGCATCTTAGTGGGTTTTTTTCGATTTCTGTTTTTACGAATTTTTCTGCAAAAACATCTCCAACTTGGACAGTGTGTCCGTAGATTTTGGTTTCTTTTGGTAGTACTTTTCTTGCTATTGCACCTGCAATTACTCGAGAAACTGTCTCTCTTCCTGAGCTTCTGCCGCCGCCTCTGTGATCCCGGACTCCGTATTTGAGATCGTATGTAAGATCTGCGTGGCCTGGTCTGTATAGATCTTTGAGTTTGTCGTAGTCTTTTGATTTTGAGTCTGAGTTGTAGACTATTACTGATATTGGAGTTCCTGTTGTTTTTCCTTCAAAAATTCCAGAAAGTATCTCAACTTTGTCTGCTTCTTTGCGAGTTGTTGAGATTGTTGGATCAGTTGGTTTTCTTCGGTCTACTTCTTTTTGGATATCTTCTGCGGATAGAGAAATGCCTGCTGGGCATCCATCAATAATGGCACCCAAAGCAATTCCATGGGATTCGCCCCATGTTGTAACTTTAAATAAAGTTCCAAAGGTGTTTCCGGCCATTTTATATAGAAGTTATTGAAGGTTTGCTTATGCAGCTTCTTTGAGCTCTTCTTCTTCAGCAGGAGCTTCTTCCTCGGCTGGAGTTTCTTCTTCAGCAGGAGCTTCTTCTTCGGCTGGAGCTTCTTCCTCGGCTGGAGTTTCTTCTTCAGCAGAAGTTTCTTCTACGACTGGAGCTTCCTCTTTTACTTCTTCAACTGGTGTTGTTACTTCTTCAACTGGAGTTTCCTCAGCAGGAGCTTCTGCTTCTGGTGTAGTTTCCTCTGCTTCTTCGTCTGCAGGTTTGTCTTTAGCTTTTTTAGCTTCAGCTGCAGCTTGTTTTGCTCGGAACTTATCAACACGTCCAGCAGTATCTACTAGTTTTTGTTTGCCAGTGTAGAAAGGATGGCAGTTAGAACAGATTTCTGTTGAGATTCCGTCTTTTGTGGAACCTACAACAAATGTTGCTCCGCATGCACATTTTGCTGTGACTTCTCCGTTGTATTGTGGGTGTGTGTCTTTTTTCATGTGTTTTCAAAAAAAATGCCCCTGAAGTCTACTTGGATGATTTCCGAAAATCAAGCTAATTTTTACTACTTTTATAGATTGTTGAGGCTTTGCGTCCAAAATTCTCTTCTGACAGGTGTTTTTTTGCATATTGAACGGCGTTTTTTGAGTGATTTTTGAGCTGATTTGATGAGTTTAATAGGTCTGAGAGGTGTCGAGCGTCTTTTTTTGCGTTGTATTCGGTTGATATTTGGCCTGCTTGGGCTGATTTGACGATTTCTTTGATTGCTGCTCCTCCTGGGCCAAAAACTGGAAGGCCTTCTGACAAATATGTGAGAACTTTTGTTGGAACTGCGTAGTCTAGAGTTTTTTCCAAAGTCAGTGATACGATCCCGAGTGAGTAATTTTTGATTGTTTTTGGGATCTCTTTTGCTGGGATTGCTGGGAGAACGCGGATATTTTTCGGGAGTGTTTCTTGGAGTTCTTTGTGAATTTGGCCTGTTCCGATGATATCGAGGCTTATTGAAGGATCTCGTTTGATTGCTTCTTCAAATACTTCGAGGATGTACTCAATTTTTTGTAGAGGGCCGTAGTTGCCGAGATACACGCATTTTTTGTTGGTTTGCAGATTTGGAGTGATGAATTTGTCTTTTGGTTTTGTTGCTGTGAGTAATGTTGTTTGTGGAATATTGGTGGGAACGTATTTGTTGAGAAGTGGTGAAGTTAGAACGAGGTGGCTGGCGTTTTTGTAGACTGTATTGTCTATGGCTTTTGCTACTTTGAAACTTTGACTGTTTTCTTTCCAGCCTCTCATTATTAGGAGGTTTTCGGCTGATGGATCGCCGACGTCGACTATGTAGGGGATTTTTAGGATTTTTTTTGCTAAAACGGCAATAAGTCCTACGAATGATGGGGGAGTGACGACGTGGATTAGGTCAATTTTTCTTCTGTGGGATAAAAGATATCCGAGAGATTGAATTAGTACGTCGAGAGTTTTTCCTTTTGTATGGGTTTTGCTGAAATTTGGGAGTTGAAATTCAATATTTTCGTCTTTTGGAATGTTTAAAAAGCTTTGGAGTCTTGCGTGTGGTCCAAAAGAATAATTTGGATTGTGGATCGTTAGTACAAAGATTTTCATCCAAGGTGGTTAACGATTTGTTCTGCGGAAGTTCCGTCTCCAAATGGGTTTGTCCAATTGATTTCTTTTGTGAGCATTTTGTCTGCTTCCTCGATGATTGTTTCGTATTTTGTGCCTACTATTACATTTCCGCCTACGTCTACTGTCTCAGGGCGTTCCGTGCTTTCTCGGAGCGTGATGCATGGGATTTTGAGGATGCAAGCTTCTTCTTGGATGCCGCCTGAGTCTGTAAAAATGATGCGGGCGTTTTTGATGAGTTGTAGCATCTCGAGATACCCGACTGGCTCGCTTGTTTCGATTTCTTGTGGGATTTCGATGTTGTTTTTTTCTATGATGTTTTTTGTTCTTGGGTGAAGAGGAAGAAATACTTTGAGGGAATGTTTTTTTGCGAAGTCGCTTGTTGCTTTGAGAATGGTTTCGAGTATTTGTGTGTTGTCTACGTTTTCTTCTCTATGTGTGGTTAGTAGAATGTATGGATCTTTGGGTGATTTTGTATTTGATTCTGCCAGTTCCAAGTTTTGGAGAACTGCATCTACAATAGTGTTTCCGGTGATATGGATTTTCTCTTTTTCTATTCCTTCGTTTATTAGGATGTCTTGTTGTTTTTGAGTTGGAACGAAGCAATAATCTGAGATTCGATCTGTTAATACACGGTTTGTTTCTTCTGGGATTTTTGTGTAGCTGCGAAGACCTGCTTCAACGTGGGCTACTTTGATGTGCATTTTTGTAGCTGCGAGTGACATTGATAGCACGGTGTTTGTGTCGCCTTGAACTATTAGTACGTCTGGTTGTTCTTCTTGGAAAATCTTTTCAACTTTGATCAACATTCGGCCTGTCATATTGGCGTGTGTGCCAGATCCAATTCCTAGATTGTATTTTGCCTTTGGGAGATTTAATTCGTCCAAGAAAATCTCATCCATATTCTGATCATAGTGTTGATTTGTATGGATGATAAAGAACTCTAATTGTCTTTTTTCGAGCTCTCTAATAACTGGAGAAAGCTTGATTATCTCGGGACGCGTCCCAAAAACTACTGCAATTTTCATTTATTTTTGGTCTTTTTTGATAGGTTTCTTGAATGGTGAAAAATCGAGATATCTGTGAGCTACTGTGAAACCGAGTAGGATAGTTATGATTACTACTGCTATTTGTGTGTATAAACGTGTGTTTACAACACTTACGAGGAATGAAGAAGTTCTGGCTTCACCTCCGTCGTCTACTACTGTTAATTCGAGGCTGTGGTTTCCTAGTTCTTGGAATTTGTGACTGATGATTTGGCCTTCTTTGAGGTATTTGCCGTCTATTACCCATCTGTAACTAACGATTGATCCGTCGTCGTCGTACGAACTTGATGCGTCGAATGAAACTCTTGATCCTAGGCTTGCGGTGTATGCGTCTTTGTCTGTTTCGATTACTGGCCCTTTGTTTAGAGGGTATGCGTCTTCTGTGTCGAGATATCCATCGTTGTCATCGTCTGTGTCTGAATTGTCTCCGATGTTATCGCCGTCTGTGTCTGTTGTTTCTGTTGGGTCTGTTGGGAATGGATCTTCTCCGTCGTTTACTCCATCGTCATCTGAGTCGTCGTCTAGAGGATCTGTGTTGTTGTTTTCTTCTGTTGTGTCTGAGATTCCGTCTCCGTCATCATCGTCGTCTGCAATGTCTCCGATGCCGTCTCCGTCTGTGTCGGTGGTTTCATTTGGATCGAGAGGGAGGTCGTCTTTGCTGTCTGGAACTCCATCGTTGTCGTCGTCATCATCTGCGTTATCGCCGATACCATCTCCATCTGTGTCTGTGTGTTCGTTTGGGTCTTCTGGCCATAGGTCTTCGTCGTCAGCAACTCCGTCTCCATCGTCATCGTCGTCTTCGTCATTTGGAATTCCGTCGTAATCTGTGTCTTGTTGTATATAGACTGTTTTTTGAATTTGGTTGTTTGATGAATCGTCGTTTTCTGAGTCCCATGGAATGAGTTGTATCTTTATTGTGTGATTTCCCCAAAAAGGAACCCAGTCTATAAAAACATCATCTGTTTTGTTTCCAAATAGAGAAACAGGTTGGTCTCCTCCGATTTGTATTCCGTTATCTAGAAATCTGACTGTTCCTAGGAGATCTTCTGATGAAATGTTTGAGACTGAGGCATAAATCCGGATAGTTCTCCCTTCTAAAAAACTGCTTGTAGAAAATGTAACTGCGCTGTCCGTGATCGATAAATCTCTAGAGAATGCAAATACAGCAGGACTGAGTAGTAGCGATATAACTATAGTAGTTATAAAGGTAGAAAATCCTTTTTTCATATTTTTAAGGTTAGTTTATGCCTTTTTTGCGGGTTCTTTTTTCGCAGTTTTCGTATCTTTTGGCTCTTCGATTTTAGTTTGAGCTTCTCCTGGAGCAGCTTCTATAGGTTGTTCCTGTTCTAGAGCTACCAATGATAGTGAAGCGACTTTGTCTTTCAATCTCATTCTCATCAAGTATACACCTTGAGTGGCTCGACCTTGTGATGGGATGTTTTGGACGTGAAGTCTGATCGCTTGGCCGGCTTTTGACATTAGAATTAAGTCTGCGTTTGTTGTCTTTTCAATGATTTTTGCGCCGACTATGTCTCCAGTCTTTTCGGTGATGTTTGCTGTTTTTACACCTGAACCTCCTCTAGATTGAAGTCTGTAGTTCATGGTTTTTGTCATTTTTCCTAGGCCGTTTTCCATTACTACTAGGAGTTCGGCTGTTTCTGGATCTGCAATGACATCCATTTCTACCACAATGTCTTCTGGTTTTAGAGCGATACCTCGGACTCCGATTGATGGTCTACCCATTGGTCTTACATTTGATTCGTTGAATCGGATGCATTTTCCTTTTTTGGTGACCAACATAATCTCGTTTTCTTTTGAGCATTGTCGCACCCATTCGAGAGAATCGTCTGGTCTTAGTTTGATTGCGATCAAACCTGATTTTCGCACGTTTTTGAATTCGCTAACGGCTGTTTTCTTGATTGTTCCTCTCTTTGTCGACATTATTAGGTATTCTCCTGAATATTGTTCTCCTGCGTTCAAGATTGCGGTGATTTGTTCGCCGTCTTGGAGTTGGAGAATGTTTACGATGGCTTGTCCTTTTGCTTGTCTTGAAGCTTGTGGAATTTCGTAAATTGGGAGTTTGAATACTCGACCTTGGTTTGTGAAGTAGAGAAGTTCGTCGTAATTGTTTCCGTGAACAATTAGCTCGATTTCGTCTTCTTCTTTTGTTGTTCCACCGATGATTCCTTTACCTCCTCGATGTTGTGCTTTAAATGAATTTGGCGGTATTCTCTTGATGTAGTTTGCTTTTGAAAGAACTAGGATCATTGGTTCGTTCGGGATTGTATCTTTTTGAGAGAAATCTCCGACTGCTGAAGGCATGATCAGTGTTTTTCGTGGATCTGCGTATTTTTCTTTTATTTCTGCTAGTTCCTCTTTCATGATGCTGAGGATCTTTTTTTCGTCTGCCAAAATTCCTTCTAATTCTACGATTAGGGCCATTTTTTCTTTCAATTCATCTTCGATTTTTTGTCTTTCCAAACCTGCTAAGGTCTGGAGTCTCATTTCGAGGATTGCTTTACTTTGTGCTTCAGACAATTTGAATTTTTTCATCAAATTCTCGTGGGCTTCTTCTTTTGTTGGTGATTTTTTGATGGTTTCGATCACTTTGTCGATGTTGTCCATTGCGATCTTCAAACCTTCTAATATGTGTGCACGTGCTTTTGCGACCTTTAGTTCGTATTCAGTTCGTCTTCGGATGACTTCTTTTCTATGTTTGATGAAGTATTCTAGAACTTGTTTGATGTTTAGAATGTGTGGTTGAACCACGTCTACCAATGCAATCATGTTCATGTTGAACGATGTTTGTAGTTGGGTGAATTTGTACAATTGATTCAGGATCTTTTTTGGATATGCGTCTTTTTTGAGTTCGATTACTACTCGCATTCCATCTCTGTTTGATTCGTCACGTAGATCTGAAATTCCTAGAACTTTTTTGTCTCGAACTAGTTCCGCGATTTTTGTTACTAGATTTGCTTTGTTTACTTGGTAGGGGATTTCGCTAACTATGATTGCGTATCGTCCTCCTTTTTTCTCAATAATTTCTGTTTTTGCTCTTGTTACCATTCCTCCTCGACCTGTTGCGTATGCTGTTTTGATGTCTTCTATGTTGTAGATAATTCCTCCAGTAGGGAAGTCAGGGCCCTTGATGTGTTCCATCAATTCTTCGATTTCTAGATCTGGGTTGTTTGCTAATGCGATTGTTCCATCGATTACTTCTCCTAGATTGTGAGGTGGAATAGAGGTTGCCATACCTACGGCAATACCTGTTGTTCCGTTTAGCAATAGTTGTGGAAGTTTTGTTGGAAGAACTGAAGGTTCTTTGTATCGTCCGTCGTAGTTTGGTCTCCAATCGACTGTTTCTTTGTCTATGTCTGCGAGCATTTCGTCTGAGATCTTTTCCATTTTTGCTTCTGTATACCTCATTGCCGCTGCACTATCTCCATCGATTGATCCAAAGTTACCTTGTCCTCGGACAAGTGTGTATCTCATTGCGAAGTCTTGGGCCATTCTAACCATAGAGTCATATACTGCTGAATCGCCGTGTGGATGGTATTTTGCGAGAACTTCACCGACAACCGCTGCAGATTTTCGAAATCCTGAAGTGGATCTGAGGCCGATTTCGTTCATGGCAAAGAGAATACGTCTGTGAACTGGTTTCATACCATCACGAACGTCTGGAAGTGCACGAGATACGATTACGCTCATTGCGTACTCCAAATAACTTGTTTCCATCTCTGTTGTGATGCTTTGATCAGATATGTTATCTGCGAATTCTACGATTTCTGTTTGTGCTTCTTCTGGCTGAGTTTCTTCTGATTTGGTGTCCTCTGGTTTTGTGTCTTTTCCTTCTTCAGCGCCTTCGGCGTCTTCTTCAAAAAGAGATTGAGCATCTTCTTTTGGGTCTTGTTTCTCATCCTTTTTATTGTCGTCGTCTTTCTTTGGTTTGTTTTTATCTGCCACGGAATTACTGGTTACATAAATATTAAGGCATTTTGATAGATTTAGCCGGGCGGTATTTTAGCATAGATTTCCGCTTGGGATGTATGTTTTTTGGTTGAAATTCTTGACAAAAAGGAGTTTCCGGGTTGAAAAACTTCTCTAAATCTGTTAGAATAGTAAGATAAAGTTAAGTAAATTACAGGTTAATGACTAACGACGAAAAAACAAAAACAAAAGAAGCCGAAGTAGGTGGTGTTCAGCTACGTACTGAGAAACCCGTTTTTGATGAAACTGGTGGTGTTGTGGTAAAGGCGGAGAAAGCTGAGGTGAAGCCTGTGGTAAAGAAAGAGGCTGGTCATTCGACTGTTGCTACAATTACAAATCCTATCGATCGAATGAAGAAAGGAGTCTCAAAGCACATGCCTGCTGTCAAAAAGACAGTTTTGGACAAGCTTAAGGACTTTCTTTTGATCAACACTGCAAAAAACAAAAAGACAGTTGAGAAGGTTGATAAGGCTGATAAGTCTGAGGGAACTGTGAAGATTACTGCTGAAGATAGGAAAAAATATATTGAGGCTGAGAAGATCTATCAGGATGGATTGGCTTCGATCAAAGATTTGATTGCGCCTTCGTCAATGGAGATCAAATACGATTCGATCACATTGGATGGTATGTATGCGCGATCGTTTTATGTTTATTCATATCCAAGATATTTAAATACAAACTGGCTCGCTCCGTTGATCAATTTTGACGTAACGATGGATATTTCACAATTTATCTATCCGATCAATTCAGGATCAATCATGAAGACTCTCAAGAAGAAAGTTGCTCAAATGCAATCAAGTATGTCTATCATGGCGGAAAAGGGACAGGTTCGTGATCCAGCTCTTCAGACTGCTTTGCAGGATGCGGAGTCGCTTCGAACTTCTATTCAGCGTGGTCAGGAAAAATTCTTCCAATTTGCTCTATATTTCACAATCTATGCTGATAGTGAAAAGAAATTGGAAAAGGTTTCTAAACAACTTGAAAGTCTGCTTGCAGGTAAGCTCGTGATGACAAAAAGATGTCAGGTGCAAGCTGAACATGGATTCAATTCTACAATTCCACAGGCTCTTGATGAGCTTGATACAGTGCGAAATATGAATACTTCGCCGCTTTCGACTACATTCCCTTTTACTTCTAGTGATCTTACCTCGGATGAGGGGATTTTGTATGGAATCAATCGTCATAATGACTCGCTTGTGATCTTTGACAGATTCAATCTTGAGAATGCGAATTCGGTTGTGTTTGCGAAGTCTGGTGCGGGTAAATCGTACGCTGTGAAACTAGAAATTCTCCGAATGATGATGCTTGGAACTGACGTGATTGTTATCGATCCGGAAAACGAATATGAGGCTCTTTGTCAGACAGTTGGTGGAAATTATCTTAAATTAAGTTTGAATAGTGATAGACGAATTAATCCTTTTGAATTGCCAAAACCTATCGAGGGTGAGGAAGTCTTGCCTGGTGATTTGGTGCGGTCGGCTGTGATTAATCTTCACGGACTTATGAAGCTTATGTTGGGTGAAATGTCGCCTGAAGAGGCGAGTTTGCTCGATAAGGCTTTGTTAGATGTTTATGGTTTGAAGGGGATTACGATGGAAGTCACAGATCCTTCTGAATTTGAGCCGCCTACGATGGAAGATCTTCACAATATCTTGAGCTCTATGGAAGGCGCTGATAGTCTCGCTAAACGGTTGGAGAAATTTACGACAGGGTCGTTTTCAGGAGTCTTTAATAAGCCTACTAACCTTGATTTGACTGGAGGGCTTCAGGTTTTCTGTATCAGGGATCTTGAAGATGAACTAAGGCCAATTGCGATGTATATCATCTTGAATTACATCTGGGCGAAGGTCCGAAGTGAGATGAAAAAAAGGATTCTCGTTATCGACGAGGCCTGGTCTATGATGCAGCATGAGGATAGTGCGAAGTTCCTTTATGGACTTGTGAAAAGAGCACGAAAATACTACTTGGGTGTGACAACAATTACTCAAGATGTTGAGGATTTCGTAAAAAGTCCTCACGGAAAACCAATTATTACAAACTCTTCAATGCAGCTACTTTTGAAACAAGCTCCGGCTGCTATAGATGTTCTTGCTAAGATGTTCAATCTTACTGATGGAGAGCGTTATGTTCTCTTGAATAGTGGAGTTGGACAGGGACTTTTCTTTGCTGGAAATAAGCATGTGGCGATGCAAGTTATTGCCTCTTATATTGAGGACAAGATCGTTACTACAGATCCTGAACAGATCCTTGCTGCTAGGCAGAAAGATGCTGATTTTGATGCTGAGAAGGGTGAGGGAGAAAAAGAGTCTGAATAACCTTGAAATATGAGTGATATTGAAAAAAATGCGGAAGTTCTAATGGCCTCATCTCTGGAGGCTTCGGATGCTAATCCCGAGGATATTCGTGCGATGGCTCATGGCTTATTGGCGAGTTTTGTTGGAGATTCTAGGACTGAGGACACTGGTGATATGCCTGGTGAAGAGGTTGATACTACTGTTGATCAAATCTCGACTCAGATGAGGGGGTATTTGAGTGATCCTGATTCTGTTGTTGCATGTGATGGTGAAAAATTAGTTGGGCTTATAGGAGTAGAGCATCATGGAAAGACAAAGGATGGGCGGGAAATCCTTCAATTATCTAGAGGAAATGTTAATCCTGAATACAGAGATGCTCAGATTGGTTCAAGAATGTATGTGATGGTTATGGAGAATATCGCTAAAAAATATCCTGGTGCTGTCATTATTGGATTTTCTATGCAGAAGAGTGTTTATGAAAATCTTCAAGCGATTGGTTATAAAGAAATCTCTTATGAGGATTACGCTAGGCTTGTGGGATATGATGTTGATGAGTTTTTGTCGAACACCGATCGTTTCAAAAAAGATGGTTATGTGGCTCTAGCTTTGCCTCCTGAGGGATGGGATATGGAGGCTAATATTCCTGACAAGATTGTTGTTCCTGAGGTAACTGAGGTAACAAGTTTGCGTTCTAGGGCGTGGGGTGCAGTACGATCAGTAGTTCGATCTTTGAGGCGTTAAAACTCTTCATTTAGTGTGGTTGACTTCTAGGGGATTGTGTTTTAGTATGTCGTACTATTTAAGTAGGTTTTTTATGGGAAAATCATCAATAGATTATGTTTACGGAAGTCCTGAAGTTGTAGTTCCGCATGAAAATTTGCGGGAGCTTGCCCTGTCTTTGGTGGATGGATTTTCTGGGGATAATGGAGCTGTTATGGCTGAGGTTAAAAGATTGGGTGCGATTTATTCTGATGTAATAGATAGTCCAAATACTTTGTTGGCTTTTGAAGGAGAGCGATGTGTGGGGACTGGTTCTTTTTTTAAGGTTGGAGAGACTCCTGCTGGAAAAGAGATTCTTATGTTTACTAGGTTTTGTGTTCTTCCTGAGGCTCGTGGACAAATGGTGTCTGGGCATCTGGGAATTTCTTTGGTTCAGGATATAGCAGAAAGACATCCTGGGGCTTTGGTTTGTGGGACTCCTCATGGATTGTATGCTCGTAAATATTGTGAACAAATGGGGTACAAAGTTGCTTTGATAAAAGATTATTTTGAAATGGAAGGTGCTCCTGATTTTTTTGACGATGAATGGGCAATCTATATTGGTGACACAGAAGAAGGGCAGAATTTCTCCTACGATTCTCAAATTTTCGAACAATCAAAACCTCTGATCGCCGATGCAATCTCGAAAGTTTTTGGCAAAAAGGTTTTAGCTAAGGGGGTTTAAAACTCTTCCAATGCAGTGTCTAATTGCCAATCCTTAGTATCGGTGTTTTCAACGATTTGGTCTGGGGTGATTCCTTGTTTGTTGATGTCGCTGCCTTTTGGAGTGAGCCATTTTGAGACTGTGAGTTTGAATGCAGCTCCGCTTTTGTAGAACGACAATTCTTGGACGGTTCCTTTTCCAAATGTTTGGGTTCCGATGAGTTTTCCTCGGTTCCAATCATGGATGGCTCCGGCCAAGATCTCTGATGCGGAAGCAGATCCTTCGTTTACCAATACAACAACTTCATAGTCTGCGAGTTCGCCGCCTTCGGTGCTTGAATGGTAGATAGTTTTTTTGCCATCATTGTCTTCTAACATTACGATGTCTTTGGTCTCTGTAAAGAACATTTGAGCGATATCGATTGCGATATTGAGGTATCCTCCTGGGTTGTTTCGTAGGTCGAGGATAATACCGTCTACACCTGTTGTGTCGTTGATTTCTGTGGCTGCTTCTACCATCTCGTTGTATGTGTTTTCTGAGAATGTTCGCAGGTCGACTACAGCTACTGTTTTGCCGGCTTCTTCTTCAAAATAAACAGAAGCTGTTTTGTAAGAAATTGCTTCTCTAGTGACTGAGAACATATAGAGAGTTGAGTTTCGTTTTATTGTGAGTTTTACCGCAGATCCTGCAGGTCCCTTTATTAAATCTACTGCTTCTTCTATAGTCATTCCTTCTATGCTTTGGCCGTCGATTTTTGTGATAATGTCGTTTGGTTTGAGGCCTGCCTTTTCGGCTGGCGAGTTTTTGAATGGGCTGATGATTGTGATGTTTCCGTCTATTACTTCTACTGACATTCCGACACCTTCATAATTGGTGTTGAGTGTGGTTTTTGCGTTTGATTGTTTTGGTTTTGAAAAGACTGTGTATGGATCTTCCAAGTAATTAACAATTCCGTCGATGGCTTCATAAATCATTTCGGTTTCGTCGATTTCGTCCTGGTAGTAGTATTCTTTTTGGACTGCTGACCAGATGTCGAGAAGAACGTCAAAAGCTTCGTTATTTATTAGTGTTCTTTCTGTTGAATTAAAGTCTGTGCCGTTTTGGATCATTACTGTGACTTCTCCGTTTCCTTCTTTGAATTCAGAGATTTTGTCTAACATATAAGCAACGTATCCTTTGCTAACTGTCCTTGCTGCTCCTGCTTTTTCTGAAGTTAGGATTCCTAATTGATACGCTTTGTATGCGTATGGGGAGAATGTTCCTTCTGCTGTGATGTCTGTGAATGGGAAGTCGCTTTTGTCGAAGAATTTGTCGACACCTACTCCGAGAGTGTCGAATAGTTTAGTTATTACTCCTCTTCTTCTTAGGTGCCTGTTTGGTAAAAGTTTGGGGGTATATAGAGAGGGTCTTAGGATGTCTCTGTCGAGTGCTGTTTGGACGTATGGTGCGTACCAACTTGAATCAGTTGTGTCGAGATAGGGGAGTTCTATTTCAGATGAGAGCTCGGTTTCCGAAAAAGCAACGAGCATTGCGTAAAATTCTGTTGTTGTGATGATTTCGTTCCAGTTTGTTTCTAATTCCATCTCGCCAGGGAGTAAATCACCGTCTTTTAGGAAGTTTATTGAATTTTCGTATGCTGCAAAGGTTGTTTGAGAAAACAATACGGTTAGCAGAATTATTGCAATTTTCTTCATAATTATGAGGGGTGAATGAGGTATAAGGGGATGCAAAGATTTTTGCCAGGGCATTATACTCTTTTTTCTATTTATATGCATTTTTTGCACCTTAGGTCATTGAATAACAGGTTTAGATATGGTATAATATAAGGATTAAAATAGCATCTATGGAACAAAAAAAGATCGTCAATCAAGGTGAAAACTTCCAAAAGGAATTGAAGTCGAAAGACAGAAATTTCCGTCATGCCAAAAGTGTGATGAGGGCTGTTTTCTTTGGATTGGTTGCGATGGTTGTTGTTGGTGGAAGTTATTTTTGGGAGCAGTCTTCTGAGGTTTATAAAGGATCTGTTGTTGAAGTGTTGAGTTTTGAGGGAAATCGAATTGATGTTCCTGGAAATGCGTATTTTGTATCTGAAGGTGATGATGTTTCTAAAATTTTGGAGTTCAAACCTACAGAAGAAGGGTACGTGATTGAAATGGATGAAGGGCGTGTTTTTGGAAATTTCAATTCAAGTCTTTTGAAACCAAATATTCAGATCTCTGACAAGCTTGTTATCATTCCTACTTTCTCTAATTTTGATATCTCTTATGCGAAAGGAGTTGTGACTTTATCGAGTTTTGTTGGGAATACTTATGTTGGATTTATTGCTGGAGGAGGGGAAAGTGATGAGTATCTTGATGAATATTCAAACAAATTGAGCAATGTAATGATGGTTCCGTCTGGGATGCAGATTAGGGTTTATTTGGAAAAGATTGATTATAGAGTTGAGAGTTTGTTGCCGTTTAAATTGTTTAAGGAGTTTGGTTATTCTTTTATTTCTCCTAATAAATATAAGGAAGGTTTTATTGCGGGAAATTTGACTGGATCGGCTGAGTTCTCTGAGATGTTGAAAGATCTAAAGGGTGAAAAGTTTGAGCAAGAAATTCCTGAGGGAGTTTCTTCTGCTTTTGATGATTTTCTTCAAGAGAATCTGACTGTTGTAGAAGGGAAAAAGAAACAATTCTATACTGAAAAATTAGGGCGTCCTTTGTATGATGCTGTTTTGACTGAGGATAAAACTGCTCAAAGAGATGCGCTCGATATGTTTGGAGAAGCTTTGATTTCTTCTCATTCAGACATAATTGATAGTGATTTTTACAAAGATTTCTTATATGAATGGTATACGGATTTGGTGGTTTTTGATGGGTTCGATAGTGAGTATCAAGTTTTTACTGAGCTTGCCTCCCAGTCTCGAGATCATTTTGATAAATCTTATTTGTTCTCGATGCAGATGAGTCGGTTTGATGAGCCTTTGACTTCTGGAAAAAGTGTCAAAGATTCGTATGTTCAAATCTATCGAGGATTGAGCAAAATGTATGGATTTACGGATGACATTTCTCAATACAGAAAGTTCTTGGTTTTTTACAATCAACTTTTTGATTCGTTGTTGCTAAAGCATGCGGATCTATATGAAGAGGACTTGTTTGAAATGAAGTCTTCGCTTGAAGATGAACTTTTCGAGCTTTATACAAATGGAAATTCAAAGGAGGAGCTGAAGCAAAGTTTGGTAAAAAGAAAGATTGATTTCTTGAAGAGATTGAGGAAGTTCTTCTTTGATGGAGATTTGGCTTTGGATGATGCGAGAGGCGTGATGTCTGTATTGATTAGTAGTATTGATGATTATATGCCGGCGACAACTTCGCGAAATGCGATCATGGATTTGTTTGAGAAGGAATTAGATGATGCTGGTGATCTTTGGGGTTATCTCAATGATTACGAGTATTCTAAATCAAAGTTGTATGGATCTAGTCATAAAGAAAGATACCAAGTTTATCTTGAGGATCGTGACCATGTGTTGAGTATTTTGGACGTTCAAGAGGACATTTTGGGAGTGAATGTTGTGGATAATATTAGTCCTGCTGATGTGGTTCTTGAGGTTAAAGCGGCCTTGGAAGAAATCAGTGCGGTATCTGTAAAAGTTGAAATGGTATCTGATGTTCATCAGAGATTTGTGGCGGTATCTGCTGTGATTTCTGGTTACGCATTTAATGCTGATTATGATCGTGATTATGGAGTTTTGAAGGATGTTTATGCTTATGGAGAGCTTTTGACTTCAAAAGGAATTAAGCCTGATGGGCTCGAACGGCTTTTGGAAGGAGAGGTTGCTAAGGTTGTTGAAGAGGTTACTGAAGAAGAAGATATTGAGGTAAATGAGACGAATGCTCAGCTAATCGCAAAGTCTATTATTGCGAAGAAGATTTCTGGAGCTGGATTTGTTGCAAAGATTAGTGATGTGGAAATTGTTGATTCTGTGGAAGCTCATTATAGATTGAATAATATTTCTTTGGCGCAGGGCGGGAGTGCTGATGTTACATTTGATTATTTTGCAAATGAGGGAATTTGCTCTGGTTTGTTTGTTTTGAAAGGTAACGATGGAGTGACTGTGAAGGGAGAATTCCAGTTGGCTGATTTGAAAGAATTTGTTTTAGGAGACAATTATTAATATTTGATTGTGTTTTTCAGTTGTGCTAGAGTTTGCGTGAATTTTTTTCATTAAACTCATTTTTATATGGCTGGAAAAACTAGTTACGGTGCTGATCAAATAACCGTATTGGAGGGTTTGTCGGCTGTCAGAAAACGTCCAGGAATGTACATTGGTACGACTGATGTGGGAGGTTTACATCACTTGATTTGGGAGATCGTAGACAACGCAATTGACGAAGCTATGGCAGGTCATTGTGATTTAATCGAAGTTGTTTTGAGAAAGGATGGTGGATGTTCGGTACGTGATAATGGACGTGGTATCCCTGTTGATAAACACAAAAAAACTGGAAAATCTGCACTCGAAACCGTACTTACCGTGCTACATGCCGGTGGTAAATTTGGAGATAATTCTGGGTACAAAGTCTCTGGTGGTTTGCATGGTGTAGGTGTTTCTGTAGTGAATGCATTGTCAGAGAATCTTACTGCGACTGTTTATCGTGATAATAAAGTTTACGAACAAAAATATGCGAAAGGTGATTCAAAGGCTGAACTCGAGGTGGTTGGAAAATCTGATCGAACAGGTACAGAAATCCTTTTCTATCCTGATACTACAATTTTTGAATCGGTTGTGTTTAATTTCGAAACTGTTGTGGGTCGTATGAGGCAACAGGCTTATTTGACTAGAGGTGTGACTGTTGAGATTGTGGATGAGCGAAATGATGATCGATGCAAGTTTTATTTTGAAGGAGGAATTAAGTCTTATGTTCGACATTTGAATAAAAATAAAGAAGGTATTGGAGATGTTGTTTATCTTGAAGATGATGTTGCTGAAGGAAAGATCGAAATTGCTTTGCAGTATTCAAATTCTTTCCAAGATCAGATTTATTCTTTTGCGAATAATATCCATACTACAGAAGGAGGTATGCACGTGACTGGTTTCCGTGCTGCTCTTACTCGTACTATTAATTTTTATGCTCGTAAGAATGAGCTTTTGAAGGAAAAAGATGACAATTTGACTGCTGATGATGTGCGAGAAGGTTTGACTGCAGTTATCTCTGTAAAACTAGCCGATCCTCAGTTTGAAGGACAAACAAAAAGTAAGCTTGGTAATGCGGAAATGAGAACTGCTGTAGAGACAGCTTTTAATGAATCTTTTGCTGAATACTTGGGAGAACATCCAAATGAAGCGAGAGGAATTGTAGGGAAATGTCATTTGGCTGCGCGAGCTCGTATGGCTGCGCGTGCTGCTCGAGATACCGTTATTCGTAAGGGTGCTCTTGAGGGAATGACGCTTCCTGGTAAGTTGGCTGACTGCTCGAGTAAAGATCCTGCAGATAGTGAAATCTTCATTGTGGAGGGTGATTCGGCGGGTGGTTCTGCAAAACAAGGACGTAACCGTGAACATCAAGCTATTCTGCCTCTTAGAGGTAAGATCCTAAATGTAGAGCAAGCTCGTATGGACAAGATTTTGGCTAATAACGAAGTGAAATCTTTGATTATTGCGCTTGGTGTTGGAGTTGGAGAAGCTTTTGATCTTGAGAGACTTAGGTATGACAAAGTGGTGATCATGACGGATGCGGATGTCGATGGTGCACATATCCGAACTCTACTTCTTACTCTTTTCTATAGATATTTCAAATCAGTTGTGGAGGAAGGGCATATCTATATTGCTCAACCGCCACTATTTAAGATTTGGCATGGTAAGAAGATCGAGTATGTATATACGGAAGAACAAAAAGACAAGGCTCTTAAGACTTTTGGAAAGGATGTGAAGCCATCTGTACAAAGATACAAAGGTTTGGGTGAAATGAACCCTGATCAGTTGTGGGAAACAACAATGGATCCATCTAGAAGAAAGCTGCTTAAAGTAACTATTGATGATGCAGAAGCTGCAGATAAGATTTTTGATACTTTGATGGGTGCAGAAGTTCTTCCAAGGAAGAAATTCATCAATGCACACGCTAAAAAAGTAGAAAATCTTGATATCTAACAGTTTTCTGTTGACTTTGAACCTTATCTCTATATAATTTGGCCGATAATTTTATAAAATCATATGAAAGTAGTAGTAGTAAAAGACTCAAAGGAATCAAACGAACGTCTTATCACACGTTTCAATAAAGCTGTTCAAAAAAGCAGAAAGGTGATGAAGGTTAGGACAACTCGTTACCACAAGAAATCTCCAACTAAGAGAATGATTCGTGCTGCCGCAGTAATGCGTGACATGTATCGAGCAAAGAGAGAGAAAAATAAGTTCTACTAAAATGGACATTAGTTCTTTGCTAGAAGAAGGACGTGGAAAGTTTTCTGATGGGGGAACAGATTTGGTGAATCTCGATGTTGAGGTTCTTTTGGCTTATACTCTTGGGGTTTCTCGGGAGTATTTGGCGATGAATCCGGGGGAAGATGCGCCGGATCCTGATGCTGAGCTTTATCGGGGGTATTTGGCGAGACGCGTTGCGGGTGAGCCGGTGGCTTATATCGTTGGGGGAAAGGAGTTTTATGGAATGGATTTTGTTGTGGACAAGAGAGTTCTGATTCCGAGACCTGAGACTGAGATGATTGTTGATGAAGCTTTGGCTTTTATTCAGGCGATGGGGGAGGAGGCTCGAGGCCAGATTTTGGATGTTGGGACTGGATCTCTTTGTATTGCTGCGTCTATTCTTGTGAATGCGCCAGGTTTTTATGCGCATGCTGTGGATATTTCTGATGATGCTCTTGAGGTTGCGAGAATCAATCGTGAGTATCATGGACTTGAGGAACGTGTTGAGATTTATCAGAGTGATTTGTTGGCGAATGTTGATGAAAAGGCTTTTGACGTGATTGTTGCAAATCTGCCTTATATTGGTCGGATTGAGAATGATACGGCGACTGAAAATGTGAAAAAATTTGAGCCGGGGGATGCTTTGTATGGGCAAGCGGATGTGGCGAATTCTGATGGTTTAGAGCTGTATAAATTATTAGTACAACAGCTGAGAGAGAAGGAGGTTGGGTTTAACCTATTAATAGGGGAGTTTGGGGCTGGTCAGGAAGAGGCTGTTTCGGAGCTGTTGAGTAAATATTTTGTTCACTATGAAATTAAGAAAGATCTTGCTGGAATTCCAAGAATTTTTGTAGTTCGGCAGGATAGTGTATAATCGGTTTTGTAAATAAATCCACAAATGATTGAAGCGCTAGAAAAATTCGAAAAAGAACATGCGGAGTTGCAAGAGCTGCTCTCTAATCCTGATGTAATTTCGGATCAAAAGAAGTATGCGGATCTTGCACGACAATATAAGGGTTTGGAAAAAATCGTGGGATTAGCGGCTGAATATCGGGATGCCAAGCAATCTTTGGCTGACGCTGACGAGATGCTCAAGGATGGGGATTCGGACATGAAGGAGCTTGCGACTGATCAAAAGAAGGAAGCGGAGGGAGAAATTTCGCGGCTGGAAAAGGAAATTGAGGTTGAATTGATTCCAAAAGATCCGAATGATTACAAGAATATCATTATGGAGATTCGTGCTGGAGCTGGTGGAGATGAGGCGGCTTTGTTTGGTGGGGAATTGATGAGAATGTATATGAAATACTCGGAGTCGAAAGGTTTTAAAATTGAATTGATTAACAAAAATGAAAGTGGTCTTGGGATGGTGAAGGAGGTGATTTTTCGGGTTGCTGGGGATGGTGCATATGGAGAATTGAAATATGAGAGTGGGGTACATCGTGTACAGAGAATTCCTGTGACTGAAAGTCAGGGACGTGTGCATACTTCTACGGCGTCTGTGGCTGTATTGCCTGAGGCTGAGGAGGTTGATATTGATATCCGTGATGAAGATCTCAAGATTGATGTTTATCGTGCGAGTGGGCCAGGTGGCCAGAGTGTAAACACTACTGATTCGGCTGTGAGGATTACCCATACACCGACTGGGTTGGTTGTGAATTGTCAGGATGAGAAGTCACAGCTGAAGAACAAGACCAAGGCTCTATCAGTATTGCGATCGCGATTGTATGCGGCTGAGGAAGAGCGTCTTTCCAAGGAACGTGGTGATGCGCGATCTAGTCAGATTGGATCTGGAGATCGTTCTGAAAAAATCCGTACTTATAATTTTCCTCAAGATCGAGTTACTGATCATCGTATCCATCAAAACTACAGCAATCTTCCAGGAAGGATGGACGGGGATATTGAGGACATTGTGGTTGATTTGAAAGAGGCTGCGAGGGTTGAGCAGTTGGGAAAGGCGGGAGGGGAGTAATCATTGTGTGTTTGCTATTCAACGAAATGTGCACCCAAAGATTTTTTTCGTTTTTGTGCTGCGTTGAGGACTGCTTGAGCGTTTTTGAGGAGGTTTTTTGCTTCTTGAATTTGGCGGTTTGTTTCTTGGTGGGGGAGTGCTTTCTCGAGAGTGTTGGCGATTTCTTGGAGGAGAGCAAGGCCTTCTTTGATTTTGGCTGGGGTTCTGACGATTCCGCAGCTGTACCACATGATTTCTCTGATTTTTTTACGAGCTTTTTGGGCTGTGTGAATTAGTTCTTTGTTGGATGTGAGTTTTAGTTGTGGTGGTGTTAAGAGTTTTGTGGTTGAAAGTGGGCGGATATTGTCTGCGACTTGATTGCTGAATACGAGTGCTTCTAGTAGGGAATTGGATGCTAAGCGATTAGCTCCGTGGACTCCTGTGTATGCGCATTCACCGAAGGCGTAGAGTCTCTTGAGTGATGTGCGGCCTTTGAGGTCTGTTTTGATTCCTCCGCAGATGTAGTGGGCTGCTGGTGTTACGGGGAGGAGGTCTCGTGATGGGTTGAGTTTGTAGTGGCGAAGTTCTTTGTAGATTTTTGGGAATCTTTTTTTGATGAATTCTGTTGGCTTGTGAGTGATATTGAGGAATATTGGGCCTTGGGTGCTTTCTTGGTAGATTGCGCGTGCTACGAGGTCCCTAGGGGCTAATTCTTTGAGTTTTGGAGCATACTTGTGCATGAATTGGTCCCCTTCGTGGTTTACAAGTTTTGCACCTTCTCCGCGGAGTGTTTCTGAAAGGAGAAAGAGAGGAGTTCTTCGTTTGTTGAGTGCTGTTGGGTGGAATTGGATGAATTCGAGGTCGTTTGTTTTGGCTTTGGCGCGAATTGCCATTGCGAGTCCGTCTCCAGTGGCGATCTCTGGATTGGTTGTGTGTTTGTATAATTGCCCGATTCCTCCTGTTGCGAGGATTGTGGCGTCTGCAAAGATATAGTCTATGTGGTTGTTTTTGATGAATGAGACCCCATATACGGTGTTTTTGGGGCTTAGTGTTTGGCGTTTTGTGAGAAGGTCTAGGGCAAATGCGTTCTCGACGATTTCGATATTTGGATGTTCGCGGACTCTTTGGACGAGGATTTTTTCGATTTCTTGGCCGGTGTAGTCTCCGACGTATGCTATTCGGGCGCGGGAGTGTCCGCCTTCTGTTGTTAGTTTTAGGGTTGGGGCGGCTTTTGAAGACGAAGTTTTTTTGTTGTTCGGGGTGGGTGTTGGGGCGATTTTTTCGAATTCGACGCCGAGTTCTATGAGGCGGGTTATGGCTTCTTTGCTTTTGTCTACCATGAATTTGAGCGCGGTTTTGCGATTGTGGTATGCGCCTGCTTTGAGGGTGTCTTCTATGTGGTTGTCTGATGAATCGTATCTGTCCAGGACGCCTGCTATTCCTCCTTGGGCGTAGTTTGTGTTGCTCTCTGCGACTTTTTTCTTGGTGAGAATTGTGACGTGTCCTTTGCTTGAAGCTTGCAGCGCAAAATTCAGTCCTGCGATTCCGGATCCGATAATGAGAAAATTAGTCCTGTTCATCTGTGTGATTAGCTATGCGAAATGCGCAGAACTAATCTAGGGGGAGGGGGGTGGAAAGTCAAATTAGAGCTGGGTTGATGGGGCTTGGAATCCGCCGTTTTTTTTCACCTTTAGCAGTCCTGCGGCGTCATTGGTTTCTACGTACAATGTAGCGGCTTTTAGTAGAGCTTGTTCTACTTCTTCTGCTGAGGCGGTGTATGGAACTGGGGCTCTTAAAGTTTTGTCTTTTTCTGTAATGAATGGGCTTTTTTGTACTCCATGGTCTTGAAGGAGTAGTTTTATTTTTGAAGGTAGTGTTCTTTTACCTTCTTCTGTTAGGTGTTTGTCGTAGAATGAGGCTGCTCCGGTTTTGAATGTTTCGGCCCAGTCTTCAGGGATTGCTTCTTTACATTTATATGAGTTAATTGCTGAATCTTTATAGGCGTTTATACCAAAATTTGGTATTCCTATGCCTTTACTCCATTGGTTTATTAGTTTTAATGCTCTTCCAACTTGGATGAATTTTGTTTTGACCTCTGATGGTGCAATATAGATTGATGTATCTCCAAGTTCTTCTGTACTGAATGCTAAGAATAATCTTTCTGTATCGGTGATTGTAACTATGATGTTAGAGTTTGTTAGGAGTTCATCATATGATAATCCTTCTGCAGCCATCTCTGTTTCGATTTCTGTTTTTTTCTCTGCGTTGAAATTTTCTTCCAGCAGGGTTTCTAACTTTTCTGACGATACTTTTTCTTTGAAGGAGTCTTCGATTGCGAGAAGTGCAATTCCCATTGTGTTTTCAGCGTCTTTTAGAAGTTCGTCTTTTTTGGCTTCTTCTATTTTTTCTTCTGTGAGGAGGCCGTATTGTGCGATAGCATCTGCTATTTTGGTTTCCATGTCTTCTTTTACGTCGTTGAAGTTTAGGAATAGAGTTACAGAGTTTGATTCGGTACCTATTGTTGTTCTTTCTTTAAGAAGTGCCAGAGGTGTCTCTGCTATTTGGTCTGGAGTTGGGGCGTCGGATCCTTCTGTGGTATTTATTACTATCAGATTCTGATTTTGGAAATCTGTTGCGTCTTGTGCTGATTCGACTAACATTATTTTCATTTCTGCGAAGATTGTTTGATCTTCTTCTGGTAGAGATTTTTTGACTTTGTTTGCGGCTTTGAGAACTATTTTGCCTTTTCTTCTTACTTCTTTGGCTTTTTCTTTAGATAGTTCTATGCCTTCTTGTAATTCTACTGAGTGTATTACTTTTATTCCTTCTCCTGAGTCGTTGAAGCTTTTTGTTTTCTCATTTAGGTATGTCGATGTTTTTCCTTGTTCTTTTTTGTGTGTTGCTGCTCGTTTTTTTGCTTTTTTTAGGGCTGTTGTGATTGCGTCTAGTGAATGGTCTGGAGTGATAACCACTGTTATTTCACCTTTTTCGAATAGTGGAGTTGGTGTTTCTAGGGCTTCTTTTGTTGTGATTAAGATTGAGACGTTGCTGGCTTCTTTTATCTTTGCAGCTTTTATTGCTTTTTCAATGTCTGCTGATTTGTCGTGGATTTTTCTTAGGTCTTCTGTAGTTGCTGTTTCAGCTGTTGTGAAATTTATTGAAACTCCTGTGTTGGTTTTTATAGTTTCTACTTTGTTTGTTGTTTTTGCTGTTGCCCTTTCTTCTTTGTTATAGGCTGTTGAGTAGACTTCTCTTCTGTATTGCATTAGTTTTGCGCGGAACCAGTTTGTGAATCCTGGGAGTTGTCGCTCTCGGCGGTAGCAGAATTTTTGAGTGTTATTCCATTCCTCATATTCTGAATTTTGGAAGATTAAATCATAGGTGTTGTCAGGGTCTTTTGTTAATTTTGCTTCAAAATCTATCATTCCTGGGGCTGTGCTTTCTAGGGCGAAATCAATGATTTTTATTAATTCTTTTCTCTTTTCTGGTGTTTTCCATTCTTTATGATCAAATTCTTTTTTTGCTCTTTGGAACATTTGTTCTCCTTCTTCTGCTAGGAATTTATCTTTTTTCTTCCATGCTAGTTTTATGAAGGTGAGTTTGTCTTCAGATAGAGCTCCTGAAATTGCTTCTAGTAGGTAGTACTCTAGGGTCAATTCGTCAACATTTCCGTCTTGGTTTAAGTATGTTTGATTTGATAGCAGTTGTTTTATTGAGTCTGTGCTCCATGCTTTGATTGGATTCTTTGGGATATTTGCCAAGAATCCCAATCTAGTGGGTCTTGGTTCTAATGTGTAATCTGGTTCGTCTGTTTCTATGCTGTGGTTGTTGGTTTTTATTTCTGAAATTGCTGCTTCCACTTCGCTGATTTGTTTCTGGAATTCTTTTAGGGCTTTTTGCGCGCCTGCTAAGGCGATTGTTTGTTGTTTGTATAGTTCTTTTATTTCATCTGATAGATAGCTTTCTTTGTCTGTTTGTAGTGTGTCTAATAGCGGTTTTATTACTGGGTGGTTTTCGTAAGATACTCCTTCTGTTGGATAATCGATTTTTGCTTCTTTTTCGTTGAATCCAATGAAATTTGGGAATCTTTCTAAGAATTTTTCAGGGTCTATTTTTGCTAATCTTACGCAGTTTGCAAGGTCTTTTGAGAGTTTAGATCTAGAGTCATCTTCTTTATAAGAAATACCATTCAAGTCATAATCCATTTCTTCAATTTTTTTCAAGATTGTTTCCTCAAACTTTTTATTTATTCCCAGGGCTTGTTTTGTAAATGCTTCTTTAATTGTTTCTTTAATTCCGAGTAGTGGTGTTGCTAGTTTTTTCGCTTCTTCTTGAAGAGTTGCTAGTTTTTTTTCAAGGCGTTGCTTGTCATTTTGTTGAAGTGCGGCTTGACGAGCTGCTTCTGTGTAAATCTTTAAGCCTTCTCCAAACTCTGTTTTGAGTTTTGCAGCTGCTTTGTCGCTTAATTTTTCGCAACCTCTAAGGTTTAAGATTCCTAAAGATGGTAAATTCTTCTTTTTTATCAGCGATATTGCTTTATCTGTGATTGCTGTATTAGAGAGGTCTAATATTTCAAGATCGGGCATTTTGATGTCTCTACCATATTCGTCTTGAAGTAGTCTTTCTGCGTGAACGTCTGTTATCAATGCAGAATTACTTATTTTTATTAATCTTGCTTTTGCTCTGTTTAAGAATCCGAGTTTTTTTCTTGAAAGATGTGTGTTTTTGAATTCTATTTGATCTAGATCGGGAATTAAGCTGAAGAATTCAACTGTTTCTGGAGATAATGTACAGTTTTCAAAAATTATTCTCGTTGTTGGCCAATATTCTTCTAATTGTTGTTTGCTTTTTTCTGTTAGATTAAATGAGCAGTTTTTGAATGTTATTTTGTCTCCGACTGGGTTAGAGGCGTTTTCTTTTAGGAGTTTGATTATGTCTCCTAGGTTTTTGTCTGTAATTCTTGTTTGTGAGAATTCTTGGGTGATTTTTCTATCAATAAGGTTGAATGAATAAGTCATTGTCCCATTTTCTGTCTCGTATGTTGCGTTTTGGGCTTCATATTCCTTGAGTAGTTTGTCGATTGATTGATTTCTGCAGTGGTAATGTATGGAATAGAAGTTGCCATCTCCCAAAAATTCATTTGGTCTTTCTTGTTCTAATTTTTGTACTGTATTTGATAGTATTTTTTTTGCTTCTGATGGATTTTTTGTTATATATACATGTCTGACCTTCTTTGCTGAATTTGTTTTAGTGTAATGGTAGATGCTATATTCTTTCTTTTGATAGTCTATTCTTATCTCTAAATTATTGTTGTATTTTGTTGATTGATAGAGGAGTTTACCGAATTCTTCTTTGTGAAATTTGAACCCAACTTCTTCTTTTCTTTTTGTTTTGTCTCTTGTCCCGTATTCGATAGGGATTACGAATCCTATCGGTGTTCCGTATCCTCCGAGAGCTGCGAACATTTCTGTTGTTATCTTGTCTATTTGTGCTGGAGTGTATGAGATTTTTAGTGGGATCTCTTTTGCCCTTGAATTGACCGCTTTTTTCGTCCCTGCTTCTAGTACGCTTGTTTCTATGATTGTTCCGTTTGTTAACGAAAGATACGGTTTTTCTCCTTTGGCTGGGGTTTGGATTTTGTATCCACCTTTAAGTTCACTGAATGTTCTTTTGGCGTTGTGATCGAGTATCCCTCTTCTTCTTGTTCCGTTGTTTATTACAGTTATCCGGTTAGTCAAATCTCCAAATAAATCATATAGTCCGAGATTTGTTTTCAGGAAGTCGTCCTGGTCAAGTCTTGAAAGATTTACAATATATTTTGTACCGTTTTTGCTGGGGAGTGCTCTTAGGCATAGTTGTCTTAGTGTATCTCTGTGCAGGTCAATCCACTGTTGAAATTCTTTAACTTTGTCTGATTTTATTTCTTTTTTATCTTTTGGGTCTTGGAATTCTGCAATTTCTTTTTTCCATTCGGCAGCTTCTGCTCCTATAACTTCTTCTTTAAAAGTTTCTTTACCAGGCTTTGATTTTGCTTCTACGCGATCGTACCAACCTGGGGTTGGTTTATCATCTGTTGATCCGAAGAACTCTGCTGGGTCATCTGTTACAAAATTGAATGGAGCGTATGCCTCGTCTGTGAAGCCGTGGTCTATTCCTGTTACATTTAGGAGCTCGGTGTAGTATGTGTCGATTTCTGTTTCGAATTCTTCGAGATCTTTTCTTGCTAATTCTCGGTATGCTTGTGCGTGTGAATCGAGAGTGGTCTTAATAGATTCGAATTCTTCTTTTCGTTTTTCTTTGTTTGCTGCTCCTGGGTATGCTTTTGCAATATCTGCTTTTAATTCTTTTTTTGCAGCTTTTAGGGCTCTATTTATGGCTGTTTTTGCCTCTTTGTATGAGTCAAAAGAGTCGTTGTCGCCTTCTTCATAGATTTCTTGTGCTGCTATTTTGATTTTTTCTAAAAATTCTCGACGCATTTATAGGATGTTAAGTTCTTGTGTTTTTGATTTTCGTTGAATGCTGGTTTTTGTTTTTTTAACCAGTTCTTCAGTTGATTTTATAAATGATTTTGCTTCTTTTGATTGTTTTTTGATCCATTTTGCGGCTTCTTTGTCTGCTTTTACAATTATTTTCATGGCTTTCTTCCTTTGATTTTCAGGTAGGGTCTTTAAGTTTTTGAGAAATGCGGCAAGTTTCTTCCCTGGAAATTTTGCTTTCAGGAAAGGAGAGTCTTTAAGACCTTTTGTTACTTGAGCTGTTGATTGTTTATTTGTCATTTTTCTTTTTAATTTTCCTTAAATTATATCATTTTCACTACTTTTAGCAAGGGGCCTCTTGATAAAACCATTCAAATCTTGTACTCTCACTTCGCAAAAATCCTAATTTTATTATGGCAAAACCATTATCACAATCATCGAATTCGGCGCCTGAGCTCTTGGTTCCGGCTGGAAATCTCGAAAAACTCAAATTTGCGTTTGAATTTGGGGCGGATGCTGTGTATATGGGGTTGCCGGCTTTTAGTATGAGGAGTCGGACAAATGAGTTTGATGAGGAGTCTTTTATGGAAGGAGTTGATTTGTGTCGAAAATTGGGTAAAAAATTCTATATAACAGAGAATATCTTTACAAGAAACAGCAAAGTTCCTGCTTTCAGGAAGCATCTTGCATATGTCCGGGATCAGGTGAAGCCGGATGCTATTATTTTGGCGGATCCGGGTATTTTGGAGCTTGTGAGGGAGGTTTATCCGGAAGCTTGTGTGCATCTGTCAGTACAGGCGAATTGTCTCAATTACAAGGCTGTGGAGTTTTGGCAAAAACAAGGTGTTTCTCGGGTGATTTTGCCTCGAGAATTGATGCTTGAGGAGATTGCTGAGATTCACAAACAAGTTCCTGATATGGAGCTTGAGTATTTTGTGCATGGGGCTATTTGTATGGCGTATTCGGGTCGATGTTTGATTTCGAATTATTTGACTGGGCGTGATTCCAACCAAGGGATTTGCGCGCAGAGTTGTCGGTGGAAGTACAATATGTATTTGGAGGAGGAATTGCGGCCTGGGGAATACATGCCGGTTGAGGAGGATGAGCACGGCACTTATATAATGAATTCAAAGGACAATTGCCAGATCGAATATTTGCGTGAGCTTCAGGAGGCGGGGGTGTGTAGTCTCAAGGTGGAGGGGCGGAATAAGACTGTTTATTATCTGGCTTCTGTGGTCAAAGCTTACAGACAGGCTGTTGATGATATGATGGCTGGAAAGGATTTTGATCCTGCCTTGATGGAGGAGATTATGAAGATTGCGAATAGGGGATATGTGCCTGGTTTCTTGAAGGGATTTCCTGGTTCGAGCCAGATTAATTTGGAGTCTCCGGCTTCGAAGGCTTCTTATTATTTTATGGGAATTATTCGTGAAGTTGGTGGTCTTGGCCAAAAAGATTTGTATCGAGTTGAGGTGAGAAATAGGTTGGAAAGTGGAACAGAGGTTGAATTGATTGGTGCTAATTCTGAGAAGCTTTTTGATACTGCAAAAGTGACTGAAATGCTTGATCTAAATAAAGAAGTTGTGGATGTGGCACATGGTGGACACAAAGATGTTTATCTTCGGATGAAAGGTGATTTCCAGGTTGGGACTTTGATTCGAGCGAAGGTTTAGACTGATTCTAGCAGTTCGATGATGTGAGCTGGGGTGACTTCTTCGGTGACGTTTACGATGAGGTCGGCGCTTTGAGTATAGCGTTTTTCTCTTTGGATCCAGATGTCTGCTATTTCATTTTCGAGTGGGGGACGGTCTTTGTTGTGGCCTTTTTCCATGAATTCCATGCATTTTTCGATTGTGCGATATAGGAAAATTATTTTGCCGTTTTTCTTGAGTTCTTGTTCGTTTTCTCGGTCTATAATCATTCCGCCACCTGTTGAGATGACGTGTTCATCGAGTTGGCTGACTTCTTTTGCGATGTCCCTTTCTAGGTCTCGGAAGTGTTTCCAGCCATTTTTTTGGACGATTTCTGTGATTGTGCTGTTTGTTCGGGTTTTGATGAGGTCGTCGGTATCGATGAATTTCCAGCCGAGGAGTTTTGCTATTCTTTTGCCGTAGTAGGATTTTCCGCTGCCGCGCATTCCTGTGAGGACGATGTTCATTTTTTTAGGTTAATCTTTTGGATGGTGGATGATGTATCGGTTCATGAGAAGGGCTAGGATAAAGGCTACAAAGACCACTCCACCAGTTGCGATGAATGGGATGTCGTAGCCGAAATGTTCTCCTATTGGGCCAAATATTGCGGCGCCGGTTGTTCCTCCGAGAATTGTCATGAATGTGACCATGCTTGCGTTTCCTCCTATGCGATCTTTGTCAAAAAGGCTTGTGATTCCGTAAGCAAAGAATACGAACATTGCTGCGTCTCCAGCTTCGTGAAATACGCGGAATATCCAAGAGTATACTGGTTCAGGATATGCCATCATTATGTGTCCGATACTAGAGAGGAGCAAACCTGTAAATAGTAGTGATTTTACGCGGATTTTTTTGAGAATTTTTGAGAAGAAAACTGCCCAAAATCCCATCAAAAATATTGATGTCCCCATATATATTCCGATCCATTGATTTTCTAATCCCAGGTTTTTTTCTAGGAAGAGTCCGTAGCTTGTTCCTTCTGCTCCGAAATGAATTGAAAACAAGAATACTATTCCCAAAAAGAAGAGAACTTTTGGTTTGAAGATGTCTTTTTTGTATTTTAGGAATTCGAAATGTGCTGTGATTGTACTTGGGAGGATTTGTGAAATTGCTGCCATTATTAAGTATGCTCCGCCGGCCCATTTAATAAGGTCTTCGAATGGGATATTGAGGTGGAGGATTTGCCCACTCAAGATGATTCCTAACCCGATGAACAAGTAATTGAGGCTTTGATATACTGCAATCCTTTTGGTCGCTTTTTTCTTATCTATACTCTTGTAAAATAGGCTGTCTGACGATGCTGCATAGAGTTTTTGCCCGATGCCTCCGATGATTGCGAATGTCATGATCATTGGGAATGTTTGGAAAAAACTAATTCCTATGAATTGTATGGCGAGCATTATTAGGCCTATTGTGACTAGGTTTTTTGATTTGATTCGGTCGTTGATGAATCCTGACGGTAGGATGCTGATTAGGCTCACAATTTCTTGTACTGCAAAGATTGTTCCGATCTGGAATCCTGAAAATCCAATTGATGCAAAATATATTGCCCAAAAGAAAAATACTCCTGTTGTGATTCCTTTTACGGTGGCGTTGAATATTGATAATCCCCAGATTTTTTTACCTGTATTTTCCATTTATTTGATGTTGTTTAGATTGTTGAGGTGGTTGATGTCAGACCAAAATTTTGGATAACTTTTTCTGACTACTGATGGTTTTTTGATTCTGAGGCGAGGGAGGAGTGTTTTTTTGAGAACTCCGAATGCCATTGCTATTCTGTGGTCGTTGTAAGTTTCTATTGAAATTCGTTTATTGGGAAGTGGTTTTTTTCTGATTGGGTTTTGGATTCGGATTTTGTCTTTTGTTATGGTTGTTTTGATGCCGAGTTTTGTGAGCTCATTTTTGAGTGCTTCAAGGCGGTCGCATTCTTTGATTTTGAGTGTTGAGATGTTTGTGATTGTGGTTGTACCAGGTGTGACAGCTGCTAGTACTGCGAATGTCATGACGAGGTCTGGTGTGTCTCCCATGTCTATTGTACCGAGGGCGCGTGGTGTTGGTGTTCCTGTGATTTTGAGTGATTTGTTTGTGTGGGAGATTCGGCAACCCATGCGCTCAAGATATTGTGTGAATTTGACGTCGCCTTGGATTGAGTTTTTTGGAAGGTCGTTGATTGTGACTGTTATTGGTCGGCCGGTTTCGATTGATTTGAGGATTGCGTATTCTCCGAGGTACGAAGCTGATGATGCGTCTTGTTCGACTTTTAGCTCAGTTGATTTGTATTTTTGGTTTGGGGCTACTTTTAGGGTGCGGAATGATTTGCTTGTTTCGACGCGGACCCCACATTTCTTCATCAATGCGATTGTCATTTCGATGTATGGGCGCGAGAGTAGTGGGCCTGTGATTTGTATTGTTAGGCCTTTTGGCATTAGTGGGGAAGTGAGAAGTAGGGAAGTCAGGTATTGGCTTGAAATATTCCCTGGAATCGCGATTCGCTCTCCTGTTAATCGTGATGGCTTGATGTTGATTGGTGGGCAGCCATTGTTTGTTGAGAGGTCTGCACCGAGTTTTGTGAGTGCATCTGTGAGTGGTTTGATGGGACGTTCTTTCATTCGTTTTTCTCCTGTGATTGCGACTTCTTTATTGAGGCAGCAGGCGAGTGTGGTGATAAATCTTACCGCTGTTCCTGCGTTGCCGAGATGGATTTTTCCTGGGTTGCGACTCGCGAGTTTTTTGAGTCCTTCACGAAGATAGTAGACGTCGTCGCATTCTCCGACATTTGTGAGTTTAAGCTTTTTGCCTGTTTGGATTTTGGCAATGTAGCTTATTATTTGAGCTCTGTTTGTTATACTTTTTGAGGACATATTTTTGCTTCTCCAATTTTTGTTGGGAGGATTAAGTTGATTTTGTCGCCGTGTTTCTTCTTGTCTTTTTTGAGATCGGCGATTGTTGGTTTGTGCATTGTGTAGACTGGCAATCCAGCTTTCTTGAGCAATTTTTTTATACAATCTGCATCAGGTTTGGAGAGTAGGTTTTTACTGACTGCTTTTTGGTTTGCTAGGACCATTCCGAGTGAGATTGCAAAGCCGTGTAATAGTGTGTAGTCAGACTTCTTTTCTATGGCGTGTCCGAATGTGTGGCCGTAGTTTAGGAGCTGTCTTGGGCCATGTTCTTTTTCGTCTTGTTCGACTATGCGGACTTTGATTTTTGCTGCGTCTTTAATCAGTTTTTCTAGGATTTTTTGGTCGAGCTTTAGGATCTTTTCTAAATTTTGGTCGATGAAGTTGAATAGTGGTTTGCTTGCGATGACTCCGTGTTTGATTGCTTCGGCGAGTCCGTTTCTCAGATGTTTGATTGGTAAAGTTTTAAGAAAGAATGGGTCTGTGAAGATCGCTATTGGTTGGTAGAATGTTCCAAAGAGGTTCTTTCCGTGACTGAGATTTACTCCTGTTTTTCCGCCAATTGAGCTATCGATCATGGCTAGGAGTGTTGTGGGGATTTGGACGTATGAAATGCCGCGCATGTATGTAGAGGCGACGAGGCCGGCAATATCACCGACCACGCCGCCGCCGAATGCGATTACGCATGTGTCTCGATCGAATCCTTTGTCGATCATTTGGTTTGAGATCTTTTCTACTGTTGCGAGAGTTTTTGATTTCTCTCCTTGTGGAAATGAGAAGATCTCGACATTTGCCCCTCCTTTCCGGAGATTCCAAGCTAGTTTTGTTGCGTATAGCTTTTTTACTTTTGAATCTGTGATGATCGCCAAACTTTTAAACTTTTTAAGTTTTTTTGGGATGTCTTTTGAGATTCCGAGTTTGATTTGGGGGGTTGTCATGGTTTTTGGTTTGAAACTATTTAATTTCTTTTTCCATTACTTTTGCGAGTGGTTTCAAGTCTTCTACTAATTTTGCGAATTGATCTGGTAGTAGAGCTTGCGAACCGTCCGAAAGTGCTTCTGCAGGATTTGCGTGAACTTCGATCATGAGGCCGTCTGCTCCAGCTGCGATTGATGCTTTTGCCATTGGTCCGATCAATCTTGGTTTTCCAGTTCCGTGACTTGGATCAACGATGATTGGGAGGTGGCTTAGCTCTTTTACTCGAGGGACTGTTGCTAGAGGCAGAGTGTTTCGGACGTATTGTTCGAAAGTTCGGATTCCTCTTTCGCAGAGAATCACATTTGGATTTCCTTGAGAAAGGATGTATTCAGCTGCCATTAGAAGTTCTTCTACTGTGGCAGAAAGTCCACGTTTGAGAATAACTGCTTTTTTGGTTTTTCCAACTTCTTTAAGTAGCGTGAAATTCTGCATGTTGCGTGCTCCGATCTGGATCACGTCTGCGTAGCTTGCGACCAATTCTACGTCGCGGGTGTCGAGAACTTCGGTGATGACGCCCATTCCGTGTTTGTCTGCAACTTTACGCATGATTTTTAGACCTTCTTCTCCTAGGCCTTGGAAGGCGTATGGGCCTGTTCTAGGTTTGAAGGCGCCTCCTCTTAGTAATTTGATCCCAGCCTTTGCTAGAGGGGCTGCTGCGGCTTCCATTTGCTCTTCTGATTCGACTGAGCATGGGCCTGCGATCAATGCGAGCTCTTTGCTACCGATTTTGACTCCGTTGACTTCAACGATAGTTGATTCTGGGTGGCTTTCTCGACTAACGAGTTTGTATGGTTGAGCGACACGCAGCACTCTTCGTACCCCTGACAGAGCTTCCAAGTGGCTTTGGTCGAGGTCTCGATCTTCGCCGATTACGGCAATTACGGTGCGTTCGACTCCGAACAATGGTACTGGTTCTAGCCCTTTTTCTTTGAGGTGGGCTATGATGGCTTCAGCTTGAGAGCGTTTGGCTCCTTTTTCCATTATAATGATCATATTTTTAGTGGTTATTAATTTGGTTGATTTAGTTTGAAATTCGGTATCGATAGGGACAAGTCTGGGTTGTGCTAAAGCCTGCTAGTCCTCCTTTCGAGTGGTCCAAACGAGCTGCGCTCTTTTTGGCCGGGTGTCCTACTTTTAACATTTTTTTTGGGGTTAATGAATAAAAAAAATCTCATGCTTTTTGGCATGAGGGGTAGGGTGTGTTTTCTCCTTATCTCATGCCTAAGAACCAAAAAAATAAAAGTAGAAGTCAGCCAACCATTGTAGTGGCTTTCTGAGTACTCCGACTTTGACTTTTGTTTCTTGCATGACTATCTTTAGAAATAATTACAGAAATATCGTAATTCACCATGATAGATTTGTCAACAAAAGTTGTAGGAGTTATAGGGGGGAAGGGCAAGACTGGAAGCCAGTTTGCTCGATTGTTTCGTAAGATTGGAGCTGAAGTTTTGGTCTCTGATTTGCGGACACGTTTGTCGAATGAGGAATTGATTGAGAAGTCTGATATCGTGATTTTCTCGGTTCCGCTTCATTTGACTGAGGCTATTATGAAGGAAGAGTCTGGGCGATTTCGCGAGGGGCAGATTGTGTTGGATTTGAGTTCTCTAAAGGAAAAACAAGTGAGTGCGATGAATAAGAGTAAGGCTGAAGTGGTTGGAATGCATCCGCTTTTTGGTCCGTCGAAAAGAAGTTTTGATGGATTGACGATGGTTGTGTGTCCTGGCAATTGTCGAAAGACGACTCTCAAGGGTGTGTCGGATATTTTTAAGATGATTGGGATGCGAGTTGTGGAGATGACTCCGGAAGAACATGACAAATTGATGGCGGTGGTGCAGGTTGTTCCTCATTTGAAGACTATTTTGGCTGGAGAAATGATTAAGTTTTTGGGGATTCATCCTGACAAATCTCGAGATATTTCTACGCCGATTTACAGGTTGGAGCTTGATATTATTGGGCGAATCTTTTCGCAAGATGGGATGCTCTATAGTTCGATCATTTCTGAAAACCCAAATTCAAAAAAACTGATCAAATTCCTAGGCGAAGCAGTTGGGAAATATGAAAAGGGAATTAAAGAAAAAGATGTAAAAATGCTTGGCAAAAGGTTCGATGATGTGCAAAGATTCCTAGGTAAATTCTCGGATGATGCATTCGACGAAAGCGAAAAAATCATTAACGAAATGCAAAAATGGATGTCAAAAAAGTAATTACATTGGGGCCGGATGGAACATATGCTTCGCAAGGTGCGAGGATGTATTTCCCAGGAGTGAAGGTTGATTATCGACCTACGATTTATGATGTTTTTAATCTTGCTGGGGTGGCTGTGAAGGCTGCGAAGAAGGCTGTTTATATTGTGCCGCTAGAAAATAGTATCGAAGGAACTGTGCGGCAGAGTTGGGATGGGGTTTTGGATTCGAAGATGAAGCTTTTTGGAATTTTTCGATTACCTGTGCATCATGTTTTGGCTTCGCGGGCGAAGGATCTAAAAAAGATTAAACGCATTGTGTCACATCCGCAGGCTATTGCGCAGTGTCGAGGATTTATTGCGAAGAATTTGAAGGGTGCTGATATCGAATATGTGGGAAGTACTGCGGAGGCTGTAGAGAGAGCAAAGCGTTCAAAAAAAGTTGCGGCAATTTCTTCGATTTTTGCGTGTGAGCAATATGGGGTTCCGGTTTTGCGGGAAAAAATTGAGGATGAAAAAGGAAATTCGACTATTTTTGGTGTTATTGCTGGATCGGATCCGTATTCGGATCACGAAAAAAATGAAATGCATATTGTCGTGACACCAAAGAAGAATATGGCGGGTGTTTTGTTTAATATTTTGAAACCTTTTAGTGATGCTGGAGTTGATTTGACTCGACTTGAATCGCGTCCTACCAGGAAGAAAATGGGGGAGTATAAGTTTTTGTTGAGTTTGCGTTTGGAGGATAGGAAGTCTGTGGAAAAGGTTTTGAAGCTTTTGAAAAAGAATTATCGTGTGCAGATTCTGGGGGAAAGTGTCAGCTTGTAGTCGCGAAGCGCGACGAGATTTTTTAACAAAAAATTATGGGAATGCAAAAAGGAAAATATATTTGGATGGATGGAAAATATGTTCCATGGGCGAAAGCTCAGGTGCATGTTTTGACGCATGCGCTTCATTATGGAGGATCGGTTTATGAGGGGATGCGGACTTATCCGGTGAAGGTTGGAAAAAAGACTGTGGCTGGGATTTTTCGGCTTGATGATCATATCGATAGATTTATTAATTCGATGAAGGCTATTGAGATGAAACCTCCGTTCACAAAAACGGCGCTCAAGAAAATCTGTATTGAGATTTTGAAAAAAAATAAGGTCAAAGATGGGTATATACGGCCGATTGCTTTTTATGGTTATGATCGGTTGGGGATTTATTGGGGAGGGTTGCCGGTGAGTGTGTCGATTGCGGCTTTTCCGTGGGGAGCTTATCTTCCGAATGAGATGAAAATGAAGATTAGTCCTATCCAGAGACTTTCTCCGAAAGCGATGAAAATTGAAGCAAAAGTTGGAGCATATTACGTGAATTCTAACTATGCTACAGAGCATGCCAAAAATGTGGCGCCAGTGGCGGACGAGGCTATTCTTCTCGATGTAGATGGATATATTGCTGAGCCGGCATGTGCGAATATTTTTTTTGTTCGTGGGAAGACTCTTTATACTCCTGCGCGAGGATCTATTCTTCCGGGACTTACACGTGATAGCGTGATGGAATTGGCGAAATATTTTGGGCTGAAGGTTGTTGAAAAAAGAATCAAACCTAGTGAGATTTCGAAGTTTGATGAGGCTTTCACAACGGGTTCTGCAACAGAAGTCACAGCTGTTGTAAAAATCAACGGCAAGAAGATTGGAAATGGGAAAATCGGGGATGTGACGACTGTTCTCAAAGATGGATATACTGATTTGGTTCATGGACGATTGTCTCATGTTCCGAAGTTCAAAAAATGGATAACTTTTGTAAAATAATTCTATGTTAATTGATACTCACGCACATTTGATGTTTGACCAATTCAAAGGAGAAGTTCCTGAGGTTTTGCAGCGTGCCTCTGCCGCTGGTGTGACGAAGATTATTAATGTTGGTTGTAGTGTGGAGGCTTCGAAGGAGGCTTTCAAACAGGTTGAGAAGTTTAACCATCGTTATGAGATTGAGCTTTTTGCGGCTCTTGGGCTTCATCCGTATGATGCGAGTGATCTTTCGGATAATTTGTTGGATGAATGGGCGAGGATGATTGAGGTTGCTGGTGGGTCTGAGGGTGGGCGGATTGTGGCGATTGGGGAAATTGGTTTGGATTATTTTAAGGCGCCTGTGCCGCATGATATTCAAAAAGATGCTTTTCGTGGGCAATTGCAATTTGCTTCACAGATGAAGTTGCCGGTGATCGTGCATAATAGGGAGGCGGATGAGGATTGTTTGGAGATTTTGAGTGAATTCCCTGATTTGAAGGTCGTTTTTCATTGTTATGCTTCGTCTTTGGAATTTGCTAAACGTTTGTGGGAAAAGGGGTATTACACTTCTTTTACTGGAATTATTACTTATCCAAAGTCGGATGAGCTTAGGCAGGTTGTATCGGCGTGTCCTGAGGGGCAGTTTATGATCGAGACTGATTGTCCTTATCTAGCTCCGCAGCAGGTGAGAGGGGAGCGAAATGAGCCTGCGCATGTTTCCTATGTGGCGAAGATGGTTGCAAAGCTCAAGGGTTTGACCTTTGAAGATGCAGGAAAAATCTCAAGTGAAAATGCCAATATGTTCTTTGGGCTTTAAGTTGAGTGCGGTTAGACGAGTTTTGAATACTCTTTTTCATACGCTCTAGCCATTTTTTCGATGGTGAAGTTTTTTTCGACGTGTGATTTGGCTGATTTTGCGAGGCGTTTTCTGAGAGGTTTTGAGGAGATGAGTTTTTGGAGGGTTGTTGAGAGTTGTTCTGGGTTTTGTGTTGGGACTAGGAGTCCTGTCTTGTCGTCTGTGATGATCTCTGGGATGCCTCCTACTTTGCTGGCGATGACCGGGAGATCTGATAGCATTGCTTCTGTTACAACGAGTCCAAATGATTCTCTTTCTGAAGGTAGGACAAATATATCTGAGGATTTCATTAGTTTTGGCATGTTGGATTGGTGTCCGATTAGTTCGACGTATTCTTCGAGGCCTCTTTTTGCGATTAGTTTTTGGAGAGTTTCTTTTTGCGGGCCGTCTCCTGCTATGATGAATCTTAGGTTTGGTGTGCGGGGCGGGGTTGTGAGTTTTTCTATGAGGAGTTGGATTGCTTTCAAATAGTGGTGCAGGCCTTTGTGTGGATTTAAGGCTGCTGCTGTCAGGATTACTAGGTCTTCTTTTTGTGCTTGGAATTTCTCGAGGCGGATATCTGTGCGGTCTTTGTTTCCGAAGGAGATTAGTTGTGATTTCCACCAGGTTGTGTCGACGCCATTGTGGATGACTTTAATTTTTTTCGCTGATCCTGGGTGGAGTTTTTTGAAGAGTTTTTTGTTTTTGTTTGAAGGGGTAATAATAGTGCTTGCGTATGATGTTAGGCGACTTTTGAAAATGTTTTTGATGAAGTTGAGTTTGAATGTGTCGTGTTCTGTTACGATGAGTGGAGTTTTTGTAGCTCTTGCAGCTAAGAATACAAATCTACAGCTTGCTGGGTTCCATAGGTTTGCGTGGACGATGTCGATTTTTTCTTCTTTTATTAAGTTTTTGAGGATTTTGAATTGTTTTGGATCGTTTTTGTGCTCGATTTCGAGTCTAATGGTGGCGATTTTTTCGTTTTTGAGTTTTTTCACCCAATCATTGAGTTTTTCTGAAGGCCCACAACAAATTATCGGTGTGAACTTGCGGCGATCGAGGGATTTTGCCAAGAGGTACATTTGATGTTCGGCTCCACCAAGAAGGGGAGTGTCTGTGAATAGAAGAATTTTTTTTGGTTTTGTTGGCATCAAGGAGACTATACTCGAAATTTTCTTGAATTTGAATAGGTTTTGGGGTAGGGTTGGTTCCGATTTTTCGTATGAGAAATTCTATCGGAAATTTGGGTCGCTAGCTCAGTTGGTAGAGCAACTGCCTCTTAAGCAGAAGGTCCCGGGTTCGAATCCCGGGCGACCCACCATTTTTGTAGTGGTTGGCTTTAGAACATGTCGTCCAAGTCCACGATGGTCCAGTCATCCTCGATTTCAGGTTTGCTTTTGAGGGTGATTTTGACTTTTGGAGGATCTAGGTCCTCTAGAGATTTGTGTGTACCTTCTCCTATAACTCTACGGTCTTCGATTTTTCGGATCATTTTGAAATCTTTTCTGTTGATGTTGAATTCTACTGTTCGGATTACTCCTATGTCTGCTTCGTCCATTCCCATGTCTATGAGTAGGGCTAGTTCGTCGTCTGAGACAATTTCGCCTCCTGCTGCTACGACTCTTTCCAGGATTTCATCAAATTTGTGAGCGGCTCCAGATGCTCTGGTGCTATCTGTTTCGTGGAGTGAATAGGCTTTTCCGGTTCCCATGGTTTTTTAGTTAGGAATGTTTATGTTGTCTAAATTCGCAGTTATTTTAACAGCAATCTGTTTGTTCGACAAATTGCTTATGATTTGTTAAGATTCTTTGGCTAAAACTTATTTAAATTTTAACCTCAAAAAAATGAAAAAAACAATCGAGAAAGAACTCAATAAACAAATTCAAGAAGAACTGTATTCTTCGTATCTTTATCTGGCAATGTCTGGATATTTGGCAGGGGAGGGGCTCTCTGGGGCGGCTCACTGGATGATGTTGCAGTATCAGGAGGAGGTTGAGCACGGGATGAAGTTTTATCAATTTATTTTGGATCGTGGTGGGGAAGTTGAGCTTCTTGCTATCGCGAAGCCACCGAAAACTTTTGGAACTTTGAAGGACATTTTTGAAGCTTCTTTGAAGCACGAACAGCATATTACTGCTCGAATTGATGGGCTTTATGAATTGGCGATAAAAGAAAAAGACTTTGCTCTTCAGTCTTTTCTCCAATGGTTTGTGGATGAACAAGTTGAGGAGGAAGGGAATGCTCAGGAAATTTTGGACAAGCTCAATATGCTTGGAAAAGATTCAAAAGGCGGTCTCTTGTTTTTAGACGCAGAGTTGGGAAAGAGAGTTGCAGGTGGGGGAGAGTAGACTATTTTAGACCTTCGTTTGGGGTGTCTATGTCTATTTTCCGATAGTTTGCTATTCTGATGAGGTCTTTTGCGTATGTTGGGAATGTCGTGTAGTAAACTGAGATCTCTTCCAAAAACTCTCGAGGAGTCGCTCCTTCTTTTTGATACATTTCGACCCCTCTTCCGTAGTATTGTTTTGCCCTAAGCATTAGTTTGCAGTATGCGATGCATGATTTGGTGATTTTTTCTTCCAAGGTTGCTCCTTCTATTTTGAGAAATCTTGCATTTTCTTTTACCTTTTTTCCTTTTCTGTATTCGTGTGTTGAGGATACGAAATGAGGGCGACTTTTTGAGGCTTTTATTCCAAAAATTGTTCTTTTATTAAAATCAAAGCCTGTTTCGAGAGCTGCTTGCAAGACCATTGCTTGCCAAGGGATGTTAAAAGATTCGCCTACCTTTTTTGCAATGGGCGTTATTGTTTCTATGAATTTGGCTCTAGGATTTTCGGTGGTTTCTTCTTTAGTTGTTGCTACGGAGTTTTTTTTTTGCCTGTGAATTCCCTGAGTTTTTCTTGGTATTTTTTGGTTGTTCCCCCCATGTAGTCTTGTCCTGTGGCAATGATTTTTCCTGTTTGCCATTTTTTCCTTGCTCCTTTTCGTCCTCCGAAGTGGATAAGGGCTAGGATTTCGTATAGGGTAACGTCGTTTTTTGCTAGTTTTACTTGTAGTTCTGGTTTGTTCTTAAGCACGTTTAATACGTAGTCCAAGTTGCTGATTGTGAAATTATCCATTATTGATTCTTGTGCTTGTTTGTCATCGAGGAACCCTTGGATACTTTCTTCATTGTGTTCATCGAAATTTGGGTCATACATTTCTTTCAAATTTGATGCGATGAATTGGTACTTCCCGAAGGCCCATTTGTCTGGGTGGACTTTTTCTCTTACAGATGGGTAATCGTTACGGGCTTGGTATCCTTTGTCGCCACTTTCGATTTTTGCGATTGCTTGTTTGTATACGTTTAGATCGAATTCTGGAGCTTTTTCTAGAGCTTCTTGTGCGCTTTCGCAGTCTTGGATTACCATTTGGATGTTCCTGAGTTCTTCTGGGCTTTCGGCTTCAAAACCTTCTCGTCCGATCATTTCTTTTAGCATTCTTGCTGTTTGTCCGTAGACTTCTGCGTTTGTCATGTCTGGGTTATCTTCTCTTACGCCTGCGGTGAATGAGGTTAGCATTCGTTGTGCTTCAGTTTTTTCGTGTTTGCTTCTCCAGCTGCGGTTTTCGCGGAAGTTTTCTTTGTTTTTTGCTCTGGCGTCTTGTTCTTCTTGGAATCTTTGTGCAAAATCTTCTGGGTTTGTTGATCTTTGGTTTTCGACAATCATGAATCTATCTCCGGTTCGTGTGGCGATATATTCGCCATTTTCATCTTCGAATCCTATTCTTCCAGCATGTCTTGCCGGGCTTACAATGACTTCTCTGTATCCTTTGATTATTTCACCGTTCCTTTCTATTAAGACTGTGATGATGTCTGGATCTAGGAGAATGTCTCCGAGTCCGATTCCCATTTCGTGTCTACGTCCTCCACCTCTCATGTTGTCGAGTTTTTCGTAATTTAGTGTGAACCAGTGGTTTTTTTGGGATTCTTTGCCGTCATAATCTGTGTAAGTCATGAGTCTTTCCCAGGTTTCGCTTACTACTTTCCATTTGATTGTTTCGGCGTCGTCTTCTTCGTCGATTGATTCAAATGACATGCCAAATCGAATGTCTTTTATGCTTTGTTCGGTAATGTGTGTTCTGTTTGATTCTTTGTATCTTGGATCATTTTTCATTTCTCTGATTCTTTCTACATACTCTTTACTGATTTCGTCTGAATGCGGGGCGAATTCTTCACTAAATGCTTGTCTTTCGGCCACATTATCCCTGTCTGGGGTTTGTTCAATGTCTCCATGTTCTTGCCTTTCTAGGTTGTTTTTTTCTCCTAATCCTCCCATGGTTTTTTAATTAAATATCACTATATATTAGCACAAAACAACAGATATAGCAACCTGGCTAGACTGTCTTTTGTTTGATTTTTGGGACAGAAAACTCCAGAATGGCGGATGTGTATATGCCCAGGTGGTGGAATTGGTATACACGCAAGACTTAAAATCTTGTGGGCGCAAGCCCATGCGGGTTCAAGTCCCGCCCTGGGCACCATTATCAGAATCTCAGATCAACAGAAGTGACGTGTTTAGCTTTCTTTCATATCACAGGCCTGACTGAGATTATATTTAACCCCCCCAGTATGAGTACAGAAAGAAAGCGTCAATTTTTGTTAGGGCTGTTTGTTATGGCTCTAATATTAGCCAACACGTTAGGCGCAAAAATCACGGATTTTGATCTTCCGTCGTGGTTGGCAACCCCTTTTAATGTCATTTTCTTCCCTATAATCTGGTTTTTCAACCTGATTTTGGGATGGACTGGCAATGATCCGCTTGCGTATCAGTTTTTCAATACGATTCATGTGTCGGTTGGGATTTTGACGGTTCCTATTATGTTCCTTATCACTGATGTGGTTGAGGAGGTTTGGGGACGTGAGACTACGAAGGATTTCGTAAAGGTTGGTATTTTTTCTATGTTTGTGATGATTCTTATCACTTATCTTTCTGTGAAGTTGCCTACAGGGCGTTTTGCTGGTTTGCCAGGCGACCAGTTGGAAGCTATGGATTCTGCGTACAATGCGTTCTTTTCAACCAGTATAAGGATCGCTTTTGCGAGTATTTTGGCGTTCTATCTTGCTCAGATGCACGATATTTGGGCGTTTAATTTTTGGAAAAAGAAAACGCGTGGTCGATTTCTTTGGCTTCGAAACAATTTGTCTACGATGATGAGTCAGATTGTGGATTCGACTGTGTTTATGTTTGTGGCTTTTTATAATCCAGAGACATTTACGGCGCCGTTCGTGCTCAAATTGATTCTTCCTTACTATATATTCAAAGTTCTGTTTGCTTTGCTCGACACACCATTTGCTTATCTTGGTGTTTGGTGGGCGCGCAGAGATGGAAGAGGGCATGACAAAAAGTTGGCGAAGGCTGAGTAAAGGCGCAAACTTGTTTTGCGCTATCGAGACGCTTTGCGTTTCTACCCAAAATTTTCATGATGAATGGCCTCCTTCGGGAGGCCTTTCTCTTGTAGTAGGGCGGTGGTCTCTTCGATCATGGGTTTGAGGCCGCATGCGTATGATTCGGTGTTGGTTGGGTTTAGGTTGAGTGTGTGGAGATAGTCTGTGACGCGACCTTGGAGACCGCCTTCTTGTTCCCAGCTTGGGTCCTCTGGCTTGCTGAGAGTGATTTGGTAGGTGAAGTTCGGGTAGTCTTGTGCGAGTTGTTCTAGGAGCTCTTTGTAGAAGACGTCTTTGATGTGGCGGACGCCAAAGATGAGGTTGAATTTTTGTTGGCTGTTTTTGTTTGTAAGTTCGTCTTCGAGCATTGCTTTGATTGGTGCGATTCCTGTGCCTGTGGCGATTAGCAGGATTTCTTTTTGGGTGTCTTCTGTGGCAGGGGGGGCAAATGTGAATCCTCCGGCAGGTCCGATGTATTCTATTTCCTCGCCTTCTTTTATTTCGTTGAGCCAGGTGCTTCCTGAGCCGCCTTCGATGGCTTTTACGCAGAGCTGGAGAAGGTTGTCTCCGGGTTTGTTTGCGAGCGAGTAAGCTCTCATTGTCGGCTTGTCTCCGCCGTTATTGATGCGGATTGTGATGAATTGTCCGGCTAGATGTGCGCTTGGTTCGTCTATTTCGAGATCTAGTTGGAAGACGTTGTGGGTGAGTTGTGAATGTTTTTTGAGGACTGCTTTTTTGAATTCCATTTGTGAGGGTTTTGTAATGATTTTGTCTTTGCGATTATACAAAAACGACCTCGTGATTGCGAGGCCGTTTCAAATTTAAAATCAATTCTATGAATAGGGGAGAGGACTACATCATCATTCCCATATCATAATAACCGTAGTAACAAAGTACTGCTCCAAAGACTAGAGCGAAGACTCCTCCAAAGTAAACCATTGGTTTGTTGTTGAAGGTCTTGAACATATCTTTTAGCCAGCTTCCTGGAAGAAGGAAGTAGAATACTCCTTTGAGGAACATTCCCCAACCAATCAATGTGATAAGTAGGCCAACTTCCCATGCCCATACGTTGTACATATTAATAAAAACTGTACCTAGTATGAGTAGGAAAAATTTCATTGGAATCAAAGAGATGTGGTCTTTACCCCATCCTTTGATGATTTTCTGCCACACTGGTGCGTAGAAAAGAAACGACAGTCCTAGTACCAAGTACATTGGTCCGAGAATTGCCGCAAGCATTGCTGCTACAGGATCCATAGGCTTTGGATTAAAAAATATAAAATAATTGTATCTATTGTATAAAAAATCCTCTCGGAGTGCTTGATTTGTGTTTGGCAGAATGGGGGATTGTTGTTTGGATTTTGGAGGCGCCACCCGGATTTGAACCGGGGAATGACGGTTTTGCAAACCGTTGCCTTACCACTTGGCGATGGCGCCTAACTATAAGAGATTTTAACGATCTTATTTTAACCGGAAGGATTTTAGCATAGTGTCTAGCTTCGCTACAACACTTTGATCTTCATTTGGCAGATATGCTGCTGTTATGATGAGTCCGTACCCGTTGCGTGCTACAAAAAACTGTTTGAATTCCAGTACTGGGTCAGTGACTGTTTTTCGTCCTTGGAATCTTAGGAAGTGGGTTGTGTCGATTTTTTCTTCGCTGTCTGTTGTTTTTTGGAGGATGTCGAAATCTTCTCTTCCGAGCTCAACGAATCCGATCAAATTGTATTTTTGGGTGTTGAGTGTTTGAAGGGCAAAGTCTTTTGAGGGTGTTCCTTTTGTGATCTCTGCTTGTGTGATGCTGAGGTTCGCTGTGAAGATATCGTTCTTTATATTGTTGCGAAATACTGCAAGTGTTGAACTAGGTACGTTTGAAGGGAAATTGGTTTCTGTGAGAACTTCCCAGTCTGATGGTGCGTCGATGAATGTGCCGGTTTTTTCGTATGTGATGTAGTGGGGGTCTGAGCTTGTGTTAGCTGTTTCTTCTTCGCCTCCGCCGAAACATCCTGTGAGGGTTGTGAGGGAAATAATTGAGATTAGAGTTAGTGTGATTAGTTTTTTTGTTGGGGTGTTCATGGTGTTTGATTTAATGATTTTTGTTGGATTTTGTTGCGTTGTTTTGGATTCTACAGCAAATTAGGTTGCAAAAAAATATTTTTTGAATACCATGTGGGCCATGAAGATTGGAATACTCTCATTTAAAGCATTGTCTTCGCAGGCTTCGCCTGAGGAAATTCGCCTCAAAAAAGCTGCGAGAGCATTGGGTCATACCTCAAGGATTTTTCGTTCAGCGAGATGTCAGCTTGTTTATGATGGAACTTCAAAAAGACTTCTCTATGATGGGAAGCTTTTTCCAAAATACGATGTGATGATTACCAGGCCTTCTGTATTGAAGGACGTAACATTAAGTGTCGCGATCATCAAAGAGATGGAAATGATGGGGATGCCTGTGATTAATAGTCATTCGTCTATTTTAGATGCAAAGAACAAATTGAAAACCACTCAGATTCTTGCGCACTACAATATACCTGTGCCAAAGACTGTGATTGTCCGATGGCAGGATTATGTGGATCAGGCTGTGAAGCTTGTGGGTGGAATGCCTGTGATTGTGAAGACGCCTTATGGATCTTATGGTAATGGTGTGCAAATTGTGGAAAGCAAGAGGGCACTTAAGTCTACTTTGGATTGGAGGCACAATATTATGTATATGATTCAGGAGTTTGTTAAATATACGAAAGGGGAGGACGTTAGAGTTTTTGTTATTGGTGGAAAGGTGATGGGGGCGATGATTCGAAAGGCCAAGAAAGGGGAGTTCCGGTCGAATATTGAGCTTGGTGGAGTTGGTTCTCCTGTGGAGATCACTGAGGAAGAAAAAGATATATCCTTGAGATCTGTGCAGGCTTTGGATTTGGCTTATGGAGGTGTTGATATAATGAGAAGTCGAAATGGCCCAGTGGTGCTTGAGGTTAATTCAAATCCTGGATTTAAGGAATTGGAAAGGGCAACAGGCGCAGATATCGCTGGTTCTATAGTTGAGTATGCAATTGATTACGCAAAGAGAACTCCTGCGTTTGCTACTTCTTCTTAACGATTTTATCAACGAGTCCGTACTTGACGGCTTCTTCGGCAGACATGAAATTGTCACGGTCTGTATCTTGCTCGATGACACCAATTTTTTGACCAGTGTGGTGAGCCAAGATTCTATTTAGTCTGTCCTTTGTTTTGATAATGTGGTCCGCGTGGATTCTGATGTCTGAAGCTTGTCCTTCAGTTCCTCCTAGAGGTTGATGGATCATTACTTCAGCATTTGGAAGTACAAATCTTTTTCCTTTTGCTCCTCCAGCTAATAGAAGTGCTCCCATAGAGGCAGCCATACCTATACATACAGTAGAAACATCACATGAGATGTACTGCATTGTGTCATATATAGCCAATCCTGCAGTCACGTGGCCGCCAGGGGAGTGTATATAGATAGTTATGTCTTTCTTTGCATTTTCGTTCTCCAGGAACAGCATTTGAGCGATAACTAGGTTTGCAACGTTGTCATCAACACCTGATCCTAAGAAGATAATCCTTTCTTTAAGTAGGCGAGAATAGATGTCGTAAGCTCGTTCTCCCATCGCTGATTTTTCGATAACTGTGGGTACTAGCATCGAATTTGTGACAGGATTTGCTCCCTTGCCGTGAATTTGTCTGTGAGTTGTTTGTGCCATTTGTAAATTTGTTATAATTTGAAATTTATCAGGTTAATTCTACCATTTTTCGGTGTTTTTTTCATCCTATATATATTGACGTATGTCTCAGTTCTGGCTTGCCTGGGCGCGGTTTTAAACCTTTTTTGATCTTTTTTGAAAAATTGTTTGACATTAAGGTTTATTTTGATAGACTTCATCTGCATTTTTTCCGATCTTTAACAACTAGAGTGTAATAGAGAAGTCTATTATTATAGGTTTTCTCTCAGCAACAATTATTGTTTGTTGAGGGTCTACCGTTTTTCTTTTTGAGAATTACTCCACTTTAAGTGGAGTTAAAAAATCCTTCTTCTTTCCGGAGGAAGGTGCCAAACTTTTTGTAAAGTTTTTACATGAAGAGTTTGATCCTGGCTCAGGATTAACGTTGGCGGTGCGTCTAATACATGCAAGTCGAGCGCTACTTCGGTAGAGCGGCGAACGGGTGAGTAACACGTTGGAATCTGCCTCGAACTCAGGGATAACATCGAGAAATCGATGCTAATACCGGATAGTCCCGCAAGGGTAAAGATTTATCGGTTCGAGAGGAGCCTGCGTCCTATTAGCTAGTTGGTGAGGTAATGGCTTACCAAGGCGATGATGGGTAGCTGGTCTGAGAGGATGATCAGTCACAGGGGAACTGAGACACGGTCCCCACTCCTACGGGAGGCAGCAGTAGGGAATCTTCCGCAATGGGCGAAAGCCTGACGGAGCGACACCGCGTGACCGATGACAGCCGTAAGGTTGTAAAGGTCTTTTCTGAGGGAATAATTATGAAGGTACCTTAGGAATAAGTAACTGCTAACTACGTGCCAGCAGCAGCGGTAATACGTAGGTTACAAACGTTATCCGGAATCATTGGGCGTAAAGCGTCCGCAGGCGGCGAATTAAGTCGAATGTTAAATATCATGGCCCAACCATGGTGCCGCATTCGATACTGGTTCACTAGAGACTTACAGAGGCTAGTGGAATTCTGTGTGTAGGGGTAAAATCCGTAGATACACAGAGGAACACCAAAAGCGAAGGCAGCTAGCTGGGTAAGATCTGACGCTCATGGACGAAAGCGTGGGTAGCGAACGGGATTAGATACCCCGGTAGTCCACGCCGTAAACTTTGGACACTAGGTGTTGGAGGGCCCGATCTCTCCAGTGCCGAAGCTAACGCATTAAGTGTCCCGCCTGGGTAGTACGAACGCAAGTTTAAAACTCAAAGGAATAGACGGGGACCCACACAAGCGGTGGAGCATCTGGTTTAATTCGATATTGAGCGAGGAACCTCACCTAGGCTTGACATCCCGAGAATTTCTTGGAAACAGGAAAGTGCCTTTTGGAACTCGGTGACAGGCGCTGCATGGTTGTCGTCAGCTCGTGCCTTGAGGTGTTCGGTTAAGTCCGTAAACGAGCGCAACCCTTGTCCTATGTTGCATTTTTTCATAGGAGACTGCCGGTTCTAAATCGGAGGAAGGTAAGGACGACGTCAAATCAGCATGGCCCTTATGCCTAGGGCTACACAGGTGCTACAATGGCTGGTACAATGGGCAGCAATGGAGCGATCCGGAGCAAATCCCTAAAACCAGTCTAAGTTCGGATTGGAGGCTGCAACTCGCCTCCATGAAGTTGGAATCGCTAGTAAACGCGTATCAGCAATGTCGCGTTGAATATGTTCCTGGGTCTTGTACTCACCGCCCGTCAAGTCATGAAAGATGTGGGCGTCCGAAGTACCCTTAGCTTTTAGCGGGGTCCTAAGACGAAAACATTGATTGGGACTAAGTCGTAACAAGGTATCCGTAGGAGAACCTGCGGATGGATTATCCCTTTTAAAGGGTTTGGAAACTTTCTAGTAAAGTTTCTAACGATCGGGGCCGCTGTCGACAAAGGTCGACAGATGGCAACTTCTCTATTACACTCTGGTTGTTAAAAAAAGTTTTGACAATTATATGCTCTGGCTCGTAGGGCTAGGGCCGATCTCTGAAATGAGATTGGATAAATTTGGGGCCGTAGCTCACTTGGCTAGAGCGCCGCATTTGCACTGCGGAGGTAGGGAGTTCGATTCTCCCCGGCTCCACCAAATTTTATCACTCTCGGGCGAGTATCTAAAGATACTTCACCCATCGTTCGGAACTTGTCTGCAAGCAAGCTTGCGACTGTTCCTCACTCGGGCGAGTAGCTCAGCTGGTTAGAGCGCTACACTGATAATGTAGAGGTCGGAGGTTCAAGTCCTCCTTCGCCCACCATTTAGATCCAGAGGATTAACATCCTCTTTTTTTGTGTTCCATTTTCCGCTAAAATCACATCATGAATCGATACCTTGTTCTTATTTCGTCTATTGTAATTGCTTTTGTGTTGCTGAGATATCGCAGTCAAATTCGCAATTATATTGGCGATGTTGGGTTTGCGGAGAAATATTTGGGTGCTGGTGGGACTTACAAATTAATTGCTATTTTGGCGATTTTGTCATTTGTGATTGGGTTGATGTATTTTTTCGGAACTTTTCAGGCACTTTTAGGTGATTATCTAGGGCCACTTTTTGGCGCGTAGAAGGGATGGGGGATTGAGGGAAGTTAGTTATAGGACAACCCCTTCTTTTTGCAATGTGAAAAACCTATAAAAACCTATTGACTTCAGGAGTGCATCTGAATATAATGGCGCAGCATTGATCGGTAATGAAACTAATTTTAACCTGTTGTATGCGAAATTATCACTGCATAGCCTTAAGCTCAAAGACGTAACGCGAACGTAACTATCTTTGGATTTGAGGATGTGCAGAGAGCACATCTTTTTTTTACCCCTAAAGTCTGATGACGATTTGACCGGGTAAACGATCATTGAAAACTAGTAGATCACAATAAAACAAATACTTAAGTCTAATTAGTAATTAGATTTAATTCAAAATAATATAAATTTTTAGTACCAATTACTGGTCAAAGTAATTGGTTCTCTATAACTTTATCGAAATAAGTAACGTTACAAGCATAGAGTGGATGCCTTGACTTGAAATTCCGACGAAGGACGTAGCTAACTGCGAAAAGCTTCGGTGAGCCGTTAAGCAGGCTTTGACCCGGAGATCTCCGAATGGGGAAACCCACTCCTATATGGAGTACTGTGCGCTGAAATAAATTAGGCGTATGGAGGCACACCCAGAGAACTGAAACATCTTAGTACCTGGGGAGAAGAAAACAATAGTGATTCCCTTAGTAGTGGCGAGCGAACGGGGAACAGCCCAAACCGTATCTTACGGGATACGGGGTTGTAGGACCTCAATGTGGTTTGCATTTTTATTAACCAAATGGCCTGGAAAGGCCAGCCAAAGAAGGTGATAGCCCTGTCGGTGAAAATAAGATGTCGACCTAGAGTGTTCCTGAGTAGGGCCGGACACGTGTAATCCGGTTTGAATCTGGGAGGACCACCTCCCAAGGCTAAATAGATTTCAAGATCGATAGTGAACAAGTACCGTGAGGGAAAGGTGAAAAGTACCCTTGTTAAGGGGATGAAATAGTACCTGAAACTCTTTGCTTATAAGGAGTAGGAGCATGATTTATCATGTGACTGCGTACTTTTTGTAGAACGGGCCAACGAGTTAGTCTTGTAGGGCTTGGTTAAGGCAGTTAAAGCCGGAGCCATAGTGAAAGCGAGGATGAATAATCCGACTTTGTCCTACGAGCTAGACCCGAAACCGGGTGAGCTAACCATGAGCAGGCTGAAGCCTCGGTAACACGAGGTGGAGGGCCGAACCCACCAATGTTACAAAATTGGGGGATGACTTGTGGTTAGTGGTGAAATGCTTATCGAACCCGGAGATAGCTGGTTCTCCTCGAAATAGCTTTAGGGCTAGCCTTGTGTTAATAGCAGGGGGGGTAGAGCTCTGTTTAGGCTAGGGGGTATACCACGCCTACCAAACCTAGATAAACTTCGAATACCCCTGTGAATTCCACAGGAGTCAGACCGTGACAGCTAAGTGCCACGTGTCGCAAGGGAAACAGCCCAGATCGCCTTCTAAGGTCCCTAATTAAGATTAAGTGGCAAAGGATGTAAGATTGCGTATACAGCCAGGAGGTTGGCTTAGAAGCAGCCATTCCTTTAAAGAGTGCGTAACAGCTCACTGGTCTATGTGATTTTGCGCCTAAAATATAAGGGGGCTCAAATCTTAAACCGAAGAAGCGGGTGGCTACTATCCTCGGATAGTAGTCGCGGTAGAGGAGCGTTCTTGTCTGCGTTGAAGCGGAATCGTAAGGTTCCGTGGAGCGTCAAGAAGCGAAAATGTTGGCATGAGTAACGTTAATACGGGCGAAAAACCCGTACACCGAAATCCTAAGGTTTCCCAAGCAACGTTAATCGACTTGGGGTTAGTCGGTCCTAAGGCGAGGCTGAAAAGCGTAGTCGATGGACAACTGGTTAATATTCCAGTACAACTAATATTTCGTTCAAGCAAGATGGATGGAAAACAGAAACTAATTCTTCTCAAAAGCTCACTTCGGTGAGTGGAGAGTTGATGCGGTCCCTGTGGACCTGAAGTGGCGCTAACTCAGGGGTAACGCGGCAGGATAATTGGAGCGTGTTAATGAATTCACGTATAAACTGTAAAGGCTTACCAGATAGGTAAATCCGTCTGGGTCTTCTTGTTTTTAATGAGAAGGGTTTGAGCAGTGATGTAAAATACTCCCTCTTTGAGGGGGCGATTCCAAAGATTTCAGCTGACAAGAAAAACCTCGGTAGTGAGAAATATTAGTTACCGTACCGCAAACCAACGCCGGTAGGAAGGTCGAGTAGACCAAGGTGATCGAGATAACTACTGTTAAGGAACTCGGCAAAACAGCAGGTGTAACTTCGGGATAAACCTTGCCAACTTGGTTCTTTATAGTTCCAAGTAGGCCACAGCAAAAGATTCCACGCAACTGTTTACCAAAAACATAGGTCTCTGCTAAGTCGTAAGACGATGTATAGGGACTGATGCCTGCCCAGTGCCAGAAGGTTAACATGATCCGTGCAAGCGGTGATTTTAAGCCCTGGTGAACGGCGGCCGTAACTATAACGGTCCTAAGGTAGCGAAATTCCTTGTCGGGTAAGTTCCGACCCGCACGAATGGTTTAATGATGTGGAAACTGTCTCAACAGTAGACTCGGTGAAGTTACAAAAACGGTAAAAATGCCGTTTAACCGCGGAAAGACGAAAAGACCCCGTGCAGCTTTACTACAGCTTGATATTGTGTTTGAACATAGTTTGTGCAGGATAGGTGGGAGACTTTGAAGCGGTCGCGTCAGCGATTGTGGAGTCACCCTTGAGATACCACCCTTGCTATGTTTAGACACTAACTTGTGCCATTAATCTGGTATAAGGACCGTGTCTGGTGGGTAGTTTGACTGGGGCGGTCGCCTCCTAAAGAGTAACGGAGGCGCGCAAAGGTTCTCTAGGCCTGGATGGAAATCAGGCTGATAGTGTAATCGCAAAAGAGAGCTTAACTGCAAGACCTACAAGTCGAGCAGATGCGAAAGCAGGTGATAATGATCCGATAGTTCCACGTGGGTGGGCTATCGCTCAACGGATAAAAGTTACGCCGGGGATAACAGGCTTATTGCTTCCAAGAGTTCACATCGACGAAGCAGTTTGGCACCTCGATGTCGGCTCGTCCTATCCTGGGGCTGGAGAAGGTCCCAAGGGTTTGGCTGTTCGCCAATTAAAAGGGTACGCGAGCTGGGTTCAGAACGTCGTGAGACAGTTCGGTCTCTATCTTCCGTGGTCGCTGGAAAATTGAAGGAAGCTGCTCCTAGTACGAGAGGACCGGAGTGGACGAACCTCTAGTGCACCAGTTGTCGTGTCAACGGCATAGCTGGGTAGCCATGTTCGGACGGGATAACCGCTGAAAGCATCTAAGTGGGAAGCCTCTCCTAAGATTAATTTTCCCTATGAATTCCCCTGAAGACTACAGGGTTGATAGGTTGCAGATGTACGCACAGTGATGTGTTTAGTCGAGCAATACTAATGAATCATTGAACTTATTTCTTAGTCTATAGAGAACCTTTATTTTGACTGGTAATTGGTGCGAAAAAGCACTAATTGCCACTCGTTCTTCGGGACGATGCGTGATCTTTACAAAAAAGCCATAATCTTGGTAGCTATAGCGGAGGGGGTCCACCTGTTCCCATCCCGAACACAGAAGTTAAGCCTTCCATCGCCGATGATAGTGCGGAGTTAATCCGCGCGAAAGTAGGTAGTTGCCAAGATTATGGTTTTTTCGTGCGCTGGCGCAAGCTTGCCTTGCGCTATTTGGGAGTTTTTTACTCCTTCTCGGCCTGGATTTTTTCCTCATCTGTTCCGATGCTCATTCCTTCGAAACCTGAGAGTTTCTCGGTTCGAGAGACCTGAGGATTGTAGATATTGTAGTTCAACTCGATGATCTCTTTTGTAGAGAGTTGTTGAGTGTTGATTCCGCAATTTCCGAGTCCTGACTCTACTATATTGATTCTTTGGGTTATGCTTTTTTTGACGTTTTCAAATTCTTTGTGACGTTTTTTGATGTTGGTGTATGTATCTTTTGGTCTTAGTCTTTGTAGGAATTTTTGGAATAGTGTGACTTGTCTTGCTCGAACTGGATCGTAAGGAACGATTACATAGAATTCTTTTTGCATTATGTCTGTGTATTCGACGAGCTTTTTGATGAAGTCTGCGTACTCCATTGTTTGGTCTTTGAGGAGTTTGTTTTGTTGTTTTTCTCCTATGTCTTTGATCTTGTCTATGTAATTGTCGATGTCGAGTTTCTTTGATCGCACTACGACTTGTACAGGGAATTCCAATGAGTTTAGAAATCCTTGGTAAGCGTAAGTGATTGCGTTTTGTTCTTCCTCTGATTTCAGGTTGAAATTGATCGAAGTTGCTTTGAGGATTGCTCGCAATCCGCCGCTTTTTAGTACCAAGAAGTTGTCTCTGATTTCGCCTAGTTTTAGGTGAACTTGAGTTGCGTTTGCTTGGTCTGCCTGAGGTTTTCTGCTAAAGAATCCCATTATTTTTTGTGTGTTATTAGTTTTTGAATTGCTGCTTTCTTTTTACGTTTTGCTTCCATTGCTTCTATTTGTTCCGGTGTAGAGTTTAGAATATTTGTGAGTTCTTTCAAGGACTTTTTTTGTTTTTTCTTCTTTTTTGGCTTTGGCTTGCTCTTTTCTTTACTCTTTCTTTCCATGTATGAAACGAATGGTTCAGCTTGGCCTTTTTTCCATATTCGTTTTTTTGGTAGGAAGTAGTACTCGAGGAAACTTAAGGCAAATCTTTCAAAAGTGAGATTGTGAATCTTCAGAAATGCTACTGCTGCAGTGAGGCCTCCAACTATTACTAGAGGTGGGAGCCAGACTACCATTTTGTATTCTTCCGCGAGCGAAACATATATTGCGTAGCAGATTCCGCCTCCAATTCCTAGAATGATTAGTTGTTTCCAGGTTAGGGGACCGATAATTCGGTCTGCTCGTTGTACGTCTTGTGGGACTTTAAATCTCATTTCGTATGCGATTTATTTAGATTTCGGGTTCTAAGTTATCGAGTTATTATATCAGAAAATGGGGTTTAAAGCAATACTCTTGCTTATGGTTGGCGTAATCTGTAGAATTTTGGCACTTATCTACTTGAATCTATTCGAAAATATGGATCTTAAGAAAATTAGAAATTTTGGAATTATTGCGCACATTGACCATGGAAAATCGACCTTGGCCGATAGATTGATCGAGATGACGGGAACTATTGACAAAAGAGACATGAAGCATGGTCAAATTCTCGATACGATGGAGCTTGAGCAAGAGCGTGGAATTACTATCAAGTTGCAGCCGATCAGGATGGATTACACTCACGATGGTGAGGAATATGAATTGAATTTGATCGACACTCCAGGTCACGTGGACTTTTTTTATGAAGTTTCGAGAAGTTTGGCGGCGGTTGAGGGCGTGCTTTTGATTGTTGATGCTACTCAAGGGATCGAGGCTCAGACTTTGTCGAATACGTATATGGCTTTGGATAATGACTTAACAATTATTCCTGTTTTGAATAAGATTGATTTGCCTCAGGCTGAAGTCGAGAGGCGAGCTCAAGAAATTGAGGATGCGATAGGCATTCCAAAGGAAGATATCATCGCGGTTTCTGCAAAAAGTGGGGAAAATGTAGGGAAGGTTCTTGAGGCGATTGTGAAGCAAATTCCGGCTCCGGATCCAAAGGTAAGAAATTCTTCTGGAGAAGAGGTTGTTGTTGGGAATGATGGGGAGACGAAATGTTTAATTTTTGATTCAGTTTATGATGCTTATAAGGGTGTTGTGACTTATGTTAGGGTTATGAATGGGTCTGTGAAGCGTGGGGACAAACTCAAATTGTTGAGTAATCATGAAGAAGTCGAGGTTTTGGAGGTTGGATGTTTTAAGCCAAAATATGTGGCTAAGGACAAGCTGCATTCTGGTGGAATTGGTTACATCGTAACTGGTCTGAGAGACGTGTCGTCTGCGAGGGTGGGGGATACTTTGTGGCAACAGGGGACTACCTCGATTGTTGTCGAAGATGCCAAGCCTTTGGATGGATACAAAGTTGTGAAGCCTTTTGTGTTTGCGTCGATTTTTTGTACTGAGGGGGATGATTATGCTGATCTTCGTGATGCTATTGAAAAATTAAAATTGAATGATTCAAGCTTGTCGTATGAGCCTGAGAGGAGTAATGCATTGGGGAATGGGTTCAGGTGTGGTTTCCTTGGTTTGTTGCACTTAGATATCGTTCAGGAGCGTCTGGAGAGAGAGTATGGGTTGGACTTGGTTGTTACTGCGCCTTCAGTTTCATATATTATTGTGAAGAAGGGTGGTGAAGAGCTTTTGATTTCGACTCCATCGAAATATCCTGATCCTTCAACTGTTGAGGCTATTAAGGAGCCTTTTGTGAAGGTTGAGATTTTGGTTCCCAAAGATTATGTAGGGGTGGTGATGCAGATGTGTCAAGAGAAGCGGGGGATCAATACGGATATGCAGTTCTTGGATAAGGATCGTGTTATTTTGGCTTTTGAATTACCTTTGGCATCGATTGTTGTAGATTTTTACGACACTCTCAAGAGTATAACCAGTGGTTATGCGTCGATGAATTATGAGTATCTTGGATATCGGATTTCGAATTTGGTAAAATTGGATATATGGATTGCAGGTAAGGTTGTTGATGCTTTTTCTAGCATTGTGCATCGTTCAAATGCTGGGTATGTCGGTCGTGATATGGCTAAAAAATTAAAAAAACTTATTCCTCGTGCGAATTTTGAAATTGCTGTGCAGGCTGCGATTGGTGGAAAGATTGTTGCTCGAGAGACTATTTCTGCTTTCCGAAAGGATGTAACTGCGAAGTTGTATGGAGGGGATCGAACTCGTAAGGATAAACTTCTAAATAAGCAAAAAGCTGGGAAGAAGCGAATGAAAATGGTGGGGAATGTGAATATTCCTCAAGAGGCTTTCTTGGCTGTTTTGAAGAAGGATGATTAGGGTTTTTTTTGGGGAGTTTTGAGTGCGATTACTCTTTCTCCAACGGCTGCTACTAATTCGTGTCTGAATGATTCTGATAGGGCTTTTATTCGTGCTAGGGCTGGGGTTTCCTCTGTGGGGTCTACCTTATGAATGATGCAAAGATCTTCGAGGCAGCATCCTACTAATAGATTTGTGTGCGCTATTAGGGTTTCTGTTTCGATGGTTGTTTCTGCTAGGGCTGCTAGGTTTTCTGCTAGAGCTTGTATTGTGCCTTGGTCTAGGGTGTCGATTTGGTCGGTTCTTGTTGGGTCTTGAAGTTCTGTTAATTTGTCTATGATGAGGCCTGATATGGGACCTTTTTCGGGGAAAATAGTCTCTACTTCGGCTGTTTTTGGTGATTCTGATTGGGGTGGTGGGGTGTTGCTCATTTTGCGATTTGCTAATTGGGGATGCAATTCTAGAAATTCTTGTTAGCATAGTCAATTCATTCCTGGTAAACCCCTTCTTATTTGAGTCAAATTATGGTATAATTACTGGATATAATTGCGCAAATTGAACCTATTATGAACACATTAATAAAAACATTAAAGGCATTGGGATACATCGCATTCTTTGGAGTGATGGTGTGGCTTGCTGTTATTTTGTTTTTTGAGGCGGAATACAATGGAGTTATTGATAAGTTCTCAGGACTGACTGGGGACGAGGGGGCGAAGCATGAGGTTTCTAAACTTGTGATTGCTGAACCATTGCCGATGCAGGGATTTGAGCCGACTGTTTTTGATTCTTTTACGCGACAACGTCTGAACAACATATATGAAGGACTGATCAAACCTGATCGGGATCTCAATATGAAGCCAGCGCTTGCGCTTTCGTGGGGAATGATTGACGGGCGGACTTGGGAATTTGTGCTGAGGCCTGATGTGATTTTTCACGATGGAACTGATCTTGATGCGGAAGATGTTTATGAAAGTATTATGCGTTCTCGCGATCTCAAAACTTCTCAACTTAAGGATCTTTTGTCGACAATAAAGGATGTGCGAATTGTTGATGATTTGATTGTGGTGGTTGAGACTTATGCGCCGGATCCGCTTCTTTTACAAAAATTAGCTACAGTTTATGTGCTGCCTTCTCTGACTCTCGAACAATATGGGGATGAGGTGATTGACCAGCCTGTTGGGACGAATTCTTATCAGGTGGAGTCGCTTTCTCCGAATGGAGTTCTTGGGCTCAAGAGATTTGATCGATATTGGGGGGATTTGCCGGTTTTCCGGGAAGTGGAATATGTGACTGTGTCGAATACGGCAGGGCGTGCGCAGGCTATCCGTGATGGTTCTGTGGATGTTTTGGACTATGTTCCTCATGATTTTGTGGGGGAGATCGAAGAGTTTGGGGGGGAGTATGATTTGTATTCTGTGCCGAGTTTGGAGGTTCAATTTATTATGTTTAATGGGAATCGAAAACTTCTTCAGGATCCTGATCTGAGACGAGCTGTGGTTCGTGCTATTGATCGGGAAGGATATGCGAAATATCTTGGAGAATTTGCGAGGCCTAGTTATCAATTTGTTTCGAATGGAGTTTTTGGATTTAATCCTGATATTTATGAGTTTGAGTATGATCTGGATGCTGCGACGAATCTTTTGAAGGATTTGGAATTGGATGAGGAGCCTGTGAAGGTTTGTCTTCCAAAAGGACTCGAGAATCTTGGTGAATATCTGACTATTCAGTTCGCTGAGGTTGGGCTTAAGCCTATTGTTGAATATTTGGAAGGAGCTGAGTATCTGAAGGCTTTGCAACGAGGTCGATTTGATATTTATTTTATGGGATTTAGAAGTGAATTGGGTGATGCGAGTGACTTTTTCACCTCTGTTGTTCATTCGCAGGAGACAGTGGGAGACGAGCAGTATGGTCAGTATAATTTCGCGAAATATTCTGATAAAGAATTGGATGAGCTGATCGAGGCTCAAGAACATGAATTGGATGAACAAACCAGGTTGGAAATACTCCAATCTATAATGGAGCGAGTTGTGGAGATTGATGTACTTGGAACGCCGTTGTTTGAGTACGAAACGGTTTTTGCAGCGAAGAAAAATTTAAAATTTGAACCTAGAATCGATGGATTTATATATTTAAATGAACTTACCTATGAAGATTAGATTCCCAATTAAGACCAAGTTGATTATCGCAATTTCAGCTCTTATGGCTGTGATATTCCTGATGACTGCTTTCTTGTTTGTTAATGAAAAGAAGGTTGAGTTGGCTGATGATATCTATCTTGGAGTGCGGAGTTTCGCAGAATTGACTGCGCCTGAGGTTTCTGAGCTGACTGATCTTTATTTGGAAGAGGAAGGTTTTGTTTATTTTAATCGAGAAGTTCAAAAATTGATGCAGCAAAATGCAGATGTGCAGTCTCTGGAGATTGTGACTTATACCGGAGAGGTTGTTTATGATTCGGCTGTTGATATTGATAAGAAATATGAAGGAGGAGATAGGGCTCTTGGTACAGAGACTTTGGCTGAAAAAAGATTGATGGATCAGGTTCGTGCGAAGAATTCTTCGTTTTTGGTTGCGGAAAATGGAGCTATTTATTTGAAAAAGGATGCGGAAGGGGATTATGAATATGTGGATCAAACTGAAAAGGCGATGGTTTCGCCTGAGACTGGATTCAAGGTTGATTATTTTGTGCAGCCGACTGGTGATAAGTACTCGGTGGTTTATCGTGTGACTTATGACAATATGGATGATCGAATTGCGTCGATGGTCAAGAGGATCATATATGTGGCGTTGTTTGGGTTTATGTTGGGAGTGATCATGGCGATGATTATGGGTGCGCAAGTTACTCGGCCTGTTCGAAAGTTGGTTGATGGGGCGGGGCAGGTTTCAAAAGGAAATTTGAAATATCGTGTTGATATAAAAACTCATGATGAGCTTGGTTATCTTGGAGAATCTTTTAATCAAATGACGGAGGATTTGGAAAAAAGTATGGGGGCTCGTTTGTACCAAGAAAGATTGGGTAAGGAGCTTGAATTGGCGCGTAAGATTCAGGAAGAAATTATCCCGAAAGAGGTGCCTGCAATCAAGGGGCTTGATGTGGCGGCGGGGATCTTGCCTGCGACTGAAGTGGGAGGGGATATGTATGATTTTATACCTGTAGATGAATGTTCGACTCTGATGTATCTGGGGGACGTGACAGGTCACGGTGTGCCGGCTTCGATGATTGGTGCGGTGGCGAATTCGCTCTTTTATAGTTATTCTGGATTGAAGGATTTGAAGCAAGTGATGGTGAATACGAATGCGATTTTGAAAAAGAAAACTACTGCGACGATGTTTATGACTGTTGCTCTTTTGAAATGGGAATGTGCTGGTGGCGATGTTGCTGGGCGCTTGAGTTATGTGAATGCGGGGCATGATCCTATTTTGCATTATTCGAAGGCTTCTGGGCAGATTGCTGAAGGAACAAAAGGAGGATTGGCTCTCGGAATGGTTGCTGATATCTCAGCGCAAGTGCAGGAGGTTTCCTTGCAGATGGAGGCTGGGGATTTTGCGGTGGTTTATAGTGATGGAATTCCTGAGGCTTGGAAGAGTGAAAAGGAACAATATGGTATGGAGAGGTTTAAGGAAAGTTTGAAGAAATTCGGACCTTTGGGAACTGCTGAAGAAATCAAGAATGCGATCTTTGCAGACTTAAAAGCTTTCTGCGGAGATTTTGAGCAGAAGGATGATATTACTGTTATGGTTTTGAGGAAGGGTTAGTAGTGGGCTGACTGTTGACAAATGGCGTTTTTTGCGGTATATTCCTTGTCCGGATAATCTTTAACCATATTTATTATGAAAATCCGAATTTTATTGGCTGGAATTGTTGCGATCGTAATGTCGCTTGGTTTTACTGCAGTTACATTTGCAGGACCTCCACCAAGAGGACCACTAGTGATGGTCGAAAATCCATTCCCAAATGCGGGATGTGGTACTACTTGGAAAAAAGTCTTTTCTGGAAGTTACAACTATTCTCCTGAAGAGAATTATAGTGCTGATCGTGTTGCTGTTGTAGGTTCTAATAAGAACAAAGTTAAAAAACTAGCTTCACGTGTTGAAAATGGATGTGATTTGAAATTTGTTTTGATGCCAAAGCAAGGTCAAGGTTCTTATCGTGGGACTTCAGTTGTTTGTGAATCTGTAGATTTGATGAGATCTTATAATAGTGATGTTCATGTTGCTTGTAGAACTTCAATGGCATTGTCTGGTGGTGAGCTTGAGGAAGGTTTTTATTCAGATGATCTTATTATCTGGAACTCTGGGACAGATGTGAATTTCTCAAAAAATCGAGGTTATATTGAAGGGCCTACGCCTACTAATAAACATTCAGTTTCTTTCTTTATTGCTGGATGGGATGAAGGAATTGATTGGGATATAACTGTGTTTGCGAAGAAATAATATTACGAAAATATTGAAAAGAGTCTGTTCGTAAGGATGGGCTCTTTTTTTGTTGAGGAAGGGTTAGACTTTGATCCCTTACTCTAGTTCGTCTTCGGGATTCGCTTCGGCAAGTGCGTCGAGAATTTTTCTGAGGTTAGGGTCTCTTCTGGGGGTTAGAGTTGCGGTTGTTCTGGCTGCTTTAGAGAAAGCTGATCTTGCGAGAGCGAGGTCGACACTGTCTGCTGGAAAAAATACTCCTTCTTGATCTGCTGTTGCGATGGTTTCTTCGTATTTTCTCATCCAGGCGGGTGTATCTGAGGCTTCTCTATGTGGTGATGGCATGATTGATTGGTTAATTAATTTAGACCTTGATCCCAGGCACTGGAAACTTCAAGCACATTTCCTCGATCTCTTTTTGAACTTTCTCGTACATTGATTCGTCTCCGATATTTGTGATGACTTCGTTCATCCAATCGGCGATCTTTACCATCTCTTCTTCTTTCATTCCACGAGTTGTGACGGCTGGAGTTCCCATTCGGATTCCAGATGGGTCGAAAGGGGAGCGTGTGTCGAAAGGAACGGTGTTTTTGTTGAGAGTGATTCCGACTCGGTCTAGGGCTACTTGAGCTTCTTTTCCAGGGACTTCTTTGTTTGAGAGGTCTGCTAGGACCAGGTGGGTGTCTGTGCCTCCTGAAACGAGCTCAAATCCGTGTTCTTTGAGTCTTTCTGCGAGGGCTTTTGCGTTTTTGATTACTTGTTGGGCATATTCTTTGAATTCTGGTTTTAGGGCTTCTCCGAAGGCAATCGCTTTTGCAGCGATGATGTGTTCGTGTGGGCCACCTTGAAGTCCTGGGAATACTGCTCTGTCGATGTCTTTTGCGAATTTTTTCTTACACATGATCATGGCTCCTCGAGGTCCTCTGAGGGTTTTGTGAGTTGTGGTCATGACTACATCGAAGTATGGGACTGGATTCTCTAGTGCTCCTCCAGCTATTAGTCCTGCTGTGTGTGAGATGTCTGCCATTGAGATTGCGCCGCATTTTTCGCAGATGTCTGCGAATCTTTTCCAATCGATGTCGCTTGGGTATGCTGTGAATCCTGCAACGATCATTTTTGGTTTGTGTTCCATTGCTTGTCGTTCGATTTCGTCGTAGTCGAGCTCTCCTGTCTCTTTGTCTACTAGGTATGGGATGAAGTTGTATGCCTTGCCTGAGAATGCTATAGGAAGGCCGTGAGTGATGTGGCCGCCGTGATCGAGCTTGAGTCCCATGACTGTGTCTCCGAACTCCAAGAGCCCGAAGTATATAGCTGTGTTTCCTGGGCTTCCTGAGTATGGTTGGACGTTTGCGTGCTCTGCTCCAAAGAGTTCTTTTGCTCTATCGATTGCGAGTTGTTCTACTTGGTCTGTGTATTCTTGGCCGCCGTAGTATCTCTTGCCTGGGTATCCTTCTGAATATTTGTTTGTAAAAATACATCCGTTTGCTTCCAATACTGCTTCTGAGACGTAGTTCTCAGATGGGATGAGTTCGAGGCCTGTTGCTTGTCTTTTCATTTCACTTTCAATAATCCCAGCAACGTCTGGGTCTTGTTGTGCGATAGTGCTCATGGATGTGAGGTTAATGGCTTGTGCGGGGAGATGTGATCGTGCGTTTTTCGGTGATGATCATGTCGACCTTCTGGTCGTGTTTTTCCGCAGGAACATTCTCGATGATTTGGAATTCGTATGCAAGTGCAATTTTGACGCAATCTGTGGACAAGTTGCGAAATAGTCTGTCGAAGTATCCTTTGCCATACCCGATTCGGTTGCCGTGTTCGTCGAAGACGATGCCTGGTGTTACGATGAGGTCGTATGGGGGTTGGGGGTCTAAAGGGGATGGGGTGGGGAAGTGGATTTGTTGGTGAGAGGTTGGTGAGTTTTTGTGATTTTTGAAAAGGGGAGTGGTGTCGGGTTCGTTGTCCATTGGGCTGTATAGGAGGATTGTTTTTGCTTTTTTGAATTCTGGAAGGGCGAGGAGTTGTTTGATGATGCTTTTGCTAAATTGGGCGACTTTTTTGGGGTCGAGGGTTTTTCTTTGGGTGAGAATTGTTTTTCTGATTTGTGCTTTTGAATTGTTCATTGGTTTTATTAAAGCACATCTTGGTGGTTTTTGGTTGTGATTTTGAAATGTTTTGGTAGAATCTTTGCGTCGTAAGATCGTTTTTGCGATTTGCAAAATTTGCCCAGGTGGCGGAATTGGTAGACGCGCTACCTTGAGGGGGTAGTCTACGCAAGTAGGTGGAGGTTCAAGTCCTCTCCTGGGCACCATTTTATTGTTTTCTTTGAATCTCTGCTTATCGAAAAGCTCTTTGGAGGTCAGCTTGATATCTAGCGTTTTCTTCTTTGTTTAAAACTCTAGCTTTTTCCATGAATTGTAACACTGCTTGTTCTGATGGTTGGCTGGTCGCATCTACTGTACCGTCGCTTAGTTTGACTATTTGAATGTTTATACCTTGTCTTGGTTTCCCAGTTGTTGAAATAGAGAGGTGCCATATTTCGTCATCATCATTGGTAGTTGCTTGAATGTCAGCTATAAAGAGTTCCTCCTCAAATATTAGAGGGATGTTTGTATTGTTTAGCCAGTCGCCTGACAATTCTTTTGCTCTTGCTAGTACTGAATCCCATTGTTCTGCTAATAGGAGTTCTGGGTTTAGTTTAGGCGCTTGTCGTTGTTCTGGCCTTCCGAAACCATGTCGTGAGTTTTGCATTTTTAGTGCTCCTTGTGTGATTCTTCGATCTTCAACGGCTTCTGCTCCTTCTAATTTTTGAGCTTCTTTTACGAATGTTAATGCTTCTTCTTCATTTTGGCTTATTGTCATTATCTCAGCTGTTCCGTCTTCGTTGATCAAGATCATGAAATCAAGAAATCCATGTCCTGATGATTGATCTGGGGTAGCGCAGACTGTTATTTTTCTTATGCTTTCATCGTCACTATAGTCTGGTTTTATGTCGACGGTGTAGTGGGCTTCTTGAAATCTCAAAGATTTGTTTTCCGTGTTAACCCAGTCATCGGTAAGGTCTTTTAGTTTTGCTACTACTGCTGGGAGTTGTTCATTGATGTCTAGGTCTGGGTATATTCGGGCTGGTAGTCCTGCTGCTTGCCGGAGGTTGTTTGTGATTAATGAGACCTCACTGCTTGTCGGTATAGGCTCTTCTATTTCGATTCCCCTTATAAAGTCATAGGCTTCTTGGATTGTGTTTCCGTCTATGCAGTTTATAAATCCTGCTCCTGCTTCAGGGCCGAATGCTGTGTACCCAAGACTTATGCGCTTGTCTCCTTGTGTTACATGGAATTTCAGATCGTCCATTACGTTGTCTTCGTCGATACCTACGTGTATTTCTACCTCGTACGGCTTGTCCTCAAAACTTACTAGGGCTGGCATTCTATTAACATTATTTACAAATATTGCTATGAGTTTTTCTGTGACGTCTTCTGGGAGTTTTGCCTGTCTGCTGCTGACGTTGTTTAGATCTCTTTCTTCGTCTGATTCAAAAGTTTCTGGACCTTGTGGTTTATCTGACATTTTAATTTAGTTAAATTGATTGGGAGTGATTCTATACCTTTTGGCTTGAGGTAGTCAATGGATGTTGTGGTGAGGGGTGGATTTTTGATATAATTGATGAGACGGGCCTATCGCTGGTCACTATCAATGAAACCCCCGTAGTTAACGGGGGTTTTTTGTTCTGAACTTAAGTGGTGGAACTGCTGGGAATCGAACCCGGAGCGATTGGGTGACGGGCCCATCACCGGGGCCACCACCAGCCCCACATTAAGAAAGAACAACTTTCACACTAGCAGGGCGACATTAAAAAACGCTTAAAAAACCTTACAATTTTCTTGCTCTTTGACTCTAGATATGATAAAAATTGCCCGTTAATTTAGTTTCTCGAAGAAAGAAAGTTTTCTCTCTACGGGTGCTTAGCTCAGTTGGTTAGAGCGTCTGGTTTACACCCAGAAGGTCGGGGGTTCGACTCCCTCAGCACCCACCAGTTTATTTCTTCATCGCATGTCTAATAGAAGCGATCTCTTTGTCGATAGGGGAGAGGTCTATTTTGAAGGCAGATTTGCGACGTCGGAAAGGACGATCGAGGTCTCGTACAAGTTCTGCAAAAAAGATCAAAACGGTCGCTAGTGAGAAGATGAATAGGAGCTCTAAGGTGATGCTGCTTGAATGTGAGAAGATTTGGAGCACTACTAGTACTAGGATGAAGAAGTATAGGAATACGTATACGACTCGGGGGAAGTAGAGCGATTTTGCGTATTCTAGATAGCTGAGTTCGGTTCTGACTTCTCCGAGGAATTGGAGGAATCTTGCGCCTTTGTTGGCTGGGATTATTTTGTCGAGTTTTATGAGTTCTTTGTGGATGCCGTTGAGGTCATCGAGGAGTTTTACGAATCCGATTTTGTTTTCTAGATATTTTTTTAGTTCTTTTAGAAGTTTTATCAGGTGGTTGCTCATGGCTTGTGCGTTGTATTTGGTCTTTTTCTCTGGATTCATTGAGCCGTTGAGGTTTACGTCGTTCATTGAAGAAACTTTTGCAGCTGCTGTGCACACTCTTTTGTCTGCTTCTTTGTAGTCTATTAGAGCTGATCTATAGACCATTGTGAGGATGAATAAGATTCCGGCGATTAAGCCCGTTAGACTGACCAAATTTACGTCCCAAAGGGTGACGTTGTAATGGAGGATTAAAAAGTTCAAGAACGTGATCAATCCTGCGCTGAGGACAGCTTTTATAAAAAGTTTCATAGAGGTGAGGTTAAGTTGGTTGCGAGATTATCTGTCGATCATTTGTTCACGTTTCATTCCTACTCCGATGAATCCGATTGGAGTTTCTACTAGTTCTTCGATTCTTTTTACATATTTTTGTGCGTTTTCTGGGAGATCATCGAAATTTGTGATTTCTGAGATGTCTTCTGTCCAACCTTCGTGCTCTTCGTATTCAACTTCGATGTTGTCTAGGAGGCTTAAGTCTGCTGGGAAATTCTCGAGTTTTTCGCCGTTTGCAGAATAGCTTGTTGCGATTTTGAGAACTGGAACTCCTGTGAGTACGTCGAGTTTTGTGAGGTTGATTGTTGAGTAACCACTGATTCGGCAAGAATATTGAGCGACGACTGCGTCGAACCATCCGCATCTGCGAGGTCGGCCTGTTGTTGCGCCGTATTCTCCGCCTTGTTCTCTTATTTGTTCCCCAAGTGCGTCATGAAGCTCAGAAGGGAATGGGCCTGCTCCAACACGAGTTGTGTAGGCTTTCATGATTCCGATACAGCTTGTGAGTTTGAGGGCTGGGATACCGCATCCAGCGAGTGCTCCGCCGACTGTTGCGTTTGATGATGTGACAAATGGATAAGTCCCGTGGTCGATGTCGAGCATCATTCCGTTCGCGCCTTCTATTAGGATTGTTTTTCCGTTTGCGAGTTCTGAGTGTAGGTAGGTGCTCGTGTCTGCAATCATTGGGCGAACTCTTTCTGCGTATTCTTTGTATTGTGCGAGCTCTGGTTCTAGGTCGTATTCGAAATCTCCGTAGAATGATTTGAATAGAGCTAAGTTTTCTCGGACTTTTTCTTCGAATTTGTCGAATTCGAGAAGTTCGTGCATTCGGACTCCGTTTCTTCGAACTTTGTCTGTGTATGCAGGGCCGATTCCTCTTTTTGTTGTGCCGACTTTTTTGCCGCCTTTTGCTTCTTCTTGTAGTTCATCGACTTTTTTGTGGTAGTCTAGGACGATGTGTGCGCGGTCTGAGATCTTGAGTCGTCCTGTTGTTGAGATTCCGCTGTTTTCTAGGGTGTCGAGTTCTCCTAATAGAGTAGGGATGTGGACTACGACTCCGTTTCCGATTACGCAGAGTTTTTCTTTGTGCATCATTCCTGAAGGGATGAGGTGAAAGACGTGTTTTTCTGGGATGTAAATTGTGTGTCCGGCATTTGCTCCGCCTGTTGAACGAGCGATGATATCGAATTTCATAGATAGGATATCGACTAATTTACCTTTACCTTCATCTCCCCACTGGCTTCCTAGAATCATAGAGATGTTGCCAAGGTCTTCGTACGTTTTAGACATAAAAAGAAAAGTTAAAAATTTGGTGAATGTTTTGACTGTTGCAGCCCGATTGTAATTTGGTTAATATGGGATTGCAAGTTCACTAACTCATTTACTATGTTGACTGACGACCAAATTCTCCAACAAATTCCACAAACTTTGAAGGGGACAAATTTCGATTTGGGGGAAAGATATGAAGGAAAAGTTCGCGATAATTATACTTTTGATCACGCTGGAGTGAACACAAGATTGATTGTTGTGACCGATAGACTTTCTGCTTTTGACCGTATTATTACTACAATTCCTTTCAAAGGGCAGGTGCTGAATCAAATGGCTGCTTTCTGGTTCGAAGAGACTAAAGACATTATGGCGAATCATTTGATTGAGTTTCCGGATCCAAATGTTGTTGTTGGAAAAGAATGCCAGGCGCTACCTGTTGAAATGGTGATGCGTGGTTATTTGACTGGAGTTACAAACACTTCTGTTTGGAATCATTATAAGAATGGGGGACGAGATTTCTGTGGGAACAAACTTCCAGACGGAATGAAAAAAGATCAAAAATTCGATGCTCCAATCCTAACTCCATCTACAAAAGCTGAGCATGGAGGTCACGATGAATCTGTAGCGAAAGAAAAAATCCTCGAGAGGGGAGTGGTGACTGAGGAGGATTTTGAAATCATGGCTGAGGCTTCTCGGAAGCTATATGAAAGAGGAGTCGAGATTGCGGCAAAGCAAGGAATCATTCTTGTTGATACAAAATATGAGTTTGGAAAAGATCAGGATGGCAAGATTGTGCTGATTGATGAGATTCACACTCCGGATTCTTCTCGTTTCTGGTTTGCGGATGGATATGAGGAAAGGCTTGCGGCTGGGGAAGAGCAAAGAAAGATCGATAAGGAGTATTTGAGAAAATGGTTGGCAGATAAGGGATTTGTCGGAGAGGGAGAAGTTCCTGAGATTCCAGAAGAAATCAAAATGGAAACTGCAAAACGTTATATTCAAGCATTCGAGCTCATTACTGGCAAAACATTTGAGGCAGAAGTTGGGGATGTGGCTACGAGGCTTGAAGCTAATTTGGCTAAATATCTCGGTTAATCTTTAACAAAATTAAATATGAAAGTTGTATTTATTCTAGGATCTGAGTCAGACAAGGAATTTGCTGGCAAGATCCAATCAGAGCTAGGAAAATGGGGGATTCAACACGAATTGTATGTGGCTTCGGCTCACAAAGTTCCTGAAAAAGTTTACGATTTGGTCTCAAATCTAAATAAATCGAAGGAAGCTATTGTTTATATCACTATTGCTGGGCGATCGAATGGTCTCTCAGGAGTAACTGCGGCAAATTCGATCCATCCTGTGATTGCTTGTCCGCCTTTTGCTGACAAAGACGATATGGCTGTAAACATCAATTCAACTCTGCAAATGCCTTCTGACACTCCAGTTCTTACAGTAGTTGATCCAAAAAACGCTGCGGCTGCAGCAGTGCGAATTCTTGGGCTAACTGACGAAACTGCAAAAGGAAAGGTTATTGAAAGAATCAAAGAAATCAAAGAATCATTTAACTAAAACCCACATATGGACGACACACCATCACTTTTGAATATTTCGCCGCTTGATGGGCGATACGCTGGCAAAGTAAATTTTCTATCTCAATATTTTGCTGAGGCTGCTCTTATGCGGTATCGGACGCTTGTGGAGATTGAGTGGTTTATCTTTTTGTTTAACGATTTGAAGTTGCCTGGGACAAAGCGATTAGTTGCGACTGAGCTTCGGCGTCTTCGGTCGATTTATGAAGATTTTGATGTGGTGGCTGCGCGACGTGTGAAGGAAATTGAAAACACTACAAACCATGATGTGAAGGCGATCGAATATTATATCAAGGAAAATTTAAAAGACTCTTCGCTCGAGAAATATTTGGAATTTATTCATTTTGCTTGTACTTCTGAGGATATTAACAATCTGTCTTATTCTGCGATTGTACGGGACTTTTTGGAACGAGAATACTTCCCTTTGATGTATGGTTTGGTGCAGGAATTGTATTTGATCGGATATCAAAACAAAGGTCTTCCGATGCTTTCTCGAACGCACGGTCAGACTGCGACTCCAACTACTCTTGGAAAAGAAATTATCAATGTTGTTGCGCGGCTTGAGCGTCAACTTCATCATCTAGAGGAATCGAACTTCATCATGGGCAAGATCAATGGTGCTGTCGGGAATTACAACGCGCATATGGTCGCTTATCCAAAGGTTGATTGGAAGCAGGCTTCGATTGATTTCGTGAAAAGTATTGGCCTGACTCCGAATCTATATACGACTCAGATTGAACCGCACGATTGTTTTGCGGATGTTTTTGATGCGGTGAAGCGTGTGAATGTGATTTTGCTCGATCTTTCGAGAGATGTTTGGACTTATGTAAGTCATGGTTATTTCAAACAAAAGGTAAAGAAAGGTGAGGTTGGGTCTTCTACTATGCCTCACAAGGTTAATCCTATTGATTTTGAGAATGCTGAAGGAAATCTCGGTCTTGCGAATGCGATGCTCACTCACATGAGTGAAAAATTGCCGATTTCTAGAATGCAGCGTGATTTGTCTGACTCTACTGTCGAAAGGAACATGGGTAGCGGACTTTCTTATTCTTATCTTGCTTACAAGAGTTTGTTGAAAGGAATTGAGAAACTTGAAGTGAACAAATCTGCTATAAAAGATGACCTCAAAGATCGATGGGAGCTCTTGGCTGAACCAATCCAAGTCGTAATGAGACGTCATGGAATTGAGGGAGCTTATGAGAAATTGAAGGCTCTTACTCGAGGAAAGACTGTCACAAAAGTTGCTACGCAAAAATTGATTCGTTCGTTGAAAATTCCAGCTGCTGACAAAAATCGTCTACTCAAATTAACTCCTGAGAATTACGTAGGAATGGCTGAGAAATTGGTCGATGATTACGAAATGAACGTGCTTGGTATTTGTCATAGTGCGGGAGGAGGATGTGGCGGGGGAGGTTGTGATGGCTGCAATGGCTGTGGCTAAGCTCCTGGGATAAAATTCCCCAAAAATGCCAGGTTAATATTTATGAATATTGAGGCTAGGAAGATTGCGTATCGTAGCCCCCATTTTTTTGTTGGATACGTTAGGGTTGTTGAAGCTCTTATTACGAAATAGAATAAGAAATAACAAATCGGACCTGCTACCAATGCTATTACAAGGATTGTTACGAATAAGTTGTCTGTGAATGAGTTGTGATACAACATAGACAGGGTTGTTCTGCTTACTTCTAGTGCGAGTATTATTAGAGGCATTGCTAGGAGTTCTTTTATGATTGAGGCTTTTTTTAGAGAGGGTTTTGTCCAGGTTTTCAAAGCTAGTCTTGGAATCATATAAAACCCAGCTATTATCAAAAATGTGCCTAGTATCATTACTGTTCCTGTTGTTTTTGGGCCTGCTCCGAACTGAAATAGCATTGATGCTGCTAATGTAAGGGTGAGGAATCCGTTTAGTAAGATGAGGGCTATTTGGGTGACGTGTTTTGTCATAACGCCTTCTTCGTGAAGAGGTATCAAGTTTTTTTCATATCTGTAGTGGACTATAGAGGCCAGTATGAATACGTTTATGAGGTTGAGTATTGTGATACTCAACAAGACCCATTTGTTAAATAAAAATTCTTGATGGTATAAGAAGTATATGAATGGTTGAAGGAAGATGAGCCATGTGTACGAGAAGATGTCTTTTTTATCTAGGCCTAGGTGTTTTTTGAAAAAATTGATGATGTGTGGTTTACGTGGGTGTTGTATGAGTGAATATTATATTAAGTGGCTGCTGAGTCAAATTTTCTTGGTTATTTTGTGTTTTTATGGTTAAATGAAGTCAGTTTTTCTCAAATTTTTCCCAAAATCTTTAACCTTCGAATTATGTTCAAACCAGTCGATCCCAAGCAGTCGTTCCCTGAGGTTGAGCACAAAATTCAAAAGTATTGGGAGAAAAATCAGATTTTTGAGAAGTCTGTGAAGGCGCGAAAGGATAAAAAGAAATATGTGTTTTTTGATGGGCCTCCGTTTGCAAATGGATTGCCGCATTATGGACATATTTTGGCGAATGCGCTCAAGGATGCAGTTACGAGATATTGGACGATGAAGGGATATTATGTGCCGCGGACAAATGGATGGGATTGCCATGGATTGCCTGTGGAATATGAAGTTGAACAACAATTGAAGCTCAAGGGTGGGCGAAAGTCGATTGTGGATTATGGAGTTGATAAATTTAATACAGCTTGCCGGAATAGTGTGTTTTCTTACACTCAAGAATGGGAGCAGATGTTTGGAAGGATTGGTCGATGGGTTGATTCTGATGATACTTATGCGACTCTTGATAGTAATTATATGGAGTCGATTTGGTGGGTTTTCAAGCAAATTTGGGACAAGGATCTGGTTTATAGCGGATACAAGAGTATGCATGTTTGTCCTCGGTGTGAGACACCTCTTTCAAATTTTGAGGTTACGCAAGGATATAGGGATGTCACAGATCTTTCTGCGACTTCAAAATTCAAACTAAAAAAAGACGCACTAGACGCGCTTGGATATGACTCAGACGAAGAAGTTTATGTACTTGCATGGACGACAACTCCTTGGACTTTGCCTGGCAATGTTGGTTTGGCAATGGGCCCAAAGATCAAATATGTGAAATTTGCGATCAAGGGCTATCCGGAATATCCGGATGGGACTTATATTGCTGCGGAAGCTTTTTATAAGGCGACTTTTGAGTATTACGACAATGTGGGCGAGGGTGCGATGCCTCAGTCTGCGATTTTGGGAAAAGTTGACCCAAAGAAATTGGCGGGGACTCATTATGAGCCGTTGTTTGATTTCTATCTCGACAAATTGGACGGAAAGGAAGGCTACTTGATTCAGCTTGCTGACTTTGTGACTACCGAGGATGGTACTGGAGTTGTGCATATAGCGCCGATGTTTGGTGAAGACGATTACCAATTTGGGCTCAAGCATGATTTGGCTTTGATTCAGCATGTGGGAATGGACGGAGAGTTCAAACCTGAGGTTGAGCCTTGGGCTGGGAAATTTGTAAAAGGACAGGATCTTAATGTTGCGACTTGGCTTTTTAGCAAAAACCTTCTTTTCGAGAAGAAAAATTTCCGACATTCGTATCCTCATTGTTGGAGATGTGATACTCCGTTGCTCAATTATTCGACTCGTTCTTTCTTTATTGAAGTGACAAAGGTCAAAGACAAAATGATCAAAAACAATAAGAAAATTCATTGGACTCCATCTCATATACAAGAAGGACGATTTGGGAAATGGTTAGAAGGTTCTCGTGATTGGGCGATCTCGCGTAATCGATTTTGGGGGACTCCTATCCCTGTTTGGGAATGTTCTTGTGGAGAGCAATTGTGTGTTGGTTCTGCAAAAGAGCTTGAGAAATTGTCTGGCAAATTGCCAAAAAACGGTAAAGAACTCGACTTCCACAAACCATATATCGACAAGATCAAGATCCCATGTAAGAAATGTGGCAAAAAGATGTCGAGAGTGCCTGATGTATTGGATTGTTGGTTCGAAAGCGGATCGATGCCGTATGCTCAGCTTCACTATCCTTTTGAAAACAAGAAATATTTTGAAGAGAATTTCCCCGCGAATTTTATTGCTGAGGGGTTGGATCAGACTCGTGGATGGTTTTATACACTTCATGTTTTGTCTACGATCTTGTTTGATAAACCAGCTTTCAAGAATGTGATTGTGAATGGAATTCTTCTAGCTGCAGATGGTGAGAAATTGTCGAAGAGAAAGAAGAATTACCCTGATCCGTCTCATTTGTTTGAGGCAAAGGGTGTGGATAGTTTGAGATACTTTTTGTGTAGCTCAAATTCACCAATTGGTGAGGACGTGCGGTTTTCGGAAAGTCATGTAGAAGAAGTTGTGAAAAAATTCACGCTCACTCTTTGGAATACATATAGTTTCTTTGTGACTTATGCGAATATTGATGATTGGAAACCTCTTGATGAGGCGAAGGCTGCGAGATTCAAGCCGTCGAATAAGCTTGATCAGTGGATTTTGTCTGAATTGAATGTTTTGGTTGATGAGGTGACTGACAATATGAATGAATACAATCTGACTTGGGCGACTCGTCCGATGCAGGATTTCTTGGAGAATTTGTCGAATTGGTATGTTCGTCGTTCTCGACGAAGATTCTGGAAGAGTGAAAATGATGGGGACAAGGATCAGGCGTATCAGACTTTGTATACTGTTTTGACTACGTTCTGTAAGCTTTTGGCACCGTTTATGCCTTATATATCTGATGAGATTTTCATCAATCTTACAGGTAAATCTTCTGTCCATATGGAAGATTGGCCAAAATCCCGTGATTCTCAAATAAACGAACCTCTCAACAAAGAAATGGCAGCTGTGAGAAAGATTGTAACTCTTGGACATAGTGTGAGAGGCAAAGCAAAAATCAAAGTTAGACAACCACTTCAAAAAGTCATGATTGGACTTCCGCGAGGAATCCAAAAGAAATGGATCAAAGACCAAACTGTAGTGATTCTAGATGAGCTCAATGTCAAAGAGCTCGAAATCCTAGATGAAGTTGGAGATGTTGCAACTCAATTTGTGATGCCGGATGCTCGCAAACTCGGACCAAAATACGGAAAGGAAGTTCAAAAAATTATCCAAGATGCAAAGGCTGGAAAATTCGAAAATCAAAAGGATGGTCGAATCAAAGTTGGGAAATATATGCTTGAGGCTGATGAGGTTGAAGTTGGGTTCAAAGGAGCTGAGGGAGTGGACGTGGAAGGAGAGGATGGAGTTGTGGTGATTCTCGATACAAATGTGACAAAAGGACTGGTTCATGAGGGGTATGCTCGTGAGATTGTTCGGTATATTCAGGATATGCGAAAAGAGGCTGGATATGAGGTCAGTGATCGGATCTATGTGATGGTTCGGTCGGATGGAGAAGTGGATCGTGCTGTGATGGGACATGCTGATTATATAGAGCGTGAGACCTTGTCTATTGAGCTGTCTCAGTCGGGAGAGCTTGAGTACGATATTAAGAAAGATGTTGAAGTTGGGGGACAACCTGTTAGAATTGAGATCAGAAAAGCTTAGTTTATAACTTTGCCCTGTAGGGCCTTACTATGGTGAAACTATTAAAAAGATTTGCGATCGCTATCGTTCTAAACGGAATTGCGCTTTATGCTCTTTTGATGTTTATGCCGGAGATTGGTTATCGTGGTGGATGGACTTTTTTTGTAGTTGGTGGAATTTTGATGGCTATTCTTAATGGAATTATTAAACCTTTAATAAAGATCTTTGCTCTCCCTGTGATTGTTCTAACTGGAGGGCTATTCTTGATCGTGATTAATGCCGGTTTACTCTGGTTTTTGAGCTATTTTTTCGAAATTGCGCAATTCAGAGATCTTGCTTTAATCTTCCCAAATCTTGGTAGTTATGCTATAGGTGCTCTCGTGTTTGGCGTAATTAACTGGATCGAACACCTAATTATTAAAAACGATAAATAATATGAATACTGCAATGTTTGTCATTCAGATCGTGATTTCTGTACTTCTTATTGTGACTGTCCTGACTCAACAAAAAGGTTCTGGATTGTCTGCTGTGTTTGGGGGAGCTGGTGGAGGATTTCACTCTACTAAAAGAGGAGCTGAGAAAGTTTTGTCTACTGCTACGGTTGTTTTGGCCGTTTTGTTTGTAGCAAATTCTCTGCTATTTATTTTTGTAGCTTAATTTATGAAGATTTTTCGAAAGATCGGTAAAATTTTTCGTGCTTATTCAGATCTAGATAGGGCGTTATCTTTTGCTAGTTTAGCGGCGATTTTGTTGATGATCCTCAAGATGATTCTTTTTCCTTATGGTTTGTTGAATATTGGGGAGGTTGATATTTATACTGAAGGGTTGGTTGGGCCGAATGGATTTCAGAATTTGAATCCGTTGTTGATTGATTACAATGATTTGGATCGGGAGGTTTCTCGGTTGGTTTTTACTGGTTTGATGAAATATGATTCTGAATCCGAAGCTGTTGTGAGTGATATGGCGGATCTGACTATTAGTGAGGACAAGACTGTTTATACTTTTATTTTGAAGGAGGGGTTGAAATGGCAAGATGGAGAGCCTCTGACTGTTGATGATGTTTATTACACTTTTGCTGAAGTTATCCAGGATCCGACTTTTCCGAATGAGATTTTGAAGACGAATTTTGAGGGGATTGAGATTGAGCGAGTTGACGAAAAAACGATAAGATTTACTCTAGAAAAACCAAATATTTTCTTTATTACAAGTATGACGACTGGGGTTTTGCCTAAACATATTTTGGGTGAAGTTTCGGCTGTTGATATTTTGAAACATCAGTTTAACAAGCAGCCTGTAGGAAGTGGGCCGTATTATGTGACTGATCCGATTGAGGAATTTAAGGATGGGCGAATGCAGGTTAGTTTGTCTGTGAATAAGTATTATTATGGGGTGAATCCTCATCTTGAGAATTTCCGGTTTATTTCTTATTCGACTGTTGATCAGATGATGCAGGAGCTTCATGCTGTGAATGGTATTGTGAAGATTTCTGGAAAATCTGCTGACTTTGTGAAGGGGACTGGGGACTTCGTGATGTTCCCTTATGAATTGCCACAGTATATGGGGGTGTTTATGAATATGGAATCTCCAAAAACTGAGGATCGACGTGTGAGGGTTGCTTTGCAAAAAGCTGTGGACAAGGAGGAGCTTCTCGCTCTTCTTGAGGATAAAGTGGGGGTAGACACTCCATTGATGCAATTGAATCAAACTGAGTGGATCTATAAGTCTGACATGGCTCAGGCAAATGGCTCTATATATGACGCTGGATATCATTACGAGGATTTGACCAGTAAGTACCGGGCTAGTTCTATTGGTGATGTTTTTGAGCTGGATTTCTTGGCTCGAGAATTTCCTGAAGGATCGCCGCAATCTCAGGAGACTGCGTTGGTTGCAAATTATTTGAAAGATCGATGGGAGGAGATTGGAATCAAGATTGATCTACAGATTCTCCCTGTTGCTGAACTGAATGAAAGAATTATGGATCGAAGTTACGATCTTTTGTTTGTTGGGCAAACTCTTGGTTACAATTTGGACACTTACAGTTATTGGCATTCGACTCAGGTTGGTGCAAATGGGCTCAATTTGTCTAATTACAAGAGTTTTCATGTGGATTCGTTGATTGAGGACGTTCGAATGACTTTTGACGTTGAGAAGCGTGAAGCGAAGCTCAAAATGATTGCTGAGAGATTGGCGGAGGATGTTCCTGCGATTTTCTTATACAAACCTGTCTATTATTATGCTTCAGACGGAAAGGTGAATGGTATCGATATGAAAGGCGTTTCTTTCCCTTCTGATCGATTCTCTAGGGTAAATGAATGGATGTTTGATTTGTAAGATGATTTTTTGGTCGGGAATTTCAGCTTTACTTCTGGAGTGATTTTCGGTATCTATTAGTGGCGCATATTGCGTGATTTTACGAAATTAACAAAAAAAACATGAAAGTTATTCTAAATAAGGATATTAAAAAAATTGGTTACAAAGGAGAGATTATCGAGGTAAAGGACGGATATTTCCGAAATTTCCTTTTCCCTAAAAATCTAGCTTCTATTGCAAGCAAAAAAGTTCTTGAATTGGCTGAGTCTCGAAAGGACAAAGTTGTTTTGGAGAAAAAAAGACTTTTGGAGAATATCCAAGATGTTTTGAAAAAAATGGCTGGTTTGTCTGTAGAGATTTCTGCCAAAGTAACAGATAAAGAAACTCTTTATGCTGCTGTTTCGACTAGTGACTTTGTTGCTGTTGTCGAAAAGGCTTCGAATGTAAAATTGGAGGAAAGTTATGTGAAATTTGCGGAACCGGTCAAAACCCTTGGAGAACACAAGGTTATGGTCGATTTTGGAGAAGGTCATGAATCTGAGATTACTTTGAATGTGGTCAAAGCTTAATTGCGCGCAAGCGTTTTTCTCTTATGAAAAAAGTTTTAGCGGTGGATTATGGTGCGAAACACATTGGATTGGCTTCTGGTGATGATTCGAATCGTATCGCTTTTCCTCGTGATGTGATTATGCGGCGCGATGATGATCAGGCTCTTGCGGCTCTTTTGGACGTGGTTCGAGAAGGGGAGTATGGGATGGTGGTTTTTGGGGCTCCACTCAATATGGATGGTGGGAAGAGTCGGCAGTATGAGGTCACCATGGAGTTTGTTGAAAAGTTTCGGGTAGCTTTGGTGGCTGGTGGTGAGAAGGTTGGGCGAGAGGTTACAGTAGAGGTGATTGATGAGAGGTTGTCTAGTTTTGAAGCTGATGAGATGTTGGAAGGTTTTGAAGGTACTGGTATGCGGAAAAAAGAAGGAGATAGGGATGTGATGGCTGCGAAGGTGATACTGGAAAGGTGGCTTGAAGGGGGGGTGTAGTTTTTATGGGTTTTGTGTGATTTTCTCTGGCCGGATTGACTTCTGGGTGTTTTTATTCTATAGTTCTGCCGTTTTCTGGCTGTTTTTCATAGGATTCAGGCTTATGTTTGTATTCATGGAACTTTGGACTTGAGGCTTTGGTGCTTCGTCAATGGCTTGCAGAACAGTTCTTTGAAAACTCGTATTAAATTATTTTATTTAGCTAAGGCTTTCCTTTTAGGTTGCTTCCTGTTGTGGGGTGATTGAGGGTGGGGAAGTTGTTTGAAAGGAAAGTTTTAGCGTTTGTCTGGTTTTTCTTTTGCAGTGTACGGTGATCTTAACTAAGGAGTTAAGAAGATCATTGTACTGTCCGGACGCTTGTTGTGTCTGGAATTTGCTTTAGGAGAATTGGGCGAGGAGACTTGGTGCTTTGCTTTGCGAAAACCGAACGAAGGAGAAAGGTGATGAGCTTTACGTATGACGAGGATCCGAGACGTGGACGACGTGGAATGGTTAAACTGCCCTGGGGGCCTTGGGTTCCGACCTGGGTTCCAATTGGGGCAGTAGTCCTTCTCTTGGCCTTGTTGGCTTCTGTTCGCGAGAGCGGGCAGGAGCTGAAGGTGAAGTCCTCCTGGGACTCCATGGAGACCTGGGAGCAGGAGATGGCGCCGGCTGTGCCTGACCTCCTTCCAAAATGTCCGGAGGGGCAGGCCTACACCGCGGAGTACGGTGGCTACGAATGCCATCGGTACGTGAGTGTCTGGAACGAGATGTACGACTGGGATTGCGGTCCCTGTATGTACTACTCTGACCTTGCCTGTGGACCGGGTTGCTATCCCGGCCAGGTTTGCTTGGATGGGCGGTGTCAGCAGCCGCTCTTCTTGTCTGACGAGAAGGACCCTTGCTTGGAGTCTCTCACGACTTCGCGTGCAAAAAAGGGTCCCTGGATCCTGGACAACCCTCTCTACGGCTTGATTCTGTCGTCTGAGGGGGACGGTTTTCTCTACGATCGGGGGCATCTTGACCCGTTCGTAGGGTGGGAGGACTACCAGGTTCCTATGGGGAGTTTCTCTTTCGGGGGGGACTTCTCGGGTTCGGCTGAGGACGAGGTCCTTCGGCTTCTCCAGGCTTACTACGAAGGATCCGGCTGGTCGCTGCCTGCTATCCAGCAGGTTGAGGCGAGGGCTTTGGACTTTGATGTCGTCCAGGTGATCGACTATACCTGGACTGACGCTGGCTCCACCGTTGACTATCGTCATTGGACCGGGCATGGTCCTGACGTGATCGAGTCGCCCCCGGTGATCTTCAAGGGCGCCCACATCTTTCGTTTCGGCGGAGGTGTTATGGGCGTGGGGGGCGGTGTTCCCACCATTCCCAGCGTTCACCACCTTAACTACCAGGGTGTCCTCGAAGAGCGACGCAAGAACCCTGGTTTCACCGGTCGCTAGTCCTCCTTTCCTATCTTCCCACAAAATCTACTACCGTCTCCTGATCAGATTGCGTCTCGGTGATGTCACCGCGGCTTGTCTTCTGATCAGGAGCTTTGAGGCTTTGGGGAAATCAACAATTTAATGCGAGTTCTTTCTTTCATCTTTCTGATTAGTTTTACTTGCTTTTTTCGCAAAAGTTTGTATAATAACAATCTGTAAAACATGTCAAGCCATGGACAGTATTTGGACAATTATAGGTTTAATTTTGGGGCTAACTGCTCTAATTTCGTTGATTTTGATCGTTTTTGTGAAAATTCAACGTGCAAAAAGACTACTTAAGGTAAAAAGGGTAGTCTTGCAGATTAGTGTCCCAAAAGAGCTGGAAACAGGTCCGATTGTTGCGGAACATATGTTTGCGACAATGCATGGTGTTCAGAGAAAAATTGGTTTTATGAAGAAGCTTCAAGGATTTACTCAAGAAAGTGTGAGTTTTGAGATTGCGAATATTGGAAAAACTATTAGGTTTTTTGTGGCTTTTCCCGAGAAATTGAGGAATTTAGTGGAAGGGCAGGTTTATGCGCAATATCCTGAGGCGGAGATTGTAGAAGTTGAGGATTATGCAAAAAAGACAGAGGAAAAGGGTTTTTCGAAGGCCGTTTCGGCTGAGCTTGCTTTTACTGATGCAGATATCTATCCAATCAAGAGGTATCCACAGTTTGAGGACAAATTGACTCGAGTTGCGGCAGATCCGTTGGCGGGTATTACTTCGACATTGACGAAGTTCAATGATCCGAATGAGGAGGCTTGGATTCAGTTGGTTATTAAGCCTTTGCCTGGCAAATGGAGGATAGTTCTGGTCAAATGTGTGAAGATTCTTTCGAAAGGACTTCTTATGGAAGTTGAATCGATTCAAAACTTTTATGCTCGAGCGTTTATTACAAGAAAAATCTGGCCAAAAGTTGTCTTCTTTCCAGTCTATATTGTCTTCTGGATAAGAGGGTTTTTTGTGAAAGCTGGATGGAAAGAAAAGAGAGGTCCTGATGCTGGAAGTAGTCACGATGATATGGATATCGAGCAGCAGACAACTATGAAGTCTCATGAACGTGAAACAGATATGGATGCGGCTATGGATAAGGTTGTGAAGCTGCTTTTTGATGTAAATATTCGTATTGTTTATTTGCCGAAAGATCCGGATAGAGAGTTGTCCCAGGTCAAGATTAACGAGATTGTAGGTTCGTTTATGCAGTTCAATTTACCTCATCTTAATGGGTTTAAATTGGCTGGGATCTCTTATGGTGAAGAGGGTGTGAGAAAGTATCGGAGACGTGATGTTTCTGATGGTATTGTGATGAATAATGAGGAGTTGGCGACTATTTTTCATCTTCCAAATCAGACTGTGAAAACTCCAAATATTGTATGGGTAAAGAGTAAAAAGCTTGAACCGCCTGTGGATCTTCCTTTGGAAAAGGATGATAACAAAGAGGATGGGTTTACGCTGATTGGGAAGACGAATTTCCGTGGGCATCGTGAAAAATTTGGGATTAAGGATGCTGATAGGAGACGGCACGTTTATATTATCGGAAAAACTGGTATGGGTAAGTCGACGCTTTTGGAAAACATGATTCAGTCTGATATTGAGGCTGGCAAAGGTGTTGGGGTTGTGGATCCTCATGGAGATTTGGCTGAGCGTGTTTTGGATTTTATCCCTGCGAATCGTACAAATGATGTGATTTTGATTGATCCTTCTGATCGTGATTTTCCTGTGGCGTTTAATATGTTGGAAAACGTTGATGCAGCTTACAGCTCGATTGTTTGTAGTGGATTGGTTGGAATTTTTAAGAAGATTTATGCTGATAGTTGGGGGCCACGTCTTGAGCATATTTTGAGAAATACTATTTTGAGTCTTTTGGAATATCCTGGAACTACAATGCTTGGGATTACGCGGATTCTTCAGGATGAGCGTTATCGTAAAAAGATTGTTGCTAAGATTCAGGACCCGATTGTGAAGGCATTTTGGGTGAGTGAATTTGAAAAGATGCAGGATAGGATGCGTGTTGAGGCGATCTCGCCGATTTTGAATAAAGTTGGGCAGTTTCTTTCGAGTCCGATCATCCGAAATATCGTGGGGCAGCCAAAGAGTGCTATTGATTTGAGATTTGCGATGGACAAGGGAAAGATTGTGATTGTGAATCTATCGAAGGGTAAGATTGGTGAAGATAATTCGGCTTTGCTTGGTTCGATGATTATTACGAAATTTCAGTTGGATGCGATGAGTCGTGCTGATATTCCTGAGAAGGATCGTAAAGATTTTTATCTTTATGTGGATGAGTTCCAAAACTTTGCGACTGATGCGTTTGCTACGATTCTTTCTGAGGCTCGTAAGTATAAGCTCAATATCACAATGGCGAATCAGTATGTGGCGCAGATGCCTGATGAGGTGAAGGATGCGGTATTTGGTAACGTGGGAACTCTTGCTTCGATGCAGGTGGGTTTCGATGATGCTGAGTATATTTCGCAGCAGTTTGGTGAAGAAGTTTTGCCGGCTGACTTGGTTGGAATGAACAAATTCACAGCTTATTCACGGCTTCTTATCGACAATATGCCTACTAGCACATTCTCGTTTGATACTCTTCCATCTCCAGAGGATTGCAAGGTAGACGAAAAGAGACGAGAGATGGTACGAAAAACTTCGCGTGAACGATATTCAAACAAGCGTTCGGTTGTTGAAGACAAGATCAACCGATGGAGTCAGGTTGGTGGTGCTGAGTAGATGTGGGTTTTGAGTTTGCGATTATTTCATCAACGCTTTGATTCCTGGCAACGTTTTTCCTTCTAAGAATTCCAATGAGGCTCCGCCGCCTGTTGAGAGGTGGGTGAAACTTTCGACTGGGATGTTGAAGTCTTTGATTGCGTTGATGGTGTCGCCGCCGCCGATGATTGAGGTGCATTCGTGTTTTGCGATGCAGTTTGCGATTGTTCGTGATCCTGCTTGGAATGCTTTTTTCTCAAACATTCCTACAGGTCCATTCCAGACAACTGTCTTTGATTCGGTGATGATGTTGCAGAATTTCTCTGTAGACCATTTTCCGAGGTCAAACGCCTTCATATCCCCGATGAAGTCTTCGACTGGTACATCGGCTGTTTCTGCGTCGTCTGTGGCCTCTGAGGCTGCTACAAGGTCGTGTGGGACGATGATTTTGGTGTGGTGTTCTTGGCATTCCATCATGATTTCGCGTGCGAGCTCAACTTTGTCGTGTTGGACTAGTGATTCTCCGAGGTTGTAGCCTGATGCAGTGAGGAATGTGTTTCCGATTCCTCCTCCGACTAGGATGTGATCGGCTTTGCCGATGAATGTTTTGATGATTCCGATTTTTGTGTCGATTTTTGCGCCACCTAGCACGAGAGTGAGTGGGTGAGTTGGATTTTCTAGTAGGGGAGCGAGTGCTGAGACTTCTTTTTGCATCAAGAATCCTCCATATGCTGGTAGATGATCTGCAAGTCCTGCTGTTGAGCTATGTCTTCTGTGTGCTGTTCCGAATGCGTCGTTGACGTAGATGTCTCCGAGGGATGCGAGTTCTTTTGTGTATTGTGTTGTGCACTCTTCTTCCTCTGCGCGGAATCTGACATTTTCTAGGATGAGGATTTCCCCGTTTCGGACGGCTTGGACTTCTTCGTGTGCGTGATCGCTTGTGATTGCGTCTGATTTTTGGACTTCTGTTTCTGGGAGAAGTTTTGCGAGTTCTCTTGCGATTGGGTCGAGTCTGAGTTCGTCGACGATTTGTCCTTTTGGTCGTCCGAGGTGACTTAGTAGGATGAGTCTAGCTCCTTTTTCTAGGAGAAAGTTGATTGTTGGGAGAGCTTCTACGATTCTTGTGTTGTCTTTGACTTCTCGGTGTCCGTTCTCGTCTGGTTCAGTTAGAGGAGTGTTGAAATCTACACGCATCAAGATGCGTTTTCCTTGAATCTCTGGAATGTCTTCTATGGTTTTGATTTGCATGGCAGTAAAAGTTATTTATGTTTGTACTGCCTCCATTCTATTGGATATTTTTTATAATTCTAGTCTAAGTCATTTGGGAGAACCCAACGATCTTCTCGTCCCAAAACCATTGCTAATTGATTGTGTGTGTCTACTTGCTGTTGGAGAACTGTGTAGACTGCTTCTGTTGCCGCTCGCAATCGTTGGAGTGCGTGGTTGTGACCTTCTGCTTCTGGGGTGCTCAAGTACGCCAAGTCATTGTCTGCCAACTTCTGAAGGTCTGGATCTTTTGTGTTTATTCTTGAGCCCATTCTTGTTTCTTTTTGAACTCTTTCCAAAGTTTCTTCAGCATGCTTGAGTGCTTCGAATATATCTCGTTGAACTTGCAATGGGTCTTGATCGCTTTCCCTCATTGCTTCCATGCTGACTTGGTCAAAATCCCATCCAGCATCACGGGCTGCTTCCAAGTTTGGACCTGTTGGGAAGTGACGAACTACCTCGTCTTCGTCTGGGTCATTTGTTGGGAAGTAAAATAATTTTCCCATTTGCCCGCTGGTTGGGTTTTGAGATTCTTCTGCAGAATGATCTGCGGAGGTGTCCGGAGAATGATCTGATTCTGCGGCTGATGATGTTTCTGGTGACATAGTGATTTGTGTTAAAAATTTATAAAAAAACAACCTCGTTTTGCGAGGCCTTAGGGGGGATAGATATTAGTTAAGACCTCACGAAATAATGAGTAGCACTACAATTCCCAGAATTGAAATAAGTGAAAAACCAGCTTTTAGCCCCATTTCTGAGCTTTTGAAGAATGTTGTTTTTGTGTGTGCTTGGTTTTCCATAAGTATTTCTTGTTGTTGGTATCCTTTCTACTCTTAAAACTAAGATATACAAGTTTTTTTACAGATTGAACGTTGACTTGTTTGCAAAATTATTGTTTGATTTTTGCTTGAATTAGGGCCGCTTCTGCGAAAGATTTTCCTTTGTTTAGGCCGTCTTTTGATGATCTGTTTTTTGCTTGGTCTTCGTTGTCGCAAGTGAGGACTCCAAAAATTATAGGGGTTTCGAGAGAGAGCTGAACGTCCATCAATCCTCGGTATGTTTCGTTGCATACTTGGTCATAGTGGCTTGTTTCGCCCTTGATCACTACTCCGAGAGCTATTACTACGGCTGGGCTTGTGCTTTTGATTCGTGCTTGTGCTGCAAAGGGGAGCTCGAGCGTTCCTGCGACTCTTGTTGTTGTGATGTTTTCTTCTGAGACGTTGTGTTTTGTGAGGGTTTCTATTACGTTTTCGAGAAGTTCTAACCCTAGAGAATCATTGAAATAGGGCAAAAGTATCTCGACTTTGACGTCTTTTGATTCTGGTATCTCTGGTTGTGTTTTAGATAAATCCACGATCTTTTAGGTAAAAGTATTTGGTTTCGCCTTCTTTTTTGTTTAGGAGAGCTTCTACGTGTTTTGCGATTGCATCGAATTCGAGGTTTGCTTGGTTTCCGGGTTCGAGCGCGGATAGGTTTGTGTTTTCTAGGGTGTGTGGGATCAATGATACTTCAAAATATTCGTCTGTGAGTTTTGAAATTGTGAGACTTACGCCGTTGATTGTGATTGAGCCTTTGAGTGCGAAGTATTGGATTTGTTCCAATGGAGTCTTGAGTCGTAGGATTGTTTGGGTTTTTTCTTCTCTTTTTTCTAAAACTTCCGCTGTTGTGTCGACGTGGCCTTGGACTAGATGTCCGTCGAATCTGTCTCCGAGTCTCATTCCTGCCTCTAGGTTTACTTCTTGGGTTTCTTTTAGTTGAGAGAATGTTGTGTGGGATGTAGTTTCTTCCATCACTTCGAATGTGGCTGAATCAGGGGTTATGGCGGTGATTGTTAGGCAAACTCCGTCGATTGCGATTGATCCGCCGATTTTTTTGTCTTCAAAAAACTTATCAGCATTGATTGTGATTTTGAGACCTTGGTCTGATTTGTCGATTTTTTCGACTTTTCCTATGATTTCGATGATGCCTGTGAACATTCTTTTTGGTTAGCTCCAGAAGTGTATAGGAAAAAGTCCGAAAATTTAAGGTTTTTTTAAGCGTTTTGTAATGTCCGTCTGCTAACGTGAAATTGTTTTATTATTTAACCCAACAAAAATGCGTAGTTTAAACAAAACTATGTTGATCGGTTACCTTGCTGCCGACCCTGATATAAAGGAGTCAGCGAGCGGGGTTTCTGTGACAACTTTTCCTGTTGCGACGAATCGTGATTGGAAAACGACTGATGGTGAAAAAAAGGAAGCTGTTGATTATCACAAGGTGGTGGCTTTCCGTGGACTGGCGACTGTTTGCGCTGAACACCTGACAAAGGGAACTCCTGTTTATGTGGAGGGACGTCTTCAAAACAACCATTACGAAAACAAGGATGGTAAAAAGTATTTCTTTACTGAGATGGTTTTGGACAATCTCAACATTCTTTCTTTCCGAAGGAGAGGGGGAAGGGTTGAAGTTGATGTGAAAGAAGTTGCTGATCAGTCTAATGTGGCGGCTGCGGAAGCTGCTGTTGAGGCTTATCAAAAAACTCAAGAGGAAGAAAAAGAGCCAGTTGCGGCATAAAATCCAGGTGTATGACATAGGTAGGAAAGCGGCTTTGACTTTAGGAGGCCGCTTTTCTATAATCTAACGGAAAGAACTTCCCCTAATAACCTCATTCAAATGAATAAAAAGATTTTAAGTTTTGCGGTGATCATCGTTTTGGTTTTGCCGTTGCTTTCTGGTTGTCTAAAAAAAGATAGGCCTGAGGCTGTAAATAAGACTCAGCGACAAATTGTGGTTTACAACCTTTATGATGATGAAGACGTGATCAAAAAAATGATTGCGCCGTATCAAAAAGAGAATCCGTATACTGAGATTATTTACAAAAAATTCAACGATTATGCGGAATACGAGAAATTGATTTTGAATGAATTGGCTGAAGGGGAGGGGCCGGATATTTTTGCTATGCCGAATTCTTGGTTTTTGAAAAACAAGAAGAAATTGGCGCCGATGCCGGTAACTATGGGGAATGTCGATGTTGTTCGAGCGAATTATGTTGATGTGGTTTCGGATGACATGATTTTTACTGATGCAGATGGAATTGAACAGGTTTGGGGATTGCCTATGTATGTGGATACCTTGGCTCTTTATTACAATGATGATCATTTTGAGGATAAGCTTCCTGAGATTGGTGTTCCTTCAAAGACCTGGTCTGGAATCGTGAGTAATGTTTCTAAACTAAATACTTACGGAGAGGATGGTGAATTGACTGTTTCAGGGCTAGCTATGGGAACTACTGATAACGTTTCTTATCCTGTGGATATTTTGCATTCTTTGATGATTCAATACGATACTATTTTTTATGATGAGTTGGTGAGCAAGGCTGGGTTTGATTCTCAGACTGCCGAGGAGGCTTTGAAGTTTTATTTGAGTTTTGCTGATTCTGCCCAGAATTATTATTCTTGGGATGAGAATTTTGCTACTGGCGAAGACTATTTTGATGGCGATGTTTCAGCTTTCGTTCAAGGCGAGCTTTCTATGATGTTTGGGTATGCGGGAACTTATGATTATTTGAAATCTCAGAGGTCTATTGCCAAGTCAAAAGGACTAGATGTAATAGATGCAAATGTGATCAAAATTGCGCCTTTCCCTCAAGTTTCTGTGTCGAGAGAGGGCACTTCAAAAAGAGATGTTTTGGGTAGTTATTTCTCTTTGGGAGTTGCTTGGACAAGTGAGAATCCTGAGACTGCTTGGGATATTATTGCTTATTTGACTGGGCCTGACGCGGAGACTGTTTATTTTGAAGAAACTCACAAGGCGACTAGCCGTCGAAGTCTTATCAATGAACAAAAGATGCATCCGATCTATGGAGTTTTTGCTGATCAAGTTGGGTTTGCGGAGAGTTTCCCTGTTGCTGATGTGCTTAGATATTATGAGATTTTCGAGACTTTGATTGAGAATACTGGCCGAGGCCAGATTCTTCAAAACGCTCTGACAGAAGCTGATGACAAGATTGAGGAAATGCTTCCGGCGAGTGGATACAGGGTTCCGATCGATGAAGAGTATTACAAGAATCTAGAGGAATAGTGTTACGAGAATAGATCTCGATTTCCGTTGAGAAATTCTGCCGCGCTCATTGGGTTTTTGCCTGGTGCTTGGAGTTTTGTTGGTAGTAGAAGGTCTGTGCCTGTTTTGAGAGCGATTGTTTTTTTGTCTAATTCTGTGTTCTTTAGGGCTGTTTTTGCTTCTAGGATTTTGATTGTTTTGTCTTTGATTGTGAGGAATGTTCCTGGCCAAGGGTTGAGAGCTCTTATTTGGTTGAGGATTTCTTGTGCTGGTTTCTTGAGGTCTATTTCGCCGTCTTTTTTCTCTATTTTTCTGCAGAATGTTGCTTTGTGGTCTTCTTGAGGGATTGGAGCGAGGGAATCTTGTGCGATGTCTCTGAGTACAAATGGTAGGAGTTGTGCTGCTAGCGCTCCGAGCTTTTCTGTGAGGGTCGTGAGAGTGTCTGATGGGTCGATAGGGACGCGTTGTATTAGGTGTACTGGTCCGTGGTCGAGTTCTTCGTCGAGTTTGATAAATGCTACGCCTGTGTCTTCGTCTCCGTTGAGTAGAGCTTCTTGGATAGGAGAGGCTCCTCGGTATCTTGGTAGAAGTGAAGGATGAACGTTTACGCATCCGTATTTTGGTAGTTCTAGGAGAGCTTCTGGAATCAATCCTCCGTATGCTGAGACGATTATTACATCTGGAGCCGGGGTTGCGTTTGATAGTTCTTTTATGAATTCTTTGGTGAGTTTTTCTGGTTGGAGAATTGGGAGGTCGAGCTCTTCTGCTGCTGTTTTGACAGGTGAGGGAGTGATTTTTTTGCGATCTCCTGGTTTGTCTGGTTGGGTTACTACTCCGAGAATGTTAAAGAAAGGGTCTTGTGAAAGAACCTTGAGAGCTGGGACTGCGAATTTTGGCGTTCCGAAATAGTGTAAATTCATGGTGACAATATACATGAAAAGATCTTTCTCATACAACACTTGCGTTATTCTTTAAAACCTGTATAATACCTTCTAAAAAATTTTAGATTATGAAGGACGAAAATTACGACAATTTGTGGGGGAAAATCCAAGAATCAGAAAAAATTCTGATAATCGGTCATAGGAAACCAGATGGAGATGCTTTGGGGTCGATGTGTGCTATGAAATTGTGGCTCGACTCGATAGGGAAGGACTCAACAATGGCTTGTATCGACAAGCCTGCTTCAAGATATAGTTTTATCCCTTTGATCGATGAAATCACTAATGCAATGGATCCTGCGGCTTATGATTTGATTGTGATGGTGGATTGTGGAGCTCATTATATGTCTGGGTTTCATGTTGAATATCCGGAGATCTTGGAAAATAAAGAAAAGCTGATCAATATTGACCATCATGCTTCGAATGATGATTTTGGAGGTTTGAATATTGTGGATGAATACGAATCGTCTGCGACGATGATTATTTATGACATTTTCAGGTATTTTGACATAGAGATTACTCCTGAGATCGCAACTTGTTTGCTGACTGGAATCTACAATGACACGGGAAGTTTTATGCATTCGAATACAAGCGAGGATGTGTTCCGCGTTTCTGCGGATTTGTTGGCAAAAGGCGCGCAGATTTCTCAAATGATAAAAGCGCTTTTCAAATCTATGTCTGTGAATTCGATGAGGTCTTGGGGGAAGGCATTGATGAACGCAAAGGTGACTGACGACAATTTCGTTCTTTCGGTTGTAAGGGAAAATGAACTTCTTGAGACTCAAGATTCTGAGCAGCTTGGAGGTGTGATCGATTATCTGAACATGGTTCCGAATGTAAAATTTGCGATGTTGCTTAAGGAAGAAAGAGGACAGATAAAAGGTTCCTTTAGAACGAAACGTGATGACGTTGATCTTTCGAAAATTGCTGCGTTGTACGGGGGTGGGGGACATCCAAAAGCTTCTGGGTTTGCAATGAATGGCCGAATTGCAGATTAGTTTTTTCTATGTTAAAGTTTCGCCGATTGTTAACCCTTTTTCTATGTTAAAAGCTCTCATTTTAGCTATCATAACTTTTTTGTTTAATGCGATATTTATTTTCACTTTTAGTTATTTTTTGTTGTTGAGCAGTTTTTTTACTGCTGATGTTTATGAGGATAAGCCGTCTGATCTTGTTTACAATATTTCCGGTGAAGTTTTCGAAATGATTCCTGGGATTCCTGATGATATTAGTAAGGAGGATTTTCAAGCTGTGATTTACAAGAATCTTAATTTGAGTGCGATTGATGATTTTGCGATGCAGCCTGATCCTTTGTTTGGGCAGCCTATTTTGTCTCGAGGTTTTATGTGGACTGTTTTTTGGATGTTGTTTGCTATTGAAGCTTTGTTGTTGCTGGTGGGGTCTCTTGTGCTTCATAAACCTTGGCATCGTTGGGTGCGTTGGATTGGAAAGGTTTTGGTGAGTGGTGCTTTGACTGTTTCGGTGATGTATTTGGTAGTTTATTTTGGTGGAGAATGGGTTGTTTCTAGGATGGCTGAGGGTGATGCTATGGTTGGAGAAATTGTTGGGGGATTGTATAAGGGAGTTGCTGAAACCGCTTTTATTTATGCGGGAATTGTTTTGACAATTGGACTGTTACTATATGGTTGGGCAACGTACGGAAAACGTAATGATTTTTAAATTTTAATAATGGAAGATACTCTTCAAAAAATTGAAACGGAAGTAAAAGGATGTTCGGCATGTCAGCTTTCTGCTGGACGAACAAATGCTGTTCCTGGGTATGGAAATTCAAAGGCTGAGATTATGTTTATCGGAGAAGGTCCTGGACGAGACGAGGACAAAAAAGGGGAGCCGTTTGTGGGGACTGCGGGCAAGCTTTTGACCAAACTTATAGAGAGTATTGGGTTGACTCGTGAGGATGTTTTTATTGCGAATGTTGTGAAATGTAGACCGCCTGATAATAGGGATCCGTTCCCTGAGGAGATCAAGGCTTGCTGGCCTTATCTTTCTCGCCAAATTCGTGCGATCAAACCAAAAATAATTGTAACTCTTGGACGACATTCTATGGGGCGATTCTTGGACGATCTAAAGATTTCTGAGGTTCATGGACAGGCAAAGATTTACAAAGGGATTTGGCAGCCACAACAGGTCTATCTGCCTCTTTATCATCCTGCTGCTGCGCTCTATGATCCAAAGAAAAAAGATGTACTTTTTGATGATTTCAAAAAGATTCCTTTAATTCTAAAAAAACTATCTCAACCTCAAGCAAAAAATGATGAGTCATAAGAAATATATTCTGATTATTGGGCTGACTGCTTTGTTGTCGTGGGCTGCTTTTGCTACTGTGATTTTCAAATTCAATCCGTACGAGTCTATCTCTTTGGCGTTGGTGTTTTTTTATGTGAGTTTGTTTATTTCTCTGAGTACGACCTTTACTTTACTTGGATATTTTTTCCGACTTTGGTTGTATCGGAATGAAGTTTTTTACCTGCATATCAACATTTCTCTGAGGCAGGGGATTATCCTGAGCTTGATTGCTGTTTGTTGTTTGATTTTGTTAATGCTAAATGTCCTGACCTGGTGGTCGGGCGGTTTGTTGATACTTGCAGCTTCATTATTGGAATTCTACTTTACATCTCAAGAGGTGATGTAGGGACAGGGGTGAGTTCTGGGTATTCTGGGAGATCCAGGACACGCCAGTTTGATATTGGCCAAAAAGAAACCCATGCTTTTCCTTCCATGAGTGATTTTGGGATGAAGGCTTTGTCGATTCCGTTTTTGCATGAGCTGTCGAAGCAGCTTCGTGAATCCGTGCTGTGTTCTCGATTGTCTCCGAGTAGGAAGTATTCCTCTTCTGGTACTTTAAAAACTGAGTATGTAGATTTTGCGTAAGTTCGGCCTTTGTTTTCGTGATTCAAATATACTTCGTCTAGTTTTGTGCCGCGTGGGTTTAAGTCATTTGTGACGTAAACTTCTCCGTTTAAAATTTCCACTGTTTCTCCTGGGAGGCCTATTACTCTTTTGATGAAATATTTCTCGTCTGAGTGTTTTGGGGTGAAAACTACGATGTCTCCACGTTCTGGCTCAGTGACGAAATATTTTGCTTTATTTAGAACTACTTTCTCTCCGAATTCTTGGGTGCATTCTCCGTCGATCAGATTCATGGTGTCGCACATTGAAGATCCATAGATGTCAAAAGGCGCCACCAAAAAGAAGTGGATTAGCAGGACTGTTCCTACGACGACTGCGACATTTACTACCAAATCGAGTACCCAAAGTGTTGATTTCTTCATGGCCCAAATGTTACTTGTTTTCTTGGAAAAGTAAAGAATTTGTTATATAATTAATATATGGATATCAGGTATATTTTGTATCGTAGACATCTAGATGAAGGGGAAGAAATTTATGACGTTGCTTATCGTCATTGGTTGATTCTGAAGAAGAAGGTTTGGAAACCTTTTTTGTTTTGTATTTTGCCTTCAGTTCTTTTGTATATCTTTTTGCCGATGTTGTGGCCTGTGGTTATTCCTTGGTTTGCTTTCGGAATTGCTTGGTATATTTTGAAGTTTTTTGAATGGTATTACGATTGTCTTCTGATTACGAATATTGGATTGATTGATATTGAGAGACGTGGAGTTTTTGATAATACTTCGAAGAGAATTGAATATCACATGATTGATGGTATTTCTTATCAGATTACTGGATTTTTGCCGACTGTTTTGAATTATGGAGATATGATTATAGATAAGCTTGGTGCGGGCGTGCAGATTAATCTAAAAGATGCAGCAAATCCTCGTCGTGTAGATCGCACTATCATGAAGCATCAAGAAAAATTCGTAAAATCGAAATCTTTTACCGATCATGAGAGTCTCAAAGGAATGTTGGCTGAAATGATTGCAACACACGCTAACAAAAAGAATCAATGACGGGATTGTTTTTTATAGCTGGTGGGATTTTGATGTTGGCTTTTTTTGTTTTGGGAGCTATTGCTGCTGTCAAACATCATAAACCAAAATTATCAAAGAGTGCTCAGAAATACGTGACCTCTCATTGGTATCGGATTTTGGATTCTGTTGAGGCTGATGCAAAGCATGCGGTGATGGAGGCGGACAAGCTTCTTGATTATGTTTTTGAGAGAAGGGTTGGTGGAGCGGCGAAAGGCCTACGGCTTTCGCTAGGAGAGAAATTAAAAAAACACAAGGGACATTTTTCTGATTTGAATGGTGTGTGGGATGCGCACAAACTTCGAAACAAAATCGCACACGAAATGGGATTCAAGGTGTCTCACAAGGAAGCCAAGATTGCCCTTGGACGATTCAAAAAAGCTTTGATGGATTTGGGTGCTACTTTGAAGTAGAATTGGCCTATGAATGATCTTGCTACGAATCATCGATTTATTTTGGGAATTGCGGGGAAGCCGGCTTCTGGGAAGTCTGAGGTTTTGAGTGTTTTGGGCGATGTTGGATGGCGGCCGATTGACGCGGACAAGATTGTTCACGATTTGTATCGAGAAGGGGAGCCTGGTTGTCGCAAGATTGTTGATTTTTTTGGTGAAGATTATTTGTCGGAAAATGGGGATGTGGATCGAGTGAAGCTTCGAGGTTTGGTTTTTGATGATCTTCGCAAATTAAAGATTTTGAATAATTTGATTCATCCGCTTGTGCATTCTGAGATTTTGGCGCAGATTCAGGCGGTGTCTGGAGAAAATGTTGCGATTGAGGCGATTCATTTTGATCCTGCGGTTTTTGAGGAGATTTTGGATGGGGTTTTGTATGTCGAAAGAGAAGAGGCTGCGTTGCGTGAGGTTCTCGAAGGGCGGGGATTGTCTGATCGTCAGATTGACGGGGTTTTGGGGGCTTTTGTCGAGCCTTTTGCAAAGGATTTGGTGATAGAGAACAATTCTTCTTTGGAGGAATTGGAGAAAAAAGTTATAATTTCGATCGATAAGTTAATTTCATAATTTACAACTATGGCTGGTGGCGAATTGGAAGCAGTGATTGGATTGGAAATTCACGCGCAGATCTCTACAAAGACCAAGATGTTTTGTCGATGTGACAATGACTCTTGGGAAAAAGCCCCGAATGTAAATGTTTGCCCGGTTTGTATGGGATTCCCAGGTCAATTACCTGTGTTGAATGAAGAGGCTTTGCGAAAGGGGATTATCGCTGCGCTTGCTTTGAATTGCGAGATTAAGGAGTTTTCGAAGTTTGATCGAAAGAATTATTTTTATCCAGATTCCCCTAAGGGATTTCAGATTTCTCAGTTTGATCAGCCTGTTTCTGAAGGTGGTGAGCTCGAGATTGATGTAGATGGGAAGAAAAAGAAGGTGCGAATTACAAGATTGCATCTGGAAGATGATGCGGGAAAACTGACGCATGTTCGTGATGGATCTTTGGTTGATTTTAATAGATCTGGAACACCTCTGATGGAGATTGTGTCTGATCCTGATATTCGAAGTTCTGAAGAGGCGAGTGCTTATGCACGATTGGTACAGCAGATTTTGCGTTATGTTGGGTCGAGCGAAGCGGATATGGAAAAAGGGATGATGCGTTTTGATGCTTCTGTTTCTATTCGAGAAAAAGGTTCTAAAAAACTAAATAATAGGTCGGAAATTAAGAATCTCAATTCTTTTCGGGCGCTTGAGCGAGCTATTGATGTGGAGATTGATCGGCAGAAGGATTTGTGGGCTGACGGTAAGGCGCAGACTGAGGATCTGACTGTTGGTTGGAATGATGATAAGGGTGAGATTTTCATCATGCGTACGAAGGAAGGGTCTTCGGATTATCGATATTTCCCCGAGCCGGATGTACCGCCTGTGATTTTGAAAAAGAAGGATGTGGATGCGTTGCGGAGCGAGATTCCTGAGCTTCCTTTTGTTCGTCGGGAGCGGTTTGTGGCGGATTACGGGTTGATCGACGATGATGCGCGGATTTTGACTTCTGACCGAGACTTGGCTGATTATTATGAGAAGGTTGTGGAGATTTGTGGTGATGCAAAGCTTGCGAATTCTTTTGTTACTACTATTTTGATGAAACATTTGAAGGAGGAATTGATTGGGGTTAGTGATCAAAAGGTGACAGCCAGGATGATGGGTGAGCTTTTGAACTTGGTTGTGGATGGAGATATTTCGAATAATGTTGCTAAGGCAGAGGTTTTTGACGAGATGTATGAGAGTGGGAAATTGGCTTCTGAAATTGTGAAGAAAAAGGGTTTGAAACAAATTTCTGATACTGGTGAATTGGAAAAGGTTTGTAAAAAGGCTATTGAAGCTAATCCACAGGCTGTGGAGGATTTCAAAAATGGTAAAGATCGTGCGATTGGAGCTATTGTGGGGATGGTGATGAAGGAGACAAAAGGTCAGGCGAACCCTGGAGTAGTGGACGGGATAGTACGAAAAATGTTATAATATAGGTGTAATAAAATAAAAAAATAACCTCATTTTTTATGTTTGAAACCTCAACAGACGTGATGCACATGTCGTTTGCCGTTGGCTTTATCGTTATCGCGATATTTTTCTCTTTGGCGATGATGTATTTGGTCTTTGTCCTTAGAGATATCTCAAAAGTAACTCATGCTGCCAGAGATGTTGTCGATGGTGTAAGAACTTCTATTACAAGTCCTCTAAAAGCTATCTCGACTATTGGTGACAAGATCGCTCCTTATATCGAGGAGTATGTTGGGAAGAAAAGTAAGAAAAAGAAGTAGGCTACTTCTTCATCAAAATCTTGAACGGAAACTTAACTGTTGCGTTGAAGATTCTTTTGATTCTTCGAGGTTCTTTGTAGAGGCGGTAAGCCCACTCGAGTCCGTAGCGTCGGAATTTTTTTGGGGCTCGTGGGGTTTTTCCTGATATGAAATCAAATGCACCTCCTATTCCTGCTACTACTTTTAGGGTTGGGATTTTGTGCATGTTTCTGTGGATCCATTTTTCTTGGCTTGGAGCTCCGTATGCAACGAAGAGGATTTCGGTTTTTGCGTCGCGGATTTTTTTGACGATTTTGTCTTCTTGAGATTTGGTTGGTCGGCCTGCGTAGGTGCCTACTATTTTGAGAGTAGGGTAGAGCTTTTGGAGTTTTGCTGCGGTTTTTTCTGCGACTCCTTCGTCTGCGCCAAGCAGATAGACTTTTTTTCTTTTGTCTGCGGCTAGTCTGCAGATTTTTTTCATCAAATCCACTCCTGTTATTCTCTCAGGCAGCTCGGTCTTGATGTATTTTTGATCTACCGGAATTATCAATAGACTGACGAGCCATTGTGCGACTTTTTTGACTTTTGAATTGTGCTGACTTGCGAGGCGTTTGTATTTTGATGCCCAAAGAATTCCGATGCCGTCTGCGATGCTCATGTCTGCGCTGTTGATGATCTTCATATAGGCGCTGTCTTTTTGTGCTTTGAGGACTATTTCGGGATTTGGTGTGACGATGAAGTGTTTCTTTTTTGATTTTTCCGAAAGCCATTTCTCGATTTTACCAAGGGCTTCTTTCTCGGTTGTTTTATCGAAATTAACTCCTAAAACTTTTATTTTTTTTCGCATATGTAGATGAGGTTTTTACCTTTTTTCTTTTTAAGGATTTTGAAATGTGGATTGAGTAGGCGATCGAGCTCTTTTTCTTTGAATGCGTAGTAATAACGTGGAATTTTTTCTTTTCCCCATGGAATTATGAGGCCTCTTTTTTCGTGTTTTCCGAAACTATATAACCATTTCCAAATAGCTTTTACAACGTTCTTCTTGTATTTCTTTTGTTCGCGTAGATTCCAGACTGTCAGGAGTAGTTTGCCTTCTTTTTTGAGGATTCTTGCTAGTTCTGCGACTGCTTTTTTTCGTAGCTTGGTTGTTGGGATGTGGTGTAGGACTGCGATGCAACTTGCGACTTGTTGTGAGGCTGTTTGGAGTGGGATTTTGAGGATGTTGCCTTCGAGGAAGCGGGGTTTGAGTTTGTGTTTTGAGAATTGTTTTTTTGCTTCCTTTATGAGGGTTTTTGAATTGTCGATTCCGGTGTATTTTGGAAGTTTTTTTGTGATAAATTTGAAGAAACGGCCGTTTCCGCATCCAATGTCGGCTATTTTTGTGTTTTTTGCGATTAGTTTTTCGAAAATTACAAATTCTCCCCAAATGTTTTGACGAGTTTTTGAAAATTCCTCACCAATAAGGTTGTAAGTCTTCTTCACATTGTGCAATATGTCTCTTGAAAGTTTATTCATTGCAGACATTATATGAAAATTAAACAGATTGCGCGAGAGTTTATTCAGGAGGCGATCGAAAAAGGTATTTCGGATCGTCGGTCTTTGCAGCTTTTGAAGAATCGTTACTCGAGTAAATACGGGATTTCGCATCTTACGAGTATAGAGTTGGTGAGGGCTTATGAGGAGATGATAGGGGAGAAAGGAGGAGTTGAATCTGGGGATTTTGAAAGATTGATTCGTAAGCGTGCGGTGCGAAGTTTGTCTGGAATTGCGTCGGTGACAGTGATGACGAAGGCTTATCCTTGTCCGGGGAAATGTATTTTTTGTCCTTCGGAGGCGGATATGCCAAAGAGTTATTTGAGTAATGAGCCGGCGGTGATGCGGGCGATTTTGAATGATTTTGATCCTTATAAACAGACTGTTTGCAGGTTGGACGGGCTCAAGAAGCAAGGACATCCGACTGACAAGATTGAGCTGATTATTTCTGGGGGAACTTTTAATTATTATCAGAAGCGGTATCAGAGTGATTTTGTGCGGAATGTTTTTAATGGTTTGAATGCCGGGGGAGTGGACAAGAGTGGGCAGGGGAGTGGACAACTTACAAGGTCTTTGAAGGGTGCTCAACAGGTTAACGAGACGGCTGAAAATAGATGTGTGGGGTTGTCACTTGAGACTCGGCCTGACTACGTGACCAAGAGTGAGCTCAGAAGGTTTCGGGAGCTTGGTTGTACCAAGGTTGAGATCGGGGTTCAGTGTTTGGATGATGAAATTTATAAGATGAACAAGAGGGGACACAAGGTTGCTGATGTGCGTAGGGCAATGGGTTTGCTCAAGGACGCTGGGTTTAAGATAAACGTACATTTTATGCCAAATATGTATGGCTCTTCTCTAAAGAAGGATATGGAGATGTTTCAGGAACTTTTTGATGATCCGGATTTTCGGCCGGATTGGTTGAAGATTTATCCTTGTGTTGTTGTGCCTGGGGCGAAGTTGGAGAAGATTTTTCGGGAGGGTGGGCATACTCCATATACTGATCGAGAGTTGATTGATTTGTTGGTTAAATTTAAGGAAATTGTGCCTGAATATTGTAGGATTACTCGGTTGTATCGGGATATTCCTGCGGAGTCTATTGTTGGTGGTTCGAAGGTTTCGAATTTGCGTCAGTATGTGCAGGAAGACATGGCGAAGAGTGGTAAGAAATGTCGATGTATCAGGTGTAGAGAGGTGAGAGGGGAGAGCTATGAGGATGCTGATGTTGGGTTGGTTGTGCGTGAATATGATTCTTCGGGTGGGCGAGAATATTTCATTGCTTATGAGGATTTGAAAACTGATCGATTGATTGGATATTTGCGTTTGAGAATTCCTTCACAGCATTTTACAGGTAAAAAACATTGGATGGGGGACTTGGACGGAGCTTCTGTGATTCGCGAATTACATGTTTTTGGGCAGCAAATTGGGCTTGGTGGACGTGATGGTGGGGCTGGGCAGCACAAAGGATATGGGAAGAAATTGATTGAGGAGGCGGAGAGGTTGAGCAAGGAGGCTGGAGTTGGGAAATTGGCAGTGATTTCTGGGGTTGGTGTGAGGGAGTATTATAGGAAATTGGGGTTTGAGGATTTGGAGCTTTATCAGGTTAAGGGTTTGACATAGGATGTAGTTGTGGGTACAGTATTCTCCAAACTTAACTTGTATTTGTATGAGATATCTTAAGGGAGCTGATGATGTTTTCGTTGATCATAATGAGGGTGGGAAGTCTGGCTCAAGAAGCAATTCACATCGATCTGATTCTATGAAAAGGGCATGTGGGATTGCTATGTATGTTGCAGCTGCAGCCTTGGTGGTGGTGATGTGTTCTTGTGAGAGATGTGCCGATGATGTATCTGAAGGGGTGCAAAAACAAATTAAAAAAGTTCTTGTGGTTAAGCCTCAGGATTTTATAAAATAAGATTGATAATTGGATTTTAGAAATGAGAAATATATTTCGGAAAAAATCTTCGCGACTGACAAATGCAGATTTAGGAGTTGAAGAACCTGTTGGAACAGGGGAAATTGATCAGTTCCCAAAAAATCAAAGAACTTCTTTGGATGAGTTGCGTGGGGTTGATACTAAAAAAAGGAATGTGCGCACTACAATTCAAGAATACAGGGGGCGTGTGTTTGTAGGAGTCCTTTTCGCTTTGTGGCTTGTTGTAGGGCCTTTTCCTGGATATGAAATGAATAGAGTTAAAACTATGGTTGCGGATTGTGTGCGTTCTGGGGTTGGGACTGCTGTTATTAGCCCGGAGGGGGTAGGGGATTTAAATGAGGAAGAAAAAGGATTTGTTTTCCGGTGCGTGAAAGGTAGTGGTTCAATTTTTCCTTTAACACATAAGGATTCTAGGATCGAAGTGGCGATAGAACTTCTGAGGCGAGAGGAGGAGCGTAGAGTGGCTAGCTTGTTAGACAGGTAGGTTTGCACAATGTATCTTGTGCAAAGTAATGTATGGTGGTGAGAGGGGTTTGGGTGTTTTTGGTGAAGTTTGGTAGGTTTTATGTATTTGGTCCAAAGCATGACTTTGTCCTGTTTGGACTGTTCTATGTTTTTGCTTAGTTTTGTGTTTGGCAAATTGAGTATTTGGCTTGCGCTAGCCCTATTTTTGGAACTCGCGATTTAAGCGTTTTAAATAAAAAAGACGATGTTTGGGTCGTCCGTGGTGCCTGTTTTGGCGGGGATTTTTGTATATTTTGCCTAAAATGTCTTTGACATTTCCGGCTGTTAATCATTTACAAAAACTTCCTGCATATCCTCTATTTTTTGAATTATTTTTTGTGAATTTTCTAATGTGCTATCTTTTTCTAAAACTCGTTCGGCCTGGGCTCGCGCTTTGGCAATAGTTTTAGAGTCTGTCAAACTGGCCATTCTCAAATCGGGGATGCCGCTTTGGCGTATGCCGTAGATTTCGCCGGGTCCTCTCATTTCTAGGTCGATTTCTGCGAGTTTGAATCCGCTCGAATGTTCTTCCATTCCTTTTAGACGTTTTAGGCCCTCTTGCGATAGGTTGTTTGTGAATAGGAAGCAGTAGGATTGGTACTGTCCCCTGCCGACACGTCCTCTGAACTGGTGAAGTTGGGATAATCCGAAGCGTTCTGAGCCTTCTATTATCATAATTGTGGCGTTTGGGACGTCGATTCCGACCTCCACAACAGAAGTGGAAACGAGCACATTGATTTTGTTGTCGTTGAAGTCCCCCATTATTTGGTCTTTTTCTTCTTGTTTGAGGCGGCCGTGCAAAAGTCCGACGTTTAGGTCTTTGAATATGTGTCGTGAGAGGTTGTCGTATTCTTGTGTGACTGATTTGACCTCGAGTACGTCTGATTCGTCGATGAGGGGGCAGATTACGAAGGTTTGACGTCCTTTGAGGACTTGGTCTTCGATCCAACGGTATGCGTCTTGTCTTTTTTCTTCTGGAACTATTTTTGTGATGATTTCTTGGCGGCCTGCCGGCATTTCGTCGATAATTGATAGATCTTGATCTCCGTACACTGTAATTGCGAGAGTTCGTGGGATAGGGGTTGCAGAGAGGCTTAACAGGTGGGGACTGTCCCCTATTTCCTTGAGGGTGGCTCTTTGTTGGACGCCAAATCTGTGTTGTTCGTCGATGATTGCGAGTCCGAGCTTTTTGAATCCGATTTTGGCTTGGATCAGGGCGTGGGTTCCGATGACTATGTCGCAGGTGCCTGTTTTCATTTGTTTAATCACTTCGTCTTTTTGTTTTGCTGTTGTTGAGCCTGCGATGAATTGGATGTTTAGATTGTGGTCTCTTAAGAATGCTGAAAGTGATTGGTAATGTTGTTTGGCGAGGATTTCTGTTGGAGCCATGATCACTACTTGGTGTCCATTTTTGACTACGTTGAGGGCGGCTATTGCCGCTACTATTGTTTTACCTGAGCCTACGTCTCCTTGGAGTAATCTGTGCATTGGGAATGGGCGCTTCAGGTCTTCGAGGATTTCTTGGGTCGCTCTTTCTTGGGCTTTTGTGAGTTTGAATGGTAGGTTGTCGATGAAGTATTTTACTACGTCTTTTTGTATTGTGAGTTGCTTTTGATCTTTGCTTGCGATCTTTTGCCATTTCTTCTTTTTTAGGAGAACTTTTAGTTGAAGTAAGAAAAGTTCGTCGAATGCGAGTCGCTCACGGGCTTGTTTGAGAAGCATGTCTGACTCGGGGAAATGAACGTTTTTTATGGCTTTTTGGATGCTGATTAATCCTTCTTCTCTCAAGATTTCTTCGGGGAGATATTCTTCGTATAGGCGAACCCATTCGTTGATGAGTGGTTTGATTTTTTCTCTGAGCCATTTTGAAGTGATGCCTTCTGTTTCTGGATAGACTGGGACGATGCGGCCGGTGTGGAGTTGTTCTTTGTATTTGTCGAGGATCTCGTATGAAGGGGCTTGGAATGTGAGCTTGCCTGCTGCGAGTTTGAGTTTGCCGCTTAAGACGATTTCTTGGTTTCGTGGGAGCATTCTCAGGAGGTGTGGTTGGTTGAACCATACGACTTCTATGGATCCGGTTTCGTCGTAAAAGACGCCGCGGGTCATTTTGATTCCTGAGCGGGTTTTGATTGTGACGAGACTTTTTACTTTTCCCATTACTGTATTTACTTCATCGATTCTCATGTCGATGATGTTTACGTAATTGGAGTTGTCGGTGTATGCTCGTGGAAAATATTTAAGCAAGTCGTCGACTGTTTGAACGTTGAGAGTGGCAAGTTTATTTAAATGCTGTGTGTTAGTGCGTAGTGCTTGTTTGAGTGGAGTTTGGAGCATGTATTAATGTAGTTTTGAAGTACTCTTGATGTGCAACGTTTTTGTGTTTTCATTGGTTATCACGTTTTTGCCGGTTTGTTTTTCTATTTCGGTCCGAGCTTTTTTTGAGACTGTTCCACCTTCTCTTGCGATTTGTTTATTTTTTTCTAAGCCTTTTGGTTTTTTTGTTTTCGAAATCTCTTTTGTGGACTCTTCGGCTAACATATTCAAAACTAATTCGAGATTTGTCATGTTATCTCTCAAATTTTCTTTTTTTAGATTTTTTAATTTTTTGTAATCTTTTACACTTTGATCTGCCCAGGCTTTTGTAATTTCGTTTGTCAATATTGCAAATTCAAGGCCTTCTTTCATTCCTCTTTCTTGCCATTCGTCAGTTAATTCTTTGCGAATTTCGATGCTCTTTAATCTTAGGCTAATCCACTCTTTGGAATATCCTTTTTTGAGGTAAGTTTTTATGGCTCTCTCGAAGGCTAATTCTGGGTCTTCGGTCTCTTCAATTCGTTCGTAGCCAATTTTTGCTAGCCAAAGTTTGAATGGCTCTGCTTTTGGGGATGGGATGGATTGGATTAGTCGTAGCAATGTTTCTGTATCAGCTACATCAGTGAGGTATTTTTTCCCGTCTCCAGACTTTAATTTCAGTTGTCCGATTTTTTCGGACATCTCGCTACCTTCTTCTCTTAGCTTAATTTTTAGATCATTCCAATACTTTCTTGGTCTACTGCTATCTGTTAGTATGGTCACTACGTCTATTATTGAGAAATACCACGATTCCTTACTAGAATCCCATTTTCTTCTGACCTTTTTCTGGTTAAATAACGCTATTGTTTCTGATTTTTTCATGCCTTAATTGTAGGTGAGGCTTTACTCACCGTCAATGTTTTACTGTGGAAAGTGTGGCTAATGTGTTTTATCGTATATTTCTTATGTACTTACTTTCAGAAATTTTCTTTTTCCGACTTGAAGAAGTTTTTCAGAGGTGAGGTCGATCTTGTCTCCTATGTCAGCGATTTTTTTGCCGTCTACTTTTACTCCTCCTTGTTCGATCATTCGTCTTGCATCGCTTTTTGAACTGGTCATGCCTGTTTCTGCGAGGAGGTCTGTTAGGAGCCAGTTTGATTCTTTTAGTTTTTTGGTTTTGATGTCATTTGGGATTTCTTTTTTCTGGAATTGGTTTACGAAATCTTCTTCGGCTTTTAGCGCGATTTCTTTGCTGTGGTATAGAGTCACGAGTTCTTTTGCGAGTTGTATTTTGAAGTTTCGAGGATTTTCTCCGTTTTCCATGAGTTCTTTGATTGCTTCGATTTCTCCTGTTGGGACGTCTGTTGCGAGTTCAAAATATTTGACGATTAGGTCGTCTGGAACTGACATTGTTTTTCCGAATATTTCTTTTGGAGATTCTGTTAATCCGATGTAGTTGTCTAGTGATTTGCTCATTTTTTCTATGCCGTCTAATCCTTCTAGGATCGGGATTGTTATTACGGCTTGAATTGTTTTTGAGTTGTATGATTTTTGAAGGTCTCTTCCTACTAGCATGTTGAATAATTGGTCTGTTCCTCCTAGTTCAACGTCTGCGTCGAGCATTACTGAATCGTAGCCTTGCATTATTGGGTAGAGAACTTCCACCATTGAGATGTCTTGATCATTTTTGAGTCTGTTTTTGAAATCTTCGCGTTGCATGATTTGGCTGATTGTCTTTTTTGCAACTAGGTTTAAGATTTCTGCCATTGTCATTTTGCTAAACCATTCAGAGTTGTATCTGACTTCAAGTTTCTTTTTATCTAAAATTTTAGAAGCTTGTTTGATGTATTGCTTCATGTTTTCTTTGATCTGGTCTTCTGTCAGCATGACTCGAGTTTCTGATTTTCCAGTCGGGTCTCCGATTCTAGCTGTGTAGTCTCCTATTAGTAGGATTGCTTGGTGTCCTGCGTCTTGGAAATGTCTCATTTTTCGGAGAACTACTCCGTGACCGATGTGTAGGTCTGAGCCTGTTGGGTCTATTCCTAATTTGATTCTGAGTTTCTTGCCGCTCTTCAATTTTGCTTCTAATTCTTTGCGGACTATGACGTCTGAAACTCCCCTTTCGAGCAAAGTTTTGATGTCTGTTTTCATAAAAAAAGAGAGATTAATAGATGGAATAACGGGTTCAATATACGGGAAAACGGCTGTCTTTACAAAATAAAACGTTTAAAAAGTTGACAAACGTTGAAAAATCAGTATATTGTTAGTTTCCATGTTGAAGGAGACGCTTATACAAATAGGCTTCACCAGGAATGAGGCGAAGATTTACATCGCTCTGGTGGAACTGGGACCGCAGCCGGCGAATATTATCGCAAAAAAGGTGGTCCTGAACAGAACGACGATTTATCCGATTCTTAAGAATTTGATCAAGAAGAGCTTAATAAGCTCTTTTATTAAAAATGGTATCCAATTTTTCTCGGTACATGATGTGAATAATTTGTTGGCGTATATTGATAGGAAGAGGCGTTTTGTGGACCATCAGAGGGACTTTGTGATCGATATTATTCCAAAGATGGAGGAACTCCAGAGTTCTCTGAGTTCGCAGCCGAGAGTGCATTATTATGAGGGAGTGCCTGGTGTGGAAGCTGTTATGAATGATTGTTTGAAAGATTCGCGGCTTGCCGATCCGGATCCTGGCGGGGAGAGACCTCTTATTCTCTGCATTACTTCTCCGGAAAAATGGTTGCATTCCGATTTGAACCAATTTATTAAGGATTTTATCAAGGAAAGAGTGATTGAACTGAAAATGCCGATACGAACTCTTTCAAAAGACACCGCGGAAGCTCGGTGTTTTTTTGATGAGTATGCTTGTGATCCGGAAATGACTGAAGTGAGGTATATTCAGGATGATGGAAGTTTGTTTGATAATATTGTTCATGTTTATAATAACAAGGTCGCTATCGTGTCGCCGGAACGTGGATTTGAATTTGGCGTGATGATCGAAAGTGAGGAATTTGCCAGGACTCAGAGGAGCTTATTTGAGCTGGCCTGGAAGGGAGCATTAGTGCATAATGGCGAATATAACAATGATTATGAAGATTAGTATTAAAGGGGGTCAGGAAGGGGCGCGTTTGGACGCTTTTTTAGTTTCTGAGTTTCCGGACAGAACTCGCGCATATTTGCAAAAGTTGATTGTGTCTGGGGATGTTTCGGTTGCTGGAAAAAAGATAAAGGCTGGGTATAAAGTGAAGATTGGAGACGAGCTCTATATTGAGTTTCCTGAGCCAAAAAAGATTGATGTGAAGCCCGAAAAAATGGATCTTTCTATTATTCATGAAGATGAGGATATAATTGTGATCGATAAGCCTGCCGGACTTGTGGTGCATCCTTCTGCTACTGGAGGGCATTCTACGGGTAGTTTGGTGAATGGGCTTTTGTATCATTGTGGTTCGAGTTTGAAGGGAATTTCGGGATCATTGAGGCCTGGTATTGTTCATCGTTTGGACAAGGATACTTCTGGGGTGATGGTTGTGGCCAAGAGTGATGATGCTCAGCAATCTTTGATGAAGCAGTTTTCGGAACGAAAGGTTGAGAAGTCTTATGTGACGCTTGTTTATGGAGAAGTTAAACCTGAGAAAGCGAGAATTGATTCCCCTATTGGCCGGAGTATTCGTGATAGGAAAAAAATGGCAATTACCTCTAGTGGAGATGGGCGAGAAGCTGTGACTGAATACGCTGTTCGTGAGTTTTTGAAAGATTCAAAAGGAGCTTATTCTTTGGTTGACGTTGATTTGAAGACTGGGCGAACTCACCAAATCAGAGTTCACATGAATGCTGTGGGTTATCCTGTTGTAGGTGATATCACTTACGGGAAGTCTGTTGTGAATAAGCGTTTTGCGGAAGAGTATGGGTTGCGTCGTCAATTTCTTCATGCAGCGAAGCTCACTATTACGCATCCAAAGACAAACAAAAAGACCACTTTTGAGAGTGATCTTCCTGATGATTTAAGTGAGGTTCTTGAAGCTCTTCAGCCTGTTTAGGCTTTAACTTCAGTGATTTCTACTACTGTGAGTTGTTGTCTGTGACCTTGAGTTCTTTCGTATCTTTTCTTAGGTTTTTTCTTGAAAACGATGATCTTGTCCGCCTTTGTTTGGTCTAGGACTTTTCCTGTTACTTTTGCTCCAGCTACAAATGGAGTTCCAACTTTGTTGGTTTTTCCGTCTGAAACTAGAAGAACTTGATCAAAAGTTACTGTTTTACCAGCTTCTTCAGGTAGTTTTTCGATTTCGAGAACTGTTCCTTTTTCTACTTTGTATTGTTTTCCTCCTGTTTCGATTACTGCTAACATGGGTATTTGATTAAAATGCGATTAAATGCGGTGATACTTTATGGAAAATATGGTCTTGAGTCAAGGTAAATTAACCGAGAATTCTATTCCAGGATTGATTTCGTGACTTTTTCGATGGCTTGGTCGATTTTTGCGAGCTCTTCTGCGTTAAAATCAGATAGAACATAAGATGAAGTATCTTGTTGTGCTGGGGCGTCTGTACCGCGTGATTCTATTCCGATTCGGATTCGTGAGACTTCTTCTGTGCCTGCGTGTTGCAGGATTGATTTCATGCCGTTGTGAGTGCCTGCAGAGCCTTTGTCTCGCTCTCTGATGTCCCCTGTTGGGAGATCTAGGTCGTCGTATATGATTGTTATGTCTTTTGCTGGTGCTTTGTAAAAATTTGAAAGGGCAGATGCGGCTTCCCCAGAAAGATTCATCATTGTTTGTGGTTTTGCGAGGATTGCTTTTTCTCCTTGGATTGTTACTTCTGCTATCTGGGATTTGAGTTTTGATTTTGTGGTCCATTCTGTCCCTGCGAGTTCGGCGATACGATCAACTACCATGAACCCAACATTGTGGCGATTCTTTGCGTATTTTTCTCCTATATTTCCGAGACCTATGTAGATTTTCATGAGTTGCGATAAGGGATTTGTTTGTCTGCGATTTCGATTATATCACCTTCTTTTGCTTTTTCACGTTTTAGTGCCTTCATGGCTCTCATTTTGGTGAGGAAATGATAGATTCTCTCGAGTCCTTGTAGGTTTTTTGTATCTGTCATTCTGGCTAATTGTTCGATTCTTTCTCCTTTAATTGTAAATACTGTGTGATCTTTTTTCTTTTCTATGTTTGCGATTTCAAATTTCACGAGTTTTTTGTGTGGGCTTAGAACTGGGAGGTCTTCTTTTGTTGTTTCTCTTTTTTTCTCTGCTACTTTTGATGCTTTTTCTCTAGTTTTTTTGAGAACTTTGACTGCTTCGAAGAGAAGTTCTTTGAGTCCCATTCCTGCTACTGCTGAAATTTTGAAGATTTTTGTTGTTTTTTTGATTGTTGGAATTTTTTCTCTTAAGTTCTTTTCGATTTTCTCTATTTCTTTTTCCTGGACGGCGTCTACTTTGTTTATCGCTATGATTAGTGGAGTTTTTGCTAGGGCTTTGTCGAATAGTTCAAGTTCTCTTTGAATTTTTTTGAAATTTTCCACTGCATTTGGTCTGAGTGGGTCTATAATGTGGATTAGGATTTTGGTTCTTGAGACGTGTCTGAGGAATTTGTGACCGAGGCCTTTTCCTTGAGACGCTCCTTCTATTAGACCTGGTATATCTGCTACGACAAAACTGTCATTACCTCCGCCTCCATATGGTTTCATGTCCACGACTCCCAGATTCGGGATTAGTGTTGTGAATTCGTAGGCTGCGATCTTTGGTCTGGCGTTTGAGATGTGTGAGATTAGGGTTGATTTTCCCACTGATGGGAGTCCGAGCAATCCAACATCCGCTACTAGTTTAAGCTCGAGAAGGACTTCTGTTTCTTCGCCTGGTTCTCCGTTTTCGGCGAATTGAGGAGCTTGGTTTACTGAGGTTGCGAAGTGTTGGTTTCCGAGTCCTCCTTTTCCTCCTTTTGCTACTACGAATTCTTGGTCTTTGCGGCTTAGGTCTGCGAGGGCTCGAGTTTTGTCTGGGTTGTAAATGATTGTTCCTAGGGGAACTTTGAGGATTAGATCTTCTCCCATTTTCCCCGACATATTGTTTCTTCGTCCCTGTTCTCCTTGGTCTGCTTTGTAGTGTTTTCGTGAGTTTATGTGAGAGAGGGTGTTGATGTTTTCGTCTGCTTTCAGGATGATTGAGCCTCCTTTTCCTCCGTCTCCTCCATCTGGTCCGCCTCTTGCTATGAATTTTTCACGATGAAACGCGACGCATCCATCGCCGCCTTTTCCAGCTGTAAGTTTGATTGTAGTTTCGTCGCAGAACATGGTTTTATTGTATCATAATATTTGGTGTAGTATCCGTGGCAGAGTACGATATTTTACAGGTTTGGTCAAGGGGCGGTGATGTAATGATCTGTTTTGGCTGTCAATTGACTGTTTAAAGCTTATTTGAGATGATTTTGTTTGAATTTTGCTAATCATGTACTTATGTTTAAGATGGATGAGGATCCTGGTCGTAGAAAGTTTTTGGGACAAGCTGTAGCTGTTGGTGGTTTGTTGGCGGCTGGGTCGTTGGCTTTGGGGTGTTCTGGAGATGAGAATCAGGAAGATGAGAATCGGAAAGATGAGAATGAGTTGGTTTTGAATGATTTTTTGGCGAAAGTTGGAGATGAGGAACAGGTCAGAATTACTGAGGGGCATGTGAGAGTATTGAAAGATGACGTTCGAGCTATGGTGATGAGGGTGTGTGATGATCTTCCTGTTCATGGACGTGGAGATTGGATGAAATTTCTGATGGTGGGAGGTGATCATGGAAATACATTTAAGCTTAGGAATATGCCTGAAAAGGGAGGTGAGTTAAGGTTTGGCACACTTCCTAGTGAGGATAAAATGTATTTCTCTAAGGATTCCGAAAGATCTGGTTATTTTGCTTCTTCTTTTCAAGGGAAGACGGGAAATGTGGATCCATTGACTGTAGCGGTGAGGTTTAATGATGATCCTGAGAAATTGGTTGAATGGGCTTACGTGAGGGTTGGGAAAATTATGAGAATGTGGTCCGATGATTGGGGGCACAATAGTTCTGTAGTTAGGGATGGGTATTTAGATAAAGGAGAGGGTTATGAAATGAGTACAATTTCCAACCAAGATGCTCTTAATCTAACTTATCAACTTCTTCTGGCTCAGAGAGCTCTATTGTTGAACTATATTTCTAAACATGATGTGTCTAAGTAGGAACCTTTTCTTGTATTTTCCAACCTTCTCTATTAAACTCTCCATGTAATTTGCCCAGGTGGCGGAATTGGTAGACGCGCGGGATTCAAAATCCCGTTCTGGCAACGGAGTGAGGGTTCGATTCCCTCCCTGGGCACCATTGATATGACAAGATATTTAATTATTCATTACGGCGAGATCGGACTCAAGAAGGGCAACAAATCCTATTTTGAAGATGCTCTCAAGAACAACATCAATTCTGTACTTGGTGCTATTGGTTTGAAAGGGCGGGTTAGCCTGATGCTGAGTCGACTTATGGTGAAATTGCCTGCGAAGTTCGATGAAGAATTGATCAGAAATACTTTGATGCATGTGCCTGGAATTCAGAATTTTGGGTTTTATTATTGTGTGGATGAGGAGAAGCTTGAGAAGGAAATTGTGGCGCGCTTGCCGCGTGAGGAAATTACTGAGCGAGGAGATGAGAGTTTTTGTGTGCGTGTGAAAAAGGTGCAGGGCGAATTCAAGAAAAACACTCCTGTAATGGAGCGGGATCTTGGGGCTGAGCTTTTGAGGAATGATATTAATCTCAAGGTAAAGATGAAGAATGCGGATCGGCAGGTTTTTGTTGAGCTGATTCAAGGGAAGGCTTATTTTTGTTATGACAGAATTACTGGAATTGGTGGATTGCCGAGTGGGACTGGTGGACGGCTTCTCTCGCTGATTTCGAGTGGGTTTGACTCCCCTGTTGCGTCTTATATGATGATGCGACGTGGGGCGAGGGTTCACTTTGTTCATTTTTCTGGGCAGCCTTATAGTGATCGGGACGAGCTTGAGCATGTGAAGGAAATTGTTGAGATTTTGGCGAAGTATCAGGGTGGAGCGAAGCTTATTGTGATTCCTTTTGGCGAGATTCAAAAAAAGCTTTCTACGAATCTCAAGGTTCCTGCGAAGGATCGTGTGATTTTGTATCGTCGGTTGATGCTTCGGATTGCTCAAAAAGTTGCTGTGAATGTAAAGGCTCGAGGGCTTGTGACTGGTGAAAGTTTTGGACAAGTTGCGTCACAGACACTTCCGAATATGGCTGTGATTGATGAGTCGACTTCTTTACCTATATTCAGACCTGTTATTGGTTTGGACAAGGAGCAGATTGTGGATTTTTCGCGTCGGATTGGGACTCATGATATTTCGAAGCAGCCTTGTAGCGATACGTGCGGATTGTTTATGCCAAAATCCCCTGCTCTTGCTGCGAAATTGCCTGACATCAAGGAGATTGAGGAGTCTATTGATATTAAGGGGCTCGTCAAAGAAGCTTTGGATGAAAAGGATGTTTTGAAGATTGGATCTTAGGCTTCGTTTGGTTTTTGGACACGCACTTCTCCTTCGTATGCCCATTCTTCGTCAAATCTTGCTTCGTAAAATCCGTCTTCTGATTGTTCTAAGAATTCTATAAATCTACGTTTGAGGTAGAGTAAGATTTTTCCGTATCTTTCGAATGGAGCGTAGTTTCTGATGTTTGTGAATTGTGAGATTACTCTTTTTCGGACTTCCATCATTCCTAGGAGAACTTGGAGTTGTCTTTCTTTTGGCATTTCTCCGTGGTTGAGCCAGGTTTGGAAAATTTGAGAGATGTGGTAGGTGTTGTGGAGTGCGTATGCTGTATCGAGGCAGTCTGTGTTTTCTTCGAGCAGTCTCATTATTTTTGTGAAGTTTGCTTGTGTGGCTTCTTTTGACGGAAGGATTGGGGAGATTGTGTGGTTTACGTGCCAATCTTTGCGGGTTTTTCCGTCGAACCATCTCTCATTTAGGTTTTTGTGGAGTCCTCTTTTTGCGTATTTGGCTTCTTTGTTAACGTATGCTCCTTTTACCGGTCTTATGTTTAGTTTTACTTTGAAGTGTTCTTTGATGTGTTTTGCGAGTTCTATTAGTTTTTCTGCGTCTTCTCGGCTTTCTTCTTGATAGGTTTGAAGAACTACTCCCATGTGCTTTGCACGTACTGCTGTTTTTGCAGGGTCTTCTGTTAGAAGCTCTGTGAAAATTTGAAAGAACAAGTCTTTGTAGAAGAAGTTTTCTTGGTCGAGTCTTATAAATACGTTGTTTTGGATGGCCAGGTCTAGAAGTTCTCTGAGCATGCTTTTGATTGTTTCTTTTCTTTCTGGGGTGATTTCTGGTGGTTCTGTTAGGTCGTCGAATTCACCTTCAAATTTTACTGGAGCTAGGCAAGAGAGCTTTATAGACATTGGGACTGTATGCGAATATGCGTCGCTTCGGATTCTTGCTGGGTCTTTTATTCTTTCATTTTTCATATCTAGAGCTCTTTGTAATTCTGCAATTTTGACCATATGTTCTTTGATTTTTTCAAAATTCACTTCTCCTACTTTTCTATCCCCTGTTCCTTCAAATTCGGGTGCAAAACTAAAATCGTAATGTTCAATGTCGTCAAAATTATCTCTAATTGCTGGGTTTTCGAAGACTTCCTCTGGGGTTTCTCCTGCTATAAAGTCTGTGGCCATTCCTTCGACGATCCATTTGATTAGGAGGTTGTCTAGGGTTTCTTTTTTTATTTCTCCTATGTCTTTGAGGTCTGCTTCTCTTCTCATTTGTTCGAGAACTGCGTCAAAATCGTATCTGATTAACCTCAATAATGTTCTAAATGGGCCTTTCATGACTTTTGGATTTTCTGGCCTTTTGTCTGTTTCTCTTTTTGAAAGGAGTTTGATGCGTCTCATGTTTCTTGCTTTTTTTCTTTCTAATTTTCTTAAGTCTCTATCTGAGTCGAGGAGGGATCCCTCTTGTTCTGCGAAGAATCTTTCGATTTCGTCTGTCATGTCGTTTGCTGCTGCCGCTTCTTCTACTGACTTCGGCATTCCTGGAGAGATCTCTCGTTCAAGGGTTTGTTTTAATGCTCCTAGTGAATGGTTCTCGTATCTGAGGAGGAGTCTTTGCAGGTTTTGGATCATCTTTGATTGGAACAGGCGCCCTTTTCGGCTTCCGTCATTGGCTTTTCTTACTGAAGAGTTCTTATCTAATTCAAAATTTTGCCAATTGTTATCTTTAAAATTTATAGCTTCTCTCGCTGCAATCATTGAGTGATTTGTTGATTCATTTTTGATTTTTGCTAGAGCTATCCCTATAGATTCTGGGTTTTTGGCGTACAGGTATATTAAAAATTCATGAGCAACTTGGGCAGCTCTTAGCTCCATTCCTTTTTCTTTTATTACGTGGGGAAATCCTTGATATGGATTGACGTTGTTGTCGCCGTCTTCGCCTCTTCTTGTTGATCCTAATGGGTGCATAACAAATAACTATTAAGGAGGTGGAGTGTAGTAGAAAACCCGTATCGCTGCAAGTTTTTAGGAGAGGTTTTTGCTGCGGAGTTGGCGATTGTATGTGATTGCGAATCTGTGTGCTTCGTCTCGGGCACGTTGGATGAGTTTTAGGACTGGATTGCTTCGGTCGAGTTTGATTGATTTTGCCTGGCCTGGGACGAATAATTCTTCTTCTTGTTTTGCGATTGAGATTACTGGGATGTGAGATGTGAGGTTGAGTTTTTTGAGGACTTTTAAGGCTGATGAGAGTTGGCCTTTGCCTCCGTCTATTACGAGAAGTTCTGGGATGCGTGAGAATGAATCGTCTTTTTTGAGTTTGTGGCGATCGATTGCGTACCAGGTTAGGGTTTTGGCAATTTTGTTTGTGCCGAGCTCTTTTGGAATGGTTTTGATTTCTTCGAATCCGAGGCGGGCATAGTATTCTTTGAGGTCTTTTTTGCAGGCGACGTAGATTCGTTTGGATTTTGATTTGAGGACTGTTTCTTGGACGAGTTTGTGTCCGAGTTTTTTGCCTCTCTGTTTTGGTGAAACGTATAGGCCGCTGATTTCTGCTATGTTTTCGTTGATGTCGTTTAGGGCGAGTGATCCGACTCCTTTTTTGTCTTCTGCTTGGAGTACGTAGAGGGTTCCTGTCTTTAGTGTTTGGTCTTTTTTTTGTGCTTTTTTGAATTTAAAATCTTTAGCTGCGACTTCGATGCTGAGTTTGCTAAGCCTACGGGTGAGAACTTCCTCCAGGGATTTGTAGTCGTCTGGTTTGTCTACGACTGTACGGATTTTGAATTTTCTGTACATTTTTTTGGATGGAGCTCCTTTTTCAAATACTACCATCGAGCCTACGGTTTCTGTTCCATTCAGATGAGAGATATCGTAGCATTCTATTCTGTTTGGGGTGGCAGGGAGTTTTAGGAGCTTCTTGAGTTCTTTTGTGGCGTCTTCGTTGTCTTGGTTTTGCTCCTGCCATTTTGCACGATTGCGATCGGCGTAGATTTTTGCGTTTTTGAGTGAGAGTTCTAGGAGTTTGTTTTTTGTGCCTTTTTGAGGTGTTAGAAGGGTCGCTTTTGAGCCTTTTTCTTCTTTGAGGAATTGTTCGATTGCTTTTTTGTCTAAGGGTTCGTGAGGGATTAGGACTTCTTTTGGGATGTCTTTTGTTTTTTCGTAGTACTGGGTGAGGAATGATTCGATGATTTCTGCTGGGTCTTCTGTTTCGCCTTGGAGGATGAAGTTTTCTTGGTTGATGAGTTTTCCGTCTCTTACCTGGAAAAGGTTGAAGAATGCTCGATTTGCGTCGGTTGTGTAGTTGATGATGTCTTTGTCTTCTTGGTTTGGATCTGACATTTTTTGCTTTTCTGAGATTTCTTCGATGTTTTGGATTCGGTCTCGGACTTTGGCTGCTTTTTCAAAATCTTTTTTGGCTACGAACGAGGCCATCTGGGATTTGAGGTCTTTAATTAGGCCTTCGTGGTTGCCACGGAAGAATTTTTTGATTTGTTCGATTGTTTTGGCGTAGTTCTCAGCTGTGATCTCCCCTATGCATGGGCCTGGGCAACGTTTGATGTAGTAGTCGAGGCATGGGTATTTGATTGTTTTTTTTGTAACTTTGATTAAGCCGTCTTTTTGGGTTTGCATTTCGAGTCCGCAGTGGCGGAATGGTGAAACTTTCTTCAAGACTTTGAATGTTTTGTCGACTTTGTGTTTTGCTGTTTTTGGGCCGAAGTATGTGGCTTTTTTGTCTGTGATCTTTCTTACTATTTGGATTCGTGGAAATTCTTCGTTGGTGATCATGATGTAGACGAAGTTTTTGTCGTCTTTCATGAGGATGTTGTATTTTGGTCGGAGCTCTTTTATTAGGTTGAGTTCGAGCATTAGGGCTTCGAGTTCTGAGTCTGTGATTATGTAGTCGAGGTTTTCTGTGTTCTCGATCATTTTTCTGTTTTTTGGTCCGAGTTCTTTGCTTTGGAAATACTGACTGACTCGTTTTTTCAGGTCTTTTGCTTTTCCGACGTATAGAACTTTGCCTTCTTTATCTATAAATTTATAAATACCCGGCTTGTGCGGGATGGCTTTTAGGGTCTTTTCAAATTGTTTTTTCTTGTTGGTCACGCGTATAGTATATTTAATTTATGGACAAAATAGAACTCAAATTGTGGAACAAGGTTAATAGGTGGTTGTTTTTGATTCGGATGGTGCCTTTTTTGAAGCTGGTTTGTGTTTCGAATAATATGTCTTTTGGGGTTGTTGATGGGCAGAGCGACATCGATCTTTTTGTTGTTGCAAAGAAGGGACGGCTCTATACGGCGCGATTTTTTCTTAATTTGTTTTTGAAGATTTTTGGGTTGAGGGTTAGTCGGGGGAAGACTTTTGGGCGTTTTTGTTTGAGTTTTATGGTTGATGAGGACAATGTGGATCTTGCTGATTTTCGGATTGACGATGATGTTTATTTGTATTTTTGGGCCAAGAGATTGTTGCCGATTTTGGACCGTGGTGGTTTGAGAAAAGTTGAGGAAGTGAATGGTGTTGAGTTGGATCTTGGGCGACTTAAGGGGCGGGGTGGTTTGAGTAGAGGTTTTGCCGGATTATTGGAGGGAGTTTTTGGCGGTTTGGAAGATTTCTTGAGAAAAAGACAGATCAGTCATGTGATTAACAAACTGAAAATCGATAATGACAAAACTAGAATTGTTTTTGATGACGGGGTTTTCAAGGTTCATCTGAACGATATGCGTGAGAATATCAGAGATGCATATCGAAAGATCGATCATGATGGTTTGAGCGAGGAAAAGTTTATTGCTCTTTTGCGGTCGTTGAAGTCTCTCGGAAAGTGATTGAGATTGGGGTGCCGTTGAATCCGAATTCTTTTCGGAGTTCGTTTTCGACATATCTTCTGTATGAGAAGTGGAGGGCTTTTGCATTTTTGAAGAAGAATATGAATCTTGGAGGGTTTGTGCCTGCTTGGTTACCGTAGAAGTATTTTGAGACTCTTTTGGCTGATGATGGCAGGTGTTTTAGGGTTGTTTTCTTGAGGAAGTTGTTGAGTTTTGGGGTTGAGATCTGTACGTGTCTTGCTTTTTGGATCTCTAGGGCTAGGTCTAGGATTTTGTGGGTGTTTTTGTTGTTTTTTGCTGAAATGAAAACTACTGGTGCCCATGGCACGAACGAGCATTTGTATCTGAGTTTGTTTTCGATTTGTTTTCTCTTTGTGTCGTCGATGAGGTCTGATTTGTTGACGGCTATTATGATGCCGTTCTTTTCGTTTAGGGCGATTTCTAATACATGAAGGTCCTGAGAGGTCACTGGCTCATTTGCGTCTATTAGAATGACGGAAACGTCTGATCGGTCGACTGAGTCTCTGCTTCTTATTGTTGAGAATTTTTCTATACCTCCTTGGATCTTTCCCTTTCTTCTTAGTCCGGCTGTGTCTGTCAGGATTATTTCTTGGTCTTGGTATTCTATTTGGATGTCGGTTGCGTCTCTAGTTGTGCCTGGAATGTCTGACACTATGACTCTCTCCTCCCCTAGTAGTCCGTTTAGGAGTGAGGATTTTCCTGCGTTTGGTCTTCCTAAGAAAGAAATTTTTAGTGGGGTTTTCTCTTCTGCGGTTTTTTTCGTGGGTTTCTTTGATTTTTTGATTTTAAGTTTTTTGAGTTCGGCTAGGATTTCTGATTGAAGGACGTCTATGCCAATTTTGTGAATTGCTGATACGAGGATTGGTTCTCCGAATCCTAGTTCGTAGATGTTGTATACGTTTTCTTCTATTGATTGGTTGTCGCATTTGTTTCCGACAAGGATGATTGGTTTGCTAGATTTCCTCAAGATGCTTGCGACTTCGAAGTCTTCTGCGGAAAGGTTTTGTACTGTGTCGAGTACGAATAATACGACATCGGCTTTTTCGATACCTATCTGGGCTTGTTTTTGGAGTTCGTGTTCTAGTTCGTCTTTTTTTCCACTGGCAAGTCCTCCTGTATCTATGAGTTCCAGGTTATATCCCTCTAGGTCGAAGGTTTGCTGAACTCTGTCTCGTGTTGTTCCAGCTTCTTCTGCTGTTACGGCGAGTCTTTTGCCTATTAACCTGTTGAAAAGGGTTGATTTACCGACGTTTGGTCTGCCTACTATTGCGATAGTGGCCGAGGAGGGGTTCATTTATTAGTTTTTAAGTCATTCTATGCTTTTGCAAGGTTTATTAATAATGCAAAAAGTGTTTTTTTGCAAGTTTATGTGTGGTAAGATTTTTTTGATCTAACCTCAATTTTTATGAAAAAGTTAATTATAAGTTTGTTGGCCGTAGTTCTTGGTGTTGGGCTTTTTGGTGGAGTGGCGATGGCGGCGGGTGATCCCGAGGATAATGCTGAGTTTGTTTGCGGGAATACTGGTGGAGTTTGGTATAATGGAACTTGTATGGAGAGACAGCCTTATTGCGAAAATGTTCTCGGATTGAAGTGGGATTCCGGGGCTGAGTTGTGTGTTAATCCAGACATCCAGGCTGGGACTTTGTTGCCGGTGAATCAGAGTGGTGTTGGTTTTGATGATTGTAAGGATATGTTTAATTTTATGTCAAAAAACCCTGGAGTGCTTAGGTATTTCTTCTCGCTTGGAGAGGGGACGTTTGATTTTGCTGGGGAAAAAATGAGTCAAAATGACGTCCTAGCCTGCGGTATCCGAACTGGAAATATTAGCCTGTGGATGATTCCGTATTATATCAAATATATTATTCAGTTCGCTTTGACGATTGCGGGGTTGATTGCGGTTTTCTCGCTGGTTGTTGGAGGGTATTTCTACTTGTTTGGTGGAATGTCTAGCGACAAAGACAAAGGCAAGAACGCTATCATTTATGGCCTACTTGGATTCGTAGTTGCGATGCTGGCGTGGGCGCTTGTGAATGTGGTGATCTCGGCTCTTACGAGGTAATGCCTTTAAATAGCTATGATATTGTCGTTGTCGTCCGGGAGATGTCTAGGGATGTCTGTCGCTATTTCCATATTCCATATTGGGATTTCGAACTCTCCTGTTTGTGGAACGTAAGCTTTTACCCCCTCTGAGAAAGTTAGGCCATTTTTTGTTCGTCTTCTTCTGTCGATGTTTTTCCCGTATTTTCTTCTTTTAGTGATTAGGTCTTCTTGATCTTCATCATCGATAACTGCGGAAATCTTGGTGTAAAAATTCTCCATCATAGCTTTTAGTAGTTTTGATAGCTTTGCTCTGAAGGCTTTGATTTCTTTTGAGCTTCTGACCGGCTTTTTAGGAGTATTTATCCATGCTTCTGTAGATGTTCCTTGTGTGCACATGTTTACGTAATCTAGAATGTCTAAGATCGCTGTGTTATTCCAAAATTCGTCTAGCTCTTCTTTGCCAAGAATTCTCTCGCATTCTGCGTGAGCTTCTTCCAGAGCTTGGCTAACAGCCTCGCTATTGATTTCCGTTGGATTTGGTCCAGCTACTTGGAAAATTTTTCCATGACAAAGTGCGATAACTCTGAGGATAGGCCTTCTTGTTTTGTAAAAAGCTTCCATCCTGAACTTATCTTCGTCTAGTTCTTGAAAGCATGTTGTTTCCGGTTGACCACTTGTGTTCATTTTTCTTTGGGTTAGGAGAAGTATCTTCTCCTATTGGAGGTTTGTTGTCAACAGCTGAGGCTTGTCATTATCCTCGGTTCCAGATCTCCCACTTTCCTTGGAGGTATTTTGAGAGTTTTCTTTCGAATTCTTCTTCGTCGAATTGTTCTGTGTGTTCACGGATTTTTTCTGGGGTGAAGGACTTTTTGTTTTCGATGTATGTTTCTACGGCTGATTTTAGGTGTATTGAGTCTTGTTTCTTGAAGAAGATGCCTGTTTCTTTGTCTACGACTGTTTCGGTTGCGCCTCCCCTATTGTATGCAATTACAGGACGGCCTGAGGCCATTGCCTCTAGAGGAATGATCCCAAAATCTTCTAATTGTGGGAATATCAAGGCTTCGCATTCGCTGTATAGTTTTTTGAGTTCGTCGTCTGAAACGAATCCCAGGAATTCGATGTTGGCTTTGGCCATTTTCTGAAGCTTTTGTTCCATCACTCCGGTTCCTACGATTTTGAGTGGGAGGCCTAGTTCGTTGAATGTTTCTACGATGAGGTCGAATTTTTTGTATGGGATGAGTCGGCCGACGGCTAGGAAATAGCCTTTTGTGTTGTTTGAGATTGAATATTTGTTGATGTCGATCATTGGTGGGATTACTGTCGATGGGCGTCTGTAGTATTTTTCTACGCGTCTTTGGGTTGTTTTTGAATTGGCTACAAAGTAATCGACTCGGTCTGCTGAAAGTTTGTCCCAGATTCGGAGTTTGTGAAGTTTCTTTTTTGCTAAGGACTTAATTATTGGGTTTACGTTGTATTCTCTGACGTACTCTTGCCAGTTGTCCCAGGCATATCTCATGGGAGAATGGCAGTATGTGACGTGCATTGTCTCGGGTTTTGTGATGATTCCTTTTGAACATGCGTGTGAACTTGAGATGACGATGTCGAATTGGCTCAAATCAAACAATTCATAAGCATATGGCATCATGTTTAGGTAAAACTGGTGCTTTGTTTTTGCGAAAGGAAGTTTCTGGATAAAAGACGTTCGTATGTCAGCTCTTCTGAATGCTGGCATTTTTTCAGCATTAAAAACTGAGGTGAAGATTGGCGCTTTTGGAAACATTTGATGAAGCTTGAGGTTAACCTTCTCGGCTCCTCCCATGTTTGTCATCCAGTCAAAAACGAGGGCAATTTTTGCATCTTGAAATCGCATACCCCCAATATATAAGGCTTACGATTTTTGTTCAAGGTGTTTACTGATGATGTTTCTGTCATCGATGGTCATTTCTTTCTTTGACTTGAAGAGGTTTCCGAGGATTTTTTTGTAAATACTGCCTCCTTCCATCTTGTCCATGGCCTTTGCTTTGAATAATTTCACGACGTTGTTGTCCGGATCTCTTTCGAGAAGTCTTTCACATACGTGCATTACGTCTACGTATCTTTTTTCGTTGAACCACATTCCTAGTAGTTCGATTACGACGGCTTCGTCTTTTTTGCCGATCATTGGTTTTCTTTTTTCTGAAATGTCTGTGAATAGGACGAGATGTCCGACTTTTCGTCTAAGTAGATGCATCATGAATAGGAATCCAAATACTACAAATATCAGTACTGGGATTACGATGTTGAGTTGGAGTAAGTAGTTAAATATTGCGTGGGCTCCCATTGCGATGAATAGTCCTTTTAGGATTGTTTTTTCTTTGAAGGCTTCTGCTTTTGGTACTCTGAAGATGTTCGCGATTGCTTTTGTAGACCAGCTTTGTTTTCCGACTACTTCTTTTTGTTTTGTTATATCGATTGCGAATTTTGAAATTCCGAAATAATAACCAAATATTCCTGAGAAGAGCATATGTCCGACCATTGTGATTCCTGATCTTGCGATATATACGCCTACTAGTTCCCCTATTCCGAGCTGTGGCCAGAGCATGTATAGGTAGTAGATGTTTTCTGCGAATGAGAACCCTAATGCGGCTAGAACACTGAATTTGACTGCTTGGTTTACTGTTTTGATTGCGACTGTTCTCTTGTCTATCGATCTAACTGCGAAGTGTTTGAAAATTTCCTCCATTGCTCCGAAAAGGATGAATATGAGGATATACATTATGCTTTGGTTTTGGACTCCTGTTTCTATTAGGAGCTCTAGGTCTAATTGCGGGTATATTTCCCAGATATACTGAACTCCTAGCATTGCTGGTGCGACAAGAATTCCAAAGAAGAATATTAGGGCCAATAGTTTCTTTGACGCTTTAGATTCTTTGAAAAAGAGGATAAACCAGACTACTACGGGAATTGCCGAGAAGATGGAAATTAACAGTAAAAGTAGTATTTTGTTATCAAACATGTTTTAGGCAGCATGATTATTGCTTTAGTGTGAATGTTTCGTCTCCGCCTTCTGCTCCGCCTTCTGCTGGTGCTTCTGGAGCTGGGGCAGGAGTTTCGGCAGGCGCTGGAGTCTCAGCTGGTGCTTCTGGAGCAGGTGTAGGTTCTGCTACTGCTTCTTCTACGACTGGGGCAGCTTCAGGTTTTGGAGCCTCTACCTCTGCAACTGGTGTAGCAGGAACTTCAGGAGCTGCTTCTGGTTGAGGAGCAGGTTCTGCTGTTGCTTCTTCTACAGCTGGAGCTTCAGGAACTGGCGCAGGAGTTTCAACAGGAGCCTCAGGCTTTGGGGCCTCCTCTACTGCTGGAGCTGGAGTCTCAGCTGGTGCTTCAGGAGCTGGAGCCTCTGCTTCAGGTGCGGCAGGTGTTTCTGCAGCGCCTTCGCCTCCTTCTGAGTCAGTTAATGCAGCTTGTTTTGCTTCATCAAGAGAATCGTAGTTTTGGATCAATTGAGTTAGTCCAACTACTTGAAGAATGTCTTTGATATTGTCTTTTGCTCTTGCGATGTAGGCTTTTCCTCCTTTTTCGGTAATTTTGCCGTACCAATCGGTTAGATATCCGATAGATTTGCTGTTCATGTATTCAAGACCAGCAAGGTCGAAGATCATGTAAGTTTTTCCGACGCTTGATTCTAGAAGTTTGTAGACTTCTTTTGATTTTTCGTCGATGTTATTTTCGTCAAGTTCTCCTGAGATAGTAACTAGAAAACCTTTTGCACCTGACTTAACAGGTAGGTCCTCTGTAATGATTGTAGCTTCTGACATAATTATATTTGGTTATTTATTTATACTTTTAGAACCATGTGAGTGGCTGTAGATTCTGGAAGTCCAGATTTGAATCTTGGGTCTTTTAGGTACTTTCTTACTCTTACTTGGAGTCCGCCGCCTTCTCTGTCGATGAATTCCAATTCGTCTGTCCATTCAGATACGATTTTTGCGAGACCACGGCCTCTAATTCCATCGAATTTGTAGTCTTTTGATTGTCTTTTCTTGAGCAATTCGGTCATTTCTGCTGCTGTTGTTTTCTTGCTTCCTGTACCTGTATCTTCGACTAGTACTTCTAGGTATCCGTCTTTTGTGTAAATAAATGACACTCTGATTTCTGCGTCTTTTGAAGAACCGAACTCGATTGCGTTGTTGCAGAGTTCGTCTACTACTGATTGAAAACGGAAAGCCCACTTTTCAGCGAAGCTTGTACTTGTTTTGATCAGGTTTAATGTGAAGTCTCTAACTCCAGAAATGAAATATGCATCACCGGGTAGAGTAATTGTAATTTTTGTTGGTTTCACTTTTGTTTTTGTGTTTTTTATATTTACCATTGTTATATTATATCAGAAATGGGTGTTTGAGTCAAAGCGTTGGGACTGCAAAATGCGTTAAAACACTTTGTGTCGTTGACAAATGCGGTGTGTTTAGTATGATTAGCTCCATTTATGTATTTTTTAAATTTTATTATTATGAATATAGGTTTTATAGGAGAAGGAGATAGAGAAATTCATTATACAGGGATAACAACGGGCCATGTGGGTACGTCAACTGAGGGTTCTTCGTCTGATTGCACTTGGATTGCGCAAGTAGCAAGGCAGGAGACTGAAGCTTATGTTATGGATAATAATTTACCAGGATTTCTAGAAGTAGAGCATGAGTCAATGAGTACTTGTCGTACTCCAGAAGCTGTTCTTGCGATTATTAAAAGCTATTTTGCTAGAGAATTCCCTTTACACCCTTACCGTGCTAAATCTATTTGTGTTGAATTAGGATTAGATCCAGCATCTGAGGATGCTTCTGGGGTTATTGTTGCTCATTTTAGACAAATAGTTTGGGATAAAATGGGAGAAAAGGTCGGGTTGCCGGCTGGTACGTCCTCTGGGCAGATAATTAAAGCGATAGATGATGGTGACAAGGGTCTGACCTGGGAAGGTATTGCTTCTGCACTTGGAATTCAGCCTACTGAACCTGAACATGTTGATATAGGAGAGGTTGCAGGAGGAAATGATAGTGTAGGAGTTACTTCAGTTCGGACTATTTCTTCTAGAATTATTAAAACTTTCAACTTGTTAGGAGCTGAATTATTGGCAAAAAGACTTGAGCTACCTACTCCTGATGTTTATGGTTTGAATGGGGTTCATAAAGTATTGGATCTTGTTTTGGGAAAGAACTTTGAAGGAGGAGCAGAGTAGATTTCTAAAAAATCAAAAAGTTTCTGCTTGTGAGAAGCAGGGCTTTTTGTTTTAAGGGGGCGAGTCAAAGTCTTAGAGTCGTTTTTGGATGTTTTTTGACTCTTCGATTATCTTTTTGTAGATCTTTCCGATGTACTCTTCTCCCAAACCTGTTAGGACGTCGGCTTCGCGCTCCAAATCTTCGATGTTTATCCCTAGTTTTTTCTTCATTTTGCCTACTTTTTTGACGAGATCTTCGCGTTTTGAAAGTTGGCTTTTTATTTTGTTGTCGATCTTGGTTATTTTGTTTCTGAGTTTTTGGAGTTCTTTTGTCATTTTTCCTTGATATTTAGTGGCTTTTCTATTAGATTACTCCAGCAGTCAAATAAATATCAAGTTTGTTTTCAAGCTTGCTCTAATCCTCCCCTAGTGGGCAACGGAGCGAATGAATTGAAACCAAACGTTTAACCCCAAGGATTATGGCTCAAAAACTTTTAGATGAAATGCTCGAGAACGCTGTGCATTTCGGTCACAGAACTCAAAAATGGGACCCACGTATGCGAAAATTTCTCTACGGAGAGAAGGATGGTGTCCACCTTTTTAACCTCGAAGAAACTGCTAAGAAGCTTGATGAAGCTTTGGCTTTTGTTTCGAAACTTGTTGGTGAGGGACGAACTATTATGTTCGTTAGTACAAAACCACAAGCGCTTGGAATCGTAGAGGAAACTGCTAAGGAATGTAATATGCCTTTCGTTGTTTCTAGATGGATTCCAGGATTTCTTACAAACTTCTCTACAATCTCAAAGAGAATCAAGTATCTATTGGATCTTGAGTCTCAAGAGGCATCTGGAGAATTTGAAAAATACACCAAGAAGGAGGGTGTTAAATTGAAAAAAACAATTGCAAAATTGGAATTGTCGCTAGGAGGTGTGAAGAATGTTTCAAAAATTCCTGATGCGATTTTTGTTTTGGATGCTGTTCGTGACAACATTGTGATCAAAGAGGCTAACCGAAGAGGTGTGCCTGTGGTTGCGATTGTTGATTCAAATGCAAATCCAGAAGAAGTCACTTACCCTATTCCGGGTAATGATGATGCTATCAAATCAATTAAATTTTTCTTGGCACAATTATCCGCTGCGATAAAGGGTGCTAAGAGTGCTAAAAAATAATTTCTAACACTTATTCTTATGGCTGTTACATTGGACCAAATTAAGGAGCTTCGTGAGCTTACTGGAATTTCTATGATGGCTTGCAAAAAAGCTCTTGAAGAAAATGATGGTGATATGGACAAATCAATTGATGAACTTCGAAAAAAAGGTGAAGCAAAGGCTGTGGATAGAGCTGCTCGAGAAACTAATCAAGGTGTTGTTGCTTACAAGAACGAAGGCAACAAGGCTGCAGTAGTAAAATTGTTGAGTGAGACAGATTTCGTTTCACGTTCTGATGATTTTGTTGCTCTTGCTAATGCATTGGCTGAAAAGGCTTTTGCAGGTGAGATCAAAGCTGGTGATGAGGTTGCTGAAATAAAAGATGCGGTCCTTAAAATGGGTGAAAATATTTCACTTGGAGGATTGGAAGTTGTAGAAGGAGATACTTTGGGAGTTTATGTTCATTCAAATCAAAAGATTGGAGTGATTGTTTCTCTAAAGGGTGGTAGCGAAGAATTGGCGAAAGATATCGCAATGCATGCTGCTGCTACAAATCCACAATGTCTTTCTCCGGATGATGTTGATCAAGTTTTAGTTGATAAAGAAAAAGAAATTTGGACAGATCAATTGAAGCAAGAAGGGAAACCTGAGGAAATTCTTGAGAAAATCATGATGGGTAAAGAAAAGAAATTCCGTGAAGAGAATGCTCTTCTTAAACAACAATTCGTAAAGGATCCAGAGAAAACAATCGAACAATTACTCGAAGAAGCAGGAGCTACAGTCGAGAAATTCGTTCGTCTTGCAATCTAAACTCATGCATAAGTTTGATACTATTAAGACGGCCATAAAGGACCTCAAGGAGGGTAAAATGGTTGTAGTAGTTGATGATGAAGACAGAGAGAACGAGGGCGATTTGGTGATGTTGGCGGAAAAAGTCACTCCGCAGGCTGTGAATTTCATGGCAACTCAAGGACGTGGTTTGATTTGTGCGCCTATCACTCAGGAACGTGCGGATCAATTGGATTTTTGTCCGATGGTTCGGGAGAACAAGGAGAGTCATCAGTGTAACTTCACGGTGTCGGTTGATTATCGTGTGGGGACGACGACTGGGATCTCGGCTTCTGATCGTGCGAAGACTATCATGGCTATGACTCAGGAGGCTGCTGTCGGACTTGATTTTGCAAAGCCTGGGCATGTATTCCCCCTTGTGGCTCGTGATGGTGGTGTGCTTGTGCGTGCTGGCCATACCGAGGCTTCTGTTGATTTTGCGCGGCTTTGTGGAGCTTATCCGGCTGCTGTGATTTGTGAGGTGTCTCGTGAGGATGGAGAGATGGCAAAGGGGCAGGATCTTTTTGATTTTGCTGAAAAGCATGAATTGGCTATCGTGACTATCAAGGATCTGATCGAATATCGATGTCAAAATGAAACTTTGGTAAAACAGGTTGAAAAAGCGAAATTGCCGACTGAGTTTGGTGATTTTGATATTTATGTTTATAAGACTGATATTGATGACAAGGAGCATGTTGCTTTGGTTCGAGGGAATGTTTCTGGGATTGAGGATGTTTTGGTCCGAGTTCATAGTGAATGTTTGACTGGCGATATTTTTGCGTCTTTGAGATGTGATTGTGGAAATCAGTTGAAGCAAGGTTTGAAACGGATTTCTGAGGAAGGAGCTGGGGTTTTGTTGTACATGAGACAAGAAGGACGTGGGATTGGATTGGTTAATAAATTAAAGGCTTATAATTTGCAGGATCAGGGTTATGACACTGCTGCTGCGAATGAGAAACTTGGATTCAAGGCTGATTTGAGAGAGTACGGACTTGGGGCTCAGATGTTGGCTGATTTGGGATTGTCTTCGATTCGTTTGCTCACAAACAACCCAACAAAAGTGATTGGGTTGGAGGGACATGGATTGAAAATCTCTGAGAGGGTTTCTTTGGAAATTTCTCCAAATAGTAGCAACCGATCTTATTTGAAAGCAAAAAAAGATAAGATGGGCCACATTCTTAAAAATGTTTAAATATGGATGATGGTGGTTTTATGAAACAGGCAGTTCATTTGGCTTTGAAGGCTAAAGGAATGACGTCTCCGAATCCTTTGGTGGGAGCTGTGATTGTTCGTGGTGGTAAAGTGATTGGGCGTGGGTATCATGCTCGTGCTGGAGATGATCATGCGGAGATTGTTGCTATCAAAGATGCTTTGGCGAAAAAGAATAGTCTGCGTGGCGCTGTGATGTATGTGAATCTGGAGCCGTGCAGTCATCATGGAAGGACTCCGCCTTGTTGCGAGGAGTTGGTTCGTGTTGGGATTGGACGGGTTGTTATTGGTCATCGTGATCCTTTTGAGAAGGTTAATGGGCGTGGAGTGAAATATCTGCGGCGTCATGGTGTTGAAGTCGTAGAGAGCGTTCTTGCGGACGAGGCTCGTGCTATCAATCAGGCTTTTTCGAAGAGTGCTCGGACTGGGCTGCCTTATGTGACTGTAAAGGCTGGAATGAGCTTGGATGGAAAGATTGCGACTCGTAGTGGAAAGTCTGAATGGATTACCGGGGAAATGTCACGGAAGCATGGTCATGAGTTGCGTCGTGGGTATGATGCGATTGTGGTTGGAGCGAATACTGTGAAGATCGACAATCCACGGCTAAAAGGGCTGTTGCGTGTTGTCATCGATGGAAAGTTGTCCTCTCCCCTATCTTCTAGGGTTTTTCGTGATGAGAATGTGGTGGTGGCTTATTCTGGATTGGCGTCTGCTCGCAATGTTAAACGATTTCTTGCGAAAGGTGTACGGATTGAAAAATTTGGAGCGAAGGTTGTCAGTATTCCACGATTGATGAAGTTTTTGGGGACTAAGATGGGAGTGCAGTCTATGTTTGTTGAAGGAGGTGGAACTGTGAATGGATCGTTTTTTGATGCGGGAATGGTGGATGATGTTTATTTTTATATTTCTCCTGAAGTGATTGGTGGAATTGGGGCTGTGAGTGTTGTTGGTGGAAAAGGTGTTGGGAGTTTGAAGGAAACTGCGAAAATGAAAAAAATTAATGTTTCTAGATTGAAAGATGATATACTCGTTCATGGTATAGTCCATGAATATTGATTCCTATGAGTTTCTGGCAATGGTTTAAATACATTTCACTAGTCGTCTTCCGGCCTGGATCTATTGTGCGGAAGGAGTGGCAGATGCTGATTTACCTGAATAGAGATCGGAAAGATTTTGCTCTACCGCCGCTTGTGATGCAGGAGGATTTGCGTTATGTGGCCAAGAAGCATAGTAGAGATATGGCCAAGAAAGATTATTTTGCTCATGAGAATTTCCGAGGACAGTCCCCTGCTGATCGTCTCAAAGTTAGTCGTGTGACTGATTCTGTTTCTGGAGAAAATTTGGCGAAAATTGGTGGTTATCCTCAAGTCGTACAGGAAGCTGAGGAGGGGTTGATGAGAAGTCCTGGGCATCGAGCGAATATCCTGAACAAGATGTACAACTGTGTTGGGATTGGGATAATTAAATCGAAGGACGGAGTTTTTTATTTCACCCAGAATTTTGCTAAAAGGGTTTTGAAATTTTTCTCAAAAATTCGAAAAGTTATAAGTATTGAGCATGGACTTAGGCTTAAGGGAGTTGCTATCGAAGATGTTTCGCAAATTTATTATCAGGTGAAGGAACACGGAGGAACTAGAATGATTGGAAAAGGTGTGATTGATCTAGATGAGAGTGGTGAGTTTGATGCGCGAGTGAAAATTTCTGAGACTGGGCGATACGAGGTTTCTTTGTTTGTTCCAACTAGAGGTAAAAAAATGGCACGAGTAAATCACTTCGATGTGAGAGTTCGAAAGTGGTGGTTTTGGCGGTAGGTTCTTAGAACGGTTCGATGATTAAAGGGTCGCCTCCTGCGTCCTGCATGGCTTCCATGAATCGGTCGATTTGGTATTCGTAGTCTTCGCCGTGTCTTGTGCCGTTATCGTTGGTTATGAAGGTTGTTGGGGTATAGCCTTTGATTATGAGCATGTGGTAGCCGGGATGTGGGTAGTGTGGATTCTCTAGGTATTTTGCTGTGGTTGGGGCTATTACGGGGATGCCTTTGTCTATTTGTTCTTTTATTTGTTCTGGAGTTGCGTCGTACATTATTGCGACTTTGTCTTCTGGGATTTGGAAAAATTCTACGATTAATTCTTTTACTTCTATGTCGTAAATGTTTCTGTGAACTTCAAAATTGTCCATTTGCCAGTCGATCATGTCGAGGAGAGTTTCGTGGGCTTCTTGGGGTGTCATTGTTTGGTTTGTGGTGTAGAGGTATGCCATGAGAGATGCTACTTCTTCGCAGCTTTCTTCGTGGTATTCCCAATTCGCCTCTGTTTTGAGTGGGGCTTGGCAGATGTATTGGACGTCTAGATATGAATGGGTTTGAGGAAGTGTTTGGGTGAGGAGTTCGATGTTTTTCTTTGGTCGAGGTTGTTGTTTGATGAATTGTGGGTAGACAGTCATTCTTGCTGTGAGCAATACCAAGACGGCTATGACTGATGCGATTGTTTTTTTATTCATATTTTTTAAATATTCTTTTGAATAAGATATCGACGCTTTTGAGCTCCTCGATCTTGAGAATGTATGCTGTGAGGATGTAGATCACGGCTCCTATTATTACTCCTGAAAGTGCCGTGTGGATGCCGAGGTTGATGTCGAGGGTATAGTAGATTGAGACTCCCATGAGTCCGCTCGCTATTAGGATTTTTACGAAAGTTACTAGGAATCTTTTTAGTTTGAAGCCTGTGAGGCTTTTTCTCAAAAGTGCTACGAAAAGAATGTTGTAGATGACGAATCCAGTTGTGAAACCTATTGAGAACCATTCAATGCCATATTTTGGTGCGACGAATATTGTAATCATCGCTACGAATGTGAGTGATATCACGTTTATTATCATTGGGGTGATCGTGTTTTTCATTGCGTAGAATGCTTTTGCAAAGATTGGGATTAATCCTTCAAAAGGAATGGAAAGTGCAAAGAATGTGAGGATTATTGAGGTGAGGCGTTTCGACTCTTCTCCGAATTCTCCGCCGCTTAAGATCAGGTCCGTGACTGGTTCTGAGAGTAGGAGAAGGCCTACTGCGGCTGGGACTGTAAAGAAGAGGACTCTTTCGATTGTTGTTTGGATGTTTTTTGTAAAATCTGCCTTGTCTCCTCGGTTTATTGCTGCGTTCAAAGCTGGGAAGACAGCTGTTGCAAAAGATATTCCAAAAAGGCTGACTGCGAAGCTTTGGATGTTTCGCGCGAAATTAAAGGCTGCGAATCCACCGACTGCCATTCTCATTCCTACTATAGAAAATATATAGAGATTTGCTTGCCATGCTATGAGGCTGATTGATTTTGGGATCATTAGTTTTACTATCTTTTTTATTCCTGGGTGTCTGAATTGGAGCTCTGGTTTGAATTTGTATGAGGTGCGTGTGATTTCTAGAATTCTGATTAGGAGGTGAAGTATTGATCCAATCAAGACTCCGATTGAGGCGCTGTAGATTCCGAATTCTTCATTGAGGAATACGACTCCTAGGATGATTCCGAGGTTGTAGAGTACTGGTGAGATTGCGAATGCTAGGAAGTGACGATAAGTCATCAAGATGTTTCCGAGTGTGTTGCTGATTGCAAATATCAGGGCGGCTGGTAGTAGTACTCTGGTCATTCCTATGATGTTCGCTTGGCCTTCTGGGGTGATGCTTGGGAAAAGGGTTGGAACGATGTCCCCCATGAATATAAAGGCTATGACGGCAAGTATGCTGATTAGGATGCTTGCTCCTGTCAGGACGGTGTTCCCTACTTTGTATGCTTCTTCTTTGTTCTTGATTAAATAGTCTGAAAAAACTGGCATAAACGCCGCTACTAATGCTCCAGCTATGAACAAATTGAAGAGCATGTCTGGAATCAGAAAAGAGGCGTTGTAGGTGTCGGTGGCTGTAGAAGTCCCAAAGTGGACTGCTATAGTCCGGTCTCGGAGGAGTCCGACGACATAGCTCAACATCGAGGCAAATGCTATGAGGGCACTTGCGTTTCCTGTACTAATAGGGCGAAATAACTTTTTAATCATCGCGAGACATTTTAGGAGATTTCTTCTGAAAAACCTCTTAGAAGGTATTGAATAATTGGACGTTTTCTTGTATAATATAATATTAAAACAAACATCAACATATGGTTAGAGTAGCAAATTTTGTAGGAAGGTTGCTGAATGTGAATAAGACCGAATGGTCGAGGATTTCCCTGTCTTGGTTTATCAATTTTTTCTACCGAGCGGGATTTGTAATTGGATGGACTATTATAGTGGGTATGTTTGTTGGAAGATTTGGGATTCAGTGGTTGCCGATTTTGTTTGTGGTTAATGGAGTCTTCACGATGTTGGGTAGTCTGTTTTATTCTACTTTCTTGGATAAGGTTCCGAAGGAGCGGATTATCCTGATGAGTGTGTTGCTTGCGGTGTTGTTTTTGGCTGCTGCGGCTTTTGTGGGGCATGCGAATGAGATATTGTTCTTTTCTCTGTTGCTTGCTGCTGAGGCTGTGTTCTTAGTTCAATTAAAGATTAATACGAATGGATTTGTGGAGACGCTTTTCACTCCTCTTGAGAGTGAGCGTACCTTTCCTATCATCGAATCGGCTGAGACTATTGGTGGTATCACTGCTGGTCTGCTGGTTGTTTCTTTTTCTACTATTATTGAACCGACTCAATTTGTGTTTATGTGGATGGCGATGCTTGTGATGATTGCGCCGTGTTTCCTTTATTATAGGAAGTTTATAAAGAGGGTGAATGTGTTGAGTTTGGACGATGAGTCTGAGGCGAAGCATCATCATGTTGGTTTGATCGATAGGGCAAAGGAAGTGTTTGGTCAGGCGAAACATGTGGCTTTTATTAAGGGGCTGATCTTTATGGTTGTTTTGCAGTGGATTTTTGCGAATTTGATTGAGTATCAATATACAAAGGCTGTTACGCAAAATGTTGCGGAAACTGTGATGAATTCTGGAAGTGGATTTGAACATGCCTTGGTGCATGATTTGGGTGCGCTATTCATTGTGTTCAGTATTTCTGCGCTTTTGATTCAGTTGTTTGTTGGTAGCAGGCTTATTACTTCTCTGGGTATTGTGGGGAGTATGCTGGTCTACCCTATCGTGATGCTATTGAGTGTGTTTGGTTTGACTGTGAAGTTTGGATATCCGACCGCTGTGTTGGCTCAGACTAATCAGCACATGACTCATGCTATTTATTTGAATTCATATCACTCGACGTATTATTCGGTGAAGGAGCATTTTCGTGAGCATATCCGTGAGTTTTTGGAAGGATTTGTAAGGCCTTTGGGCGCGATACTTGGTACGTCTCTTCTTATTGGAGTTCAGTATCTTTTTGTCGGGCAGGATCTTACTTTGGTTTTGAATTTGGTGATGATGGTGGTGTTGGCGATTTTGTTCTTTGTTATATACGGAATGCAGTCTAATTACACAAAGCTTGCTTGTCATACTCTGCTCCGAGCGGACGACAAGCTTGATAGAGTTGATGCGATTGGGATTCTTTCTCAGAGAGGTCACAAAAATTCTCTCCCTGTTCTAAGACAGGTCTTGCATGACCCAAAAGAGTCTTCTTATATCAAAGTGAAAATTTTGGAAGCTCTTGGTGAATTGCGTGATTATAATGCTCTTGATGACATTATGAAGTCTTTTGATTCTAAGAGTGTTGATATCCGTTTGGCTGCTGTGAATGCTCTATTGAGTTATGGGGCGGCTCATCGTTTCTTTGGAAAGCATATCTTCCATGAGTATAGAATTATTGAGGCTTTGAAGAAGCTTTATAAGGGTGAGAAAAATCACGAAATCAGGTCTGTTATTATTCATATTTTGTCTGGATTGAATCCGGTTGGTACTTTTGGTTTCCTTTTGAAACTTCTTGATAAAACTCGAGGGGCTTTGAAGGCTGATGTGATTATTGCTCTTGGGCGGTTCAATGACGATCATGTGATTGAGTACGTGAGTCCATATCTGAAATCAAAGAATCCTGCGGAGAGAGGTGTGAGTATGATTGCTCTTTGGAGGTCTCATGACTACAAGGATGATGTCTCTCATGAGCTGTCGTTGCTTCTTGGACGAAAGGATCAGAAGTCTTTGGTTTCTGCTCTGCATGTCGTGGGAGCACTCAAATTAAAAAGATACAAAAAACAATGTGTGAAAAACTTAAAATCAAACAATCAAAATGTAAAAGCCGAAGCTGCCTTGGCCTTGGCTAAGATGGGATATGCGGAATCTGTGGAGGTTATTGTGGATATGTTGTTTGATGGAAAACCAAAAATTGTTGAGAAAATCAGACACGCTCTTAAGAAACTTCCGCACAAGACAGCTAAGTCTATTAACCAGGAAGTTCGGCAGATTGTTGCTGATCGAATCAATAAACTGCTCGATGAAACCAAGACAAAATCATTGAGACACTTGGAAACTAAGCATTTGAAATATCTGAAGATGCTGTATAGTTTGGTAGATGAGCACGAGGAAGTCGAGCTTATCCAGGAGTTGATTTACTCTAAAAGTTATTCTTAAAAAATAAATATAATGAAAGATTTGTTAACGATATCTGCGGACGATCCAGTGAAAGAGGGCGACTATCAAGTTGTTAAGTTTATTGGAGAATTTGATAAGGTTGGTCATATGGGGGTTCGAGGAGATTTGGACGGGATTGTGAAGAAGTTTAAGAGTAAGACTTTGGTATTTGATTTTTCTGGTTTGAAGTTTATCAATAGTGAAAGTATTGGATACTTGATGGACATTCACAACAAATTGGCAAAAAAAGATGCTGAATTGGTCTTGGTTGGTCCGGATACTCATGTAAAAGACGTTCTTAAAACTATCGGAATTGCTGATGTTATTCCGGTTTATGGCACAATTACTGCCTACAAAAATAAAAAATAAACATAGTCTCATGGCTTTGAAAATCAAAAGTATAATTACGAAAATGATCGTTACATTCCTTGTGTTCCTTTCGATTTTTTCTGTGCTTGTTTATTTTCTTTGGGAGTATGAGATTTTGCAGCAATACCCTGTCCCATATGTGATAGCTGGTGTTGTTCTTTTGATGCTTCTTTATATTTTTTCATTCATTTATTTCTACATTTCTAGGCCGATCAAGAGTGTTCTTGGGCAGATGAACAAGGTTTTGACCAAGAAACCTTTCAAAAAGATTTATACAGCTAGGGTTGATGAAATTGGGCTGTTGGCTCATTTCTTTAACAAGGTTACGGAAGGATTTACTCAAGCTGCGTCAAAGATCAAGGAACGGAAACGGATTCTTGATGAGTTGGCTGTGGCTGTTGAGCTTCAATCTCAGCTCTTTCCTCAGGAGGCGCCTGAGATTCCTGGGCTGACTGTTTCTATTCAAAACAGGCCTGCGTCTGAGCTTGGTGGAGATAGTTTTGATATCGTTGATACAAAGGACAAGGTGTACATGTATGTGGGAGATGTGACTGGGCATGGGGTGACTGCGGGGATGATTATGGCGATGGTGAATGCGATGATTAAGTCTCTGATTGATGTTTGTGCTTCTGCGAAGGAGGTGCTTGTTTTGACTAATAAAAATATTAAAAGTTTTGTGCAACCGTCTATGTATATGACACTTGTGCTTTTGTGTTGGGATAAGGCTAAGAAAAAAATGACTTATGTTGGGGCTGGGCATGAGAGGATCTTGGTTTATAGGAAGGCTAAGAGTGTTGTTGAAGAAATTGTGAGTGGAGGTGTTGCTCTTGGTTTGACTGAGGATGCTTCAGGGTCGCTTTCGGAAAAAGAAATCCCTGAATTGGCTGAAGGAGACATGGTAATCTTGTACTCTGACGGTATAACTGAGGCGAAAAACAGTGAAGATAAACTATTTGGGCTGGACAGGTTGAAAGCAGCTGTGGTTGAATACACCGAGAGGTATTCCGCAAAAGGTGTTGGTCACCATATCGCGCAAGATTTAGCAGCTTTTGTAGGAGATGAATCTCAGTTAGACGACATGACTTTGATTGTCATAGAAAAAACCAAATGAAATTAGCCCAGTTCGATTACGAACTTCCAGAAAAATTCATCGCACAAGATCCTGTAGAGCCTAGAGATTCTTCGAAGCTTTTGGTGTTTGATTCATCTACTGGTGAGGTTTCTCATCGGCGTTTTCGGGATGTTGCTGAGTATTTGGGGGCGGATGATGTTTTGGTTGTGAATCGAACCAAGGTAATTCCTGCTAGGATCCTTTTTGACGTGGATGGGCGCGAGGTTGAGGTGTTTCGACTAGGTAAGGTTTCGGAAGGCTTATACAAGTGTTTGGTGAAGCCCGGGAAGCTCTTTCGCGTTGGGGCAACTCGTCGTGTGAATGATCGGTTGAGTTGTGAGGTTATTGAGGAGAATGAGGATGGGACTCGTGGGATTCGGTTTTTGCTTGAGGGTGGGGATGGCGAGGGGGTCGGCGCTGGTGGCGGTGCGATTTTGGAGGATTTGTTGGAGGAAGCTGGGGAAGCTCCCCTACCTCCTTATATTAAAAATTCAAAGGCTAGTTTTGACAGATACCAGACAGTTTACTCAAAAGAAAAAGGTAGTGTGGCGGCTCCGACTGCTGGGTTGCATTTTACCCCTGAATTATTGGAACGATTGGTTGGGCAGGGGGTTTCTCTTCAGGAGGTGATTTTGCATGTTGGTTTGGGGACTTTTCTCCCTGTGAAGACTGAGAAGATCGAGGATCACGATATGCATAGTGAGTATTTTGAGATTTCTCCGGAAACTTCTGATGCGCTCAAGGAGGCAAAGGCTGGTGGGAAGAGGATTGTTTGTGTTGGGACGACTTCTGTGAGGGTGGTGGAGTCGAGTGAACTTGAGGCGAAGGTTGGAGATACTGATATTTTTATTTACCCTGGGTATCAGTGGAAGGTCGTGGATCGATTGATTACTAATTTTCATTTACCAAAAAGTACTTTGATCATGTTGGTTGCGTCTTTTCTTGAGTCAAAGGGTGTAGAGAATGGGACTGAGAAGGTTTTGGAACTTTATGAAATTGCTAAAAAAGAGGGCTATCGGTTTTATAGCTTTGGGGATGCGATGATGATTATATAAACTTCGGAAGGTACTTTGGAGCCGCGATCCCGCTTATATCTTTGACCAATGGCAGATCTCTTAGGTTCAATTTCCCAATATAAAGATCTTTCAGTTTCCCTCCATTTTCAACGAAGTCTACAATTTGTTTGTAGCCTTTGAAGTAGATCAGGTCTTTTGTGAATGCGCCGTATTTGCTTGTGTCGCCCATTCCCCTCTTTGTTTTGAGGGCTATTCTGTATGCGTCTTCGATTGGAATTCCGTAGCTCAGGATTTTCTCAAACACTTCTACGAATGATCCGTACAATGCAGCGTCTATTCCGATGACGAGGGCGAGGGCTTTGTAGCTGTCTTTGATTGAATCGTTTGCGACGTTTGTGACGTTGTAGATTGCGAGGCCTTCTTGGGTGATTAGGTAATCTGCCAGTCCCCTGTTGAAGATTTCGTACGCTTGGTTTTTGCCGTTTTCTGCTGTTAGGATGTGGGTTTCGACTTCGTGGACTATGAGGTTTTTGATTTTGCTTCTTGAGAATGTCGCGCCTTTTCTGACAAATAGTCGGTTGTTTTTGCCGGCTATACAGTCTGTAACCATTTCTTCTTTGATTTTGACTTTCCAGTTGTTGAGTTTGTATTTTTTGAAAATCTTTTCGAATTTCTCTTTGGCTTTTTCTGCGTCTATGTCTTGGGTTTCTGGTTTTTGAAATTTGCCTGCCTCGAGGATTAGTCTTTCTGCTTCTTGGATCAATGCTTCGTCTGGTTTGCCGAATAGTGCTATAGAGTTTTCTGAAAAGCTTGGAGTATCTATCGAGTCTAGTAGGTCGACTTTCTTTTCTAGTTCTTCTCTTTTTGCTTGGAAGATTTGCCCGAGTGGTGATGTGTCGGTTTCTATGTTAGCTAGTTTCTTCCTTAATTCGTCTGGGTTGAATTGTAATTCTGGGTATGTGAATTGAGGGTTGTATTTGAAATCTTTGAAGAATTTGTCTCTTTCCTCCGTGAGGTTTGTGGGTCTTAAGTGGTAGATTAGTTTTAGTTTGTTGTCGACGTTTACGATCTCTTGGTCTATTTCGAAGTTGTTTTTGATCTTCTTCTTGATTACTGGTTTTTGAATTGTTTTTGGCTTTGTTGGTGTTGAGCTTTCTTCTTTTGTAGATGGATCGATCAAGAATTCTTTGAGGTCTCTTGAGCCGAGCATCATTTTTGCTTCTGAATCTTGTAGATCTTCTACATCTACTACTGTTTGAATTCTTTTGTTCTTGAGTGTGAATTTGAGTTTGAGAGTTGATTTTTCGTCGTCGTAATCGTCTGAGTCGATGAGTTTTGTGTGTTTTGCTAGTTTTTGGTCTAGCACACTTCTTTCTCTAGATGTGTCGGCGATTGCTTTGATTTTCTTGGTTCCTTTTTTGAGAATGAGTTCGACGTCTTCGTTTTTACCGATGATTTGTTTACCAGAAATTGTTTCGACTTCTTTTTCTATTACTCTTCCGAACATGTCTTTTGCGATTCTGACTGCTTTTTCTGGAGAGTTCACTTTGATTCCTTTGATTCTTTCTAGTCTTCTTTTTAATGGAGCTAGGTTGGCTACTTGTACTCCGAGACCTGCTCTAGCATTGATTTCTAGAAGTACTGGGCCTGAGGTTTTGTCTATTGCGATATCTACTGCGAGATATCCGAGGTTTGTTACGAGTTGGATTTTTGAAGCTATATGCAAGATCTCGTCCCAAAATGGAATTTGGAGTCCATCTAGTTTTCCTATGCCTGGGACTTCATCTACTATTTTGTCCTTTTTTGCGATGTATGTGGTTTTTCCTGTGGCGATGTCTATTCCTACTCCTACCGCTCCTTGGTGGAGGTTTCCTTTTCCTCCTGATTCTCTTGTAGGGAGTCTGAGCATCGCCATGACCGGAACAAGGTTGTAAACGATTACTCTGATGTCTGGGAGGCCTTCGTATGCGAATGCGCCTATTGCGTCGTCTGGGATCAGTAGTTGTTCAAAGAAGACGCTGTCTGACACGTTTGATATAGAGAATCTTCCGTCTAGGATGTCGATTACGTGGTCGAATAGGAACTCTTTGTCTATCTTTTTTCCGCTACTTGTTATCCAGTAATTGTCTCTTTTGTTTGCTATTGGGATTATCCCCTCTCCGCCGAATCCAAAATTTGGTTTGATGACGAATGCGTTTGGGAGTTTGTCGAAATCGAAGTTTTCTGCTTCTTCACGGGTTGTGATTGTGTTGATGAGTTTTGGAACTGGGATCCCTCTTGCTGACAAGAACTTTTTGCTTTTGATCTTGTTGTCTGCGAGCTTGATTGCCTTTCTTGGGTTGTACGCTTTTATATACAAAAGGTTTCGTGCGTTTATCCCTAAAATTCCATTTGTTTTAAAAAATTTCATACTGAAAAATTATTCTTCGATGTGACGAAGTACTTCTCTGAATCTGATGAATTCGAGGACTCTTAGACCACTCCATCGTCCAAGAAGTATATTTATTCCAATCAAGACAAAGATCAATTCTGGGTAATCTAGCATCAAGTTTCTGATTAGGTCCCATTTAATTACTCCAAATCCTAAGTTCACCTCTCCTCCTACAACTATAAATGCAATGATCGAAACGATGATTGTTTCTGACATTAATGTTACTGCTGAGACTAGACCTTTTTCGGTTTTTATACTTACGAATTTTTCTACTAATGTACTCAGTATTACCATTGGGAAGATTGCCAATGAAAAGAATGTTGCGTCAAAAATGCCGAGCGTGACTGAGGCTATCAATATGAGTAGAAGCGTTAAGGCGACTAGCACCATAACTATTGCCATTTTGGGGATAAATAAGAGTCTGACCTTCTTAAGCAATGAGCGCGTCAGGGCGCCTATTACGAGGATACTCACGAGGGTGAATAGTCCGAAATACAATCCGATGATCAAGAATGAAATCGTGATGATCATTGGTGTGTATATTCCCATTGTTGTGAGGCCTACTACTTGTTTCATGAATGCTACTACTGTTGCGATAACTGGAAGTAGGAGTAGGAGCGCTATTGTGTTGTCCGGGATTCCTTTTTCTGTGAGGATGTTCATGGAATACGAGATGAAGTTCCATGGTCTGAGCTTGTAGCTACTCTCTGTGATTACTTCGTGTTGATATCCTTTTTCTTGAAGGGCTTCGATAAATTCTGTCGAGGTGAAATTCTCTGCGAGCAGGTATAATCCTGCTTCGTTTGTTAGGATTATGTTTTTTGGATTGATTGCTTGGAATTGTCTCTTTACACGGTTTGAATAGGCTTGGATGTCGTCTGCTAGGACTGTAATTGATTTTTGACTGAGGTTGATCGATGAATCTTCTTTGTTCTCTTGGTTGAATCTAGAGAGTGCGTTCAGTCCCGTGTTTTCTTTTGTCCAAACCACGATTTGTTGTGATTTTTTTACATACTTAGAAGATTCTGTAATCTTTTTTGTTAAAACTTCTTCTGAGATAAATTCTGATGCGCTTCCATAACTATCTATAACTTCTAGGTGTACTCCCTGTTGTCTTGCGTATTCTTTTTGGGTGCTTATTAGGACTTGTTCTTCTTCTGAGTCTGTTATTAGGAAAATGAGTTTGTTGTATGCAAAAACATTTCTTGAGACGATCGATTCTTCGTCTTCATTGTAGACTCGTAAGGTTACGGTGTAATCGCCATGTTCTTTATATACATGGAGGACTTCTGCACCTTGGTCTTTGTTTCCGTCACCGAAATCCCATTCATAGTCGTAGGTTTTTTCTGTGTCTGGGACAAAGCTTTGAGATGCGTCGAAAATTGTACTTTTTTGTACTTCTACAGCAGTGTCAGAATTGATTACTGCTTCTAGGAACGTTGGAGCGCTTGTTGTAGAGAGGACTCCTTCTCCGATGGCATTTGTAGCTGCTGCAGTTGATAAAAACAGGTAGAATCCTGCGAACAGTCCAAATAGTATTTTTTTAGTATTCATGCAGGGGAATATAGCAAATTTTGTCTGTTTTATCAATAGTCTTGACAGATTGGACGGGTGGAGTGTGGGTGGATTGAAGAAGTTGAGTTTTTCAGGTATAATTGTATGATGTAAAAAAGAAACAAATGAAAAATATCTCAAAATTACTGGCGGTTATGTTTGGATTGATGGTCTTGTCCCCTGTTGTTTTCGCGGACAGCTCGCTAAGCGTTACCGCAGAAGACACGATGGCAGGAATGTCTACTACTATAAAGACAACTCCTACAATTCCTGGTTCTCAGGTTTATATGGAGGTCTCTAAAGCCGATGGTGGATCTTTTGAAGTTACTGAGACGGCTGGCCATGATGGCCGTGCTGTTTATGAGCTTCCTGGATTTCATACTCGTGTTGCAGGTACTTATGAGGTTTGTGTTGGGATTTCTGATGCTTATGCTTATCGGACGTGTGCTAATTTTGAAGTTTTGGCTGGAGGTATCTCTAGTGAAGCGTCGAGGATTGGTCCGTCTGAACAAACTGTTCGTATAGGAGAAGGTTTTGGTGAAGTTGATGCTTATTTGTTTGATATGTACGGAAATCCTATTTCTTCTCATATGGTTGAGCTGATCTCTAGCCGAAGTGGTGATGAGGTTTATGCTGACTCAAAATTGACTGATGCCGATGGACACGTTTCTTTCCGAGTTATCTCTGCTGAATCAGGTGTTTCTACTTATAGTTTGTATGATTTAACTTCTGGAAAAACTTTGGATGCTCGAGCAAAAGTTGTTTATTTTGAATCTGCTAATTATGTTCTTGGACATGCTGTAGGAGCTTCAAGTGGGCCTGTTGCCTATCTTGGATTCGAGGATTTGGATGAGAATTTGCAAAGTGGGCAAAGTCTAACTTTTACCCTGGAGGCTTATGACGAAACTGGACAAGTTGTGACTAATTACGACGGTGTTGTTGGGTTCTCTATTGTAGAAGGGTCTGAGGCTGCTGTCTCTCTTCCTACTGATTACACTTATGTTACTGAGGATTTAGGTGTTCACACCTTTTCTCTTGGATTACTTTTTAATTCTGCAGGTTCTTATACTTTGAAGGCTGAAGATTTGTCTAAGCCTGAGGTTTTTGGGACTATGCAAGTGGATGTGACTTCCCAAGGACAATCGATTACTGATCAAATTACAATCTCTGATCCACAAGCAGGAAGTTATAGTAATAATGTTCACGTGATTGCCGGAGAGGCTAGGCCTTCTGCATCTTTGAAAGTTTTTGATAACGCAGATGAGATTGGTCAGATTGCGGCTTCTTCTACTGGGGAATTCTTCTTTACTACTGGAGTTTTGGTAGATGGTGCTCACAGCTTTTATGTTTCTATTGTTGATAGCAATGGAGTCGTAGAAGCTTCATCTCAGCCAGTTGATATCATGGTCGACACTACTGCTCCTGAAGTTTCCAGTGTAGAAATCACTCCTAGTAATGCTCTTCCAGGAAGTGAAGTAAATGTAAAAGTTTTCGCTGAATCAGGATTGGCTCAGGCCAAAATGACTGTTGCGGAGAGACAAGTTGAGCTTGTTGATACAGGTTCTGGACATTATGCCGGGAAATTCGAAGCTCCTGTGACTCCTGGAGATTACCTTCTTGGGTTGAGTTTGACTGATGATCTTGGGAACAATACTCGAATCGACGACGAATACACTCTGACTGTGGGAATAGGAGGAACTGTCGAATTGGTTGGAGATGTTGGAAATTTGATTGCAAAACCTTCTGATCATCAAGTTAACCTCTCATGGACTGCTCCTACTATTGGAGCTCCTGTGAAGTTTTATAGAATTTATTATGGAATGTCTCCTGACCAATTAAAGTATGCAATTGATACTTTTGGTGCGGACACAAAATGGTATCTCCCTAATCTTAAGAACGATACCGAATATTACTTTGCGATCGTCGCTGTCGACAACAATGGGAATGTTAGTGTGCAAATGAGCAATATCGTATCGGCTATCCCTGGGGAAGTCGGTGTTGAGGTTGCTCTTCCTATAGATGTCGTACAAGGTGTTGCTGGCTTCGAAGATATTGAAGCGATGGAGACTGAGGTGAGTGATACTGGCCCTGAAATTCTTTGGCTAGTATTGGCTGCGTTGCTTGGAGGATTTGGTTATAGTTTCTCAAGTCAAAAGCAATAGATTTCAAATAGATTTTGGTGTGGAAAGCTGATAAGATCTTTTTTGTATGGAACTTATTGAGATCAAAATTTTTGCTGCGAAATTTATCGAGGTTTTCGGAAAACTTCTTTTTTATGCGATTTTTGCGAGGGTTATTTTGTCTTGGATGCGGGTTGCTGGAAGCCGGAGTACTGGTGGCGCGTTTGCGAGGTTTATCAATGACGTGACCAACCCTGTTTTGAAACTTGCTCAAAAGGTTCCTCATCAAATCGGCATGCTCGATCTGTCCCCTTTTATCGCTTTGATTGGGGTTCAGTTTTTTACTTGGGTCTTGCTTGAGTTGGTTAAAATGATTTAAATTTTTACTTATGAAAATTAAAGATACTCATGCTGGGAAAAAGGTTGATTTTGAACCTTTGGAAGAAGGGAAAGTTTCGATGTATGTGTGTGGGCCGACCGTTTATGATCGGGCGCATCTTGGGCATGGGCGGAGTGCTGTTTGTTTCGATGTGATGAGGAGGTATTTTTTGTATCGTGGGTTTGATGTGCGATTTGTTTCGAATTACACGGATATTGACGATAAGATGATTAATCGGGCTCGTGAGGAAGGCATAAGCGTTCCTGAATTGGCCGCTAAGGTGATTCCACAGTATGAGGAGGATTATGCTGCTCTTGGCATTATGCCGTCTGACGAGGCGCCCAAGGCGACTGAGTTTATCGATGAGATGATTGAGTTTGTTGGAAAAATGGATGAGGCTGGGGTGACTTACCCTATTGATGGAGATGGAGTTTATTTTGATGTTGAGAAGGCTCACAAGTACGGAAAGCTTTCTGGACAGAAGCTTGAAGAATTGAAGATTGGAGCGCGTGTTGCTGAGAATGAAGCGAAGCGAAATCCTTATGATTTTGTTGTTTGGAAATTTGCTAAAGAAGGTGAGCCGAAGTGGTCGGCGCCGTTTGGCGATGGGCGACCTGGTTGGCACTTGGAATGTAGTGCGATGAGTTGGAAGATTTTGGGCGAGAAGTTTGATATTCATGGAGGTGGAGCTGATTTGATGTTTCCTCATCATGAGTGTGAGATTGCGCAGACTGAGGCTGTTTTTGGAGAAGGTTCATTTGCAAAATACTGGATCCACAATGGTTTTATTACTATGAATAAAGAAAAGATGAGTAAGAGTTTGGGAAATTTCTTTACTTTGCAAGATTTGTTGAAAAAGTATGATGGGAAGGTTTTGCGGTTGATGTTTTTGCAGACGCATTATTCGAATCCTATTGAGTTTTCAGAGGATCTTTTGGAACAAACGAAGGCTGGTCTTGATAGAATTCACGATCTTGTGAGGAAATTGAAATTTGATTATGAAGAATTAGAGGATGGCGAGGCTGGAGAACCTCATGAGGCTATTTATGGGAAGGAGATTGAGATTTTGGAGGGAGAGTTTGTGCGACATATGGATGACGACTTTAATACTTCTGGAGCTTTGAGTGTGTTGGCAAAGATTGTTGATCTTGGTTTTGAGGCTGAAGGGCGAGATGTGAAGACCAAGAGATTCGTGGATGCTATTGTTGGATTTTTGAAAAAGATGGATGAGGTGCTTGGAGTTATTTTTGTTGATGAAGTTTCGTTGGATGGAGAGGTTGAAGTCTTGATCAAGGCGCGTGAAGAGGCTCGAAAGTCGAAGGACTTTGAAGCTTCAGATAAGATTCGGAATGATTTGTTGAAAAAAGGGATTGAGTTGGAGGATACTCCGAATGGGACTATTTGGAAGAAGGTTTAGAGATATTTATACAACTTCTTAATATCCCCTGACCCCATCGCAATGATGATGTCGTAGTCTTTTTCGTGGGCTTTGATCCATTTTGCTGTGTCTTGGACATCTGTTGTGTGGAAGACTTTGGAATGGTTTTTGCGGATTTCATCTAGGAGTTCTGGGGTTCCGATCATTGCCATTTGTTCTTTTGTGTCTCGGTTTCTCAGGATGTCTGGGATTAGGACTCCGTCGACGTGACTGAATGCTGCACCGAATTCTTTGAGGAGGAGTTTGATTCGGACGAATTGATGTGGTTGAAAGACTGCGAGTATACGTTTGTCTGGGTATTCGTCACGGATTGCTTCTAGTGTGAGGTCTATTTCTGCTGGCAAGTGGGCGTAATCATCGTAGAATTTGATCTCGTTTAGGTTTGTTGCTTTGAGTTCCATTCTGCGCCATGAGCCTTTGTATTTTGTTATTCCAGCTTCTATTTGTGCATCTGTGAGTCCGAGGTATTGTCCGATCACGGCTGTGAATGCTGAGTTTCGGACGTTGAATTTGCCTGGGACTGAAGGGGTGATTTTGAGTTTTGGTGATTGCGTTTTTTCTTTTTCGTATTTGCCGGTTTCTGCGTAGATTCGTGTTTTGTTTGGAGTGAGGTCGCGGCCTTCTAGGAGGTATGATTTATTGCAGGTCGCGTATTTGTTGTCTTTACTGGTGATCTTGATGAATGGAGCGTCGGCTTTTGTCCAGATGCCTCGTGACCATTTGTCGTCTGAGTCGACGATGATTAGTCCGTCTTTTGGGACTTGGTTACAGGCTTTCTTGAATGCTTCGATGTAGTTTTCTTGAGTTTTGAAAAAGTCTAGGTGGTCTGAGTCGACGTTGATTACGGCGAGGACGTCTGTTTTGTAATGAAGGAATGCGTTTCGGAATTCGCATGCTTCTACTAGTAGAAGTTTCTTGCCGTTAACTGAGGGCTTTTTTCCTATTCGATAGTTTTTGCCGTCCATTTCTTCGAGTTTTGTCCCTAGGATAACTGTGGGGTCTAGTCCGGCGTCCATGGCTAGAATAGCCATCATTGAGGTCGTGGTGGACTTGCCGTGGGTTCCTGTGATGGAAACGGTGTAATAGTCTTGGGAGAATTCCCCTACTGCTTCTGGGTAAGTCATCATCGGAATGCCGAGTTCGCGTGCACGGACGAGTTCTGGATTGTCTTTTTCGATCGCGTATGAATAAACTATGAGGTCGTGGTCTTCGTCGATGTTTTCGGCTTTATGGCCGATTGAGACTTTGATGCCGTCTTTTTGGAGTTGGTGGATGTGGTCTGAATCCTCTATGTCTGAGCCTGTGGAAGTTTTTCCAAGGTCGTTGTAGATTTGAGCGAGGGTTGAGACACCTATTCCGCCAATTCCTATAAAATGAATTTTATTTGCTTCTTCTAACATTGGTTCACATTTTACCTGTTTTGTGGTAAAAATCTAGACATGAGTCCTGAAATTTCCCACACATCCAGTCTTACAAAGGCTATCATCATTGTTGAGTTTGTTTTGGTAGCTTATTTGATCTATTCATTGACCAAGAATGTTTACAATAGTTACCTGGTGGACAGCTATATTGACTCTTTTGAGCAGGAGAATTCTTTGTTGGTGGCTGAGAATCGTGCGAAGACTGAGGATTATCTTTATTTTACTTCTGAGGAATATATCGACAAAATCGCGAAGCAGAATCTTGGGTTGGTGAATTCTGGGGAGGAGGTGATTATTATTTCTCCGGATAGTCTTACTTATGATACCCAGGGGCGTGACGGTGGAGAGGGGCTGTCTGATTCTGAATTGATTAGGATCGAGACTAGGAGTAATCCGCAATTGTGGTTGGACTTTTTTGTTAGGTAAAGGGTGGCGGTGGTGGTGAGGTTGTCGGGGTGGAATTTTTTGTGTCTTTTTTGGGGATGATACGGGTTTTGGTGGTGATGGGTTTCTCGTCCTGTGAAGGCTTTTACAGGTTTGGGGTTGCGAAAAGTATAATCAAAAGTTATGATGGGTGTAATAAGAATTGATGATGCTTTTGATGATTTCCTTACGTTCAAAATTAACTCAACGACTCTTGCTCTTTTTCTTTCTAAACCCTCTGGAAGAAAGATATCTTTGTGAACTCGCTAAAATCCTTCAGGTAAAACCACAAAATCTTCATAAAAAACTAAAAGATCTAGAAGAGGAGGGACTTTTTCAAAGCGAAATGCGGGGGCAGGAGCGGCATTATTTTCTCGATGTGGAGTGGCCGTTGTATTTGGAATATAGAAGCATTTTTAAGAAAACTCTCGGGGTGCCTAGTCTGTTGGCGGAGAGTTTGGGGAGGGTGCGGCATTTGAGGGAGGTGTATGTGAGGGCTGATTATCGATCTTTGGTTGAGGATGTTGAGGTGCTTGTTGTGCAGTCAAAAGACGCTTGTCATTTCCCCTCAAAAAATGCTATTTCGGTTGCTCTTGGGCCTCTAAAAAAAGAGCTAGGGCGAAAGATCAGAGTTGTTTTCTCTGAGGATTCGCTTTCTGATTCCGATGAGGAATGGTTGAAGATTTTGTGAGGCGTTTTGGATTGTATGTTCGTAAAGGTTTGAATAAGGGAGTGAGGAATTTTCGTTGACTTCTCGAGTTATTTCTATTAATATCTCGCTGTTCTTGACGCGGGGTGGAGCAGTGGCAGCTCGCAAGGCTCATAACCTTGAGGTCGGCGGTTCGAATCCGTCCCCCGCAACCAAATTTCTTTCTTATCACTTTTATTATCAAGCCGACTGGTTTGATTTTTTTAGTTTTGGTGTGGTTTAATTCCCCTATGACTAATTGCACAAAATGCAAAAATGGGTTTGAGATTACTGATAAGGATCGGGCTTTTTATAAAAAGATCCAAGTCCCCCATCCGACTCTGTGTCCGGATTGCAGGACTCAGCGGCGGATGAGTTTTCGGAATGAGCGAAATTTGTATCATGACAAGTGTGATCTTTGTGGGGACAAGATGATTTCGGCGTACAAACCGGGGCATACGATGCCTGTTTATTGTAATACTTGTTGGTGGGGCGATGATTGGGATCCTGAGTCTTATGGGGTTGAGGTTGATGTGGCGAAGCCGTTCTTCCCTCAATACAAGGCGTTGATGGACAAGGTGCCGAGGTTGAATTTGGCTTTGGTCAAGGCGAGTTGTGCGAATGCGGATTTTAATAATTATGTGGCGTATGCGAAGAACACTTATTTGTGCGCTGGGAGCGTGCATGTGGAGGATTGTATGTATGGGAATCCTTATGAGTCAAAGGACTGCACTGACTCTTTTTTGGTGCGGTTGAGTGAGCTTTGTTATGAAGGAATTGATTTGATGAATTGTTATAATTGCAATTATTGTCAGAATTGCGAGAATTCGAATGATTGTTGGTTTTGTTATGAATGTTACTCGTGCAAGGATTGTATTGGTTGTACGGGGCTTTCTCACAAGCAGTACTATATTGCGAATAAGAAGTACTCAGAGGAAGAATATCTTAAGATGAAGAATAGTTTGAAGCTGAATACGGCCAAGGGAGTTTCGAAAGCTCGTGATTATCTAGCTACTGAGGAGGAGAAATTTCCTCGTCGGGGTTTGAGGATCTTGAAGTCTGAGGACTGTACTGGGAATTACATTGTGAATTCCAAGAATTGTCATGATTGCTTCGACATCAAGGATTGTTGGGATTGCGGCTATTGTGCGCAGATTATCGATATGAAGGATTGTTATGATACAAATTATTGTGAGCACGCTGAGCTTTTGTATGAGCATCTTGGGTATTGCGACAATTACAATCTCAAGTTTTCTTTGATTCCGGGAAATTGTAAGAATGGGTGTTATTTGGATTTTTGTTCTCATTGCAATGATTGTTTTGGGTGTATTTCTATGAAGAAAAAGAATTTTTGTATTTTGAATAAGGAATACTCAGAGAAAGAGTATAAGAAACTGGTCGGTGAATTGATTGAGGCGATGACTAAACGGGGTGAGTATGGAGAGTTTTGGCCTTCTGAGTTTAGTCCTTTTGGGTATTGGGAGACGGCTGCGAATGACTATTTTCCAGAGTCATCTTGATTTTATGAGCGATTCCTGGTAAAAATTGTCTGTTCGTTGGAGAAAGCTTTGCTTTCTCTGCTTACTACGGCAGGGTAGCTCAGGTGGTTAGAGCGCGGGACTCATAAGCCCGAGGTCGGCGGTTCAAGTCCGCCTCCTGCTACCATTTCATTTCTCTCTTTATGTCTAAGAAAACAATTTTATTTGTGGGATATAGGGGGAAAAGGGGACATTTAGAGTCTCCAAGAAAAAAATACGAACTTTTTCTTTTGATTGAGAAGAGTGAATTCAAACCGGAATACAAAAAAGAGTTTGGGAAAGTTTTTGTTGTTGATGATATTTTTGATTGGAAGGAAGTCCATAAGGCATTGGAAGGTGAAAAGATCGATGCTGTCCTGACTAGGTATGAAGATTTTGTTGTGCAGGTTTCTGCGATTGCTGATTATTATGATTTGCCGTCTGTTCAATTGGAAAATGCGATGAATTTTCGAAATAAATTCTTGATGCGCAAAGCTTTCGAAAAGCATGGGGCCCCTTCAGCTGGTTTTGCTTTGGTTTCCAATATAGGTGATGCCGAGGAGTTTTTGAAAAACCACGATTTTCCTCTTATTTTAAAACAAATTTCTGGCATTCATTCAAAATATGTTAGTAAGGTTAAGGATAAAAAAGAACTAGAAAAAACGATCAGTCATTATCTGGATTCGTTGAAAAAGGATCCAAGCAATCTTCATCGGGATTTGACGGATTCAGCTTTAGATATTGATGTCCCCCATCCTCATGAACATCTTATCTTGGAGGAAATGCTGAAGGGTCAAGAGTTCTCCATTGATGCTTTTGTTATCGACAAGAAGCCTTATTTTACGCCTATTTGTCGTTATGTTTTGGCTGAAGAGATAGGAATTGATGATCATCATTTGCCAATCAGGTATTTGCCATATGAGCTTACGCAGAAACAACAGGATGTTGTTTATGAAACTGTGGCTGAAGGTTTGGCCGCATTGGGAGCTGATTTTTGTACTACTCATTCGGAAGTGTTTTTTGATCCTGAGACCAATGAATGTCGATTGTTGGAAATTGCGGCTAGGGGTGGAGGTTTTAGGGCGGAAATGTACTACGCTGTTACTGGCAATGATTACAACATGGCTACTGTGGAAGCGGCATTGGGGATTCCTCCTTCTTTTTCGCAGGAAATAAATAAATTTGTTGCAGTGGTTGAGGTTTTTGCTAACGAAAAGGGAGTATTGAAGAGTATAGACACAAATGTTCTTGAAAACAGGGAGGACGTTTCTCACATTACTTTTAATAAAAAAGTGGGGGAGGAAGTTGGGAAAGCTTCATCTGGGGGAAGTTATATAGTGAAATTTTTGGTTTGTGATGAGACTTTTGAAGGTATAAAGAAGAAAGCTGTGGATTTGTTGAGTGAAGTGAGAGCTTCTATAAAAGTTGGGGAAGTTAAGCATCCGTTTTTGATAGTTATCCCCCATTCGACAAACCATCTTCCTGAGAAAATGGCAGAGGGTATGAAATTAACTGAAGCTGATGTGGAGAGATATCATGATGCTGGGGCTTATGAATTGTTTAATTTGGATGACTTTCATGTGATTGCGGCGGAATATTCACGACTCTATTGTGACCTGAACAGGGCTCCGGATCAGAAGGCAGGGTCCACAATGAAAGATCGGAAAGGAGTCGTTATTAATAAAACTTATTTTGGGAAAGATATTTATAAAAAACCTTTAACTGAGAGCGAGTACGCTGATCGACTTGAGGAACACAAACGTTCTTTTGTTGAGATTGAGAAATGTATAAAGGAAAATGATATTCAGTTTTTTATTGGTGGGCACACTATGTATTCACATCCTTTACAAGAGGACCCGACGGATGCCAATAAAAGGAAAGATATTGTTCTTTCAAACAATGATCATCAAACTTGTGATGAAGAAACCATCAATATTATGAAGGAGTGTTTTGAGGAGCATGGATATGTTGTGGGAGTAAATGACCCTTTCAAAGGTGGATATCAGCTGACTCATTTTTGTGATAAGGATGCTTTGCCTGGTATTCAGATTGAGTTTAGGATTGCCAACATAGGTGATGAAAAAACTTTGGAGCTTGATCAAAAAAAGATTGGAGTGCATAAAGAAAAGATACGACAGGCGCTTTTGGATTTCTGGGGGAAGGTTGGCTAGAGCTTAGAGTTTAGAACTTGTAACTTTGTAGTCCCCTCCTTTTATCCTGAGGGCTTTTCCATTTGTGATTGAGTCTGAGGTTTTTTTTCTGGCCGAGGCTATGAGTCTGTGGAAGGTTGGTTGAGATAGCCCCATTTTTTTTGCGGCTTCTTCCTGGCTTAATTCTTCAAAATCTTTTAGCCTTATGGCTTCGAATTCGTCTACATTCAAAACAACCTCCTGGAGAGTCCTCATTTTTATCCCTGCTGGTTTGAAATAAGTTACTAGAGGCATTTTGTCTACTAACCTATTCATTCTTGGTCTTGGCATTGGGTGTTTAGTTATTTCCTTGTCCACGGCCTCGTCCTTGTCTACGACCTTGTTCTTGTTCTCGACCTTTTCCTTGTCCAAAGCCAGGACCTTTGTTGTTTTCAGCGCCTCCTCCTTCGCAGATACCTTTTTTTCGACCTGTTAGGGCTCCTTTTCCCAAAGGGCCTGTTCCATCTAAGTTTGGCATAATGGTGGGGTTAAGTAATCATGCATTATGAATATATATTCACAACCAACCATTGTCAATATTTTTATGATTTGCTATTATTCGGTCATGGGAAAGTTAAATAATATTTCGAAAGGCTTGTACGGGATGGTCGCGGCTTTGACTTTGCTTTTTGCTGTGTTTGTTTACCAACAGAGTGAAGAGTTTACTCCGATTTATCATGAGACGGCTTATGATTATGAGTTTGTTCGCGGGAAAGTTGTTGAAATAAACCACTCTTCTTCGGAAACTGGTATTGAGCTTCTTGTTAAGATTCGAGGTGGAAAGATGGTTGACGAGGTTGTTGTTTCTCAGGTTAGTGCTGTTCATAATTTTAATAAATACAAGATTGGAGATGATGTTCAGGTCTATGCCATGACAAACACCTCTACTGACAAAGTGACATATGAGGTTGCGGATTATTATCATCAAAATGGGCTTTTTTGGATCTTCATTTTTTTCTCTGTTGTGGCTGTGATTGTAGCGCGGAAAAAAGGTATGACTGCTGTTTTGAGCGTTGGGCTTTCTTTAGCTTTGTTTTATTTTGTATTTTTAAAAATGGTTGTTGCTGGGTACTCCCCTGTTTTGGCATGTCTTGTTTTTGTTTTGATAGTTACTGTTCTCACAATTCCATTAATACATGGTTTTAACAAAAAGGCGTTCTCGGCCATGACCGCTATTTTTATAGGATATGGATTATCTTTTTTGGCAGCGTATTTGTTCGAAAATATTTCTCAACTAGGCATTGCTCCTGGTGAAGAATTTCGTATTTTGGGGATTATGTATCCTGATGTGAGTCTTTCCGATGTCCTGATTGCCACTTTGTTTATGGGAGCTGTGGGCGCTTTGATAGACACCGCTGTTTCCATTTCTTCTGCTATTTTTGAAGCTGTTGAAACTCATTCAAGGCAAACCTTTGAAAAGATTTATAAGATCGGGATGGAGATTGGAAAAGACGTTCTTGGCTCTATGATTAATACTTTACTTTTTGCTTATTTGGCTAGTGCTTTACCATTTTTGATTTTGATTTCGCTGGATCAAGGTAGCGGGTTGAGTGAGCTGATCAATATGGACTTTATTGCTTTGGAGCTGACTAGGACCTTTGTTGGAGCAATTTCATTGGTTTTGCTAATCCCTATCGCTGCTTCTATTAGTGCGTATGTTTTTGTAAAGTGTGGAAAACAATAGAGGGTCTTTTACTCTTCTTTTTCTCTCTCAAACGCTTTCCACATTTTTTGGAATGTCTTGTTTTCTTTTTTTAGTTCGTTGAATGAACCTTTGCCTACGAGTTTTCCTCCGCTAAAGACGTAGATCACATCAAACATATGAAGAAGATTGAGTCTGTGGACTGAAGATATGATGCATCTGTCTGAGAATGTCTCGAACATGTTTTGGCAGATTTTGGTTTCGTTTTGAGAATCTACGCTTGATGTTGGTTCGTCCATCAGGATGATGTCGCTGTTTTTTGCTGCAAAGATTCCTCTGGCTAGTGCTAGTCTTTGTTTTTCTCCTCCTGAAAGATTTACGCCTTTCTCTTTCATACTAGTCTTCATACCCTTTGGTAGTCTCTTCAAGACTTTGTCAAAACATGCCAATCTGCACGCTTCTAGGGCTTCCTCTGCTGTGTGAGAGATGCCTGCGGTGATATTGTACTCGATTGTATTCTCGAAGATCTCAGGGTCTTGTGGCATCAAGGTCACTGAGTCATATAGTATGTGCAGTTTGTCATATTTTTTGTCGTCTATTTTTACTGTAACTTTGTTTGCTGGATATAGTCCTCGCAGTAGTGACATCATTGTGCTTTTTCCCCCTCCACTTTCCCCTACTAATGCGATCTTTAAACCTTTCTTTAGTTCTAGGTTGATATTGCTAAGGTTGTGGACACGTTTTTTCTCATCCTCGTACCGGAAGTATAAATTTTTGATCTCAATTTTTTGCCAATTTCCTAGGTCTACTTCTTCTTTGTATAGTTTTGGTAAATTTTCGTATGCGTTAAGAATTGGCCCTGTGGACTTTACGTCTGTGTAGAAATGGATGATTTGTTCGTACTGCCAGGCAAGGTTGTAGAATACGGCTGTGAACCTGTGTACGTACCATTGTAAGGCTATTAAGCTCCCCACTAATATCATTCCTTCAGTTTCTGATTTCTCGTATATGTAAGCGAAAATCACGATTGTGCTCATCACGGCTAATGCCATTGTGATGGTGAACCATTTTGTTTCGTTGAATATTGCGTTTTTCTTCCAGATTGGGAAATATTTTTTTACTTTTTTAACAACCTCTTTTCTGGCTAATTTGCTTAGCCTTAGAGTTATTACTGTCATTATGTTTGAGATGTAGTCGTTGAATGTAGCACTTGCTACATGTTTCTTTTCGTTGATTGTGTGAAAATTCTTTACCAAGACTTTGTCGAATTTGCTCATTATGAAGATGATTCCTATTCCTAACGCCAAGGCTATTAGTCCGTATTTTGGGAGGATGTAGATGATTGCTCCTATTGATGTTACGAATTTCACTATCGTTCCAATGTACATGAATCCGTTGTCTGTGAATTCTTCCAATCCGTCGTTGGCTTTTCTTACTCTACTCATTATGTCTCCTGAGTGATGGTCTTTGTGCCATTTGATTGGAAGTCTAGAAAGCATTTTGAACATTCTCTCTTGGTAGTTTTTCACTGTATGAAACGAATAGATTCTCTCTATGACTCTTGCGTTGCCGTGGAAGACCCAAAAGAAAAATGATAACGAGGCTAGTAGTAGTAAGTACGTTAATGATTTTGGAAGTAGGTCTGGTGGATTCTCCTGGACTGTGTTTATCAAAAGGGCCAATGCTATTGGTTCTGTCATCTCTATCAAATTCGCTATCACAAACATTATGTAGCTTCCTACCATTTTTCCGCGGTGGCCTTTTCCGTAGTACCACGACGTTTTGATCATTTTTGCGTAATGACTTCCGAACATTTTTTAACGTGTGTTATTGAAACTTAAGACCTGTTTTATAACACATTTTCCCGGGGTTGTAAAATTTAAAGTTTTTGTTTGGTTGTTTTGGTGTTCGCTGATAAACTCTCCTCATGATCGACTTCCTCTTCCAAGCTCTTCTTTTTATGCTCCCGGCTTATGTTGCCAATATGGTGCCGGCTTTCTTTGCACATGCAAAGCTAGGCAAGGTTTTGGATGGGCCTGTTGATCTTGGGCGCAAGTTTCGTGGTAAGAGAGTGTTTGGGGATCACAAGACGGTTAAAGGCTTTTTGACGGGGACTTTGGCTGCGATTTTTGTGGCTTGGATACAGTATTCGATTCTTCAGGATTACTCAGCTTATTTGGCGATCTCTCTGGGGTTTTTGCTTGGGTTTGGGGCTTTGGTCGGAGATTCGGTCAAAAGCTTCTTTAAGCGGCGTGTAGGCATTCAGCCTGGCGCTCCCTTCCCTCCTTTCGACCAATTGGACTTTGTTGCGGGGTCACTTCTTTTTGCTTCTATTCTGATTGATTTTGAATGGGAGTTTGTTGTGGTGGTTGCAGGCGCGTCTTTTATCCTTCACTTCTTGGCGAATGTGATTGGGTATTTGCTTAAGGTGAAAAAGGTTTGGTGGTGATATTTGCTTTTTACTAAGGGCTATATTACAATTATCTCCTTTCGTGATTTTGTAATATTTTACCAATTTTAAAATGGCAAAAACAGATGTATTAGGTCAGTTAACTTCTTCTTTGGCTGAAGTGGAAAGAGATGCTATAGAGGCGGAAATTGGAGAGGTTGAGGGTCGTGCAACTAAACATGTAGATGTTCTGGATAGAAGGTCAGAAGCAATCCCCCGAGAGATAGCTGGTTTGAGGAAAAAGTTGGGAGCAATCCCTCAAGAGATAACTGATGTTCGAGCTAGGTGTGCAGAACGAGTTAGGGAATTGAAATTAACTCAGGCAGCGGTGAGTATTGGGTTTGCTGATGATCAAAGAGAGCGCCTTGAAGCGCTGGTTGCTCTATACGGGAAAGACCCTCTGATGGGGATGGTGGTTTATGACTGCGTTATTATTCCTTCAGATGGTAAACGGAGTGCTGTAAAGGGTTCTAGAGAGGTTGTAGAGGGACTTGTTAGGGATATAATAACCAAATATGCAGAGGCTCGTGGTATGGATACTGCTCAGTGTAATGCTGGAGATGCAGCTGCGAATAGTCTTCGTGATGAGGCTGGCAAATTGATGAAAAAATTAAAGGGCCTGGGGTATTCATTTTCTGACCCTTGTGAAATCCCAGAGGGTACCGAACGACTATCTCTTCAAGACTTTTTGTTGATTTATGCTAAAGAATTCTCTTTGTACTCTAAAACAGATGGGTGATTCCCCTACTTCTTTTTCCCGAGGATTTTTGCCATTGGATTGCCGGTCTTTTTTTGACTTGGCATACTTGGAAGTGCACTTGTATCGATAGGATCTGATTCCATGTCGATACCGACACGTGCTGCCACTTCTTGGTTTACGAATTTCTTCGCACGACCGTGTTTCATTCTTGAGTATTCTTTGACGATCTTGGCCACTTTTGGATTTGCACCTTCTGTTGTGTAGAGGGTGTTCATTGAGAATGGTCGAGAAGGAGCGTTGTTGATACTTAGTTTTATGTATTGTTTGTAGTTTGCGATTCCGATGATGTCTTGCTCGCTTATGTCTGGGGCGAATTCTTTTGCCAGGTATTCTGCGTCTTCTGCACCTACCTTGAATGCGCTAAGTGACCCGACGTTACCAAACACAGCGTCTCTGATTTGGCTTGAAGTTGATCCGTATTTTGTCGTGACCAGCTGGTTGATGTATTGGTGTGCCATCACGAGACAGAGTTTGTATTTTCTGGCTTCGGATAGGATCGAGCAGAAACTTTCTGTGGCAAAGTTTTGGAACTCATCCACGTACAGGTAGAATGGGCGTCTGTCCTTTTCAGGCATATCGGCACGACTCATGGCTGCCATTTGGATTCTGGCTACCATTACGAGTCCGAGTAGCTGGGTATTCAAGTCTCCGATTTTACCTTTTGAAAGTTTTACAAGTAGGATCTTTCCTTCGTCCATTACTTTTCGGAAATCAAAGGCTGACTTTGGTTGTCCGATAGTGTTACGCATGATCATGTTTGTGATGAATGGTCCGAACTTCGAACTGAAGTACGGGATCATTTCTTCTCTTTCACGAGCACCAGTATTGGCGTATTCGTGCATCCAGAATGATTTAACAACTGGGTTTGTTACTTTTTTAACCTTATATTTCAAGAAAGATTCGTCTACGAATATTCGAGGCACGTCGATCAATGTTGCGCCTTCTTCTTTGTCTTCCATCAATGTTAGACAAGCGTTTCGGAAATAGTGCTGGATACGAGGTCCAAAGATCTCATCTCCAAATAGTTTAATGAAAATCTCGGTCGCCTGACTGGAAACGAGATCCATCTCGGCGCTTGTGTTTGCTTCTAGGATATTTAGTCCCATTGGGCGTTCTGTGTCTGAAGGGTCGAATATGATTACGTCTTTCGCACGTTCCTTTGGGATATACTGGAGGATGTCTTCGATCAGGTCACCATGTGGATCGATTACGCAAATACCTTTGCCATCCTTGATATCCTGACGTGCCATGTATGAAATGAAGTTCGATTTACCTGTACCCGATTTACCAATGACATAGTGATGACGGGTTCTGTCTTTGTCCAGGAAGTGGACGTTTGTTTCCTTACCACGATACACGTTTACCCCGAGATGCACGCCTTCTTCTGGCATGTTGTTTGGTGGTTGAAGGACTTTGTAGTCCAGCCACTTGATGGTTGGGATCTGGTTGTATCTGCTGTTTGGAAAATGGAATAGAGATGCGAGCTCTCCTTCCGCTAGTATTGATGACTTTTCGTTTAAGATTGGTAGCCATCCTGGATCCAGAAATCTGTAATTAAAGTTTCTAATGAAAATCTTGTCGTTGAGTGAATCTGGAACGATAATTCTTCTTGTTTGGAAGAAATTCATTGAAGGGTCTTTGAATAGATTCAGTCCGACGACCATGTTGTTTAGCAATTCTTCTGATCTTTTTTCTTCTTTTGAAGAAGCTAGAACTCTGATCACTGTGTCGAATCCAGCTTGCTGCGCTTTCTCACCTATTGATTTTGCGATTTCTTCTTTTGTTTGGAGCATTCTGACATATCCTGCTTCGCTTTCTTGTGGTGAGTTTTCTTTGAATCCTTTGTATCCCCATATGATTCCTGCAAGGAGTGCGTAGAGACTTCCGATGAGTGGAATGCCTGAAATCCCGCTTGATTTACCTCCTTTGAAGTAGATCGAACCTTGGGTTTCTGCTTTCTTTTGCCACTTGTCGCTTTTTGGTCTGATTACTATTTGGAATACCGCTGTTTCCTCAGCCTTCATATTTGAGAATATGTTTGTGAGGTCGTTGAGCGGATCGTTTTCTATCTTTTTGTATGTTTTTAATGGGAACCAATATGGTTTCTTGAGGTATGCGTAGTATCCTTTCATCTTGTTTCCTTTTGGAACTGCTACGAATGGACCATCTGTTGGGACTACTTCTGCGTCCGGATAGTATGAGGTGATTTGTTTTTCTACGATTTCTGCAAAGTATTTTGGGCTACTCACATAGAAATGTACTTGTTTGTGTTCTGCTACAAGTTCGAATGAGAATGTGTTGTGTTTGAACACTATGGCTTTTAGCTTGTTCCACATGTTCATTTCCCTTGTTTCTTCTAGGTTTCTGTAGAACTGGGCCATTAGGGCTATCTTTTCTCGAAAATCTTTTTCCACCTCTTTTTCTTTGTCTTTTTGAGAATCGTCTCGAGGCATTGTTACTTTCATAAATACCCTGTTTTTGTGCTCTAGGATTTTGTAGATTCTTCGAGTCATTCTAAGGATATAGAAATATGACGCTACTACACCAATGATGATCATGGTGAACCATAATGGGTGCTCAACGATGAAATTTCCTATAACTTTCCACATTTGCTTCTGTTTTTATTCAAATTTATCCTATTATTATACCAAAAAAGCCCCCAATAAGCAATGGTGGAACAGGTTTGGGTGAGTATGACCTACTCACTTGTTACTAAAACGCCTATTTCTGTGTCAGTTTGTGGAGAATAGGCTTGTCTAACTAGTTTTGCCCAATCGTCAACCCCTGTCTGATCAAGAATAATCTGCTTAACAAGCTCTTGAATTTCTCCGGTTCCTCTGAGAACAACGCTCAACATTGTCGTATTCTGCGCCAAGTATAAGCTCTCCGTCTCTTCGTCATAACCATTTTCTGGCATGTGGCACATTCCGTGTTTTGTGCTTACTAACACGGGTTCTTCTCTGTGCAAATCAGTTGGACGACCATAAGCCATTCCCGCAACGTCATATCTTCTTTCTGTTAAGCCTTCTTCTAAGACAAGTTTATCCCTGATGGCGGCTAGTATTCCTTGCATTTTCCAGCCAGGACCGATTTCTACTTCATTTGGGAATTGTGTTGAGATTGACTCTGCTCCTCTGGGATAGTCCCTACCTCTTGGTTCGGAGCTCACCATTAATTTTTCGTCTTGAGCTGTTATTCTCATATTTTGAACGTCTACTGTTTCGGCTTTTACGTTTAGCACACTTGGCCCTTCTGGAATAGAGGGTGTTCTCACTACTTCAAAACCTTCGTTTTCAAGTATTCTCAATACTTCTCTTACAGATTTGAATCCTGTGAATTCGTATCCTCCCATTTCTAAGTCATAAGGGCTTCTTTGTGACAAGAGCTCGCCAGCTGCCATCAATAATTCATCGCTGTTATCTGCGGGAAGGGTTACTATAGGGTTTTCTATTGTAGTCATGTCAAAAAAGTTATCTTAATTACAAGACGTCTATTTTGACCTATTTTGCGCAATTTGTCAACCCCTCTTCCCTAACAACTCATTAGGCTTGAATTTCCGGCTTAGGTAAATAAAAGGTGTGTCCAACAGGGACATTAACACCTTGAACACATAAGCTGCGATCATTAATTCCAAAAGGTTTGAATAGATTCCGTAAAATGCCAATGGGTAGAAGATCAAAACGTCGATTAGCTGGGATGTGCTTGTGCTCAAGACGTTTCTCAACCATAGTTTCTTTCCTTTTGTCTTCTTTTTGAGTTTGTGGAAAAACCAAATGTCGAAGTGTTGCTCGAGAACAAACATTACGAATGTTGCGAGGAGTAGTCTTGGAGAGACCTCCATTATTGCTTTCACGTGGGGCTGAATTGTATCTACAGCATGTGGGGCAAACATCAGTGCCAATGAAGATAGAATTGATACTGTTGCTAATACTAATACGGCCAGCCATATCAAGCTGTGGGCGTCCTTTTTTCCGTAATGTTCTGCTACTAAGTCTGTTGTGAAAAAGATTGCTGCGTAAAAAACTTCGAATAAAACAATCGCGAATCCAAACACACTTACAACCATAGGTGCTACAAATAGCGCAATGCATCCAACTGTAGCTATAAATGCAAAAACATACTTCTTTCCTAGTCGAAAGGCTAAGAGTGCGAGTACAAGAGTTAATAAAAAAGTAGTGAAAAACAGTAATTCATTCATTTTTTATTGATTAGGATGTTTTTATTTGCTCAACACCTCCTTCAATTCCCCCAATTTCACCCTCTTTTGTTTGGTGGTGTCTCGGTCTCTGACTGTGACTGTTCCGTCTTCTAGACCGTCAAAATCGACTGTGATTGCGTATGGAGTTCCGATTTCGTCTTGGCGTCGGTATCTTTTACCGATTGTTCCTGATTCGTCGTATTCTACTTCCATATCTTCTGACAATTCTTTGAGAAGTTTTTGTGCGACTTTTTGAAGCTCTGGTTTCTTTATCAATGGGAGGATCGCTGCTTTGACTGGAGCGATCTTTGGATCGAATCTCATTACTACTCTCTTTTCACCTCCGATTTCATCCTCATCATATGCATCGAGAAGAACAGTCAGAAGTGTTCGCTCTACACCAAATGATGGCTCGATCACTGCTGGAAGGTATTTCTCGTTTGTCATTGGGTCTTGGTATTTGAGGTCTTGGCCTGAGACTTTTTCGTGTTGAGTTAGGTCGAATTGCCCTCTGTCTGCTAATCCCATCAATTCTCCCCATCCGAATGGGAATTTGTATTCGATATCCATTGTCATTGATGAGTAGTGACTGAGCTCGTCTTTGTCGTGTTCTCGGAATCGGAGTTCTGATTTTTTCACTCCGAGTTCTTCTGTGTACCATCTGAGCGCTTCTTTTTTGAATTCTTCGAAGACTTTTGCGGCTTCTTTTGGTTCGTTTGGTTTGATAAAGTATTCAATTTCCATTTGTTCGAATTCTCTTGTACGGAAAGTGAAGTTTCCTGGAGTTATTTCGTTTCTAAATGATTTTCCGATTTGTCCGATACCGAATGGAACTTTCTTTCTGCAAGTTTGGACGACGTTTTTGAAATTAATAAAGATTCCTTGTGCTGTTTCTGGTCTGAGATAAACAGGTAGGCTTTCTCCTTCAATTACTCCTTGATGTGTTTTAAACATCAAGTTAAAGGCGCGAGCTTCTGTGAAGTTGCACTTTCCGCATTTTGGACATTTTAGACCTTCTTTCTTGATGATTTCTGCGATTTCTTTGAGGGACTTCCCTACTGCTGCTTCTACTCCTAAGGCTTCTTCGATGATCTTGTCTCCTCTGACACGTTCGTGGCAGTCTTTGCAGTCCATGAGTGGGTCTGAGAATGATTCAAGGTGTCCTGATGCTTCCCAAGTCTTTGGGTTGAGCAAGATTCCTGAGTCTAGGCCTGTCATGTCTGGACGAGATTTTACAAAAGTTTGCCACCAAGAATTCTTGATGTTGCTTTTGAGCATTGTTCCGTATGGACCGTAGTCCCATGTGTTTGCGAGTCCGCCGTAGATTTCAGATCCAGGAAATATAAATCCCCTTCTCTTACAAAGTGAAACGATATCTTCCATGCTTGTGGTAGCCATTATGAATTGTTTTTATATAGTTTTTGGTCCAAGAACCGCCTAGCGGCTTTCTTGGACTATTATACTTACTGGCCCTGAATTTACCAGTTCTATATCCATCATTGCTCCAAAAACGCCTTCTTCAGTCTTAACTCCTTGGTTTTTCATGAGTTCGATGAATTTTTTGTAAAGTGGTTCAGCTACTTCAGGCTTGGCCGCTTCTGCGAAATCTGGGCGTCGGCCCTTCTTCGTATTTGCGTATAAGGTGAATTGGGAGATTACGAGGGCTCCTCCTTTTGTGTCTAGCAGTGATGATTCAAAATGCCTGTCTCCTTCTTGGTTCGGAAAGATTCTTAGGTTTGTGATTTTGTCTGCGAGTTTCTGGGCTTCTTTTTCTGTGTCATCGTGTGTGATGCCTAGGAGGATGACTAATCCCTTGCTGATTTCACCTGTGATTTTCCCGTCAACGGTGCATGAGCCTCGATCGACGCGTTGTATTACTGCTTTCATTATTCTGCTTTTTTATCTGCCTTGTTTTTGTAGTCTAGTATTGCGTTTGAGAGAAGCTTTAGGAGCGACTCTGCTGTTTTGTGTGTCATGTGCGTTCGAGAAACGACTTTGATTGTGGGTTTTTCTGCAGCTGGAAGTGTGATTCCCATGTCGAGAGTGCATTCGTTTCCGTTGAAATGAACTGATACAGCGTTTGCGAATACTCCGTTTTCTGTGTTTTCAGTCATTCTGACTACGAATTCTTTTTTTGGATTTTGGTCTGGTGCTTTATCGGCCATGTGTTTTGGGTTAGTTTTGCTTTCTGTAGAGTAGTGTATAGGTGTGTTGTTTTTTATTCAACAACACTTTTTTCCTTCTTTTCTCCCTGGAGGTTCTTGTTTTGGATTAAGGTCATTGTGCATTTTTGAGGATTTGGAATAATGCTGATCATAATAACTGCTTTTATGATTCCAGCGATCATCACTTCGAATTACCAAAACGCTCACAGCATCCAGAGAGGACTTTATGCATCTAATCTCAAGACCCTTATTTACAAGACTGATTTTGAGGTCAAGAATCATTACCAGTTTCTTTATCATGATGGTTTTTTTATTCACATTGAGGATCCGACTATGGTGCATGTTCATTTTTGTGAGCATTTTTCTCGTCTTGTTGAGAACAAGAATATTTTTCTTTTGATTCAGAGCGAGAATCTTGCGATTGTGAATACTTTTCGTGAGCGGTTGTCTATGCCTATTTATGTTTCCCCTTTTTCTTTTAGAAACGTTGCTGGACAGTTTTTGCATCTCAAGGATGATGGGCTTGGGCATCCTCTTGTTTGCGAGTACAACGGGCTTGAATTGAAGCTGGATTCTTCTTTGAGAACTTTGGTTGTGAATAATGAATTAGCGATGCCGCTTTCGAACAAAGAGTTTCAAATTCTTCAATTCATGTTCAATCATCGTGGCAAATTGATAACAAAATTGGATTTGTTGGAGTTTGTGTGGGACAGGAATATAACAACCTCGTCTGGGACCATCGAAGTTCACATGAGTAGGCTGCGTAAAAAATTTCGCTCTCACATTCAAAAGGACCCGATCCAAACTGTTCCGTGCGCTGGATATGTCTTTTGTTAGAAAACAACGAGTCATTTTGTAAATTCTAACAAGACCTTTTTTTTGCCAAACTAGCAAAACCTTATTATAATTCGATCGTAAAAAACACCTCTTACCCCCTATTCCTATGAACACTCAAACTTCTTCAACAGTGTCAGATCTGGCAACGACCTTCTCTGAATTAGATTCTATTGTACAGAATCTTCTTTTGTTATTGTCGGACAAAGAAAAAACTGTGATCGTAAAAAGATTCAATTTGGACGGCAAAAGAAAACATACTTTGGAAGAAATTGGAAAGGAATTCTCGGTTACTAGAGAGCGTATTCGACAAATTGAAAAGAATGCTTTGGCGAAGATGAGGAGGAATGTTTTCAACACTGCGCTTACACACATTCATAGTTTTTCTGATTTGTATTTGAACGAAGGAGGTGGTTTGAGCAAAGAGGAAATCTTGATTTCAAAACTTCTTGAGGCTTCTCCAGACGAGTCTGGGCAGAGTGCGGATGTAAATGCTGTTAGACTGGCTCTTTCGCTTCACGATGACCTAGAGAGGATCGGAAACACTATTGATTTTTACCCTTATGTGAAGAGAAAAGGAATCTCAGACTATGCGCTACGAAACACTTCTCACAAAGCAGTGAATCAACTACAAAAACATGGTGACGTTAAACAAATTCAAAAACTAGAAAAGGAACTTGCTCCAGCACTGAAGGAATTCAAATTGGATGCAAAGCTTTTCCGATCTTTGATGGATATCGACAAGAGACTCAAGGTAATTGACATGGACAAGGTTGGGCTGTTTGAATGGAGACACATTCATCCTCGTACGCTTCGTGATAAGATTTTCTTCATTCTTCGTACTGAGAAAAAACCTCTGCATTTCGTAGATATTGCTGAAAGGATTTCTTCAAAGAATTTCGACAATCGGTCTGTGAATGTACAGGCAGTTCACAATGAGCTCATCCGACACAAACAATTTGTTTTGATTGGACGAGGTATCTATGCCCTAACGGAATGGGGTTATGAAAAAGGAACTGTTGCTGACGTGATCGTTCAGATTCTTACTGACAAAAAGGAGATGACTCAGGAAGAAATCATCAAAGCTGTTCTCGACAAACGTCAGGTAAAAGAGATAACTATCGTTCTTGCGCTCAAGAACAACTCTAAGTTTGAGAGAGTTGGTCGTAAGAGATACAAGATGGTTAAAGCTTAATAAACTGATCTTTTTTCGCGGTGTATTCAGCCTTTAGCTCTGGGAGTGTTTTGACTATGTAATCTATAGCTTCGTTTTTCACTTTTTTGTCTGCCTCTGCTTTGGCTTTTCTGTAGGCTTTTTCTATTTCTTTGTTTCCTTTGTTGGCCTTCATCAATTCTGAGGCTGCTTTTTCTGCTTCCTCGTACTTCCCTAGCTTCATCAATGTATTGATGTTGTGTAGGCCTGAGTATTCGAAGTCACCGAGTTTTTCTGCGTGTTTTCCTATCTTTCTTTGTCTTGTTTCTTTTTCCAATGTTCTGAGTGTTGGTGATTGGTCGAAGATGTTTTTGAGACTTGTTATCATGCTCTCGATTTGGTCGAATTTGTTTGAGCTGAGCAAGGCTCTCTTTTTGTTTAGTTCTTTTTTGATCAATTTTTCTTTTGAAAGAACTACGAGTCTTTGGATTCTTCTATTCTTTTTGTATTCGTTTTCTAGGTTGTGGATTTTTTTGAGGAACTCTGTGTCTTCGTCTTTGTCTAGCAATTCGTTGAGTTCTTTTTCTGCTTTTTCGATGAAGTCTCTTTCTAGCTTGAGGAATTTTTCCTTATACTTCACTTCTAGTTGAAGATATAGCTTTGCTAGCTTTGCGTCGTTTGGAGCGATCTTTAGGAGTTCTTTTGTTCTCCTTAGGCCTTCTTCAATTTTCCCTTCTTTCATCATTGTTTTTACCTCACCTATTCCCTCTTTAATTTTCTTTTTATTCCTTTCCCCGAGCTTTTCTGCGACTAGGTTTTTTAATTCCTGAAAGGATTGTTCTTGTGGGTATTTTTGCAAAATATCTTTGCATTTCAAATAAGCTTCATCGAGCTTACCCTCAACGACGAGGGATTGAACATTTCGCTTTATTTGTTGAAAGAATGCTTTGTTATCCATTGCATTATTATACCTTAAAATGGAGCTTTTTTAAAGGTCCTTAAGCTCTTTTTTGAGTTTGGTGAGCTTGTCTTCTGCTTCTTTTAGTCTGAGCTTTTGTTCATCAACGAGAGGTTTTGGGGCGTTTGCTGTAAAACCTTTGTTTGAGAGTTTTGCTTTGAGGCCTTTGGTGAAGCCTTCTAGGTTGTTGATTTCTTTTTGGATTCGGGCTTTTTCTTTTGTTGCGTCGATCATATCCTCTAGTGGCAGGTAGATTTCTACGCCTGGAAGGATTATTCTTTTTGCTTTGGGAATTGACGGCCCGTCTTTTTCTACTGTTAGTTCATCTACTCGAGCCATTCTTGCTATTGGTTCTGCTTTTTCGAGGATGTGTGTTGCGTCTTTTGAATAGATTACTGCTTTGATCTTTTTTGCTGGTTCTACGTTGAGTTCTGATCGGGTTTTTCTAATCTCTGTGATTATTTCTACAATCATTTCCATTGTCTTTTCTTTCTGCGTGAAGTTGAGCTTTGGATCGTATTTTGGGAACTGCTCTGTGATCAGCATTGTTTTGTTCCCAAGCTCTTCCCAAATAACTTCAGTTACGAATGGAATGAATGGGTGTAGGAGTTTTAGAAGGGTTTCTAGTGTGTATTTGAGGACTGCTGGGTTCTTAAGCTCTCCTTTTGAGAGTTCGAGGTACCAGTCGCAGAATTGAGCCCAGAAGAAGTCATAGATTTCTGATCCGGCATCTGAGAATCTGTGCCTTTCGATGTTTTCTGTTGTTGTCTTTGTGAGTGTGTTGAGCTTTGATACTACCCATTTGTCTGCTGTTGTCTTGATGTCTTTTGCTGGATCAAATTTGTGAACGAGATCTTCCTCTTCCAAATTCAACAATGCGAATCGTGATGAGTTCCAAATTTTGTTCACGAAGTTTCGGAAGCCTGCAATTTTTTCTTCGTATAGGCGCATGTCGTTTCCTGGGGTTCCGCCGATCACCATGCTGAGACGGAGAGCGTCTGTTCCGTACTTTGCGATCATATCCAATGGGTCGATGCAGGTTTCTGGTTTTGATTTACTCATTTTTTCTCCGTTTCGGTCTCGGATTAGTCCGTGAAGGTAAACTGTCTCAAATGGCACTTCGCCTGTGGCGTAAGTTGTCATTAGGATCATTCGTGCAACCCAGAAGAAGATGATGTCGTAGCCGGTTTCCATCACGCTTGTTGGGTGGAAGTATTTTAGGTCTTCTGTTTTTTCTGGCCAGCCGAGAGTCGAGAATGTCCAAAGTCCTGAAGAGAACCAAGTGTCGAGTGTGTCTGGGTCTTGTTTGAATTCTTTTGCTGAGCAGCCTTTTTTGCTGCATTTTGTGGGTTTTTCTGCTGAGACTGTTATCTCGCCGCAGTCTTTGCAGTACCAGACGGGGATTCTGTGTCCCCACCATATTTGTCTTGATACGCACCAGTCTCTGAGGTTTTCCATCCAATGGAAGTAGGTTTTCTGAAATCTAGATGGTACGAATTCTATTGAGCCGTCTTTTACTACTTCTAGTGATTTTTCTTTTAGGGTTTTGTTGCCGAGTTTTGCGACTTTCTTATTTACGTCGACGAACCATTGTTTTGATGTGAGTGGCTCTATGACTGTGTTGCATCTGTAGCAAACTGAGAGTTTGTGATCGTAGTCTTCGATTTTTTCGATTAGTCCCATTTTGTCCATGTCGTCTACGATCTTTTTTCGGCATTCTTCTGTAGTGAGGCCTGCGTATTTACCGCAGTTCTCCATCATTTTCCCTTCTTCGTTGATTATCTTTTTTGATGGGATGTTGTTTCTTTGTGCGATCTCGAAATCGGTAAAGCTGTGTGCTGGAGTAACTTTGACTGCGCCTGATCCGAATTCTGGGTCTACGTCTTTGTCTGCGACAACTTCTACTTCAAATTCACCAAGAACTCCTGGGATCATGTACTTTTTGCCGACCATTTTTTTGTATCTTTTGTCTGAAGGGTGAACAGCTACTGCTGTGTCCCCTAGCTTGGTCTCAGGTCTTGTGGTTGCGAGTGTGAATGGACCGTATTTGATCCAGTATAGTTTTCCGTGGGTGTCTTTGTAGCTGACTTCGTCGTCTGCGAGAGTTGAATTGCATCGTGGGCACCAGTTTACTATCCGGTCGCCTTTGTAGATCAATTCGTCTTTGTACATCATTTCAAACACTGTGTTTACAGCTTTCGAAAGTCCTGGGTCGAATGTGTATCGTTCTCGGCTCCAGTCGCATGATGATCCCATTTTTCTGATTTGTTTTCTTATGGTTCCTCGTGAGTTTTCTACGTATTCTCGTACTTCTTGGAGGAATTTTGTTCGTCCGAGGTCGTGACGTGAGATTCCTTTTTTTGCGAGGAGTTGTTCTACCTTGTTTTGAGTAGCGATGGCTGCGTGGTCTGTACCGGGAAGCCATAGAGATGGTCTGCCTTCCATGCGGTGGTATCTGGTCATGATGTCTTGTAGAGCGAGCATCATGGCGTGTCCGAGGTGCAATTGGCCTGTTGCATTGGGAGGTGGCATCGAGATCGTGAATGGTTCTTTGTTTTTATCTATCTTTGGAGAAAAAGCTCCGGATTTCTCCCAAGCTGCGTAGATTTTGTCTTCGTACTTCTTTGCCTCGTAAGCTTTTGGTAATTGCTTTTTCATGGTTGAGAGTTTATATTAATCCCAACAGTTTTTCAATCCATTGATTTAGTAGTCCCAGATTGACACAAACGCTATTTTACCCTATAATTAAGGTATGACTGGTAATAATTCACAAAGCGGTGCTTCCCCTGAAATTCGGACTGAAACTCCTGAGGTCAAACAAGACCACAAGGAGCAAGTTCAAAGAGCGGAACATGCTGAGAGACTTGATATTCCGGTTTCCAAAGCTACTGAGTACGTAGAAAGTGCTGAGTCTGCTGAGATTGCTGGTGATGTTTCTGAAGTTATGTCTGAAAAGAATGAAGGAGACAAAGCCGGGGGTCCTGCAGGTGGAAAGAAACAAGTAAAAAGACAAACACCAGCTCAGATAAAAGCTCAACTATTGAAGAAAGCTCCATCTGAAGAGGTTATGAGAGGACAGATTAAAAAAGAAATAGGACGTGAAATTTCATATCTACAACGAAGATCTAGAAAATTACTTCTTCAACCTGGATCGGTTCAGGCTTATGAGCTCAATAATATTGTAAAAAAAATCCGTGAACTTAGGAGTATACTGGTTGATATGGCGAAAGCTGCTGCCAATATGATAAAAACTCTTTGGCTTAGATTTGTTCACGGGGTTATGTAATATCCCAATATGAATAGGACTGCATTAAAAAGTTTCACTCACAACGCGAAGGATTTCTTGAGCGTTTCTAAGAATGACTATAAACAATGGGTTTTTCGGTACACTTTTTTGGAACTGGAGAAGGATCTTGGGTTGCGTGGCGATATCAGTACTGATGCTGTCGTGAAGGATGGTGTTGTGACCGCTAGCGTTACTGTCGAGGAAGACGGTGTTGCCGCTGGTCTTGAGGAAATTAAGTATTTTTTGGTTGATAGTGATCCTCGTTTTCGGCCTCGGATTGGGGCTTTGGAGGTGGAGTTTTTGAAAAAAGATGGTGATAAGGTGACTGCTGGAGATAAAGTTTTAGAGATTCGAGGAGAGGCTCGTGATATTTTGAAGGTTGAGCGAGTTGTTTTAAATTTAATTATGAGAATGAGTGGTGTAGCTAGCTATACTGCTGCTCTTGTTGAAAAGGTTTCAGGCATGGGTGGTGAGGCTGGCGAGGTTCTTCTTACGCCTACTCGCAAGACTCTTTGGGGGTGGTTGGACAAGAAGGCTGTTGTGCTTGGAGGTGGAGGCACTCACAGGCTGAATTTGGCCGATGCTGTGATGCTGAAGGACAATCATTTAGCTTCTGTTGGTGGTTCTGTTGCTACTGCGATCAAATTGATTGCTGAGAAGACTGATACTGACCCACGATTTATAGAAGTTGAGGTTGAATCAAAGGGCCAGGCTTTGAAAGCTGCGGAAGTTTTGACTTCTTTTGTTGAGCAAAAGAAGATCGATGTTCCTGTTTGTTTGCTTTTGGATAATATGTCTCCTGATGAAATAAAGGATGTGGTTTCTGCTTTGAAGGAAGCTGGTACTTACGAGGATGTTTTGTTGGAGGCTTCTGGAGGAATTAATGAAGAGAATTTGGAGAAATACGCTGGTACCGGAGTCGATATCATTTCTATGGGGCGGCTGACTACTGCGGCGCCTTCTCTTAGTTATTCTCTACACATTTGAGAGTAAGTGCAGGTGGATGTGGAATACTTCCTGTCCCCCATCTTTTCCAACATTGAATTGCAATTTGTAGCCAGTGAGGCCTTTTGAGGCGGCGATGTCTTTTGCTTGTTTGACCATGTGGCCTACGATTTTTTCATCACCTTCTTCTAGATCGGCTATTGTTGGGATGTGTTTTTTGGGGATTACTAGGAGATGAGTCTTTGCTACTGGATTGATATCCGGAAAAATCATACAAATATCGTCCTCGTATAGAATTTCTGTTGGAACTTCTTTGTTGAAGATTTTGCAAAAGATACAATCAGACATAGTAAAAAGGTTAGAGTCTTAATCTAGACAGATTCTAACATGAGGCTGCGTGTGCAGCTACTATTTCGCCAATTTGTAGACGGCACGACCGACACGTACAAACTGAGGGTTCTTTTGAAGGTTAAGAGAGATTGTACCTTTCTTAACTTGTCTTTGTTTTAGAACACCTTGGATGATTTCTTGTTTGCTCATTGGGCTCTTCTTTTTGAGAAGGCCTTCGATTACGTCTGCAACTGTTCCTTTGCTGTAACCCCATTCTTTGAGCGCATAAAGACCTCTACCTACTAAAACGAACTGCTCATATCTGATCAATTCGTTGTGTACAGCCTGGACTGTGACAACTTTTTTGTCGAATCCTGCTGCGGTGATTTGGTTTGCGATCTCTACAAAGTGAAGTGGTTTTTCGGCTTTTTTGAGTACGATGTAAGCTTTGTCACGGATACTCTTTGGGTTGATATGTCTCCATTCCATCAATCCAAATCCTTCTGGTACTCTCTTTATTCTGTTGTCAGTCTCTAGTGCTGATACGATCATTACATCTGGATGATCCACTTTTCCTTTTAGCTCTTGTTTGATTGCTGCTGCTAGCTTTTGTTCTTCTAATACTTCTTTTGATTTCTTTAGAAGCTTAACTCCTTGTTTTAGAACTGCTGTGATGTCTGTTAGTGAGATGTCTTTTTCTTTCCAGAACGGTCTTAGTTCGTTATTTTTCTCGATTTTTTCTAGGTCTGTATTGATATTAAGTGCCAATCTGATGATGTATTTGTCTACGTCTTCAGAAGTGCCTAATTTGTTAATAATTGATGCGACAAGCTTTGATTCAAGCATAACTCCTCCACTAGCTTTAAGAATCTCAGAAGAGAGTTCTCTAATGATATTCAATCTTGTGTTCTTTACGGTTCTTCTTAGTTTTCCAATTGCGATTTTTTCGATTTGTCGGATTCTTTCTCTAGTTACTGAGAAGTGACGCCCGATTTGTTCGAGTGTTTGTTTTGGCTTGTTATCCAAGCTAAATCGCTTTGAAATGACTTCTTTTTCCTTTTCTGTTAGTACCAAAAATATTTCGTCTAGGATTTCAGTGAGGTTTATTTTTGTGCTTGTAGTCATGCTTAGTTAGATTATATGGCTTAAGGCTGCTGAATCATATTCGTAATGGCAAGTAGTGTCAAGCAAGAAAATTGCTTTTTGCGCAAAATTGTTTCTGCACGTTACTTCCGTAAATGGAGCTAAGTTTATTACTTCTCGAGCTACTTGTCAAATAGTTTTTCTATGTTTTATTTAAAATTGACTATTTTGGGCAGTTTTGGTAGATTTCTTGCGTTCTAGAAACCTGCCCAGGTGGCGGAACTGGTAGACGCGCTGGTCTTAGGAACCAGTGGGGCAACCCGTGAGAGTTCGAGTCTCTCCCTGGGCACCATAGTCACAGGAAGCGAAGCGATCCCGTGACAAAATATAAATAAAAACTTTCCAAAAAGGTTTGTGAAATATTTTTACTTATTGCTTTTCGTGGTATAATACTAGCGACGAATCTATCGACGTGCTAGCTAAATCCTAGTAAAAAAGACCCCCTCATGACGGGGGTCTTTTCTTATTATCTTTAGCTTGAGAACCTAGTATGACAAAGAGTTGCTCTTGTCTATTCTGAAATACTTTGATTTGATGTACATCACTCCACCCTCACCTTCTTGATTATGAGAAAGAATGCTCGCTGTAAATTCTGGTTGTGGCTTCGATAAGTCTATCGAGAAAGACTCTCCGGTTTCAAATTGGTAAGATATGGTCTTTGTAGAGCTATTGATTATCAAATCTTCTATTGGTAAAGCTAAGTCTAATCCAGCGGATAGACCGGCATATGGATAGGTAGCAACTACAGCTAACCGACAGTCGTCATCGGCAGATGTTGCTACATATTCTGAGACTTCTTCCCAAGAGATATCGTTCATTGTGTTTGGGTAAATTTGCTCAAAATAATACGGACATTCTGATGTCAGCAAGTCTGTACCGTGGAACATGTTTTCAAAAGAACTTCCTCCTTCTGGCGCTGGAGTAGGTGTGTATTCCAATTCGGATTTCAAGTCTTCCCAGTCTACATTCGTTGAAGAGATCCTGTAAATTCCGTAAACTGGAGTGGTTATTATAAAAGTGGCTTTTGTATTTTGATTGCTAGTAAACCATGAGTTGTTATAGGTCGTGTAGCCATGGTCATTATTATAAAGCGGATATTGGTAATTATCGTTACGAATCATTATTCTATTCTTGGCATCGTTGGATCCCTCGACCATGTTTACTACCTGGTTTATAGATAAGTAATCCTCTCCCACGTCAATCCGATCCATGCCTGTTATAAATACAAACTCATTCCCTTTAGAGTTCTCGTTATTGTTTATAGGGCCATCGTTGTCTCTAATATGAAGGTAACATTCTCCGTCAGAATTGTTTTTTGCGGCTTTTAAATAATTAAAAGTTTCTTCTGGTGAGTAGTATTGTTGAGCAGTTAGTTGGTTAAAAGCCATTCCCCACATAATTGTTTTTGAGTTTGCGCATCCTGTTGGGACTTCTTTTAATTCAGTTTCGTATTTGCTCGTACATTTTTTGTCATCAGGATAGTCTGTGTAACCATCATTGTCGTTATCGATACCGTCTGAGCACTGATGGACAGCATTTTCGTTGTAAGCAGGTAGTATTTGTTTAGAGATTGGTGGTTTTCTTTTTATCCTGCTGGCTCTACTAAATCGCCCTTCAAGGAGACCTCCCTCTCCAGTCAAAAAGACTGCTGCGAGAGCCACAAGCGCGATTAGAAGAATTGCAGAAATAATCATTACCATTTTCCTTTTCATATGGGGGTGAGGTTATGTGATTTTCCTAATATTATCATAGGGTGTTGCGAATGTATACGACTTCTACCTTTACTTCCTTACCTCCCCATCCCCTCTCAACACCCACTTATATGTGGTGAGGGCGTCTAGGGCAAATGGGCCGCGGGCGTGGAGTTTTTGGGTTGAGATGCCGATCTCTGCTCCAAGTCCGAATATTGCACCGTCTGTGAATCTAGTGGAGGCGTTTGTGTAGATCGCACCGGCGTCTATTCGGTTGATGAATTCTTCTTGGTTTTCTTGGTTGTTTGAAAGGATTGCTTCTGAGTGGCGAGATGAGTATGTGTTGATGTGTTCGATCGCTTCGTCGAGGCTCTTGACCGTCTTTATCGACATTTTTAGTGAGAGGAATTCTCGGCCGTAGTCTTCTTGGGTGGCTTTTTGAAGAAGGTTTTGTGGGTATGTTTGGCTGATTGATTCATGGCTGTCTTCGTCTGCAAAGATTTCGACCTCTTTTTCTGTGAGTTTCTCGGTTAATTTTGGGAGATTTTCTAGTTGTTTTTCGTGTATTACGAGGCAATCTAGCGCATTGCAAACGCTTGGGCGTTGGGTTTTTGCGTTGAAGACTATTTCTGCGGCTTTTTCGACATCGCATTCTTCATCTATATAAGTGTGAACAATCCCCGCCCCTGTTTCGATGATTGGGACAAGTGAGTTTTCTTTTACGAATTTGATTAAGCCTTGGCTACCTCGTGGGATGATCAGGTCTATGTATTTGTCTGCTTTGAGGAGAGTTTGTACGTGTTCGCGTTCTTTTGGCATTAGGAATACGTAATCTTCCGATACTTCTGAGTCTTTTAGTGATTTTTTGATTATTTGGACGAGAGCTTCGTTTGAGAATTCTGCGTCGCTGCCTCCTTTGAGGACACATGCGTTTCCTGATTTGAAGCAGAGTGTGAATACGTCGATTGTGACGTTTGGTCTGGCTTCGTATATTACGCCGACGACTCCTAGTGGGACTTTTATCCTTGAGAGTTTAAGACCGGCTTCGAGGGTGCGTTCTTCGATTGTTTGGTTTGTTGGGTCTGGGAGCCCGATCACGGTTTCGATATCTCCGCAGATTGCGTCGATTCGGTCTTCTGTGAGTAATAGTCTGTCGTATAGCGAGTCCTCTTTATCCATTTTTGCTAGATCTTTTTCGTTTGCTGTGAGAATTTGCTCCTTTTCTTGTTTGAGATTTTCTATGAGTTTTTTCAGCACTTCGTTCCTCTTTTCTAGAGAAAGGGTGTTTCTTGATGCTTTTTGTGAGGCTTTGAAGTCTTCGATCATGGTTTTAGAGTTTTGAGAGTTCTTTGGCGCGCGCGTATGCGGCTTTTATTCCTTTTGAAATCGTTTGGCTGAGTTTGTGTTTTTTGAATGTTTTGATTGCGGCGTCTGTTGTTCCTTTTTTCGACGTTACTTGTTTCTCGAGTTCTTCGGCTGAAGTTTCTTTTGCAGCTAGCCAAACTTCTGATGATCCTTTGAGAGTTTGTTTCACGAGGAGTTCTGCGTCTTTTTTGCTAAATCCAAGCTGGTTCGCTGTCTTGGTCATACTTGCTGCGATGTGGTAGATATAACCTGGTCCTGAGCCTGCGACAGCTACTGCTACATCTAGCAGGTCTTCTTTTTTCACTTCTAATTCCGCTCCTATACTTGAGAAGATATTTTTGATGAGTTTTGATTGTGCGGGAGTGAATTTGCCTTTTGATTTCCAAACGGTCATTCCGTCTCCTGTGCGAGAGCCTAGGTTTGGCATGCTTCGGATGATTTTGTTTCCTGGAAGTTCTTTTGTGATTGTGCTGATTGGGACTCCGGCCATTATTGAGATTAGGATTTTGCCTTTTACTCCTTTTAGTCTTTCTGCGGCTTTTTTGAAGTCTTGGGGTTTGACGGCAAAAATATAAACGTCTGAGTCTGGAGTTTTGTCTGCTTTGTCGATTATTGTGACTTTTCCTTTTGGGAGAGATTTTTTAAATATCTTGCCCATTGTGCCTGCGCCGATGATTGTTATTTTCATTTTTTCTTTGTTTTAAAGGTTGTTCCTGTGAATTTTCCTTTGATTATGTTTTGGACTTTTTCGGTCTTGCCGTTTGCCATTACTGTTTCTATTCCTGCGTCTGTTGCCATTTTTGCAGCTTTTAATTTTGACTGCATTCCTCCTGCGCCTAGTGACGATTTTGTGCTTCCGCAGAGTTGCATTGTCTGGCCGTTTATTTTTTCTACTTTTGTGATTAGTTTTGCGTCTTTGCTTGATGGATCTTTGTCGCAGAGTCCGTCGACGGTGGTGAGGATGATGTATCGGTCCGCCTTGATGAGGATTGCTGTGTATGCTCCTAGGATGTCGTTGTCTCCGAATGTTAGTTCTTCTGTTGATATGACGTCGTTTTCGTTGATAATTGGGACGATGCCAGCGTCGAGGAGTTTTAGTAGGACCTCTTTCATGTTGCTAGAGCTTTCTTTGTTTGAGAAGTCTGCGCTTGTGAGGAGGGCTTGGGCTACATTGATATTGTGTTTTTCGAGGTATTTTGAATAAAGGCCTATGAGTTTACTTTGGCCTACAGATGCGAGCATCTGGCGTCTGATTAATTTGTCCTTAACGGAGTTGAATTTGTTGATTTGGAGGCCTGCTCCTACTGCCCCAGAAGAGACTAACACAACACGGTTCTTCTTTTTTTTCAATTCGTAAATCTGCTCTGAAAGAGACTTGATTTGAGCCAAATCAAGGGCTCCATCAGGTTTAGTCAGGACGTTTGTTCCTAGTTTTATTAAGATTGTTTCGCTCATGGGTACGTGATATATTTCTTTTGATTCGGCGGCATTATAGGGCTTTTTATGACATACGTAAATCTTCACGGACACTCGCATTACAGTTTGCTGGACGGGCTTGGATCGCCCGCGGCTCATGTTAAGCGTGCAAAAGAATTAGGAATGCCTGCGATTGCGCTAACCGAGCACGGAAATATGTATGGTGCTATTGAGCTTTATCAGGTTGCGAAAAAAGAGGGCATCAAGCCTATTATAGGATGTGAAATCTATATTGCGCCGCGCACACGTTTTGATAAGACGCCTCATGTTGATGTGCGGCCTTTTCACCAGGTCCTGCTGGCAAAGAATATGGTTGGATACAAGAATTTGGTAGAGATTGTTACGAAGGCAAATCTTGAGGGTTTTTATTATAAACCTCGAGCAGACTATGGGCTGATCAAGGCTCATGCTGAGGGATTGATTGCTTTGAGTGGTTGTTTGCAGGGAAACCTGCCGAGGATCATTCTTTCTGGCCAAATGGATGATGCGGAACAGCTGGTAAAAGATCAGATTGAAATGTTTGGAAAAGAGAACTATTTCTTAGAGGTTCAAGACCATCCTTTTGTCGAGGATCAGGCTGTGGTGAATGAAGGAATTAAAGCGTTGTCAAAGAAATTTGATCTTCCGATTGTTGCGACAACTGATTCTCATTATCCTCGTCGTGATGATGCTGAGGCTCACGATGTTCTTTTATGTATACAAACTGGGAGCATTGTTACGGACGACAATAGAATGAAATATACCGGAGATTTCTCGATCAGAGATCCTGAGGATCTCCAAAAGGCATTTGCCGATATTCCTGATGCGCTTGAGAATACTTTGAAGGTTGCGGAGATGGTTGATTTGGATTTTGAATTTGGTGAGAATTTGATCCCGGCGTATGCGACTCCTCAAAATGAGCATCCAAAAGTGTATTTGAGACAGTTGTGTGAAGAAGGGTTAGTGACGCGTTTTGAGGGAAAGGAGGTTCCAAAAGAATATATGGACCGGCTTGATTATGAGCTGTCTGTGATCGAGAGTATGGGGTTTTCGGCTTACTTTTTGATTGTTCAGGATTTTATAAATTTTGCAAAAGCAGAGAAGATTACTGTTGGGCCGGGGCGTGGGTCTGCGGCTGGGGCTATTGTGGCTTGGTCTTTGGGTATTACTGAGCTTGACCCTATTGCTCACGGGTTGCTTTTTGAAAGATTTTTGAATCCAGAACGTGTCTCGATGCCTGATATCGATATCGATTTTGCTGATACTAGACGGCAGGAGGTTTTGGATTATGTAATTGAAAAATATGGGCGTGAGAATGTGGCGCAGATTATTACTTTTGGAACTATGGCTCCAAAGGCGGCTGTGCGTGATGTGGGACGAGCGTTGGGTTTTCCTTATGCGGAAGTTGATAGACTTTCAAAACTGATTCCGGCTCCGATTCTGGGAAAACATGCTCATCTGAAGGACTCTATAAAAGACGATCCCGATCTGAAGCATGACTACGAAAGCAATCCAAGATCGACGAAGCTTTTGGACTTTGCTATTCAATTGGAAGGGACTGTGCGGCACGCGGGAACGCATGCTTGTGCGGTTGTGATTTCTGAGAAACCTCTGATCAATTATGCTCCGTTGCAACGTGCAACTGGGGGAAGAGAAAATGATGTTGTGACTCAGTACTCAATGAAGCCTATTGAAGACATTGGGCTTCTCAAGATGGATTTCTTGGGGCTCAAGAATCTGACGATGATCGAAAAAACTATCAAAATTGTGAAACGGACGAAGGATGTTGATATTAATATGGATGACTTGGACATGACCGACAAAAAGGCATTCAAATTGCTTAAGGCTGGGGAAACTATGGGTGTGTTCCAATTGGAATCGGATGGGATGAGGAGGTATCTCAAGGAGCTGAAGCCTACGAAGTTTGAAGATATTGTGGCGATGGGAGCGCTATATCGGCCAGGGCCGATGGAGTGGATCCCGAATTATATTAGAGGGAAGCATAATCCGAAGAAGGTTCATTATTTGCACTCTTCTTTTAAGAGCATTTTGTCTGAGACTTATGGAGTTGCGGTTTATCAGGAGCAGATTTTGCAGATTGCTAGAGATTTTGCTGGATTTTCTTTGGGAGAGGCTGATATTTTGCGAAAGGCTGTGGGAAAGAAAATTCCAAAGCTACTTGCTGAGCAGAGACAAAAGTTTGTGGAAGGTGCTGTGAAAGAGGGCCACAAGGAAACGTTTGCTGATGAGGTTTTTGAGAAAGTGATTGAGCCTTTTGCTGGATATGGTTTCAATAAGGCTCATGCGGCTTGTTATGGAATGATTTCTTATCATACGGCTTATCTCAAGGCCCACTACCCTACTGAGTTCATGACGGCTCTGTTGTGTTCTGATTGTGGAGATACTGACCGAGTGGTTTTGGAAATAAACAAATGTGAAGAAATGGGGATCAGTGTTCTTCCGCCTTCTATTAACGAATCGTTTGCGAACTTTACTGTGACGGAAAGTAAGATTATTCGATTTGGATTGATGGCGATCAAGGGATTGGGTGAAGGTCCTGTGACAGAGATTATTCGTGTGCGTGATGAAGGTGGACCATTTAAGGACATTGAGGATTTTGCCAGACGTGTTCCGGCTCAGGTTTTAAATAAAAAAGTAATTCAGGCATTAGCATACAGTGGAGCTCTTGAGGATTTTGGAGAAAGGAATCAAGTTGCGGAAAGTTTTGATGAGATTTCTAAATACGCAAAATTCATTCAGGAGTCTGGGAATGATGGGCAGACAGATATATTTGGGGCGTTAGTTGAACAAGGAGTCGAGGTAAAGCAAGAATTCCGTTTACGAAAAGTTCCAAAAGCGACTGAGCTCGAACAGCTTAAATACGAGAAGGCTTATATGGGACTTTATATTTCGCAGCATCCTTTGCATGGGCTCAAGAGGTATTTGAGAAAAAAGGCGAGTCTAATAGGAGAGCTCGACAAAAAATCTGTGGGCAAGCAAATCAAAGTCTGCGGATTGATTAGTTCAGTGAAAAAAATTACGACAAAAGCTGGTGGATATATGGCGATGTTTGTTATTGAGGATCCGAGTGCGAAGGTTGATGTGGTGATTTTCCCGAAGTCTTATAGTAGTTTGGCTAATTTTGTTATTGATGATGCTGTTGTCATAATGGAGGGGAAGTTTGATCTGCGACGGGGCGGAGCTCAAGTGATGTGTAGCAATATTAAACCCGTTTCTTTGGAGATGATGATTCAGAAGGCGAAGGAGCTCAAGGCTTATGACCCCGATGAACCAAAAAACAGCTATATTCCTTTTGTTGGGGATCTTTTGAGAGAGGAAGGAGAACTGGAGATATCTGACTTTGCTTTTGGGGATGTTGCAGTGACTGACGGAGAAGTTGTGGGGAAGCCTGACGGCGGAGAGGTTGTTGGGAAAGGTGTTGAGGGTGTGGATGTGGTTGAGGCGAAGGCTGGAGCGGCGGGTTCCGGGGGCGCGGGTTCTGCGTCAGATCCATATGTGATTGATTTGCCTCAAAATGTTAATAAAGAAACTCTTGCTGAGATCAAAAATCTTCTTACGACTCACAAGGGAGACACTACAGTTGTGATGCATATTCGAGCCAATGGTTCTCTAAAAAGGATAAAAGTTCCTTTTGGAGTAAAAACTGACGAGGCCTTCAAAAAGGCTCTGCATGGCATTGTTTTTCCAGATTAACTGTGATTTAATTCATCATGTTTTTATATTTAAAATTCTTTCTATGTTTAGGACAAAACTACTAAATGAAGTTACAAAAAAAGACTCTGGCAAAACAGTTACTATTTCAGGTTGGGTAAATCGCAGAAGAGATCACGGAGGTATTATCTTTGTGGATTTGCGAGATAGATATGGGGTCGTTCAGATCCATTCTGACCCACAAAAATTCAAGGAAGCTCACGCTACATTGGATCAATGCCGATCAGAATTCGTCATCAAAGTCGAAGGGACTGTGATGGCTAGACCTGACGACATGATCAATCCCAATATGGACTCAGGTGAAATCGAAGTCATGGCGGAAAAGGTCGAGATTTTGACCGCGTCGCAGACTCCCCCATTTGAGGTGGATCAGGACAAGGATATTTCTGAGGAATTGAGATTGAAATACAGATACATCGATCTGCGTCGAGAAAGAGTGAAAGCAAACATGATTGCTCGTTCAAAGATTTTTAAATACATTCGGGACTTTATGGACAAGGAGGATTTCCTTGAGATTGAGACTCCGATAATGATCAAAGGGACGCCAGAAGGAAGTCGTGAATACATTGTTCCTTCTCGGTTGTATCCTGATAATTTCTACGTACTTCCTCAGTCACCACAGCAGCTCAAGCAGCTTCTTATGGTTGCTGGTTACGACAAATATTTCCAGCTCGCTCGATGTTTCCGAGACGAAGATCAACGTGGAGACAGACAACCTGAGTTTACTCAGCTTGATATTGAGATGTCTTTTGTAGAGATGGAAGACGTGATTGAGATAAACGAGCGTCTGATCAAAGGTGTCTTTGAAACTTTCGCTAAAGGAAAAAAGATTGATAAAGAGATCGTGCGTCTGACTTACGAGGAAGCGATGAATTCCTATGGTAGTGACAAACCTGACATGCGATTCGACATGCCTTTGAGTGATATTAGTGATTTGGTTGAGACTTCTGAATTTGGAGTTTTTGCAAATACTGTGACTGGAGGAGGCGTTGTGAAGGGTTTGCGTGTTGAAAAAGGTGCTGAATTTACCCGAAAGCAGATTGATGATCTTGAAGCTTATGCGAAAGAACTGGGGGCGAAAGGTCTTGCCTATCTTGTTCTTCAGGAAGATGGAGGGTTCAAATCCCCTATTGCTAAGTTTTTTAAGGAAGAAGAATTAAAGGCTATCGCTGAACGATGTGATGCCGTGAAAGGAGATATTATCTTCTTTGCTGCTGATAGATGGGTGAAATGTTGTGAATATCTTGGAGCGGCTCGTTTGAGAATTGGAGACGAATTGAAATTGAGAGATCCTGAGCGTTTTGTTTTCTGTTGGGTAACTCACTTCCCTTTGTTTGAATATGATGATGCTGAGGAGAATTTGAATAGTGTTCATCATCCTTTTACTTCTCCTAGTCTTTCTGATTTGGAGCTTTTGGACACGGAGCCTGAGAAGGCTTTGTCTGAATCTTACGATATCGTAGTGAATGGTGTTGAATTAGGAGGAGGAAGTATCCGAATCCACGACGCGAAACTCCAGGCTAAAATGTTCAAAATCCTTGGAATTTCAGATGAAGATGCCGAAAGACGATTTGGTCATATATTAAAAGCATTTACTTATGGTGTTCCTCCTCATGGTGGAATTGCTTGGGGTCTTGATAGGTTAGTTATGATTATTCAAGGCGAACCAAACATTAGAGAAGTCATCCCATTCCCGAAGGATCAGCAAGCTCGAGACCTTATGCTTGGAGCTCCTTCGCAGCTTCCAATGGAAACATTGCGCGAAGCTAACATTTCTCTATTAAAAAAAGACAAGAAATAGACTTTTGAAGGTTGCTGGGGCGTCGATTTTGTGTTATAATTTAGGGAATTAATTGTATTTTATGGATCTTTGGTTAGTACTAACACTAATGGGGATAGGAGCAGTTGCTGTAGCAGCCCTGCTTATAAGATTTATCCGTTTTCAGGTGAATCTTGCCAGGTCTATCAATATGGTTTTTCTTGAGGTAAGAGTTCCGAAAAAAGAGGCGAAAGAAGATCGTGAAGTTGAAGGCGAACGTTATTCTACACAAAAAGACTTTAAAGAGTTCTCGGGAGTGATGACTCACTTCTACGAGACTTTGCATAGTTTGTATCAAGAAAGATGGTACAGACTCTTTAAGGCGCAGGACTTTTTCTCTTTTGAATTAGCTGTTATCGATGGGGAGACGCACTTCTATATAGTATGTCCTCGGGATTTGGTTGATCATATTGAGAAACAGCTGACTTCTTTTTATCCGGATGCCTATGTAGAAAGACAGGACGATTACAATATCTTCCAGCCTGACGGCAAGGTTGCAGGACATATCATGTATCTTGAGAAACATTACTCAATGCCGATCAAAACGTATCAGAGACTGACTTCTGATCCGATGAATGCGATTGTTAATTCCCTTTCAAAGATTACAAAAGATGAAGGTGCTGCGATCCAAATCATGGTTCGGCCAAAAAGTGACGGATGGCAAAAGAAAGGACGAAAAGTTGCTGAAAAGAAATTTCACAATAGAAGCTTTACTGGATTCTCTTTGTGGAATCCTATTAGTTGGATTAGCACTGTTTTTGAATTAATGTTCAGTGGCGAAAAAGGGCTTCTCAATAAAGACAATGACGGGGTTCAAAGAACAACTCCGGTTACTGATGATGAGGTGAAGGCTATGGAAGAAAAGAATGCAAAACCAGGTTTCGAGACTATCATACGTGTGATTGCGTCAGCTCAGACAAAGAGACGTGCGTCAGAGGCTGCGATTGCTTTGAAGAATTCGTTCGCACAGTATTCGTTCTCAAATAACAATTCATTCCGAACTTCTTATTGGCACAGCAACAAGACGCTGGCTAAGAATTTTATATTCCGACATTTTAGGAGAAATTTTGTTCAATTACTGCAGGGGAGAAAAAACATTCTGTGTAGTGAGGAGCTTGCTACGATGTTTCATATTCCGAATATTAGATTTAATACTTCGACAAATATTGCGTGGCAAAATTACAAGATCGCTGCTGCTCCATCGAATGTTCCGACTGAGGGGCTGCTGATTGGGCATAATGTCAATCGTGGTGAAAAGACTCCTATCCATATCAAGAATGAAGATCGTTTCCGTCACTTCTATGTGATTGGACAGACTGGTACTGGTAAGTCATCTGTTTTGCAGGTGATGATTCGTCAGGATCTGAAAGATGGAAAAGGTATTGCTGTGATCGATCCGCATGGATCGCTTGTAGAGGATATACTTCCTTTTATACCGCGTGAACGTGCTGATGACGTGATCTACTTCAATCCGAGTGATATGGCGCGTCCTTTGGGTATTAATTTGCTTGAGGGTGAGAGTTGGGAAGAAAAGGAGCTTGTCGCGCTTGAGGCGATGAACATTATGATTAAATTGTTTAATGAAGAAGTGTTTGGACCACGTATCCAGGATTACTTCCGTAATGGTTGTTTGACGCTTATGTCGGATCCTGAGGGTGGAGCTCTGACTGATATCGTGCGTCTGTTTACTGATGACGATTTCCAAAAGACAAAAGTGCGTCACGTAACAAATCCAGTAGTGCGATCATTCTGGGAACACCAAATGGCCAAGACTGGGCAACGTGAAAAGCAAGAAATGATTCCTTACTTTGCGGCGAAATTCGGTCAATTTGTGACCAACACAATGATGCGTAATATCATCGGACAAACCAAGAGTGCGTTTGATTTCTTCGATGTGATGCAGGAAGGAAAGATCCTACTCATGAATCTTTCGAAAGGTACAGTTGGTGAAATTAACTCGAAACTTCTCGGTTTGATCATCGTTCAAAAACTACAAATGGCTGCGATGAAACGTCAAAATATACCAAAAGAACAGAGACGTGATTTCTTCTTATACATCGATGAGTTCCAGAACTATATTACCGAGAGTATCGAATCAATCCTGTCTGAAGCTCGTAAATATCGGCTAGGTCTGATTATTGCCCATCAGTATTTGGCTCAGCTTGAAGAAGGAAATAGCGGCGGTAAGCAAGGTCAATCAAAGGTGAAAGATGCCGTGTTTGGTAATATCGGAACAATGATGTCTTACAAGATTGGTGCTCAAGATGCGGAACATATGGCGAAAGAAATGGCACCTGTATTCAGTCAGCAAGATCTTATCAATATAGATAAGTACAAGGCTGTGATGAAACTTTCTATTGATACTCAACCAAGTAGACCTTTTAGTGTTATCCCTGTGAATCCTTATACTGAGGAAGGAGACAAGGAGGCAGCTGAGGCATTTAAACAACTTTCTAGGTTGAAATACGGGAGGGATAGGGATTTTGTGGAGAAGGAGATTATCCGCAGAATTGGGGCCGATGTTTAGTTAAGAAAATAATTTTGCCTCAAATGGTTCAGAGGTAAAGTTTTTAGGCATCATGATGCCTAAAAATCTGAACAACATTTTCGTAAAAATCACTTTTCTTTTTCTAAAAAATCTCTCACATTCTTTGGGGGTTGGGATTTTGGAATAAATATATTGCACTGGCGTAGTGATTATTGGTACACTAATCTCCTAATTAGTTACCCTAATAATATGAAAACAGGTCTAAAAGAATTTGTCGCAATAGGTGCTGCCGGGTTAGCGCTTTTAGCATGTGAAAAAGCAGAACCTACAGATGTTGATTTAGCAAAAGGACAAGTTGGAGATGCGGCAGCGTCGGTAGTGAATTCTAGCAACCAACCTCCACTGCCTGAAGGCGTAGTTCGTGGAGGGCCTAATGACCCAGATCAATTATATGGGATTTGCGTTTTGGACGGGGAACCTCTGGATAGAGAGCAATTCCCTATGAAAAGAGGGACTGAATTGTTAAAAAGATTAGAGGATGGGACATGTCTTGAGACACTACAAGATGGTAATGAGCGTGTTATATATGCAATTCATGGTAATAGTAAGATAAAATTCTCAGATCCGAATCCTGATCAAGAAGCTATTATATTGGCTCAATCATCGTTTGAAGATCTTAAGGAGGCCGCTATCAGATTGTTAGATGTCATCAAAGACAGTGCGATAGAGGGAAAATGTTATGCAAAAGGAGATGATCTTTTGGGAGTGTTGTTTGAGGGCCCTATAAGTGAGTGTCCTGTGTATAGATTCAGAAGACTTATGTTTGAAAGTGTAAACATAATCCTTGGGGCAGAGTGCATCTGGGATGAGCCAGTTATAGATTGTACCACGGTCACAACTTCTAACGACTCTAGTTCTATAATATGGGAAGCGTTGCCTGGAAAAGAAGGTCTTATGATCCCTGACTCAGGACGCAGAACTCCCGCAGGCAGACTACCCCCTGGACCCGCGCCTACTCCACGAGAATGGATTGGCGGAGAGCCAGCATGTCCAAGTCTAAATAGTGTTGTGAATATAGACTTCTAAGACCTTGCCGTAGAATAACTTTACTTTTTGTAACTCCCCCTTGTATAGTTACACCATATTTGTTATATTCATCAACCTCTCACGCTTAGTGTAAGAGGCGTTTTTGTGGTATAATTTCTCGATAAATTTAAAACAAAAACAAATGAAAACCATGCTAAAAAACATATTGTCATTGGCGACCATCGTAATCTACTTCTTTGCATTCTCGATGATCGATCTAGTGAACCAAGCTCAAGAGATCAAGTTGCTTCAAACAGCTCACGCTGAAGAAGCATACCCATATACTCAGAAGTTTGGGATTACAGCGTATTACTCTCCCCTACCAGGTCAGCTAAAGTATGTCACAGGCTCTTACGCAGGTGATATCAGGCTAAATGGGCGTGGAACGAATGGTGCGGACGGAACGCCTGTATACGCAGGTATGATCGCAGCACCAAAGAGTTATGCATTTGGAACAAAACTATTTATCCCTGGAGTTGGAATGTCTGCAATACATGATAGAGGTGGAGCGATTGTAGTGGGTACTGGTTCTAATGGTGACGGTCCGGAATACGATAGATTGGATATATGGATGGGTTACGGAGACAAAGGATTACAAAGAGCTCTTCGTTGGGGATATCAAAAATTAGACGTAACTGTATATGGAATTAACCCTGACATTCAGGAAGATGTTGTTATTGGGGATTTTTCTCTTGATGAAAAAGACAACCAAGAATATTTCTATATTCCTGAATACTACAACAATACTGTTGAGATTCCTTCGATGATCTTTAAGGATGATCTTTGGTATTTGGATAAGGATGATGAGGTTCAAAAACTTCAAGAATACCTAGATCAACTTGGATATTTCCATGGTGATGCAAACGGGTATTTTGGAGACGAAACTCGTATGGCTATTTATTTGTATCAAAAAGAGAAAGGGATAGTTCAAAGTATTGCTGATCTTGGTGCTGGACATTTTGGTGCTCAAACAAGAAAAGCTCTAGAGGAAACAATTCTAAATCGAAAAAAGGAGCTTGCTCCAAAGACTAATCTTGGAACAGACGATGATGATCCAGATAATATTAAGAAACTACAAAAGCTTCTAAAGATCTCTGGTTACGATGTGATTCAGAGTGGAATTTATAGTTCGCGAACAACTGCGGCTGTTGTTAAATTTCAAAAAGACAGTGGTGTGATCGCAAGTGATACTGATTGGGGTGCTGGATATTTTGGTCCAAAAACTTCATCAGCTCTAGTAAAGAAACTTGGAGAACTGCTTGAGGCAGGAAAGGTTAACATCCCTACTGCGCATGCGAATGAAGAGGTTGAGAAGTTGGTAAAGAATCGTGCTGTATTGACTACATTTATGCATGATAGCTTGGGTCTTGGTGACTCTGGCCCAGAGGTTTCTCGGCTTCAAAAAGAACTAAAAAATCTAAACCTACTGCGTCGTAATCCTAATGGGAACTATGACGAAGTGACCGAGCACGCTATCTTCAAATTTCAACAAACTCAAGGAATCTTGAGTTCGAAATCTGAACAAGGTGCTGGAGCTTTTGGTCCTGCGACTAGAGACGCTCTCAACAAGTTGATCTCTTCAAAGAATTATTACGCCGGACGAATTGCTGATAAGGCGGTTAATTAGTCTTGGCGAGTGATTTGAGCTCACGTTCGAGGTCGTAGACTTTTGACTCTGCGGTTTTGTTTCGTACGCGGAATGCTTTGAATCGTCTTCTGAGGGATACGATCCGGTCGTCTTTGATGCGTTTGTCTGCGTAGTAGAGAATTTTTTCTTCTAAGGTTTTTAGGTTTTCTACCTGATAGATCGCGTGTTTGTCGACGAGGTTTGCGATGGCTGGTTGTTTGAGTTGGCGTAGGATTTTTGCGGCGGCTTTGCTGTGGCCGAGCTTGCCGTACTTTTCGCGGAGGGTGAGCCAGGTTTCTATGTCTTTTGCTTTTGGGGTTTGGTCTAGTTTTGAGAGTGTGAGCTCGTGAAAGTCACAGACTCTGAGGATGTCGTGGACGAGGGCTGCTTGCTCGATGAGGTCTATGTCTATTTTGTGGCCTTTTTTGATGAGTTTGTTTGAGAGTTTTTTTGCAAATTCTGCCACCTTTATCATATGGGCGATCACGTTTTGGGGAACGTGATACTCTTTGTATAGAGATTGGATTTGATTTATGGTGAGGGGCATTTTGGAAGGGGGTTGGACTTAGAACATTGTGATTTTTCTGGTTTCTGGATCGACGTATTCGAAGCAGATGTCGACTCGAGCTTCTGGGAGTTCTTCGAGTTTGTCTGCCCATTCTATTATTATGAGTGAGTTTTTTTCGTCTGCGAGCTCTTTTATTTGTCGAGTTATGATTTCGTCTGGGGCCTCGAGTCTGTATAGGTCTATGTGGTAGAGTTTTCCTTTTTTGTGGATGTATTCTCGGACGAGAGAGTATGTTGGGCTTTTGACTGAATAGTTTTCGATCCCGAGGGCTTTTGCTAAACCTTTGGTAAAAACTGTTTTTCCGCTACCAAGATCACCAAATAAGCATATATAATTCTTGTTTTTTGGCAGATTTTTCAGAAATTCTTCTGCTTGGGCTTGGGTGTCCTTTTCGGACTTCGACAAGATGGGAGTTGGGGTCTTGGCCATTGATTTTAGTGCTTAAATTTGGTATAATTATATGATTTAAAAACTACAAAAACAAACACAAAATGCACAAACACGATCTATTAATGCATAAGCAATGGTTTAGAACCGCCTCTTGGGTGGCGTTGACCGTCTTTCTTAGCTTCTCTGTGATGCTGGTTGAACACAATGCAACTGTATTGCGAACTAGTATCCTGCCTACTGTTACTCATGCGCCTTTTGATGGGACTGTTGCTCCAATTCAAAAAGCGCCAAAATGGACTGATCTAACAGAAGCTGAATATGATGGTGTTTATTCACAAATTCCTTCTGGGAAATTCCAAGCGCTTCCTCAATACAATCCACGTGATTTTGAGACGTCTTTTGACTCGCTGACTTGGGGTGATCCTTCGACTGAAGACTTGCGAAATGCAAAGATCACGTACAGTGTTCCTTATATGGGAGATTATTCTTTGGATGCGGTTGAGTATTCTGGAAGTCATTTGGCTCTTGATATCAAGATTCCTAATGGGACACCGGTTTATTCGATGGCGAATGGAAAGATTATCAAGGTTAAACATCTTTCGACTGGATTTGGGAATCACATCGTAGTTGAGCACAATAACTTCCCAAGTATCGAAAATTCTAATCAATTGACTACTTATTATTCTTCTTATACTCACTTGAGTTCTATTCTCGTTTCTGAGGGTAGTGTTGTGACAAAAGGACAACAAATTGGCCTTTCTGGAGATACTGGTACTGCCACTACTCCCCACTTGCACTTCCAAATAGATAACGACAACGCTCCTTGGCATCCTTATTGGCCGTTTACCTGGTCTGATGCGAGTGCAGCTGGTTTGAGCTTTTGGGAGGCTGTAAACGCAGGTTTGGGGCAATCTCGAGCAATGGAAACTACAATCAATCCTATGGTTTATGTGCAAAAGCACATGAATAGCACTGGGGTTGTAGTTGCCGCTGAGCCGGTGGTTGAGGAAGTGGTCGAGGAAGAAGTCGTTGTTGAGGAGGAGGTGATCGAAGAGGAAGTTGTTGATCCAGTGGTTGAAGAAGAAGAGGAGGTTGTCGAGACAATTGATGATTCAGAAGATTCTTATCAACCAGAACCTGTAGCTGAACCTGATCCTGACGAACTTCAATTCGCAGCTTCTTTGAGAGAAGAGTTTAGAGAAGGTGATGTTGCTTATGCCACTATAAAGATGGTTAACCAATATGGTGAAGATTATAAGGCTTATTTTGATGGAGTTGTTACTGTTACTTTGACTGATCGTATTGCGCGTGTTGGGTCTGCTTTGCTAACTTCTCTAAGTTTTGATGATGGAGTTGCTCAAGTGAAGCTGTCTGAACTTGAAGAAGGTCGAGCGCGTGTCAAAGTTGCGTTTGGCTCGGAAGTTTATTATTCAGATTATTTTAAGGTAGAGGCTAAAGAAGTAGTTCCTGAGGTTGAAGTTTCTCAGTTCTCGGACCTTTCATCTACTCATGAAAATTATGAGGCGATTAAGCACTTCACTGAAGCTGGTGTAGTTGCTGGATACAAGGATGGGACTTTCCGTCCTAATCAAGCTGTTGGACGTGCTGAAGCTTTGAAGTTTATCTATGAAGCGATGCAGATTTCTTTTGAAACTGTTGCTGTTCCTTTTGATGATGTTCCTTCTGATGCTTGGTATCACAAATACGTTGCAACTGCGTACAAAAGAGACGTTGTTGGAGGATATAAGGATGGAACTTTTAAGGCTTCTAACACTGTAAGTCGAGCTGAATTCTTTAAGATGTTGTTCACTGCAATGGACAAGACTGTATCAAGAAAGGTAAAGGAAGATCCATACTTGGATGTGGACAAGGAGGCTTGGTATGCGAAGTATTTCCAGTACGCAAAAAAGAAAGATATCCTTGATGAGAGTCTTCGGGCTTGGCCTGACGCAGAAATCAATCGAGCTGATGTTGTTGAGGCGATTTATCGGGTGATGAACTAGAGCCCATAAGTCAAAACCTCCTCATAAGTCGATTCGAACCATTTCCCCCATTCTCCGTCTTTTTTCATCTGGGCGATGATTTCGTCTCGTTTTTTTATGTATTCTTCTTTTTCGTATTTCTTGTTGAGGATGCAGTATTCTGCGTGGTTCATTGAGACGCAGCCGAAGCAGTCATGACTGTTGAAGACTGAATCGCAGTAGTCGAGGTTGTTCGAGTCCCATGATCCGTAGCAAAATGAGCATTCGTTTAGTCCCCCTCCGCTCATTATTTCGTAATTGAATTCTGACCATCCGAGGTGGCTGCAGTCGTTGAGGTTTTTTGATTCGTCGCAGTGGTACAGGTATAGGCCGTCCCAGATTTTCTTGGAGTCGAATCCCCAATATACGTTTTTGCAGTTGTGTATGTTTTCTCCGTATGAGTTTTCGTTGTGCTTGCCGTACATGGCTAATCTTGGAGTTTTTTCTAGGAGTGGGTCGAGTTTTTGTTTGAGCTCTTCTGGGGACATTTCTTTGAGTTGTGGGAGGTGTTTTTCGTAGTCTTCTTTTGAATACTGAACGTTGAAGATGTGATGTTGTTTTCTTTGTAGGCCGACGCATCCGAAGCAATCTTGGGTTCCTATGCAATTGTGACAGTGTTCTGAGTCTGTGCCGTTTTCGCAGTATGTGGAATGATTGCAGTTGTAGCAATTGATACAATCTACTGAGTCGTAGCAAAGGGTTGATTTGTAGCAGAGTGTGCAGTCGATACAGTCTGTGCAGTAGAACACTCTAGTATTGTAGTAGCAGTCCTCTGATTGGTAGCTTGCGAAGGTCATGTAGCAGTTTTTGCTACGTTCTGTGTACTGGCAAAAAGGGCTGTTGGTGTTGTTTACGGTCTGGAGACCGAGGCGTGGCATTGATAGTCTGAGTTGTTCGAATTCTTGGAGAAAGGTCATTGGGTGGGGTGATTTCTGCACAATAATAGCGTATTTGTGTCTAGATACGAAATAGACTTTCTATTTCTTTCAAATACTCTAAACTGCTGGTCATGGAAATAGTAATAAAAAGTTTGGCTTCGGCTGTCGTTACTGGAATTGTTTTGATACTTGCAAAGTTCTTTGGACCTAGAGTTGCTGGAGCAATTGCTGGTGTACCGATCGTTTTTGCTATTTCTTATATCATGGTAACGATGAACAACCACTCCTCTTCGAAAGAGTTCTTGATTGGAGGGATTTATGGGGCGATTGCTGCAATATTCTTTAGCGTCCTGTTGATTTGGTTCAACCATCAATTCCCCAAATATTATTGGGTTAGTTTTGCTGTTGCTTATACACTTTGTTTTCTATTGGCTCTTGGGATTGTGCATTTTACTGGGAAGTAGTCTAAGCAGCCATCGTTGTCCCTATTGCAAATAATGCTAATGTGAGAGCGTATGTTCCTGCAGCTACTCCTAAGACGATTGCTGAGACTTTTAGTGGTTTGTAGTTTTTTGTACTGAGTCCGATGATCAATGTTACGATGATTGCTACAGCGTCTGCCATTATTACCATCATGCTGACCATTCCTAGCATTGTGAGGATGTAGTTGAAGATTGCCATGGGGTTGGGGTTAGAGGTAGTATGTTTTGGAGTATATTTTATTTTCGGAAAAAAGTCAGGGGGAAGTGGGTTGTGGGGTTCAATCCCCTGCGAATCGTGTCCCGAAAAGTCCAACGCCGAGTTCTGCCCAAGTAAGTAGGAATACTATGGCGATTACGATGTAGATGATGATTTTTGTTTTTTTGGGCATGGGTGGGGTTATTTTTTGAATTTGGAATAAAGGAAATAGATTATATTAGTCAGTACCCCAGTAAAGATTGGGAATAAAACACAGAATGCTAACGCTGCTGTTAGGGTTAAAGAAGTCCATGTGTCCCACCCTTTGTACATACTGACTACTGGTGAGGCAATTGGGTCAAATAGTGCGTAAATGTATTCGTAAAAAGTATCTAAGAAGTAGAGGGCAGGAAATTCTATACCAGCTAATGCGAAGATCATAAGGGCTAAGATGAACAGTATTGGGGATGCAAAGCCAATTGCGAATTGCTTGCTTCCTAGCCAAGGCCATTTAAGATGATTTATTATAGCTATCAGTAGTATGAGTATAGTTAGTGGAACTGTGATAATTTCGAATAATTCAAGTACTATAAATGGTACTCCTAGATCCTCTATCAAGTATAAAGCCAACGATCTAATGGGCAGGATTAATTGGATTAACATGAGCGGGAAAATTGCTAATATTAATTTTGGGCTGATTCTAAGTTTTAATAGTTTTTTTATGAAGGTGTGCATTGTGGTGGTTTTATAATTTTAGATTAGCTTTTTTACAAATAAATTTTTTATATTTTTTCTAAAATAGAAAAGAGTACCTATTATCAAAACTGCCACTTGAAGAATTACTGTCGGTGATATGCCTTTCACTACTTCATCGCCCATAAAACTCAAACCTGCTCCAGGTATCTTCCCCAGTATGACAGCGGAAACAATGCTTTTGACAGGCATTACAGACACTCCAATTAAATAACTAATTTCATCATCAGGGAAAATGGGTAAAGCGTAGATCAGAAACAATCCATAGGGGCTTAGTTTCTGGATAATATGGTCGTATTTTTTTATAAATTTCTGACTAACCATTTTATTAATCAACGGCCTGCCGAATTTTCTGGACAGTAAGATGATTGAAATTGTTCCGATTGAAGTGCCTAGCCAGTTGTAAAGAAATCCTAAAACCGGGCCGAAAATAAAACCTCCTGCTAATAGAATCGGATAGTGGGCTATTGGAGCGATTATATTTTGCCCAATCTGAATGAGCATGAATAAAAATGGGGCAAAAATCCCATATCCTGAAACCAAGTTCCTGACAGCTTCTTTGTCTATTAAGAAAGTTGAGACATAGTACCAAACGCCCAAAACGAAGATGATGTATGAAAGAATTGAAATAGCTCCGATTATTCTGTTTTTGCTTTTTTGTTGCATCTAAAGAAATAGATTATTGTATGCCGTGTTTTATCAAGTAATTGGAATTTTTCAATCAAAAGTATGTCCACATTCTGAGCATTTGTTCATCTTTTCACTGGCCCCACTATCATATTTGTGATCTTTATGTGGATTTTCAATATTAACTTTTAGTGGGTTAAGACTGACTTTGTTAGATTCGCATTTTGGACATAATTTTTGCATAGAAATTTTTATTAGTTTATACATCCCCCTTTCTACACAAATTCACGCCCTTTTTCAATTAGAACGAAGTGACCAATAGGGTTTTCCTAAAGTTGTTAATTATACGATGGGTTTATATTTTCTTTAAAGATTCATAAATTCTAACCATTGCCCAAGTATCTAATTTGCAGTACTCCAGCATGTCTTTCTTGATTTGTTCTTTTTCTGCTTCGTTCTCTGTTTCAAAGACCATTTTCTTCCATGAATTCATTGCCATTGAGCCATCTTGTATAGTTAGGTCTTTGTAGCTTAATTTAGGGTCAAATACTGGTAATATTTTTTTAATTGAATATTTACCTTTGAAGTCTTTGTGTACATATAGATTCTTTTGAAATATATCCATCAAGTCAAATAGCCTTTCATTAAGTTGTGCCATTGATTCTGCGTACTCTGGAAATACTTCACCAATATTCTCATTACATTTCTTTTCGAACTTCTTGTTCCAAACAATTAGACTGCCCTCGTCTCCAATGACTTCTTTTAAGGATTCTGCAAGAGCTTTCATTGGGTTTATGTCGCCCTCTTCGGCTAAAAACTCTATATGCTCATATTCGCCACCTGGTTCTCTTTGAATATGTAAAGAATATTGAAATGGGATTTGCATATATGGTCTACATCCTTCGTATATGGGTACTGCTGTTGGATAGGTTTCGTAATCTAAGTAGTAAAATGGATATTCCATTTTATCTAATAGCTTTTTGATTTCTTCTGATTTATTGGTAGTTATTCCTGTTTGAGTAACATCTACGTGGATTCTTTGATTTTTGGATAATTCAAATTCTTCTGGCACTTCATAAATGCTTAAATATCCGCCTTCCACCATACCCTCTAGCCTTTTTGGGCTATTACCAATAAGAGCTATGTCGTGTACTGAATATTTAGGCATGTCCGGATATAAATAACCAAAAGCAGGACAATGGTTTGCCCGTGATTTATAAATGCAGTCACAAGGCATTGGTTCGTTCTCTTGCTCCATCAATATTCTCATTCCTGTGATATTTTCGTTAATTTCAGGTTCTAATTCCTGTACCTTATCGGTAATATCGGTTTTGGCGATCAATTGCGCAGGACTTATTTTGCCTTTCTTTGCATATTCTTTATTAAGCTCAAGCAAATTCACCCTGCCGACTTTGTAGCCTGCCAGTTTCAAAACAATATATTGAAAGCCTGCGTCATAGAGATGTGATTTTTTGTTTTTGCTTTCGCCTTCTTTGTCGCATGTGGAACCTTTTGCTTCATTAATAATCCAATATTGATTATCTTCATCCCATTCGAGCATATCCACCATTACATAAAGTCCATCTGCTTTAAATGTGGCCTGAAAGATAGCCTTTTTGCCTTCATCTATTAGCCTTTTAGTGTCCGTTACAGCTTGCTCCTCTCTACTTTCGACTAGAACCCCGCTAGGAAATAGTTTGCGTCCCCATGCCTCAACTTCTTGCCCGCTTTTTATTAGTTCTTTTTGAAAATCACTAATTTGTTCTTTTGTAAGAACTTCAGGTTTCTTTTTGTGAAACCAAAAATAATCTGGGCAGGTTAGGAATTTTAGGTAGTCGGATTTGGTTATCATAGAGTTTTTGATCTTGTTGAGAGTATTATTTTACACTTCTTTATATTTGGGGGGAGGGGCAAGAGGGGGGAATTGCGCCGAGCCCCAAACACATTCTAGAGGAACTCATTAAATATTTTGTTTGCCTTTTTGTAAAAAGATTTATTATCTAGTTTTGTACCACAGTGTTTTACAATTCTTGTTTTTTTTGATGGGCCAAATTTGTATAAGGACATATCCCAATAGCTATCTTTTTTTTCAGCAATAAGTTCTAGAAATAGATTTTCATTACAAAGACACTCCCAATGCTGTAACTCTGCAGTAATATTTTTTGGTATCCAGCAATATTCCATTTTTATTTTGCCAAAATCATTTCTAATTTCTCTTACATTTTGATATCTCTTGTTTAGGTCTATATCTAGGCACTTATTGACTATTTTTTTAATTTTACTATTTACATGAGGAAGATATTTACCCCTGTTTGGGAATTTCCCAGCAATGATTGAATCCTTTAGTGTGTTTTTAATCCTTTTGTCGTGCCACTGATTTGCAAAATATGATTCTCCATTTAAAAGCCTATAAAGTGTAACTCCAAACATGTATATATCACTCTGCTCTGTAGCCTCCGTGAGACTACCAGCCAATCTCTCTGGTGGATAATGTGCCGTGTAGATTTTCTTGAAGGAGGATGTTCCATCTTCACTTTTAACATTTGCTAATCCAAAATCTGAGAGTTTATAAATATTTTCATTTTTAATGAGGATATTTCCTGGTTTGATATCTAAATGGAGAATATGTTTATTGTGTGCATGTTCGAGTGCATGTAAAACACATTCAGATATTTTTATAATTTGCTTTATGTTTAAAAAGTCTTGTTTTTTAAGTAGCTCTTGGATACTTCCATTTTCTAAAAATTCCATATTTATTCTAAATCCACTATTTAAAATCTCTGCATCGTAAATATTAACAATGTAGGGCGATTTTTTTAGATATTCTAAAACAGATGATTCAAACAAATTTTCTTTTAACTCTTTGATTTTTTCTTTCTCATCCTTGCTTTTTGTACTAATAAATTTGACTGCTTCTTTTCTATTTGATAAATAAGAATTTTCACACAAAAAAACCTCACCAAATTGTCCCCTTGAAAGTTCTTGTATTATTTTTAGTTTGTTTGGAATTTCCATTGTATTAAAGATTGTCTTTTAAAAGATATAAAAAGAGCAATCCTGCAAAAACCTTATCTGTTTTCGATATTGAATATTTATCAGCCACAATTTCACTGGTTTTTTCCAATAGCTCCTTGAATTCCTTATTGGGGATAGATAGTTTTGCTCTTATTGTTACAGGTGTTAATTCAAACATTTCTATACTATTTTGATAACAAAAAAGGTTAAGTATTGCAGAATTTGCAAAACCTTCCTCATCCTTAATAGCTCCTCTGTATTTTTGTGGTGATTGATACATCAAAATATCTGGGGAATATTTTGTATGAATCTGCAATAATTCATCTAGAATTTTATTATACTTCTCACCCCTGTTTTCAGAAGATTTCAGTGCTATTTTCTCTTTTTCACCGGTTACTAAATTTCCAGAATGTAAATCACATTCTATAAAATTGATTGTTTCTTTTTCAAATCTAAAGATAATAATTTTCATAGTAATTTTATAAAGTTATTTCCTAGGTAAAATCTCATACTACCTTTACCTGCCCATTCATTAGCATGGGCAAAAGCCAATCACGAAGTTCAGCGAGTTTTTGGTTCTCTTTAGTATTAGTTAAGATTTTACCTATAGAAGGCTGAATAATATTTGCAAATTTAAGCAAAATTTCATCACTAGGTTTTATGGTTTTAATAGAAGAAAAATCTTCTTTGTTCATGTTCGCAAATGTGTTCCCAGATTTTGCTTTCGCGTATTTAAAATAATCTTGAAGATAAAAATAGAGATAGTATTTATTTTCAAATTTCTTGCAAACAATTGAGTTTAATTGTTGGTTTGTTTGAGATTCTTCTGTCGCAAAACCTACTAAGCCTGGAGAAGCGATGCAAGTTACACAAATCGTACCTTCTGGTATATATTTATTTTTTTGTGTTTCAGCACCTTTTTTGCTTAAAGTTGTTTCAGTTTTCACAATGTGCATGTCTCCTCTAACGTCACCAATGCATATAAAAGGTATTTCACCATTGAAATTTTCAGGCACCTTTGTTGATGGAGTCTTACCAGTTATTATGCTTGATTCAATCTGATCAATTCTTTTTACTTCCCACCCTTTCGGAATATCTCTTTTTAACTCATCGTTCCACACCATCTCACCATCACTTGATTTATATGGCCGACCTTTTTCGTCTGGAAAATCGAACTGCACAAACCAATAATCATATAATGTCTTTGCCATTTTTTCGAGTTCGGCGTTTATTTTGTTATTGAGTTTTATTTTTAAGTCGAGAGTTGAGAGAATATGAGCAATTTTTTGTTGGTCAATTAATGAAAACTCAGGAATAGGAAAACATAAAATTTGGTTTTTGTCTCCACGTGGCATTTTTGTTCCCTTACTTCCAACCATCATATGGTTGAAAAAGTCATCTTTAAAAAGATTGTAATAAACAAATTTTGAATCAAATTCCTTATTAACTACCAGGGTTAGTACATCCGCAGAACTACCACCTGTACTTGTCGCATACCATATTTTTTTTAGATAAGGTCGAATATTAGCAATCAAAATATCTCCATAATCATACTTTGTTACTGTCCCGTTTATTGGTGTATATAAGGCTTTTGTTTTTCCAGTTTTATTTTGTTGCAAATTATCTGTTCCAATAAAATTTTTAGAGTTTAACAAGCCACAATCAATTCTCTTTTTTGAATAGATTGCCACTTGTTTTAATTTAACCGTGTCTTTAATTTTACTCATACTTCAATCCAGTTAAATTCTTTTTAATCTCACTTTCCAGCTTTTGTGATTCAGTAAACATTTCATCAAGATTGCTTTGATACTCTTTCATTTTCTCATCAAATTCTTCAGTTGTAATATCAGTATATTCAATTTTTATCTCAAAATACTGACCTGCACTAAAACTATAGTTTTTTTCTTTTATATCCTCATAATCAAGCACTACAGATAAATTCTCTATTTGTTCTTTGTTATTAAAGGCATCAATAATTTTTTGTTCTTCATCAGAACTCAAAACGGTTTTTTGATTTTTGCCTTCTTTTATTTTTGTTCCCAGTTTTGAGGCATCCATCAAAACCACTTTTCCATCCCTGTTTTCTTTATCTATAAAAATCACTGAAACATTTGTTCCTGTGTTTGCAAAAATATTACTCGGCATACTTACAGCTCCTTTCAGCATTTTCTCATCAATTAGCTTTTCTCTGATTTTCTTTTCAATGCCACTTTGAGCAGTTATAAATCCAGTGGGCACAACAATTGCAGCCTTTCCTTTAGCAGAAAGCGAATAAATAATATGTTGCAGAAATAAAAGATAAATTGCCATTGATTCCATCTTTTTATTTGGAATTTTGGGAATTCCTGCAAAAAATCTTGTGTCATTTTCTTTGGTGTCAATATCTTCTCGCCATTTACTGAAATCCAATTTAAAAGGCGGGTTAGATACAATGTAGTCAAATTTCATTAAACTACTTCCTGTTTTGTGATAAGGGTCTTTAATTGTGTTTCCTTTTATAATATTGGAAATAGAATGAACAAGGTTGTTTAAAATCAAATTTAATCGCAAAAGACCTGATGATTTTTGTGAAATATCTTGCGAATAAATCGTACATTTATCTTCCCCGATTTGATGAGCTAAATTCATCAACAACGTCCCTGAACCTGCAGATGGATCATAAGCTGTCACATTATTCACAGGACTATCAACAAGAACTTTTGCCATTATTTTTGAAATAGCATGCGGTGTATAGTATTCGGCATAAACTCCACCACCATCTCGATTATAATCTTTGATTAGATATTCAAAAATATGAGAGAAGAAATCAAATTTTTCATTAAATATCTTTTCAAAACTGAATTCAACCAGTTGATTGACTAGTGCTTTTGCAAAATCATCTCGTTTTGAACTGTCTGTAATATATTGTGTTAATTCATCGAAAAGTTTTATCTTTGTTCCGCTATCTGTTTTTACGGCAAAAATATCATTATTGAATATTGCAATATCTCGCAAGGTATCATCAAAAAGTTTGCCAAATTGTTCTTCATTTTGTCTATTGTGAAGATTTGATAAAAAATGTTCCGGTTTCAACCTTGCACTGTCCGCACTCATTTTAAGCAAAAGCATTTCATATTCATTGTCTGAATATTCTGAAATCGTTTTTTCCCAATTATCTGAATTCTTGAGCTTTGGATCTAATTGTTTAACCTCATATCCAAATTTATCATTCATAAATTTGTAGAGAAAAACCTGGGTGATGATCTTAAATTCATTTCCATCACCGCCAAGGCCATAAGCACTACAAATACCTTTGAGATTATCAATAAGTGCTTTTGTTTGTGTTGTGAAATTATTATTTAGCATAATGCAAGATTGTTATTAAATTCATTTACATATTCTTTGACTACATAACTATTAATGTATTTTGCGGACTGTGGATCGAGTTTAATCTTATTTTCTTCAAACCCTGTAATAACAAGCGGTTGCATGAAATTATTAAAATAAGTTTCATTATTCAACATTCTGCTATTAGTGAGAACTTTTTCATCTGCTTCTGTTTTGATATTTATCAAAACATCATAAATTACACTTTCACGAGTTGTAATATCACCTTTTTCTAAAACTCTTTTATGTAGTTTGGCGTATTTTTCATCATTATTGTATTTTGTTTTCAATAAATTGTTGCTTCTGTTGAGATCTGTTATAGATTCATAGATTTGATCTAAGGCATGAATATTCTTTGTCATTTCTTCTTGTGTGATTTCATCTAAATTCTTTTTTTCAAAAAGTCTTTTGAGTTCATCATAAAGAGAGATGAATTCCGGATCCTTCGGATCAAAGTTTTTCGCTAGTTCTTCTCGTGCTTTTTTGAGTGAATCTTTGAGTTTATCAGCAATAACCAGTTCCTCTTCTGAAACCTTGATGAATTTAAAAATAATATCTTCTAACGCAACATTTAAAAGATTCATTGTGCCTGAGTCTTTTTCTAAAGACTCTTTCAAATTCAACATATCCAGATGATTCGAAACCTCATTATATAATTGACTTAATTTTTTAAAATCAATCTTTTCCAATAGTTCATAATTTCCTTGCAAACGAATGATATTATACAAATTTCGTACATTTCCAAGTGCTTTTTTTATTTCTAAAACCATTTTCTTATCTTCAATAGCTGTAATTTGCTGAGAAAATATTTCTGAATTTTTAAGGTCAAAATGAAAAAGTTTTTCTTTTATATCCTCTATTTCTGCTTCAATATCTTCTTTTGACATAAAAAGATTTGAGTACGTATCCATTTCATCACCAAGTTCGTCTTGAAGTTCATCAAAATAGGCTTTATTCGTTACTTCAAACTCGTGTCGAATATCCGCAAAATCTACAACATATCCATATCTAAAACTTTTATATGGGCGATTTACACGAGTGAGTGTTTGTAGCAAATTGTGATTTTTTATAACTCGACCAATGTATAGTTTCTTTAATCTTTTAGCGTCAAAGCCTGTTAGAAGCATGTTGTATACAAACAAAATATCTATTTTTCCTGCTTTAAAATCCTCAACCCAATCTTTTCGTTGCTCTTTGTCTCCCACATCATGCAAAATAAGTGCAGATGATAATTCATTTGTATATTTTTTATCAAAAAGCTCTTTCATTTTCCTTGCTTGATCTGAGCTATCACAAACCACCATTCCGCCAATAGTATTATCACCATGCATAATTCTACTGTTTTTGAAGTCATCAGCAATATATTCAAGCATCGGTTCTACAAATTTTTCATGTGCATACATGTCTTTCTTTTTTATATCTCCCTTTAACAGCTTTATTTGCCTTAAAGCTTCTTGAAGTTGGATTTTATAAGTTGTTTCAATTCCTTCTCTAATCAATTTCAAGGTGTATCCATCAGCAATAGAGGAGTTGTAGTAATACTTATGAATATAGTCTCCAAAAAGGTCTTTTGATCGTCTCTTGTCCCCAATAAGAGGTGTACCTGTAAGTCCGATCATAATTGCATCTCTATCTGAGGTCATTAGATTTGCAAGAAAACTTCCTTTTGGATCATAACTCCTGTGTACTTCATCTAAAAAATATACTCGTTGAGTATTTGTGTCATAAGAATTTGTTTTTAAAACAGCCGTTTCATCTTTGAATTTTTGAATATTTACAACAGTAATTTCTTGTTTTCCCTTAAGATTATGAATTGTTTTCTTGCTTTTGAAATCAGCCAAAAGCTCATTTCTAGAATTAACCGTATGCACCACAAGACCGCGAGCAGAAAACTCACGTTTTGCCTGTATCATTAAATCAATACGATCTACTATGAAATAAAACTTTGGAATAACTTGCTTCTTCTGAAAATAATCAGTTAGAAAGTTAACATTATAAAAAGCTAATGCGGTTTTTCCACTTCCTTGAGTGTGCCAAATAATTCCTTTTTTAATACCTTTATAAATAGTCTGCTCAATCGCTTTTGTTGCGAAAAATTGTTGATAACGCATTATGTGCTTTTCTAAGCCATTTGATTCTTTTACATAAGCAATACAATGTTGCAGAAGCATTGCTAATCTTTTCTTACTAAACAATGAAGTTATTATCCGATTCGTAGGAGTATTAACATTTTTATTTGTAATAAATTCAGGAGAAAATTTTATAGACGATAAATTTGTATCTTTTAAAACGAAATTTTCCGTTTCTTCATCTTCGGGTTTTAGAATTGTGGATAAATCTAATTGTTCAACTTTCTCATCTTCTTTAAAAGCATTGAAATTAGCTTGTTCATAGGAAGAACTTGAATAAAAAGCTCCTTGGATTTGGTCTATTGACTCGTTGTCGTACTCCATATTATTGGAAAATACGAGAAGTTGAGAAATGTTTATAAATTTTCTGAATTTTTTATTTTGAAAACGAGTATTGATTCGATTTCTTTCTGCCAAAATTCCTTCTTTGTTGTTTGGCTTTTTTACTTCGATAAAAGCAAGAGGCATGCCATTTATGAACAGAGTTATGTCGGGTCTAAATTCATCCTCGCTATTTTTACATGGTAATTCTGTGACTACATGAAAAGAATTGTTCTCAAAATTTTCAAAATCAATTAGTTTGATGTCGTTTGAAATAAGCATTTCATAAAATTCTTTTCCCAGATCTTCATTGTCTAGCACTAGATTAACTTTTTCGAGTGTTTTCTTTAAATCATCATCTTCGACCCCCTGATTTATGTGATTTATGCTCTCATAAAAAATATCTGTAATAATATTAGTGTTTTTATCCCATTTTTCTTTTGAAAGTGACAGATAGTTATAGCCCAGTCTACATAAATGAAGAATTGCTGGTATTTTTACTCGTGTATCTTCGTTAAATGCCATGTTTGTGATTTAATTTAAGTATTTGTATTCTATTCGTTTTCCCCTTATAAATAAATGTTTTCTCCGCTTCGCTCCAAGAATTACTTACATCCCCTCTAAAAATAAAGAAAAAGAAATTTGAAAATTATTTTAAATAATTGGGCGATAGCCCAGAGAAGAAAAGGGATATTTTAGCTAACTCCTTTCTATAGGAATTCATTTCTCCTTACAACTAAAAACGTTCAGTATTGGGGCTAAACATGGAAGGACCAATAGGGTTTTCCTCACCTCTTTGGCAAATTTCCATCCTGTCGTGAACAGGATTGGCAAATTGACCAATCGGTGTCCTTCGCCTCCGCTTTTCTCACGGAGTTCGGAAAAGCTGCGTCTACGGAGCGGAAAACTCGCTATTTCTTGGTACCCGAGACAGGATTCGAACCTGTGACCTTTGCCTTAGAAGGGCACTGCTCTATCCAGCTGAGCTACTCGGGCGTGGGGGTCTGGATATGTATCTAGAATATCGGCGTGAATTTTAGAACTTTTTGTTCAATTAGTCCAGTTAAAAGTCCGTTGGGATCATTTCGTAGGCGAACATTAATTGGATCAAGAATGCGACGGCGTTGTTGATGAGATGGAACCATATGCAGGCCCAGAGGTTCTTGGTGTGGATAAAGAGGACGCTCAAGACTAGGCCGATGATAAATAGTGGGATGAAGCTGCCGAATTGTATGTGGAACATTGCAAAAATTCCTGCAGTCAAAAGGGCGGCAAGTACGGGGTTGAATTTGTTGCCTAAGCCCTGGAGGACGAAGCCGCGAAAGAAAACTTCTTCTGTTAGAGGGGCTACTATCATTGTGATAATACCCATGATGGTCATTGCAGCTAGGCTGTTTTTGAATGCTGGGATGATTGGCTCTTGGATCTGGTAGCCAGGGATGTGGAGGTCTGCGTATAGGATTATTAGCATGATGAAGATCGCGATAGCGATATATACGAGATATGCTGCCAAGGCCTGTGGGATTCCTTTCAGTATCCCCTTTTTTGCTAAACCAAACTCTTTAAAACTCCATTTTCCTTTTTTTACAATCAATATTCCTACGATGGGGACTATGAGGATGACTGCCTGAAAAAGTCCCAATCCAATCAGAAATACCTCGGGCGGTAGACGGAATGCTGCTGGGCCAACGACATACTCCAAAACCCCATACGCGCCAAAAATAGTGACTGCCACCACAAAAAGCACAACAATTACATCTGTTAAGTCCCAACGTACTTGAAATAACTTTGACATAAGCTAGAATGTTTACGAAATTTAGATCATTTTCTATCACATTTTATCTGACTTATGCAGCTGCGTGAAGGGGAACAAATTTTGAAGGTGTTTCATCACCACTACACTCCATTCATTATTAACATGGGGAAGATCATTTTGGGCACTGTGCCTTTCTTTTTGTTTCTGTATCTTTTTGAGTCGACAATGGATCCAAAGGTTTACTTTTGGACTCACGTTGTTGTGATTGGGATTTTCTTGATAATTTTGAAGCATCACGCGTTTGTTTATTGGATGGACAGGTTGATCATTACTAATCAGAGGGTGATTTATGTGAATTGGAAATTTTTGACGATTCGAGACGAAGACGAGACCGAACTAAACGATATTCAGGACATTCATACCAAGGAAAAGGGACTTTTGTCTGCTTTGAATATCTTTGATTATGGAACTTTTAAACTTCAAACAGCTTCGCATATTACTGCGATTACTTTTTTGGATGCTCCTGATCCAGAGGGCATCAGACATTATATCTACCATATAAAACCAAATTAGTTTGATTATTCGAAGTGATGACAATGTCGAAAAGGCTCAAGAGCCTCGGGTTGTCTCCCCTTCCGCGACAAGTGGTGAGGGAGAAACTACCGAAAACAATGAAAACGGCGAGAATGGTGCTTTTGAAAATAAGCTCCGTCCTTTGAGTTTTGTGGAATATGTTGGGCAACAAAAGATCAAACAAAATCTTGAGATCTCTATTCAGGCGTGCAAAAAGCGTGACGAGGCAATCGAACACATTCTTCTTCATGGGCCTCCTGGGCTTGGGAAGACCACACTTGCTGCGATTATCTCACGAGAGATGGGGGTTTCTATGAAGATAACTTCAGGACCTGCTCTCGAAAAACAAGGCGACCTAGCTGCGATCATTTCGAATCTTTCTGACAATGACGTGCTTTTTATTGATGAGATTCATCGGATCCGTCCGGCTGTTGAGGAGATTCTTTACACGGCTATGGAGGATTTTGGGATTGATATCGTCCTTGGCAAAGGACCTTCTGCGAAGAGTATGCGTCTCAATCTGCCGCGATTCACTCTTATTGGTGCGACTACCAAGGTTTCGATGTTGTCTGCGCCGTTGCGTGATCGTTTTGGCCATAATTTTAGATTGGATTTTTATACTGTTGACGATATTCGTTCGATTATGGAGCGGTCTGCTGGGATCTTGGATTGCAAGATTGAACCTTCTGCGGCAAAGCTACTTGCTGCTTGTTCTCGCCAGACTCCGCGTATTGCGAATAGGCTTCTGAAACGTGTGAGAGATTATGCTGATTATCATGATTCTGAGGTGATCGATGTTGGAATTGTCGAAAAAGCTTTGAAGGCTCTCGGAGTGGACATGCAGGGATTGGATCATGTGGATCGGGAGATTTTGATGTCTATTATTGAGAAATTTGGCGGTGGACCGGTCGGTTTGAATACTATTGCAGCTTCGACTTCTGAGGAGCAGTCTACTATTGAGGATATTTACGAACCTTATTTGATCAAGCTTGGGATGCTTGAGCGGACTTCTCGTGGGCGAATAGCCACTCCACGAGCGTATGACCATCTGGGAGTTGAACAACTTCAGGCTTGACACTCCTATTGAGTTATTTTCAGGTATCTGTATAATTTGCGGGCATTATTTAACCTATAAGAAATATGAAAAAGATAACATTTATTTTAGTTGCTTTGGCGGCTTCAGCGTTGATATTCAACGGATGTAATTTGTTCGGACCTGCTGACAATTTGACCGCTGTAACAGGTGTACTAACTGAGCAGGCAAAGACTGACGAAATGCCTGGAACTCACTTCATCACAACTGAAGATGGCGATGTTTACGCCCTGAGTTCTACTTCCCTATTCCTTTCTAGCAAACAATTCATCGGCAACAAAGTGACTGTTCGTGGAGCAACTGACAAAGATTCTGAGATTTTTATGGTAAATGGAGTTTCTGTTTTGGAGGTTTTAGAAAAGGAAGGCGGCAAGGCAAATTGGGTAGAATATATGAATGAAGATCTTGGATTCAAATTGAAATATTACGATGACTGGAAGGTTATGGACCCTGACACTTCTTCTGTTTTCTTTCAATCTTCTGACGAGGATGAGGCTGACCGAGGAACTGTGATTTTTGATTTAGTTGCTTTGGATCAGGGCGAGGATGTTTACGAGAGTATGAACGATTATCTCGACCAAAATGGTTACTTGAATTACAAGTCTACTGAAGAAAAGATCGGCCTTGGCCAGATCGACGCACTAAAGATTGAGGATGTTGTTGGAGGATATGATTTCTCTTATTTTGTCGAAAGAACTGGAGGATATTTTTACGAAATTTTATTTGACGGAGATAGCACAAAGGAACGAACTCTCAATGAAATGCTGACTGAGTTCCAAACAATTCCTATGACTGCTGTTGAGGAAGAAGCTGACGACGAAGAGGTTGAAGCTGATGAGAATGAGCTTGTTGAGGAGACTGAAGACGACGAGGCTGCAGAGGAAGAAGAAGGTGATGATGAAGTTGCTGATGAGCCAGAAGAAGAGGTTGATGAAGAGGTTGATGAAGCTGATGAGTTCGATGACGAGCCTGTTCTCGATCCAACAGATGACTCTCTTCCAGAATTTGATTATGACAACTACTCTTCATTCGAAAGCGGACCTTATGAATTCAGAGCAAATTACCCAAAAAACTGGTATTACGCTGGTGAACGTGCGCCAAAGGATGGAGTGCTTCACAAATACGCATTCAGTGACGAGGAGGTTGACGACGACAATGAGTTTGCATCTTTGAATATCCTTGATACAGACACTCTCCCTACAGGCAGCGTTGTTGAGCTTCCAAACGGACAAGGCGTGATGAAGTATGTTGGATCTGATGTGATGATCTACACAAAAGTTGGAAACCGAGTTTATATGGTTGAAGGAGCGAAGGAATTGGAAAATATTCTATTGAAGATCGCTGGCAGTGTTACCTCTGTAAACTAACAGCAAATTGACAACAAAACGCTAGCACTCTATAATTCAGAGTGCTAGTTTTATCATACGTCCTTTCTGTTAACTGTAAAGTTAAAAGGAATTTGACAGGTTAATAAAGATCCGCGTTTATGGTAGAATATAGGGACAAAATAAAAATAATTTAATCTAGAAAATCATGTTAGACGGAAAATTCGATAAATTTACTAAGGAAGCAAGACAAGCGCTTATTGTGGCGCAAGATTATGCAAAAGACGCGAGACAAACTTATGTTGGAACAGAGCACATTCTTCTGGGGATTCTTTCTCAGGAACACTCTCTTGGGGCTTCTGTTTTGATTAATTTTGGCGTTTCTGGCCAAAACGTAGAGATGGTTCTCAAATCTGTTGGCAGAACTGGAAAAGCAGATCCGACCGCTCAGCCTGGAGGGTTATCTACTTTTGCAAAGACTTGTATAGAAGATGCGATGAAAATCGCAAAAGATTATGGCCACAGCTTCATTGGGACGGAGCACCTGCTTCATTCCCTAGTTTCTCAAGAAAACACTGCTGCAACTGTTATCCTTGAGAATATGAGGATCAATCCTGCAGATGTAAAAGATCAAATCCTTGAAATTTTTGAAAGAGCAAAAGGAGCTCCAGGAGCACAAGGAGAAGCACAGCCTGGGCAAAAAGGCCCACAACCTGCTGGTTCGAATCCTGTAGAGCTGTTTTTGAATGGATTACAGGGAGTTTTGGCTGCTGGCCAAGTTCAAAAAGACCAACCACAAGACAAATACAAGAAGAAAGACGGCAAGAAGGAGTCTAAAACTCCGGCTCTCGACTACTTTACTTCCGATATGGTTCAGGAGGCCAGAGATGGCAAAATGGACCCTGTAATCGGGCGTAAAATGGAAATTGAACGTGTTGTGAGCATCCTTTGCCGAAAGACCAAGAACAATCCTGTTCTGATCGGTGAGCCAGGTGTCGGTAAGACGGCTGTGGCTGAGGGTCTCGCGCAAGCTATCATCAGAGAAGAGGTTCCCGAAAATATGTTGGATAAAAAGATTCTTTCTCTATCGATGACTGCGGTTGTCGCTGGGACAAAGTATCGAGGTGAGTTTGAGGAAAGGATGAAGCAAATTGTTGATGAATTGACTGAATTGGACAATGTAATTCTCTTCATTGACGAGCTTCACACTGTCATGGGAGCTGGTAGTGCAGAAGGAAGTTTGGACGCTGCGAATATCTTGAAGCCTGCTCTTTCTCGAGGAAAGGTCCAGGTTGTCGGAGCTACTACTACAAAAGAATATCGAAAAAACATCGAAAAAGACGCGGCTTTGGAACGACGTTTCCAACCAATTATGGTGAATGAGCCTTCTGAAGAAGACACTCTAGAAATGATGAAAGGTCTTCAGGAATCTTTCGAAGATCATCACAATCTTTTGATTACTGATGAAGCTTTGGAAGCTGCGGTGAAATTATCAAAAAGATATATTAATGACCGATTTCTACCAGATAAAGCGATCGACCTGATTGATGAGGCGTCTGCGCTCAAGAGAATCAAATCTCGAAGCACAGATTCTGACAAATTGAAGAAATTTCAAAAGAAACTGCAATCAATTATCAAAAAAAAGGAGGATTGTGTGTCTCGGCAGGATTATGAAAGAGCTGCTGAGTTCAGAAACGATGAGCTTGGCGTGATCCAAGAGATTGACGCTCACAAAAACGTAAAAGTTCCTCGTTCTGAGAGGAAAAAAATCGTAGAAGAAGATGTGGCGAAAGTAATCGCTACAATGACTGGAATTCCTGCGACAAAACTCGTAAAAGACGACATAGATAAGCTTAAAAATCTTGAGGAGTCGTTGAAAAAACGGATCATCGGACAAGACGAAGCAATCGAAGCTATCTCGAAGGCGATCAGACGTTCTCGAGCTGGGATTTCTGACGAAAGACGGCCTATTGGATCATTTATCTTTATGGGACCGACTGGTGTTGGTAAGACTGAGCTTGTGAAGGCAATCGCAGAAGAGGTCTACAATGACCGGAACGCTCTTATCAAGATCGATATGAGTGAATTCATGGAACGTCACAATACTTCTCGTTTGGTTGGGGCGACTGCAGGTTATGTTGGTTACGATGACGGAGGTCAGCTAACCGAGGCAGTTCGTAATAAACCTTATTCTGTTCTGCTTTTTGACGAGATCGAAAAAGCTCATCCTGACGTCTTCAATCTACTACTTCAAATCCTTGAAGATGGTGAATTGACTGATGCCAAAGGACGAAAAGTGAACTTCAAAAACACTATTATCATAATGACTTCGAACATTGGTGCGGAGAAATTAACCGAGAAGGCATCCCCTATGGGCTTTGGATTAAAATCTGAAGAACTTGCGGAGGCTGAAAAGGATTTTGACGCTACCAAAGAAGACTTGCTGAATAGTTTGAAGGAGAAATTTCGACCTGAGTTCCTCAATCGTGTAGATAAATTGGTTGTATTCCGACCTCTTACTCACGAACACATCAAGGAGATTGTTGAACTAAATGTTGGATATCTTCAAGATCGTATTGGGCATCGAAAACTCGACATCGATCTTACTTCTGGCGGTTTGGAATTCTTGGCTAAAAAGAGTTACGACCCTGCTTTTGGTGCTCGGCCTGTCCGACGTGCTATTCAGGAGTTCATCGAAGACCCTCTTACTCAAAAACTAATCGACGGTGGCTTCAAAGACGGTGACTTGGTAAAAGTCGTCAAGAAAGGCGAAGGCGTTGATCTCGTGAAGGAGGTTGCCAAGGTGAAAGCTAAGGCCGCTGCAAAGAAGGCTTCGACAACTAAGAAAAAGAAGGCTGTGGCGAAGAAATAGTTGAATAGAGATTGAGTTTTGTGGTACAAGTAACTCCATTTATTTGTTAAATGTTTTTTTATGAGTGGAATGATATGGGGAAAACCAGACGCAGCGATTGCAAGAGCTTGTTGTATTGGACCACTCTCTCGTGAGGACCAAGCTATTGAGGATCAGCAAATGGTAGAAAGTGGATTTTGGATTGGGAAAGTTAGGACTGGGGTTCGACTGACTCTTGAGGATTTGGGACATATAGAGTGGGGACAAGGCAGGTTTATGCCAGTGATATTTGATATGCCTGGGCCGGATGGTTCTGTTGTGGAAAATACTAGAGGTGCTGTTGTGAGATCAGCTGAGGGTGTTTTTGGTGTTTCGAAGACTCTATATCACGATCATCCCGGGCTTTGTCCGGATTTTAACGATACTAATCACCAAACGGTTACTGGTGATGAGGCAGTTTGGGAGGGATTGAATGTGAAGGCGATTGCTGCTTAATTATTTAATAAATTTTATTATGAAAGGACTTACTTTAGGAAAAGCTATGTTGGGTGCGGCGTTGGCTCTTGGGGCGGCTGCTTGTGGGCCTAGTGATGTAGCAGCTCGTAAAACTTGTGAGGCAAAGGCTGCAAAATTCAGACAACAATACTCTGTAGTTATGGGTCTAGCCCAGATAGGACCCTTATCTCGGCTAGATAGAGAAACTCAAAAGGTAGAATGCAGATGTCTTAGGGCCTCAGATGTAAGTCTTGATGACAAGGATGGATGCAACGGATATTGATCCGATTAAGGCTTGTGAGATAATTATTTAATAAATTTTATTATGAAAGGACTTACTTTAGGAAAAGCTATGTTGGGTGCGGCGTTGGCTCTTGGGGCGGCTGCTTGTGGGGGGCCATCTGATGCTGTTGTAAAAAAACACTGCGACAATGTCGCTAAAACCACTGAGAGATCACTTAAATTAACTGCTGATGCTCCTGGGTTGTGGCCGGAAAGAGATTCTATTCGGCAAGAGGTCACGTCTACCCACAACAGCTGTCTTAGGGCTTTTGGGGTCAAGCCTGCGGGACACGAAGAGTAATCTTTCTGTTCAAGATTTATTGACTAAATTGTTAATAAATGATAGTATTTGAGTGAACTTGCGGGCGCCAGCCCCGACCGATCTTAACTGAATTGGTCAGCAAGTTCTTTTTTAATCTTCTTTCAAATCCCCTTTGTGGAGAGTGACTATTTTGATATTTTTGTAACCTTCTGTTTTCCAAATTGGAATAATTGACCAAAAATGGATATTTCCATTCCCAATTTTTCTTAGGATTATTTTTATACGAATTTTATCCTCAATTATGGCAATGAATCCCCAGTATTTTATAATCTTATTTTCTTTGAATACTTTTCCATGGTGTTCGCCTTTTATTTCTTCTAAATTTTCAAGATATTCTTGGTAATAACTCATATTTGCTAGGATTTGTCGTGCATACTGAAGAAGGTGGAATCTTTTGACCTGATTTTTCCAATCTCTTTTATGCTTTCTTTTTTCATCCTTCCAAATCAGGTGAGAAAGCCCTGCCGAATTGAGCACCACTTCCCCAAGTGCAGCTGAATTAATTTTTGAATTTTTTCTAAAAAACCCTTCGGCTACTTCTTTTGCATTTTTGTATTTTTTTGAATCAAATTTACTCATATTTTATGTTATTGGGCTTTCTATTTTATCATTTTATTTCTTTAATTTCCTCAAAATCATAGTAAATATTCAACATTCAATTGACAATTACAGGTAAGGGTCTTATACTCCCCCTGCTTTTTGTTTTTGGACAAATCAAAGCGGCAAAGTAGATTCAACTCAACAGAAAGCCTTCGTAATAATTAAGACACTTTGCCCAACAAGGAACTATGGCTAAACAAGCTAAATATGCTTCTTCATCTGTTATGGATGAACTCATGAAGAAGTCACCTGAACTTACGCATCCGAAAGCCGGAGAGACTGTAGACGGTACTATCACAACTATCACAAAGAATAAAATTCTTGTTGATATCGATGGAATCAATACAGGTATCATATCTGGAAAAGAGGCTCACGATAGTGCTGGCACTCTTAAATCACTTCAAGCAGGAGATACTGTCTCAGCTTACGTTCTCGAAGAAGAGGACGAAGATGGTTTGATTGTACTTTCGCTACGAAGAGCAAGCCAAGAAAAGACTTGGTCTAGATTCAAAACAGCGTACAAAGAGCACGACACAATCACAGTTGTTCCAAACGAAGCGAACAAAGGCGGTCTGCTTCTTAATATCGATGGAATCAAAGGATTTATCCCAGTATCACAACTCGCTCCCCTACACTACCCACGTGTTGACGGTGCAGATGCTGCGCAGATTCTTGCAAGACTACAAAAACTTGTTGGTGTTGAATTGAAATGTAGAGTAATTAATATCGATGAAGACGGAGGAAAACTTATCCTTTCTGAAAAAGCTGCAATCGCAGATTCTAGAGAAGACGCACTCAAAGGTCTTGAACCTGGTCAAAAGATCAAAGGTAAGGTCTCTGGTATCGTTAAATTTGGTATCTTTGTTGCCTTTGACGGAATCGAAGGTCTTGTACATATCTCTGAGATCGCTTGGGGACACGTCAAAGATCCTTCAGACTACGGAAAACTTGGACAAGAGGTAGAAGTTCTCGTTATCGGAAAAGAAAAAGACAAGATCAGCCTATCAATGAAGAGATTGACTCCAGATCCATGGATCGAAGCGAGCAAGAAATACAAAGTTGGAACTACTGTTGAAGGTCAAGTTAGCAGAATCACTCCATTCGGAGCATTCGTAAAACTAGACGACGAAATCAATGGTTTGATCCACGTTTCTGAAGTTGCTGAAGGAGAAAACATTGATGTAGGTGCATCTCTAAAGATTGCTGACAAAGTTACAGCAAAAATCATCAGCATTGATTCTGATGAGCATAGAGTTGGGCTTTCATTGAAAGCTTTGGCTGAGAAAAAGGAAAAGGTTGAGGAAAAAGATTCCGCTGACGCGGCTGCTTCTGACGAAGCAGTGGACGAAGCAGTGCCAGCCAAGGAAGAAGCTGAGGAAGCAAATGAAAAAGCTGGACAGGAGAAAGAGGAGGAATAATATAGTCTCATGACAGAGGCACTATTAGAAAGTTTAAATGATCAACAAAGGGCCGCAGTGTCTCACGATACCGGCCCTTTGCTTATTATTGCAGGCGCTGGAACTGGTAAGACAAAGGTTATCACGACCCGGATCCTCCATCTGATTCTTGATCGCAAGATCAAGGCTGATCAGATACTTGCACTGACTTTTACTGAGAAGGCTGCCGAGGAGATGACCGAGCGTGTGGATATTGCGATGCCTCTTGGGTATGAGGAAGTGTGGATCAAGACGTTCCATGGGTTTTGCGAAAAGGTTCTGAGGGAAAGTGGCCATGAGATTGGGATTGATCCGTCTTACAAGCTGCTCGATCAACTTCAGCAATGGGTTTTTGTAAAAACACATCTTTTTGATTTTGACCTCAAGTACTTTAGGCCGTTAGGCAATCCGAACAATTTCATCACGACCCTAATTACTCATTTCAACAGAATCAAAGAAGAAACAATCCCACCTGAAGAATACATCGAATATGCTGAGAAAAAGGTGGCCGAAGTTCGCAGCAAGAAGGAGGGGGAAGAGATCGACCCAAAGACTGTGCTGGGGGTGGAACTAGAGGAAGCGGAAAAGATCTTGGAGGCGGCGCGTGCGTACAAAACTTATCAGGATTTGTTGATGCAGGAGAATTTTGTGGATTTTGGGGATCTTTCGTATTTTGTTTTGAAATTGTTTGAGGAAAGACCGAGTGTCTTGGCTCATTATCGGAAGAGGTTCAAGTATGTGATGGTGGATGAGTTCCAGGACACGAACTATGCGCAATTCAAGCTGTTGATGCTGCTCAAGGGTGGCACTGGCGAGGACGCAGACGATCGCAATATTTGTGTGGTTGGTGATGATGATCAATCGATCTTTCGATGGAGAGGGGCTTCGTTATCGAATATTTTGCAATTCAAAAAAGCATTCCCAGAAACAAAACAAATAGTCCTCACAGAAAACTATAGAAGTAATCAAAATATTCTCGATGCGTCTCACAAGTTTATCAAGGCGAATGATCCGGATAGGCTCGAGGCGCGGGATGGGATCGCAAAGGATCTGCACAGTCAGACGAGTGAAGTTTTGCCGATCAAGGCTGTGAAGTTTGCGAGTTATCGGGATGAGGTGGGGTTTGTCGTGGATAAGATCCGCGAATTGACCAAAGAAGATGCTGGGGGGCAGCGTGAGCTTGAGTATCAAGATTTGGCGATTTTGGTGCGGTCGAATGCGGCGGCGATTCCTTTTGCTGAGAGTTTGCGGCAGGCGGGAATCCCCTACTATATCCGCAATCCAAAGGGGCTGATGTCTTATAGTGAGATCAAGGATGTGTATTCTGTTGTGAGAGTTGTTGCGGATCAGTCGGACGATATCGCTTTTGTGAGGGTGTTGCAGTTTCCTTGTTTTGAAATTCCGATGCGTGCGATCACTCACCTATTGACCAGGTCAAAGAAGGAAAAGAAGCATGTCTCGGAATTGTTGTACGAGGAAATTGATCATTCGAGTTTGCCGGGGATGGAGGGCGAGCTTGCGAAGTTTGCTGGATTTTTTGAGGAGGTTTTGGAATATGCTAAGAATCGTGGAGCTTCTGAGGTGATCAGTCACTTTTTGCAAAAGTCTGGGTATCTGAATGATTTGGCGGCGGACTTTTCTGCTGACACTCAGGAAAAGATGAATAATATCACTGCCTTTTCGAAACTGGTTTGGGATTTTGAAAAAACTAATGATGAGTCTTCGATTTTTGAATTTGCTGACTATTTGAAGTTGATTGATTCTTCGAACATTCCTCTGAGTGAGGGAGGTAGCGGCGACAGTGACGTGCATGCTGTGAGGATCATGACTTCTCATGCGGCAAAGGGGCTTGAGTTTGACACTGTGTTTGTTTGCAACTTGGTGAATCACAGGTTTCCTATATTGAACAAACGTGATCCTCTACATGTTCCTATTGAATTAACTAAAGAAATTTTCCCTGAAGGAGATTTTCATATTGAGGAAGAGCGTCGGTTGTTTTATGTTGCGGTGACTCGTGCAAAGCGTCGGCTATTTCTTACATATAGTGAGAAGTATGAAGGAAAAAAGAAGTGGAAGACTTCTCAATTCCTTGATGAGATTGGAGAAAGCGGATTGATTGAGGACGATGATCGTACTGCTCAGACTGCGACGGTCAGTTCGTCTTTTCCTGGATTTTTGGAGGGAGGTGAGGCTGGAGAAGTGGCTGCGGATTCTGAAGCAGTTCCTACACCAAATATAATTAAAACCGCTCCTCGTGATAATTTTCTCAGGAGCTTGAGTTATTCTCAAATCGACACCTTCAATACGTGTCCTCTCAAGTATGCTTATAGATATATGCTCAATGTGCCTGGGGCTCCTTCGCATGCGGCTAATTTTGGAAATTCTGTGCATGAGACTTTGAAGGATTTCTATCGGGTCTTGATGGATGGGTCTGGAGAAGTTTCGATGGGGCTTATGGGTGAATTGTATGAAAAGAATTGGGTTTCGGCTGGCTTCGAGAGCAAGGAGCATGAGGAAGCTCGGCGCGAACAAGGACTTGAGATGCTCCAGGATTTTTACGACAAAAATTCTACTCCTTGGGTTGTTCCTGAGTTTGTTGAAAAGAATTTCAGCATCAAGATTGGCGAATATATGTTTACTGGGCGTATTGATAGGATCGACAAGCTTGAGGATGGGACTTATGAGGTGCTTGATTACAAGACTGGCAAGTCCAGGGCTCTGACCAAGCCTCACAAGCTACAGATGGCTGTGTATGCTTTGGCGTGTCGAGAGATTTTCCATATTCCAGTTTCTGGTTTGGCTTTTTATTTCCTTGAGGATGGCGAGAAGATTTCGATGAAAGAGGTCCCAAAGGATTTGGACAAGGTCCGTGACGAGATTTTGGAAAACATTGCCGAAATAAAAGCGTCGGAATTTAATCCGACGCCTGGTTTCTTGTGTAATTTTTGCGATTATCGCGTGATTTGTCCTGGGGTGTGAGGATCTAGTACTCGTATGGGGCCATGTGAGAATTGTTTCCCTCATTGCTCTCTTTGACGTTGTTGTCTGGATCTAGAACTACCTCTACCGTTCCTACTTCGTTGTATTTGTAGATGTCTCTATCTACTGGATAGATGAATGAGAATTTGTTACCAGGGTTCATCTCTGTGTAGTTGTCTGTGTTTGTGAAGACTAATTGGTCGTCTAGGTAAACTTCGTAAGTGTATGTGTCTGACCCGAGAACTGGGCCTGCTCCTACGTTTTCGATTGTGACTCTTACTCTGATGCTACCGTCGATGTCGTTTTCTACTTGTGCGATTGTTGGTTCTAGATCTGGAAGGCCGAGTTGTTCTGTTTGGTCGAGGTCGTCTGTTAGTCGGCCTTGTAGGATTCCCCTATTGTTGAGCTGGAGAAATGCCAATCCGCCGATTACGACTACGATGAGTCCTGCGAGAAATATTTTGGTTTTGTTGTCCATACGAATAGTGGTTATTTGTTGTTTTTTTATCTTAGGATCTAATTTTACTCTAAAAACCCTTTCTTGCAAATTTTAATGAAATTCGATATCTTTTAAGTCCATGGATATTACAACTCTCATTCTAGGATTCGTCGCTGTTGCTTCTTTAGGAGGCTTCATTTACTTGTATTTACAAAAGGATGCCGGCCAGGACAAGTCTGGGGATCTTTCTTCGCGAATTGACTCGTTGAATCAGAACATGACCAACAATCTGAACACCGTCACTCAGACGATGCTCGAGCAGCTTGGACGTGTGACTACTCAAGTCGATGGTCGTCTCAAAGAGAACGCTGAGCTTTCTCAAAAACAGCAAAGATCTGTTGGGGAACGTCTCGATAATGCGGGTAAGGTTATCAAGGAAGTTACTGCGAGTATTTCTCGGCTAGAGGAGTCGAACAAGAAGGTTGAGGATTATGCGAGGGATCTTTCTAGTTTGCAGGATATTTTGAAGACTCCGAAGTTGCGTGGTGGACTTGGGGAATTGTTTTTGGAAGAACTTTTGGCTCAAATTTTCCCAAAAGGACAGTTTGAACTTCAACACAGGTTCAAATCTGGAGAAGTTGTCGATGCGGTCGTGAGATTGAGAGATGATCAGATGGTTTCGGTTGATGCCAAGTTCCCTCTTGAGAATTTCAAAAAGATGTCTGAGGAAAAGGACGAAAAAGAGTCTGAACGGATGCGAAAGGCTTTTGTGGTGGATGTGAAGAAACATATCGATGCGATTTCGAAGAAATATATTCTTACTGATGAAGGGACGCTGGATTTTGCGCTGATGTATATTCCGGCGGAGAATGTCTACTATGAGACGATCATCAAGGATAGCTCTGGTGTTTCGATCAGCCAGTATGGCTTAGAGAAGCATGTGATTCCTGTTTCGCCGAATAGTTTTAATATTTACCTACATACTATCCTCATGGGGCTCAAAGGCATGCAGATTGAGAAGAGTGCTCGTGAGATTTTCAACAATCTTTCTCGGTTACGGAGTGAGTTTGGCAAATTTGATAAGGATTTTGAATTGGTTGGGACTCATCTGGGTAGAGCTCAGAGCAGCTATGATAATTCTGAAAAAAGGCTTGGGCGTTTGTCTGACAAACTTGGTAAAGTCGAGGTTCCGGCAGCAAGAGGGCATCAGCAGATTGAAGGAGCTGATGAGGGGGCTGACGAAATCTCTGAGGCTGAAGCCGTCGAGGAAAAATCCGAGGTTTTTGTCGAGGCTAATTAACCTTTACTTCAGGAGCCACTTCTCTTAAACTGTCGTAGTTATGAAACTAGCTGATTTAGCAAAACAACTTGGGATTGATGTAAAAGAACTTCGAGAGAAACTCGATAATCTTGGTTTTGGGGTAAAACCTCAAGCTAGGACTGTCGAGGACGACGTTGCGGAGTTGGTTTTGTCTGAACTTGATGAGACTGCTGAGGCAGAGGCCGACGAAGCTGCTCGTGGAGAAGACGTTGCTCAGGTTTATGATGATATCATCCACGAAGAGATGCAGCGTGAAGTTGTGAAAAGCCAGAGAAAAAAGATGGCAGGAAAGGACGATAAGAAAAAAGCTGAAGATAAGGTAGAAGAAGAGAAACCAGCTGTTGATCTTGGGAAAGCTATTGATATTGGAGAGGCTATTTCTGTTAAAGAGTTGGCTGAGAAATCTGGCGTAAGTGTAGCGAAAATCATTGGAGAATTGATGAAAAACGGGGTTTTGGCGAATATCAATCAACAGATTGATTTCGAGACTATTTTGATTATTGCTGGGGATCTTGGAATTAAGGTTAAGAAAAAACATGGGACAGCGTCAGCGAGCGAAATCCTAGAAAGAAATATTTCAAATTTGATTAAAGAAGAAGACGACTCGGTCCTCAAAGAACGGCCACCTGTTGTGGTGGTAATGGGACATGTGGATCATGGTAAGACCAAGCTTCTTGATTCGATCCGAAAGACCGATGTGGTCGCTGGAGAATCTGGAGGAATTACTCAGCATATTGCTGCGTATCAGGTAGCTGTTTCTGCAAAAGACGGAAAAAGCGATCCTAGATTGGTTACTTTCTTGGACACTCCCGGACATGAAGCTTTTACTGAGATGAGAGCGCGTGGAGCGCATGTTACTGATATCGCGATTTTGATTGTGGCGGCTGAGGAAGGAATCAAACCTCAAACTGTCGAGGCGATCAACCATGCAAAAGAAGCGGGTGTGCCGATCATCGTTGCTATCAACAAAATAGATAAACCAAATGCAAATATAGACAAGGTTAAAGGAGAATTAGCAGAACATGACCTTCAACCTGAGGATTGGGGCGGTAAGACTATTACTGTTCCTATTTCTGCATTGAAAGGTGATGGAGTGCCTGATCTACTTGATATGGTGTTGCTTACAGCTGACATGGAGAACTTGAAGGCTAACCCTGATAGAAACGCCGTGTGTAGTGTAGTTGAGGCTCATTTGGATCATAGTCTTGGGCCTGTAGCGACTATTCTTGTAAATACTGGAACTCTCCGTCAGGGAGATAATTTTATCGTTGGATCGACTTATGGAAAAGTGAAGATAATGATGGACTCACTTGGAAAAAGAATCAAAGAAGCTGGGCCTTCTACCCCTATTTTGGTGGCTGGTCTCAACAAAACTCCTCTTAGTGGAGATATTTTGCAGGTTGTGTCAGACGAAAAAGCTGCGCGTCAGAAATCTGAAGAGATTAATCGTGCTTCTGATACTGCAAAAGCTGACTCTGGTATGTCTGCGATGAACAAGCTCATCACTCAAGTTCAATCTGACCAAATTTTGAAACTTGTTCTAAAAGCTGACACAAAAGGTTCTATCGAAGCGATCAAAGGATCGCTTGCGAAGATCAAGGATGAAGAGGTTGCAATCAAGATTATTCATAGCGGAGTTGGAAAAATCACTGAATCGGACGTCATGATGGCGAGTGCCTCAAAAGGGCTCGTGCTTGGCTTCCATACTGACTTTGACTCACCTCATGTGAAGCAAACTGCTAATCGTGAACGTGTTGAGGTTCGTAGCTACAAAATCATTTATGAATTAATTGACGAGGTTACCAATGTACTTGGAGGACTTCTTGAACCTGAAGTTATTCTCGTTGAGCTTGGTAAGGCTACTGTCCAACAGATTTTCTTGACCAAGAAAAAAGAAATGATTGTTGGTTGTAAAGTTTTGAATGGAAAGCTTACAAAAGACGCAATCTTGAGAATCCATCGTGATGATGAAGTTTTGGGAGACAAAGAAAAGATGATTTCGTTGCAACGTGGTGAAAATACTGCGGACGAAGCTGTAGAAGGTGAAGAATGTGGTATCAAGTACGGAGGCAAATTGAAACTAAAAGAAGGAGATATTATCGAAGCTTACAAATACGAAGAAAAACACAGAAAACTTGGTGAGAAGATCGAGCGACCTGAAGAAGAGGCAAAGGAAGGTGAAGAGGATCAGGAGGAGGGCGAGGATGGGGCCGCTGAAAAAGCTGAGGAATAATCTAAAATTCTGGCTATGCGACTTGAAAAAATCAAATTAGAATCTTTTACTGACGAACGAGGGACTCTGGTTCCTATTGAATTACGCGATTTTATCGATTGGGCTCCGGCTCGGATCTATTATCTTGTTGATGTGACTGAGGATCGAGGCGGACATTGCGTGAAGGGTGAGAAAAAGATTTACGTTTGTCAGAAGGGGGCGGTTAAATGTCGATTTCATGATGGGGATGCTTGGGAGGAGTTTGAATTGGCTGGGCCTGGTGAAGCTGTATTGATGGAAGGAGATTATTACCGAGAGTTTGTTGATTTTTCTGACGATGCTGTATTGATGGCAATTTCTTCGGTAAACTACGAACCGAATGACTATATTTACGATCTTAACGAATTTATCTCATGGCAAAAAAAGTCTTAATAACAGGGGGCGCAGGTTTTATCGGGAGTAATTATGCTCACTATCATTTTGACAAATACCCTGAGGATCAATTGGTTGTTTTGGACAAGCTTACTTACGCTGGAAACAAGGATAATTTGAGTGATTTGTTGGCGCAGGAAGGGCGATTTCGTTTTGTAAAAGGAGATATTGCTGATAAGAAGTTTGTTGAGGATTTATTTGAAGCTGAAAAGTTTGATACTGTTTTGAATTTTGCCGCTGAGACTCATGTGGATCGATCGATTGAGGAGCCTAGCATTTTTGTTATGACGAATATTGTGGGGACTCATAATCTTCTCGAGTCTGCGCGTGAAACAGGTGTAAAGAGATATCATCAAATCTCGACTGATGAGGTTTATGGGGATTTGGGAACTGATTCTGAGGACTTTTTTACCGAGAGCACTCCGATTGCGCCGAATTGTCCGTACGCTGCCAGCAAGGCTTCTGCGGATCTGCTCGTGCGGTCTGCTTTTGAGACTTATGAGATGCCTGTGACCTTGTCTCGATGTAGTAATAATTATGGGCCGTATCAGTTTCCTGAGAAGTTGATCCCCTATTTTTTCAAACTGATGACTGAGGGACGTGAAGTTCCTGTGTATGGTGATGGTTTGAATGTGAGAGATTGGTTGTATGTGATCGATCACTGCCGGGCTATCGATATGATTGTGAATGATGGGCAGCTTGGAGAGGTTTATAATATTGGAGGAAATAATGAAAAAACTAACCTGGAAATCACTAAAATTCTTTTGAATTTCTTAGGAAGGGATGAAAGTTGTATTGTTTACGTTGATGATCGACGTGCGCATGATCGTAGATATGCGATTGATTCGTCAAAGATACAGTCTGAATTGAATTGGGAACCTTCTGTGAACTTCAAGGAAGGAATCGCAAAGACTTTTGATTGGTACAAGGAGCACGAAGAATGGACAAAAAAGCTCGAAGAGAATATTCAGGAAAGACAGCACAAAGTGGTTAGTAAGAAACCGCTTGAGACTAGCCGGTAGGTTAGGCTTCCTGTAGGAGTCTTCGTTCCATTATCACCGATATAGGATATGATAATTGGCCTTCATGTCCTTCGCCGTGTATTCTTGTGGCTAGCCTTGATTGGATCTCTGGGGTATCTGCATCTTGTATTTCTTCTACTAAGATCTTTTGACCTTCGATGTGAGTTACGACAATAAGTCCTCCATTTGGACCTTTTTGAGTTGTGACGAAACTGGTAACCCTTCTGTCTTTGGGTCTCCCTACTCTAGATATCGCACATTGAAGTGCTGTTGAGAGGTCTACTTCTCTACGTTTTAGTTCATAACCTTGTCCTGCGTTGTGGTGAGCAATTGTCGCATCCATTTGAGAAAGCTCCTCTTCGGCAAATATTCCTGGAATTTGAAGTACAAATGCTACTTTTGGAAGTTCTGGTTGTTCGTCTTGTGCTAGTAGGTGTTCTTTTAGAGCTTCTAGCTCTGGTGATTCTGCAAAGAAATCAGCTCTACCTTCCAGTATATTAGAAGCTGTCGCTTCAGAAGATAGTAGTTCTGGATCTGGGATACTTGTCTGGGGATGAAGTTCTGTTTCTGGGTGTAATCTTAGATGGCCTCCTACAAATGAGAGATCGAAAGCTCTCAATTTGTGTCTGCTGTGTCTATTGAAAGCTGAGGATCTTGATGTGTCGGAAATTTCTCTTAGTGGCTCTATTGCGTTTCTTGCTATTACGGCCATTTCTGTTACTGAGTGTCCTAACCCAATTGTTGCTGGTGCTATAAAGATTCCCGCGTCTGTTGCAAGCATCATTATTTTTGGCTGCCGATGCTTACTTCCTATTACCTGAATATGTTGCCATCCCATATCTGTAAGTCCTGATGTTCTCAATTGAGGAGTCTCTCCTGCTTGGTCTATTCCTTTAGTCATGTTGTAGAATTTTTTAAATTGGTACGTATTTTTATCAATTTCCACTCCTTTTGTCAACCTTCTGTGACTAGAACTGGTTTAGTTTAGGAGGCTGTGTTATATTTTACTGCGATTTTTATATATAAACTTTCCCCTATGCGATATTCAAAATTATTTGGAAAAACACGCCACGATGCGCCAGCTGATGCAGATAGTAAGAATGCTCAATTCCTTACACAAGCTGGGTTTGTTGAGAAACAATCTGCAGGTATCTACAATTACCTTCCTCTCGGTTTGAGAGTGCTGAAAAAAGTGAATGAAATCATCCGAGAAGAGATGGATGGTGTTGATGGCCAGGAGATTTTGATGCCGTCGCTTCATTTGAGAAGTATTTGGAAGGATACAGGACGTGATGCTGTTATGGATGATGTTTTGTATAGGACTTCTGGGACTGGAGATCAGGAATATGTGCTCGGGCCGAGTCATGAGGAGGTTGTCACTCCCCTAGCCAAGAAGTACATCAAATCATACAAGGACTTGCCAATGTCTGTTTATCAGATTCAGGCAAAATTTCGTGATGAGCCTCGAGCAAAATCAGGTGTTTTGCGTGGGCGTGAGTTTGGGATGAAGGATATGTACAGTTTTCATACTTCTGAGGAGGATTTGGATGCGTATTATCAGCGTGCTATGGATGCTTATCTCCGTGTTTACGAGAGATGTGGGCTTCGTGCTTATGTTATTGAGGCGTCTGGTGGAGCTTTTACTGACCAGATTTCACATGAATTCTCGGTTGAGACTCCTGCTGGAGAGGACACTATCATCACTTGTGACAAGTGTAATACCGCTCAAAATCTAGAGATTGCTGAAGGAAAAGTTGTGAATCCGCATGATCCAAAAGAAAAAGAAGAAGAGCTGCAGGAATTGAAGATGGAGCGAGGTTTCTCGATAACAGCCAGTGCTGAGGCACACGATGTACCTGAATCAAAAATCTTGAAGACTGTTGTTTACGAAGTTGATGGAGGTGGACTTTTGGGAGTTTGTATTCGTGGGGATCTTGCTGTGAATGAATGTAAATTAGAACGATATGTCGGGAAAATGTTGCGTGCAGCCTCTCCTGAGACTCTCAAAAAGGCTGGATTAGTTCAGGGTTTCATATCCCCTGTTGGGCTTCCTGACAAGGTTAAACTTTCGTTCATCGCTGATCATTCGATCGCAAATGTAAAAAACTTTGCAACTGGAGCAAATAAGGAAAATACCGACTATCGAAATGCCAATATCGGTCGAGATTTTCAGATTGATGATTTTGTGGATCTTGTTGAGGTAAAAGGAGCTTTTCATTGCAAGACTTGTAATGAAACTCTCAAGGAAATGACTGCTGTTGAGGCTGGGAACATCTTTAAGCTTGGGACAAAATATACAGATGCTACAAAACTGACTGTGACGGACAAAGAAGGTAAACAAGTGCCAGTGGTCATGGGCTGCTATGGTATTGGGAATACTCGTCTTGTCGGGACTATTGTCGAGGCAAGTCATGACGAAAATGGAATTATTTGGCCAAAATCTGTGGCGCCTTACTTGGTTCATGTGCTTTCTCTTGGGAAAGACGAAGAAGTTCTCAAGGCTGCGGACAAACTCTACGAAGACCTACTTACTGAAGGAATCGAAGTCCTATATGACGATCGAGATGATTCGGCTGGAGTGAAATTCAAAGACGCTGACTTGATTGGAGTCCCTCTGAGAATTGTTGTGAGCAAGAGAACGCTCGAGAACGGAGGCGTCGAATGGAAAGAACGATCTGAATCTGAAAAAGATGCGGCAAAGGATGTGAAATTGGAAAATTTGATCAAGGAAATTGTTAAATTTTCTCAAGCATGAAAGTATTGTTGTTAGGAGCAAATGGGATGCTGGGAAGCCAGTTCAAGGCTCAACTAAAGGAAATTCCTGGAGTTGAGTTGGCTGCTTTGACTCACAAAAATGTGGACATCACTTCTTATGGCAATGTGAAGCATCATTTTGATGATTTCAATCCTGATGTGGTGATTAATTGTGTGGCTTATACACATGTGGATGATGCTGAGTTTTCTTCTGAAAAGCGTGAGGCTATTGCTGTAAATACGGATGGTCCAAAGAATATTGCGCGTTTGTGTGCAAAATCGGATGCGATTCTTATTCATTTCTCTACTGACTATGTTTTTGGTGGGCGAAAAGAGCCGCCGAACGGGTATACAGAGGACGAAATCCCTGATCCGCTGAATGTTTATGGGGATACGAAATACCAGGGGGAAGAGATGATTCGAAAGGAGATGGTGAAGTATTTTGTCGTGCGGACTTCTTGGCTTTATGGCCCTCGTCCTGAGGGCGACAAGAGTTTTGTGAGTACGATGCTGCGGCTTGGGGGTGAGGTTTTGGCTGGGGAAAGGCCTGGGTTGAAGGTTGTGGGAGACCAATTTGGATGTCCGACTTATACTGTTGATTTGGTTCAAGGGGTTTTGAAGAATTTTATTCTAAAGGCTGCTGATCCCGAAAAACTTCCTGAATTTGGGATTTATCATCTGACAAATGATGCTTTTACTAGTTGGCACGGGTTTGCTGCTGAGATTTTCAAGATTCGAGAACCAAGAATGCAAGTTCAAAAAGTGGGGTCTGCGGAGGTTCCAAGGCCTGCTGTTAGACCAAAAAACTCTATCCTGTTAAATACAAAACTTCCAAAGCTGCGAACCTGGAAAGATGCGCTTGCGGATTACTTGGACTCCTGATAGAATTTCCCTACAAATAATTACTGATTCTGTCAATTTATGAAAGGAATTGTTTTGGCTGGGGGAACAGGAAGTCGATTGAACCCGTTAACGAATGTGACTAACAAGCATCTTCTTTCTGTGTACAACAAACCGATGATTTATTATCCCCTATTTTCGCTGAAGAGAGCTGGGATTACTGATATTTTGATCGTTTCAGGGAAAGGGCACGCAGGTCACTTCCTCGAGCTTCTTGGCTCTGGGCGTGAGCTTGGGCTCAATCTGTCTTACGAAGTTCAGGATGAAGCTGGAGGAATCGCGCAGGCACTTGCTTTGGCTGAGACTTTTGCTGGAGATGAGCGTGTGTGTGTTGTTCTTGGAGACAATATCATTCAGGATGATGTTTCTGATGCTTTTGAGAGTTTTATGATGCAACCTCGAGGTGCGAAGATTTTCTTGAAAAAGGTGGAGCGTCCTGAGAATTACGGAGTTCCTATTGTTGAGGGAAGCAAAATCAAAGAAATTATTGAGAAACCAAAGAATCCGCCTTCTGACTTTGCGGTGACTGGGATTTATATGTATGACAATCAGGTTTTCGACATTATTCGGACTTTGAAACCTTCAAAACGTGGTGAGCTTGAGATTACTGACGTAAACAACTTCTATATCGAGCAGGACACGCTCACATATGACGTTATGCAGGGTTTTTGGGGAGATTGCGGTGAATCCTTTGATAGTCTTCTCGACGCGGCTACAATGATCCAAATGAGTGAATTGCGATTCGTGGATGACGAGCTGAATCTCGATGAAAGAAAGCATCAAGCTGTCATGGGTGTTGAACCTGTTGATGTTGAACGAGAAATGATCCGTAAACAAAAAACTTCACGGAAGTATTTGATGGATAATAATTTATTGTAGGGGTTTGATATTGAGCGCTTGTGAGAGGTGTTTTTCAACGTTTTCGTGTTTTTGGAGTTGGGTTTCTGCTATACGCTTGAGTCTTTGGGAGATTTCTTTGTGATTTTCTTTGATTTCTTGAAGTTTTCGTTGGAGATTCTCGGCTGTTATTTCTTCTGGGTTGATCATGTATTCGGCTAGGTTTAGCGCATCGAGGATGTTTTGAACTTTTGGATTGTAGTTGATTGCGATGAATGGAGTTCCTGTGCAAACAGCCATGAGTATTGCGTGCAGTCTTGTCGCAATGATCGCTTTTGAATTGTGATATTTGTTGAGGATTTTGTCCAAGTTGCTGGTGTACACTGAGACATTCTCTTTTGTTTTTTGAAACTGAATGTGTGTGAGGTTTTGTTCGTTGTTTTTGATGAATTTTTGAATTTCTTCTTCGGCTTTTTGGTTTGTTAAGGCCCTAAGTGCTATTAAAGTTTTTTGGCCCTGGGATTGACTTGCGACCTGTAATTTCCGGATTTTAAAGATCAAATCCGGCATTGAGATTATTTTTTTACCTCTTATGAGTCGTTTCAGATCTTGTTTTGATTCGAGGTCTCTTACCGCTATGAGTTCTGCTTTTCGGAAATATTTTTTGATTCGTTTTTTTGCCCAATTTGATTTGAGATTTGAGATGCTTTGGCCGTACATGATCACTGGTTTCTTGTAATGATATGCTGCGCGGGCTTGGGTTCCCCAGATCCAAATCGCTTTTTTCGTAGTTTCATCGAAGAGTCCGCCTCCTCCCAAGATAAAATAGTCCGATTTCTTGATTGCACGGAGTGTTTTCTTGAGCTGTCCGTTTAAGAGGTTTTTCAGGAGTGACCTGATGCCTGCAGGGACTTTGTATCTGGTTTTTATGTCGTATTTTGAGAATCTCTTTTTTGTGAATTGTGGGCGCGCTGTTAGGACTGTGATTTTGGCTTTTGGGACGATGTCGTTAAGTGTTTCCAAAAGACCTTCCAGGATTAATTCGTCTCCTAGATTTCCTGCTCCGTAGTTGCCTGCTATTACGATTTTCATTTTAATAGGTTTGTAACAGGAGTATAGCTTTTTCTATGGATTGCACAAGGCTTGTGCTTTTCGAGAAGGGCTGTGTGAAGCCTTGTTCCGTATCCTTTGTGTTTTTCAAATGCGTATTGCGGGTATTTTTTGGCAAATTTTTTCATGAGACGATCTCGTGTGACTTTTGCCAAAATCGACGCTGCCATGATTTCCCTCACGAAGGTATCCCCTTTTATGATCGTTTTGAATGGAATTGTGATGATTTGCTTGTCTCTGCCGTCTATCAGGACTAGATCTGGTTGTGGATCGAGGGCTTTTACTGCGTCTTTGTTCGCTTTTTGGACTGCTTTGAGGATGTTATGACGATCGATATATTCGTGGTCGATAGCTATTACGCTGTATGAAATTGCATTTTCTGTGATTTTTTTGTAGAGCTCTTCGCGTTTTTCTTCGGAAAGCTTTTTTGAATCATTTAAGCCCGGAAGACGTTGCCCTTTTTTCAAAATAACCGCAGCTGAAACAACTGGGCCCGCAAGCGGTCCCCGACCTGCCTCGTCTATCCCTGCAATTATCATGATGAACGAATGAAGAAATTATTCTTCTTTCTTTGGTTCTTCTGCTGGAACTGCTTCGTCAGAAGCAGCCGCGTCAGCGGAACTTTCTTCTGATTTTTCTTCCTCAGCTGGAGCAGCTTCTTCAGGAGCAGGAGCCTCTTCTTCTGGTTTTGGCTCTTCAGCTGGCGCCTCAGGAGCTTTTTCCTCCTCTTTTGGTGCTTCTTCAGTTGCTGGCGCAGCCTCCTCAGTCGCTGGAGCTTCTTCGCCTTTTTCTTCGTTCGCTTCGCTCACGTTTTCTGTCACTGGATCGCCTTCGGCTTCCTGTGACTGTTCTTCAGCTAAGTCTGCTGCTGAGTCTTCCATTTCTTTGTTTTTCTCCGCTTCTGTTAAGAAACGTCCTTTCAAACGTGCAGATTTACCAAATCTTTCACGCATATAATAAAGTTTTGCGCGTCGGATCTTAGATTTCTTTGTAATTTCGATTCGATCGATGTGTGGAGAGTTGATTGGGAAGATTTTTTCTACCCCAATACCGTCAACGATTTTTCGGACAGTGAAAGTTTTGTCGATTCCGTGTCCTGCAGAAACTTTGAGTACAAGGCCTTCAAAAACCTGGATTCTCTCCTTTTCACCTTCCTTAATCTTCTGGTGAACACGGACAGTCATACCAGGCTCGATCTTTGGAGCCTTCTTTAGATTCAATTTCTGTAATTTCTGAATGATTAAATTAGTCATCTTGTTTTTTGGTTGATTCTTGAAAATTGTCGGGTGGAGTATAATGAATTGTCTAAAGGGAATCAAGCTTTTTTATAGGTATGAGATTTCCTTTTGTTGCTACGATTTCTGTGACGAATTTGTCTTTGCATTTTATTCGGTATTCGAAGTCATCTTGAGTCATGACTGTGAATCTGACTGGCCGCTTGAAACTTAAGTCATTGTTGAGATATTCAGTGAGCCTTTCTCGGTCTACCGACCCCACTATTAACAGGTCTACGTCGTCGTCTCTATTGATAAATAAACCTGATAGTATAAGTACTTTTACTTCCCCAAATGACGCTAATTTCTTGGTAATTTCTGGAATTGATTGTTGTGATTTTTGAAAAATCGATCTTAATTCTTCGTAGAATATAAAATCTGGATTTAGGAAGTAATATTTTTTTCTTAGCTTTGTTCGTGATCGCAAGAGCCCAATTTTTTTGAGATTGTCTAATTCACGCCTGATTGAGTTGATTTGCTCATCAAGATCACGTGTAAGTTGTCTTATAAAGTGTTCTGCTTCAGGATTAAGCAAGAAAAACTTTAGCAACTTAATACGAACGTTCGACGTAAAAAGGTTCTTTAACATCTTATATATTAGATAATGCCCTATTATGTCTGGAGCCATGAGAGCCCTTATTCCCGTGGATTCTCCAGGTTTGCGAATACAAAATGTACTCAGTAAACGCTGGTACTGTATACATTTTTTAATTGAAATGCAAATTTTTTTGTTCGGGCGTAGTTGCGCTTTATCCGAGAAGCTTGTCGAACAATTTCTTTAGAACAAGTTTGTTCTTCAATTGCGCTTTTGCTTGTTGTTCTTCTTCTGGACTGTTTGGTTTTTTACCAAGCATTTCCATTTTCTTCAATTCTTCATCGACTTCTTTGTCCTCTACTTCGATTTTTTCTTCTTCAATGATGTGAGTTAGCGCAAGTCTGACTTTGATTCTTTTTTCAGCTTCTGGTTTGTATTTTTTCTTCAAATCTTCGATTGTTGTCTTGTTTTTCTCGAGGAATTCATTGAAATCCTTAACTCCTTTGTTTTGCAAATCGTGTCTCATGTCGTGAACCATGTACTCAACTTCTTCGTCTACCAACGTGTCTGGAAGATTAACTTCAGTATTTTCTAGAATTTTTTCTAAGAATTTGTTTTCACGATCCATTTCTGCTCTTTGTGATTTCTTCGCTTTGATGTTGTTTTCGATGTCTTTTTCTAGCTCTGCTGGTGTTAATTTTTTACCAGTCAATTTTTCTGCAAAAGCTTCGTTGATTTCTGGGTCCTCCCCTGCCTCAATTCGCTTCAATTCTACTTTGAATTTGATCTTTTTCTCCGAGAAATCCTTTTTGTGGTAGTCTTTTGGGAATGTTAGTTCAAACTCCTTTTTTTCGTCTTTTTTCATCCCTTCAACGTGCTCTTCGAAGCCAGGAATTAGTGTATTATCGCCAAGAATTACTGGATGATTTTTTGATGCAGTTCCTTCAATTGGGCTGTCATCTTTTGGCTCGAATCCTTCGAAATCAAGCTCGACTCTGTCCCCTTTTTTCGCTGCTCTGTCCACGTCTTTCCAATCTTTGAAATATTTTTTGAGGTCTGCTAGAGCCTCTTCGATTTCTTTTTTCTCAACTTTTACGTCTTCTTTTGGAACTTTTATTGATTTGTACTCTTTGACTTTTACTTCCGGCATGATGGCAACTTCCGCTTCAAATTTGAGTGGTTCGCCTGATTTTGTAGTGTCTGAAAGGAATTTGATTTTTGGCTGAGCGATGACTTGCAATTTTTCTTTCATCGCTGCTTCCGCGTATGAAACTTGGATTGCGATGTCCATTGTTTGTGCGTCGATGTATTTTTTGTCGACATTTTTCTCCACAACGTCTAAAGGCACTTTTCCAGGTCTGAAGCCGTCGATTTTGAGCTCTTTTGAGATATCTTCTGCTGCTTTTATTCTGTGTTTTTCGAGTTCTTTTTGTTCAACTTCGATTGTCAGAGTGACTGTTGAGTTGTCGTTTTTTTTGAGTGTGTATTTCATGATTTTTGGTTATTTTTTTTGGAAATTTTCATGATTTTTTCATTTCTCTGAGATTTCGTTATGATTTTTACGAAAAATGTTCTGAGAAATATTCGCGCGTATCCTATCAGTTTCAGGTCGTTTTCGCAAACTAAGTCTTGATAAAGTTCCGGATTTTTGGTATAATTTCCTGATAACTTTAAATATAAATAAACACAAAAACTAAAACCATAAACATGAAACATACATTTTTACACAATATGCTAAATCTGTTCAAAGAGCAGAGGTTGGCAAATATGGCTCCGACTGGAGCTACGCCTTCTGGAGGGGCTAAAAAGAAACCATCCGCAGCTCCTGGGGTAACCCCAAAAGTTGATCCGAATAAAAGATTGGCGCAGCTAAAGGCAGAGTTGAGTTCGAGAAAAGGGTTGAAAGCATTAAGAAAAAACATGCCGCAAGATGAGACAATTTTGAGGATTTATCAGAATAGAGATAAGTTAAATATCGATCCTGAGACTCTTTCTTTTTCGAATGAGGCTCAGCTGGACAATGTCGTAGAAGTTTACAAAAAGCTTGGAGTACAAGAAACAGGAACTGATCTTACTGAGTGGATGAAAGAAGGATTGAAGTTTGCCTATGAGGGGAAGCCTCACAGTACAGACCCAACCAATCCACTGAATAAACTTTTGAGAAAGAATGAGTTTACTGATGCGGAATTGCTACAGATTAGTAATTCTAGTCCAGAAGGAGAACAATTCTATTTGTCTTATCTGTATTTCGATACTGTTCGTGGAATTTTAAGAGCACAAAAAGTTGACCAAGTTGAGATTAATGAAGGATTGAGAGGAATGAATGAGGAGCCTGTGACTGCAACTATTAGTAAACATGCCAGCAAGGCTGCTAATAAGTTTGTAGATGCTGTTGAGAATCGAGATTACTCGACTCTGGCTTTGTATGGTGTTCTTGGATATGGGCTTTATAAGTTCTATGAGAAAAATATCAAAGACAAAGAAGACACTACTTTAGGAAAATTCTTGATTTATGGTTCTGCGATCTATGCAGGTGCTGCAATTTTTGCTCCAGAAAAACTTAAGGAAATCTGGGGAAAAGGTGTGAATGCAGACATCAAAGGGACTTCAATCAACTCTTTGGCAGACATGGCAAAAATGAATCCTGAGGCTTATCGTATGGGTCTTGAGACCGGGGTTATGCTGGCTTTGAGTCAGGCGAAAGCGATCGATGTATTCTCTCCTATTGCTACTGAGCATATTGCAAAGACAAATGGTTTGGATTCTGATCCAAAGAGTGCGAAATTTGGGATGATTCAGTTGACTCGTCCTGGAATTCGGCAGTATTTCCCTCATTTGGAGGGAATTGGTCCGATTTATCTTGATGAACGACCATATAATTCACTATCTGCACAAGAAAAATTATACGTAGATGCGTGTCGTCAGTTGTATAGTACAACTTTGACTTTGCGTGATATGTACAGAAACAAAGTTGAGGCCAAGGGTGGTACAACTTTTGAAGAAAAATTCTTAAATCCTAAGAGCCAGTATGCTGGTGTTGAGATGCGAGGATTGTATTACTTACTATCGACTTATGGTTCGATTGAATCGAGCGGATGGCTTGATTCTGAGGCCTATGACCGTGCTAGACGTGAGCTATCTGCGTTTGATAACGCTGGTCTCAATATCGTCAATGAACGTGCTGACGGACAAATTGCGGGTTATGCCTTTGGCTTCCCTATCCGTATCAAGATGAAACGTGGGGAAGGCGAAACTACTTATGATATTGCTCTTGCTAATGATCCTGATACTGCGGTTGTTATTGGTTACACTGTGCCAGATGGCGCGACGACTAATCCAGATCCTGGGAACAAGATCGATGAGTTGTATGGAGCGATTGAGGGGCAGATGACTGCACTTTTGACTGGTGTTCATTTCAATGGATCTACTAATAAATTAGAATTTAAAGACGGAAAATGGGCAGCTGAAATGGCTATGAAGGGTTATCCAGCATTGGGTGTTCCTGCATTTGATACCGAAGTTGAGTGTACTCCTTCGGACAATGCTCGTTCAGTTAAATGTGCGATTGTTGGGACTACTGACGTCTTATATGTTGATCAAGATGCGAGCCCTGAAGCAAATACTGTCTTGTACCATGTCTTCAATAGTTCAAATAGTGACCTTACGCCTTTGAAACTTTTGTACAATGGATCTAACGCTAAGCTGGATTATGATCCTGCTACTGGCGGAAATACTTTCAATGTCGTGATGTTAGGTCATAGCATTGAGGTGACTTACGATTCTGGTTCTGGAGAATATCTTATTACTAAAGAGGCATTCTTGGAACTTGTGAAAGACCCTCGATTTGCGAGCAAATACATTGAATCTAGATTGAATGCTGTTAATGCTCCGGTCTTTGAAGAGATTCGTCAACATATCCAAGCGAATTCTGACAGAGAAAATTATGTAGAACATTTTGCTCGAGGAGCTTGGGATTCAATAACAGACTTTTCACTTCCTTCTGGAGGCCAATTGCTCTCTGGAAGCGTAAATGAGAATGAAGTTGATATGCTTCTGAACTCTAGAAAATTCATGTTGGAAGCAATGATGACTAATTTGCTTAACGACGCTGATACAAAAGCCGAGTTTGCAGAGATTGAAATGCTAGTTCAGGAAAGGATCTTGGAGCTTGAGGAATTCTATAACTCACGATGGTCTGCTAATAAACCAAAAGGAGACACTTGGGATCGTGAAGAATTCGTAATTGCTAATGTTGATCCTTTGAGACTTGTAATGTTTAAGACAAATTCCTACAAACGTGCTGCAGATAAGTTTGAAAAGGAGGCTGTTAGCGAAGTTGTCGGTAGCATCCATGACCTTTCTCAAAACCCAGGACAAGTTGCAGGTCGGATGATGGAAACTTTCTTCTTGTATACTGCTCATTTCGATACATATGACTTGGATGATATGACGCCTGAGGGCACAATCCCAAAGGAAACAAACCAAATAGAACATTACTTCAAATATGTCACAAAAACTATTGGGACTTCTGCGAAAACTTACCTAAATACTGGCGGAGGAAGTGGAAAGGCTCACGATCTCCCTGCTCCAAAAGCTTGGCCTGGAATCAAAACTTTTGATCGATGGTTGGCTACTGAGGGAGCTGGTAAAGATTTTGCAGTTGAGGCAATGGATAAGAGGCTTGCACTGAATGAGGCTGGAGTAAAGACGGAGCTTCTTAGGAAATACAAAGGCGTTATTGATTCAATTAAGGATGAATACCCAGATTCTTCTAAAAATGTTACGGCCTTCTTCAAGAGAGAGTTTAAAGAAAAGGGAAGATTAAACAGGGAAATTCTGGAAATTGTTGCTCGTGAAGATGGTACTATTCGTAGACGTGCAAACCAAGAATATATCATGAATGAGTATGCTCGAATCTTCACAAAATGGTGTGAGAGAACTGCTCGAGAAGGCTATGATTCATATTTTGAAACATTGCCTTGGTATGAAGGACTGTATGAAAGAACAAAATTCGTATTTAAATAAAAAACACGATGGATTTTAAGGAAAACAGAAGGGTTAACAAAGATGGGTGGGATAAATTCGTAGACTTTGTTGTCGACGATGTCGGAGGAGGCATCAAGTCTGGAGCAAGTTGGACTGGGGAAAAATTCTCTAATTTATCCGATACTATTGAAGATGGGTGGGACAATGTCTTTAATCCTGAGCCTGTTTCTTTGGATGACCGTGTTCGAAAAGAGATACAAAGGAGATTCCCAAAGGGATTTAAGGGTTCTAAGGCTGAAAAAGCAAGATTGTATTCGATTTTTATTCGAAGCTATGGCCTCTCTGCTTTGAAACTGGAGGCTGAATTGAATCCTATTTTGAGTGAAATCGAACGACTGGAAACTCTTCAAACTGAAGTTGGCGGACGAATTGATTCTGAAACTGACTTGATGGAAGATGCTCAAGACAATTCTGACAGAGCCTCTCGTGTTAACGCTATTAATCTGCCTCCTTCACAAGGAGATGAAATAGCCAAAGAGGTTTATGGAACTGATAATACTCCAGCTGGACAACCTCTTATTTCTCCTGACAAAGATAAAGATTGGGATAAATATAAATTTAAGCCAAAAAGAAAGACTTCTAGACGATTTTATTTTGCTGGAAAAGCTGAGGACGAGAAGAAAAATGCGAACGAAAATCCAAGTGCACCAAAAAATACTAGCAATGGAACGGTATTAAACACTTTGAGTGAGATTCCTACAGGTAATTGGGAGGAGTATGTAGGTTATATAAGAACAAACTGGCGTGACCAGTTGGTCAAAGATGGGTATAGAAGAGAAGATGTTTACAATGTTGATGGGATTAAGGCTTACTACGATATTGGACCTAACACCAATCTTTCCGTAATTGATGAGACTACAAGGAAAAAAGTATCTGCAACTCAGGAATCACTAATGAGGGATAAAAGTTTTGTATTTGTAGTAGATGGAGAGCTATTTGTAACTCCTTTTACTAAAACTGTGCTTTTTGAGGAAAAAATCGACGACCCAGTGATAATTGCCCCTAGCACAGTTGTTTCAAGGCCTAGTGCGGCGACTGCCCCTAACACAGAAGACATGTATGACCCAGTCTCTGACACTGTTCAGGGAGATCAAGATAAGGTTGTAGAAGCTAAAGCTGCAAACATTAATACTCTTAAAAACAGGCTAATCAGAGTTTATATTACTGACGAAAATGCGATAAAGACAATAAACAAAAGATTGGCTGGGAAAGGGCTTAAAAGTCCCCTTTCTACTACTCAGCAAATGACTTTGGAGACTGCTCTTAATTATCTTGAAAGTACTGAAGACGTTATTGAAACTGATTTGGGAAAATATAATGGCAACTTAAACAGCGCTCGAATTCGTCTAGAAAAATTGCAAGAACGATCTAAACCAAAAGAATAAAATGGCTGCGAAAAAACTAACAAAAACAGAAGTTAAAAAAATCGTAAATTCGTGTGATTTCTTGGATGCAAGATATAGAGAAGAACTCAGCACCAAGGTGAAAGATATGGATAACAAAGCATTAGAATTTACCTACAGAAAAGTAAAGGATGCGAAGACTCAAGTGGAAAACGTATATATAAGTATAGCAATCAGCAATGATCCGACAGGAGGGAAACTCCTAAAAGAAACTCTAAAACTAATCAATCAATCAATATAATATGGCTATGAATATGTCGCAATTTGAATCATTAGATTTCCTCGATCAACCAGAATTTCCTAAGATCGTCGAGATGCTTGGTGAACGCATTGAAGACCTTGAGCAATCAGCTGCAAAAGGTTCTATTGAGGCGCAAATCCAACTAAAAGCACTGCTCGATTTGAGAGAAAGATTAGTCGAACTTGGAAAAAAACATGCAAAAAATGGAGTTTTGTCTCCAGAACAATCGAAGGAGCTTGCTTCAGTCACTCATAAACTGCAAATAACCCTATTGTCTGGTGAAGGCGTGGGCAATCCCCTGCTTGAAAAGACAAAAATTCATGGTAGTTGGCTAGCAAAAGACATCAAGGCTGCCTTGAAAAAAACTCATGAATTGACTGCCACACGAGCAGATATTGAGTTCCGTGAAATGATTGCTTTGAGAAAACGTGCAAATAAGCTTTCTCTTGCTGCAAAATTGAAATTTAAATCTGCAGAAAGCGGCGTTTCACGAAATCTATTGGTTGAGGCCACTCAAAGCGTCACAGAGGATGTCCAATATTTATTGGATAAAGTTTATTACAAAAAGAGAGATGGTCTAAATCTTGAAGATGCGAAATTCGGACTTGATTCTTCTTGTGATGACTTGGAAATCGTCCTTGATTTGGTTCGAAATATTGATGTTGTCTATAAGAATGAAGAAGCTGTTGTGGATCTGCTTGATAAAATAATTGATGATAGATCTGCCGAAGATGTTCGTGCTAAAGCCAAGAATAATTTGGCTCAGCTAACTAGACCAACTGCATCTGGCGAGAACTTAAAAGAGGCTGTTTCTTCTTTTGATTTTGAAATGTTTGAAGAGGATAAGCCTGTTGTTTTGATCTCTTATGATGCTCAAGTCGAAGCTTTGGAATCTATCGGAAATCAAAAACTGACTCAATTTTTGAATGTTTTGTATCTTTACGATACTGAGCTTTATGAAAATGGGAATTTGATTTCGGCTGAATTCGCAAAAAGGGCTTTGAAACAATTAAATACTGACTACCCTGATGCGAGCAATGTTGGACTGTTGGCTTACGCTAGAATCGAAGAATTTAAGGACTATTTAAAGGCTACTGTTACGCAAGATGCTATTATCGAAAAGGTTGATAAACTTCCTGTTGTAGAAATTGCAAAGAAATACCCTGAGTATTTGCAGTTTGTGCAGACTGAAGATTATTACGGCCCTGTGCTAACAGCAGAAGCTGTGAATCTCAAACTAGACCTTAGTAAGGCTACTGATGAACAACTCAAGAAGCTGAATGAAATTTTCACAGTTTTGGCTAAATATGAGGCTGAAAAAGAAGGGGCTATTGCCGAAGAAATGTTGGATGTTGAATCTAATGTTGCTTTGAGACATCTTTATCAGGGAATTGCTTATCAAACTGGTGGAAAACCATACAAGGCTCAGGCTGAGTTTGTAGCCTTCATGGAAGCTAGTGAAGGAGATTTGACCCTAGAAGGCGAACGAAAAGATGCCGCTGAGAAACTTCGTTGGATTGCAGACAAAAAAGTTGGTGAATTTGTTAAAAATTTAAATTTAATTTCTACTTCTCTCGATGTTGATGTCCAAAAGAAAGGACATATGATTTCTGAGATTGAACGTGATGAAATTCAAGAAATAGACCAGTATCTAGATGCTCAGAGAAATGCTTTGACGCTAGCGCTGTCACTTATGGATAACTATGATGACGTTTTGACCCTGGAACAAGGTTTGGATGTTGTTAGAAAAATGAGCAAAGGTAGTGTTCAAAAGGCAAAAGAGGCTATGGTATTAACTCATGGCTATTCTGCTGTTGAAGCAAATGCCTTATTGACTCGTTTGACTGAATTTGAGCGATCTTCGGCTTTGAAATGGAACACTAATGAAAAATTTGCTTTTACACCTGGAGCCACTGGCTCAGGGAAATGGCGTGGCGTTCATGTCGATCTATTAAACCATCTTGATTTCTCAAGTCGTGAATCAATGGAACGTGGCCTTGAAGAATTGGCTATATTCTTTAGTTGGGATGATCTTCATTATGCTTCCGAAGACCTTTATAGGGCCAGATTTAGAGATTTGTTCTCTGAGAACGCAGTTAATGATTTGGATTTCGACACATTTAGCAACAGATTGTTAAAGGCCGCTACTCCGCTAGCAAAAGCTAAAATTGCGAAAGATAAAGCTGACTGGGAGAGAATTTCTACTCTTTCTGGTGAAGCTGCTGAAGCTGCTGGAGCGTCGAAAGTACTTGGAGATTTCTTTGGAGATAGTGTTCCTGGCCATTTCGAAAATTTGTCCGATAGAGTTTCGGATGGAATGGGTAAATTAGGAAAAGAAGAAAAATTTGAGCTGAATCTGCGTGAATATACCGACGATTTGATTGAATTTGAAACAAGTGGTTTGGCGTCATTTATGTTGGACCATGAGAAGAAACATGGCAAGAAACCTGATTCTGAAACAATCGCTCAATACTCAAAATGGGCTAAGGATGAGATCGCTAAGAAATTTTGGACTAAAATGGTTCATCAGAGAATCGTTTCTAAAATTGAAAGAGGCTCTTATTCTCCTGAGATAGCTAGAGGATTCTTGGCTTACAATGATTCTTACTTAAAAGCTAACAAGAAAATCTGGGAGGTTTGGGAGATGACAGCTAGAGAAAAACAAGCTATCTGGACTGCCCTACCGCTCAACATCGCATTAATCGTTGTGTCTGGTGGAACTGCTGGAGCAGTGGCCGGTGGTGGTATAGTGAAAGGAGCTGTTGGGAAAACTTTAGTAAAAAAACTTGGCCGAGAATTGGCTGAAGACGAACTTTCTTTGATTCTTACTATGTCTACCAAGCAATTAATTGCTCAATATGGTAAACAAACAGCTCTAATGATGGGGAAAGTTATATCAAGAGCTAAACTGAAAGCTCTTCCTGCAGAAGCGGCAATTTTCTCTGAGATGTTAATGTACTCTGGTGCTGCTGATCCTGGCGGATTTGAAGCTTGGTTGAGCCCGGTTGAACATTTGAAACGATGGGGGCATTCAACAATGGCTCTCGGAATTATCAAAGGAGTAAATACTGCATTCAAAGAGGTGCCCGCTTACATAAGACTCCCTGTCGCGTTACCTGCTGAATCTGTAGCGTTGACAGCTGGAGATACGTTGCTTGAGGGTGGGAATCTTGATATAGCTGCTGTATTACAAGGAAACTTACAAACTCTCTTTGGATTGAAACTGGTTCATGGAGCTCAGGGATGGGCTAGTAAACGAGGAATGGCTCGAGTCGAAAATGCTTCACGTCAAGAAAGGTATGCAGAATGGAGAAAAAGTGTGCGTGGAGAAGTTCGAGAACCAACTTTGAAACTTCTTGATTCATATACTAGAGGAACTGAAGCTGAGGTTTCTACCAGACATATACATGAAGGAATGAGTGATGCTGAGATATTGGAGATGGTGAGATCTAGCGAGAAACATGGCATCAAATCTGAATCTTGGTTGAATTTAAATCTTTTTGATAAGAAAAGCTTACTAAAAAAGGTCCGAGAATCTACACCCGATCAACTTAGAATCGAAGCTGAAGCTTATGAAGTAAAAGATTTCAACCTATTGCTGTCTAGTGCAAAAGCTAGATTTTTATATGGCTTATATCTTAAATATTTCAAATCAGTAAGTTTGTCTTCAAGTCAGGTTGTAGAGATAGCTAAAATTGATGCTACCCTAGCTTCTGATGTTATACAGAAACTCTTTGCCAATGGGCAAAATGATGTGTTGGCAGAGATCGCTAAAGAAGGTGTCGTTAAGCCATTTATGGCTGACCCTGCTTTTGCCATGGCTGTGGAAAATCTGCATGATTTGGACTCTAGTTATGAGAGTAAAGAAGCTAGTCTTACTAAACTAGCAGATTTAGTTGCCAACCTTCCTCCTTGGCTAAGGGCATTGAAATACACCTCATTTGCTATAGTTTTATCTTCGTGTGGTCAGTTGAAAACTATGGGCAGTACTGCAGAATTTGCTCTTGGTAATTTTTACTGGCTTGGGCTTGGAATACCTTTTCTCATAAATCTTGCCATCTATTTGAATCAAAGGTCGGAGGCAAAAGAGCTTGAGACCAAAGCCTCTACGATAAAAAGACTATTAGATAAATTTTTGATAGATTATAAGAATAAAATTAAAAATAGAACCACTGGCGACTTGGGCAAAGCTAAACAGAAAATTCGTGATATGAGTAGTGAGAAGAAAAAAATGGAAAATCTTAGAGATGTTTTGGAAGTATTAGACGGGACTTTGTTCTCTGAAGCATCGATTGATATAATCCTAAAAATAAATACTGTTTTTGACAATATTTTTGACGCAGATCTTGGAAAACCCTTGAAGCCTTCTGTTAAAAAAAGTATAAAAGCACATTTAAAAAGGATTGGTTACTTCAAAATGCCTGATGGAAGTGACACAAAAAGAGATCGATCAAATATATTGACAGCCGGAAAATCTGCTAAGAACGCTCGCAAGGCTTTTGACAAGTACTTGGCTGAGGCTAGTAAAACTCAAGGAGATGAAATAAGAAACAAATTTTTACGGCTGGGATACACTCCAGCTAAAATCAAGGCTGTATTAGGTCCAAAAAAATCTTCTATTGATGATATAGATGTTTTTGCTGAGGATGCTCTTGGTTTGGTTGTTTCCCTTAAAGCTAGTCTTGCTGAGGCTTTAGGTTTGGAATTAGAAAATGTAGATCTAGACAGTATTAAACGTCTTATCCGTAAACATGAGAAGATTATAACTGCTTTAGAGGAAAATTTTATAAAAACAACCGGCAGTCGTTCGAAAAACGTAGTGCCTGAGGACGTTCAGAACGTAATTGATGACTTAACTGCTGTTATAAGTCTTGTTGAAGGAACATCTGCGGGGACAACAAGCTCTACTCCTCCACCCACACCTCCAGGATTTCCTGCGATGAACTGGAGATACCGCGTTTTGCATGATGTTCCTGGATTCACTCCCTACACTGGACGTAATCCTTTTAGAGGTTTATTTAATGCTCTTAATTTCCGAGCGAGGCTTACCAAAGATAATCTTGTATCTGCTGTACGGCATATCCCCGCTGATTTATACAATTGGACACTTCCTCGTGCTAAATATCAAGCTGGTCGCTCAAAAACTTATGCTAAGGATAAAGCGTCTGCTGGTCGGGATCGATATAACAAAAAAAATAAATTACAAGCCCTTCCTAGGGATGCGTCTTTGATTGACGTCTTGCGGGCTGTAGCCAGTTTTGCGGAAGAAGCTCAGTTTCAAAAAAAGGCTAATGCCGCTGCCGATGTTGCTCCTAGAATCGTTGATATTGAAAATAAACGTGATGCTTTACTAAAGGAAGCTGAAAATTTATTAAACAAAGTTCTAAAATCTTTAAAACTAGGAGATTCTGAGATCAGTTTCTTGAAAATTATTGAGGATTTAGCTAAAGAAAATAAAACTGTTTCTTGGGACAAAGTTTTGGAAAGATGGATGGAAAAAATAGAGGGTGATAAGAAAAACTTTGAAGATGCCAGAGATAATCTGAGGAATGCAGTCTTTGAGATGCAAGACTCGATTGGAGACTTGAAAATGAAAAGATTCTTTAATTACCTCCTTTCTAAATCAACCATTTGGATGTTGGTCACTGGAGGTTTGCTTGGATTCGGGATATTTCAATCATGCGAAAGAACTATAGGCCTTGGAGAAGACGATGATGATGATGAAGAAGAAGGTCCATCTGCAAAAGAAATCCGAGCAAATATGAGCAATCTTGAGAAACTTCGAGTCGCTCTTGTTCGAGACTATGAATATGACTCTGACTACGAGGGGCATGGTATTGAATACCAACACCCATCTCGTGAGGATATTGAAAACTGGAATAATTTCAAGGATGCTTTTGACTTCTACTGGAGATCTGCTGCCGATACAGGCGCTGTGACTGACAAGGAATTGAAAGACATTTGGGAAGATATTGTCGATGACTTGGAAGATACTTGGGTGGAAGAGAAGGAGGAGGCTGAAACTGAGATCAAAGCTACGCCGAAACAGAAGATGTCAGATAAAGATGTCAGACAAATTTTGGGGGAAGCTGAAGATAAAATCAACAACCTATCCCCAGATGAGCCTGGTTCTGCTACCCAACCCCGAAAAAGAAGACCCCCAACCGAAGGACCAACTCAAAAAGCAGGATCGATTGTGGATTGGTATGACGATTTGTAATACAAACAAAATTTAAATGAACCCACCAAAGAAAAAAACAGAATCAGGCCTTCTAGACACAGCAATGGGCTATGTCCCAGGACTTTCTGATGAGAACAAAGAGGCTGTTACGGAGAGGGTTTCTGGCTTCACGGATGATATCATGCAACGATGGGAGGAAGCTGCGGAAAAAGGCGATAATTTGGGAGAAAAATTCATGTATTTTGTCCTTTCTTTTCTTGTTGAATCTGACAAGCTTAATGAAGAAGAGACAAAGGCTGAAGAAGAGGCTGCTGATAAGACTGGGGCTTTGCTTCTTGAGGGGGAGACCAATGCAATTGCAGGCTCTGTAGCGAGTCAGCTTGCAGGTGGACCTTCTAAGAATGAGGACTTACTTACTCTTTCTGAGTCTGTTGTTGACCAGATGAAAATCGCTGACAAAAACGGAGAGGCAAAAGGTTTGAAAAAGGGCCGAATGGCAGCTCGTATCACAAAAGCTCAAGAAAAATTCAACCCTACGCTCAATCCAGAAGACGATCCTCTAAAGCTTTTTGAAAAAAAGGCTTTGATGGGATTTGGTCTAAATGTTCTCGTTGATTTCAAAAGGAAATATCACACAAAAGGAGCGCTTGCTGACGCACTGATGAATGTCGGGGTAAGCATGAAAGATGCTCCTTGGAAAAAATGGTTTACAGCAGAAAGATTTAAGGAGATCTTTGATTTTGGATATCTTTCGGATTCGGACTATATCTCAGACTTGGTCGGGAAAACTGATATCGGAATCACTGATGTCGTTGGTTTCAGTGGCTTTATAATTGATGATACTTTGAAAGAGATCAGTTCTGAATTTGCAAAAGATGGCGGTAATACTGAGAAGGCTGAGGAGCTTGGAGGTAAATTGAAAGGATTGTTTAAGACAACCCCTGTTAAGTATGAGGCTGAAGGTCCTAGTTTGGCGCGGGCTTTGATTATCATTGGAGACATAATGAATCATCCAAATAAGATTCCTGGCACTAATCAGATCGCTGATCTGTTATTTGCTATCGACGACAATGATTTAATTCACATTTCAAATCTAATAACATGAGTTCGATACATTCCGCAGTACTGCAACTTTTAGAAACGTCTTCGATCCCAGAGACTTACAAGAATGTCATACGAGATTTACTGCCGAACATGTCTCATATTCAGCAAAATTCGATTCTTTCTACTCTTTTTAAAGAGAAAACCAAGAAAGAGATCGTAAATACAAAGCGAGAGGAATTGCTTCGAAAATATGGCCATATCTTCAGACTTCTAGACAAAGATCCTGATAGTGTACCTGTTATGGAAGGGGTGCCCTTTCATGAGGTAGATGTAAAAAAACTTCACAAGAAAAGCGCAAAAGATAAGCTTTTGGGCTTAAAGAAGGCTCTTGGTAAGAAAAAGGCTTAGATTTTTAGGGCTGCCGCGTTCTTGTAGACAAAAGCGTTATTTGTCCTTGACTTCCGTCCGTATTGCTGTAGAATTATTGCCTGTGGAGCTTTTATTAGCTCCCAATCAGTAGGATAGGTTATGTAAGGCTTTTCTAGGGCGTTCGTAATTCCTAAGTCTACACATTTAGCTCCCCCCAAGTGGGGGAGTTTTTTTTGGTGCGGTTTTTTGGGAATTGTTTTATTTCTCTAATGGGAAAGCGGAATAACTATCGTAATCATAGTAGTGGCCTGACACTTCTTTTAACCATTCGTTATCTTCATCGCTTAATACTCGCGTATCATTGTCAAAGCTGCAGAGCCTTTCGAGGAAACCCTTGTTTGAATAGACTAAGAATTGTTGCACAGTGTGACTTTCAATTATTTCTTCTGGCAGAAAGTGTCTCATCCAGTGCATAAAAAGAAAACTCACTCCATGTGCACCCATTTCTCTTAGGCTTTCGTCGGTATTGTTTGTGGTTTTAGTACCAGGTGGGCATGGTTTATGATGAAGCCCGTCTCCATGCCTCGCTTCGTGAGTTGTAATTACAATAAAACGACTAAAGAAACCCATTCCTGCACTGCCGTCGTACCATATATCATTTTCCTCTTGTGTGTTAAGATTTTCTAGAAAATTGTTTCCATCATACTCTATATAACCTTCATCAGACCAACTTCCCTCGTCCCAATCCTTAAATTTGAAACCTTTGATTGCATCATTCAGCCAGTCGTAATATGACTTATTGTTTGTCCATGGCAATGGTTTTTCGAAATATGAATCTATCAATGAAGCTATATATACCGCTTTGTACAGACCAGATTTTAGCTTCCCCTTCTCCTCTGAAGTAAAACTATCATCTAAATATATCTCAAAATCTTGATTGAACTTATTAATCCAATATTGAGGCACTTGAATTTCAGCAACATTTTCTAGATCTGGCTTCGATAGATTATGCTTCATGCGGTTGTTCAATTTATTGATCTTCGACAAGTTGTTCGTTTTGTTTGGGATATTTATATTCTGATTACTTCTAATTTGCGTGAAATTTCTTTTCATAAACCCTTGTACTTGTCCCGATTGACTCCCTATTAGAGTTATAGTTGTTGCTAGTAATAAGACTATCAACGTGCCCCAGATAGTTTTTTTATTTAATGGCATATTTCTGAAGGTTATGTATTTCTTTATAGTCTACACTGGAATATTTGGCTGTCAAACTCCCAGGTTGGTGTTGCGCTTTAACAGGTTTTTATATAGAATCTTTGCGTTCGCTGTTTCAGATAAGCGTCCTTTACGATACTATGGTGGGTATAGCTCAGTTGGTTAGAGCGCCAGGTTGTGGTCCTGGAGGCCGAGGGTTCGAGACCCTCTACTCACCCCATGAAATTAACAGGTTTGGAGCTGGGGTACTAAAGATACAGGCTCGAACTTTTTTTGGTTAAAGGGGTTTTGTGGTAAAATTGTTTTTGTTCGTATTTTAATCAATTTCTATGAAACGTTCTATAAAAATAACTATTGGTTCTATTTTTGGAATTATTATGATCGCAGGGGTCGTTTTGGCTGCAAATAGCGACTATCTTCAAGGAAGGATCTTAAGAATGAGAAGAGCTGCCCCTACTTCAACAGAGGTGACAAAAGTCCTTCCCTCATATAATCAAAAAAGGTGCTATGACTCAGATAGCGGTAAGAACTATGAAGAGAAAGGAACTACATACGGAACGATGACGTCTGACACATCAAAGACGAGATTCACGGACTATTGTGATGGTGATACTTTGGTTGAGTATTATTGTTCAAGGAATAGAGTGAGGAAAGTGGAAAAAGAGTGTGCTAGTTGCGGAAAAGGAGCCTGTGAATACTGTACACAAAATAACTTTAAAACAGCACTGATACTTGTCTATGAAGACCAGTCCCAATTAACAGGGGATGTTTTAAATCTGGCAGAGGAGATTGTGGATAGCCTGCCTGAGGCTTTTGAGCATGCAACAAGCGATCTAGCAACTATGGGATCTGAATTAGTGTATATAAAGGATGGACCGGAATTGTATCTTTATAATGAGGGCGAAGAAATTCCAATTTTTAGTAGACATAAAGTTGCACAGCATTTTTACACAACGCATGAGGATGTATATGATTTTTTATTGGTGACAAGAACATTTGATGGGAATAAAAAATCTTCAAGCGGAGGGGCTGTTACAGATATTATTAAAGGGATAGGGCAGGATGAAGCCTCTATAGCATATACAGATTATGGGTCTCAAGGTAGATTGAAAGGAACAGCGGGATTAGCAGATTTTACTGATGAAAATCTGGGTTACTTTGGTGAAATCCCAACTAACAATGTTGTACATGAGATAGGTCATACGTGGTGTTGTTGGGTAGGAGATTCACTTGGGACAGGAGGGGGTTTAGAAATCAGAGAAGGCGGACACTGGATAAGTGGGTTGGAGTCTGGTGCTGGCGATACCTTAATGTTTGCAAAACATTGGGAGCTAAATAGTGACGGGACATATCATTATGTGCCTGAAGAAAACTATGGTGCAGAAATGAGGAAATTCCATCCATTTGTACTCTATTTCATGGGACTTCTCCCAGAGAGCGAATGGGGTGAAAAATATCCCGTGTATGACACTACAAAGATAGAAGGAGATGAAGATTGGTGGAATAGTTATGCTGCACCAAAAGTCAAAGAAGTTAGTGTGATGAATATTATCGAAACTGAGGGAGAGCGTTATTGCAAATAGCCAATTTCATTTCGAGCCACTCCCCTCCCTTGCAGTAGAATAGTTCGAACATCGTCTACTACGTCACCCCATTGATTTAACAGGTTTGGAGCTGGGGTACTAAAGATACAGGCTCGAACTTTTTTAGGTTGGAGAGGTTTTGTGGTAGAATTTCTTTTGTTCAGATTTTTAATCATTTTCTATGAAACGTTCTATTAAAATAGCTATTGGTTCTATTGTTGGAATTATTATTGTCGCAGGGATCGTTTTTGCTGCAAATGGGGACTATCTGCAAGGAAGGCTCTCAAGAATGAGAAGAGTTGCCCCTACTCCAACAGAGGTAACAAAAGTTCGTCCCTCTTATAATGAGAAAAAGTGCTACGATTCAGATAGTGGCAAAAACTATGAGAAGAAAGGAACTACATACGGAACGATGACATCTGACACATCAAAGACGAGATTCACGGACTATTGTGATGGCAATACTTTGGTTGAGTATTCTTGTGAGAGGAACAGGGTGAAGAAAAATGAAAAAGAATGTTCTAGTTGCGGTAGTGGTAAATGTGAATCCCCAGTATCCACACAGGCATTTTTGGAAAATAATTATATAAATGAACCAATTGATGAAGAATATTTCTCCCAACCAATTGATAGAGCCGAAGCTTTCTATTTTATATCTAGGATAACTAATCCATTATTCTCCACAACATACAGTTCAGAAGAATTAACGGGTTGTTATTCAGACATTAACAATGTGTTTGCTGAAAATGTTATTTGCTGGGGAAAACTTAACGAGGTATTCGGTAACTCTGGTGATTATTTTTATCCAGAAAATGAATTAACACGTGAAGAAGCAGTTGTACTTATTAGTAAGGCTTTTAGTGGTGATTTTGGGCAACTCCAGAATGAGATAGATGATATTACTATATCCTACAATGATGTTTCTGAAAGTTCAGCTATATATATTTATTTGAAAATCTTAAAATATATAAATGTTTTAAACATTAGTGGCAATCAATTTAAACCAGATATCGTTATTTCGAGAGAGGAATTTATTGATATGCTTTTTAAAGTAAAACTCACTACAATTTATGAGCAGGAAATATTTACAAATGGTCTAGTTAATCAATACAAGGAAGATAAGCGTCTGTGTAAAACTCCAAATACAGTTGATTTATCTCAATCAGCATATAATGAAGAATTGGTATTTGCCGTGAATAATAGTTATTCGGAAGAGAATCCCAACTGGAAAAATGAAGCTGAAGAATTGGTGTCAATGTTGGAAGAAACAGTATCAACAAATTTTGAAATAAATATTGCTAAATTCCTTACCTACCCAGATGGAGTCGACAGGTATCAGTATGCAAAACAACATCCAGAATTCTTTTTCGATAATGAATTCCCGTATTCGAAACAAGGGTTGACTGTAATGGCATGTGTTAGTCTTGATAATGATATGAGCGACTGCCCAGACGGAGGAAATCAGTTAGAAGAATATACTCAAGGAACCACCGATGTGTTCGATATAATTCGTTACACATCACAGGATAATCTGTTAGAGGCATCTTCTAATGGTTTTTTCCATGAGTGGGGACATCATATGGGAATAGTGACTACCCATCCAGAATGGTATGAGATGACTTATTATCATAATTCTCAAACAGAGTTTAACAGCAGCACAGGATTTTGGTCGTTATGCTATACAGACCCTTACAAAAACGATCCAATGTGTGGGGGTATGTCTGGAAACTCATCATACAATTGGTCACCACTATCACAGAAAATTATTGAATTGAACTCAAAGGGGAAATATTCAAAGACTGCAATGAGGGATTTTGCTGCGAATCAAATCGAACTGACAGTCAAAAAGAATGGGAATCTTGTAAATGGAGCTAATGTTAAGATTTATAATTATGGAGATGATGGAGGTAACCCTTGGAAATCATTCCAGCTTTACAGAACAACCACTACTGACGAGAATGGACAATTATTTATGCAACCACCATTCTGGGGCAAATACTGGACAACATTCCTTGTCGATGTGACAAAGGGTAGTGATCGCGGACAGACAATAGTCAATTATATTGATATGGAGGAGGAAAGCTTATTAAACAATAGCTGTGTTTTGGAAATAGATATTGAATTGAACTAGTTCGAAAATATTGCACTCCACTCTCTTAATTTATATAATAAGCTTTGTGAGATTCTTGCAGCAAAATCGTTCGAACGTCGTTTAGTATCTCACCCCATTGAATAAGACCATCGAAGCGATCCCTGGATCGTTTTTTGCTTTATTCATGGGTTTAATATATGACAAACCCATACTCCGTTTACCGCAACCTGACTTGCAAAACACCCATTGACGGTGAGTAAACACTCACCTACACTTGGTGTGCAACTAATCTATAACCAATTAAATTATGAAAAATGAAATTGTAATTTACCAGGCAAAGGATGGGGCGATTGAGCTTAAAAAAGACGTGTCGGCGGAGACTCTTTGGGCGACGCAGGCTGAAATGGCCTGTATTTTCGGCGTAAATCCGCAAGCAGTGACAAAGCATTTAAAAAATATTTATGGGGAGAAGGAGTTATCGAAAAGTTCAACTTGTTCCAAAACGGAACAAGTTCGAATTGAAGGGACCAAAGAGGTAAAACGTAATGTAGAAATTTATAATTTAGATGCTATTGTCTCTGTTGGGTATCGTGTAAATTCAAAAAAGGCCACGAAATTCCGCCAATGGGCGACAAAAACTCTACGTTCTCATATAGTAAAAGGTTATACGATAAACAAGAAGCAGCTTTCAAAGAATTATGATTTGTTCTTGGAGGCTGTTGGGCAGGTGCGAGCATTGCTGCCGTCAGGGGGGACGGTTGGGGCCACTGACGCACTCGAATTGTCAAAAATGTTTGCCAATACTTGGTTTTCTCTTGATGCTTATGACAAACAAACTCTTCCCGAAACAGGAGTCACAAAAAAAGAATTCCAATTTACTGCGAATGAATTAACGGAAGCTATTTCTGCCCTAAAGACCAAACTAATAAAAGATGCTCAAGCTACAGATCTATTTGGGACCATGAGGGGAAGTCATGGTGTTGATGGAATACTTGGTAATGTGTTTCAATCATTTGCGGGAGAAGACTTGTACCCTACAATGGAAGAAAAAGCGGCCCATTTGTTATACTTCACAGTCAAAAATCACCCATTTATTGATGGGAATAAACGGTCTGGAGCTTTTGCATTTGTTTGGTTTTTGAGAAAGGCTGGTTTGTTGAATCCTGTACGCCTAACCCCGGAGGCTTTGACAGCTCTGACTCTTTTGGTAGCCGAAAGTTCTCCAAAAGATAAAGATCGCATGATAGGCTTGATTCTTCTGATTCTTCAATAGTTGCATACTCTCATCAGAACTGCGATAATGACTCCATGGAACATAAATTTCTTATAGATCTCTCGGTTAAATACGGACTTGAGGACCAAAATCTTTCGAAGGTTGCGGATATTTGTTATCAGCTTGGGTATTATGAGATTGAGGGGCGTGAGTTTCAGCGTGCGGCGACTTATATGTGCAAGATGAAGATTCTTGATCTACCTCCTGAGGAGTTGATTGAGGAGATGAAACGGAAGGGTTTTAATGGGGAGGAAGGGGTTCAATCTTGAGACCTCTCCCCCATCCCCAATTCGTGCCTTTCCCCTAGGTCTTCTTTGGTTTTGTCGAGGATTCCTTTGATGAGGAAGCTTGAGAATTCCATGAGTTTTTGGAAGTCTTCCTCTATTTTGTTTTGTTTGAGGAAATCTAGAAGGATGTTTGCGATGAGTTTTACGAGGTTTTCTCCGAGTAGTTTTGTGTATTCTTTTTCGCCGTCTTCGTTCTTGGTGACTTCGACATCGTATGCGGTGTCTAAGAGCTTCTGAGGTGTCTCTTGCGCTTGTGAAATGAGTCCTTTGATCCAGTTGTCGATCTCGATCTTGACCTTTAGAGGGAGCGTTTCGTCCTCTCTGAAGAAGATTAGGGCGCTTTCGCCGGCTTCTGCCTCTGTTTGTTCTTGGTTGAGTGCGATTTGTTCGTGGGATTGTGCTGTTTGGGGAGCTGTGCCTGAGGCTGGGCCGTCGAGGGCTTCTGCTTGGGATGCAGTGGGGAGCAAGTACTTCCCTATTTCTTTTTGGATGTCTTCGTTTCCGAGGATTACTATCGCAAGGATGAAGTTTGCGGGGATGTTTTTTTCGAGGACACGGCTGATGAGCAGCACGAGGTTTTGTTTGTGTGATTTCTTGATGAATTTGAGAAGAATGTCTATCAGTTCTTGTTCTTTTTTCTTCTGTTTTTTCTCCTGTTTTCTGATGGCTTTGATTTGGGCAGCGGCTTTTCGCATTCGTTCTTGGAATCGTTCGAATGCGCCGGAGTCCATTCCTTCCTGCTGATCAAAACCTGAAAAATCTTCTAATGCCATTTTTTGTGGGTTTGCGCGCGACGTGCTGTATGCGATGTGCGACGCGATTTATAAAAAAAGCCCTTTCTTTTATACCGAGAAAGGGCTCAAATTGAAAGTCGAAATTCGTTCGAGAACACTTCTATCGTGAAAATGTGTTGTATAACCAAGCGACGAGGGCACCTCCAATAAATCCATCGATGAATCCGCCGATACCTCCGGTGAGAACTCCCATCCAAGAGACATCGTAAAATGGGTAGATGCTCATGACGAGGTCTGTAAAAAGCACTCCGTAACCTGTGTACATCGCGAAGAGTGTCATGATGACCATGGCAAATGCACCGAGCACTCCAAATGTGAGGGCTAGCGCTAGGACTTTGAGTTTCATAGGAAAAGGGTTAGGGTTTCTAAGAAACGATAGAACCGAGGGGCTATGTAAAGATCGCTTGCGAGGGTGCTTGCGATTTATTTAGGCTTTTGCAGGTGCTGCTGAGACGATGTTGATGAATTTATCTCTGTAAATTCTTCCGTCGTATTTTTTCTGCCTTTTTTCTGTGAACTGGACTTGTCCGTCCGCTGTTGCGAAGATTGTGAAGTCTTTACCCATACCAACGTTTGCTCCTGGGAAGAATTTTGTTCCTTTTTGTCGTACAATAATAGCTCCAGCTTTTACGCTTTCACCTCCGAAGACCTTGACTCCTCTGCGCTTGGCGACCGAGTCGCGACCGTTCTTACTTGATCCTCCTGCTTTTTTGTGTGACATGACGTTCTTGGTTAAGACGACGGGTATTCTATGGTATAGTCTTAGGAAATGCAAGGGAATTTTGGGATTTTTTGTTAGAAAACCACACCACACCACTCCTCCCCGTCAACCTCCCTACTCTGTTGGGAGGGCCGTTTTTATGGTATAATGTTTTGATACGGTAGAGTTTCTGAACCTGTAAATTATCTAACAGATACGGAAATGGCTGAATGCCACAACACACCGAAAAACCTAAGAAAATTCCTCAAAAAAGGAATGATTCTGGCTATTTTGGTGGCTTCTGGTGCACTCGCTTATGCGGATGAACTGTCTGGAGGTGTTGATGGAGAGGCGAATGTTCTCGGAGCGACTTCCGTCGTCGAGGCGCAGGATGCGCAAGACGAAAATCTCGCAATCCCCGTCGATACCGAGCCAACACCCGATCCCCTTTCCGAACAGGAGGAATTTCTTCAAAAATTATATGACGAGCTGGATCTGACAAAAACGGAATACTATCAGATCACGAACCAAGTGAAGGAAGCGAAAAAAAAGATTGAGAACAACAAAGATGAGGTGTCGGAGCTGCAGATACAATTGAATTATTTTGATGAGCAGATTGATATGGCGGCGAAGAATTTTATTGGGGCGCTGAAACAAATGACCAAGACAGAGAATGAAATCGTCATTCTTTTTAATGAAATTGAAATCAAGGAAGTGGCTCTCAAGTCGCAGAAGACGCTTCTTGGGGAATATATCACTCAGTTATATATGCATGGCGACACTTATTTGGCGCTTGATGATGACGGGGAGATTGATGCGTTCAAACTTCTCCTAGCGGATGATGATACTGGTGAAATCCTCAAGGAAATCCAATATCTAGGGATGTTGGAGGAAGCTGGGGCAAGGCTGGTTGGGAAACTCGATCAGATTACTGAGGAATTGCGGGGTTCTCATGAAGCACTTGAGGAAAAACGGCTGGCATATAGCAAATTAGAAAAACGATTAAAAAATCAAAAGGATGTGCTGGAAACACAGCGCGCGGCGAAAGATAACCTTCTCCAAATTACAAGGGCACAGGATGATATCTATCGCGATCTCTTGAAGCAATCGCTCGAGGAACAGGGTGAGGCGTTTGCGGAAATTCGGGCCTTTAAGGATTCGATTTTGTTTATTGAGGAGAAGATGGCTGAGGAGGGCGAGGCGTTCGATGTCAGCAAATATGAAGATATTGTGGGCAAGAGATTTATGAGCGTTTATGAATTCCGAAGAACTGCTTCTGTTCCTGGCGAATTCACGTGGCCGGTTGCTCCTGACCGAGGAATTAGTGCTTATTTCCGGGATCCGTCGTATCGTGCGCACTTTGGTGTTGGGCACAATGCGATCGATATCCGTGCTGCGCAAGGTACGCCTGTGCGAGCAGTGGCGGAAGGTGTTGTTTATAAGGCAAAGGACAATGGGTTTGGATATAGTTATGTAACTCTCGTGCATCACGATGGTTTGATGACGAATTATGGGCATATCAGCGAGATTGCTGTTGAGGAAGGGCAGGTTGTTTATGGTGGGGAGGTGATTGGTTTGTCTGGTGGAATGCCTGGTACAAAAGGTGCTGGCTACATGACGACAGGTCCGCACTTGCATCTTGAGTTCATCGTCAATGGTGGTTTCACCGATGCTCTTCGGTACTTGCCTCTTGAGGTGTTGGATGAAGAATCGGTGCACGCGCTTCCTGAGAGTTATTGGGATGATTGGGAGAGGGCGGTTTTGGAGTAAGGTTTTTGTGTAGTGGAAATTTTTCAATTCTGGAGTTAGAATAGAGCCAATGGCTTTGATTTTAAAAAATAAAGAAAGTGCGGCTGATCGTGCGAAACGTGCGACCGAGATTGCGCGTATGCTCACAAAAATGTATGAGCGTCGCAAGACGATGCTTGATTGGAGTAATCCGTGGGAATGTCTTGTGGCTATTCAGTTGTCGGCGCAGTGCACGGACAAGCGCGTCAATATTGTGACGCCGGCTCTATTTAAGCATTATCCGTCGATCAAGCATTATGCGCAGGCGCCTGCTGAAGAGGTTGAGGAGTTGGTTCATTCGACTGGTTTTTATCGGAACAAGGCAAAGAATATTCAGGCGGCGGCGCGGATGGTGATTGAGGAATTTGGTGGAGAGGTGCCGCGGACGATGGAAGAATTATTGAAGTTACCGGGGGTTGCTCGGAAGACTGCGAATGTTCTTTTGTTTAATGCTTTTGATATTGTTGAAGGGGTTGCGGTGGACACTCATGTACTGAGGATCACTAAACTTCTTGGGTTGATTTCGCGTGATGCTGAGGGGAATCCTGTGAAGGTTGAAAGAGAAATGATGGAGCTTTTGCCTGAAAAATATTATGGGCTTTTTTCACTTTTGATTACTGAGCATGGCCGAGCCGTGTGTGTAGCAAGACGGCCTCGGTGTGTCGAGTGTAAATTCAATCAGATGTGTCCGGGATCGGAGGTTTAGAGGTATTACTACCCCACAATTCTCCTCAATGCTTCTTTCCATTCAGGGTCTACAATCCCTAGCTCTTCCATTGCAGTATTCATGTCGGAATCATTTCTACTCATTTGCAAAGCAATTACCCCAAGATATTTCATTATTTTTCGCCCTTCTGTGAGAACGTCAGTCAATCTTTCCCTTTGACCAGCAACGAGTGCTGCTTGCATATCAAGGAACTCTATTGCTTGTTTTGGGAGCCCTGCTGCTACTGTTAGTTCGCCAGCATTTCTTGGTGATTGCTCGAGATTTGGAGCCTCTTCTTCTCCTTCTGGATCAGATTTTTCCATTTCGCTTCCTGCGTTTAGTCTTCCGATTACTTCAGCATATGATTCCCATGACTGTTCTTCCCATGCTGCCATTCTTTCCTTTGCCCAAAGGACTTCTTCGTGCATGAGCGCTAGAGAATCTGTTTCTTCATCCAGATGTTCTTGTACCCAACTTGGTCCTTCGATTTCAGGGCCTTGTTCTCCCTGCCCAGTCTTTAATCTTGTTTCAAGAGCGATCTTTGCTCGATAAATATTCGCCAATGCTATTTCCGGTGTCCGTCTTTTTTCTTCTGCATCTTCTCTTTCTCTGATAAGGTCTAAATGTCTTGCTCTAACTGATGGAGCGCTTTCTTGGTTTTTCAATACTGGTGGACGAACATTGAAGTTTGTCTCCATGTCTATAGCGGCTTGGTTTTCAAAATCTCTCGCCATTAGTGCTTCTTCTTGGCTGCTTCCAAATTCGAAAGATTCCATGTCTTGCCCTCCTCTAGACGTCCTTCGCTCTTGTGTTCTTGCCTTGTCCTCTGCTTGTCTGGTTCTTGCTGCTGCTGAAGTTCTTGTGTTTTTCCCACGTTTTGCTGATCTTGGATCTTCTGATTTGGTCACGAAAACTGAGGCCTTATATCCTTTGTCATAGTCATCGTCTGGGGTTGGAACGTAGATCGTATGTTCTTCTGTGTATGTATCTGCGCTGTTTAACGAATTCCCTACTATATGATTGTCGTTATAAACATCTTCGTGTCTTCCCTTCTTCCCTCCTTGAAGTTCTGCATCTTTTTCTGTAAGTGGGGTTTTTCCCTTGAATGGGACGTTTGTGAATGTTGAAGCAAATCCTCCTTGAAGGTTTCCGAATTGGTTGGCTTTGTCGATTGCCTCTACAATTCCGTTAATTCCAAGAGCCTTTCCTTCAGAATCTTCGATTTTTGATATTCTCAAAGCGTCAGTAGCTACTTCTAATTCGTATTGGAGGGCTTCTAGGTTTGATTGTTGGTCCGCTAGGAGTTGATCAAAAGAAAACCCTTTTGATTTGTATTCTCTTACTTCTACCAGTTGATCATCGCTAAACAATTCTGCATTTACTGTGGCGACTTTTAGTTTTGGATTTTGTTTTATTGCAAATTCTAAACTTTGCACAAATACTTCTGTCCTTGTGATCAAGCTTGGAAGTTTGTTGATTCTTTGAAGACTTTCCACTAGTTGGGTGTGTGCTACAAAGTTTTGACCTTCTGGGTTAATACCACCTGATTCCGACGTATCTTTCTCGTGTCTTAGGCTTGCTTCAAGAAGAGTGATTGATTCCATTTTTGGATCAAATACGCTTCTTAGTTCGTGAAGATCTCTAAATCGGCCTTCTCTTACAAAGAACTCTTCAAGAGTAATCAATGCTTGTGCTAGAGCTTGTTTTCCTGGCACTAACACTCTGTCTATTTGATTATCCGGAAGTCTATTTACTGCATCAAGTCCTTCTGCCTGATCAATAACCAATCCAATTAATTTCTTAAGATTCTTTGAATTTTGCCCTCCGTTTGAAACTTCATGTGAAGTTGCGTTCAGATGGTCTGATGTTTGTTTGATAAATCTGATAAGTTCTCTAGGGGTTCCAAATCTTCTTTGAACTGTTACGTCTGCTGAAAGTCCAGGCATTCTATCTTCTTGGTTTGCAACACCAAATTTTCCTACTCCCACACCACGTTCAAGCTCTCCTGATGTAATATCTACTGCAGGAGTTCCTGATGATACGACTGTGAAGTCTTGTAGTGGATTTCCTTTTTGAGGGTCATATCCCATTCCTTCTTTTCCGCTAACTGGTCTTTCTTTGCCTTTTTTTCCTGATGCATTGCTCATGCCTCCTTCTTCACCAACGACTCTAAATAACTGAGCTGTTGTTTCAGCTCTTTCGGCCATTGCTCTTCTGACATGGGAATCTGTCTGGCTAAGTTCCCCTCCTCCTGGTCCTTGCAAAGCCCTTGCTTCTGGTGCCCCCGATAATGCTGCTGCCGCTCCTACTCCTCCGATTGCAGCTAATCTACTTAATTTTCCTAATTTCATGTTTAAAAAGAGTTATTATAATTTGGTTGAGGATATTATCGGGTTTGAGACTGGTTTGTCAAACTTTTACTTCTTTTTACGGACAAATCCTATTGATCATTCGTGGAAATGGTATGGTTTCACGTACGTGAGGTGCTCCTGAGAGCCATGCGACACATCTTTCGAGGCCCATTCCGAATCCGCAATGTGGGATTCCGCCGTATCTCAAAGTGTCGAGGTACCATTCGTAGTCTTCTCGGCCGATCTTTTGTTCTTTGATTCTTTTTTCTAGTAATGGAAGGTCGTGACTTCGCTCTGATCCCCCGCCGATTAGTTCGCCGTATCCTTCTGGTGCGATGAGGTCTACGTTGAGGGTGAGGTCTGGGTTTTCTGGGTCTGGTGCCTGGAAAAATGAAGTGAGTGATGATGGGAATCTGTGGACGAATATTGGTGATTTGAAATGGTTCGCCAAGTATGTTTCGTCATCTGCTCCGAAGTCTTCTCCGTCTTTGATGTCTGATTCTCCTGATTCTTGGAGAAGCTTGATGGCTTCATGGTATGTGAGTCTTGGGAAAGGTCTTTTGATGTTTTCGAGGAACTCGATGTCTCGTTCTGTGGCTTCAAGTTCTTTTCTACGATTTTTCAAAACATTTTGAAGAATGAACCAAAGGAAGTCTTCTTCGAAATCCATCAATTCATCAAACTTCATAAAAGGCATCTCAGGCTCAACCATCCAGAACTCAGTCAAATGCCGACGAGTCTTGGACTTCTCAGCGCGAAAAGTCGGCCCAAAACAATAAGTCTTGCCGAGGGCATACTCCGCCGCCTCAGTGTATAGCTGACCTGATTGAGAGAGATAAGCATCGGTATCAAAATACTCCACGTGGAAGAGGTCGGTTGTGCCTTCGCACGCTGTTTTTGTGAGGATTGGTGCGTCGACTAGGGTGAAATCGTTGTCGTGCATGTATGTTCGAATTGACCAGACGATTTCGTCTCGGATCCGCATGTTTGCCCATTGTTTGCGGCTTCTTAGCCACAAGTGTCTGTTTTCTAGGAGGAAGTCTGTGCCGTGTTCTTTTTTTGCGATTGGGTAGTCGTCTTGTGCGAGAGTGATGATCTCGATCGCTGTGACTTGGACTTCGTATTCTTCTTTTTTTGGATGTTTTGCTACTTTTCCTGTGACTGTGATCGATGATTCCATTGTGAGTGTGTCTGCTGTTTTGTAGAGCTCTGTCTCCTCTGATTTGTCGAATACGATCCCCTGGGTTGTCGCTGTCCCGTCTCTTAGTTGAAGAAAGAAGATCCCCTTCCCTCCTCTTTTGTTATACATCCAGCAATTTATTGTGACTTCCTTGTCTACGTGTTTTGAAAGGTCTTGAATTGTGACTGTGTCTGGCATGTGTTTAAGGTTTGGGAATTTTTGAATTTAATTTTCGAGGCCTATTATAGTTCTTTAAATTGACTTCAGTAAAGTGAATTGATAGATTATCTCCGTCGTTTAACGACTTGTTCGAAATATTGGGGCGTCGCCAAGTGGTAAGGCACTGGATTTTGGTTCCAGCATTCCGGGGTTCGAATCCCTGCGCCCCAGCCATTGAAAACGATAGGTCCGTAGGGCCTAGCGTTTTTCAATTTGCTTGCGGTGGGAGGACGAGAAAGCCGGCGGTTCGAGCCGAAAAACGAAATGAGCGCAAGCGAATGAGTATTTGAGGCCTCGACCTCACAGCGAGCATTTGCTAAAATGCGAGCGAGAATGGCGAGAGTATCCCTGCGCCTCCTCTCAAACAAATATTTAATAACAATTTGTATCATGAAAATTCTTACATCTGCTTTAGCTGGATTGATTGTTGGAACCCTGGGCTTGTTTCTTTTGTTCTCTTATACTGATCTGTTTGATGGGGTTGCGATAGAATCCCCTGGAGAAACTGTCAGTTTTGAAACTTATGATAGTTGCGGGGCATCTCTTTTGACTGTTGCTAGTGAAGATTGGTTTCCTGACTTCTTGTCTGCAGCAGAAGAATTAGAGATAGATCTTTCTATGATCCCCACTGCTTGTCATATTCAGGAAGAAGGTCTCTTTGCTTTTGTTTACCTAGGATCTGACCATGATTACCCAGGTTATTTTGAAGATTCTGGTATTTATAGATTTAATATTAATAATGCTAAGGCTCTTGATTTGGAGAGGGCTAATTATGCTCCTTCATCTACTGATCCAAATTCGAACTATTGGTTGCCAACAAATTTTGACCACAAAAATGGCGCTTCTCTTTACTATGAAGCAGGCCCCGTTGCTTTTGGTTGTGAAGAGGGACCTTGCTGTATGCCAGTAAATACTTATCAGTACGACGCTATCGCGAATGCTGTGGTGTATGTATCTGGGAAATGTATTGGGGGTGAAGAATAATTCCCGAGAATTATCCAACGAGCGAGAATGGCGAGAGTATCCCTGCGCCCGCTCAATAACAACTACTATATGGATGAACAATCATCAGAATTAATCATAAAAAGAGAGAAAATTATAGAGAAATCACAGAGTTCTGTTAGAAAGCTTATGCTGAGGAATATTGAGGGCCAACGTAAGTATTTGCACACTTTTTTACTTATAATTTTTGTAGCAGCCGGTTTTGTCATTACCATTCAGGATCATCTACAAGGATGGGCTGTATTTATTAGTGTTCCAGTTTATTTAGTTTGTGCCTTGGTTTTATGTATTTACATGTGGCTTCTACTTAGGCACGAGAGAGATTCATTAGAGAAGTTCTATGAATTTGGGAATAAGCAACGACAAGATTTAATTGATGCTATCAAGAATGGGATAATAACCAATACTGAATCACGTGAAAAATTTGAAGATGAAAAACGTAAAGAGGAAGCAGATTTCAGAAAAGGAAATCACAAAGACTTCTCTAACAAATGGTTTGATTCAATTAATATAGCCTTTATTTTGGCAACTTTCGTATTATTACTTGGGTATATTTCCAAATATGTTGAGATTAAAACTCACTTCCCCACCCCATGAAAATCCGACTAACTAAACCCCAAGACTACGCTGGGATAGCCCGATTGCATCGAGCTACTATTCGGAATGTGAACTCAAAAGATTATCCAGCAGATATAATCAAAATTTGGTCTGGCCGGACAAATGCAAAAAGATTTAGAGATAGTGCTCATAAATGTAAAAGGTGGGTTGCCGTTGAGAAAGATAGAGTTGTTGGATTTGTGGATCATGGCAATGACGATGAATTATGGGGGCTATATGTTCACAAAGATTATGTTGGGAAAGGAATTGGAACCCGTTTACTCAAGATTGCTGAGGATTCTTTGAAGAGACAAGGCGTTAAGGTTGTGAAAATAAAATCAACCATTACAGCGAAGAGGTTTTACGAAAAACATGGATACAAAGTGGTGAAAAAAGCTTTGCATGCAGTTGAGGGGAAGAAGCTTAGGATTTATGTTATGATCAAGAAGATTTAACCCCACCCCATGGAAATCTTTGCACGAATATCTGAAATCTTTATCCTAGGCCTCATCGGCGGATCTGTTCCTGGACCGATCCTTACTGCTGTTTTTACTGAAGTTTTGAGTAAGGGGTTCAAGAAAAGCTTGATGACTGTCGCGAAAGCGTTGATTGCTGAGTCTTTGTTGGCTGTTTTGGTTCTTTTGATTTTCTTTGCGTGGGACATTCCGACCGAGTATTTTTATATGATTTCTTTTGGTGGAGCTTTGGTTTTGTTTTGGCTGGCTTACCAGGTTTGGGGTATCGAAAAAATCGCCAACGACAAGAAGGAGATTTTTACTTTTCCGAAATTGTTTTTGCTGACAATTTTGAATGGCGGGTTTTGGATTTTTTGGATCACTATTTGTGTTCCTAGGGCCTTTGAGCTCAATAACCTGATTACTGGAGGGCACGTTTTCTTTTTGATTGCTTTTGAATTGGGTTGGCTGACTTCGACGGTTGGGCTTGGATTTATCTTTTCTAGATTCAGAGCTTTGTTGTTGAAGAAAAAGCTAGTTTCGACAGTCTTCAAAGTCTTTGCTCTGTTATTAGCGTTCTTTGGCTTAAAATCTATCTGGGGAAGTGTGTTTTATTTTTGGGGATAGTGAATGGAATGAACTTTGGCAAATATTACTGAATTCAGTAACATTAAAGTTTTTATTATTCACATGCACCACCACCCTTGTCAAAAACCTGTAAAAAACTTGTAAACATTGACATTCACACTTTGAGAAGGTATAATGGAGGCCTCCTCATTTAACCTCACTCTTATGGCCAAGATTATTAATATCAAGAAACTTCGAAAGGAATTCGGCATGTCTCAAGAAGAACTCGCCCGAAGACTCAACATGTCTCGCCCAACACTAATAAGCTTAGAAAAAGGAGAGCGTCCTCTCAAAATCGAAGAAAAGAAAGAAGTGGAGAAAATCTTTGGAATCGTGCAGGCTCACGAGACTTCTCCAACAAGCGACGTAAGAATAGAAATCCCTCAAAAGAAATTGGACAAATTCAAACAGGTGCTCCTCTATGTCCTAGAAAAAGCTGGCGGCAAGCCAAATGTTGGGCTAACAGTGCTTTACAAGCTTCTGTATTTCATCGACTTTGATTATTATGAAAAATACGAGGAACAATTGATGGGTTTAACTTACATAAAAAATCATCACGGCCCTACCCCAAAAGAATTCATAAAAGTTATTGAAGAAATGAAAAAGAAAAAAGAAATTGAAGAAGTTAAGAGTCAATATTTCACTTTTGAGCAGCGTAAATATTTGCCACATATCAGAGCTGACTTATCTCAATTAAATGGGCAGGAAATTGAGATGATCGACGCTGTACTGGCACGATTGTCAGACAAATCTGCGACTGAGCTAAGCGACTATTCACATGCCGATGTCCCTTGGGCTACGCATGAGGATGGAGAAGAAATCAATTACGAAAGTGTTTTTTATCGCAACGACCCCTATTCTGTAAAACAGTACGAAGATGCTCTTTAATTATCTGGAAGATTTTTTGAAAGATTTTAAAAAACTAAAGAAAAAGATCCCCTCTCTTGAAGGAGATTTGAAGAATTTCGAAAAAGCTCTCCCTGCGGTAGACTTCGACAACAATAAAAGGTTTGTCACTCTTACAAACAATCCTAAAAAAGGGGTTAGAATCGTCAAAACACGCCTAATGGTGAGAAGCCTTAAGGGTTCAACCAAGACAAGGGTTGTTTTTGCTTTTCGCATATGTGGGGATTCTGTTGACTTCATCGAAATTTACTTAAAAAACCAGCAGGTCCGTGAGGATTCTGCTAGAATCAAAGGGTATTTGTCATCTTTATAAGCCTCCCCATGAACTTTGAAGAAAATTTATCAGTTGTTCTTATCAAGAAAGCCAATGAGCTTGGGATTAAGGAAGAAGATGTTACTGAGAATTATGTTGTTGGAAGTGGAAAGGGCGGGCAAAAGGTGAACAAGACTTCTAGCTGTGTGATTCTCAAACATTTGCCGAGTGGAACTACCGTGAGATGCCAAAAACACAGAGAGCAGAGCAAGAATCGCCTTTCGGCATACAAGTTGCTGATTTTGAAAATCGAAGACCAGATAAAAGGAAATCAATCTGATAGAGCGAAGGCTATTTTTAAGATTCGGAAACAAAAACAAAGACGTTCACGCAAGGCAAAGGAAAAAATGTTGCATGACAAAGCTCACAGGAGCGAGATCAAAAAGCGGCGGGGGGATGTTGGGGTTGAGGATTGATTAAGTTCCTACTACTTAGCAACATGCTGTTGTTCCTTTGCATCTGTCCCAGCTATTTTTGCGCTGTGTGCTCTTTTTCGTTCAGTCTCGGTGAGGTATTTTTTCCTTAGACGAACTTGAGTTGGAGTGATTTCAGCGTACTCGTCATCTTTGATGTATTCGATTGCGTTTTCGAGGGTCATTGGTGTGATTGGTGTGAGGTTTAGAGCCTCGTCTGCACCAGATGAACGAACGTTTGTGAGTTTCTTGTTTTTGATTGGGTTTACGGCGAGGTCTGTTCCTTGGTTGTGTTCGCCGATGATCATTCCTTCATAAACCTCAACAGCAGGTCCGATAAATAGAGGACCTCTCTCCTGCAATTTCCAAAGAGAATAAGCCATTGTTGCGCCGCCTTCTGCAGAGATCATTGAGCCAACTGTACGTTTTTCGATGGCTCCTACGTGAGGGGCATAATGATCAAATGAGTGATAAAAAGTTCCTTCGCCTCGGGTAAGAAGTATGAATACTGAACGGAATCCTAGAAGGCCACGAGTTGGAACTTCGAATTCGAGAGAAGTGTTTCCGTTTTCTGATTTCATATTTTTCATAATTCCTTTTCTCTTTCCTAATGCTTCGATGAGTGAACCGGCCATTTCGTCCGGAACGTTGATTACTGCGTTTTCTATTGGTTCTTGTTTTTTGCCGTCGATCATTTGCATGATTACTTCAGGCTGAGATATTTGTAATTCAAAACCTTCACGTCTCATACTTTCGATCAAAACTGCGATATGCATTTCGCCACGACCGTAGACTTTTACTGCGTCTTTTCCTTCTACAGGTTCTATCTTTAGTCCTACATTGGTTTCCAATTCTTTTTCTAGACGCTCTTTTACATGACGACTTGTCACAAATTTTCCTTCGCGACCAGCGAAAGGAGAGTCATTTACGATGAATTCAATTGCTAGAGATGGCGGATCGACCTTGATAGCCGGAAGGGCCTCGGCCTCCGCAAAAGTAGTGATGGTTTCGCCCACATAAATCTCAGGTAAACCTGCTATCGCTACCATATCCCCTGCTTGAACTTCTTTCACCTCGTACTTTTCCATTCCTTCAAAAGCAAAAAGCTTCGTCGCCCGGCCAGTATATCTCTCGCCATCGGCTTTGATCACTGTGACCGCTTGATTGGCCTCGAGCACGCCTTCGTAAACTCGACCAATTGCGATTCGCCCCAAGTAATTGTCGTACTGCAAAGTCGCAGGCTGCATTCGGAATGCTTTGCCTGTATCGCTCTCTGCTGGCTTAACGTTTTCTAGGATGAAATCGATCAGAGGCACGATATCTTTTTTCTCATCTGTGAGTTCTTTTATTGCGATGCCTTCTTTTGCTACTGCGTACATGTATGGGAAGTCTAGCTGTTCGTCGGTGGCTCCGAGTGATCCGAATAGGTCGAATGTTAGGTCGACGACTTCGTCTGGTCTTGCCATTGGTTTATCTATTTTGTTCACTACGACTAGGACTTTGTGTCCGAGTTCTAGTGATTTTTTGAGGACGAATTTTGTTTGGGGCATTGGCCCTTCGTATGCGTCTACTACTAGGATTACTGCGTCGACTGTTCTCAAAACACGTTCTACTTCTGAACCAAAATCTGCATGGCCAGGAGTGTCCACGATGTTAATTTTTTTGCCTTTGTATGTGATTGCTGCGTTCTTCGCGTAGATTGTGATTCCTCGCTCTTTTTCTTGGTCATTGCTGTCCATTGCACGTTCCTCTATTCCTTTGTGAGTATCAAAATGCTCACTAGCTTTGAGCAAGGCATCTACTAGGGTAGTTTTTCCGTGATCTACATGTGCAACAATCGCAACATTATAAGTTTCCATAGGTTGTTTTATTTAATTAACGTCTTCGTCTATTAGATGAGGGGGGACGTCCGCCTTGGCTTCGGGAATCTCTTCCTCTTCCGCCACGACGATTTGAATTTGGGCGACCGCCTCTACCACCTGTTGGGTGGCTACCTCTTGAGGATCTACCTGAGGAAGGTCTAGATGTTTTGATTCCAGTTTCTTCACAAGTTATTTCTGGTTGGACTCCTTCTACCTCTGAGCCTGCAAAACTTTGCATTACTTTTTCTTTGTATCGTTGGTCTACTTCAAAGAGTGTGTGTTCGTTAGAGATATCTATATCTCCAAATTCTACACCTCTAAGGGTAGGTTGTTCATTCAAGAAATTCATGAGTTCCTTTACTGTCATTCCGAGGTCACGGCCGATATTCACCTTGAAACGTGCGAATAGTATTGATGATTTGTCGAATCTTGGAGAGCCTTCACCATCGCGTCCGTCTCGGCTTGTACTCGCCTGTGAGTTTAGGTCTACGGCGTCTTTGTAGTGTTCTATGAATCTGTTGAATTCGACTGAAACGATTTTTTTGATCAATTCGTCTCGGTCCATGTCTTCGAACTTCTTTGAAATAAACTCTAAGTATTTTCCAATTTGATCTTCGTTAACTTCTATGTTTGAGATTTTCTCTACCAAGTCAAAGAGCTGCCTTTCACAGATATCTTCTCCAGTAGGGATTTTTCCTTTTTCAAATGGTTTTCCAATTTTTCTTTCTAAATCTCTTACTCGGTGTCGTTCACGCATATTTACGATCAATAGAGAACTGCCTAGGTTGTTTGCACGTCCTGTTCGGCCACTACGGTGCAAATAAGCCTCTCCGCTCTCTGGAAGAGTATAATTGATAACATGAGTCAGTCCGCTAACGTCGATTCCTCTAGCGGCCACGTCTGTAGCTACCAGTAGCTGGATTTTTTTGTCCTTGAATCGATTCATCACGTGTGTTCGTTGTTCTTGAGAAACTTCGCCGTGGATAGCCTCTGCAGAGTAATGATCTTGGATCAATTGATCTGCTACTTTTTGAGTTTCACGTCTAGTTCTACAAAAAACGATTGCTCGGATATCTGGTGTAGAGTCTGCTATTCGTCTAAGCACTTGGTATCTGTCTTTTTCGTGAACTACGTAATAGAAGTGATTTACGTTCTCTGCTCCTTGGTTCTTGCTTCCGACTGTGATTTCCTCTGTGTTTCTCATGTAGTTACTCGCGATTCTTCTGATTTGCGGGTTCATTGTTGCTGAAAAGAGAAGAACTTGTTTTTCTTCTGGCATATTCTTCAAAATATCATCCAATTCCTCCTTGAATCCCATATTCAACATTTCGTCAGCTTCGTCCAAAACAAGATAACGAATCGACTCAACCTTCAACAGTCGTCTTCTGATCATATCATTCACTCTACCTGGAGTTCCTACAACGATTTGAGGCTTTTTCTTGAGATCTCGAATCTGTCTATCGATCCTTTCACCCCCATATACTGAAGTTACTTTTACATGAGGCATGTATTTGATGTATTTCTCGATATCTGTCGCAATCTGGAGCGCTAATTCCCGAGTCGGACACAAAATCAAAGACTGAACACGATCATCGTCATCATCCAATTGTTGAATGACTGGCAATGCAAATGCCGCGGTCTTCCCTGTTCCAGTCTGCGCCAAAGCTATCAGATCATTGTCTGAATTTATCAGGTGTGGAATTGTTTTCTCCTGTATTGGCGTTGGAGTCTCGAAGCTCAATTCTTCTAGTGCTTGGAGGATCAACGGGTTTAGACCTAGGTCTTTGAATGTAGTCATCTGTTTGGGGTTTTTCGCGATTTGCGATTTTGAGCGTGAAGTCTAGCATATATGGGTAAAAATGCAACATAAAAGTCGTTTTGGCAAGTGGCTTGTGGAAATTTGGCGTCCCCTAGCGAAAGACCCCTCGAGTGAGGGGTCTTTTTTTGAAGATTTTCGTGAGGTTTGTGGATGGTTTTACCCTAAGCCTCCTTTTGGGGTATATATGACCTTATTGTGAAGATATACTGGCTTTCCTGGTCTTGAACCCAGAGCTCCGTCTGCGGTTTTAACAGAAGCGAAATGCTTGATCCATTCGAGAAAACCTTTTGGTTCACTCCATTTTTTGGCAAGTTCAAGGTATCCTGGACCATCTGAAGGCTGGGCTCCATCTGCCACATTTTCGTAAAGCCCCAATCTCCCATCTGTAATCTGATCGAGACTTTCCCCTACTTCTGCTACAGAGATTGACCTGTCATACGGAACAGAACAGGGACTCACATACACGTAATCTTTTCCTTTGTATTCTCGCTTGTTGCCTTCTATTTCTGCCCTTGTCTCTCCAATGTCCTTTGCCCTCAGTCTCACGTTCCCAAACTTGTCAGTGTATGCGACTTCCAATGGGTTTTCTTGAGCCGGAATTTCGGCTTGAGGATCTTTTACTCTTTGGAGATGATCTGGAAACTTGGCGCTTCTTGCGATTACAGAAGACCTGAATTGCTCTTTCTCCCCATCAAATACCGGATTGTCTTTGTTTGGTATTCGAAAGAGAGATTCCACCCTGTCTCTGACGTAAGTCAGATGCTCGAGTGTCGAGACATACAGCTCTACTCCTTGGTCGGTAATAGCTAGGAAGTAATCTCCTCCGTTTTGAGTGGCTTTACTCCTTGGAGCGGAGTTTAGAATCACTCTCGTGGAACCAGTCCCGAGATGGTGATCTGCACGTCGGAGATCGGCGTCTTCACGACCATCCTCTTCAGCTTTTCGAATCTCTTTCTTCACTCCTGCTATGAGGAAGTTAATAAGTTCTGCGGCGTATTTCTCGAGATGAGAGCCTTTTTTTAGACCATAGTTGTTGCTTTGGTTCAGGAGCAGGTGTCGATATAGAGTTGTAAGCTCTGCATCGAAATCTGGAGGGGTTTCCCCTGAGCTAAAAACGTCACTAAAACTGTGCAGAGCCAACGTGGGCTTGGCCAGCAAGGACTCTTCAAATACGTTTAATTCAGACATAATTTAATTTGGTTAATTATATATATTAAAAAAATTCCAGCCCTCGTGCCGGCTGGTGTTGTACTAAAGTGGTCTTGAATTGAAAGGGTTTAGCACACATTGTCCAGCGGACCCGAAGGCACCAGCATAGACATCATCATTGTTCGCGAGTTGTGTGTGTGTGTAAACATATGAGTTGTTACGTACGCATATTGTAGCAGGATTCTGGGATTAGGCAAGTTTTGGCCTAAACAAGATTTCTTTCTTGAAGAACTGTTAGAAGTTTTTCTGTTACTTCTTCAATGGCTAGGCCTTCTGTGTCCACGTCTACCAAACCTTTTGTTGCTAATTGATCGTACATTGCTTGAAGTCTCCTCTGATGTTCTAGATCCATATCCAAATTACTCAATCCTTGACTTTCAGCTCTTTTCATTATTCTTCTTACCCTTTCCGCTTCTGAAAGTCTTAAAAAAATCGTCAAATCTGCGGGGACTATCCAGTCCAAGCTTTCTATAGCTTCTATTTCTGGATCCAAGTCCACGTCTAAGGCTGTGTGAGCCAAAAGAGTTGTGATTTCGTATCTATCTAGCAAGATAATTTTCCCAGCCTCTATTGCTGGTTCAACTATGTATTCACTATCGTACCTGTTTGCTCCTTGATAAAATCTAAACCTAGTCAAAGGGTCTGTGAATGCAATTTCGTCAATTGCCTGCCTTGTTTCCTTATGAATGTCTGCAATGGGAGAGCTAAACCATTCTGCTCCCACTTCTCTGGCTAAATTCCTGATTGCAGTCGTTTTTCCTACACCATCTAGCCCCTCTACTACTATTAATTTCCCTGGTCTATCTTGGTTTGGATTTGATAATTTCTTTTCAATGTATTCTTCTACTGTTGGAGAGAGAGTTTCTGGCATTGTATTTTTTTAAATTTTAAATATTGGTTGATGAATATAGCTGTATTTTTATATTTTTTCAAGAAATTCGATTCTGCGCTTTAGGTTGGGCTTTACGAGCTCCCTGTTCCTTGACATAAGTCGCGTTTTCTTGACTTGCACCTTTCTGTGTTGTACCTTCGTCTCCATGAATATACCAAGCAGTGTTAATAATCGGTACGCTCATGCGGAAGCATTTGCCCGATCTCAAAATTTGTTAGATGAAAATGAAACTTTTGCAGAAGCCTTTGCAAGGGTTGGGCGTGTAATAATTGATGAAGTCGAAGAGGGCTTTGGGACTCCTGTTGATAAAATCAGGGATTTTACTGGACGGTATGTTGATGCTATTGCAAACGGAGATATTGCCCTGGGAACTCCTGTATTGATTAATGCTGGCCGACCTGGCCGTGAGACCAAACCTCTTACTTCTTGTATTTCTCCTCCTAGAAATGTTCTTGAGGGCGAATTGAGAGCGGATCTCGTTACAGATCTATATGATACAGAAATGGGAATGGCTATAAATCTTGACCATGTAGATGGCGATCCTGCTGAAGTTGTTGAATGGCTTGATGAACAGGCGAGACAAGCTGCAGACAGAGGTAAGAAAAGAGCCTGTAATATGGTTACAATGAGTGCAAATCATCCTAGTATTTTGGAATTTATTGGTATTAAGAAAAACGCTGATCCTTTGCGATCTAAATCAAATATCTCTGTAATGATTGATGATAGATTTATGCAAGCATTGGCTGAGGATGCTGAATACCCTCTCGACCTGAGAAACAACGGAGATATTAAAATGGTGAAAGCTAGCGTTATTTTTGATGAGATTCTTGATTGTGCTTATGGGAATGGAGACCCTGGATTTATATTTAAAGATCGTTTGGAAGAGGATGACCCTACCCCTTCTTTGACTGACTATATTGCGCTTGCTCCTTGTGGAGAGCTCGGACTTGCCCCTGGAGAGGCTTGCCAATTTTCTTATATTAATTTGGCAAGTATTGTGAGAGATGACAGAACTATTGATTACGAAAAACTACGTGGCTTGGTTGATTTGATAGTAAGGATGTTGGATAACGCCCTCGAATACAGTAAAGCCAGATACCCTGGAGAGGAAAGTGTCTCTATAAATTCTAAGAAAAGAAAGATTGGAGTTGGAATTCTCGGACTTGCTGACATGCTTATTGAGCTGGAACTTCCTTATGGATCTGAAGAAGCATTCGAAGCTACTAAAGATGTAATGTCTTTTATAAAATTCCACTCAAAGAAAGCTTCTCTGGCTTTGGCCAAAGAAAGAGGCCAATTCCCTGCTTTTCCAATCAGTCGTTATGCCACTGATGAGAAATTTATGATTAAGAGGTTTGAGACCGAACAGGATACAACCATAACCATGGAGGATTGGAGAGAGCTTATGGATGAAGTGTCTGAGCATGGTTTGAGAAATGCAGCCACTGTTGCAGCCCCACCCACTGGTCGAAGCTCCCAAATAATTGAGAATGCTACCCCTAGTGTTGAGCCTCTTTGGTCTTGTTTGGTGGATCTTCCTGACGATACTGAGGATTCTAATGCCATTACTATTGTGATTGATGGTCATCCAAAGAAATTCAAATTGAACCCTAGGCTTGAAAAAGCTTTTGAAGATCATGGTGTCAAGGTTGATGAAGAAATGATCTCTTTGATTGCTGAAAACAAAGGATCTATTGGGAATATTGAGAGTATTCCTTCTGCAATACGAAGGGTTTTTGTAACTTCTGCCGATCTTGCGCTTGAAGAACATATTTTTGCTGTTGCAGCTGTTCAGCTTTATATCGATGAGGCTGTTTCTAAGACAGTAAATCTCCCAAATGCAGCTACTAGACGTGTTATAGGTAAAATTTATCAACAAGCCTGGGCCGCTGGACTAAAGGGTATCACTGTTTTCCGTGATGGATGCCTTGGTGAAGATTTGCAGGTAAAAGTAATAGCAAGCCCTTCTGCTAGAGTACGCCCTGGTCTAGCCGTACTACCTAGACCAAATACGAAACCTATTAGGCCTCGACTTTAGTGAAGAGTTTTCTTATTAATTCTCTGTATCTATGAGATGCTGGATGGAGTTCTGTTATTTCTACTATTTCTGGTCTTTTTTTGGGAAGTCTTAGGATGCCTTCATCCCCTACTTCTTTACTTATAACAGCTCGAGCAATGGGTGATTGGTATGTAAATAGATTGTCCTCCAATGAGTTTTCCCCATATGCACCTATTGTAAAGGTCATGCTGCTACCATCTTCTCTTTCTATAACAACGGTACTTCCTATTGCTGCTCTTTCGTCCTGTTCCTCTACCTCAATTAATTGAACGTTCCCGGCTTCATGGAGAATTTTCCTTATTCTTTCAGATTCGTTTTGTAAATCTCTGATTGCTGTTTCGTATTCTGCATTGTCGTGCCATGCATTAGAGTCTCCGCAGGCTGCATCACCTGCCTCCTGCCCTGCATTGAAAGCTCTTTTGTCTATAACGGTTAACCTAGCCCTAAAAAAGTCTAGACCTTCTCTAGAAAAATAACTTGGTTGTGCTTGTCTTTCCATTTCGTTTTCTTTTTAAATTTTGGAATGTATTCTAACCTTTTTACCAAGTAAGTCAAGTGCTTGACTTCACCACGCTCCCTCATTATCCTTACCTCATGAGCTTTCTCACCTCTTTCCTAAATAAAACCAAAGATAAGACGAAAAGGATCTTCAAGAAAAAGAAGCCAATTTCGGTGGATACGCCTGTTGAGGAACTTTTGGATGGGAATCATGACTTGCCGTCAAAGCAAACGCCCACTCCGCCTCCGATGGCTACACAAGGCCCATCTCCCTTCAATGACCCGTCGATTCCTTGGTTTAGACGGTGGTTTATGTTCGCTTTTGTGTATCCGACGATTATTTCTGTGATGCTGAAGCTCATCTTGGGGTAAAAAGGTACTTGTGCCACTTTTTGACTTTTTTGCAATTTTCCCTTTCCTTTTTTTACGTACTCTGGTAGGGTTCTTTTCGGTGGCTTATTTAAGTCATCATTTTATTTCTTTTTCCCAAAAACATGGCGAAAAAACTATTCGTAGGAAACCTAGCATGGGAGTCTACTAATGAAGAATTGCAAGAACTCTTCTCTGAATTCGGAGATGTAGAAGAAGCAGTTATCATTACTGACAAATTCTCAGGCCGATCAAAAGGTTTCGGATTCGTAACATTCACTGACGACGCTGCAGCTGACGAAGCTATTGCAAAGTTGAATGAGCAAGAATTCAAAGGTCGAAAAATCTTCGTTAACGAAGCTCGACCACAACAAGAAAGATAATTTTTCATTTTTCTTAGTAGTTCAAAAGGCTTAGGTTTACCTGGGCCTTTTGTTGTATATGTGGTTTGTTTGTTGAAGGGTTTTATGATAACTTGCTTGGGCGCCCGATTGGGCATTTTTATTTTTTTATTTTACCCCCCGTCCTATGATCCAAGACAAAATCTCTCTCATCCTGATCGACATTCAAAAACTCAAAGACAAACTCAAAGAGATCAAGAAAGACATGAAGGCTGACGAGAAGATCGAAAATGAACGATACATAGAGCTCAAGGCTGCTTCTAAAGATCTGAAAGCGCAGGTTAAGGAGTTTGAAGAGGACTTTATTAGAGAATTGCACGAGGACGAAAACTACACAAAGCTTGTTGAATTGAAGATGAAGGCTGAGGAAGATGTCGCTCACGCGAATCAGAAGCTTTTTGAATCTTTGGGAGAGCTTCCGCCAAAACCTTTTGATATGAATGTTGATATGGAGAATGGGCCAGTACGTGTCCAGATCTTCCCTGATATGAGGATTTATTTGAATGGGAGGGAAGAGAAGAAGAGAAGTGTGTAGTGGGATTGATGATTCTGAGGATGTTGAAAATTCTTACAAAAAAAGCCCCGATGGTAGTCGAGGCTTTTTATTTTTTCTAATACTTTTGCGATTTTGTTTGCGAATCGTTTTACGCTTTTTTCTTACCGAAGAATGGGGCTTTTACACAAATTATCGCACAGTAGAGTACAAATGCGTTGATTGCTAATTGGATAATTAGCCCTGTATCTATTCCCATGTCTGCTACATTTGAGAAAAGTCCTAGGAATCCAAGGACAACAAATACGATCATTACGATTGGAGACCATTTTTGACCTTTGAAGGCTCCTCTTGCAATGAAGATATGTAGAATCAAGATTGCTAGCATAATAACAGCAAAAAAGATTCCCATAGCTCCGAATATAGCTGTTCCTATCTCTGTATTTGCTGTCAGAACGTCTGCTGCTTCAACGCCTTCCATCCCTTCCATTTCTGTCATCACCTCTGGTGAGATACTCATCATTGCCGAAAACATTTCAGCTGCAAACAGAGATAGCAGAAATCCGATACCTGTGAAGACAGCACCAATAATAGCGACTACTCCCAGGGCTGTCCCCTGCCAAGGACGCATTAGTTTTTCCATAGTTAAATGGGTTAAAAGAACTTTTCTTGATTATATCGTACTTTGACTTTTGGTGGCAATCATTTTAAGGTGTATATGAAAATAATCCTTATTTTTTAAAACCCCCTTCCTATGTTTGAGAATGCTTATGATTCTGTGATGATTTGGTACGAAACTCTACTCGTAAGCCCGCAGCTTGAGACTTATTTGGCTGTTGCTGGTGGGGTTGTGGCTTTGTTTTTTGTATTTCTCTTGATTATACCGCTGTTTCTTCATCAACTACGCAAGTTTGCAAAAAAGACTAAGAATGATTTCGATGATATTTTAGTTGAAGTTTTGACCAAGGTGAAATGGCCTGTTTTTCTGATCATCGTTTTGTATGCGGCTACTTTTTTGACTGGACTGCCTGAGATGGCTGAGCAAGCTATCAAGATCTTTTTGATGATTTTCGTGGCTTATGAAGCTGTGAAGGCTGTGAATATTTTTATTCAATATGCTTTTGACAAATATACAGCGAAAAAGATGGATAAGGAGGGTGCGATGATGATGCCGGTTCTTGTGAAGTTCATAAAAGCTTCTATCTGGGTCTTTGGTATCGTGATGGTGCTTTCGAATCTCGGATATCATGTGACTACTCTTATTACTGGTTTGGGAATTGGAGGTATTGCTATTGCGCTCGCTGTGCAGAATATCCTCGGCGATCTGTTTAGTTCGTTTTCGATTTATTTTGATAAGCCTTTTAAGATTGGAGATTTTATCGTTGTTGGTAAACAACAAGGAACTGTGAAGCATATCGGAATCAAGACTACTCGTATCACTGCTCTTGATGGGGAGGAATTGGTAATGCCTAACAGCAAGCTTGTTGATCTGACTATCCAGAACTACAAAAAAATGAAGGACCGACGAGTTGAGTTTCATGTGGGGGTTGTTTACGAGACTAAACCTGCGAAGCTCAAGAAGGTTCCTGATCTGATCAAGACTGCTTTCAAGGGCGTTAAGAAAGTTGAATTCCGACGTGCTCATTTTGAGAACTTTGGTGATTTTAGTTTGAATTTTGAAGTTGTGTATATGGTGAAATCAAACGACTATGACGAGTACATGAGCCTACAACAAAAGATCAACTATAATTTAGTTGACCTTTTTGCTAAAGAAAAAATTGAATTCGCCTACCCTACTCAGAAAATATTTATCGAGAAGTAGGAACTTTGATATCTCTTGGTGGAACTGGTTCTGTTGTTGGCAGAATGATTTCAACTTCTGGCTGCGCTGGCATACCTGGAGTTGTCATTTCAACCTCTACTTGTTCCTCAAGAGCTTTGTTGATCATGCCTTCTAGATTCTCTGAATTCTTCATACTTAGAAGAATCCCAACAATCACTGCAATCAGGATTACACCGACTGCTCCTCCGACAATGATCAGTTTATTTTTTTTGAAGAAACTTTCGTCTTTTGCCTCTTCTTCTGGTTTTTCTTCACCTTCTCCTGGGAGTGGTGCGTTTAGTTCAGCTTTGAGTGAATCTGATTCTGTTGAAGCTGCTGAGTCTAGAGATGGAGCTGCCTCAGGGGCTGGTGTTTCTGGCGCTGGAGTTTCTACAGCTGGGGTTTCCACTGGGGCTACCTCCTCAACTGGAGCTGCTTCTTCAGGAGTTTCTACAGGAGCTTCTGCTGGGACTTCTGGAGTTTCAGGCGCTGGAGTCTCTGCTGCCGGAGCTTCTTCGGCAACTTCTGGAGTTGATTCAGAAGTTGGAACTTCCGGAGTTTCAAGAGCGTTTGGGTCTGCTGCTGGAGCTTCAGGTGTTTCTGGAGTCTCAGGAGCAGGAGTTTCTTCGGGCTTTGGAGCCTCAGCTTCGGGGGCTGGAGCCTCTGGAGTTGGAGTTTCTGCTGGAGCTTCAGGCGCTGGCGTTGCAGCGGGGTCTGTTCCGCCTGCATTCAGGTCCGTAGGTTCGAAAGTTTTGTCGTCGTCAGTCATAGGAATAGGGTTTAGGATTTTATTTTTCTATATGCGAATGCACATAGTGGGAACAGGAAGTAGTATAACACACCCGGACCAGTGCCTGCAGTTTGTCCAGTTGTGGAAGTTTGAATTGTATTTTGTGCTATAACTTCGATTTGCTGAGCAGGTGTTTGTGTTGTTTGCCCAGGGATCGAAGGTAAGACTGGTGTCGGATCAGTGTTGTCGCTTAGATTTTCGAAGTCTTGAGATTGTCCGTCTAACGAGCTGTTTACTTTGATGATTCCTTGTTCTTCGTCTGTTACTGAAGAAGGGTAATCTGCGTGTCTAGCTTTGACGATGTAGTTGTATGTTCCGTCTGGGACTGAGTTGGAACTTGCGCTATTGTCTGAGGTTCCTTCCCACCATACTGAGTGGCATTTGCCTTTGTATGAATTTGATTCGCCTCCTTTGAATTCGTTGTCTACCAATAGTAGTTCGAAGTCTCCTTGAGGGTCTTCGACTATTACGTCTATGTAGGCATCGTTATCGATGCAGTAGCTTATTTTTGTTGAATAGATTTCTGGGTTGAATGCTTTTGGTGAAGCCGAGTCATTGTAGATCTCGATTGATGCACCTAGTGGTGGTTGGTCTGGATCGACTGGGTCTACTGGATCTACTGGGTCCACTGGGTCGACTGGGTCTACGGGATCAACTGGGTCGACTGGGTCGACTGGGTCTACTGGGTCTACGGGGTCTACGGGGTCTACGGGGTCTACGGGATCAACTGGGTCTTGTGCTTCTGTGATTGTGTAGGTTGTTTTAGCGAGACCTGTAAATCCAGTTAAAGTCCCGTCCACTTTAAGCTCTACAGCTCCTGCAAGTATCTTATTCACCCCTATGGGCAGATCTTTTATTGAGAATTCTACACCATCTCTTGAGCGAACTTTGTGAGTTATGTCTTCCCCTCCATTTATACTTAGGTAATACGTATAGGGCCCGTTGTGTTCGCCCCCTTCCCCGTCAATTATAAATGTCACCTCTGTTCCCTCTTCACTTGGGGAGCTTGGGGAAATTTTCATAAAGTTTACTTTTACGTGATCGGTAGGCGCTGATTCTACCCGATATTGAACTTCGGCTACGTCTTTCCTCCCTGTTAAAGCTGTCCCCTCTATTTCTTCGGCCATAGCTCGGATTCTATGCACTCCTACTGCTAGATCATCTAACAAAAACTCAACTGAATGAGTTGAATGAAGTTGAGTTTTTCGAATTAGAGGCTGGTCGTCCACTTGTATTGAATATCTATATGAATTCTCTTCACCACCTTCCGCATTTAGGATAATTGATACTGGCTCTCCTTCTATACTTGGTGAAGCAGGGATTATGTTTGCGAAATTCACTTCTACTTCGCTAGAAAGATCTAGGACTACTTGGTCATCTAGGACTACGTCCCCTATGCTTACTTTGCCTCCATCTTCCAAAACCTCTCCTCCTCCTGGGATAACAACTCCCCCTATCAGGCCTACAGCCACGCTTGGTGATGTTATCGTCCATTTTTGCGAATGGAATCCAGGCTCAATAGTATATGAGCCACCTGGTTGAGTTACGTTTATGTTTTTTTGAATATCTCCTGACCAAAATGCATATATTTCTATTTCATACTGGCCTATTGTTTCATAGTTGTGAGTTGCTTGATGAAGACCTAATTGTGAAAAACCTGTACTTTCTATAGTACCTTCTATTGAGGTTGGTGCTGGCATTTGATTCTTTTCTCCGTCTCCCCAATCTATAACATATCCCACTAGATTGGTATACTGCAGAACGCCGATGTTTGGTGCATCTTCGTTTTGGTTTAATTGTATATTAAAATTGATGAGGGTTGTCTCCCCAAGCACACTTCCTTCAATATAAATCACTTCTACCCGGTAAGCAGAGGCTAAAGACCCATTAGTATACTCCAACTGCCCGAACAAATTCTGTGCAAGCCCTGTCGCATAAATCAAAATACCCGCTACAACAATAGTAAGAGCGCTAAGAACCATGACAATTCTCTTGTTTTCTTGAAGCCAGGCCTTTAGTCGACTCTCCTTTTTCTTAGGAGCGAGTGGACTTGCTGGCATCACTGGTTTCTGTTGATCAACCTGTAAAGGGTAGATTTTGTTTTCCATTATTTTTTGTTTTTGTTTTTATTATTATACCATTTTTTGCGGTATTTTGCAAGGGTGCGGCGTGCACCCCCGAACCTGTTATTCGACGGTTATATCGACTGTTTTTGTCGATACGTTGTTGTCGCTATCCATTACTTCTAGGATTACTGGATATACTCCAGGTAGATCAAATGTATGTGATGGTTTTAGTTCGTCTGATCGTTCTCCGTCTCCGAAATCCCACATGTATTTTGTGATTGTTCCGGTGCTGCAATTTGGGCTAAAGTTCACTGTTAGAGGAGCTTTTCCGCCTTCTGTTGAAGGGTCAAAGCATGCGCTAACTTGGATACCTCTTACCACTACGTAGATTTCGATTGAGTCTTTTGTATTGTCGCTGGCTATTGCAGTGACTGTAGCTGTGTATTCTCCGATTTCAGTGTATTTGTGGTTCTTTGTTCCTGAACCTAATTGTGGAGCTGTTCCGTCTCCAAAGTCCCATTTGAAGCTTGAGATGTCTCCTCCAGGATAACTCGACTTTGTTGCGTCGAATTTAACTGTTAGAGGAACTTCTCCGTCTGTTGGGTCTGCTACAACTTTTGCTGTTATTCCAGGTTCGTTTACTTTGATTCCTAGAGTTGAAGTGTTTTCGTTGTCGTCTGCGTCTATTACTCTTAGAAGGACTGTGCTTGTTCCTACTTTTGCGAATGTGTGGTCTACGGTTTCCCCGTATGAGTCTATTCGGCCGTCGTTATCAAAGTCCCATTCGTATTCGATGATGTTGTTATCTGAGTCCTCAGACAGACCTGCGTCGAATTCCACTGTAAAGGGGGATTTTCCTTCTAGAGCTAGGGCTCCTGGAGTTGTCGCTGGGGTTGTAGTTATCACTGCTTTTGGTTCGCCTGGTCTTTCTCCGATTGCGACCTCAAACAATGCCTCTCCTACAACGTCTTCTTCGTCTGTGACTTTGAGGATGATGTTAAACACGCCTTCTCTTTCGAATTCGTGTGCAACTGTTTTTGTGTTTTCGATTGGGCTTCCGTCTCCGAAGTCCCATTCATATTTTTCGATCTTTCCGTTTGGTGAAGTTGATTCACCTGCTTTGAAGATGTATACAACTCCTCTTTCGAAGGCTTCAGGTTCTTCTTGGACTTCGATTACCGCTGTTGGAGTTTCACCTTTGCTTACTACTATTTGTTTTGTGATTGAGTTGTAGTCTTCTGAAACTGAAATGACTTGGAGAGTCACGTCGTAGTTTCCGATTTTTTCGTAAGTGTATTCGAATTCTGTTTCGTTTTCGTATTCGTCATCCCAGTCGCCGTCACCGTCTACGTCCCATTTGTATGTATCGATTTGGCCGTCTGGATCGACTGATTTTGATGCGTCGAATTTCACCTCAAGTGGAGCTTCTCCAGATAGAGGATCAGCCATGAAGCTTGCAGTAAGGGCTTGATTTGTGACTGAGACTTCTTTTACGTAGATGTCTTTGGCTTCTTCTCCTGTCCGAATATTTCTTTTTGAAATTGATAATTCAACGATGAATGCTCCTTTTGTTGTGTATTCGTGAGAGACTATTTGTCCACCGATCTCTGTTTCGCCGTCTCCGAAGTCCCATGTATATAGGACAGCTTTGAAGTTCTTTGAGTCGATGTCTGCGTGAGTCGCGTCGAATTTGACTGTGACTGGTCCTGAAAGTTGGAGTGTGTCTGCAGGTGTTGTTTCGATTGGAGCGTGATTGATGTTTATTCTCAAAACATCTCTTCTATTTTCCAAATAAACAAAAGCTGCGACCCAAGCAATAAGAATTGCAAAGAATGCAACTCCAGCGATCACAATTCTCTTTTTTGCCCTCTTTTTCCTTTCTACTTCCTCTTTTTTTGCTAACAAAAGACTGAACAATGGCACCATAACAGCGACAAATGCTCCGAGAGCCAAGGCCAACATGACCATATAGACTCCGAACACGAGGCCGTTTAACAATCCCGCAGTAGAGGCTCCAAAAAGAGTCGCGAGCGAGAATTCAGCGCCTTCCTTGGCGAGACCAATTGCGAAGAAAGTGAACACCAAATAAATCAGTGCTAATCCTCCTGCAATCAGGCCAACTGTCAGTAGATTCTTTTTTAGTTTTTTCTTTTTGTCTTGTTTTAACGATGCGATCGGCTTTAGGAGAGGGGCTTTGTCCTCAGGGAATTGCCCTGGGAATTCAGCTGGGTCAACTTCGCCCATGACGGGCTCAGTCTTCGCCAATCTCTCTGAAGCTTTGATTGGTTTTTTATCCATATTTATGATTATTTAAATTTATTGAAATGTGATTTCTTGTACTGCTGTGTCTGTGTTTCCGTGGATATCAACTACTGTTAATTTTACCACGATTTGCCCCCATGCTTTTTCGAAATTCGCTGTCCATTCTCCAGGCAAGACGGTCTTGAAGTCTTGATCGTTGTTTTTTACTGTGTCTCCGTTTGTGTCGAAATAGATGTTTTTGTCCAAGATGTAATAAGCGATGTCCCCCACTGATTGGGAGAAGTCGAATGTTACTGATCCTGTTTCCCCTCCTATAGCAACTGTCCCTGCATTGTTTGTCGGTGGGTTTGTTGTCATTACTGCTTTGAGAGCAGGCTCTTGTGTAGCTGGAGTTTCTGAATTTCCACTTGGTGGGGCATCTAGATCTATTGTTGTTGGTTGAGTTTGCGGAAGGCCTAGTGGCCCGTCTGAATTCGCATCAAGTCCTGAGATTTCAGCGACTCCGCCTTCTCCTCCTAGTGCTGATACGCTTACCATGTTTTTGACTGTCTTTGTGTTTCCTTGGTCGTCTTTGACTGTCAATTTGACTTGGTAGATGCCGTATTCATTGTACGTAAAGACTGGGTCTTTTTCGTTTGAGTCTACGTCGTTGTCTCGGACTCCATCTCCATCTGAGTCAGATGAGCTGAATTGTGAAGCTGTGTCGAAGTCCCAGAGGTATTCTGTTAGCTCTGCTTCAACTGAGTCGTCCGCCTCTGAGTTGTTTTCGAAGACTATTGTCTTACCTCCTGCAGAGCTGTATTTGAATGCTGCTTTTGGAGCTTTTGCTAATGAGTCTACGAATATTGTTACTGGGCTTGAGACTGCCTCTCCGTATTTGTCGTCGATTACTTTTAATCTTACTTTGTATCCGTCTAAGTTCTTTTCTGTGAATGTGTGCGAGATTGTCGAAAGGTCTGTTGGCTCGTTATTAAAGAACCCGTCGCCTTCTACATCCCAAACGTATTCTACGATGTCCCCGTCCGCGTCTGATGAAGCTGATGAGAAGTTCACCGCTTCGTTCACATAGACTGTTGTTCGGTCTACTTTGAATTTCGCTAGAGGGATTTTGTTTGGTCCGTTCGATACTGTTATTTGAGGGATTTTATCTTCGTCTATTTGGTCTTCTGAATTAACTTTGATGTCGTCGTTGTCTGTGATTTCTAGACCGAATCCATATGTTTTTTCTTCACCCTCGTTTCCTTTTGTCCCAAGAGTCATGACTGTACTTGGTTTTTGTGTAACTCTGATTCCGAGGATGTTGTCTGGATCGTAGATGTCATAGTACCACCATTTGTATTTTGTAATTTGACCGTCTGGGTCTTTTGCTCCGAATGCTTTGACTGTCAGTGTTGTTGGAGTGATCATGTCTTCGTTTGAAGCTGGGATCACTTGTAGTGATGAGAATTGTGGTGGAGCTGAGACTACCTTCACTTTGAGAGTGGCGTCGTCTTGAAGACTCTTATCGTCTTTGTCGTTTACTTTTAGTTTTACTGTGAAGTATCCTTGAACATCTTCTGTAAGCTCTGGGCTTAGTTCTTTGAAGATGTGTGGGGTGCTTTTCTTTGAACTTTTTGAACCGTCACCGAAGTCCCATCTATATTCTAGATCTCGGCCTGTTCCGTCTATATTGACTGACTCCGAAGCGTCGAATGTCATGACATCAGCTCTTGTTAGTTCGATGGTGTCTCCATCGATTTCGTATTTTTCACCGTTCCTTTTGAGTGAGATTTTTGCTATTGGAGCGTCCCCTCCTCCAATGAAAACTTTCTTTGTGATTATTTTTCCATTGTCTTCATTGTCGTAAACTGTGACTTGTAGAGTGAATTTGTCTGCTGAATTGTATTTGTGAGTAATTGATCTTTGTTCCATCACTCCTACGTCTGTGGTGAATTCGCCGATTGCTGTCTGCCCATCCCCGAAGTCTACCTCGTATGCGGTTGCGTTTGCGCTTTCGAATGAGAAGTTCATTTCGACTTGGCCGCTTTCACCTAGGAATTCTGTGTATTTGTTTTCGTCTGACCAAGCTATATCTAGAGTGTCGTCTATTATGATTGTTTTTGTGATGCTTGGGTTTTCCTCACCTTCGTCTTCGCCTGGGTTCCAAGTGTAGAGAGTTACTTCATACTCACCCTTTTTGCCGAAGAGAATTGACGGAGCTTCGTCGACTTCGTTTGTCTCAACGTTCTTTGCGTTGGTTGTGTAGTCTATGACGCCGGGCTTGTCTCCGATTTCTCCGTTGATTTCCCAGAGGTAAAGGATTTCACTTACTGACTCTAGATACTCTTCGTACGCAGGATCCGGGTCGTATGATTTTGATGCGTCGAAGTAAACCTTTGAAGGTTGAGATGCGTCTAGCATGCTGTATTCAAATAGTGGAATTGGTGGTTGAGAAGTTACTGAAAAATTCAGAGTTGAAACGTCTTTTCCTCCTGCAGTGTCTACGACAGTGAGGTTTAATTCGTATTCCCCTGCCACTTTGAACTCATATTTTACTATCTCTGATGAATCGTCATCTAGCTCCATCAGTATCTTTGAGCCTGTTCTACTTGTATGGTATATTTCCCATTTATAGCTATTGATTTGACCGACGTCTGTTTTAGATCTTGAGCCATCTAATGTTACTATCTCCCCTAATTTATACTCTTCAGCTTTTGGAGACATGTTTATTTTTGCCGCTGGCGAACCAACTATAACCTTGAATATTTTCTTTGCTGTGTTGCCATCTTCCTCAAAGACCTCAAGCATCACTCCATAGACTCCTTCTTGTGCGTATGCTTTGTCTACTGAGCTGAGTTGTGGGCCTTCTTGGTTATCTCCATCGCCAAAGCTCCATTTGTAGTTAATTATTCTTCCTTTCTGACCTCCTAAGTTTTCTGTTTCAGAAGCATTAAACTCTATATTTCGAGCTTGTGATTTAGTTAATCTTATTGAGTCTTTGTTTACCAAGACAACACCTTCAAATTCATTTGTTGTTGCTGCCTGCCCATAATCAATGAGCCACTCTGTTGTATCCCCGTATACGGCCTTTAGAGCTATTTGTGTCTTTGGAGGATAGACCTTTATATCTATACTACTGAATCCTGGAGCGTATTTGTCAGGATCACTTGAATCTATTCTCGCAGAAGCTCTGTAGGTGCCCGGTTTACTGTATACACAATACGTAGTTTCACCCCGCCCGAAAGCTTCGCTAATAACTTCTCCCGGAGAATTTGGATTAAATGTCTTGTAACAATCTGCATCTACATCTTGCCCTCCAGCTAGGTTAGTAAATCCATTTCCTAAAAGATCCCAATCTACATTATCTGGATCTATTGAGTCTCCTGAAGGATCGGCTGAGTTTAAAACATCAAAATTAACAATTAATGGCGCAGACCCCTCTGATGCAGAGGCGGCCAATATAGTTTTTACAAATTTTACGTTTTTTATCGCTTTTGCTAGTTCGTCTTCTGTTTGGATCACATTCACTATCAATTCGTTACCAACATTCTGATCGTCATAAAAAGTCGGCCCCCATACTTCTGAGGCTAGCGATGCAAACAATGAAGCGAGTGCATTTTGGATTTCTGGGATAGCAGTGTCACCAAGGACATCCTCAATTCCTGAAACATTTTCATATACTCCTTTTAGAACACAATATTCTTCAGCCATAAGTCCTTTTGGCCTTGCCTCGCTCCAACCACTTGATGTGAAAGATGTGCCAGGATTATCTAGGTATTCTTGTACTGAACAGTCTAAATTAACAAAATCTGTGATAGCTCCATTAACCATAGGGCCTGCAAAGTCTTCTTTTGCTTTTTCTACAACAGCTCTTATTTCGTAGGGGCTTCCGCTCTGGTAAGAAAGATCCTGCTTGTAGCCTTCCCATATGTCATGGATTGTGTCGCCATTGCTATCTACTAGCAAAGATTCGCATTTTGAGGCATCTGCATCTCCGCATTCTAGACTTCCTCCTATTCTTACAGATTTCACTTCTGAAAGGCCTTCTATCCTATCCACCCAATTATTAATTTCTCTAATGTATTCGTTTATAAAAGTAGCAGTACCTGAGAAAGCAGGAGCTGCTGACTTCACGCTTTGGAGCTGGATCTTTAGCGTTGTTAGGAACTGAAGGATTGAAGTCCTTGAGGCTCTGCCTCCAATTGGCCCTCCTAGGCTAGAAGATTCCATTGTAGTTTCTAGTGATTTCACACTTTCAATCGTTTCTATTAAATATTTATATCCTAAAATCATATTTTCGGCTGACTTAAACAATTCACTTGTTGACGCGTTAAATCCTTCCACCCCAATACGTCCAGTTATCGACTGCGCCTCATCTTGTTCTGAGAATGGGCCTGTGAGGACGGTATTGACTATTGCATATGAACTAATGATCAAGAGCAGTCCCGCTACTGTGTAGCCGATTGTCTTTTTTGCTTTGTCTGTTTGCTCTGTTTGGCCTGCGGCTGTGACATACATCACACCGGCATATATGATTATCAATGTTGCAACTAGTCCCAAGAACGTAAGTGCATAATTCACCACTTTTTGGATCATTTCTCTCACGGAGCTCACTCTTGTGATCCCATCATCGTACCCTGCCCCATCGATTTGGACCAATTCTCCCTTGAACTGGGTGAAGGAGAGCTCATCTGTTGGGCACTGGATAATGTTATTCGAGTGCTCTGCACAATAATCTTTGGCGTGAGCAGTATTGCTTGTTATATCTGAGAGTGTGGCTCCTCCTAAGAATAGGATAGAAATCGCACTGAGCGATATTAGAATTTTTTTGATTTTTTTCATATGGAATTGAGGTGAATTATTTCAATTTTTAATTATATATATGGTTGAGGTAATTTACAAAATTTTTCATCTAATTATAAGGCCCCCGAGTCACTTTCTGTTGGGATAAATTCGTTATCTTCTTCAAAAACGAGAAGAGTATTTGTGATTGCATACGCACTTGCTGAGAGAATCAAACCTATAACTGCTCCTAATAGTATCTTTTTTACCTTTTCTCTGTTTTGGTCGTCTTGTCCGGCAACTACATATAAATATCCAGAGTAAATCAACATGACAAATGCGCCCGTTGCCACAAAACCCGAGACAAAGTTGGTGAGCGAAACAAGAAGTGTCCTCCCTGCTGCGATCGAAAGCATTTCTGCTCCTTGTTCTCGGAATACAAAACCAAGAACAACGAATTCAGATATACCAACTAGGATCAATCCCCCTGCGGCATAACCGACATTCTTGAGGGCTTTCTTTCTGTTTTCTTCTTCCATCCCTGTGGTCATGAGTTTTAAACCATTTACTATAATGATAAGCACTGCTACCGCACCAAGCATATATCTTACTGCGCCAACAATACTCATAATTAGTTCTGTTCCTTGTTCTGCATAAGCACGCGCCGTCGTCTTGCTCTCTAGGAACTCTCCTTGGTCCCCAAAGAAAACATCCGTCACAAGAACATCCGCAAGCTGGATCACTATGAGGCCGGCGATCGAAACGCCGAGGCCTTTTGTAACTTTCTTTATTTCTTCTTCGTTGTCACCCTGCACAATATATCTCACCGCATAAACAACGATCATCACTATAGCTACCGCACTCATCAGATATTTAACCAAATCTATCAAGAAGAAGCCTGTACTCCCTATGATCCCCGTACCTTTATATTGATAATCCACTGGGGCATCCGGATGCTGCTGGATCTCGTAATTCGGGAGACCTGTACTTGTCTTGTTTGTTTCTCCTGGCGCTGGGGCCGCCCCTCCTGGATCCGGAGCAAAAACTCCTTGATTTATCATATCAAGATCTGTTCTTGGATTCATTGTAGCTGCTTGAGCGATTCCTGCGACAGTAAGTCCTAAGTTAATTAGGAGCAATGTTACTAGGAAGCTTGTAATGAGTTTTTTCATAGGAATTTTAGTTTTTATGTTTAAGGGGAGAACGATCCTGCGATAATTGTGCTAACTATTGCAAATGCTCCATACACGACAATCACTCCGATCAAAGCAGCTAGGATAAGCCTTTTTGCTCTGTTCATATTCTCTTCTTCTCCAGCGGCCGTGACGTACATGACGCCTCCAATAACTAGCAAAAGCACAAGAATCGGTCCAATAAAACTGACTATTAAATTTGTAATTCCGACAATCTGCGCTACACCTTCAGGAATGTCGAGTTGTGGGTCGACGCCCTCTAAGCCCGAGTACACATTCTTATCTATATTGTAGAATACGTCTGTTATAAACGTACTGCCTACTGTCAAAAGAACCAGCCCCACGAGAGCATATATCACTCCGTTTCGGGCTTTCTTTGTGTTCTCTTCTTCGCCACCTCCTCCTACTAGTCTTACTCCATTGATCAAGAGCATCACTACTGCGACCGCTCCGATCATGTATTTTATAAATGTTATTACGATTTCTACTTGTATGTCGAATAATCGAACTCGACTAAGGATTTCTCCTGGGCTTCCTATGATTCCGCCTGTTGCCTTAAGAGCTCCTGGGTCACCCTTGAAGAATCCTACAATAACCGCTGCTTCCTCTGCCAATGCTATGATTGCAAATGCTGCAATCGAGTACCCCAAACCTTTCGAGGCTTTTTTGATAGCTTCTTCGTCTCCTCCTGATGTAACCAATCTCGCTCCTGAAAAAATGATAAATCCAATCGCAAACACTCCTATCAACGTCTTAAAGTAACCTACTGCGGCTTCGAGTCCTTGGGCTATGATTTGTTTTGCTTCCAGGTCGTCTCCTGGAGTGGGAATTTGGGCGTACTTGTCCGCTTCTCCTAGGGGGAGAGTCGGGATGTGTTCTGCTAGTGCTAAGGGGAGTTGAGTGAACAGAGCGATTAACCCTATGATCACACCCATTTCTAACAGTAGTTTTCCGATTTTTTTAATCATGATTTTGTTTTTATTTATCCTAGAATTATATCATTTTTTGAGGGTTTTGTGAAGGGGTGTTGGGGTGGGAGGTGTGATCTGCTATCAGGTGCACCCGGGTAATAGTAAGGGGGTTGGTGTTACCCGGGTGCCTCACCCGGGTAATAGTAAGGGGGTTGGTGTTACCCGGGTGCCTCACCCGGGTAACAGTAGGCACCCCCCCGCGTCCGGGCGCCCCCAAAAAATTTCTTGCTTAATAATATCATAGATTGTATACTAAGTATGCTTTCAAATCCCGAGAGGGTTTTAAGAGTATCCGAAAATCAATAATTCAACCTTATGGCTGACATAAAAGAGACAGTAAAAGACAATAGAATCACAAACTATTTCAAAGATAGTGCGAAAGAAGTTACAAAAATCACTTGGCCAACCAAGAACCAAGCTGTGAGATTGACTGCAATTGTTTTGGGATTTACTCTCGTATTTGCAGTGTTTTTAACTCTTGTTGATTATCTAGCAAACACTGGATATCTAGAATTACTCAAATTAGCCGAATAACATCATAAAATATGGCTCGACAAGCCGAAGGTACAGGTAAGAATTGGTACGTAATCCACACATACAGTGGGTACGAAGATGCCGTAAGAGAAGCTCTCTTGCAACGTATCGAATCTCTCGGTATGCAAGATCAGATTTTTGATGTTGTCGTTCCAAAAGAAACTCAGATCGTTATCAAAAAAGGTGAGCCTGTGACTGAAGAAAAGAAGATTTTCCCAGGTTATGTATTGGTAGAGATGCTCGTAACTGACGATAGTTGGTATGCTGTTCGAAATACTCCAAATGTTACTGGATTCGTTGGATCTGGTACTATTCCAGTGCCTGTTTCTCCAGAAGAATGGCACGTTGTTAAAAAACAAATGGGTAAGGCTGAACCGAAGTTCAAGATCGAGTTCAAACTTACTGATCCCGTTACTGTTCTTGACGGACCTTTCGCTAATTATGAAGGTGTTGTTAACAATGTTGATGAGGAGAAAGGTAAGGTCAAAGTTCTTATCACAATCTTTGGACGAGAGACTCCTGTGGAGTTGGATTTTGTCCAGGTGAAGAAGAAATAGAGTGGTTCGTATGAGTTTTGTACGAAGTTCTAACTTGCGGCTTCCTGCTACTTGAGTTAAAATTGGGTGGAAGATTTCCCATTCCTCAATTTTTATGAAAAAATTTACAATTTTTACTGTTCTTCTTACAGTAGTGGTCGTGGTTGTTGCTGCGGAGATGTTTGTGAATGAATATTTGCCGGACATTGCTTATTTTGATAATGATTCTGAGTTAGCTGACGAGACTCCGATCTCGGAGACTGTCGATACTGAATTGGCTTTGGAGAGTGCTCTTGGAGCGAATGTTTTGATGGTTGGCAATAGGCCAGCGAGAGTGACTGCAGTTGTCGACGAAATTGAGCCAGTGCCGGTTACACGAGAGATTGTTCGTGAAGTTGTTGATCCGCTGCCGATTATTGAGGAGGTCATCGTCGTCGACGATCCTTTTGAAGCTTTTCTTGAGCCTGAATTTGTAGAGCCTGTTGTTGTGACTGAAGTTGTGGAGATTGCTGTGAGCGATGAGATCAAAGATGTTTTGTCGGACTTTGAGGCTTTTGACAGCAGTTATGAATTAACAACTACCCGTGTAGCTCTTACCAATGATCATGTGGTGAGTGCTGGATTTACTGGTGCGTTTTTGGAGCCTGAGAATTTTGACGGCTTTTTGTACAAGACTATTAGTGTTGGAGATTTGTATGGGTTGAAGGTTGAGAAGTTTTTGGTAACAAATGGAGTAAAGCAATATGCCAAAGTTTATGTTGTGACTCCTGAGGATCTTGCTTCTACGCCTGAGATCTATAGTGTTTTGAAAGTACGTGCTTCGGAAGGGCTTGAGGTTGAGGTAAATGAGGTTAATGACTTTGGAGACAAGAGTTTTTATATGAATGATTTGCGGCGACAGCATGTGGCTTTTTTGACTGTCAAAATTGGCACCACTATATATGGCTTCGCATATCCAAAAGACTACCACCCACAGATTGTGAATATGCTTACTCTGATTGGGGGTTAGGAAAGGAATTAGGTTGACTTTTAGGTTAGTTTCGCTAAAATACGCGCGTTACGCACTCGCTATTTATTAACCAAAATACAATGGCGAAAGCAATTATGGCAGTTATCAAGTTACAAATCCCAGCTGGTAAGGCAAATCCTGCCCCACCGGTAGGTTCAGCATTGGGACAACATGGTGTGGCTATCCAAGACTTTTGTACACAGTTCAACAACGCTACAAAAGAAATGGGTGACGCAATCGTGCCTGTAATTATTTCTGTTTATGAAGATCGTTCGTTTACATTTGTAACGAAGACTCCACCAGCTGCATTCTTGATCAAGAAAGCAATCAATCTCGCAAAGGGTTCTGGCGTTCCACACAAAGAGAAAGTTGGGACAATCACTAGAAAACAACTTGAAGAGATTGCTGAAGCAAAGATGAAAGATTTGAATGCGAATGATATGGACCACGCGGTCAATATTATCGCTGGAACATGCAGAAGCATGGGAGTAGAAGTTAAAAAATAAGCCACACGAATGGCTTTTAAAATTCTTATTATTTAGTGGGAGGAAAACCCGTCTCTGACAGGCCTCCGAAACGCCCACCTCTGGTGGGCCCACCACTTAACCACCAAAAACATGGCAAAACATGGTAAAAACTATCGTGATGCGCAAGCGCTGATCGAAAAAGACAGTTATTCAGTAGATGAAGCTGTTGCTCTTTTGAAACAAACTTCAAAAGTAAAATTTGATGCAACTTGTGAGGTTCACCTCCTTCTTGGGGTTGATCCAAAGCAAGCTGACGAAAACATCCGAGGAACTGTTTCTCTTCCACACGGAACTGGTAAAGATGTTCGTGTTGTGGCTTTCGTTGATGACGCAGGTGTCAAAGACGCAAAGGCTGCCGGAGCTTCTGAAGCAGGAACTGCTGATCTTATCGAAAAAATCGAGAAAGGTTGGTTGGAATTTGATATTGCGGTAGCAGACCCTTCTCAAATGAAGAACCTTGGTAAAATTGGTAAGATTCTTGGAACAAAAGGTCTTATGCCTAATCCAAAAGCTGGAACAGTATCTCCAGACGTGCCAAAAGCGATCGGAGAGATCAAAAAAGGACGTCTTGAGTTCAGAATCGACAAATTGTCGAATATCCACTGCGGATTCGGAAAAGTTTCTTTTGAAGAAGCTGCATTGCAGGAGAACTTGTTGTCAGTTTTGAAAGCGATCATGGAAGCAAAGCCTTCTACAATCAAAGGAGTTTATGTTCAAAGCATCACTCTCACTACAACAATGGGACCTGCTATTAAATTGAGTATTCCTGATGCGATTGAAGCGGCAAAATAATTACAACTATCAATATCCCTGGGGAAGATTCTTCTGACCTGGGGATTTTTTGTTGGGGTGTATTGGGGTGTGAGGAAGGAGCGATTTTGGGATTATTTTTCCAACTCCAACGCTCTCTTCAATGAATGCAAAGCAATTTCGAGCTGATCGTCTGTTGGATCTTTTGTTGTGAGTCTTTGGAGCCAAAGCCCAGGCGCGACGAAGAGTTGTGCGAATTTGCTGTTGGCGTATCTGGCTGAGAGTTTGAGATATTCGTACGAGAGACCTGCTATCAATGGGAGGAGCGCCAGACGCATCAAGAGATTGCTAGCAAAGTCTGGTTGTCTTGGGATCAATGTATATACGAGGATGCTGATCACGAATACGATCAATATGAAGCTTGTTCCGCATCGTGGGTGAAAGCGTGATTGTTTGCGCGCGTTTGCAACTGTGAGTGGAAGCGAGGCTTCGTATGCGAAGACTGATTTGTGTTCGGCTCCGTGGTATTCAAAGATTCTTTTGAAACTTGGGAATTGTGAAAGCACGAATATATAGAGAATGAAGAATAATGTTTTGAGGAAGCCGTCTATTAGGTTGAAAATAATGAATTGGTCTTTGATGATTTGGAATTTTGATTCTAGTAGTGTTGTGAGCCAGAGTGGGAGGAATTTGAATAGAAGAATTGAAAATCCTAATGCGAGGACGAGTGAGATTAGGAACATGATTGCTTCTCCTATTTTTGCTGCGGTTGATTTTTGTCTGGTGTTGTCTGAGTCTGGGGAAGATTTTTTTCGTTTTTTGATGTCTTCTTCCTCTTCTATATATTCGTTCGCTGAGAAGTTGATTGCTTGAAAACCTACGCCCATCATTTCAAAAAGGTTGATCACTCCCCTAATGATTGGGATGTTGAGAGCGCGAATGCGCTGGGTGAGATTTTGGTAGAATTTTTCTTTTACTGCGATTGATTTGTCTGCTTTTCGCACCGAAATAACGACGTGATTTGGAGATCTCATCATCACGCCTTCTATTACAGCTTGGCCGCCGATTGCGAAGTCAATTTTCTTTTTTGATGTCTTTTTTGGTGTCTTTTTCATGTTGCGTGTTAGTGCGGTTTACTTTATCTTAAGTCTCGTATGAAAGCAAAAATTAAAAGAATAGATCAGACTCTTCCGTTGCCAGTTTACGAAACTGACGGCTCGGTTGGTTTTGATATTATTGCGCGTGAGGAAACTGTGATCAGCGATGGCGAGATTGAGCTTGTGCCTGGCAATATCGTTGTCGAGGTGCCTCATGGATATATGCTCGCTGTTGCTTCTAGGTCTTCGACTCCGCGAAAGAAAGGTCTCACTCCCCCGCATGGGTTTGGGATCATTGATCATGATTATTGTGGACCGGAGGATGAGGTCAAGATTCAGGTTTATAATTTTAGCGGAAGCGATGTGACTATCGAGCGTGGTGAGAAGATTGCACAGGGAGTTTTTGTGCGAGTTGATAAGTTTGAATGGGAAGAGGTTGATGAAATTCGTGAAGAAAGTCGAGGAGGGTTTGGGAGTACTGATGGCGCCCGGGCATGAAAATTTTACAGGTTCGGCGAAATCGCGCCCGGGCCAACCAAGTAACAGATACAAAAATGGCTAGAGGAAAATTTATTACAATCTACGGGATCAACAACATCGGCAAGTCTACTCATGCTCAGATTTTGACTGAGCGGCTGATTGCTGAAGGATATGATGTTGAGTTTTTGAAATATCCGAATTATGCGATGGAGCCGAGTGGGCCTTTTCTTGATCATGCGTTGCGTGGCGATGACCAGCAATCACTTAGTGAAGAAGAATTGCAGCTTTGGTTTGTGCTTAATCGATTTCAATTTCAACCAGAGATTGAGAAAAAGTTGGAGGATGGCAAGATCTTGATTGTTGAGGATTATGTGGGGACTGGAATTGCTTGGGGAATGGCGAAGGGCTTGGAAAGGAAGTGGCTTGAATGTATCAATCAACCTCTGATGAAGGAGGACTTTTCGGTTTATCTTCGGGGTCGACGCAAGGAGACTGCTATTGAGGATCGTCATATTCATGAACGAAATGAGGAGCTTATTGGCAAATGTCTCAAGACTCATGAGGAGTTGTGTGCGGATTATGGTTGGAATGTTGTTGAGATGCAGGAAGAGATCACCGAGACTGCTTCTCTGATTTGGGATGAGGTTGAGGGGTTTTTGAAGGGGTAGATTCTTAATCCTTGTTTTCTCGCCTGTTTTGGTTGTTTTTCGTGGTTTTTTACGAAAAATCGTCTTTTTTTGTGAAAATTTGGCGTTTTTTGTGAAAATCTTTGACTTTTCGTAGAAAAAGAATATATTCAAAGAGCTTTAGGGCATTTTTTTAATTTCATTCTTATGACTGCAACAATTATCGATGGCAGGAAGATTGCTAATGAAATGTATGTGGATCTCGAGAAGGAGGTCAGTAAGCTAAAAGTCCGCGCGAAGGTTTCACCTAAGCTAGCGGTTGTTTTGGTTGGACTGGATCCGGCGAGTCTTTCTTACATTAAGCAAAAGCAAAAAGCTTGCGCAAAAACTGGTATTGAATGGGAACAATTTGATTATGATGAGTCGGTGACCACCGAGGAACTCGTCGAAAAGGTCGAAGAGCTGAACGCGGATGAGAACATACACGGGATTCTGGTACAACTCCCCCTTCCGAAACATGTTTCGGTGCCGCTTGTGATAAGGGCGATCGATCCTGCGAAGGATGTTGATGGATTTACTGCGTACAATATTGGGAAGATGTTTTTGAGCACTGATTTTGAGGATTTGGCGCCTTGTACTCCTCTGGGGGTGATCAAGATGCTTGAGTATTACGACATCGACCCTAAGGGCAAGGAGGTGGTTGTGGTTGGACACAGTAATATTGTTGGGAAGCCTCTTTCTACTATGCTTCTCAATCGAAATGCGACGGTGACGACTTGTCATATTGATACTGCGGATTTGGCTTTTCATACTCGACGTGCGGATATTGTCTGCGTGGGGGTTGGGAAGGCTGGATTGATTACTGCGGATATGGTTCGTGAAGGTGCTGTTGTGATTGATATTGGGGTGAATAGGACTGAGGAAGGGAAATTGGTTGGTGATTGTGAATTTGATGCGATGCTTGAGAAGGTTTCTCATATAACGCCTGTTCCTGGGGGCGCGGGGCCGATGACTGTAGCATGTTTGATGCTCAATGTTGTCATTGCTGCCAAGCGGTTAGCTGGATACAAAGAATAAAGCGCGAAGCGCGACCTAATTTTTAACCCAATTCAACATGTGTGGTGTACTCGGAATATTTAGTAGCCAATATGCGGCTCCGGACATATACGATGGTTTGATCACTCTTCAACATCGTGGACAGGATGCAACTGGGATGACGACTTATGATGGTGAACATTTTCAGATGAAGAAGGGCCTTGGACTTGTTAAAGATGTGTTTAGAACAAAAAATATGATGCGACTAAAAGGTAAGGTCGGAATTGGGCATACTCGCTACTCAACTATTGGGTCTGGCGGGGTTTTGGATGCTCAGCCTTTCTTGTCTCAGGCTTTCTTTGGGGTGACTCTTGCGCACAATGGGAATCTTTTTAATTCTCATGAACTAAAAAAAGAACTTTTTGAAAAGGATCGACGACTTGTGAATTCGAGCTGTGATGCTGAGGTGATCCTCAATGTGTTTACGAAGGCGCTGACGAAGCAGAATGTGTCTGGCGAGGTGAAGTTTGAGCATTTTGTGAAGGCGGCGAAGAGTGTTTTTAACAGGTCGAAGGGAGCTTATAGTGTTGTTTCTTATGTTGCGAAGCATGGGATGATTGCTTTTCGGGATCCGCATGGAATTCGTCCTTTGATTTTTGGAACACGGAAGGTTGGATTGGTTGATGAGTATATTTTTGCTTCTGAGAAAGTCACTCTGGATATTCTTGGATTTGAAAAAATTCGTGACGTGGCGCCTGGTGAAGTGATTTGGATTGATGAAGATCACAAAGTGCACAGCAAAATCATAACTAAGAAAAAGCACATTCCTTGTATTTTTGAATATATTTATTTTGCGAGACCGGATTCTATGATTGATGATATTTCAGTTTATAAAGCTCGTTTGAGAATGGGTGAAAAGCTGGCAAAAATAATCAAGAAATCTGGAGTGGACGTCGATGTAGTGATGCCAGTCCCAGATTCGAGCAGGACAGCTGCTATTGGTATTGCGCAAAAACTCAAGAAACCATACCGAGAAGGTTTGGTCAAAAATCGATACATTGGGCGGACATTCATCATGCCTGGGCAAGAAGCTCGAAAAAAATCGATCAAATACAAACTCAATGCGATGCCTCTCGAATTTGAGGGGAAGAATGTTTTGTTGATTGATGATTCGATTGTTCGTGGAAACACATCGAAGCAGATTGTTAAGATGTGTAAGGATGCTGGGGCGAAGAAATTGTATTTCGCTTCTTACTCCCCTCCCGTAACGAATCCTTGTGTTTATGGGCTCGACATTCCGACTTATGAAGAACTGATTGCTCATAGCAATACTGTTGATGAGATCGCAAAATACATTGGCGCTGATCGGTTGTTTTATGGAACTTTGAAAGATGTTTTTGATTCTTGCCGGGCTGGAAATCCAAAGATTAAGGATTTCTGTATGGCTTGTTTTGATGGGAAGTATAAGACAAAGGATGTCGATGATGCGGTTTTGGAAGAGGTTTCGAAAAGTCGTTTGTGTGAGAAGGCTTGCGGAAAAGTTGGCGGCGGCAGCGCTGCAAATGATCAATTGAGTATTGTATGATGTTCGCGAATTTTTAACAAAATTACATATGAAAAAAATACTTTTACTTGGAAATGGTGCTCGAGAGCACGTTGTTGCTGAGACTTTGAAACGTTCTCCACAAGATGTGGAGATTTATGTTATTGGAAGTGCCTTGAATCCTGCATTGCGGGACTTGGCGGCGGATTATTTGGTTGGAAATCCTTCGGATTTGGAGGTGGTGCGAGAATATGCCGAGAAGACTGCTCCGGATTTTGCAGTGGTTGGGCCTGAGGCTCCGATCGCGGCTGGGATTGTGGATATGTTGCTTGAGCTTGGTGTTGGGTCTTGTTCGCCTTTGCAGACTGTGGCGCGGCTTGAGTCTTCGAAATCTTTTACGCGTGATCTTTTGGCGAAGTATGATATTCCTGGGAATCCTGAATTTACGGTTTTCTTTAATGAGGAAGGTTTGGAAGAGATGTTTGATCGGTTGGGCGAGGATTTTGTTGTGAAGGCTGATGGTCTCAAGGGCGGAAAAGGTGTGAAGGTTTCTGGTGATCATTTGAATGGGCGCGAGGAAGGTTTGGCTTATGCTCGAGAATGTTTGGCTGATAGTGGCCAGGTTATTGTTGAGGAAAAATTGGTTGGGCAGGAATTTAGTTTGATGAGTTTTGCTGACGGAACGCATACTGTGGAGATGCCTTGTGTGCAAGACCACAAGCGTGCTTATGAAGGAGACAAGGGTCCGAATACTGGAGGAATGGGAACTTATAGTGATGCTGATTTGAGTTTGCCTTTTTTGGTGGACGCTGATGTTGAGGCGGCCGCTGAGATCACTCGGCAGGTGTTGGTTGCTTTACGCGAGGAGACTGGGGTTGAGTTTAAGGGAATTATGTATGGAGGTTTTATTGTGACTAAAAATGGGGTGAAGTTGATTGAGTACAATGCACGATTTGGTGATCCTGAAGCGATGAATGTTTTGCCTCTTTTGAAGAGCGATTTTGTTGCTATTTGTGAGGCGCAGATTGCGGGTACGTTGAATGAGGTTGAGGTGGAATGGGAAAAACAAGCGACTGTTTGCAAATATGTAGTACCTGAAGGCTATCCTGACAATCCTTGTAAAGGCGATAAGATTGAGGTTGGAGAGGTGCCTGATGGTGTGCGAGCTTATTATGCTTCTGTGGATGAACGAGAGGATGGTTTGTATTTGAGCGGTTCTCGTGCGATTGCTTTTGTGGGAATTGCAGGGACTTTGGCTGAGGCTGAGAAATTGGCGCAGAGTGCGGTTGGGTCTGTGACTGGTCCTGTCTTTTATAGAGAGGATATCGGGACTGCTGAGCTCATCCAAAAGAGGATTGACCATATGAAGGAGGTACGGGGTTGACATAAAAATCCCCGGGGATTTTTTTGAAACTTTCCGAACCTGTTAAGGGCTTCATATGAAGCCATGTAACCTGGAGATTTTTCGTCCTCGGAGTTGTTTTTTTGGTGTTTTTTGTGTAGGATTGTCCCTTCTTTGCGATCATCTTGAATGATAGGTCGTAGAGAGCGATCTTTGAGGCATTGCAGAAAAGTTATTTGAGTGGTTGAACTTGGTTCAGGATTTGGTTTCGTCGTTTGCACGAATGATGCTGGGTCGAGTTCACCACTCAAGGGTAAAGGGGGCAATAATGTGAGGACGTCTGGGCAGGACGTTCTTGAAAGGTAGGTTTCTATTCATGACAGACCATGGTCGATCGCGAAAACCCATCCCAAGGGCGGCAGTCCCGCTCATCGTGCTCTCCCTGCTGGCAACGGCTGGAGGGATCATCTGGGGGCTTACGAGGCTGCCGTGGGCGGAGTTCTGGGCTGAAATAGTAATGGGATTCACCCCGTTGCTGTAACATCAAGGACTTCGTCCTTGGAAGGAAAGATATGTCTATGGCACGTATTTCGGATCGAAAATTGCGCAAGTCGCGGTTCGTTGCGGTGACCTTAATCTGGGTCGGCTGCTTCCTGATGGTGGCGGTCTTCCCCTGGAAGGACGCCTTCGGCCAGACCGCGCAGAAGCAGGCGCATGAGAAGCTTCAGCAGATCAACGACCTGCTAGCTAAGTCCGAGGCGGAGCTCACGGTTAGTGAGCTCTTGCTCGCCGAGGAACAAGCCGACTACGAGGAGGGTCTCTCTCATCTCGCGCATGCTAAGGGCATTCGCAACTTGAAGACCGAACTCGGCGACTACTATGAGAAGTATGGCGAGTGGAAGCTGAATCTCGAGGAGAAGCGTTTCATGCTCGAGGTGTCCCAGTTCTCCCACATGTTCATCCGCACTAAAATCGTCCGACACAACGTTGGCCTGGCGGATTGCATGAACTCGGAGGAGTGGGGAAATCTCTTAAAGACGGGCTCTCATGATCCCAATGTAGCTCTCGCGCTCTGGTCTATCATCGGAGAGTGCTCGTGCAAGACCTACGCACTCTTTAGTGCCTGGATCTCGCAGGACTACGCCAGCAACATCCAGCTCTAATGCTCCCTCCCGGGGGCAGAAATGGGTGTCGCGCCAAGCGTCCACCAAAAAGCCCCCTGCCCGGAGACTTTTCTGCAATGCCCATTTCTAATTGGTGCATTCTCCTATTTTTTCTTCTTATAATTCTTTGAAGCTTTTTTTGCTGCTTTTTCGGCTTTTTTCACTACCTTCTTAACTTCTGATTTTGCTTTCTTTGTCTTTGATTTGATTTGAGCTTTTGCTTCTGTGAGGTCATCTTCTGTGATTCCGTAGTTAGCTTCGAGCCAAAGAGTAGCTCGATCTTGGACGTCTTTTGCGGCTTTCTTTCCTTTTTCTAGGTATTCTTTTACGTCTTTGTGTTTTGCAACTTCGCCTGTGAAGTCACCCATGTCTTTGCCCATTGCGACAAATGAATCTTTGAGTGCTCCGAGTCCGTAGTTTCCGTCTTCGAAGTCTTTTTTGATAGATTTTCGAAGTTCTTTACCCTTTTTTGGGGCAAATAATAAGCCGGCAACTCCTCCGACTAGAACACCTGTGATGAGGCCTTTGAGTTTTCCCATAGTTTTGAGGTTATTTATATCAAACGTTACTTTATCATTGATGGGGTATGAGCTTCAAGCGAAATTCGCGCAAAAAAAAGACCCCAGCTGGAAGGCTGGGGTCCGTACGGTCGAATTTATAGTAATCCTTCTACATGGAATCCGTACAATAGTTCGGCCATGTCCCCTCTTGAATAGTGCTCGTCTGGGTTGAAGTACCATTTGTCGTCTGTGATTTCGAAATCGTGGATGAAACATGCAGCGTTTGTGTACCAAGTATGAAGAGGTACGTCTGCGTATGGTTGTGAGCTACAAGTTGGGATAACTAGGCATCCTTCTACTTCTAGTGCTCGCAATGTCATTACTGCTGCTTCGGCTTTTGTAACCAATTGGTCTGGACGGAAAGTTCCGTCTGAGTACCCTTCTACGATTCCGTATCTGATACCTGTTCGGATGTATTTTTGGTGCCATTCGTCACCGTCTAAGTCAGAGAATCCAAATGTGCTGCCGTTCTCTTTTAGGATAGTGTAGTTCACTGCTTCTAGGACAACTTTCAACGCTTCAACACGAGTGATAACTTTGTTAGGTTGAAAAGTTCCGTTTGTGTATCCTTCAAAGATTCCTTCTTCTTCGGCCCATTCGATTGCGTCACAGTTGTCGTCGTTTTGGTCTACGTCTGTGAATCCTCCACATCTTTGTTCGAAAGTCTTTTTGTAGCTATCTTTGATCATGAATTTTCCGTAGTCTGTGCTTTCTCCTGCTGAGTTTTCTGTTGTGATGATGTAGGTGTAGATTCCGTCTGTTAGCATTTCTCCGTTTTCGCCATCTCCGTACCATTTGAATGAGTTGCTACCGTATTGGAAGTTTCCTTCGTATGGTGTAGCCACTATTTCTCCGTCATCAAGGATAGTGATTGTTCCGTATGATGATTTTGAAACTTTGAAGTCGAACTTCATTGATGTTTCTGTGAGTGGTGTAAATACTGATGGGTTTGCTTGGTCGTCATAGATGTTTGCAAACTGGCTCATTTCTTCGTCTTCTTCGACTTTGATTCGTCCTGAAGCTTTGTCTTTTCCTTCGCTGTTTTTGACTAAGACAGAGTATGCGTAAGACTCACCGTCTGGTACAAGGTCTCCTAGATAATCACGTCCGTTCCATTCGATTTTGTATGTGCCTGGAGCTGCGTTATTGGTGCTGTATACTTCTTGAACCACTTGACTTCCTTTTGTGATATATACGGCTAAGTCCGCTTTTGCAGTTAGTTCAAATACGAAAGTTGTTTCTTCTCCCCTACCTGGGTCGAAAGTTTGTTTAGTTAGGAAAAAGTCTCGAATTCTTGGTGAAATTGTAGCTTTGCTTGAGCTTTCTGCTACTTCTACGTCGATTTGTTCGTAGTCTGTGAATCCATTGAGTAATTCAGCTTCGATTTTGATAGTGTAATCACCGTCTTCAACGATTTCGTCGTCTTTGTCCCAACCGTCCCATTCAAATTCGTATGTTCCTGGGTCAAGATCTTCGTTTTTTTCGATAGAGTACACGTGGTTGTCGTTGTCGTCGTAAACTTTCACGTCTACTTCGGCTGATTGCGTAAGATCGAATCGCACGTAAGTTTCTTCGTTTGCGTACGGATCGAAAGTCTCTGGCTCAACTTCCAGGTTTTGGATTGCTCCTCCATTGAGGGCTGCCGCTGGTGTAATGTTGAGCGATAGGATTACTAGTCCTAGGACTAGCTTTTGAGTTATTGTTTTTGCGATATTGGCTTTAAGCCAATGTTTTAATCCTTTTTGAGAGGTCATAGGTAAATTGGTTAATTTTAAAAAGGATATATTTATACATGGTTTTAGAAGATTTGTCAAGGGCTTTGGGGAAGATTTTTAATAGGGCGTTTGATGTGAGGTTTGTATGGGTTTGCGCCCCCTTATATAAGCTCTACGTCGAATTCCTTTAGGAGTTTTTTTAAGGTGTAAATCGGGAGGCCAACGACGTTGAAGTAGTCGCCTTCGATTTTTTTGATGAATAATGCGCCTTTGCCTTGAATGGCGTAACCGGCTGCTTTGTCGTCGCCTTCACCCGATTGGACGTAGGCTTCGATCTCTTTTTCATCGAGTTTTTCCATCGTTATGAGGGTCTCTGTGGCTTTGGAGATGGATTTGCCTGAGACTGTATTGATGATTGTGATAGCTGTGATTACGGAATGTGTTGTGCCTGACATGAGCCTCAGAAGGCGTTTTGCGTCCTCTCTGTCTGTTGGTTTTTCGAGGATGTGCCCATTTGACTCCCCTACGGTGTCTACACCTATTACAAGAGCGTTTTTGAAGTGATTTGAGGCCTCTTTTGCCTTTCCTAGCGAATTGTATAGGGAAAGGGACCGGGCGGTTTCTGAGGGTTGTGTGAGGGTTTCTGAGGTTGTGGTTGGGGCTGCGGGGTCGCTTGGTTTGGGATTTCCGGCTGGTTCGATGATTTTTTCCTTGAAATCAGAGGTGTATGTTGTGAATTTGAGCCCAATTTCGTTGAGAAGGTCTATTCTCCTGGGGCTTTTTGAGGCTAATACTATCTGATAAGGGGTGTTTTGCATGGGGTGATTTTAGCATAGTTGGGATGAAATTCCACCTGGACGTTTGACAAGATAGCTTGGGCGTGTTTTAATCACCTACTATTTGTATAGCCAATACAATGCCAGAAATATTACTTGTTGAAGACAGTTCTGCAATCAAACAATTCAAGATAGAAGCCTTAACTGAGGCGGGATTCGGGGGTTACTCCGGCATTTAACGGGACAGAAGCTTGTCGTATTTTGGATTCAGGAGAGTTTGTGCCTGATGCTATCGTTTCTGATTTAAATCAGCCAGAATTTGAAGGATATGATATGACCCACTTGCTACGTGGGCAATTTCAATGGAGATTATTCCAACAAGTTCCTGGTCTAAGGCAGCAATTCGAAAGAAAGGTTGAGATAGCTTTACAATACGAGCATTTGCGAGGGAGATTTGGACGAACTCCTCTGATACTAACGAGTTCAGGACCAACCCCGGATTGGGAGTTGAAAAAGCTTGATGAAAGCGGTTTTGGGGCTTGGGAGCTGGCAAATGCTGAGATTTTGCATTATAAAAATGCGTTAGCGAAAGCTGATGAGTTTTTTGTTGTTGAGCCAACCTACGTCGGAAGAAATCTTGAGAAAGTGGTAGGGATGGAGGCTTTGATTCAATATCTGAGGAGAAAATTGATTGTTGGAGTAGAAGGGTAGATTGACTTTCTGGAGGTTTTATATTAGTTTCCTTCTCCTATATCTATAAATTAGACATTATGAATACTAACGAAACTCACAGAAGCGACCAACTTTTTGATGGCGCTGTAAATCTTATTCACACAACTACAGACTTTGGAGTGGTTCATCCAAAAGAGCCTCATTTTGCAGAAAGATTTGGCAAAATACTAGAATTAACAGGTCAGGACAGAATTTTGGCTCAAAAACTAGAAACCAAAGTAAGAACTATCCCAAATACAGTGGTTACTCCTATTGGAAATGTGGACGAGCTTGAACCCCAAGAGGTGGCTGCTGGGTTTTTGCGGACACCGGAAGCGAGTGATGGGGTTGTGGTAAGCATTACAGGAGAAACTTTGTTAAAAATTGGAGTAATGATCATGACTGCGGACTGTGGTGTTATCAAAATCCTTGCACCAAATGGTGAATTGGCGGTGCTTCATGGAGGTTTGAATAATGTGGATAATGAGGTTGATGGTAGTTCTATTGTTGAAAATGCAATTGCGCATTTTCGAAGACAAGGTTTTCACCCTGGAGAATTGAGATTTCAGATAGGACAAGCGGCAAGCGGAACAGCCTATGGATTTGATGCAACTCACCCAAAATGGATGGGAATTAATGAGAGAAGAGCTAGGAGTTTGTCGGAGAGATATGGAAATGATGTTATCCAGACAATAGATCCGAGGCTCATAAGAGGAGGTGGTATTGGATTTGATGTAGCATTAATCGCTGCTCGACAGGCTGAACAGGCTCGAATTAGAGATATTGAGATTGATGACCTTTGTGTCAGCACTCATGGATTGGCTGAGGCTGTTATGGGAGAATTTGATACTTATGGGGATTTTTATTCGAATGTACGAGAAAATCCAGCAACTTTGGCTGCTAATAAATATGGATCAAGGAGTGCAGCTGTGATTTGTGGAGCTTAATCCCACAGAAAACCCACTTCAGGTTGACACCTGGAGCCCTTTTACCTAAACTCTTCTCGCGAATTAATAACCAAATGAAATGCCAATTATCAAATCTGCTAAGAAGCAGCTAAGGCAAAATAAGAAAAAACGAGCTCGAAACTTCCCTGTTAGAAGTGAGCTTAAGACTACTTACAAAAAAGCTCTGACTTTGATCAAAGAAGGTAAGCTTGAGGAGGCGAAGAAATTTCTTCCGTTTGCTTACAAGATCATCGACATGGCTGCAAAGAAGAATCTTCTTCACCCTAAGAACGCGGCTCACAAAAAGTCTCGAATCGCTTTGGCTTTGAACGACCTTGAGAGTAAAGGGGGAAAAGCTGAGGTTGTAGCTGACACTCCTAAGAAAGTTGAGGAGAAGGCTCCAGAAGCTCCAGCGACTGAGGAGGCGAAAGCTGAATAGGTTTGTGCGAGGTTTATTTCTTTTGTTTGAAAGAGAAATCTGCTAATCTTGTTGGCGATTTTTGACAATCAAAAATAAGGAAATAAATTTCCTTTTGTGACTCTCTCGGGCCTGTGTCTTAATGACACCGTGCCCTCGTTCGCTTCTAAGAGAAAATAAATTTTCTCTTGTTGCTCTCTCGGGCCTGTAGCTCAGCTGGTTAGAGCAGTCGACTCATAATCGATTGGTCGTTGGTTCAAGTCCAACCAGGCCCACCAAAATTTAAATGATTGTTTTTTGTTGTACGACAAAATAGAATATCCGCTCTCTGTAAGAATTTTTCTCCTTTTGGGAGGATGCGCGAGTCGGACTCACGCATCCCCCCCCTCCAGATCGAGGTTGGTTTCGTGAGTCGCTGCGCTATATATATGCGTCGACCGCTATTTGCGGTCGAGTTTAACCCCTAGTAGGAGGGGCAGGGTGAGGAGTTGTAAACCTCCTCCAATCATGACCGCTGTCGGCAGGTCCGCTTCGCTCCAGAGGTAACTTCCCAGCCAGGGGAAGATGGTCAGGAGCGACAGACTGATCAGTGCCATGAAGATGGCGTAGATCGTGGTCTGGGCTTTGCTCTTCGTTATGCCCTTCGTGATGTCCATGAAAAGCGTTCCGAGCGCGACGGCGTAGATACCGTCTACGAACCCCACCAGCGCCGAGATGAGCATGAGGTCTTGCGCTCTACCCGGGTTCAGGGAGTGCAGGTCGCTCATAAAATTCCCCGCCCACGCATAAGTTACTGCCAGTAAGCCTGTGGCTAACAGGAGGGCCCTTCTGCGATCGTATTGGTAGCTTCGTACTATCCGGTTCCCCTGAATCGCACCAAAGACCGTAGCCAGGACTCCAATCCCGATGATCGTCAGTCCTTCGACCTTTCCTATCCAGATGACTTTTTGCAGCCACGGAGTGAAAAGGTTCATCATAAGGGCGTGAGTGTAGGCCAATAGCGCTATACCTACTGCCGCCAGGCTTGGGCCGGTGAAGAGTTTCTTGAATATCTGCCACGTCTCCTTGAAGGTGGTTGTCTCCTCTTTGGAGGGTTCTTTTGGTTTCCCAAAGAATGCAATCATCGCCGGTGCAGTCATCACGAGTGCGACGATCGCAAGGCACCATTCCCAGGATATGACCACCGAAAGCAGCATCAACATCGATCCGCCCAGGAACATTCCCGTGCTTGAACCGATGCGTGTTGCGGCTTGGACGGAGCCCCGCTCCCCTTTGGAAACCAGGGAGAGAGCCCATCCATCTGTGATCACGTCACTGTATGCCCTCATCAGGCTGTGGATACACAACACAATTGTTATCCACGTGAACGTTGGCACCATCATCAGGGGAAGTATCATGACTGCCGCTATCAGGCTTGTCACGATGACCCAGAATCGGTACTTTCCGAACCTGTCTGCGATCGGACCGAGCAGGAACTTAAATCCCCATGGTAGTAGGGCAAAGAACTTGATGTCGGCCCAGATATCCTCCGTAAGGCCGATCTCCATGTCCAGAAGAGTCCAGTACAAGAACGTTCCTACGAGACCGGCCGTCAATCCTTGCGCAAAGTAGATGGCTCTGATGAGCCAAAGCAATGTCTTGGTCTCCTTTTTCATCGGAGCCTCCTATTTAGTTGTTGCATTTATATATTTTCTCACAGAGAGCGGTCTGCTCGCTGCGTCATTTCTGACAATCGGACTAGAACTCCTGCCTCCTTCTTGGGTCGTGTTTGGGTTTAGGGTTTTTCGCCACGTCAGTGAGTAGATTTCTCCCTGTGAGATGCTGAATTGTCAATGAGCGCATAGGAAGGGGTAGGATAGTGAGTTTACTACTTTCAGGTTGCGTTGACCATCATTTGATGTTGAAAGTTTTCTCATTCTAGGGTCTTGCTTTTTTAAAGCTTTTGTTGTATAATAATAGAGTGTTAAAAAGTAATAAAAACAAAAATCTAACCAACACAACAATGGCTGGAAAATCTCAAAAAGTCGCACCGTTTCTCCTATTTTGGGTAGGTGTGCTGACAGGAGCATTCATCGTAACGATGGTATTCCTGTTTAGATTGTACGATCCTCAAGTTGAGGAAGGTGAAGCAAGCTTGTTCCGAAGTTATAGAACAATTCCAACTTATACTCAACAGTTGGACAAAGCTATCTTCCCAACTACAAATCTATTCCCTGACTCAGGTGGTTGGTAGGATTTGACGCGAAATTCGCGTTTTGAATTATAAATTCTGGGCTGTACTCGTATGAGTGCAGCCTTTTTTTATTATTTTTATGCTTCTAAATTTGCAAGCCTTCGTAGCCCTTCTAATTTTCGTTCTAATTCTTCTATATATCCTTCTCTTTGATCTAACACTTCCTTTGTTGCTGCTGATCCTGGCAAATTTCTTTGTGCATCCTCCTTGAGGGCTACAGCTTTTTCCGCCTCACTCGCCGCTGCTGCAATTTCAGCAGTTGGAGCAGACCCTAGTTTGATAGGGGTACATTTTTCCTTTTTTTCTGCAAGTAGAGCGTAAGCTTGTGCCACATCTTCAGGAGTAATCCCTGCTGGCAATTCAAACTTGATATTTCTTTGATTACCCAAATGTATTAGATGCCCGATATATGGGACTAGATATCTGTTTATTATATCTTTATTGCTTCCTTCTAGCATTTCGTAAGCTTTCATTGCGAATCCCCATCCTCTCCTGATATCGTCGTCCGTTGTTTCTTCCTTATGGAGAATACCTTTCATTGCGATTGCCCTTGCTGCGCTTGCTGCTAGATTTGCATAAGATGGAACCCCATCTTGGACCTCATCCATACCTTTTCGATATGCTGTAATTGCGTTTTGCAAAGTATAACCGCTTGGATTTTCAGTACTAGTCAATATATCTCCTATTATTTTTTGCGCTATTCCGTATAGATCTTTTTCTTCAAAGTTTGAAGCGTTACGCGCTGCTTCTTGCGCCATTTTCATAGCTTCTTTGTGTTTACCTCTACTTATAAGCCCTAAGAGTTTTGCCTGTGTAGTTTGGGCTGAAATCCTGTCTTTTGAAGTTCGTGCTAATTGACGAGTAGACCCATCATATGTTTTTAGGAGTTCTCCGTTTGCCTTAAGTGCTGCATTGAGCACCCCAGCTCTTTCTGTTGTTGGAGATACTCTATATTTGGCATCTGCGTCGTGTTCGCCTCTCATAGCACTTTCTTGCTCTGATATTAATTTGATCCGGAATCTTTCTAGCTCTAGATATAGTTGTGCATATTCGAGGGAAATACTTTCCAGCATTAATACTGGGACCGGGGTATTGGCTGGATGATTCCCAAAAACATCTTTTTTGAGTTCTTCTAGTAGAGTGTTGCACTGTGCCATTGCACCCTTTTTATCCCCTTCTTGGTAAGAGCTTCTGACTTCATTAAACCCAACCATAAATGACACATGTTTTGAGGCCACTCTTTCTTTTCTATGTTCAGATCTCTCCATTGCGTCTTTAGAGGTTTTTAGAAGAGCAATCATTCCTCTCAATTTCGAGAGAGTTCCTGCGCTTTTCTCCTTGTTTATGGCTTCGTTACTTAGTTCAAGATAATATGCGTCACATAATCGGAATAAGATTTCCAACTCTTTAGCTGCGAATTCTATCTTCAAGTCCGACCTTGCACCTATCACAGATTGAGCTGCTTGCAAGTTGCTTAACATCGATTCAGTATCTCCCAAACTTTGATGTGCGTCTGTTAATATTTCAAAGAATTCTAGCAACTCCTCTGGGTTCTCTGCTGTGAGAGCATTTAGATCTGCTGATCTTAATAGCATCTGTAGAATGTCTCGCACTTCTGAATGTCTGTACTCTTTTTTGTATTCTCGTGCTGTCGCCATACCTTGCTCCCATCCTTCCAATATCACCGTGTCTCTCAATGCATCGTTTTGGATCTCGTGTACGTCTTCTAAAGCTGGTTTTGTTAATTCAAAAAGCAATTCAGCATCAGCGTATTCAGCTAATGTTGGGTTTGTTGTTATGTGTTTGTACATGTCCCAAGCTAATAGTGGATTCATTTCAAACCTACCCTCCATCTCTTCTCTCAAAAGATCATGTTGTGGCTGGATCATGTCGCCATCTCTTTCCAGAACCCATCCACTCTCTATCAAATTTACCAATGGAGCGTGCAGCTCTGGGAACATTGAGAGGAATAGTGTTTCGTGAACTTTGCAGCCTTTGAAATATTTCAAAGCTCTTAGCACGCCTTTTTCTTCTGGAGTACAAATGTCTATCATGTTTCGGAATAATGCCTCCATTGTGTAGTTACTGTAATCAATATCCTCAGGAATGCTTACATGCCCTGATGAATCTATTTTCAGTTTTCCGTCTCTTTCCATATGAGTAATCACGCATGTGAGCACGAATGGATTACCTTTTGCGATACGACCGACATTAGTCCAGAATTTGTCAGGGACACTTGAGGTGTCGGCGTCTATGGAGAATGATTTTCTTACATATTCTTTAAAGACTTCTGTTTCCTTACCATCTCTCATAAATTCTAACTCTTTTACTTCAACTGCTTTTATTTCTTTTTCATCTAAAGCTGCTTGGATAACTTTTGGCATATCTTCTCTTCCTTTTCTAGAAGAGACCGCAACCAAAATTCCTAATTCCTTGCTGTCTTCTGGAAGTTGCCTGATTAATTCAGCAATTATCACTGCCGACTGAGGATCACACCATTGCAAGTCATCTAATAGAATTGCGTTTGCAGTTGAGCTTTTTCTCATTAGAAGCCCCATCATAGCAGCTATTTTGTCTGGCTGAGAGTACACACCCTCATATTCTTCGTTACCAGTCAAGAATCCTGATAAGGTCTTGTATTCTTCACTCTCTTTTAGGAGGGTGTTGTTTTTTAATAAGACTCCCAAACCTCTTCTTATGAATTTGAATGAACTTCCTGCTTCGTGTTTGTTTGCTACCGATTCTGTTATTGAGATTCCGCCTAAGCCCCCTGCGAGTCTCTTTAGTTCAACTAAGAGTCGACTCTTACCGACACCGGCTTTACCTGCTATTGGCAAAATTCTCACTTCCCCCGATTTCACTGCTTCCAAATACTCTTTTACAAGAGCGAGCTCTTCTGTTCTACCTATTACTTCTCTTGGCCCTCCTGTTTGGATGTTTGTTGAATGTTTTTCTACTTCTTTTATCAACACGAGCCCTCCGCCTAGGTCTTCTTGGTCACTAATCCGAGCTCCTCTCGCATCAGCCTCTGAAGTTTGTATTTGGGCTACATCAGTAATCAATCCCCTCTTCAATTTCTCTGGAACGTTCATTGCCATCAAACTCTGCAAGAGTTCACATCCTTTTGCGGCATCCATAAAGTTCATGCGTTTTCTGTTTCGAATTACTATTTCTCCTTCTTTAGTTCTGATAATCACTCCGTCTTCTCTGAATTCGTTTTTCAAGATGTCTAAAAATTCTTCTATCAGATTTCTTGATGCTGTTTCCCCCACTGAGGCCAACAATACTTGAGTCCCTTCCGGCCCCTCCTTAATTCCAAAATAGCCTGTCTTTGAATCTATCAAGCTATGCAATCTTGACATCAAAGGAAGCTTGTTTGCGTTCTCTGGAATGTCTATGAGTGCCATCGTTCCTGAACCTTGGAGATGTGTCTCCAGGCCTGCAGTTTTCCTTAATCGTCCTGTAAATGTATTGGCAAGTTGATCCACTACTGCAGCCGCTTCTGCGGCTCTCTGCTCTTCAGCGGATAAGGGCTTACTTGGATCCCTTGGATCATTTGGATCATCTGGTCCTCCTGGGCCTGTTGGGATAGTTGTAGTAGCCATATTTGGAATGATTATATTATAAAGGTAGGAGTATAGAATTATCATATCTTCTGGTTGTTTGGCAATTTCTTAGAGCGTTTTGGACTTTCGGTTTTTGTGAAAATATTTCGTAGTTGTAATAAAATTATTGCTTTTAAATGAGACTGGGGTTTTGTATACTTTCTCGTAGACCTTTCCTTACTCATTCCTAAAACTTCCAACTATGGCTTCAGCTAAAACAAATCCACATAAGTCTTTCAATAAAGGGAAATGGCAGACATCAATCGATGTTCGCGATTTTATTCTAAAAAACTACACGGCATATAGCGGCGACGAAACATTCCTTGAAAAACCAACCAAGAAAACCGTAAAAGTCTGGGGAAAGACGAAACAAGCGCTCAATCGAGAATTCAAAAAAGGCGGTGTCCTGGGAGTCGATACAAAGACAGCGTCGAACATCACGAGCCACAAACCGGGCTACATCGACAAATCCAACGAATCGATCGTCGGACTACAGACGGACAAACCATTGGTACGCGGACTCAAACCAGGAGGAGGGATCCGCCTAGCCGAAAAAACATGCGAGCTCCTCGGCTACAAGCCAGACCCACTACTCCACGAAATCTACACAGAGCACGTCACCACTCACAACGATGCGGTTTTTGGCATTTATAAAAATTGGGATGAATTCAAGACGCCTGCTGGCAAGTTCTTTCGATCTGAGGGAATCATCACTGGGCTTCCGGACAATTACTCTCGAGGACGGATTATTGGGGATTACAGGCGGGTTGCTCTCTATGGGTTGGACCATCTTATTACCGAGCGACGTGCGGATGAGGAGCGTCTGTGTGGGTCGTATATGAATGAGGAAAATCTAAACATGCGAGGGGAATTTCACAAACAAATAAAAGCTCTCGAGGATATGAAGAAGATGGCTGCGTCTTATGGATACGATATTGGTCGGCCTGCTGCAGATGTGAGGGAGGCTGTGCAGTGGATTTATTTTGCTTATCTTGCTGCAGTCAAGGAACAGGATGGGGCTGCGATGAGTATGGGGCGGATCGATGCTTTTATTGATATATATGCGGAGAGGGATTTGGCGAGCGGGAAATATTCTGAGAAGGAGGTTCAGCAGTTTGTTGATGATTTTGTTATTAAGTTGAGAATTGTGCGGCATTTGCGGCATCCTGAGTATGATGCTCTGTTTGCTGGGGATCCGACTTGGGTGACTTGTGTTCTTGGGGGGATGCGGAAGACAGGCAAACACATGGTTACCAAGACTGCGTTCAGACTTCTTCACACCCTCACAAACCTCGGACCTGCTCCAGAACCAAATCTCACCATCCTCTGGGCGGACAAGCTTCCTGAGGGATTTAAGAAATACTCATCAAAAGTCGCGGTTGAGTCTAGCTCATTGCAATTCGAAAATGATGACTTGATGCGGCAATATCATGGGGATGATTATGGGATTGCGTGTTGTGTTTCTGCGATGACTATTGGCGAGGAGATGCAGTTTTTTGGGGCGCGATGCAATTTGCCAAAGCTTCTGCTCTTGTTGATCAATGGGGGGAAGAATGAGCTGACTGGGGATTTGGTTGTTGATGGACTTAAGCCTTTGAAGAATCGAAAAGTTTTGGATTATAAGGAAGTTTCGCAGAGGTTTTATGTGTTGATGGATTGGTTGGCGAAAAAATATGTTGAGACGATGAATGTGATTCATTATTCACATGACCGATATCATTACGAAAACAGCCAGATGGCACTGCATGATCCGCAGATTCATAGGTTTATGGCTTTTGGTTTGGCGGGAATGAGTATTGTTGCGGATTCTTTGTCTGCGATCAAACATGCGAAAGTCCGACCTCAATATGACAAAAATGGCATAGCAAAAGATTTCAAAATTACAGGTAAATATCCGGCATTTGGGAATGATGATGCTAGGGTTGATGGGATTGCAGTGGAGATTTGCAAACGATTTACAAAAGCGTTGCGAAAATACCCTACATATCGCGATGCGGAACATTCATTGTCTTTGTTGACCATCACAGCGAACGTAGTTTATGGAAAATACACTGGAGCGACTCCGGATGGGCGAAAGGCTCATGAGCCATTTGCTCCAGGTGCGAACCCAATGCACAATCGTGATACAAAAGGAGCTCTCGCTTCGCTCAATTCGATAGCTAAACTTCCTTATGATTACTGTCGAGATGGAATTTCGAACACTTTCTCAATTTCTCCTCAAACACTCGGGAAAACTGAGGACATGAGAGTCGACAATCTCGCAAATATGCTTGATGGGTATTTTGAAAATGGAGGACATCATATAAATATAAACGTGCTTGATCGGGAGACTCTTGAGGATGCGATGAAACATCCTGAGAAGTATCCTCAACTAACGATCAGAGTAAGTGGATATGCGGTAAACTTCATCAAACTAACGAAAGAACAACAAAAAGAAGTGATCTCTAGAACATTCCATAAAAAATTCTACTAATGCCAACTCCTCGTGCACGAAAATCTTGCAAGACGCTGACGAAGACCGACAAACTTCTCGGTAAGCCGGTGAATCGTGCGAATGGGATGATTCATTCGTTTGAGACTTTTGGGGCGTTGGATGGGCCTGGGGTGAGGTTTGTGGTTTTTATGGAGGGTTGTCCCCTGCGATGTGCGTATTGCCACAATCGTGACATGCTCGACCTCAAGAATTACATGACGATGAGTCCTTCTGCGTTGTTGGAGGAAGTTATGAAGTATAAGTCTTATTTTGGGAAGAATGGTGGTGTGACTTTGAGCGGAGGTGATCCTGTTTTTCAGCCGAAATTTGTTTTGGAGTTTTTGAAGCTTTGTAAGAAGGCTGGGATTCACACGGCTTTGGACACTTCTCTTTTTACTACAAAAGATTTTATTGATCGTGTGGCTCCTTTGACTGACTTGTTTATGATTAGTCTGAAGCATTTTGATTCGGACAAACACAAATGTATGACTGGGGTTCCAAATGAGCAGATATTGGAGAATGCGAAGTATTTGGCGGGGCTGGGGCGAGGCGCTGGACGAGGGCGTGGGGCGAAATCTTCTACGAAAATCCGATTCCGATACGTAATCCTTCCTGGGGTCACAGACACACGAGCAAATCTCAAAGCCCTTGTAAAATTCCTACATGAAGCTCCGCACGAACTAATAGAACTGCTCCCCTACCATACTTACGGGGTATATAAATGGAAAAAACTGGGACTCAAGTACGCGCTCAAAAGCACGAGACCGCCAACACCAAAATCTGTTCAAAAGATCAAAAAAATGTTAGAAAAGGAGGGCTTCAAAGTTTTGCTAACCGAATAGAAATGTCCAGTTTGACCAAGACTCTGCCTACGAAAATTTTCAACGCTCTTTTGTATTCCGCTCCTGCGGCGCTTGTTCTTGGGATTATTGATTTTCGTTTTTCGAATTATTTTTGGGAGGGGGCGGATGCGTGGAGATGGATTGATGGGATGGCTATGTTTGATTTGTTTTCGATTTTTGAGATGTATGTTTGGGTGTTGTTTGCGGCTTGGATTTTGATGGCTACTTTTTTCAAAGAATATCGTCCGGATCGACAGTTCCGGATTTCTTATTTGATAATTGCTTTTATTGCGATTGGATTGGCTGTCGCTAAATTCTTTTATGTGGCTCATCCTGAGTCTGTGCGATCTTTTTGGTTCCAGGCGTTGGTTGGGTATGTGAATCCTGTGCTTCTTTTTGGAGTTTTGGTTTTTAGTTTAAAGGAAAGGCTTAAGTATCGACGGTTTTTGATGGCGTGGCTTTGGACTTTTGGTGTTTTTGGATTGGTTGTTTTGTTTCAGGGGCTGACTGGGCTTTTGCCTGGAGAAGCTTATGATTATTTGGGACGATTGACGTGGCCTTATATTGACCCTTTCTTTGGAATGAAGGCTCAAAGCGCGAATTGGTTGACCTTCCTTTTTGGCCCAACTTTTGTTTTGGCCGCGGCTAGCTTGGTGGCTTATCGGGGGAAAGGGGCTGGGCGGCGATTGATGCAGGGGCTGTGCGTTTCCGTGGCTCTGATTGCTTTTGTTGTTTTGTTGATGACAAAGTCTTATACAGGGATTTTGGTTGCGCTTGTTCTCTTTGGGTATTTGATTTTTGTGAATATTCCTCGACGACTTTGGAAATGGTTTTTTGTGGGACTTGGAATTTTGTTGGTGGTTGGTGTTTCAACTCAGATTGAATCTAGGAAATTTCAGATCTTGCTCGGAAATGACACTCAGGATTCTTCGATTCATCGACGTGTGCAGATTTATGAATTAAGTTATCGAGCGTTTGAGGATTATCCTTTGGCGGGGATTGGACCTGGGAATTATCAAGGATTTTTTCGGGATAATGTTGCTGGATATCTTGGGGAGGCTGGAGAATCGTTCCCGCAGATTGAGGTTCCACCACATCCTCATAATTTGATTATTAATTTTTGGAGTGATCTTGGAGTTTTTGGATTGATGGCGATTGCTTTGATTTATTTTATTGTTGGGTATCGGGTTTTTATTCAAAGGGAACCGAATTTGGTTCTTCTTGTCCTCATTTATTTGCTAGTACATGGGCTGCTTGACCTGCCTTATGGGACGAGTGAAAACTCAGCTTTGTTCTGGATTACGATGGCTTTGGTTACAAGACACTCTTCGTTTGGGAAGGGCAAGTAGAGTTGATTGTAAAATTGGGGTGGCTGTTTAATTATATGGCCATGTCTAATTTGGTTACAATTGATCCGAAAGTTGAGCTCATTTCGTACACTACCGACCCTTATGATATTGCGGTCGCGAGTGCGAGGACTTGTTATAGTCCAAAGTTGATCAGGCCGACTGATGTTACAGAAGGCCAACGCGAACGGATTGGTGGACTAATATATGAGGCTGGGCATCACACTCCTTTTCAACATCCGACTTTTGTTTTTGGGATTAGTGGAGTGAGCCGGCAGTTTGTTTGGTCTTTTCTGCATAGTCATCCTTTTTATAATTCTGAGCAGCAGAGTCAGAGATATGTTTATTTTGATGAGCCTGAAGTTTTTGTTCCGCCGCTTGAGAGTTTGGAAGCACAGAATGTTTATAAGAAAGCTTTCTTGGACGCATATACGGCTTATGAGAGGCTGAGCGAGATGTTGATCGATGACAACTTCCGACTAATGAGTCAGCTAGGTAAGATCAAAGGCCAGACTGAAAAGCAGGTAAAGATCGACTCTGAAAAAAAGGCAATTGAGAATGCGCGATATGTGCTACCGATTGGTTCTGCTACGACTTTGTATCATACGATTTCGGGAGTGACTTTGCTGAGATATATTCGGCTGGTCAATGCTTGCGACGTGCCATATGAGGCAAAGATCGTTGTGGACAGGATGATGGGAGCGCTGAAAAAGGCTGACCCTGCATTTCTTGAGATGATCAATGAGACGCCGCGGTATCGATCTGAGACGCTTGAATACGGTGAGGAATTGGGCGGCGTTGGGGGCGATGCTGATTTTGCTGAGCGGTTTGATAAGGATTTGGAGGGACATATGTCTAAGCTTGTTTCTTTTCAAGGAAATGGAGAGCTTGTGCTGGCGGATGCAGTGCGGGATGTTTTGGGTGTGTCGCGTGACAAGATGAATGATGATGATGCGATCGATTTTGTAATGGACCCTGCTCGCAACCCATATCACACAGATACTCTGAATAGTTTTGCGCACTCACCTCTTATGCGGGCGATGCAGCATGTTTCATATACTTTTAAGAAAAAGATCACACACACGGCGGATAGCCAGGATCAACGTCATCGTATGACTCCGACGTCTAAGCCGTTGCTGTCTCGTGTGCACACTGAGGAGCCAGATTATCATATGCCGTCTGTGATTGAGAAGAATCCTGCTGCCGCTGCTTTGTATCGTGAGACTATGGAGAAATTGTGGAAGGCAAAGAACAAACTGATTGATCTCGGGGTTTCTCCTGAGTTTGCTGTTTATATTTTGCCGAATGCTCTTCAGTTGAGATTTACCCAGAGTGGGAATTTGCTTGGTCATTTGCACAAGTGGCGTTTGAGAACTTGTTTCAATGCGCAGCTTGAGATTTATAATGCTTCAATGGACGAGATTCGTCAGGTTGCTGAGACTCATCCGCGAATTGCAAAGTATATTGGGCCACCTTGTCTGACTCTTCATCGTGGAGGAGTTAAAGGGGATGAAGATGGCGAGATGCGTCGTGAAGGTCCATGCCCTGAGGGAGCGCATTGGTGCGGAATTCCAGTTTGGAGGAATTTTCCGAAGGTTATTCGGCCGTTTTAGGAGTTTTCTTGACTTTTTTCTTGAGAAGGTTGAGAATTGGCTCCAATTTTTTTATATAATTTTATGGGAGGTGCTAACGACACAACTGGGCTTGAGGGGGAGATAGAGGAAGGGTGCAATGCTCTTGCGGAACCTCTTTTGCTTCAAATGTATTTTACTGATGGAGATGATGTTGCGGAAAGACCTCCCTTACATGTTGTTTATGAAGGAAAACGATGCCTTCTAAGAATGAGCACACTTGCAAGAGGGGTTATTGTATTTGAAAATGGGATCAATACCCTTATGTTGCAGGAACATCCTGAATTGAATTTTGATATAGAGAGTGAGGAAGCTTTGAAAGCTTTCGAAGTACGACGAAGTGAAGGGCGACCTGTGACTTCTGGGCCATGTGGATTGAATATGGATTTTTCTTCGTCTACTGTAATTGATGCACGGAGAGGAATCATGGATAACCAGACAATCATCCAATTGTTTGATGCCATTGAGACTTGGAATAAACGACACCATCAAATGCCTCCATATATTTCTAAGAACGAATACATTTTTTTCGAAGAATCTATAGCTCCTGTAAAAAGGTTGGCTGACATTTTCTCGATTCTGAGAGGTGTTAGATATCAGATTGAAGAAAACGATCCGAATCACCCAACAGCAAATATGGCTTTAACTGACCCTTCGTATGAAATCGTTAAAAAAGTTTCTCTAAGACTTGCGGGGATTCTGAACAATACGTTTGCGGTGCGACAATATTTGGAAGGATCTGTTGGTTATGATTTAAGGCTTGTTCTTTCTGATTTCAATCAATCAGCCCCAAGGGTTAGTTTTGCAGCAATGGATAATGCAAGACTAGTCCGAGTTCCAAAATCATGATAGATTATCCGCAATGAAATTTCCAAAATTCAAAGCGGTGATGTTTGATTATGATGGGACTCTCACTCGGAGGGGTGAATTTGTGCCGAGCGATGAGCTGGTAGCAACTCTTGATAAGATTGCTGCTAGTGGAGTGCCTGTGGCTGTGTGTACTGGGCGACAGCTTGAGTCTTTTGAGCGTCGGTTTGGGCCACATTTTGAGCAGCTTTCGCCTGAGGCTCAGAAGAATTTTTATTTGTTTGGAGAAAATGGAGCTATTGGATATAAGTATGATTTTGATCAGAAGAAATTTGTTGAGATTTATATGGGGGCTTGGCCGCTTGAGATTCCAAAAGATCTTTTTCGTGATGATTTGATGAAGGCTATGGCCGATATTGCTGAATATGTTGATGGGCATCGGATTCCTTTTGTATTGCGACCGATCAATGCGTTGCACATTTCGATTGAGGAGGTGCACAAGGGATCGGATCTGATTTTTGAGGCTTTGGACAAATTTATTCCAGCATATGAATATCACAATGACGAACACGAAAAGACTTATCGCGCTTCTGATTTCTTGCATTATGGGAACTCTGGTCTCGGCTGTATTGTTGTTCCAGCGCAAGCTGACAAAGATTCTGCTATCAAAGCTTTCTATGAATATTTGAGTCGTGAAGGAATTGTTGATTTTGAGGAAGATGACGGAAAGTGCCGAGAAATTATGGTTGTTGGGGATAATCCAGGCGTCGGTGGAAACGATCATTTTTTCCTTAAAGGAACTTATGGAACAGCGTATAGTGTCGGGCGAATTGAGGACGATGCGCCTGAAGAAGCTGAATTTCCTATAAAAGTTTTAGATGAGAATGGGGAGCGACTTTTCCACGGGGAAGGAACTTTGTACCTGTTAAAGGCTGCTTTCGGAATATAATTATTGAACTTTTTTGGCAATTTTCCCTTATATCTTGAACTAGGGGTTGCCATATTTTAATTATACGTTATTATTATGCACCCTAGCGCTTTTGCGCTTTAATATATACATAAACATATATACATATTTAACCCAAAATATATGATTAAAAAATTGCTTTCAGTATTGGCACTCGTTTCAGTACTGTCTACAATGATCGTTACAACAGCGTTCGCTGCTGATGACGACTTACTCGTAAGCGGACTTACCTCTGATGTAACAACATTGGATGCAAGTGCAGGAGAGAGTGTAACTTTCTCTTTCGACATTTACGAAGAAACTCTTGAGGCTGATATCTTAGCGACTATCAATGGAGAATCATTGACCGCTACTTATAATCTTTCTCAAAATACCGGTGGAGAAATGGTTAATTGCATCGACGAAAACTATGTTTTTGATGCCATAAACGATCTTTACTACTGTAAAGCAACTGCAGTTTGGACCCCTGCAACTGATATCCTTGCAGCAGGAGCTGATGACACTATTTATACTGTTGATGTAACAGCTAGTTGGCAGGAAGATTCAGACACTGACTCTCTTTCAGTTACTGTAACTGCACCTCCAGCTGTAGTAACTCTTGAGAATCCAAGCGTTGTTCTTTCATCAACAAATTGGGATCCCTATACAGATGAAGATCTATCAGTAGAGATAACAACAAACCTTGATGTTGATTCAATGAAAGTTGAATTCACAGCTGCTGACGGATACGTTGCAGACACATTCAATCTTGCTGGTGGTACTACTGGTACTGCTACTTGGGATGGTCTTGATGATGATCTATCAGACGAGTACAAATGGGCTCTTCCAGGTACTTATACTGCTGTAGTTTCAGCTACTTCTGGTACTACTACTACAACTACTTCTGAGACTTTCACTCTTTATTATGGTGATGCGTTGGCTCCAGAGCTAACAAATCCTTCAATGGATCCATCTGATGGATCTTTTGATGCTGAAGATGATTCAGTTACAGTTGACTATGATCTTAATAGAACTTCCCGTGTAACAGTTCACATTGTTGATACTTCAGACGATGTTATTTATATCCCTGAAGATATGGACGGTGAAGACGACGACTCAGAATATGATGATGAAATCTCATTTGACTGGGACGGTGTTGATAGTGTTGGATGTGTTGTAAAATCAGGAGCTTATACAGCTCAAACAACTGCAAGAAACTCATCTGGGGTTGCCTATGATGAAAGCCTTGTATTTGATGTAAGTTCAAATGACAACACTTGTATTAGCGGTTCTTCAAAGATCAAAAACATTGATCTTGATCCTACTGCTACAACAAGCTCAAATGCTTGGGATCCAATCGAAGAAGATCTTGAGATCACTTGGGAACTAACTGACGACTTTGACAGTCTTACAATTGAGGCTAGAAAAGGCGGAACAGAAATCGAAATCTACTCAGAGGACGACCTTGACGAAGACGACGATTACGACACAGAATTTGACGGTAAAGACGAAGACGGTGATTATATCGAAGCTGGAACTTGGGAACTTGTTTTCCTAGGTGAAATCGACGACAACACTTACTACGTTAAAAAAGACGTTAAAGTTGAATACGAAAAACCAGAAATTGACGATTCTTTCGTTACAAAGAAAGAAATCGATCCTGATCTTGGTGAAGGTGTTTACTACGTTTTCATGCTAAAAGATGATGCTAGAGTAAACGTTGAAGTTCAAAAAGACGGAAAGACAAAAGTTGATCTTCTTGAGGAAGAAGAACTTGATGCTAATAAATGGTACGCTGTTTATTGGGATGGTCTTGACGATGACGGTGATGAATTCGACAACGATGATAGTTTCAAATTCAGACTTACAGCGATGAGCATGGGAGATGATGATACATCTGACACTACTACTGATTCTATTGATCTTGATGATGATAATCCTTCAAGTTCAAAAGCAAACATCACTAACGATACTCTTTACCCACCAGTAGTTGAGCAAGATGATGACTTACTTATCACTTTCAAACTCGAAGAAACAGCAAAAGTAAAAATCGGAATCTGGAAAGGAACATCTACAAGTGGAAGTCCTGACCGTCTTCTTATGGACTACACAGAAAAGAGAGGTGGTACTTATGAAAAGAAATGGGATGGAAGAAATTCTTCAGGAGATCTTATGTCAGAAGGATTCTACAGCTACAAAATCTTCTCACAAAAAGAAGGTTCATCAAGCGTAGAGTCTGAAAGTGGAAAACTCCACATTGGTGACTTAGGAGATATCTTCGGAGGACCTGAAACAGAGGTATTTGACGACGACGATGATGACGATGACGACGATGATGACGGATTAGTTTCAGCATCTGAATGTGGATTCTCAGACGTTCACGAATTGAACGCAAATTGCGATGCTATCGCATGGGCACGAGAAAACGGAGTCGCTACAGGTGACCTAGGAACTGGAAACTTCCGACCTTACTCACCTATTAATAGAGTTGAAGTATTGGCTATGGTACTAAGAGCTTTCAACGTTACACCTTATGGTGATGACGGAACAAACCTTGGATGGACTGACGTTGAAACTGGAACTTGGTACATGAAATACCTTAGAACTGGTAAACTTCTTGGAATGATTAAAGGTGATGCTGGTTCAACAAAAGTTCGACCAGTAGGTAACGTAAACCGAGCTGAACTTCTTCAACTCATTTATGAAGCTAATAAGAAAGTAAACGGAGTACCTGTCGCTGCATGCGCATACACTCCTTATACTGATGTATTGACTAATGTTTGGTACACACCTTACATCTGCCAATCAGAAAGAGATGGTCTATTCGACACTCTTCTAAACCTCTTCATGCCTGGTGAGGCAACAACAAGAGGTGAAGTTGCAGAAGCTCTTTATAGACTTTTGAAATAAGCGAAAGCGAAAATCCTTGAGATTTTACGAAAAATTTAAAAGGCCCTTCCAACCTGTTGGAGGGGTCTTTTTTTGACTTTTTCGAATATTCTTATACAAAAAGCTTGACATATTCGCAAGTTAACGTTAATATCCCCTTCCTGTATAACTTTACATATATATTTATTATTTCATTATGCAAAACCTAACCCATTACAATATGTGGAAAAAATTTGCAGCTGCTATGGCAGCTTTTGGTGTGATGTTCACATCAACAGCATTCGCAGTAGACTACGCACTCATTACTGATGTTGTGCTTTCTACTAACGATGCTAAATTCAACCCGTCTGCGGGTCAAACTATGGGCGTTACAGTTACTCTTGCTGAAGCAGGAACTGTTTCTGTCGATGTAGAGACTGTTGATGGAACTATCCTTAATCTTGATTACGCTCAAGGTGTAACAACTGGATCAGATAACTCATACACTTTCTTGTATGATGGCACTGATTCTGACGGTAACGTACTTGCAGATGGCATCTACAACTATGCTATCGCAACAAAAACTCTTGATAGTAGTTATGGAGATCCAACTTACTACAGACTTTTCCAAGTTGCATCAAGTGGTTCAACAAACAACGGAACCATGGCTTCAGACTGTGGTGATTCTGATGTTACATCAACAATCATCAAAGAAGTTTGTGCGACTCCAAATCCTTGGGATCCTTCAGATGACGAATTAGACATCGAATGGGAACTTGAGGAAGACGTAGAAGAATTCACTGTATTCGCTTACGAAGTTGACGGAGGTGACTCTGTTGAGCTTATGGATGACGAAGAACTAGACGATGGTGATTATGACGACGAGTATCTTGTTTGGGACGGAAGAGACGACGATGACGAATACATCGAAGAAGGTCTTTGGGAGCTTCGTTTTGAAGCTATCACTGAGACAGGAACTGATACAGTTTCTTTCTATGTAGACGTTGACTACGAAAAACCAGAAGTTCTTGACGACATGTTCGTTACAAAAGATAACTTTGATAACACAATTGGTGAAGAGGTATCTTTGGTCTTCCGTGTTGATACTGACTCTATAGTTAGTGTTGAGGTTGTTGATTCAAGTAACGATGAAATGGTTGAACTTTGGGACGAGGTTGAAATCGAAAAGAAAGACTGGTATGCAGTTGAATGGGACGGTATGGACGACGACGATGACGAGGTTGACGAAGGTAACTACAGATTTGTTGTTACAGTTCAAAACCTTGTAAACGACGACGTAGAGGCTACTTATACTTCTGAGACTGTTGAAGTTGAAGAAGACGAAGTATCTTCAAACCGACCAAACGTTACAAACGACTCTATCAAACCAATCATCCTTTCTAAAGGTGGTGACGATGTTACTATCCGATACGAAATCGATGAGGACGCTGAAGTTACTGTTGAAATCTTCAAAGGAAGCAAAACTTCAAGTGCTGAAATCGTTCTTACTGACGACAAAGACAAAGACGAAGGTTCTCAGTCAGTAAAATGGAATGGTCTTGATGAAGACGAAAAATCTCTTGAGAAAAACGAAGTTTACTCTTACAGAGTAACTGCGAAAGATCCTGGTTCATCTCACAAAACTGATAAAGAACGTGGATACTTTGTTATCGGAAACGCTGGAGACGAAGTCTCTGACGACGATGATGATGATGATGATGACGACGATGATGACGACGACGACGATGTAGATACTGACTGTGATGACCGTCTATTCAGAGACGTTACTGAAAACTCACCTTACTGTGAATCTATCACATGGGCTGAGGGTGAAGGAATCGTTGATGGACACCTAGACAACACTTTCCGACCTTACGACTACGTTAATAGAGTTGAAGCTCTAAAAATGGTTCAAGAAGCATTCGGAATGGATATCATTCCATTCTACGGACAAAATCTTGGATTCACAGACGTAGATTCATTCGCATGGTACATGCCTTACCTACGTACAGGTATTGCTTACGGAATGGTTGACGGTTATGCAGGTACTACACTTGTAAAACCTGCTGAAGAAGTAAACAGAGTAGAAGTATTGAAATTTGCCCTTGAAGCTGCTGAAGCTACAAGTGGTTACTCAGTACCTACATGTGACTCTTCTTACTACTACGACACAGAAGAAGGATGGTATGAAGACTACGTATGTGCATCATACGACTACGAGCTATTTAATACAGCACAAGGTTACTTCTACCCTGGAAGTAAAGTTATGAGAGGAGAAGTTGTAGAACTTCTTTACAGACTTGCTGACGCAGGACTTCTGTAAGAAGAACCGTTAGATGGGGTTGGAGATAAGCCCCTGGACTGAAAGATTTAACTCACGCATCCCTTAATACGACAGATATTTTCATAGGAATGAGGGGAAAAAGCCTCGCCCATTGGGTGGGGTTTTTTCTTGGTTGGGTTTTGGGTTGGGAAAATCCCCGGGGATTTTTCGCTTTAAGAGAAAGGGGGGGGAGGTATGAGAAAGGGTACGAAAAGTTGACAAAAGCGGGCTTATGATGTATATTTCTCTTCCTGAATTTACTTCTTATCGTATGCCAATGTTATTGACTATTGATAGGACCATGACGGCCCCAAGCCAAAAGATTGAGCTTTTATAGCTCTCTTGTGGCGTGTGCCGTAGTAGGTTCAGTTGTCCTTTGACAACTCATGCGAAAACTTTAGGTAACATAGCCATTACTAATGTGTTATGAGCTGCTGTTATGGGGATTATTTGTCTTTCAGGGCATACGAAGGGGCAAATACTCTCCATACTAGCGGTTCATAGCCTTGGGAAAGCTATAGAACCTTATAAATATATGCGCTACCGTTGGGGAACGGTATGACGCTTAATAGGTCGTTTAATCGACTTGAGAGGTTGCGGGACCTCTCGATGGACTTGTGAACGGAAATGCGTTAACAACATCGCTGCGCTGAGAGCGTGGCGAAAGGAAAAGGTAGAAGAGATGAAAACGAGAACGGGTAAAGACTTGCGATTTGCGCTGAGAGCCATCCTTGTGATGGCGATTCTCAGCATCGGTGCTTTCTCAGGATGCGGCAGTTCTGCTGCCGACGGAGGAAACGTCCAGTATTGCGACGGCGAAGTCTGCATGGACATCGAGACCACCGACGTCGGTCGACTGGAGTTCGCGGAGAACGATCGCGAGCTCCCGGAGATCGACACCACCTCCGAAACGGCCCCTGAGGCCGTGGAGGAGGCAAGCGTCGAGACCACCGACCCCGAAACCACCGTCGAGGATACGATCATCGAGATCGCCCCCGACACCACCTGTGTCCCGGCCTGCACCCCGGACAACGACTGCGGCCCGAACGGCTGCGGCGGTGTCTGTGGATTCTGTAACGCCGGCTGGTACTGCGAGTACTCGTCGGTATGGGGTTACGACTGCGTCGAGATCGTCGAGCCTGACGTCGTAAACCCCGAGGTTACGGCCCCTGACACCACCTGCGTCCCGGACTGCGCCTACAAGGCGTGCGGCCCGGACGGCTGCGGCGGCATCTGTGGGTCCTGTCCCAGCGGAGAGCTCTGTGTGCTAACTTCCACCGGAAGCGAGTGCCTGGACCTCTCCTCGGATGTCGTGACTCCGGACTCCGACGAGGAGATCGTCGAGCCGGACTCCGACGAGGAAATCGTGGAGCCGGACATTGAGATCGTCGAAGAGACGACCACCGACACCGGCGAAGACACCACCAACCCGGACGTGCCCTGCGTCCCCGACTGCTCCATGAGCGACTGCGGGGATGACGGCTGCGGCGGCTCCTGTGGCGTATGCTCGAGCGACGAGTTCTGCGCGGAGATGCCGGACCACAACGAGTGCGTCGACGCCCTCGCGCTAGTTCACATCAAGGAAGGTATCTGGGGCCAAGTCCAGTTCCCGAACTCCCCGGTCCCCACCCTCATCGAGGGCCAGGGCCTCATCGTGGAGTACGACCTGTACGGCCCCACCAGCTGCTTCAAGCTCTCGGTCACGTCCCCGGCCACCATGGCCAAGGGCATGTGGATCGAGACCATCCCCTCGGGGATGGAGGTGAAGCTGCACACCATCGTGAACACCTCCTGGCAGCCGTGGAACGAGACCATGGTTAACTGCTGCCAGGACCCGCAGACGGAGTGGGTGACGTGGGCGTTCGACGTCCACTCATACCAATACTTCGTCTGCTTCAACTGCCCGCACGGGCAGCAGTAGCGAGGCGGCGCTTCCCGGCGCCGTTTAAAACCGAGTCCATGCTCGCGCCGATCCCCGCCTTTGCGGCGCTCGAGCGTGGCCTCGTTACCCTATAGCGTATATGACCCCCTCCCGGGGTCGCGACCAAGTTCATGGACATGGCGGGATGTCTATCATCCCCCCGATCGGCTCCCGCCTGTCCACCTTGGTTTGGAAACACTTTTGCATGAGTTGTCTTCCCTTTTATTATTTGATATAAAGATTAGGCAATTTTACTAAATCTAAAAAAATATGTCTGACGACCAAACACAAAATGATTCACAAGGCTCTTCAAAAAAGAAAGGAGCTTACGTAGATCCTGTTACTTGTATTGGGTGTACGCTTTGTACGCAAATCTGTCCAAATGTGTATGAGATGCAAGATGACGGAAAATCAAAAGCAACCAATCCAACTAATGACACAGAAGAAAAAATTCAAGAATCAATCGAAGCTTGTCCTGTAGATGCGATTAGCTGGAAAGACGTTGAAGAAGCGGCAGAATAGCCCCATTTCCTCTTGATTCCTGCCCCTTTTCGACATACAATCTAATCCCTAGTAATTTACGGTGGATTAATCCGCAAAACAAGATGACACATCACGACTCAAAATCAGATTCTTCTTTCACACCATGCTGCCAAAAAGGCGATGGAGTGTGCGGAAAGGAAAAACACATCTCTAACCACGATGGCCCGCAGCCCATCAAAACTGCGCCAAACGTTGTCAAAAAGGGTAAATCTTGGTTATATACAGAGATCGTGCGAGACCATTTCTTCAATCCCAGAAACCTTCTCAAACCAGAAGACGAAGCCTCGTACAAGGCAGACGGAGTCGGCGAAGTAGGGTCCCCTGCTTGCGGAGACGTAATGAAAGTCTGGATCCAAGTAAAGCCCATCAAAAACTCTCAAGGTGAGATCGACATGGACAAAAGCCTCATCGCTGATCTCAAATGGCAAACATTTGGATGTGGAAGTGCGATTTCTTCGACCTCTATAATGTCTGAGATGGTGACCGAAGACGGAGGCATGTCCCTCAATCAAGCAATGGACCTCAAGGCAATGGACATCAACAAAAGACTAGGCGGACTTCCTACTGTAAAAATTCACTGCAGTATATTAGGCGATGAAGCACTCAAGGCTGCAATTGCAGAGTACTTGGGGAAATAACCCTCGAATTCTTAGTGATTTTTAGATAGCTTTTTCTCTACATATTTATTCAAGCTCATTTCATTGGCTTGAGCTTCTAGATAGAGTTGTTCGTGTATTTGGGGAGATGTTCTTATAAGAATTTTCCCGTTAAAATTGCCTGGTACAAAATCGGGATCTGGGATTGTTTTTTTATTCTTTTTTCTTTCCTTTAGTTCTTCCTCAATCGTTACAAGAACCCCATCTAAAAGTTCTTCTGGAGTATCACCGAATACTGTTAAATTTTCGAATTTGGGAATGATAGCTCTATAGCCATCCTTAGAATTTTCTCCTAACGGGACAACTAGATATTTATATTTTAGATTTTTGTGATCGCTCATGCGGTTGAATTATATATTTTAGATAATTTTGCCTGATTTTTTTATTATGTACGGGAAGAGATATTATTTTACCATGAGAATCTTTGAATATATGGTGACTTCCTTTTACCCTTTTTAATGAATATCCAAGCTTTTCAAGCACCACCTTTACTTCTGTTAATTCTAATTCTCCTCGCATTTTTGACAGCCTTTTAATCCTTTTTTCTTTCTTAGTCATTTATGTCTAATTAATTAATATCATTTTTGTTAGCATTTCGCAAACCTTTCCTACTCCACATTTTACACTTACTCTCTTACATTCAGCTTAAAAAAACATTAATTTCTCCTTAAATTTTTCTTAAAAATCCCCGGGGATTTTTTTAACCTACAACCTATGGTAGAATCTGCCCGACAATTTACTTATTTTCCCTTAACCTCATATTCATGTACGATTTTATAATCATTGGAAGCGGTGTTAGTGGTCTTTCGGCTGCTATGTACGCTGCTCGACTTAATCTTAAGACTGCTGTTTTTGGTGATATACCTGGCGGCCTTATCACTACTACTCATATTGTCGAGAATTGGCCTGGAACTCTCTCTATTAGCGGCCCTGATCTTGGAATGGCAATGCTTGATCACGCCCAAAAATCTGGAGCAGAAGTAAAAAACGAAAAAGTAACTGAAATCACCACAAAAGACTCCGAAGGCGGTGCAAAAACCTATGTCGTAAAGACGGCTTCAGGTGAATACGAAGCGAAATCAATTCTCTTTGCAACTGGGACAAAACACCGAACTCTAGATGCGCCTGGTATCAAGGAATTCGAAAACAAAGGGGTTTCTTATTGCGCACTTTGCGACGGAGGATTCTATAAAGAAAAAAATGTATGCGTGGTTGGCGGCGGAGACAGCGCTGCAAAAGAAGCGTTGTTTTTGAGTGAGCATGCTGCAAAGGTCTACATCGTTGTGCGAAAAGATTTCTTGAGAGCGGAACCTCGCAATCAGAAATTGATCGACGAGTCAGACAAAATCGAAATCAAATACGAAACTGAAATTGCTGAAATTCTTGGAGACGAAAGCGGGTCAAAAGTTGGCAAAGTAAAATTCAAATCTGGCGAAGAGCTCCCTATGGATGGAGTTTTCCTAGCTATTGGACATATTGCTCAGACTGATCTTGCAAAAGAGTTGGGTGTTGAGTTGAACGAGAAAGGAGAGGTCAAAATCAACCGTCATACTGAGACGAATCTCCCTGGTGTTTTTGCTGCTGGAGATTGTGCGGACACTGAATTCAAACAAGCGATCACTGGAAGTGGCGAAGCTGTTACCTCAGCTTATTATGCTTTTAAGCACGTGAAGGCTGGCGGGAATTTTTAACCTACAAGCTCTCAAGGAAATTCAACAACAATCTCACGCCGGCTCCGGTTGCGCCTTTTTGCTCGTATGGTTTTGGGTCTCCGGTGTAGGCTGTACCTCCGATGTCGATATGAGCCCAATCCATTTCTTTGCCTTTCTTGTTTTTGATAAAGAAACTTAGGAAGGCAGCTCCCTTACTAGCACCAGCAAGATAAGAACTTCCTGCGTCTGCGTTTCTGATATCTGCAACTTGGGATTTCATTTTTTCGATGTGGTCTTTGTGAAGTGGGAGTTCCCAAGCCATGTCTTCTGTTTCTTCTCCGGCTTTGAGGAGTCGTTCTTTGAGACCTTTGTTGTTCCCTAATACCGCAGAGTATCTATCCCCTAGCGCGACCATTGCCGCTCCGGTCAGAGTGGCGATGTCGATCATGTATCTTGGGTCTTTTGATGCACCTTCTGTCAGACCATCTGCTAGGATCATTCGGCCTTCTGCGTCTGTGTTTCCTATTTCTACAGTTTGTCCGTTGAGCATTGTTACGATGTCGCTAGGCCGCACTGCTTTTCCGTCGATCATGTTTTCGGTCATTGGCAGGATCGCTATCACGTTTTGTTTGATCCTGAGATCGTTGAGCGCTGCGAATACTCCCATAACAGCTGATGCTCCTGCTTTGTCTGAGTGCATATCTTCGATGTGTTTTGTTGGTTTGAGGTTGTATCCTCCTGTATCAAAAATCACTCCCTTCCCTACTAGCACGATTGGTTTTTCTGAAGCTTTTGCTCCTGAATATTTCATCATGATGCATTTTGCGGGTTTGTGCGCTCCTTGGTTGATTGAGAGTAGTCCGCCCCATTTGAGTTTTCTGAGTTTTGCTATGTCGAGGACTTTGAGTTGGTATTCGCTTGGCTTTGTAACTTGACGTGCGATTCTTTCAAAATAGTCTGCGTCCACGATGTTTGCAGGTCCGTTCACCAAGTCTTTTGTTAAGTTCACTGCTTGGGCGATTGCTTCTGCTTTTCGCACTTTGTCTTTGAGTTTGTCTTTTGTTGTGATGAGCATTACTGTTTTGACTTCTTTTTTATCCTCTTCTTTTTGGCTTTTACCTGTTTTGTATTTTGAAATTCTGTAGTTTTTGAGAATAAGTCCTTCTATTAGTTCTTGTGCGTAGAGTTCTACTTCTGAAGTTAGGAGAATCGTCACTTTTTGTTGTTTTTTTCTTTGTGCTTCTGTGTTGATTGCGGCTCCAATGTTTCGTGCGTCTGATGCACTGAATCCATCACATTTTGCGCATCCAATGAACATTACTTTTTGTGGCATTTTTGTTGAATCGACTGTGAAAAACAGGTCTTCTTTGAGTTTTCCTTCGAACTCTTTGTCTTTGAGAGCGCGTTTTACGAGTGCTTTGAGTTCTTCGTTGTATTGAGCTGGGAAGGCTTTCTCGTAGTCTTTGAAGAATGGCACGACTAGTAGCCCGTCATCTTTTTTGAGGGCTTTTTGGATCTTGATTTGCATATTTGAAAAAGATTATTTGATATTCGACTGTTAGTACGAATAAGATACCAAATTGGTACGCAAAAATCCAAATTTAATTCCTACCTGCCTTCCTAGGAATTTTTCATAAAATTCTCAGCTTTTTCTATGAGGTTCTTTGCATTATCAAAAGTGAGTTTTTCGTAAGCTTTCCCATATGGAAGCCAAATAAAGCCTTGATGCTCGTGAGAGATAGTCACCTCATGTGACTCTGTTTTTCCTACGAAGTATACAACTTGTTTGAGGGATGGCTTTCCGTTTCTTCTGTATGTGTAGTGAACCTCTTCTCGGAACTCTGGAATGAATTCGACGTCCTCGATCCCGGTCTCCTCTACAAGTTCTCGGTGGGCTGTTTCAAATTCTGATTCGTCTATGTCTTCGACATGACCTTTTGGGAAATCAAAATGGCCGCTCGGATAATGAAGGACCAGGTATTGACGCTCTGGCCCTGAGCCTGAGTCCTCATCGCGAAAGAGAACTATCCCGCAAGATTTCTCGTCTGGTTTCCGTCCTGTGACTTTTACTTGGTCCATCCTTTTTTGATTAATGAGGCTTGTGCGGCTTTTTCTTCTGCGCTCTGTTTGCTTGAACCTTTTCCTTTTGCGACGAGCTTGCCGTCGATAAAGGCTCCGGCTTCGAATTCTTTGTTGTGGTCTGGTCCTGATTCTTTGAGCACCTCATATGTTGGGGTGACGTCTAGTTTTTCTTGGACTAGTTCTTGGAATCTAGTTTTTGAATCGATGTGAAGTTTGTTTTCGATGATTTCGTCGAGTCTATTGATTATGAATGTGTCGATGAATTTTTTTGAAGATTCTAGTCCTTGGTCAAGGAAGATCGCTCCGATCAAGGCTTCAACTGTGTTTGCGAGAATATAGTTTTTTTCTCGTCCTCCTGAGTTTTCTTCTCCGTGACTTAGGTACAAATATCGTCCGAGGTCTAGTTCTCTTGCAACTAATGCCAAGTTTTTACCTTGGACAAGAGCGCTACGAAAATTTGTCATTTCGCCTTCGGTTTGTTCTGGGTGGTTTTTGTATAAATATTCACTAGAGATCAGCTCCAATACGGCATCGCCGAGAAATTCCATTCGTTCGTTACTTTGGCAGTCTCCGTCACACTCATTAAGGTACGATCTATGCATAAAAGCCTGATCGAGAAGCTTTTGGTTCTTTAGCTTAATTCCGATTAGTTTTTCGAGGTCTTTGAAATCTTTCATTTTTTTGGTTTAGGAGTTTTCTTTTTTTTGATAAATTCACTCATCACTGAGCTTAGCACTCCATTGATGAATTTTGAACTGTTAGTATCTCCGAAATGTTTTGCGACTTCGACCGCTTCGTTGATCGCCACTACATGAGGGATCTCGCTGTCAAAAGCTATCTCATATATACCAATTTCCAGGATCGCGCGGTCTATATTAGCAATTTTGTCGACTGGCCATTCTGGAGCGTGGATCTTGATAAGATCTAGGATTTTTTCTCTGTTTTTGAGGACTCCTTCTAAAGTTTTCTTTGCGAAATCAACCTCAGACATCTTTGGGGCGAATTCTGCGAGAATCTTATCCAGAATTTTGTCTGGATCTCCTCCTCGGAATTCGAATGCAAACAGAGTTTGCATAACGCATGTCCTTGCGAGATGTCTAAAACTAGCCATTATGTCAAAATTTAAGCTTTGATCTTTGTGATCTTTTTCATGTCTTTTTCAACATCCAACACTTGTCTTCCCTTGTATTGTCCGCATTGTTTACAAACCGTGTGAGATTGTGCTTTTGCGCCACAAGTTGGGCATGTCACTAGATTCACTCTATCTGTGAGTTTTTGTCGCACTTTCGTCTGAAACGCACCATATCTGGTACGAGTTCTCGATTTGCATAACTTCTGTTTGGGAGTAGGTCTTTTCATTTCTATGAATTAAATGTGCTCAGATCATACCGAAATTATTGTGAAATGCAAGGTGATTTCTTGAATAAGGTGCTTGCTGAGTTGAAGGGGCGTGAAGTTGTGCAACTTTTTTGTTCAGGACCTTATTCTTCTCCCACCCTAGGGTCCTTGCTAAAGTGCATGGCTAGTGAATTCAGCGTAAACATATAATCTATATTCTCCTCTATGATGTCATAAAAAACCCACAGTTCTACATCTTGTGGAGGAATATTTTCAAATGCAGTGACATCATTTTTTACTAAACTTTCCACCCATACTTCCCCAAATAACTTCTCAAAATCAAGAAGCTCACTGAAAAAGTCACTCGTATCGACTAAGGCATCTTCTTTTAGCTCTACCTTCAGTGCAACTTCAAGAAAACCATCCATTAATGCTGTAATCCTTGCCTCAATATCGAAATCCCCAACTTTTTGGATCTTATATTTCTTCAATAATGTTGAGATCTCTTCAAACCTTTTCGTTATCATTACAACATCAGCTTGAAATAGGGCAGCGTCGAAAAGCAAACCTTTGCGATAACGACTTTCAAATGGCGATCCCTCCTCGGAAGGAAATGTTTCAAGATACTTGTACTTGTGCTTAAGTTTGTTCTGATAATCGATATAGTCTGCTTTATTAAAATTCTCTTTTTTCTCCTTAAATTCTTGCCTGTCTAATTCCCCTTCGAACAAAGCCAGATAGTCATTAACTTCCCTAATATAAAACTGCCACCCATCTACTTCGAATAACGGGAGTCCTTTGTTCGTAGACAGGGCGCCTCTTTTCCGAGTTAGAGAAACTACTTGGTAAGGATGATCATAATCCGGTTTTTCAACCAATTCCCCACTTGGGTAGTAGTCTATGAATTTGCCCAACACTTTGCAGAATCCTGCAAAATCACTATTTTTTGTTTTCAACATGACATCGACAGCATCATCATCAAACTTCTTTTTTTGTTTGAATATCTTTCGCGCCAAATCGAGCACCTCCCTGCTTGGAGAATGATTTAATTTTTCTTTTCTGGCGGACGGATTTTGAGATGGGGTTTTATCCATAATTTTATGATTCAATCTGCTAATTATACCATGAAAGGGCCTTTTTAGGAAGTTTCCGTGGATTATAGGCGAGATTTATGGTATATGAATGCCATGCAAAAACAATTAACTTGGGTGGAGGTTTCGAAAAAAGCTCTCACTCACAATATGGAGCAATTCCGGGGCAAAATCGGGCCAGATGTAAAGCTGTGTCCGTGTGTAAAAGCGAATGCTTATGGCCATGGACTCGTTGAGACTTCTAAGGTGTTTCTGGAGGCTGGAGCTGATTGGTTGGCGGTTGATGCTCTCTATGAGGCTGAAGCCTTGCGAGAGGCTGGGGTGACGGCTCCTATTTACATCATGGGGTACACTTTGTTGGGGGATTTGGAGCGAGTTTGGGAATTAGACTGCCGAATGGTTGTTTACGACGAAGAAACTGTTGAGCGGTTGGCGAAAATCGCAGCGGCCGCAGCAGCGGCTGGAGACGGGGCTGGGAAATTCGATAAACCTCTAAACCTTCACATAAAAGTAGAGACTGGAAACAATAGACAAGGCGTGCGAATGGAAAATCTCGTGACGTTTGCTCAGAAAATTGAAGCTGTAGATGGATTGAAAGTCGAAGGAATTGGGACTCATTTTGCGAATATCGAAGATACCACTGATCACAGCTATGCGATGGAGCAATTGGAGAGGTTTCGTGAGGCTGGGAAAATTTTAAAGGAAGCTGGGATTGAAGTTCCGATGATGCATTGTGCAAATTCTGCGGCAACTATTCTTTTTGATGAAGTTCATTTTGATTTGGTTCGTGTTGGAATCAGCAATTATGGCATGTGGCCATCGCCAGAGACAAAAGTCAGCTACCAACAAGAGCACGGCAATGAATTCTCGCTCAAACCAGCGTTAACTTGGAAGTCCGTAGTCGCACAGGTCAAAAACATTCCGTCTGGAGATTTTATTGGATATGGATGTACTTGCAGAACAACTCGTGAGACCAAGATGGCTATTGTGCCAGTTGGTTATTATGATGGATATGATCGACATTTGTCGAACAATGCTCACGTGTTGATTCGAGGTCGCCGGGCAAAAGTTCTGGGACGAGTTTGTATGAATATAATCATGGTAGATGTTTCGGATATTGAGGGCGTTTGCGTTGAAGATGAGGTTGTTTTGATGGGGCGACAGGAATTTGACGGGGGGGCGGATGAGATTTCTGCGGAGCAATTTGCTGCTTGGATTGGAACTATTAATTATGAAGTTACTACTAGAATAAATGATCGGATTCCTAGGGTCGTAGTACCCGGGTAACACCAGGGCCTTGCTTGTACCCGGGTGCGACCCGGGCCTTGTACACAAAATTTATTCATAAACCACAAAATCATGGGTAAACTAAAAGTCGGAGTAATATTTGGAGGAAAGAGCGGTGAGCACGAAGTCTCGCTCGTTTCGGCGCGCAGCGTGATCGACAATATCCCAAAAGACAAATACGACGTAAAAGAAATCCTAATCTCACCAGAAGGAGAATGGTCTTGTGGCAACGGAACTTTCGAGGAAGCGCTCAGCGATTGTGATATCGCGTTTCCAGTTTTGCATGGACCTTTTGGGGAGGATGGGACTGTGCAGGGACTTTTTGAGATGATGAATATTCCTTATGTTGGATGTGGTGTGTTGGCGAGCAGCGCGTGTATGGACAAGCTGACTTGCAAGGCTGTTTTGGCCAATGCTGGGATTCCTGTGGTTCCTTATATTGGGTTTACGCGGAGTGAATGGGAGAATGAAGCGGATGTGATCATGGCGCGAGTTGAGAAGGATATTGATTTCCCTTGTTTTGTAAAACCTTCGAATATGGGATCGTCTGTGGGGATTACAAAGGTGAAGGCGGCGGCTGATTTGAAGGAAGCGATTGACTTGGCGGCGCGGTTTGATGCGCGGATTTTGGTTGAGAAGTCAGTGAATGCTCGAGAGATTGAATGTGCTGTATTGGGAAATGAGGATCCTGAGGGTGCTGAGTTGGGAGAAATAATTCTTGGAGGAGAGTTTTATGATTTTAATGATAAGTACGTTGATGGAAAGTCTTCGACACAAGTTCCTGTGCAGGATTTGGATCCGGCAAAAGCGATCGAAATCAAGACAGTATGTGTGAATGCATTCCGCGAGATGGATTGTTGTGGGCTTGCGAGAGTTGATGCTTTCTTGGATCGAGATTCTGGAGAGATTTTCCTTAATGAAATCAACACGCTTCCAGGCTTCACATCTATCAGCATGTACCCACAGATGTGGAAAGCCTCTGGATTGGAATACCCTGCTCTACTCGACCGGCTGATCCAGCTCGGGCTCGAAAAGCACGAAGACAAGGCCAAAAATCAGTCTAGTTTTGACAGCGGTAGCGACTGGTACAAATAATATCGCAAGATTACCCGATCACTCTTGAGTTTGTCTTCTGTTCCTTCTTGACGGTGTTTCCTTATATGCGTATATTTGGTGGGCTTTGCGCTAGGAAGCATTTGGGCAACATTCTTTTTAATTTCTATGGGATTTTTTACCAAAAATCGGTCGACAAAATCCATTGATAATAATTTCATTGCTATCGATGTGGGCACACATGCGGTGAAGGCTCTTTTTGTTGTAAATGAAGGCAAGCGCGGACGAGTTGTGGGGGTTGGGAAAAGGCTCCAAAAACTTGGTGATATGCAAAGTGGAACTGTGACTGACATCGCATCTGTGATTTCGAATTGCAATGATGCGATTCGGGATGCAGAGAGGATGGCGGGGATGAGAGCTACGCAGATGGTGATGGGAATTGGCGGAGAATTGGTAAAGGGTGGGACGATTTCTTCGTCTTATATCCGACGAGACCCGACAGCAAAGATCGATCTAGCAGAGCTCAAGAACATCGTCCACAAAATCCAATGGAAAGCTTTTGATCAGGTGCGAGGACAGCTCTCGTATGAGACTGGGTACAGTGAGATCGACGTCAAACTCGTGAACGCGGCGATCGTCGACGTACGAATCGACGGGTACAAAGTGACCAATCCAATCGGGTTCCAAGGAAAGGAAATTACTATCAGTATTTTTAATGCTTTTGCGCCGTTGGTGCATTATGGAGCGCTGCAGACTATTGCTGCTGAGATCGACAAGGAGTTGATCGCGATTACGGCTGAGCCTTATGCTTTGAGCCGGGCTTTTGACAATGATGATGGGAAGTTTGGTGCGATTTTTATTGACGTGGGAGGTGGGACGACGGATGTTGCGGTGGTGAGGGATGGAGTTCTTGAGGGGACAAAGATGTTCACGCTCGGTGGTCGTACTTTTACCAAGAGGTTGGCGCATAGTTTGAATATTTCTTTTAATGAAGCTGAATCGATCAAGATGGCTTACTCTGAAGACAAGCTCGAGAAGCAGTCTCACAAGATTGTGCGTGAGGCGATGAAGAGTGATTGCGATGTGTGGCTCTCTGGAGTTGCGCTGACGCTTTCGGAGTTTGAGCACATTGATGTTTTCCCATCGAAAATTTTGTTGTCTGGAGGCGGGTCGAAGTTGCCTGAGATCCGAGAAGTTTTGGAATCGAAGAGTTGGCTGTCTAATTTACCTTTTGCGAAAAAACCGCAGGTTTCTTTTGTTAACACAAAATATATTACTGACCTGACTGACGAGACTCGAATCTTGAATAATTTGGAAGATACAGCTCCAATGGCGCTTGCACATATTGGAAGTGAATTTATCCAGGATGAGCAGGTGCTTTCGAAAGTTTTGAAAAAAGTTGTTCGATTAATGCAAATTTAATTAATTTTGCCCAATGGCAGACAAAGACCACAAAAAGGAGGACGCTAAAGACGATGCTCGGGATAGCCAGGATGGCGCTCGAGATAATGAGGAACTCAAGGAAATTGCGAAGATGGCGAAAAAACAGATAAGCAATGAATTTGAGGAGGCGGCTGAAGGCGACAAAAGCGAAGTGATTTCATCTAAAAAAGTCATCTATATTGAGATTGACGATGAAGTTACTGGCGTTTACGACAAGATCAAAAATCTTAAGATTAAGCATATTTATATTGTGGCGCCGCGGCGTGCTGTGATTTTTCAGAGTATTGTGAACTTGAAGATTTTGAAGCGGAAAGCTGAGGATACTGGAAAGGTTTTGTATCTAATCACAAATGACAAAAACGGCCTCTATCTATCTCAACAGGTCGGAATTCCCGTCTATGACAAGGTTTCGAGTGAAGGAAAGCCGATCTTTTTCTCTGCTGATGACGATGATGAAAAATTAAGGATCACTCCGCTAAAGGCGTCTGTGAATTCTGCTGTTGAAGAAGTCCCTACACGACGAACCGAAAAGAAGATGTCGATTTCTCAGCTTTTGACTGAGTCGCGCAGACGTGGGAAGGCGCTGTTGAATGTGAGCAAGCTTCCGACTGGAGGTTTTGGTGGTGCTGGAGAGCAGCGATTGATGAAAAAGGGAGTTGTTGATGGAGGTGGGGGTAAACCTGCCAAGTCTGCGAGAAAGATGTCTTCGCAGGAGCGAAAGGAGGAAAAAATTCGTAAGAGTAAGTTGGTTTTGGTTGCTCCGAACAAACAGGCGTTGATTGGGCTTGGAGTTGTGAGTCTTTTGATTTTGATGGTGATCTTTTATATTGCTTTGCCTGGGGTGACATTGTTTATCACGCCTACTGCGAGTGTTTTGGAAAAATCTGTGAATGTGACGTTGGCTGATGTGACTTCGAATCAAGCTGAATTGAACGCCGCCACTCCTCACATGATCGGATCTCACAAGATCGCGACTTCGGTCGAAAAGACAGTGACTCATTATGCTACTGGAAAGAAAGCTTCTCCAAACGCAACGAATGCTGCCGGAAACATTACTATTGTTAATACTGCAAATTACGAATGGCCTCTTGTTGGCGAAACTCGCTTCCAGACCAATGAAGGGCTTGTATATAGGATCAAGAGCCCTGTGAATGTCCCTGCCGGCTCTGGGGCTGGGCCAGGTCGTGTGGAGGCTTATGTTGTGGCCGATCTAGTCGACGCATACGGACAAGTCATCGGAGAGCGAGGAAATATTGGCCCTGCCAAATTCTTCCTCCCTGGGTTGCGTGAGTCGAGTCGAAGCCAGCTCTATGCCGAGAGTAGTGTCGATATGGCTGGAGGTGTGACTGATTTTATTACTTATGTGACTGAGGAAGATATCGAGGCTGCGAAGGGCAAGCTTGCTGATGTTTTGTACAAGTCTGTTGAAGAGGAATTAGCCCGTGAGATAGGACTAAAGAATGATGTTGATAAGACTGATTATGTTCTTTTGACCGGTGAAGGAGCTATTGTGACTGGCGATGTTGCTCTGAATCCTGTTGCGTCTGTTGAGGGGCAGGACACTCCTCAGTTTGAGGTTTCTGGGTCGTTGACGGCTTCTGGATATGCTTATAGCAAGGCTGAGATGTTTGCGCTTTTGACTCAAGAGTTGTTGTTGAAGAAGAGCCCGCAGAAAAAATTGGTAAAGATTAACGAGAACTCTGTGACTTATCGAATTTTTGAACGGGATTCTATAGAGGCTCGAATTAAGCTAACTGCAAACATCAAAGGTATTGAAGAATTCGACATTGATCCGTCTAAGGAAAATGGCGCTCGTTTGATTCAAAAGATAAAGGAACATATTCTCGGGAAAGAAATCGAAGAGGCTCGGAATTACATCCAAAATCTCCCTGAGGTAAACAAGGTCGAGATCGAGTCTTGGCCAGCTTGGTCCCCTACTATCCCGACTGTTCCTGACAATATTGATGTCGAGATCCGGGATGCGGTGATGGTGGATTAGGCGGCATCTTGTGGTTCTGGGGCGAGAATCCCCAATTCCTTTAGTCGATCTAGGGCTCTTCTGAGTCTCTCTCTTTGGGAGTCTCGTCCGGTTTTTATGAGCTGACTTATTGCGGCTGTGCCTGCTTCACTTTGGGGGATGTCTGGTTCTGCTATGACTGTTAGAGCAATCATGCCTAAAGCTTCTTGTGCTTCGCCACTAGTGGTTATCATTGGGACAACAGTTATGATTCTTTGAAAAAGGTCTTCTCTTACTCTTGAGAGTTCTGCTGTTCCTTCTAGCTCAGGTCTTACTGAAACTATTCTTTGGATTGCTGTGTGGATTTCGCTTAGCTGCTCAAAAGTAGTGGCTGCTTCGAGATGCTCCTTCACCCCTTCTAGTTCTCCGCTAATTCCTACTGTTGACATAGTCATGTCGCCAGTTTAGCATTTTTTTTGTTGTTTTCAAGGAGGGTATGATATAATTTCCTTTGAAATTTCTTTTATATTTTTTTATTCCTCCTCCTATGAAAAATTATTATTTTAGAAAAGCTGTATTGTCGGTTTTTCTTTCAGTTGTTGTATGTGCTTTGTTAATGGGTTTCGGCGTCGCCTTTGGCGTTGCTGACTATGGCCCTCCTGGAACTTTGGCAAGTCCTGAGTTTAGTGGGTTGGATGTGAGGGGGCTTGCTACATTTCATGGAGGAGGTATGTTTAGAGATATAACCCTTTTCAGAGAAGACGTTGATTTTTCAAAGGGAGTAAAGTTTAATGGACCAATTTCTGGGGGCGGCAGTGTTGCTAGCCCTACGATTGAGCTTGTGAATGACACTAACATCACTGGGGATATGTCTGTTAGCGGTACTTTTAAACCTGAGACTATTGATCCTGGAACAATTGTGAATACTAGAGATAATGGTAGTGCAAGAGTGCTTGTTGATGATGGTTTGGAGGTGACAGGACCTCTGTCAAATCCTAACAAAAGTTCTTCGTTTGGCCCCTTAGGATCTATCAATTTTCCTTTTTTCATTGATGATAATTTATCTATATCTGGGAGTTTCGGTAATGATTCTGCAGAGCCATTGAGTATTAATGACGATGTTCGTGTTACCGGTAGTATGGGTTTTTATAATGAGGGCATTTTGGGTGATGCTAGTGAAATTTATTACCCAAATTTCACACTCACGGACAATGATAAAATGAATGACACAAGTGTCTTTCCCCGATCTGATGGCTTGGCTAGCTCAACTGATTATTTTTTCCCTTTGAGCAATCTTGAGCTGACTGGAACTAACCTGGTTATTGATGACGGAGGATTAGTTATAAACGGCCATCAACCTTATTCACCTAATTCTAGATACGGGAATTTAGTTATTAATAATGGTGGGGATTTTGTAATGAAATCTGGGCCTACTTACACCGGGCTTTCTGGAGAATTAGTTATGGATGGAGGAGCAGAGCTTGTTTTCAAAAACAATAACTCTACAGGTATATCAATGGGAACTGCGGATATTGTTACGTCTACTGGAGATATATATACGACTGCTTCTTCGTACATTCCTACTGGGCCTAATGCTGGGCCTGCTGGAGGGAATATCTACACTGAGGTGGGTAATATTTATACTACTAGGGGGGATATTAGTACTGAGATTGGAGATATCAATTCTGGCCGTTATATTACTGCGGAAGAAGAAATTTGGAGTAAAGGAAGGCTTACCGCAGATAAGGATATGATCGTTAAAGGGAACGGGTATGTGACTGGGACTTTAACAGCTAATTCTTTTGGAAGTTTTTATACAAGGACAGCGCCAACTTTTATGTTGGAGCATGATGTGTGGACTCATCTAGTTCTTGAGGGGGGTGGGGAGTCCTATTTTCCTGTTTGGCACGAACTTACTGTTTCTTGTGATAGCCCTTCTCACAAGGCTGTTTATTGTGGGCATACGTCTAATTATGTATATATGTATGATGGTAACTATCCTGATCTTTTTGATCCTGCTCTCGAGTTCGTAGTTAGGGAAAAAAAGAATGCTTATTCATGTGAATTCCACATGATACATACTTACGAGATTGACAGCGATATAAATGTGAGTCCTTACGTTGAATGTTGGGATCCCGCAAATTAATATCTTTTAAGGATTAACACTCTCTATACAACGGTTTTTAAAAGCTATATCTTTAATGCTTTCACATTCTTCTTTTTTAGATGTTTCAGAATTGACAAGAATATTTAGTATACAGGTGTCTTTTTGCATTTGATTGATTATGTCGGAACAAAATTCTGCATCCTGAGTGTCATAAGCTTCTTGAGATATTTCTTGAGTTTTTTGCAAATCTTCTTCAAATTTTATCAGATCCCCAACCTTCCCCTCACACACCTCCTCATACCTCTCCAATTCAATATCCCCACAATAATCATCATCCATCTCTGCCACTGCTTTTGCAGTCAGGACGTTGGCTGCGACTACTTTTTTACATTCCCCTATTTTTGCTGCATCTGAGATGAGATCACATTTACCTGCGTCATCGCCTCTCACTGCTGATTCGTAGAGTTGGTTGTCTAGGAGGCTGTCGGCTGTGACTTCGGTTGGTTGGGCTGGGGCTTCTTCTTTGTTTATTGGCAAACATCCGCTGAGGAGCGTGATTGATAGTAGGACGAGTAGAAGTGTTGATAATTTTTTCATAGGGTTGGGTTTAGAGATTTCTGATGTCCATTATCAGAGTTTGGAGAAGCTTTTGCAAGTTTTTTAGAGATTTGGTAAAGTTTCGCGTGCTTAATACGTTCGCAGAACGAAACTTATGAATATTTTTATCAAAACATTGGGGTGCAAATCCAATCGAGCTGACTCCGACAAATTGCTCGAGAAGTTAGCTGAGAAGTTTGGGGATGGGTTGCGTGTAAATGATCCGTCATATGCCGATGTTTGTGTGATTGCGACTTGTACCGTGACTCATGTTGCGGATCGCAAGTCCAGGTCGGCTGTTTCGATGATGAAGCGGCGTTTTCCTGAAGCGCGAGTGGTTGTGATTGGCTGTGGGCCGCGTGTTGATCGTGCGAGTTATGATGAGATTGGTTGTGATTTTGTTGGGGTGAGTGTTGAGGAAGCTTTTGAATATATAAATGGAGTTGAGGTTTTGGGAACTGCTCCTGAGGGATCTTTGGGAATTGGGACGGGTGCTGGAGTCGACAATGATCGGACGCGCAGCGCTCTCAAGATCCAAGACGGCTGTAATAATTTTTGCACTTACTGCATCATTCCCTTTGCTCGTGGCCGTGAGAAGAGTGTCGGGGCTGACGAGGTGTTGGCTGAGGTTGGTCGCAAGCTTAAGGCTAGGTACAAGGAGTTGGTGCTGACTGGAATCAATATTGGGAATTGGTCGGATGGAGACGGAGAGGGGGCTGTGAATCTTGGAGGATTGATTTTGCGAATTTTGGATGAGACTTCGTTGCCGCGGTTGCGATTGAGCTCTATTGAGCCGCAGAATTTTGGGAAGGAATTCGAGACGTTGCTGACTGATGAGAAGTATCGGGATCGGTTTTGTCCGCATCTGCATATGTCTTTGCAATCTGGATCGGATTCGGTTCTCAAAGCGATGAGACGACATTATGACGCTAAGTTGTACAAAAAAGTTGCTCAAAAAATGACTAAACTGAGACCGGAGATCGCGCTGACGACTGATGTGATTGTTGGTTTTCCAGGAGAGACTGACGCCGATTTCGAGGAGACGATGCGGTTTGTGGAAGAGATTGGTTTTTCAAAAGTTCACGTATTCCCCTATTCAAAAAGAGCTGGGACAAAGGCGGCGCTGATGGATGACCAGATCACCGACCAGGTCAAAAAAGCGCGCGCAAAGACCCTGCAAGAATTGTCTGATCGTTTGATGGCTCACTTTTCTGAGAGGAATCTTGGGGAGACTTATCCGGTTCTCCTAGAGCAAAAAGTTCGTGGATCGGAAGATCTGTGGGAAGGATTTACGCCGAACTATATCAAGGTCCAGGTGCAATCTGATGAGGATTTGTTTAATCAGATTCGAGACGTGCGCCTTGAGAAGTTTCTGGACAAACAAAAGGCCCCGATAGTTCGAGGCCTCTTGGTTTAGTTTTGGTTTCCCGCGGGTTAAAGCCCGAGGTTTTTTCGGATTTCGTCAGCTTTTTGAGTGTCTGCTTGTTTTTTGCTTGATTGCTCTACTTCTGTTTCGAGTTGCATCCATTCTTGGTAGTGTTGGTCTGCCAATTTTTCCAATTGTGGTGCGTGTTTCTGAGAAAGTGCTGCGAATTTTTCTTTTTCTTCTTCGAAGATTCTCATCAATTCGTCAATTTGTTCTTGTTTAAGCTTTGGAATTGATTCTACGATTTTCTTTTTTTCGTCTTTAGAAAGAGAAATTGAACCAGCGAGTAGTTTGATGAATTTTTCTTCTTCAAATTTCAGGTTGTGTTTTGGCACCTTCACTTTTAGAACTGCTGGAAGTTTTGATCCTAGCTTGAAGTTTGCTGGGGTGTTGTCTTCCGGCATGCCTCCTGCTGGTGGATAACCTCCTCCTGGCGCTGGGTATCCCCCTCCTTGCGGTGGGTATCCTGGCGGCGGTGGTGGTGGGTAACCTCCTGGCGCGGGGTATCCTCCCCCTTGTGGTGGGTATCCTGGCGGCGGTGGTGGCGGGTAGCCTCCTGGCGCTGGGTATCCCCCTCCTTGTGGTGGGTATCCTGGCGGCGGTGGTGGCGGGTAGCCCCCTCCTGGTGGAGGTGGCGGCATTCCTCCTCCTGGCGGCGGTGGTGGCGGGTAGCCTCCTGGCGCTGGGTATCCCCCTCCTTGTGGTGGGTATCCTGGCGGCGGTGGTGGCGGGTAGCCCCCTCCTGGTGGAGGTGGCGGCATTCCTCCTCCTGGCGGAGGTGGTGGCATTCCCCCTCCTGGCGGAGGTGGTGGCATTCCCCCTCCTGGCGGAGGTGGTGGCATTCCCCCTCCTGGCGGAGGTGGCGGTGTTCCTCCTCCTGGCGGAGGTGGTGGTGTTGCCCCTCCTGGCGGAGGTGGTGGCATTCCTCCTCCTGGCGGAGGTGGCGGTGTTCCACTGTTGTTATCTGCAGGTCCTTGACCTGGATCTTGTGCTGGATCAGCCATAATTTTTAGATTATTGAATCGAGTAGTGATTTTACATTATTCTATTTTATTTTACAATAAGATATGGACTTATTCAATCTATAGAGGTAATATTTGCGGGCTTTTTGAAAATTTGGAGTCCTCGGGCAATTAGCAAACGCTTCGCGTTGCTAAGCCCTCCGTTCGGGTCTCTCGAAGAAAGTGAACTTTCTCTCGAGACTCTCACTACGGGCGATTAGCTCAGCTGGTAGAGCATCCGCTTGACTTGCGGAGGGTCAGTGGTTCGAGTCCACTATCGCCCACCATAGAATTTTTAGCTACTTCACAGCTATTACCACGACAGAACATGGTAGTGCTTTCACCAAGAATTTTGGTAGTATCGAGAGAAATCGATAGTAGATTTTTGATAAATTCGTTTCTCTGTTTTTAAAACCTGAAAAAGTGTGTAATTTGAATGTTGAGAAATTTGCGCTTAAAAACTCGTTATATTCTTTTCTTGAGTAGTTTCTTTCTTTTATTTCCCTTTTTGTATGCCGTTCATATATTGTTTTTAATACCTTTGGGCATGATGGTTCTAGAATCAAACATAATTTTCCGCCTTTCTTCAAAGCACGGTGACATTCTGAAATACCGTGTTTCGGATCCTGGATATGGTGGAAACCCGCGAAAAAGAATATGTTATCAAATGTCCCATCTTCCATTTTGATATCTTCCGCTTCCATAACTAATTTATGATCAATTTTTGCATGAAAAAACTCTTCTAATTCGGAGCTTTTCTTGACCGCAGTTAAGGATGAATCTGAATAGTACAGCTCGATTTCATCACCGTATTCTTTTTTCAAATATGCTGAGTGAACACCATATCCTCCAGCCAATTCTAATGTTTTTCCAGAAAAATCTAGTTTATATTTACTAATAATTTCTTTGAATATTGCCAGTGATTTTTGCTTCCAAGAAATGATTTTTTCAATATCTTTTACTGAGCACATTGATTTTTTACTACAAAAGAAGTCGTCTTCTGCTTTTTGTTCTTTATTAAGTTTGGAATGCAATATTTTGATATTTGATCTTTGAGGCATTGGGTGTTGGGATTGGCGAAAGCGTATACTGTCTCAGTATACTTTTCTATTTGCCAAATTATAAGTTTAATTTAATAAAGCATTATAGTTTACTTCCGTCTTCGTGAATTGAAGGAGCTTCTTCTGTTATTTCGGCTACCTTGGTATGGACGTCTTTGCTGAGTTTTTTTGAGGAGTTTTCCGAATGGGTCTGCGTGTTCTTTGTGGTATGGGTGGTCTTCGATGACTGGGATTTCTTTTTTTATAAGTTTGTGGATGTCTTGGATGTATGCGCATTCTTCACCGTCACAAAAAGAGAGTGCGATTCCTGTTAAGCCAGCTCGCCCTGTTCTTCCGATTCTGTGAACATAGGTTTCTGGTTCGTTTGGAATTTCGTAATTTATCACGTGAGACAATTCGTCTATATCAATTCCTCTTGAGGCGATGTCTGTTGCGACAAGTACTGTCGTCTTTTTGGCTTTGAAATTTGCGAGGGCTCTTTGTCTGTGATTTTGTGATTTATTTCCGTGAATAGCTTCCGCAGAGATCCCGGCCATGTTGATTTGTTTTACAACTTTGTTGGCTCCGTGCTTAGTTCTTGTAAAAACTAAGGCTGAGGAAATGTTTTTTTGATTCAACACATGCAACAAGAGTGATTTCTTATTACTTTTTTCAACATAATATAATTCCTGGGTCACAGTCTCCGCAGACAGATTTACTGGAGAAACCGAAACACTCACTGGATCCTTCAGAATACTGCTACTAAGCTCAATGATCGCTTTTGGCATTGTTGCTGAGAAGAACAATGTCTGACGATTTACTGGCACCTTTGCAATTATTTTTCTCACATCATGAATGAAGCCCATATCGAGCATTCGGTCTGCCTCGTCCAAAGTTAAGATTTTCAATTTATCGAGACTTATGATTTTTTGATTCATCAAATCCATCAATCTTCCTGGAGTCGCGACTAGAATATCCACACCTCTCTTCAGATTTTGCACCTGACTATGTTGTTTTACTCCGCCAAAAATCACGGTATGTTTTAGACCTGTGTATTTCCCATAAGCGGCGAATTTTTCACCGATCTGGATGGCTAGCTCCCTAGTGGGAGATAATATCAAAGCTGAAATTGGCCGAGGTCCGTGATGGCGTTGGCCTTGTGGGTGCTGGCTTTGGGAGTGTGCGGATTGTTTTTCACGTGCGAGATTTTGCAGCATTGGGATTGCAAAAGCTGCTGTCTTTCCCGTACCTGTCTGCGCACAACCTATAATGTCTCTACCTTCTAGTATAGCCGGGATTGTCTTTTCTTGAATCGGAGTAGGTGTCACGTAATTTTCTTCTTTGACTGCGTCAAGAATCGGTTTGATGAGTTGTAAATTTTCGAATGTCATAATAATTTAGAATGGGATGATTGTCCCACGTGAGCGATCCTACCTCCTGTGATGAAAGCGACGACCTTTGTTAGTTTTGTTTACGGCGTTATTCTACGATAAATCTGCGCGGATGTCAACCGTGCGGGTTTATAAAGTCAATTTGTAAGTCGATGTGGTAGCGTCAAGATTAGGACTATTCTGAAGATTCTTCTGGGGAAACATCATCAACTAGTGTCTGATTAAGTGCTGCTTCTCTTGAGGCTAAAATCACAGATGTATCCCAACCAGCTTCCTGTGCCCTTTCTCCGCTTAGGAAACCACCCAATTTTTCGTTGAACACTCCATTCCTTGCGGATTCTAGCATATCCCAAAATACAATTCCTTCAGGGAATTTTGCTTCTATATCTTCTGATTCTAACGTTCTTATGACCCCAATTCTAATATCTTCTGTTATAAATCTAGCCCCTGATGCTAATTTAATGGCGGCACCGACTGTTGCTTGTCGTTCTCTTGGGCTTTGTAGAATAGAAGCGTCCATTACTAAAATTTTTATGCCTTCTTGCTCACCTAAAACTCTCAATGCAGCTTGGGTATTTGATACGTGTTGGACCTCGACTCCTTGAGATTCTGCGAAATCTATTGAATCCCGAAAGGGGCCTGGGGTTTCTGATACTAATAGTGCTTTAGGCATAAGTTGTTGGTTTAAAAATTGGGGACAATAGTACCTTTTCCCTTTTTACAAGTCAAGATGTAAGTTTTTTTTAAGCGTTTTGTAAGGTCGATGTGGTAGCGTGGTGGGCAGATGTTTGTTTGATGGGTTTGCTTGAATTTTCCGTGTTTATTGTGTACACTTAAGGTAACCCTAAATTCACAAGCAAACATTATGATCACTAAATTCGTTGGGATGAAAGAATTTCGCCAAAATATGTCTCAGTTAACAGCTCAAGCCAGATCTCAAAACATAAAATTCATTGTACTCAAAAAAAACGTCCCGGTTCTTGAGATAAATCCGATAGATGAGAAGGAATATGCGTACATAAAATTATCGGAAGAGCTGCAAGAATCTGAGAAACAGATCAAGGCTGGGAAGTTTCATACTCAAGAAGAAGTTATGAGCGAATTTGGTTTACTTTAAAATCCACGCAACTCCACCCCTAATGCACAAAGTTATTTATTCGGATAATTCTTTGAAAGATTTGCGGAAAATCGAAAATGCGATTGCGAAAAGGATCGTTAAGAAGATTGCGTTTTTTTCGCAGCAATTGGATGTTTTGGAATTTGCTAAACCTTTGAGAGGGCTTGGGGACGGTCGTTTTCGATTCCGTATTGGAGACTATCGGGCGATTTTCGCAATCGACAAATCAGGCAAAATCCAAATCCTGATGATTTTGAATGTAAAGCATAGGAAGGAGATTTACTTGTGATAAAGGTCAATTACTTGCCCTCTTCCAGCATCATTTCCATGACCCATATTTTCACGACTTGATCTTTGATGGAACTTTTTGACATTTCTGACATGGGGCCAAAGAGTTCTTCTATTGAAGTTCGGGCTTCTTTTGGATTATCTATACCTTTTAAATTACTGGCGATTTCTCCCATAAAATGGCTGTTTTCCCAAGTTGTTGGGCCTTTGTTAAGTTCTGCATATTTTTCTGGATCAAGATTTTGAAGAGCTGTAAGTAAAACCTGTCTGTCTGAGAAATCTCCTGTCTGAGATGCGAATAAATCTTTTAAGTTAGATCTGATAAAATCAAATCGGGCAATATCTAGCATTGTGTCTTCAATCAACAACTCATATTCTTGTTGTAGTTCGGGATATCCTTTTTTGAACCTTTCTTCTAGTTGACCAAATGCACCTTTCAAATCGGTTTGTTCTGCCTCTGTCTCAAGAGTTTTCAGTAGTTTCCCTCGGATTTTTGCTAATTTGCGATCTGCTGCCGCCACCTGCGGATCAAGTATGTTTTTTTCTTTCGCTAAATCACAAATATATTTGATTTCTTTGTCTTTTAGCACTTGCTTGTCGCCAAAGGTGACTATTGGACGCAATATCTCTGGGGTTAACTCGCCTTGAGAAACTGCTTCAAAAACTCTATCTTGCAAATTGTTTTGAAACTCAATCCACTCTATTGTTTTAAATTTCGCATCCCCACCTCTGAGTTTTTCCGCAAATTTTAAAAGTCTTTGTCCATGACCAGCTCTTACATCTGTCCTAGCAGAGAATCTTCTTACTGGTTTTGTAATTATTGTTTCACTTCTCTCAACTTTACCAATAGTCAAAAGAGCGTCACTGAATCCTGGATCTTCTCCTCCTGCAATCTCTGGGACTCCTCCCACTCTTGCTGCTGCAAAAGCTCGACTCGACATATTGGCTCCTGAAAAACTCACATCCGTGGTTGATTCTTTTTGCGGTTGAGGTTTTTTGGTTATTTTTCGTACTAGCCTGTCGTACAGATAACTAAAGTCCGTATGAGAATTGGCTAAAGCTATTAATTCTTGATATTCTTCGCTCTGTTGTCCTGAGATGTCCCGCTCGAATTCTAGTTGCCCTGCTACTCCAATCAATTCTGGATCCTTTTCATAGGCATTTATTAGCTCTCTTATGTAGTCCTCCTTCATTGTAGAGTCTGCATCTGTCTGGGCAATGACGCCGTCTCTCCCAAGCCCATAAAACCGCTCTACAGCTTCTGCTACACCACGGTTTCTTGCGCCACCCACGTTTGCGATCTCTTTTGGAAGAGTTTTTCCTTGGCTAGCTTTATCTATGATGTGGAGATTTAAGCCTGAGCTTTTTATTACTTCTATGTGAGATCTTTCGGCGTTAGTTAGCTCTGCTGATGATTCTTCGCTGGTTATTGTTTTTAAAATCTCTAATGTTTCTTGGTTGCTATGGATAGCCTCTTCATACGTTTTGATTTTTCTTTCGTAGTCAGCGTCGTTTTCATATGATTCTCTCTGCGGTTCTTCTGGCGGATTGTTTACAACAATAATTACTTCATACTCGCTTAGATCAACGCCTTCTTGCCGAGCTAGTGACTCTAAATTTTTGAACAAATATTCTCTTTCTCCATATGCAGGAATTACTACTGAGACTTTGCAATTTGGATCTATTGGAGTTGTGATTCTTGCTTCTCCTTCTAGAGTTTTTGAAATATATTCTTCGATTTTTGGATCTTTGTTGTCTTCAGGGGTCGCTGCTTTTTGCATTTGATCTCCAAGTTGTTCGCGAAGAGCTCCTGATTCCGGCAATTCATTTTCAGCAAGTCCCTCGGGGTCTTGTTGAGGATTTTCTGGCGAAATTTCTTGTGGATCTTGGTCCACCTGATCTTCTAAGGATTCGTCGGTCATTTTGTTTTATTCATAAAATTATCCGTTAATTATACCATAAAAACACGGCTTTTGGTATGGACGGGGGGCCGATGTAAGCTTTTTTAAGGAAAGTTTTTATTTAAATGGTCCACGCCAGCAAAGCTGTCTTTGGACTGTCGGAAGGAGATTTATTTGTAGGTTTTGTGGGGCTCTTTGGCCTCTTGGGGATCGCGTGGATTGGTGTTTTTGGTGTTTTCGACGCTTGCGACTATTGCGTACCATTTATAGAGTCCATACATTCCGCCCCCTCTCCAGAATTCAATTAAATCTTCTGAGGATAGAGTTGTATTACCAGGGAGATCTCTGTTTTCATCTGTTGTAAGGGTTTTTATTAAGGGATTTCCCTCCTGAAAACTGTCGTAAATATAAAACTCGTTCTTATTCGCATCAAAACCAAATATAGTTACGTAATGTTGATAATTGTCTTTTTCACCTAAAAGGATGACTGGTTTTCTAAGAGAGATCTGTTCTTGCAAAAAAAGAATCCTGTCTTTATCGGACAAGGATTTCAGGTTGGGGCTTTTTATCTCGATATTGTTTTCTTCGAGTTGTTTTTCGAGTCCCCATGGCAGAGTGTATTTATTTGGAAGTCTCCATTGAATCTTTTTTGCGAACTCTTGGGAATCTATAGGCTCACCTTTTAAAATTCTAACAACTGCTGCTGTGTTAAACGGCCCACAATCATTAAGCCCCTGTCTGTAATTAAATTCTTTAGGGTATTTTATTAAAAAAATTGCGGGGATTTGGTCTTTATTGATGAGAGGCGGCGGGGAAATATTCTCATAAAAGATGAAAATCATCCCAAAAAAAACAATCAGAGAAATTACGAGAATTCTGAGGGCATTTCGCTTAAGTTTTGTTAGCTTTTTCTTTTCCATATGAAGTATGTTTTGCTTCTGGGGCTGTCAAGGAGATCTTCTGGGGTGACCATTGGGCCTGCATTTAGGTCTAGAGAACGTCCGTAAGTCTCTAAATACATTCCGCTGACTGTGCGAGAATAGCTTTTGTATATCAGAAGCGAACAATACCAGTTGCTTTCACTCCATTTACTGGCGATTATGCTATATGGTTCGTTTAATTGATTGCGTGCATACTTTACAGCGCGGCTACGCGCTTCTTGTTCTGTGATTATTTTTCGTTTACTACGAGGGATATACCATTTGTCTGTTTCACGAATTGGATTTGGGAAAATTGGCTTAAGCCACCTAATTTCTTCCAAGTCATTCAACATCCAAAGATTGCCATTTTCATTTTTGGTACCATCTGACATGGTGACTGTTCTCTTTTTGCCGTATTCGTATTCGACTACGCCTTCCCTGTTGTTTTCTTGCAATGGGATTCCGGTTACTTCAATAACTTTTAATGGATCTATTTGAGCCACCAGCGCTGCGTGATCCCAATCCTCCCATGGCAAATACTTGGACCATTCAGAATTTTTATATCGGCCTACTATAAAATCACCGACCTGTACTGTTTTTGGGATCGTCGGGGTCTCACTACATATCTCGGGGATTTTGGGGCTAGATCCTGACATATGTGGACTTAGTTGGCTCTTGCATCCTAGCATAATTGCGTTATTTATTTAATATTTTTTTTGATTGTTCCTGCTCCTCTATGCGTTCCCATCTCATGTATTCAAAACAACATCCACATATTGGCTTCATTTTGGCAAATTCTAAGGCAATTTCTGTCCAGCCCCCTTCTAGGTGGAGTATTTTTTCGCATTTGTTGCACCATGCTTGATTGTCGCGCCTAAGGTTGTATGGAACGTTAAATCCCAGCTTGCAGTCCTCTGGATAGTCTAGATGTTGGCAAGTTATGGGGCCTGTCTCTAGAATTTTGTCCATTTCTCCGGACACTAAAAAGCTCCTAAGCTTACTGATTGTTTTTTGTTCATTTTGTTGGTTCATAGATTAGAATGGGTTAATGAATATTTTGATATATTTGAATTGATTAGATTGTTGACATCATACCAAGGTAATTTTTCGACTTGTTCCCAGGGGTTTTGTGCACTTTCGTCGATGTGGCCGAGGTGGATTAGTTGGTGATGTTCTTCGCAAATGTGAATTAGCTTGTCTGGATCGTGTTCTTTTTTGAGTGCAAACGGCTCTATGTGATGGATGTGCCTAGCGATTTTGTTACAATTGGGGTGTTCGCAAACTCCCTTGCTTCTTTTTTTTATAAATTTCGTGATTTTGGTTGGCCTATGTCTCGTACAGTTAGTGACTTTTTCTGGCTTTTCTTCTTTTAGCTCTTTTTGTAATTGTTTTTGAGATTCTTCGAGTTTCTTTCGCTCAGTTGCAAGTTCTTTTTCACTAAGGCTAAGCAGTTTTTTTATTGCGTCGTTCCAGTCACCATCGCCTTTTATTTGTTTAAGGGCTTCCGCTGTTTTTTTATCTAGCTTCATTAGCACCTGCACTTTTTCAGAGGACTTTGGCTCTCCTAAGCCATTATTCCCCAGATATCCCGGGTCATCCCGAGATTCTTCACTACATAATCCCCCTAATTTTTGCGGATTTTCATTTTTATAATCCTTAGCAAAAACCCTTAATGTATTATTGCTCATCTTCTCGGCCTTGCCCGCCCAAAAAGAGTCTGTTTCTTTGGTTGCGAGAGTCACAACGGGTCTGACCGCATTCAACCCTTTGGTACTGGCCACACTCATCAAGCTTGGTTTATCTTCGAGTCTTCTGATTATCCTCAATGAGTCGTCGACTTTGTGCCTGCTCATCCCGGCAAGTTTTGCGGTGTATTCGTAGATGCTCGAAAAATTCTTTTTCTCCCAAATACGTTCTTTCTCGATCATTGGAAGCATCAAAATGCACTTGTTCATCCATGCTTTTGCATTCCGCCCATACGCCGAAAATTGGTCGTGAATGACCTTGTCTTTTTGTGATAATTTTTTCATTTTTTGTTGGTTATTTATTAAATTATTTCCGGGTCTTTTTACATCCCAATTTTACCATTTCTAACCTGAAAATCGAGCAAACTGACTTGAAGTTTGTCGGCAATGTTGCATGGTGAGCGCCTACTCACCTCTGTGTGCATTTGCAGCCCCTTTCGAGCCACCGCCATTTCCCACCACCCCCCCCATACTCTCACTATCACTATCGCGATTTTTAAAAGCCAACAAGATGTAAGCTTTTTTTAAGCGTTTTGTAAGGTCGATGTGGTAGCGTCAAGATTATGACTATTCTTGTTCGAAAACTGCTCGGGTTGGTGTTCCCTATTAAGTGTCTTGGATGTGGGGCGTATGGGGAATATGTTTGTGGTTCGTGTTTGGAAGAGGTGAAGTCGCTTGATCGGCAGCAATGTCCGCATTGTCGAGGTGTGTCTGAGCTTGGGGAGTTTTGTAGCGGCCGATGTAGGGATGGGTTGTTTGGATATCCGGCTTATTTTGATGGTTTGTATGTTTGTAGTGAGTATGATCGGGCTGGTGTTTTGAAAAAACTGATTACGCAGTTTAAATATAAATTTTCTGAGGAGATTGTTTACTCTTTGAGTTCGAAAATGTCTGAACAGCGGGCGTTTATGAACAAATTTTGTGATCAAGGTTTGGGGAATGAGAAAATTTTGATTGTTCCGGTCCCCCTTCATTACAAAAGACAAAAAGAGCGTGGCTTTAATCAGGCGTATTTGTTAGCGAAGCAGATGGAATGGTTGCTGCGGCCGAATTCCAAATTAACAAATGCTTTGGTTCGGAACAAAAACACAAAAAAGCAGTCAAAGCTCTCCAGGGCCGATCGGCTCAACAATTTGACTGGGGCTTTTTCGCTCAAACAAAAACAACAGATCGATGGTCGGCAAGTCATTCTGATCGATGACGTCTGTACGACTGGGTCGACTCTCAATGAATGCGCAAAAGTTCTCAAGAAAGCTGGCGCAAAATCTGTGAGAGGTTTTGTTCTTGCGCGGGGAACGGCTCCAAAAAAGAACTCTTTACCCATACATACTTTTTGCATATAATTAGTATGTATTTTAAATATCACATATATCAATGCATATGAACCTTCTACAGGTCAAAGTTGACGACAAACTCAAGGACGCAATCAAGAAAAAGGCTGAAGCTTACGGTGTTCCTTCGACATCACTCGTAAGAATCGTTCTTGTAAAAGCGTTCCTAGATGTCCCCGAAAATCCGGGCAACGTCTTCAATTCAAAACGTGATAACAAGGGTAAAGGGATCAAAATCAACGATCTCTTATCCCAATTGTAATGGAGAAATTGAGATTATTGATATAGACTATAGGGGCAATATTTACTAAACGCCCCAGGCTCCCCATGAAGATCGGCATAGACGCATCAAGGTATTCCCACGACACTGCGACAGGAGTTGAGTGGTACAGTTATCACATCATTAATGGTGTAATTAAACAAGCGCTCAAGCAAGAGGACGCGGAAGTGGTCTTGTATTCACCTCACGATTTCTCTCTTCCAAAAGATCTGGAGCATCCTCGTAAGATTCGTAAGCGGATTATTCCGGCGCGTCGGTTTTGGACGCTCCGTCGACTCTCAAAAGAGATGAAGCAAAATCCGCCGGATGTACTTTTTGTTCCTTCTCATACTTTGCCTTTGCGCAGACCGGCGTATAGCGTGGTGACCATCCACGACACGGCATTCAAATACCTCAAAAGTTCATACTCATGGTTTCAATATCATCATCTCAATTGGAGTACAAAATACGCGGTCAAGCATGCGAGCAAGATCATCGTGCCGAGTGATGCGACGAAGCAGGATCTCGTGAAGTTTTTTAAATGTCCTGTGGACAAGATCGTTGTTGTGCCTCATGGATTCAAGATGAATCGACATATCAATCTCAGCGATATCTCTGAGAATCTGAAGCAGATTGGTTTTGATGGTGGCGCGAGTAGTGGCTCCTCGGACGATGCCGCAGATCGCCATCCTTATATTTATTTTGTTGGACGTCTTGAGAGCAAAAAGAATCTGGCTCGTCTGATTGAAGCTTTTGGCCGATTTTCAGAGAATCATCCTGAATGGCGATTGGTTTTGGCTGGCAAGCGTGGACTTGGATTTGAACGAATACTTGAGACTGTGCGTCGGCTCAAATTGGCTGACAAAGTTCTTATGCCAGGCTACGTTGATGAGCAAGAGAAGGCGTATCTCTATAAGAATTGTTCTATTTTTGCGTTTCCTTCTTTGTATGAAGGATTCGGGTTTCCGATTTTGGAAGCTTTTACTTTTGAAAAGCCTGTTTTGACTTCTCATGTTTCGTCGATGCCTGAGGTTGCTGCGGATGCAGCACATTATTGTGATCCTTTTGATGTCGCTTCGATTGAGAGAGGTCTTGAGAAGTTGGCTGACGACAAGACGTATGCTGATGATTTGGCTGAGAAAGGGAAAAAGAGACTTGTGAATTTTACTTGGGAATCTGCGGTGAAAAAAACTTACGATGTTTTAACAAAATAAATCTCACGCGAGATGGAAAATAAAAAAATTGCGGAAATTTTTCAGGAGATTGGAGATATTCTTGAGATCAAAGGCGAGAATCGTTTTCGTGTGATTGCGTATCACAATGCGTCGAGAACTCTTATGAGCTATCCGCGAGATTTGCGAAAGATAGTTGATGAGAATCCTCGAGACCTTGAGAAGATTCCTGGGATTGGGGATAATTTTCGGAGACATATTATGTGTCTTTTGACTTCTGGAATGTGCGGGGAATTCGAAGAGATCCGCGCTTCTATTCCTCCAGGCCTGCTCGACATGCTGAGGCTACGAGGAGTTGGTCCAAAAAAGGTAAAGCTGTTTTATAGTGAGCTTGGACTTCATGATATTCGGGGGCTGGAACAAGCTGCAAAAGATGGGGCGATAGCCGAACTCCCTAGGATGGGCGAAAAGAGCCAGAATGAGATTTTGGCTGCGATTGAGGAGCATGCGAAGTTTGATTTGAAGCGGACGATGATTAGCGATGCTTTGGTTGTGGCTGAGCAATATATTGGATATATGGAGAGGTGCAAAGAGGTTGCGAAGATCGAATATGCGGGAAGTCTGCGGCGGAGAAAGGAGACTGTTGGGGATTTGGATTTGTTGGTTGTTGATAATGGGAAGAAGGGAGCGGTTGCGAAGGTGATGGAACATTTTGTTGGCTATGATGAAGTTTATAAAGTTTTGGCTCAGGGAAAGACGAAGTCTGCGGTGATTCTGGAAAGTGGACTGCAGGTTGATTTGCGTGTGGTCGCTGCGGATTCTTTTGGGGCTGCGATGCATTATTTCACAGGGAGCAAGGCTCATAATATCCGAGTGCGTGATCGAGCGAAGCGAAAGGGACTTAAGGTCAATGAGTATGGAGTTTTCAAAGTTAGCACTGGTGAGCTTATTACGTCTCGAAATGAAAAAGATGTTTTTAAGGCTGTTGGGATGCCTTTCATTATTCCTGAGATTCGAAAAGGCGGGGATGAGATGGATCTCAAAAAAATGCCGCGACTCATAGAGCTGGAAGACCTCAAAGGCGATCTGCATCTACACAGTACGTGGAGTGATGGAAAGAGTAAGATCGAGGAGATTGCGAAGACTTACAAGGCGGCTGGGTTTAAGTATTTTGCGATGACGGATCATTCGTCGTTTGCGAGTATTGCCAATGGGCTGAGTATCAAGAGGCTTGAGTCTCAATGGAAAGAAATCGACAAAGTTAATAAGAAAATTCGAGGGATAAAGATTTTGAAGGGAAGTGAAGTGGATATCATGAAGGATGGGCGTTTGGATTTTCCGGATGAAGTTTTGAAGGAATTGGATATGGTCGTGATATCAGCGCATATGTACCCTCGGCTGCCAAAAGACGCCCAGACAAAGCGGATTATTGCTGCGATTGAGAATCCTTATTCGAAAATTCTTGGGCACCCAAGTGGACGACTCATCAACAAACGTGGGCCAATGGACCTAGACATGCCAAAGATCATCGACGCGTGCAAAGCCAACAAAGTCGCTATAGAAATCAACTCCAATCCCCTGCGGCTTGATCTCACTGACGTGTATGTGAGGATGGCGAAGGACAAGGGCGTGAAGATCGTCATCAATAGTGATGGTCATCATGCGGACAAGTATGAGCTTTTGAAATATGGGGTTTTTGTGGGACGGAGGGGCTGGCTCACAAAGGCTGATGTTTTGAATACCCGCGATGTAGACCATCTTTTGAAATTTTGGGAATAGTGGCTAATTGACTTTTCCCAAACCTGATGGGAGTATGTTTGGGAATTATTAACCAAATTAAAAATGAAGAAAATTCTTATTGCATTAGTGGCGGTGGCATTGTTGCTTCCTGCGTGTGGAGGGGGTTCTGAAAAAGACCGATTTATCGACGCGTCTATTGAATTAGGATGCAAGCTTGTGCAAGATCCTGAGCTTTATCAAGGCGGAGATATAGAAAAAGCACTTCAAGTAACTCAAGAAATCTTTGCTAGTCATGGTTTTGATACTGAAGAAGAATTGATCGCTATAAGCAATATATATGAGTCTGACGAGGATGTACTTGCGGCTATCCAAGAAGGTACTATAGAATGTAGCGCTGGGACTATGTTTGATCCAGGACTGCTTGAATAATTCACTATGAAGGTTGCTCTCGCACACGATTTTTTACTCAAGTTAGGAGGAGCTGAGCGTGTTTTAAAGGTTTTGGCCGACATGTTCCCTGAAGCTCCGATCTTCACTCTTTTGTATGATGAGGATTCTGTTGGTGATGTTTTTCCGGCTGATCGTGTTCGCGGATCTTTTTTGATGAAATATCCTAAGGCTTTGAGAAAGAGATATCGATTTTTGACTAACAAGATGCCTCAGGCTGTCGAGGAGTTGGATTTTTCTGGTTATGATTTGGTGATTAGTTCTAGCTCGGCGTATATGCATGGGATTATTGTTCCTAGTGAGACGCAGCATGTTTGCTACTGTCACTCTCCTATGCGATATGCTTGGGATCATGCTGCTGAATACAGAGAGGAGAATGAGATCCGGGGAGCTAAGAAGCTTTTGTATTCTTTGTTGATACGGCGTTTGCGAGAATGGGATCAGGTTTCTGGTGATCGTCCTGACAAATACATTGCGAATTCTGCAAATGTAGCTCGTCGTTTGAAGAAGTATTATGGAGCTGAGTCTGATGTGATTTATCCTCCTGTGGAGGTTGATGAATTTTCTGTGGGACGAAATGATAGTGATTATTTTTTGATTGTTTCTACTCTCACGCCTTACAAAAAGATTGATTTGGCTGTGCAGTTGTTTAATAAAATTGGGCAGAGGTTGGTTGTGATCGGAGATGGGCCTCATCGGGCGTATCTAGAGGCTATTGCTGCTGACAATATTGATTTTCTTGGGTTCAAAGAGGATGAGGAAGTGCGTGAATATATGAAAAATTGTCGGGGACTGATTTTTCCTGGTGAAGAGGATTTTGGGATCGTTCCTGTGGAAGCGATGGCGTGTGGAAAACCTGTCTTGGGATTTGGAAAAGGAGGATTGCTGGAGACTGTCATCCCTGGCGAGACTGGAGAGTTCTTTTATGAATCGACTGTTGGTTCGATGGAGGATGGTTTGGCTCGTCTAATGAAGAATGGGGACCGGTACAAGCCTGGTCACATAAAAAAACACGCCCAGAAGTTTGGGCGTGATGTTTTTGAAAAGAAAATTAGAGGGGTGGTTTAGAATTCTGCTGCCGGATTGTCGTCTATGATTTCTGAATCATCGTCGTCAATTACTTCTTCTGCAACTGGAGCCTCAGGATCTTCGAATAAACTAAGGTCGTCATCAAAGTCCTCTTGTCCTGCTGAAGACATAGGGATCTCCTCAACTTCTTCGTTGCTAGCGTCTCCATCATCATCTTCTTCGCTAAGATCTGGATCTATTACACCTTCCTCTTCTAATGAACCTGCTGTCTCTGTTCCCGGAACATATCCTGTATCAGGATCATCTTTTTCATCTAATCCAAGCTCTTGGTAGACGGTATCAATTACGTCGACAATCTTAGCTCTTCCATCTGCTCTTACTGTTGCAGAAGTAGGGGCTATTACTAGCATCCCTTCTAGATCCTCTGGAGTAAGCTCTTCTGCGTGGCTTGATGGCCCATGAGGAACGCCCGGAGCTCCTAATTCTGTTAGTGCTCTTTTAAACTCTGCTTCTCTTTTTTCTCTCTCTGTTGCCTCTGGCTTTTGAGCAGCTGCTCCTTCTAAATTTCCCATAATTATGTTGTTATATTATGTATGGAGATCATTAAACCCTCTTCCCCTATTTTTGTCAATGGTTGTTTGGTTGTTGCGTTAAAATATCCCAAAAATATGTTAAAATTTGCTTCCTGTAATTCAGCTTAATCATCAACTTCCATGGCACACGTTGCACTCTATAGAAAGTACCGACCACACACCTTCAAAAACCTTGTTGGACAAGATCATATCAAGAATACTTTGGTAAATGCGCTGAAATCGGAGAGTCCTTCGCATGCGTATTTGTTCTGTGGGCCACGAGGAACTGGGAAGACGAGTACAGCTCGTTTGATCGCAAAGGCGTTGAATTGCGAGAAATTGGAGGATGGCCATGAGCCGTGTAATGAATGTGAGTTTTGTACTTCGATCGACAACAATAATCTGATCGACATCATCGAGATTGATGCTGCGTCAAATCGTGGTATTGATGAAATCCGTGATCTAAAAGAAAAAATCCAATTTGCGCCAAGCAGAGCAAAATCTAAGATTTATATTATCGACGAGGTCCACATGATGACCAAGGAGGCGTTCAATGCGCTGCTGAAAACTCTTGAGGAACCGCCAGCGTATGTTTATTTTATTCTTGCGACTACAGAGGTGCACAAGATTCCGGATACTATTATTTCGCGATGTCAGAGATTTGATTTCAAGAGGATTGATGAAAAAGCGTTGATGACTCGACTCAGCTATATTGCTCAGCTTGAGGACATCAAGGCTGAGGACAAGGCTGTTGAGGCGATTGCGCTGCATGTTGAGGGTGGACTTCGGGATGCGATTCAATTTCTTGAGCAGCTCACCATTGAGGGAAAGTTGACTTTTGAGCATGTGCAGTCGATTCTTGGGATTAGTGATTTTGAGACTTTGGACAAATTGTTTGATGCTTTGAATGATGAGGACGCGGATCGAGCGGTGAAGCTTGTGCAAGATGTACATTCGCAAGGTTATGATCTTAATCAATTTTGTCATGATTTTATTGCATCGATGCGCAAACGTCTTTTGACTTCTGTGAGCGACAACCAAGCTGACTCTACTGCAAAATATCTAAGAATCATTGAAAAATTTCAAAAAGCTAAAGACCAATTAAAATCTTTTTCTATTCCTGTATTGCCACTTGAGATGGCGGCGATTTCTGCTGTTTCACAGCCTGTCGTTGAAGTTGCGAGTGTTGCTGCGGTAGCGCCAGCCAGATCAGCTCCAGCTCCTGCTCCAAAAGCAGCAGCTGCTGCTACTCCACCTCCAGCCCCTGCTCCAAAAGCGGAAGCTGTCCCTGAGCCAAAGGCGGAACCAGCTGAGAAACCAAAAGCTGAAACTCCCACTGAAACCGGCTCTGCATCCCCGCTGACAATCAGTCACGTAAAAGAAAACTGGCCGCGGATCACAGAAAGGATCGATATTCCTGCGGCAAAAAGATCTTTGATGGATGCAAACATTGCGCAAGTTGATGGACATGAGGTTACTCTAGAATTTTCTTCGAACTTTCATAGAAACAAAGTAATGGAACATGAAAATAGGATCGTGGTTGAGCAGATTTTCAAAGAGTTTTTCAATCAAGAGGTCAAAATTCTTTCTATCACAAAAGACATCAAACTGGGTTCGACTGTGACTACCAAGGCTGATGATCGTCCGCATGAAGGAATCTCGGCAGACAGTAGCAAGAAGGCTCCGGATCTTGCTGATCAGGCACTCGAAGTTTTCGGTGGAGAGTTCATGGAAGAAGAAGAATAGACGCGTCTTAGATGAGGGCGCGGAATTCTTTTTCACTGATTGTTTTTACCCCGAGCTCTTGGGCTTTTTTGAGTTTACTGCCTGGGTTTTCTCCTACTACTAGGTAGTCCAAGTCTGTGCTGACTGACGACACGACTTTGCCTCCGTTTTGTTTGACGAGGTCCTTTGCTTGGTCGCGGGTGAGCTCTGTAAGGGTTCCTGTGAGGAGGAAGCTTTTGCCTGAGAGTTTGCCTGTTGTGTTGAGGTTTGAGATGTCTAGAGCGACTCCTACTTTGTATAGCTTTTCCAGGAGCTGTTCGTTTTCTTTTTCGTTGAACCATTCGTAGATGTAGGCTGCGACTTTTTCTCCTACGCCGTCTATGTTTTCGAGTTGTTCGAATGTGATTGATTGCGCGGTTGCTATTAAGTCTAGTAGTGAGAAGTCTTCTGGGTTCGAGTGGGCTTGGTCGTTGGATTCTGTCGCGAGATCAAACAAGCTTTGTTCGTCTGCTTCTTTTTTTATGCGCTCTATTGTTTTTTCTGATTTCTTTTTGTGGGCGAGAAGGAATTTTGCAAAATCGTAACTACCCGTCTCCCCTAGCAATCTGATGCCTAATGCAAAGATTAGTTTTTCGATTGGAATATGTGCGGCTTTTTCGACTGAGACGATTGTATTTTGTGCGCGTTTTTCTTTGAAAAGATCTAGGTTTAGTAGGTCTGATTTTTTGAGAAGGAATATATCTGCGAAGTCTTTTATCAAGCCTTCCTTGAGAAGTTGTCTGGCTACTTTTTCCCCAAGTCCGTCGATGTTGAATCCTTTTTTCGAAACAAAATGAGAGAAACCTTCTTCTGTTTTTCCTTGGCAGTTTGGGTTTGTGCATCTGTATGCTGCCTCTGATTCTTTTCGTTCGATTGGACTATCGCAGACTGGGCAGTTTTTTGGGAATTTGAATTTTTTCTCGTTGCCTGAACGGATGTCCGTGAGGGCTTCTACGACTTCCGGGATCACGTCTCCTGCTTTTTGGAGGATCACTGTGTCGCCGATGCGGATGTCTTTTTTATTGATTTCGTCTTCGTTGTGGAGGGTCGCTCTTGAGACTGTTGAGCCGGCTACCAAGGTTGGTTTCATGACTGCCACTGGCGTGATTGCGCCTGTCCGTCCTACCTGCAAAATGATGTCCAGCACTTCGCTTGTGACTTGTTCTGCGGGGAATTTGTATGCGACTGCGTATCGTGGGGTTTTTGCTGTCTTGCCCATTTTTGCTTGTTGGGCGAGTGAATTGACTTTGATGACGACGCCGTCTATTTCGTAGGGGAGGTCGTTTCTTTTTTTCGCCCATTTTTCGCAGAATTTCACAACATCTTCTATTTTGTTGAATTTTTCGTAGTGTTGTTCGATCGGTAGGCCAAGTTCTTTGAATTTTTCTAAAACTTCTTCTTGGGTTTGGGGTTCTTGGACGACGGAATGTTTGCCAATTTGGTAAAAGTCTACGTCCAGTCCCCTTCCTGCTGCTACTTTTGGATCGAGTTGGCGGATTGCTCCTGCTGCCAGGTTTCGTACGTTTGCGAAAGTTTTTTGGTCCGCTTTTTCTTGTTGTTTGTTGATTTTTTTGAAGGCTTCTAAAGGAAGGTAGATTTCGCCTGAGATTTCGAGGTCTGCTTTTTCGGGGAGGCTTAGCGGGATTGCTTCCATTGTTTTGACTGAATGGGTGACGTCTTCGCCCTCTACCCCATTTCCTCGAGTGACAGCTCTTATGAACTTGCCTTTTTCGTAGTGAATTGTGATGTTTAGGCCATCTAGTTTGAGTTCGCAGATAAATTCTATTTTTTCTTGGTCTGGGACGAGTTTTGAGATGCGGTTGTGCCATTCTTCGATTTCTTCTGCTGAGAATACGTCGGCTAGACTCTTTTTTATGGTTAAATGTTTGAATTTTTTGAATCTTCCAGAAAGTGCGCTTCCAACTCTCTGAGTTGGGGAATCTTCTGTTATCAGAGCAGGAAATGATGTTTCGAGGTTTATTAATTCTCGTTTGAGAGAGTCTCTAACAGATTCGGAAACAGTTGATTTGTCTAGGACAAAATAGTCAAAATTGAGTTTTTTTATCTTTTCTTTTAGGAGGTCTATCTTTTTTTTTGCTGTTTTCTCGTCCATCAGGGGTAGAATGATTGATATTTGGGCTGTTTTTTGGTATAATTTAGTGATTTATAAAACTATTTTATGTCATCTAAAACCCAAAAACAACAGAATAAAAACGCTGAAAGCGGAGCAAAACTCAAGGAAGCTTTGACTCATGCTATGCCAGTTTCTGACGAGGTTCAAAAAGAGCTAAATCAACCTCTTGAAGCTGCTGAAAGCGTTGAAGAAAAAAATGCTAAATTCTTTAAAGATCTTTTGGCAAAACTTGAGGATGGAAGTCTCAACCTGTTGATTCCTTCGACTCTCATGAATTCTGCTGTTTATGACAAGCTTTCTGAGAAGAAACAGGGGGAAGTTGACCTAAATGCGGTAAGTTTGTTGGCTCGTTTGCGAGACATCAAATCGCTGCACGATCTTGGTTCGGCTGATACTTATCAGATGGAGAATTTGATTGAACAAGTTCGTCTGACAAAGGAACAGTTGGAAAAGAAAGTTGGTGATGTATTTGTAATTTAATTAATTCTTTGAGATATGTCTGAAAAAGTCCCTCAACAAGGCCCTCAACAATCAGATGCAAATCAGAATGAAAATGAGTCTTTTAAGGAACTTGAATCTATCTTAGAAGAAAATGAAGTTGTTTCTGAAGAAAGGGTTAAACATGGAGAGAATATTGCGAAAGGGATGAAAGAGAAAAAAGGTAAAGATGAGCTTGATAAACAAATGGAAGCAGTGGGCATAAAAGGCGATACAGCTGCTCAAATAAAAGGGTCCATGGAATTTATTAGTACGTCTTATAATAGCAATAATCCGGGCTTAACTGTTAAATTGGTATCTCGACATTTCAAAAAAGAATTGGAAAAGAATAAAGATTCTATTTTCTTGGGTGGAGCTTATGCTCTTTGTGTTTTGCTAGAAAGATATTTTGACTTTTCGATGACTGCTGGAGATTATTCTGGTGCGATTCGGGAGCTTTATCCTGAGGAGAAGTTTGAGAAAAAAGATTTGAAAAAAATCATGAAGAAACGAAGAATACTTCCTTACATAATTGAGTATAAGGAGGCTCAAAAAGCCAAAGATACTGTAGCTGAATTTGAGGCTAGGGATGCATTAATTAAAGCTTTACGAAGAGAAGATATACAAGTTGGAGACAAGGAGCATTTTGAAGCTCTATTGGATAGTGATTTGTTAAAAATTGCGGATCAAATTTATAATTCTTATAGCGAGCAATTGCCTCCTAATGTTATAGAAAGTATTGGCAATTCTGAAACTCGAATCTCTGCTTATTATGTAAATAGAGAGTTAGTTTCACTTGGCAGTGCTGAGAATTTACAGCCAGGATCTGATGACAGCGAGAAGCTTTATGGCCGATTGCTGCAGACAGCTAGAAAGGATTCTGAAACAAAACAAACATATTCTTTTGATTTCGAAGAAGATTTTGGAGCTTTCCTAGTCAATTCAAGTGTCCCTGGCACTGTCGCTTTCTTTAGCGCTACGACCCCAAAAGGAAAACCTGAAATTTTGGCTGGGATTGTAGGTGCTGATGGAGTTTTTCGGATGCAGGTTTCGACTGGACTTCATTCTTTCCCAGATTTTGGGGTAGGAATGACCACAGTGCTCAATTCTCCAGAATATACTAGAGGATTACGAGATGCTCAGAACAGCATAACTGCATTGTTCTCAGGAATTTATAGCGCCACTTCTGCTATTAATCCTGAATACAAATTCCGAGGAGCATTTATTCCTGCGGAAAAGGAGGTGATTGATGAGGTGAAGAAAAAAAAGGAAGAAGAAGATGAGAAAAAGGAAGAAATAGAAAAGAGGAGTGAGAGCCTGAAAAATGATATAAACGCCTGGGGAGATAGGATTGTGGGGAAAAAAGATGACAAAAAGGATTCGGAAAAATGATATTCGCCAACGGAATAAATTTATACTATAATCAACATCGATTAACCTAATAAATGGCTGAAGATAATACACAAAAAGATGGGGCGCAAGGAGGACAAGGCGCAGGCGGGACAACTTCTACTCAGAGGAAGAGCATGCTTGTGAAAGTTGATCCGAAGAAGACGAATGAGCAATATATTGCGGAAGCTGAGAAGCATTATATTATTCCGAAGCTTGTGCGTGAGACTTTTCCGGATTTGATAAAGTTGATTTTTGAGACTGAATCGATGGATGAGGAGGAACGAGAGTATTGGCTACAGATTTTGCCTATTATGACTGAAGAACAAATCGTAAAATTCAGAGATATTTTGGTTAATGAAAAAGATCAATTAACAAAACTCGACCAGGAATATCAAGATGACATCTCAAGTCTTGATACGAAGAAAAAGGCAAACTTCAATGAGGAAGAAATGCGTAAAGAACGTGAAGACCTCAGATCAAAAGAGGCTGCGCACGAAGAAGCAGAAGCGCAAACAGAGGAAGACCTTCTTAAGCAGCTTGAGGATCTTTAATCTTTCAATTTATTGGACTTCTAGGAGATCGCCTGTGACGATCAATCTTTTTAAGTTTGTTCCGATTGGAGTACAAGTGATGAGAGTCAGTTGATTCACTTGTTCTTTGTTACCTGGCTGTCTTAGGACGTCGATGTTTGATGGCAGTACGATGTCTTTTTCTGAGATTTGATAGATGTATTTCTTTTGTTTGTAGTAGAGGGCGACTTTGTCACCGACGTCCACGTCGTGAAGCAATGCAAACACGTCCTTGAACCGTCCTGGATCCCAAGGGAAGTATGAGCTGTGCCCGGTGATGACTGTGTTTCCTCCCCTATCTGGAAGGCTTGTCGCAGGATAATGAACTATTCCGTCTTTTAGTTTGTCTTGGATGTCGTTTTCCAGCGCATCCCAATCTCTATCTATTACGTGGGTGCTTGGGACTGTTATTACTGGGAGGTTTTGGTCGATTTTTGGGATTACTAGTCTGAAGTCTGGAGGTGTTACGTCTATATTGATGTCTGGTATGCTTTTTGCTTGGGCTATTGATGTTTTTCCTGACTCCATTAGGTTTTGTTCAGTTATTCTGTTGATTTCGACGATTTCTTCCAATGATGTGTCTTTTTCTGTTCCGATGAATTCATTCACCTTTTTTTCTACTATTTGGTAATAAGCTCCAAAGTTCATAGCAAAGAATCCTACTACAAGAATCAGTACTGTAGCTACGAGTTGACGACCCGCGTCATTGAGAATTGCTTTTATTCCTTTTTTCTCTTTTTTCGGGTCTTTTGGCTCTTCTGGGTCTATATGTAGTTGGAATGAATTGTCCATCTGTTAATTATACCTTAAAAGTAGCTTTTTTTCAATTGAAGAGTTTGACTTTTCCTGTGTTTTGTGGGATATTTTATGTCAACTTGAAATATTGACATATTACCAATATGACCGTAAAAAGTGCTGAAAAATACAAAGAATATTTTGATCTCGATAAGGTTATCGAAGATATTGAGGCATATTTGGTGAATTTTGATAAAAAGAAATTTATAAAGGCTTTTGAATTCGCAGATAAGTATCATTCTACTCAGAAGCGAAAAAGTGGTATCCCTTATATTACTCATCCTGTTGAGACGGTAAAAAACCTGATAAAACTGCATGTTGATGAAGATACTCTTGCCGCGGCTCTTCTACATGATGTGCCTGAGGACACCACTGCGACTCTTGCGGATGTTGAGGAGGAGTTTGGGGGCAATGTGGCATTCCTGGTCAATGGAATTACAAAACTGTCTAAGGTCTACTACAAGCATAATATGGAAGGACGACAGGTAGAATCTCTCAAAAAGCTTTTGATCCATTCTGCACAAGATCCACGAATTATTATTATCAAACTGGCTGATCGTCTGCACAACATGTCGACTCTTGAGCATATTGATAAACCTGCGAAGAGGCTTCGTATTTCAAAGGAGACTTTGGAGATTTATGTGCCGATTGCGAATCTGCTCGGGATCCAGGGATTGAAGTCTGAGTTGGAAGATTTGTGTTTCAAATATATTTTCCCTGAGGATTACGAAAGTCTCAAAGAAAAAATTTCTGATACTGTTGTTCGGCAACAAGGAGTTTTGGAGGAAATGATCGAGGTTATCAAAAAGACTTTGAAGACACACAGAGTAAAGGCTAGCGTATATGGTCGGGAAAAAAGTCTTTATAGTATTTATAAAAAGATTTCTTCTGAGCATAAGTCGCTTGATCAAATTAATGATCGCCTTGCTCTTCGAGTTATTACAGATCAAAAAGCTGATTGTTATACCGCTCTCGGAATTATTCATGACACTTTTACTCCGAAGCCTGGACGATTCAAAGACTATATTGCTGTCCCAAAAGTGAATGGGTACAAGAGTATTCACACCACTGTCTTTGGGGCAAATGGTGTGTTGACCGAGATCCAAATTCGAACCACGGAAATGCACATCGACGCTGAGTATGGTATCGCCGCGCATTACTTTTATGATGAATCAAAAACTGATAGAAATCACCTACTAGAAGACCAACGTGCTTCTTGGACGTCGAAGATTCTAGACATTCAAAAAGAAAAAAACTCTAGTTTCAGATTCCTTTCTGACCTCAAAATCGATCTCTTCCAAGATCGAATTTTTGTATTTACTCCGGCTGGAGAAGCCATTGATCTTCCAAAAGATGCAACTGCTATTGATTTTGCTTATGCGATCCATACAGAGGTCGGCGACCACGCGATCAAGGCTGAAGTTAACAATTCAATCAAGCCCCTTACAACTACTCTCAAAACAGGAGACTTGGTAAATGTAGTCACCTCTAGCAAGCAGCGGCCTGAATTGTATTGGCTTTCTTTTGCTAAGACGCAGGCTGCAAAAAACAAAATCAGACTTGCGCTGAGACAAGAGACTCTCAAAGACAAGGTTTCTGCTGGATATGAGATGCTGCAAAAAGAATTGGACCGACGTGGGCTTGGACTTCTTGACGACATCAACTACAAAAAACTCAATCGCGTCATCAAAGAAAAATTTCATGAGAATTTTGAATCTAGAAAAGATCTGCTTGCCGCTATTGGTGAGGCTGAGGTCGAGGCTGTTGATGTTGCGAATTGTTTGAGTGAGATTCGCCACACTGCGACAGAGGATATCCGAGTTCATTTGAAGGTTATTTCCAAGGACAGAAAAGGATTGCTGCGAGATGTAACTGAGATTTTAATGAACTATGATTTAAATATTATTTCTTCGCAGTCTTATGTATCTTTCCTTGTTGGAAAGGCTGCTGTTGTTGCGACATTGCAGTTCAAATCGATTAGTGATTTGAGTGAAGTTTGTCGCCATCTTGAACAAATTGAGGGAGTTGAAAAAGTTTATCGTATGTTTAAACAAGCGAAGGTTTCATTCAATATTGTTGCGATTGCGACTATGGCTATATGGGCAGCGCACCCATTCTTTATCAGTGCTCTTTTGAAGATGGAATTCTTGAAGACTTATTCATTTGTTTCTTCTCTTGGATTGTATTTGGGAATGTTTATGCTTTTCTTTACTGTTGTTTATTTACGAAGAATCCTACACAAGAGTTTCCCAATAGCGCGAGATATGAGACTTGTTTGGATACTGACGTTTTTGACTTCTACTCTTGCTGTGTTTGTGCTTTTGTTTGAGCTGTATTTCTTCCAGATGCATCTAAACTGGCTCATCATCTTTGCCGGAATAATCCTGATGTATGCGTATCTGGCTTTTCAGTACTTCAATGACCGATTTCCAAAGGAGTTGAAATAAGGAGTTGGGTGGCGTGCGATGTTGCGGGAGGCTGCGCGAGATTTTTTCTAGCTTGTGAATCGGAAATGCATGATGTCGCCATCTTGAGTGACGTATTCTTTTCCTTCTATTCTGAGTTTGCCTTTTTCTTTTGCACCTTGTTCCCCACCACATTCTACATAGTCACTGAATGTAATGACTTCAGCTTTTACGAATCCTTTTTGGAAGTCTGTGTGGATTACTGCTGCTGCTTCCGGAGCTGTTGCTCCTTTGAAAACAGTCCACGCTCGAACTTCTTTTGGACCTGCTGTGAAGTATGATATTAGGTCGAGAGAAGCGTATGCTGATTTGATGAGTTCGTTGAGTCCTGTGTCTTCGATCCCTAGATCTTTGAGGTATTCTTTTGATTCTTCTGGTGTAAATCCTCCGAGTTCTTCTTCTACTTTTGCTGAGATTGGGATGATTAGGTTCTCGTCTGGAAGATCGAGAAGTTTTGCGAATTCGGCTCTGTCGGCTTTAGCGATTGCGTCTTCTTTTAGGTTGATGATGTAGAGATGAGGTTTGCTTGTAAGCAGGTGAAGGTCTGTGAGTAGGAGTTGATCGTCTAGAGAGAGGTCCATGTCATAGACGAGTTTTCCTTCGTTTAATGCTGCGAAGATTTTTTCGACCAATGCTGCGTATTTAACTTTTTCTTTGTCGTTTGATTTTGCTTCTGATTGAGCTTTGCCGAGACGTTTTTCTACTGTTGCAAGGTCTGCAAGGATAAGCTCTGAATCGATCACTTCCCTATCTCTCTGAGGATTGATGTCTCCGTATACGTGCACGATGTTTGAATCATCGAAACCTCTGATGACCTGTGCGATTGCGTCACATTCTCTTATGTGTGAAAGGAATTTGTTTCCAAGTCCTTCTCCTTTGCTGGCACCTTCTACAAGTCCTGCAATGTCCACGAATTCTATTGTGGTTGGGATTGTTTGCTCAGGATTCACAATTTCTGTGAGGGTCTTAAGACGTTCGTCAGGGACTTCCACCATTCCCACATTTGGATCAATTGTACAGAATGGATAGTTTTCTGCTTGTGCGCTTTTTGCGCCTACAAGTGCGTTGAAGATTGTTGACTTCCCTACGTTTGGAAGACCGACTATTCCTATTTTCAGACTCATTGTGTTGAGTTAAATTCTTTTAGTGTGATTTGTCCTGGGGCTGACTTGCTCTTTTCGTCGAGTGCAAAGTATGACATGTGATTTCCGAAGAGATGACCTGTTGTTCGTGTGATTATTCCCTTTTCGCCCATTGATAGGAAAACCGTGTGCTGTCCCTTTTTACTGGTTTCTGACAAAAAGTCCAGCATTCTTATCGCATCTTCAAAGTTTTTTGCGAAAGTTGCAATCTTGTGGATGTCTGCTTTTTTTGATTTCATTTGGTTTGAGAGCTTGCGGAGCTCTGTTGTTGGAGGTGTTTTTTTGAAATCGTGATGAGAGATGATTAGGCGGATTTTTGGGTTGTGGGCTTTTAGCTCTTTGATTTTTGCTGGGGTTGTTGAAAGATCTACGTCGATGTATGTCGCTTTTTTGAGAGCTTCGATGTTTGAGGCTTTGAGTCCTTTTGGTTCGACTTTGTAGATGAATGGTTTTTTGATTTTCTTCAGAACTTTCTTGGTTTCTTTTTCGTCGAATCGATCAAACCAAAGTTCGATGACATCTGCGCCTTTTACGTTTTGGACTTTTGGATGTTGGAATGGAACTACTTTTAACATTGTGGTTTGGGTACGATTGATTAGACGTCTATCATCATTAGTTTCACGGCGTCGTCTACTCGTTTTATGTTTGAGAATTTTGGGTAAATTTGGACGTGGTTGGTTCTCTTGAGGTTGTAATAAACTAGCGAATTGATTCCGTTGTCTACTATTATGTTGGCTTTTGTTTTCTTGAAGAACTCTATTAGGGCGTCTGCTTTTTTGTGCTTCAGATCGATTGCTTTTCGTTGTTTCTTTACGATCTTGTGTCCTTTTATATCTACCAATTCATATGCTTGAGTCTTCTTGAGGGATGGAGCTATCTTGGCATTGAGGCCGTATCCTTCTGAGATTGGGACGGCTATTCGGATTTTTTTTGCTTTTGTAATGTGAGTGAAGATTGTGAAGTCCTTTATGTATGGATTGAGGTCTTGGATTTCTTTTGTCATGAGGTCGATTTCTTCTCTGAGATCAACCATGTCTGCGAATGGGTTTACTTCTATATAAGCTTCCCCAAAAATAAACGTCCCTGCTCTTCTGAGCCGGATCCTTTTTATACTTAGGACTACTGCTGTGTCTTTTAGAATAATTTTTCTTATCTTTCTCACGAGCTTTGGATCGTCCCAGTAATCTAGAAGAAAGAATAAAGCTTCTTTTGTACTGCTCACTCCCACTTTCAAAATCATAATAGACATAACCATACTGATCACGCTCTCTATATATTGGATTTGGTAGAGGTTGGCCAGGATTGAGGCGATAACCGCGAAACTTGCTACGATGTCGAGTTTTTTGTCGACGGCGTTGTTCATCAGGGATAGCGAATTTGTTTTTCTTGCTGCGTCTGAAAGTTTTCTAGCTAATCTCAATGATGAGATGATCGCTATGAATGTTGTGATGAAACCGATGGTGTGGAATTTGCCATCTGGGATTACGAAGAGCCCATCAACTGCTTGTCCGAACACCACATACCCGAAGTATATAATGAGGAGAGAGACGATCAGGGAAGCGAATGTCTCTACTTTGTAATAACCATATTCAAATTTTGAATCGGCTGTTTTTCTTGAGAGTTTTAGGCCTACATAGCTGGCGAACAAGCTGATAATGTCAGTTATCGAGCTCAACATATCTGCCAATAGCACGACCATTCCTGTTGAGTATGCTGCAACAGCTTTTAGAATAGTTAGCGCAATCAAGCTTATTAAGCTTTTTTTGGCTACGCGTTCTCCGTAGATTAGATTTCTTGCTCCGCTCATCAAAGTTGATTCTATCAGGGGTATGTTTTTTTATCAACTTTGGAGTTTTGCCGCCCCTGAACTAGACAATAATTCGTTTTTTTATCAACAGCTTCAGGTTAGAAGAGGTTTCCTTTTTGAGATTTCTGACTATAATTTGTCGTATGTTAAACGTGTTTTGTATTTCTTAACTTTTCATAATATGAAAAAGTTTTTACTAGGACTTGCAGTGCTAAGTATGACAGCTCTATTGGCTGGATGCCTACCTGTAGAAGAACCAGCAGATGTTGAAGACCCAACAGAAGTTGAAGAACCAACTGAAGTTGAAGAACCAACTGAAGTTGAAGAACCAACTGAAGACGAGGAGATGCCTGCTGAAGAACCAGAAGAAGATGAAGTTGCTGAATAGTTTCATTTAGCATCGATGTTTAAAAAGCTCCGCCTAGGCGGAGCTTTTTTGTTGGAATAAAGTTTCTGTGGCTGATGGACCTCTTGGGTTGGGTTTTAGGCTGCCTTCAAGAATTCTTCTACTGCTGCTTCTTTCTTTTCGTGGATTTGAGGTTTTCTGAGAGAGGCATGTTTTCTGGCTTTTACTGTTTCTTTTTGGAGTTGTGATTGTAATTTTTTGAGTTGGACAAGAAGTCTGTCTTTTGATTGATCCACTGCTTTTGTGATGTTGTGGCTCGCCTCTTTGGCTTTGATTGTTTTCATTGGTAGCTTGAGAGTGTACTCAACATCGTATGCGTCGTGTTTAAAGTATTTTTCTATCTTGCAGTCTAAGATTACCGCATCGTCCTGAAAATGAGTCAAGAGAGCCTCTATGGACTTCAGCTTGGATGTGAAGTACGCATCAAAGATCTCCTGCTCGCTCTTGGAGAGATTTTTGTATTGAACCTGAACTTTCATATTGAACGGGTTAGAGGATTGTTAGGAATACAATTATATCGCGTTTTGGGGGGGAATGCAAAAAAGCACCCGCAAAAATTTCCATGCAATCTTTTGTGCTAAGAACTCGCTATTTTTTTTATAGAAACGGACAAAAGCAGAACTTCGTTCTGTTTTGTCTTATGGTGCCGGGGGGCAGATTTGAACTGCCGACACCTGGATTTTCAATCCAGTGCTCTACCCCTGAGCTACCCCGGCGAAATATCTACTCCGAGATTCTAAAGATTCTTAAGTTGAATTGCAACCTGTTTTTGGGTAACAAAAAAGCCCCACCGAAGTGAGGCTTTAATAAATTTTTCGATCTATTTGTCTTTCTTTAGCATTGGAAGACCTGTTCTTTTGTTCTCTACTACTAGATATCCAGCTGGCATCTCGTCTAGAGAGTCATTTCCTTTTACTTCACGAGCGAAGTAATAGATTCTTTGTAGTCGTCCTCCTCGTAGAGTAACTTCCTTTGTGTGGAGGTAGTAAGTTTGACCCTTACTGTTTGTGTGACTGTAAGCCATAAAAATATGGGTTAAAAAATGTCTGATTAGAAGCCTACCTGATGACAGGTTTGTTGTAAAGCCGTAACAGGTTAAATCCCAGTATTTGTCAAGTTTATTTAGTTTAAGCCGTTTTTGGGGAGTGGGGAGAATTGGGTAACCTGGGGGGTGGTTTTTCAGAAATTTGCATAAAAAAAGAGCGACTTTTTGGGCCGCCCTTTTTCCCTATTCTTTTAAACTTTATTCCATAGACTCCTGGGGACGTTCACCTCTCTTCTGACCTCCCTTGTGGGGTCCTTTTTTACCTTTGAACATTTTCACTCCTTCCTCCCTTAGCTCTTCTCTGAGCTGGTGGATTTGGACGATCTTGTCGAAAGAAGATTCTGAGAGTTCTTCTCCAGTCCGTTCTAGGTAGTGACTCGAGAATGTTTCGTAGTCGCCGTTTGCGATTGCGTCTTGGACTACTTGGTGTTGGGCTTGCCTTTCTTCTGAGGGCATACGTTGCTCAGCTTCATCGGCATAAGCGACCGAAAGAGATGTTACTAGCATCCCAGCTGCTAAGGCTATTACGCCTAGCTTTGTTACGTTTTTCATTTCGTTTTGTTAAGAAATTTTTTTCACAAGCTGCTTGCACTAGATGGTACGCAGTGGGCGTCTTGTTTCTTTCAAAAAATTCCCTTTCCATGGACGGATCTTCTCCGCGTCGAAGATTTTTTTGTTTGGTGTTTGAGTTTCTACTTCGCCTTCTATTCCAACTACCATTCCCTCTTTTAGCCTATCGAGAACTGGCCTTGGAACTCTATCTGTTTTGATTTGCCATGTTTCGCCTTTGAGATTTTCTAGAAGGATTTCGGTAGGTTTGTTGTGGTGAATTTTGATGATTTCTCCGGCGATCAGGCCTTCGTCGATTCTTGACCACATATCTTTTTTCATTTGCAAATGTTGTTCCTTATATAGGGGAAGATGTTTCATTGCTTGTTCGTCCAATCTTTTTGCTACCCCCAGCCCAAAGAGAGCTGAGCCTAGGATCGCGCTGATTATGATGCTCGAGAGAGCGATGATCGGGAATCTGTATTTGAAACCGGATTTGGTGTGTTTGAAATTGTAGTATGCAAGAGCAATAAAGCCTGCGAGTAAAACTATCCAGTAGTACGGCAGCGATTTGATCGAGAAGAGAAGCATGTTTTCCCCGAGTCTTTTTGGGATGTCCCATTCGCTTGTTGCGATCTGGAAGATAATGCCTGATGTAGCGAAGGCTCCCAGGACCACTGCGAATGCGAAGGCTCCCCAGAACACGTAGTTTTTGAGCAAGAATTCCCATTTTGGTTTGGGCTGGATTTTGTCCTTTTGGATTTTTTTGAGGACGTTTGATGTTATGTCTTTTTTAGTCATTATGTTTGATTAATAGATCTTTGAATTTGGTCTTTGCTCGATTGAGTAGAGTCGCTATTGTGCCTGCTGGTTTCTGCAAGATGTTTGAAATTTCGTTGTAATCTTTGTCTTCGAGGTATTTTAGGATCAGGACATCTCTGTATTTGAGATCGAGTTTTGAGAGTGTGTTGGCAATTTTTTCTTTTTGGAATTTTTGGTCTAGTTCTGTTTTGAGATCTGTGTTGTCCGTGAGTCTTTTGAATAATTCTTCGTTGTCTTCTAGTGAGATGTTTTTTTGTGCGTTTTTGTTTTTTCTAAAACTGCTAATTGTGTGGTTGTGGGTGATTCTATATATCCAGCTTGAAAATTTCAGTGATTGATCGAAGCCGTTTAGGTTTTGGTAGGTTTTTATGAAGATTTCTTGGAGAAGGTCTTCCGCATCTGCTGTATCGATGTTTGTGAGACGCTTAATATATACCAAAAGCTGGGTCTCATATTTTTTCATTATATGGGCGAAATCTTCGGCGTTTTTGAGCGCCATTTGAACTAGCTGTGTGTCTGTTGTTTTTGTGTCCACATTTTTATTATACGCTAAAAGTTTGGATTTTCTTTCAGATATTCGATTGATTCTGGTGATTGCTCTTCGCGTAAATTCTTAAAATAGTGCTCGACCTTGTGATCCATCCAGATATGTCTTTTTTGAATCGGTTTTTTGAGGGAGATCCCGTTCAAACTAGTGCAACGACTAAGAGCAACGTACACCTGTCCGTGGGCAAAAGCTCCGTTCCCAATATCGATAATCACCTTTTCGAAAGTCTTACCTTGGCTCTTGTGGATCGTGACAGCCCAGGCGAGTCGTAGGGGGAATTGGTGGAATGAGCCTGCTATTTCGGTATCGATTTTGTTCGTATCTTCATTGAAGAAATATTTATAAATGTTCCAACTGTGCTTGCTGACTTTTACTGTTTCTCCGTCGTTGAGTTTGACCATTAGGATATCGTCTGTTTCGAAACTGTCGAAAGTTATTTCTGTGATTTTGCCTATACTCCCATTCACCCATCTCCCAGCCGAATCATTGTTCAAGAGCATGACTTGAGCCCCGACTTTTAGCTCGAGCTCGTTTTCGGTAGGCAGGCTGCGTTTTGAGAAGTCACCCTTAAGTTCTCCGTAATAAGTCTCTTTACGAGATTCTAGTTTTTTCAATTCTCTAACATTTTTTGTGCTTGCTGCAGCGTTAGTCGTTGTCAGAGTGATCACAAAGTCTTTGCTTTCCGCCTGTTCGCATTTTGGATCGTGTCGTTGATTTAATAAGAGTAATTCCTCAGGAGTTATGGTGTTGTTGCGGACTTTGTTTAATAGAGTTATGAAGTCGTCGTCTGTTTGGCGGTAGATTTTTTCTAATTCTAAGAACTCAAGTTCCACTTCCTGGAGACATTGTGCCGAAAAGAAATAAGGACTGTTATAATAGGTGCTAAATAGAGCTCTCTCCTCCGCGCCAGCTACAACTGGGGGCAACTGGTACAAGTCCCCTATAAAGACCATCTGGATGCCTCCAAAGGGCTGATTTTTGTCGTGGCCGTGATGACGGAGCGACACATCAATACAATCCAGCAAATCGGCTCTCAGCATCGATGCCTCATCTATAATGATCATGTCTAGATTTTTGATCAGTTTTTTGCGTTTGTCTGAAAGTTTGTGGTCGAGAACTTTGTCTGGAGTGATGTTTGGCGGAATAAGAAAGAACGAATGAATCGTCTGGCCTTCTACGTTTAGAGCTGCAACGCCTGTGGGTGCTAGAATGGCTACGCTCTTTTTTGAAGTCTCTTTGAAATGGGCTAATAGTGTAGATTTACCTGTACCCGCATTACCTGTGATGAATAAATTTTTGTTGGAATTTTCTAACAAGTGGAGTGCTTGCTTGAACTCAGGGTTGATTTCGATTTTTGTTTTGAGTTTTGGCATGGTTTGATTTAGTGACGGCAGTCTACCACAAAAGTGTAGTGTTTCGTAAATGCTTGACATTTTTTGCTTTTACGCTTATAGTTCTATTGCTAAATACCTTGAGATTGGTAAGCCTCAGAAAAACTTCCACCTTAGTACACAAAAATATTCACGGCTGTTTGCAACAGATATAGTTGCTAACGGACCTGGAGAATGTTGCAAACCATGTTTATTTATTAACCCAATAAACCATGAATGCAAATAATGAAGTACCAATAGAGGTGGAAGAAGTTCTAACAACACCTGAGGGACCATTGCCAGATGAACAATCATCTGAAGTCGCAACTCCGATCGATGCGGTGAGAGATGCTGTCCTAAATTTAGTTTTTACTGACACTCAAGCTTTTGCAAAATGGCTTGAAGAAAACTCTCAAGAAGTTGCTCCTAACACTCGTGAAGCAAGGCTCTCTTTGGGAATATTGAATGGAGCTTATTCGTCTTTGGATATTGATGAGAGGAATCGCGGCCGAGTTATTTTTGAAAAAGAAGATGGTATTAGGAGAGTGGTTCTGATCAGATCAATGGTGCAAATAGGGACAAAATCTTTGGATCTTTTGGGAACAATGCAAGAAATGGAAGAAATGGGACATAAGTGTATTTCTCGTGATCATTAGGGGGTTCTAAGAGGTTGGGATCTACTAATTCTTCTCGAAATATGGTAAAATTAGTAGATGAGAAACTTAGAAACATCAGATAGGTTAGGTACCGACAATGGCTCTCTTGAGGTGAGAATCCAGAGGGATGCTGCCTCGCGTGCAGATTTTACACGTGAGTTTGTTGAGAAAAAAGGAATGTCTCTTGAACGGCTGGATGAAGTCGCTTTTAAGCCACATTCTATTGATGTTGATTTTGAAGATGACGAGAGCTTGGCGCTCGGGGTGTACAATTTGCAGAAAAAAATGGCGATGCCAAAAGAGGACACAAAATGGGGCACAGATGGGAAATTGGGTCCGATTACTTTTGGAATATTGTTTAAGAAAAAGAGAGGAACTCTTGCTGAGTTTGTGGGAGAAGAGCTTAAGGAGATTGAGGATGAGGTAGAGCAAGAACGAGCTGTGGTTCAAGAGCCTGTAGAGGTAGAACCTGATGATGCGGCTGTAGAAGAGATAGAAGAGACTGGAGAGCTGGCGCAGGTTAGTCTGAGAGAAACAGTTTTTGTTGGGGATTCTCTTACCTATGGGATGAAACCTCATATCGCTGGTTCAGTTTCTCTTTATAAAGGAGGTATGCAGACTAAATGGATGAGGAGGAAATTTGATAAATTTTTGAAAGATAGAAAGTCTGGAAGATATCCTAATGTTGAGAGACTGGTGATTATGGGCGGATTTAATGATATTAGCAGCACTCAAGGCGCGAACCATGTGATTAAGAATCTGGAGTACATATATAGGTCTGCGAAGGCTGCAGGCTTAAGTGTCGTAGCTTGTACTATCCCTGAGTGGGATATTGAGAAAAACCACAAGGTGTGGGTAAAGAGATGGAAGAAGAGAGGTTGGGGCCGAGTGAAGGGAGTTTATCCTTTTAGTGTTAAACAATTGGGGGCTCAAACCTTGAAAATCAATTCTTGGATTAAAAACCAAGAAGGCGGATTGGTTGATGCAGTGATAGATACTTATAATGCAGGTTTCAATAGAGCGCCGGATGGTATCCATAGAACAGCTCTTGGGTACAAAAAGATGGCTAATAGGATCAAAGAGGTGGGGAATATTGAGGGATAGTTTGTCATTAATTCATTCAAATTATTAAATAAAAACCCCCTAATGAAAGGGGGCTTTTGTTTTTAGATTTTCGAGTTAAACTAGGCAGCGTCAGCTGGAACTAGTGAAACCTTCGTAGCGTTTAGACCCTTTGGACCTTCAGTAACTTCAAAAGTTACTTTGTCCCCTTCTTTGAGGGTATCAAACTCTACATCTACAAGTTCGTTCATGTGGAAGAATAGGTCTTTTTCCTCTCCTTCTCGAGAGATGAAACCAAATCCTTTCTCCATGAGTCTTGCGATAACTCCTTCTTGCATGTTGTAAGGTGTTAAGTAATATTCGTCTTCCCGAACCTTGAATGTCTGAGAATGAGAATATCACCTTGGACAACAATGAGCCTTGACGAGAGGAGGCTAACATGGCTTAAAGGCTTTGGCAAGTGAATATTGGAGAATGTGTTCGTATTTTTGGGTTTAAGAAAAATTTAAGGAGAATTTAAAGATTTTTTAAGTGGTTTTTAAGGCTTGTGTGTTATAGATTATTTTGTGAAAAAATTAATTCAAAATATCGATCCTCTAATCTATACGGTGCGTGGGCAGAAAGTTATGTTGGATGTAGATTTGGCGAATATCTATGGCGTTGAGACTAAGGTTCTTAATCAGGCAATTCGCAGAAATGCAGAAAGATTTCCTAAAGATTTCATGTTTCAGTTGGATACCAATGAGTATGCCAACTTGAGGTCACAAATTGTGACCTCAAGTTGGGGAGGCCGCAGATACAAGCCATTTGTTTTCACTGAACATGGTGCAGTCATGCTAGCAAGTGTGCTTCGTAGTAAACGCGCTATCAAAATGAGCATAGAGGTTGTTAAGGCCTTTGTACGTTTCCGTCGTTTGATGGCTTCCCAGGAAGATATGCATAAGCAGATAACTGAAATACGTAGTTTTATATTAAAACAAAGCAATAAAACAGATCGGGGATTTAAAAAAGTTTGGAATACAATTGAAAGGTTAATTGGACCTGCAAAGGATGAGCCAAAGCAGGCAATCGGGTTTAGGCTTGATCCGTAGATTGCTTCACCTCGAGATCAGTCTCTAAATCCATCCATTCTTGTTCCTTTTTAATAATTTTCTTTTCAATTTCTGATAAATGCTTGGTTTTGTCTTCAGAATACTCTGTGGGATTTTTTTCAAACCATTCCAACAAAACTGTTTTTTCTTCTTCCAAACCAATAACTTCCTTCTCTAAATACTTTAATCGTTTTTTCACTTCCTTTTCCTTCTTCATCAAGGCCTTTCTCTCTTCCTTTTCTAAATTCACAGATGGTTTCTCAACGATGCCTAAATCTTCCTCAATATCTTTTTGTAGATGATAGACATATTCCTCGTAATTATGATGGTAACGCTTAACCCTCTCATTTTTGACTTCAACAATGCCGTTTGCCACAATTTCCACAAATGTACGATTATGACTCACAAATATGACTGTCACATTAGAATCCCTCAATGCTTGCGCCAGTGCCTCAACGGTTTCGAAATCCAAATGGTTGGTTGGCTCATCAAGCAGAATCACCTGATTTTTTTGTAATAATATTTTTGCTAAACAAAGCCTGGCCTTCTCGCCTCCACTCAAGACAGGAAGCTTTTTTTTCAACGCTTCATTTTTAAACAGAAAATTTCCTGCCATTTTGAAAATCTCCTGCTCTGAAAGATCAGGTGGAGCTACCCTTTTCAAATAAGTTTTGACCGTTTCGTCATAATTCAATGTGGCAGGTATATGCTGTGCGTAATAAGCAATTTTGATATTGTGTCCCCATTTATAATTTCCGGAAAGTTTGTCGAGTTCTCCGGCAAGAGTTTTTAGTAAAGTTGTTTTCCCCTGGCCGTTGTCTCCTAGCACTGCAATTTTTTGACCTCTTTCTATCTCCAGGTTGATTTCCTGTGCTATTGATTTATCACTATAGCCAATCTCCAAATCTTCTAGTTCCAAGGCAATCCCCTTTTTGTCTTCTACTGATGGAATCGATATTGTTGTTGTGCTCAGAGGATGATTCACTTCAATCGTTTTTAGCTTTTCGATTTGCTTCATTTTGGACTTAGCTTGAGACGCTTTGCTGGCCTTTGCCCCAAACCTATCAACAAAGCTCTGCAAATGCTGCTTCTTTTGTTCTGTCTTTATATTAAGACCCTCTATCCTCGTCAATTGCTCTTCTTTGTATACGAGATATTCCTCTATGGATCTTGGATACAAAGTCATCTTCCCATGCTCAATTTCTAGAGTTTCATTGCATGTTCTTTTGATAAATTCGCGATCATGAGAAATTAGCAAAACACTTCCCTTATAATTTTTCAGAAAATGTTCCAACAAAATTTGAGTAGATAGATCCAAATAATTGGTAGGCTCGTCCAAAAGCAGAAGGTTTGGTTCTTTTAAAAGTGTCGCGATCAACTTAACTCTCATTTGATATCCACCTGCTAGCGAAACTACTTTTGCATCCAACTTCTCTCCTTTTATTTGAAAGCTCCCTGCTACTTTTCCGCATTCCCAATCTGCCTTTCCACTAGATCTCATCAAATAATCGATTACACTTTCGTCTTCTTCGTATTCACTATGCTGGGTTAAATAACCAATTCTTGTGTTTTCGTGCACGTTGACTTTTCCTTCTTCGAATTCTTCGGTTCCAATAATTATTTTGAACAAAGTAGATTTGCCTGCCCCGTTTCTACCAATCACGCCGATCTTTTGTCTTTCGCTAATAAGCAATTCGGCATCATCTAAAATTGTTTGTGTCCCGTAGGACTTGGATAATCCATTAATTTGCAATAGGGTCGCCATGGGCTTTGTTTGGGGAATTTGATGCAAAGAGGATACCCTTTCAGGTCCGGCTTCTCAATGGGAATGTTATTACCTAGACTATTACGTTCTTTCCTGATGTTGTCCCTAACGCAGCAGTTCTAGTTCGGAATGTCTGCTCAAAAGTTTCAAAGTCTTTTACCAAGCTCAACTGTCTAACAGCAGAAGTATTTGCGTTCCCACCATCTGCTCCTTCTAATCTAAGAATTAATGGTCTCCCTTTAAATATCATTGGGGCTGTAAAAGAAGCTCGCCCTTGTGGGCTATATTTCAAGAATTCTGATCTTAGTGCTGGATGTCGAACCATTTCAACAGTAACTTTAGGAGTATTGTCCCAATCACGTTCTGAATCGCCAATTTCTACAACTCTAAATCCGTAGCCTCTAGGCATATTACCATACCTACCTGTGGTTTCGTCTGGATCGAAAAGACATTGATCAACACTCCCCACAAGAATAACATCTCCAACTGTAAGATCCGAGATATGTATTGCTGGAAGAGATTCTTGAAGTCCGATTTCTTCCACAGAAGGAATGTGAAGAGGTGGAAGAGCCTCTACATCTTCCCAGTCAACTCCTGCCATTGGAAATGGCCCCTCACTTGGTGGAGGGCAGACGCGCCCAATAGCGCTATAATAAGCCTCTAGGGTGTTTTCTGGAGAACCTTTACTAGTAGTTGCTACTTCTATTGAGGCAGATTGCTTTGTAATTCGGGACATTATGAATTGGTTAAGGTGCGTTATTTTGACACGTTCCCCTTTGATTGTCAACCCCCTGCTTGTATTGTTATTTAAAACAGCTTTTAGTCTGTTTTGGAGCGATGGAGCGGGTAAGCACACCTGCGGTGGCTTGCCCTCCCATTCCTCACGAAAAGCTTCAAACCTTCGGCTTGAGCTTTTGTTCGGAATGGAGCGGGTAACGAGAATCGAACTCGTATCTCTGCCTTGGCAAGGCAATGTAATAGCCATTATACGATACCCGCATATAAAAAGCGGCAGTATATTAATACCACCGCTTCTATTTTGCAATGATTTTATTTTGCTGGATTCACTGGTGGTTTTCCACCTGGCGCTTCCATCAAAGCTTTCATTGATAGGTTGTATCGACCTTGGTCGTCGATCTCCATCAATTTAACCTTTACGATGTCTCCAAGGTTTACCTTGTCTGTAACGTTCTCCACTCTTTCTGGAGCGAGCTGTGAGATGTGAACTAGACCGTCTTTTCCTGGGGTTAGTTCTACAAATGCTCCGAAGTCCATGATTCGGACAACCTTACCTTCGATGGTGTCTCCTACTTTTGGTTTGTATGTAAGTCTCTCGATCCAATCAATCGCCTTCTGGCCTTTTTCTTGGTCTGGAGCCGTGATTGAGACAGTTCCGTCGTCATCAATATCCATTTCTACTTCACATTCTTTTGTGATTGCTTGGATTGTTTCACCACCCTTACCGATTACGATTCTTATATCGTCTGTATCGACTTTGATGTTCATAATCAATGGTGCGTGAGGCGAAAGTTCCTTTCGTGGTTCTGGGATTGCTTCAAGCATTGAGTCTAGGATTTCTTGACGAGCTTCTTTTGCACGTCCAAGAGCTTTTTGTAGAAGTTCTACTGAAAGTCCTGCGACTTTGATGTCCATTTGTAGAGCTGTGAGTCCTTCTGTTGTACCTGTAACTTTGAAGTCCATGTCTCCAGCGAAGTCCTCCATTCCTTGGATGTCTGTGAGGATCTTGTATGAGTCATCGTCTCCAGCATTTCCGCCTTTGAAGTTCTCTTTGTCTACTACTAGTCCCATCGCAACACCTGAAACAGGTCGAGTGATAGGCACTCCTGCGTCCATCAATGCGAGAGTTGATCCACATACTGAAGCCATTGAGCTTGAACCGTTACAACTTGTGATTTCTGATACAAGCCACATTGTGTATGGGAAGTCTTCCTTTGCAGGAAGAACTGGCCTCAAGGCACGTTCTGCCAAGTCTCCGTGTCCAATATCACGTCTTGATGCTCCGCGAAGCATCTTTATATCCCCTACTGCGTAAGGAGGGAAGTTGTAGTGGTGCATGTAGCTTCTTTCTTCGTCTGTGTCCATTGTGTCGATCACTTGTGCGTCTCCAGGAGCTCCTAGAGTTGCGATTGTGAGAGCTTGAGTTTCTCCTCTATTGAAGAGTCCTGTTCCGTGAGTTCGTGGAAGGATTCCAACCTTTGAGTGAAGAGCTCTTACTTCGTCAGGTTTTCTTCCGTCGAGACGTTCTTCTGTTTCTAGAATTTTCTTTCTCATTCTCTTTTCGAACTTGCTGTTGATGATCTCCTGAAGTTCTCCTTTGAGGAATTTTCCTTCACCTTCTGCATCTCGGCTATCTGTTGCAACTTTGTCTCCGAGTTTTTTGAAAACTTGTTCTTCTACTTCGTGGATTCGATCTTTGACTTCTTTCTTCAAAACACCTTTGATAGTGTCGAGCATGTCGTCTGTTAGGACTGCATCTACTGCTGCTTCAGCTTCTGCTGAAGGAACTGAGAGAGTTGCTTCGATCTCTTCTACGTTGTGATCTTTTTTGAATTGTTCTGCGAATTGAATTTGAAGTTCACAGATTCTTTTGATTTCTACGTGAGCCATTTGAAGAGCTTCTAGAACGATTTCTTCAGAGACTTCGTTCATAGCGGCTTCTACCATAGTGATAGCGTCCAATGTTCCTGCTACAACTAGGTTCATTTTGCCTTCTGCGCATTGTTCGTATGTTGGGTTTACGACTAGTTTGTCGTCTACGTATCCCATTCGCACAGCTCCTACAGGTCCTGAGAATGGAGCGCCAGTACACATCAATGCTGCTGATGCTGCGTTGATAGCTGTAGTACCTGGAGCAACCTCCATGTCTGCAGAAAGCACAGAACAAATGATCTGAACTTCATTGATAGTTCCTTTTGGGAAAAGTGGTCTGATTGGTCTGTCGATCAATCTTGCTGTAAGGATCGCGCTCTCTGAAGGACGTCCTTCACGTTTGATGAATCTGCTGCCTTTTATTTTTCCTGCAGCGTACATGTTTTCTTGGTAGTCAACTACCATTGGGAACCATGCTGCTCCCTCTTTACCTTCTTTTGAGACACTTGTATTAGCCATAACAACAGTATCGCCTAGATAAGCTAGAACGTATCCTGAAGCCATGGTGTGGACCGGATTTGTGACAAGTTTAAACTCCCTGCCTGCGAGGTCCATTGTAAAATCTTTTGATTCCATTTTAATTGGGTTAGATTTGTATACCCTATTGGAACCGTCTGGAAGGCTTAAGTAACAAGATCGGGGTCAGAGGGGGATTCTGGAATTTCTTGATTCCGCTCTGCGCTCAATCCTGTAACCTAAATGCTCTTCGCTTTTGGTCCTTTAGGGAATTTTCTATATGTTAAGGTGCTTTCTTACTTTTTTGCTGCTGCTTTTTTCGCTGGTTTCTTCTTTGCTGCTTCTGGTTTCTTTGGTGCTATTTTTTTTGCTGGTTTCTTCTTCGCTGCTTTCTTTGTATCTACCTTTGGAGCTACTTTCTTAACTATTCTCTTAACTGATTTTCTTGTCGCTTTTGGTGCAATTTTCTTAAGCTTTAGATTTGTCGTTAGGTCTTCATAAGAGTCTTTGTCGTGTAATTTCAAATAATTCATGTGTCTTCTTCTTTTACCCACCAACTCTAGAAGTCCTCTTCGAGAATGATTGTCCTTAGGATGATCTACAAGATGAGATTGAAGTGAATTGATTCTTTCTGTTAGAACTGCAACCTGTACAGACGCAGAACCGGTATCCTTTGCGTGGACAGCGTATTTTGCGATTATTTTTTTCTTTTCGTCGTGCTTCATTATATATTTGGGTAAAAAAATTCTCCCTCGCGGGATATATCAGGTGTAAATTTACCAAAGATTGATAAATATGGCAAGAGAAAGTTTATTTATACCATGCCTAAAGCCACTTTTTCAACTTAAAAAAGGCAATCATCACAATTGAGACCACAACTAGCACTCCGCCAACAAACATCATAGATGTTTCACCGTCAGCATATGGCAGTCCAGTCACATTCATCCCGTAAAACCCGGTAATAAACGTCAGCGGCAACATCACCACGGACATAATTGTGAGGGCCTTAATCACCTTATTGGTGTTGTGAGAGATGATCGATTCGTTTGTATCTTGGATCGAAGACGCCAATTCTTGAAGATTCCCAATGTTGTTCCAGATTTTTTCGATGTTATCCACGATATCGTCGAAGTACAGATCAAGCTTTTCTGGAATGAATTTCTTGTTTTTGTGCTCGAGTTGGGCAACTACGGCACGTTGCGGCATTATGATTCTTCGGAAGTTAATTAGGTCGTTTTTTAGAATCAGAATGTCTTTTAGTCGATCTTTTGTGTAGTCCATCTCAAAAACTTCATCTTCGAGCTCTTTGACCTGTTCGCTTAGCTCATCTAGTAATGGAAGACATGAATCAAAGAGATGATCCACAAGCATATAGAGCATATAACCTGTTCCAAGCCCCATGTATTCTTTTTTTGCTTTGAGTTTCGACTTAACCTTATCGAGAATCTTGTCGAGAGCTTTGTTTCCGTTGTGAATTGTAATTAGGTAATCCTTTCCGATGAAGATTTTTACTTCTGAGGTTCTTATGTGTTTTTTCTCACCTCTTCCTATTGATTGCGGCACGTGCAAGACAATAAACAAATATTTATCGTATTCGTCGATTTTTGGCCGTTGAATATTTGACAGGCAATCTTCGATATCGAGTTCATGGAATCTGTATTTCTTCTGAAGTTTTTCTAATGATTCTTTCTCTGGATTCTCTATCACCTGCCAAGACACGCCACTATACCTGATTGTTGTGTTTTTTTCTTGTGCAGTCATGGCACGAAATTACTATTATTTGGTGTACTTGTCAACCAGTTGGCTAGGTATAATAGTTGTTTGGGTTTGTGGATTTCGATATAATTCTCGTTACGTATGGAATATAAGAAAATCATTGCAGACTCGTGGAGGTTTACCCAAAGCAACAAAAAACTAATTTATTGGTTTGGTTTTTTTCCAGCGCTACTTACTACTACTGTTGGAATGGGGTATGTGGCGTATCAATTTTTTGCTTTTCGGCAGTCTCATCTTTTTCAGGAAGGCGGTGATAGTTTTTTTAATGATGTTGTGGATTTTGGGTGGAGTTTTATACAAAGTAACACTTCTTTGAGTCTTCCTATCGTGATTGCTTTGGTGGTTTTGGGAGTTATATGGTTTTTGCTTCCGACTTTGTTCAAGGCTTCTGCTATCCAAGCGATCGCTAGGGCAAAGAATGGACAAAAGTCTGGAGTTGGGGTCGGGCTGCGGCATGGAATTTTGTCTTTTTTGCCTCTGCTTGAGTATCATATGTTGACCAAGACTTTTAGTTGGATATCGATGCTTACGGAGAGTAGTTTTGTTGTGAGAAACCTCGGAGTGGGAGCTTTCAAGATGATGTTGCCTGTGTTTGTTTTGATTTTTGTTCTTTCGATCTTTTTGACTTTGCTTTTTACTTTTGCGGATTTTTATATTGTTATTGATGGGCACAAGGTTTTGGCTTCTATGAGAAAGAGTGCGAAGCTTGTGATAATGAATTGGCAGCACACCCTCCTCGTCACTATTTTGATGATTATTATTGGTGTGAGAATTGTTATCCAGGCGTTCTTTGTCTTTTTGATTCCGGCTTTGGTGGTCTTGCTTGCGGGGTATTTGACGACTATTGCTATTGGGGCGACGCTCTTTTATTTGATTGGGGCTGTTGCTGTGCTTGCGTTGCTGATTGCGGCTTATTTGAATGGTGTGGTGGATATCTTTGTTTATACTGTTTGGACTTATACTTTTTTGGCTTTGACTTCTGAGAAGGAATTGGATGCGCGGGGGAAAGTGATTTCTGCGAGGGAGATTGTTTCTGGGGATGATGTTGGCGAAATTGAGACTGCGCCTAGGGTTGATGTGAGGAAAGAGGTTGAACGCGAGGAAGCGCGTGACCAAGCGCCTTTGGACCCTACTTCAAGGCCTTCTGATGATAATATTCCGGGACTTCTGTGAGTTTTTCCAGGCTGGGTGTTGACTTTTTACCTGTTTTGTTGTATTATGTTATATAAACGAAAAGATAACAAAAACATCTATGTCTCCAATCACACAAAACAACAAGATTGCGATATCGGCAGTTTCTATCTTTCTCGCATCCTTTGTCTCGATGTTGGTTTTCATGAATCAACAGGACGTTTCGTCTGACTATGTAAAGGCTGATGTACTTGAAACGGCTAAGGAGCATGGCCTACAAGAGGGCGGTCATGGAGTTTATTTTAGTGGAGAGGGGCATGGAGATTCGCATGAGGAAGAAGCGGAAGCTGGGCATTCTGTAGATGCTGGTGATGAGGATCTTTATCGAGCTATTGCGGGAAATTTTGATGACCCGTTGTTTGCTTTGAAACCTACGGGACATGTGGAATTTTTGAGTCAGTCTTTTTGTGAAGATTATGGGTATGAATTAAATGAAATGGAGAAAAATGTTTTCTTTTCATATATCTATGCGAGCGATTTGCCAGAATTTGTGGCTACTTATACTGAAGTGATTCAGTCTGGGAAAAGTGTTGATCGTGTGGGACCATATAGATTCTTGAACAGTGATGGGACCAAGACAGTTCATTTGATCTCTCTTTTGCCTGTGGTCAATGAGGATACTGACAAGGTGACCGAGGTAATTGGAACTCTCAAAGACATCACGCACACTTTGGAGGATTTCGCTGCTGAAGAGGTCGATGAGGGGACTGATGGTGAATCAGAGGCCACTCACTAGAGAGTTCTTCTTGTTTTCAGATTAGGCTTAGGATAGTATTTGGGAGCTTTTTAAATTCCTAAATTATGCATCGATTCAACCCGACAGAAGTAGAAAAAAAATGGCAAAAGAAATGGGCAGCGTCAAAACTGTATGAAGTCGATGTAAAAAAAACTGCACCAAAAGACAAATACTATAATTTGGCGATGTTTCCTTATCCTTCTGGAGATAAGTTGCATGTTGGACATTGGTATAATTTTGCGCCTGCTGATAGTCATGGGCGATTTATGCGGATGCACGGCAAGACTGTTCTTGAGCCGATGGGTTTTGATAGTTTTGGATTGCCTGCTGAAAATTATGCGATCAAGACTGGAGTTCATCCTCAAAAGAGTATTGCGAAGAATGCGGAGAAAATGGTCGATCAGCTTTCGCGGATGGGAACTATGTATGATTGGTCAAAAACTTTGAAGACTTCTGATCCGGAATATTACAAATGGACGCAGTGGGTGTTTTTGCAGCTTTATAAGGCTGGATTGGCGTATAAGAAAAAACAGGGAGTAAACTTCTGTCCATCTTGTCAGACTGTCTTGGCGAATGAGCAGGTTGTGGAGGGAGCGTGTGAGCGTTGCAAGCACGAAGTTGAGAAAAAAGATTTGGAGCAATGGTTTTTTAAGATTAGTGATTATGCTGAGAAGTTATTGAAATATGACGGAGTGGATTGGCCTGAGAATACAAAGGCAATGCAGGAGAATTGGATTGGGAAGAGTAAGGGGTCTATTGTGAGCTGGAAGGTTGATGGCAGTAAGATTGTTTTGGATACTTATACAACTACCGTTGATACGATTTATGGAGTTACTTTTTGTGTAATTTCGCCTGAGCATCCTTTGTTGGATCAATTGATTACTGACGATAATAAAAAGAATGTTGAGGAGTATATGAAAAAAGCTGCGAAGAGATCTGAGATTGATCGTGTTGCTGAGAATCGTGAGAAGAGTGGTGTTTTTACCGGGTCGTATGTTTTAAATCCTGTAAACGGGGAAAAGGTTCCTCTTTGGGTAGCTGATTATGTTTTGATGAGTTATGGAACTGGAGTTGTGATGGGAGTTCCTGCACATGATCAAAGAGATATGGATTTTGCTAAGAAATACAAATTGGATATAGTTCAGTCTATTGTGGATGCTGATGGAAAGAGTTTTGTTTACGACGATGCAGATAAGTATGGTGTAAAAGGAAAACTTGTTGATTCTGGTTCTTACACTGGGATGGGTATAGTTGAAAGTCGAAAAAAGATCACCGAGGATTTGAAAAAGAAAAAGTTGGGGAAATTTTTGACTAACTACAAACTCCGAGATTGGCTAATCTCTCGACAACGATATTGGGGAGCGCCGATTCCGATTATTAATTGTCCGAAGTGTGGAGAGGTGCCTGTGCCGGAAAAGGATTTGCCGGTAGAATTACCATTGGATGTAAAATTTGAATTGAGAGGTGATGGACAGTCCCCTCTTGCGCATAGCAGAAAGTTCATGAATGTTCTGTGTCCGAAGTGCAAGAGCGCGTCGAAGCGTGAGAGCGATACGATGGATACTTTTGTTTGTTCGAGTTGGTATCATTTGAGGTATCCTTCTGTGGGCAATGCGGCGAGCAAGAAGGCAGCGTTCGATCCAGAAGTTACAAAGAAATGGTTACCTGTGGATATGTATGTTGGAGGACCTGAGCATGCGTGCATGCACTTGTTGTATGCGAGGTTCTTTACAAAGGTTTTGAAGGACTTGGGACATATAAGTTTCGATGAACCATTCAAAAAACTTGTCCACCAAGGAATGATCACAAAGGATGGGGCGAAGATGTCGAAGTCGAAGGGGAATGTTGTGAGTCCGGATCCTTTTGTTGAGAAATACGGAAGTGATGTGTTCCGAATGTATTTGATGTTTATGGGGCCGTTCACTCAGGGAGGAGCTTGGGATGACAAGGGAATCAATGGTATTGCGAGGTTTGTTGAGAAATTTTGGAATTTGATTGGGGCTGCGGCTGAGAATGCTGATAGCGCAAAAGTTTCAGACAAAGAAAATCTACTAGCTGGTCTCCACAAGACAATCAAAAAAGTAACTACAGATATTGAAAAATTCCAATTCAACACTGCTATTAGCGCTTTGATGGAGTTTGTGAATATGGCTCAAGTCACTGGGATCGACAAGAAGTCTGCGACGACTGTGATTCAATTGATTGCGCCTATGGCTCCGCATCTTGCTGAGGAATGTTGGAGCAAGTTGGGCGGTAAGTATCCGGTTGTCGACAGTGTCTGGCCAAAAGCTCAATCAAAATTTTTCAAACTTTCAACCGTCACATATGCCGTCCAGGTAAATGGGAAGGTTCGTGGGACTGTTGATTTGGCTGCGGATATTTCAAAGGATGATGCATTGAAGGCGGCACGCGCAGATGCCAATGTTGCGAAGTATTTGGAAGGAGGCAAAATCATCAAAGAAATCTTTGTTCCTGGAAAGATCATGGGATTCGTTGTGAAGTAGCTTCTGCGTGGGGCTTGCGATTATTCTAGAGCATCTTTTATCCATCCGAGGTCTTTTGTTGGTGGATAGGTTGTGATGGTGCTTTTTACCCCTGCTGAGACTGTGGTTTGGAGTGTGATTTCTGGTGGAGTTCCTGGGTATCTGTCCCTGTCCGCTGCTGCTGGTTCTATTGTCATTATGATTGTGACGCTTGGTTGGAATTGGGTGTCGATTTCGGCGAATGCTTTGTAGGGATCTTCGTCTGGCCAGATCATGAATTTAAGATCTTTGATTGAGCTTCTGAGTGGAGAGAGTGGGATAAATGGAGAGGCGAGGAGATTCCCTGCGTCGTTTGCGAGGATGTCTGGGATTTTTAGTCCATCTCTATTAATATCTGGAATGCTATCTATGTCGGCTGGTTGGGTGCACCGAGCTGAATACTCTGGAGCGCATGTGAAGACGTCGACGACTCCATTGCTGTCTTTGTCTAAACCATCCATTTGGAGCATTACGAGGGCGTAGTCGCCTGCTGTTTCCATTTCTTTTCGTCCGAGGATTGTTTTTGTTCTTCCGTCTGCTGATATTAGGTAGAGCTCTGTTTGATTGAGTGGATCGTCTACTGGGTCTGGGCACGAATCGCTACCGCAGAATGCTGAGGCGTCTGCTGCTGGCGCATTGTATGGATGGTTTCCGAGGTTTTGGTCTACTGACAACGTGAAGATCACTTCCCCGAAGATTTGGATTCCTAGATCATCTGGGTTTGTTCCTTTTTTAATTCCTTCTGCGTCTAGATAAAAACCTGGATCGTAAAATTGACTAGCGTACACTCCCCTGTTTACACCGTAATATGAAGAGTCGAGTACTCGGATGCTGTAGTATTCTTCGTAATCGATTGTGCCGTTTTTTATTTCTCGGGATATTGTTTCCATTAATACTCTTGAGTCTTCAAACATTGCGTTTAGCAGTTCAGTCTTTTTTTCGGCGCTAGTAATATTGATAAAGAAAACGCTCGCGATTGAAGCCAAAATTGCGAACAGACTTGCTGCGATCAGAACTTCCATTAATGTAAAACCTTTTCTATTTGGCATAGTTCGTTAGGATTGTGCTTATTTCGTATTTGCCGACTTCTGGGGCTTTGTCCCATTGGACTAGGACGGTTACTTTTATTTTTTCTGTCATTGGAATTACTCCGTCTGTTTGTTCTAATGTTACTTGGCGGTACCATATCGTTCCTTCTGCACCTGATGAGTCGTGTTGATAGACTCCGTCGTTTGCCCAGAGTCTGTAGGCTGCTGCTGCTATTCTGTCTGATTCGAGATCTAGGTCGTCGTCTGAGCCGTTACCTTCGAGTTTCATTTGGTATTGGCCGTTTGATTTTCTTTCTACTGTGTATCGACCCATGTCTGTTGGTGCCATTCCTGCGCCTGGTGGGCATTCTTCTGAGGTTACGACCATCCAGCATTGATCCATCTCTGCTGGGTAGAGCAGCCAATTGGTGTCGCGAATATTGCTCACGCCTTCGACTGCTTCACGGGCGAGGTTTTGGGCTATTAGATATTCTCTTGAGAGAGCGGTGTTTTGGTAAGTTGAAACTATTACGGTAACGGCAGCTGTTCCCGCGAGAACTAATGCGGTGAGGGCTGCGATGACTTCTATTAATGTTTCTCCTTTTGGTTTAGCCATTATTTGTCTGTTGCGTCAGTTAAGGAGTTGAATGTTTCCGGATTCCCGGCAACGATGAACATTATTATGTGCTTTGAACGGATAGCGTTTTCTGGGCCTTCTTCCTCTCCTTCTTCGTAAATCTGAATCCATGAGATAGCCTCCCCGCCCAAATCTCCGAGCACTGAGAATCTTGCGTTGGTTGCTTCGTATAAGAGAGTGAGGTCGCATCCGTTTGCTGATTCTATGTCTGGGGAAACTTCGAATTTGTAACCTTCCTGAAGTGTGAATGTGCCATCTGGCAGTAGAGCGTCGTTGTCGCTGTCATAGTAATTGAGTGTTGAGTCTGGCATGTCTGCAAAGAGGGTCAGCGTCCCATTTGCTTCGCTAACACACGCTCCGTATTTGTATGGGATTACTGCTTCGACCTCGTCTCCTTCTCCGACTGTAACTGTCCTGTTTGCGAGAGCGTAATTCCGGACTTGTCGGACTTTGATTGAAGTTTCTTTTACTATCCCTAAGAATTTGAATTGGGATTGTGCACGAATAGTGCCGCTGAGGGCGACCACACTAAGAATCGCAATAATAACAGTCACGATCAAAATCTCTATTAAAGTGAATCCTTTTTTTGAATGAGGGCGTGAATGAGAGGGCATGCGTTGATTATATTATGTTGAACCCTTTACAACAAGCACGAATTCTCCTTTAGGCTTTTTTTGTGTAAAATGTTCGATTGCGCCTGTGACGTCTGTGCGGAGGATTTCTTCGTGGAGTTTGGTTAGTTCTCGACAGACTGAGATCTCTCTATCACCTATGTGCTCTTGGATATCTGAGAGAGTGCGAAGGATTCTGTGAGGAGCTTCGAATATTACTATTGTGCGTTTTTCTTCTGCGAGATTTTTTAGGAGGGTTTGTCGGCCTTTTTTTACTGGGAGAAATCCTATATATAGAAATTTGTCCATCGGCAATCCGCTTGTAACTATTGCGGCTAGCAGACTTGATGCTCCAGGGATTGGGACTATTTGGATTTCTTCTTCGATTGCTATTTTGATGAGTGAGTAGGCCGGGTCTGAGATTCCTGGGGTGCCCGCATCTGAGATTAGGGCGACGTCTTTACCTTCTTTGAGTAGATCTATTATTTTGTCGTGTTTTGATTGGCTTGAGTACGAATGAAAGCTCAGCATTTGAGTTTTGATCTCGTATTTGTTGAGAAGGATTCCTGAATGTCTGGTGTCTTCTGCTGCGATGTAGTCTGCTTCCTTGAGCGTTCTGATTGCTCTAAGCGTGATGTCTTCTAGGTTTCCTATTGGGGTTGATACGATGTATAGCATTTGAGTGTTGTTTTGGGTTGTTGGTTATTTGAGACCTGGTTTTGGTTTTGAGATTGCAGGTCCTTTCACATAGAGGGGCTTTGCTGTTTTTACTTTTTTGAAATTCTTCATTGTTGGGATCACCGGCTTTGTTTCTTTGAATTTGAATTTTTTGAATTGGGTCGCTTGTTCTGGAATGAGTGATCCAAAAGTGTGAGTGACGTTTTCGTTTTCCAATGCTTCTTTGGCTTTTTCGATTGGCAGGATCACAACTGGGCCTTCTTGTTTGAATTGGAGGTAGACTTCTTTTTTGCCTGCGAAGAGGAGGAGGGCAAGTGAATTTTCCTCCTGGGATTTTTTTTGGGGCCCTTTGGGCCTTTTTGTCACGGGATCGCCTGCGGCTTCCTGTGACTTCCACAATAATTGGAATGTGTTGAGTTCGTAGACTGGAATTTTTTGGAGATAGGCTATGGTGTTTGCGACAGTTACGCCTATCCTCAGGCCAGTGAATGAGCCTGGCCCTTTGACAATCGCGACTGCATCTAGGTCATCGTAAGATTTAACCATCTTTGAGATTACTGGCATCAGCTTTTCGGCTTCGTCATTTTTGCTCAGCCAGGACTTCTCTTTGGCAATTTTTTCTCCTGTTAGGAGGGTGACTGTCGTTCGTTTGAGAGCTGTGTTGATTGCTAGAATTTTCATGATTTTCATTATACGCATATTGGTTGTAGTTTTTTGGCTTTTTTGGGTCGAAAGGGGTTGTATAATTTGTCAAAATATGTTACTATTATATTGTCTTTTAGTTAGTTATTCCTCTGGAATTTATTATCTAATTGACAACCCGAAAGCAGGTCCTCATTTCAATTCTATTGACATCCGGACCTGTTTTCTTTAGTCTCAGTGCGCTTTTAAAGCTTTTATTACAGGGACACATATAAATACCTAAGATCCCTTTTTACAATCTAGTAATTCAACCGAAAGCCATGCAGGTTTCTTATAACTTGAAGTATCGAAAATCGAACTTCTCAAATCGCGTCCTTATTGAAAAGGAAGGTGAGATCATCATCTATGACAAAGGGTTCCGCCTCAAAGGGAAGGGAGCTACTGACAAAGGTGAGCTGATCAACTTTTATGATATCAAAGAGTTCTATTACAAGGATGACCAATTGTTCTTTATTACTTTTGGTAAGGAGAAATACACTCTCGACGGGCTTGGGACTTTGTTTGACGAGTTTTTGGCTACCATCTATCGGGCTCGGAATGATTTCTTGGTGGATGCGTTGTTTTTGAAGCAAGGTTCTTTGAAGGCTGAATTCGAAGGATATTTTGATCGATATAGTAAGTTTAATAAACCTATCAATAAGGGCCGATGCAAGATCCGACTTTATGAGAGGAGCATGGTGATTATTCCTGACAATCAGGATGTTTTTAGTGTGAATTTTAACTTTATTAATTTTTATGAGTTTGATGAAGATGAGTATTTGCTGAAGGTTGTGATGGATGATGGATTGAATATTTTCATTTCTCAATTTGGGAATGATTATGAATTGTTTGAAGAGAAGATTACGGATTTGATTGGCGGGATGTATGAGCGTTTTGTGAATGAGGATTTGAAGGAGGTTTTTTGTGAATTTGATTCTGGGACGCTTTTGAAGCTTGCTTACAAGATGAAGGGCGGGAAGGCTGTCTCAATGAAGGACATTCAAAAGATGGATAAAGAATTGGCTGCAAAGGTTCATGAGGCTTTCTTTGATGATGGGGTTTTGGCGGACAAATTTAGTTTGTTTGATGATGATACTGATGAATATTCAAGATACTTTGGTATTGCGAGAGATCCTATAACAAAAGATGGATTCATCAGATGGATCATGTATGCGATCCCTGACTACAATGTTGTGGCTTTTAGCATTCTTCCTCGAATGATTGATGTTGATAGTGGGGCGGATGCAGCTACTGACGTGCAGAAGCCGCACGATACTTATTTCTTCAAAATAATCATGGAGAAAGGTGTGCCAAGTGAAAAGGTTGATGACAAAGTGCTCGAGATTGATCAGACTTTGGTTAATCTTCAATTTGTTAAAGATCCATGTTTCAAGGACAAACGTGAGCTTAAGAATTCTCCTTATAAATATTCTATTCGAAAGCTTCCTTTCTTGAGAATTTTGAGAAAATCTTTTGCTGGAAAAGCGCATGCTACTGACCCAAAAGTCTGGAAGAAACAGGCTAAGGAAATTATGGACAAGGCAAAAATAAATTAGTATACTCCACTTCGCCTAATCAATTACTAACCTTATTTATTATGGCTAAAGCATTTACTGACGAGAACTTCGATGAAGAAGTTTTGAGATCTGACAAACCAGTCTTGGTGGACTTCTACGCTGAGTGGTGTGGACCATGCAAGATGATGGCTCCTGTGATCGACGAATTGGCTGGAGAGATGGAAGGAGAAGCTGTTATCGGGAAATTGAACGTAGACGACGCTCCTCAAACTGCTGGAAAATACGGCGTTCAGAGCATTCCTACAGTAATCGTGTTCAAAAAAGGAGAAGAAGTGAATCGAGCAGTTGGATTCAAGAACAAAGAAGATCTTAAAGCTCTTTTGGCTTAAATTTATTTGCAGCTTTAAACGCAAGCTCATCAACCTCGTTGTTGAGCTTGTTTTCGTGGTGGGCTTTTACCCAGTCCCATTTGATGTTCATCCAAGCTGTTAGCTTTTCGATTTCTGCCCAGAGGTCTTGGTTCTTTTTCTTTTTCCAACCTGCATTGAGGGTTTGTACGATGAGGTTTGAATCTATGTAGAATTGGATTGGGATTTTTTGGAGGTCTTCTTTGTGTGTTTTGTGAAGATCTTTGAGCGATTCTATGACTGCCATCATTTCCATTCTGTTGTTTGTTGTGTCTTTTTCTCCGCCTGAGATCTCTTTGCGGTCATCACCTTGCAGCATAATTGCCGCCCATCCCCCAGGTCCAGGGTTGCCAAGGCAGCTGCCATCTGTGTAAACTATGATTTGTTGGTCCGATTTAGTCATTGCGGACATTATTATGTAAAATCGATGAAAATTCAAATAATACAAGTTGGTGGGGTTTCTGGAAGTGGCGATTTTGAGAAGAGGCTGCGGGGATTTTGCGATTTGGATGTGAAAGTTTTGAAAGGAGTTTCTGGTGGATCGTCTGGAAAACCTCGCGAAAAAGTGATTGAGGAAGATAGTCGGGGTGTTTTGGGGGCGATTGAGAAGGCTTGTTGTGACGGGGCTTTTGTCGTGGTTTTGGATGAAAAGGGAGAGGATATGAGCTCTGTTGAGTTTTCTGGTTTTCTGGGGGGCTTGAAGGATGAAGGCCGGAGTTTGGTTTTTGTAATTGGTGGGGCTTTTGGGTTGTCTGACGAGGTGAAGGCTTTGGGTGATCGGCGGATTCGGTTGTCAAAGATGACTCTTACTCATTTGATGACGAAGGAGCTCTTGTTGGAGCAAATTTATAGAGGTTTTTGCATTTTGAATGGTAAAGAGTATCATTATTAACAAAGTTTCTTTTTTTCATATATTTAACCTTACAAAAATGAAAAAATTTCTATCTATTTTCGCTCTTATATTGATTGGGGCGATCGTCCTTGCTGGATGCGAGGTCAAATTTCAGCTACCTTGGGAGATCATCGATGATGACGATGAGGTTGAGGAATGTCTTGAGGGAGAGGAGGGGTGTGATGAGGATGAAGTGGAAGATGATGATGATTCGGATGAGGACGAGGATGATGACGACGGGGATGAGAATGGGGATTTGATTAGTTTTTATGATGAGGCGCAGTCAATTTACTATGGAGATTTCTTTAAAGGAGCTCATTTGAAAGTTTTAAAAACTGCTTTTGGAGATGGGACTAATTTTGATGAGTGGGTTATGGAAGGAGATGATATTCAAGAGTGGTTACAACCAAAAATATATGAGGTTGGAAAGTTTGTAGCTGGGGATTATGAGGGACAAGAATTTTATCTTTTCATGTTTCAGTGGGATGGGCCTGCTCCAACATCTCTATACCGTATGACTGTTGAGGAGAATGGTGATTGGACTTTGTTTACTGAGTATTCTGATGGATGGGATGGTTGGGCTATTGAATCTCACGGGGATTTATTTGAAAATCGAGATGATATGGCAATCCCCCAATATGATTATCCCGATACTGTTGTTGATGAGGAGAATAATATGAAATTCAATCGACGAAATTTTCATCTGACTCGTAAAGCCAAGGATTTTGCGAAAACAAATTTATTTACTGATGAGGTTGCAGGTCCGCTTTACATGGCCAATAATCCTTCTAGTTGTACTTATGCTACTTTGCCAGATGGCTTGATCGAACTTTATGACTACACAGCTCCTTTCTATGGATCGGAAGGTGAAGTTGAAGGTCTTTTTGGACATAATTCTGGGTATAAAGTTGATGTGACTTGGGAGGATGGTTCTAAAGCAACTGGTTACTATAATCATGGTAGACATTATCCTATGACTCCTTGTTTGATGGTTGCAAATGATGATATGTACTTGGCTGAGCTGAATGGAAGTGAGATTGGAACTACGTCTACTGGAGACAAGGTTTACAAACCACCTTACAAAGGCCACGAGAGTGTCCAAAATATGTATAATGAGTTTTTTGGTTATATGGATGAGGATAGTGAGGATTATATGACTCTTGAGGAATTTTATAATAACACTCATGCACAATTTTTCTGGGTTGATCCTTATGGGAATATCGTTGAATTCAGAGATGCTAAGTACGCACCTATGGCCGAAATGGGGAAACCAGTCATTTATCTTTATCCTGAAGAAGTGACTCAAGTTTCTGTTGAGGTTGAGCCGACTCATGGGATTTCTGTGAGTGATCCTGATTATGGAGAGGGTTGGACTGTAGTTGCGTATCCTGACGGAGAGCTTGTGAATTTGGACGATGGCGAGGTTTATCCTTATCTATTCTGGGAAGGGCTTAGCTTGGACTATGTGATGCCTGAGGAAGGGTTTGTGGTTGCACAGGGAGAGGTTGAATCGTTTTTGGAGGAAGCTTTGGGAGATCTTGGTTTGAATGAGGGTGAAACTGCGGACTTCATGGAGTTCTGGTATCCAAGGTTTGAGGGAGCTCCTTATTACTTTGTGACATTCATGCCACAAGAGGATTTTGAGGAACTAGCGCCTTTGACTGTTGAACCTGCGCCTGACACTGTTATCCGAGTTTATATGGATTTCTTGCCTTTGGCAGCTCCAGTTGACGTTGTTGAGCCTGAGTTGAGTGCGCCTGCGCGTGATGGATTCACAGTGATCGAATGGGGAGGAGCTTTGCATAAATAATTATGAAAACCCGAAAATATATTGTACTGGGAGTGATTGTTTCGCTGTTTGTGTTGGTTTTGATTGAACCGGCCGAAGTGATGCAGGTTTCGGTTAAGGATGCTTCTTATGATGGGCCGACTTACTCTTCTTATGTTAACGATCCTTCTTATTTTGATGAGGCTTATGAGGAGGCTCGTAAGTTGAATGGAGATGATGGGTTTGAGGAATTTGATGAGACTCCACGTGCGGGTATACTCCCCCATCATTTGATTTTTCCTGAATTGATTGCTGAGTATTTTGAAAGGTTGGCCGAGACGCGAGATGTTGAGACTTTCTTTTTGATTGGGCCGAATCATTTTGCTAGTGGGCGCACGCCTGTACATGTTTCTGAATATGGGTTTTCAACGCCTAGTGGAGTTTTGGAGCCTGATGATGAAGTTGTTGGACGATTATTAGAGGAGAGTTATATCAGCCATGAGGAAGTTGTTTTTTCTTACGAACATTCTATTAGCAGTTTGGTGCCTTTTATTAAAAGGTCTTTTCCGGATTCCCGAGTTGTGGCTGTGACTTTGAAATATCAGTATGAGCTGGATCAGTTTGATGAGTTTATTGAGGTGATTGGAGATCAGGTTGGGCGAGATGATTTTGTGTTGGGGTCTATTGATTTCTCTCACTACATGCCTTTGGATGTTGCGTCATTTCATGATGATTTGAGTCAGGAAGTTATTGAGTCTTTTAATTATCGAAGTATTGATTCGCTGGAGATTGATTCGAAGCCGACATTGTATAGTGTGATGCGTTTGGCTGATGAAATGGGCGCGCAAGATGTGGAGGTTCTTCATAACACAAATAGCGCTGATCAATTTGCGAGGGGTGATGAGATTGCTGAGACTACTAGTCATTTTTATATTGCTTTTAAGGATGGGGAGGCGGACGCTGCGAGACAGTTTTCGGTTTTGGCTGTTGGGGATATTATGCTTGGGCGGTTTGTGCGGACTTTGATGGATGCGAATGGTCATGAATATCCTTTTGAAAATATCCGTGGACTTGAAGATCGGTTTTTTGAGGGAGCGGATGTGATTTTTGGGAATTTGGAAGGGCCTATCTATAAGGACGGGTATAAGAGTTCGACTTCTTTGATTTTTGGGTTTCCGGAATATGTCGTTCCTCTTTTGAAGAAGTTTAATTTTGGAGTTTTGTCTTTGGCAAATAATCATATGTTGAATCAGGGGGTAGATGGGTTTGTTTCGACCATTGGGTCACTGAGAGGTCAGGGCATTGGAGTTTGTGGGAATCCTATTGATGAAGGGCGGGCTGGGATTGAGTATCGTCGATATGGGGAGAATTTGGTGGGTTTTGTGTGCTTTAATGATGTTGAACATGATATGGATGATGAAGTCGCTCTAGAGACTATTCGTGCGGCTAAGAGTAGGGCTGATTATGTAATTGTGTCTGCGCATTGGGGCTATGAGTACAAACATGTTCCGAATGATTCGGTACAGGTTGAGAGGGCGCATGGTTTTGTGGATGCTGGTGCTGATCTAGTGATCGGGCATCATCCTCACGTGGTGCAGGGTATTGAGATTTATGATGGGGTGCCGATTTTGTATTCTCTTGGGAATTTCATTTTTGACCAGTATTGGAGCTATGATACCGAGGAAGGGTTGGCGGCTGGGATCGTGATGGGTGAAGGCTCGGGCGATGATAAAAATGATGGTGATTTTAGTACGAAAATTTACCTATTCCCTATTCATAGTGAGCGAAGTCAGCCGAGACTGATGACTCCTGGCGAGAAAGATAAGTTTTTTGGGAGGTTTATTGAATGGGGTGGTTATGAGGAGGAGATGGCGGAGATGATTAGGGGTGGGGTTATTGAGTTTTAGGGATAATGCCTCAATTATTTTTCAGACCCCAATATTTTCAAAGAGGGATCCCCAAATAAATTGTTAGAAACTGAGGTATATCTAATAACTGTTTCCCCAACATTATAAAAAGCTTCTCCTACAGTTTTCCCGTCTAATAAATCTTTGTAGAAAAAATAGCTATTTGTAGGAGCAATAATAAAAGCAGGCCCATTTGATCCCTTTATGAGTGATTCTGTTAGAGAATCATTTTCCCCTCTTGAGAATGTCCCTATTAAACAAGACGAAGCCATCCATGCGGGAAAAATATTTTCAAACTCACTAATATCTGGTTGCTTTAATATTGAGATCCCAGAATGAGAGCCATGGAAATGTGGTGTAACTATGTTTGGGGTTTTGAGCAATAATTTCTTCACGGCATCAGATTCTGTTGAGTTTGTTAAATTGGATGATTGTGAATAATAATCATAACCAGCTGTTTCAATAAAATTCCTTATCCCTACACTACTTTCTGCACAATTGTTAATATGTTTTGCGTAATCCTCGTATGAGACTCCATCCGAAGAACATTGATTCTCATAGGTTTCCTCTGCGCTATCAACAAGTGTTATATCTGCAAAATAGTCAAATTTTGACACCGGCTTGTAGTTTTTAATTTTGTTAAAAATATTATTAAATTCGCTTGGGTTACGTATAGGTATTCTTGCAACTATTGTTTCAAAATCTAAATCTTGACTGTCTACACTCAAATTGCTTTTGTATTTATCTTCGTTAAAATTGGGTTCGATTTTCACAAAGTCAGTCCCATTATGCCAATAGTAATTGGCGTATATTCCTCTCATTATGTAACCATCTGCATTCTCTTCCCAGGCCTCATCGTCGAAATCCGCATAATATAAATCCGTTATTTCTACACATTTTGTGTAATCGTTATTATCTTCTGGGTGCCATTCCCCGGAAAAAATATCGATACGACAGTAATGCCCAGACGGAACATTCCAATCATAATCCATTCTGTACATTTCGTTGATGTCTACATTCCCATTTGAATCGGTAGAAATAGTATCTCCAATCAATAGAAAATATTTAGTACTATGCTTTTTTTTGTAATCCTTTATCATTTCTCGAATATTTTTTGAAGGATTGTCCTCTGTCTTCATAGTGTTTATATATTCTACTGTTAAAACTCCAACATTATATCCATCGTTCTCTTTCCACTCGATAAAATCCTGGATTGCGCTCACAAAAAGAGGTCTGGTAATAATCAGATAATCAGGATCTTCAGACTCACAATCTTTGTTGTAGCACAGACCGTTCAAGTTGACTGGCAATTCTGAAAAATATTGTTGTTCAATATTATCTCCGTTTAAAATTGTCTCATAACTAACTTTATGATTCGCTTTAGTGCCTAAATACTCGTCTAGATCCCCTTTCTCGTGTTTCATTATCCTTGTAACCATTTCTGCCATCTGGCCTCTATCAAATGCTTCGTAAAAATTCGTCACGTCAAGCGGAATAAAATTCTCCTGTGAAGCTCTGTCAACAAATAGCCTGTACCAAGGCGTTGAATCCTCAAGGTTAGAATAATTAAAAGTGTTTAGTGTGATTTTCAGGGCTTCAACAAAATTAATATTTTGAGTAGGTTTGAAAGAATTATCTGAGTACCCCGCTATGATCCCTTTGTTTTTTGCAAAACAAACATATTTTGTGTACCAAATGTTTGCATGGATATCGGAAAAACAGGATTCACTTGAGAATGATTCAAATTCGTTGTCATAAACAGCTTCAATGACAATTTTTAAAAGCTCCGCACGATTTAAAATTCTTGCTGGTTGAAATGAGTCATCTGAATAGCCCCCGACTATATTTTCTGAGGCAATGTAATTTATTGCCTCTCTATATTTATGACCTTCTGGAACGTCATAAAAAGAATGAGCAGCCCCTGTAAACATAATAAATATTAAAACGGGAATTAACCATTTGGTTTTGTTCATCTATTTGTTTTTTAATAAATATAGGATTTGATTTTAGTTTAAAGGAATATCTTATATTGTAAATGTTAAAAAACTGCCCGGATGCTTGCAAGTGGAGCGTTGTGGCAAGTTGAGTTCGGGGTGTTTTTGTGCTATAATATACCTGTATGTAGGTATAAAAATTAAAACAAAAATATGGTTAAAGTTACATTTGTAGGAGCGGCTGGAGAGGTAACTGGATCAAAACATCTGATTGAATTTAAAGGGCAAAAGTTTTTGCTCGATTGTGGGATGTTCCAGGGAAAACGTAAGGAGGCTGCGGAAAAAAATGCGAAATTTTTATTCGATCCAAAAGAAATAGATGCTGTGATTCTTTCACACGCGCATATCGACCACAGTGGGAGCATTCCAATGCTTTCGAAACAGGGCTATGAAGGTCCTATTTATTCGACTTTTGCGACTCGTGATCTGTGCAGCTACATGCTGACGGATAGCGCGTATATCCAGGAGCGGGAAGCTGAATACCTTAAAAAGAGAAAGAAAGAAGTTGTGGATTATCTTTATGATATTGAGGATGCTACAAAGTCTTTGACTTTGTTTCGAGGAATGAATTATGAACAAACATTTGTCGTTGGAGATGGGGTTGTGGCTTGCTTCTATGATGCGGGACATATCCTTGGATCTGCGGTTGTTCATTTGATGTTTTTTGATGAAGAAACTGGAAAGCGATTCTCGCTTGGCTTCACAGGAGATCTTGGGCGGAAAAATCTTCCGATCTTGAGAGATCCGCAAATGCTGCCTGCGTGTGATGCTTTTATTACTGAAACAACTTATGGTGATCGGCTGCATGAGGCGGTTGAATCTATCGAAGACGAATTGGCTGTGATCGTGAATGATGTATGTAAAAAAGGAGGGAGATTGATCATTCCGGCGTTCTCTTTGGAACGAACTCAGGAAATTGTTTATCATCTACATCTCTTGAGTAAGGATGAAAAGATTCCTCATATTCCTGTCTATGTAGACAGTCCCCTTTCGGGTAATGTGACTGAAGTTTTCCGTTCTCATCCGGAATGTTTCGATAAAGAAACTTATCAAGAATTCTTGAGTCAGGGTGAAAATCCTTTTGGTTTCGGAGACCTGAAATACACTCGAGACGTGAATGATTCCAAAGCTCTCAATACAAAACCTGGGCCGATGATTATCATTTCGGCTTCTGGGATGTGTGAGCATGGGCGAATCCTTCATCACCTAAAAAACAATATCGAGGACCATAGGAATTCTGTGTTGTTTGTGGGATATCAAGGTAAACACACTCTTGGACGAAAGATTCGTGATGGTGAAAGTCCTATCAAAATTTTTGGAGAATCTTATCGTGTTAAGGCTGACGTTTATTCAATTGATGCGTTTTCTGCGCATGCAGATAGGAGTGATCTTATTGACTATGTATCAAAGGTTCCAGGCATCCAAAAAGTCTTCTTGGTACATGGTGAAGAAGAATCTCAGCTTGCGTTCAAGGACGCATTGGTTGGAAATGGGTTCAAGGATGTAGAAGTTCCTAAGCCTGGAGATTCGTTTGAGCTAGGAGCTTAGATCGCTGATTTAAGAATAATCCAGCATCTCTGTGACGGCAGGTTCGATCCATTTTGATCTACCTCCTTCTTCGTCTTCTAACCATGTCCAGTCTTCTGGGGTGTTGGCTTTTTTTGTGTCTTCATCGCCGTAGTACCAGCCTTGGTTGAGCTCTGACTGTTCGATTTCTGGTTGGGTTGTGGTGCAGGCTGTTAAGGTCGCTATTGCGACTGATGCTGCGAGAAGGATTGTTGTTAGTTTTTTCATGGTTTGAGCTTAGCATTTCGAGGGCTTTTTTGCTATAGTGGCGTGGCTTATTAACCAAGTATATGGCGAAAGTTGGCGAAAAAGTATTGGTTGCGATGTCAGGTGGCATCGACTCTTCTCTGGCTGCTGTGTTATTGCAGCGCGAGGGATACTCAGTCGACGGCGTGACGTTGAAATTGGTTGAAGGAAGTCGATGTTGTGATATCGATGACGTGCAGCATGCCCGAGAGGTGTGTCGTGTGCTTGGGATCAAGCATCATGTTTTGAATGTGACGCGCGAGTTTAAGCAGGAGGTTATTGATTATTTTATTTCTGAAATGGCTGAGGGCCGGACGCCGAATCCGTGCGTGAAGTGCAATAAGTTTTTGAAGTTTGAGGAGTTGTTTAAGTTTGCTGATAAGACTGGGGCGGAATTTGTGGCCACTGGACATTATGCGAGGATTCGTCGGAAGAGGAAGGATGGGACTTATGAGTTGTTGTGCGGAAAAGACAAGACCAAGGATCAGACTTATTATCTTTCGCTTTTGCCTCAGAAATGGCTTGGGCGGATTTTGTTTCCGGTTGGCGGATATACAAAGACTAAGATTCGTAAGATGGCTGCAAAGGAGGGATTGGATTTTTTGGTTGAGAAGAAGGAGAGTCAGGATTTGTGTTTTGTGAGTGACAAGTTTAAACAACAATTTATCGTTGATCGGATTGGGATTAAGGCTGGGAATTTTGTCGATACTGATGGTGCGGTTTTGGGACAACATAATGGCGTCCATTTCTACACTATTGGGCAGCGCAAGAGGATTGATCTGCCTAATGGTCCGTACTTTGTCGTTGGGCTTGATGCTGCTAAACAAGAGGTTGTTGTGACGAAGGACATCGATGATTCTGAATTATTTTCGGATGAGGTTTGTTTGGAAAATGTCAATTTTGTTTCTGGCGAAGAGTTGAATGTTGGCGAGACGATGAAAGTAAAAGCGCGGCTACGATATCAGCAGGATTTGTCTTCGGCTGTTTTGAGATTTGAAGGGCATGGGCGTTATGTTTTGAAATTTCCTCGGGCGCAGCGTGCTGTGACCAAAGGACAGGTTGCTGTTTTTTATAAAGGTTCTGTTTGTCTTGGGGGTGGATTTATTTGTTAACTTTGTTTTGTTGTGGATGATTTGGTTAAGGAAATTGAGGATTTGAAACGCGAGCGGAATGCTGTGATTTTGGCACACAATTATCAAACTGGTGATGTGCAGGATATTGCGGATTTTGTTGGAGATTCTTTGGAATTGAGTCGTAAGGCTGCTTCCTCGGACGCTGATGTGATTGTTTTTTGTGGGGTGCATTTTATGGCGGAGACGGCGAAGATTTTGGCTCCATCGAAGACTGTGTTGTTGCCGGATTTGAAGGCTGGATGTGGGTTGGCTGATATGATCACAGCTAGACAATTGCGGGAGTTCAAGGCTGAGCATCCTGGTGCAAAAGTTGTGTGTTATGTAAATTCGTCAGCGGAGGTAAAGGCTGAGAGTGACGCGTGTTGCACGTCGTCGAATGCTGTTCGCGTGGTTGAGAATATCGATGCGGATGAGGTTTTGATGGTTCCTGACAAATATCTTTCTGGGTATGTGGCTGAGGAATTGGCGAAGCGTGGAGTTAAGAAAAAAATCATTCCGTGGAATGGTTACTGTCCTGTGCATATGAAGATCCTTCCTGAGTACATTGAACGACTAAAGGAGAAATATGCTGGGGCGAAGGTTGTGACTCATCCTGAGTGTGCATGCTCTGTGACGCGGCTATCGGACTCTGTGAAGTCTACTTCGGGGATGTCTGATTTTGTACGAGAGTCTGATGCAAAGACTTTTATCGTTGGGACTGAGACTGGATTGCTACATCGATTGCGTCAGGAGTTTCCTGATCGTGAATTTGTGGCGGCTACTGGCTTGGCTGAATGCGGGCATATGAAAGAGATTGACCTTGGTGATGTCAGGGATTCTCTGCGTGATATGCAGCATGAGATTGATGTGGATCCGGAAATTGCACGTAGGGCAAAAAAGGCAATCGATGTGATGGTCGAGCTTTAGGCTTTTATCTTCTTCCTTTTTGACCTTTTTTGGGTCTCTTTGGAGCAGGTTTCTTTGGGGGCTTCTTTTTTTTGGGAGGTTTAGGGGTTTTTGCTTCGTCTGCTTTTCTTTCTTTTGCTAGGATTTTGTCTATTTGTGGAATTAGGGCGGCTTCTTTTTTAGATAATGGCATGAACATTTCTGGGTGAAGTTTCATTTTCTGTCTGTCGAAATAAAATGTCCCTTCAATTTTTTGACCATCTTTGTCATATCTACAAATAATTTCTTTTTCAGGGTCTTTTTCGTCTTTTTTCACTTCCCATAACAATCTCATTGTTTTTACGTCTCCTGCTTTTTCATACATATAACAGCTTTCGTTTCCTTCCTCGGTTTCCATGACGTATTTGGGGATAGCTTTTCTTGTCTGGGACATTTTGTCTGGCCCCTTTTTCATTTTTCTGACTTTTAAATGTGTTCTTTCAACTTTGTAGATTTTTGTATTTGCTCTTCTGCCTGGGCTAGATATCAATTGTAGTTTTCCATAATAGGCATCCCATTTGGCTGCCTCTATGATTGTTCCCTTTTCTTTTTGTTTTTTCACTTTTCTCCATTCAAGGGTTCCATCTTGTCTTTTTCTCATTTGGAATTCTGTGTCATAGCTTAAGTGTCCACTTTTTAACATGTTACGGATTCTTCTAGCTTTCTCTTTTATTCCGCTTTCTGGACAAATAGACATCTCTCTAAAAAAAGGCTTCTCCTCTCCTTTTGCAGATCTTAATCCTCTTATTTCTCTCTTTTTTTCTGTTTCAATTGCGGCCATTTTGTCTAATGCTCTCAATAGAGATGTTCTTGTATCGTGATCGTCTAAAAGTTTTTGTATTGCCTCCAGATTCACTAACTTGCCTTCCTCATTTCTTTTTGAAAGTATTTGAAGTAGAAGAGCTTTTTCTCTGTAATTCCCTCTGTTGATTGGTTTGTTACCTGAAGCTTCTGTTGATATGGGGGTGTGGTGCTCGCCAAAGTCGTGACATGAGTTTACTGTGTCTGCTAGTTGCATTACATAGTCTTCGAATGCCATGTCTGCGCACATTTTGGCTCTAACTTTTTTAGTTTGGTGCTCTGCATATCTTTCGTGATCTTCTTTTTCTTCCTTTTGGGTCATGTATCCGAGGATTTGGAGTTCTACCTCTATAGCTCCTCCTCTTGCCTCACCTATTTTTGTGAAACCTTTTGACTTGTCTTGATATTTGTATGTGAATGTTATGTGAATTCCTCGATGATTTCCTGTACTATTAACATTTGTACCTCCTGATATTATAGATGACCTAATCCTTTCGAGATCCAGATCGTTACCAAAGTGCGATAGTATAATTGCTAACGCTACTTTTGATTCTTCTTTTATATTTTCTGTAAACCATTCTATTCCCCCACCTGCACTTCTTTTTCTACTCTTAAACTCTGGCAAAAATATTCTTGCACGCACAAAGTCGCTTATTACACCTGGTTTTTGGAGATTTTTTAGGATCATTTTCCTTACTATTGAGGCTAAGGTTTTTGACTCCTCATCTACTTCATATCTATCTATTTCTATGTAATAAGGGTCTCCTTCAAGAGATCCTGGAGTTCCGTCGTCTTTTGGATTTGGAGGATTCAAGATAGTTCGTCCATACGAGGTTTCATCTACAATATTCCCCATTCTCAGATCGAGTCTTTTTGAAGCTACTACCTGTTGCTCTCTGTCTATTTCTGATTGGACATAGTAGAGATTATGCATCAATTCTATTTTGATATACGCGTCTCTCACTATTCGAAAGTCTTCTGCTGTGGCTGGTTCTATTGTGCCGAGTTCTCTTAGTTTTTCAATTGTGTGAGCTTCTTCTACTTCTTTACAGAATTCAAATTCTTCTACCTCTAGGCTAAAGAGCTCTTTCGCTAATTTGTTTGATTTTTTGGAATATTCTACGAAAATATTTTCCGAGTCTTCCCCTTTAAAAATATCCTCTTCCCATACTGAGGAAGGATCTATTGTAAAAAATGAATAAAATGATCTTCTCATGCCCAAAAATCCTTCTGTTACATCTTCTTTTTTTCCCAATATTCCTTTTAATATATCTATGATGTCCCTGCTCACAATTTTGAAATAGTCTTGGATGTCTCGAGGGTCTATTTGTGCATCTAATCTCATGAACCCACTATCTTTTATTATTTTTATGATTTCTCTGGAACTTGGATCCGTCAATCCTATTAATTTTGTTATTAATTCATCTAATCTCCCTTTTGAATCTTCTCCAATTTCTAATTTTCCTTCTCTTTGCTGGGAGTGATTTACTATTGTCCGAGCAAACTTTAGCAATTCACGAATTATTTCTGCTTTTTTTTCTGCGTTACTCTTTATAACAGACTTTTCTGTGTTTTCCGCTATGCTAACAATACGACTGGCTTCTCGAAATGTAGGTGTTGCCTGCGTGTATGGTTTCATTTCTGGGGCTTCTGCTCTCTCTTTTATGGCAGCCATTATCATATTTGCAAAATCCGCTAATTTTGCGGCTTCTTCTGGGGAAATGGTGTCTCCCTGCTCTTGCAAAATCTCTAACCTTTCGGTAATCAAAATCTCTAGAGCGAGCAAGTCTGCAGCTGAGTCCCTCTCCTGATCTGGTGTTAAGTCTTCGTCCTCCATATGGTTTGATAAAAGGAGGACATGCTAACATATTCCCTTGGTTTGGTCAACCTGGTCGATGGTTTATCTGGAGTGGGGCTTTTTAGTGATGAGACTCTGTTGCTATCTTGAAGAAAACTAGAGTCAAGAATGCGAACACAAGCGCCTGAACGAACCCTACAAAGATTTCTAGACCGTAGAACGGCATTGGGGCTACATATGGCACTAAAAAGCTTATAACGAGGAGTAGGACTTCTCCTGCGAAGACATTTCCGTAAAGACGGAAGGTGAATGAAATCATCTTTGCGAACTCTGATATCAATTCTAGGAATCCTACAAAAGCTCCAATTGGATTCTTGAATGGATTTACAAAGAACTTACCTCCGTATCCTTTCATGCCCAGCATAGAGAATCCAAATACTTGGCTGGCTACTACTGAAATCGCAGCGAGTGCAAGAGTCATGTTTACGTCTGCAAATGTTGATCTAAAGATTGGGACTAGGACTGTGTGTCCGTGATGGACTTCCCAAAGACCAATACTACCGAAACCTGGGAGCAATCCCATCCAGTTTGAAATAATTACAAAGAAGAAGATTGTAGTTACAATTGGGAAAAATTTTCTTGTTCTCTTTTCGTCTCCGACTACACCTGTGAAGAATCCGAATAATCCTTCGATCAAAGATTCCATCAGATTTTGAAAGCCACCTGGTACCATCGCGTATTTTTTTCTTCTTAGGACTAGTGCAATGACTAGAAAGAACGCAACTGTCATCAACGAAGTGATGAGTGTGTTTCTGACATCGAAGCTTCCGATGTGGAAGATTGTTTCTGATCCTAATGTAGGTGGTATAAAGTCTGCCATTATTTTTTAGGTTTACCTGTTGAGATTATGTCTTTTGTTTTGACGTAGACTATTGTTAGTCCAGAGGTCATTGCTAGGAAGAATCCTGCGAAGATAAATATTGGGTAACTGCCGAAATATCTATCTAGGAGTACTCCTCCGGCCCCAAAGAGTACTATTGGGGTGACTATCATCCAACCGATGTTTAGTGCCAAACCCCATGGTGAGAATTGCTGAGTCATTAGTTTGAGTCAATTGTTGATCTACTTCGTGCTTTTTTTCTCCTTTGTGCGATCTTGATTCGTGACATCGCTCTCTCGAGTCCCGCCACAGCTTCTGCATATCCTTCTTCGTCTTTTCTTTCTTGAGCCATTAGTTCTTTTGCTTTCTTTCGGGCTTCGATTGCTCTCTTTTCGTCGATTTCTTCTGCGTTTTCTGCTGCGTCTGTTAATAGAGTCATTGATTCTCCATCTACTTCAAGCACTCCTTTTGCGATTGAGAGAAATCTTTCTTTTCCGTCTTTTTGGATTCGCACTTCTCCAGGTTTGATAGCTGCAATGATTGGGATATGTTCTGGAAGAACAGTGATCTCTCCATCTACTGTTGGGAATGACACGCCATTAACCTCTTCGCTTAGAAGAACTTTTTCTGGGGTAACTATTTTTAGTTCAATTGTTTTTGCCATTTGGCTTTTGGGTTAGGCGGGCTGATTTACGCTTTTACTTCTTCTTTTTCCTCTTTTTCTTCCTTCTCTTCTGAGTGCTCGCTTTTGCTCGCACTAGCTTTTGTCTTTTTTACTTCGTCGATTCCTCCGACCATGTAGAATTCGTTTTCGTCTGCGTCATCCCAGTCACCGTCTAGAATTTGTTTGAATCCTTTGACTGTGTCTTTTAGAGATACGTATTTACCAGATCGTCCTGTAAAGATTTCAGCTACGAAGAATGGTTGTGAAAGGAATTTTTGAATTTTTCTTGCTCTTCTTACTGTTAGTTTGTCTTCTTCTGAAAGTTCTTCCATACCTAGGATCGCGATGATGTCTTGGAGATCCTTATATCTTTGGAGCATTTGTTGTACTCCTTGAGCAACGTTGTAGTGGTCTTCTCCAACGATGTTTGGATCTAGGATTGTAGAACTTGAATCAAGTGGATCTACAGCTGGATAGATAGCGAGCTCTGATAGAGCACGTGAAAGTACTACTGTTGAGTCCAAGTGTCCAAATGTTGTAGCTGGAGCTGGATCAGTCAAGTCATCCGCAGGTACGTATACCGCTTGGATAGATGTAATTGATCCTTGTTTTGTTGACGCGATTCTTTCTTGGAGCGCACCCATCTCTGTAGCAAGTGTTGGTTGGTAACCTACTGCTGAAGGGATTCGTCCTAGAAGCGCTGATACCTCAGAACCTGCCTGTGTGAATCGGAAGATGTTATCAATGAAGAGAAGTACGTCTTTTCCTTCTTCTTCACGGAAGTATTCCGCCATTGTTACACCTGTAAGTCCTACTCTTTGTCTTACTCCTGGTGGCTCGTTCATTTGTCCGAATACTAGTGTTGTTTTTTCCAATACTCCTGAGTCTTTCATTTCGTAGTAAAGATCGTTACCTTCACGAGATCTTTCTCCTACTCCGGCGAATACTGAAAATCCACCGTGCTCTTGTGCGATATTTCTGATCAACTCTTGGATCACTACTGTTTTACCTACTCCTGCTCCTCCGAAGAGACCTACTTTACCACCCTTAACGATTGGGCAGATCAAGTCGATTACTTTGATACCTGTTTCTAGAATCTCTGTTTCTGTTGATTGGTCTTCAAATTTTGGCGCTGGTCTGTGGATTGGGTATGTCTTTTTTGATTTTACTGGTGCTGCATCATCTAGTGGTTCACCGAGTACATTCATCATTCGTCCTAGAGTCTCTGGTCCTACTGGTACAGAGATCGGAGCTTCTGTGTTTTTTACTGCTTCGTTTCTCTTTAGACCGTCTGTTGTTCCCATCGCTACTGTACGGACAGTATTACCTCCAAGATGTTGTTGAGTTTCAAGAATCAGAGTTTCATCTCCGATTTTTACTTCAAGCGCATCGTAGATTTTTGGGAGATCTTCTCCTTCAAAGGAGCAATCTACTACGGCACCGATGATTTGTGCTACTTTTCCAGCCATATTATATTTGGTTATTATTTAAGTTATTACAGCCATACTTGATGAGATCTCAGCGATTTCTGCTGTGATCGATGCTTGTCTGGCTTGATTGTAAGTAAGGACTAGGTCGTTCAAAATATCGTTTGCCGCTTGTGTCGCACTTTGCATCGCTACCATCCGAGCTGAATGCTCTGAGGCTGCTGTTTCAAGAACAGCTTGGAAGAGTTGCATCTCTGTTAGTTGTGGAACGATATTATCTAAAATGTATTCTTGTGATGGTTCTAGTTTGTATTCAACTTCTTTCTCCGCTGGCTTAGCCACGTCTGTGAATTTTGATCCGAGTTCCTCAAGCATTTCCTCAAAAGTTTCTAATGAGAATGGAAGAAGAGTCTTTGCCACTGGCTTTTGAACTAGAGTTGATACAAAGTCTGGATAGATTACGACTACTTTGTCATATTTACCATTTTCATATCCTTTGATCGCTTCTTTGTTTACTGGAGCGATGTCTTTGAATTGTGGATTGGTTGAGAAAGCTTCGAATACCATTTCGACTTCTTTTCCGACTCTGTGTAGGAATTCTGCACCTTTTCTACCTGATGCTACGAAGTGAAGTTTTGCATTTGGATGTTTTTCCGCGAGTGATTTCTCTGTGTCTACGAATTTCTTGATTACGTTTGTGTTGAGTCCTCCACAAAGTCCTTTGTCTGTTGTGAAGAGTACGACGAGAACGTTTTTGACTTCTCTTGATTTGAAATAAACGTGAATCGCCTGAGCTTTCTTTGAAAGTTTTGCGAGGATTTGGAAAGCTAGGTATCCAAATGCTCGTAGATTCACTGCGCTATCTACCGATTTCTTCATTTTTGAAGTTGCGACGAGTTCCATCGCTTTTGTGATTTGACGAGTGGAATTGATCGATTTGATCTTCCTCTTTATGTCTTTTTCTGATCCTGCCATTTGTTAGTCTTCTTTAGTAAATTTTACTTCTTTGTTGAAATCCTCCAATGCTTTCTTGAGTTTTCTTTCTAGATCTTCTGGAAGATCTTTCTTTTCTTTAATTTCTTTCAAGACGTCTTTGTGCTTTGCATCAAAGTAAGTGTAGAGTTTTTCTTCGTATTCTTTTACGCTTTCGACTGGAACGTCTTTTAGATATTCGTTAATACCTGCGTATAGAATTACAACTTGTTTCTCAACTGGGACAGCTGCGTATTGAGCTTGTTTTAGGATCTCATTCAGTCTGTCACCTTTGTCGAGTGTTCTCTTTGTAGCTTCGTCCAAGTCAGAACCGAATTGTGCGAATACTGCGAGTTCTCTGTACTGAGCGAGCTCGAGTTTTAGTTTACCGGCTACTTTTTTCATCGCTTTAATTTGCGCTGCAGAACCTACACGAGATACTGAGATACCAACGTTCAACGCTGGTCTAATACCTTTGTAGAATAGGTCTGATTCCAAGAAAATTTGTCCGTCTGTAATTGAGATTACGTTTGTTGGGATGTATGCAGATACGTCTCCTGCTTGAGTTTCAATAATAGGAAGCGCTGTCAATGAACCTCCTCCGTATTTGTCATCTAGTCGGCATGCTCTTTCTAGTAGTCTTGAGTGGAGATAGAATACGTCTCCTGGATAAGCTTCTCGTCCTGGAGGTCTTCGTAGAAGTAATGATACTTCACGGTAAGCCCAAGCATGCTTAGATAGATCATCGAAAACTACGAGTACGTCTTTTCCTTGATCTAGGAAGTATTCACCCATCGCAGTTCCTGAGAAAGGAGCGATGTATGAAAGTGAAGCTGGGTCTGCAGATGAAGTCTTTACAATTATTGTGTACTCCATTGCTCCGTGTTTTTCGAGTTCAGCTACGATACGAGCTACTTTTGATTCTTTTTGTCCGATTGCAACGTAGATACAAATCATGTCTTCTCCTTTTTGGTTGATGATTGTATCGATTGCGATTGCTGTTTTACCTGTTTGTCTGTCTCCAATAATAAGCTCACGTTGTCCTCGTCCGATTGGGATCATCGCATCGATCGCTTTGACACCTGTTTGAACTGGACTGTCTACTGATTTTCTTAGCATTACACGTGGAGCAATTTTTTCTACTGGATAAAACTCTTTTGCTTTGATCGCGCCTTTACCGTCCTTTGGAACTCCAAGTGGATCTACAACACGACCGATCATAGCTTCTCCTACTGGCACTGAAAGAATTTTCCCAGTTGTCTTTACTTCATCGCCTTCTTTAATTTGTTTTTCATCACCCAAAATCACTGCACCTACTCCATCTTCCTCCAAGTTCAACGCTACTCCCATTTCTCCGTTTTTGAATTCGATCATCTCTTGTGATGCACAATCTCCTAGTCCAGAGATTCTCGCTACCCCATCACCCAATTCCACAACATGTCCGACTTTTTCGACTTTTGCTGTAGATGCAAACTTGGTGATTTGATTTTTTAGAGAGTCTAAAATTTGATCTTTAGTTTCCATATTAAAATGTTTAGTTATTAGTATTTGTAAGATTAGCTTTTAGTGTTTCAAGGCTCTTTGATATAGTCCCGTCTATTACATAGTCTTCGAATTCTATTTTCATTCCGCCAAGAACGGCCTCGTCTACGTGGATATCGAGAATGATTTCTTTGTTTAGAGATTCTCCCAGACCACGAACTAGTTTTAGTTTGTCTTTGTCTGTTGGTTCATATGGAAGTGTGAGTTTTACCTCAAGCTGTCCTTGCTCCCTCATCCAGAGAGTTGTAAAAATCTCTGGAAGTCTTTTTAGAGTTGTTGTTTGTTTTCTACGCACCAAAATCTTGATGAGATTTTGGATTCTCTCATCTATAACCTTTTGGTCCTTCTCGTCTTTTAACGCTTCGACAAGGGCCTGTGCGTATTTTATTGTGGTAATTTTCATTAGTTAGGTTGGACTAATACTTTATTGACGAAACTTCCTTTGAGATAGCTTCTTCAAGTCTTTTTTGGTCGTCTGCTTTGAACTCTTTTTTGATGATTTTTTCACTACTCTTTACTATAAGGTCTGCTACTTCAGCTTTGATTTCATTCATCATTTGTGATTTATCTTCTTGAAGTTGGCCTCGGTATCTTTCGGCTAAGCTTGAGATTTCTTTCTTTGCGTTTGCTAAAGTTTGCTGTTTATCTTCTTCTGCTTCTTTCTTTGCCACTTCGATAACCTTCATCGCTTCCTCTGAAGCGGTTGCAAGTATCTTTCCCTTTTCTTCCTCAAGTTTTTCGAGACGTTGTTCGATCTTTTGAGTATCTTCAACATTTTTCTCGATTTGTTTCTTTCTCTTATCTAAGAGATTGAGAATTGGCTTGTATACAAGCTTTGTAAGGATGAAAAGCAGCACAAAGAAGTTTACGACTTGCGCTAACAGGAGTTTTAGGTCAATGCCTAATTTGTCTATTAATTCCATTTTTAGGGTTTAAGTTTTGCTCGCCTGCGGCGAGTTTTTTGGTCCAAGAACCGGCCTTTGGCCTTTCTTGGACTGTTAAACAAACTTGATAATAAGTGCTACTACCAAAGCGTAGATAGCGATAGCTTCCGCGAAGGCGATAGCCAAGATCATAGCTGTTTGAATTACACCTGCTGCTTCAGGATTTCTTCCAATTGCTTCAAGTGCTTTTGATGAAAGCATTCCGATTGCCAACGCTGGCATTGCTGATCCAACTGCGATAGTTAGAGCTACGAATAGATTCTTATCCATTTTTTTGTGGATTAAAGGATGTGTATTGAATGAACTTGCCCTTAGTTTTGCCCTTAGAAAAAGTTCGCCAATCAGGATAACTAATTATTTTCAAAAATCAATAGACATAGGGCGTATTTGCAATCAACAGGGGTGGATTGTCAAGCCAATCGTTTGAGGGTTTTCGAGAACTCTTTTGGCAAAGGGGCTTCTATTACCAGGTTTTCGCCCGTTATGAAATGAGGCACCTCGATCCTGTGAGAGTGCAGGAGGTATTGGTAAAACTTCATGATTTTCTTGAAATGCTTGAAGTCTTTTTTATCCATATATTCGCTGTCCATCAATAGTGGATGATGGATTTTTTGGAGATGTCTTCTGATTTGGTGGAATCTTCCTGACGAGATTTTGGCTTCTAGTAGAGAAGCTTTTCCGCCTGGGAATTGGTATGTCTCTTTTATTTTGTACTTTGTTCTGGCTGGAAGGAGTTTTCTCTTGTCTTGTCTTGAGGGAAGTGTGAATGTGATTGTGTTTGCTCGTTTTAGGGGGACTCCTTGTATTAGTCCTAGGTATGTCTTGGTGGCTTCTGAGAATTTCTTTTCTGTCACTGCTTGTTCGAAGCACTCTTTTGTTTTTGCAAAAAGAACAAGGCCTGAGGTCCCACGATCCAGCCTGTGAAGGGGTCTTAGACGAGTGTTTTGCTCTTGGTAGGGCTTTTTCACTATATCCAAGAGGTTCTTTTGGCCTGGGTTATTCCCTACTGTTAGCATTCCTCGCGGTTTTGAAAACGCGACGATATGATCGTCTTCGTATATAGGGATGTGCGTGAGGCGTTTCTTTTTAGCTGGCATGGGGATATTGTAAGGTTTTTTTAAGCGTTTTGTAAGGTCAATGTGTTAGTGTTGTTAAGTTCTCTTGTGCGGGGCTGGTAGTGGCCTCGTTGGGCGACTCGTCAATCGCTCGGCCCGGGTTCAATTCCCGGCGGCTCCACCACCTGAGAACATAAAAACCCCCGTTGAACGGGGGTTTTTAAACTGAAGTGGTATTCACTGAGCGACTCGTCACTGTAATCGTATCATTTCCAGGTACTTTTCGCAATAATGTAACCCATTCTCTTATCATAATGCGAAGGCGTTCTTTTTGTTTTAAATCCAGCTGATTGGAGGATTTTTTCTAACTCTTGGACCTGGTGTTCGTATTCGTGGTATTCGAGGTGAATTAAGGCTATTTGGACTAGGGCTTCGTGGGTAGACCCTGCTTCTGCGAATATTTCGAATTCAGCTCCTTCGCAATCTATCTTGAGTAGATCTATGTGCCCGTGCTTTTGGATAATTTGGGTGAGAGTTGTTGTTTGGATTGAGGTTTCTGAGGATTGGTTCGGGAGGTCTTGTGTGAGTGAATGATTGTGGCTGTCCTCGCTTATATAGAAGGTCCTTTGTCCTTGCTTACCGGCTACGGCTAAGTTCTTTGGGGTTATGTTTGCGGTGTGGTTGAGTTTGAGGTTTTCTTTGAGGGCTTTGAAGTTTGAGAGTTCGGGTTCGTATGCTGTTATTTGGGCGTTTGGATTGATTGTGGCGGCATATATTGAGAATGCACCGATGTGGGCGCCGACGTCTATTATTGTTTTGGCTTTTTGGATGGCTTCGTCGAGGATGCGATAGTCGCGATCGATTAAGACCTCGTTGAACACAGACTCGTCTGCGTCGGAACGAAGAGTTAATTGAATCGACTTTCCATTTATTATCGCTTTTTTTTGCATCTTTATTTACTCAATTCCAACATAGGAGCTGTCCCTGTCCCCCCTGAGCCCTCCCCTTCTGGTTCACAAGCCCCTACAGTAATCTTTCCTGTTGTGTCTTTCATTATGAAATAATTTGTATCGAGATCTGTTCCATTTTTCGGATCCTTTGGGACTTCTGTTAGATACTTGCTACCGATTAAACTCAAATCCACACATTCTTGCTGATTTTGTTTTGTGGCACATGTTGCGCCTGATGAGCAAGTTCCAATTACATAATAGAGTCCTTGGTACATAGAGTCTATGGCTTCGTAATTGATACCTTGATTATCAGATTCGTAGGTCTTCACTGCATTTAGAATTTCTTCAACTTCGTTAATTCTTTGTTCATTTCTTGTCGAGTTGATTTTTTGAGCGGGATCAATTGCTACAAAAATAGCAGCCGCTAGAATTGCAATTATCGCAATAATGATTATCAATTCTATGACTGTAAATCCTTTATTTTTCATATGTTGTTTTGTTAATTATAATGTTCACATCTGCATATGAACAACTTCCTCCACCATTCTAACAGTTTTTCGTCTGACGTGACATTTTTTGTCTTCCAAGATTGAATATATTATCTCGCCTTTGCTTGCGGCATCGACATATTGAAGTGAAAAAATGATCCCGCACATTGGAGAAACAATGTCTACGGTCTTGTTTTTTGTTGGAACGTAAATTTCTCCCAGCTTGTCGCCCTTGTGGACTCGTTGGCCGAGACGTTTTTCCATTTTGAGAATTCCTGTGTGTGTTGCAGGGATTCCGAATCTATCTTTTAGGTAGTATTGTTTGCTTGGAAGCTTGGCATCTCCTTTTAAGAAGTCGTAGTGTTTGAGAATGTTTATGACTCCTTTGAGGCCCTCATTGAGAAATTTGTCTGCGAGTTTGAGTGCGCCTCCAATTTCTATTGTTAGGACTGGAATTTTTTTGAGTTTGCTGAGTTCGACTGCTAGCATTCCTTTTTTTCCTTTTCTTTCTATCACTATTTTTGACCCGAATGCTCTCGCCATTTCTCGTGTACACGAAGTGCACCCTTTGTCTTGCTGAGGGTGGATTCTCGTGTGTGGGAGCAGCATACTCCGCTTACCAGAATCATGACAATCGATCACCATGTCTGCTTTTGTATAGAATTTTTTCCAAAGTTCGTTTGCGATCTTGGTGCTTGGGCATTTCACTTTTTGATTGAAGCTTCTATTGAGGTCTTTGTGGTCTAGTGGGTTTGTTCGTGTTTGTTTTCTAAAACCTTCTGGATTGAGAATTGGGAAAACAATGAGACGGCCTTTTAGATTCTTTTCAATTTTTTCTTTTTCGCAGTGGTCTAGAAGTTTTTTTACAAGAGCTATCCCATTCAATTCATCTCCGTGCACTCCACCTGTTATTATGACTGTTTTGTGACTAGATTTTTTCTTTTTTTCTCTTTCGCCTTCAAAAACAATGTAGGGGATTTTGACTTCTTCGGTTCGTGAAACTTTTATTTTGAGGAATTTCATAGTTTTATTATATGGATTGAATTTGGGATATATAAATTTTTGTTTTAAAAGAGGTTGGTGTATGATTATTTCGTTTTGTAACCTTATTAATTATGAATGATTTAATGATTTATGGACTTTTGAGTGTTTTGGTGGTGAGCTTGATCGCTTTCGCTGGCGTTTTTACGTTGTCTTTAAGTCGTCGGAGGCTTGAGAAGGTTTTGATTTATATGATTAGTTTTGCGGCTGGAGGACTTTTGGGAGATGTGTTTTTGCATCTGTTCCCTGAAATTTCTCATCACGGAGGATTTGGTGTGGACGTGTCTTTATACGTGCTTTTAGGAATTGCTGTTTCTTTTATTATGGAAAAGATTATCCGATGGCGGCACTGCCATCATGTGACTTGTGATGATCATCCCCATCCATATGCAAAGATGAATCTTCTTGGAGATTTGGTTCACAATTTTATCGATGGGCTTATAATTGGGGCGGCTTATATCGTGAGTATCCCTGTGGGGCTTGCTACTACTACTGCCGTTGTTTTTCATGAGATCCCCCAAGAGATTGGCGACATGGGAGTCTTGTTGCATGGCGGTTATTCTCGTAAGCGTGCTTTGTTTTTAAATTTCGTAACGGCTCTCACAGCTTTTTTGGGGTTATTTTTGGCTTTTGGATTGAGCGCTGGTGTTGAAGGGTTTACTGAATTTTTGTTGCCTTTTGCGGCTGGTAATTTCATTTATATTGCTGTGGCTGATCTGATCCCTGAGATGCATAAAGAAGTAAAAGTTTCTCGATCTGTTGGACAGCTTGTTTCGTTTTTGATTGGAATCGCTTTGATGACTGGGCTTTTGTTTTTACCTTTTCATAGCCATGGAGTTGAAGCTCATGAAGAAGATGGCCACGATGATGGACATGAGGAGACTCATGATGAAGAAGTTTTGGAAATTTTTGATGGAAAATGATTTTTTGTTGAATTTTTTTTCGAGTTGCTTTAGAATCCCTCTGCAAGTCACGAAGTTTGAAGTTGTGACAGAAATCTTTGAAATTAGCGGGTGTCGTATAAAGGCTATTACCACGGCCTTCCAAGCCGTTGATACGGGTTCGATTCCCGTCACCCGCTCCATAGTGCGAGCATCGCGAGAACCAACTACCACAAGCCAAAAACAGCGGTTCGAATTTGGCATATCCACGCGGAAGGTTCTCACTGGCAGTTTCGGCATACAAAAGTCAAAAACACGCAATCTAAACGTAGGTGGGGTGGAGATTATTAAAGCAAATCTGATGGTGCGTACTTATGAAAAGTGTAACAAACTATTGAACATTACCACGGTGTCCTATTTGTCTGTGTACTATATAAGAACTCTCAATACGCTCATAGTCAAAAGAGGCTTTTTATGGTAGAATTAAAAGAATATAAAAATAAAAATATGGTAGAAAAAGAAGGATTGTCACCAGCAGACAGAATCAGTCAATACCTAGAAGCCCATCCGGAACTTGAGCAGGATGATGCCAAGGTTGATGATCCTGTGAAAATTGAAAACAAAGACATTTTCAGAAAAATCATGGTGGCTTCTATTCGAAAATCAGTGCCAAAGTTCCTCGAAGCCAAAGAGGATAAGTTCTTAAAAATAGTTAGACTTGATTCCTCAATACCATTGGATTTGCACATACATAGAGGGTCGCGGATTGTTGAGGGCAAAGAGAGTCATAGCGTTTTATATTTTCACGTAAAGAAAGAAGGTCAGGAAGAAAATGTAGCGGAATTTGCACTTCGCGACTATGGTGATGAGTTTAGATTTGGTCACAGAAAGGTCAGTCCACAATACAGAGAGAATGGGATTGCTACATTCGCTTTGGAGGGAATAGAAGAATTTGTTAAAGAATATTCACGCAAAGTTCCAGGAAGAAAAGCTGTAATAGAGGCAAACGCGGCACAACTGGATGTGCTTAGGTATTTTGACAGAAATGGGTTTGAGACAACGATGGATGATGTTCCAGTACACCCTGGGGAGAATGAAATTAAGATTCATAATCTTGATGATTTGATAGCTTCTTTAGAAAATGACGATGGTAGATATAAAATAGGTCCACATAAGTATGTATTCCCTAGTGAATACCAAGGATCATATTACCAACAGGGAAAAGAGGAAATAGCAGATAACGTCGAAATCGATGAATCAGCATTAGTCCACTTCAGAAAAGAACTCGATGTGGAAAGTGGGGAAGAAGAAAGGGGAGGAGTCAAAAGATGGTTAAGAGGAAGCATAAGAGCGTTGCTGAACAGGTAACAAGATTAGATCCCCAGTTCGAACATCCTCCACGGTGGAGCTCCAACAAAAACATGACAGCCATCTGGCTGGCATTTTTTGTTTTGGGCTGGAGGTCGGTTGAAGCGCAGTGAACCCACTCTACCCCCATCTTTTCATAACTGATGCTCTATAGGAAGATGATTCTGAGCCCAAAGGCTCCTGAAACAATCCAACTGCATTCTCATCGCTATAGTAAGTGATACAAAGAACCCCTTCATCAGTAGCTTCACCACTAAGTATTGTGAGTTGTGTGTCTTCCCCTGGTTTTTCACTACTCCAATCATCTATGGCTCCATCTAGGTTCCCATCCAAGAGACTATGTCTCAGTAAATATAGATAGCGTCTCAAATCAATCCCAGAACCTCCTTTTGAAGTGGTTTCTTTTTCTGTTTTAATGCAGTTTTCACCTTCGGTTATTGCGATGTCCCATCCAACAATTTTGTTTTTTTCAATGCGACCAAATTGCTCTGCTATATTCAAAGGAATTTCAATTCCAGAAAGCTCCACACCACTATTTACGGTTGGAGTGTCGGGGAAAAGGTATAAATCGGGAATATGGATAATGTGTGTAGAACATGAATGAAAGCCTTCATGCATTCTTCCCTCTGAAACAATAGGGTGTACCGAAATTGGATCAGCTTCAGTTTCAAAAACTGGCAATATCTGCAATACCGGTTTGCTCATAGAATTAATTACAGCCAATTCATCTGCATTGAGTATTTGTAAAGTATGTTTTACATCATCGATACTGGGATGAGGCAAATCCCCATCATTCAAAGTTGTTAGAGTAACCGCATCTGAATAGTCATTTTCTAAAGTGCGTTCGATGTCAAAAGGGCCTCTGATTGCTTTGATTCTCCTTAATGCTCTGATGAATGCTCTACCCCCTCGGATTTGCTCTATTGGAGTGTCATGAAAGGAGGCAGTTTCACCTTTTTGAGAAAACCTTTCTATAGCTCTTGCAGCATGTTCATTGGGTGCGAAGCGACCTCTAAAAGGGTCAATGCGCCTTTCGGCTTCTTTTTCAGTAGAAAAAGGGCGATTAACGACATTATCTAGTATATAGTCAGTACTTGCTAATACAAACCATCTAAGCAAATCTAAATCTGACACGGATATACAAAGTTCTTTTTTGAGTTCAGGATCAGGGGCTTTGTTTAAAAACCCATTAACAGCTTTCATTGTTAGGCCTACACCTCTTAATCTTTCCATAGATCTAGCTATATGTTGCCCCTCGCTAAGTTCATTTCTTTGTGGGTCAATCCTTCTTTCAGGTGTTCCAAAAGGAGGCTGATGAACAACTTCTGGGGTTGGTGAAACTGCTTTTATAGTGGGGATAGGGTTTTTCATCTCAAATATTTGCATATAATCGCCAAGTTACAGGTGTATGAGGGAGATCTCTGCCTCTGACAGGTTTCAGAGACCAAGGGGCAAGCTGCATCTCATTAACAACACAATATCCTCCACCAAAAATTTTCACGCAATACTCAGCGGCTGCTTTTGTACTAGGCATAGGGACAATTTCTTTGAAAGGAAGTCTTCCGCCATAGGTCTCTCTAACTAATGGTAGAAGCGCGGGCAAAACAAACAGAAGCCTCTGTCTGGTGGTGTTCCACGCCCCAGTTGGAGTTGCTACAGTGAGCCTTGGATTCGGCAATTTAAAAGCATGAGATGCAAGCTCTTCCACCTCAGGGTCTTTATTCAATTCTTTTTGAGTAGGGTGGAGATGTGGAACTAACAAAACACCGCCCTCAGTTTCTTTTAATCTTTCCACCCCCTCATCAAAAGATATAACTTCAGAATGTTTGATTGAGCCTCCATCACATGGATTCATATGCTCGTAGACATTTGCGGCTCTTTCACTGCAAGTGTGTGTGCCTAGTCTGATCAGTTTTTTCACATGAAAGATAGCATCCGATGACCCAGGTCCTTTTTGATCCTCAACCCATTCAAACCCCATATCTGTTGTGTCAATTTGTTCTCTAGGCTGATGCATCTTTTATTGTTTTAGTTTTTTCTAGTAATAAAGAAAATAAAGCAGTTACTGCCAATGCCAAATAGCGCTCCCGCGCATCAGTTTTTTTAATAGAGCGATGGCGAGTAATCAAAGTGGCATAGTGCGTACTTTGCATGCCTATCCGAGGAGCTATATCCCGGCTTGAAGTGATGTTGAAAGGAGTTGCGTTCAAAATGACAGTTGCTTCACGCAGAATCAGTCTCATTTTTTCCCAATCATAAATCTCTCCTATAGCAACTAGCCTTAGGTTATTAAAAGCACTTCTTAATTTATCATTTAACAAACCATTTAACAAAGTATGTTGATTCAATTTTTCACAAATAGCATCAATGTCAAAACCTTCTGGAATAGCATTGCAAATACCTTGAGAATCGAGGGAAATCTGAGAAAAATCGACAAATAACTCCCTTGTCTCAACAATCACGGCAGCAATTACTCCTATTGTATTTAAACGGGGCAATTTCTCTATTTGGGTACGGACCTCTGCCACAAAAGATTCAAGCTTTTCTGTAATAACATCAGCGGTCTCTGAACGCGTTGATTGGAGGGTAGCACGCGTCATATCCAAAAGAAGCCTCTGGATTTCATCACTGACGAAATTTCTAGTTTCATCAACATTTTTACCGGAAACAAGAGCCTTTGCAACTAGGTCTTCCAAAGTACGAAAATCCTTTAGGATTGAATAACGCATATCTCTGTTCAAACATGTTGGTTCTGGAGTTTTGGTCATAAGTATGGTTGGTTACAGCCTATTGCGGCATTTGTAAAATATTTTTTAATTCAAGACGGAATAGTACCCTTGTCTGTCTTTTTTGACAAGTACAGGGTTCCGCCTGGGCCCGAATATCCCTTTACTACAAGCCAAATCTTTGGTACAGTTGTCTTTGTAAGTCTGAACATGACACTTTTTGTAATTTTTAACATGACACGTTATGATTGATACATTGATACAACAAGGCCTAACAACCAAAGAGGCCGAAGTCTACATTTCATTGGTGCGTTACGGCTCAAGTAAGGCCGAGAATGTATACAAAAACACAAAAATAAATCGTACTTTGGTGTACGCAATTCTGGAGAGTTTGATAAAAAAGGGTTTTGTAGAAAAAATTATACAGAATGGGAAAGCATATTATTTCCCAAACAATCCACAGCTATTTTTACAGAGGGCTAAAAGTCAGCTAGCCCAGGCACAAGTGTTAGTGAAAGAGCTCGATAACATTAAGCTCGTTTCAATCCAGCCAGTTATAAGGACGTTTCAAGGATTTGAGGGAATAGAGCAGATGACAGATGTCTTCATAGAAGAAGCAAAAGCCGCAGGTGGAGAAATGCTCCAAATGGGGCAAGAAATTCAGTTTGCCGTTGAGTATCCAGATTTGATAGAAGCTTTTATCCAAAAAAGAGTGGAAAACAAAATACCGCTCAAACTTCTGTGTAACGAATTTGAGAATTTCGAACAATATCTAAATGATGAACGGGGGAAAAAAGAAATGAGAGAAGTGAAGTTTGTTAAAGAAGAGGAATTGGATGTGGACTGTACTACATACATTTATGGTGATTCCATGGCGGTGATTTCTCTTGCTGATGAGATGCAGGGATATATATTCAAAAGCAAAAACATTACCGATCTGAACAGAAAAATGTTTTATTTATTATGGAATAGGATCTAATTTCCAGTTCGAACATCCTCCACGGTGGAGCTCCATAAAAAAATCACCCCGCCGTAAGGTGGGTTATTTTTTTATTGTGATGGAGATGAGAACCCGCAGGGGAAGAAATTCCAGAGAGAATTTTGCTAAGGCTTTTCACAAATCAGAAATAGCGTTAAACTAAAGATATGTTTAATGAAAACAGATTATTGAGTTTTGAAAAACTAGAACCAACAGGGAAAAAACACAAAAAGAAAAGGTCTAGTTTTTTTGAATACAAAGTAGAAGTTCCAAAAAAGAATATAGATTCAATGGAAAAGCCAAAAGGGCTAAGTGAGCACAAAGAAATTCTCCCATTGAGAATAAAACTAAAGCAGATGAAGGAAAAAGAGAAGCAAGAAAAGGAAAAGGCCAAGGAGGATGCACAAAAGATATTGGATCAACTCAATCTTACAAAATGCCCAAAATGCGAGTCATTGAAAATCGAAGAAACAAAAGATAAAAACTTCAGGTGTACTATTTGTGAGTACGAGTGGACGCCAAAAAGATAATTCCAGTTCGGAGATCCTCCATGAGAGACTTCTACTTAGTCTTTTTCTTTGTAGCTTTTTTAGGTGCAGCTTTTTTTACTACTTTCTTTGCTGGTTTCTTGGGAGTAACCTTCTTTGCAGCAGCCTTCTTTGGCGCTTTCTTGGGAGCGACTTTTTTTGCGGCAACCTTCTTTGCAGCTTTTTTGACTACTTCTTCCAAAATAGCCTTTTCCTTTTTTGCTTTCTTTGCAACGGGTTTCTTCTCAACAGGTTCCTTTGGCGCATTCATGGTTTTTAAAATAGCCAAGATGTGATCCAGTTTTGCGTTGATTTCATCATGTTTCTTACCAGAGTTATCTGGTTTCTTTGTACGGATTGTCTCTTCATACTCGTCCTTGTTGAAACAATCTCTACAATAAACTGGCTTATTGCCGCTTGGCTTAAAAGGAAGTTCGCAACCTTCTCCACACGCTGAACAAGTTGCTTTGTGCAGAATTGTTTTACTTTTTTTATCACCTCTCTCACCTCTTCCACCGCGATCATCTCTTCGTGGGCTCTCATCTCTTTGGAAACAGTTACTACAATAAACTGGCTTGCTTCCGCTTGGTTTAAAAGGGACTTCACAACTTTTTCCGCAATCCGAACAAGTTGTGCTGTGCATTTGACGATCACTTCTTTCGTTTCCTTGGTCGTAACCTCTAGGCTTAGGTTTCTTAGTAAAATTTATCATGTTATATGGTGTTATATTTTATTAGAGTAGGTTTTACTAAACAGGACTCTAGCCTTATTCTTGACAGAATGCAAGGTTTGATGGGTTATAATCAATGATTAGGTTGAATCGCCGTCTACTTGTGTGCCCGCACTCTTCCCTGCCAACCTTCCGGTTGCCCAGGCTATTTGGAGATTGTATCCGCCTGTGAAGCCATCCACGTCCATGAGTTCCCCACCGAAGTACAGGCCAGGCTGGAGTTTTGATTCCATGGTTTTTGTATCGACCTCTTTTAGATTCACTCCTCCTGCTGTGACTATTTCTGCTCCTGGAGTTCGTGCGTTCAGTGTGATTTTGGTGTTTTTGAGAGCTTCGATTGCTTTATTGATATCTTTTTTTGAGACTTCAGAAGTTATTTTTGATCCGTCCAAATTGAGTTTCTCTAGGATGATTGTTAGTAGAGATTTTGGGGCGTAGTTGTTTAGAATGTTTGTGAATGTTTTTTTGGGGTTTTCTTTTACTTTTCGAGAGATTTCTTCTGCTAACGCCTGGGGATTAAAGTCTGGAACAAAATCGACAGAAAGGGGCAGAGGATGCTCTTCTGAACATTCTTCAAAAGCTGATAATGATGAAATTGCGAAAATTCCTGGCCCGCTTACTCCTTTGTGGGTGAATAATAGTGAGCCTGTGACTTCGTGATTGTTCTTTCCAATTATTTTTAATTTAGCCTTTTCAATACTGACTCCGGATAGTTTTGAGACCCAAGCTTCGTCGGCAAAAAATGAAGTCAATGTGGCAGCTAATGGACTGACAATATGTCCGAATGCTTTTGCGAAGGCGTAACCATCGCCAGTTGAGCCTGTTTGGCTATATGCGCTGCCTCCGGTTGTGAGGATCAATTTGTCACAGATACGAGAGTCTCCGTTTGAGAAATGAACCTGGAATTCATCTCCATTTCTCTGGACTGAGGTAACTTCAGTTTTCAAAAGAACGTCGACCTTATTTTTTGTAAAAATACGTTGGAACATCTTTGTCACGTCCTTACCTTTATCCGAGATTGGGTAGATCTTTTTGCCTTCTGCTTTTAGGGGGATTCTATGTTTTTCGAACCACTCATATACATTGGCAGGCGAGAATTCGTGCATAGCAAAACGCAACCAACGCTCTCCTCTGGGATAAGACTTCATCAGTAAAGGGATGTCGTCATCTGTTGTAGTGAGATTGCATCGTCCTCCCCCGGAGAGAAGCACCTTGCAACCTAGCATTGAGTTTTTTTCAACAAGACAAACGTCCGCTTGGGGATCGTTTTCTACAATAGTGGCTGCTGCCATCATTCCTGCGGCCCCCGCACCGATAATTAATATTTTCATAATCCTTGATTTCTTTAAAGTACTGTCCTACCAAAACAACCCTGTTGTTATACCATATCTAAGTCTTTTTGGGAAGGGTTATCTCGCCACAAAGCTTGTTGCGCCCAACCAGGCTAGTTTGAATATTGATCTCGAAGTCTCTGCGTTACTCATACTCTCTATGATCACACCCATTGTTTCATCTTTTTCGAGGGAGATTGTTGCGACTTTGTTGTCATAGATGTATTGGGCGTTTTTTACTGGGAATAGCTCTGGATTAACTGCGAAAATTTCTAGAGTCCCTGTATCGATCCTTTTTTTGAGGTTCTTTTTTATATATTTGGAATTGTATTCGTCGTTTGGACAGAGTAGCCGGAATTTTTTGTCTATTTTTTTGGCAGTTGAATAATATTCGTCCAAGTAGTCCTCAAAAATATCCACGGCCATTTCATAATTGATAAATCCGAGAACTTCCCCATCGCTATTGAGAAGGTCTGTCAGGATGTTTGAGACTTCTGATACACCGTCGAAGAATTGGATTTTTGGTTTGAAATGGTGTGCTTTTTGGATGTCCATTAGCTCAGGGACAAGGTCTTTTGCGGTTTTGTATCTGTCTTCTATCTGGTTTAGGATGACTTGTGGGCTGATTGCGTAGTAGAATTTTACGCCTTTTCTATTTGTGTATTTTGCGAAGCCTTTTTTTCTTAAGTTTTCCAAAGTGTTGTACGTCGTGACTCTGTGGGCTCCAGCTTTTCTTGCCACACTACTCACAAAGCCTCCCCCAATTTCTAACAAGGCAATATAGGCGTTTACTTCTTCGTGAGAGAACCCTAGTTTTTCTAAATCGTTGGTGATCATTTGTAAAGTGGTGTAGATGCTCGTCTACAGGTATTTTATTAGCTATTTTCAGGTTTGTAAAGCCATTCCTGCATACCGACCACAATTTTGGTGTTTACATTTCTTATTGAGGAGTTATTATGTAGCACTGTAATCAATGTTATATGCTTTGCACCCAATGTTCGTCACAATTCGATCAGCCAAATGAAGAGCACGAAGTCTACAAAAAATTTGGCGCAAAATTGCCGACAATTTGTCCAGATTGCAGACATCATCGACATCTGATTTTTCGGAATGAGCGGAATATTTTTTATAATAAAAGCCACATTAGTGGGAAGACTGTCGTCTCTATGATCCCACCTACAACTCCTTTCAAAGTTATCGATCAGGATGAATGGTGGAATGACAAATTCGATGCGAGTGTTTATGGGCGTGATTATGATTTCGACAAACCGTTCTTCCAACAATTCAAAGAGCTGCAAAAAGATGTACCAAGATGGGCTCGGCTTTTTGTTAATTGTGAAAATAGCGAATTTACGAACAATAGTGCGGATGTTAAGGATTGTTATCTTACTTTTTCTTCGTATGAAAGTGAGAATCTTTATTATTGCACCAGGGTTTTTAAGTCGAATGGTTGTGTGGATTGTATGAATGTAAAAGGTAGCGAATATTGCTCACTCTGTATGGACTGTCAGAAGTGCTACAACATTCATTATTCACAGTCGTCTGAGGGATGTCGGGATTCTTATTACCTTTACGACTGTCGAAATTGTAAGAATTGCATCATGTCAGCGCAACTTCGAAACAAAGAGTACTGCATTTTGAATAAACAATATTCAAAGAAGGATTATGAAGCTTACAAAGAAGAATTTCTGAAAAATCTAGCTAACAATCGCGGCAAGATCGAAAAAGAATTTGAAAATTTGAAAAAGACTTTGGGGCATAAGCATTTGAGACTTATTAATACTGAGAAATCGTTTGGGGATTTCATTACGGGATCCAAGAATATTAGTAATGGGTTTTATATTGTGGACTGTGAGGATTGTACGAATGTTCGGGATTGTTCGAAGTGCAAGGATTGTTATGACAATCTCGCGAATGAAAAATCTGAGCTGTGTTTGGAGGTCGATACTTCTTACGAATTGTACAATTCAAAATTCTGTACACACTGCGTGAATGTCCGAGATATCGTTTATTGTGACCAGTGTTTCAAGCTTGAGGATTGTTTTGGTTGTATTGGCATGAAGCAGAGCAAGAATGCGATTTTGAACAAGAAATATTCTGAGATAGACTACAAAGAACTTATGACAAAAATCAAAGAACATATGGTTCAGACCGGAGAATGGGGCCGCCCTTTTCCTCCGGAATTAACCCCTTGGCCTTACAATATTACTGTGGCCTACGAGCACTATCCTATGACAAAAGATGAGGCCTTGGTTGAGGGATATATGTGGCACGAAGAGCAAAAAGAGGCCGAACATTTTTCTCAAAAATATAAAGTCCCTAGCGATATCAATGAAGTCGACGAATCGATCTGCGATAAGATTTTGATTTGCGAAGAGACTGGCAAAAACTACAAAGTCATTCCACAGGAATTCAAATTCTATAAAACTTTTGGGCTTCCAATTCCACGGATCACTCCGTATGAGAGATACAAAAGTTTGATTGCATTGCAGCCATCAAAAAAACTTCGGAATGTGAATTGTCATTTGTGCAATGCTGATATTCAAACAACTTATTTAGAAAAAAGCGGCTACAATGTTGTTTGTGAGAAGTGTTATTTTGAGAAGGTTTATTAGGCTTACTATCCCTACGAAAGCAATAACAAACTCGCAGCCATCACTGCCATTCCTGTGACCAATCCGTAGACTGAGAGGTGGTGTTCTCCGTATTCACGGGCAGCTGGGAGAAGCTGGTCTAGAGAGATGAACACCATAATACCTGCGACAGCAGAGAGCATAGCTCCGAAGACAACGCCGTTCAGCAGAGTTGATAACAATAAGTATCCGAGCAGTCCGCCGACGGGCTCTGCCAGTCCAGAAAGGAAAGAATATGTAAAAGCTTTCTTTCTACTACCAGTTGCGTGAAAAATTGGGATTGATACCGCAATCCCCTCTGGGATATTGTGGATAGCAACAGCTATTGCGATCATCACACCCAATGAGACGTCGTTGATCGCACTAAAGAAAGTCGCCATTCCTTCCGGAAAATTGTGGAGAGATATTGCTAATGCTGTGAGAATTCCCATTCGGAATAATTTTCGAGATTTTCGGGCTTCGTTCTCGTCTTTTAGTTCTTCTACTTTGTGGGCTTCGTGTGGATTCTCAAAAGATGGTAAAAGTCTATCAATAAGAGCTACGATCAAAATTCCAACAAAAAACGCCGCAATTGCTATCCATGCTCCGTCTTTACCCATCTCGTGCACTACATGAGTAATCCCCTCTGGGAAAAGCTCCATGAATGATACATAAATCATAACACCTGCAGAGAACCCTAGCGCCACTGAGAGGCTTTTTGTGCTGGTTTTGCTGGTGCAGCATGCAATGATGCTTCCGAACCCTGTAGAGAGCCCTGCGAATGCAGTAAGTCCGAATGCTATAATGATTGGTGAGAGTTCCACGTTGTTGGATTTGGGTAATTTCTCGAATTACGTTTTGCTTCGGATTTTATATTATTCCTATTAATTTGCAATCTATTCTGTTTTTTTATAAGATCTTGTGCGTGAACAAACTTAAATTCAAATATTACGAAGCTACAGATTACCTCAAGAGTAAGCTTCCTTATCGATGGCAGCACAAGGTTACTTGGAAGAATTTCTTCATTCTTTTGTTGGTTGGGCTTTTTGTGATGCAATATGTCCAGATGACTCGAGTGACTGGAGGACTGGATTCTCTTGGAAGTACTGGGTCGTCTTTGATTGATGAAGTCGGTCGTCTCAATGAAGTCACTGGATCTCTGTCTGGCGATCTCAATCAAGTGCGTAGTTATCTTTTGATGCCGACGAAGGACTATTCGTTGATTGGTTCTCCTGGTGCGGAAGGTGGGGCGGAGGATGATGACCCTACCGAGATGGCTTTGTTCCGTTATTTTGGTGATCTTTCGACGACTGAGCGTGTTTCGAAACGAGCGTCTCTCTATAATGGATTCTTTGGAGCGTTGTTGCAAAATGATTTGATCGTCCCAAGAATGGGTAAATATAATTTCAAATTTTCTGAGATTCAAAATGAGGAAGATGCTACTTCTATTTCGTTGATTGATTTGAACGAGGAGGCGCAGCCGACTCTTCTTTATATGTATATAGATAAATTGACTGGAGATCTTTTCTTTAAGACTTCTTATGAAATTGAGAAGGTTGATGCTGAGAATTCTGAGGACTTTTTTGAATTTTATACTGAGTATTTCGATGACAATTTGGAAAAGATTCAGGATCGTCTTGTGAGGATTGGGGAAGCGCGTGATTATATTGCTGCTAGTTTTGAGGGTGAGGCAGTTTTGGAGTTACTTAGGAAGAAGCGTTTGAGTTTTGTGAATGAGCCTGTGGCTGAGGAGTTTTTGTTGAGATACCCAATCAATAATGAAGCTGGCGAGGCTGTGGCTGCAGTTGTTTTGGACAAGAGCGAGATGGAAGTCTTGCTTGTGGACTTGAGAGATAGTGACGATATTGAATTGAAGGTAACTGAGCTTGGTTCTGCGATTCCTCCTTTTATTGAACGGCTTGATATTCTTCCTTCTGCTCAGCAGAAGATCGTGGATGCCCAGGTTATGCTTTCTCAATTGCTTGAGGATGGAGGGTTTGGACTTTTGTTAGAAGAAGGTGGTTTGTCTGTTGAGACTGAAGCTCGAAAGGATGCTTATCGTTTGTATTATGATATCAAGAGATTTGATGGAACTATGATTGGATCGATCGTGATCGAAAAATCTACCGGCATCATTCAGATCGTTGATCAAAATGGTGCGAATGCACAAAATATTCTTCTATACGAATCTACAAGTAAAAAAAAACTCTAGATTTACCAGGTGACGTCCCGAAGTACTCAAATGTGCCGGTTGTTAAGAGTGGAGTGATGAATATTTTGGTTGCGGGGAAGCATGGGTCTTTGATCGATACTATTATTCTTGTTCATTTGGATGGAGGTACTGGAACGATTGATATGGTTTCGATTCCGCGTGATCTCTACTACAACGGGCGCAAGATCAATCACTATGCGATGATGTATGGGATGAAGGAATTTGCTGATGTTGTGAGTGAGATTTCTGGATATCGAGTTGATAAATATTTGATGATTGATATGTATGCTTTTATTGATGTTGTTGATTTGATTGGAGGAATTGATATTCATTTGGATTCAGCTGTTGTGGATCCTTCTTACAAAACTTTGGACAATGGTGTTTGGGGTACGATGCATTATGAGCCTGGGGATTATCACCTAGGCGGAACTGAGGCTTTGCGTTTAGCTCGATCTCGACACACTAGCTCTGATTTTGCTCGTTCTGAGCGTCAGCAGAATATCTTGAAGGCGTTGAAGAACAAGGCGTCTGGGCTCGGATTTGGAGATTCTGCGACGGTCTATGACATTCTCCAGACTGTTTTGAATAAGACTGAGTCGAACATCAGCTTGCAGGAAGCTATCTCCTATTATTTCAAATACCAAAGCTACAAGATCGGTGAATCAGCGGTGATGGCTTCGTGGAATGTTTTGGAAGTTCCTGACTATATCACTGGGGAGGATTGTCGGGCAAAGATCGCTGCAGCGGAAGCTGCTGGTGAAGAAAAGCCTGGATGTGAAGATCAGCTCCAAGCTTACACACTCTTGCCACGAGAAGACAATTGGGATTTGATCAAGTGGTTTGTGCGTCAGACGTTTGAGTAGGTTGATTCCGGAAACCATCGATTGTAGAGATTTTTAGCGCGCATGTCGTCTTTGATTTCTTTGACGATTCGATGGTAGTCCTCTTCGGAGTAAGGTTTGTTGAGGATGTGGAACTTTTCACTTTTTAGTGAAATGCATCCGAAGCAGTCTTGGCAACTCTGACAGATTTCGCAGAATTCCATATTGCTAGAGAACCAAGCCATCACACAAAAGTTCATATTGAAGCCCCAATTTGAAATCCCTTCGTAGCACATTTGGGCTTCTTCCATTGCGAGGAGGTCGTAGCAGTCTTTTGTTTTGTTGACGGCGTCTGTGAGGTGGCCGCAGTCTTCGCAGTCGTTTACGTTGTAGCTGTCGTGGGTGTTTTTGCTGTGATAGACGTAGTCGCCGGTGCAGTTTTCGTTGTGTTGTCCGTGCATGTATTTGTGTGGGACTGAGAGTTTTATTTTTTCGAAATTTTCTTCGAATTGGGCTCGGCCTTCTGGGGTGCGGAGTTGTTCTCGGATTTTGGATTTTTCCGTGATGTATTCTTCTTTTGTGAATTGTTCGTTGAAGATTTTGTATTTGGCGCGGCGTTGTGTTGAACATCCGATGCAGTCTGTGCACCCAACGCAAGCGTGGCAATAGAGACAGTCTGTGCAGGTCTCGCAGTCTTGGCAGTAGTCGCAGTTGTAGCTGTCGTTTGTGTCCAAGCATTCGTAGCACAGGATGCCTTTGTGCATGCTGTTGCAGTCTGCTGAGTCTTTGCACCAATACAACCATCTTGAATGGAAGCAGTCTTCATTGTGGTCTGCTGCAAAGATCATGTAGCAGTCTTTGTTGTTGATGCTCCAGTTTGCGTATTCTGTGTTTACGCCTTTTGTGTTGTTTAGCGAAAGCCTTGGGGTTTTTAATTGGAGTTCTTCGTATTGTTTGATGAATTCTTCGGCTGTCATTTTTTTGCGTATTTTTTAATTAAGAAAAACGCTCCGATAAACATCGCTACAGGGAATATTCCGTATGTGAGGAGGTATGTGTATGTGATTTCGCCTGCCATCAACATACTCACAGATCCGACTATCCATACAAGTCCGATCATGACTAGGATTACTCCTCCTATCAAGGCTAGGCCTCTTTTCCAACCAAATTTTCTAGGTGGATTTTTTCTGATTTTGTCTGAGTGTCTGGCGTGTTTTATTAGGTTTCTCAAGTGTGCCATCATCAGGATCATGAGTGGAACTACTGCAAAGATGAGGAGGTTTCCTGAGAGCAAAAAGAAGTCATAAAGTCCGTGGTACAAAATACCAATCAATAAACCTTTCCAAAGCAATTCTCGTGAATCCCAAGGTGTTTTTGCAAATTTTGCTTTTCCGATATAGAAGCCCATAATCCCTGAAAAAAGTGCGTGAGCTGGCACAGCGAGAACTGCGCGCATCACGCCAACTCCGAAGCCTTCTGACATAACAAAAATCAAATTCTCAAGCACGGCGAATCCCATACTTGCGAGCACGGCATAAGTGATTCCGTCCATTACTTCGTTGAATTTGTGGTGGTCGTATGCGACTCTTTTTACTACAAGGAATTTTATTAATTCTTCTATCAAGCCGGCGATAACAAAAGACAAGATGAGGATATAGGCCCAGTGATTTAACTGGAATCCTTGGACGAAGCTGTCGAGCCACATTTCTACGGCCCCTGCGACAAAGACTGCAACTAACCCAAAAACGAAGACTTTTATTTTGAGATGGCGGGGTTCTTTTTCGCCTTTGTCTTGTTTTTCGAATATGTGGAGGAGAATTAGGGCTGGGAGGATTGATAATAGGAATAAGAAGAGAACTGTCATGGGGAGATTGGTTATTTTGGGACCTTGTATTGGATTTTACCACGGATGGGGGCTGGGACTCTAGTTTTTGGGGTGATTTTGTGGTATAATTTTCCGATGACTGAAAACAACGGACAATCAGGTGATGGACCTCGTGACGCTCGTCCTGACGAGCTCGAGCTGGGTCTACAACCAGTTACTCCAGATAGTGGAACAGCTGAGACTCATGATGAAGCTCTTCAAACTCTTGAGGCAGCTAGAACTGTTGATCATTCTGAAATGACTCTTGATGAATATATGAAGCAGTTTGAGGTTGATGAGGGATTGGAGGCTAACAAAAAGCTTGAAGCAAAACTCCAAAAAATCGAAGCTCTCTTGGTTTATGTTGCCGGGAAATTTCCTGACTTAACTCCTGACGAAGTTGCCAAAAAAGTTCTTTTGAGAACATATCCTGGATATCAAGTTGGGGAATCTTATGGGGATTTCGTCGGATTGGATCCTGTGACTTTGAACCACTATGAATTGCATGTGGCACGTCGTGGACTTGTGCATGAGCTTGTTCATTTGACTAAAGGTGTTAAGGATGAGGGAGTTGCTGAATATTGGTCAACTTTTATGACCGGCGAAGAAGCAAAGGATTACCAAGACTTAGTTCACAATGTTGGGATTGTTGTTGAGGCCGTTGGCCGTGGGGACAAAGAAGCTGGGTTGAATTTGGTAACTGAGCGATTGGTTGCAAAGGATTATGATGGGCTTTTTTATCTTTTTGCTAAGGCATACTGTGACGTGGCTGAAAACGACGATTTTGACCTTTCCGACAAGAGGTATGAGCTTAAAGTCGAAGAAGCTGAGAAATTTTTCCAATTAGCCTTTCCTAGATTAATTACCGCTTCGGATGGATCGTTTGAGCATGATGCTGAGTCATTGATGGAGCACTAAGATTTCTGAGATTTTTTTACGAGTGATTGGACGTATGAGAGTGCGTCTTTTTTTGTTTTGATCTTTTTGTCGAGTTGGAGATCGCGGATTTGTCCTAGGATTGTTCCGACTGCTTTTCCTTTTGGAATTTTGAGAATTCTCATTATTTCGTCACCGTGGACTAGGGTTTTTGGCATTAGTTTTAGTTCGGCAATTTCGTGTTTGTACATGCGTTTGAGCTCGTGGTAAAAGTCTAGGTCGAGTGGCTCGATCCCCAGTGCGTCTGCGCGATAGAGTTCGAGCAATTCTGGGAATCCGTCTTTGAGGAACCAAGCTCGTTTGCGTTTGTCTGACATTTCCATGAGTGGAACGACCATCATGTGATGTTCTATCAGCCAGGCAATGCGTTTGATATCTTTGTTTGGGAATTTTAGTCTTTTGAGGATTTCCGTTGCTATTTCTCCGCCGCGTTCTGCGTGGTGGTCAAATCGGATTCGTTCTTCGTCGTATGTGAAGGTTTCAGGTTTCCCAATATCATGTAGGAATGTCGCCCATCTGAGATTGAGGGAGATCGTTTCTGGGAGCGGATCTGGGTCTGCGTCTTCGCGGGTGAGATTGTGAAGTGAGAGTTTTGAATGGTCCCACACATCGCCTTCGTGATGGTAGATTGATGGCTGTGCTACGCCTTTCATCTTTGCAACTTCTGGAAGGATTTCATCGAGCATGCCAAGCTCTAATAGCTCTTCAAATCCTTGGTCGGCGTTGTCCCCCATCATCATTTTGTTGAGTTCGTCGCGGATTCGTTCTTTTGAGATTTTCCCTATTAGTTTGGCGTGTTTTTTGATCGCTTGGTATGTGTCTGGATGGTATTGAAAGTCAAAATTGTTTTTGAATCTGACTGCTCTTAGTAGACGGAGATGATCTTCGAGGATTCGTTCTTCTGGGTTCCCGATGAATTTGATCAGGCGTTCTTTCATGTCTTTTTGGCCGTCTGTGTAATCGTAGATTTGATCTTTTGTTGGATCATAAAAAAGTGCGTTGATTGTGAAGTCTCGTCTTTGGGCATCTTGTTTTGCGTTTGTGAATTCAACTGCGTCTGGGCGGCGACCGTCTGAGTAGCCAGAGTCTGATCGAAATGTTGCGATTTCGAAGTTGTGACCGTTTTGGATTGCTAGGATTACTCCGAATTCTTTTCCGATTGGGATTGTTTTTTCTAAGAGATCTTCTATTTCGTCTGGTTTTGCTGAAGTAACGATGTCGAAGTCTTTTGGCTCTGTGCCTAGCAACATGTCGCGGACGCATCCTCCAGCCCAGTAGGCTTCGTGCCCAGCTTTTTTGAGCTGTTCGATGATTTGGATTGAGGTGGGTTTCATTGTGAGCATTATACTACTATAATGCCCGCATGAATATACTAGCTATCGAAACATCTTGTGATGAGACTGCTTGCGCCATTGTGCGTGATGGGCGCTTTGTTTTGTCGAATGTGATTGCTTCACAGGCTGAGATGCACGCTGAGACTGGAGGCGTTGTGCCTGAAGTTGCTGCGCGTGAGCATATATTGAAGATTTTGCCTGTGATTGAGGAGGCTTTGAAAAAAGCTAAAAAGGATTGGGATGACATCGATGCAATTGCCGTGACAAAAGGTCCTGGGCTTATTAGTTCGTTGATAATTGGAACGGAGACTGCGTCTGTGATTTCTCATATCAAGGACAAACCGTTGATTCCTGTACATCATGTAATTGGGCATATTTATGCGAATTTTTTGAGTGGAAAAGATGATGATGCTGAAGTAGCCGAGCCCGAGTTCCCACTTCTCGTCCTAACCGTGTCTGGTGGACACAATGAACTCATCCTCATCAAAGATCACAACGACATGACTATTCTTGGGGAAACAAGAGATGATGCGGCTGGGGAAGCATTCGACAAAGTCGCACGTATTCTGGATCTGGGATATCCGGGGGGGCCAGTGATCGCAAAGGCGGCAGAAAAAGGTAATCCAGAGGCCTTCAAACTCCCAAGATCGTTCCTTGAGAGTGGAAGTCTGGATTTCAGCTTTTCAGGACTCAAAACGGCAGTTATTGCGGAGGTAAAAGAATATCTCAAAAAACAGGGTGTTGATATTTCGGTTGGGAACATTCAGACACTTGCGAGCAAACTCCCACAAAAATTCAAGAATGATTTGGCAGCGAGTTTTCAGGAGGCGGTGGTTGATGTTCTTTCGGAAAAACTTCTTCAGGCTCTTATTACGTATAGAGAGGATGGCGTGGCTATCAAGGAAATCCATCTAGCTGGAGGGGTTTCGGCAAATACTCGTCTGCGCGAAGTGATTGCGGAAAAAATCGTAAATATTGCTGACAAAATCAGCGGACCGGTGAAATTTCATTACCCAAAAGATCTCTCATACTGCACGGACAATGCGGCTATGATTGGGGCGGCAGCGTATTATCTCTACGAGGCGGCGCCAAAATCTTTCAAAAAAGCTCAAAACCTCACGCCAACCACATCTTTTGACTTGTTTTGACAGACTTGGGCGTATTGAGTAAGATCGTTGCATGAAATCTGCCGCTAAAATTTGTATATACGGGTTGTTGCTAGCTATTGGTATTGGAGTTTTTGTGAATTTGGTGATCCAGACTGGCGTTTACAATATCTTTGAGACCCTCAAGAACTTTTCGCTTCTTGGGTTCCTGGCTTTTTGGTTGGTTTACTTTACGAATTTTTTATTTCTCACTTGGAGATGGGCTGTAATTATCAAGCATTTTCATAAGAAGAAGGTTCCTTTTTGGAGGCTGATGCTTCATCGATTTTCTGGATGGGCTGTGAGCTATCTGACACCGTCTGCGCAGGTTGGCGGGGAGCCTGTACGAGTAATGTTTCTTGGGCAGGAAGGAGTGCGGCGACGTGATGCTGTGTTTAGTGTGATTGTTGATAAAGCCGTGCAACTAACGGGTCTTTCTCTGTTTGGATTTGTTGGATTTATATTTTTGTTATCGCGGCATTTGTTGGTGCAGGATGTTTTTTGGACTCTTGTGATGGTGTTGACTGCTGTTGGGGCATTCTTGTTTTGGTTCTACTATGCTTCAATGAGCAATATTGGTTTCTTTTCTTCAATTCTTCGTCTGTTCCGTCTTCATAAGCTCAAGAGGTTCCAGACCAAATACAATAAGGTTTTGATTGTTGAGGAAGCGATCCGCACTTTTCATACGAATCATTGGAAACAGTTTATATGGTTGGTGGCGTTGTCTTTCTTGGCGGAGATTTACGAAATGGCGGAATTCTGGCTGATTGGACATTTTATGGGATTCGATTTTTCTTTTGCAGAGACTTTTGTTATCAAGGCTTTGCCGAATATCACGTTGTTGTTACCTATTCCTGCTGGCTTAGGAGTCTTGGAAGGTGGACACGCTGCGATCTTTGCAATCCTCGGGATTCCTATCAATGTGATCGCATTTGCGTTGATCTTGCGTATCCGTGATCTGATCAATGTTTTTGTAGGATTGGCTCATATTTCTGGGAACGGAGCTGGATTGATCAAGAGATATTTTACTGATAAGTTTGGAAAAGGGTTCTTCCGTAAGAGGTATCCAAAATTGTTTGGGTAATGTGAATGGCTCTCGGGGGGGCTTGAGAAGGCCCGGAGGCGCTTGTCTGAGAGGTGTTTTTGTGGTATAATTGTTTATTGAGAATTTAAAAATTAACAAAAATAAAAATGGGCAAAGAAAAATACACACCTGCACAAGAAGAGGCTCTAAAAAGACTTGATGTTCCTGAAAAAAAGGTTCCTGGAAAAGAGGATTCTCGTGAACTTAGTGTTGAAGTTGGGGGTGCATCACCTGCCCCTGAAGGGCTTTTGGGTAAGAAACCTATGAGAAGTGTTATGAACTTAGAGAGTAAAGAGAAAGTTGAAAACCCTGCTTACCATAAGATGAAAAAGAAGGTCATGGAATTAAATAAACAATTCTGGAATTCAAAAGCTGAAATTTGGGTTTTTAATAGGAACCTCATTAGTATCAGAGGTGTGAATGAGAGGGCTGCTTATGCTGGAGACAATCGGCTACATAGCATGGAAATCAAGATAACTGACGACGGGGAATATCTGTTAAAGACTTTTCCTACTAGAAGTCCTGTACCTGAAGGACCTCACAGTTATGAAAATGCTGTAGATCTTGTTAGAGATGGTTTCCGTTATCTAGAGATGACTGATTTTGACTTTGACATAGAGGATCCAAAAAAACGGTAAACTTTATCCTTGAAGACTTCAGATAATATGGTATAGTGAAGGTCAGTTTTTTGACCCATTTTTTATGTCTGACGAAAAGAAAGCACAGAGGTTCCAAACTCCGAAGGGAGTGCACGATATTCTACCTGGAGATCACGAATATCACACTTATATCAAAAAGGTTATACGTCATCGATGTAGGCAAGCTGGTTATCGTAGGATAACTACTCCTGTTTTTGAATTTACTGACGTTTTCAAACGAACCATTGGCGACGACACAGATATTGTTTCTAAGGAGATGTACACTTTTGAAGACAGAAAGGGTCGAAGTTTGACTCTGAAACCAGAAGGAACTGCTGGAGTTGTGAGAAGTTATATCGAACATGCTATGTGGGATCTTCCACAGCCTGTTGAGCTTTATTATTTTGAGCCACATTTCCGATATGATCGGCCGCAAAAAGGTCGATACAGACAATTTTGGCAATTTGGAGCGGAGATTATTGGAGAGAGTGACCCTGCCCTAGATGCGCAGTGTATCCAGTTGGCTTATCAAGTTCTTTCAGACTTGGGAATTGAAGATCAATTCACTATCCAACTTAATACTGTGGGTACCGCAGAAGCGCGTACTGAGTATCGTAAAGTTTTGCAGGACTACTATGTTGGTAAGGAGCGTTCGCTTTGTGAGGCCTGCAAATCTCGGCTTGGGACAAACACTTTGAGACTACTTGATTGTAAGGAGGAGGATTGCCAGATCTTGGCTGACCTTGCGCCAAAGATGCAGGATTATCTAGATAAAGAATCTCTAGAATTCCATGATGAGCTCAAATTGTATTTGGATGAAATGGGCATTGAATATGTTGAAAATCAAAAGTTAGTAAGAGGTTTGGATTATTATACAAAAACGGTTTTTGAATTTTGGGACAAAACTACTGGTGCACAGAATGCGATCGGTGGTGGAGGTCGTTATGATGGTTTGGCTGAATTACTTGGGGGGCCTCCTATCCCTGGTATGGGGTTCTCACTCGGCATTGAACGAATTATTTCAAACATGAAGATCCAAAAGATAAAAGTTCCTAAAAAAGACGAGCTACATGTATTTGTGGCACAACTCGGGAAAGAAGCTAAGAGTAAATGCTTGCCTTTGATCATAGAGCTGCGTCAAGCTGGGATCAAGACAATGGGGGCGCTAGGAAAAGGAGCTATTCGTGAACAACTTAGTCTTTCTGATAAATTTGGGGCGCCATGGACCGTACTGATGGGAATCACTGAGGTACGTGATGGCAATGCAATTATTCGAAATATGAAAAAAGGGACTCAAGAGACTGTACCAGTAGGCAAAGTCGTTGCGAATCTCAAGAAAAAAATCGGTGAGAAAAATTTGGATCGCTATTCTCCTGGAGAACTTCTGTACTAAGTTCTCGTCCTAACATATATCCCTCACAATAAGTTCCTATGAAAAAGAAATTTTTACTATTTGTTATCGCTGTTTTAGTTCTTGTTCCTTTTGGGAACGCTTTTGCCCAAGTTTTTACTGATGTACCTCTTGATCACGAGAATTCGACTGCAATCGAATTCCTAAAAGACAATGGCTATGTCGAGGGATATCCGGACAATACATTTCAGCCTGATAATGATATTTTGCGTGCGGAAGCTGTGAAAATTTTGATCAATGGATTGAGGTTTAGTCTGACTGATGATCAGACAGTTCTTTTTGAGGATGTGACTGGCGAGGACTGGTATTTCCCTCATGTTATGACAGCTTATTACAAGGATATTGTTGGTGGCGATGGGAATGGCAAGTTTAATCCTCTAGACACGATTACTCTTGGTGCGACTCTCAAAATCATGTGTGAGTCTTTTGCCGTGAAGTTGCCTGAGTTCGGAGATGATTATGGAAACATCTATTCTGATGTTCATTCCAGTGATTGGTATGCGAAGTATGCTGCCTATGCCAAAGAAATGAATATAGTTTTGATGGACGATTACGGAAACATTTACCCCAATGATCCGATGACTCGTGCGGATTTTTCTGAGATCATGTACCGGTTTATTTATGTTAGTGATAATGGCGGCGCTTATCCAATGGATTTGGGTTGGAACGAACATACTTCTGAATTTCTACCTTTCGCTGTAAGTTATCCTTCTGATTTCAAAATTCTGAAATATCAAAATGTGAATCTAAATCAAGTTGTAATTTGGAAAGATGACACAAGATTTTTCCAGCATTCACCTGAGCGACTTTACCCGAATACTGCAAAGTTTGTTGTTTCTCTAGATGTGAATGAGTCTGGGCTTGGACAGAATGAATATTTCTCGAATTTGAAGCAGGTTTTTGGAGGATATGATAATGAAGAATTTACTTGGGAAGGATTCTCGGCTTTGAAGATTGTGAATGACAAATCTTATTTTGAGGATTGGTATATTTATTTGAATGGGGGGAAAGTTTTGGTTGTGAATACTACTGCAGGAAGCGGCATCGTTGCTTCGCAACAGAGGAAGCTTCTTGATTCTATGCTTAGCTCAATGAAATACCAGGACGTGGGTCTTGATGATGGACCTGATTATAGTGATATCAAGAGTCAGATTTTCGAGAATGTTTTGGTTGAAGGAAAAGGGGGCGCGATGTTGGAATTGATTCCGGATGAGATCATCGTTGAAACTGATTCGATTGGAGTTGGAACTGGGCCAATTGATTATTACTATAGTAGTGAGTTTGATCTTACGTTAAAATACGAACGTGCTGGAGATGTAATTCTCGACACCCGAGATGGCAACACTACAGCATTCTAAAAATTTCGTTAATTCTACGAAATGGGATTCTATTCAAAAAAATATTTAGCAACGATTCTGGGGGTTCTTGTTGCAATCGCGGCTGCTGTCTTTGGATTTTGGCAGCTTGTGATTAGCCATGATGAACCAGAAGCGGATGTTTGGGGACCTCCTGATGTTGGTGTCGGGCCTACTGGGCCACCTCATGTCGGAGCGCCTACGACTCCCCCACCTGCTCGTTAATACTTAAAATGCGATTTTATGCACGACTATAAAAAAGCTTCTTTGAAGGCTCACAAAAAGGCTCGAGGAAAGCTAGAAACTGGACTCAAGGTCCCTTTGGACTCTCAAGAAGATATGAATATTTATTATACTCCTGGCGTGGCTGAGCCATGTGTGGAGATTGCTCGGGACGGAGCTGCGGCTGCGTATGAGACGACTTCCAAATGGAACACGATCGCTGTGGTGACTGATGGTAGTGCTGTCCTTGGCCTTGGTGATATCGGTGCTTTGGCTGGATTGCCTGTGATGGAGGGGAAATGTGCTTTGTTTAAAAAGTTTGGTGATGTTGATGCTGTGCCGATTTGTCTTGATGCGGAATCTGTGGATGAGATTGTGGCGGCGGTGAAGGCTATCGCTCCTACGTTTGGAGGGATTAACCTTGAGGATATTAGTGCACCGCGGTGTTTTGAGATTGAGCGACGTTTGATTGAGGAATTGGATATTCCTGTTTTTCATGATGATCAGCATGGGACTGCTATTGTTTGTCTTGCTGGTTTGATCAATGCTCTGAAGATTGTGGAGAAGGAGGCTGGGGCTGCGAAGGTCGTGATAAGTGGTGCTGGTTCTGCCGGGATTGCTATTACGAAATTGCTTTTGAAATATGGGTTTGGTGATATTTCTTTGTTGGATAGCAAAGGTTTGATTTATGCTGGGCGTGATGGTTTGAATGAGTCGAAGGAAGAAATTGCTAAGGTTACAAATCTTGATCGAGTTGGAGGCGGATTGGCTGAAGCCTTGGTTGATGCTGATGTTTTTATTGGAGTTTCGAAGCCTGATGTGGCTGATCGTAAGATGATTGAGTCGATGGCTGAGGATGCGATTGTTTTTGCTATGTCGAATCCTGATCCGGAGATTACACCTGATGAAGCGAAGGCTGGAGGAGCGAAGGTGATTGCGACTGGCCGGTCAGACTTTCCGAATCAAATAAATAATGTTTTGGTTTTCCCTGGGATTTTCCGTGGAGCTTTGGATGCGAGAAAGGATGCGATTACTGATGAGATGAAATTGGCTGCTGCGAAAGCTTTGGCTGGATTGGTTGCTGATCCAACTCCTGCGAAATTCATCCCTGGAGTTTTTGATAAAGGGGTTTGTGAGGTTGTTGCGAAGGCTGTGAAGGAGTGTTAAACTTCCTCTGCTTTTCGAACACTTAACTATAATTCAACTATGTCTGGACATTCAAAATGGCATTCGATTAAACATAAGAAGGGGGCGGCGGACGCGAAGCGTGGGAAGATTTTTACGAAACATGCAAAACTTATTACGATAGTGGCAAAAAACGGGGCGGATCCAGAAATGAATCCAGGGCTTCGTGCTGCGATCGATAGTGCGAAGGCGGACAATGTTCCTGCGGCAAATATTGAGAAGGCGATCAAGAAGGGGTCTGGTGCGGACAAGGATGCGGCAAACTATGAGGAGATGATGTATGAGGGTTTTGGGCCAGCTGGGACTGCGCTATATATCAGCGTAATTACAGACAACAAAAATAGAACGGTTTCCGATGTAAAGGCTGCTTTGACAAAGAAAGGTGGAAATATGGGAGCTGCTGGAAGTGTTGGCTGGATGTTTGAGCGGAAGGGTTTGATTATGATTCCTGCTGAAGGCAAGGATATGGATGAGCTTCAGATGCAGGTGATTGAAGCTGGTGCTGAGGATATGAAAGAAGATGGCGGCAATCTCGAAGTGCATACTGATGCTAATGATCTTGCGAAAGTTCGGGATGCTCTCAAGGCTGAGGGTGTTGCTTTTGAAAGCGCGGAGATCACTTACCTACCGAAACAAACTGTGAAGATTGAGACTGAAGAGGACGCAAAGAAAGTTCTTGGCTTGATTGAATTACTTGAAGAAAGCGACGATGTCGCTGACGTTTATTGTAATTTTGATATGAGTGATGAGTTGATGGAGAAGCTTTAGGGGGCAAGGAGCAGAGTCACTCGCTGTGCTCGCGACTAGTCCTCAAACTTATAGATCACTCCGGGGATTCCTTCTTCGTTGTCGGTTACATTATCGCCTTCGACTTCCTGTGCCTGGTGTTTTGGTTCTGAGAGGTTGAGGCTTGAAGGTTCTTCTTCGGTGAGATCACCACCTTCGGCTTCTTGTGGCTGCTCCGCAGGGGTGACCGCTTCGCGCTCACTGTCCTGAATTTTACCCATAAACTCTTGAGCTTTTTCGGCTTCCCGAACTCGGCTGATCAACTTATCTACGTCGATGATTGGAGTCTCGTCTTTTTCGCCACCTAGAACCTCGTCGTCTTCGACTACTCCCATTCGTTCACGTTGGAAGTCTCGAATCTTTTCGATGATTTCTTGTTCGTGTTTTGGGAAGTTGCCGTCTTGGATGCGGAAACCGGCTGCTTGGGTGTGTCCTCCACCTCCAAATATGTCTGCGATGCTTGAAGCGTCAACAGATGCGTTGGTGGTTCGGATACTTCCCGAGATTGTGCCGTCTGATCGTTCTTTGAGTAATAGTACAACTTCTGCGCCTGGAGCGTTTGTCATCAATTCGTCGATGATGTCTCCTGTTTCTTCTTCTTTGGATTTGGTTTCTTTGAGGTCTTGCTGGGTGACTGTTGACCAGACGATTTTGAATTTTTCGTCGGTTTGTATTTTTGAAAGAAGTCTTCCCCAGAGTTTTAATTGTGAAAGTTGTTTTGTTTTGTAGATGTGTTGAATGATCTCTTGCTGTCTTGCCCCATAGGCGATTAGCTGCGCTGAATGAGCGAAGGCTTTTGGAGTGGTGTTTGCGTTTTGGAATGATCCTGTGTCTGTGATGATACCTGTTAGAAGGTGTGTTGCGATATCTTCGTCGATCAGTTCGGTTTCGAAGGCCTCTTCCATCTTCTCATAGAGAGGGAGCAAAAGCTCGGTTGCGGAAGCAGACATCACGTCCACATAATTGATCTTTCCGTAGTATTCATTAGAGACATGATGATCGATGTTGATCACGGGGATCTCATGGAACATATCCATGTTGTCTGTGTAGATTTCTTTGAGTTGCTTCAGATCGGCAGTATCAACCGTGATAATCAGGTCAAATTCCTCTTGGCCCTCTTGGAACCTCACATGATCTTCCGTGAATCGGCCTTCTTGAGGTGTGATTATGATGTTTACTTTGTTCTCTTCTAGGTTGCTCTTGATTTGGTCGATCTTCACTTTCTTTGTGTCGAGAGTGATTATGAAATCTTTTGATGAAGAGAGTTGGTTTTCGAGGGCTTGAATTCCAGGAAGGAAGTCGAGCACGTCAGGGATGACTTCGCTACAAACAACCGTTGGTTTCTTGCCAAGTTTTCTCAGCACCATATACATAGAAATCGCGCTACCCACTGCGTCACCGTCAACCGGAGTCGATGGCAAGATCAGGATCTTTTCACTCCTTTTGATCAGGTCTATTGTCTGTTTTTGTACTTCAGAAAATTTCATATAATTACTACAATTTAATCTCTCAATTATAACATAATTCAAGAGTTCGGTCAACCGTGCATTTGAGGACTTTCCTCGTCGAAGAAAGGAGATCAGTGTATCAGGTCTCTAGAAGGCGTGTCTAGGCCATTTAGGCGAAATCTATCACTTCGAGTTGCAGTTTTTTGATTCCATTCCATTCGTTTACTTCTACATGGAAGACGATGCTAACCTCTGACCGCTTCCTGAGCGCGTCCATGTGCTTTCCCAGTCGGAATGCGATTGCAGGTATTTGCTGGCTACCAAGGTCTGCGTCGAATTTGAGGTGGTCTTCGTTTCGACCGACTGTTTTTGGGTAGAGAGGCTTTACGTTAGAGAGTTTGAATAGGGGGCGGTGGTTGCGGACTCCGAATGGTCTGAGCTTGTGGATGTCTTTGATTAGGCCGTCTGAGACGTCATCTGCCTGGAGTTCACAGTCAATATTGAGGGATGGTCTTAAGTCTTTTTCTCTCAAGACTTTTTTTGCGTGTTTCTCGAGGATTTCTTTGAATTGTTTGAGGTTTTCTTTTGGGATGGTGAAGCCTGCGGCTTCTTTGTGTCCACCAAAATTTATAAGTAAATCTTTTGCTTGGGCTATTGCTTCTAGTATGTGAAAGGCTTCTATGCTTCTGGCTGAGCCCACGAGAGTTTCCCCTAAGTCTTGCATCACTATCGCTGGTCTGCCGAATTGATCTGCGAGTCTAGACGCGGACAACCCGAGGATTCCTACATGCCATTCTGGATGGTGCGCGACCAATATATAAGGCAATTTGCCTCTGGCTTCTAGTGGTTCGAAGATTTCTTTTGCTTGGCCGTATGAATCAAATGTCATTTTTTTGCGCTCTTCGTTGAGGGTTTCGAGCTCTTTTCCGTATTGGTGGAGTTTTGTTGGGTCTGAGCCTATCAAGAGATGAAGGGCTGTCACTGGATCCCCTATTCGGCCGGCTGCATTGAGGCGTGGGGCGAGTTGGTATCCGACTGTCCAAGTGTCTACTGATTTTTGATACTTTCCGCCTGTTAGCTCTTTGAGGATTTTTAGGCCTGGCCACTTTGTGTTTGTGATGTTTTTGAGGCCTTTGTTTATGATTATGCGATTTTCTCCTTGGACTTGGCCTAGATCGGCTATTGTTCCTAGTGCTGCGAATTCTAGGAGGTTTTCTATTTTTGCAGGGGCTTCTTCTTGGGTTGTGTGGTCTTGGTAGAGAGCGTGGGCTAGTTTGAGTGCTACTCCTGCCCCTGTGAGATCGTCGAATGGATATGCGCAGTCCTCTTGTTTTGGGTGATTGATTGAATATGCGTCGTGTGGGAATTTTTCTGGGATTTGGTGATGATCTGTGATGATTGTGTCTATTCCCTTTTCTTTTGCGTATGTGATTTCGTCTGCGCATGAGATCCCGCAGTCTACTGTGATGATTAGTTTGATGTTGAGTTTTTCGAATTCGTCGATGAAGTTTTTGTTGAGCCCGTAGCCGTCTTTTTCTCTATGAGGAAGTCTTATAGAATGTTCTGCGCCCAGCTCTTTTAGTGTATGAAAAAGAATCGCAGCTGACGTGAGTCCGTCGACGTCATAGTCTCCGAAGATCATGATCCTTTCTTTTTGGTCGATGGCTTTTTTTATTCGATCGATTGATTTTTGCATGTCCTTCATCAAGTGAGGATCGTGCATATTTTGATCCAAATTCAAAAACGCCTCCTGTTCTTCTTTTGTTTTGAGGCCTCTATTTTCTAACAATACGTCTAGAATTGGCCTGTGCTCCCGCCCTTGTGAGGCGAGAATGGACCATTTCTTCCCGAGAACCGACATGTGTATGTGAATTTATTTTTTGGCTTTTTCTACGAGCTTGTTCTCTTTCCATTTTGCGAGTGCTTCTTCTGGCGTGTGCGCTTTGTCTTTTCCGAATACCCAAGTGTGACGTGAAATGATTTTTTGCTCTATTCCCTTGAGGACGTCTTTCATTTTTAGCTTTCCTTCTTCTTCTGCGATTTGGGCTGTCAATATGAGCGTGAACAGTATATCACCAATTTCTTCTTTTAGGTTCTCTGAATCGTTTTTTTCTATTGCCTCAATCACCTCTTCGATCTCTTCTCTCAAATATTCTGGCATGTCTTCGAGTTTTCGAGACTTGTCCCATGGGCAACCGTTGGGGCTTCTCAGCTTTTTTGCTAATTTTGTGAGCTTTTTGAATTTTCTCATTGTTAGGGTTGTTTAATTGCTTAGCATCTTATCCAATTCTTCAGGGGTAATCCAGTGAATATCTTTGTATTTGCGGAACCAAGTCATTTGGCGCTTTGCGTAGTTGCGTGTGTTTTGTTTGAGTTGGTCTGTGCATTCTTCTAGGGTTGCTTCGCCCTGGATGAATGGGAAAAGTTCTTTTGCACCGAGCGATGACATCGCGGGAAGTTCTGGATCGTATTTGTTTGCGAGTAGGTTTTCGACTTCTTTGACGAGACCTCTTTTGAGTTGAATTTCGACGCGTTGTTCGACACGTTCGTAGAGCTCTTCGCGTGGCCAATCGATGCCGATCATGAATGTATCGAATTGGGTTGTTGTTTCTGTGGTCGGGGATTTTTTATCGATTTTGTTTTCGCCGGTTTTCAGGTTTATTTCTAGGGCTCTTATGACATATCTGAGGTTGTTTGGATGAATCTTTTTTGCGGCTTCTGGATCTAGTTTTTGAAGGCGTTTGTGAATATAGTGTGTACCTTTTTCGTCTGCTTCTTCTTGTATCTTTGCACGGAAGGCTTTGTCTGCGGGGACTCTTGGGACGTCGTACCCTTCTGTGATAGCAGATATATAAAGGCCTGTTCCCCCGACTAGCATTGGAACATTTCCTCTTTTGTAGATTTCCTCGATTTTGGCCGTTGCTAGGTCTTTGTATTCAGCTAGGGAGATTTCTTTGTCTGGGGTTGAGATGGCCATCATGTGGTGAGGGACGCCCTCTTGGTCTTCTGGAGCTAGGATGTCTGAGCCGATTTCGAGTCCTTTATATAGTTGGCGTGAATCTGTGGAGATTATCTCTCCTCCGATTTCGTGGGCGATTTTTAGCGAAATAGCTGTTTTCCCGCTGGCTGTTGGGCCGAGCAGGACTACAAGTGGTCTTTTTGCTGATTTTAGGAAGGATGTTAAATCCTTTTGGATGGTCATGTTGTTTTAGTTTTTTGCAGGATTTTCGTCCGCCCGCCGACTATACCATAATTTTTGCAGAATCTTGCGAACACCCTTAATCAAATAACGAATTAAAATATAAAAGACAATCCAAAACAAGAGATAAGGAAAAATATTTGTATCATCTATTGGCATGCCTAACTCCCAAAAAAACCGTTCGGGAACTACGATAAGAATTACGATTGTGTACCCAAGTATATATAATAGTAGAGTCTCCATGTTCTGTTATTTATAAGATGTCTTTGACGTGAATTAATATTTCGAAATTTGAAACTACTCCAAGCTCCTCACCAGTATCTAGCAAATTAATCATTTTTTGCTTTAGGGAGTCTTGAAGGCCAAATAAAGAAAATGGCATATCTCCTCTGGCAAAATCATAGACGTCGTACAGTTCAAAATAGACTTCAAAGTCTCCATTTCTTTTTTTCTTAGCTTTATATTCGATTTTTTTAATACCATGAATTGAAGTGTCTAAATCGGAAGAAGTAAAATTAAAATCTACTGGATATATCTCTCCCTCTATCAATCCCTTGTCGAGGTTTTCCTTAATCGCCTTACGAATTTTACCGTACAAAGGATCATTTTTGATTTTTCTAACTACGGGGTGGTTGGACTTGAATTCTAAAGAAGAAGGATTGCTCTTTAAGGAATGTTCTAGAAATTTTTTCGAATAAGTCCTTTTGTCAAATTTGAAATATGCAAGCGAGAAATTTGCGGCAAAAAGAACGTATTTTCTTAAATCGGCCAAGGGTTTTAACTCCTTTAGAAACTCTTCGGTATCAAAAAAACTAATCTTTGAGCTGGAGATTTTTGGCTTTCCGTCGTACCAAAGCTCAACAGAGTTCTCGAACGCCAATGATTTTGTTAGAGATTTGTTGTCAATTGAAAGAATATTCGCAGATTTTATATCTCCTGAGAAATAAAAATTCCTATATTTTTTAGATGTGGGGGCTTTTTTATTCTGCAGTATTTCTCCATTTATAACTACTTTTAAATTATCTCCATCTGAAGTTGTTTTTGTCTTGCCACTTTTAACATCGACATCGAGAAGAATGCTCTTTGGAGGAGTGCCAAGAAAAACAAAACTCAACCACGGAACACCTTTTCGGTTGCTTTCTATTTCTTCTGGAGGCACTAAGTTGGTTAATTCAAATTTATCATCCTCTATTTCAAAAACCTCGAGATTTTTGAGTGTTGGAGTCATGTCAGCGAAGAATTCAAGCTTGTGGTTCCCTGTACCGAGTCTTGCAAAAAAATAGATGGGTTTTGTTCCGCTTTTTAGGCTCGCTCCATCCCAACTAGAAGATGCACCAAATCCTTTCCATGAGATCTTTTCCTTGTGACGCCTGTATTTACCAAAATGAAAACCATCAAGGGCCACTCGAAGATCATCGTCGTCAGTAGCATGATTTTGTTTAGCATTTTTTGCGGCAGCTATAACTTTGATGACAAAAAGTCCTACTTTTGAGACTTTGAATACTGTTTGTGCATCTTCCCAGTTGTAACGATCGCCTCCTGGAGCTTTTGGAAAGCTGGATTTTGAAAAGATTTTTTTCATGAGGGTTATTAATGGGGATTTTAAAGCATCTTTTACTGTAACAAATTAGGAGTTTGATTGCTAATAAAAGCTTTTTTAAAGTGCTATGAATGACACTATTATTAGTCATGCCATAATCTTTGTTATTTTCCAGCTTTTCTTCTGTTATTCAGCGATTTTAATGTAGATTTTTGACCTGAAATTTGCTATATTTTTGTTGTATTTTGAGTGGTCGTAAATTAAGTGGGTTTTACCCCTTAGCCCCTCCCCCCAAAGTCCCTTCTAAATTCAAATTTTTCAAAACTTTTAACCAAATAAACTATGGCTAAACCAAAGCATAGTTTGTCGACCTTGTCCGACAAACAACTTTATCAACTATGTAAAAAATATGGCAACAATTCCCTCTACTGGAGACGGCGTTTTGAGGCTCTTTTGCCGGAAGTTGAATCTCGGCGCTTATATAAGCGTCGCGGATATCATTCTATCTATGAGTTTGCTGCGAAGTTGGCTGGGATTGGGCAAAACACAGTGAATGAAATTTTACGAACTTATCGAAATCTTGAGGATAAACCCTTGTTGCGAAAGAAAGCTGAGGAACATGGGTGGTCTAAGGTTAGAGTTGTAGCGAATATTTCTACTCCTGAGACGGAGAAGATGTGGGCTGAGAAGGTGGATTTGCTTCCGAAGAAGGCTTTGGAAACCTGTGCCCAAGATTATAGGAAGCAAAATAGTGGAAATGATGATGAGAATCTTTTTGGTCAAACTCAAACCTGTAAAACCCTCCCCGGGGAGGAATTAACAGAAGAAAAAAGCACCAAAACTATTACCCTGAAACTCGACTCAGAAACAGAGTTTCAGCTTCGAAAACTTAAACAAAAATTTGAGAAAGAGAAGGGAGAACCTCTTACTTTCAATCAGTTCTTTAAGATTTGGGTTAAGAAAACAGAGGAGAAGGCGAAAGCTGTGAGCAAGAAGCCAGCGGCTGTACCACTGAGACCTGCCACTCGGCACATTTCTGTAGCTTCGAAAAGGGCTGTTGATGAAAAACATGGTGGTCAATGTGCTTGCCCCTCCTGCAATAAACCTGCCGAGATCTACCACCATATCGATGAATTTGCGTTAGTAAAGCATAATCTAGCAGAGCTGGTGCATCGCCCCGACAACATCTTGCCGCTGTGCAAAGAGCATGAGCGGATGGTACATGCCGGTGTGCTTGATGTGGATAATTGGGTCGTGAGGGAGAAGGCAGAGATGGGGTCAATTGATGGATTGGTGCATAAATTCAGATTTGGGTTAAATCTTTGATGCGCAACAAGAACCCAGGTACGATAGAGGTGTAACTTTAAGGCAATTTTGCTTGACGTTCCACCTCAACCTCTGTATATTCCTCTCGTCGCAGACAGTTGGCAATTGGGCACAAGATCCCATTCTAAGACCAACCGAGACCAAACAATTCGCTTTTTGATCCCATCGGGATCGATTCGGACCTGTTATCTCACCTGGCTGCGGCACGTGAGATTTTTTTATTCCACAACTAACTAACAAAAAAATGGCAATAACAAGACAAAAAAAGGAAGAAATCCTAGCTGAACTCATAACAAAGTTCAAAGACGCTAAATCTGTAGTTTTCGCGGAAAACAAAGGTTTATCTGTTCATGAAATTCAAGAACTCAGAGGGAATTTGAGAGAAAAGAATGCAGAGATGAAAGTAGCGAAAAAAACACTATTCAAAATTGCTGCAAAGGAAGCTGGATACGAAGATATCCCTGATGGATCTATGACTGGTGCTGCTGGTGCGGTATTTAGTTATGATGACATCGTTGCAGGTGCGAAGACTATCTATGACTACGCAAAAGAACACGATGCATTGGCACTTCTTGGAGGGCTAATGGACGGGAAAGTTATGACAAATGAGGAAGCAAAGACATTGGCAACTATTCCATCAAAAGAGGAACTTATGGCGAAATTGGTTTACATTCTCAAATCACCAATTTCTGGATTCCATGGTGTTCTCAACAACACTCTTGGAGGATTTGTTCGTGCTCTTGATGCGATCGCAAAGAAAGGATAATCATCAATTTACTTATATATAAATATTAACCCTAATATTATGGCTGATGAAGCTACAGACCCAAAAGCTGAGGCTCCTGCAGAAGAGGTGAAAGAAGAAACACCTGCTGCTGAAGCTCCTGCTGAAGAGGCTCCAAAAGAGGAACCTAAAAAAGAAGAAGCTGCTCCTGCAAAGGAAGAAGCTCCTGTCGAGATTTCAGTTGAGCTATCAAAAGATGCTCAAAAGATCGTTGACTTGGTTGAAAAACTACCAGTTCTCGAACTTGCAAATCTTGTAAAAGCACTCGAAGAAAAATTCGGTGTATCTGCTGCCGCTCCAATGATGATGGCAGGTGCAGCTGGAGGCGCTGCTGGCGGAGACGCTGGTGACGACGAAGGTGGTGCAAAAGACGTTATCCTTGCAGGTGCAGGAGGTAACAAAATCGCTGTTATCAAAGTAGTGAAAGAAGCTACTGGTCTTGGTCTGAAAGAGGCTAAAGATATCGTTGATGCAGCTCCAAAAGCAGTTAAGGAAGGTCTAGAACCTGCTGAAGCTGAAGAACTAAAGAAAAAGCTTGAAGAAGCTGGTGCTGCAGTAGAATTGAAATAATTCGTCTTGCACACGCAAATTAGTTGAAATTTTAAGGTCGGCATAGTAATATGTCGGCCTTTTTTGCCCCCCTTTCCTGTTACCAGGTATTTACCCCTTCACAAGAAGGGCTTTTTCTGATATAATAATATGATTAATTTAGAAAACCGAAACAAAAACAAATATGGAATTTCTAGACAAACTTAAGGAGAAGGTGAAAACATTCTCTTTCAAGAAGAAATCTGGTAACGACGTGGCGAAATCTGCTCCTGCAAAAGAGGCGCCAAAAACAAAGGACAGTCCTGTTATCGAAAGTGCGATTGTGAACCAAGATATGGGGCAACCTGAATCGCTTTTGGACACTCCGCCTGAACTCGACGAGACTCTTCTCGATGCGGTGGAACCTCCAAAAAGTATCCTTCTTTATTCTTTGAAGGGACTTTTTACTGTTCTTATTATTGTTGGATTGGGATCGTTATTCTTTTTTACTAGTCAGTTGACTCATTATTTTGATTTTACCGCTTCGATTTATGAGATTCCTAGTGCAATAAAAACACTAGAAGACGCTAATGAACAAATTAAAGAAAAACAAACAGAATTGAACCTAGTCAAATTCCTTCAAGGAAAATTGTACTTGGACTCTTTTAGTTATGACGGAGATGAATATTTGAGAAATCATGACGTTTATTCAAATAGTTCTCGTTCAGAGGCTGTTCGTGAGGAAGCTCAAAAAAACATGATCATACTGAGACGAGGAATGTCTGAGTCTTTTGAGAAAGCTTCTGAAAAATTACTTATGGATATGGGGGCGACTTTGATCTCTGAAGAATATGATGAGACTACTGATTTTGATGCGTTGTTTGAGAATTTAATTCACTCAAAATTAGACTCTCTTTCTGGGGAATTGGCGGATAGTGACTTGGAAGAGGATGAACTTCAATACAAATTATACAGACGAACTAAACAGCTTGTGAGTAATAAAAGGGTTACTGGTCTTTTGGAAAATACTAACTATGAATCTCTAGATGATTTGGGAATAAGGAAGTTGGTGAATGATGCAAACAAGACTGTTGTAAATGAGCTCAGCACAATCCAAGCCGTCAAAGATGACCGAATCAAATGGTCTGACGTGATGTATAGAATTGAAACTGAAACAGCTTATGTTGATGAGTACTTTAGTCGTGATAATTTTGATGTTTTGGGAGGAATCCAATACACAAGTTATGACTTCGAAACTTCAAGTGGAAAGATCGTGATTACTGGTACAACTAAGAGTTTTGACGCTACTAACTTTACACTAATTTCTGATTTGATTGATCGACTTATTGCGAGCCCGTATTTCAAGAATGTTGAGATGCGTTCATTCACAAAGAGTGGTTCTATCGAAGACGGATTTAATGCGACTTTGAGACTTAATCTTGAGTTGCAAAAAGATGCTCTTGAGGACGAGGATGAGGAAATCGATCCTGATTCGATTCCTGACTTTATCCCAGAGGCTAAATAACTAAACAAAAATGAAATCTAAGTATCACCTACTATTAGGACGACAAACCAGAGACATCAAAATGTACGCTTTGATGTGTATTATTTTGACGCTATTGGTTGGGTTTTATGTCTTTATGCAGTATGGCAAATATGCGATCTATATGAACGCTATTACTGTGAATGAGACCTCTATTGAGAACTTGAAAACTTTGATTGCGAACGAGGAAGATGAATATGAATTGGAGAAGCCTGGATTTCAGGAACTTCAAGCTGACATGGAATCAAATTTGGTAGAAGTTTACCCAATGAAAGAAGATTACACTGCTTTGACTCGTGCTTTTGATACTTATGAAAGCTCGACTCACAGAAAAAATAATCCTTTTGTGATTTCTAATATTGATTATCAAGAGGTCCAAGAAGATGCCGAAACAACTGCGAATTATCTTCCATTGAGGATGAGTATTACAAGCTCGTTGGAAAACTTTCAGGACTTTATGTATTACATTGAGAATTCTGGATCTTTGACAGACAAGACTCGTCTTATGGATATTCAATCTATTCGTTTAAATTTTTCTGAAGGATCTTCGGAAGATGAAACAACTGGTCCAGAGATCATTAGTTATTCGGTGAAGATTCATGCTTATTTCCAAAATCTAAAATAAATGCCTGAGGCAGGAGATCAAAATCAGCAAGCAGCACAAGTTGCAAAACCGGTGGCACAACCAGCCGCTGTACCTGCTGCAACTCCAGCTCCGGCTGCGCCAGCTGCCGCAAAACCTGTGGCTGTTCCTGCTGTCGCAAAACCCGCGACTGCAGCTCCGACCGCTGCGGCACCAGCTGCTGCAACTGATGACAAACTAAAACAGCTACAAGATGCGATCCTTTCTGCGAACATCCCTCAATTGGTGATGATTGCTATTAGTCATGCGTTAGATCTTCGTTCCAGTGATATACATATGGAGCCTGAGGAAAGTCGTGTGAGAGTTCGTTATCGTGTAGATGGTGTATTGCAACAAATCGTTGAATATCCTGTGAATCTGCATCCGGCTGTGGTTTCTAGAATCAAAATTATGTCGAACTTAAAAATTGATGAACAAAGAATTCCGCAAGACGGACGTTCTGAAGTTACTACAAAAGACGGTCGTGACATGGACCTCCGTGTATCTACCATGCCGACTGTAAATGGGGAAAAGATCGTGATGCGTATCCAAGACAAATCGCGTGAGATTCCTGATCTTCCTGCGTTGGGTATTTCTGGAAGGGCTTTGACGAATGTCGAAGCTGCTCTGAAGACACCGAACGGAATTATATTGAATACTGGTCCGACTGGTTCTGGTAAAACTACTACTCTTTATTCTGCGTTAACGCGTCTTAATAAGGTAGGAGTGAATATCCTTACTATTGAAGATCCGGTGGAAATTCAAATCGATGGACTCAATCAGAGTCAGGTGCATCCTTCGATCAAATATACTTTTGCATCGGGAATGCGGTCTGCACTTCGTCAGGATCCGGACATCATAATGGTGGGGGAAATCCGTGACAAAGAGACTGCTGACACTGCGATCGAAGCGTCGCTGACTGGTCACTTGGTATTCTCTACTCTCCATACGAATAGTGCTGTTGAGACAATCAATCGTATTTTGAATATGGGAGTTGCGCCTTATCTATTGGCCTCTACTCTTGAATTGGTTATCGCTCAGAGATTGGTGCGAAAGCTTTGTGAGAGTTGTAAAAAGGAGGCGAAAGTTGATGCTGATACTCTTGAGGGCGTGAAACATACTTTGGAGAAAGCTAATTTGGAAGGTGAAGTCGATCCTGCGTTAGTTGAGGGAATGAAGTTTTATACAGCTGAAGGTTGTGATAAATGTCATAATACTGGATATCATGGTCGAGTTGGACTTTATGAAGTTCTTCGTGTCGACAATACTATAAGAAAAGCTATTTTTGACCAAGTTTCTACTATTGAGGTCCTTGATCTTGCTTTGAAGACTGGAATGTTGACTCTTGAGCAAGCTGGTATTTTGAAAGCTCTTCAGGGGGAAACAAGTCTTGGAGAAGTTTATAGAGTTTCTAAGAAAATGGAGCTAACTGCAGGAAAATCTGGCACCAAGTCTGAGTCTGAAACAAAAACCGCTGACGCGGCTGCTTCTGATGAAGCAGTAAACCCAGAAGACGATGCCAAAGAAAGCTAAAGATTTCGTTTTTACTGGTAAAGAGACCTTTGATGTAAAAGGCCCTAGTGCTTCGTCAAAGGCGTCTACTTCAAAGAAAACAAAAGATCAAATCGTACTTAATATAGATGAAGATGATTTAGTTCTTTCAAAAAATGGAAGACGAATCCTTGGCAAAGAGCCTGTATATACAGAGGAGTCTTCTGGATTCTTTTTGACTGATTGGCTCAAAAAAGTAAATCGTTATTTCACAATAAATTCAGCACTCAAAGGTGATGACAAGGCTAATTTCTTTCATCTGCTTGCGGTGATGATTAATTCGGGAATTTCTGTTGTGAAGTCTTTGAAATCTCTCAAGAATCAGGTGAAACATGGTTCTCACATCCAGATTGTGATCGGTGATCTGCTTGAAAGAGTGGAGAGCGGGCAAAGTCTGTCTGACGCGATGAGCTATCATCAAAAGGAGTTCTCAGAGATGGAGATTGGTATGGTTGAGTCTGGTGAAGCTGCCGGGCATCTGAATAAAACTCTTGAGGACCTTGCGACTGACATTAGTCGTCGACTTGAGATCACTCACAAGATCAAAAGTGCGATGATTTACCCTGTTGTTATTATTTTCGTTTTGATTGCCGTGTTGGCTGCGATGATGATTTTTGTGATTCCGCGTTTGAAGCAATTGTTTGATCGTTCAGGCGAGGATCTTCCTACGATCACAAAGGTCGTGATTGCTATTAGTGACTTCTTGAATCAGCAGGGATGGGCTCTTTTGATTGGGATTTTGATTTTTGTATTGGTGATTGTTGTTGGGAAAAAGACTTCTGTAGGAAAGTATATCGTTGATAAATTTAAATTGGTTATGCCTGTTTTTGGCGGAATGTTTAAAAAAACTTATCTGGCTCGATTCGCAAGATCGTTGTCTAGTTTGCTTGGAAGTGGAGTCCCTATTGTAAGAAGTTTGGAAATCACTGCGGCTGCTGTGGGTAATGAAGTTTATACTAGAAAAATCCTGATGGCTGCTGAAGATATGAAACAAGGTATCCCTCTCGCTGAGAATCTTACAGACGCAAAATTATTCCCTCCTATGATCGTGAATATGGTTGAGGTTGGGGAAAAAACGGCACAATTGGATGAGATTCTTATCAAGGTTGCAACTTTTTATGAAGAAGAAGTTTCTACTAGTGTGAATGGTATGGCGAAGATTATCGAGCCCGCTATCCTTGTTATTATTGGTCTTTCTGTGGGAGCGATCGTTGCTGCGATCATGCTTCCTATTATGCAGCTTTCTGATATTGCGAGTACCTTGTAAGGAGCACGTTCGGCGTACGTCACGAGAAAATGCTTGCGGTTTTTTGAGCTACAGGTTAGAATTTTCCTTAGTAAACAAATTTTATATATAACCTTTATTTTTCTAACCTCATACTATGAAAAAAGGTTTTACACTGATCGAACTTTTGATCGTCATTACTATTATTGGTATCTTGGCGGTTGTGTTCCTTCCAAGCATCTTAAGTGCTCCTGAAAAAGCTAGAGATGCGGCGCGACAAGCTGATGTAGGAAACATCGTAGAAACGTTGGCTGCAATGGATTTGGATGGTAAACCAAATGCTATTGATGGTTGTGTTGGTGACTCTTTGAGTGCGTATGCATCTTATTTTGGTGGAGGTATAATCCCTGCTGATCCTGTGCCAGCTCAGCCTTCTGCTGGAGCTTGCACTGTACCAACCACTACTGGACAGTATTATATTGATTATGACGGAAACGTTGGAAATCCAAAGTATACTGTATATGCTAGGATGGAATTAGAAGCAAACCAAGAAGGAGATTGTTTTGATGGTCTTGACCCGGATGGTGAATGTATGGCAGTTCAGGTTTACTAGAGATTTTATAGCTTAGAAATTTGCCCCTCGACTTGTCGGGGGGCTTTTTGTTATTATGACTTTGATTATTATAACCCCTCGTCCTATGAAAAAAGGTTTCACGCTCATTGAGCTACTGATTGTAATCACAATCATCGGTATCCTTGCGGTAGTTTTTCTACCTAGTATTTTGAGTGCTCCTGCGAAAGCTAGAGATGCAGCAAGAATTGCTGACGTTGGGACAATAACAAAATCTGTAGAAGCTTACAGATTGGAAAATAAGATTCTTATTGATGGTTTTTGTATTGAAGATGCTCTGCCTGTTGCTGATAATCCTGGTATTACAAATTATTTCCCTGGAGGTAAATTCCCTACTGATCCTAGCAATACTGGCCCTGGAAACGGCCATTGTGCAGATGATTATTCAATGACTTTCGTGATGAAGACGTTGGGTTCTCCTTATAAATATCTTATTTTCGCAAAAGTTGAGATCGAATCAAACGGGAATATTGCTTGTGAGGACATAACGGGTGAAGACGTTATCCCTACTCCCCTTGGCGACTCTGGTGATTGCTATGGTGTTTATTCAAGATAACCTCATTTTATGAAAAAAGGCTTTACTCTTATTGAGTTATTGATTGTTATTACTATTATTGGGGTTTTGGCCGTTGTGTTTTTGCCGAGCATTTTGAATGCGCCGGCGAAGGCTAGGGATGCGCAGAGGATGACGGATATTCAGACTATTTATGAGGCAATTATTGCAGGGTCGACTGATGGGGTTAAACCAGTGCCTACTGCTTGGGCAAAAAGTTGTGTGAATGAAGCGAGTTTTGGGACATTAAAGCAATACTTCCCTGGAGGCGTAATCCCAAAAGACCCCGCCAACCTACTCGCTCTTACTGATTGTGAGGAGGGCGAATATCTTTTTGTTGATTATACCGGGCTTCCCTCTAGCAGCCAGTTCAGCACGAGCAATCATGGAATAAAATATATGATCATGGCCAAAGTAGAAGTGCCAAAGCAAAACGGGAATTGGATTAGAGAGCATATTACTGGCCCTTGCTTCAACCCTTATAATTACAATATCGAGTTTATAGACCCTGGACACGCCACTTCTTGTTACGGGTTGAGACTGTATAGATAATATGTCAATTCGAAAGCGACTTTAACAGGTTGAATTCGTTGTTTTTTGGTATGGGTGGATGGTATATTTTATGATTGGATAGCTAGCTATACAATTGTGAAAAATTTGTTCCTCTCATTCCTCGTTTTTTCTTTAGTTTTTGGTCAGGTTTTTGGCTACCTGCCTGCAAATACCGCTTTTGCTACACCGGCCGGTCAAGAGACGAAGGAGATTTATGATGTTGTGGCTCTTGTGGTTCACAAAGACATAATGGATGACGACACTGTTTATCAGGGGATTATAGAGGAAGATTACTTTAGTTATTTGGCGGGATACGACACGATGGCGCACCGAGTGATGAGGTATGCGGAGGATATTCAGATAGATTCGCCGGGGACAGTGGCCAAGATTTTGGAATACGATCCTGAGCGAGATACCCTGTTGGATGTGATTGCGGCGCTTGAGGGGCTATACAAGAACGGCCTTGATTCTTATGAATCGCGGTTGCGTGGAGTTGTGTTGGTTGGGCAGATTCCGTTGCCAGTTGTGAATAAGAATGGCAACAGGTTTATTTCGATGTATCCGCTGACTGATTTTGACGAGAAGGCTTATATCTTTAATTACGATAATCAGAGTTTTGAGCAGGCGACGCAGTCGACTTTTCCGCAGCCTGAGATATGGCATGGTGTGATGAGGGAACCTCAGCTTGATGATAAGGATGAGATTTCGGAGGTTGAGAGGAATAAATTGGCGCTTTTCTTTGATAAAAATCATTTGTATCACTCGGGAGTTGCTGAGTTCTCGGATTTTGAGGAGAAGATTTTTTATGGGGATATGATTCATGAGGAGGAGAATGTAAATGAGGATATGTTTATGAATTATCAGAGGTTTTTGAAGAATCAGGAGGATTTGGCGTATTTTCGATATAACAAGAAGTGGGCGGGAAGTTTGGCGGCGGATGTGAATCAGGAATTGGAAGATCAAGGATTGATCGGGGAAGAGGGAGAAGGGTTGATTGCGATTGATACTTCTAGTTTTAAGGACCAAAAGGATCTTTTGATGAAGTTTGTGATTGATACTTATCATTCTTCGTATCCGGAGACTTTGTCTCGGTATAGTGGCGTTGCGAGTGACAATGTCGAATATACTGGGCGTTATGATCCTAATGGGCAAATGGCTACTATTCCTGGTTATATTGCGATGAAGGATGTTTTGACGCAGGCTTATTTGCGAATGGCAAATGATGCTGTTGAGATGAAGGTTAATGAGATTGTGGACGAAATGGACACTACTTTGAAGATTGCTCCTACTGTACAATTTAATGTTAGTCGTTATGAGAGTGGGGTTTATCTAGAGAATGTGAGCTCTGGGACTTTTGTGAATCATGGGGGTAACGGGCATATCAATGGAATTTCGATAGATGATATCACTTCTCCGAAACAGTGTGCTCCTTTTCTTGGAACGATGTATGATTCTGATACTTCGTCTGAGTTTTCTACTTTGACGCGTTCTGTTAGTTACGACAATGTGATGACTGGGGTGACCAAATACACTCTTGGCGTGAATGGATTCTCTCTATCTCCTGAGTTAGCTCTTGAGCTAACTGATGGCGAGTATGATTACGGGATGCTTGTTGGAACGAATGAAGAATACGGATATCCAGCTCTTTATGGGGACGGGCCTTTGGAGAAGGCTGGGGTGCAGGAGGGAGATGTTATTCTTGAAATGCAGCCAACTTATAGTTCTTATTTGACTGCCACTACTGGGCAGAATACAAATAGTTGTGATACGCTTTTGGGCCTTCTTGAATACGGTTTTGACCTTAACCCTACTGAGGTTTTACCCGCTTTCGTCCCTGGGGAGAGTGTGAGGATAACTTCACCAGACGATCTGGATGATGCAGTTCAGGATGTTTGGGATGACATTCATAATACCGACAAAGGTGGTCAAGACAAAAATGATGAATACTGCACCAACTCTACTGTTGGGATAAAATACTACGATGCTAGCAAGGGGGAGGTGACGAGCATAGATGGTATCCGTGCTCATTATTATGGAAGTCCTGGTCGGTATCTTGTTCCAATGTATTCTATGATGAGGAAATCCGATGTTTATAGTGGGGCTAATGTTTATGGTGGATTGGTCGGAAACAATGGGCTTGCTGGTTGTTTCTTTAGCTCAACTGTTTTGCATGATGATCGATGTTTTTCTCGGTATGCTACCTACCCTATTATTGATGTGGCTGGGAGTTATGAGCCTTATTATGAGTATGGTGTTTTGATGGATGAGGTTAATGCTGGGGCTGGGAATGTTAAAAAAGAACTTGAGGGATATAATATCACTACTTCTCCTGAAACTACGGAGCCCCGATCTTTGACTTTTTATCCAAATAAAAAGGGGCAAGAGGTTCTTGATGAGAATCCGTCTTATCATAATAGTAAGGATAAGATTTTTTATGAATATCAGTTTCCTGTTGGGGAACGAACTATATATGACGACGACGGCGATGGTCCTATTCACAAGATCCACAATGAACAATTCCAAAAGCCTAGAGGACGTGAGTTCACAGAGATAGATGAGATTTATCTGGATGCTTGTTATGATTATCTGCCTACGTATCCGATCCTAGGACATAGAGAAGGGGTAAAATCTTATGAAGGTGAAAAAGTTGGCGTCGGCTTTTTGAATCTTGCTGGCCTCGATTCGGCTCTTTACAATCTTTATATAGGAATGAGTGGAAATAGGAATGACCATGTCCCTTATGGAGGAGTTCCTCACCTTTCACTCCCTGATACATTCAGCACTGAGTACGATGATCTTACTGAGACTCCCCACGGCACCAATAACATCCGAGTAAAAAGCAGTAATGATTTTCCTTTGGCATATACGGGGAATAGTCTGAAAAGCTTCGGCTACTTGGCTGAACACTTTGGGCTTTATGATGGGATCGACAACGATGGTGATGGGGTTATCGATTATAAGAATATAGATACAGATGATGACGGAAAATATGATTCATTCATCGTTGATACTGAGGAGTACCATCCCCGTTATGGATTTGACCCAAAGGATTTGAATCAGTTTGGACGAAAGATTCTTTCAAAAAACCTAAACTGGAGGCCTCCGGTGGCGATCGGCCAACCTCAAGGTCAGAACCGGTATCCTTTGCCTTACGAAAGCTTTTTCGCGGGGGGAAACGCAACTCAGTGCAAGAATTATGATAAAACCAAAGAAGAGTGTTGGTTTGCTGGTCACGTTGTGACTATTGCTCCAAAGAATGCTGTGGAGATCCCTTCTATCATTACTCACAATGAACCGACGAATTATACTATTGCGAAGCAATGGGAAGCAAAGATTGCGCATAGTTTGCCGATTGATGATCCGAGGTATGTTGCTTTTATGGATAGCCGTGGAGACGTTCAAAAAATTAAATATCCAAATCTGTATGAGTCTGGGTCTTATCATCAATTTGATTCGGACTTAAAAACTTTTACGGGTTCTGTTTTAAAAATTGGGGATTCTTACCTACTGGACAAAGAAAATGGAAGCCAGGCAAAATACATTTATAATTCTTTGAAGAGAGTTACGATCGATTCTGAGGAAGAAGTTTTTGTTAATAAAGACCCAGTGACAAAAATGATGAGGAGTGCGGACGGGGAAATGCTGCGGGATGCTTTGCATTGGAATGGGCTTTCGATCGATGACAAGCATGAGTATATTTTGAAGTATTATTTGGATGAAGGTCGTGACCCTTTTATTGGGACTGTTGATGGAGGATATGAGACGGCTTATCTTGTCTTTGAGGGTGGCTCTGGTAACAAAGGAGATTTTATTGATATGAAGTTCAACAAGGAGCCTCTGACTGAGCAGGAGTTTACTTATGAGCTTCTTGGGGGTCCTTATGAGGGAATTGTTGGTGAAGGGTATGGGAAGGATGGTTATCCTTTGGATTCGGAGGCTGATCCTGACTTCATCCCTTTGAAAGAGTTCTTTGATGAGTTGAAACGGTTTGGAAGTGATTTGAAAAAGTTTGTGAAGGATTTTGAAAATATATCTGCGGCTGAGCCTTGTTGTAGGATTGGAGATGATGAGGAGGAAGACAAAGAAGCTAGCGGGACGCCTATTACTTATATTGCTGTGAATCCTAGCAAGGAGATTGCTTTGAGTGGTGGGGATTATATAGATATTGAGATCGCTGCGACTGGGGACAAAGAATATTTGCATTCTATTACTCCTAGTATTGAATTAATTATTTCTCAGGATTCTGCGGCTCCGATCTTTGAGATCAGAGAGTCTGACGAGCTCAAGGTTCTGGAAAATGGCTTTGCTGATTACAGAGTGTTCGCCACTGATCTTTTTGGTTCTGCTGAGGTGCGTGCTGTGATTTCTATTCCTGGATATGAGGATTTTGTGAGTGGGCCTGTGAATTTGAGTGTGTCTCCAAATTCGATCGACATTCGGTCCGATATAGATGATTTTGAAGTTGGGACTGATGAGGAAATTTTATTGAAAGCTTATATGCTTCGTGAGGGTGAATTGGACCCTACTGTTTCTGGCCGAGTTGTCTTTACGCCTTCTCATTCTGGGATGGTTGAGTTTGTTGGCGGAAATACTGCTGTGATCAAAAGAGGTATTGCGAGTGTGACTGTGCGACCTCTCAAGAAAGCTGGGATTGTTTCTATGAAGGCTGGGGTGCTTGGTGATGACTCTTTTGCGAATGGCTTGAAGGAAATCTTTGTTACTCCAGGTGATCCTGCGCAGATTGAGATTTTGCCTGATTCAACTGTGCTGATTGGTAATGGCCAATCTAAGGCTGGATTAATTATTCGAGTTTTGGATGAGTTTGGGAATTTGGTTTCTCATGATTTTAGTAAGGTTTCTGTTTTTGTTTTTGGAAATGCTACTTTGAATGTAGAGGATGATCTCGACCTTACTATGCCTGGTATCCAACTCTTTACTGAGCTTGGTTTGGCTAGAACTACTTTGTATTCGCAGGAAGAGACTGGGTCTGTGAATGTGTATGCAATTGTGACTGAAATTGAGACTGAGAATGAATTGATTGCTTCTTTGGCTGATGGAGCTGAGAGTCTTGACTTGAGTGGGATTCTTGGGGCGTCTAGGACTTTTGAGGTTTTGGGGGATGCTCGGTTACAGTTGTTTGCTGAGGATCTTGATATTAACGCTGATGGAGTTTCCAAGACTGAGATTACTGCGACTCTGACTGATGCGAGTGGAAAGAGGCTGACTGGATACAATGGTGATGTAACTTTCCAGGTGAGTGATCCAGCATACCTTGAGCTCCGTGGGGCTGTGCCTCATGCGATGTTTGCTGGGGAAGCGTCTTTGGTTGTTTCTTCTACGACAAAGGCTGGAGAGGCCCTGATTGTGGCTTCTGCTCCGGGCTTTGCTGAAGGAGAGATCGTCATCACTACCCTACCTAGTGCGCCTGTCGAGCTAGTTCTTACTAGTGAGCAGGATTCTCTTCTCACAACTTCTGTGACAGGAACTATCCTGCGTGCGGAAATGTTCGATAAGTATGGAAATCTTGCGACGACTTCTACAAAACCGCTCAAATTCTTGGAGCGAGTAGCGGATGGGCAAGATCCAATGATTGAGATTGTTGAGAAGGATGCTTATGCGACCAATGGAGTTGGATTTGCGACTGTGAAGGCTACTGGTAAATCTGGTTTTGCTCAGATGGGTGTAATGGTGGCAGAGGCTGGGTCTATTGTTGTCAATCCGGGCAAGTTGAAGCTTGAGGTCGAAAAAAGAATGGATGATTTGTCTTACAAGAGTATCGCGCCAAATGCTTTGTATGTGAATTTGTTGGGATCGCCTTTCTTTGATAATGGAATCAATGATTTGGCGAGTTCGTTTATATATAGTAGTGAGCCTGTGGCGAAGTCTACTTCGAAAACTCAGGCTTTGCTTACGACTACTGCTTCTTCTGAGCAACATGCTCGGTCTGTGTTTGTTGATGGGTATGGGCATGCTGAAATTTTGGATGAAGGTATTGATGCGCGGGTTGTGACTGGTCGTGATATGACAAAGGTGAAATTCGGAGATGTGGGGGAAATGTTTGTTGTTTTGAAGGATGGTTTGAACATAGAGGTGGTTGAGGACATGAGAGAGGTTTTGGCTGAGGGAGATGAAGGAATTTATGTTGAGCCTATACTTGGGGATTTTGATGAAGTTGAGTTTGTTGTGGCTGAAGACAGTTCAAAAGTTTCTTTGATGAAGGGAGATGACGTGCTTATGAGTGTTAATAGAAAGGGGCATGTGAGGATTGTTGGAGAGGGCGTGGAGATTCGTATGCCTGGGGCTGAGGATCCTGTTATGAAGAATTATTACTCTTATGTAATTGGGTATCAGGGAGAGGCTGTGGGGCATATTATGTTTGTGCAGGATGTTGCTGGTGGAGTTTCTGTTTTGAGAATGGATAACAGTTCGACTTCTTTTGTTCCTGGTGTTTATTTGAGGAGCAATTCAGCTGATGATGGGTATTCTCGATATTCTACTGAGTTTGAAAAAGGAGCTTATATAGTAAACAAGGAGCGTGGATTGGACCCGATTATGTCCCCTGGATTCGGATATGCTTCTGTGGAAGACGCGGCTGTGAATGAAGGCGTGGGCTTAAGAGGCGATAACAAAAACATGTTGTTATTCACTGGTGGGAACACTGCTGGTGATTCAAATATGCCTTATGCTTCTGAGGTTGGAGTTCTATTGGGAGATCCGACTGTTCGGCTAGATACTTCTCATAGTGAGGCGTCTGGCTTCGACAAATATATTGGGAAGCATTTGTTTAGCGGAGATGCCGCTATCAGTGATATTGAGTACTTTGATTACAATGGTGATGGCTATGATGATCTTCTTTTGCTTTATGAAAGTGGGGAGATTCGATTGATGGAGAATGAATTGAGTACGCAACGATTCAAGGATCGAGGACTTTTGCTTTATATCCCGAATGGGATTTTGAGTATTGCGAAGTTGGATATCGACAATGATGATATGGATGACTTGCTGATCGCGACTGAGGACAGTTGTATCGAAGGCGAGCAGTGTTATTACTTATATAAAAATAATGGTGGACAGTTTGTTCGTGAGAACTTGGAGCTGTCTGGGTTTGATGAGAGTGATCGGATTTATGATCTTCAGACTTATGACATGAACAACGATGACTATCCTGATGTTGTGATGTCTGATAGTTCTGGGAATGTTTATATTTTTTGGAACAAAGGTGGTGAGCTTGATGACTTGGGGCAGTTTGTTGGAAATTTTGGATTGAAGGTTGATGATATTGAATTGATTAGTGAGATTTATCTTCAGTACCCTGGGCTTGATGTGTATGGGGTTACGGGGAATGGTGCGACTACGATTTCTTATCCTACTCCGCCTCCGGGCAATTCTTTGTCTGAAGATTCTGTTGGGGAGATTTATGGAGGATATCCTATGATTGGACATCAATTTGTAAATGCTTTGGCTGATGATTATTTCCAGGGTGGATCTAGTAAAAAAATCATTGATCTCAATGGTGGATCGATTGCTCTTGGAGATATTATTGAATACAGGATTAGGTTGAGCAATGCTGCGCTTGGGCAGATCTCTGGATTGGTTGTTTCTGATTTTATGCCGAGTTCTCAGGTGATTATTGAGGATTCGTTGGAATGTTCTAGTGGTGCTTGCTCTTGGGCGCCTTCTGACTCTTCTCTGCGTTCTCGTGTGATAAAGGGGGTTAGTGTTGCCTCTGCTGGCGTCACGACCATCAAGTATCGTGCTGAGATCGTGGCGACGCCTGCTGTTAATTTTGCGGTGGGGCATTATGAAGATGTGGAGGATGGGTATCTGGATATCATGGTGAGTCCTGAAGAGAATCAGGATGGAGAGATTGTTTATTATGATTCAAAGGATTCTTTGGATGGTAGTGGGCATGTAGCTTATTCTAGACGTGGTGATCCGATTTCTCGGCCTATTGCTGGGTCCGAGATGATTGATGATTTGGTTGGTGCGATGAGTGAATTGGATACTGATGACTTTGGGCTTTCTTTCCCTGATGGATATGAGAATGTTAAGGACTATCTCAATTCGTTCTCAGATGGTGAAGGAACTTCTCCTGAGGATTGTGATGATGAGAAGGGAGAGTGTCCCCCAGAGGGCGTAGATGTTTCACACTCTCAGCCTACTCCTAAGAAGGAGGTAGAGGCTCTTACTGAGGAGATTGACAAGGATGAGGATGGAGATGGTATTCCTGACTTCTTGCAGAGTTGGGGTGGTTTTGTGGATGAGGTTGATGCGGCAATGGACAATATAGAATCTGGGATCGAGGAAGGCATTGCAATGACCCGATGTTCTGGGCAAGGATGTTTACCTATCCCTTATAATGAAGCTCTATTGGTCCCTACTAGCTCGACTCCTGGAATTGCGGCGATTGCGTGGGGAATTCCTGGAATCCCTCCTGTTTTGCCTTTCTATCCGAGTGACAGCCCTTCTACTGGACGATTTTATATCTCCCCTACTACGACTTTGGGAATTGGATTTGGAATTTGTACTGGGGCGAGTCCTAAGTCGGGGCAGTGTTTTGTTTCGGCTTTGCCGATGAATATGCTTGGAGGTGGGGTTTGTGAAAGTATTGGTGAGTCTTTGACTGATGCTGTGGCTGGTGCGCAAGATTTTGTTTCTTCTTCAAACGGTGAGACTACTCTCATGGCTGATGGACAAGAGGCAGACTCTGACACATTTACTCATAGTGAAACTTATGGAGACAAGGACAGTCCTCTTGGGTTCCAAGACAAGGTCAACATAAAGGTCCCTGGATTCCCAAGTGTGTTTACGAATTGGTTTGATAGTCAGATTGAGGAAATCTTTAATAAGCTTTTGGATCTTCCTGATTTTTACTTGATACTGCCTGATGTTAAATCTCTAGCAAATGAGACTGCATATACCGTGGGACGTGCTGGAGAGATCAACAATCCTCAAGAATTCCTAATGTGGGTCAACCAAATGCCTCTCGTGCAGATTCGTGGAGAAGAGGTGCAAGTGAAAATTCCTGCATTGAGCAAGGATGAAATTGATAAATATGAAAAGCAATGGGAGGTTTGGAAAAAGGATTTGGAACGGCAATGGGAGGATACAAAAGAATATTGGAAATGTGATTTGGATACTGAAAACAAGACTATTTGTGATGCTGTTGAGTTCAAGCTGGATGACGTGATTCGGGACATTGAGGAGCTTTTGGATACTTTGGAATTTTACAAAAACCTTCCAAAAAAGATTCTAGAAATAAAGACTGCTGAGCAAAAATACGCGAGACAGATTATTTGTTATCTGGATGCTGTGATGGAATTCACAAGTGGCTATATGAATAAACAATCTAGGTCGATCGCGTCTTGGATGAGAGCGGTCAACGATGTGGTTGCGATGATCAAGAGCTGGAAGCCGGTCATGGATGTGATGGTGGAGTATCAGGAGTCGTGTGATGATTGTAAGACTGATCGGTTTAGCAATATTTCGGCGCTTTTGCAATTGTTCTTGCAAATCCCGGAACCACCGATTGTGGAAATCCCAAAATGGCCTGACTTTGTTTTTGATTTCTCAAAACTGCAACTTGGAGCTGAGATTATCTGGCCGGATATTATTTTTAAACCTCAGTATATAGAGCTGCCTGACATACCGCCGGTTGTGATCCCAAAGATCATGCCGACTTTGACCGTGGAGATTGATTCGTTTATTCCGGAGATCCCGAAGCTCCCTATTGCATTCGATTATAATCTGCCGGATCTGCCACCGCTACCTATTCCGGACCTACCGGATCTGCCACGGGCGCCAAAGATCCCAAAGATACCTGAGCCGGTGGTTAAACTCGCCGTAAATCTAAAGAAAATATTTAAGATAATTTGTCTGGTACAAAAAGCTATCGTGCCGGTCCCTGAGGCTACGGCTACGGTCGCTGGGCTCAAGACTGAGATAGAAGTCCTCACTAACCCTGGGATAAACGCTGTGTTGCCGTTTACAGTTGGTCTTGGTATGCAGATGCCTGGGATTGAATACGACGCGCCTAGCGAGTTCTCATTTACTGTGAAGTCAAAGTTTGGTGTGGATACAAATGTAATTTACCAGGTTGTGTATGATTGGGCGCAGGAGTGGAATAAAATTGTTGAGAAGTATGTTCAAAAGATAAATAAAATCACAACTCGAAAACTCGACCTTGATATAGACAAATATTTGAAAGAAGAGCATGGAGTCACTCCAAATTGGGAGTTAGATACTGGAGAGGTTAAGAAGGGGTTTCAGAAAAAGGAGAGTAATTCAATGATGTATTTTGTTGCGGAGAATGATTACTTTGATGACAGACATCCTCTCTATGATCGTCCGCTTGAGGAATTGGAATATGTGGATGTTTCTCAATTTGAGGGAGCTTCGTATATGAGTGGAATTGCTCAATTCCGAAATGAATTGTTGGCTTATGCCCGGGATATGGATTCTTTGGATGCTGATACTTATATTGCTTCTAATGGTGGTGTTGATGTGGGATTGTTGGCTACGAATGATTCTGTGTTGCCTGCGGGTGGCGCTGGGGATGCGGCTCCTGGAGAAGAGATTGTGAAATTCTCGTTTGATGAGGAATACGACGAGTTGTTGGCTTTTGAGGCGCCTGGGATTGGAGACTTTAATCCAGCAGATAATCAGGCAGAATCGCCTACTCCTGCGGGAATGCATGTGTTCACAGAAAACGGACAAACAGAAAACATACTTTACTATACAGAAGAGTTGGGTGGAGAGAGTCACGTCATCTATATGGACGTGGACAATGATGGAGATCAGGATATTGTTTACTCGACTGGTGGGGATCTTTATTTGAAGAAAAATTATGACGAGGACCCTAATGAATTGGATATTGTGACTGGGCTTCTGGGTGTTGATGGAGTCGATGAGTATGGGCAGGGCCAGATATTGTCTGTGCAGAATCTTGATCGAGTTTCTGAATCTAGTGAGTCTGTCTCAGTGACTTTTGATTTGGTTAAGAATCCTGATGTGATTGGTTATGAGATGTTGGTTTATCCTTCTTTGATAGATTTGGATAACAATGAGACTTCTGACGCTTATCGTTATTTGATTGTTGAGGATGCTGATGAAGTTGAGATTGATGAGGATTCTGATTTTGAAGTTTTGGAATTGGATGGAGCTTCCGCTCCTGATCTTAAATTGGAGATTCCTGATGGAAATTATTATTCTGTTGTTTATCCTTTGACTGAGAATGGACGACGAGGGTTTGCGTCTATGCAGGCTCCTGTAGCTCCGCAAGTATGTGGTGACGATGATGCTCCTCTACCTGCGCTGTCTAATACTGAGATCTATGTTCCGGTTACTCAACCAGCCATACTGGATGCTTCGGCTTCATTTGATGCTGGAGGACGTATCAAAGAGTATTATCTCGACTCTGACACCTCAAAAGACTCTGACGGAGATGGAGATCCTGCCAACGATAAAGATCCTTCTCTATGGTCATATGAGGACCCTACCGTTGGTTCAAAATTCATCCTAGGTCCTTTCTATGAAGTCGGCGATGTTGAGATGGCTTTGAATATATTGGATCTTGCGAATAATCGTTCTACACAATTTGTTACTATTCATGTTTTTGTCCCTGGGATTACTCTGGACCCTGTTGTTGCTGACAGTTCCTTTGTAACTGGAGATACTGATCCTACGGCTGAGAACATGAGGTTTGCTCTAATGAGAGAGAGATTCAAATACCGTCTTGTGGATGGTCAATTAGCTATGGTAAAGACTGAGGACAAGATTGCGACTGGAGCTTCTGATGAGTTTGGACATTACTTTACTTTGGGTGATGGAAGTTATGAGATTTCTGATTTTGATTTGAGTGATATTTTGTTTGTTTATGATGCTGAAGGGAATGTGGTTGCTGAGATTGATTTGGATAGTGGAAACTTCTGGACTGAAGATGGCTACACTTATGAAGTTCATACTGCACAACCTCCTGTGGAGGGTACTTATATTACGATTGAGGATCCGAACGGCAATGAAATGGGAACAATCTATCATGTCTCTGAGGGGGCTTCCGACGTGGAGGTTCACAATGAGGTGGAATTCGATACTGAGAATGTGGAGGGCGAATATGGCACTCATGTGAGTGATATGGATGCTGATGATGAGTTTGAATTCAGACAATATCCGCCAAACGATCCAAACTATCCAAATGGCGTCTATCTATACTATATAAACGAATCGAAACATATGGCTGCGATCGACACCCACGGTAATGTTTTGGTTTTGGATGACAGACTTACCGTCGACAAAAAAGAGAATGAATATCAATACGAACCTTTTGTTTACGAGATATTCTTTGAGGAAGACAAGATTGCGGAAGTTTATGTATCGCCTACTGGAATGTTTGAAGAGGCGCAGATTGTTGGGCCGGACGACGTTCCTTATGATTATCCAAATGGGGTGACACCTCAATACTTGTATGATGAACAGGAATTGGATCCTCATGTTGGGAATCCGACTAGCTCCCCTACTCCTATATTTACGGATTTGGATGGAGAGTTGCTTGATCATGCGATGAATCTATACAATCAAGGTTTGATCGATGGTGATTATACTTTTGGGCCTGACGACCTCACTTCTCGTGGGGAGTTTATCAAGATGTTGATTGGAATGCTTTGTATCGTGCCACGGCCTGAGGCTTATGATGAGCCTGCTGTGTTTACAGATATGCCTTATACTGATCCTTTGCCTGAATATTATGAGTTTGCGAAGGAAGGAGCTTTGCTTGGATTGGTTGAAGGATATGCTGATGGGTCTTTTGATTCTGGAAAGACTATTGTGATTTCTGAGGCTGCGAAGATTATTGTGGAAGGATTGGATTTGCAGGGAGTTATTGATACTTCTGGTGTTGATTTTGATGATTATTCTGTTGGTTGGTATGATCGATACTTTGATGTGGCATTGGATATCACGCCTTATGCTGAGGCAGGAGTTGTTTTGAAAAATTCTTATATCATTACTGAAGAAGAAGCCGCTAATCCTGACAAAGAGCTGACGCGAGCTGAGTTGGTTGAATTGGCTTATAGAGTTCTTGAGGCTTACAACTGTATTGAATTGGATAAAGATGACAATGGCCTGGGTGATTATTGCGAAGCAAAATATGGCATCAATGATCCCGATGCTGATCCTGATGAAGATGGTTTGGTTAACAAAGATGAATGTTTCTATGGAACTGATCCATTTGATTATGATACTGATGATGGAGGTGTTGGGGATGGTGATGAAGTCTTGTATGGCACTCACCCATTGGCTGATGTAGATGATCAAAACGATACAGATGGAGATGGCTTGCTCGATATAGAAGAGATCAAGGTTTATCTAACAGATCCAAATGATCCAGACACTGATGACGGAGGCGTGTATGATGGTAATGAAGTAGCGAACCAAACAGACCCTCTAGATGGCGATGATGATTACGGAGAAGCAGAAGAGACCGGACAGCTCTACGAAGCTGAACCAGGTGTTTATATTGTTCCGGGAGCTTGTACTACTTGTCCGTGTATCAGTACCTTTGAATATCAGGCCGATTTGAGAGAAGGCGATGTCTTATATACTATTATCCTTAACCAAGACGAAACCAATGTCTATGCGAGAAGCAACAAAGAAACAGTTAAGTAAGATTCTATTGGGAATCTTTGCTTTTGTAGTGTTGGCAGGTCCAGCTGCAGTTACTCCTGTCGCGCATGCTGCAGAATACACTTACAAAAATTGTTTTGAGATAATGGATCCTTTTGTTGAATGGAGGACGTTGGAATTCTTGGCTTACTTGGATGTGCATTTCCAGAGCAAAGACCCCAACTCTTCTTTGATCCCTGCGGCCATTCAAGCATTTCAAAATTACAAAAAAGTAATAAGAGACGAGCTCGGAAAATTCGAGGTAGGAGCTTTCCCACTCGCTGAGGAATCTACGGCGTACTCTGCATGTGTCGGAGCAATGCAAAGCAAGATCGACAGCGTGAGAGATGCGCTTCGCTCACACATCATGACTGTAAATACTATTAAGCAGCAGACAATTCTGCAAGAAAAATATAAGGCAATCAATTTCAAACTCAATGAGATGAATATGCTGATTGCGAAGATCGTTGCTGCCTATAAAACATTCGAAAACAAATTACCTGGCTTCCTAAGCAAATGCGTACAAAAGTAACAACTAGAATTCTGATTTCCGCTGTAATGACGTTTGGCGTCCTATTTACAGGGTATTCTATTAAGCAAAGTTTGGCTTATGATTTTGAGACAACTCAGGGTGGGTATTATTTTGTAAAATTGAATTATCATCGGGAGATGAATAATTTCTTTAATGATAAAATTGAGAAGTTGATCAATGCTGAGCCTGGAGATGAGAATTATTCCCCTCCTATTAGGAAGGAAGATTGTACTGAGGATAATGTGAGCACTTATTGTGTGGCGATGGAGGCTATCGGGATTTATGATCGATATGTTGTGGCTTTGAATAATGTTAGTGCCTTTGTTGGGCCGTATGAAGACGAGTTCGAAATTCCTATCCTGCAGAGTTCGCTTTCTGATGTATTCCGTCTAACTGAAAAAAGAGAAAACGCTACAGAGATGGAAAAAAGCGATGCTTTGCGTCTGATTGATTTGACTGTGTCTGGATACAATGAATTGCGCTTGGCTCATCCAATGCACGAGCGATATAAGGAGATAATTGTGTCTTTGACTAGGTATCGAAATTTTGTTGAAGATTTGAGAATCCGCTCAGAGCATTTCCCAGAAAAATTTATCGACTCAACCAGTTCTACTTGTAAATAACTATGAAAATATTTCGTGATGTCATCTTAGGGATTGTGATTGGAACCGTACTATTCGGAGGTGTGTTGCTATATGGCCGAATGCAAGCGGTAGCCGTGGATCCTGTGGAGAGTCCTATCACTTCGACTGGAGTCTTCAACGACATGCTCACAAGTATGGGTGTTGTTCGTTTGGATTTTGATGATATTTTTGATTCTGCTGTTTATGAGAATTTGTATTTGATGATGTATGGAACTGTCTTGGCTGAGCCGGAAGAAGACGCTTTGCGAGCTATTGCAATGCAGTATGGGCTGACTCTCCAGGAGGCGGCGGCCGTACAAGGTGGATCTATGGCTCCTATCATCAATGCTCAAAGTAATTATGGTAGCGATCTTAGTCAACAAGACATTGCCAATATTGTTTATCAATTCCGAAGAGATTTTGACGAGGCGTATGAGCTTTATTCCCTACAAAATGAATTGCTGGCTGCGAGTTCTTCGGTTGAGATTTTTGCGAATGGAAGTGTGACTGATTCTGGATTTGATTTGGTTTATGATTTGACCGTGATTGAGGAGCTTTTGTTTGAAGAAAAGACTGAAACCACTCTAGGTGGTCCTGTGGACTGGGGAGACTCCTCTGATCCCGAAGATGCGACCCCTTACCCGCCGTATGACGAGGATACTGGGCCTGGAGGGTCTGATGCTTACGAGCAGTTGTACATGGGCCTCTCAGGGGATCTTGGTGCATTCAATCCGCCTGTGGTCTTGGACGACGATGTCTGTCCAGAGGAAGACTCTGATCTCGGGGGTGCGCTTGGAGTTTACGAAGAGGAATTGGCTGAGCACTACGAAGAGACTGAGGCTGTTTCTGCGGCATTGGCCGAGGAAGCTGCTCAGGTTGAGGCAAAGAGTTTTGTAAATAGCTTGGAGGTTGCTGAGGCTGCAGAATGGTATGAGAAATTGAATTGTGGTGGAGAGATGTTCCTTTCTGGAACTGCTTCACATACTGCTGATTCTAAGGCTGAAGATGGAGAAGGTGAATATACTAGCAAAGCTACTTATTATATTTGTTTGGAAACAAAAACTAAGTGGGAGACTTATTCTGCGATAGTCCCTGTTGATGACTGTATCATGTGTGAATTGGAAAAGGTCAAACACTACATGGACAAGACTCTTTCTCACTCGCTTGTGCCAAACAAAGTGACTGGAAGTTATCTTGAGACTGCGAAGTGTAAGGATTCTTTTGCGATCCCTTTTGTGGACATGCAGTTTAATTTGATTTGGTCGCCTGCACAGACTCCGCCGAATGACACTGCGATTTATGGCAAAGACATTGTTCGTCAGTTTGATAAGTTTTTGAAGAAAGCGAATCCTTGGGGAATCCCTCAATTGAATCTGACTTTTACTCCTGGTTATGTGAGAGATACCTCTACAAAGTTTGCGTACCAGAATGCTGGTTGGAACTATGAGACTGCTGATGGCGGCACTTTGACTTTGTCTGAGATGATGGCCAATATTGAGGAGATTGAATCAACCGTATCAAAGGAGCGAACATCGAATCTCGAGGTTGAAAGCGTGAAGAGTCAGGGTGAAGATTTTATTATTTACGCTCAGTCTATTATGGCTGAGATCAATACTATGAATATGTACTTTGAAAATTACAAAGAATTATTCAAAGAAATCGGGGATGATATTTGTCCCGCAATATTTGGTAAAGATTATCTAGACTGATTATGATTAAAAAACTAATTACAACTTGGATTCTTGGAGTGATGGCCGTTGGCCTGATTGGTGGTGTGACTGGTAGCGAGGCTGAGGAGCTTGCTTATGCGAATAGTGATGAGATCACTGTTGGGGAATGTCTTAAAGGTGATTTTGAACTTTTGACGTTCCTCCAGACGATCATTGGGTGGAAAGGTTTTGGAGATAGTTTTGTTGAATATTGGAAAGATATTTTTGGGAGGAATCAATGTCAGTCTTACGACATTCTCATTCTTGATAATCAGCAGGACAGAGTGAAGGGGCAGATCCAAGACGCTTTCCTAACCTGTAACAGAGAAAAAATCCCAAAGCTCAAGAAGGCCTACTATAGGCTGGATGCTGAGATTTATTTTGTGAGACGACTGACCAATCCTTCGTTTGTGAATGTGCTCAACAACTCATTGCTCGAGCCTGCGTCTTTTGGACTTACGAACCAAAACGAGACGATGGCCAATATTCCTCAGAATACCGTACGGCTTCAGGACACCAGGGCCATTTACGCACAGATGAAACCTCGATATGAATCGCTTTTGGGTGGCAATGCGGATTTTCATGAATTTTTTGAGAACCTTGAATACAAATACAGACTTCGGAAGTTTAATTATATTGATTGTCCTCATACATATGGTTGGAAGGCCGTGAACGAGAAGGTCCAGGAATTTATTGAGAATTGGGGCGGAGCAAAGGAAGGCGCTGAATACTTCCAAAAGAGTACTGCAAAAGAGCATGAACGATGGGAGAGGACTGCTGGCACCAACACTTATAGTTCTTTTGGTGATTTCGTGGGTGACAAATATGATATAAACATCAACAACCTCCCCCCTGAAGAAGGCTGGGCTGAATTCGAGGATTACATGACGGACGAGAGCTCGGCTATTTTTGACAAGGATTTGAATTCTATTTTCGAGCAATTAAATTCGGCAAGTGCATCTTATGATTATATTTTTGACCGGACTAAATTGATTTCAAAATATGAAGCTTTATACCTGTTGAATACCGATGATGCCATTCTTGAGTTTTTGAATGGTTTGGATCGCTTGAGAGGAATCCTCGATGAGAGTACGGTCTATCTCGACCATACTGTGTCTTGTTCTAATTCGGTTCTTTATAAGCAGTGTAAAAACTAAAAACTCCCCGGGCAAATGAGGAGTTTTTGGGCTTTTCTAGGCTTTCTAGGACTTTATATTAGGGCTGAAGATTTTTAGTTTGTAATATATAAGGTTATTTTCTAGCAAGAGCGTGCAGGAAATTTATCTTTACCCTTTCTGCAACTTTGCTTCTCGCCTGAATCCCGTTTGCCTCGAGGGTCATGTCTGAAATCTCCGACTTGCAGTATGGGCACGCAAGTTGGTGACTTGATACAGATTTACCACATGAGAGGCAATGAATAATCATAGGATATAAGGTGAGGGAGGGACTTATTTTAAATGAGGTAGTATTCTTCTTTCTTTTCTTTGGTCGTTGGCTTTGGTTCTGGTTTAGGCTCTTGTTTCGGCGGAGGTTCTGATTTGGGCTCTTCTTTTGGTTTGCTCTTCTTCCCTTTGACAATCGTTTTGTTTTCTAGGAACTCTTCAACTTCACTTTCTTTGATTCTATACATTCGTCCAATCTTGATTCCAGGGAGTACTCCTGACTTTAGATACTTTAGGACTGTGAACTGATGAACCTGAAGCATCTCTGCCACTTGTTCGGATGTTAGGTACTTTTCCATGTGTGATTTAATTTGACCCTATTTGACTAAACGCCAATGGATTCTATCACATCCGAGACAACTTGAGCAAACTTTATTCAAATTTATTAAAGATCAACGAAGTACAGGCAATTTAGCATAATTAAGACAATTTTACAATAGTTCTGTAAAGTTTATTTAACTTGACCCAATTTGAGCGAGTTCCACTAAAGAACATTAAAGTTTATTAAACTCTAGACAATATCCAACCTGTTAAATTGGATGGGCTTTTAGAGCATTTTCTTTAACCACTGACCGGTATATGAATTTGAATGCTTCGCTATCTCCTCTGGAGTTCCAATAGCTAGGACTTCTCCACCTTTATCCCCTCCTTCTGGACCGAGGTCTATTACGTGGTCTACAGACTTGATTACATCGAGATTGTGCTCGATAGTGAGGACTGTGTTTCCCTTCTCAACGAGTTTTTGGAGAACTTTTAGGAGCTTTTTGACGTCTGCGAAGTGCAATCCGACTGTAGGTTCATCTAGGACGTACAAAGTCTTTCCTGTGGACCGTTTTGAAAGCTCAGTTGCGAGCTTGATACGCTGAGCCTCACCTCCAGATAGAGTTGTGGCTGGTTGTCCAAGATGGACGTATCCGAGGCCGACTTCGTTTAGGACGCTAAGCTTTGTTTTGATTGATGGGATTGCGGTAAAGAACTCAAGAGCCTCGTCGACTGTCATGTCGAGAACTTCTGAGATGTTTTTGCTTCTATATTTAACTTCGAGAGTTTCTGTGTTGTATCTTCGACCTTTACATGTCTCGCATGGAATGTAGATGTCTGGGAGGAAGTGCATTTCGATTTTTTTGATTCCGTCTCCTTTGCAGTCTTCGCATCGTCCGCCTTTGACATTGAAACTAAATCGACCTGCCTTGTACCCTCTGAGACGTGATTCTGGTGTTTGCGAGAATACATCTCTGATCTCGGTGAAAACTCCTGTATATGTGGCTGTATTTGACCTTGGAGTTCGTCCGATTGGAGATTGGTCTATGTTTATGATTTTGTCGATGTGTTTGATGTTGTCTATTCTCTCGTGTGCTCCTGGTAGAGCTTTTGATCCGTATACTGCGTGAGAAACCGCTCTTACCAATATGTCGTTAATTAGTGTTGATTTTCCTGAGCCTGAAACCCCTGTCACTCCGATAAACATACCGAGTGGGAAATCTACTGAGACGTTTTTGAGGTTGTGCTCGCTTGCTTTGACTATGCTGATTGTCTTTCCGTTTCCTTTTCTACGTATTTTTGGGACTGGGATTTTCTTTTCTCCTGAAAGATATTGTCCTGTGATTGAATTTTTGTCTTTTTTGATTTCTTCTGGGGTACCTTCTGCAATGACTTCTCCGCCGTTCTTTCCTGCTCCTGGGCCTATGTCTAAGATATGATCTGCGACGAGCATAGTGTCGATGTCGTGTTCAACTACTATCACTGTGTTTCCGATATCTCTTAATGCAATCAAGGTTTGGATGAGCTTGTCATTGTCGTTTTGGTGCAATCCGATAGAAGGTTCGTCTAGTACGTAAATAACGCCTGAAAGCTTTGATCCGATCTGAGTTGCGAGGCGGATTCTTTGGGCTTCTCCTCCTGACAGGGTGTTTGCCCTTCTGTTAAGGGTGAGATATGACAATCCCACGTCTTGGAGGAAGCCGAGCCTGTTTTTTACTTCGGACAGAATTAGTTTGGCGATTTTTTGTTCGGTTTCGCTGAGTTTGAGATGATCTACATAATCTACTGCTTCTTTTACTGACATCTCTGTTACATCGATAATTGATTTGTCCCCTACTGTTATTGCTAGGATCTCTGGTTTGAGTCTTTTGCCTAAACATTCTGGACATTCAAGTATCCGCATGTATTCTTCGATCTTTTTTCTTACGTAATCTGAATCTGTTTCTCGGTAACGTCTTTCGAGATTTGGGATAACACCTTCGAATGTTGTTTCATATTCGCCTACAAAATTGGTGTCTGGGCCTCCTTCTTTTCCGATGTTTACTTTGTATTTTTCGTCATCTCCGGTGCCGTACAAGATCGTTTCGATTGTTTTTGGAGGAAGTTTTTCTACTGGCTTGTCCATTGAGAACTTGTTCTTCCTTGCGACTGCTTCTAAGATCCTGTTATACCAGGTTAGATGTGAAGTTGTCGCTGACCAAGGCATCACTGCTCCTTCCGCTAGGGTAAGGGTTGGGTTTGGGATAACTAGGTCAGGGTCAATTTCGAGTTTTGTTCCGAGTCCGTGGCAAGTTGGGCAGGCTCCGTGTGGATTGTTGAATGAGAACATCCTTGGTGAGATTTCTGCTAATGAGAAGTTACACTTTGCGCAGGCTAGGAGTTCTGAATACACTTTTTCTTTTTTGGTGTCGTGATTCAAGATTGAGAGAAGGCCTTCCCCATATCTGAGGGCTGTTTCTACTGAATCGGCTAGTCTTGTTCTGTTTGGGTTTGGAAGTTCGATTTCTTGGCCTGAAGATAGCTTTTTTGTTTGAGCTTTTAGGTCTTTTACTACTAATCGGTCTACTACTATTTCGATTGTGTGTTTTTTGTTCTCATCTAGGTTGAATTCTTCTGTTATGGGGAATACTTCTCCGTCTATTCGGACTCTTACGAATCCTTCTTTTTTGACGTTTTCTAGGGTTCTTTCGTGTTGACCTTTTTTACCTCTGATTATTGGTGCCAAGATTAGGATTTTGCCCCCTTCTGGCATGTTTGAGACCTCTTCTGTTATTTGGGTTGCAGATTGTCTTTGGATGACGTCTCCGCATTCTGGACAGTGTGGTCTACCAACTTTTGCAAAAAGAAGTCTTAAATAGTCATATATTTCGGTGACTGTTCCTACTGTTGAACGTGGATTTCTTGGGGCTGTCTTCTGGTCGATTGAGATTGCAGGAGAAAGTCCGTCTATTGAGTCTACGTCGGGTTTTTCTGTGAGTTGTAGGAATTGTCTTGCGTATGTAGAAAGACTTTCGACATATCGTCTTTGGCCTTCTGCATAGATTGTATCAAAAGCCAGTGACGATTTTCCCGATCCTGACAAACCTGTAATTACAGTCAATTTGTCGCGTGGGATCTCCACATCGATGTTTTTGAGATTGTGCAATCTTGCACCTCGAACTACTATTTTATCTTTTCCCATAATGAGTCAAATCAAGTACCAGATAGTTTACCAGGACTTTACTCATCATGCAAGTCTCTATTCTTGAGATGGGGAATAAGACATTTGAAATAGTTTTTGTGAGAATTTATGGGGTGGTTTTTGTAACCCTCTAGAAGTTTGCCGTATTTTTTGTGGCTGTTCTTCTTTGCGAAAAGATATATAAGTGCGATGTATCCTCCAACCAAGAATGGGACCGTGAGGAATGTCGCGTTGAGTTCTAAGAAAAGGTTGAATATCGCGTGAAGTCCGACTGCTATCAGTAGGCCTTCTGTAATTTTTTCTTGGTAGAATAGCTTTGTTTTTCGGATTGAAAGAAGTTTGTGGAGCCAAATTGTCCAATGTTTTCTATTTCCTTTGATTTCTTCTTGGAGAATTGGTTTCGCGAAATGGGCTACACCATAATAATAACCTAGAATTCCTGAGAACATTAAGTGTGCGAATGTTGAGAATCCTGATCTGAATAAGAATGGGATAAAGAGATGTTCTGCTCCTTCAATCACCCATATATTGTAGAAATAAAGGATGTTTTCTGTGAATGAGAACCCAAGTGCTGCAATAATAAAGAACTCTATTGCGTCGTCGATTGTTAGAAGTTGGTCGTCGTCTACTATTTTGACTGCAAAATACTTCATAAACTCCTCTATAACTCCTACTAACATAAAAGTAATGATAATGCTCAATGGGAGGACTATCATGTTTGGCAATGCTATATAATCGCCTCTATAAGGGTCGGCTAGCCGGAATGCGTTGATCCATGGAAGATGTTCCCATGACAGCTTATATAGAAGTATGGGCATCACAGAGAGGCCTCCTGCCAGGAATGTGAGGACGCTGAGCTTGCGGTCTTCTGGTCTTTTTACATAAAACAACACTCCCCATACTAGGGCAGGAATGAGCGCCAATGCGCTTGCTCCGATGATTTGTAATATATTAACCATTGCTATATTATACCATATTTCAACCTGTTAATAAAGGGGCGACCTTTGTTTGGCCGCCCCTTTTTGCTCTGAGTTTTAACTCTCTTTAGTTTCCAAATCCGATGTTTAGAAGCTTGTCTCTTAGATTCTTGAGTTTAGTCATCTTTATGATGATCTTTGTTGCTTCAGCTCTTGAAACCGGATCTGTTAGGGCAAAGGTGTCTGCAGTCTTGCCAGAAATCACTCCTAGCTTGTATCCAGATAGGATGTAGTTTGAGTACCAATATCCGACTGGAACATCTTTGAATGGAGTAGTGGCTCTAGTTGTTGCTTTTAGTCCTGTTGCCTTGAAGATTATCTTCATGATTTCAGCTCTTGAGACGCTTTCATCAGGTCTAAATGTTCCGTCATCGTCGTATCCAGAGATGAATCCTAGTGTCTTTGCTTTTTGGATGTATGGAGCTCTCCATGATGAAGCTGGGACATCTGGGAATGGATTGGTTGAGATTGATCCTGATTCTGGGACATCTATGTCTAAAGTGGTCAAGATTGTTCTTACCACGTCGAGTCTGGTCATTGGCTTGTCTGGAGCGTATGTGTCTTTGTAGTAAGCAATTGCTCCGCCTAGTTCGTAGAGTTCTTCTATGTAGCTTCTTGCCCAGTGTGATGCGATGTCGCTGAAGACTGATGCATCCACAATTGTCTGCATGATTCCAAACTTTGTCATGTGGTATACATCTACATCCATGAAGTATTCTCCAGCTGTGTTTACAACAAGTTGTCCTCCGTTTCCTGCGACCTTCCAATCGCTGTAGTCTTCATCGAAGTAGTAAACTATCAACTCTTTTGAAAGATCTGCGGATTCAGGCAACTTGATCTTCAAGCTTACAGGTTTTGAGAAGAATAGTTTTGTTCCTTCTACACCTACTTCGTAGACATCTCCTAGAAGAGCTTTTCCTGAAGGTGGTAGTTTTGGAGATTCTGTTGATTCTGGAGAAGGTATTCCTCCTGTGTATGTTTCTCCTGAGTCATCTACCACTACGGTTGCTTCTAAGAATGTGACTATTGTGTTTGAGTCTGAAGAGGCGATTGCAGTGTCTTGTGGAACTTCACCTACGTTGCTTAGCTCTACATTTTCTTCGACTGTATCTAATATGAATTCTGCGATTTCCTCAAGGACTTCTGCTGAGACTTCGTCGTCGTCTTCTACTGGTTCATCATCTGTTGATGATGGCCTGTAGACTACGCCGCTTCCACCTGATGGTGTTGATGGAGCTGGGCTTCCTGCGGCAGCTGGTGTTGCAGTTGCTGATGTACTTCCTGCTGAAGTGTTTGCACCTGCATCTACCGCTATGATCTGGAATGCGTATGCAGTTCCGTTTGTGAGGCTTGTGATTGTCTTTGTACAAGTTCCTTCAGAACATGAAGCGTGGGCTAATGTTGTTAGAACACCTTCAGTTACGTTTGCTTCCCAGATGTTGTAAGAGCTCATGTCTCCTTCTGAGTTTGCTGTCCATGATAGTGTTACTTGTGCGTCTCCGGCTGTAGCTGATAGGCCTGTTGGGGTTGCTGGTGCTGCGTCCACTTCTGCGTCTTCTTCTGTTGGGATGATTGGGGCAAAGACGGTGAAGTGGTTCGTAGTTCCAGTTAGTTTAACTAAAGCTACGCCGGTGGCCTCAAGTGATCTTGATAAATCTTCTACCGCGACCCAAGTGTATTCGGGCAAAATCTCTCCATCAGCATCATAATATGAGACTGATGTCGATAAAACTCCCCAGTTTTGAATGGAAGGACTCCAATATCCTAAAGTTATTGACTTCACTTGAGCACGTGTTGTTATATCACTAGCTTCAAGCTCTGCCAGTGTCAACTCCAGCTCTATTGTTACATTACCACTTAAATTTGTAATAGGCTGTCCGTCAGCATCTTTGGCAGTGATACTCTTACCGGTTCCGACTGGTGTTGAGGTTTTTGTTTCGACCACATTGTTAGTTTCTTCTGCTGTAATTTGTCCGTTACTTGAACCTAGCACGTTCCCTGGGATTAGCATAGAAACCCCAATATCGCCCGCGTTAAATGGACCTCCGCTAGCTAGGTTCATGGACTCTGTTTTTGGATCTGCCATAACGTCGTCCCCTGTTAAGAGTGATAGTGTGAAGTTTTTGCCGATTATATTTTCAGATGAAACTTCAACCTCTGTTGTTGTGCTTGGGCTATATCCGGCCGCTCTAGCTTCAACTGTCCATGTTCCTTCTCCAACAGATACAGTATACGAACCATCTGAATCTGTCACAGCAGCAGAGAAACCTTCCCCGTTTATTTCTTTAGCTGAGACTGTTGAGCCTGAGACTCCAGTTCCTCCAGAGCTAACTGTTCCCGAGATTGTTCTTGAATTTGAGACTAGAACAAAATCATTCCCTGTTGAATCCCCGCTAATTGTAACTTCCTCTGTTGCGCCTTGGTAGCCTGGTTTACTTACGCTAATTTGATAAGTACCATCACTAAGATACAGTAGGTACTCTCCATCTAGACCTCCTCCAGCATCATCATTACCGGTCGTTACATCATACACCATTCCTGTCTCTGCGTTTAGTACGTTAACAAAAGCGTCATTTAGGCCTGTTCCATTTTGACGTACTCTACCTGTTAAGGAATTAATAGTTCCTATGTTAATACTAATATCGTCTCCTGACCCATCTATGGAGATTTCCGACCGTGAAGACTCGTAATCAGCTCCACTTATTGAGATAGCGGCAGAGGAAACACCTGGTATATCTGCTTGCACATAGTATGACCCTTCCTTGAGAGACGCTGTAGAGGCTGTGCTCCCAGCAGGAATGTGTACTGGCTTGATGTTTGGACTGTCTAAACTTAAGAAAGTGACAGTTGACTCTTCTCCTAAGCTTTCACTAAGTGTAATTGAGAATTCTCTTTCAACTCCTTTGCTAAAGTTTTTGCCAGTTTCATCACCATCTACAACTATACCTTCCAATGTTCCTATGTACCCTGTTATTGGGGAGTAGGCCTCAAGACTATATGTTCCGTAAGGGACTCTGATAGTATATTCTCCATCTGTATTTGTAGTAGCTTCGTTCCAGTAATTATTGTTTGACGCTGAAATCCATACACCACCACCATCTCCACTTGAGCCACTGACCGTCCCTTGAATCGTACCCATACTATCTGTATTAACCGTAAAGTCTTGACCCGTCAAACTTTCTCCAGAGATTGTCGCTTCTATACTTCCTATGTATCCAAATCCTGGAGCGTCTGCTTCTATTGTCCAAGAGCCGTCTTCTACGAACAAGGTGTAAATTCCTGATGCATTTGTTGTAGCAGCAACTGGAGGGTTGTTCCCATTACTCCATGCCCAAACCGCCGCATCTTCTATTTTATTAGTACCATCACTGATTTCACCTGTGATTGTTGAACCTGAAGTATTGACTCCTATCCTTAGGTTGAATGGATTGTCTCCGCTTGCCCCTGTTGACCCTTCATCGTCTCCTGCTATATAAACCTTGTCGTCTTCTCCGTCTACAAATACGCCTACTTCTTGAGAGTTACCCATCCCATATGAAAAGGCTCCGACTATATAATTCCCAGCGCCTATTGGCATTGAGAATGTTCCGTCTGAGTCTGCTTTTGTGAAGCTTCCTCCTCCTGACGTCGGGCTATAAGCGTATACTTCTGTATTTGAGATTCCGTTCCCTTGGCTATCTACTACTTTACCTGCGATTGCACTTGTTGGTTTCTCAATTGCAAATGTCAAAGTGTCCGCAGTTCCACCCAAGTCTGAGCTCTCTACGTAAATGTTTTGTGGTGGGATCATCATCCAATCGTTACCCATACCTCCAGTCATACATGTTCCTTCTGCCATCGCTGGTCCAACTCCTATGTCCCAGTTCCCTTCTTGTGGAAGGTACATTACGATTGGATTACCAGCAGGGTCAGCTATGTGTGATGAGATGTCTGATCTTGTGAGAGTCATCACTCTGAATCCTGTCCAACTTGAAGCAAAAACATCCAGACTATCATCTCCACCGAGCGTATCGATGTTATCCAAAGTGGCTGATGTTATTAGGACATTAACTGCTGCATCATTAGAACTGTTGACTTTGTTTAAAGTGAAGTCAGCGTCTGCGATGTTTGCTGTCATCCAGAAATCGACAGGCCAATCTTGCCCTTCGTATGTTGATCCACTTATTTCTACTTCACGCTCTGTCTTGATACCGTATCCTTCGTAGTTTCTCAATCCTGTGAATGTGTACACACCGCTTGAATTTGTTGTTGTGGTCTTTTTGTAAGGCCATTCCATTATTACTGTTACTCCTTCAAGAGGGTTAGCTGAATCATCTGTGATTGTTCCGGACAGAGTATTTTCCCCTCCTGATTCTATACTCATAGGCATTGCTGTCATCGCCTCGAGCATTACTCCTGAGTCATTGAATGTCTTGATCTGAACTTGGTATTCTCCTTTTTCAGTTGCGTTTGTAATACCTTCCAAGTCCATGAAGAGGAAGTCGTTGGCTGCTGTTGCTGAAGCTAATTGGACATAGATTTTTGTAGCTCCAACTACACCAATACCGTCTAATGTAGCTCCACCATTATCGGTGTCGTTTCCTTGGAACACTGGGTTTGTACTAGCAAATGAGAGTCCTCCCATGTCTCCACATCCACTTGCTTGGACGGCTGAGACGTCGAACCCTTTTCCTGATGGGAATGTGAATTCGATAAATCCGTTTGCTGGGATTTGTTTTTCAACTGGCATGTCTATCCAGTATTTTGAAGAGACACCTTTACTCCTATCTGCTGGCATTACGTTGATGGGGTTCATTCCCATCATTCCCATGTCCATGTCGTCGAATCCCATTGTGTCCATGTTGAACATTCCTTGTCCTCCATCGAAGAAGCTTCCGTCCATGAGCACACCTTTTCTACTGTTTGCTGTTGCGTCAATTGTGTTTCCTGTTGAATCTGTGACACCTGTAGAAACTTCGATGTAAAATCCGTCTCCCGGCGTAAGGTCTAGTCCGTCAATTTTGACGAAACTTCCTTCCCACTCTGGTTCGTAGTGGATGTTTACTCCAGTGAACATGCTTACTGTTGATGGAGAGCCTCCCCCTGCACATTCTGTACTGCTTGAGAATGTTGCTCCTGAACATGTTTTGAGGGTGTAGTTTCCAACGTTTGTAGCTTTATCTTCGTTGAGCATTTCATCGAACTCTAGTCTCAGTCCGAAGTTGTCTCCTTCTGCGAATCTCAATGTTGGCTTTGAAGTATCTGCAGCACCTGTTGTGAATGTTACGACCTCTTGGCTTGAGATTGCTGTACCAGTCACACTCTTTACTCCTGTGCTGATTGTGAATGTATGTTCTGTACTAGCTGTAAGTACTGCTGATGGTTCGAATATTATTGCATTTGACCAAGAGTCGTACGAAATATTACCCGCAACACTTCCTCCGTTTGCGAGAGTAACGTTTGTTGAATTTAATGTAGAGGCATCCAGAGGTTCAGTGAAGTTTGCACGAATGATTGTACTTGTTGGGACTCCTGTGATGTCTCCTCCTGATTCGTACTCTTCTAAGTTCACGTGATCAAATTCGGTCGTAATATCTTTGCTTTCTCCTGTGAAGAAAGTTTCTTTCATTGAGCCCATATTTCCCCATCCGAATCCCCCTCCTTGAGGATTACCATCTTCGTCGAGAGGCATTCCTGCTATAGCATCTCCACTTGTGGTTTTGACATCTCTTTCTACTATCACTCTGTATTCAGAGTCGTCTTCTAGTGTGTATCCTGAGATTGTTACGATGTCTGATTCGCCGGTTGTGGGAGAAAGACTCACTGTTCCTGATGGAAGAGAACCGCTTTCTTCATCGTCTACCATTTTCTTTAGGTAGATGTTGTCTGCAAATGTTGTTGCGTCCATATCTCTATCGAACTCTACTACTATTGAAGCTAGGTTGCTTGGGACTCCTCTTTTTTGTGGTTCTGGGAAACTCAACCAGCTCATTGGAGGGAATTCTCCTCCAAGGTCTCCTTCCCATTCCGTACCGTCCATCCAATCAGATGCTGCTGTTGATTCTCCGGTAGAGAATGTGAATGAGTATGCCGTTCCGTCGTCTGTCAGGGCTGACATATCAAATCCACTCATCAAATTCACTCCGCCATCGACCAAGGTCTTCTTGATTGAGACTTTGTAGGTGCTAGATCCTGGAAGACCATTGAAGCTTCCGAATGCTAGTAGGTATGGGTTTACGTCTCCGAAATACATCATGTCTACGAACCATTCTCCTTCAACTGCTTGCCCTGTGCCTGTATCAACGATTGAGACTACGCTATCTGTGCTATTCATCAATGGAGTCATGACTGATTGAGAAGGGTCTGCACTGAGGAAGATCTCTACAGGTGCAAATGATGGCACTCCTGTGTCTCCATTGTTCGGACCATATCCGAGGACTTGGATTGATTCACCTTCACCTTCTCCTTCTCCCTCACCCTCTACTCCTCCTGAATCGTCAACACCTGCTACGAATACACCTAGTAATTTTGTAGCGATATAAACTGCATCTGGATAGGGGTCTTGTTGAGAGTCATCTACGTCCACGACATAGCAGTATTCTCCTGCTGCGAGTGTGTAGTCGTCAGAGTCTCCTATGTCTCCTGTATCAAAATTGAATTGTTCGGCTGTACATTCTGGGACAGATTCTCCTCCTCCCGCAAGCATAATTCCTACGAATGGGCTTGGGAGTGAAGAGAATCCATCGTACGTGATGAATGCCACTGCTGGGTCGCTGAGAGCTATATCTGAGCTGAGATTGTGCTCCATTGCAAATGCGTTTGCTGACATGAATATGCCTTCTTGTTGAGCTGACATATCTGTAGTCGAACCTATGTTTAATTCGCCATCCCAACTTTCTGTTGTTGTAAATATTGTGTCGCCGTATATGAGGACTCCGTTCCCGTCTGCTTCTGGGTCTGCAACTTCTTCTAGTGAGATGTATGTGTCTTCTGCGAGGGTTCCTGTGTAATTACCTCCTCCGTCAGGGCCTGACATTGAGATTGTTGGGAGGTCTGAGACTGGGTCGGGACCGTCGTCGCCGCTGTCTCCGTCGTCAGTAATTGTCATTGTTGCAGCTGAACCTACCTCATATCCTGTGCCTGATGTGACTGTTAGGATTACTGTCTCTCCCATGTCTGAATCTTCATCGTTTAGGACTGTCAATGAGACTGTAGTAGTTGTTTGGCCTGATGATATGACTGCGCTGCCAGATGGTGAAGTGTAGTCCGTACCAGCAACTGCTGTTCCGCCTATTGAGTAATTTACTGTTGTGTCGCTTTCTACTGCGCTGTCGGCCGTCAATGTAAATAATCCACTTGTTGATGGTTCTCCACCTGTCGTGGTTACGCTTGCGCTGACTGTTGGGTCTCCCGCTCCATCATTGTCTGCGATTGTTATGTTGGCAGATGATGGAGATCCTGCTGTGTAAGCTGCGTTGTCTGAGATTACCAAGCTAACTGATTCGCTGCCTTCTTCTGAGGCATCGTCTATTGGAATAATTGTAACTGCCGCTGAAGAGAATCCGCTACTGATGATTACACTTCCTGATGAAGAAGATGTGTAATCCAAGGCGTCTGTAGCTGTGCCTGTGAGGCTGAAATAAACTGTAAGGTCAGCTGCCGTATCTCCTGTTCTTGATACCGTAAATGTCCCGGGGTCTGTAGCTGTTTCTGCAGCCGAATCATCTGTTGCTGCGACTGTTACTGTTGGGAGAGGCGCTGCTCCACCTTCTATAGCCATGTGGGTCATGTTTGTCCAAGAAGTATCTTCTCCATCTACTACTTTGGTTATTATGTAGTAGTCTCCGTTGTCGAGGTCGCTTGTTCCGATTGATTTAACTCCGGTTCCTGACCATAGAACTACTTTTTCATATCCTGAGTTGTCTATCCCTGTGTCCATTTGTGATTCTGTCATCACGTATGTTGTACACTGGTTGGTTGCGCAATCTACTGCTACGCTATCTTGAGCTTGGCTGCTCCATATAGTTGCTTGGAAGTATGCTGTATCTCCTTGGGTAAAGGTTTGATTTGTCGACCCTGACTCCGTACCAGCTTGATTTGAGAAACTAATGCCTGGAGAGTCACTGCCGCCGTCCATTACGTCCATGAACTCTTCTGTTGTCCACATGCTCAAATCTGTGGTTTCTCCTGAGACTGATAATAATACTGTGTGGCCTGTTAGATCTCCGACGCTTGAGGGGAACACAACCATAACCATGTCAACCCCATCAACCTCATGAGTTACCGATTCTGCGGCTACTGCACCACCACCATCTACTGTGATTGTGAAGTCTGCTGGAGTTAACGTGCCTTCAGACTCTCTAAATAAAATTATTGTGGATTCTGATTCCGGTGTCGCGTCTTCATCCCAATCTAGCCCTCCTATGTCTGCTGCAGCAGGGAATGAGGGCCCTGCCGCTTCTATCTCTACCTGTAGTGGAGTTGTGTGGTCACCGTTGTTTTCTTCTGTTGTATATCCCCAGTATGTTGTACCGGCTGTCCAGCCGTTGCTTCCCAAGCTTGAAAGTTGATAAACTCTCTCGTTAGTGAGGACGCTTCCTGCTTGGAAGTTCGTAGTGTTTGTTAGGCCTGTGTATATTCTGTTTGCGTTCATTGAAGAAAGTCCTGCTTGAAGTTCGCTCAATGTGAAAAATCTGAGGTCACATCCGCTTGGGTCGGTACATAGTGACGGCTCGTCGTATACGACTTCGATATTGTCTGTTATTCCTATTCTGATAGATGAGGTCATATTGCCACATTCTCCACCGCAGTCCGCAGAATATAGTGTGGCTGCGAATGTTGTGGGTTCGTCGTCGTCGCCGATAGTCATTGAAGCTCCTGCTCCCACCACGTACACGTATCCGCTGCCTGAAGCGATAGTCAAATCTACTGTTTCCCCATCGTCGTCGTCGTCCTCGTCGATGATTGGTATTGAGACTGTTGCCGTTGTTTGGCCTGACGAGATTACTACGCTGCCAGATGGCGAAGTGAAGTCTGTTCCACCTGTCGCTGTTCCTCCTATTGTGTAATTCACTGTTGTATCGCTATCAACTGCAATGTCTGCTGTCAGAGTGAATAACCCATCTGTTGATGGCTCTGTGGCGTCAGTTGTTAGACTTGCGCTTACTGTTGGGCTTACTTCGTTGTCAGTTATCGTCATTGTTGCCGCTGAGCCCACTTGGTAACCATCACCAGAACCTATTGTGAGTATTATTGTTTCACTAGGGTCTATGTCACCGTCATCTGTTATTGGAACTGTGACTGTGGTTGTTAATAGACCGCTAGAGATTATCGCTGTTCCTGGCGTTGTTATTGTTTGATAATCTGTTCCGTTTGTTGCAGTACCAGTGATTGTGTAGTTAATGGTTGTATCGCTTTCTACTTCTGCATCTGCTGTAAGTGTGAATAGGCCATCCGTTGACGGCTCTTCAGCAGTATCTGTCACCGAAGCTGATACTGTTGGGTTGCTTGGATCGGCAAGTGATAGAGGGTCTGTCGGATCAGATTCGTAACCTCCTGTTGAGCAGGCCACTTTTCCGTAATAATCTGTTGCCCCTAGGGCTAAGTCTGAAGGGGTTGGGACTGTCCAACCCGAATCAACTATTGCTCCTGAGTTTTTACTAGTTGAGAAATCTGAATTACCGAAGTAGAAGACATATTCGCCGCTACTACAATACACACTGCTTGTATCGTATGTTATCGAGATCGTATCGTTTAACGATGTAGGTGAGCTGTCGAAGAATGGTCTATCTATATTTTCTCCTAAGATAAAATTCATCGAATTCCCGCTACTTCTTGTCCCGTCATCGCCGTAAGCCAGAACGCTATAGCCCATATTTTCTGAGAACCCTGTGGTGTCTATTGAGTAACTTGCTCCTGTTATTCCTGTGATGAATTGCGAGCTTCCATCTCCGTCTAGAAGGATCTGACAATCTGTACAACTCACATTGAAATCTACCTGTATTTGATCTCCTGCTGACAATCCTGTTTGTGTAGAGGGATCAGCCGTTGCGTTGAACGTAGCGTAAAATAAGGCTGGATCAACACTTTCTCCATCTGAGATTTTCATTGTTGCTACATTTTGACCGCCTACTGAGTATCCTTCACCTGAGTCTATTGTGAGGATTATTGTCTCTCCTGGATCGATGTCTAGATCGTCCACCATGAATGTATTTATATCCACAGATGTTTCTCCGTTCCCGAGAGTCGCTGTCCCGTCAAATGCCATGTAATCTGCTGCTTCCACAGCCGTCCCTGTGATTGAATAATTTATAGTAATTCCCCCCGCATCATCTACCGCTGAGTCTGCTGTGATTGTAAATATTCCTTCTGCTCCGCCTGGTTCTTCGTCCATTGGCCGTGACACTGATGCTGTCACTGTTTCTGTGACTGCTGATGGGTCTACGTATGTGAAGTTTACGTTGCTTGAGTAGGTTGGATTCGCTGACTGCACTATTGTTCCTGCAGTGAATGCTGGAAGTGCTGATCCATCAAAACAGTCTGGAGTGTCGTCACATATCCCTGTCCCCAGGGTGAGGGTGTAGCTTGGTGCGTCCAGGCTTGTGACACTATTTGCTAGACCTAGTGGTAAGAACCTAGCAGCGACCCTGTTCCCATTCACGTCTACCGACAAAGCATTATACGTTCCTGCCTTTGATCCAGATGGCACTGTTACTGTGTAGTTTGTTAAAGTTTCTAAGGACGCCTGTGTTATATTTGTTCCTGCGAGATACATGTAGAATGCATCGTATTGATACAAAGATGTTAAAGTGTATGTCCCGTTTAGACTTGCGTTTGTTGCGCCTGATAGGACTGATGATCCGTCTGTTGTTGCGTCTGAATTTTGCCTATCCGAGTCTGTATAAAAGGTCATATTTGCGATTCCTCCGTCGTTCCAATCCTCTAGTCCATAGAGGAGAATGTTGTCAGCCCTTACATCATCTGAAATCACCCAGGCACAAGACATTTCACAATCATAAACCGCATAATAACTTCCGTTTGCCCATCCCATCGAACCTTCGTATGTTGCTTCTGTGTACATTACGTCTGGAGTGGCGTTGCTGTAATACCACCAAGGGGTTGTGTTGTAGCCGCTCGAAAGTGTATCTGAGGCTGTCGATGTTATGTTTGTGTAATTGACTGCAAGGAAGCCAGCTAACAGATCTCCACCTGAAACTGCTATCAATACGCATGAAGTTGTTCCGTCTCCTTGGTCGCAACTTCCTGGAACTGTTACGCTTGTGATATTTCCACCCCATGATGGTTGATCCCCCCCGCTTGGGGTAAACATATAATTCGAAGTACTTACCGCCGCCCCTGAAGTTGACACGAAACCGTCCGTGAAATAAAGAGAACCTTTTGTTATATTTTGATTATCGTCTACTCCAACTGTGAAGTTTCCTGCTGAGAATTCGCTACCTCCGCCTTTGTCGTCGTCGTTTAGATTAGTCAATAGAGCCATGAAGTCTGCGAAATCTTGTACTGGTAGATTTTCCCACATAGGACCTTCTCCATTTGAGATTGTGATTGACTGCCCATCTATCGCCCCATTTCCGTCTGCAAATGTTTCTCCTGTGAATGTTAATTTGAATACAGTGTTATCTCCTACCCCTGGTAGCTCTGAGATATCTGCAAAATTTTCGCCTAATGGTGGAGAGATTGTTACATTTCCTGAGTTACTCGTATACGTCAAAGTGCTGGCTGGTGACATTGCTGGATCAAACCACACTGCCACTTCATTAGTGCCCATCCCTGAGTCTGCGGTGTAGACCTCTGTAACAAATGGGAAACTCATCTGATCTCCGATTACGTTCGTAGAGTCTATGTATGTTACAAATCCACCCGCGGTATGGATGTACTCGTGTTGAAAATCTACGCCCCCTCCTTCAAAATCAACGTCGATGTAGTACCCACCTGTAGTCACGTCTGTTCCTCCAGGGAACTCAACCATATATACCATTCCGTAAGGCGGATCTTCTCCATCACCTATATCTGCTGCACTCGTACCTGTGACCTGGGCCACTTGGGCGTCGTCAGAGTCGTAAAGCGTATAAACTGTAGATGCATTTAGTGGCGCTGCAGAAGCCCCATTACCGTCTATTGGGTTGATGTACATCAATGCGTTTGTTGCAGGGACCCCATCATCAACCATTTCACCAAACAATATTGTTGTTGGTGCTGCCGCAAAAGCAGTCTCAACTCCTGGTATAGCTGGGACCATGGTCAACAAGATCGCGCTGAATGAGAACAGGGCGATGAGTCGTTTTAGAACGTTCATAGGAATAAAGTTATTTAATTATTTTTATCCAAATTAACAGATATATATATTAAAGTGATCTTTGCCTTTAAATATAGTGATAAGACCCCATATCGGCAATCTATTCTACAGATATAGATGTTGACCGGTTCTGTGGTTGTTTTTTGGCTTACACTCAGGTTTAAACTGCGATAATTTCTGAAGATTTTTGAGTCCCTTCCACATGCGATTTTTCGGCTGCGGTGATAAATGTTTGGCAATCTTCTACTGCTTTTAGCAAATGAGCCTGTCTTTCCTCATCCAGTTCAGAAAAAACGTCGTCCAAGAGCAGAATTGGGAGGGTTTTTCGGACTTTTTTGATGTAGGCGATTTCTGCGATCTTGAGTGAGATGATGAGAGTGCGGGCTTCACCTCTTGACGCTGAGTCTTCGAACGGGTGCTCGTCGAGGACAAAACCGATGTCGTCTCTGTGTGGCCCGACCGAAGTCGATCCGTATCTGACGTCTTTGTCTCGCTTGAGTCGGAGTTTTTGGATATATGATTGTTTTATTTCTTCCTCAGTGTCGCCTTCTGCTTTTCGCAGGTGCGTGACCTTGACGACTTCTTTGCCGCCTGAGATTTCTCTGTATATTTTTTGGAGTTTTTTGTTTAGGAATTTAATGTATTCGTTTCGTTTGTGGATCAGTTTTGCACCCTCTGTTGCTATTTTTTCGTCCCAGACGTCTAGCTCGGCTATTGATTTTGCTCCGTCTGAGATCTCGTCGAGCAGGGCGTTTCGTTGTTTGATGATGCGTGTGTAGTTGGACAGGGATTCGAGATAGTATTTGTCTGTTTGGGCGAGAAGCAGATTGATGTATTTGCGCCTGAGGCCTGGTTCTAGGTAAATAAGGTTCAAGTCCTTTGGGTGAAAAATCACTGAGATGAATGTGCCTAAGTATTCTGAATGTTTTTTGGGAACGTCGTTTGTTTTGAAGATTTTTTGTTTACGAGGGTAGTTTGAATACGAGACTTCTAGTTGTTTTTTCTCTCCATCGATTTCTACTTCTCCTTTGATAATAAAAAAGTCCTGGCCCCATTTGAGGATGTTGTCTTGGTCTGCATTACGAAAAGTTTTCCCAGTAGAAAGCATGAATATCGCCTCCAGAATATTCGTCTTTCCCCTCCCGTTTCCGCCTAGGATCACAAATAAATTTTTCTTTTCATCAAACTCCAACTCGAATTTGTCGTAGTTGCGGAAGTTTTGAAGTTGAAGTTTACAGATTTTCATACTAGACTTTAGCTACTTTGGGCTATTCGCCCGATATATATCACTAACCGATTATACAATGGCAGCGAAAGGTGAACAAAAAGTCGATGTGGAAGCAATGAGACATTCATGTTCTCATGTTCTTGCGCAAGCAGTCCTTCAGATGTTTCCGGAGGCAAAACTTGCAATTGGCCCTGCGATAGAGACGGGCTTTTATTATGACTTTGATTTACCTAGGACGCTGATTCCTGAGGATCTTCCACTGATTGAAAAGAAGATGAAACAAATCGTGAAGCAGAATCAAAAGTTTGAGAAAAAGGCTTTGCCGATTTCTGAGGCTTTAAAATTTCTGAAAGAATTTGGGCAAGATTATAAAATTGAGATGGTTGGTGATTTGAAAAAAGATGGCGAAAAAGAGATCGGATTTTACGAAAATATTTCACACAATGATGGCAAGATTCAGTTCGTAGATATGTGCCGTGGCCCTCACGTAGAATCGACTTCAAAAGTCGGTCATTTCACGCTCACTTCAATCGCTGGAGCCTACTTCAAAGGAGACGAAAAAAACAAAATGTTGCAGAGGATTTATGGAGTTTGTTTTGCCTCAAAAGAGGAGCTCGACAATCACTTAGAGATGCTTAAGGAAGCCAAAAAGAGAGACCATCGTCGGCTTGGAAAAGACATGGAATTGTTTAGTTTTCACGAGGAAGGCCCGGGCTTTCCGTTCTTTCATCCACGTGGGATTCGACTCAAAGATCAGCTGATGAAATACTGGCACAAAATCCACAAAAATTACGAGTACGAACGTGTGGAAACTCCGATCATTTTGAGCGAATCACTTTGGCATCAAAGTGGGCACTTCGACAACTATGGAGAGAACATGTATTTCACTGAAATTGATGAAGCAAAGTATGCGGTAAAACCCATGAATTGTCCGGGCGGAATTCTCATTTATAAAAACAAAACGCATTCGTATCGTGACTTGCCGTATCGTTGGGCGGAGCTTGGGCTCGTTCATCGGCATGAGCTTTCGGGCGTGTTGCATGGACTATTCCGTGTGCGAAATTTCGTTCAGGATGATGCGCATATTTTTTGCAGAGAGGATCAAGTCAAAGATGAATTGAAAAAAGTTTTGAGACTTTTTGCGGAGGTTTATGAGCACTTTGGATTTGAATATCATATCGAACTTTCTACTCGTCCGGAGAAATCTATTGGCTCTGACAAAATGTGGAAATTTGCGGAAGATACAATGGAGGCCGTTTTGAAAGAAGAGAAAATTGAGTATGTTTTGAATGAAGGTGATGGAGCTTTTTATGGGCCTAAATTTGATTTTCATTTGGCGGATTGTTTGGGTCGGACTTGGCAGTGCGGAACATTACAATTAGACTTTTCGATGCCGGAAAGATTTGAAATGGAATACACTGGAGAAGATGGGAAAGCTCATCGACCAGTAATGCTTCACAGAACTGTTTATGGCTCTATTGAGCGATTCCTTGGAATTTTGATTGAGCATTATGCTGGTGCATTTCCTGTGTGGTTGGCGCCTGATCAAGTGCGGATTTTGCCTGTGAGTGAGAAGTTTGAAAAGTATGCAAAAGAGGTCGCTGCAAAATTGGTCGAGGCTGACGTGCGTGTAAATATCGATGCTTCGTCTGAGTCACTTGGAAAGAAAATCCGAAACGCTGAAATGATGAAAGTTCCTTATATGTTGGTGGTTGGGGAGAAGGAAGTTGCCGACAAAACTGTGGCTGTGAGAGACTATGCGACGAAGGAACAAAAGGAATCTAAATTAGAGGCGTTTGTGAAAAGGGTTGTGGAAGAAGGTGAGGTTTAGGCTGCGTCGTCACGTTTCCAATCGGTAAAGGTTCTTGAAAGATCGTCGTTTTCGCCTTCGAACATTTTTTGACGCATCATTCTTTCTTGTGGAGAAACGGCTCCTCCCATACCTGAGAGATTTGCTGATTGAGTAGCTGAGACCATTCTCGCACCTCCGTCTGTACGAACAACTCTATCAAATTCTTTACTAAAGTTTTCCAGAGCTCCTTGGACTTTATTTTGTTTTTCTTTTGCTGTTGAGTCTTGTGTTGAGTCTGTATCTACATGCATCAATTCTACTATTTCGTTTAGTTTTTCATCGTTGTAGAGTGCTGCGATATTTTTTATAAGAGTTTCCATCTGTGTTTTGTGCCATCCAGTTGGACGATCATCTACGACTGATGGTCTATTCCAGAAACTTCCTCCGATCCTGGCATACTTACTATCATCTTTTTTCCAACGTTTACTCATTATTGAATTAAATTTTACGAAACTTTTAACTCCTGTTAGGAGCTTTGTTGTTTCTCCTTTTTCGGAAAGAGTTTTGAAATAATGGTTGAATCCTGGGTATGCATTTGCGTATCCCTCTGCGGTAAAGAACTTTGTATTTCCGCTGGCTGACAAACATATGTTTTCGATCAATTCTTCATCTGCAAGTGGGATGATCGCATAGGCATCATCATGATCCATATCTCCCGCTTTACGGAGACCTTTGTTGTTTCGGATGATCGTTTTTTCGTCTGTTAGTACGTAGTTCCATAGGTGGTGACGTACCGCATCGTTTGGTTCGTTTTCTTGACCATGGCTTGCTGCAGCATCCCATTTGTCACACCATTTTCGGTAGTCGTATTTTGTCCATGGTCCTGACGTACCGTCCCCTCTTGGTACATCTTTACGCGTGATGTAATCCATGATTGGGAATTGATTGAGGTATACTCCATTGATCGAACCAAGACGGTCCAAACTCATAATCGCTTCTCCGGTAGCTGGGTTTCTAGCGGCTACACCTTGGATGATGTAGTAGAGTTTTGTTTCCAGACCGGATCCTTTTCCTGCACCAATAATAAAGTGGAGTAATCCTTCATACTCGTGTGGATCCACATAACCTCCTGCTTTGTGACGTTCAAGAAGGATCTTTAATTCTCCGTTTACTGAGCCTGTGTTCTTTGGATCTCCCTCCAGATGCTTACCTTTTTCGGTGTATTCTTTAAGCTTTTGATCGTATACGTTGTTGTTTCCTGAGTACCATTCATTGTAGGTACCTTCTCCCCATAGGTGATCGATTGCTTCTTCTATATATTCGAAACCTGTCTTTTGAGTTAGCTTGTCTTTGAAGTAAGGATCTCCTGTTGGAGGTATCGGGATTCTGATTGATGATGGCACTAATTTATTTAGCGTCTTCCACATTTTGACATCGTCCCATCGGATCAGACCTTTTTTTGCTAATACTGAGAAACAGGCTTTTACTCTATCTTGACTACCAGTTGTTTGGAGTGTTTCTTGGATATCCCATTCACCCCAATCGTCCATACCTTCCATAAATTGATTTACCTCTTCGGTTTCGGCCTGTTGCTTTACACGCCCCATTTCCGTTCCGAACCATGGCAATCCTTCACCGACTGATGCGTATTTTTCTTTTGATCGTCTGTGCCAGTTTCTTTCGTAGTATTCGTACATTGATTTGAACAATCCACCAAAATCGTCTGTTCCCATGAATCTTGTTCGTCTCCATAATTCTCCTAAGTATCCTGATTCTTGTTTGATTGTTGCTCCTTCTATGTTTAGGTTTATTTCTGCTTCTGGATGGATGTGCCGTCCTAATGCGTCTGTGTCATCTTTTGATTTTTGTGGTGGTTTCCCTTCTTGTTGACCTTCTTCGGGTTGTTGTGGTTCTGCTGTTTGCTCTTGAAGTTGTTGCATTGCTCTTTCCGTTGCGTCTTCTTCGCTTAGATTTGGGTTTTCGTTGAGCTGAGCATCTAGCATGTCTGCGAATTTGTCTTGAGAAGACATCATCAATGGAGCTGGAGTTACTTGTTCTATCCAACGAGGTCGCCCTGTTTTTGGATCTGGAACTTGAACTTTTCCGCTTGGCATTAATGGAATTGCGCCTAGGAGTTTCTTTTGTTCTGGAGTTAGGTCTGCTGCTAATGATGTTTCGAAATCTGCAGTGTCTGCTAGGGTTCCTGTTGTTTTTGGTGCTTGTGTTGTCTCGTGTGGGATTGCGTCCATTGGTGAAATTCGACCTTTTCTTCGGAGCATGTAGCTCGCGAATTCACCGTATGTGAGAATGTCTTTTGATTGGTCTGAACGGATTGAGCTTGAGTCGTAGTATTCGTCTGGTCTTCTGTATTTGATTTTTTTGTTGAGACGAATTGTACCTTTTTGTTCGTCGACTCTTGTAATTTGAATCAAATCATATTCTTTTTTCATCTCCCGAGTTTTTGGATCGCGAGATTCCGACATCACTAGGAAGTTTTCCCCTGCTTCGATTCTCACATCAAATCCGAGGTTTTCTTTTAGAGCTTTTTGAAGGAAGGTCTTTTCTTCTATTGATTCTACTGCATCGTATTGTGTTGCCCATCCTTTTACGTCTTTGAGACTGTGAAGGACTTCTCTTCTGCCGTCTGCGTATTCTACCACTCCTCTGAATCTTCCTGGGAATTGATTTTCTGGATGGTGTTTGTGGATTTCTGGTAGGTCTGAGTCTGCGATTTCTTCATCGCTATATGGTTCCCATGTAGCTTCTACTAATGTTGCTTGTGATTCGTATGGGATTGCTCTTCCGTCTGCGTTTTTGTCTAGGGCTTCGACTATGTTGTCTGCGTCTGTTTTGGTTGCTTTTGGAACGATTACGTCCATCTTCATTCCTACTTTTGGCACTAGAGCGCCTGTCTCTGAGTCTTTTGAGAATAGCTCTACTCCCGCCATTTCGTTCATTTGATGAGCCTTACCTCCTGGGCCTTCTATGTTTGAGGCTCGGTTCTCGTATGCTGACCATTTTGTCCGGGCTTTGCTCAGTTCGATCGTCGCTTCGATTTTTGCCTGGTGTTTTGTTGTCGCTAGTGAGAGAGATTCTGTGATTTGTGTTTGAATGTCTGTTTCGTCTTCGTGGTTGAGATCGTATTTCTTTTTGATTTCGACGAGTTTTTGAGCGACTTGTTCTGCTGTTGGTTGAGTTTTTGTCTCTGCCGCGTCTATCATAAGACCATCCATTTCTCTTTCCATTTCGAGCTCTATGACTTTTTCCATGAATGGCTCAATGTTCGCTGTTGCTGCATTGAGAATTTCTCCCTGCACCTCTTGCGATTCTTGAGTTTTGAGGAAGAGTGAATGGATTGTTTCGTCATTGACTGCTGAGGTTTCCGCTGATGCGCTGTATGCTTTTCGTTGTTTGTCGAAAGCTGCTAACGCTTTTGACAATCTTGGATCCTTCAGTGTTCTTGCTGTTTGTTTTAGAAGTTCGTAGTCTCGTAAGACCGCTTCTAATTGTTTCTTTGTAAACTCGGGGTCTCTTAGTTTTTCTTTTAATGGACCCTTGTGTGTTTTGAGTGTTTGTATGTGCCCTGAAACTGCATTTTGTGCTGCTAACGCTTCTTCGTTTGCTGTTTTTGCTTTCCTTACTGTTTCGAGAATTGCTTTTTGGTCTTCTTCTGGCATCTCTGGCATCACTAGATTTTGTTCCTCTGCTGTGACCTCTTTTACGAGCTGAGCGTCGCCGTCTTCGTCTGGCATTAAGAGGTTCATTGCTCCTTTTGTCGCGTTTGAGATGTCTTCTTTTGAGACCTTTCCTTTCTTTATTTGTGTGAGTTGTTTGAGGAATTGGCGTTCGCCTTTCATCCCTGCCGGATTGTCTATGAAGTCTTTTGCGAGTTTTCTTTCGTTTTCGTCATCGCTTTCTAGAGCTTTGAGAATTACTGGGAAATTTTTCCCCATGTCCAATGGCTTTGTCGTCTCTTTTCCGCAGAGATAATCGATTAGACGTTGGTATGTTTTGTCTCTACGTTTTTCGGTTTTCCTTGCTATTTCTTGGACAGCTTCTTCGAAAATCTTTGCCGGCCTTATTCTTCCTGCAAGGTATCTTTCTTTGAGTCTTGAGACACGACCATCCCATTCGCCTGTGTGTTCTTCACACCATTTGAGCGATTGTTTTGCCGCTGGCCCTGAGTCCTCCGCTCTTTGTTTGCGGAGCCGCTCGCCTTTTGCGAGGTCGTCTTGGGCTAGCATGTCCAGTCCATCTATTGCATGGATTTTGTCTGGGTCACCTGGATTTTTTGGTACTGTGGGCATGGTTATTTAGTTGGTTCTTCGTTAGGTAATGATTTTAGAGCTTCTGTGACTTCTGTTAGCTTTAGATCTTGATCTTCTTTTTTGACTATTTTAGTTGTAATAAGATTTTTTGCAACTGCACTAATTGAAGCTTTGTCTGTTACTCCTTCTGTTTCCAAAGCTGTTTTTACCTCAGAGACTATAGAGGCTCCATCTTTGGTTTTTACATCTATTTTATCTACTACTCCGGCTAATGTGGTTTTATCTTCTTCTTTTAGTGCTTTTACTTGTGGAGTTGCGTTACTGTCTATCAAGTTTGTTTTAGCTGCTGTTTGCGGCTGTTTGTTCTCTTCTGCTGTGGATTTTCCTGCACCTTTTCCACTTCCGGTTTCTGGTTTAACTTCTGCTCTACCTGTTTTGAGCATACTCAGCCATCTTTTCATTTCTCGTTCGTTCAATTCTGCTGTTCCTTCGTTTACTTTTTTCAAATAATCTTTAAATTTATCACCATTCGCTCCGTAACGAACTCCTAATTTTTTGTAAAAATCAGGAGCGTACTCATGCAGTCCTTTTACTCGTTTGTATGCGTCGCTATTTTTGTTATTGAAATACATTAAATTTTTCCCAGCACGTTCTAGGAAGTCATCAGGATCATTATATTCGGTGTTAATCTTGTCCATTCTATTAGGAACAGCTCCTAATATTCCTGTATCTTTAGCAAATTGTTCTTGTTTTTTTGTCTCAAATTGATCCTTCATACGCTTTAGACCATAACTGATCGAACCTGGAGTGTATCTCTTGAGTTCGTCTTTGCCGTCGCCGTCTGTGTCTTTGATTTCAACAGGGACCCAAGGAGTGTATTTGATAGGGGCAGTAGCGAGCCATTTGCCGCCTTTCTCCATTGTTTCTTTTATACCTTTGAGGAGACCGCCTGCGAGAGTGCTGTCTGCGACTGCGAATACTCCGACCCACACAACCGCTACAGTTGTGATTGAGATTAGGAGACCTTGGATTGTGTCCAAACCAGGGATTGGGATTCCCGGGATCGCTTGGGATTCTGCTAGAAGCATGTTTCCGCCTCTTGAGAATGTTCCTCTAAGTGCGCTTGTCATGACCCATCCTATTGTCATTACTAGGGCTATTCCTACTGGGGCTATGGCGTGCGCTACGAATTTAGTTATCAATTCTCCCATTTGCAGTTTGTCTTTTGCTATTGGGATTACCAGAGCTAGGGCTATCACTGGTGAGAGTGCGAGGCCGAGCCACAATACAACCATCCTAACGATCAGCACTACGAATAGTGCCAAGAATGCTGTTGCGTATACGATATACATCAATAGTGAGAATATCGCGTTGATTGCGAATGATTCGTAAGGGCTGCTAGCTAATTCTGTGAATGTGTATGTTTGGTCTAGGAAAAGAATGTTTCCTGAGTTGATTGCCATTGCGAGGGCTGCGTTGTTGCTTCCGTATTTTTGGAAGAAGCCTACGCCTGCTTGGGTTAGTCGGCCGTCTGCGGTACAGAAAAGAATTTCGTCTTTTATAAAGGTTACACGATCGTCGAAGCCGTCTACTTTGCTTGATGAGCTGCCCCCTTTGAGAGAATCTACACTTGATTTTACCTCTTTTTTATTTACACCCTTTATATTGTACTCTTTCCCTGTCATGTTGTATGCAACATCATCCAATGAAGCTTCTAAACCTGCTTTGTCTTTTGCGTCGTAGACTTGTCTGCAGAATTTTTCTATTTTAGCCAGATCTGTATCTTGAGCATTGGCAAGAATTGGAGCAGTCTGACCCACTTCATCTGGGATTGCGAATATCGACACCGTGAGGACGTTCACTGCATCTAGAAATACTTTGATCCCTATGAATGAGAAATTCACTGCGATTATCGCTGCTATTAGTTTTGGGAGCATTGCTTTAATTGAATATTGGCTGTTTTCGCCATTGATTCCTAGCACGTTGTATATTGCGAGCCCGAGCAGTGCTAATACAAATAATATATTTACTATGTTTCTGATTGGGACCCAGATTGCTCTTAGTCTTTCTTCCATTCCGCTACCAAATAACAAATCATTATCCATCAAATCTCCAGTCATAAATAAGATTGGCCAGATTGCTTTTTGGATCATTTTTTCGAATGCCAAAATACCTGCTGTTAATGCTTGGAGTGCGTCTGTAGTTGCGCTGTCTGCTCCTGCTGCAGCTGCTTTTGTTGCGTCTGTTCCTGCTGTACATTGAGATTTATTCTCTTCGCCTGAATAACCTTTTGTTGGATCACTTGGACATGCATTTACGCCATCGGCTGATGTCCCACATTCCCCAGGGCTATTAACTACCGCCATTGTCCCTGCAGGACAGGCTCCTGTCTCGTCTGCGGCTATAAGTGCCGCCATCGCCACGCTCATTGTCCCTGAGAGGGTCAACATGATGGTTGCTGCGAGAAGCAGTTTCTTTATCCAATTTTGGTATTTTTGTTTTTTCATTTTGGTTTTGTTATCCCTGAAGGGCTTGCCAGATACTTACTCCGCCTATTGAAAATGCGGGAATAGCTCCGCTGCCGATAGCTATCGACATTGCAACCTTTTTAAGTGGGCTTGTTTTCTTTTTTTGTTTCTGTTGACCTTGTTGCTCTTCTTCTGTCTTTCGTGCGATACGCTCTTGGTTTAATTGTTGATCTCTTTGTTTTTGTTGTTGTTGTTGTTGTGCGAGTTGTGTTGATCTGTGTTTTTCTTTTATCAAGTCATCTTCTGTTACTCTTGTTTTCACTTGGGTTTCTGATCTTGTTTGAAGTTCTTCTGTTACTTTTTGTCCTGGATCTCGGCCTGCTTGCATTCCTGCTGGCAGATTTCCTTTTCCAGGGATTTTGATTTGCAAATTTGCTCTTTGTTCTTTTGGAATGTTTAGCTCGAGTTCTGATTCTGCTTCTATTTCTAGATTTGCTTTTTGCGACTGTTGTTTGAATGGAACAGCTCCTGGTTTTGAATTTTCTGATTCAGGTTCTTCGATGTCCAAGCCTAGAGATGCCAATGGATCTGGAGATTCTTGTTCTTCTTGTGGCTCTTGTGAGTCTGTTGGGATTGAAGTTGGAGTTTGAGCTCCTGACGACAACATTCCTTCTTGCGGTTGCGCAGGCATTCCCGCCATTGGGATTAGATCCTGCGTGTCGTTCATCACGATATTTCCATTAATAAACATAAACTCAGGCATAGAAGGGTCCACGGCAATTTCGACTTCTTCTTCGTTTTTGTTTGTGACCTTGCCTTCGATCAGGCCTGTCTCTTCGTTGTATTTCAGATTTTCTGTATTTGTGAAGCCTGATTTTTTTAGATTTTCTATTGTTTCAGATATTGGGTCTTTTAGCTCCTCTTGTGCGGCCAATGTCCCCAAGATACTTGAAGCTAAGTGTCCAAAGACCTCTTCTTGTTGTTTTGAGAATACAAAATCATCGCCTGATTTTTTTGGCATGTACAGGTGGAAGTTTCCGTCGTACATGTCTTTTGTTGCGCGATGGAATATTGCGTTTGTGAAGAGTTTTGATTTGTCTGCTCTTGCGTCTTTTGCGTCGAATAGGTCATCTATTGAGTCAAAATATTTTTGTGTGATTGAGTCTGTTTTTGTGACAAAATTCTCTTTGTTTTGTGCGTCTGGGGCAAAGTATGCGTGCGGCGATTGTTCGCTTTTTGCAACTTCCACAAAAAGATCTTTCAAATAGTTTTTGAATTTTAATTGAAGGTCTGTTGTGTTGTTTTTGTTTGCCATTTTATTAAGTTTTTCGGTTAGCTTCTTTTATTGCTGCGTCGAATTGGTCTGGAGATTGAATGTCTAGGTCTTGAATGAGTTTTACTATACGACCGAGTTCGTCTTCTGCTGTTATTTTTTCATGATCGTATGGTGCGATACTCTCCCCTCCCTTCTCTGATAAAAATTTGTTGTATTTTTTTATTGTGGGCTTTTGCCCAGAAAAACTATTCTTGTTTTTTAAAAGTTGTGCATATCCTATTAGACTTTTTTTACTTGCTATTACATTGTCTGCTGAAGAATCTCCTTGTAGTACATACTTCCAGTATTCACTCCTATCCACCACCTCATTCAACTTCGCTAAATTTGCCAACCTTTCTCTTTTTATCTTTTTTTCTTTAGCTTCGAAGAAGCTTGTGAGGGTTTCCCCTTTGCTTCTTTGGTGGAGCCAAAGTTGGGTAGCTATGCCCCCTGTCAAATATGGATTTTTGAAGAAATCTACAGGGTCTTTCATGAGAACTTTTCTGTTTGCGATTGTGTTTGCAATGATTGCTGAGGCTGACGCTGTATATGCAAAGAAAATTCCCAATCCTTTTGCATTAAGATATTTTTGCGCACCACCTTTTGCTCCTGGGTTCTTCAATCCTTTTGCGAATTTTTTAACTAAACCTTGCGTCTGATATCTTTGTGTGAGGGCAGCTGTTCTTTCGGCAGGATTCGTATCTAGAATGCTCTTTGCATATGCCTGTGTCGTCGGGTCCGCAGATTCAACTGCCATATACACATACTCCATAAATTCCGCAGGCGGATATGCGCCATGAAGGCTTCCGCCGTCCAAAAAGATTGCGACATCTTCTGGGTGGTTTTTGATGAAGTGTTTTGTGTATTTTTTTCTTGTGTCTGCTTTACACATTGCAAGCATCATAAAGGCTGCATCTGATATTAGTGTGTTTACGCCTGTGATTGCTTTGTCTAGGACTTGTTTGTGACTTTCGCTTAAGCCTGTTCCGTTAACGAAGTCTGCGTAGATTTCTACAAGTTTTGCTCCTCTTGGGGTGTTTTGAATTTTTTTGTATCTTTCTGCAAGAATTAGGATTTCTGCGATTGCTTCCCGTGTCCTTCGTGGTTGTTTTAGCATCACTGACTCAACAAATGCATTCCCGTTACGCACCAAGTCGTTGACCTCTTTTTGATAATTTTCAATAGCTTTTTGAACCTTTGCCTCTTTTTCGTTTGGGGTTAATTTTGACAATTCAATTGCTTCCAAGAAATCTATTGTTTGATCTCTTTTTATATCAATTGTGTCGAGAATTCCGTACATCGCTTCATCATCCCAAAAATCCAGTGGTCCGTCTTTTGGCAATACTACTGGTTTCTTTCTTTTTAGTTCTCGTTTCAGTTCGTCTCTTTGCTTTTTCGCATAATCTACAAGCGTTGTGTATTCAGCGTGAAACGGGCTGGCTGATGCTGCTTCTCTTGCTTCTCTTTGTTTGTCTTTCATGGATTTCCCTTTGAAAGTGTTCATATTACAATTTAAATATTCTTGATAATGCGTTCAAGGTCCCTTCGTCTTTGCCTTCTAGTTCTGGGACTTTTTTGCTTAAAAATTGATGAATTACTGAGGGGTCTTGGTTCCCTAATTGGATTGTGATATCTACTAAATATTCGTTGTGGACTCTGATGTTTAGGGTTTTTACGAAAGGTGGATTGTATACCAACCAAAATGCTTGGATTCTTCCGTATTGATAGATTTTTTTACCTACTTTGATTCCGATTTCTGATAGGATTATTTTTGTGTTTTTTGGTTTTGTTCTGTCTATTAACAGGTATGTGAACAAGAAAACTCCGATAACTGCTGCAAATGACCATGCTTCGTAATAGACTGCTCCTAGAGCTGCTGCGATACAGATGGTTGCAAATACTGCGTACCAAACGAGACCCTTCTGATGCTTGATAAACAGAGGAGCTTCCCATTCAATTACAGACATATCGAAAGCTGTGTCCTTTTCTTTCTCAAGAGAAGCTGCTTCTTTCTTTAATGCTTTTTGCAAACTCTTTTCAGTTCTGAGAGCTTTCTTGAGCGCTTTTTTATTTTTGTGTTTTTTGAACATTTTTGTATTTAATTTTTTACTAATGAATCTCTATATTCTACCATATTTAAGGTAATTTATCAAAACAAAAGCCCCAGATGAGTGGGACTTTCGTGTATTTGCTATATGGTTCAGCTTTTTGCTCTTTATCTGACGAATGGGATAAGCGCCATGATTCTTGAGTTTTTCACTGCTTTTGAGAGCAGTTTTTGGTGCTTAACGCAGTTTCCAGAATAATATCTTGGTACGATTTTTCCGAATCTTGTTAGAAATCTTCGGATTTGTGCGACATTTTTGTAATCAACGTATGTTACCTCTTCTTTACAGAGTCGGCATTGTCTATGTTTAAATGTAGGCATTTTGGGTTGGGTTAAAGAGAAATATCAGGATCGTCGATAATACTTTTGAGTTTTGCATCGACATCGTCGAGTGCACTCTTATCTGAAAGTTTAATTTCTTCCTTTTCTTCTTCTTTTTCTTCGACAACTTCTTCTTTTGGTTCCTCTTTTACCTCTTCAACTTTTGCTTCCTCAACCACCTCCTCTTTTGGTTCTTCTACTGGAGCTTCTTCCGCTACCTCTTCTTTTGGCTCCTCTTTTACCTCTTCAACTGGAGTTTCTTCCACAACCTCTTCTGTTGGTTCCTCTTTTGGTTCTTCAACTGCAGGTTTCTCTTCTACCTTTGGTTCAGGCTTTGGAGCTGGTTTCGGCTTTTTTTCCGCTACTGGGGCGCTCGCTTTGCTCGCGCTTTTGGGCACTGAATCGGCTTCGCCTTTCTGTGCCTGTTCTCTTTCTTTCTTATACTTTTCGATCTCCTTGTCGAGGTCTACTCGAGTATTTCTTTCGTAATATTTTGGTGTTTTAAGGAATAAAGTTCTCAAAACACTTTGTTCGAGCTTCAATTCGTTTGAAAGCTCTGTGATTTTGGTACCGTCGATTTCGATGTTGAGAATAACGTAATATCCTCTGTCTTCTTTACCGATACGGTATGACAAATCTCGAACACCCCATACGTCTTCGTGGGTGATTTTTCCACCGAGGTCCCCGATGTGTTTTTTGATCGTGTCGATCACTTTTTGACTACCATCTTCCCCGAGATTTGGGTCGATGATCGCCATCAACTCGTATGGTACGAGCGTGGTTTCTTCTGTCATGTTCTTTGGATTAGGATCTAAATATGATCGCTAAGCTTATTTAATTGGTATAAATAAGCAGAATTTAGCATGCGGAGATTATCAGAATCGATGCTGTATTGCAATAGTTTTATGCAATTTTTACCCTTTTTGGTCAACCTGATTGGAGTTTTGGATTTTTTGACAGTTTCAAAAATATGTTCTCCCAAAACCTTATTCTAGCCAAAAAGCCATTTCGCATTGACTTTTGGAGTATTATTTGGCAATATTCCACTCTTGTTGTCAATTCCCCCGCCTTGAGTGGGGAGAGCAAGAAGAGAATAATTATCTAGTATGACTACAGACTCAAATATCTACGAATTAGAGCAAGTTAATAAGATTGCTAAAAAGCAGCGACATCTGCGTGTATTCAAGCGTACAGGTCTGTTTAAGATGCTATGTGTGAAGCCTCTGAAGTGGATAAGAGGGATTAAAAAGGCGGTAACGTCTTCAGCCCTGTTTCGGTTCAAAATCCTCCCTGTAGCCCCTCATAAACGCCTTCTATCACAATTAATTATCTTCTCTGTTATTCTTTTTGGAATGAGCTCTGTTTCTCCTATTGGGAACTTTTCTACTATATCTATGAGTTATGCGACTGATTACTTGGATGCCTATGCTTTACCTGGAGATGTGTTGATTGCTGATAATGATGGTTATTTGTTAAAAATTAACCCTCAAACAGGTGCTGCAAGCAGGATTGGGATGACTGATTATGCTATACATACTGTTGATACTGGAGAGCATTTGGGTGCTGTTGCTGAGCGATATGATCTAAGTGTTGAGACGATAATGTGGGAAAATAATATTGGTAATGCGAATTCTATTAAAACTGGTCAAAAACTCGTAATTCCACCTGTGGATGGTATTTCTTATACTGCTGCAAAGGGTGATAGTTTGGAGAAATTGGCTACAAAATATAAATTGGAAGTTGATGCGATTGTTGCGCAGAATGATTTGGATTCAAATACTGTTGCGGTTGGACAACATCTCTTTTTGCCAGGGGCAAAGCCTATTGTTGTGAGACCTACTTATGTTTCTTCTGGAAATACTGGGTCTGTTTCTTTATCGGACACTGGATCTGTTCCTGCTGGAGACAAACCTTTTATATATCCAACTCGTGGATCTATCACTCAAGGATATCGTGCAGGACACTATGCGATTGATATTGCTGATGTGAGTAAACCTCCTATCTGGTCGGCAGCTGAAGGGCAAGTGACTACTGCGTATAGTAGTGGTTGGAATGGTGGATATGGTAAGTATGTAATTGTTAGTCATGGTAATGGGCTTGAAACTCTTTATGCCCATATGGACCACTTGGTTGTTGAAGAAGGGCAATGGGTGACTCAAGGACAAGTGCTTGGGCAGATGGGTAATACTGGACGTGTATATGGTGCTACTGGAATCCATTTGCATTGGGAAGTAATTAAGAATGGTATTAAGCAGTATCCTGGGAATTATTACTAAAGGTTGAGATAAATTTACAAAGTTATTCAGTAATCCACCTCGGCTAACATGTACGCCTCGGTGGTTTTTTAGCATCATGATGCTAAAAAATACTGAATTAAACTTTTTTAAATTTCCTCAAACCTTTATTTATTAATTTGGAGATGAGGTGATATACTCGAACGGTGAATATTATTAAGCTCCCACAAAAAGCACTCCTAATTTTCATCCGTTGGTATCAGACGAGTTTTTCGCCGGATCATAGTGATCGGGGAAAGAAGAAATATCCGCTTGGATTTTGTAGATTTCAACCAACGTGTAGTGAATACGCTCACGATGCTGTGAAGAAGCATGGGGTGATTCTGGGCTCTTTGAAGGGCTTTTGGAGGATACTCCGGTGCAATAGATGGAGCAAAGGAGGATGGGATCCGGTGAAGTAACGGTTACAGATTGACTTGGCCCGAAAAATCCTTAGAATGCTTGCGGACTTAAGGGGGCGAAAAACCATTAAACCTTCTGAAAAATGCCAATTAAACGTGCGTTAATCAGCGTCTCAGACAAGACTGGAATCGAAGACGTTGCTAAAAAACTTTCTGAACTGGGGGTGGAGATTATTTCAACTGGGGGAACTTCAAAAGCTATCAAAGCGGCTGGCATCGAAGTAAAAGACGTCAGCGACATTACGGGCTTTCCAGAAATCATGAATGGCCGAGTGAAGACATTGCATCCAAAAGTGCATGGCGGTCTTCTTGCTGTGCGTGATGACGAAGGTCATATGGGGGAAGCTTCAGACAATGAAATTGGGATGATCGATCTTGTGATCGTGAATCTTTATCCATTTCGTGAGACGATTGAAAAAGAGGGCGTGAGCGAGGAAGAAGCGATCGAAAATATTGATATTGGGGGGCCTTCGATGCTTCGGAGTGCTGCAAAAAATTTCAAATATGTAACTGTGGTTATCGACCCTGCGGACTATGAAAAAGTTTTGGCGGAGATTGAGGCGGATGGTGATACTAAGCTTGAAACACGGAAGAGTTTGGCGCGAAAAGTGTTCACTGCGACGCATTCATATGATGATGCGATTGAGGGATATTTCCGACAGATTTTGGGAGAGCCTGAGATGATGGATTTGCATTATGAAAAAGTTAAGAGCTTGCGATATGGTGAAAATCCAACTCAAAAAGCTGCGTTCTTTCGCAATCCAAATAACGAAGATTCGAACATTACAAATTCTGAATTTCTTCACGGAAAAGATTTGTCTTTCAACAACATTGTTGATGGTGATAGTGCTTTGGAATTGGTTAAAGAATTCAAAGAGCCGTGTGCGATTTTTGTTAAGCACAACAACCCTTGTGGAGCGGCTATCCGCGAGACAATTGAGACTGCTTTTGAGGAGGCACACAAGGTTGACCCTATGTCGGCTTTTGGCTGCGTTATAGCGGTGAATCGTGAGTTTAGCGAGGAGATGGTTGACTACATGAAAGAGGCTAAAATGTTTGTCGAGATGGTAATTGCGCCGAGCTATACTGAGGGTGCTTTGAAGAGACTTATGACGCGAAAAAATCTGCGGATTTTGCGAGTTGGCGACCTCAAACTCGACATGGAAAAAACTGATATTAAAAAAGTTGCTGGAGGGATTTTGATTCAAACAAAAGACATGGATGATTTGGTGCCCGAGGACCTCGAAACAGTCACAAAACGTGCCCCAACTGACGAACAAATTGCGGACATGCTCTTTGCGACAAAGATCGTAAAGCACGTGGTTTCAAACTCAGTCGTGATCGCAAAAGATATGACTGCGGTAGGAATCGGGGCTGGTCAAATGAGCCGTGTGGACAGTGTGTTCATTGCGGGAAAGAAGGCTGGGGATCGAGCGAAGGGAGCTGTGTTGAGCTCTGATGCGTACTTCCCATTCCCGGATGGTTTAGAGCAAGCAATTGATGTTGGCGTTGAGGCTATTATCCAGCCTGGCGGATCGATTCGTGATGATGAAGTTGTAGCTAAGGCTGATGAAGCCGGGATTGCGATGGTGTTCTCAGGACGAAGATACTTTAAACATTAAAAATGGATTGGTTCGATGCTGCAATATTGGGAGTTGTCCAAGGAGTGAGTGAGTTTCTCCCTATTTCGTCGAGTGGGCATTTGGTGATTGCTGAGGAGGCTTTGGGGTTGCATGTCAGCTCTTTGAAGTCGTTTGATGTGGCTTTGCATCTCGGTACTTTGGTCGCTATTTTGATTTATTTTTGGAAGGATATTTGGGGGATGATTCGAGCTCTTGGCCGAGTGTTTATTGGGCGATTTGAGGGAAAAGATGAGTATACTTCATTGATTGGATATATTTTAATTGGAACTGTTCCAGCTGTTGTGGTTGGGGTTTTGTGGGGGGACGTGATTGACGAGTTTTTTCGGAATCCATTGAGTGTTGCTTATGTGATGATTGGCACTGGTGTTTTGTTTCTTGTGGCTGAGGAGGTAAATAAACGTGTAAAGGCTAGTGGTCTTAATTCTTGGCGTGCTCTTGCGATGGGGCTTTTTCAGGCAATGGCTTTGATACCTGGGATTTCTCGGTCTGGATCGACGATTTCTGCAGGATTGCTTGGAGGAATGAGTCGAGAGAAGGCTGCGAGGTTTTCGTTTTTGTTAGGAGCTCCTGCTATGTTTGGTGCTGGGCTTTGGACTTATTTGGATCAAGTTGGAGGCGAGGTAGTGGAGTTTAGCGAAATTGGGGCGAACGTCGGATACGTTGATTACTTCCCTTTTAACCCTGTGACTTTTGGAATTGGGTTTGTGGTTTCGGCTTTGGTTGGACTTGTTGCTGTTTGGGGACTTATGAAGTTTTTGAAAAAATACTCTTTGCGAGTTTTCGCATATTATTTATTTGCTGTAGGGATTTTGACCTATCTTGGAGTGGAGGTTTTTTAATTTTGTTCAAGCACGCCATATAGACCGTCGAGGTCTGGGTAAACTTCGAGAGCTGCTTGGATTCCTTCTCGGTAGTGTTCTGCGCTTTTTGTATTGAAGAGCATTTTTAAGATTACGCTTACTTCTGCTTCTGAGACTCCTGGGTGTTTGAGCGTTGCGTCTATGATTCTCACTCCAGCGGGGACTTCTAGCCCTATTCGTTCAAGAAGTGGAACTGCTTGAGAGGTGAAGAATAGTCTTTCTATTGGCCCACTGAGAGCTCTTAAGACTTGCTCTTGTGCACTGACTGGGTCTTCAAATGTGGCTTGTGCATTCAGATAAGCTATCAATTCTTCGCCTGTTGATGCTTGTGTTTGATCGTCTGGTGTTGGTGTGTCTGATTCCATGTTGTTCATGTTAATTGATTTTGGATTAATACTCAAAGATTTTAGCTGTCATAGTGGATTCGTCGTCGATTTTTTGTATTAAGATTTCACCTCTTAGGTTAGTGACTTTGAATGATGTGTCTTCCCAGTCTAGTTTTTTCCCGTTTTCGTCATAGGGAACCCCTTCTTTTGACATCCTCAAGACTTTGCCTGGGGGGATTGTATACAGGGTGCCGTTTTCTGGAATAATCCGAATAGCTCTTCCTCTTTTTACCAACTTCACTGTTTTCCCATTTATATTAAGGTCTAAACGCTCTCCGTGTTCTCCTGCAGGATCTAATTGATATTCATATTCTTTGAAGATATCTAGGGATCCCTGCTGATTAACCTTTTCTGAAAGTTGTGTGTGTTCTTCCCATTGGTGAACTCTTTCGACCGGAATTGCGCCAAGTGTTTTCCCTGTTGCCATGGCAGAATCTTCTATCAATACTTTTCCGTCCCCTATGTTTTCTATTGTTATGTGCTGTATAGAGGCTAATGTTTTTGGATTTAGTTTACTGAACACGTGTTGCTCCCCTGGCTTCAATCTTATCAATCTAGACCCTTCTTCATTTAATTTTGATAATTTTAGCATTACTGCTCCGTCTGTATGTTCTTCGATTTCTATCTTTTGAGAAATGTTTGGCCGTAAAATCAAGCCTTCTTGTACTTCAAATTCTACCCATACGTCTCGTTTTAGCGGAGCTTCGTCTAGACCTTCTATTTTTATTCTGTTATCTCCTAGATCTCTTATGCGGCCAGTCGTCTCAACATCTGGGTCACTTATGTCCTTGAAATAAATCATGCCGTTTTTGTTTTTGACTTCAATAGCATGTTTGAGCTCCGAAGGATTGTCTGTGTCCAACATGTCTGCACTAATCGTTGTCTCTTCTCCTTCTGCCAATTCCAAATTTATGTCGTCAGTTCCATCTCCCTCTTTGTCACTGATCTTTATTTTGACACCTGTTCTTGTAGATTGAAATCCAATATAACGACCATCGTCGAGTTCTAGTCTGTACTCACGATTTTCGTCAGCATAACCACGAAGCGCCGGAAGTGAATAATCTGTGTTCTTTTTTATTGGGCCTACAGGCGATGTGAATTGAATGTTTTCTCTTAGTGTAGTGAATGCTTCAAAATCTTTTACTATTCGGATTCTCTGATTCAACTCCTGGTCTTCATTAAGGACCATTCTTTCATTTTTGTCTGTAATTTTCATCTTCCCATTTCCCTCATATTGAATAGAAAAATGAACTTCTTGCAGAATGCCATTTGTATCTTCTAGTGACAATGAACCAAAATCTTTTCCTCTTGTTAGACTTTTTCGTATCATTCCTATATTCCCTTGTTCATCTGAATAAGTTAGGTTCCCCTTTGGATCCAACCGTAGGTCTAATTTGTATCCCTCAGTCCCTGACGGCGAATTAATTAGAAGAGTGATTGTTTGCCCTTCGTTGATCTCGTATTCGTATTCAATTCCACGTGCTAGTGGAACTACATACTGCCCCTCTATTTGAGGAGCTTTTATCCGTGAAGATTTATTTGCTTGTTCTGCTTTTATTTGGACTCCATCAACTCCTTGGAAATATTTTATAAACTCATTGAACTTAATTGTGTAGACTTTGTTTTGTGTGTCATGTGGATTTGCTAGTGTAATCATCTCGGTCTTTGCTTCGTAATTTAATACCGTGTAAGCATGGCTAGTATTGAATCTATGCTCTGGATCCATAAAATACTTATATTCCCCTGAAAATTCGCTGCCCCCATCTCGAAATTCTTTGTAAGGGGTTTCTCCATTTGGAGTATAAGCTGTTAGCATTTTATATACATTTCCGTGCGAAGCCCCAAGAAGCATTCTTTTTGCCATACTAGTTGTGCGTTCATCTTGAACGAGCGTTGGATAGATTAATGAGCGCACACTGATTTCTGTTTCAATACTGTTGTGCAGGAACATTGAGAAGAAATCCCCGCTAAACCCACCGTGCATCGCTTTGTATTCGTCAGTTTCGTATCTGTGCTCACCCCCTTGAATTTCTGCTTCTCGAATCTTCGCTTTTGAGAATGCAACGGCAATAATCTTATCTCCGTATTGGCCGTGAACATTTCTTCTTACCACATACTCTCCTGATTCTTCATCAAAGATCTCTTGAGAATAAAGCTCGCTGTCCAATACCGTAACTTCTTCCCCTAGACGGGGGACATACACTTTGTAGCTACCATTTTCTTTCCGAATGTTTTTTAAAATTGCGTGTCGACCTGTTGGGTTTTTCTTCATTGCCTGTAAGGCTGCTAGTAAGAAACAATTTCCTGTGTTTTGTTGGCTTAAGTGTGAATTTTCAAGTCCGTCTGGGAAGAGGTCTTCTCTGATTTCAACATCGTCTGTTGTTAGTGGAAGGAGACTATCTCTTGTTTCTCGGAATTCGAATCCTATTGATTCTGCGACCTTATTTAATTCTGGATTACGGGTTTTTCGCATCTTGTATATGTCCTCTGCGACATCTTCTACCTGTAATCTTGTCCCCAGAACTTCTCGGACTTGCCTACTTATATTTGGATCTATTTCACCTAGACTTTCTCCACTCTCATTTCCAATAAGAATCACTTTTATGTCTGATCCAAGTTTTTCTTTTATGGTTTTTAGTTTCTCCATAGGTATTTTGGGGCTGCCTTCTACGTCTGATTCTACGAACAGGACTTCGCCCACGCCTTTTTCTCTGAGTTTCTTGTAAAACTGTGGATAGGCTGTCTTGAGTGCACGGTTTATTGGTGCTCCTAGGGCTCCTGTTTTTGCTCTATCTACCAAGATTATTGGGATTTCACCTTTGTCTAGGGCCACGTCGACGCTTCTAAGAAGCCCTCTCATCACGAATCTTATTTCGTCTTCTTGTTTTGTTTTGATTTCTGGGGTTAGTGGGGTGTCTTCGACCTTCCCCCCCACCAATGTCTTTGCTGCCTTCACGGCTCCATCCACAACGCCTTCCACCACTCTCCCTCCGCCTGAGCCGACTGTGTAAGCGCTTTCGCGGATACCTGCTGAGACTTCTTGGGAGAATTCATTGAGGGCGGCTTTTGCGCGTTTTCTTATCTCTGAGATTTTGCCGTATGCTTCTATGGTTTCTGTTCCATGAATGATTCGAATGTGTCCGTCCCCGAGTTCTTGGGTTAGTAGGCCTTGTTTGTCGAGTGCTTTTGCGAAGGCTGTTTGAGAGCCCTGGAATTCGTAGGCCCCTGTGACTTCGCTGAATCTGACTTTGAATTTGCTTGCAAGTTTCTCGCCTTTTTCTGTGAGGAGGATTTTTCTTATGCCTGCGCTTTCTCGTGTTGCTTGGAATGTGTATGAGATTTTGACATTCTTTTTTCCTTTTTGCGTATAGAAAGATGCAAAAATTCGGTCTCCTCTTTGGGTGACTGTTGCATCTTGTTTTTGTTTGAGGGCGGCTAGCAAAAGATTTTGTTTTGTTGAGTCGTAATTGAATTTTGCTGAGTTGATGTCTGTTTGCGAAAGAGTCACTCCGCATTTTTCTGTGATGGTTGAGATGACTGGATCAACTTCGATATTGATTCCGTTCATCGAATTAATAATCGCTGCTCCAAACCCAAGCATCCAGTGTCCTTGTTCTGCTCCTTCCTCTATCCATTCTTGGGTCACTTCTCCCAATGCTCTAGGGGCTGCGCCCCAAGGACTTTTTAGGGACATGGCTTTTTGGAGAGATTTTCCTGCTCTTTGCATTCCTCGTCCGATAATTCCAACCCCTGGTCTTGCGAGAGCTGTCCCTAGATAACTTCCGGCTTGTATACACACTAGAGATAGGGCTGTGTTTCTTACGAAGTTTTTTGAGATATTTGAAAGTGAGAAATCGGCCGGGATTCCAACAGCTGGCTTTGCCAATTCGGCACCTATTGTTCCTCCGAAACCGGCAAAAGATGAGACGACCAAAATTTGTGAGAAGCCTGTAACCCCCATGACGGATGCGGCCTGAGCTCCAGGCGCTGCAAACAGTAGGGCTGAGCCAACTGCTCCAGCCACGATTATTCCTTCTCTCGTTGCCCAGTCCCAAACTATTCCTTTTGCGGTGTCTGGAGTGAGCTTTGTCACTTCGTTGCAGAGGGAAACGAATCGACTCTCTTGGCCTCCGCTGTATAGCGTAGTCAGTGATTGGTAGTGGTTTGTGATTGAGGCTAGGCCTTTGTAGGCGTTTGTTGATTCAAAATTGTTTGCTTTGAGTTTTGCTTGTGTTGCCGCCAAGTGAGTGATTGCTTGCTGCAATTCTCCTGAGAGATTTTGCGTCATATATCGTCTGCGTAGATCTTTCGAATGTTTTTTCCATATTGCGAGATCTTTTTCTTCGAGGTTTCTGTTTGTGAAAAATTCTGGACTTTTTTGAAAAATGTCATAGATGGGCCCCATCCTGTTGTGTATGTCGACAAGTTCAGTCCCCACTTTTTTCACATTTTCATTTGATGTGATCGATAGCGAAGTTAGAGAGTCTATTTGAGTGAGGACACTTTTGAATTTTCCGCCATATTCGTCGATGAGTGCGTTTCGCTCTTGGTCTGGAAGTGTCTTCAACATCACTTTGATGACATCGCCTGGTCGGTTCGCGTATCGTTCATATGTTTGCCAGATTTGTTTGGCGAGATCGTAATCGAACGAACCTTTGAGAAGTGATTGTTCGAGCTTGATCAGGCTTTCTTGGGCTTCTGTGTATTTGAGTTTTAATTTTGTTTTTGGTTTTCGTTTTTGAGCTTCTAATGATTTTGCTTTTGCGGTAAAATGTTTCGATTTTCCTGCGAGATATTTTTGTTTTTTCTGAAGGAAAGCTTTTATTTCTGGAGTGAGTTCGGCTTTTGGTGAAGAAAGATAATGAGCGAGAGCTTCTTCGTCTTCTGTGTGATCGTGTGTGAATTTTAGATCGCGGACTTTTTCTTCCAATTCTGTTTCGGTTGAGTTTTCTCCGAATAATTCCTGCCATCTTTTTTCACCTTCAGCTTTTAGTTTTGGATCTCTTTGGCTGGTTAAGAATTTTTTTGAATAATCTTTTTCGAGTTTGTATTGGGCTAAAGATAGTTTTGCTATTTTTAGTTGGGATCCGAGGAATTGGCTTTTGATTTTCTTTGCTTGGGTTTTGAGTTCATCTACTTGAGCTTTGCTTGTCTCTATGACGAGGCTGTCTGATCTGGATTCTACCTCTACTTGGTGATGAGTGATTGCTGATTGCAGATCTTTGAAGATTTCGTTTAGTGCTCTTGAAAGTTTTTTTGTCTTTTTTCTCTCAGATGCTATTGATTTTGAATTTTGCGCGATTTTTTCTCTGAGCTGTCTAAATTCTCCTGGGCCTGCGAAGTCTTCGTACTCTTCCGTTATGGCTTTTAAATATTGGTCGAATTCTTCTTTTTCTCCGTTAACAAGAAGACCTATCGCTGCCAGTTTTCTTTGATTAAGAAAATGGATTTTGACCGGATCTGAAACGACTCGTTCATAATCGGCTATGACCATCGCAAACTCTCCTAGGCTTTGCTTGATTTCTTGGATTGATAGCTGTTGGCCTTTTTGGTTGTAGCTCTCAAAATATCTGGCCACAACATCCTGGGGAATATCAGGAACGACACTCATAATCGACTCAAATTCTGAGTACTCTTGTGAGAATGTTTGGTTTAGATCTAGATGTGGCGTTTCTTGACCCATTTTTTGTTTATTTTTGTATAGTTAATCTAAGAATTATACCATTTTTGAACCTGTTGCGGTAGACTCTAGGACCGCATTATCTAGTTGTGTCAATCTTTTTTATTGACAATGGCTCGGGTTCTCCGTACGATTGTAAAAAGAACTACTTTTTGGAATTCGTAAGGAATTCACCGAAAACTCATTCAAAATTCACCAATAAATCCACCAAAACTATGGGAAATATCAAAGATTATAAGATCGCTACACTAGGAAGCCACACAGCCTTGCAAATCCTAAAAGGAGCCAAGGATGAGGGTTTCAAGACCATTTGCATTTGCATGAAGGGACGAACAAAACCGTATGAAAGTTATAAGGTCGCTGACGAAATCATAGAGGTCAACGATTTTTCAGAATATTTTGAATTGGAGAAGAAACTTATTGAACAACAGGCTATTATTATCCCCCACGGATCATTTGTAAGTTATCTTGGATTTGAGAATATCAAGAAGATTCAGGCGATGCATTATGGAACAAAAGGGATCTTGGAGTGGGAATCTGATCGAGATATGGAGAGAGAATGGCTACTTGATTCTGGACTGAAATTGCCGAAGATTTATGAGAAGCCTGAGGATATTGATGGGCCTGTGATTATCAAATTTCATGGAGCTGATGGTGGGCAAGGATATTTCTTGGCCAATAATCCTGAGGAATTCCACGAACGGATGAAGGAGGCTGATACTGACAAAAAATTTGTGATTCAGGAATATATCGTGGGAGTGCCAATTTATGCGCATTTCTTTTATTCTCGGTTGAATGATGAAATTGAGGTGATGGGTTTTGACAAAAGATATGAGTCGAATGCGGATTCTGTTGGGAGAATTGCTGCGAAGGATCAGGTGGATGTTGGGATCCGGACTACATATACAGTCACCGGGAATATCCCGATTGTTCTTCGGGAATCTCTTTTGCCGCAGGTTTTTCAAATGGGACAAGATGTAATTGATTCTTCTAAAAAATTGGCGAATGCTGAAGGAGGTTTGTATGGGCCTTTCTGTCTTGAGGGGATTTTGGATCCAAATTTGAACTTTTTTACTTTTGAAATCTCTGCACGAATTGTTGCGGGAACGAATCCTTATGTGAATGGATCTCCTTATACTTGGCTTCGATACAACGAGCCGATGAGCACTGGACGTCGAATTGCTCGAGATATCAAGGAAGCTATTGAAAAAGATGAGCTTGAGAAGATATTGGGGTAGATGAGGGTGGCTTGGGATGTGAGATTCTGGTAGAGTGGGGGCGATTTTTTAAACAATAATATTATGGACCTATTACTTGTATTATTAATATTTCTTTCTCCTATAGTTATCGCTTCAGTACTTGGGAAGTTCCTTTTAAAAACCAGCTGGGGGAAGTCCTTCTTAGTTTTTGTAATTGCGATTGTCTTGGCAGGATTAGCATTTTCACTTCTTCAAGGAGCTTTTTTTACAATAACGGAGGATTTTTCTAGATCTAACCCGTATCTTGGGATCGTCTATGTTTTGATTTTTCATTCAATCTTATTTGTTTTATTTTCTTTTCTTGCAGCAGTTTTTACTTTAGAGAAAAAGAATCTTTTGTTTTTTAAGGTTTTATTGACCTGCTTACCTGCTTGTCTTGTTTATTGTTTTTCTTTTTATTTTTTTGCAATTTTGGCCCTTTCACAATTTGGGTAGCAATCATTTATATTTATTTTTTTAATATTACACCTGCATGATCACACAAAAAGAAATTTCAGAAATTTTATCAAAGTACGATGCTTCGGATATCACGATTGGAGTTCTTGGGGGACATTCTGCTCTCGATGTTTGCGAAGGGGCTAAGAAGCTGGGATTCAAGACGCTGGCGGTTTGCAAAAATGGTCGAGACAAGACTTATTCGAAGTACTACAAGACGCAAGAGGACGGGACTGGGTGTGTGGATGAGGTGATTTTGGTTGATGAGTTCAAGGATGTTTTGGATGAGAAGGTTCAGGAGGAATTGCGGTCTAAGAATGTGATTTTTATCCACAATCGATATTTTTGGGTTTATTTTGATTTCAAAGATATTGAGGAGAAGTTTCAGGTGCCGATTTATGGGGCGCGGGAGCTTGTGAAGCTTGAGGAACGTGATCAACCGAACAATCAGTATGTTTTGTTGGAGAAGGCTGGGATCAAAATTCCGAAGATTTTGAGAACTGGGGAAGAGGATTTGTCTGAGGAGGAAACCCTTGGACGATTGGAGGAGCATTTTGGAGAAGGAGGAGGTCCTTTGTTGGTAAAAGTAAACGAAGCTATTCGTGGATATGAGAGAGCGTTCTTTATCTTGGTTAAGGCTAGTGATTACACAACAAAAGGAAAGGCGATGATTGATGCGGGATTAGTTAACAAGGATGACCTGGCGAAGGCTGTGATTGAGGAGTTTATTATTGGGGCTCAAATCAACTTTAATTATTTTTATTCTAATCTGACTGGGGAGCTTGAATTGATGGGAACAGATACTCGTAGGCAGACAAGCTTGGATGGGTTCCTAAGACTGGATGCTCAGGTACAGACATCGCTCCTAGAATCGGGGTATAAGCCATCTATGATAGAGACTGGACACATTGCCTGCACTACCAAGGAATCGATCTTAGAGAAGGCTTTTACGGCTGGTGAAGACTTTATCGAAATGCTTAAGAAAGAGGCTAAAGAAGGTCGCATCGCGGCTGGGATGATCGGACCTTTTGCATTGCAAGGAGCTATAGCTTCTTATGATGGACGAGAGGAGTTTGTAGTGTTTGATGTGAGTATGAGGATTCCTGGTTCACCGGGGACTCGATTCACACCAGCGACTACATACAAATACGGCCGAGGTGTCAGCTATGGTGAAAGAATCGCAATGGAAATCAAGAAAGCTGTGGATGAAGGGAAGTTGGCGGAGATTTGTACTTAGTCGTCCGCTCGTTTCTTCTTGAAGAATCCACTCCTGGTCTTTTTTATCGTATCTACAACTCCGACCAGAATTATCACCCAAGTCGCTGAGAAGACAGCCCAAGTGATTATGTCGACCACCCCGCGTTCGAGATTCATGATGAGCATCGGTAGGAAGACTCCGTACACCATGAGAATGGCGCCGGAAACTTTCATGTATTGAGGTTTGTATATGGTGTTGTAGCGTCGGAGAACGTAGAAGTAGATGCGGCCGCGAGTGAGTCTTTGGGCGGCTAAGTATATGTACATCCAGACGTCAATGTATTGGAGGGCGAGGGCTGGGATGACCAGCGCAAATGCAAAAACGATGTCCCCTGCTGTGTCGAGGATACTTCCGAGACGAGATTTTTGGTTGAATTTGATGGCGACGTATCCATCGAGAAAATCACTGAAAATTGCCGCTATTCCAACCGCGAATGCGAGATTTCCTTCTCCGATAAATGCCAAATAAACAAAAAGAGGCGAAAGGATTGCAAGCCTTGTAAGGGACAGGAAATTTGGAATTGTGAGGATTTTTCGTTGGGTGTTTCGATTCATTGTATTTATTCTAGCTTATTCTCGAGAAAATGCTATAATTTGCGCCATGAAAGTACTAATACTTGCGGCTGGGAGAAGTAAACGCATGAAACCAGTTGCGGACAAAAATTTCTTAAAATTCCTAGGAGAACCACTGATTGAGTGGCAACTCGGTCAAATCTGGAATGCTGGATTTAAGGAAGTTGTATTGGTTGGTGGAGCGCATAATATCGAACAATTGCGAGCGCTCGATGACAGGATGCCGATGCAGATTGATGTTGTTGAGCAGGAGAATCTTGATGAGGGAATGAGTGGGGCTGCTCTTGCGGCAGCTGACTTGATTGGTGATGAGCCGTGTCTTGTTTTTAGTATTAATGACGTTGTGGATGCAAAGGCTTTTGAGCTGATGCAGGAAGCTGCGAAGGGCAAAGACGACGTTTATCTTTTGGCTAAAAAAGTTACAGAATATTTCCCTGGAGGTTATTTGAGATTGGAGAATGAAGGTTTTGTTGCTGAAGTTGTTGAGAAGCCTGAACCTGGAAGTGAGCCATCTGACTTGGTGAATTTGGTTGTACATTATTTCGCAAAGTTTTCGGATTTTGTGGGGAAGCTTCGTGAAGCAAAGAGCAAAAGTGACGATGTTTATGAAGTTGGGCTGACAGCTATGATTGATAGTGGGATGAAGGTTCGTCCTGTGGAATATGATGGATTTTGGCAGCCTGTGAAATTTCCTTGGCATATTGGTCCGGTATTTGAATATTTGTTTGGATTGAAGACTAAGGATGGCACTGCACAGATTCATGCGGGCGCTGAAGTTTCTGAAAAAGCGACTGTTGATGGGCCTGTGATTATTGAGGAAGGGGCTCGTGTGATGGCCGGGGCAACTGTGAAGGGGCCTTGTTATATTGGGCGGAATTGTGTGATTGGGTCGAACACGCTTGTGCGTGAATCGAACCTAGGAGATGGTTGTATTGTTGGTTTTGGAACTGAAATTGCTCGGAGTCATCTGGGTGATGATGTTTGGACTCATTCAAATTATATTGGTGATAGTGTTATTGGAAATGATGTTTCTTTTGGAGCTGGAACTGTGACTGGGAATCTGCGATTGGACGAAGGATTTATCAGTGTGAATATTGATACAAGTGGCGCGAATGGAAATGGAGACGTCGCTAAAGTCCCTACCGGAGTGAATAAATGGGGGCTTGTGACTGGTGATCATATCCGTGTTGGAATCAATACTAGCTTTATGCCAGGACGAAAGATTGGAGGAGGATCTTATATCGGAGCTGGGCTTGTGATTGCGGAAGATATCCCTGAGAATAGTTTTGCTAGAGGAGAAATTAAATTAAAAATTAGCGAAAACAAAGGTACTTTCGATAAAAACGCGCGCGATAAGATGCGCAAAAAACTTTAAATTTCATCTAGATGGAAAATCCAAAGGTTTCAGCGGTGATGCTCAATTACAACAGCAAATATTTTCCGAAGATGTGTGTTGAAGCTTTTCGGCGAGGCAAGATGGATTTTGATTTTGAATTTATTGCGGTGGACAATGCGTCAACCGAGCAGGTCAGTCTTGGGTATCTGGAGAATGCTGCGGAAAAGGGCGATGTGAAGCTCGTAAAGGCGCGGAAGAATCTTGGCTTTGGAGGTGGAAATAATCTTGGGGCAAAGGAAGCGCGGGGGAAGTATATTTTGATTTTGAATCCTGATATTTTTGTTGAAGAACATAGTGTACAAAAGATGGTTGATTATATGGACGCGCATCCTGAGGTAGGCGTACTTGGGCCAAAACTCGTTTATCCAAACGATGATGTGCAAGACTCTTGTCGACGGAATATGAAGTTTCGTGATCTTGTAATTAAGCGGACTTTCTTGAGGAAGATTCCTTTTTTGAAGAAGCGTGTTGATACTTATACGATGGAGGATTTTGATCATTCTCGTACGCAGGAAGTGGATCTTTTGGTTGGTGCCTGTTTTATCATTCCGCGTCGAGTGTACGAGGAAGTTGGCGGGTTTGATAAGAGATATTTTTTGTTTATGGAGGACTTTGATTTGTGTCGAGAAATTTCTAAGGTTGGTCACAAAGTTGTTTATTTCCCTGAAACTCAAGTCACTCATAATCATAAGAGGCTTTCTGGAGGATCGCTTTTTAAACTGCTAACGCGAAAAGTCTTTTGGATTCATGTTAGGAGTGCGTTTAAATATTTTTGGAAGTGGAGGTAGGGGTGAGATTTAAGATTTTTGTAAGCGTTTTGTAAGGTTGGAGCTTTATAATATAGGGCACCAAGGTTTTTTTGTGCGAGTTTAGCGGAGTTTGTACGACTTGACTTTGTAGCTACATTTCGCTAACTTGTAACCACAATCAAATGACCAGAAAAGAGAAGCTTTTGACTAGGTTTATTGAGAATCCACAGAGTTTGAGGTATTCCCAGATACGAAAGTTGTTGAAGAGATTTGGATTCGTTCAGGACAGAACAAGGGGCAGTCATCGCAATTTTTCTCATCCACATCTGAAACGAATTCTGAGTATTCCTGTTCATAACAACGACTGTAAAAGAATTTATAAAGTTAGAATTTCGATCATCATAAAAACAAATTTCTTATGAAACATCTCATTACAGTAAAAAATCGGCGATACCCTTATCTTATTGAAAAAACTGACGAAAAAGGTGTAGTTAAGTTTACATGTGAAGAGGCTGATATGGAGCAAGATTTTTTGTCTGAAGATATTCCTGAATTACTTATTAATCTTCCTGCTTTAATTCTTGATGGACAAAAACGTCGCAAAAAAAGAGAAAAAGACGTCATCCGATTTCGTGTAACTTCTGACGACAAAAATAAGATTGAAAAAAGAGCTATCAAGAAGGGATACAGTACTGTTTCAGCGTATTTGAGGGACTTAGCTTTGGGAAGATAGATCGTTTGCCGCTAACTGCCTAATCACCTCTGGATACCATTCTTTTTCGAGGGCTTGGACTTTTTGTTTGAGGGTGTCTGCGGTGTCTGAGGGCTCGACTTCGCATGTCTTTTGGAGGATTATTTCTCCTGTGTCGCATCCTTCATCTACGTAGTGGATTGTCATCCCGGTTTCTGTTTCTCCAGCGGCTAGGACAGCTTCGTGGACTCCTTTACCAAAGAAGTCTTTGCCACAGAATTTTGGGATTAGTGCTGGATGGACGTTGATTATTTTGTGGGGAAATTTTTGTACGAATTGTGTTGAGAGGATTCTCATGTATCCGACTAAGACTACTAGATCTACTTCGTATTTCTCGAGGATTTCGGCGACTTTTGCGTCGAATTCTTCGCGAGTTAGGTCTTTTGGATTTACGAAAATCGCTTCGTAGCCTTGTTCACGGGAACGCTCTAGGGCGTAACAGTTCTCTTTGTTTGAGACGACGCATGTGAGTTCAATGCCGGGCATTTTGCCGGCTTTCATTTCGTCGATGATTGCTTGAAGATCCGTTCCGTTTGTTGAAGCGAGAACGGCAATCTTGAATGGTTTAGAAGAGGTCTGCGTCTCCATTGAGAGTGTCTTTAAATCCTAGTTTCTTTTTAATTCTTTGACCGGTTTTTGTGACGGCTAGTCCGCCGAGCGCTGTTTCTCTGAGTTTTGGTGAGAGCATTCGGCCGATGTGATTGAGTGATTCTACGACTTCGTCAAATGGGATGTAGCTTTCGACTCCGAGCATAGCCATGTCTGATGCAGAAAGTGCAAGGACCGAAAGGATCCCTCCTCTTTTGATACAAGGCACTTCTACCATTCCTCCGAGTGGATCGCATGTGAGACCGAGAAGGTTTTTAAGCCCGAGGGCTGCCGCATTGAAGCATTGTTCTGGAGTTCCTCCGCGCATTTCTGTGAGGGCGCAAGCTGACATTGCTATTGCTGATCCAATTTCTGCTTGGCATCCTCCTTCTGCTCCGGCTAGGGTCGCGTTTTCTCCTATTATCATTCCGAGGCCTGAGGCTGCGAATAATCCTTCTACTAATTTTTTGTCTGAGAATTTGTATTTCTTTTGGGCTGCGAGGAAAACTCCTGGAATTACTCCTGCCGCTCCTGCTGTTGGGAAGGCTACGATTCGTCCCATTCGTGCGTTTGTTTCGCTGGTTGCAATTGCGTATGTGATTGAGAGCAGTGAGGCTTCTGATAATATTAAATTCTTTTTTTGTTTCTTGAGTCCTTGGGCGAGTTTTTTTGCGTTTTCTCCTGCCATGCCGCCTACTGTTTTTGTTGAAGTTTTTAGTCCTTTTTCAACTGCGTCTCTCATTACGCTTATCCTCTCCCCCATTCTTTTCACTATTTGTTCTTTGGTGTTGTCGCTTGTTGAAATTTCGTTCATTAGAACGATTTCCCAGATCGGTTTTTTGTACTTTTTTGTGAGTTTTAACAGGTCTGACGAACTGTGGAAACTATACATAATTATCTGGCTAATTTAGTAAGTGATCGGACGTATATTACTCCTGGAATTTTTTCGATTTCTAGGATTTCTGTGAGGGTTGGTCTGTAGTTGTCGAGGTTTAGGAATGTGAGAGATTTGTCTGTGATTCTTGAGCTTTGAATGTCTACGATGTTTGCGCCCAGACTCGCTATTGCTGCTGTGATTTCTGCGATGATTCCGGTTCTTTTTTTGTGAGCAATTACGAGTGAGAGGTATTTGCCTGCGATTCCTTTGAGGTCTACGTCAAATCCATCTATGTTTTTGATGACGACTTTTCCTCCACCGATTGATGATCCTATTATCGACATCTTTTTTCTACCTTTTGATTCTAAGATTATTTTTACTGTGTTTGGGTGTTGTTGCATTCCGAGATCCCCTGTTTGGAATTCGTATTTCATTCCTTTTGCATCTGCTAATTCGAAGGCTTTTTTGATTCTTGGATCGGCTGTTTTTAGTTTCATTATGCCTGCAAGAAGAGCACGGTCTGTTGCGTGTCCTTTGTATACTGTTGCGAATGAACCGTGAAGAATAAAGGTAGCCTTTTGGGGAGTTTTGTCGAATAGGGCTCGAGCTATTTGCCCAATTTTTACTGCACCTGCAGTGTGAGAGCTGGAAGGGCCTACCATGATGGGTCCTGCTATATCGAATACCGAATAGTTTGCCATATGTTAGAGTAAGAAAGTGGTCTTTTTTGACCGGGGGTAAGTTTACCACACGGTTTGTTTGGTTTACCAGCTTATTTGCATTTTTTGAATTAAAATGGCGTGGCGACTTTTGTCCATCTGTATAATTTGCCTATTCTGAATAGCGTGATATTGTGTTTTGAACATCAAAAGTAAATAGATTAGATTTAAGTTTAGATAAAGATCGCGGGACCGCCGAAGCTATTTTAGAAAAAACGGACAAGTTCCTTTGACAACTAGAAACAAAAACAAAAACATTTCCCGCTTTGCGATGGCTCATCTTGACTACTTGAGCCGACCTACGATTCTCCTTGGAGAATGTCTGGCTCCGTCCTCAACACTTATACGGTTGAGTTGTCGGGGCACCCACAGACAGTCGGTGGTGCGACCGAAAAAAACACCGAAGTAAGGCTGGACCTAACCTGCGATAGTCTGCTGGTCAAAAATAAAAATAAACCAAAAACAAATAGGTTTGTCCCTCGCTCTGGCGAGGGTTTTTTTATATATTAGGTTATGTTAAGCTGCTGATTGTTGCTTTAAAAATTCTTTTATCTAACCCCAAAATTATGGAAATATTTCTAGCTTATCCTGTTATCGCGGTTGTCGTTTTGATTATTGCGAGTATCAAGGAGATCAAACAATACGAACGAGGAGTGAAATTCACTTTTGGTAAATTCACAAAACTTGCTGAACCTGGATGGAGGATTGTGATTCCAATTTTTCAGAGAATGCACAAGGTCGATATTCGTGTGAAGGCTGTGGACGTGGCTGATCAGGAGGCGATTACTGAGGACAACATTTCTATCACTATAAATGCGGTGATTTATTATAAGGTTTCGGATGCATCGAAGGCGGTGATTGAGGTCGAGAATTTTTATTATGCGATTTCTCAGCTTGCGCAGACAACTATGCGTAATGCGGTGGGGGAAGTTACTTTGGATATTTTGTTGAAGAAAAGAGAAGATATTGCTATTGGTATCCAGAAGACTGTGGACAATGCGACTGATCCTTGGGGAATCAAGGTTGAGGCTGTTGAATTGAAAGATATTGTATTGCCTCAGGAATTAAAGAGAACAATGGCGAAAGTTGCGGAGGCTGAACGTGAAAAGAAAGCTGTGATTGTGAAGGCTCAGGGTGAAGTAGAGGCTTCTGATAATCTTGCGAAAGCTGCTAATACTCTTGCAGGATCGCCAGGGGCTTTGCATTTGAGAACTTTGCAGTCTGTAAACGACCTCTCTTCTGATCAATCAAACACAACTATTTGGATGATGCCTGTCGAGATTTTGAGGGCGTTTGAAACTATTGCTGATAAATTTGGGGGTGGAAAAGATAAATCTTAAACTATTTTCTTATGAGTTTGAAATACGGAATTTTGGCGTATCCAGCAGGGCATTCACTGTCCCCTGCTATGCATAACGCGGCTTTCAAGGCTGCTGGTGTTAAGGCTAAATATGAGACTTTTGAGGTGAAGCCTGAGGATTTGGGCAGTTTTATGGACGATCTTGTGGCTGGAAAAGGACAAGGAGCTGGCGTGTCTGGGCTTTCTGTTTCTGCTCCGCACAAAGAGAAGATCTTGTCTTATTTGGATGAGGTTTCTGGAAGTGCTCGGTCGATTGGGGCAGTCAATACTGTCACGGTTCGGGAAGAGGATGGGGCGAGGAAGCTTTATGGAGATAATACTGATTTTGTTGGAGCGGTTGATGCGTTGAAGGAGAAGGTTTCAGGAACGATGGGGTTGAAGAGTAAAAGAGTTGTGGTGCTTGGGGCTGGAGGTGCTGCGAGAGCTATTGTTTATGGGCTTTTGAAGGAGGGAGCGAAGGTGACTGTGTTGAATAGGACTTTTGATAAGGCTCATCAGCTTGCGAATTCTTTTGCTCAGAGATTTGGCGATGAAAATGTAAAATTTGGTGTTTTGGAAGGGGCTGCGAATTTTGCTCCTGATATTTTGGTCCAGACGACTTCTATTTGGATAACTGATGGATTGGAGGCTCGAATATTGCCTGAGAAATATTTCTCTGACTTGGCGAAGGACGAGGTGAGACCTTTGGTTATGGATATTGTTTATACTCCTCGAATGACTCCACTGCTTTTTGCGGCTGAGGATGCTGATTGCGATATTGTCACCGGGGACAAGATGCTTTTGAATCAGGCTATCTCGCAGTTTGAGATTTTCACTGGGAAAAAGGCGACGAAAGAAGTGAAGGAGGCGATGGGGGCTGCAATGAGGGAAGGGATGTAGGTTATTTCAGCAATGCCCTCCTGTTATAAATCACAATAATCAACACTCCCACGACGATGAAGACATCGGCGAGGTTGAAGGTAGGCCAGTACTTGCTGCCGATGAAATCGATGACTCCGCCGTACATCACGCGATCGACGAGATTGCTGAGTGCTCCACCGAGGACGAGGCTTGAGCCGAGGACTGCGGTGTGTTTTTTGAGGTTGATTTCGCTATAGATCAGGTGAACCAGGATCGCTAGTATGAAAAAGCTCAAAACGATGATTGCAATCTGGGGAACTTTGAGTCCAAATGCGATTCCTGTGTTGAAAGATTTTTGAAAAATCAGGTGCCCTTTCATAAAACTTACGGGCTCGTCAATAAAGGCTGAGGCCTGGAATTTGGCGACCTGATCTAGGATTACAAACAGGACTGTAAGTATAATTGTTCTAATCATTGGGCCCATTGTACAAGATAACGAAAATAGTGTAAATTTTTGGGGCAGATTTTCCCGATTTTTTCCTATGAAAAGCATCCTCAAATCAGATACGGTTTTGGCTTTAACAGTGTTTCTACTGTTGGTGTTTGGGCTGATTATGATTACGTCGATTGGGGTGCCAAAATCGATTCAATTGTCGGCGCCTGGGGTTTTGTATCCGAATTGTTCTGATACTGGAGTGGATTGTTATCTGCTTTTCAAGAATCATATTTTGAGATTGGGGGCTGGAGTTGTGGCTTTTTTTATTGCGTTTAATTTGCCGGTGAAGTTTTGGCGGAAGATTTCGGTGGTGTTCTTTTTGGCGATTGTTGTGGCGCTGATATTTGTGTTTGTTTTGGGAAGTGGATTTGGAACGATTGCGAAGAGTTGGATTGTGATTTCGGGAACGTCTCTGCAGCCGACGGAGTTTGCGAAGTTGGCGCTGATCCTGTATTTGGCGTATTTCTTTGAGAAAAAGAGGAAGGATGTTGCGGATTTGTATGATGGATTTATTCCGTTTTTGGTGGTGAGCTCTCTGGTTGTGATTCCTATTTTGTTGCAGCCGGATTTGGGTTCTACTCTTGTGATTGGGATTATTGCGGTAAGTATGTTTTTTATTGCGGGGGCTCGGTTCAAGCATCTGATGGTTGGGGCTTTGATTGCGATGTTTTTGTCGATAATTTTTGTGGCGACGATTCCTCATGTGCGAGATCGGTTTACGGCGTTTACTAGGGTTGAGGAAGAATGTATTGAAGATTATTGTTGGCAAAGTCAGCAGGCGAATATCGCTATTGGTAGTGGAGGACTTTTTGGAAAAGGGCTGACGCAAGGTATCCAAAAATCGTATTGGCTGCCGCAGGCGACGGATGATTTCATCTTTGCTGCTTCGGCTGAGGAGCTTGGATTTATTAGGATTATTTTTATTGTTATTGGATTTTTTGTGATTGCGAATCGTGGGTTCAAGGTGGCGAATGAAGCTGGCACGACATTTGAAATGCTGACGGCCGTGGGGATCACTGTGTGGATCGCTATGCAGGCTTTTGTGAATATTGCGGTGAATACTGCGCTGATGCCCGTAACGGGGATTCCGCTGCCGCTAGTAAGCTATGGTGGATCGTCATTAGTTGCTACAATGGTCGGTGTTGGAATTTTGTTAAGTATATCTACTCAAAAGAAATCTCATGCGAATAATATTTACCGGAGGAGGGACTCTAGGTCACGTCGTTCCAAACCTGGCCGTTATAAACGAATGTATTAAGAACAGTCGTAAGAACGAGATCTTGTACATTGGGGCAACTGGTGGTCCGGAGAAAGCGGCTGTTAAGAAATTCATTGCTGACAATTCGTTGCATCACATGAAGTTTGAGGAGATTGCTGCTGGGAAATTGCGGCGTTATTTTTCTTTTCAGAATTTTGTTGATGCTTTTAAGGTTCCGGTGGGAATTGTGCAGGCGATGCGGTTGATTCGGCGTTTTGATCCTGAGGTTGTTTTTAGTAAAGGTGGGTTTGTGACTGTACCTGTTGTGATTGGAGCTGGGATTGTTAATTTTGGGCGTAGGGGGCGAAAGAAAAAAATTCCTATTATTGTGCATGAGTCGGATCTTGTGCCTGGATTGGCGAATAAGATTTCGGCGCGATTTGCGAGTCGGATCTTGTTGAGTTTTGAGAAGTCGCGGGATTATTTTGTGGAAAAGAAGGGGCGTGGGGGGAATGGGAGGAAGGTTGAGGTTTTGGGAAATCCTATTCGTGAAGATTTGATGAAAGGGGAAGCAGATAAGGGTCGGAAGATTTGTGGATTTCATAAATTTAAACCTATTGTGCTTGTGATGGGAGGGAGCTTGGGGGCTGCGCAGGTGAATCATCTTGTTTGGGATAATCTTGGGCCGCTTTTGAAAAAATATCAGATTGTACATATTACTGGTAAAGGGCATCTGAAGTTTGGGGCGGACAAGGAGGGGTACAAGCAGTTTGAGCTTTTGTTTGAGGAATTAAAGCATGTGTATGCAGCGAGTAGTTTGGTTGTGACTAGAGGTGGGGCGAATGCTCTGGCTGAGGTTGCTGCTCTTGAGAAGTCGGCGGTGATTATTCCTCTGGGAACTGCGTCGAGTCGTGGAGATCAGATTGTGAATGCAAAATTTTGTGCTGAGGAATATGGGTGGCAAAATTTGGTTGGAGAAGTTTCTGGTGAGAGATTTTTGCATGCGATTGATATCGCTGTGGGGACTCCATTTGCAGGAGAGGATGTGCTCCATAAAAGGGCTTCCAAAGCCATCTTTGAGCTTTTGTTCAATTTGACTAAAATGGACAAATAGCTTATCATCAATTACTACAAGGGCAAACGAGAATTTTGGGCAAAAATGTTCGTTGAAAACCAGGTGGAAGGACTTTTTTCGTCATCTTGTGGCGCATCATCTAACCAAAAGAACGATGTTTATACTTGTTCTGATAATACTGGTAATGATGACCTCAATTGCTTTCTGTTTTATCACTGAATTGAGGCTTACTTCATATGCAAAAAGGCATCCCCTACCTGAATCCAAATACACGATGCTTTTTCGTTTTGTTCGTTTGAGTTATATAAACGTTTTATATGTTTTGGTTGTGATTGGGCACGCTACTTTGTTTATTTGGTTAACCGCTAAACACTTATTATGATTGGAGTTTTGTCACCATTTCGGGTTGATGACATTGGGAATCTAGAGGCTCCTCTGGAGGGGAATCGTGATTTGTATTTCAAAGGACAGCAGGCTAATGAGGAGTTGATTTGTTTCTTTCGGAAGCATTGGGTGACAGTGTTGCCCCACATAGGAATGGGGCTGCTGCTGGTGGGGATCGATATTGGGTTGATACTGGGATTCGCGGGAGTGAGTCCTTTTTTGAAGGAGAGTGTGATATTGGGGGTGGTGTATGTTGCTGTGATTGTTTTTATGACAATTTATGTGCACAAAGTTTTTTATAGGTTGTTTGGGCATTTTATGGATACGTATTACTTCACAAATCTGAGGGTCATCGATCACAAAAAGACTCCGCTCCTGCACGATTCGCATGAGACTTTGGATGTTGTGAAGATTCAGGATATTCAGAAATCTCAGGATGGTTTTTGGAAGAATATGCTGCGGTATGGGGAGCTTGTGATTACTTTGTCTTCTTCGAAGGCGTCGAAGAGAGTGGTTAAGGTGCCGAATGTGAATTTTCATTATCGGTGTTTGTCTCGGGTGAAGAGGGATGCTGTGGTGCGACGGGATTCGCAGATTCGTGGGCGGAATGGGCTTGATCGATCGCTTGCTGCTAAGGCTCGGGAAGTGGAGAGGAAGGTGGTTGCGTTGTTGAGGTGAGCTAGGTAAGATACCCCCATGGATATCACATTTATCATTATAGGAGTTTCGATTGTTTTTGTTTTGGTGCTTTGGGCTGCTGTTGGGGTGAGGCATCTTCGTTCTGGGAATAAGAAGGTTCGTGGGAGCTGGGAGTTTACTGATGAAAAGATTCGAGAGAGACATGATGCTGTTCCTCTAATGATTGAGATTTGTGGAGGAGGGTCTGTGCCTGGGACTCCAGGGGCTACTGCTCAAGATTTGATTGCTATTCGGAATGTGGCGCGGCGGATTTATCGAGCGTCCGAGGAAAAGGTTGAGAAGGAGAAGGAGCTTGGGAAAGTTTTGACGGCTTTTGTTTTGCAACATGGTAAGACTGAGGAGATGAAAAAGAATCAGTTGTTTTTGGAGGCTTTGGGGAATTTGAAGGGGTTGAAAAGGGAGATTGTTGGGCGGTCGCGGGAGTACAATGAGGTGGCTGTTCGGTTTAATAAGCATCGAGGATTCTTCTTGCTGAAGCCATTGGCTGGGGTTTTCCGAATACGTCAAGCAGGAAAATTCGAATTTGGGGTTGACGGTGAGTGATGACTCACCTATATTGTGGGTGAGTATTTACTTACCCTGTATTTATGAATGAATTAACTGACAAACAAAAATTGGTACTGCGATTTATCGAGAAGTACCAGATGTCTTTTGGCCGTTCCCCTACTCTTCGTGAGATGCGTGAGCATTTCCAGGTGAGCTCAGACAATAGTATCTTGAAGCATTTGAAAGCTCTTGAGTCTAAAGGATTTTTGGAAAAGGATTCACGTGGGATTTCTTTGCTTAGCAGTGTTAAGGAGAAATTGACGAACGATGTCGTGAAGGTCCCTGTACTTGGGATGATCCCTGCTGGCGGGCCTGTTATTGCTGAGGAGAATATTGAGAATTACTTGAATGTTGAAAAGGATATGACAAAAGGTAAGGGTGACACTTTTGCTTTGCGTGTGACTGGCGAGAGTATGATTGATGCTGGAATTTTTGAAGGAGACTTGGTGATTGCCTCTACTGGGATGGAGCCTGCGAATGGAGATATTGTAGTGGCTTTGGTAGATGGTTCTAATACTTTGAAAAGATTGGTTAAAGAAGGCGGCAAGGCTTATTTGCGCGCTGAAAACAAAGACTATGCTGACATAATGCCTCTGGAGGATCTCCAGGTTCAGGGTGTTGTGACAGGCTTACTTCGTACATTTTACTAACATAAAAATAAAATGATCCTGATAACAATCGACAACAACCCAGACTACATGAGACTCCGTGTAAACAGGAGCCGCAATGCTAGCTCACTAAAGCGAAGGCGTGGGTTCTGGGGAAAACTATTCGGTAACTCTACGAAAACTTCTAGAAGAAAACCTCTTATTCCGAACGTGATGTAGGGAGGGCTGCTTGCATCATACCTGCTAGTACTGGATTTCCAGATAAGACGGCCATCCTTTGGAGTCTAGGGTCTTGCCCTTCTGCTATGGTTTTATTTGCTGCTTTTTCCGAGAGTCTCATTTTGCCTGACACTTTTTCTATCTCTAAGATTTCAACTGTGAGTTTGTTTCCTTCGATAATGTCTTTTCTCCAACGCCATCTGTCATCGGCAAATCTAGAGGCTCCATCATGCCACTCATAGTCTCCTTCTATAGCTACCTCTTTCCAGAAGAGAAGCCCTTCAATCCCATGTTGTATTTGCACAAATACTCCAAAATCACAGACTTTTGTAATTCGTCCTGTGTAGATATCTCCTTCTTCTGGTTCGTGGTTAATAATATCATCTATTTGTTCTGCGGCTTCTCTCTCTACCTCTGTTAAATCCTGAGAAAGCGTTACTAGAGGTGCGTAGTTTTCATCCATTTCTGCAGGTGGAAGTGCAAGCTGTGTAAGAGTGTCTTTATATGGAATTATCCTGAGATTCTCTTCTTCATCCCATGTCATAAATGAGATTCTTTCCTCGACACCTTCTCTCAAATGAACTAATATCTGAAGTTGCTTGAGAAGTGTAGCGTCGATTGGGGCATTGATATAGATAGGCCTGTTATCGCTCATAACTCTCCTGTGAAATGATGTTGAAAGGTTACTTTTTAGAGAAAAAAGGTCCGTGAGGTTTATATATGTGGGATCTCCTACTTTTAGACCAGTTTTGCTCGCTTTTCTTACTGCTTTAACTTGATCGTCTCCAAGATCTCCCCCAAAAACATAAAACCCACGTTTATGCCCTTTTCTTTCTTTTTTTTCTTGAGCTTTTCTTTCGTCTTTTGGACTTGGTTTTGGAAGATGTTGCATTAGATCGAGTGGTCTTTCTAAGCCTTCAAGAATTCCAATAATATCATCGTGCCTTCCTTCTCCTAATTTCCTATAAACATCCAATACTCGTTCTCTATTCCTAAATACTTCTTCTAGGCTAAAATCTCTTTCGCCTCGGACTCCTTCGCCTGCTGCTTGGAGAAGATGCTTTTTGAATCTGAACATGAGAGTTGTTACTCTGCGGGGATCTGATTCTTGAGCTGCCTCTATTTCGGTAAGTCTGTTTTCTATATCCATTTTTGTGAAATTTAAAGTTAGGAGGCGGAGATTACCACATTTCTCCTGTCTCTTCAACACGTTTTGGACGACTCCGTCCCTGTTTTTTTGTATATTTCAACCCCATGGCAGAGAAACTCACACCAATGATGGCGCAGTACAAAGCGATCAAGGAAAATTATCCTGATAGCATGGTTTTGTATAGGCTTGGGGATTTTTATGAGATGTTTTTTGAGGATGCGCTGGAGGGGTCGAAGATTCTGGGGATTACGCTTACTTCTCGGACAAAGGGCGAGGGGGTGAAGGTCCCTATGTGTGGCGTTCCTTTTCATGCGGTTGATAATTATATTGGGAAGCTGACTCGGGCTGGGCGCAAAGTTGCGATTTGTGATCAGGTGACGGCGCCGAATGGCAAAGGCATTGTGGAGCGTGAGGTTGTGCGGGTGATTACGCCGGGCACGACTTTTGATGATAATATTCTTGATGGGAAGGCGAATAATTATGTGGCGTGTATTGTGCGGGGATCTGAGGGTTTTGGGTTGGCGTATGCGGATGTGACGACTGGCGATGCGTTTGTTTCTGAGTTTGCTGGTTTTGATGAGGTTGTGAATGAATTGGGGCGGATTTTGCCTTCTGAATTGATCGTGCCTACGAGTTTGTATGAGGACGTGAGGGTGAAGAGGTTGGGGCAAGGGCTTGAGGCTGGGTTTGCTGGTGGGGAAAGGCTGGCGATTTTTCAGTTTGATTCTGCGAAGGATCCTCATGCTTTTATTTCTGATAATTTTGGGGTGAAGGCGATTCAGGTTTTTGGTTTGGATGGCAAGGAGGCTTCGATGTCGGCTTCGGCGCATCTTTATGAATATTTGATGGAGACGCAGAAGGTTGATCTTAAACATATTGAAAAAATTCTTTGGTATTCTTCGGGCGAATTTATGCCTCTTTCTGGGACTACCATTCGAAATTTAGATATTTTTTATAATTCAAATACGGGCAAGGCTGATGGCAGTCTGATCAAGGTTTTGGACAAGACGGTCTCGGCGATGGGCGGGCGAAAGCTGCGCAGCTATATGCTTCATCCGTTGAAATCTCGAGAGGAGATTGGGGCTAGGCTTGAGGCTGTTGATGAATTGCGTGCGAATTCTGCGGATCTCAAGGGAGTGAGGGATTTGATTTGCGAGGTGCTTGATTTGGAGCGGATTTTGAGTCGGTTGAGTATTGGTAGCGGGAATGCGCGGGACTTGGTTGCTTTGAAAGATTCTTTGAAATTAGTGCCTGAGTTGAAGCAAAAGCTTGGACGATTTGAGGCTGAGGTTTTGATTGAGGCGGTGAAGGATTTGTTTGATCTCAAAGGGGTTGTTGAGCTGATTGAGAACTCGATAAGCGAGACTCCACCTGCGATTCTCAGGGAAGGCGGGATGATTGCGGACGGGTACAATTCTGAGCTTGATGAGCTTAGGGCTATTAGTACGGAGGGGAAGGGTTTTATTTCTGAGATGCAGGCTCGGGAAATTGAGCGGACTGGGATTTCGTCGCTCAAGATCAAATACAATAAAGTTTTTGGGTATTATATTGAGATTAGTAAGTCTAATCTCGATAGCGCACCTGAGAACTATATTCGGAAACAGACTCTTGTGAATGCGGAGCGTTTTATTACGCCTGAGCTCAAGGAGTATGAGGAAAAAGTTTTGCGAAGTATGGATCGGATTGTTGAGCTGGAGTTTGAATTGTATGAGAAAATTCGTGAGCAGGTTTTGGAAAAGGCTTTGGAAATCAAGCGTGTTGCTGGGGCGATTGCGCGAGTGGATGTTTTTGGGTCTTTTGCTGAATTGGCTTTGGTTGGGGGATATGTGCGGCCTGAGATTGTTGAGGAGAATGTGATTGATATCCGGGATGGTCGACATCCTGTGGTTGAAGGGCTTGGAATTGGGCGAGATTTTGTGCCGAATGATTGTCTTGTTGGGGAAGGTGGGGGTGGAGGTTCGGGCGAGGAAGATGCGGGACGATTTTTGAATTTGATCACGGGGCCGAATATGGGTGGTAAGTCTGTTTATATCAAACAAGTGGCGCTGATTGTTTATCTGGCGCATATTGGATGTTTTGTTCCGGCGCGAGAATGTCGGCTGGGGCTTGTGGATCAAATCTACACTCGAGTTGGTGCATCTGACAATATCGTGAGTGGTGAGAGTACTTTTATGGTTGAGATGGTTGAAGCTGCGCGGATTTTGCATGGGGCGACTGAGCGAAGCTTGGTGATTTTGGATGAGATTGGGCGTGGGACTTCGACTTATGACGGCGTGAGTATTGCGTGGGCGATGTGCGAGTATATTCACGATGTGATTGGGGCAAAGACTTTGTTTGCGACGCATTATCATGAGCTGATTTCTTTGGCTGACGATTTGGATCGGGCTGGGAATTTTTCTGTTGCGGTGAGTGAGGGGGCTGGTGCTCATGAGCTTGTGTTTTTGTACAAGATTGTTGAAGGAGGAACGAGTAAGAGTTATGGTATTGAAGTTGCTAAACTTGCAGGATTGCCTCGAGAAGTTGTGATGAAGGCACGTGGGGTTTTGGAGGGACTTGAGAAAGAAGGTGGAAGAGTTGGGGTTGAGACGGGGGCTGGTGCGGCGGAAGTTTCGCGGGATCAGATTGGGATGTTTGGTGGAGGAAGTGGTGCTGCGGATGAGCGGGGGCACAAGGCTCTGGAAGAACTTCGAGAAATTGATACAGAAAGATTAACGCCGATGGAGGCGCTGAATAAAATTCATGAATTGAAAGAAAAGGGTGTGTTGTAGTGCGCGCGATGCGCGAATTTAACCAAAAAAAATGTCGATAATTAAAATTCTATCTGAAAATCTAGTGAACCAGATCGCTGCGGGTGAAGTGATTGAGCGGCCGGCTTCGTGTGTAAAGGAGTTGGTTGAGAATTCGATCGATGCTGGGGCGAAGTCGGTGACGGTGGAGATTCGGGATGGTGGACGATCGTTGATCAAGGTTTCGGATGATGGATTTGGGATGTCTCGCGAGGATGCTGAGAATGCTATTTTGCGTCATGCGACTAGTAAGATTAATAAGGAGGGTGATCTTTGGACACTTAAGACGATGGGTTTTCGTGGGGAGGCTTTGGCTTCTATTAGCTCTGTTTCTCGGTTTGTTTTGAAGACGAAACAAGCTGGGAGTCGCTCGGGGGTGGAGTTGGTTTGTGAAGGGGGTGACGTGAAGACTATTCAAGATTGTGGGATGAGTGATGGGACGCAGATTGAGGTGAGTGATTTGTTTTTTAATACTCCTGCGCGTGGGAAATATTTGAAAAAGGATTCGACTGAGCTGACGCATATCATTTCGCTTTTGAATACTATTGGGCTGGCGAATCCTGAGATTGGGATTACGCTGATTAATAATGGGAAAAAGAGTTTTCAATTGCCGGGGGTTTCGGATCTTGGGCGACGGATTTCGGATGTTTTTGGGAGCGCGACTTTTGAGGCGATGATTCCGCTGTATTATGGAGGGACTGATTTTGGGTTGAGTGGATTTATTGGGAAGCCTGCGATTTCGAGGTCTGGGTCGAAGCATCAGTATATTTTTGTGAATGGACGTCCGATTCAGCATCATATTATTTCTTATAAGGTGAAGGAGGCTTTTCGTTCGTTGTTGATGGAGGGGAAGCAGCCGGTTTTTATTATCAATATTGAGATTGATCCGAGTTTGATCGATGTGAATGTGCATCCGCGAAAATTGGAGATTCGTTTTGAGGATCAGCAGCGGATTTTGGGTGTGATTTATAGCGCTGTGAAGACGGCTCTCGAAAAAGCGAATCTGACTCCAAAGGCTGTGACGGAAGCTGGAAGGTATATGTCTGATAAGTTTCCTGAGTCTGCGCCGAGTGCGCCTATTGGTGGTGGGGCTCCGATTTTGGGTGGAGAAGTTTTTGAAGGGTTTTCGGGTGCTGAGTCTCGAGCTATTTTTCAGCGTCCCCAAGGTTCTCTGGATCTTGGAGAAGAACGAGCGGCTCTCAAGGCGGTTACTCAAGTTTCGAATTCATATATAGTTGCTCAGGACGAATCTGGGCTTGTTTTAGTCGATCAGCACGCTGCGCATGAGCGCGTGAGGTATTTTGAGCTTCTTGATCAATTCGACGCCAAAACGAAGAATATTCAGCCTCTGTTGATGCCGCAAGAACTCGATCTGCCTCTGGATGATCTGACTCTGCTCAAGGAGAGTCTTGAAGTTTTTGTTGGGCTTGGGTTTGAGATTGAGGAAGGGCCTGGAAATACGATGACTTTGTATGCTGTTCCGTCTGTGCTGTCTGGGGAAGATATTTTGACAGTTGTTGATGGAGTTTTGAATGATATTTCGAATTCGTCTGCGCCAACTGCCAAGCAGGGTCGAACTGATCTGATCATGCATTCGATGTCTTGTAGGAGTGCTATCAAGTTTGGGCAAAAACTAGCCATCGATGAGATGGATGCGCTTTTGCGACAAATGGAAAAAGTCGATAGGCCTTATACTTGTCCGCACGGACGTCCAACTATGATCTCACTCACTTTTAGTGAATTGGAGAAGATGTTTGGGCGGAAGTAGGTGATGTGCCACTTGCTACTCCCCAACAACCACTGAGAAATATCTATCGTACACCAGGTTTGTGGCGTAGGAGATTTGGTCGTCGGCAGCGAGGAAGGCTTCTTCGGGATAGTAGGTGTAGAGGGCGAGGGAGTGGGCATCGCTCAAATCAGAGTCGTCGTCGGGGGAGTCCCCACCGGCGCGGAGTTGGAGGGTTTTTGTGAAAAGAGAGTTGTTTGTTCCGGGTTGTTTTTGGATTGTGAGTTTGTATGTGTCGAGGGGGTCGAGGTCGAGTTTGTATGGGAGTTTGTATTTGAATGTGACTGAGACTTCGTTGCCTGGGAGGACGCGCATTTCGGTGAGGAAGTATGTGCGGTCGAGGTCTTCGTCGTAGCCGACTTCGACTTGGTCTTCTGTGGTACCTTGGACTTCTAAGAGTTGTGAACCTTCTGGAACTATGACTCTAGTATTGACTTTGTCAGCTGCTCGGCCGAGCATGTCCACGATAAATCCTGGAATGTCTGATGATTTGAAGCCAAATTCATTCCAATGCTTATTCCATTCGGCTTGGGTGTCGCGAGAAAATGTGTGGTGACGTGTGACTGTGACTGTGTCTATGATTTCGCCATTTGGTTTGAGCTGGGTGTCGTGGGTGATTTTTTGTTCGATTAGGGGTTCTGTTTTTGTTCCTCCCATGCTGACTTGGATCACGCTCAGGTAGTCTTCGTCTTCCACTGGAGTTGGGACTCTGCCTGCGATGCCGAGTGTCTCAAAAAGTGATTGAATGACTGAGTCTCCTGAGTAGGCCATAACCATTTTTTGTTGAGCGGCTTTGTAGAGGACGCTCATGATTCGTGAAACGTTTTCTTTTTTTAGGAGAGCTTTTTGGAATTCTGGGACCATGACTTTGAGAATGTGTTTCGGGTCTTCTTTGCCCCAGATTTTTCCTTCGACTATGTATGTGAGGACGGACATGTAGTTTTCGCTGGTGAATTCACCTTCGAGAGATCCTACCTGGAGCGGGCCTGTGATTTCGAGGAATTCTTCTAGAAGGCTTTGGTTGATTGCTATTACTGTATCGACACTTGGGCCGCCTTCTTTTTGCAACATCCATGCTGCATTTTTGCCTGATAAGGCAAAGTCAGGTGAGTAATTTGAATTTCGGAACAAGAAATTTGGGCTGTATTTTGAGAGGTATTTTGGAGCTGGAACGAGCTCTGTATATAGGTCGTCGAGGTGGTAGACGTCTTCGACTTTGACGTTTTCGATCAGTCCGTCGTTGACGTCGACGATTGCGTAACTACCGATGAATCCGCCTGTTGGCCTGGTTTCTGCGTTGTTTTGGAGGAGGATCAAGTATCTGTGTTGGTGTTTTTCGCCGAGGAGTTTTAGGATTGCTGGAAAGTGTTCTTCGATTGATTCGAGGGTCTTTATGATTTGCGAGATTTTTTCTTTTGCGTAGTCGAATCTGCCTTTCAATTCTGGGGGAAGCAGGTCTTCGTTGATTTTTTCTAATTCGAGACTGGCGGCTCTTGTTTCTACTAGGGCTAGAGAGGCTTTGTCGATTCCTGTTTTGAGGAAGTCTGTTACGTCAACTTGGGCTTGGGTTTCGAACTCGCCGCCTTCTTCATTTTTTGAGATCACGTACAGAGGGATTTTGTTTAATTCCTCGAGGGCTTCGGTGAAGAATTCGCCGGCTTTTGAGAAATATTTCCCTGAGTTCAAGATTGCTTTGGCGCTTGAGGCCAAGCTGCTTTCGTGGGCGTAGATTGTGTCGTCTGTGGCGATGAACCAGAGGGTTTCTTCGGCGTCTTCAAAGTTTTCGAGGGCGTTTTCGAATGATTCTCGGGCTTCGGTGAATTGGACTTTTGTTGTGCTTTTTGAACCTTCTAGGAGTTTTGAGAATCCTTGGGAAGCGGAGTAGCTGATTGAGTCTTTGATTTCGATTCCTTTGAGGTAAACGTTGACGCTGTTTACGAGGAGCAGGATGATTACGCCTGCGACGACTATTTTGAGGATGTTGCCGAGGGCGTTGTATGTTTTGCTTGGTTTTACTCGGAGGATTAGGCCTTCTTTGTTGTTGATGGGGCTGGATCCTGGTTTTCTGATGTCTCTGATCTGGTTGAAGCCTGCGGGTTTTTTGAAAGTTGGAAGATGTCGTTTTTTCTTTCTTTTTGGAAAACTTTCTCCGCTGAGGTTAATTGGCTGAGAATCTTTGTCTGTCGAGATATTTTCGGTGCGCTTTTTATTCGACATTTATATAGTATTGAGCTTCTATACCGTCACTAAAGTAGTCTCGTCCTGCGCTCATTGTCTTGATGAGTTTTGTCTCTGGGAGGTACTCGCTGACATCGACGTATAGGACGTCTTCTGAACTACTTAGTGCTGGCAATATGTGGATCTGATAGGTTGGTGAATTTGCTAGGCTTGTCGGTGATTCTTCTTGGTCGGTTGGTTCGCCGAGGGCTAGCTCGAGGATTCGGATGAGCTCGTCTTTTGCTGTTGAGATTATGAGTTTGTCTTTGTAGATTGAATAATATGCGCCCCAGCTTTTGTCGATGGTTGTCATTTCGTAGACTGGGATGTCGGCGTAGGTTGATTCTGTTTTTTCGAGATCTTCTTGTGTGGCTACGATCTCTTTTGTTTTTGTACCGTCTTCTAGTTCGAATTCTACGACATGTGGCTCAAATACCGCTCCGATTGAAGCAAAATTGTTTGCGATTTTTTGGATTCGTAGGAGGTCTTCGTTTGAATTGTCGAGTTCGAGGATGAATGAGTAGGCTGACTCGGCTGCTTCAGTTTCTCTTGTCATTGCGAATGCGAATTCGTTTTGGAGAAGTGGGTAAACGTCCTCCTCGAGTGAAACGCTTGGGCCTAGGTATTTTTCTATATAGTTTTGGATCACTCCTTCAAAAACTTCAGATGTTGATTGAGCTCCTTCGCTTAGGACTGAGATAAGTTTTTTTGATTGGAGATCGATGTTTTGTCCGCCCCAAAAAATTTCGACATCTGCTGGAATCAAGCTTGTGAGCTCCGCTGAATAGCGCTGTCTTTTTGAGATGTATTTGTTGCCCTTTAGGTATGGTTCTGAGAATTTGAGGAATGAGATGATTTCGAAGTGATCGTCGCGTGCTGACAGGGTGAATCCTTGGTTGAGTGTGAGCTCCTGGAATGGTGTGGTCGCTGTTGAGTAGAGTGATGAGCCGCTGATCTCGTTGAATTTTGAGAGGAGTTTGTCGTAGGCGGTGTTTTGGTTGATGTAGAGGAATGCCAATACGTTGTATGGCATGTGGCTTTGGACGGTTCCATAGTCGTCTGTGCTTGAGACTTTTGTCGCGGTTTCGTTTGTTGGGCTTAGTAGGATTTCGATGGATTTTTTGTCGATACTGAAGACCAAGTAGTCCTTGAGAATTCCTGCGTGGATTGGGAGGACTTCTGTTTCGATTGTGTAGATTTTTGAATTGTTTTCGTCGATGGATTCTTTTGTTGAGAATTTTTCTTTGAGGTAGTTGATTGTGCTGTTTCTGTTGATTGTTTCTACGAAATAGACTGTTTGGAGAGGTTTTTCGGGATCTGATTCAAATTCGACTGCCGCTATTTGTCTACCTAGCCAGGCTGGGACTTCGTCTTCGAGGTGCAGGTGGAATTTTTCGTAGGCTAAGGTCTTGAGGTTTTCTTGTGAATATTCGGTTCCCTCGAGGAGGGCGATTGCTTTTGTTAGTTGGGTGTGGTCTTGGTAGGTGCTGATCTCGAGGAATGCGCTTACTTTGTCTTCTGGGATAAGGTCTGCTACTGGGGTTGGTCTGAATCCTTTTTGGAAAAGGTGAGCTGCCACTACAACAAGAAGCGTTCCTAGTATGAGGACTAGGAGTGTGCCGAAGATTTTTTGAGGGTGGTGGTGTTTTTTTGAGGTTTTCTCGGTAGCGAGTTTCTCGGTTGAATCGGCGGCGACTTTTTTCTCGACGATTTTCACTTTTTTTATCTTTTTAATCTTTTCTTTCAGCTTTTTGGGCTGTTTTTTTTGTTTATCAATCTTGTCTTCGTCAATTCGTCTCTGCTTTTTTGCTGAAGATTTTCGTCCCATAGGAATAGGTAGTTATTGTGTCGTGAGGGGTTGATTAGCCGGGAAGAGTATACCACGAGTTTCTCGAGGTTGAAAAGCAGCTAGTAGTCGGGTAGAATTGGCTGGCTTATTTAAAAATTATTATGAAACTCAAACCAATATCTGCAGATGAACTACGAAGGCTTTTTATAGACTTCTTTGTTACAAAACACGATCACAAGGAAATCCCTGGTGCATCGTTGATTCCTGAAAATGATCCGACTGTCTTGTTTACGACTGCGGGAATGCATCCGCTTGTACCGTACCTGATGGGAGAGAGTCATCCTTCGGGCGTTCGGCTGACTAATTCGCAAAAATGTTTGAGGACTGACGATATCGATGAGGTTGGGGATCCGACTCATCTGACTTTTTTTGAGATGTTGGGGAATTGGAGTCTTGGCGATTATTTTAAGAAGGAGGCTATCGCGATGAGTTTTGAGTTTATGACTGGTTCTCGGGAAGATGGGTGTTTGGAATTGCCTTTGAGCCATTTGGCTGCGAGTTGTTTTGAGGGGGATGAGAATTCTCCGAAAGATGAGGAGTCTTATGGACATTGGAAGGAATTGGGAATGCCTGAAGGGCGGATTGCTTATCTTAATAAAAAGGAGAATTGGTGGGGGCCGGCTGGCCAGACTGGGCCTTGTGGACCTGATAGCGAGATGTTCTTTTGGACTGGGGGCGATGATGCTCCTGAGGAATTTGATCCTGAGGACGATCGATGGGTTGAGATTTGGAATGATGTTTTTATGCAGTATTTCAAGAAGGAGGATGGGACTTATGAGGAATTGACGCAAAAAAATGTAGATACTGGAATGGGTTTTGAGAGAGTGCTTTGTATTTTGAATGGGGTTTCGACTCCTTTTGAGACTGAGCTTTTTGCTGAAGCTGCTGAGGCTGTGCGTTCTCTTGGAGGTTATGATGTTGGCGAGGCTGATCCGAGTGATGAGCAAGGGGTTTCGGAGAGGATTATCTGTGATCACCTGCGAGCTGCTACTTTTTTGATTGGAGATCGAAATGGAGTTGTACCGTCTAATACTGATCAAGGATATATTTTGCGACGTTTGATTCGTCGAGCTATTCGTCATGGACGAAAGCTTGGGATCGAAGGGTCTTTTGTACGGAAGATTGCTGGAATTTATGTGAATTTGTATAGAGAGGCTTATCCTGAGATTCTTGATGCACAGGAGAAGATTTTTGAGGAATTGGTTCGAGAAGAGGAGCAGTTTGGTCGGACTTTGGAACGTGGTTTGAAGGAGTTTGCGAAGTGTGGTGAGGCTATTTTGAATGGAGGATTTGCTTTTAATATGTATGAAACTTATGGGTTCCCGATTGAGATGACTTTGGAAGAGATTTCTAAGGACGAGGCTCTTGCGGGGCGATTGGATGAGAAAAAATTCATGGAAGAGTTTGCTGCAAAAGAGAAAGAGCACCAAGATAAATCGCGTGCTGGTGCGGAAGCGAAGTTTGCTGGTGGTTTGGCGGATGATAGTGAGGCTGTTACGAAATTGCATACTGCGACTCACTTGCTTCATCAGGCGTTGCGGGCTGTTCTTGGGGAGCATGTGCAGCAAAAGGGTTCAAATATCACGGCTGATCGATTGCGGTTTGATTTTACGCATGAGGAAAAGATGACTGATGAGGAGAAGGCTGAAGTTGAGAAGATCGTCAATGAGCAGATTGAGGCTGATTTGCCGGTTTCTTGTGAGGAGATGACTGTTGAGGAGGCGAAGAAGTCAGGCGCGCTTGGATTCTTTGAATCGAAGTATGGTGAGACTGTGAAGGTTTATACTGTTGGAGGTGATGGTGGGCATTTTAGTAAGGAAATTTGTGGTGGCCCTCATGTTGAGAGTCTTGGAGAATTGGGAGCTTTTAGGATTAAAAAAGAAGAAAGCTCGAGTCGGGGGGTGAGGAGGATAAAAGGGCTTTTGGGTTAGGGCTCTTGATGGATATTGATTTTTCATGAGCTTTGTTGTATCTTTCTCCTCCTATTATTAATCACAATAGCTATGAGTAAATTTGAAGGAAAATCGATTTTGGTCGCTGATGATGACAGTGACTTTTTGGGGGCAATGATGCGTTGTGTGGCTCGGGGACTTGGAGGTACGGGGATTGGCGTATTACCTGCTGCTGATGGAAGTACAGCCTTGCACAGAATACAAACTCAACATGAAGAAATAGTTGCTGTTTTGACTGATTTGCAAATGCCTGGAGCTGACGGTTATCAAGTTGCGGGGGCTGCTAATGAGCACTCTATTCCAGTTGCCATAGTTACTAGAGATAGACCCGAAACAGTTACTCCTGGTGATTATGATGTTATTCATAAGAGGGTGTCCACTATTACTGCTGAAATCCATGCTTGGTTGAGGGAGGCTTTGGGTTTAGAGGGAAGTGAGTAAAAATCTATTTTATTAAAAAAATTATTATGGAAGATTCACATGAAAAAAAGGCGCTCTTGATAGCAGATGATGCTGCTTGTGTTCGCTCTAGTTTGGTAGATATGCTTAAGGATTTGATTGAGAGGATGGATGTGGATGTTGATGTTCTTGAGGCTGGGGATGGCCATGCAGCCTTAATGATTGTTGATGACCAGCATGATCGATTGATAGCTGTCCTTACAGATATGCAGATGCCTGGGGCAAATGGATTTGAGGTTTATGAAGAAGCTAATAAGCATGGGATCCCTACTGCGATTATAAGTACTGCTCCAAAAATTTCGCTACCTGACGGAGACTACACATATTTGGACAAATTGGGGGAAATTAGCACTGTTAAGGAATGGATGACTAGATGTCTTGGAGCTTTAGAGACTGATCCTGAGGCCGAGGTCTAATATATTATTTATTTTTTTATTATGGAAAAAGCAATATTGTATGCGGAGGATGATCCTGAGTTGAGGAAATCAATGGAAAAGACTTTAAACCTTTATATTCAAAGAGTCTTGGGGATTGAAGCGGAAGTTCTCGTGGCTAAGGATGGGACAGAAGCTCTGAAAATAATTGAGGAGTCCCATGACAAATTGGTAGCTGTAGTTACAGATTTTAATATGCCTGGAGCTAATGGTTTCCAGGTTTATGAAGCTGCTTCAGCTCATGATATCCCAACAATGATTTTGAGTGGACGACTACGTGAGGACCTACCCACTGGGGATTACACATATCTCGGGAAAGGATCTCCTGTATCTGAGATTGGAGATTGGCTAAAAGCTTGTTTTGATAAAGTTAGGGGAGTCAAAGCTGAATCCTAAACCATCTCCCCTAGCGCTACACACTTTCCTGTTTTTGTGATGCGGACTTTTTGGAGGGTGCCGGTTATGGCTTGGTCTTTGAGGATTTCGACTGTTTGGTTGTGAGGGGTTTTGCCGCGAAGGAGGTTTTTATTTATAGCTCCCGAACTAGAACTTCGTTCTGTTCGGTTTTCAACTAGGATTTCGACTTCTTGGTCTATCATGGCGTCATATTTGGTTTGGGCAGTTTCCATTAGCAGAGTGTTGAGTTGGTGCCAACGTTTTGCTTTTGTTTTCGGCGGAACGTCGTCTGGAAGGTGTTTGTCGGCGTGGGTTCCTTTGCGGTTTGAGTATCGTGAGCTGTAGCAAAAGTCGAATTGGAGTTCTTTGTAGAGGTCGAGGGTTTCTTGAAATTCTTCTTCGGTTTCGCCGCAGAATCCGATGATCATGTCTGTGGTGATTGAGATGCCTGGCTTGGCTTTGCGGAGAGCTGTGACGATTTCGCGGAATCGTTCGACTGTGTATGGGCGGTTCATTCGTTTGAGGACTGTGTTTGAGCCTGATTGGATTGGTAGGTGGATGTGTGGCATCAGGGTTTTGAGTTTTGCGTATGATTCGATGAGCTCTGGCGAAACGTCTTTTGGATGTGGTGATGTGAATCTCAGTCTTCGGAGGCCTTTTGCGTGGAGTTTGTCGAGGGTTTCTAAGAGTTGGACGAATGGTGGGGCTTGGGTGCCGGCGTCGATTTTGTCGTAGTTGAATAGACGGTTTTTGCGGTCTAGATTCGAGAGTCCGTATGAATCGACTGTTTGGCCGAGAAGGGTTATCTCGAAGGCACCTTGTTCGACGGCTTCTGTTGCTTCTTTGAGGATTTGTTTGAGGTCTCGGCTGACTTCGCGTCCGCGTGAGAATGGCACGATGCAGTATGTGCAAAATTTGTCGCAGCCTGTTGAGACTGGGATGAATACTTGAGCTTTTGATGCGTGTGATGGGCTGATGTGGAAGTAGTCTTCAAGTTCTTCTTCTGGGATTTGGGGTTCGGTTGAGGGTTGGGTTTGGGCTGAGATTCCTTGGTGTTGTTGGGATTTTTCTAGGAGGGTTCTGAGTTTGGGAAGGTCTTCTATTCGGAATGCGATGTCGAGGTGTTTGAGAATTTTGATGAAGTGGTCCCGGTCTTTTTTTTCGTCTGCTTTTGTTGAAGATTTTCTTACCATGCAGCCTGTTAGGGCGATTAGCAGGTTTGGATTTTTTCGTTTGCGGGTGATTAGTTTTTCCATTGAGCCTATGACTTTGTCTTCTGCTTTTTGTTTTACTGAACAAGAATTGAAAATAATCAGGTCGGCTTTGGCTTGAGTTGAAGCTTTTTTGTGGCCGAGCTTTTTTAGGTATGTTTCAATTCGCTCCGAATCGGAGTAGTTCATTTGGCACCCGTATGTTTGGATGTGGTATTGCATTGCGGGAGGATTCTAGCGGAGATGAAGGCTTTCTGCAATCTGTTTGAGGGTGATTTGAGAGTGGTAATTTAGTTCGTTGAGGCTGATTGAGTCTCTGTCACTTTTGCTGTAGATGCAGACTGGTACAAGCAATCTTTTTATTTGATATAAATAGACGTACATTCTTAGTCCGCCTGATTTGCCTTTGTTTGTTGAGGTTGGGTTGATTCTAACTTTGTATATGGACTTGCCTATGTGGGTCTCGTTTTGTGGTTTAAAACTTTCCAATGATTTTTCGAGATCATCTCCGAGGTTGGGAAAGCGTTTCTTTAATCTTTTAGCTTGATTAAAAAAATGAGGTGTTATGAGAGACTTCATTAAAGATCTTTTAGTTGTTCTTTTAAGGGTGGTATGGATTTTGTGTCTACTTTCTCTAGGACTTTTTCTAGCATTGCTATTGTAGTGTCTAAATTGGATTTTTTGGTAAGAAAGTAATACTTGATCAGGTATGTGATTGTAGCAGTTTGATTGCCTAGACCTTCCTCCTCGCGAATTAGGGCTAGCTCTTCTTTTATTTTGTCATCTACTTTTAAGAGTATTGATTTCAACGTTAACGGGTTGGCGAATTGTTTCACGGTCATTACACTATAATTAGTATATATTATTTATATATCGAAGACAAGACTTTTGATATGTTCAAAGCCTAGCACATCGACCTTACAAAACGCTTAAAAAAACCTTAAATTTTAGGCTCTGACGGAGATCCCCCAGATGAATCGGGTTGGGGATCAATCTGTTTCAAAACCTAGTCTATCTAAAGCTTTTTTGAGGTCATCACGTGTGACTCCTTGGATTCTCAAGCTGAGGGTCTTGCTTGAATCACCGAAACGAAGCGCGCTCAAACCTTGAACCTCAAATTCCGCAAAGAGTGCGTCTGTTACTTCATCTCGACGACGTTCCCAGGTCTCTTCGTCACAACGAATTCCTGTGCGATCTGGTTGGGGTGGGTACATGGTTGTTTGGGTTATGTGGTTGGGTTAGCTTCTTCCTCCTCTTGAAGTGTCAGTTGGGCCTGGTCTTCGGCCGCCGCTACCTCGTCCTGCCTCCTGCTTTCTAGCTAATGCTGGCTCTAATGTTTTTGCTTGATTTGCCACCCGTGCTTCTCTTCGGCCTACTGCTCTCGCAAATCCCAATATTTTTTCATCCCTTTCGTCTAATTTTCTACGTAATGCCACAGCTGTGATTGCTTCTCGAGCAACATAATGTAGAACTTCGTGGTCATCTCGTTCTTCTGAGTTTCTCCTTAGAACTTCTATACCGAATTCTGTTTCGAACCATCCACGAACAACCTTACTTACTTCCTCAATTCTTGAGAGTTGAGTTATTCTTTCTTCTCGATCCGCTAGCTCTCTAGTGACGGCTTCTAATTGTTGTTTAATTGAGGCAATAACCCCTATAATTTCTTGTTTTGGTCTTCCGATTACATCTTGGTTTACTGGGTTTACCAAGAGATGAGATTGGATTTCTGTTGGTAGAGTTAAAACTTCTCTGAGCGAGGTTTCGCCCATTGCGATTGCGCCTTTGATGCTTCCTTCTTCTGAATCTCGGACTTCTTTTACTATTTCTCTCAATTCTTGAAGTTTTTCCATGAGATAAATGTCTTCTTTTTTGAGCATAATTAAGTTTTTTTCGGCGTACAATTCTTGTTCTCTAATTGTTTGGTCGTCCGCTACCACACCTATTTGGGCGGCTCCATGGATAACATGGTCAATCAAGGTGAATAATTCCTGATCAAGGGCAACGTCTGGAGTTAATTGTTCTTTGATTAATGGATGGTGGAATATTCTAAGCCATTTTTCGCCGTCAGCTTTTTCCCTGTCTATTGAGTCTGCTATGGCTCTTACCATTTCTGTCATTCTTAATTGGTCTGGGGTTTCTGGGAAACCTGATTGTTTTGGTGCGTCAGACATATTTTTTTATTAAAAAGATTGGGGATGATTGTCCCATGAAGTTTAAGAGATTGCAATGTGGAATGGGGGCAAGATTCACAACTTTACATTATTCGTAGTCTTCATCATTATCGTCAAAAGTTGGGGGGAGTGGTTCGGGTTTTGAGAAGATTAAGTCTCTGTCGTATTCAGGATGGCTGATGTCTGGGAGGGTGTCCAGCCAAACGTCGGCGATTTTTCGGTTGAAGGCACCTATCCAGAATCCGATGTTTGTGTTTGCTGAGGCTTCTGGGTCCGAGACGGCTCCTGGGGGAGTTCCTAGCCAGGCGATGTATTCTCTATAGAAGGCTTGGATTTCTGTGGGGTCTTTTAGGTGTTCAACTGCTGTGGATGCTATGTCTCTGAATGGAGCGATTTTTAGCAATTTCGCAAACATTGGAGTTTGCGGGAGGTCGAGGGGGTGAGTTGGGATGGGGTTTAGCTCCATTTGGGTTGTTATTATGTTTTTCTTTTTTGTAGATCCTCAAGGGGTATCCACCAAACTTCTTCTCCGACTGGTGCTTTCCAAAATCTTCCTTCCATATCTGTGGTTGCGAAGTGGAATCTTTCGTAGCCTGGGTATTGTCTAATCTCTTTGATTAGTTTTTCTAGCCTTTTTCTGAATTTTTCTCCTTCTGTTATTATTTCTTCTCTAAGGGTCTCCAGTTTTTTGAGATCTTGTTTTTCTCCTGACAACAAATCTCTGACTTCTTTTGCTAGCTTTGGGATTCTGATTTTTATTTGAGATAGGAGGTCAAAGTCTGGATGATCTAGGATATCTTCTAGTGTGAATGTGTCGAACATCGCTTCGGTTGCGTCGATGAATTCTTCTGCTTTTTCTTTATATTTATCCCCTTCGTTATTTGAGTGCATTTTTATCCACTCTGTTAATGTTCTTAAATGGTTCCCGAATCCTTTGATGTAGTATTTGGCTCTTTCGATTATTTCTTTTTTTAGGGCGTCTGGGTGTTTTGGGGGTTTTAGATATCCGATTCTTGTAAGGAATTCGTCTATTTGATTTCCGTCTTCGGTATCGTAACCTTCGTACATTGAGGCGTCTGAGCTTGCTCCCTCTAAGTTTGCTAGTCTGCCGAGCAATGTAGCGAAGAATTTTGTTTCTCTAATCAGGCCCTCTATTTTGTCGGCTTTAGGGTCAGGCTCTGAGGCTTCCCATGCTAATGCTATTTGTAATTGGAGGACTGTTTCTGCAACATGTTCTATGACTCTTTCTGGATGGCTGTAGTCTGTTGGCTCTTGGTCTTCTGGGTTGAAGCATTTTATTTTTGCATACTTCACTCGATCTTCAAATTGTTCTGGGGGAAGTTTTCGTTCCATTTGGATATTAAAAAAGATTGGGAGTGATTGTCCCATTTTGTTGTACTGGAAGTCAAGGGGAGGGTGGGCTTGCTTCTACCTAAACTTGATCGATGAAATTATTTCTTCGAATTGGGGTTTAAGGTCTTCGCCACCAAAATATTCTATTTTCATCCATTCTTTTTCCCCTAGGACTATGACGTATGCAGTATATGGATATTGAGTCATTCTGATCTCGCCTCCTGGGGTTTCGGTGAAATATTTTTGGGCTACTTTGCCGTCGATTGATGGTCGCCCAGCTGGTTCTGCATTGAATGGCCTGTAGTGGTCGACTGCTAGTGGAGTTGTATTGCTTAATTGGATTTGGAAGTACTCTTCTCGTCCTTCTGGTCTAATTACTATTACTTTTTTCTCTTGAGTTGGTTCTGATAGCTCAAATCCGATTGGGTATTCTAGAGATATGCCGATTACTGAGTTTTGGTGGAATTTGTTTTTTTGGATTGGATCTTCTGTTGGGAGAGGATCTGGGTCTGGTTCTTCTATGGGAGTTGGGTTTGTGGCTGCTCTTGGGACTGGGGCTGGGGCTGGAGTTAGAATTGTTGGAAAGTCTTGTGCTGGCACGATTTCTTCTCCTGGAACTTCTACTGGCTGATTTTGCCATAGATAAAATCCTCCTCCTGCTAGGATTAGGAGTGAGAGGATGGTGATGAGTAGGTTCTTCATGTGGTGGGGTTAGTTGAATACGCTAATTCTATTTGTTATTGAAGAATTGTGCAAATTTTGGGGAATGCTCTACCCTTATGAGGACTTGTTGACAAGTGATTCCTTTGTCGTTAATAATAGGCTCCTGTCTTTTAATTGGATTTATGAAGGAACCGTCTGGCGAAATTTTAGAACAACTGGGTTTAGATATAATAAAGGGTGCCTTTTCGGTTGGGGATGTTGAGTTAAAGGAGGTTGTAGAAAGCCTGGCCTCTGGGCCTCGTTTTTCTAAGCAAGAATCTATTTTGCTTTATTTGTTATTGAAAAATGGAAGGCCTATGTATGGGCTTGATTTTGTTAAACAATCTGAGGGAGCTGTGCCTAAGAGTTCTATTTATGTAACTTTGAGAAGGATGGTTGAAAAAGGGATTTTGGTGATTACTGGTGTGACGCCTTCAAAACCTAGAGAGCAGGGGCCTGATCGTGTGATGTATGGGTTTGGGGAGGGGTATGACAAAATCTTTTATATTTGGTGTCGTTTGGCTGAGGTGATGGGGAGGAGTTAAAGGTTAATCCGATATCTCCGTGCTAAGCCCTCTTCTGTTTTCACTTTATTTATTAATTTGCCGCCATTTTTTTCGATGATTTTTTGTGATGCGGTGTTTTTGTCGAGACTTGTGACCAAAACTTTTTTTAGGCCTATTTTTTTTGCTTTTTTTAATGCCAACTCGAGAATTTTCGTACCATAACCTTTTTGGCGCTCAGTTGACCTGATAGCATAGCCAATGTTTCCTCCCCAATTTCTCAGTTTTTTTGTAAGTCGATGTCGGATATTTGTGTGTCCAACAACTTTGGTGCCATCGATTAGCCAGAAGGTGCTTGCAGGCACCCAGTAAGCTGGTAGGTTCTCCCCTTTTGAATGGTCTTCTGTTCGTTTTTGATATTCTTTAAAGATTGTTGGAGGTTTTGGAACGTTCCAAAAGCCTCTGGCTTTTTCTGCGTCAAGCTCTTTGAGAAGGTTGTGCCAACTTCTGGCGTACTTTTTGTTTGGTTTTATTAGTTTCACGGGTGGGGTTATTTTTTGGGGAAAAGTCGGATTTTGCCTGCGATGATTGCAGCGAGGATTAGGATTGGGAGGCCTGAGAATATAATTATCGAAGAAATGTTAACTATTATATTGGAAAATTTGAAAACTCCTAGTTCCATCATCACTAACATAGTAAAGATTGCTGCAATTACGCCTGAAATTAAGAAAGCGGCAACTAAGTTGCGTTTTGATTTCTTTTTAAAATCTTTAGCTGTTAAGAGCATCCAAATGCCTGTTAACCCTAGTATGCCAAGAACGCTCATTAGCAGCATCAGTCCTTCATCTAGTTGACCGCCAAAAGTACGCATTACGAGGTAAGGGATGGAAGGCAAAATGATGCTTAGGAAAACAGAACTGAATCCTGCTAGAGCAAAGATTGTGACGACTTTTAATATAAGTTGGATTTGTTTTTTGTTCATTTTGTATTGAATTTAATTGTTGAAATTATTGACTCAAATTGTTTTTGGATCTTGCCATCGCCATAGTATTCGATTTTCATCCATTCATGGTCTTCTAGAAGGATGACGTAAGCCGTATAAGGTAGATAATAGAGATCTGTTAGTTCTGGCGTTTCTGTGAAGTATTTTTGGGCTGACTTTCCGCCAATCGTTACTATGCCAGCTGGTTTGGCAGTGAGTGGTCTGTAGTTTACTGGAAGTGGCTTGTACTCTGGAAATAGCGTTTGTATCGTGCTGAACACTTGGATTTGCATTTGTTCTTCGCCTTCTTTTGGACGTATGAATGTTACATCACTTCCTGCTCGCTCACCTCTACCGAATTGGTTTATATCGAGTGTGTATTCCATCTCTATGTCCCAGTTAATTCTCTTTTCGTATGTAGCCTCTCTAACTTCTTCGTATGTTAGGTGGTAGTACCAAACACCACTTATTGCGATCATTATTGCAACTACTGTTGAGATTGTTCTGAGTGGGAACTCTGAAAACCATCTAGTTAGTTTTTTTATAAAGATTTGGTGTGTGAAGATTAGTAAGGTTAGAATTCCCCCACAAAGTGAAATTCCTGATACTATAAGGAATTTTGTGTTTGTATTTAGTAATCCTTCACAGCCTTTTCCTCCACCATAAGCACATCTTACTGCTCCAAGCTCTTTGAACATTACTATCCCTGTGATTATGACTAGGATTACTAGCAAGGTGTAAACTATTGTGGCCTTGATTTGTGCTTTTTTAGATTTGTTCATTTGGGTTGATTAGTAGAGCGCCAATTGTCTCATGAGAAAAAGTGAGGTGCAAGTTTTTGAGATTGCGTGATGTATACGCTGCCTGGGTTTTGACAAGGGGTTTGTTTGTGCTATAGTTATGCCTTACGCATGGCCATTAATTTTTATTAATAAAATCATGAACCTATCAACAGGACTTAAACTAGGACTAGCGACACTCATGGCTCTACCAGGCTGTAATATAGAGGTAGACATTGAACCTACACCTCCCAGTGCAGAAATGTCAGCTCTGGCGGCTAAGCATATTATAGACATCAGAGGACAGGTAGGTGATGATTGTGACGCTGTTGTTAAAGAGATATGGGAACAAGTTCTTGCATATTTACCTGTGTTTGTAGACCAAGAAGCCCAAATCGCTATCCTGGGTGACACCAGGACAAGAGTTGAAATGTTGACACAGACAGGGATGGAAGGTTCTGGTCTAGAAGACGTCAAAAGAATAACTATAAGATTTGAAAATGCTGATGAAGAAGATGAAGAACCAGAAGGAGCTTTCAGAGGAGATATAACAATGCAATGTATTTCAGAGGAGGGTGAGTAAATTTTCATCCTGCCAATAAGGTTAGGATGAGGGGGTTATTTTTCGCTACATCCTTTTACGAACTGATCCACGCATTCTCGAATCTTATTGTGGTAACCGCCTTCTAAGACTGCGAATACGTTTTTGAAGTTGTTGCTGAGAAGGAGTCCGCATTCGTAGTATACGTTTGGGGAGTAATTTAAGTCTAAGAGTTTGTCTTCTGAGTATCCATCGAATCCTGCTGAGACAGCGATTATGTCTGGGGCGAAGTCTTTTGCTTTTGCAATGGCTGTGTTGAGAGCTGATAAGAATTCTTTGTCGCCGCTACCTGCTGGGAGTGGAATGTTTAGGGTGAAGCCTACGCCGGCGTCTTTGCCTGTTTCTTTTGTGGTTCCTGTTCCGGGGAATACTCCTTCTTGGTGAATAGAGCAGAAGAATACTTTGTCTGTTTTGTAGAAAATAGATTGTGTGCCGTTTCCGTGGTGACCGTCTATGTCTAGAATAAAGACTTTCTTGCCTTCGTTGACGAGTTTTTGGGCTGCTATCGCTATATTGTTGAAAAGGCAGAATCCAGACGCTTTTTCGAGGCCTGCGTGGTGTCCTGGTGGACGAACAACTGCGAAGTCATTTTGTTCTGATGCAAGAATTGTTAGATTAGCTGCCTCACAAGCAGCTTCAAAGCTTTTTGGGGATAGTTTGATTTCTGCGAGAGTGCTTTTGCATTCGCAAGCACGTTTGATTTTGCGGATATATTTATCTGGGTGGACGAGACTTAAGTATTTTGCTCCGTCTGTGGTGGGTTGGTTTGGTTGGTCTGTAAAATCTTGTATACGATATGCTCCCTCGAATTCAGATTCGGGGTTGTGGGCTAGGGATATGGTGTTGGTGAGGAGGTGCATGGGGTTATTTCTTGAAATATATTACCTTTATTTTATCTTCATAGTCTTTGAATCCTTTGTCGCAGGTAACTATAGGTATATTTTCTTTTTCGGCTATTAATGCATAGATTAGATCTGCACCTTTGAGTGATACATATTTTTCTATACTATTAAAGGTCTCTACGAGAAATGATTCTGTAAGTGGATATGGTTTAGTATGGATTTTATAATGCCCTATTTTTATATATTCCTCTCCATTTTGGATTCTTCTTAATTCGTTCCTTTTTACTTCTATGTAGCCATGAATGGGTATTAGCCATGTGGCTTCTTGGTTTTTCACAAAAAACTCGAAGACTTCTTTATGACCACCTTCCCCTTTGTTTAGTAGTGTTAAAAGTGTGCAGGCATCAACTATATATGTATTCTCCATAAGCAATTGTTTCCAAATATTTTGTCTAATGTTTGTGGATGAATTTTACCATCGTTTGGAGGAATGGGCGAGTTTGATGAAAGGATTGATTTTTCTCGTCTTTTGATTTGTTTAATGAAATTAAAAATCAAAAACCACCATCACAAGTTCTAAACATTCGTCACCAGTAGGGATTTCCTCGCCTCACTAGCAAATTTTCATCCTGTCGTGATCAGGATTGAGAAATTTGCTATTCGGCGTCCTGCGTTACGCGAAAAGCGCTGTTTCCGCTTCACTTCGGACCGGAAATCTCGCTACTTCGTGGTATCCCCGGTAGGAATTGAACCTACATCTAAGGTTTAGGAAACCTTCGTTCTATCCATTGAACTACGGGGACAGGTTAAATTAAGTACAAATAGTATACCATTAAGTAGATTACAGCGATAATCAATATGAAATGGGAGATGAGGAATAAGCGGTATTCTTTGGGATTGTCTTTTTTTGAGATCTTCCCGAAGAATTTGGTTTTTACGTATTTCTTTTTGACCATTTCACGGATTCTATTCACAAAAAGACTGAGAGTGCCCAAAAGCATTGTCATTATAAATATCTTCCCTAAAATCACTTTTACTGGCATGTTCTAAGCCTTTTTAAGTAGGACATATTGTGTTTTGTCTTCTGGGAGAGCTGATGAGCCTGCTGTGTATTTGTCTGCTTTTGGTTCGAATGGTGCGTTTAGCGCTTTCTTTAGGACTTCTTCTGTAAAGTCTCCGTAAGGGATGACTACTCGTGGCTCGATTTGGTCGAAGACTTCTTCGGTTTTTCCTTTTAGTGGGCTATTTTCTCCGACTGGCATTAGAAGGACGTCTACGTCCCCTATTTCGTCTGTGATTTCAGAAGTTAGTTTGTGTCCGAGGTCTCCTAGGTGGCAAACTTTTACTTTGTCGATTTCGAAACAATAAATAATTGTTTTTTCTCCGTCTGAGCCTTCTTCTTCCTCTTTGCTTTTGCTTCTTGTGAAGGCTTTGAGTGCTGTGATCGGCACTTCTGAAACTTCGTATTCTCCAGGCCAAGAGAAAGTCTTTTTTGAGTCTTTGACTTCTGCGAGGTCTTCTTCGCCAATGCTAGAGAGAACAACGTCTCCTTTGAGCGAAACTTTGATTGATTTGTCTGGGTTTACGACTACTGTTGCTGTCTTACCTTTACAGGTGAAACAAGAATTGCCATGCCAAATAATATCCATATGTTTTTTGTTAATTTGCGTGCAGATGATACTTGTTTTAAGTGGAATTATCAAGATGCGGTGTGTTAAGATCTGGTTGAAGATCGTTTATAAAAATTTAATCCTTATTTTATGGCTAAAATTACCAAAGTTTTTGCACGTGAGGTGCTTGATTCTAGGGGAAATCCGACTGTTGAGGTTGAGATGACTCTCGATGACGGGGCTTTTGGACGAGCTATCGTGCCAAGTGGTGCGTCGACTGGTGTTCATGAGGCGGTTGAGCTTCGGGACGGAGATTCAGGGCGATATTTGGGGAAAGGAGTTTTGAAGGCCGTTGAAAATGCAAATGGAGAGATTGCTGAAGCTGTTGTTGGTATGGATGCCGGGGAGCAGGAGGCTCTTGATCAGGCGATGATTGATTTGGACGGGACGCCAAACAAAGGACGGTTGGGTGCGAATGCGATTCTTGGCGTTTCTTTGGCTGCGGCTCACGCTTCGGCTGCTTCTGCTGGAGTTGCGTTATTTGAATATTTGAGTGAAGGCGATGCTGTGCGAATGCCGGTACCGATGATGAATATCATGAATGGTGGGCAGCATGCTGATAGTGGATTGGATATTCAGGAATTTATGGTGATGCCTATTGGAGCTTCGTCTTTTCGAGAGGGCTTGAGGATGGGAGCTGAGATTTTTCACAATTTAAAAAAGATTTTGAAGGGACGTGGCTTGGCGACTTCGGTCGGAGATGAGGGAGGTTTTGCTCCGAATCTTCCTGACAATGAGTCTGCGTTGAAAATTATTCTTGAAGCTATTGAGGCGGCTGGGTACAAGGCTGGCGAAGATGTTGTCTTGGCTTTGGATGCGGCTGCGAGCGAGTTCTACAAGGACGGTGTTTATTCGCTGAAGGTTGATGGAGAGATGAAAGAATATGGGGCGGAGGAGATGGTTGGGTATTATGAAAATTTGGTTGAGAAGTATCCGATTGTGTCGATTGAGGATGGGTTGGATGAGGATGATTGGGATGGTTGGAAAAAGTTGAATGAGGCGATTGGTGGGAAGGTTCAATTGATGGGAGATGATTTGTTGGTGACTAATGTTGAGCGTTTGAAAAAAGGAATTGATGAGAAAATTGGGAATTCGATTCTTATTAAATTAAATCAAATTGGAACTGTGAGTGAGACGCGAGCGGCTATCAAGATGGCACACGATGCTGGCTGGACTGCGGTTGTTTCGCACAGGTCTGGTGAGACTGAGGATGTGACTATTGCGGACTTTGTTGTGGCGATGGAGACTGGCCAGATCAAGACTGGTTCGCTATGTCGGACAGATCGTGTAGCGAAGTACAATCAATTATTGAGGATCGAGGAGAAGCTTGGGGAGAAGGCAGTTTACGAGAATCCATTTAAATAATTCGCGCGTGCAGACCGCACGGCGACGCTTATGGCTAAGATTTTTGAGATCAAATCAGGAGTAAAGAAAATGCTCAAGTCTCGTGGGGAAGATTCTCACAAGGGCGACAATGGTCGACTTTTGATTGTTGGCGGATCTGAGTTTATTCATGGCGCGCCTTTGCTCGCGGTCAAGGGAGCTTATCGAGCTGGTGTGGATTTGGTTTATCTTTTTGTGCCGGAGGCTTTGGTGGATGTGGCGCGGGCTGCGATGCCTGATGTGATCGTCCAAGGGTTTTCGGGAGAGCACTTTTCTCGGGAGGCTGCAAAAGAGGTTATCGAGTTTGGACGACGGGCTGATGCTTTGTTGATTGGGCCTGGGTTTATGGATGAGGAGGAGGCTGTGAATGGAGTTTTGGATGTTTTGAATGGGCTTCACTTGCCTACTGTTTTGGATACTTCTGCAATTTTTGCTTTAAAAAAGATTAGTAAATTTCCTCTAGAACAAGAGATTATCATTACGCCTCATCGAAATGAATTCCGAAATTTGGTTGATCGAGATATGGACATTCAGGAGACTGACACTCAGTCTATGATTTTGTTGCGATCGATTGCGATGGACTTGCATATCAATATTATTTTGAAGGGGGCTTCTGATCTTGTGGCGTCTGAGGAAGGTGAAATCGTCCGAAACGTGACTGGAAATTCTGGGATGACTGTTGGTGGAACTGGAGATGTTTTGGCTGGAGTTGCTGCTGCTTTTTTGGCACAAGGAAACTCAGCTTTTGTTTCTTCACAAGCTGCTGTTTATGTTACTGGTTTGGCTGGGGACGTGGCTAAGAAGCGATATGGGGATGGGTTGATGGCTAGCGATGTTGCCGAGGAGGTGCGAGTGTGAGGGGTTGTTGAGGGTTGGGGCAAGCAGAGGCCTTGCGTGTTTTTACAATGTTTTCCTGTTTTTGACTATAATAAAATTTTACCATGCTTTTAGACACCTTTACTCTGTAAAAGTCGTCCCGTGACGGGGATTTCTTCGAAATCGCTCCAAAAAGCCCCCCAGCCCCCCTCTTTCTCTCTTATGCTCCCGGAACACTCTTTAGGAGTTCCGCTGGCCCCTTTCGTAACACCCAATCCAATGTTTCTTCATCAAGGTCGAGGCCGCGAAAGGTTGTCGAATGTTCCTGTGGCCAGCTTACTTCGAAGTCGAATTCTTCGTCGCCGAGGATGCGCATGTGCGTCTGCATCAAGAGGTCGACGAATTCTGGGTGGGCTTGGGTCTTCACATTTGTGATGACTTGGTCGGTTCCGAGGAAGACTCTGTTGCGGTATTTTGTGATGAATTTTTTGAAGTCTGAATGGTTGTTTGTGAATCTGTTGAATCCTGCGACTGTGTACTCAATAAATCCGAAACTCAAGTCTGTGTAGAGATTTGGATGTTCGTCCATGAGGCGGGTCAGGGTTTTGAGTTTTTTTGAAATTAGGCAGAAGTGTGGGCAGATCACTTTCATGTCTGGGTAGGCGTAGAGGACACGTTCGAATTCGTCGAGGTATTTGTTGCTGTTTACGTGAAAGAGGAGGATCAAGCCGTTGTCTTCGATGAATTCGTAGAGTGGGAGCATTGTGGGGTCGTCGAGTGGGAGCTCATAAAAGCTGCCGTGACCGTTGTACAATTTGATTCCTTTTGCTCCTTTTTCGTAGCATTCTTGCGCTTTTTCTACCTGGAGTGGGTCGTGCCAGTATGTTGTGCAGAGCACTTCAAATTTGCCTGGATTGGCTTCTTTTATTTTGAGAAGTTCTGAGTTGTTTTCGTCATAATCATTGAATCCACCTCTTTGGTAGAGAGTGACTTCTGGGCTTCCTAATAGGAGTGTTTTTTTGATCCCGAGTGGTTCTGTTGCGTTGAGATAGACTTCGACGTCTTCCATGTTTTCCATGTGCTCGTGCATGTTGACGTAGCCGCTGGCTGTGAATGGGAGGCCTGGGACGAATGAGTAAAGGATCGCTGTTGCTGCGATTATGATTGCGAGAATTCCTACGATTAAGATCGGCGTTTTCTTTTTCATGGGGATGGGGTTGAGGGGTTTGGTTGGATTTCGAACCTAAGGCTTCGCTTTCATCCACTTGTTGATCAATCGGGTGCTGGCTTTTTTATTCTTCATGATTTTTCTTCGTTTTTTCATTGCGCCTGGTGCCATCTTAATATATTCCCACATCGCTTTAAAGAGGAAAGGTTCATAAAAGATTGTGTAGGCGACCCCCAAAAGGTCTTTCAGGAGGATATGTGGGAGATATCTCAGGTATGTGAGAATCGGAGTGTTTTTGAGATTCATCAGGTGTTGGTTCCTGTATGAGTAGTATCTTTGGAATTTGCTGAGTTGTTTGCGGTTTTTGAGAACTTGTTTGATTGTTCGGCGTTCGATGACGCCTGTTCCTCTACCGTGGAAGGCTATTGCTCTTGGGTAATACCAGCAAGTCCATCCGTAGAGTTGGAATCTCCATGAGAGGTCGACGTCTTCTTTGTACATGAAGAAATCTTTGTCCAAGTATTCTCCATCGCTGAGCTGCACGTCGTCGAGGGCTTCGCGTCGGTACATTGGGCAGGCTCCTGAGATTCCGAAAACTGCTTTTTCTGTGTCGAATTGTCCTTTGTCGCAGAGGCCTTGTGCGCCGTCTGTGACTCGGAGGGATTTGTCTATATATAGGCCGACTGTGTCGATTGTTTTGGTTGGGCGTTTTTCTTTGAAGTCGTATTTGAGAACTTTTCCTGTGATTGCTGCGATGCGTGGATTTTTTTCTGCTCGGTGAACTGTTTTTTCGAAATAACTTGGGCTGTAGATGATGTCTGGATTTGTGATCACGACGTAGTCTGATCCTTTTGAGAGTTCGATTCCTTGGTTTGCGGCTTTGGCGTAGCCGAGATTGTCTTCGTTTTTGATTACTTTGAGTCTTTTTTTGGAGATTTCTCTTTTGTATGTTGCTTCTACAAATTCGAGTCCTGTTTTTTCTGGAGAATTGTTATCGATAAAGAGAACCTCGATATTTCGGTAGGTTTGCTTAAAGATGTTGTCCAAACACGTCTTCAGATAATGGGGCGTGTTGTAGTGGATAATTACGATTGATACTTTTGGCTCGGTTTTTGGCATTAGTAAGGTTTTGTGAGTTGAGAATTGTCTATGGTTTGCGCTTGTGCTGTGATGTTCTACTATTATTTGAGTTTTTTTTCAAGTTTTTGTTAATATATGGTATATTGCGCTCATGCGAAAAACATTGCAAAACAAATCAAATAAGACCCCAAAAATGAAACATTACCTACTAACTTCTGAATCTGTTACAGAGGGCCATCCTGACAAATTAGCTGATCAGATTTCTGATGCGATTTTGGATGATCTTTTGGCTCAAGATAGTGAAAGTCGAGTTGCCTTGGAGACAGTTGTGTCGAAAGGTATGGTTTTTATTGTTGGGGAAGTCCGAACAAAAGGCTATGCGGACCTTCCGGGGATCGTGCGTGGCAAGATTCGGGATGTCGGATATACAGATGCGGAATACGGATTTGATTACAAAGCGTGCAGCGTGATGAGTGCGATCACTGAACAAAGCGCGGATATTGCGCTCGGTGTGGATACAGGAGGAGCTGGGGATCAGGGTTTGATGTTTGGATATGCTTGTCGTGAGACTCGGGAGTTGATGCCTTTGCCTATTGTGCTTGCGCATCGTCTGACTGAGAAACTCGCGCGCGTTCGCAAAAACGGAACACTAAAATATCTGCGACCGGACGGCAAGAGTCAGGTCACTGTGGAATATGATGGATTGAAACCGAAGCGCGTTACGACTGTTGTGCTTTCGAGCCAGCATGGTCCTTCTGTGAGTCGAGCTCGGATAGAAAAGGATTTGATAAAACATGTTATTAAGCCTGTTCTTGGGCGTTATTTTGTGGACGGGCCTAGCGGGCGTGGCGGGACAAAGGTTCTCGTGAACCCAACTGGCAAGTTTATTATCGGTGGTCCTCCTGGTGATTCTGGGCTGACTGGCCGCAAGATTATTGTTGATACTTATGGTGGAGCTGCGCGGCATGGCGGTGGTTGTTTTTCTGGAAAGGATCCGTCGAAGGTTGATCGAAGTGGCGCGTATATGGCTCGGTATGTTGCGAAGAATATTGTGGCGGCTGGGCTTGCTGATCGTGCTGAGCTGCAGGTGTCGTATGCGATTGGTGTTGCGGAGCCTGTGTCTTTGTTTTTAGAAACTTTTGGAACTGCGAAGGTTGATGAAGAGAAGATTTTGGAAGGGGTAAAGAAAGTATTTGATTTTTCTCCTCGTGGCATCGTCAAGACGTTGCGTCTGAAACGGCCTATATACGCAAAAACAGCTTGTTATGGGCATTTTGGGCGATCTGGCGATGAGTTTACTTGGGAAAAAACTGACAAGGCTGCGAAGCTTAAAAAAACTGTTAATTCTTTGTAATATTTCGTATATGGGTGGTGTTTTACGAAAATTGGGTTCGCTGAAGATGCGAGAGGCGTTGAGTTCGTTGAGAATGCGACGTGGAGCTTCGATAGTTATCGCGCTGGGGATGATTGCTGTGATTATGTTTTTTACTATAGGAATCGCGACGACTATTTATGCTGCTCTTCAAAACACTTCCAATTCAAAAAAAGCACTCCAAAGCGAATACGCTGCGCGAACTGGAATTGAGGAAACTTTGTACAAACTTTCTGAGGAATTGGAGACGCCTTTGGGCGGGACCATTGAGGGCGAGATTTTGATTGGGGGAACGGAGTCTACGGATGGAATCTCGGTGGATTATGAGATTGTGGGACAGGACACGGATGCTTCGACGGTCTATTTGAATTCAAATGGTCGACGAACTGTGCCGGTGATGGGACGTGGGGATGCAGGATATGGATGCGATGTTGCGGGGGCTACGGCTTTGGCTACTGATTTTAATCATCCTTGCAACTGGAATAAGATTTATTATGGCGAGAGTATCGATGTGCCTTTGTATGTTGTGATTGATGGGCTGTATTGGAATTTGAAGAATGTTTTTGATTCGGCTGGACGTAAAATTTCTGGGAAGAAGGGGCTTGAACTCTCTGACTTGGATATTTATGTGCGGCCTGCGTGCGTGGATCCCACAAATTGTGGTTCTAGTGGCCGATATGAGGTGATCCAGATGGATCCTGAGGGCCTTGGGCGCTTGATTGTTGCTTGGCAAGTTGCTGGGCAGTGCTATCACGGAGAGGATGTCGGGATGTTGCCTTGTGGGTTTTATCAGGTTTTAGATACTGCTGAGGGTTCTTTTCAGGAACAGCATTTTGTTGGCGTGACTGCTGACGTGAGTCTTACTGACGATAGTGCCGAGGCTATTGATTTTGAGGAACAAGATGGGCTGTCTAGTGATTTCTTGTTTGATCTTGCTAGTGGGCCTTGGAGCGATGTTGAGCTTCACAAACCTGTTTTGAAGTTGTCTTTTATTACTGAGGCTTATACTGATACTGGTGGTGGCGGGGGTGACGAAGCTTTTAATATTCCTTATTTTGAATACCAAGTGCGCTACAAATCTGCGGAGCCTTTGGCTTCTGCGTACTCTATTTTTGTTGATGGATATTCCGATAATTTCCGATATTCAATAACCGGCGTGCAGGATATGCATTCGGGGTTGTTTGATTTTGCGGTGCAGAATTAAGAAGGGCTTGGGGTTTTGGATGGGGAGCTTTTTGGTTGGGGGTTTTTTGGTTGGGGGCTGATTGTTGAAGAGCCCTCGGTTGGTCGAGTGGGCTATGAGTTTTTGGCTGGCTGGGCGATGTTGCGTGGATTGCGACTAATCTGTGATTTCTTGGGTAGCTTCTTGGACTGCTACTCTTCTTCTTTGAACTGCAATAGCTGCAAGAAGTCCTGCAAATGCCACTGCTGTTTCTTTTGCTCCAGGAACTTCGTTTAGACCTCCACCTACGTTACAGTTTGGAGAACTTCCAGTTGGTGGTTCTACAGTGTATTGGTCTGGGTGTGGAGAAGGGATTTCTTTTGGTGGTTCTCCGTTGGCTTCCGGTGTTGATGTGTCGGGTTCGTTTGAAGTGTCTGGTTGTTTTTCTGGGGTTGTTTCTTGGTCGACTTCTTGGTCGACTTCTTGGTCGATTTCTTGATCAACTTCGGGTTCAACTTCTGTGAGAACTTCTTCGATGATTTCTTCTGCTTCAGCTTCGCTGATTTCTTCGACGATTTCTTTGCCTTCTGCTTCTGAAGTTTCTTCGACTACTTCTGGGTCCGGTTCTTTTTCTACCTCAGGCTCTACTTCTTGTTGAGCTTCTTCGACTGTGTCTGGTTTTTCTGGATTTGTTTCTTCGACTGTGTCTTCTGACGCATCTGGCTCTACTGTTTCGTTGTATTCCGCTTGTGTAGTTTCTTCGACTACGTCTGGAGTGTTGTCTGGTTCAACAGGGATTCCCACACATTCGCCGGCTTCGCATTCGTCGTCTACTGTGTCTGGGTTGTCGTCGTCGCAGTATTCGCCGTCTGCTAAGGGGATTTCAGTGTGTGTAAGAGTTTCAGAGTCGCAAACTGCTTCAGTACAGTCACTATCTGTTTCTAATGGTAAGGCGTCGCAGGTTTCTTTTGCTGTTGGGATTGTTGAACATGAATCGACTTCTGCGTCTTCGAATGGAAAGTCTGGCGCGTCCTCAAGTGAGTATGAAAGTTCCACTGTTGGTTGAACTGTACTTTCTCCGCCTCCTTCTCCTGTTTCTGTTGTGCTCGCCATTGGGTATGTTTCCAAGATTTGAACTGATAGTACGGCTGGAGGTATATATTCACCATCAGCAACAAACACTATTAATAGTTTATTGTTAGGTAATATTTGGATATCTCTTATTGTTTTATTTCCAAGATCTCCTATCGTTAAGTTCATTCTTTGGCCGAGATATTCGACTGTTAATTCAATACTGTTTTCTACAGGCTCACCAGCGCCTTGGTTGAAATATAAAGATGTGAAAAATCTTAAACCTTTGTCTGATATTTTTATACTATCAACTTCATATCCAAGATTTTGATATGGACCCATGTTTGCCTCATTCATCCAAGACATGTCTGTGATTTCCCCAGTGTCTGAATTTTTTGCTTCTGATGGAATTTTCCATTCATAGTACCCATCTTGAGTTGCTGCAAGAATTGATTGGCTTCTTGGATCTGCCCCTACTCCCGAACCATTGAAATCTCCGTTCATTGGTAAGCTGACTTCGTGTTCTGCTGAGAAAACTGAATCTGGATTCGAGCTTCCACTTATACTTCCTTCTGAGATTGCACATAGTTTTCTTTCAGATCCTAATTTGTTTACAAATAGCATCCCTCCGAATGAGGTTATTTTACCTGCCATTCCGATATCTCCTTTGTGCTCTGCTGTTATTTGTCCATCTTGAGTTTCATGTAGTTGGTAAATGCCTTCTGTTGTGTACATTAGTCCTTCTGGAGATATGTTGAGGATGTGGTCTGTTGGCCCATCAAATGTTGGGATTTGGAATTGGCCGATCATGTTTTCTCTATCAATACTTGTGTCGTATACATTTATATATGCTTCAGCTGTATCCGCATTGTCTCCAACTACAAATACTTTTCCTTGCCAATAGTATGGTCTTCCTATTGGAAGAACAGGGGGCTCTAACTCGAGATCTGGCAATACAGCCTGCAAGGTAATATCTTCGTTTGAAGATCCAAGGACATCCTTGCCTATCTTTGGTGTTCCTGCCCATTCCTGGGCACAATAGGCTATTCCCTCTACCGCCGCTGGCCCACCCATAACCCCTGCTTGAGCCTCTTTTGCACCTAAAACAGCCATTCCTCCTAAAAAAGCCAGGACTCCTTTACCAAGGCCACCTCGGATTCTACTTAAAGACACCTCTACTTCATCAGGAGTGTTATCTAAATCTCTAGATACGACATTATTCTCTGGTTGCCCAGAGTACCGATTGAGTAAAAATTGGTGTTCTAGCCCTTTTGACATGAGGGGTGATTAGAGGGTATGAAATTTACCACCTTTTTCCTAGAATGTCAATGTTTTCTGATTAGAGAAGATGAACGACTTCGTATTTGGTGGCATGTACCTCACAAATACGGGGTTGCTGAGCGCCACTTTTCCTCCTTCTGCAAGCTCGTTTAAACCTGTTATTACTAGATCTCCGCTCGTTGTTTTGTTCTCTTCGTATGCTGCCGTTTGGTTGATTCCATCGCATGTTTCCACTGTGCCTCCTGTTGTGTATGTGACAGTATCTCCTTCTGCAATTGTCGCCATATCATCAGATGTGAGGCCTTTTCCGCATGATTGGTCGATAGGGTTTCCTTCTACATCGTATTCCATCTTGAGCCTGAAGAATCTGAGATAGTTGAGATCATACAGCTGCGCTCTGATTTTGTTTTCTGGAGTTGATTCTAATACTTGCCCTGTGCCCAATCTATATGACTCTCCGCCACCAATTGTGTTTCGAGATGATATTGCGCCTTCTATGACTAATTGTTTATTTAGAATGCTAACCATGTCTGAATCCCAGACGGGTTCTCCTGTTGAGGCGTCGATATCGTCCTCATCGCCGTTGTATGAGAATAGTGTGCCGTCTGCGACTATTGTGACTGCTCGGAGGTTCTTTGGTTCAGGGCCAACATACACGTTTCCTGATTCGCCGATGTCGTCTGCGGGATCTCTGAATACTATGATTCCGAGACCTGGTTGGTTGCCTTCTTTTACGTAGTCATTTTTGAGATCGTTTTTGATGAAGACGTTTCCTCCGTTTACTACGAGGGTTGTGTTTTCTGCCCAGTCTGTTGCTTCGCCGTGGTTATCTATGATTACTTCATCTGCATTTACGTACCAGATTTCTTCGTCAAAGCTGTCTGTGTCGTTTCCGCCGACTTCGATCCGTAGGCATCCGTCCGCCACTATACATTCTCCTTTTACTTCAAAGCTTCCGAATGTAAATGTGTCTTTTCTGGCTGGTGCTGTCTTTCCTCGGGTTACTTTTTGCACGTTTGCGTAGACTGTATCTCTTACTATATTTACGTTTGTGTCTCCTACTGGTTTTACAACTCTATCTGTTTTTTGTGGACTGAATGCTAATTGAGCAAAGATATTTCCTAGGATTTTTGCTGCTGGATTCGCTATTGTTCCTGGACGACGAGGGAGTTTGTTTGAGTAGTAGGAAATTGGGATGTAGGTAACTGTTCCTGGCTTTAAAATCCTGCTATTTATCACTGAATACAAACTTCCACTCTCCACAAAATCTCTAGGCAACTCGTCTTTAGTGTCTAAATCCGCTCTCGCTTCAAATATCCATGTATTTATAATATCTGAATACCCTAAATATGCTTTGTAATGTGCTGCTAGATTTTCTGTTAAATGTTCTTTTTCGAATGGTTTATCTTCTTGAGATTCACTTTCATTTTCGGTCCCAGTAATATCATCTTCTGCTGCGTAGTATTCCTCTGTGGGCCTAAAATCAAAGCCTATATTGTCCCCTGTTTTATCATAGTAAAGATTTAGCTCTATCTCAGTTCTCGCATCCTTCACATACTGCGTGTCCGTCCGATTGTCCTTTCCCTTGATTTTGAATTGGACTGGGATGCCGCGGTAGGCAAAGATTGAGTCGGTGTCTGGGCCGCTGGCGTCCATTTGGAAGACTTCTAGGGCTGGTTTGTATTTGAGTTCGACGGTGTTGCCGACAGGGAAGAATGAGCCGCCGGTCATGTCGCCACTTGAGACTTCTTCGAGTTCCCATCTTACGCTCCGCAATTCTACCTTGTTTTTGCCAGGGAGAGTTGAGGGGTCAAAATGGACTGGCACGTTGCCGAAATCATTATTTAAAACTTTGATGTCTTTTTGTTGGCCGGTGGTGAGTGCGTAGTTTTCGGTTGTGCTTGGTGCTAGGGATTTTACTTCGAGGATGTATTCGTTTTCGTTGGGGTGATCTGACGCCCAGTAGCCGTGTTCGAATGCGTTTGTGATGTCTTGGTATGAGGCTGTCGGGACACCTATCGCAGCATATTCGTCATCGCTCTCAAAATAGACGTCGTCTTCGTAGGTCTTGAGCACAACGGGTTTGTAGAGGACTCCTCCGTTATTTGCTTGGACGATTGGTTGGCTGAACATTGATAGGGTACAAGCGTCTAGGGTTTCGATTGTATTTGTTCCTGATTTGCAAAAGTCTGAGACTTCGTCGATTTCCCCAGAGACTTGCATTCTTCTTATCGTATCGTGCCAGTTGAAAGTAACCTTCATCTCGTATTCGTTCGACTCAATTTCGTTTCTGGTGAGGGGTTCTTTGTCTCCTCCACCAACGTCTTTGTAGAGGTAAAGGTGGACTTTGTAGTGGTCGACGCCGTCTGCGACTGCGATGTCTCCATCGTACGTCACTTCAACGCACATTTCTTCTTTGTCTGGGTCGCATATTTCTGGTACAGGTTCTCCTAGGCCGCTGATCAAGGCTTGGACTCCGGTGAATTCGATCCAGCTTAGAGAGTCTGAGTATGCCCAAGATTTTTCGCCTTGGCCTCCTGTGCTCTCTTCGATGAAGAGACCTAGGTCTGCTTCGACTGGAGTTTGGGTGTCCATTTCGACGCTATAAGGGATGAGTTCGCCATCGTCTGCGTTATTGAATTGTATATAGCCTGTTGCTGGGTTCCAAGCGTATGGAGAGTAGTCTCCTTCATCGCCTGCTTTTTGGAGGAATTCTCCGGTTACTGCATCGACTATGATTCCGAATTCGTATTCGCCGCAGGGTATCCCCATGTTAGAGAAGCCTTCGCCTTCGTAGTCTGGTTCTTCGCCACAGTAGAAACTTACCCATCCGATGTTTTTGCTCAATGCCCATCCGCGCCATTCGTATGTGTCTGGGTCTTCTTGGTCTTGGTCTTCCGGGATGATCAAGTGGGCTGCAATGCCTGCGTACTCTGTGCCGCAGTCGTCATCGCATCGCTCTGGGTCTTCGTAATCAAAGTTGAGAATGCCTGGATTTGCGATGCCTTTTCTTGCGGCTGGTGGGTATATTTGGATATTACCGATTGGTGTTTTGTTGATGATTGGGATGCCTTTTGCTTCGCCGTAGTCTACGTCTGGGTCTGTTGGGGGTGTGAAGAATATTTGTTCGCTAAGAACTGGGCCAGATTGAGATCCAACCCACTGACTGTATCCTGCTCCTGCACTTACATATCCTAATTTTTGCAATTCTCCATGTCCTAGATAAATCCTTCCTCCTCCGCCTCCTCCACCAAAAGTGATTCTGCCTCTTTTCCCTCCTCTCCCTCCTGATGCGTAAATTCGTGAACCCGATAAAATGTCTAAATAATAGGCTGTGATTTTGATTCCTCCTCCTGAGCCTCCGCCTCCCGTTCCTCTTGAGCCAGAGCCTCCAGCTCCTCCTCTTGCGTACATATTACCAGTTAACGAGAATGTGTTATTTGCATGGAGTTTTACTAAACCGCCTCCAGCTCCTCCTCCTGTTCCTCTACCTGCTCCTCCTCCTGAGCCAATTTCTGGGGTTTCTGTTTCTCCATATGCTATACCTGCGGAGTTTGAGTTGTAGGCTCCTGGTCCACCTTTTCCTCCATATCCTGCTCCGCCTCCGTATCCATTTGTTTTTCCTTTACCTTTTCCAATCCCGCCCCCATTTGGCGACGACGATGATCCGCCTTTATACCCTTTTGAGTCTACATTGACTTGGCCTGCTACTGTGATGTTTTCGGCTGAGAAACTGACTGCGTACTTATCGTTTGTTCCGTTAAATGTGTGGGTTAGTTTGCCTCCTGATTCTATTGTTAGAGCTCCTTTTAGGGTTTGGACTTTTTGGTTTCTTTGTTCGAGTATTGCGCCTGATTGGATTATGATGTCTGTGCCCTTCTCTATATTTCCTGTGAGAATGAATGTTGTTGATGTGCCTGAAATGGTAAGATCTGTGAAATTTGCGACTTGTCCTGAGACGAGCTCGGCTGAGCTTCCTCCTGAGATTGTGACAGTGTCTGCGCTTGTTGGGACTGATCGTGGGCTCCAGTTTGTTGCGGTATGCCAGTAATCATTGCCGCCATCGCCTGTCCAGGTGATTGTTTGGCCTGCTGCGTGCGCTGTTTGGGCTATTTCGGCTGGAACTGCGGTGATCGTGAGAATCGCTGTTAGAAGGCCTATAAACAGGCCTGATTTGGGTATGATTTTGAAAATATTTTTGAGAGGATTTTTGGGCATAGGATGAGGGATTGAGGGGAATTTTTTGAGGGGATTGTACGTGTCTTGAGTCTTTCTGATTGATTATACCACCCGTCTGGGTTTGTGGGCAAAATTTTTGCAAAATAAAAGCCTCGCTGATTTTTTTGGCGGAAACTCTTTTACGAGTTGTCTGTTTTGCGAGGCCTTTATTTTGTTGGTCGATCGCTTTGGGGCAGTTGTTATTTGTGTACTGCTTCTTCCCTATTTTTGAGCGATCTTATGGGCTGTTTACGCGCTCACGAATGCTACTTCGTTTGTGTGCTATTACTTTGTACCAGACCGACCTTACAGGGAGCTTAAAAAAACCTTACATTTTTCGTGACTTTTTTTGGGGATTGTTGGGGGATGTGGGTTTTGCAGGTTGGGAGTAGGTACTGCGATTTTGCGCTTTTTGTACAAAAAAAGCCCCCGGAAGAGGGGCTTTGAGTTTTGGTTTTGGGTTTAGAACTATTCTGTTTGGGCTTTTGCGCTGAATCTACCTATGTACTCAAATTGCTCTGAGATAAATGGTCTTGTTGTGTCATCTTGGTAGTCTCGGGCATATTCGTTCAAAAGAAATTGAGCATTATCAAAATCACCATTCTTTACTAGTAACCTAATGACGTCTGAAATGACTCTTTGGTTACTCTTGTTGTTCTGATACAGAATATTCAGCTGTTGAGCTGCTAATTTTAATTCACCAACTTCCTCGTATATAGCAGCTGAGTTGTTTAGTGCTAAAAACTCTGTTGGGACTGCTTCTAATACTTGTTTGTAATATTTGAGGGCTTCATCATATTCTCCTAATCGTTCGTAGTTGATGCCTAAACTTCTCATTGCCTCTATTTTTTGGGCATCTGTTATGTCAGCTGTTGATAATACCTCTAATGATTCTTGTATTCGATCTTCGTGTATTTGTCTAGTTTCGTCTGTGAGATTTGGTTTAGGAACATCGTACCCTCCGCATCCTGTTATGAATAAAGCCAGAATCAAAATTGCGATTAATAGTTTTCCTTTGTGCATTTTATGTTGGTTATGTGTTATGCGTTCCACATTCTACAATTATTATTGTAAATATCAAAGCTTTCATTTTGTATAAAAAGAGCCCCCCGTAATGGGGGACTCTTTTGTTGTACTTATATCTATCTAGATCAAGTGGGTCTAGGACTAGTATTTAGATACTGTACTGATATTGTCTGTACTGTTTACTCCTAAGAAGTTTAGGATGCTTGAACCGTCATACCAGTATAGATCTCCAGCAGTACCAACATTTCCGATGTCGATTGTTGCTGTAAGATTCTCTGTAGCGTCAGAATCCTCTGTAATAGCGGATGTTGTATCCATTTCTACTACAAATGTATCTGCTCCACTGATATCAATGGTTGCGTAAGTACTAACTGGAACAAATTGGATTTGTCCAGTTTTGCTTGAGACAACTCCATCAAAATCAACATATGCTGAAGCAACTGTTGTGTCGTTTTGCTTCAAGTATGCAACTGTTGGTGTGACTGCTGCCCAGTTTTCATTGAGTTTTAGGTCAACATTAATCTTCTCGTTGTAGAAAATCACTTCATCAAGAGTGATTGCGTTGGCTGCAGTTGCATCAACTAATGTTACTCCATCAAAGAAGTATAGACCAAAGTAGTCATCTCCAGTAGCTGTCCCTGTAGGAACTGCCATGTCGAAGAAGTACCAAATGTCTTCAGTCAATGCTGTAGAACCTAGGCTAGAGACTTGTGAACCAGTCAAAATAGCATCATCTGAAGTTACGAATTTTACATCGTCGACAGGAAGTGCAGTTGCGCCTCCTTCATCATGCCATTTCACCCAGAATGATACACGTGCATAGTCAGCAGCGTCTCCAGCTGAGAACTGATATAACTCTGCACCTCCATCTGTTACAACGACTGGTCCTGCTCCTACTGTGAGCACTAATCCATTACCAGCGACAGCGGAAGCGTTAGATGAAGTTGTTCCTGTTCCAGCGTTAACAAAGCTAGTTGCGTCTGTAGTACATCCTTCATAGTAACCTTGTCTTAGTTGAGCATCTTGTGCAGCGTTTGCTGTCGCAGTGAACGTTAGAACTGCTTCTGTAGACCCTGTAGATCCAGTTCTTGATCCTGTGCTAGCAACCAATGCTAGGTCAGTAGCTTGTACTTGCATGTAGTTTGTCGCAAGTGAAGCAATGTAGTCCAATTCATCTGTTGCGTTAGGTGTACTTTCGTATACAACCGCATCGTCAGCATGAGTAGCTGCAGTTGTACCATTTACCCCTCTAATTACAGTTAGGGTTGCAGGAGTTCCTGCATCAGTAGCAGTAACGAACATTTCTTCAGTACCAATTTTGATAGTGTCATAAGCTGCTGCAGTGTTTCCGTCAGTTACTACAGATGTTGCAGTTGTAGAAGTGATTGCTGCATTAAGATCCTCTGTAGTATCTATAGCAAAAGCATCTGCGATATGAACTGCCGCAGTAGATGCGTTAACTCCTCTAACTACATCAACATAGTTAGTACCAACAGCTGTTACATCCATCCACTCTGTACCAACATATAAATGTTGATGTTGAGCAAGCAGAGCATTGGTCTCCATGTAGAGTCTTGTCTGTGTAGCACTACTGATAACACTGTAATATCCTGCACCTGGTGAGGTTACAGAAGCTACTACGTCATCAGTAACTGATAACTCGTAAGTTCCCGCTTCTTCAATCTTCTTTCCAGAAGATTGACCGTTAGCTTCGAAATCATGCGCGAAAGAAAGAGTGAAGGCAGGTGCATCACCTTCGTCAGCAAGACTATCTGCTACTTCATTCAAATCAGCTTCGATTGTTAGAAGAGCATATGCTGGAGCTCCTGTAGTATCAGGATCTGGCACCATCATAGTCATTGCTTTACATTCGTATACTCCTGTAGTTGATGCTGCTGAACATGTTGTAGTCTCTTCTGCAGTCTGAGCTTCATCAGTAAAGTATTTAATTCTAAGAGTACTGATGTTGTCATCATAATCTCCAGCTGTTGATGAGTAAGCGTTCTTAAGAGCAAGTTTCTCAATCTTGAATGCTTCTTCAGTAGCTGTGAATTTCAATTTTGCAAATTCGTTTGCACTTGTTCCAGCAACTACGATTTCTGAAGATGGAGTGTTTGTTGGGACATCAATTGCAAGTGTTCCTCCTGCACTCATAGTAACTTGAGTGTATAGAGTAGAACTGCTTGTTGTAGTTCCGTTAGGACCGTCACTACTAGTTGAGTCGATATTGTTTCCATCTTCGTTTTCTGCTTCGATATCTGCAGAAACGTCAGCGATGTCAACTTTCAATTGATCAGTGTCGTACGCAGTATTCTTTGCGAATTTACCTGTAGCAATCAATGTAACAGTTTCTCCTGCATCGATTGTCCAGTTAAGACCTGTAAACTCGACTTCTCCTGTTGTTGAATCTGCTGATTGAGAAGAAGCGTTAAGCTTGTTCTCTTCTGCTATTGAGCCTTCGTAAAGATCCAAAGAAAGTACTACCTCGTTAAAGGTCAGGTCTGTTCCTGAATCCTTACCTGCTTCAAATGTACTACCATTGTCATCGATGTATCCAGTTAGCTTAAGAGTTGTGACCTTGATGTCACTAGCATCTCCTGCACCAAATGACATAGCAAGCATTTCAACATCTTGAGCTCCTACTACGACAGTCTTTGAACCAACTGCAGCACTTCTAACAACTGTTAGACCGTCTGAAGTGATAGTAAAGGCGTCTCCACTATAATCACTAGTTGGAACTAGAGATGAAGAGTTTGTAAGAGTCTTGTTGTTGCTATCCTTGATTGTTGGATAAGTAGAATCAATATCTATTGTTGCAGTAAGAGTTGCATCTGCTAAAGCAGTTTCGTTTGCAGTATCAACAGTAAGAATGAATTCTTTTGTTTCTCCTGCGTCCATGCTTAGATCATCTGTAAATAGATAGAAAGCATCGGCTGCATCTGTTGATTCTCCAATCACAGTAGAACCATTGAGTGCTGTAACTAATACATCAGCATCAATTGGTCCCCAAACGTGAGAACCTCCTACTTCTTTGATCTTGATGTCTGTGATGTTTGCTGGCGTTCCTGTAGCGTCTGAGATAAGACCTGCTGTCTCATCAGTATCAGCGCTCATGTCCAAATGCATTCCGAAGTTGTCGAATACTACATCTGATTGAGAAGTAATAGCAAACTCTAGGATTGTTACATCATTTTGGTTAACAGCGATGTTTCTTGTCGCGATTGTGCTTCCTGAGATTGTAATGTCTCCTCCTTCTAGAGTTAGAGCGTTACAAACTGTCTTTGCACCTGTAGCACAAGCTGTACCAGAAGCGTCTCCATCGTAACCACTAAAAGTTACACCCATTCCGTAGTGGTAAGTTCCACCTTCAGCAGTAACGTCTGTTGACTCGTCGATATAAGCAAAGACTGTGTCTCCACTACGACCAGTGTTAAAGTCTGCTGACATCCAGAAACTTCGTGTGTCTCCTTTTTCGATAACGTACTCATCGTCTAGTACGAATTGTGCAACATCGCTTGAGTTAAGACTATCAACTTCAGCAACAGGGTCAGTTTCTCCTGCAGCGTATAGTTTGAAGTTTTCTAGATCTGAAGTGCTAACTGTACCTGCTATATAGATACCAATTTCTTTAATCAATGCATCTTCTGTAGCTGCTTCGATTTTGAATTTAGCAATTGTAGCGTCTTTTTCTCCGATGCTTGCGTTTGAAACTGTACCATTTTTAGTAACAGTTACGCTTCCACCGTCAGTGTCTGAGATTGTCCATACTCCAGTTTCTAGAGGGAAATCTCCGTCTACTTCAGCGTCTCCAGCGTCAACAGCAGCTTCTTCGATTTGGAAAGCAGCAAGTACTGAAGTTGAAATGCCAGTTGTTCCAACGTTTAATCTTAGACTCAAAGTGAGAGTATCACCATCATCAATTTCAAGATTTAGGTTGTTGAATATAGCAGCCTTTGTGCTTGAGTTTATACTTTTACCAGAAGTCAATCTGTTAGCACCGTCATATAGGAACAGAGAGTGACCTGCTGGTAGGGCTGACAGGCTGTATGTAGAGATTGTAAGAGCTTCTAGCATGACGTCTCCGTCAGTAGCTTCGAAGTCCCACATTCCCATTACAACTCCTGTAGACATATCAGGGATAGGCTCTGCATCTGGAGAGTCATCAGAAACTGATACTTTAAGACCTCCTTCGTATTCTGGCTCTGGTTCAACTGGATCTGGAACAACAACGTCTTCACCTCCTGCAGCTCTGTTAACCATTACTGCACCGTCTGCACGGTTAAGGTTGTTGTTAGGTCCGAATTTACCAGCGTTAGCTCCTCCTAGACCTTCGATAACTCCGGCGTGAGCAGCTGTTTCAACGTATTCGAAACCTCCTGCCCAGATACCTTCACCTCCTTCTATTACATCCGAGAATGTAGCATTAGATGGCACGTAAGAATCAATACCGAAAGCTTCGACTACGATCTTCGCGTATTGGATACGTGTTAGGTTATCACCAGGACCGAATGTGTCGTCTCCGTATCCGCTAATAATTTGTGCGTCCACGGCAGATTCGATGTACTCGAAATCGTCGTGGTCTGTTGGCACGTCTGTAAATGTTGCTGTCGTGTGGGGAGTAACTGGAGTGGCCGACATTAACACTGCGAAACGTGCGGCATCAGCTCTAGTCATGAGTGTGCCTGGCTCAAAAGTGTCTCCATCAGCTGCTCCTGAGGCTTCAACCGCAGTTACAGCATCACTGTAGTAAAGCCCAGATTCAACATCTGAAAAGCTTGCAACAGCTGTAGACACCACGAGCGTAGATAGGATTGCAATGCTTGAAAGCGCTGCAATTACCCTACGAATATTCATATTTCGTGGGTTAAGAAATATTTTTGAAAAAAAAGTAATATATATATTTAATGTTATGTTCTTATACAACGAGGGCAAGCCAAGAACAAAACTAGTTGATAAGGGAAGAATTCTTAAAAGAATTCATCATAATTCATTTATGCGCCAATGGCGCAATTCGTCTTTTCGTTTCCTGGTTTTCAAGGATCTTGTGGCGTTCCTGTGGGTATCATTCCACAGGGCCCGTGTATATATAAGGTGTCGTAATGTGGGTTTAGGTCTCTCGTGTCTACATTGTCTACTCTTCTGTCCGACTGGTCTGACTTTTCCGTTTTACTAGGGTGTAGGCCATTTTCGGAGGTGTTATCCTCCTATCAGACGAAAATTTAGCAAATACTCCTGTTGGCGTCAATTTTTTTATTCTCTTATATATGGTTAGAGTCGCGCGGATTTATGCCGGCTCAGTACCGTCAAATGGCGTTTTTCTCGGTTTGATAGGGGTATTTCTCGTGTCAAACTTCGCCAATTATTACTCTTTTTGCGTACGCTTTGTTTCCGTTTTGGTAGTGACAAAAGGGTTCGTTGTGGTTTGGTTGACGTTTTTGGCTGCGGGGTTGACGAAATTGTGGTTGTTTTGTGGTTTTTTGTGAATTTGGGGGTGTGGGTGGTTGGAAATTCGCGGGTTTGTGAAATTAGCGCCGGGGTCGGGTTCTGGTAACAGGTGACCGAGGAGGGTTGGGGACGTGGGGTGGAAATTTTTCGCCGAAGTTCGTTGATTTGGCGTTTTTTGACAATTTTGGGTTTTTGGGGTGTGGGATTTTGGGGCTTAGGGTCTTGACTTGTTTGTTGATGGGTGTGGAATTTTTATTTTCCTAGTGGCTTAGTGTGGTTTTGTTGCGTTTTGAGAATTTTTGCGTTAAAAATATGTGTGTAAATTTATAAATTTTTAAACCCCCTATCTTATGAAGTTCTTTTCAAAAATTTTTACAGGCTTAACAGTCAGCGCGCTGGCTGGATTGATGCTTGCTGGATCTGCGATGGCGGCTCCCCTAGCGAGCGAGTCACAAGTGGTGGCAAACTATACGGAAGAAGAAATTACTATATATGTGGGCGATGGATGTCCGCATTGTGCGGTGGTCGAGGAATACGTGGAGGATGAGGGGGTTGAGGAGTATTTGGATGTGGAATTCAAGGAGGTATATAACGATCGAGGAAATGCGGCAGAGTTTCATGAGAGAGCTACTGAGTTAGGTTTGCCTTTGGGAAGCCTTGGCGTTCCTTTTTTGGTAGTTGGTGATGAGCATTTTGTTGGCGACAAGCCGATTATCGCGTTTTTTGAGGAGCAGATTGGGTTGTTGGAAGACGATGAGCCTGTAGTTGAGCCAGGGGGTGGGACTGTGGACGATCCGGACGGAGGAGTGGATGGTTCGGGCGATGGGCCTGAAGAATTGTCGATTGCGTTGGTAGTGGGGGCAGCGTTGGCGGATGCGGTGAATCCATGTGCGTTTGCTGTGTTAGTGATTTTGTTAACTTCTATTTTGGCTGGAGGAAATAAGAAAAGAGCTCTTTGGTCTGGCCTTTTGTTTTCGTTGGCTATTTTTATTTCGTATTTGGCGATGGGATTTGGGCTCTACTCTGCGATCGCTTCTGCGGGGATCTCTACTACGTTTATGAAGGTGATTGCGGTTGTGGCGATCATTCTTGGATTGTTTAATCTGAAGGATGCTTTGAGGTATGGAAAGTGGTTCAAAATGGAGGTGCCGATGAGTTGGAGACCAAAAATGAAGTCTGTGCTGCAATCTGTGACAAGTCCTGGAGGAGCGTTTGTGATTGGGTTTTTGATTAGTCTATTTTTGTTGCCGTGTACAAGTGGACCTTACATTGTGATTTTGAGTATGTTGGGCGCGCAGGAGACATTTGGAAATGCTGCTTGGCTTTTGGTTCTTTATAATTTGATTTTTGTGGCGCCGATGCTGTTTATTACGTTGGCTGTTTACAAAGGATTTGCTGTGGAGAAGGCTGAAGAGATGCGACAAAAAAGGATCAAGGCGCTGCATTTGATTGCTGGTGTGATCCTTGTGATTATGGGTATTGTTATATGGTTTGATTTTATGTAGGAGGAGGTGCGGAAAATTTGATTTGAATAAAATAAAAGAGGCCCGTGATGGGTCTCTTTTTGTTGACCCATCCATGTGTGTTATAATTGTTGCATTATTTTATAACCATTAAACAATGGGAAATGTTAAGTGGATTGTAGTTGTTGTATTATTGCTTTGATAGGAGGAGCCTCTGCTTTGTTTTTAGGCGGCGGCGACTTGTTTCAGGGTAGAATATCAAGAGCTGTTAGAACCCCATCACAGGCTACTCCTGCTGCTTCAAGTATAGACTGTGACGGAGAGTGGGAAAAAATATTTGCAGCAACTGGAACTCATAGCAATGCTGATGTTGAATATGGCGATATTGATGCTTTGTTTGCAGCATCTGCAGGAGCGTGCGATTTGAAGGTTGTTAAAAATAGAGATTTGGATGTTGGGCAAGAAGGAGTGACTATTAAGTGCGATGTAGTGAAATTTGAGTCATACCCCTTAGACCCTTCTGACACCGCCCCTGCTGTCCGAACATTTGGCTGCAATGCGGCATCACCAACGGAGTATCTAGGTGTTAATCCGAGTGGTGAGAAAATGGTGGACCCGGTCGGATATACTTTCAACTATTCTGAATTTGCAAATGGCCATGGAGAAGTTGGTTTTTCTTGGCATGAGCCTAATTTTGGGAAACACATCGAAAGTGCCAATGAAGCTGAATATACGGTTTTTGCTAGATAAATCATTCAAAAGCCCGTGCTTGTAGCACGGGCTTTTTTGTTGATTTTAGCCAGGCTTTTTGTTATTATATAAATTGTAGTATTTATACAATTTACATAATTCGCAAAATCATGGTTACAACACTAAAAGTCTTTGGGACGGGGCAAGTTACATTGCCAAAAATCTGGAGAGATCAATATAAAACTGATCATTTTGTGGCACAAGACACTCCTCAGGGGTTATTGATAAAACCTTTGGTTGATGCTTTTTATTATGAGGATGGGAACGATTATTTTGGGCTTAATTTCCCTATGGGAATTGATGCAAAAGAACTAGCTCGTAACCTAGAAAAAGCAAATGGAGAGATATAAAAAAATCTTGAGCAAATTACCGAAATCTTTGAGACTTAGGGTTATTAAGGCTATGTATAGAATTGGTGATGATGATCTTAAGGGACTGGATATTGTGCCAATGAGTGGGCCTCATCAGTTTTATCGATGTAGAGTTGGGAAGATTCGGATTCTGTTTCAAAAAAGACCTTCTGGGAATGTGGTGATGGATATGGGTTTTCGTGGAGGTGTTTATAAAAATTGGTAGCCCCAAGGGGAGGTCTCTCCCCATTTCTTCGAAACGGGGGCCCGAGACATGACCCTTCGGGCCTTCGAACCCTGGGTTTCTCACCTGGTCCACATGTTGAAAAACCATCTCTACCTTCGGCAGAGCTGTTTTTTCAATGGTAGCCCCAAGGGGAATCGAACCCCTGTTTCCGCCGTGAGAGGGCGATGTCCTAGCCGCTAGACGATGGGGCCACAGGTGTGTTTGTGGCTGGGCCTTTTATGGCCGTTGTTGCCGAGTTTTGAATGAGCTTTTTGCGGGTTGGATTCTAGCTAAAAAGGGGGTTTTGGGCAAGAGGAAGTTTTTGATCTGTTATCAGGTGCACCCGGGTAATAGTAAGGGGGTTGGTGTTACCCGGGTGGAGCACCCGGGTAATAGTAAGGGGGTTGGTGTTACCCGGGTGGAGCACCCGGGTAACAGTTAAAGGGGTGGGGTTATCGGGACCCTTCTCAAACCGAAACCCAAATCATTTGCACTCTCGCACCATGAGTGCTAGACTTTCGCGGCAAAAAAGGGTAAAATTAACCTAGTAGCTTAAACAATATGGCAGAAGATTTATACAAATTATTGGGAGTTGAAAAAGGTGCGTCGGACAAGGAAATCAAGGCGGCGTATCGGAAACTTGCGCTCAAATATCATCCAGACAAGAATTCCGGAGACAAGGAAGCGGAGAAGAAATTTGGGGAGATAAATTCGGCGTATGAGGTTTTGTCTGACGATAAGAAGCGAAAGCAATATGACCAGTTTGGGGCTATGCCTGGGGCTGGAGGTGGTTTTCCGGGAGGAGGTGGAGGATTTCCGGGTGGTGGCGCTGGGGGCTTTAATTTTCAGGGAGATGTTGGGGGATTTGCAGATATATTTGAATCGTTTTTTGGAGGAGGCGGTGGCCGTGGTGGGGCTGGCGGCCGTGGTGGGGCTGGGCCGAGAAAATCAGCTAAAGTAAATGGAAATGATATTGAGGCGGTGGTGACTTTGAGTTTTGAGGAGGCGGCTTTTGGCGTCGAGCGTGAGCTTGAGATTACGAAGCCTGGTGTTTGTGAAAATTGTGAAGGAAAGGGTGCTGAGCCGGGAAGTGCGATCGTGAATTGTAAGGGATGTAGCGGAACTGGAGAGATTCGTAGCGTGCGGAATACTATTCTTGGGCAGATGGTGACATCGTCGACTTGTAGTGAATGTAAGGGAACGGGAAAAGTTCCTGAGAAGAAGTGTAAAGTTTGTCATGGGACTACGCGTGTGCGAGTAAAGGATCGGATCAAAGTGAAGGTTCCGGCGGGAGTTGATCAAGGGACTGTGATTCGGGTTTCTGGGAAAGGAGAAGCGGGTGTGCATGGTGGCGGTTATGGAGATCTTTATGTTCATATTGAGATTAAATCTAGTGAATTGTATTCGCGGCGTGGAGTTGATGTGTTTAGTGAAATGAATATTCGGCTGTCTCAGTCTGTGATTGGGGCGACTATTGAGGTGACGAGTTTGCATGGAGATGTTGGGTTGAAAATTCCGGCAGGGACGCAGAGCGGAACTGTCTTTAAATTGGCTAAGAAAGGGATTCATCGTGATGCATCGGCGAGTCGTGAAGGCGCAGCTGTGGGCGATCATTATGTAAAAGTTCATGTGATGATTCCGAAAAAGCTTTCTAAGGAGGAGAAGAAGATGTTTGAGGATGCGGAGTGGTAGAGCGGTGAGGCTTGGGTGGCGCCCGGGCAATAGTTGGAGACCCCCCGCGCCCGGGCTTGGCGGTTTTGATTTGCAAAAAAATTGACTTTCGATTAGATTTAATTCGATATCCTCTTTCCTCATATCATGGATTTACAATTAAGTTGGGATTTGTTTATAGTCGTATTCTTTGTGGTCATTTCTGCGTACAGTTTGATCATTGGGCGAAACAACACTGTGAAAGTTATCATTGGGTCTTATATTGCGCTTGTGGCTGCGGATGCTATCGGCGAGATTATTTCGCATTATTTTTTGGGAACGCAGATGTTTGTGTTGCTGACGAAGGAAGCGCAGCTTGGTGGAGCTGAGGAATCTATTATCTTTACGAAAGTTTTGGTTTTCTTGTTCCTGGTGATTTTGTTTGCAGTGAGAGGAGCTTTTGTGGTCGATACTTACAGAGGGAATGGCGCTTTGTCTTTGATCTTTCATTTGATTTATTCGATTTTGAGTGCTGGATTGATTATCAGCACGATTTTGATTTTGATTTCAGGAGTTTCTGTTATCGGTGGTGGTAGCTTGGTGAGTGAGGCTTTGACTTCTCTGACTGACAAATCGTACCTCGTGCGGAATATGGTTTATTATCACAAGCTTTGGTTTGCTGGTCCTGCGATAGTCTTCTTGCTACATAGTTTTATTGGGGAGAGGTTGGAGGATTAGGTGGAACGGATTGTTAATTTATATTTTTTAACTTTTCATATCATGAAAAAATTAATTTCAGTTTCTGTACTACTTTTATCTATTTTCCTTGCTGGCTGCTCTGTTGACGGAGAAGATTTAGAAGGTAGAACTAGACGATTTTTTAGAAGCGTAGCCCCTGTAGAGTCTGTGCCTTCTTGTTCTGAATGGAGTTCTGCTCATGATAAATGTGAGAACCTTGGGGGGGAAACCCATGTTGGACTTAGCGAATTGTATGGCGAGGATCGTGTTTCATGTCATTTTGGAGACTCAATGAGATGCACACAGACTGAATTGAATTCTGGTAATTGCTTTATGGCATTGAATGAAGTTTGGCATGAGGCTTACCTAGAGTGCGAAAAATTTGGCGGAAAATCTTATACTGCCCTGAGTGATTTATATGGTGAAGATCAGCTCTTCTGTTCGTTTAGTGGTATTGGTGGATGTACTCAAAATGAGTTAGTTGATGGAGAGTGTTTTATGGCCAATGATGTTGAACTGAAGGCTGCTTATTTGAAATGTGAAGAATTAGGAGGATTCTCTTACACTGCATTAAGCGAACTATATGGGGAAGATCGTGCTTATTGCTCTTTTGGTGGTATCGGTGAATGCACTCAAAATGAATTGATTAATGGGGAATGCTTCATGGATGGAGTATTTAGCTTTTAAGAAGTTGCTACAAAACTACCACCTGACAGTTCCTGAAGTGTTTTTGGCTTAGGGATGGGTGGCGCTGGCGGTGTTCGCTGGGGTTGACTTTTTGTGCGAGATATTTTTTGGTAGTTCTGTTTTAGGGGTTTACAAAGTTGTTTTTTAGTGTAGAATGTCTCCTCGTAATAATATATACGTTATGCATAATTTTTTGGAGAAAGACAGCTTTGGATTTGGGCTAACAGATGAGAAGGATACTCTTGTCGATCAGGAACCTATTGAGGATCCTGTGATGCGTGAAATCGATGATTGTTTTGATTGTATCAAGACTGCCTTGCCAAATATTACTAATGGAAATGAGATTATGCTGCGATTTGTGGGATCTTATTTTGAGGAATTATGCTTCATTCCACCTGCGAAAATTTTCAAATATTTGGGTGTGGATATGACTCTTCGTCCAGACTTGATGCAGGCGCAACGTCTAGATACTTTGCATAGTATTTTGAATTATGCGCCTTTGATTTGTAATGCACCTGAAAATAGAGAAGTTGTAAAATCATTACTGCATTACAGAATTTCTAGGCTTTTGAGTAAAATATGCTTGATCTTGGAGCAAACAACTTCTGATGATGCTGAGGTTAAAGCTGAGGGGTTTTCTGCTGCTAATATGGTCGCGTTGAGATCTGATGTAAAAGCTTTAACAGATTTAAATACTGAGGACATTGCTAAGTGTTTTGGATTAACTGTCGAGGAAGATTTACAAAAAATCAGTGTTTCTATACATAATCTAAGGGATGGTTTGGCCAAACTACAGGCCTGGGCCAATATTGTACTTGATGGCGAGATGGCTATACTCGGAAGAAAACATCTCTCAGATAAATCTCTTTTTGATATGGTTAAAAATGCAGCCCATATCTATGGGGAAGTGTTTTCTCCTACAGCTCCTTCACCACACTCAACTACTGGCTTGATGCATAGTTCTGTAGACAGTTTGTCTAAAATGGCGGAGGAAGCTGACTTAGAAATGGGCGTAGATGCTGAAGTAATTCTTGATATAGATGATTCTACTGTCAACAATGGGCATTCTGTTTTGATTAATAGGACGCGGTTTTTGGGGATTATCAAAAATCTATTGAGAAACTCTTATGATGCTAGAAGGGTCGGAGAAAAAGTGCGTTTTAAGATTTCTGTTTTTGAAAGTCCAGATAACCCAGGCTATACAACTATTCGTGTGAATGATAATGGCGTCGGGCTTTCTGCGTCTGTTTTGCCGCATTTATTGCTTAAAGAAATCTCGGTTACTCCAACTCATGCTGCTGGCAAGAAGTTCGGCGGCAGAGGGATAGGGCTTTTGGGATCTTCGCTTTTGTTAAAAGATATGGGTGGAGAATTCGGAGAAATAAAGGCTCATGGAGACGATCCTGAATATGGCGGAGCTCAATTTGATTTACACTTGAAGAAGGTCTGGGAAAAACAGCTTGATTAATTAGGGCTGGGAACTTAGAATACAGGTCGATTTTGCGGGTCACTAGCTCAGTTGGTAGAGCGGCAGCCTTTTAAGCTGATGGTCCCGGGTTCGAATCCCGGGTGACCCACCATTTTACCTCATCGCCCTTATGAATAGTTTATACCTTTTAATTATTAAAGTGTTGGTAGGCTTATTGCCGATATTTGCTGTATTGCGATATTTTGCCCAGAAGAAAGGAGCGATTGTTTTATATATCGCTTATCCTATTTTATTTTTGCCTCCCTTTTTATTTTGTGGTGCTTTGATGCTGGATTGTCTAGCGGGTCCGTGTGGAATGGAGGGGCTTGGCTATGTGGCTGGGCTAATAGCTTCAGCTGCTTTTATTCCTGTATACCATTATGGGATGGCTGGGGTTTTTAAATTATTTAGGATCTGGCAACTGATAGAAATGTCCGCTATTTTGAAATGGATTTTGAGACTAGGTATTTCTGGGTTTGCTTTGTTGATGCTGCCTATACTGTATGACGTAGTTCCTTATTGGATAAAAACTGTTTTTGGCCCTCCTACTTATCGGGAGATAATTGAAAAAGCTGCAGAGGAGGTCGACCCTGCTATGTGTGAAGAGACTGTTTACGTTTATGGATGTTTGAAGTTTGGAGCTGAGGCGACTGGGAATACTATTTTTTGTGACTATATCAAAGAAGTTGAACCAGTGTATGATGATAAATTTGCTGAGTGTCTGGGGGTGATTAAACGCCCTACTTCTAGAGAGAGGGCTGAATAACAAATTAATATTCTATGTGGATCTTTTTTTCATTACTGTCGGCGCTGGGACAAGCGGCTAACTTGACCCTCGGGAAGAAACTGATGAGCAAGTATAGCTCGTGGTTTGTGACGTGGGTGATGATGTTGGTGATGTTTGTGATTGTGATGATTGCGGCGATTTGGTTGTATGGAGGGTTGCCGTGGGAGAATTGGGGTTTTGTTTTTGCTTTTGCGATGGCGACTATCCCCTATGTGGTTGGGTTTCTTATTATTATCGAATCGACTAAACGGTGTGATCTTTCTATTGTTGCGCCGATTGTGGCGTTGACGCCTGTATTCCTTGTTGTGATTGAGTTTTTTTGGAGAGGAAGTGTGCCGAATGAGTATGGGTTTTTGGGTATTGGGCTCGTTGTTTTTGGAGGTTATGTGTTGAATCTTTCGAAGGCGAAAGGTGGGCAATGGCTGGAGCCGATTCTTTCTGTGTTCAGAAAAGGAAGTGGTTTGTTTGCTTTTACTGGAGCGGTTCTTTTTGCTTTTAGTGCGGCTGGATGCAAGGTGTCTCTGGATCATTCCGAGGTTGCGTCGTTTACGATTGGGGTTTATGTGTTTGCTTTTGTGGTGATGAGTTTGATGTATGGAGTTGCTCTTGCGGGGGGTTGGTCAAAGTGGCCGAAGGTTGCCCGAAAGGATTGGGGGTGGTTGGCGGTTAGTGGATTGTCTTTGACTGTGAATGGAGTGGCGAATCAGATTGCGTTTGGATTGGCTTCGTACGCGTCGTATGTAATAGCGATTAAGCGGCTTTCTGGGCTCTTTGGGGTTGGACTTGGATATTTGGTCTTCAAAGAGAAAGGAATTGGTGAGAGGGCACTTGGAGCCTTTATAATGGTTGCGGGAGTTGTTGTGCTTTCAGTTTGGGGGTGATGGATGATTTTTCAATCTGATTGAGGCTGATTTGTAAGGTTTTTTTAAGCTGTTTGTAAGGTCGATGTGGTAGCGTTGGGGATGCTTTTTTGCGCAAGAAAGTGTTCTATCTTTTAACCTTACAAAAATGAAAAGGAAATTTTGTGGCCTTGTGGCTACATGGATGGCTCTCGTGAGCTTGGTTGCGGGAACTGGTTTGGCTGGAGTTGCTTTTGCGGTTTCGGCGGGCGATGTTGTGATCAATGAAATCGCTTGGGCAGGTTCCGTGGACAACTCGAATGACGAGTGGATTGAGCTTTATAATCCTTCGTCTGCGGCGGTTGATTTGGCGGGATGGTATATCGAGGATGATTATGCGACTCAGTATTTGATTGAGGCGGGAGTGATTCCTGCAAAAGGGTATTTTTTGATCGAAGATACTGAGGCGTCTGTGGCTTCTGTTTCGGCAGATGCTTTGATTGGGATATCGTTGTCTAATAGCGGCGATACTTTGATTCTCAAGGATTCGTCGGGAGTCGCAATCGACACTGTGAATTCTGGTGGTGGAGCTTGGTATGGTGGGGATAATTTGGCAAAAGCGTCGATGGAGCGGATCGATCCTTTTTCTGGTGGAGATTCTGCTGGGAATTGGGCGGATGCGTCTATGGGCAATGGTTCTGTTGGGTCTTCGGGAAGTTCTCTACTTGGAACGCCTGGCGGGCAAAACAGTGCATATCAGGGGCCGGCGTCTTCGACTTCGGTGTCTTTTGATTTGTCGAATGAGAATCCTTTGACGGGTAGCAGCGTGACTGCGACTGCGATCGTGAGCAATGCGGCTGACTTGTATGCTTATGGTTTTGATGTGGTTTATGATCCGCTTGTTTTGGAGTTTGTTTCTATTGATGAAGACGGGCTTTTGAGCTCGGCTGGAACGACAGCTTTCAACTCGGCTTTGCAAAATGGTGAGGCTGGGACTTTGATAATCGGGAATGCTTTGATTGGAGGATCGTCTGGAGTTTCTGGAAGTGGGAATTTGTTTACGGTGACTTTTGATGTGATTGGGGCTGAGGGATCGGCGAGTGATTTGGTTTTTGGAGCTGGAAGTTTTTTGGCTGATACTTCGTCTGATATTTTGGTTGGATTGAATGGAGCAGCAGTTAGTGTTGGTTCGAATACTATTAGTGGAGTGACTGGTTTGGTTGCGGCTGAAGGAACTGAGGGCTATTCTTTGGCTTTGAGCTGGGAAGTTCCTGCTGAGGGGGCGGATAGTTATATCATTGAGCGTGTGATGGCGGATGGAAGTTTTGGGCAAATTGGAACGTCGACTTCGGCGGAGTTTGTAGATGATGGGGATTTGGTACCGGGAGTTTCTTATAGGTATCGAGTCCGTGCGGTGAAGAATGGAGTGCAAAGTTCCTCTACTGAGGTGGCCGGAGCAGATGAGCGTGGGCTTTTGGGCGACAACAATCGTTCGGGGCGAGTGGATGGTCGGGACATAGAGAAATTGGCTCGGAGTTATGGAACTGAGTATGGGGCAGCTGAGTATGATGCTTTGGCGGATACGACTTTTGACGGGGTTGTTGATGGAAGTGATTTGATCGATATTGGTGCAAATTTTGGGCTTTTGAATTAAGATTAGGCGATATGGGGAGTTCCTGATGCTGGCTGATGGTCGGTGGTGAGACTCCCCTCTTGTGGGGTTTGGGTGAGGTTTCTGGGATTGAAATTTAATTTCTTATTATGATTCGAATTTTATTTATTATTTATGTTTTTCTTTCTTTGTGGGGAGGGCTTTGGGGAGCTACTGATGAGGCTTGGGCTTTGGAGTGGTTTGAAGACTCTTCACAAGAGGATGAAGTGGTGAGTGGGGTTGTGGAAGAGGACTTGGCTGAGAGATTGGAGACTGTTTTTATGGAGGGGAAGTTTTTGAATCATGATATTTTCCAGGTAAGTGTGAGAGGAGAAGGGTTTGAAATGCCGATATTGGGTGTGTCTTTTTATTTGGAGTTTGATCCTGAGGCGTTGGCTTTTTTGAGGTATGAGCCTGGGGGATTTCTTGAGAGAGGCGGGGATCCTTTTTATTTGGTGAAAGAGGTTTTTGGGAGTGGAGCTGCTCTGGGGAAAGTGGTTTTTGGGGAGACTTTGCGGCGGAATGATGACTTCCCTATTGGAGATGGGGATTTTGCGCATTTTTATTTTCAAGAGATTGCGCCTGGGGATGATGTGGTCTATGAATTGGGGTTTTCGAATGGGGTTGTTTCGACATTGGACACTGTGCGGCAGGATATCGATCGGGTGAAGTTTGTGGATGGTCGATTTGGAAGAGGGCTTGTGGCTGGGGGTCTGGATGGCGATTTAGAAGACAATTCTGAGGACTTGGGAAGTGGAATTTTTGACACAAGAAAATTGCAGACTTCTGTATTGGCTTCTGGGGTGCAAGGGTCGGTTATTTGGCTTGTGATAGGGATTGCTGCATTTTCTGGCGTTGCTATTTTTTACTTTATAAAATCTAGATTTCGTTAAATAGCCGGAGTTGAGTTTGGTTTGCCCTTTTGCTTTGCGAAGTATAGAATTGGGCCAATTTAAGAGCTTGCCTCATGGGCTTTTTTTCAAAAAGACGCAAAAAAAGGGTGATAAAAGAATATTCGCGAAAGGCGTTTCATGTGCTGGCTGGCTTTGTTTTGGTTTCTGGATATTACTTTTTGATGACGACTTATTCGAAGGAATTGGCGTTGCTTGCTGTTCTGGCGGTGTTGCTTGGGTATATGGTTTTCGAAAGTATTCGGCTGAGTTATGTGCCTTGGATTAATCGGGTGGTTGGAGTTCTTTTTCGGAAACATGAGTATGAGAAGCCGAGCAGTCCGGTGAATTTTTTGATGGCGTTTATTATTTGTTTTGCTCTTTTTGAGTTTGAGATTGCTTTGGTTGCGGTGTTGATGCTGATTTTTGGAGATATGATTTCGGCGGTGATGGGAGTTACTTTTGGGAAAACTAAGCTATATGGGGATAAGACTTATGTTGGGACTTTGTCTGGGTTTGCGATGAATATTTTGGTTGGATATGCGGTTTTGGGAAATGGGAATTGGGAGGTTTTTGTGGGAATGGCGGTTGTGGCGACGGTTGTGGAATTATTTACTACCAGGCTGGATGACAATATGACTGTTCCTCTGGCTACTGTTTTTATAGGTCATCTATTATTTAACTTTTTATAATATGTCTTTGTACGAAAACACTTTAAAACAAATGAAAGAAGCGGCTGACACAATGAAGCTTAATGAGGAACTTTATGCGATTTTGAAAGAGCCTATGCGGATTGTTGAGGTTCATATTCCTGTGCGAATGGATGATGGGACTCTTCGGATGTTTACTGGATATCGATCGCAACACAACAATTTTGCTGGACCTTTCAAAGGTGGAATTCGCTATCATCAGCAGGTTGATCTTGGGGAAGTGAAGGCTCTCAGCGCTTGGATGACGATGAAAACTGGAGTCGTTGGGATTCCGATGGGAGGAGGAAAAGGTGGAATTATTGTGAATCCTAAGGACCTTTCGGAAGGTGAATTGGAGAGATTGTCGCGCGGGTATGCGCGATTGATTGCACCTGTTATTGGGGATCAAGTCGATGTGCCGGCTCCGGATGTAAATACGACTGGGCAGATTATGTCTTGGATCAAAGATGAGTATTCAAAATTTGTTGGAAAGGAGACTCCTGGTGTGATTACTGGGAAGCCTTTGGAAGATGGTGGAAGTGAAGGTCGAAGTACTGCAACTGCTCAAGGTGGGATTTATGTTTTGGATAAATTGGCTGAGGAAAAAGGAATCGATCCTGCTTCGGCAACTGTTGTGATTCAGGGATTTGGAAATGCTGGGCATTTTATGGCGCAGATGTTGGCGGCGAAAGGATATACGGTGAAAGGATTGGCTGATTCTCGAGGGTGTGTTGTGAGAGAAGCTGGGCTTGATCCAGAGAAGGTAATGGCTGTGAAAAAGGCTGAAGGTTCTGTTGTGAATATTGCTGGGAAAGAAGGTTTTGAGGGAGTTGAGACGTGTGAGGATGCTGAGTTTGTAGAGACTGAGTGCGATATCCTTGTGCTTGCGGCTTTGGAGAATCAGGTGACTGCTGAGAATGCGGGGAATGTGTGCGCGAAATATATCATTGAGCTTGCGAATGGTCCTGTGACTCCTGAGGCTGATGATATTTTGGAGTCGCGTGGAGTGTTGGTTGTACCGGATATTTTGGCTAATGCTGGTGGAGTTACTGTGAGTTATTTTGAATGGTATCAGAATGTTAATAATGAAAGATGGACGGCTGAGGAGGTTGATGAGAAGTTGAGGGAGATTATGTTTGAGTCGTTTGCTCGGGTTTCTGAGAACAAGCGGGAGTTTGGCTGTCCGATGAGAGTCGCAGCGTTTATAACTGCGATGCAGAGATTGGAGAAATTGTGGAATGAGGGGAAGAAGGTTTAGGGGGGAAACATTCCTGGAAATATTCATACTATGGCTGTTTTGCGCAACTTTGCAGGTTAAAAAGTGTCACCGGTGACACTTTGACTTGTGTAAGAATGTGTTGTGTCGCGACCTATTATTCAGCGTCTTCGAGTTTCGTGAGGATTTTGTCGGGATTTTCCTGAAGTTTTGCTGCTTGTTCCGCGCGTTTACGTTTTTTTTCTTCCTCTAGGCGTTTCTTGGGGTCGATAGGTTTGCCCTTTCTGAAGATAGGTTTTCCGCTTTTGCCTACTGGATGATATTCTGATGGATCGCGCATGTCGTTATTATACATTCTGTTTGACAGTTTGTTTAGGAATTTTGTACGATTACCTCCAATAATTTTTTAACAATTTTATTATGGGTAATGGAGAAGGGGAAAAAGTCGATCCTCGAATTCTTGATTTGGTGAAAAATCATGCTCTAGTTCGTGCTGACATGAAAGGTGCTGTTGATGCCTATAAATATGATGAATCTGGGAATGTTGATGAGGCGGCTATTCTTGCGCATATTGAGAAAGGTGTTGATGGTTTTCGAGCTTTGATTGCTTTTGCTTTAGGGCAGAAATTGGATGCCCGACAAGGTTCCTCTGAAAAAGACAGGGCTGTTGAAGATTTGACCACTTTGAATAACGGAGGTTCTCTTTATGAGCAGGGGAAAAACCCCGAAAGAGATGCTCTTGTTGACGAAGCTATTGACTATTGCCATGAAATAATTCAAAAGGCTATTGAGTATAACATTGCGCATTTTGCTTCGAACCCTGCCGTGATGACTGTGGGGCCTTTTATTGGAGTTGAAAAGCATGGAGATATCTAAATCTATTATCCCAACACACTCCCCTCTTTTGGGCTAGTTGAAATCACTGGGTTTTGGGTGGTTTTGTTGAAGCGGGGACACAACCTTCCTATAATGCAAGTGGCTAATGTCCGAGAGGACTTTTTGAAAAATTCATTAATTCCATTCTATGAAACATGTATATTCTTTCGAAGAAGGTTCCAAAGAAATGAAGGATCTTCTTGGTGGTAAAGGATCGAATTTGGCAGAAATGACCAAAATTGGGATTCCTGTGCCGCCTGGTTTTACTATTACAACTGAAGTTTGTGCGCAATTTGCAAAGGACAAGACGTATCCTGATGGGTTTGCGGAACAGCTTGGGGAACAGATCTCAAAGCTGGAGGAAGAGACGGGAAAAAGATTTGGTGACGACCACGAGCCGCTGCTCGTGAGCGTGCGAAGTGGGGCGAAGGTATCTATGCCGGGGATGATGGACACGGTTCTCAATCTTGGGCTTAATGACGATACGGTGCAAGCTTTGGCAGATAAGACTGGGAATACTCGGTTTGCGTATGATTGTTATCGGCGGTTTATTCAGATGTTTGGGGATGTGGTGATGGAGGTTTCTCATGACAAATTTGAAGAGGCTTTGACTGCGATGAAGAAGAATCGGGGGGTTGAAAATGACACGGACCTCAATGCTGAGGATCTGAAGGAGTTGGTTGAAGAATTTAAAGCTATTGTTCGAGAAGAAAAGGGAAAAAGTTTTCCGACAAATCCGCTCGAGCAATTGAAATATTCGATTGAGGCGGTTTTTGGTTCTTGGAGCAACAAGCGGGCTGTGACTTATCGGAAGCTCAATGGAATTGTTGGGCTGCCTGGAACTGCGGTGAATGTGCAGACTATGGTTTTTGGGAATATGGGAAATGAAAGTGGGACTGGAGTCGCGTTTACGCGGGATCCTAGTACTGGGGAGAAGAAATTCTTTGGGGAATATTTGATGAATGCTCAGGGGGAAGACGTCGTAGCTGGGACTAGGACGCCGGAGCCGATTGAGGAGCTCAAGAAGGCGCGGCCAAAGATGTATGACGAGCTTTTTGCGGCGCAAGAAAAATTGGAAAAACATTACAAAGATATGCAGGATATTGAGTTTACTATTGAGGAGGGGGTTTTGTATCTTCTTCAGACTCGAAACGGGAAGAGAACTGCTCAGGCTGCGGTGAAGATCGCTGTGGAGATGGTTGCTGAGGGAATGATTTCGAAGGAGGAGGCTATCATGCGGGTTGATGCAAATTCGATCAATCAGCTCTTGCACAAACAGGTTTCTGCGAAGGCTTCGAAAGTGGTTGTGGCGCGTGGTTTGCCGGCATCTCCGGGGGCTGCTTGTGGAAAGGTCGTGTTTACGGCGGATGATGCAAAAGATTGGGCTGAAAATCGTGACGAGAAGGTAATTCTTGTACGAAGGGAGACTAGTCCGGAGGACATTCATGGGATGTACGCTGCTGAGGGGATTTTGACCTCTTGTGGCGGGATGACCTCTCATGCGGCAGTTGTGTGCCGAGGAATGGGCAAATGCTGCATAGCGGGCGCTACAGACATCATGGTGAACACTTCTGCGAAGAAGATGATCATTGGGGACACTGTTGTGAATGAAGGCGATGTGATTACTCTGAATGGAACTGCTGGGGAATTTTATCTGGGTGAAGTTGATATGGTTGAGCCAAAGATGGCTGGAGAGTTTGGGACATTGATGGAATGGGCTGATGAAGTCCGAGTGATGGGCGTGCGGACGAATGCTGACACCCCTGAAGACAATAAAGTTGCTATTAAATTTGGTGCTGAGGGAATCGGGCTTTGCCGAACTGAGCACATGTTCTTTGATGAGGAGCGGATTCACTTTGTTCGTCGGATGATTTTGGCTAAGGATGAGGCTGGACGTCGGGAGGCATTGAAGAAGATTTTGGGTTTCCAACGAAAAGATTTCGAAGGGATTTTTAAGGTGATGGAAGACCGGCCTTGTACTATTCGGCTGTTGGATCCACCACTACATGAATTCCTACCTGAAGAAGGGCAAAAGGCTCAGATTGAGCGATTGGCTGGGGAATTGGGCGTGAGTGATGAGGATTTGCGTCAGAAAATTGAGTCCCTACATGAGATGAATCCGATGCTTGGACATCGAGGATGTCGTCTTGCTATTACTTATCCTGAAATTTATGAGATGCAGGTGCAGGCGATTTGTGAGGCTGCTATTGCTATGACTGCGAAGATGGAAGGAAAGAAGGTGAATGTTGAGATTGAGGTTCCACTTGTTGGGATGGCTGAGGAGCTCGGTGAGCTTCGTGAGGTTATCGCTGGAGTGATTGCTGGATTTGGAGAAGAGATTAATTTTGATTACAAAATTGGAACGATGATTGAGCTACCGCGGGCTTGTTTGACTGCGGATCAGATTGCTGAGCATGCGGACTTTATGTCTTTTGGGACGAATGATCTGACTCAGACTACTTATGGAATTTCTCGAGACGATGTTGGGAAATTTGTACCTGTGTATGTGGATCGTGGTGTTTTGCCTCGGGATCCAATGCAGGGCATCGATCGCGATGGAGTCGGTAAGCTGATGAGAGCTTGTATTGATTTGGCAAAATCAGTAAAGCCGGATATGGAAATCGGAATCTGTGGCGAACAAGGTGGCGATCCTGAATCAGTTTGGTACTGCAAGGAGCTTGGACTGGACTATGTTAGTTGCAGCCCGTATCGAGTTCCTGTGGCTCGTCTAGCTGCTGCTCAGGCTGAGGTGAAGGAGAAGTTTTTGTAGGGCGCGTGGCTATTCGCCCCAGTTCAGCTTTTGTCTGAGAGTTTTGTAGTATTTGTGGCCTTCTCTTATGAGATAGAGGTTTCTCTTTGATTTTCGGAATTTGACTTCGTCGTTGTATTGGATGCTTATGACGTCTTGGCCGTCGAGGGTAAGACCGAGTTTTTCTGATTCGTTTCGTCTTTCGGTTTCTATTGTGACGGTCATTTGGCGACTGTCTGGAAGAGCTATCGGTCTCATCGAAAGTGATGATGGGCAGATCGGGCTGACTACCAAGCTCGGCACGTGTGGGTGGACGATCGGTCCGCCTGCTGAGAGTGCGTGTGCTGTGGAACCGGTTGGAGTTGATACTATTAGTCCGTCTGCTTTGAAATTAACGACGAGTCTTTGGTTGATTTCGAGGCGCATTTGGATGAGTCGTGCGAATGAACCTTGGTTGATTACGGCGTCGTTAAGTGAAAGGTATGTTGAGTGTTTTTTGTGATCTCTGTAGAGGGTTGTTCTGAGGAGGGTTCTCTTGTCTAGTGCGCAATGTCCTTGGAAAATTTTCGATAGCATCTTGAACATTTTGTCTGGAGTTGTCTCTGTCAGGAAGCCTAGGGTTCCTAGATGCACTCCGAGGATTGCGACTTTTTTTCTTGGCATTCTGCGTGCGGTTTTGAGGAGAGTTCCGTCTCCGCCCATTACGATTGCCATGTCTGATTTTGTGAGGACTGTCTCTTTTTTGTGGCCTTCTTTTTTGAGGACACGTGCTGAATTTTCGTCGTAGACTATTTCTAGTTTTTTGCGTTTTAGGTAGTTCTCGAGTTTTTTGAGAAGAAGACGATGCTTTTCTGCGTCTCGCTTTATTATGATCCCAACTTTTTTTATTAATTTGCAATCAAATACTTCGTCCATCTTGTTTGGTTAAGTGGTCACATTGTATATCGTTTCGAGAAGTTTGTCTGCTGATTTTTCCCAGGTGAAACGTTTTGATTGGATGCGGCCTTTGTTGATCAGGTCTTGGCGGAGGTTGGAGTTGGCAGGAGGAGTGGCTTGGGAACTAGCTTGAGAGCTGGCTGCGATTTTGAGCATTGCTTCTGCGAATTGAGTTGGTTCGTTTGGGTCGCATTGGATTGCTGCGTCACCTACTACTTCCGGTATTGATGATGTGTTTGATGCGATGACTGGGCAGTTTGCTGCCATGGCTTCTATCAGCGGCATTCCAAATCCTTCGTAGTGTGAAGGGAATACAAGCGCTTGTGCCAGGTTGTATAGGCGGTTGATTGTTTTGGTTGTGAGGTAGCCGAGTTCGTGAACGTATTTTTGGAGGTAGTTGTCTTGGATCATTTGTTCGATCGCTTCTTTTTCGCCTCCCCATCCTTTGCCTCCGACTATCACGAGGTGAAGGTTTTGGTTTTGTTTGTGGGCGAGTGCGAATGCTTGGATTAGAGTTTGGTAGTTTTTGCGTGGTTCTATTGTCCCTACTGCGAGGAAGAATTTTGTTGGGAGGTGGGTTTTGTTTATGAACTCTTGTAGGTTGGCTAGGTTTTTCTCGGTTTTTTCTATTGGGGCGTAGTCTTGGGCTGGGGCGCAAGGCGTGATTGTTGGGTCGGTTTTTGCTGTGAGTTCGGGGAAGGATCCTTTGAGATCTTTTTTTGTGTTTTCTGATACGCAAGTTATGCCGCTGGCTTTTTTTAGAGCTCTTTTGAGAAAGAATCTTTCGATGAATTGGGCTTTGCGGTTGTTGCTTGTGAAAAGGAATGCAACGAGGTCGTGGATTGTCAGGATTGTCTTTGGAGCGTTTGGTTTGGTTGGTTTTGGAAGAAGAGCTGGGATGATGTAGCTGGTTGGGGCGTAGAAGACGTCGAGGCCTTCTTTGACTACGTCTTTTGCGACTTCGCGATGCCAAAAGAAGCCTTTTGCTTCGACGATTCGCATTTCTACGTTTTTGAATTCTTCAAAACCTGCGATACCTCCTTGGGTATAGAGGATGTAGTGATTTTTTTTGTCGAGGGCGAGGAGTTCTCTAACTATGTTAAAAGTGAACCAACCTTTGCCGGCTTTTTCGCCACCTGCGCTCCTGATGTCTATCCCAATTTTTTTCATGTGGGTATGATACAGGAGTAGATGTGAATTTTCACTAGAATTTGCGAAATTTTTTGGATATGCTGTGGGCATGAATAATATTAATGGATCAGTGTTGGATAGATTTGCGGAGATGCCTGGATATTTCAAGATGATTGGGGTTGGAGCTTTTATTACAGCTATCAGTGTTTTCTTACCTTGGTATCGGGATTTGGATGCCTTTAACACTGGGGACAAGTTTATTGGCTTGTCTGGCCCTCTTTATCTTCTTGGATTTCTTGTGATGGGGTTGGCGCTGTTTTCTATGGCTTTGTTTTTGGTGCGAATTTTTGGTGGAAAGATGCCTAAGTTCCCTTTGAGTGAATCTCATAATCATATGTTTGTTGGGGTTTTCAATTTGTTTTTGTTACTAATTACAAACAGTATTTATTTCCATTCTAAATTTGGGGTAAATATTACGATGAAGGAGATGCGTTTTGGGATGATGATTGCTTTTGTTGGATCTGCTTTGGTTTTGGTTGGCGGAATGATTCAGAATAAGAAACGTGCTGTTTCTTTTGAAACTGAAGGCAAGCTGGATCCTCTGATTGATGTGGAACGAAATGTTGAGCGGACTTCGGCTGGGATTCGTGCGAGTGAGATTGTTGGAGAAGTTGTCGAGGGTGGCGGTGTTACTGAGGTTGAGGTTAAGGAAGAAGTTGTGGAGATGGCGACTGAGAAGATTCCTGAAACTATTAAAGTTAATGTCGAGGGGGATGGGGGTATATCAGAAGAATCTAAACTATTTTAATTATGGTTGATAAGAAAGATGAGGGGGAGAAGGTAATTATTTATTATTGTAAGGACTGCGAAAAGGTCGTAAATACTCATCAAGTTGGACGAAAGTTTGTTTATAAATGTGCTTTGTGCGGGACGAAAAATGTTGCTTTTGGAACTGACCGAAGTATCAAAAACTTCTTTAGGATAAAGGAGGATGAAGCTCCTGTTGAGGTGAAGAAAGATGTTGAGAAAAAAGAGGAGGTGAAGGCCGAGGAGAAGCCTAAGGTTGAAGAGAAGAAGGAGGAAAAGAAAGAGGACAAGAAGGAGGAAAAAAAAGCTTAAAGGAAATAAAAAACCCCTCGGGAAGGAGGGGCTTTTTTTGTGTTGGATGTTTCTAGTACTGCAAAATGTTACCTTCTACTGGCACTCCTTCTGCACTTTTCACAACTCCTGAAGCCTGATAGACAACTTCTAAGTCATCTAAAATAAACATATAAGCTTCGTCCGTCAATGGATGTTGATCGAATGAAGTTGTGTTGTATCTTACTTCAAATCCTCTAGACTCCCCTTTTTCAATTTCGAAGTCTAGCGGCATTTTCACGCCAGTTTCACACCAATCACTTGGAGTATACATTGTTTCAAGCAAAGTCCCCTGACTATACAGTCTCAATGCTTCTCCTTGGATAGCATTGTCAGGATTTTGATTAAGACATTTCATAGTCAATGAATCTATTACTATGTCTTCTGCATCAGAAACACTCACTACAAATTTTAAAATGGTTTGATTTGATACTGCTGCTTGTGTTCCAAATGGTGAATCCGAGCTGAGACTAACCATAGAGCTTCCAGCTTGGAATGTAGATATAGTGAAAATCTCGCCTTGCAGAGGAAAATCTCCTTCTACTTCTGTCCCCTCATTATCAACTGAGCTAATAGCTTCTACTGCATCCGCTGATTCAAGTTCAAATGCAGCTACTGAAGCAAAAGAAGCACTACCTGTATCTAGTCTCAATGTTAGAGATAAAGCATCTCCTTCGTCGATTGATAGGTTTAGGTCTTTGAATGTCGCTTCGTTAGTAGAATTGCTTACAGACTCTCCATAAGTCAACTGAGTATCCCCTTCATAAAGGTAAACTACGTGATCTGTTGGAAGAGTAGTTATCCCATAAGTGCTAACTATCAATTCCTCCAATTCAATATCACTACCGTTTGCTTCAAAATCCCAAGTAGCAACAGGCACTGACGTAATGCCACTTGCAAGTACTACTCCGTCTGGAGTGTCATTTGAAAGTGAAACCTCAAGAGTGACTTCTGTGTAATCAATCTCTGGAAGGTTGTTTTGGATATTGTGGTACCAGATATCTAGAGAGTCCATTGTGAGAAACTCTGATGGTAAAAATAATCCTTGAGGGGAATCGTCTGTGATGCCTTCGTGGGCTAAAGTTTCTACAAATTGGAAATACCAAGCATTTGCTACTAAATCTGGATATGTTGGAGCAGCTGGACTATAAGTTGGGTATTCTAACACTTCTGCGAACCACTTGGCAGCTTCTGCACGATTTGCATTTAGATCAAAATACTGAGCATAGGGTAAATCTGGAACACCACTATTTATTTTTCCATGATCATATAAATAGCAGAATGATTTTTGTTCTGCTGTAAGGCTGGCAGCTTGGATTGGACAATCTGGATAAGATTTGTCCCATATCCCGTCTCCTAGAATAAGTTCTCTGAAACGAGCAGCTGTATGGATGACCATTCCTATCGAAACGTTGTCCCCAGTGAATACTGGATCTGGTGGATCAACTGGTCCTGTATAAGGATCTGGAGGAGTTTCTTCCTCTTCTTCAGTTGGCTCACTTGCTGAGTAAATTCCAGCAGTGGATTTTTTTGCACGACGAGTGTCTTTTTGAGACTCGTTGTACGCGGGCTTTGGGGTAGCGATCGTTCTTGAAATAGGAGTGCGTCTTGCGAATCGCGCCTTCCTTTTCATCGCTCCGAGGATGTCATCACCATCGAGGTAATAACTTCCGACACCGACTGCTACGACCACGAGGGCCACGACAGCGGCGATAATTCCGGTCTTTTTAGACATAGAATTTGGGTTAGATTTTTGTTTTTATTATGTATTATATTAACATATTTTGAGTGATTTGGCAAGCAGGCGGGTTGGGTTTTGCGTAAAAGATTTAAGGTTTTTTTAAGTGTTTTGTAAGGTCGATGTGCTACGGTTTGTGCATGAATAATTTATCTTTACGTTTGGGGGATCCGGAGTATCCATCGCTCCTGAAACAAATCTACAAGGCTCCAGAAAAGCTCTACTACAAGGGCGGTCTTGGAGCTTTTGAGGCTTTGGAAAACGGGTTGGCGGTGGCTTTTGTTGGGACTCGGAAGGCGACGCCTTATGGGATCGAGGTTTGTCGACGATTGATTGCGGATTTGTCTTTGTGCAATGTGGTGATTGTTTCTGGATTGGCGCGAGGGATTGATACTGTTGCTCACAGGGCTGCTCTTGAGAATGGTTTGAAAACTGTGGCGGTGATGGGGACTGGGATCGACAATGTATATCCGGCGGAGAATGAAGCTTTGGCTCAGGATATTGTGGCTCGGGGAGGATTGGTTGTGAGTGAGTATTATGGTGATGCTCCTGCGAGAGATTTTCAGTTTCCTGCACGAAATAGGATTATTGCGGGATTGTGTATGGCGACCGTGGTGATTGAGGCTCCGGAAAAGTCTGGGGCGTTGATTACGGCGAAGATTGCTTTTGAGGAGAATCGTGAGGTTTTTGTTGTCCCTGGTGATGTGGATCGGGAGCAATCTGTGGGATGCAACAAGTTATTGCAGGTTTCGGGGGCGCGGCCTGTGTTGAGTGGGCAGGACATTATTCGGGAATTAGGGATGCAGGGAGAGCTGCCTTTTGGGCGTGTGGCTGTGGGGCGGACAGGAGTTCGGGCGGGGCCGGACTTTGAAGAGATTGCTAGGCGGCACAATCTACCGGAGGGGGCTAGTGGTCTTTTGAAGGCCATTCCGAAGACCAAGGCTGTTTCTTTTGATCAGTTGTGTGAGAATGGGGAGGCGGGGGTTTCCGCGCAAGAGCTAACCAAATTCCTTTCTCTTTTAGAAATTCACCAATTAATTTCTTCGACAAATAGTGGATTTTATCTGAGGACGTGTTAGAATTTTTGCCATGAAGATATTTAAGTTTAGAACCCCTCATATTTCGAAAGAAGGCCGCATCTTTTCTTGGGCATCTATGATTAATGGAATCGGGATTGGGATGCTTTTGCCAATTTTTCCGACTTATATAGGTTCAATAATTCAGAACGATGCTTTGGTTGGATATTTTTATGCGGCGATGGCTGTTGCGATGATTTTGGCGGGGTTGCTTTCTGTTTATCTTTATCGGCGTTATACCAGGTTACAAGTGGCGAATGTTTTTCTTCTTGTTTCGTCTGTTGTGACGATGTATTTGGTTTTTACTTCAAGTCTGTATTCGGTTTTTACGCTTGGGTTTATCAAAGTGTTTGCATCGTTATTCGTGGCAATGTCGCTTGGGTTGATGGTGCATGATTTTACAAAATCGAAAGATCTTGGGAAGACTGAGGGTGTTTACTTTTTGTTTAATAATATTGGTTGGTTTGTGGGACCGTTGATTGGTGGAATTGTGGCTAGGTATTTTGGATATGAGCCTGTTTTTGCGTTAGCTGGGCTGAGTGCTCTTGCAACTTTGTTTTATCTTTCGCACAAGAAGATTGTGGAGAGCCATCCTGCTATGAATCTCCCTAAACACAACAAGCACAAGGTGCATCCGTTCTCTAGATTTAGTGGATTCTTTTCGAGCAGAGCGCGGACTGGAGCTTATTTTGTAGCGATTGCTTTGATGATGTGGACTTCTTTCAAACCGCTAGTGATTCCTCTTTTTGTTGTAAAGATGGGGTTTGCGGCTGACATGTCTGGGCTATTGATTGCGCTTTCTATTATTCCGTTTTTGATGTTTGAGATACCTATTGGGGAATATGCGGATAAGCATAATGTGAGACAACCTATCGTGGCTGGATTTTTGATTCTTGGATTTATGTTGCTTGGTGTTTTTGCGTCTCCTTGGTTTGTTTTGGATGCTGCATTCTTGATTCTTGCAAATATTGGATCAGCTTTTATTGAGCCTTTGCATGATGTTTATTTCTTCAAAAATGTATCGAAAACTGAGGAAGATGCCTACTTTGGAATCTTTTCTACTGCGGATCCGGTCGCTCAATTAATAGGGCCTATCATTATTTCGACTTCGTTCTTGTTCTTGCCTTTTGAATATATATTCTTGATCTTCGGAATTTTCTTTTTGATCTTTGGAGGGCTTTCTACGATGATCCGAGATTAATTACTCGGTGAATTTCTTCGATTGTTGTGTGGCCTTCGGCGATTTTTGTGAAGCCGTCTTCTTCCATTGTGACGAATCCCTTTTTGCGTGCGAGCTCAAGGATCTTGCCGGTTGAAGCTTTTTTGAGAATTAATTCTTTGATTTCGTCATCTACTTGGATGATCTCTGCGATTACCATTCGTCCGAGATATCCTGTTTGTGAGCAGGCGTCGCAGCCTTTTGCTGTAGCGATTTCTTTTGGATATGCTGGCACTTTTGTTGGTGTTGTTTTTTGAAGTTCTGAGAATGCTTTGTCGAATTCTTGTTTGTGTTGCTCAGTGAATGGTGTTTTTTGTGAGCATTTCTTGCAGACTTTTCTGACTAGTCTTTGGGCGATCAATGTATCGATTGCTGGGGCTGTCATAAACGGTTCCATACCCATATTCATGAGACGTGGGATGCTTTCTGCTGCGCTGTTTGTATGAAGGGTTGCGAGCAGGACGTGCCCTGTGAGCGCGGCTTGTGCAGCGGTGTTTGCGGTATCGAGATCACGGATTTCCCCGATCATTACGATGTCTGGATCTTGTCTTAGGATCGCTTTGAGTCCGCGTGCAAATGTGTAATCTTCCTTCTCGTTGATTTGGCTTTGGATCACTCCGTCTAGGTGGTATTCGATTGGATTTTCTAGGGTGATTATCTTTTTTTCTGGAGTGTTAAATCCTTGGAGAAGTGAATATAGTGTGGTTGTTTTACCTGATCCGGTTGGCCCTGTGACAAGAATCATTCCGTGTGTCAGGGTTAGGAGTTTTTTCATTCGAGCGAGGTTTTCTCCTTCAAATCCTAGGTCTTCTATACTTGTGAATTTCTTTCCGCTATCCAAGAATCTACATACAATTGATTCGGTTTCTTCGGTTGGCAAAACTGAAACTCTCACGTCGACTACACGGTCGTTGTAGTTGAAGTCGTACCGACCGTCTTGTGGGACGTCTGCTACATTGAGTTTCATTTTTGTTTGGAATTTCACTTGGTTCAAAATGTTTTTGTATTCTTTGTGTCTGATTGTGAAGACTGGGTGCAGAACACCATCGATCCTGAGTCTTACTTGGACGTGTTTTACTTCTGGTTCGTAATGCACATCTGATGCGTTTGTTTTCATGGCACCTACGTTGATCAGATTGATCGCTTCTTCTGCTGTTACTTCTGGAATTTTTTGTTCGAGTTCTTTGAGCTCTGCGATTTCTTTTTCGTAGGTTTTGATTGATTGAACGTCGACGTCTTCGATGATTTCTTTTTTCTTGTAGACTTCTATTTGCTGATATTTTTCTAGAGCTTCTATTAATCCACTTGGCGATGCCAGATTGAGGTTTAGCTTGAAGCCTTGTGCACGAAGATCTTCTAAGGCTTTGGCTGTTGCTGGATCGTTTTGATCTACTACAGCTACTCTCACCTTGTCCCCTACTTTGTAGAAGGCGAGAATTTTTGCTTTCTTTGAAGTTTCGTATGGGATTAGCTTTAAGTAGTCTGGGTTTATTGGAGTTTTTCCGATGTTCACATATGACAATTTTTGCTCTTCCGCTGATTTGAGAGTGTTTTTTTCTTCGAAGTCACGGTTGATGCCGCTTAGGACCAATTTGGTCTCTTCCTTCTTGTTTTGGTCTTTTGCCATTTTGTGTTTTTATATACGTTTCTATGTGTTTTTAATCTGTTAATTATAACATAAAAAAGCCCCGAGGAGAATCCACCGGGGCTTTACGGACCTTGGACTTATTGTTTGGCTTTATTTCAAAGCTTTCATCGCTTTTACGATCTCTTTTGCTGCATCTTCATCGATTCCTTCTACTTGAGCTAGGTCGTTTCCTGATAGACCTTGGAGCTGCTCAACCAATGTTAGGTTTGCTTCTGTTAGCTTGGCTACAACTTCTTCAGGTAGATTTAGCAGCTCGATTGTTTCTTCTTTCTTTTCTTCTTCTGTTTTTTTCTCTTTTGGAACTACTTGTTCGCCTAGATCTGCAACGTCTAGGATATCAAGTTCCCAACCTGTTAGGATAGATGCTAGACGTACGTTTTGACCGTTTTTACCGATCGCAAGCGGTCTTTGGTCTGAGTCTACATAAACCTTTGCGTTCTTTGTTTTTTCGTTTAGGACTAGTTTCGCTGTTTTTGCTGGAGCAAGTGCTGCTTTAATGTATTTGTCGATTTCGTCATTCCATTCGATAATGTCGATTCGTTCTCCGTTTAGCTCGTCCATGATGTTTTGGACACGAACACCTTTTTGTCCGACACATGAACCGATTGGGTCGATTTTTTCGTCTTCTGAAGATACTGCAACTTTACATCTTACTCCGGGATCTCTTGCGATTGATTTTACCTCTACTGCCTCTGTTTTCACCTCTGGGATCTCGAGTTCAAGTAGTTTTTGGACTAGATTTGGGTGAGTTCGTGAGATCAAAAGTTGTGGTCCTTTTGTAGTTTTTACTACTTTGTCCAAGTAGAGTTTGATTCTTTGACCTGAGTAGTATTTTTCGTTTCGGATTTGTGCGTTGTATGGAAGTGAAGCTGTAATTTTGTTGTCGATGTTTAGATAGATGTTGTTGCCATCTACTCTGTGAACGACTGCGTTTACTAGCTCGTTTTCACGATCTTTGAACAGGTCGTACATCATGTCTCTTTCTGCTTCTTGGATTCTTTGAATGATCACTTGTTTTGCTGATTGAGCGGCGATTCGTCCGTATTCTGCTGGAGTTACGTCGATTCGGATTTCGTCTCCTGCTTTTGCTTTTTTGTCGTATTTTTTTGCTTCTTCTACAGTGATATCGTTGACTTCGTCTTCTACTTCATCGACTACGCTTTTGAGCAAATATACTGTAGCTAGACCTGAATTGTCATCAAGATCTACGTCTACGTTTTGCTCTTTGTTCCCAAAATCTTTTTTGTAGGCAGCTCTGAGGGCTGCTTTGATTGTCTCTAAGACTTTGTCTTTTGGGATGTTTTTTTCGTCGCAAATTTGATTAATTGCGGCCATGAATTGTGCTTGCATATGTTTTTTGGTTAGGGAATGCAGAAAAACAGAATCCAAAATAGATTCTGCTTATAACTCAATACTTATTCAACCGTATTGTACCAGTTGTTGATTATTTTGTAAATAGTATCAAACCTGAATCCTCGTGAGGCTAAGTAGCGCATAGCTTTTTCTTTTTGTTTGGGTCTTGGGTAGGATTGTATTTTTTTTAGTTTTTGAGCGAATGCTCGAGAAGCAGCTTCTTCTTCGTCCTCGTATGTTTCTTCTGTAATGCGTTCTGCTAGGTCTGGGTGGATTCCTTTTTGTTTGAGTTCTCTTTTTATTAGGTATTTTCCTCGGGGACGAAATTCAATGCGGTTTTCTATGTAGTTTTTCGTGAATTCGGTGTCGTTAAGATATTTGAGCTCTTTGAGTCGGGTGAGAACTTGTTTGATGGGGATTTCTAGTTTTGATTTTTCGAGAGGTTCTGTTTGTGCTCTCTTCACCATGCGATCGTGATGTTCTTGGAGTTTTTGTTTTAGTTTAAGAACTGTGTAGCTACGTTTCGCGAGAAGAGCCAACGCTTTTTGCATCAGCTCTTCATATAAGGGTCTTGGAGATTTATTCTGTGATTTCACCTGTTTCGTCGTTAATTGCGTGGGCTAAATCTGCTTTAGGTGCAGGTTCTAGGTCGTCTGCTCGTTTTTTGAATTCTGCTGCTATAGCTTTTTCTAGTTCTTTTGCTATTTTTTTGTTTTTTCCGAGGAATTCTTTGACGTTTTCTCTACCCTGGCCGAGCTTTGTATCCTTGTATGAATAGAATGCTCCGGCTTTGCGGGTGATGTTGTACTTGGTTGAAAGGTCTACTATCTCTCCTTCGATAGAGATTCCTTTGCTGTACATGATGTCGAATTCTGCGGTTTTGAAAGGTGGTGCGATTTTGTTTTTGACGACTTTTACACGGACGCGATTACCTATGAGAGTCTTGCCGTCTTCGTCTGAGCCTTCGATCTTTCCGATGTTTCGGATATCCATACGAACTGAAGAGTAGAACTTGAGTGCTTGTCCTCCTGTAGTTGTCTCTGGATTACCGAACATTATCCCGATCTTCATTCGAAGCTGATTCAAGAAAATAACTGTAGTTCTAGATCTGCTTACTACTGAAGTCAGTTTTCTGAGAGCTTGACTCATGAGTCTAGCTTGAAGTCCCATGTGTGAGTCACCCATATCTCCATCGATCTCTGCTCGTGGAGTAAGTGCTGCGACTGAATCTACGACGATAACGTCGAGGGAATTACTACGAACTAGAGTCTCTACGATGTCGAGGGCTTGCTCTCCACTGTCTGGCTGAGACAAAAGCAGATTCTCTACGTCTACACCAATTTTCTTGGCGTAAACAGGATCGAGGGCGTGCTCAGCGTCTACAAAGGCACAAGTGCCTCCTGCTTTTTGGGCTTCGCTTACAATATGGAGACTGAGTGTAGTTTTTCCAGAACTTTCTGGTCCGAAAATTTCTACGATTCTTCCTCTTGGGACTCCTCCGCCAAGAGCTAAGTCCAGTGAAAGTGATCCTGAACCAATTGTTTCTATTGAAGTGTGACTGGCTTCACCCATCTTCATGATTGCTCCTTTTCCAAAGTTTTTTTCGATTTGAGAGAGAGCTAACTCTATCGCTTTGTTTTTTTCTTTGTCTTCTGACATTTGAATGAGGTTATCAAAATTTATTCATTTGCGAACCGGCCGATTCGGAACTTAGTGTAGGTGAGTGCGCACTCACCGTCAAGAGTTTTTTCTAAAAAACTATCTAGATTGTATCAAACGAACCTTAAAAAACACTTAAAAAAACCTTAAATTTTGCTTCACTTTTGCGGGGATTTGTTGTAGGATGCTCCCCTTAATCTAATATTTATGGATACTATAGATCAAGCATTTGTTTTGGCGGGGAAGCTGGGGCTAACTGAGAACGCTAAAACTGCTCAACATTTGAAGCGGGAAACAACCGAAGAACACGGGAGTATGGTCGTGCCTGGAGCTTTTCATAGTGAGATTTTGGATCCTGAAGAGGCTTTGGATAGACTTAGGCGTGCTTTTGGTGATGTTATTGATAGGGCTCTCAATTTTGAGGGGGTTCCTTATGTGAGGATTGATTTGACTGGACAAATGAAAAAGGAAGGCCTCGATATTCGCCAAAGAGCATTGGTTGTAGTTGGTCTAAGAAAGGCTTCTGAAAATGAGGAGGCGGAGAGGGAAGATAATGCTTATTTGTATGTTAAGTCATATTCAATTCATCCTACTCTTAATTTCAATAGGGTTCCTGTCTCTGGTGCCATTAAGGTTGTTCAGCATGGACGTAAGGCCAGTGCCCCATCGTCTGAGGTTTCTCGCCTAGAAGAATCTACTGAAGCTGCCCAATAACCTGAGCCTCATAGCCTTCGTTCGCGCAAATCTCGAGGGTTTTTTCTTGTTCCTCGGGGCTGATGACTAGGATCATACCGACGCCCATATTCCAAGTTTTGTAGGCTTCTTCTTGGCTGACGATACCGAGCTCCATGAGTTTGAGCATTGGTTCGTGTGGGGCTGGAAGATTATTGAGATCGGCTTTGAGCCCGGTCTTTTTTATGAGTCGGTCGAGGTTGCCTTGGATGCCGCCGCCTGTGACGTGAACTACGCCTTTGAGTGTAACTTGGGCGGGTTGTTTATAACGGCCGTGAAGGGCCATTATGAGGTTGTTATAGATGATTGAAGGTGTGAGGACGACTTCGCCCCATGACTTTCCTTGGTGAGGGCTTTCTGGGTCGCCTTCGTATGGAGCTTCGTGCCAATTGTCTCCGAAGCTTTCTTTGAGAATGTGTCTGACGAGTGAGAATCCGTTTGAACGGAATCCTGCTGAGGCTAGGCCGATTAGGATGTCGCCTTTTGCTAGGTCTGCTCCTGTGATTCGTTTGTCTTTTTGGAGAACTCCTACTGCGGTTGCGTTCCAGACGTTGCCGTTTACGGAATTGCCAACTTCGGCGAGCTCACCTCCTGGAATTACGACTTTGTTTTCGATGCAGGCTTTTCCTAGGCCTTTGAGTAGTTCGTCGATTGTTGCTGGGTCGATCTTGTCTGTGTCGAGTGTGTTTGAAATTGAAATTGTTTCTGCTCCTACGCAAGCTGCGTCGTCTGCGACCATTGCGAGAAGATCGTAGCCGAGTGTGTCGAATTTCCCGAGGCGTTCTGCTACTTCCATTTTTGTTCCTACTCCGTCGTCGTTTTGTACGAGAAGGAAATCTCCCATGTCCAATGCGCCTGTGAATCCTCCGTCGTCTTGGAGAGGTTCGCCGATCATGCCTTTTCTGCTAGCGAAAGTTGCTTTTGCGTGGTCGTAAGCGATCTTTGAGGCTTTGTCGCCTTCTTCGATATCGACTCCAGCTTGTGCGTAAGTTGCCATGGGGTTTGGGTTAGTGCGCGGGGTGGGGATTATTTTTTGAGTTTACCGTCCTCGAGTTTGATCAGCTTCCCGTCTTTGTTGTCTGCGATTTTCATTACCTCTTTGTTGTGGGTTGCGAGGATTACAGTTGTACCTGATTTGTTGATTTTCAGCAAGAGGTCGAGAATGTGTTTTGTGTTGTCTTCGTCGAGGTTTCCTGTTGGTTCGTCTGCGAGGAGGATTTTTGGATTGTGAATGATTGCGCGGGCGATACCTGTACGTTGTTTTTCTCCTCCGGAAAGTTGGCTTGGGTAATTGTTTCGGAGGTCTTCGAGTCCAGTGAGGCGCATTGCTTCTACTGTGCGTTTTTGGATGTCGTGTTTTGGGTAGCCGCAAACTTCGAGGGCAAATGAGATGTTTTCGAAGACTGTTTTTCGTGGAAGGAGTTTGTAGTCTTGGAAAACCATTCCTACTTGTCTTCGGAAATCTTGGAGGTCGTGTTGTTTGGCGCGGGTTACGTCGAAGCCGTCTACTATGATTTTTCCTTTGCTGAGGTGTTCTGCTCCTAGGAGTGCGTAGAGAAGTGTTGTTTTGCCGGCGCCTGATTTGCCTGTGAGGATCATGAAGTCACCGTGCTCGATCTTGAACGTGATGTCGTCGAGGACTGTTTTTCTGCTGTATTTTTTTGTGACTTTGAGGAATTCGATCATGTGGGGAGTATAGCACTGGTGATCGAATTTATTAAAGAAGTTTTACCTAACGTGCGTTGCCTGCCAAGCGTTATATCGATAATCTTTAGTTTCTTCTACTGCCAGTTGTTGGAATATAAACTCTTCCAAAGCTTCGTTGAATTCTCTATTTGCTTCAAAGATTTGTTCGAGATCTTCTGGATTTTCTATTTTGAGACCTTCTGGAATGTGGACTCTTGGCATATTGTGTTCTGCGAGTTCTTTTTCACTGAAGTCTTTCAACTTATGCAGGTCCCAACCTTTCCATTTATCTTGTCTATAAACTCCGAGCTCGTCAAATTGTGGATAAGACATACTGTAATCGACCAGTACCCTTTCTCCTTTCCCCATTTCGATTAGCGAGCTTGCAGTGCCCTGCATACATTTCCCTATATATGCACCTGAGACTTCCAATTGAGTATCGTCTTCTATAAGGTCTTTTAGGAAGTTTGAGTCTTGAGACTTAAGGCTTCCTGAAATATTTGAATCTGACTCTAGTCTAAACAAATTTCCGCTATTGCCGTACATTTGCTGAATTAAGTCCGGGCTCGAGGCCCCTTCGTAACCAATTGGGGAGTGTGCTTTTGGGCTCAATAAAACTGTTATTGTGTCTTCTTGTTTTTGAAGTTCTTTAAATCTCTTGTATTCTGCGTAGAGTTTGTAGGCCTTGAGATAGTCTGAACAGACAGGTTTAGTTTTAAGTGTTTCTTTTGCTTTTTCTAGTAGCAAAGTGATTGTCTTTGTGAATAGCTTTTCTGGGTCTTTTTCAGATTCCATTAATTTGCGTGGTGTTCCCAGCTCCCAAAATGGGTGGGTTACAAAATGAAGTTTCTTGCCTTTGAGTTGTTCTTTGTCAATTTCGTAGAGAGATGGCGTTCTGTAGTCAGGGTTCCCTCTAGATTTTGTTTTTGCTTCTGCAATTTTTCGACTTTGAGGTGTTAAATATCTTTCGTATTGAATCATTATCAATTGACAATCCAGCCCAGTCCCCATCTTTACATAACAATCTGCTAACTTTCTTTTTTGGGCGTTGTTTATAACCTCTGAACCCAGAACGTCTATCGACAATATAGCTCCGAGCATTTGTTCTTTTGATACCCCCCAGTAGTCTTGTGTTTCGTGTATTTCATCTGCGTATTTTTGCAATTTTCTAATTAGTTTATCTTGAGACTTTTTAGAAAACTTATACTTTACCAAATAACTCACCAAGAGATCTCCTTTTTCAATTGCTACATCGTTAACGATTACTTCTTCTAAATAAGTTTTTGTTTCTTTGGGTAAGTCGCAATATTGAAAAATATTAGCCCTACTGTCAAGCCCTGCTGGGCCGAGGTTTATAGCATCTATTGTTGCTCTACTTGGATTCATTTTTCTTAGGACCTCTGGGTCGCAAAATCTTGCTGACAAAATATCTACGTCTGTTATGTCAAAATCATCTTTTAGGTCATACATGAGTTTCATGTCATTGAGTCTCTTAAGCTTGTAAGGGTAATGACCATTAAATGCGCTTTTTACAATTTTCCTCACTTCATCCACATCTACTGCAACTTTATTCAAGCCTTCGAATTCTTCTTTTTCTGCCGCTGTTAAAGCCTCTTTGAACATTAATTCATCTCTTCTTTCCAACATTGCGTGAGTGCTTTGAAAAATGTCCTCTATTTCTTCTAAGAGGTGTTCTTTGTATTCTTTTGAACTTGTATATGATTCTGCCTGAAATACGTCTGAAGTAAGATCTCCACAAAACTCTCGTCTTGCGCTAAGGAGTTCTTTTCTCAGAGTTTCTATTCTTGATTTGAGGTCCAATTTGGGATCTGGAAGTTCCCTCTGGCCCCCTAATGATTCGCCCATTTTTATGGCCTGTTTTATGGTTTTATATCTGTTTATTATACCATATTTAGATTACTTATGGAACTTCTCGTGGGTCTCGCGGAGGGCTTTGTTTGTGACGTGGGTGTAGATTTGGGTGGTTGTGATTGAAGCGTGGCCGAGGAGTTCCTGGACTGAACGGATGTCTGCGCCGTTGATCAAGAGTTGGGTGGCGTAAGTGTGTCTGAGTGTGTGGGGCGTGACTTTTTTGATGATTCCAGCTTTGCGGGTGTATTTGTTGACGATTGATTGGATCGAAACTGTTGAGAGGCGGCGTTTTTCTGGGTTTGTTATTTCTGGTGCTGCTTTGGCTTTGTCGGGGTTTTTTGATTCTCTCGGGAAGTTAATGAAAAGTGGGTCGGCGTGGTCTGTGCGTTTGTCGATGTAGTCTTTTAGGATGGCTACTGCGTGGCTTGAAAGAAACACTATTCGAGGTTTGCTGCCTTTTCCACGTACCATGAATTCGTTGCGTTTGAGGTCTATTTGGTCGCGGTCGAGGGATGCGAGCTCTGATACGCGGAGGCCTGTTGAGTAGAGGGTTTCTAGGATTGCGAGGTCTCGAGCTCCTCTCACGGTGGTTGGGTCGGTTGCGTCAAAGAGGCGTTCGAGTTCTTCTCGGTCGAGGACTTCGACTGTGCGTTCTGGAATTTTTGGGAGTTCGATTTTTTCTGGAGCTAGGGTCTCGATGTCGTTTTTTGTGAGAAATTTGAGAAGAGCTCTTAGTGCTATGACGTGGTAGTTTTGGGTTTTTGGGGAAAGGGGTTTTTGTTTTGAGGAAGGGGTTGTGCGTGAGGTGTAGCGGTTTAGGAAAAGTCGGTAATCGTTGATTAGTTTGAGGGTGATTTTTTTTGGTGGAAGGTCTGGGGTGCGGTTTTGTTCGAGGAATTCTTGAAATCGGTCAAGATAGTGGCGATAGTTTTCGAGAGTCTTGTCTGACTGGTTCTTTGTGACTTCGCAGTATTCAAGAAATGAGAGGATGTGTTTTTTCATGCCTCAATTATATCTATGCTGGATGGTTTGCACAATATAACTACGCAACCTCTATCTCCTTCACCTTTTTTTCCAGCTTTGAGAAGTAGTTTTGGGGAACGCCTGCTGGGGCGTCGTCGAATGCGCCTGCTTCGAGTTTCTTTTGGGCGGTATCGATTGAGGCAAGGACGTGATCCTTGTCTGCTTGAGTGCCTTTGCCTACTTGGAGTTTGTTGTAGGCTACCATTATCCGTTGTTCAAAAAGACGAAAGTTTGTTGCGTCGAAGAACGAATACAAAATATCTTTAGCAACTTGTGCTAATCCTGAGGCTTTTTCTACTTTGTTGTCGCTTGGAGTTTCTGCGTTAGGATTTGTTCCTCCGAAACCTCCTTTATTGTCTTGTATTGCCATGTTTTGGACTTTTAATATTTGTATTTTTATCTGATTAGTATATCATAAACCCTCTGATAATTCAACCGTCTATATGGGAAATAGCGTAATTCGTGACCGGAAATTGCTTGAAAAGCTTGAAGCTAAGAAATTGGCTAAATATGCTGTAAGGAGTCGGGATTCTGTGGGGCGTGAGCATGAAGAAGGGGGAAAGGGTGCTGGTGGAGGAAAAAGGGGGACGGTCGCCGCTACGGCGTCGACTGGGTTTCGCCTCTGTTTTCAGAAGGATCGGGATCGGATTTTGCATTGTAAGTCTTTTCGGCGATTGGATGAGAAGACGCAGGTTTTTCCGGCGTTTTTTGGGGATCATTATAGGACGCGGCTCACACATACTCTCGAGGTAGCGCAGATTAGTCGGGATTTGTGTCGGCGGCTTGGGCTCAATGAAGATTTGGCTGAAGCGATTGCGCTTGCGCATGACCTCGGGCATCCGCCTTTTGGGCATGCTGGGGAAGATGCGCTCGATGAGATCATGCAGGGATACGATTTGAATTTTGAGCATAATCAGCAGAGTTTGAGGGTTGTTTCGAAGCTTGAGAGGTTGTATCCGGGGTTTGAGGGGTTGAATTTGAGTTTGGAAGTTATTGAGGGGCTGAAGAAACATCAGACTGTTTGGGATCAGCACGGGGTTGATCTTGGGAAGATGCATTTGGAGGGGCAGATTGTGAATTTGGCGGATGAAATTGCTTATACCAATCATGATATTGATGATGGGCTGCGGAGTGGAATTTTGAAACTTGAAGATTTGGAGGAATCGGATTTGTGGAAGGAGGCTTGTGAAGTTGTTGAGGAAGCTTTGGGGGATGGACTTGGAAATGGGTTGTCTGTGGGAGGTGAGGTTTGGAAGTCGAGGGTGATTAGCAGGGTGATTTCGATGATGATTGGGGATATTTGTATGACGTTTGTGGATTTTGGATGTGTGAAAGCTGAGTTTAGTGAGGAGATGAAGTTGAAAATTAAGAAGCTGAGATCGATTCTTTTTGAAAAATTCTATCTAAGTGACGAGGTGAAAGGGCGGCTAGCTGAAGGTAAAAAGATGATCACGGATCTTTTCCAATTCTATATGGACCATCCTGAGAAAATTGCAAAAAAATATCTGTCTAATAACCGAGTGGAAGTGGCGGTGAAGGATTATATTGCGGGGATGACTGATAAGTTTTTGTTGGGAGAAGTTGATAAGAACTTGGGGATAGGGGTTGAGAAAAATAGCTAAAAACTTTATATTGCTGGCACTATGAAATGTCCAAAATGCAAAAAGGGTGATACGTCTGTGGTTGATTCGCGTGATGCGGAGGACAATAAGGCTATTCGACGGCGGCGTTCTTGTGACAAGTGCAGTTTTCGATTTACGACTTTTGAGAGGATGGATACTTCGAATTTTGTAGTGGTAAAAAAGGATGGGTCGCGTGAAAGATATGATCGTGCGAAAGTTGAGAGTGGGATTTGGAGGGCTTGTGAAAAGCGTCAGGTAACGCAAGAGCAGGTCGACAAGGCTGTGAATGCTCTCGAGGAGAAGTGGGCTGCAATGGGCAAAGAAGTGGCTTCTACTGCTATTGGTGAGGGCATCATGAAGGCTTTGAAGAAGATTGATGAAGTTGCTTATATTCGTTTTGCTTCGGTTTACCGGCAGTTTAAGGATTTAGAGACTTTCAAGGAGGAGGTTGCGAAGTTGTTGAAGTAGGTTGGAATTCTTGGTATGATTCGGTCTTAATTTTAACCGTTTTTTTATGAGTGATGAAACTGTTGGGGGGATTGATAAGGGATTTGAATTGGGAGAGGAGGTTCTGGGTAGATACAGAAATGTTTTGAGTGCTTGTACTATAAATGGAGGGCAATTTTTTGATTATCTTATGAGGGAAATGGGACAGGGATTGGAGGTTTTGTGGATTCAAATTGTTATTGATCGTATGGAGGAAACTGAGGATGGGAAGGCTAAACTTGCTGAGAATCTTGGATGCGGAGTTGAAGAATTGGTTCCTAGACTTTTGGCTATGGATAAGGCTTCGGTTATGGAAGCGGGGAAGGTTGTGGGAATTGATAGTGGTGAATTTTATGATAGCGAGGCGTTGACTGACGCTTTGCTTCGGATATTGCCGAATATGAGCCGGGAGGGGTTAGAGGCTTTTCATAAAGTTGTAAGTAGGGCTTCTGGAGGGGATACTGTTAGTGCTGAAGTGACCCCTGAGATGACGCGTTACACTGAATTCCCGAAGGTTGACGACGTCTTGACAGAGATTAGGCAGCGGATTTTTGGGGAGGATGTGTGTCCTTTATATAAGCTGTAGAAGTTTGTTCTTAACAGATCACGAGAGGGTTGCGTGATTCGTGGTTTTGTGTTATAATTAAACATAAAGTAAAAATAAAAATTAACATAAAACCTATGAACACAAACAAGTCCATTCTAATTGGGACGTTGGCATTCGCACTGTCTTTGGTGGTGCTCGTGCCTAGTGTGACTGATGAATCTCGTAGTGGTGGGCAAGCTGCTGTGATGTTCTCAAGTGTACTGGTCGACGGAGAAACTCTTGCGATAGAGGCCCCTGTCGAGAAGCCAGCCAATATATTGGTTGCGGCTGTCAGAGCTCAGAGGAGCAAAGAAGTTCAAGAAGAGGAAAAGGCTGAGGAGGTTAAGGAAGAAGCTGAAGCTAGGACTGAAGAAGTTTCTGAAGTTCAATGTGGACTTATTGGAGTGAAAGAAGCTTTTGAGCCTGTTTACGATGCCGATATCATTACGGTTCGAAAACAGTATCGACATGATCTTGGAGAAAGATTCCCAGTTAAAGTCTTTGTAAAGAACAGCGGTAATATGCCGTGGTTCTCAGAAGAGGCTGGTTGTATTGGATCTGTTCCTTACTTAGGAACGACTCGAGACAATGATCGTGAAAGTGACTTTTATGATCGGAGTTGGCATTCAAAAACTCGAATGGCTCTTGATGATGGACAACATCGAATTGACCCAGGAGAGATCGCTTCGTTTAGTTTCTATATGAACGCGGCTGACAAGGCTGGAGTTCATCGTGAATATTTCGGAGTGTATTTGGATCCTGCAGGATGGGTTGAAGGCGCTGAATTTAAAGTCGATGTCTTTAGTGGATATACAAACGAGGAAGCTGGGGCTTTGAGAAAGAAATTGCTATATGCTTACAAGACTATGGATGTTTTGAAAACTAAAATTGAAGGGACAAGAGTTGTGGAAGTTGACCTTTCTGACCAAAGAATGTTCTTGAAGATTGACGATTACGTTGTAAGAGAATTTATCGTGAGTACCGGTGCTCCTGGAACTCCAACACCACGTGGAGACTTTCCTATTACTGAAAAGAACGATATCAGAGTTGGGAGTTCGCCTCCTCACTACATCATGCCTAGATTCCAGAGGTTTACGCCTCAAGGAGCAGGACTTCATGCGCTGCCAAGTCTATCAAATGATGGTGGTACATTCTGGACTGAAGCTCTAGACCATCTTGGACAGCCTGCAAGTCATGGTTGTGTGAGAATGTCACCAGATGATGCGGACTTTGCGTTTGCCTTCACTGAGATGGGCGATATTATTAGCGTTCATTATTAGTTGAGCGATTAGACCATATTAGAGACTAAATATGAAAGGCGGGATGAAAATCCCGTCTTTTTTTGTGCAGAGTTTTCGTATATATTGATGATCCATGAAATCAGAAAATATCTTAAAAAACCTTAACGAGAAGCAATTGGAAGCCGTCACATCTGTGGAAGGACCTTTGTTAGTGCTGGCTGGAGCGGGTAGTGGAAAGACTCGAGCGCTCACGAATCGAATTGCTTTTATGATTCAAGAACGTGGGATTTCTCCGTGGAATATTTTGGCGGTGACTTTTACTAACAAGGCTGCGAATGAGATGAAAAAAAGAGTAAGTCAATTGCTTGGAGCTGAGGCCGGGGGGCCGGCTGGAGGCTTGGGTTTTAAGAATAATATTAGTGATTTGTCGAATGAATCGTTACCAACTATTGGGACTTTTCACTCGGTTTGTGTGAAAATTTTGAGACAAAACATTCATCAGATGGATTATGAAAAAAGTTTTGCGATATATGACATGGCAGATCAACAGATCCTGATGAAGCGTCTCATGATCGACGCTCAACTCGATCCAAAAAAATTGAATCCAAAGGCGGTGCTCGGATTTATTTCGAATGCAAAGAATCAACTCATCGGGCCTGACCGATTTCAACAATATGCTGACTCGGCTTTCGCCGAAAAAGTCGCGCGTCTATATGGGCCGTATCAGGCTGCTCTCAAGGAGAACAATGCTTTGGATTTTGATGATTTGATTATGAAAACTGTGGAGTTGTTTCGGAAATTTCCGGAGGCTTTGGAATATTATCAGGAAAAATTCAAATACATTTCGGTGGACGAGTATCAGGACACGAACCATGCGCAGTATGTCCTGATCAAGATGCTTGCTGAGAAATATCGAAATCTGTGTGTGATTGGAGATGAGGATCAGAGTATTTATAGTTGGAGGGGTGCTACTGTGCGAAATATTTTGGATTTTGAAAAGGATTATTCTGAAGCTCGAGTTGTTCTGTTGGAGCAGAATTATAGGTCTACTCAGAATATTTTGGATGCTTCTCATTCTATTATTGAAAAGAATAAAAATCGTAAACCGAAGAAATTGTGGACCGAAACTGATGGCGGAGCGAAAATCCGTCATTGGCTTGCTCATAATGAACGGCATGAGGGTGAGCTCGTTGCGACTGAGATTAATAAGATTTTGGAGCAGTATGAATCCCCTAACTATAATGACTTTGTTGTTTTGTATCGGACGAATGCTCAATCCAGGATTATGGAAGAAATCATGCTGAGATTTGGGATGCCTTACCGGATTGTTGGTGGGGTGAAGTTTTACGAAAGAAAAGAAATTAAAGATACGCTCGCGTATTTGCGATTGATTCATAATCCAAATGATAGTGTGAGTTTGCTCCGGATTATCAATGTTCCTTCGCGAAAGCTTGGGGGCAAGACTCTTGAAATGATTGATAGATATGCTAAGCGTCTGGGAATTTCTTTTTTCCAGGCTTTGCAAGAGGCTCGGGATATTGAGGGGCTTTCTGAAGGCAAGGTTTTGGATGTCGAGAGGTTTGTTGCGTTGATTGATGATTTGCGCAGAGCGAATCAAGAGTTTCCTGCGTCTGGTGTGATCAAGCATGTTTTGGAGGAAGCTAAATATCGAGAGTTTCTTGATGATGGGTCTGAGGAAGGGGCTGCTCGTTTGGAAAATGTTGGGGAATTATTGTCTGTGGCTTACAAATATGATTCTTTGGAACCTGGGCTTTCTTTGTCTGTTTTCTTGGAGGAAGTTAGCCTGATTGCTGATATTGATACGTCTGACGATGGTGATGATGCGGTGACTTTGATGACTGTGCATAGTGCGAAGGGATTGGAATTTCCTCATGTTTTTGTGAGTGGTTTGGAGGAAGGGATTTTCCCACACAATAGGAGTTTGATGGAGCTTGAACAGCTCGAAGAAGAGCGTCGTCTCATGTATGTCGCTATGACTCGTGCAATGGAGAATCTTTACTTGTTACATTCGCGTGAGCGGATGCTTTATGGTGAATCGAAATCGAATGCGCCTTCTCAATTCTTGAGAGATATTCCTGAAGAGTTGGTTGAGGATAATTTTGGTGGACATGGACGAGGGTTCGGCGGATTGGGTCGGAGTGGTGGTGCGGTGGATTTTGTGGAAGGAGGATTTGATGGGATTGCGGTGCCTTATGAGGCTAAGAATGATGGTTACGACAAAGCGTCAGATTCTTTGGAGGACGAGGAATATGAAGTTTCTTATAAAGTTGGGGATAAAGTTGTTCATAATATTTTTGGAAGAGGTGCGGTTGTTGAAGTGCAGGGGGGGGTGATTACTGTGCGCTTTGACAGCCTTAAGTATGGCGAAAAGAAGCTCGCTGCGAGTGTGGCTCCGTTGAAGAAGGTGGCTTAGATTGGTTTGGGTAATTCAAAACTATGGAATTTCGATATATAAGCAGTGAAAACAAAAAACAGTGGGAAACTTTGGTTGAAAACAATTTTTCAAGTGGATTTATGCAGTCTTTTTTTTGGACTGATTTTAAGCGGCAAACTGGTTGGGATACCTATAAAATTGGGGTTTTTGAGGGTGATGTTTTGGTTGGAGGGACTGTTGCTTACAAGTTTGATTTTTCTAAAACGAAAAATTTTATTTATATTCCTGGAGGGCCTGTGCTTCCGTATGAGGATGACAAGGCTGAAGAGTACTTCCATGGATTAATGGGAGAGCTAGACTCTGTGGTGGACTTAAAAGGCGATCAACGCACTACTCATGTACGAATTGAACCTCGGTGTGCAAAAGAACCGACATTCTTTTCAAAATTCAGAAAGGCTCCTTACAATATGGAGCCCCGAAACACCATGATGTTAGATCTGTCAAAATCTAAAGAAGAGCTTCTTTCCCAGATGAAACCAAAAGGCCGATACAATATTAAGGTTGCAGAACGATCAAATGTGCAGGTGATGATTGATGATTCAGAAGTTGGAATTCAGGATTTTTTGAAACTTTATGAAACAACTACAGACCGGAATAAGTTTGAAGGAAAGGACGATCGTTACTTTTATAATTTAATTACGCACCTGTTTAAATCTGAGCAAGGACATCTTTTTTTCGCAGTTGTTGATCAGAAAGTCGTAGCAACGGCCTTAGTTGTGTTTTATGGTGATCGTGCTACTTATTTTTTTGGAGCTTCAGCCAATGAGGATCGAGAAAAAATGGCTCCATATAAATTGCATTGGGAAATTGCGCTTTTCGCTAAACAACAGGGATATAAGTGGTATGACTTTTGGGGCGTAGCCCCTCTTGATGCTGACTCTTCTCATGGTTGGCATGGCCTATCTCAATTTAAGAGAAAATTTGGAGGAGAAGAATTTGAATTTGTTGGAGCTTACGATTTTGTATATAACCCAAAACTCTATAGAGAGTTTTTAGAAGAAAGCAAAGAGATCTCTTAGGTTAGGCATCTATGTACCCTTTAGAGGCTTTAGCGTCTGCATACCCATTTGCGTAAGCTTTAGCGTCACTTCTATTAGTAAAGCTTTTTGCACTTTTGGCATCGTTGTAACCGTCAACATAGGCCTTAGACCCTCTTCTGCTCATGCTTTTTGAATCCTTAGCGTCTCCATAACCAGTGTTGTAGGCTAACAAATCTCTAGCTGTATACGATTTTGAATCTTTTGCGTCGTTGTATCCTGCAAAATAGGCCTTTGCATCTTTGGCATCACTGTATCCTTTTGAGTTTTTTGCATCGTTATAACCGGCTACATAAGATTTGGAATCGTTAAAGCTTTTTGAGCTTTTTGCATCATTGTAACCGTCTATATAGGCCTTAGACCCTTTCGAATCTAAAGCTTTTGAATCTTTTGCATCTCCGTAACCAGTCTCATAAGCTACTAGATCTTTAGCATCTGTGTATGATTTTGAGTCTTTTGCGTCGTTGTATCCTGTGAAATAGGCTTTTGCGTCTTTTGAATCAGCGTACCCTTTTGAATTTTTGGCATCTGTATATCCCAGGCTATAAGCAACTAAATGTTTTGAATCTGTGTAAGCTTTTGAGCCCTTACCATCTGCATAACCTTCAAGATAAACTTTTGAACTGTCCCCATATGATTTCGAATCTTTTCCGTCGTTGTATCCTGATAGATATTCTTTTGAGTCCTTAGCGTCGCTGTAAGAAAGCAGTGATTTTGCATCGTTATATCCATCAAAATATGCTTTTGCACTTTTTGTGTCGGCATAATTTTTTGTACCTTTTGAGTCTTTAGAACCTTTGCTATTTATTGTACGCATTAGCCCTGACAAATCGACTCCATTCGCTGCAACTACACCAGTAACTGTACCGGCTACTAACATTCCTGCTACAACGTAATAGACGGTTCTTTTTTGCTTTTTCATGTGATGGGGGTGGTAAACTTAATATATTAAGGACGTTCTATCAGGTTCTGTCTTTAAAATCAAAATCTTTAAATTTCTTGGGTAGTTGGAAAGCCCCCAGCCTGTCTTTGTAGACGGCCAGGGGCTAAGAAAAGAATTCGAACTAGTAGCTGCCAGGCGGTTCGTTGTTTTCACGAACTATTTTCGCAGGCGCTAAGAGTTACGCACCTGATAAAGGGGGAGAATGGTCTCGCCTGCGGCGAGACTTTTAAAAGACCTTCACGAACATGAGGGCGTCGGCCTCGATGTAGGTGTTGACGGTCTGGGCGCGAAGCTTCATGAGACAGTCCATTTCCGGAGAGAGGTAGGTGTACATGATGAAGTACCAGTTGTCCTGGACCTTCTTGGTCATGTCGACGTACTTGGTCGTGCACTTCCACTTGTTTGGCTCGCGCTTGATGAGCGAGTACTTGGCGTGCGGGTCCTTCTTGGACGTGGAGTTGTACTTCGCGTAGATGAAGTAGTAGCCCTTTTCCTTGACCTTGAAGCGCCACGAGAACCACGGAATACGCTTCTTCTTTTTGTCCGTCTTGCTGTACTTGTCACGGTACTTTACCTCGTCAACAAGCTGGTTGTGGATGTGATTCGGATGGGCCGACATCCCGTTCCCCATGTACGTGTTGTGGAGCGTGATGTTGTGGCTCAGGGTGATGTCGTCGCCCTCGTCGATGACGAAGGACTTCGGCGTCAGATCTGAGTATGCCCACCGACCTTCTGAGAACACTCCTTCGACGAAGCCGAACTTGATCGACTGGGCCGTCGAGGCCTGCAGCTCCTGCAGGTGGATGTGGAGGTGAGCTTCCGTGGACCAGCCGGAGTTTCCGACTTTGCCGATGATCGTGCCGATCTTGACCTTGTCCCCCACCTCGTGCTGAATGGACTCATCCTTGAGGTGAGCGACGCGGACATAGATCCCCGTCGCGTCGTCCTTGATCAGAAGGGTGTTGCCCCAGCCGTAGTTGTTCGCGAGGATGCTGACGTTGTTGTACTGGTAGTCCGGTGCTCCATCACGCATCTCCACGATTTCGCCGTTGATCGGCGAAAGCAGGTTCTCCCCAAAGATCTCGCCGTACCCCTTCTCGACGAAGTCGTAGGCGTACTTGAGGGTCCCGTTGTGGCTGTAGTTGGTGTTGTTGCCCTGGATGCAGTAGATCCTTGCGCCCTTTCGGAAGGGCAAGTAGATAAGCGGCTTGGCGAACAGGTTGGCACCGATCGTGCAGACAAGCACGAAAAGAGCAACCTTGGCGACGCTAACGAGAGCGCCGACTTTCATCTGTTTCATGACAGACTCCTTGGTTCGGTTTTCGCAATCGCACTGGGCCTGGCAGCCCTGTAGGAAGAGAGGAAATTCTTAGTAACGAGTAATGTCTTTTGTGTCTATTCTCTTTAGCATCTGCTCAAAGACCGTGTCGTATTTGCCTCCAGTGTAGTCGTATTGGACAGCTTCTATGTAGAAGTTGTCACCCTGTTTGAAAAAGGTTCGGGAAGAGTTTCCCATTTGGGTTGTCTCGGGATCTGAATCCCAACCTTCATGTATCATTACCTTCCAATCATCTGGGCCATTTTGCAGTTGGCCTTTGCCAGAGAGTTCACCTTCCCTAATCGCAACTTCCAATCCTGTATTTGATTCTCCAGGAATTATTGTGAAGTAGTCCGCTCCTAATGGGACGACGACTCTTGAACCATTTCCTGTGTTGTAATAGATTCTCTCAGGGATCGAAATTGGATCCTCGGCAACCACGCTATCTGGGTGCCTCATCGGGTTTTTTGTGATGTTTTTGTCGTCGGGAGAGTCGAGTCCTGTGGCAATCAGTGAGATTGCTAATACTAGGACGACTGCGATCCAGACGATTCGTTCTTGCATTGACATTTTCAAGGGACTTAAAAAATAGTTTTGCCTTTATCAGACGCGTAAACCATAGCATACCGATATTAAATTTTGCTTAAAAAAACCTTACATTTTTGTTCTCATATTTTAAGTTATATGTGGTAATATGTTTGACGCTCGGTTAAAAACTTTAAAACTTCAACAAAAATTCTTATGAAAAAAATTTCAATTATACTTAGTTTGGTGCTTGCACTGCTTGTTGGTTCGGTTTTGGGGACTTATGGTTCTGAGAAAGGATGGATGGATTGGCTGCCTGGAGGTGAGGATACTGAGAGCTCGCGAGAGGTGTTTTTGCCTGCGAAATACAATGTGGATCTTGGGTTGTTTTGGGTGGTTTGGGATATGTTGGAAAAGGATTATTTGAAGGAGGACGCGCTGGATGTGCCGAACATGACTTATGGGGCTATCAAGGGGTTTGTGAATTCACTTGATGATCCTTATACGGTTTTTATGGATCCGAATGAGACTGAGGAATTTACTGCTAGTTTGGATGGGAAGCTTGAGGGGATCGGTGCTGAATTGACTGTGATTGATGGCAAATTGACTATCGTTACTCCTTTGAAAAACAGTCCTGCAGAAAAAGCTGGGCTACGTCCAAGTGATATTATTTATAAGATTGAGGATGAGTTTTCAGTGGATTTGACGCTGTTTGATGCAATCATGAAGATTCGTGGGCCTTCTGGAACTAGTGTGAATCTGACGATTCTTCGCGAAGATGTTCGTGAGACTTTTGAGGTGGATATTCGTCGAGCGCAGATTAATCTTGAGAGTGTGACTCGTGAATATCACGACAATATTGCTTATGTGAGTATTAATCAGTTCTCGGACAATACTGCTGATGAATTTGAGAAGGTGGTTTCTGAATTGGTTTTGAAAGATTTGAAAGGAATGGTGATTGATTTGCGTTTCAACGGAGGTGGATATTTGGATGCTGCGGTAGATGTTTTGTCTTCTTTGTTAGAAAAGAATTTGGCTGCTGCCACTATTCGAGAAAGAGTCGGAAAAATGGGAGAAGAAACACTTGTTACAAATGGAGGTACGAAAGTTCTTGATGTGCCTTTGGTTGTTTTGGTAAATGAAGGAAGTGCGTCTGCATCTGAGATTGTGGCTGGAGCTCTACAGGATCATGAGCGAGGTGTCATCATGGGAACTCAAACATTCGGAAAAGGAACTGTCCAAGCTGTTGAGTTTTTGGAAGATGGTTCAAGCTTGAGAATGACCATAGCTCAATGGTTCACTCCTGAAGAAAGAGTGATCCAAGGAATCGGGATAACACCAGACATCACAGTAGAAAACTACGACGAAGATGTCATGAATGGATATGACCGACAATTAGAAGAAGCTCTCAAATATCTAAGAGGCCTTTAGTACAAAGGCGCTTCTACAAAATATGTGAATACCAAATTGATAAGTCCTGTTACTACTAGGATTGAGTTTAGGACCAATGCTGTTATTGGTAGAATCTTATCTTTGCTCTTAAGTAGAACAACGATACTGAATGCCAAACCAACCAAGAGAAGAACTAGTGGAAGATATAGGTTTGTCATTTCAAAAACTGTTTGAGCCATTGCGAAGTCTTCTGTTGATGCGAAAGCATACTGAAGAACCATGTTTACAATGTTCATGATAAAGCTAACACCGAGGATTGGTAGTGTTAATGCGATTACAAGTAGAGTTGTTCCTCCTGATTTTTTTGCCATAGGTATGGGGTTAAAGTTTGTTTGAGGGTTTACTGGGATATATTAGAGAATTTAGCCTCTCATTACAAGGTATACGATGTATCCGACGTAGAATGAAAGGAACAATGCTGATTGCCAGCGTTCGATCTTTAGCCTTTTCCCGATAAATACCGCAAGGAATAGCAGTAGTGTTGCGATGATGCAGATTATGATATCTGTGTTGAGGTGAGAGGAAAATTTGAGAGGAGTGATGCTACTTGTGATTCCGAGCACCAGGAGAGTGTTGAATATATTTGAACCGACGATGTTTCCGATCGCCATGTCTGCGTGTTTTCTGTATGCGGCCATTCCTGAAGCTGCAAGCTCTGGGAGTGATGTTCCTATTGCGACTATTGTGAGTCCAATCATTGATTCTGAAAGTCCAAAAATCTCTGCGATGTGTGTTGCTCCGTTTACGACCCATTGACTACCGAATCCTAGACCTATGAATCCCAAGAGGATGAAGGCAATTGATTTTGGATATGATTGGGTTTTTATTGTGTTTTTTTCGTCTTTGCTAGCTCGAGAAATACCGTATGTGTAGTACATGAATATTCCAAAGAATCCGAGTAGGACAAGTCCGTCTGCTCGACTCAAGAATGACATTGCTTCTCCTTCGAATACTGCGTCGTTCACAACGATTCCAAATATGAGGACTGCTAGAAGTGCAAATGGAATTTCTTTCCAGACTGTTCCTTTGCCTATTTTGAGTGGATAGATCAGGCCTGCGACTCCGAGGATTAGGAGGATGTTTGAGATGTTTGATCCGATGACGTTTCCTATCGCTAGGTCTGGGGCTCCTTTTGTTGCGGCTATTATGTTGACGAGGAGCTCTGGTGCTGAGGTTCCGAATGCGATAATCGTAAGTCCGATCACGAGTGTTGAAATATTGAGGCGCTTTGCTATTGAGGCTGCTCCGTCTACCAGGAGGTCTGCTCCTTTTAAGAGGATTACGAAACCAACTATGAATAATATATATACGAGTGCTGATTCAAGCATGGGATGAGGGGTGAGGTTGAGACTTTTGTTGGGGTCAGTTTAGCATGTGGATGAGTTTTGTTGAAGGGGCGTTGGGCTGCTAGATTGTTGCACGGGATTTTCGCTGTTTTGTCAAAGTGTCACCGGTGACACTTTTTACAGGTTTGGCGCTGTTGTTTTTGGTTGTTTTTTATAAAAGATCCTTAAGCTTTTGCTGCTGTTCGCGAATTTCCTTTGGCAGATCCTCTCCGAACTTGTCCAGGAACTCGTTTTGAGATTCGACCTCAGTTTTCCAGTCTTCTGTGTTGATTTCGAGGAGTTTCTCTAGCTCTTCTGGGGTTGTTTCGAGGCCTTCAATGTTGATTGAATCTGGAGTTGGGACGAAACCGATTGGGGTTTCTTTTGCGTTTTTAAGATTTGGGGAAGAATCGTCCTCGCTACGCTCGGACCTATCGATGATCCATTGGAGGACTCTTAGGTTTTCGCCGAATCCTGGCCAAAGGAATTTTCCTTCGTCATCTGTTCGGAACCAGTTTACGTGGAAGATCTTTGGTGCATTTGGAATTTTTTGTCCGATATCGAGCCAGTATTGGAAGTAGTCGGCCATGTTGTATCCGCAGAATGGTAGCATTGCCATTGGGTCTCTTCGCACTTCGCCTTGCTTGCCGTATTGGGCTGCTGTCCGTTCTGAAGCCATTGTTGCGCCCATATAAACTCCGTGCTGCCAGTCTCGGGCTTCGTACACTAGAGGGGCTGTGCGGGCACGTCGGCCACCGAATATGATTGCTGAAATCGGAACTCCTTGTGGGTCTTCCCAGTTTGGAGCTATTGATGGGCATTGTGATGCTGGAGCTGTGAAACGAGAGTTTGGTTGGGCTCCTTTGAGAAGGTTGCCTTCGGGATCCTTCATGTCTGGGGTCCAAGGGTTTCCTTTCCAGTCGAGAGCTCCTTGTGTTGGAGCTGGGTCGTCATGGCTTTCCCACCATACTGTTTTGTCTTCTTTTAGAACGACGTTTGTGTAGATTGTGTTTTTTTGGACGGTGAGCATCGCGTTTGGATTTGTTTTCATGTTGGTGCCTGGAACAACTCCAAAGAATCCGTTTTCTGGATTGATTGCCCAAAGCCTTCCGTCTTCCCCTATTCTCATCCATGCGATGTCGTCTCCTACTGTCCAGACTTTGTATCCTTTCATTGATTCTGGTGGCACGAGCATTGCGAGATTTGTCTTTCCACATGCTGAAGGGAATGCTGCTGCGACGTATGTTGTCTTGCCTTGTGGATCTTCGATTCCGAGAATGAGCATGTGTTCTGCCATCCATCCTTCCTTGCGTCCGAGGAAGCTCGCTATTCTGAGTGCGAAACATTTTTTACTGAGAAGGACGTTGCCGCCGTATCCTGATCCAACACTCCAGATCATGTTTTCTTCTGGGAAGTGCATGATGTATCTGCGGTCCGGGTTTCTGTCTGCTGTTGAGTGAATACCTTTGTTGAAGTCTGTTGATTCGTCGCCGAGTTGCTCGAGGGCTTGGTTCCCCATTCGCGTCATGATTCTCATATTGAGAACTACGTAAATTGAGTCTGTGACTTCTACTCCGACTTTTGAGAATGGTGATCCTGCAGGTCCCATTATGTATGGGACTACGTACATTGTTCGGCCTTTCATTACGTCTTTGAAGATTGGTTCTACTTTTGCTTTGGCGTCGGCTGGGGCCATCCAGTTATTGTTTGGACCGGCTTCTTTTTCTGTGTTTGTGCAAATGAATGTTAGATGCTCTACTCTTGCAACGTCGTTTGTGGCTGTTCTGTGGAGGTGGCATCCTGGAAGTTTTTCTTGGTTTAGTTCTTCTAATTCACCTTTGTCGATTGCTTGGGCGTAGAGTTCTGCTTTTTCTTCTTCGCTTCCTGTACAAATGCGGATGTTGTCTGGGTTTGTGAGAGCTGCTACTTCTTTGAGCCAAGCTTGGACGTGTGGGTTTTTTATTGCTGAAAGTTCGTCAGACATTTTTGGTATGGGTTATGTGGGTTTTATTGTTGTTCGGCGAAGATTATAGCAGGGATGAGTTTGGAATTGGAGGATATTGAAAAATTTTGGATTGCGAATTTATCCGTGAAGTTTTGTAAGGCCTGTTACTTGTTTTTTCTTGGGTGGAGTCGCGCAAGACCCATAAGCACCAAAAGCTGATAAATTTCAGATCTAACATAATCTATATTTCTCTCACTGTTAGCTGAATCTTCTAACCAATAAGCCAGTTCTATCAACTCTCTTATAGTGCTCCTATCGTCATCAACTCTAAAATTAAGTGGAGCTCTTTGCTCGGGGGTACTTGGAATAATTACACGCTCCCCGCTTACGGGGTTATAGCCATATACATTTTGAATGGGGGCTGGCCAAAATCTTTTTCCAAGAATTCTTTCTACATATACTCTATATGCGTGAATAACAAAATAGGCGACGTTATCTGTATTAATAGCTTCCAATAGAATCTTAGCGTTATCTACTTTTGCTATGATGCTTTTTGATCTTCGACTGATTCCGAGATCTGCTCCAAATGTAAAATCTTTATCTAGTCCAAATCCTCCTTCCATCCAAGCTTGAGCATAACTTCCTAAATCCCCTGCTTTTTCTGGGGCATATCCACAATACGTAGGCTGTGAAACAGGAAGTTGATATTGCTCATGAGCTGCTTTTATTAAGGCTCGTGCTTCTTCTGGAGTGTCGCCCTCTCTAAAGTTTATGGGTTTAAGATATCCGGGAGCCTTTCTTTCAGGATTTTGAGTTCTATATTCAGCAAATTCTTTGAATGGGGATTCGTCTGGCATGGCTGCACTCCCCCCTCTTGTTAGGATGTTTGCATTAAATGGAATTCGTAAACTGTGTATTCTTTCCTCACTAAGTGCTGGTTGTGACGACAGTGTCATTTTGAATTGGCCAAGAGTTAAATTTGGAGAATAGCGTACCCACCTTAAGCCATTTTGTCAATTACCTATTGACATTCTTTGGGATGTGGAGTACTTTAGTTGAGTAAAGTGGTTTGATTAATTGAAGTGACTAAAAACACTATGAAAAATTGGGATAATGCAAAAACAGACATGCTTGCGGAGACTCTAATTGGGATCTCTCAAAAACGTGCTATGAAAAATTTCCTAAGAGACCTGATGACGGAAAGTGAGATTGCTGAGCTTGGGAATCGACTGGCAGCTGCGCAAATGCTGACTGACAAAGTGCCTTATACTCAAATTATCGAAAAGACTGGGTTGAGCTCAACGACTGTGGCTCGGATCTCAAAATGGCTGAACGCCGGGATGGGGGGCTATCAATCGGTCTTGCATCATCATGCTGTTGTAAAAAGCGGCATGTCACAGTCCCATCGCTCCTAAGGCGAAAACACTATAAGAACTATGACAATTCACTGCCGCTCTCGCCAAATGGGAAAGCGGTATTTTTATTTCGAAATGTTTCTAAACATTTCTAACAACCACCATTATGAAAAGAATTGAACCAAAAATCCTAAAAGGTACTCGTGATTTTATGCCACTAGATATGGCAAAAAGAAATCTCGTTATGAAAAAAATTCGGGCAATCTTCGAAAGGTTTGGCTATGATCAGATTGAAACCCCAATAATCAATCCAGCAGAAACTATATTGGGTAAATATGGGGATGAAGGAGATCGTCTCACCTATAATTTTAAGGACGCTGGGGATCGTAGAATAGCTCTTCCTTTCGATCTAACTGTTCCCTTTGCTAGATACTATGCTGCAAACTGGCAGAATCTTCCTAGACCATTTAAACGATACCAAATTCAGAGAGTTTGGCGTGCTGAAAAGCCACAAAAGGGAAGACTGCGTGAGTTCTATCAATGTGACATAGACACTATTGGCACAAAGAATCTTATTGCAGATGCTGAAACAGTTAAGGTAATTGTTGAAGTCTTAAAGTCACTCAAGTTTGAGTTCCGTGTAAAAGTGAATTCGAGAAGGCTGATTAATGAGATACTTAAAAGTTTTGGGGTGACACAAGATAAAGTTATCTCTGTAATAACAAGTATAGATAAACTTGTGAAAATAGGAGAAAAAGCAGTTTTAGAAGAGTTGTCGGAGATACCGAATGCTGAGAAAATTCTCCAAGCTATGAAGCCTAAGGAGACAAACGAGAAAACTCTTGAGAATCTATCCAAGTACGATCTTTCAGAAATGAAAGAATTTCTCTCAAATTGCAAAGCCTTGGGTATTGATGACAAATACATAGAGCTTGATCCATCTTTAGCGAGAGGACTCGACTATTACACAGGTATGATTTTTGAAGGCGTTAGCGAAAATTCTGATTTCGGTACTCTTTGCGGAGGGGGTCGTTATGACAATCTTTGCGGACTTTTCAGTAAGGAAAGTTTCTCTGGAGTAGGAGTGGCCTTTGGCTTTGAAAGAATCATTCTTCTTTTGGAAGAAATGGGAGAGTTTAAGGACGTCAGATTGAATTCGAAAGCACTTGTAACAATATTTGAAGATCAAAATGACGCTCTTAATACTTTTTCCCAACTCACAGCTTCCGGAGTTAATTGTGAAGTTTACCCAGAACCAGCGACCATTGGCAAACAGCTTAAATTTGCCGACAGGAAAGGAATTCCATTTGTAATAATTCGCGGCCCAGAGGAGATAGAAAAGGAAGAAGTTACGATCAAATTTATGGAAAGTGGTAAACAAAAAACCATTCCTTACAACCAACTATCAACATATATAACCAATTATTATGAAAATTAAGATTGCGATTCAAAAAAATGGGCGCTTGACGCAACCAAGCCTCGATATCCTCTCTTCGCTAACTGGCGATACAGTTGAGCCAATATTAGTCAGGAATTCGGACATCCCTGTTTATGTAAATGCTGGGATAGCAGAATTTGGCATCGTAGGCGAAAACGTCCTGCTAGAACAGGGTTGCCAACTTCCAGCAATTAAGAAACTGGGGTTTGGCAAATGTTCATTGGTGATTGCTGCTCCTGAAAAAGTGAAGGATTTGTCAGAGGAAAGAATCGCAACATCATACCCAAATACACTGAAAAAATATCTCAGAAAAAACAACCTAAACGCCTCAATCATTAAGATCAATGGCTCAGTTGAAATATGTCCGAAACTCGGATTATGTGATGCAATCTGCGACATCACCCAGTCAGGGAAAACGCTAAAAGAAAATGATTTGGAAATAGTGGAAAAGATTTTTGAATCAGAGGCTGTATTGATAAGTAGTCCTTGTATAAGCAAGGAAAAGGCGATGGAGTTCAAAAAATCATTAACAATTTAAACAATGAAAAAATATTACGGATCTGCCCCAACAACCAGACCAGCGATCAAATTTGATCCAATAGTTAAAACGATTTTGGAAGACGTTGGAAAAAACGGAGACAAAGCTGTGAAGAAATATTCTGATAAGTTCGACGGGCAATTAACTTGCTCTACAAAACTTACTCCAGAAATCAAAGATGCATTCAAGATTGCTGCTAAAAATATTGAGGCATTTCATAAAGCACAAATTACTACTGGGAAAAAAATTGAGACAATGCCGGGAGTTACATGTTTTCAAGAAGCCAGGCCTATTGAAAAAGTTGGCTTATACATACCAGGAGGAACGGCGCCACTGCCATCTACACTCCTAATGCTTGCTATCCCTGCCAGGCTTGCTGGGTGCAAAGAAATTGTAATGTGCAGCCCCTGTCTTCCAGAGATAATGCAGTATGTGGCGAAACTCGCAGGCGTTACAAAAATATTTAAAATTGGGGGTGCTCAAGCAATAGCTGCTATGGCATATGGAACGGAAGCTATACCCAAAGTTGATAAAATATTTGGACCTGGGAATCAATACGTTACAGCCGCGAAAATGCTATGCGGCACAGCAATCGACATGCCTGCTGGACCGTCAGAAGTGTTAGTAATTGCGGATAAATACGCACGAGCTGATTTTGTAGCGGCTGACCTATTATCGCAAGCAGAACACGGGCCTGATTCACAAGTCGTACTTGTTTGTACTGATGAAGATAAAGCTGACGAAATCTTGGAGGAGACAACTGCACAGTTGGAGATGCTCCCTCGCAAAGACATAGCAAAAGCCGCTTTGGAGAATAGCTTTGCTCTTATCGTGGCTGATATTGTAGAAGCCGTAAAGTTCTCAAATAAATATGCCCCAGAGCACCTTATCTTAAACGTAAAAAAGGCTGATCAATATTTGGACCAAGTTATTAATGCAGGATCAGTATTTATTGGTCAATATTCGTGTGAATCAGCTGGAGATTATGCAAGTGGGACAAATCACACTCTACCAACTTATGGCTATGCAAAGTCGTATAGTGGAGTAAGTGTCGATAGTTTTATGAAAAAAATCACCTTCCAGAAATTAAATAAAGAAGGAATTAAAAACATCGGACCAGTAGTAGAAAAAATGGCTGAAATAGAACAATTACAAGCTCACAAAAATGCGATGACTTTAAGAATCAAATCATTACCCCAAAAAAATGACTAACTATGCAAATTCAAACATTCGGGCAATGATCACTTATAATCCGCCATTGGAAAAAAGACGAAGCTACGATGGTATATTGCTGGATTTTAATGAAAGAACAATCCCTGTAGGTAAAAATGTGCAAAGAGCTTTAGAAAAGTTTGTTAAAGAAAATAAAATCAATATTTATCCGGAGTATGGCAATCTATGCAAGAAAATTGCTGAATACTCAGGTGCAAAAGATGATCAAGTTTTACTTGCGAATGGCTCTGACCAGGGGATAGACTTGGTTTTTCGGACTTTTACAAAGGAAGGCGACAAGGTCGTCATTCCTTCTCCAAGTTTCGCGATGTTTTACCAATCGGCCGAAGTCGTGGGGTGCAAAATATTGACCCCGGAATACGAGAAGGATTTATCTTTTCCAAAAAAGAAGGTTTTAGAGTTGCTAAATCAGAACATTAAACTTCTTGTCCTGTGTAATCCCAATAACCCAACAGGGACCTTAATTCCTCTAAAAGATATTGAGCAGATGCTCAAAAAAGCTCTGACTAAAAACACAGTTGTTTTTATAGATGAAGCCTATTTTGAATTTTCGAAAGTTAGTGCTGTCGGATTCATTAAGAAATATCCAAACCTAATCATTACAAGAACGTTCTCAAAGGCTTTTGGGCTGGGGGCGCTCAGGATTGGATACGTTTTGTCGTGTAAACAAAATATAGAGGAATTGTTGAAAGTGAGAGGGCCTTATGATGTAAATATGGGCGCAGTTGTCGCCGCTAAAGCTGCATTGCAGGATCTCCAGGAACCAAGAGCATATGTGGAAGAAGTTATGAGTAAGGCAAAAAAAATGGTTGAGAGTTTTTTCGAGGAGAGTGGGATTGAATATTTTCCATCTAGGGCCAATTCAATTTTGTTCCGACCTAAGAATTCACAAGAAACATACGAATTCCTCAAAGATAAGGGAATCCTCACAAGACCTCGTAAAGGTGCAAACATAGACGGGACAGTCCGGGTAACAATTGGGACAGTCAAACAAATGAAGGAATTTATAAATAAATTTAAATCTTTTAACCAATAAATTATGTCGCAAAAATATGCATTTTTAGATAGAGATGGCGCCCTGATTTATGAGCCGTCCCTGGAGGAAACTCCGTCTGGGGAAGTGCCTTATCAAATCGATAGTATTGAGAAATTGAAGATTTTGCCGGGAGTTTTAACTGGCCTAAAAAAACTACGAGAAGAAGGCTTTAAATTAGTTTTGATAAGTAATCAGGATGATTTAGGTAAGAAAATCTTTCCGCGACCAAATTTTGAAAGACCTCAACAAAAGATGCTTAAGGTGTTTAGAGAAAATGGAATTGAATTCGAAGAAATTTTTATTTGTCCACACACACTGGAGGATGAATGTCTATGTAGGAAACCAAAAACAGGGCTTGTGGAAGAGTTTTTCGAAAGGAATGAAGTAGATAGGGAGAACTCATTTATGTATGGCGATCGCGAAAGCGATGAACAATTTGCCAAAAATTTAAATATTAAATTCATTAAAGCAAAAACCAATGAAAAATTTAATTTGGACAACTAGGAAAACAAAAGAGACCAGTATCCGCGTAGGGATAAATCTCAAAGGAACAGGAATCAGTGAGATTGAAACGGGGATAGGATTCCTTGACCATATGCTAGAGCTTTTCTCTAAGCACTCACTAATTGATTTGCAAATCAAAGCCAAAGGAGATCTGCAAGTAGATGAACACCACACAGTGGAAGATGTCGGAATTGTTCTCGGGCAAGCAATGCTAGAAGCTTTGGGAAGCAAAAAAGGAATTCGAAGATATGGATTCTTACTGCCAATGGATGAGAGTTTGGCAGAAGTGGCTGTAGACCTGGGAGGACGTTCGTATCTGGTTTGGAATGTGAAGTTTAAAAGAGAAAAAATTGGAGATATGCCTACGGAACTTTTCGAAGATTTCTTTAAGTCAATCTCTGACAATCTGCAGGCTAACATACACATTAATCTGAAATACGGACGGAACGAACACCATATGGCGGAAGGAATATTTAAAGCTTTTGCTAAGGCTATACGATCTGCCGTTGACGAAGATCCACGAGCCAAAAATTTACTACCAACAACTAAAGGAAAATTATGATCCAAATCATAGACTATGGAGCAGGAAATATAAGAAGTGTCCAAAATGCTCTAAAACAATTAGGCATCGAATCAAAAGTGATCAGCTCAGCAAAAGAGCTGAAGACTGATTGTAAGACAATTTTCCCTGGCGTTGGTGCGGCAGGAAATGCAATGCAAGAACTTAAGGCAAGGGGCTTTGCGGAAGTCATCCCACAAATAAAAGCCCCTTTCCTGGGCATTTGTTTGGGGATGCAATTATTAATGGAGTTTTCGGAAGAAAACGATACTCAGTGTTTGGGGATTATTAAGGGGAAAGTTCTCAAATTCCCAACAACCGTAAAAATCCCACAAATTGGTTGGAACAAAGTAGGACAAAAGAAATCAAATCCACTATTCAAAGACATTTCTAACAAAAGCTACTTCTACTTTGTGAATTCATATTTCGTTAATGCAGAGCCAATCGGAGCCACAGATTACGGGATAGCCTTTACTTCGGTAATAAACAAAGACAATTTCTACGGAGTCCAATTTCACCCTGAAAAATCAGGAGGGATTGGGCTAACATTACTCAATAACTTTTGTAAATTATGTTAATCATCCCAGCAATAGACATCATAGGAGGAAGGTGTGTGCGCTTAGAACAAGGCAATTATTCTAAAGTCAAAAACTATGACTGCGATCCTGTTGAAGTCGCTCAAAACTTCAAGGATCAAGGCGTAAAATTGATACACGTTATAGATTTGGAAGGCGCAAAAGAAGGCCGTCCAAGGAATCTCAAAAAGATTCTCGAAATCGCTGAGAAAACTGAGCTAGCTGTCCAGACAGGAGGTGGGATCCGAACTTTTGAAGATGCTGAAAAGATTTTGAATAGCGGAATAAAAAGAGTGATTTTGGGGACTTCTGCGCTAGAGAATCCAGAATTAGTTAAAAGGCTAATCTGCACTTTTGGTGTGGATAGAGTCGTTGTTTCTATTGATGTGAAAGATGAGACTGTCATGATTAAGGGCTGGGTAGAAAATAGCAAACTAACGCTTGAGGAAGCTTTCAAAAGACTGAGAGATACTGGCCTAGAATTATTAATTTTCACGGATGTAAAAAGAGATGGGATGCTTAAGGGCGTTAACTTAGAAAATGTAAAAAAAGTTTTAGGGAAAGGATTCAAAGTAATCGTGGCAGGTGGAGTAACAAGTATGGAGGATGTAAAACAATTAGAAATCCTGGGTGCATATGGATGCATAATTGGGAAAGCTCTGTGTGAAGGCAAAATAGAATTACCCACAAAACTGAATGATTTATCAAAACGAATCATCTCATGCATGGATATCAAAGACGGAAGAGTTGTAAAAGGGGTGAATTTTGTAAATCTAAAGGATGCTGGAGATCCAGTCGAGTTAGGAAAGTATTATAGTGAGATGGGCGCGGACGAGCTTGTTTTCCTCGATATCATGGCCACTGTTGAACAAAGAGGCACTTTGTATGATTTAGTCAGAAGAATCTCTGAAAACATCAGTATTCCCTTCACAGTGGGTGGTGGGATCAAAAGCATAGAAGATATTAGGACCCTTTTGAATAATGGTGCGGATAAGGTCTCAATAGGCTCATATGCGGTAGATAATCCAAGTTTTGTAAAAGAAGCTGCGGATATGTTTGGCTCACAATGCATAGTGATTTCGGTTGATCCTAAAAGGATTGGGGGGAAATGGGAAGTTTTTATTAATGGTGGGCGTAAAAATACTGGAATCGACGCCATCTCGTTCTCAAGACAAATGGAAGAGCTAGGAGCTGGAGAACTTTTGGTAAATTCACTAGATCGGGATGGAATGAAAAATGGTTATGACATCTCACTCTTGAGGGCGATTGCGAATGCGGTAAATATACCTGTGATCGCTTCCAGTGGGGCCGGCTTCAAAGAAGATTTTCTGGAGGTCTTCACGAAAACAAATGTAGATGCGGCATTGGCGGCAAGCTTGTTCCATTTCGGAGAACTTGAAATCCCTGAACTCAAACAATATTTACTCAAAAATAACATAACTATAAGAACATGAAATTAAATTTTAAAAAATTAGATGGGCTGGTTCCTGCCATTGTTCAGGATAGCTCAACCATGCAGGTTTTGATGATTGGATTTATGAATGAGGAGGCTTATGACAAAACTAAGAAGACTGGGAAGGTAGTTTTTTGGAGTCGAACAAAAAAACGTTTATGGCAAAAAGGTGAGACCTCAGGGGATTATCTTGAAGTGGTCAATATCAAAATCGACTGTGATAACGACTCATTGTTAATTATGGCCAAACCGCAAGGCCCGACTTGCCATAAGGGGAAATATTCCTGCTTTGGAAATAAGGAGAATAATTCGATGTTTTTTGAAGAGTTGTTTGATTTAATCAGAGGCCGTAAAGAAAAAAGACCTGAGAAATCGTATACAACGAGTCTTTTTGACAAAGGCTTAGATGAAATTGTTAAAAAAGTGGGAGAAGAAAGTGTAGAGGTAATTATTGCCGCAAAAAGTGAGACCCAGGAGCGTTTGATCGAAGAATCTGGCGATCTTTTGTATCACTTACTGGTCCTTTTGGTTGAAAAAGAAATCGGCCTAAACAAGGTTGTTGAGGAACTTGTTCGGAGGGGGAGGAAATGATTTGGAAGGTTTTATTTGGAAGGGTCCGAATCAGGACGTTGTCCTGTTCGGACTATGGCGGAGAGGGGGGGATTTGAACCCCCGCGCCGGCAAAAACCGACCTACAGGATTAGCAATCCCGCCCCTTCAGCCACTTGGGTACCTCTCCGCAGTTGCTCAAAAGAGAATTCTTTAAAAGAGCGACATCAATATATGGAAACAGGCCTTAAAAGTCTAGTGAATGTGGAAGGTTTTATTTTATTTTTGTTACAGAATCGCCTTTGGCTTTCTGTAACTGTTATTCTAATCCTTTGATGAGTTCGTCGAGTCTGATGGACTCAAGTGAGTCCTCGATTGCTTTCTGGACTCTTATCCAGGCATGCTTGGCTCGGCATTTTGGAGAGAGCTTACAGTCGTGGCCTTTTTCGTGGAGACATCTTACGAGTTTTGGTTCATCGTCTATAATCCAGATTATGTCTTTGAGGGTGATTTGTGCTGGGTCTTTTTTCATGATGTATCCCCCTTCCCTACCACGCACGCTTTCGAGCCATCCTTCTTTTTTGAAAGGAACGATCAATTGCTCCAAGTATTTCATCGAAATATCTTCGTCTTTGCTGATCTTGGCGAGAGAAGCTGGCTCTTTTTTTGAGAAGGTTTCTCCTAGCCTTAGAGCGAGTCTGACACCGTATCTTTCGCGAGTTGTGAGTTTACCAAAGAATGACATAGTAATTATGTAGGAATTACGTGGTTATGGTAGCATTTGGGGATTGGTTTTACAACACAGATGCGTTCACTGAATCTCCTCTGGTGTGAACCTTGTCTGAGTCTGGAGGACACACTGTTGCCTTTGCTGTTACTAGGGAACCATCTCCTGTATAGAAGTATGGAGTTATTCGGACTCTTCCGTCCATTTTTTTGAGCTCTTTTGTTTCTGGATCGATGTATTCTTGAGGTACTGTTATTGGCTTTTCGTATTTTTGAATGATGTAGGTTTGTGGTGATTCTGCCACTTGCCTCAGCACATCTCTTACCTCTTGTTGGTTCAGCCTGTGAAGGAAGTGGATTCCTTTTGCCCAAAGAGCTGTTTCGTCGTAGCCTGAGATTTTGATTACATATTTTCTTTGGCTTCTTGGGATTGTCACAAGATCCTCCCATGAATCCAACTGATGTGGAAAGTTTGCGGGTGGTTTTTCTCCATCCATTACAAATGTTGCCGGGATGATTTTTTGAAGAGTGTCGTAATGTTCGCCTAATTTTTCTCTTAGAGTTCCCTCTAATTGCTCATCGTGGATCATCCCCATCAGGGCTTTTTCTTCCATTTGAGGTTTTGGTGGAGGACAAAGTCTGGTTGTTGGAGTTTCGACCAGAGCCCTTAGTCTTTCGTCGTCTGTGGATTCACACAGGCAAAATGCTCGGAATGCGATGTCGATATTTCGACCTTGGCAGAGGCATTGGCCACCGTCGTCCATTTGGACTAGATCATCTATATGCATGACTTCTGCGTGAAGGCCGTATTCTTGCATTCTGTGGGCAAGATATTCGAATTGTCCTGTGTATTTTTGTGTGTGATCGGTAACTATAAAAATCACATTTTGTGCTGTTGAACCTCCCCGGTAGATGGTTTCCATAAATACCTTTTCCATCATTCTTGGTTTTTTGAGAGTTGGTTGTCCGGCACTAAGATATGCTGAATCCATAAAGTGAGAGAGGGCAATCCCAAATGGAGAGGTTTCTATTTCTGCAGTTAAGATGCCTGCCTCTGTGAGGATTAGATCCGGTCTTATGAATGTATGATCGTAGTCGGACTCTTCGCTTGCTTGCAGGATAAAGTCTGGTTTTGAATGATTGAGATATTGATGCCATTTGTGATCTTTTGGAAGTTCTTTTAACAAATCTCTTGTGGCTTTGTAAAATGCTGCGAAGGCATATCCATATTGGATAATCTCACCTCTTAATTCTTCGCTAAGCTTGAATGGAGTTGGGCTTATTCTGAATGGTAGGTGGTGGCCGTCTGGGAACGTGTCGATTGTTGCTTGGTCGTATAGATTCACTCCTCTTCCCATTGCGTTTATGTGCTCTGCTATTTCTAGTTTGGCCGATTCTGCTGAGGGGGTTACTATTCTTACCATCGAAGATACAAGCCCTCTTGCTGTGGCGACTTGGTCATCTGGGACTTCTGATAGTCTTTTATGCGCGTTGAACAAAGCTTGGACTCCTGTCGCTACATCTGAGCCCACAATTCTAGTTTCTGTGGTTGTGGTTTTTTCTAGAGCCATCTTTGCTTTTTTAAGATGGGAAAAGGCGATTATCATACCTCTTCTTGGAGTCTTTGTCCAATTCTGCTATCTTTCACACATGAAAACTAAACTAATTGGCAGACAGTTGTTTGTGAGGATCGATCGTGGAGAGGAGGTTGTGGCTTCTCTGGCTGCGGCTTGTGATGAGGCGAAGATTGAGGCTGGGAGTGTCTCTGGAATTGGGGCTTGCGACAAGGCTGTGATTGGATTTTTTGATGGTGAGGAGAAAAAATATCATCCCCGTGAGATCTTGGGTGATCGGGAAATCACTTCGATAGTTGGGAATGTTTCGAGGATGGATGGGTCAGTCTATTTGCACTTGCATATGATGATGGCTGATTCGGAAGGGCAGGTTGTTGGCGGACATTTGAGTGAAGCTCAAATAAGTGCGACTTGTGAAATGATCGTCGATATTGCGGAAAGCGCTGTAGATGAAGACGTCAAAATTGGTCGTGTGCGTGACGACAAGCTTGGGTTGAATTTGTGGGAGCTTTAGTTATTTTAGTTTGTCTCCACAAACTGGACAGTGTTTATACAAGAATGGGCCCATATACTTTCCGCATTTTGGGCAGCTTAAGTATTTGATAAAGGCTGGGACTGTCGTGAGCATTACAACAAAAACGACGATTACAAAGACCAGTATTTCTGTTTCGCCTGGGTCGAGTGTGAAGTAATAAATAGGAAGAACTACTAGGTACATAAGAACGCAGATGAACAAAAGGATCGACCATGGTTTCAGTTTTTTTCTTTTTTCTTCTAAGGTTTCCATTTGAGAATTGGTTATTTGGTTTTAATATATTTTGAGATTTTTTTGGTTAGCTTTTCTATCTTTCTTTTTCGTTTATCTGTTAGGTGGGTTGCTGATCCTATGAGAAATCCTTTTGATTCGTAGCCGCAGAATTTCAGAGTGTCTTTTGCGACGATTTTTAGTGAGCGACCGCCTTGCAAAAGATTGTGCATGAGGCTTGATGATCCGGTTGTTGTGACGACGGCTACTTTGCCTTTGAGAAGTCCTTTTGGGATGCCTCTGGAATCGTATTTGAATGCGAATTTTGAGGTTAGGACGCGATCAAAGAATCCTTTGAGAATTGCTGGAGTGCTGTTCCACCAGGTTGGATAAATTATGATGATTTTGCGATGTTTCTTGAGGAGGCGTTGAAATTTGAGGGTGTCTTTTGCGGGGATTCGGCCTCCTGAGGTATAGAGCTCTTTTTGGCTCATTGTTGGCGCGTATTTGATCTTGTATAGGTCTAGGACTTGCGGCTTTTGTCTTTTGAATTCCTCTTTGAGTTGTTTGAGAATATAGCCGTTGTGCCCCAATTTGTTTGGGTGTGCGTAGATTATTAGCATTACTAAGGAAAAAGGTTAGAGGTTTTTAATGGGGCTTATTGAGTATAGCTTTTGTGTTTCAGGTTTGCAAAACGAGTTGCGTATTGTAGAATTCTTACGTATATTGTCGGCACGTTCAAACGTGCTTACACGACTGCGGAGAGATGGCTGAGCGGTCGAAAGCGATAGTCTTGAAAACTATTGTGGGGCAACCCACCCAGGGTTCGAATCCCTGTCTCTCCGCCATTTTTGGCGTGGGCTATTGCGTGTATTGACATTGTCACTACACAGGTGCTATAATGGGATTACATTTAACCTAGTTATTATGTCTTATATTCAGCTTCGTATAGACGATGAAACAAAAAATTCTGCCAAAAAAATTCTGGACAAGCTTGGTGTTGATATGACTTCAGCAATCAAGCTCTATCTCAAACAAATCGTCATTAATAAGGGGATTCCTTTTAAGCTCGTTACTGAAAATGGTTTTACCCTGGAACAAGAACGCGAGATTTTGAAGGCTTCTGAAGAGGCTAAACAGGGTAAAAATGTTACAGGGCCTTTCTCTACTATGGAGGAAATTCAAGATTATTTAGATAGCTTAAAATGATTGTAAATTTCCATAAAAATTTCCGCAAATCTTATAAAAGATTGAATTTAAAGACTCAGAGAAGAGTTGATTTGGCGATACATAAATTCAGAGCAAATCCTTTTGACAAGAGTTTGAGAAATCATGCATTGAAAGGAGATCTTGCTAAGAGAAGAGCTCTTTCTGTTACTGGCGATTTAAGAGTTGTTTTTGAGGAGCATGGTGGATATGTTTTGGTTGTTATGCTTGACGTGGGAAGTCATGCGCAGGTTTACAGGTCGTAATCTAATGGGCTTGATGAGACTTTTGAATAAAGGCGCACCCGCCTTCGGCGGGCTTTTGCGACCGGATCGCTTCGCTTCCTGTCGCTTACATCTCCTCCAACACTTCCACTTGCAGCAGTTCGAGGCCGTTTTTGAGAACTTGGGCTGCGGCTTTGACGATGGCGATTCGTTGTTCGAATTTGATTTCATCGTCAGCTTTTGTGACTGGGACTTGGTTGTAGAATGAATTGAATTTTTGAGAGAGGTCGTAGATATAGTTTGCGAGAATGTTTGGTTTGTATTCCTCTGCTGCGTAGGCGATTGCTTCGTCGTATTTTGAGAGGGCTCTTAGCAATAGTTCTGTTTTTTCTTCGGCGTCTTTTGGATCTGGAACAGTGTCTTTTGTTAGGTCTCCCCCGCTCTTTACGTGGTCGATTGCTTCAAACAATGTGAATTGTTCTTTTTTTGGTTCTGGAGAAGCTTTCTTTCTTTTTCGTTTTGGAGAGTCTGGTTTCATTGTGTCTTCGCCGCGAATGCCTGCTGCTTTTAGCTCTCGGGCTTTTCTTTCGATGCTCTTGGCACGGGCGTATGTGTATTGTAGATAAGGTGAGCTGTTGCTTTCGAATGAGAGCATTTTGTCCCATTCAAAAGTGATGTCGTTGATTCTGTTTTGACTTAGAATTGAATATTTTACTGCTCCGATTCCTATAACTTTTGCGGCGTGAGCTTTGTCTTGGAGTTCCGAATTTTTCTCTTCGATTACGTCTGAGGCTCTTTTTGTGGCTTCTTCTAAGACTTCATCGAGCAAGATCACGTTACCTTTTCGGGTGCTCATTGTGCTGTCTGGGAGGTTCATTCGTCCAAATACGACGTGCTCTCCTTTTTGGTAATCCCAACCGAGTTGGTTTGCTGTTTCGAAGAGTTGTTTGAAGTGGAGTGATTGGGCAACGTCCACTACGTAGAGGAGTTTTACTGGATCCCAGTTTTCTAGTCTGTATTTGAAAGTTGCGAGATCTCGTGTTGAGTAAAGTGTTGCGCCGTCTGACTTTTTGATTACGAATGGCGCCATGCTTTCGTCTTCGAATTTTGCTATCAATGATCCGCCTTCTCCTTTTTTAAAGACTCCTTTTGCAGTTCCTTCTTCTACGACTGGAGCCATTTTGTCTTCGTAGAAGCTTTCGCCGAGAGTGTAGTCAAAATGAATGCCGCCGAGATGGCTGTATGTTTTTTCGATTTCTTTCATTGAGAGTTCCACGAACCATTTCCAGAGTTTTTTGTTTTCTTCGTTGCCCTCCTCTAGGAGTTTGAATTCTTTTCGGCCTTCTTCGTCGAGGTCTTCGTTTTTCTCAGCTTCGTTGTGGAATTGTACGTAGAGTCTCAACATTTCTGGGATTGGATCTTTTTTGAGGGCTTCTTCTGTGCCCCAAGTTTTGTAGGCGTAGAGAAGTTTTCCGAATTGGGTTCCCCAGTCTCCGATATGGTTGATCGATAGGAGTGTGTAGCCTCGGTTTTTGAGGATGTCGTAGAGTGATTGTCCGATAATTGTTGAAAGGAGATGGTGAACGCCGAGTGGTTTTGCGATGTTTGGCGCTGAGTAGTCCATCACGATTGTTTTCTTTGTGCCGATTTTTGATTCGCCGTATTCGTCGCCTTCTTTTAGGATTTTTGCGATGTTTTGTTCTAGTGCGTCTTCTGAGAGGTAGAAGTTGATAAACCCTGGCCCTGCTACTTCCATCTGGTCGATGTAGTCTGGTTTGTCGATTGCTTTGATGAGTTCTTCTGCGACTGCTCTCGGGTTTGCTTTTACTTTGCTTGCGACTTGCATTGCGATATTGCAGGCGTAGTCTCCGTGGGTTTCGTCTTTTGGATATTCGATTATTGTTTTTTCTGCTTCTTCTGGGAATTTTCGTCCTACAACTTCCTTTATTAGCTCTTTTAGTCTTGTTTTGTACGAGTTTTTGTCTAGGAATTGAGGGTTTTTGGTTGGTTTTGACGCCGTTTTGGTCGTTTTCGCTGGCTTTTTGATTAGTTTTTGACTGTTTTGCTGCGGTTTTGGCTCTTTTTTCTTCTTTTCTAGTTCTTTTTGGGCTAAGAAATGGATTTTTTCCTTTTCTGCTATCTTTGAATCGTCTGCTTTTTTGAGACCTTCTGTCTCAAGATCTATTTCGTTATTGTCTTCGTTTAATACATATACTGCGACTTCTCCACCGACATATTTCTCGATTAGTTCTTGGAATTCGTAGAGCATTTTTTCGAAATCGTCGACTGGAATAGAATTGAGGTCTTCGAATGCGATGATGGCGTTTTGGGTGTCGTTTGTGAGCTTTGTTCTTTCGGCTTCACGATAATTCCATCTGCGAACTACGACGCCGCCTTTGTCCTTGTATACGATTTCTCCAGGTTTAACTTGCTTGATATCGACTGTGCCGATAGGTCTGAAGCATTCTCCACCTTCTGCGTAAGTGAGCTCTAAGTCTCCGTAAAATTTGTCCATATCTTCGCCGCCAACTGGGATCACGTACTTGAGTGAGAAGTAATTGTATAGATCGACGAGTGAATTGATGTGTGGGATCTCTTTGTCTGCGGCGACTCTTTTGACCAGGGCTTCGATTGATGAAGGATATTTTGATGGTTTTGCGCCGAATCGGGCGTATGCTTCACGCCATCTGAGGATTCGTGGGTCTTCATCTACGGATTTTTTGCTGAATTCTTGTCTGCGTTGTGAGCTTGAACCTCGCAGCAGGCTTTCTATTGCCGAAATTCTTGTCTTATTGTTTACGTTTTTCGCTGTAATCACTCCGATCTTTAGGTCGGGGTGTTCTTTGAAGAGGTTTTCGTTAATTATGAATTTCATTTTTGCAATATGGCTCTGTGAGCCGGTTGACATATAATCGAGAGCAATTATACATGGCTGGGCGATTTTTTCAATAAAATCAACCCTGTTATACGAGGCCTGTCGTTTGAAATTACCCCTGTTTTATGTTATAATTGTATTGATATGGCCTATCAAATACTCATTCTCGTTGTTCTACTTATTCTCTCTGCGATCTTCTCCGGAAGTGAGACAGCTTTCATGTCTGTGCCTCCTTCAAAGGTCAAGGAGCTCTATACAAAGAGAAAGGTTGGTGCTCGGACGCTCAAGAAACTGAAGGAGCATCCTCACCGGCTTCTTATTACTATTTTGGTGGGGAATAATATCGTGAATATCGGTGCATCGGCTTATATGGCGGTGATTTTGACTGCACATTTTGGGTCTAGTTCTGTGGGAATAACTACCGGGGTGATGACTTTTTTACTTCTTGTTTTTGGTGAAATTACTCCTAAATCTTTTGCGCATACACACGCTGTGGGGCTTTCTTTGCTCCTTGCAAAGCCGTTTTTGGTTTTGGAATATCTTTTGTATCCTTTGATTTTGGTTTTTGAATTGGTTGTGAAGTTTGTGAATTGGGCAAGTGGTTCAAAGAAGAATCTGACTGTGTCTGAAGACGAGCTTGTGGCTATGGTGAGGCTTGGGGCTGAGGAAGGGGCTATTGATAAGAGAGAGAGAGAATTGATTGAGAATGTTTTGGAATTCAATGATATTACTGTAAAAGACGTGATGATTCCTCGAACAGATGTGCAATCTCTTGATGAGGAAGCAACGCTTGCTGATGCGGCTGAGATGGTTGAAGAATATCGGCATTCGCGGATACCTGTATATAGTGGAGATCAGGACCATATTGTGGGGATTCTCAATATCAAGGATTTGTTTGAATATATTCAGAAGTACAAGAAATCTAAGAAGCTTAAGCGTCTTAAATATGACCCTATTCTGAAGGTTCCTTTTTCGAAGAAAATTAATGTTTTGTTTCGAGAGTTTCAGAAACGTCATCTGCACATGGCAGTGGTGATCGATGAATACGGAGGAACTGCTGGGATCGTGTCTATGGAGGATCTTCTCGAGGAACTTGTTGGGGAAATTTCAGATGAGTTTGACGATGAAGAGGAGAAAGATATCGAGATGATTGATAATCGAACGGTTGTTGTTTCTGGGGATACTCCTGCGGGGGATGTGAATGATTTGTTTAAATACAAGGTGTTTAATGCGGAAAAAGACTCTATGAATGCTTTGATTTTGAAAACTTTGGGACGATTCCCTAAGACTCGAGAGGTTATAAAATTCCCTAATGCTCAGATCTTGGTAATGAGTATTTCTGGGGACATGGTGCAGAGGGTGAAGGTTATTATTAAGAAGGGGTTGTAAGAGTTCTATAGGGTAGGGGTTGATCTTTCGGGCGTTTTTTGGTATACTTATGTGATAATTTTCATATATCAAAAATAAAAACTAACACAAAAAACTATGAAAAAAATCGCATCTATCTTGGCAACACTTGGGTTGCTTCTAACTGTGGCCGTTACGGCGTTCGCGGTAGAAGGAGGACCTAGTGATGTCGATACTCTCACAGCAACTGCTGGAGATGGCGAAGTAACTCTCTCATGGCTTCCTGCATTGGATGACGTGGCTGTAGCCGGTTATGAAATCGACTATGGTCCTGAGTCTGTGCCTGACGAAGCGCCTTCATATGAATATGAAGGGGACCTCGATGCTGGCAATGTACTTGAGTACACCGTTACTGGTCTCGAAAATGGAGTAACTTATTACTTCTCTGTTTTGGCTTATGATGACGACAAAGAAAACTATAGTGACAACTATAGTCCTGAAGCATCTGCTACGCCAGAAGCTGGTAGTGCTGTTGACGATGTTGAAGCTCCAACAGTTGTTGAAGCTGTAGCAATCGACAATATCCACGTTGAAGTTGAGTTCTCTGAGCCTGTTATGTTTCATGATGGGGTTGAAGAAGTTCCAGAAGCTGCATTTATGCTCGAAGATGATGACACATTCGAAACTCTTGAAGTTCTCGATGCAGAAATCATGGACGACGAAGATGTAGACGAGGGGAAAGAAGGATTAATGGTTCTTCTTACTACTGAAGTACAAACTAAAGATGCGAATTACTTTTTGACTGCAACTACTGACGTTTTGGACCTTGCGGAAAACTCAGTTGTTAGCGGAACTTCTGACACGGCTACTTTCACTGGAAGTGGTATTGATCCTGAAGACGCTGATGATGTTGATCCAGAACTTACTGATGTTGAAGTCGTAGACGAAAGAAATTTGATGCTTACATTTAATGAGCCAGTTGTTTTGACTCTTGATCCTGTTTCTGACTTTGACGTTTACGTGAAAGGAAGTGCGGGTCTTGATACATTGATCGTTATCGGAGTTGAGCTTGGAGATGATGACATGACTGTTCTTTTGACTACTTCTGAAATGACTATGGATACTACTTATGTAGTTGAAGCTGAAGTTCAAGACGAAGCTGGAAATAGCTTGGCTGCAGACGCTTCTTCACTAGAATTCACTTATGGTGAAACTGTTGTAGATGATGATGATGAGGATGAAGACGAAGATGAGGATTCAGATGACGATGATGAAGAAGTTGCTGAAGGAGAGGCTGAAGATTTCGTTGGTAAGTTTATGAAAGAAGACGAAACACTTTCAGTTCTATTATCATGGACTTTGCCAGACGGAGAAGTTTCTACAGCTCAAAAAATCTACAGATCAGACGACAGTGGTACTACTTATGGTTCTGCGACTGGAGTTGATGCTGATATCGCTGAGCTTTCAGTGACTGATGACTTGACTGAAGGAGAAACACTTTGGTTCAAACTTACACAAGAAGACGCTGACGGAAATGAATCTGAAGGTGTACTTGCTAAGGTTGTATTGAGTGAGACTGGTCCTGGAATCGTAGGATTGGTTCTTGTCTCTCTTGGACTTGGTAGAGTTGTTGGAAGAAAGAAACGAAAATAGAATGGCGCTGTAACGGCGCGATGAATGAACGAAAATTTTAAGACCTCCCGGAAACGGGGGGTCTTTTTTTAAGGAATTTTTAAGCTGTTTGTAAGGTCGGTGTGGTAGCGTTGGGGATATGGAAAAAGATCGTGCGAAATCCCAGGCGCATCCTGCGCAATTCGTCCCGAGGAAATATTGGAAATATCTTGCGGCTTTTGTGATTAGTTTTTGGGCAATGATTATTGTGGCTTTGTTGCAGATGCCGGGAACTGGCGTACGGATTTGGTTTTTGGATGTTGGGCAGGGCGATTCGATTCTCATCCAGACTGGTACTGGGGAGAATATCTTGATCGATGGAGGTCCTCGTGGAAAAGTGCTTGAGGAGCTTGCTGATGTGTTGCCTTTTTTTGCGCGGAAGATTGATTTGATGGTTTTGACTCATCCGCATGCGGACCATATTGAGGGGTTGGTTGAAGTTTTGAAGAGGTATGAGGTGGGCGCTGTTTTGCTGACGGGTGTTGCTTATGACAATAATTATTATGAGGAGTTTTTGCGGGAGGTTTCTCGGATGCGGGATGGGGGTGGGGATGGTTTGGCTGGGGGTTTGCGGGTTTTTGTGGCGGAGGCTTCTGTGGATTATCGAGTTGGGGATGTTTATTTGGATGTTTTGTATCCTTTGGAAAGTTTGGCTGGGCGAAGGATTGAGAATTTGAATAATTCGTCGGTGGTTTTGAGGGCTTCGTGGGTTGCGACGTTGGAGGATGGGAGTTTTGGTTGGCGGCGTGCTCTTCTAAGTGGGGATTGTGAAATTGAATGTGAGGAGGAGGTTTTGGCTGCTGGATTCTTGGTTGAGTCGGAGATTTATAAAGCTGGGCATCATGGGTCAAAGACGGCGTCGTCTGCGGAGTTTGTGGAGGCTGTCTCTCCGGAGGTGGTTGTTATTCAGGCGGGAAAGGATAATAAATTCAGGCATCCGCATGCAGAAGCTATGCGGACTTTTTATCGGGCTGGGGTTCGGGAAATTTGGCGGAATGATTTGGATGGGAGGGTTGGGTTGTGAATAACCTACCCCCTCTTAATATCCGCTCCCAACTTAGTGAGTTTTTTGTCGATGCGTTGGTAGCCGCGGTCGATGTAGTTGATGTTTGAGATTTCGGTTTCGCCTTTTGCTGCTAGAGCTGCGATGACCATTGCCGCTCCGGCACGGATGTCGTAGCTGGAGATTGGCATTGCTTTGAGTTTTGTAGGACCGATTATGAGTGCTTGGTGTGGATTCATTATCTCGACGTTCGCGCCCATTTGCTCGAGTTCTGCAAGATAGCTCAAACGTCCTTCGAATAAAGTCTCGAATACTTTTGAAACGCCTTTTGCTTGGGTCAAGAGAACTGAAAATGGTGCTTGAAGGTCTGTGGGGAAACTTGGGTGGACTGCTGTTCGCAGGCTCCTTACGGCTTTTAATTTCTTGTAGCCTGTGATGTGTGCTGATGATTTATCGAGGGTGAATTCTACGCCTGCTTCTTCTAATTTTTGCCAGAAACTAACTAAGTCGCTTGGGTTGATGCCTTTGATTTTGACATCGCCTTTTGTGATGGCTGCGGCTATCGCTATTGTTCCTGCTTCTAAGTAATCGCCTGTAACTTTGTAGTTTGTACCTTTGAGGCTAGTAACGCCTTTGATCTTGAGAGTGTGGGCTCCTATGCCTGAGATTTTTGCTCCCATTTTGTTGAGGAATCTGCAAAGGTCTTGGACGTGTGGTTCTGCTGCTGCAAGTTCTATTGTTGTGTCGCCTGTCGCTGTGACTGCGGCCATGATCGCGTTTTCGGTTGCTGTTACTGAGAGCTCTGTCATTGTTACGTGAGTTCCTTTGAGGCCTGGTGTTGTGATTTTCAATTTTGTTGATTCGTCTATGATTTTGCAGCCAAGTTTCTCAAGAGCTGAGGTGTGCGCTTGGACTGATCTTTTTCCTAATACGCATCCGCCGGGGAAATCCATGAACGCTTTGTTGAATCTTGCGAGGAGTGGGCCGAGTAGCAAGATTGATGCGCGCATTCGGCAGACGTAGTCGTCGAGGGGTTTTTTATCTTTGAGTCCTTTTGGATCGATTATCATTGTGTTGCTGTCGAAACTTATTCGCGCGCCTAGGCCGGTCATGATGTTGATCATTGATCGGATGTCTGCGATGTCTGGTACGTTTGTGAGCGTTGTCTTTTCTTTTGAAAGTAGTGCTGCACACATAATTGGGAGTACGGCGTTTTTCGATCCTGATATTTGGATCTGTCCTTTTAGGGGCCGGCCTCCTTTAACTATAAATTTCGCCATTGGTTTTTTCTGGATTATGTGGTGTAAATAGTATATTTTTTTAGGTGAAAATGAAAGCCTTAATCCTAATTTCCATGAAAAACTTGTTTAAAGGGATGCCCTGGTACGATATCGGTTTCGAGCTCTGTGTTTGGGCGATTTTGGCTTTGGTGCCTTTGGCTTTTTCGTCTGAGTTTTATTTGAGTTTTGAATTCCCTAAAGTTTTGATTTTCCGAGAGTTTGTTTATTTGATGGCGTTCTTTTTTATGGTGAAGTTGGCGGCTGGACGTGATGGTGGCGGGTTCCGATTGCCTTCCGTGTTTAAGTCGCGAGTTTTCCGATGGTTGTTGATTTTGGTGCCTGCGGTTTTTGTTTTGACGACTCTTTTTTCGGTTGAACCTTTGGTGAGTTTTTGGGGAAATTATTTCCGGCAACAAGGCCTTTTTTCTTATCTACATTATGGGGCTTTTATTATGATGGTTCTGATGAGTTTTGACGTTGCGCAGTATCGACGGGCTTTGGGTGCGGCGTTTGTGGGGTTGGGTGTGGCTTTGGTTTATGGAGTTGCTCAGAGGTTTGGGTTTTTGATTGGGAATTGGAATGTTGATACGTTTTTAGGAAGAGTGTTTGCGACTTTTGGTCATCCGAATTATTTTAGTCTTTATGTTTTGATTTTGTTTTTTCCTTTGGTTGCTTGGATGGTTTCGGCGGTTCGTCGCCGAGGATGGTGGTCTGTTGGGATTTCTGGGGTTTTGATTGGGCTGAGTTTGATGAATTTTGTTTTGACCAAAGGACGAGCTTCTATACTTGGGCTTTTTGTTGGAGGTGTTTTGTTTTTGATTTTGATGGGATTGTATTTGAAGGATCGACGAGTTGTTTTTGCGGCTTTAATTCCGCCTTTGGTTTTGGCTTTGATGGTTGGGAGTTCGATGGGACGATTTGATTTACAGGGTGAGAATTTGCGATCGATTGAGACGAGGCTTGTGATGTGGCCGTCTGTTATGGAGATGGCTATCGATAGTCCTGTGTATGGATTTGGAATGGAGACTTTTTCGCAGAGTTTTGCGCCTTATATGGATGAGCGGCTTTTGTTGATTGAGAATTTTGGGGATATCCCCGATAGGGCTCACAATGTTGCGCTTCAGTGGATGGTTGATTTTGGATTGATTGGGTTTGGGATTTTTGTTTTTGGATTGGGGTGGATGTTGTTGTATGTGGGGCGTGGGATTCGTCAGCTTGGACGAACCAAGAAGGATTTCGAATCGGCTTTGTATGCTGCAGCCGGGATGGCTGGAGTGGCTGGGGTTTTTGTAGCGGGAATGTTTGGATTTACTGTGACTTCTCATATGGTGGGGTTGAGCTTCCTTGTAGCGATGATTTTTGGGATTTTGGGAAAGAGGTTTAAATGGAAGATGAGGCAGCTCAAGGGGCGGCTCGGAATGCTGTTTGGGATTGTGATTGGATTGATGATTTTGATTTCTTTTACTGGAGCGAATTTGAGAATTGGGTTGGCTGATCATTTCTTTTTGAAAGGTTATCAGGGGGTGAGAAGTGGCGAGCTTTATCAGTCTTTGGAGATGGTTGCGGCGGCTGATGATCTCAATCCAAATCAGAATTATTACAAATTTTATTTGGCTAATGTTTATAAAGATATTGCGAAAACAGTGATGGATGAAGATGACACAGTGATGCGAATGGCTCTTGAGACATCTGAACGGTTTGCGCGTGAGGGAGTAGAGTTTTCTTCTGGGTATGATGGGGTGCAGAGATTGTTGTTGGCAAAGATTTATTCGCTAGAGATGGGGGTTGGGTCTGCTGAGGATTTTGAACGGTATTATGGATTGGCGAGTGAGGAATTTGAGGCAATTCGGTCTCTTGCGCCTTTGTATCCAGATGGGATTTTGCATGAAGGAATCTTTTATTATTTGGCTGGGGAGGATGAACGGGCGGTTGAGAGGTTTGAACATTATTTGAGTATTAGTCCTGTTTATTGGCAATATCAATTGGAGCCTGAAATTTTTGAAGAAGATGAGGGGGCTTATGATCGAATGAGACTTTTTTATAAGGCAAACCCTCGGTTTGATGAGGTGTTTGGATATATGGAGGATAGTTATCGGGCTTTGGGTAATACGGAGAAGGCTGATTATTATGGGAGGTTGTAGGTTGGGGAATTCTTGACTTTAGATTGTGTGGGGTTATGATTGATCTAATTTAACCTCATTTCATATGAAAAAAATGGCTGAAAAAGGCTCTAGCAAAATGAAGGTGATCGTTCTGGTCGTCTTGGCTACTTTGCTTGCTGGGCTTGTTGCGACCTACGCGGTCAATCCAGACCTCATGCAAGGTCTGATGCGAAGAAGGGCTGTCCCTTCTCGGAGTTTCGATAGAAGTCCTGCAAAAGGAGACGAGAAAGGTGAAGAAGAAGAGGGTGATGATAAGGGAGACGAGAAAGGAGAATGGCCTTATGGGAAAGGAATCTATTCAGGGTATGTTGATTGTGATTTGATCCCTGATGATATGTTGCCTGATTTGCATATTGATAAGGTTTATTTAAAATCGACAGATATTCCTGGATTTGATTTTGAGAATGAAGAGTACGGGGTAAAGAATAGATATAAAGTCAATATGGTAGTTAGAAACTATGGTGGAGATATGACCGAAGGAGTTCATTTAAGTTTTGCGAAAATTTCAAATATTTCTACTGGGTTTGGTGGTCCAGACCTAGATCTTGGAGAACCTGAAATGCATGGTTTTATCAGGACTGGTCCTCTTAACAACACTCTTGCTTGTGGTGAGACTCAAACCTTTGGAATGGGCTATGCGACACTAAAAGAGTTTGAATATTTCTCAAGCCATCTTGCTGTTGATGCGTATAATGATGTAATGGAAGAAAATGAAGATGATAACACCGGTTATTATTGGGGGCGAAATCGTGCAAAAATGTACTTTTACACATCAAAGAGATTGAAATTTTATCTTCCAGAGTACGCAACTGACAATTCTGTAGATCCTGACACTACCTACATTGTGAGAATGTACTCGCCTACTTTGGATGCTGCTGTTCTTGATAAAGTTTTTGGACCACAACTTTACACAAATGGCATTACTTATTATGTTTCTGATGATTATCCTGACATGTTGTCTCTAGCAGGAGTCCCTTTGCCAACAGATTCTGCTTGGGATACTGCGGGTGGTAGCTTTAATTATTACACCCATCCTCTATATAAGCTGGAGGTAAACGGATTTACAAACAATCAGTCAAACGGATTGCTCCTTGTCGGAGAGGAAAGAAGAGCTGGTTCTAGTCAGGTGCTGAATTACACTAATATGATTTATTTCCCACCTTCTTCTGAATTAGAGGAGTAGTATTAAAAATTGATGATTTAAAGGCCCCGCTTATGTGGGGCCTTTTTTGTAGGATTTCACCGCTTTTGCACTAGAAAAATGGGTGTTTTTTTGGTATAATTATTAGATTCAAAAATAAAACAAAAACAAAAATGACTCCTGTTAATACTCCTGAAGAAAAGAAAAAAAATCCTTATTTATTTGCACTTGGAATTATGATTTCGGGAGCATTGTTAATGGGTGCTGTCGGCAACATGGAAGGCAGCTTTTTGAAGAGTTCGGTGCTGTCGATTTTCAACAAAATCGGGCTCGTAGATATCGTGGAAGAATACCCAGATCTTGGGATTGAAAAAGTGACTTTGGTAAAAGTGGCGGACCCTGTTAGTTCATTCCCCTACTACAAATACAAAGCGACTGTTCTGCTTGCGAACTATGGTGAGACTCTCGACAAAGCGAACGTTGTGATCTCGAGTGGGGAGAATCAAAAGACTGCTTTTGTAAGGAATGAGCTGTATGGGCTGTCTTTGAAGAAGGATGAGAAATATATGTTTGATGATTATGAGGTTTTGATGGATGAGTCGATGAATTTTCGGAATTTTGAATTTGTTTTGGATATAAAGGATGCAAAGGATCGAGATGCCGAAAATAACTCTTATGTTGTTGAGGTTCTTGAGGATCCGGCTGAAATTCAGGCTTTTGGGCTCGATGCCTATATGGCGAGTGGGTGGCATGAGCTTTCGTATTTGCCTTCACAAGATTTGGCTGAGGATATGGAAGACATGACGGTTGAGATTTGTGTTGCTCAAGACTATGAAGGCTTTGAGACAGACGAATTGAGATATGCTGAACTTGAAGCTTCTGACTCTATTTACAGTTATTACAAAGCCACTTTGGCTCCTGCGCATTTGATTTCTGAGGATTTTGAATGTGAGGTTTATCAGGATTCTTATAGGTTTTCTGTGGATGAGGAATATGCTGTTTATTTGAGAGCTTCTGAGGGTGGGGCTGATTCTGATATGGGGATGGGCGGAGCTTATGCGATGAGTAATTTGATTTATCTTCCTGTGGACGAGCTTTTGAATCGTGCGGATTATTCAAAATATTTTGTTGAGTTTTCTGATATGGAAGTTGGAGTTGATGGTGATGACATCTTCCGGGATGTGACTTCTGAAGAATGGTATGCGCCTTATGTGCAAGTGATGTTCGATTATGGATTAGTTCATGACAACTATAGATTTGAATTCAAGGGCTATGAAGCCGTGACTCGTGCGGAAATTTTGGAACCTATTTTAAATTATTTTGATGTGGATTTGACGGTAAAGGATGGTGCTCCGCATTTTCATGATGTTCAGGATGATTCTGGGCATTATTATTTTGCAGAATCTCTTTATGCCTCTGGCAAAGGACGTGGCCTTGGCATCTATCTTTACCCTGAGAAACAAGCATCAAAGCAGTATCTTAAATACTTGATTGATGAATTTGCTACCCAATAAAACCAGGGATTTCTTCAAGATGGTGATGAAATCGTATCTCGCTTTTTTGGTAGTGATTTCTTTGATAATTGTGGTGGCTCCGTCTTCGAAGGTGGAGGACCCTATGGTCAAGGAAGGACGTTCTGGTTCTGCGAGTGTTTTGATGGCGGGTTATGAGCAAGTTTCTGATTTTGAACTTTTGTTTGAGAATGTTGCGGCGGCTTATTTGAGACCTGGCTGGGAGGATATTGATGTGGCTCGATTTACTTTGACGGTTTCTGAGGATGCGCAGGCGCCTGTGCGAATGCGTGGATTTACTTTTACTATTGATGGGATTAATTCCAAGACTTTTACGAACTTTGTGATGACCTATGATGGTCGTGAGTATGAGGGGTCGAAGAATGTGGATGAGGTTGTCTTTGATGGGTTCCACGACAAGATTTGGCCTGGGGAATCGATTGATTTTGTCATCGTTGCTGATGTTGCTAGCAATGCGCGAATTGGTGATCGGTTGCATTTGGTGATTGATCGCGCTAGCGATATTGATATTTCTATGAAAGGCGAGCCTGTTGTGAGTTCTCAAGATTATCCTCTGGGAGGAGAAGTTTTGAGTGTGATTGGGCGGCATGCTTTTTATCGGTTGGATTAGTGGGAGAGGGGATATGATGCGCGAGATGCAATTGTGTTTTTTCTAATACAATCTTTTTCAGGTTGAATAAGATTTGTGGTAGAATTTTCTTTGTTCAGATTTTTAATCATTCTCTATGAAACGTTCAATTAAAATAGCTATGGGGGTTGTGCTTACTTTAATCATTGTTGCTGGAGTTATATTAGTTTCAAATAGTGATTATCTTCAAGGTAGATTCTCAAAACTTAGACGTTCTCCTCGAAGGGCATCTACCGAGAACTACCAGATCCTTCCTGCTTATGATGAACAGAAATGTTATGACTCAGATGAAGGGCAAAATCATGATGTAAAAGGGACTGTTTATGGTTCAACCATTGATCGACTAGGTAATAAAACTTCTGCTAATAAAGTTGATATATGTCAAAACGGTAAATTAATTGAGTACTACTGTAGCAGCAACAATTTAATTAGAAGTACTTCTACAGCTTGTTCAGAGGGAACAATTTGTGAGAATGGAGCGTGCATACCTTATAGCGAGGGTGTAATTATTTTCGAATATGATTTTGAAACAGAGGATGACTTCGCTGACTATAAATGGGAGAGCAATAATGGATTTTCCTTAGACTATGAGGACGGAAACACAATCATTGAAGGGTCGGGGTTTATGTACTACCCACAAGATGATGATTATTTCCCCATGAGCATTACTATCGGTAAATATATACTTACTGATTTTACAGAGATGAATTTTAGATTAAAAATTGTTGATGATGGAGGAAGCATGGATTTTAGGAGAAATATTGATCACAGTACCTATTCTTTGATAATTAGCAAAGATCATTTGTCATTGAATAGATCTCAACCTTGGGGACAAAGCAATAAGCTTGCTGAAGCAGAAATAGAACCTCCTCTCCTCGCTGAGTGGCATGGCATTAAAGTGAAAGATAATGATGGTCATATTAAGATTTATGTTGATGGTGATCTAAAAATAGATCACATAGATGCGAATACTCTTTCTCATGGAAAGGTTAGTTGGAATACCACTAGCAATGACTCGCTGATCTATTTAGATGACATAGTAATACTGGATACAAACCCTGCTTTGACCACAGAATACGATATTGATGTTGATTTGTCGGAAGATGAAGGGCTTTTGGGTAGAGTTCATGCATGTGCTACTACTTTTATTGAAGATTATGATACTTTGGCTTTTAGCCCAGATGGACCAACCGCAGAAAGGCTTGAAGAAGCGGATATAAAATATATGAGAGTGAGAGCTATTGGAAATGATGGATGGAACGGTGGAGGGGTTATTGTTAATAAAAACCCAGATGGATCTTTGGATTTGGATTTCTCAGATCTTGATGAAACTGTAGATACTCTTAAAGGATTAGGGAAAGAACTGTATATGAGGTTGGGATGGGAAATGCCTGTGGATCTGGCATCTGAAACATGCAAAGAATTTTATGATTACAACTGGTCTCAACAAGCTTGGCAAAATTCAGCCTATACCACCTGTCCGCCTGAAAATTATGCCGAATGGGAAGAACTGGTGTACCAAATAGTAAAACACTACAACATTGATAGGGATGATAATATAGAATACTGGGTCGTGTGGAATGAGCCTGATAGTGAGGAATATGGTGGACACCCAGTTTATGGGCTTCAAAATGTGGGGAATTATTTGCAACTATATGAAGCTAGTGTTAACGGAGCGTTAGCGGCAGACCCCTCTATTAAAATTGGAGCACCTACCATCGCAAATGGATGTTCTAATGGTCCTGTTTTTGGAGAGTCTTGTTTTTGGAAAGAGCCTGGCAGTTCTCCGCATATTGGAAAACAATTTTTAGATGGATTACTTTCTTTTGTTAAATCTAAAAATTTAAGATTGGATTTTATTGCTTTCCATGCTTACGCTGCTCAGCCACAATTTTATGATGATATGTTTTCAGAATACAAAGAGTTGGTCCAATCATATAATCTCGAACAAGAACCTGGTTTAATTATGGATGAGTGGGCAAGATGGAAAACCCCCATAAATGAAGAGAATGCTGCATGGACCGCTGCTAGCATTCATTATCAAATGAAGGAGGACATTGAATTGTCTTGTATAACTGGTTTCAATGGAGTTAAAAATGAAGATCCTAACCCTTATTATACCGAGCAATTTGGCTTTTCGATGATTAATGGAACTGTAGTAAAACCCACATATTTTGTATTTAGGATGCTGAAAATGCTTGGCAATAATAAGGTGGAAGTAGAGGTGAACGGAGATGGAGAAATTGCGGATGATGACTCAATTGGAGCTATAGCTACAACTACTGATGACGGTATTCAAATTTTTGTTTGGAGATTTGACGATTTAAAGGATCTTGAGAAATCTATTGATGTCACATTGAAAGATATCAGTTCAAAATTCCCAGGCACTGATAAAGTTCAGGTGAATGGTTATCTTATAGATGAGACCCACTCTAATTCTTATTACGATTATAAAATTATGGGAGAAGACAACAATGGAGGTATGTACAATTTGGAGACTGGAGAATTAGATCAAGTGATTGATGTGCAGAAATCTATCAATGGTGATGAAGTCTCAATATCGACTTCTCTCAATAACTACAGTGTTTTGTTATTGACTGTGGAGCCTAATTAAAGACAACGTCAAATTCACTTTGTTAAGTGTAAAAGGTTCTAACCTCCCGTGTGGGGATGGGTTTATGCTACTGCAATCAAAACAGAAAAGAATAAATAGAAAACTGATATAGTGACGAAAAATTTAGCCAAATTCACTAGCCACCTACCTCCCGCTGATAATATAAGAGAAATTCCTGCGATGACAAATCCAATTGTTGAAAATAGCCCTGCAAATTCCGTTTGAGATTTCATTGTTGTCCAAAAATCTTTAACTTGAATACTGCTATGATCTGGTATCGATATTGATTCTGGAACTATTGAAGCAAGAATTGTATTCACAATAGCGAAAGACATAAGAACCAGAGCTAAACCCAAAGCAGGATACAAGGCTCTTTTGGCTAGTGGGAGGAGTAGTTTTATCTTTTTCTCTTTCACAGCTTTAAATATACTTTTAGCTTCCACGATGACTATGTGAGTAACTCCCAATACAACAATTAGCCATATGAGTGACATTAAATTGTTTAGAATGATTAATATGTTTTCGCTCATATTTTTTGGTTAAGAATGAGGTTTCTATGGGAATAGTATAGTTTTTCGTTATTTCGTGCAACTACCTGGGATGGGGGCGCGTGGCGCGATTTCTATATTGGACTGCTTCTAGGATGTGTTCTTCGGTGATTGTTGGGGTTGTGGGTGTGGTTTTTGGGGATGGAGTTTTTGCTTCGAGGTCGGCGATGGTTTGGGCGATCTTGATTGTTTTTAGATAGCCGCGGTTTGAGAGTTTGAGGGATTGGGCTGCTTGGTTTAGGATTTTTTTGGCTGTGGGAGTTAGGGTGGTGAGTTCTTTTATTTGTTTGGCTGTGAGGTCTGCGTTGTTGGCGGGGCGGAGGGATTGGAGAAGTCGGGCTTTTTGGATTAGCGCCCGGGGGTGATTTTTTGAACCTGGGGATTTTTCCTCCTCGGGATTTTCTGTTGGGGTGTCCAAGAAATTTTTCAACGAAATCTTTGGCGTTTCTAGGAAAAGATCGAATCGGTCTAGTAGTGGTCCGGATAAGCGGCTTTGGTATTTTTTTATTTGGGCTGGGGTGCAACGACAGGTGGCGGATTGGGTTTTGGGTGAGGATTTTGAGGCACCTCCGCATGGGCAGGGATTCATCGCGGCTAGCAGGATAAAGTTCGCGGGAAACGTTATGCGTTCTTTTGCTCGTGAGATGTGGATCACGCCGTCTTCTAAGGGTTGGCGAAGGGTTTCTAGGACGTGTCTTGGGAACTCGGTGATTTCGTCGAGGAAGAGGACACCTCTGTGGGCGAGGGTGATTTCGCCGGGTTTGATTTTGGTGCCGCCTCCTACGATTGCGACTTGGGAGGCTGTGTGGTGGACTTCACGAAATGGCCGTTTGTTGATGAGAGGTTGGTCTTTTGGGAGGGCGCCTAGAATTGAGTAGATTTGGGTGACTTCCATGGCTTCTTGTTCGGTCATGTCTGGGAGGATGTGTGCGAATGCGCGGGCGATGACTGTCTTGCCTCCTCCTGGTTCCCCTGAGAGCAGGACGTTGTGGCCGCCTGCTGCGGCAATGGTTAGTGCTCTTTTGATGTTTTCTAGTCCGTATATGTGGTCAAATGTGATGTCTTGGGATGAGTCAGATTGTGGTTTGTTGTTGGCGCGTGGTTCTTTTGGGATTGGTTTTTTGTATGAGAGATTGAGTTCGCCCATGCAGAATTTTGTAAGTTGGTAGAGCGAGGTGATTGGGATTATCTCGATGTTTGAGATGAGGCTTGCTTCGTTTGCGTTGTCTTTTGGAAGGAAGATTCTTTTGAATCCTTTTTCTTTTGCAAAATTGGTAATTGGAAGAATGCCTTTGATTGGTTTGACTTCACCATTGAGAGCGAGCTCCCCTATCACGATGGATTCCTCGAATCGGTCGAGGGAGAGTTGGTTGGATGCGGCGAGGATTGCGAGGGCGATTGGCAGGTCAAAGCTTGAGCCTTGTTTTTTGAGTTCGGCTGGGGCGAGGTTGATGGTTTTTCTTTCGATGGGGAATTTGAAGCCGCTGTTTTTGATGGCAGAGCGAACGCGTTCTTTTGATTCTTGAACTGAAGTGTCCCCTAGTCCGACTATTGTGAATGATGGCATGCCTCTAGAGATGTCTCCTTCTACCTCTATGATTTCACAGTTGAGGCCGCCTAAGGTGATGGATTTGAGTTTGGTCATTTGGGTTGGGTTAGATTTGCGCGTGTGCGCATGCGAAATTTCGCGTGCCCCAAATGATACACATTCGACATTACAAAACGCTTAAAAAAAGCTTACAAATGCAGTTTCTACTGAGAATCTTGACTTGTTGTTTTTGTGTGAGGTATCCTGATCTCCAATTTATTTAATCAAATAAAATAATGGCTGATTCAGAAAAAGGATATTTTTTAAGGGATCGGGAACCGCCTGATGCGACTCTTGATGGCTTTCTTGCTCCGATTACAGTTTCTAGGCTTGAAGATTTGTCTCCAAGAGATTGGTTAGAGGTTGCTCGTTTTGTAGACGAGACAGTCCTTGTGCCTGGAGGTGGGGAACAATACAGATCTATTACTCCTGAGGATCCGAATCATATGGATTATGCTCGCCTTTTGTGGGACTCTTTTAACAGAACTATGCTACAAATTGTACTTTCTGCGCGCGGTCGAATTATTGGGACTGCAGGTTCTACTCTCACTTCTTCTGATTTTGCTGTTAATAGAGATCGAAGAGTTGAAATAGTTGGAGCTCCTGATCATGTTTCTCATTTCCATTTGGGAGTCGATCCCTCATTTAGAAACCGTGGTGTTTTTCACGAGATATTGCGTCCTGCGCTTGAGCATTTTGAGAGGATGGTTGCTCAAACTCGTGGAGAGATTAAGGTTATTGTCAATGTTGCGCCTGGTGATGATCCAGCACGCTGGGCTAAATATGGGTTTGAACTTGCTCCTGGTGAATACAGTGAAGTCACGGGTCTTGACCTAGCTCATTTGGTAAAGGTTGTAAGAGCAGCGGATTTGCCTGAAGATGGGGAATAATCTACGTCCCTAAAACTCCAACTTCCATCCTTGCTCCCCTGCTTTGAAGTAGAGTTTGTTTGCTTGGTTGCCGGTGTGGAATGAAGTGAGTGGTTCTTCGAAAGATTCTGAGTAGATTTCTGTGAGATCGCCGGTATCGGGATCAAATAATGAGAATGTCCATTCGTCATCGGTTTCGGTTGGGCTTGTTACTAGAAGGAGTTTGTTGCTGGTGGTCCAGAATGATTGTTCGAATGGGGCTTCGATTTGCAGTGTGGCGAGGGCTTTTGATGTTGCTAGGTGGGTAGTGGTTGTTCGGCCTTCTGCTCTTGTTTTGAGGTAAAAATATCGGCCGTTTGGAGAGGTTTTGAATCCGATGATTGATCCTGACAGGGTGCCTATTTGGGCTTGGGTGCTTTCTTTTATTCCAACGTAGTGGAGCTGGCTTGGGTTGTTGCGGATGCGCTCGATTATGAGGGCTACTGATTCAGATCCGAGGATTTTTGGGTTTTGGATTTGGTTTGGGAAGAATGAGAGAGGGTTTCTAGAGCCTACTTCGGTTAGTTTCCAGTTGTGGGTTTCTTCTGCGAATTGGAGTTCGTAGGGTGTTTGGGGAATTGGGGCTGGGGCTTTCGGGAATGTGCTGAGCTCTTCTAGGAAAGGTTCTCTTTTGAATTTGGGGAAAAGTTTTGTTGTGCTCCAAAGGTTTATTTCGACAGTTTCGCCGGTTGAGGCGTAGCCGAGCTTGAAGAATCCGATGTAGCGGCTGTCTGGTTTTAGTTCAATGAGGCATGGGGTTTCTGTGCATTCGATTGTGCCGTCTTCTCCGAGGAATACGCTGAATGGTGGTTCGGCGTTTATTTCTATTTTTCCAAAATTCAGAAAAGTGAACCAAACAAAAGCAAGAACGATCGGAGTTGCGATAATTGCAAGAAATAGAATCTTCTTTCTGAGATTTTTTGCTCTTGAAACTGGGTCGTATGGATTGTATTCAGAGTTCTGTTCAGCCATCGAAAATGGAATGAGTGTAAATTTTTTCGATCGAGAAATCGCGTCTCAATAATATGCCAATAAGTACGATTCTCCAACTTTTATTTCTTATGTCGTTTTTTTCGAGAAAATCGATTGCGGTTAGGAGGAGTCGTTTGCGTTTTTTTGGGGTGATTGTCTCAAGGGGGTGGTTGATTGAGTCGGTGAAGCGGGTTTTGACTTCTGTGAAGTGGATTTGGCCTGGGCCGGGGTAGTAAATCGGGGTATGGGAGACTACGTCTATTTCGCCATAGCGAGAATGGTGATTGTGTTTGAGGATGGTGTGACCCTGGTTTTTGAGCAGTTTTGTAGCAATTCGCTCACCATATTTGCCAATTTCTTTTTTTGATAATTTCTTGTACATACAAAATCTCTACCATGGAAACTATAGTTATGCTGGAAATTTAAGGTTTTTGTAAGGTTTTTTTAAGAAATACTTTTGGGAAGTTTAAAGTTCAGGGGTAAGATGGGAGACCCCTATGGGTTTTGGGGGATGAATGCTACTTAAATATTGGGCAAATGGCAGATAATTTAATGGTTCCTCCACATAGTTTGGAGGCAGAACGGTCGGTTATTGGATCGTTACTTGTAGACAAAGATGCGATTGTTAAAATCTCGGATTTTTTGCATGGCGACGACTTTTATCATGACGCCCACAAAATCATTTATGAAGGGATCGTTTCTCTCTATGATAAACGTGTTCCACTCGATATTGTGACGCTGAGTAGTTTTCTTGAGGACTCAAATCACCTCCAGGTGATTGGTGGTTCTTCTTATTTGGCGGAATTGGCTAATGAAGTTCCGACTTCTACGCACATCTTCCAGTACGGAAGTATCGTCAAACAGAAGTCTGTTTTGAGAAAATTGATCTTGGCCGGGGACACAATCAAGGGACTTGGGTTCAAGGAAGGCGATGAAGTTGAGATTTTGATCGACAAAGCTGAGAAGGCGCTTTTTAGTGTTTCGCAGCTACATATTGAGGACAAGTTCGTTCACATCAAGGACGTTTTGGGTAAGACTTATGAAAAGATTTCGGATCTGCATGATCCTGAGGCAAAAGATAAATACAGAGGTGTTTCGACTGGCTTCCGAGATTTGGACAATATTTTGTCTGGGTTCCAGCCAAGTGATTTGGTTGTATTGGCTGCCAGACCATCGATGGGTAAGACTGCTCTCGCGTTGAATATTGCGCAGAATATGGCTAAAAAAGGGAATTCTATTGGATTGATTTCGTTGGAAATGTCGAAGGAGCAGCTGGTTGAACGTATGTTCTGTAGTCTGCTGTCTGTGGATAGTTGGAAGCTTCGTACTGGTAAGCTTTCTGATGATGATTTCTCGAGAATTGGAAATATTATGGATGAAATGAACAATATGAAGATTTATATTGATGATACTGTTGGCGGATCGATTGCTGAGCTCAAAGCGAAGGCTCGTCGTCTCAAGATGGAGAATGGGCTTGATGTTCTTATAATCGATTACTTGCAGCTCATGAGTGGTTCTGCCTCTTATCAGTCAAATCGTGTCCAGGAAATCTCTGAGATTTCGCGTTCGTTGAAGGAATTGGCGCGTGATTTGTCTGTGCCGATTGTTGCCCTCTCTCAGCTCTCGCGTGCTGTGGAGATGCGTCCTTCAAAGGTACCTCAACTCTCTGACTTGAGGGAATCTGGTGCGATTGAGCAGGATGCTGATGTTGTGATGATGCTGTATCGTGAAGACTACTACGAAGAGGATTCGGCTCGTCCTGGCCTTACAGACATCTATATCAGAAAACACCGTAATGGTCCTATTGGCCGAATCGAACTAGCCTTCAAGAAAGAACAAATGAAATTTGTTTCTGTCGAGAAAGACAGGAAGGTTGATGATTATGCGATGGGGATGTAGTTGTGTTGCTTTCAATCTGGGAGATCTCTATAATAGGCGCATGTTTTGGGTAGATGAAATTACAGAGGAGATCCTGAAAACTTATCCTGACAAGGATGAGTTTATTTTGCGGGATGAAAAAACACCCTCAGGGCGAGTGCATATTGGCTCGATGAGAGGTGTTGTGATACATGCTGTTATTGCCCAAGCCCTTCGAGAAAAGGGTAAAAAGGCTCGATTCATTTATGAATTCAATGATGCGGATCCGATGGATGGACTTCCGGTATATCTTGATGAAGAGAAGTACAAACCGTTCATGGGGAAACCTCTTCGTGATGTCCCCTCTCCTCATGAGGAGTTAGGTGGGGAGCCTGCGAAGAATTATGCTGAATATTTTGCTCGGGAGTTTTTGGACATCATTCGTTTGCTTGGGTTTGAGCCTGAGATTGTTTATTCGAGTGATCTTTATGCGCAGGGACATTATGATGAATGGATGAAAAAAATTCTCGATAATGAAGATAAAATTCGCCAAATTTATAAAGAAGTCAGCGGTTCTGAAAAACCTGAGGATTGGCATCCACTAAACGTCGTCTGTGAAAAATGCGGGCGAGTTGGGACAACAAAAGTTACAGGCTGGGACGGGGAAAAAGTGACGTACGAATGTATGAAAGATATGGTTAATTGGGCAGAGGGATGCGGACACAAGGCCGCGGTCTCACCTTTTGCTGGAGTTGGGAAATTGCCTTGGAAAGTTGAGTGGCCGGTGAAGTGGGCGAGCATGAAAGTAGATGTGGAAGGGGCCGGGAAAGATCATTGTGCAGCTGGTGGTTCTCATGAAGTTGCGGAGCGGATTTGTCGTGAAATTCTCAAGGCGGATGTGCCTTTTAATATTCCTTATGAATTTTTCTTATATGGCGGAGCCAAGATGAGTAGTAGTAAAGGTGAAGGGGCTTCTGTTCGAGAAGTTGCTGAGACTGTGCCGCCAGAGCTTTTGAGATTTTTGATGGTTCGAAAGAAACCAAATCAGCCGATTGATTTTGATCCGAATGGGCCGACGATCCCTAATCTTTTTGATAATCATGATCAGACGGCTATGTATTATTTTGATAAGACGGATGAGTTCCCGGACATGGCGAGGGTTTTCCATTTTTCTCAACTTGATCCTTCTGATGTGGCGCAGCGGTATTTCCCTCGATTTTCGAAGATTGCATTTTTGGAACAGATTCCACATGTAGATATTTTCAAAGAGGTTGAGGCTATGAAGGAATCGAAATTAACCAAGGAAGATGAGGAAGAAGTGCGTTTGCGAAAGCATTTTGCTGGGATTTGGCTGGAGAAATTTGCGCCGGATTCTCATAAGTTTATTGTAGCTGAGGAATTGCCTGAGGAGGCCTGTGGATTGGCTGAAGAACAAAAGAAGTTTTTGGGATCATTGGGAGAAGCTCTTGAGGAAAAGGATTGGAATGCTGAGGAATTACATGCGAAAGTTCATGAATTAAAAGAAGCTACTGGGCTTCCGCCGAAGGAAGTTTTTGGAGCACTTTATGTTTCGTTATTGGGCAAAGATTCAGGGCCGAAGGCCGGTTGGTTTTTGGAGGCTTTGGATCAAGACTTTTTAATTAAAAGATTTAAAGAAGCTAGCAAATAATCTTACGATATGGACAAGATTGCGGTTTTGGATTTTGGAGGACAGTACGCACATTTGATTGCGAATCGAGTGAGGCGACTTGGTGTTTATAGTGATATTTTTGAAGGTGAAGTTGAGGCTTCGGAGCTTCGGGCTGGCGGGTACAAGGGTGTTATTTTGTCTGGTGGGCCGCAGAGTGTTCATGAGGAAGGGTCTTTGACTGCTGATAAGGCGATTTTTGATTTGGGCGTGCCGGTGCTTGGGATTTGTTATGGGCATCAGGTTATTGCGCATTCTTTGGGAGGAGAAGTTGCTCGTGGAAAGGTGCGTGAATATGGGTTGGCGAAGGTTTCTGTAATGGCTGGTGGTTCTGGGACTGGGAAGATCTTGAATGGATTGATGGATGAGGAACAGGCTTGGATGAGTCATTTTGATCAGGTTGTTGCAGCTCCGGATGGTTTTGAAGTTGTGGCAGAGACGGCTGATTGTCCGATTGCGGGCATGGCTGATGATGCGCGACGGATCTATAGTGTGCAGTTTCATCCTGAGGTGACACATACTCCAAATGGAATGAAAGTTTTGGAAAATTTTATTAATATTTGTGATGCGCGACGAGAGTGGAGTTTGGGAAAATTCATCAAAGCGGAGATCGAGGCTATTAAGGAAAAGGTCGGGGACAAGAAAGTTTTTATGCTTGTTTCTGGAGGTGTTGATTCGACTGTGGCGTTCGCTCTTTTGGAAAAAGCTCTTGGCAACGATCATGTGTTTGGGCTTTTTGTTGATATTGGTTTTATGAGAAAGGACGAGGTTGAGCAGGTTTCAGAAGCACTTCGCGGATTGGGGATTACGGGCTTGAGGGTTGAAGATGCGTCGGTTGAATATTTTAAGGCTTTGGAAGAGGTTTATGAACCTGAACAGAAACGTGGAATTATTGGAAAATTATTTTTGGATGTACAGAAACGAGTTTTTGAGGAGATGGAGCTGGATCCTGATGAATGGCTTCTTGGACAAGGAACAATCTATCCGGACACGATTGAGACTGGCGGTACAAAGCACGCAGACACTATTAAGACGCATCACAACCGTGTGCCGGAGATTCAGGCGCTGATTGATGCGGGACAGGTGATTGAGCCAATTGCGCAGCTCTACAAGGACGAGGTGCGAGGGGTTGGTGAAAAGCTTGGGTTGCCTCATGAGATGGTTTGGCGACATCCTTTCCCTGGACCTGGGTTGGCGGTGAGGTGTTTGTGTAATGAGGAGGTGGGGTCTGATGAGGTTGAGAATTTTGTTGATCTTGAGGCGAGAATGGTTGAGATCTCTGAGGGATATGAGGCGAAGGTTTTGCCTGTGAAGAGTGTTGGAGTGCAAGGGGATGTGCGGAGTTATCAGCATCCTGTTGTTTTGGCTGGAGGTGATATGGATTTTGGAAAATTGGAGGCGGTTTCGACTGCTATGACTAATAGCTTTTCGGAAGTTAATCGGGCTTTGTATTTACTGCATGGAGACGTTGGAGATTTGCGGTTACGAAAAGTTTACCTAACACGTGAGCGTATTGCCGTTTTGCAGGAGGCGGATCATGTGGTTATGAATTTTATTCGAGAGAAAGGGATTGATCGAGAGATCTGGCAGTTCCCTACTGTGTTGTTGCCTTTGGGGGAAGGTGAGGATGGGATTGGAGAATCAGTGGTTTTGAGACCTGTAGAAAGTGAAGAAGCGATGACTGCAAACTTTTATAAAATGGACTTCGAATTATTGGATGAGTTGGTTGGTAGGTTGAAGAAGGTTGATGGAGTTGATGCGGTTTTCTATGACATTACGAATAAGCCGCCGGCTACGATTGAGTGGGAATAAGATTAAAGACCTCTCCCTTCACAAGCTACGCTTGCTCCAGAAGAGGCCTTCGCTCATCTTTTTATTGAAACATATTCGCCTCACATTCTTCTTGTTCAACTTTGCCTTTCTCTACCTGGTAGGTTGGAACTGTGTAAGATTTTAATCCGCTTGTTGGGTTTTCTGTATCAAGATATTCAAAACCCTCCCAATTTGCCCAATAAGAAAAACATGGCCCAGGAGAATTATCAATTCCGTCCCGCATTAAAATTAATTTTGTTCCTTCTATGCCGACTGTTCTTAGTAGGCTTGCCTCGTTTTCAGAGTAGACTTCTGTAACCTTCTTTGTATTTAGATCATACGAATAAATTTTATTTGTTGAACTTGCAAGACTTGTATTGCTTGATGTAGATACAAAAACTAGATTTGGATCATCATATGATTCTGGAAACGTAAAACTTTCTACAATTTCGTTTGTCTCGTCAGAAATTGCGTTCATTATTGTTTCATATTGAGAGTCATCGTATTTATAACCTTCTTTTACCGTTTTTCTGCGGGGGACTGAGTCTATAATTCTTAGTTCTGCTTCAATTTCATTTTCTAAACTCAAGCTTGTCGCTACGAACTCTTTAACTTTAGTACACCCTATTGGCATATCTGAACCGTCATCGAATCCACTACCACATGAGCTTTCGAAAACCAACCAGTCTTCGCTTAACATTCTTGGATAGGCATCTCCGCCTGCAAAACATTGGTTAAAATCTTCCTGAAATTCTCCTATATTTTCGTACATTGGAAGGTTTGGCAGCAAAGTTATGACGTATTCTTTTGGATTTTGGCTCAATTCCTTGTATTTGAATTCGTGTACAATTTCCTGAGTGTTTTTGAATTTGTCCTGCAAATCTTTGTAGTATTCGGCTCCCTTATCAACTCCGCATTCTTGTGCCAAAGCTTCTAGATCACTACTAGAATATCTAAAATCAGCTTTCTTTATAACCAAATCTGTGTCGTTTTTATCGTATTTGTATGAGAATTCTTTCGGTGTTTTGTCTTCATCTCTTTCTGGTTGTACAACTGGCTTGATCTGATCTTCTGAGGCTTTATCATCTTGAAGTTCGTCGATTTCTTGGCTCTCTTGTAATGAGGTCTGCCAGTAATAAACTCCTCCTCCGACGAGAGCTGCTGTTACCACTATCGCTATAATTATAGCCAATAGCTTGGGTTTTTGTTGTGAGCCTGTTTGTGGTTGTTCCATTTTGATTATGGTTAAAAACTTAATTTTACTATTGTTGAAATTATGGTCTTAGTTTTTCTTTAATGCAAGGTTTGCTCCTGTGATTGTTAATCATTTAATTCTTCTAATGTTTTTATTGATTGGAAGCTCTGGCTTTTGATGAAACAGTCTTCGTGGTCATAGATTATGTTAAATTCTGGATAATCTTTTGTTATTGCCTCAAATTCTGCATCTGGGATATCTAAGCATCCCCCGTTTTGAAAATCTGTATATTTATTTTCTATGTGCAATTCGTCGTTCTTTCTTTTAAGTTGCAAAGAAAAATCAAATTGCGAAGTATAATATTCACCGTTTGGCTTAAGAAAATTATATTCATTTTCTGGGACTATGAGAAATTCTTCAAAAGAAATTATGTCAAAACCTTTTGGATGTGCGTAATTGGCTATCGCATCACCATGCACGAAAGCATTGAGTGTTGGTAAATATAATACTCCGTGTCCCCAAATACTTAACCTGACAGCTGGAATATTTAGATTATGGAAAAGCCCTTCTAGTATAAGGGTGGGCTTGTGACATCCTACTATTCGATTTTTATAGACCATTTCTAATGTTAAAAGGGATTGTATGCTCGCTGTAGATTGTTCATTGAAATCAACATAATGTATCCAGGGCCAGTTATTACCTGACTCTGATACTGCATGAAAAAAATTCTTTTCTCCCCAAAGCACAAGATTTTCTGCAGTTGCAGTATGTGTAGTTGCCGAATCAAGTAATTTAAAGGCTAAGTTATATTGTTTATAATGAGAGTCCTCTACAAACAGATTCTGAGTGAATGGATGGTTATGGTAATTAACATTTGGTTGACCATTTGGTTTAGCCATAGTTGGCAGCCCATCTGGGATAGGGGGGCGCCCCAAATTTTGCTCGTTTGTCTCATCATCCGTACTGTCATTTTCAATAAATAACCCCTGTATATCTTCTTGACTGTATTCTTTCAGAGACCATGGTAAATCTTTATTTACTTCCGTCCACAGTCCGTTTGCTACGTTTATAATGAATGTTTTTGTACCAAGCATTGGGAGCTCATAATTTTCGAAGAATTCATTTAATAAAGTTTCTTTTTCTAAGATTTTGTCTGTAGGAGTATAGTCTTTTTCTTTTATTAGTTTTTTTACTAGTTCGTACCCGTTTATTTGCTGATTGGTTGTTTTGTCTGTAATTTCTGTGTTTAAAAGTTTTTCTTTTACTTCTTGTAGAGAAGTGTACGAATCTAGGATCTGGACTTCATCTTGATTGGTAAACAAGTCTGATATCTTTGGCTTTATTTCAATTGTTTTTTTCTGAACCTTTATGTTTTGAGTTGGTGCCTTTTGTATACGCCTTATGTTTCTTACATTAATCGCTGGCCTTGTTCTTGAGCTAACTCTTCTCATCAATCCTTGAGCTTGATCTGTTTGGTATAGAGCAAATCCTGACAGCAGAATGGCTATTGCAGCCAATGCTCCTAATATTGCTTTTTTATTCATTGTTGTGGACTTAAATTGTTCAAAACAAGCCTTGTTTAGTTTCTTTACTTAATGGATTTACTATATCAGGTCTTTTGAAGATTACAACTCAACCTTTTCCGGCATCTTGATCTTTGCTCCGAGGTGTTTTTCGGCGAAGGCTTTTAGGGATTTTGGATCGTCGGTAGTTAGAAAGGTTCGTGAGCCTTTTGCGGTTTTGGATTTTGCTCGGGTGAGGCGTTTTTCGATTTCGGGATGTCTTTGGAGATAGTCGGCGAGAGAATCGGCAACGACTTCTCCTGTATCGAAAACTTTGACGCTTTTACCCATATATTTTTGGAAATCGCGGTGCATGAATGGGTAGTGGGTGCAACCGAGTATGAGGGTGTCGATATTCGCGGATTTGAGTGGTCTTAGGTATTTTTTTAGGATGGATTTTGCTTCTGGTTTTGTGTGCGAATCTTCTTCGATGAATGGGACTAGAAGAGGACAGGCTTTGCTGTAGACTTTTATATTTGGGTCGAGTTTGTGGATTTCGGTTTCGTAATTTTGAGATGCGATGGTTCCTTTTGTTCCGACTACCCCTACCCTACCCGTTTTTGTTGCGCGGGCGGCTTCTTCGGCGAGTGGGATTAGGACTCCTAGGATTTTTCTTTCTTTTTCTTGGTCTCCTTTGAGGTATTTTTGTTGAACATGCCTTAGTGCTACTGATGAAGCGGTGTTGCAGGCAAAAATAATGAGTGTCGCTCCCCTATCGAATAAATATTCGACAGCTTCTTCTGAGAATTCTTTGATTGTTTCTGCTGATCGTGGACCATATGGTGAACGGGCGTTGTCTCCGAGATATATGTAGTCGTATTGGGGAAGGCTTTTTAGGATGGGTTTTAGTACTGTAAGTCCGCCGATGCCTGAATCAAAGATTCCAATCATTTTTGTGCGTGGTTATTTTGCGAGAAGGAGTAGCCAGAGTGGTTGAAGTGCTAGGATTACTAGGAGGATTGTTAGGAACATTTTTTTGTTGTATTCAGCGAATTTCAGTCTTTTTGCTAAATTTTGGAGAGTTTTTCGTGCAATTTCGATCTGTTGAGACATCTTTGCTTTTTCTAGCTTCTTTTCGGCTGCTTCTCGGTGGTATTCGAGGAGCGGAATTGAATTTTTTAGTTGTGCTTCGAGTTGACCTACACGGTAGTTGGCGATTTCAAGGCGCTCTTGTTTTTCGTTGAGCTCTTCTTTGGTTTTATCGTAGAGAGTTTTGAAGAATTGGCCTGTGGGAGCGGTTTTAACTGTTCTTGGATTTTGTGAAGTGGACAGTCTTTGGGGTTCTTCGTGGGTTGTGTCTTCTAAAATGTCTATAGTCGTGACAGGTGTTGACAGGGTGTCGTGTGTGTCGCTAGTTGGCATTTGGTAGGGCTGATTTTGTCGTTCTGCGAAGCCGTTTACCTCCTCTTTATTAAGCCAAACACGCCCTCCGACGTTCTGAGCGGTCAAAACCTTCTTCTTTACATACCTGTCTACAGTCCTAACTGAGACTTTGAGCAGTCTTGAGGCTGCTTTTCTGTCTAGGTTGTACTGTTGTGTAAAGTTGTCCATTTGGGTGTCGTTATTGTGTCGTGATTGTCGTGGTTTTGTCGCTAGTCAGGGTGTTGACTGCTGTTGTCGTGTGTCGTGTGGGATTCTACTAAATAATTGTGAAGGCGTCTAGCTCTGAATTGATAACTGTCTTTACAGATCAAAAAATGAATATCATAATGGTGATACCTTATTATCTATGAACATGCGCAAAAAATCCGTTTTTTTGGTCCTGTTGGCAATTTTACTGGTTATCTCCTTGGTTTTGCCGGTTTTAACGGCTTTTTCTTATGTGAGCATACATAAAGCTTATGTGGCTGACGAAGAACGGCTGATTTCTGGTATGGGAGATGTGGCGGGGGAGCAGTTTGGGGCTAGCTTGGCCTCTGGAGATGTGAATGGCGATGGAGTGGAAGATTTGCTCGTGGGGTCTCCTTATTATTCTACTGGTGACATAACTTGGGCGGGAAAAGTTTCGGTTTATTTTGGGAAGACAGGGGATGACAATGGGTTGTCAGGTGTGTCGCTAGGTGCCCCTGATCTGAACTTTTACGGGAGAAACGAGGGTAGTCACTTGGGAATTTCGGTGTCGACTGGTGATTTTAATGACGATGGGTATGCTGATATTTTGATGGGGGCTTATCGGGATCTTTCTAATAATGAGAATGTGGGGCGGGCTTATTTGATGCTAGGAAGAGACTCTTATAAGAAGGTTGATCATTACTTTAGTAGGCAAGAGGCGAATTTTGAATTTGTTGGGAAAGGGGACGGGGATGGGTTTGGAATCAGTGTACAATTGGTAGACATTAATGATGACAACTTTGACGATGTCTTGGTTGGGGCGCCTTTTGCGGTGTCGATAGAGGATGTTTCTGCGGGGAATGTTTATGCGTATTTTGGAAAGGGGTATCGGGTGGATCGAGTCTACTTTAATAACAAAATGTTTTATGACCGGGATGCGGATGCTGTGTTTTGGGGGCAGGAGGATGGGGAGCGTTTTGGAGCGTCAATGACTGCTTTGGATTTTGTTGGAGGAGAGGGAGTTGATATTGCGATTGGAGCTTATTTTGGAGATGGTCCGAATGGGCCGCAGTCTGGTAAGGTCTACGTTTACAAAGGGCCTGCTGGTAATATGAAAAATTTTTATACACCTTATGATATTTTGGTGAGTGATGAGCCTTATTCTTGGTTTGGATTTTCTGTTGATGCGCTTGAGTTGGGCGGGGTGAAATCTCTTTTTGTTTCGGCGTTCTCTTATGCGAGTTCTTCTTTGCGGGGGAAGGCGTATTTGTTTGAGCCGCGTGAATGGTTTGTGAATCCTTTTGCTGAAGAGGATGAGGTGGTTGAAGTAATTGAGGATGTTGTTGAGGTTTCCGAGGTTACTGAGGTTGTTGATGTTGAGGAGGAAGAGTCGGAGTTTTCAGAGTTTTTTGTTGTGAATGAGTTTAATTCTGATTATTACTTTGAGGGGGATGATTCCCAGAATTTGTTGGGGGCTTCGCATGGAGTGGGGGATTTTGATGCGGATGGGCTGAATGATCTTTTTGTTGGTGCGCCTGGTGTGAGCTATACGTCGAGTCAGGAGGCTGGGGAAGTTTATTTCTTTTATGGAGAAATGTTGGCGCATTCGAGATCTTTTTATTTAGATGAGAAGTCTGTTACTGGAATTGTGGCAGGGGATCGGCCGGATGATTGGTTTGGGGCGAGAGCTGCCTCGTTGGATTTCAATGGGGATGGTTTTGATGATATTGCGATTTCGAGTCGGTATGCAGATGGTTTTGATGAGGAAGGTTTGGTGGCTGGGTCGGATTATGGAGAGGTTTATGTTTTGTTGGGGGGAGAAGATTTTTGGGGAACTGAAATCAGTGTGAAGCAGGCTTCGGATGCTTCAATTTCGAGAGGGGAGTTTATCAACTCGGTTGTGGAGAGATTTGAAATTAAGGATACGCGGAAGAGTTATTTGGATAGTTGTTATACTCATCGAGATTTCTGTTTTTATGTTTTTTCTAGTCAGTCAAAATTTGAGGGGATTACGCTGGATCCGGAAATAATCTTGTACCCGGATGTTCCGGTAGATAGTGAATATTATGATGCTATTACGATGGCTTCGATGCTCGGCGTGGTGAGCGGATACGCGGGCGACGAAGACACCCCTTTTAGGCCCGATGACAGCATTACCCGAATACAGGCACTCAAGGTCGTCTTGGGAATAAATCAGCTCGTAAAACCGCTGTATCGCTTCGAATTAATAAATCATCTTGGCGGGGTGAAGGCTCTTGAAAGTCAAAAGAGCATGTTCCCTGATATCAGTCCGAAAGTGACTAGTATGTGGTGGTATCCGATGTATGCGAATTTTGCTTATGAACACGAGCTTGTTGATGCTTCGCAGCCTTTTCGGCCAGATGATTATCTGACGAAGGGGGAGCTTAATGATATGATCGATCGAACTTTGGAATTTATCAACAATCAATAATATGGCGGACAAACATCCTGTCTATGTCATTCTTGAAAATGTGAGGAGCCTTTACAATGTGGGGGCGATTTTGCGGACTTGTGATGGAGCTGGGGTTAAGAAAATTTTTCTTTGTGGGATTACGCCGACTCCGCCGCGGCCTGAGATTGCCAAGACGGCGCTGGGGGCTGAGGAAATGGTGGATTGGGAATACGAGGAAGAAGCTGTTGAGGTGATCGAGCGGTTGAAGGGAGAGGGAGTTTCTGTGTTGGGAGTTGAGCTTTGTGAGGATGCGGAGAATTATTGGGATGCTTCTGTGGAGTTTCCGGTTTGTTTGGTTTTTGGGCATGAGGTGGAGGGAGTTTCTCGAGAAGTTTTGGATGTGTGTGATCGGAAGATTTTTGTACCGATGCATGGGGAGAAGGAGTCGTTGAATGTTGAGGCGGCTTTTAGTACAGTTGTTTATGAAATTGTTAGAAAATTTAAGGCATCTTAAGTTTATGAGAAATTTTATGAAAATTAAATTTACACGAAATTTTTGGTTGGGATTTGTGGGGGGATTGGCTTTTGTTTTGTTGTTTTTTGTTTGGGTGTTTTTGTTGGGAGTGCAGGCTGGGAAGCATGGGAGTTTTTATAATCAGGGCAAAAATGCAGTATGGATTGGGCATGAGTGGGCGCAGGTTCCAAAGACTGATAATCAGATTTTTGGATTGGTTGATGAGCTTCAGTCGCATGATATTGATACGATTTATCTACATACGGGCCCGCTTGGATATGATGGTTCGATTGCGCCTGAGATTTATGCGGAAACTGTGAATTTTGTTTCGAAGGTCCAGTATTATGATCCTGATATGAAGGTTTATTCGTGGCTGGGGCAGCTTCGGCACAAGATTGATCTTGCTGATCCGGCTGTGCGGCATCGGATTCTCAATATGTGTGTGATTTTTACGGAGATGATTGGGATGGATGGTGTCCATTACGATATAGAGCCGGTTTGGGATGAGGACGAGGATTTTATTCTTTTGCTGCGGGAGACGCGGGAGGAATTTGATCGACTTGGAGCGGCTGATGGGGGGTCAAAGGAAAGGCTGATTTCTGTGGCGCTTTCGGAGTTCATTCCGCATTCTTTTATTTGGTGGACTGAGCAGGTGGCTGGGTTTGAGAATTACAATACTGAGGAGAATTATTTGAATGTGGCGCAGTATGCGGATCAGATTGTGGGAATGGTTTATGATACGGGGATTGATCAGAGTTATCTTTATAAATGGTTGGTGAAGGAGCAGGTGATTTGGGTGACGAATCTTTTGGCTGAGGCTTCTGGGGATGAGATTGCTGGGGTTGCTGGGACTGAGTTTTTGATTGGGATTCCTTCTTATGATGATGAGAATGAGGGATTTGATCCTGAGGTTGAAAATATTGGAACTGCTTTGACTGGGGTAATTCGAGGGCTGGATGATATCCGATCTGAGGAGGGATTTTTTACTGGAGTTGCTGTATACTCGCAGTGGGAGACCGATGAGGTCGAATGGCGTGTTTATGATTCTTTGTGGAAATAATTTAACAATATTAGAAATATGGAAATCAAAGTTTTTAATGAAGTTGAGGGATTCAAAGTTCCTCGAAAAAAGATTGATGAAGTTTTTGGGAAGTTTTGTGAAGCTGAAAAGAGGCTGGTTCGGAAGCGGTTTATGGTGAGTTTGGTTTTTGTTGGAGAAAAGAAAATGGAGGGGATGAATGAGTCGTGGAAAGGAGGCGAGGGGGTGACTGATGTTTTGAGTTTTAATTATGAGAATGATTTGGGGGAGATTTATATTTGTGTGGCGGAAGCCGAGAGAAATGCTGCTGAGGATGGACGGACGATGAATGAGGAGGTTTATGCTTTGGTGGTGCATGGGATGCTGCATTTGGTGGGATATACTCATGATACGGATGATGACTACGAGAAGATGATGAAAAGAGCTGAGAAAGTTTTGGGGTAGGGAGTGCAAGAGATTTAATTTGACTTGAGGTTTGGGGTTGGGGTAGCATTTGCTCCAAATTTTTTAACAAATTTTATTATGGAAAATGAAGATGATAAGGTTGTTCTTAAGAGGCATGATGATGAAGGATTAGAGCCTAAGAAATATCCTTACGAGAAGGCCCCTCGAGAGGTTGTTGAACTTGCAACGGATATTCGTAAGAGAGAAGTATTTGTGTCTGTTCTTGAATTGATTTCTGATGCTGAAACAAGAAATGCTTTGCGAGATGCTGTTGAGAATTTGTTGGGTGGATTCACTGAACATTCATTGAGGGTTAACCAGTGTCGTGTAGCTGGGGTAAGACAGGAGGATTTAATTATGGCCTGGAATGCTACGGAAGGAACTGGTGCTGAAGCTTCTTTTGGTGAATTGTTTTCACAGGTGAATGCTAGTGGCGTTGATTTTTATCGAGATTTCCAAAGCTTAGGTCAGGATTATAGTCTGAATGTTGATCGGTTTTATCTGGAAATTGCTGATAAATTAAAGGCTGTTTTGGATAGAACTGATTATATGTCAGATACTTGGGATCCTGCATATTCACTTTTAGACTTGGGATGGTTTCAAAAACAGTTTGGAGATTTGAAGGTTTGGGATAGGATCCGAGAAGTTTTGGGAGAGAATTTTGGTGAGATGTTTGGGAGGGTCTTTGATGATGATGAAGAGGAAGAAATGGAATAATCTTAATAAATTTTAACCAATTAAATTATGACTACTGAAACTACTAGAGATCCTGATTCTAGGGAACGATTGATGGATGGTATTGGGGCAATTGATCATGTGTATAAAGGAGTTAATCGTGCGATAATGGATGGGATTCAAGCTAGAGCAAGGGAGCTTGCTGTTAAAATTTATAAGATTCTTGAGAGGAGAGGGGATATTGAGGAAATTCTTGAGGCTGGGAAGACTGTGTTGCCTACTGATCGTCACAGTATAGGAATTGATGAGAGAAAAGCGTTTGGAATCCCTGCTGATGTTTGGGAGGCAGCTGGAGTGAGAGGCGAACGAGCAACCCCTGTTGAAGGTGGTAATATTAATTCTGATGCCGTGGTTGCCGATTCTTTGGGTTATAAGCCTGATCTAAAGTTAGAATATGAGTTCGACCGAACACTTTTACTTTTGCGTGAGACTATGGAGATGCTAAAGCTGTTGACTCATCCTCAGGAAACAGAAAGATCTCATCCAGATGAGCTTGCGGGAATTGCTGTCAGAATGCGGGCTGGGGCTGTTACTAGAGCTGAACGAGATTCTGCTGCAGAGGTGGCGGCTCCTCCTGCTCAAGTCTAAAGCACAGGACACTGAGTGATTCCACCAGCTAGGCTTTTGACGTTGGTGTAACCGAGGTCTTCTAGGATCGTTTTTGCTTGGAGGGATCGGTTTCCTGATCTGCATTGGGTGATTATTTCGTCGTCTTTTTGGATGTTGTGAGCTTGGAGAGCTTCCTCTGAGATAGTGCCGAGGGGGATGAGAATCGCTGGATCGAGATGGGCTTCTGCGTATTCGTGGGGTTCGCGGACGTCTATAAGGATTGCGCCTTGGGCTACTGCTTGGGCTGTGTTTTCGCAGGTTGTTTCTGGGTTGGGAAGTTCTGAGCTTTCGACGACTGAGGCTTTACTGTGGGCTGAGAGGTCGAGTTTTCCTTGGGCGTTTTCTGCTTCACAACCAGATAGTAGTGTGAGGGCGATAGCTGATATTGATATTAATAGTGCTGTGAGTTTTTTCATGTTAGTAGTTGATTATCCAAATTGCGTATGTGAGATAAGTGGCGAAGCCAACCCATATTGTGTATGGGAGAAGAAGCATAGCTGCTAGGCGTGAATATCTCAAGAGGATTGCGATGAGGGCCACTAGCGTTGCTTCTAATAGGATCATTTCGACGAGGGCGGCTTGGACCATTTGGAGGTTGAAGAATAGCAGAGTCCAACCGATGTTTAGCACTGCGTTTGCGATGAAGAGGCCTATGATCCACCAGTATGTTTGGCTTGATGGTTTGTCTGTGAGGAGTTGGACGAGTTTGTTGCTGGCGTCGCCTTTGTTCCAGATGATTAGGACTGCTATTGTTGTGAGGATGAAAATTAGGTTCCATGCTATTGGGAATGCCCAGTTTGGCGGAGTGAGGTCTGGTTTGAGGATTTCTGCTTGGTACCATTCCATGCCTGCGCCTGTGAAGACGCTGCCGAGAACTGCGACCATGATCGTGATCAATGGGATGATGATGTAGTTTGGTTTGAATTTCATAGGGAGTGGGGTTAATGTGCTCTGGGAGCGAGTTATTTGATTGCTTTGATGATTTGATTGACCCAAATTTCTTGATCTTTTACGCCGGGTTCGTAGGTAAATTCTTCGTTTGTGATTGTGAAGAATTCGTATTCGAGGGCTTGGATTACGTGTTTTGGGATGTGGTAATGAGATTTTATAACAATTTCTTCTCCTTGTGGAGTTTTTAGTTTTGGGGCTTTGCGTTGGTTGATGTTTGTGAGGATGAGTGTGCCTCCTGGCTTTAGGATACGAGCTATTTCGGCGAAGGCTTTGTCTAGGAATTTGAGATGGACTATGACGAATGCTGCGGTGACGACGTCTGCTGATTCGTCTGGGAGGGGGATTGATTCTATGTTTGCTTCTATGGCTTCTGCTTGTGGGTGTTTTTTTGTGAGCTGTTCGAGCATTTCTGGGGAGAGGTCTATGGCAGTGAGGTTTGTTGAGGGTTTGATGAGCTCTCTTTGTTTGAGAATGTCGAAGATGCGTCCGGTGCCAGCTCCAAGGTCTACTAGGTGTTTGTTGTCGAGGTCTGGGACGAGGCTTGGGATTATGTTTTTTTCGAAAGAATTAAGGTGCTTTGCTGTTTGGTCGTAGGCTTGGGCGTATTTGGCGTAGCCAGACTTTGAATCGTGAAGATGGGAAGTGTAACTGCTTTTTGTGTTTTTTCGTGGCATTGGGTATTGGTTGATGGTCGGTTGGGGTGGGGCTAGAAAGAGGCGCTGTTTAATTGGTTGGTTGCTGTTGTGTATACGAAAAGGAATAGGGGAAGGGGAATTACAATCATGGCTGCTGCTAGCCATTTATTGCCTTCGTAATGAGCGATAATGAAATAAAATACGTAAAAGGGGACGAATAAAATTAGAATTGCCTGAAAGTATGATTTGTTGAAGCCTTGGGCCAAAACTCTGATGGCGAAAGTGAGTGTCAGAGAGAGTGCAACAAATGCAAAAATGTCGAGAAAATATTCCATGGTTTGGATTATATCAGATTTTTTTGCTTAATCTGAAATTTCGACTATAATTTATCTTAATAACCTCATATTTATATCTAACCTATTCCTATGTCTAAAACATTGAAAGCTGCGCTGGTGGTTCTTGCGTTTGTTGTTGCGGGGATCTCAGTTTATTCCTTTCCCACTAATCCTTCCTGGAAAAATGCGATTAGCGAGTTCGATACCTTTTCTTTGAGAGATGGTAATGTATTCGAACGAATACTTAAATTACGTCCTGTTAACCCTCTCCGTAGACGACAGATCCGAACTGCTAGAGAGAAAGCTGTGACTGGTCTTGAGCAGCTGACTGCGAAGTTTGTTGAAGAGCGTTTTGAGGAGGCTTTGAAAAGGATGCCGTCGACTGCTATCACTGGGATGAGTGCTTCAAACTACGGAAGAATGGAAGCTGTGAATGAGTTTTATAAAATTCGGAAGAAAAAATTTGGGATGACGAAGGAAGATATGGTTTCTGATAAAATTTCGTTGATAGATCAGTTTGGGTATCCTGACCCAGACCCAGATCCTGATCCTGACCCAGATCCAGACCCGGACCCGGACCCTGATCCAGACCCTGATCCTGATCCGAATGAGGAGGATAAGAATGAGTTTATAAAAAATTTGGAAGAGGCGTTAGCAGGAACAGATTGGGGATGGAATGTCTCTACTGAGGATATCCCAGGAAGTTATCTATATGCGTTTCCTCTTACCCCTGCGTATTCACTGATTGATGCTAGTGCTATTGATTCTGAGAATGAGGCTACCTGGCCACTTGCCACTGCTTTTGCGGTGTGTGCGGTTGGAAATGAATCTTATACTATAAATTCTGCTTCATTTAACACTTCTCAAGCTCCTTGGTTTGGAACTACCTTTCAAGGTTATTATTCTGAGTTAAACACCGAAACTCAAGACTTTGACTATAACCAAATATGGCCAAATCCTATAACTGACAGTGGTTCTTGGCCTGGCGATATTTTCTTGCCAGTACCTATGGAGTTAGACCCTTATAGTGATCATCCTTGTGCTGTTTTTGCTTTTAAGTATTTGGGCTTGGAGATGGATGCAGGTGACAATATCGACCCTGCTTATTACCAGTTTGAATTTAGAGGAGTTAGGGATCAAGTTCCTGGAGATCTTTCCACTTATCATATTAAATACGAGGACTCTATGTTTAGAGTGGGTGGTCCAGACAATGAAACTCTTCTTGGGACTTTGAATATCTTTGATAGTAAATATGAACTTATTGTTGAGGATGATGAATATAATTCAAATGACATAGTGGTTGAGGCTGGAGATTACTGGGATTTTGCCGGCCATTTTGATATTGAAACCTTCCCTCACACTCAGGCAAACATTGAATCCTTTGAGATTGAGATGGTTTCTTCGTATGGTGATGATTTTACTTTGGAAACACGTTTTGACATGGGTCGTCATTTGAAAAGCAGATTCTATAACCTTGAGAATTCTGATTACGCTGATGGGGAGTTTACGTTTCATGAAGGTATGAATACTGTTCCTGTCGATTTGTTTATGCCTTATGCGTCTAGATTGTATTTGTATTTTGACATGATGGATGTCCCTGAAGAAACTGGAGATTTCCAAATGTTTTTGACAGGAGTTAATGGGGACGCATTTGCTTATCAGGGAGATTGCAATGTCTATCCGTATCCTAACGATGAAGAATGTGCAAGTCCTTTGGTATCAGTGCCTTCAAGGCATGTTTACATCGTTGAGTCTTCTGAGACCGATTCGTTTTTAAGCTTCGATTATTGGCCTGACAATAAATATTGGAATGTCCATTGGTTTGACCAATATGATATTTTGGCTGAAGAGTATGAGTACTATACTGAATATCAACCTGATTTGTTTAGTGCAGATTTTCAGAGAGTAGGAACTTTGCCTGGCATGACTGTTGGTGCCTTTGACATAGAGGTGCTTGGAAATTTCCAAGAGCCTTTGGATTTAATTCTGCGTAGACAGGTAAGGGAGCTGCCTGAAGAAGATGGCGGCGGTAGTGGTGGTGGTGGTGGGGGACTTCCTTCTAATAGCAACTACCCAGAAAAAGTTATTTATGAAACTGAGCACTCTGTCTTGCCTGGAGACGTGATCCATATCCCTGAGACCGATTTGTTTAAGCATAATATTACAACAAACCCTTCGCCTTACACAGGCCCTCCGCCAGCCCCTGAACCAGCCCCGGTACAGGAGTATTGGATGGATAATATGAGTACGAGTTTAGAGATCTTCGCACAGAATTTGCCTTCTGATTCGCTTTTGTCTGCGAAAAATGTTCGATTTAGAATTATGAATTTCGACACAACTTATAACGAAGATGGGCTGTATGTTTCTGAAGGAGACGACGTGCCTGTGATTCATGATGGAGAGTATCTTTCACTCCCTTTGATTTCGAAGCGGTTTTATTTTGGACAGGATCTTCTGACTGCTTGGAGCAATTCTTATATGCCGCCTATCCAGGCTATTGATTTGTCTGAATATTTTGGAGAAGGCGACGATAACGAATTCGTAGTGAATAAAGGTTGCGTGAAGGCTCAAGGACAAGTTGATTTGCATGAGTTTACTTATCGACATTTCTATCGGCCTGATCCGCCTTTCGAAGATATAATTTTGGAAACTAACAATAACAAGATTTATTTCAATGATGGAATTCAAGGTGTTCCTGGAGCGGTAAAGTGGTTTGATGACTATCTCACCTTTACTCTAACCAATCCTGAGCATTTGGATCATGACGACAATAGTTGTTTGAGATTGACTGTAGAGCAACCTACAGAGCAGATTTATGGAGCTTGGTTCCATTTGATGGAGGTTACGGGATACAACGAACAAGGAGAGTTAGTTCCTGTTTATACAGAGGTTGTGCCTGAGCCTGCGACACTTGAAGATGATCCTATTGAAGGAGGTGTGATTGATTTCTTGTGTGATTACTTTAATGAGGATGGGGAGTGTTTGTATTAAGAAATTTGTGATTTAACCTGATTCCTATGTCTAAAAGTTTTAAAATTGCACTTGCTGTGCTAGCTATTGTTGTTGCTGGAGTTCTAGCTTATTTTTTGGCCAGTAGCGAGGCTTGGCAAGGGGCTTTGAGGAGGATAAAAATTCCTACACCAAGAGCTCGCCGGCTTCCTATCGAACGGATAATCAAACAGCAGCCGAAAGCTACTGAGCTAAAAACTGTTACTGGCCTTGAGCAGCTGACTGCAAAATATGTTGAAGAACAATTTGAGAAGGCTTTGGATAATATGCCGTCTACAGCTATATCTGGCATCCCCTATAAAGACTATTTGAGAATGAAGTCTTATAATGAGTTTATTGAAAATAAAAACAGAAGAGACATTCCGACTAAATCAGATATTTTCAATAAAAAAATAGAGCTTTTAGACCAATTTGGATACCCAACAGAGGATCCAGATCCTGCTGAAGAAGACAAAAATGAGTTTGTTTTAGACCTGGAAGCAGAATTAGAAGGATCTAATTGGAAAAATGTTCCAATGGGAGAAGGAGTCCCGGAAAACTATCTGTATGCATTCCCACTAACTCCTAGTGTTGTGTTAATCGATGACGAAACTATTGATCCTGATGATGAAGCCACATGGCAAACTGCTACTGCTTTTGCTGTTTGCGCCGTTGGAGAAGAAGCCCATACTATAAATTCTGCTTCATTTGATTCCTCTGGAGCCCCTTGGTTCCCTGCTACTTTTCAAGGATATTATTCTGTGCTCAATACTGAGACTCAAGAGTTTGACTATAATCAAATATGGCCAACTCCTGTCGTTAACGTAGGGCCTTGGCCTGGGGATATTTCCTTGCCGGAACCTATGGAATTAGATCCTTATAGCGACCATCCGTGCGCTGTATTCGCCTTTAGGTATATAGATATTGAGCCTACGACAAATGGAGATTCACCAGCTTTTTATCAATTCGAGTTCCGAGGAGTGAGGGACCAAGTGCCGGGAGATCTAGATGCTTATTATCTTTCAGGAGGGGATACTCTATCTAGGATAGGAGTTCCTGCTTCTGAAACACTTAAGGGAACTTTGAATATTTTTGATAGTCAAAATGATGTAATTGTCTATGATGATGATGATCATTATTTGCCAATTTTAATAGGTGTTGAAAGTACTGGAAGAATTATTGGCCATTTTTATACGCGGACCTTTCCTTATACTCATGCTGATATTGAATCCATTGAAATCGAGATGGTTTCTTCTTATGGAGATGATTTTAGTTTAGACACAAAATTAGAGTGGGATTCCAATTTATGGGAGGAGCATTACAATAACAATGAAGCTACTGGGTATGAAAAAAATATTGTTTTGCATGAGGGAACAAATATAATCCCTTTTGATTTCTCTATGAATTATGGGGCGGAACTGACTTTTGTTTTTTCAATGGATAACGCTCCTTCTGAACCTGGGAATTTACAATTGTTTGTTAAAGGGGTAAATGGGGATGTTTCCGACCATAAGGGCTCTTGTTGGAACTATCTTGGGGATTCATGTTCTGATCCTTTGGATTCAGTCCCTTTGAACTACGTTAATATTGCTAACTTAGAGGCAGATGATTCGTTTTTAAGAGTTAATTATTCGCCTTCTATTTATTCTTTAGGGGCCCTCTGGTTTGATCAGCATGATATTTCCTATGAAGCAAGTTTTGATGGAGACCCTGCTACTTATCACCCTGATATATTTACAGCTAATTTACAAAAAAAGGGGGCACTGCCTGGGATTACCGTAGAACCTTTTGACGTTGAAGTTATTGGGAATTTTGCTACACCGTTGGAAGTAATCTTACATAGACAAATAATGGAGGAAGTCCCTGTGGAGGGATCTTCAACCACTAGTATCGAAATCTTTACTGATGTTACTGAACACTCTGTTTTGCCTGGAGACCTTATACATATTCCTGAGGTTGCTCTTTTCCAACACCCTTATATGAAGGAGCCATTTACCTACCTTAAGATTGTTGCTCAAAATATACCTTCCGACTCTCTTCTGTCTGCTAAGAATGTGAGATTTAAAATTGCTGATTTTGATGCAATTTATGATGAAGCTGGTATTTCTGTTTTGGAAGGAGACAGTGTCCCTATGTTCTACAATTTTGAACCTTTAGAGTTTCCTATAATCTCAGAACGATATTATTTTGGCCAAGATATGCTAACTGCTTGGAGTAATTTTTATATGCCACCTATCGAGACTATAGACTTGTCTACATTTACTGGTAATGACAATGAGTTTGCGGTGAATAGAGGATGTGTGAAGGCCCAGGGAGGTGTTGATTTGCATGAATTTACTTATCGACATTTCTATCGTCCTGACCCTCCTTTTAAAGATATTATTTTGGAGACCAGTGAAAACAAAATTTATTTCAATGATGGAATTCAGGGAGTTCCTGGAGCTGTGAAGTGGTTTGATGACTATGTCACTTTTACCTTAACTAATCCTGAGCATTTAAATTATAACGAGTCCAGCTGCTTGTCTCTGACTGTTGAGCAGCCTACAGAGCAGATTTATGGAGCTTGGTTCCATTTGACGGAGGTGAAGGGGTACAACGAGCAGGGCGAGTTGGTACCTGTTTATACTGAGGTTATGCCTGAGCCTGCGACTTTGGAAGACGATCCTATTGAGGGAGGTGTGATTGATTTCTTGTGTGATTTCTTTGATGAAAATGGGGAGTGTTTGTATTAAGAAATTTGTAATTTAACCTAAGGCTTATGTCTAAAAGTTTTAAAATTGTACTGGTAGTACTGGCTGTTGTTGTTGCCGGGATTGCGGCGTATTTTTTGTCTAGCAGTGAGGCTTGGCAGGGGGCTATGCGGAGGATCCGGGTTCCGTTGGGTAGAAGCAGGGTTCCAGTTGTTGAACGAGTTGTAAGAGATAAAATTGAGGAGGCTAGAACCCCAGATATTAGGTCTTTAAATTTTTATTCTGCCCAGGAAATTGATGAATCTTTCGAAGAATTATTAGGAAATTCGCTTTTGTCCCCTTTAAGTGGAAATGATGAATATTCACAAGAAGTTTTTTATGAAGCTTTGTTGACACATTTGGAAGAATTAAAGTCTAATTCTCCTACTTATTCTTTTCCTGATGACTATATTTTTACTTTTTTGATGACTCCCAAAGTGACTCTCGTGGATGATGAAGCTTTGGATCTGGAAGATCCCAATACCTGGAAATTGGCCTCAGCGTATGGAGCTTGTGCTATTGGAGACGAAATCCAGAATGTTAACGCTCTTTCTTTTCAGAGCAAGGGTGTTGGCAGTTTTTATATGACTTTTCAGGGTTTTTATCAGACTTACAATCAACAGTCTAATGAGTTTGATACTCGACTCATGTGGCCCGAACCTTTCACTTCTACCACTTCCTGGCCTGGAGATATCAACCTTGCAGAGCCCTTTATTTTGGATCCGAATTCTTCTACGCCGTGTGGAGTTTTTGGAATTTTTTATAATGAGATCAACAATAGCTCTACAGGGGTTGAGCCTTTATATGAACAATTTTCGCTAAGAGGAATGCGGGATCAAGAAGCTGGAGATTTGGATCTTTATTATCAATATGATAATGCTGTAAACATACATCACCTTTATAAATTAGGGCAAAAGGGCTTATTAGGGACTATTAATATTTTTAATTTTGTAAAAATAGGACTTTTCTCTTATCATGCTGCTATTTCTTCTCAAACTGAAGTTGTGAATATGGGATCTTCTTCGGCAGATATGGGAACCCGGACTTTAACAACTTTCCCGAATTCGGCAATCCATGTTGATTCTTTGGATTTAAAATTGGAGTCTGATTTTGGAGAAGATTATTCTGTGGAAACTAAAGTGACCTTGCGTGTGAAAAGTGACACTACTTATTACAACTCTTACTATTCGACGGGGACTGGTTCTTTCCATGTGCTACATGAGGGCATCAATACCATCCCTGTGAATTTAGATATTGGCCCTGGCCATAAACTGCAGGTCGCCGTAGATGGTGTTCAAAATTTTGATGAAACGGGTGAACTTCAAGTTTCTATTGTTGGTGGGGTAACTGATGGAGAGTTGTATCAAGGGAATTGCCTTGGGTACTATTCGAACTTGTGTGGATCGATCTTAGATGAGGTAAATTTTGCGTTGGTTCAGGTTGTGGACCCAGGGGACGTTTCAGAGGATTCTAATGTTAAATTTCATAGTGATATATTTCCTAAATGGGTTAGTGAAGATGATTTGACTCAGTCGTCAGTTGGTTTTGATGGATCACAGGTATTCTCATTAAATTTTCATAATGATGGAGTCGGGCCTCCTGTTCAAGTAGGACCTATTGATGTTGAGGTTGCTGGCTCATTTGAGGAACCTTTGAATCTAATAATGAGTGGTACTGATTCTAATGCAGTATCTCCGTCTTTCGAAAATCTTGGAGATTACGAAGTTTTACCTGGAGATATTATTACTATCGACTCTTTCGAACTCGATGGAGATGGAGTGTATAAGTTTGCTTTTGTAGCGACGAATATGCCTGCTGATTCTTTAAGTTCTCCTAAATATCTTAGGTTTATTGTGACTGACGTTCCTGTTACTTATTCTGAAAATGGCTCGAGTGTTGTGGCTGGCGATGCGGTTCCTTTGTATTATTATCCTTATGATGATTTGTTCCAAGGACCCTTTATTTCCAAAAAGGTTTTCTTTGGAGTCGAACTGATGCTTGCTTGGCAAGGGAGTATCATGTCTCCTTTGCAAAATGTTTTCTTGGCTAATACGGGGTTTAACATGTTTACAGTAAATGAATCTAAATTACAAAGCCAGGGGGATTTGAAGATATATGAAGTTACGTATCAACATATGCATGCTCCAGAGCCTCCGTTCTCTGATATTGTTTTGGAAACAGATAAGAACGAAATTTATTATAATTCCGCTATTCCGATCGAAAATAGCATCGTAAAATGGGAGGATGATTATGTTACATTCACGTTTACAAATCCTGAGAAAATGGACCATAGTAATATTAACAATCTCAAACTTAAAGTTTTCAAGCCTGATCAGGAGGTTTTTGGAGCGTGGTTTAAGCTTTACGAAGTGATTGCAAAAAAAGACAATGGTGAGGAGGTGCCTATATATGCAGAGCTTATCCCTGAACAAGTTTTACTTGAGGAAGATCCTGTGACAGGGACTGTATACAATTTCTTGTGTGATTACTTTAATGAGGATGGAGAGTGCTTGTATTAAGGAATTTGTGAAGATGTAATTGATTTAAAAGGCCCCGAGGCGAGATGCTTCGGGGCTTTTGTTTTGGAGTTTTGGACGCGGATTTTATTTGATCTTGTAAGTGATGCTAACTGTAATGCTTACTTCCTCTTGGCCTGGCTCGATTGCTGGAGCTGTTCGGGCGCTGTCTGATGACATTGCCATTTCTTCCATGTACATTCCGCCTTTGGCGTAGCCGAAGTCGTTGCCTTGGTATTCGTAATAGCTTACGACTTTGCCGAGGTCTAGGCCTGATTGTTTTTCGATGTTTGCGGCTTTTACTTTTGCTTTTGCGACTGCTTTTTCTCGAGCTTCTTCTAGGACTTTGTCTGGGTCTTCGATTTCAAATGTGAGACCTGTCATTGTTGTTGCGCCTGCGCCTGAAGCTGCTGACATTACGTTTGAGACGTTTTCTAGGTCGCGGATTTTGATTGTCAAAGATTGGTCGAGGACGTATCCGTCTGTGTAGCTACCTCTGTCTTGGCTCCATTCGTAGTTTGGGCTGAGGTAGTAGTTTGTTGTTTGGATGTCTTCTTGTTCGATGCCTGCTGCTTTGACTGATTCTATTACTTTGTTCATCTTTTCTGTGTTTTGTTCTACGGCTGCCTCTGAAGTCTTGGCTTCAGTGTTGACTCCAAGGTGGAGGGTTGCCATGTCAGGTGCCGCGTAGGCCTTTCCTTCGCCTTCTACGGTGATTTCGCGAGGGTAGTCGCCTTGCATGCTATTGTACATCTCGGCGATGCGTACGCCCCAGAATGCGGTTAATCCTACTAGGAATACTATTAGCAGGATGAAGAGTTTTTTAGACACTTCGATTTGGTTGATTTCTTTTTCGACTTCCATGGTGAATGGGTTAGGGAAGTTTTTAGGTTTTTATATATGAAAATATTAAACAGCAAGCTTGATTAACCAGATTATAAACGACGAAAGAATTATAAAGATTACCGAGAAGACAGGGCTGAAAGCTATTTTCTTTTTGTCTTTTGGATAAAAAGACCAGCTTGAATATTTCCGAGCTTTTAATTTTTCGAATAACGCGCGGTCTTCTTCTTTTATTCTTCTTGAGAAAAGTGCTACTAAGACAACTACTAAGGTAATGAGTATTGTTCCTGTTGCCACCCAAGAGTCTTCCTTTCTAAAGAAATTGTTACGGCCGTATTCGTATGAAAGTGTGTCGATTATATAATAAACACTCATTCCAGATACGATAATCCCTACTAGACCTGGGAGGAATAAAATTGCTGCTAGTTTTCTTTTCCACAGATAGCCTTTTTCTTTCAGTTGGCTTAGTAGTGGTTTGATTTCGTCGCTTCTTTCTTTTGTTCCTATTACAAATGTTGCTGCGACTACTCCTAATATTGTTACGATATTGAATAAACCTGTGAATCCAGGCTTCGTTTTTTTAAACAAGATTAGACTTGAGATTATGCCTGCTAGCAGTGATATGAGTAGAAAAAGAGTAATCCCAATCAATGCGAGGTGATTAATAATTGCGGATGCAAGTATTGTTTTTAGTGGGGCTCGTGCTGTAATCCAGAGGTCTTCGGTTAGAAATTTGGATGGAGCTTCTATGCTAATTCTTGTGTACTTGAGATCTCCGGTTGTTATTCCTAAGAATTCTGCTGCATCGTTGTCTACTTGGGGATAGGTGTATCTGTTGCCGATGTAGTATTCTGTTTCTGAGTAAGTTTCTATATCCTGAAATATTTTTGGAGATACGTGTCCGATAATTGATATTTTCGCTGGAACTACTTCGCTTCCATATACGCTTGTTGGAATAAGTGGGAAATATATTTTTTTTGTTGGGAATGTTACTGCTACCCCTTTTTTCATTTCCTTTGTTGGAAGCTTTATTTGGTTTATCTTTGGGATTATTTGGGGTTGGAAGGAAGCCTCTGCCGGTCTCGACCGTGTGACGGAGATGGGGCTTGTGTCAGCCTTGGCTTTTGGGGTAAGCCATGAGGCAACGAATGAGTAATCCTCTCCAATGTAGTCGTCAAGAACGGGTATCGAGCCTTCTTCAATTTCCAAGTCCCTTTCTTCGAAATATTCATATATTCCGTCCGCTGTTTTGGCCGTAATAAGTTCTGTCGTTATTCCTTCTTTTTCTATATGTTCGTGTATGATTACATCTGGTTGTGATCCAACTGATAAAAGGCTGTCCGTCATACCTTCCTGCACTGCGAAGCCGGATGTTTGTTGGCTACTCCTTAATGAATAAAGGAATCCATATATCGGCATCGTATAAATCTGAGAGAGGTGATATAGCTCTCTAAATTGCTTTAATTCTGCCGATGCTTCAGAAGATATTTCCCTGCCCCTAAGGGTTACGTTGTCTTTTAGGATATCTATAACCACTTTGTCCGGAGTGGCTGGCACTGGGAATAACCAAACTATTCCGTTTGCTTGGTTTTCTTCAAAATCCACATTCAGAAGCATTTTTTGGAGACCTCCTTCGTAACTGATGACTGCTTCTTGATGAGTTTCTTGTGCGTATTGCCAGTTCGTGTCGTCATATGCCGGCATTATCATCATTCCATCTGCAAAAGCTGTTGTTGAGGTTGAGAGAATTATTAGGGATAGAACTAGCGCTGTTATTGTTTTTTTGATTTTCATAAGAGGGAGTTAGGGTTTGCAAAATCGTGTCTGTGATTATATTACTTTGGGTTGTTGAGGGCAATAAACATCTCTTTACAAGATCTCGGATTTAGAGTTGTGTTTATTTTTTTGTTGAATTATGATTGCTCCCTTAACTAATTGACCAAATGACTGAGAAATTGGAATCTGAGATACCAATTAATGATTGGGGAGATTTAACCCTCTGTGTGGCTGCGCTTGAGGATGGGATTAATATCTTGGAGACTGCTCCTGCGTATGGGGTTGATGCTCAATCTTTTAAAAAAACTATCCTTGCAATAAGAGGTTTGGTTGCCGATGTTAGAGGCAGGAGTGGAAGAGTTAGTCAATATATTCATCACGATGGGCTTTCGCTATTGTATGATGCGGAGATATTTCTAGACAATCCTGGGGAGCATACTGACTTACTGATTGCGGAGTTGCGTGCTTTCGTTGATGCCGTTTTTTCTCTAAGGTATTGGGTAAAAGAAGTGGGATTGTCTACTGAGCCTTTGTCTATAAATGATCTTATGGCTGAATTAGAGGGACTTTTGAGCCGCTTTTATGTCGTTGGTGGGGGAAAGATTGTTATTGATTTGGAAGAGGGCTTAATTGCAAATACGGATCGCTCTACTTTGAATAATTTGTTGAGAAATATGTGTGGTAACGCTTATACAAATGGGATTAGTTACACTTTTAAAATCTCTGGCTTCAAAGATGGAGATAATATTAAACTTGTGATCGAAGATGATGGACTTGGAATAAGAAAAGAATGGGAGGAGTCGGTATTTGAGGAAGGATTCTCCCAGCATAGGCGTGGCAGTGGATTAGGACTCGGAGCCATTAAGGAAAGACTTCGATCTATTGGAGGAGATATTGTGTGCGAGGGGCATGGTGGAATTCAGGAAAGAACGCCTGAGGGCGGGGCAAAGTTTGTAATTACATTACCGGCGGCTTAATAGAAGACTTCTTGAATGCGTCGGCCTGGGCTTGGAGGTGTTTTTTGAGGTCTTCGGGGAGCTCATACCAGCAGATTCCCATCAGGGCTCCTTGGAGAGCGAATAACGCGCAACTGCAGGTGTCTTTTCCTGGGTTTTTCATTTTCATTTTTATCCAGGCTTGGTAGGGGCCGACTTTTTCTAAATCTTCTTTGGTGAAAATGCCTATTTCGTTGAGGCTTTTTGCTGTTCTTGCACCGATGTTGATGAGGGAGGTTAGATTGGGCATGGAAGTGGAGAAGGAAGGTTTTTATCTTATATGGTTACAGGATCGCTTCGCTTCCTGTAACTGCTGGTCGGGGTGAGAGGACTTGAACCTCCGACCTCACGCTCCCAAAGCGCGCACTCTAGCCAACTGAGCTACACCCCGATGATAAGAATTTGTTCTTAACCTTTTTTGTGCTCGCTTGTGCTCGCACTTTTGGCCCAAGAATCGGTTGAACCTTTCTTGGGCTTGTATTTTACACGTCTATTTCGTTTTGCCAAGGTTAATTTGAGGATTCTGTGATATATTTTGCTTATGGAAAGACTTTATTCAAAAATTATTGGGATGGGCGTTTTTGTTCCGGAGAGCGTGCGGCCTGTGCGTACTGTGCAAGATCTTGTGATCGATCCTGCGAATGGGCGAGTGATTGCTTTGGTTGTGGATGCGCGGCGAGGTTTGATTATCGTGCCTAGTGACATCCTTGGGATCAAGCATGGGGTTTATATTCGGGATCGGGACGATATTATTGAGGCATCCGATGTTCTCAGAGTTATGGCTGTGATGAATGAGTATGGGGGGCTGATTGGGAAGAAGGTTGTTGGGGAAGGGGCTGCGTTAGAGGGGAGTGAGGATGGAGGTAGTGCTGAGAGTGAGGACGAGCGCCCTGTTGGTGATGTGATTGGAAAGGTGAATGATTATGTGATTGATGGCAGGGGATTGGTTTTGAAAAAGATTTATACGTCCCGGAGTGTGCTTGGGATGTTTCATTTTGACAATCGAATAATTGGGGCGAAGAGTATTGTGGAGATTCGACCTGAAGAAGTTGTGGTGAAGGATGTGGGAAAGGTTGCAGCTTCGGAAAAAGTGGAGGCTGCTTCGAGGATGGCTGCGGCTGGGTAGAGGGTTGGAGATGTTCCCGAAGGTCGGGGGGGCTTTTAGTAGCGCCCGGGCGCGGTGCCCGGGCAATAGTTAGAACAGGGCAACCTTCGGAACTTTTATCGTTACAAAAAAAGCTCCACCCGCCTTTCGGCGAGTGGAGTGTACGGTCTATAACAATTTTCTACTATTGAACCACTGTGCTGGATCCGCCTCCTCCTGCTTGTAGAACAGTGTAAACGAGTGCGAATGAAACCATGATGATAAGTAGTCCGACAAGAGCGTAAGTGATGATTTTTTTTGCGTTGTCGATGCTTTCTTGTTTACCTGCAGCAGTAACATAAGTCACACCACCGAAGATAATCATCATTACCGCAACTATTCCGAGGAATGTCAGGAAGTAATTGACGATAGTCAGCGCGAGCTCTTTGATATCGTTTCCTGGAGCAATCTCTCCAAGCGCTGAAATTGGGTTTACGTCATCGATAAGCCCAGAAGCAAAAGCAACTGCTGGCACATTCACCAACATGAGCGCCCCAAGCATAAGACCCGCGAGAATGAGGCCTTGTTTTAGATTTTTTTTCATGTTCATAGTTATAAGGTTATTGGTTGGTTTTTCTTTGACTGATTATAGCAAAAGACAGAGACGGAAAACAATTTGTGTGGGTGTTTGAGTTGATTTGTCTCGGGAATGTGTTGTGATTACAGCTCGGGGGGGACGATCTGGACTTCTTCCTGTAAAGTGATGTTGAATTTCTTTTGGACTTTTTGTTTCGCGAGTTTGGCTAGGGCTAGGAGGTCTTTTTGGGTGGCTGGTTTTGTCTTTACGTTGCGGTTTTGGAAGAAGTTGGCGTGCACGTCTGAGATCTGGACGCCACCGATTTTGTGTCCTTTGAGGTTGCATTGATCGATGAGATAACCTGCTGCTAGTGGGATGTTTTTGGGAAGTTTCTTTCTTTCTGTTGGATCTGGGTTTTTGAAAAATGATCCTGCTGTGCGTCCAGGTGGTTGGGTTGCGCGGGCTTGTTTTGCTTTCTCTTGAATTTTGGCTAGGGCTTCTGGGGTGAGTTTTGAGAGGTGGAATGTTGCTGAGAGAACGATCATTGTTGGGTCGTCTTTGAGGTTTGAATGGCGATAGCTCATTTCGAGCTTCTTTGGGTTGAGCGATGTTGTTTTGCCGGTTTTTGTGTTGAGGATCTCTGCTTTTAGGAGGACGTCTCTTGTTTCGAGGCCATTTGCGCCTGCGTTACCCCTGACTGCGCCGCCGACTGTTCCTGGGATTCCTGTCCAGGCTGCGAGATTGTCTAGGCCTTTTGCTGAAGTTTCTTTGATGAGTTTTGCTAGGATTGCTCCAGCTTCTGCTTTGACTGTTTTTTTGGATTTTTGGATGTCGATTTTGTTGGCTGTGAGTTTGATGATGAGGCCGCGGAATCCTTTGTCGTGGAAGAGTATGTTTGAGCCGCCTCCTACGATGTAGAAGGGGATTGTTTGAGATGGTTTGGTTGGAGTTTTTTTGCAGAATTTTATGATTGCTTGGAGAGATTTTGGGCTTTTTGGGTCGAGATCGTCTACTTCGATATATGCGTCTGCTTTGCCTCCTACTCCGAATGTTGAATGCTTAGAGAGAGGTTCTTCTAGACGAATTTTCCTGAATTGGGATTTGAGGAGTTGTTGGAGGTCTTTTTTCATAGGGATGGGGTGGGGAATTATTTGGGGAGGTTTAGAAAGTCTTCACGTGAAGACTTTTCAGGGATAAGCCTAATAGAAAAAAGAAAAAATTGACAGGAGAAAGCGTTTCTAATAGAATTGCCGTGCTTTTTTTAGATTTGACAATTTGTCTGCGTGCCACCCTAGCTCAGCTGGTAGAGCAATCGCCTTGTAAGCGATGGGTCATCGGTTCGAATCCGATGGGTGGCTCCATTTCGACATTGGTTAGCCAAAAGAACGACTTTAGCCCTTGAGCCCACAACCCTCTGCTCAAAGCTAACTAACCGTCGGCATATGAAAATGAAAATCAAGGAATTGCATGAGCAATTCTGTGAAGAGGCTCTGATTATACGCAATCTGAGTCCAGCCACTATAAGGTGGTACAGGTTCAGCATAGGCAACCTCATGAAGCGTAGTGGGGTTGAGTATCTCGAAGAAATTAACACTGAGGTTCTTCGACGTTACCTTTATGAGGGAAGGATTGAGCGTCATTGGACTGCTGATACTTTCATCAATTATTACAAGGGATTGAAGTCTTTCTTTACCTGGTGTGTTGGGAGAGAGCACATGGAATCGAACCCCCTCACCCCCATTGATAAACCACGATTGGAGAGAAAGCTTCCTAAGAGGATATCTAAGCAAGAGGCTCTAAAGGTCCTTGAGTATTCCTTTAATATGAAGACTACTTATCGGTTTGAAAGGTACAGGAATCGAGCTGTATTTGCCCTGATGATCTATGCTGGGTTAAGAGCTAAGGAAGTACTCTGTTTGAAGTTTAGTGAGATTGATTTGGTTAACGATATCATCTCTATAAATGGGGGGAAGGGCGGTAAGGATAGAGTAGTTCCTATATGTAGAGCTTTGAGGAATATCCTTAAGGAATATCTGGTTGATCGAAAAAGACTTGGGCGTGAGTGTCCTTACTTCTTCACTTCTACAAGAGGGGACATACCTTTTACCTATAGTGGTTTGAAGGTTGTCGTTGCTAGAGTTCGAGCTGCTACTGGAGTCTATTTCTCTTCTCATAGGTTGAGACATACCTTCGCAACTTTGATGATTGAATCAGGCTGTGAAATTTATGCCTTGTCGAAAATGCTTGGACACAGTGACATCAAAACCACTACAATATATCTGTCTGCGTCTGTGAGCCATTTGCAGGAACAGATATTGAAGCATCCTTTAAATTAATGAATATGAAATTGTTTTATCGCCTATTGTTGAGTGCTGGACTGTTTTGTCTCTATTCTTTAACAGCCTCTGCTTACACAACGGTCCCTTATTGCTCTGAGCTTGAGAATTACTCGTGCATTGAACCTCAGATTAATATAGGAGATTTCTTGTCCAACATCCCCGGTTTGTTTAATGAGGCTCCTAGCTTTAACACTTCTTCAATACCCCCTACTGAATTGGATTTCGTGTCTAGTAAAGGGTATGTATATGTCGAATCTTATCATTTCAAATTCTATATCCCTTATTACGTTTTGGATTTACTTATATCTTCTGAGGATTACGGCTCCTCCTTTAATCTTTCTGATTGGATAGACGTAGACGTTAATAGAAATAAAATTCATGATGAGGTCGATGACATAATAGAAATATTTGAAGATATTTATAACGATTACTCTAAAAGCAATTCTAAGTATAATTTTGATATGTGGAGCGGTAAGCTTCCTGTCGCTTTGGATTTGATAATGCTAGAGGGTGGTGGAATTCAAGGATACTACTCCCACTATGACAATAAAAAGTTTTTAGTCGTAGACCCCGTCAAAATGTATGTTTATTTTGATGAAACTTATGCTGAGCTGCATTCTATTGAGCTAAAAAAAAGATCTGACATAAAAGCTCTTATTGCCCACGAGATGTTCCACGCCATCCAGAATGCTTACATTGATGACTATGATTGGTATTATTCTAACGACATAGATGCCTACAACATATATTATGATAATTTTTTTGAAGGAACTGCTGTTTTAATGCAAAGAAATGTAGGCGGAAAAACTTCCGGTATAAATAATTATCTTGGGTTTTTAAGTAGTTCGCCCAATTTATATCCTCAAAAATCGGTTTTAGGGAATAACCCAAGAGAGACTACTGATCCTTCCGTAAATTATGGAGCGTTTGTTTGGTATAATTTTTTAGAGCGCAAGTATGGCAAAGATTTTATTCCAACTCTGTTGGAAGAATATGCCAAGACTTCGGAGAATGGTTTTTTATATCGAAATTTCAATGCAACCGCTAAAGCAATAGAAAAAGAGGGGAGCACTATTTACGATGCTTATTTGGAGTACGTTACTTGGAACTATGACTATGATAAATACTCTTATAGTAGCGAAATGAGAGGAGTCCATATTGCAAAAAATCATAGTAAGTTCCCTACTGGGAACGTTCTAATCTCTTCTACTGATGAGATGCCTACTTACTTTGCCTCTAACTATATCGAATTTGACATGGGAAGCGGTAATGACAATTTACAGGTTGAATTCACCGCAAACCCCAATGCTTCCATGTACTTAACGTTCATGGCTTCTAATGACGGAGATGTTGATTACGATACAGTAGTTGAGTATTTGGCAGATAAAGGGTCTACAAAAACTTTCATTATTCCTAGTTACGGGAACGACACTGTTGTAATGATAATAAGCGTTATAGATGCAGATAATAACGCGGTAGCTACTGCTGACCTATTTGACTCACAATTTTCTTACTCATATTCTGCCGATAAAGTTGATATTGCCGATAATGAAGAAATTATCGATTTAGTCAAAGATTCTTTGGCTGAAATTGAGCTGAAAGATTATTATATTTTCGAGCCCAATCATCGTTGGAGCTATAGTTCTTCCACCAATTCAAGTTCTAGTGATAGTGTTATTAACGAGCCGCTTGTCTTAACGACAAATCAATGCACCAGCAAGAGTGGGTGCATAACCTACGCTGCAGATGATGGGCGTGAAGATGTAAGTTATCATTATTTTGGGGATTCTGTTTATGCTTTTGAAGTTAATGGGGCAAAAGTTGATCAGTTCAAAATTATTTCTGAAGATGTTATATCCGGCGTATTGGAGCCTGCTTCGTATTCTGTTTTTGGCTTACAGGATATCGAAGATGTTTTACAAATCTCATATAGTTGTTCTCCGAGCCTCTCTGATCATTTCTCATTCAATAGCGGCGTTTATCGCGCACTATTAAACGACTGTTCTATAGAACTTGTTGGCAGTACCGGCTGGGTAAAAAGTTTAGATAGGAAATATTATTATGTTAAAGATGTCGGACTAGTAAGAATAAATGACGAGTGGTCTAGTAACGATGTTGCACTTTTCAATTCGACTTATTTGTTAACTGACAGCGATTTAGTTGAGATTTCAGTCAACATATTCTCCGACTTACCTATTAGCCACAAAAACAGAGCTGCTATTCTGTACCTCAATACACTTGGTATAGTCGGAGGTCACCCTGGCGGCACTTTTGGACCCGATACTTCTATCAATCGTGCCGAATTGATGAAGATTCTCGTTGAAGGAAATGGGCTAACTCCGTCTGTAGACGAATATAATGGCTGCTTCAAGGATGTTGGCTCTGAATGGTTTGCTCCTTATGTTTGTTATGCAAAAGAGATGGCATGGGTAGATGGATATACTGGTGGTGTATTTAAACCTACTCAAACTGTTAAGAAGGTAGAGGCAATTAAAATGCTTTTAAACTCTCAAGATGTCGTTATCCCTACTGATTTATCCGATGATCCTTTTGATGACGTTGATGTAGGCGCCTGGTTTGGACCATTTATAAGTAAAGCAAAGGAGCTTGGTGTACTGGAGGAAACTGGAAATGTTTTTTCTGGTGACGATGGAATGACTAGAGGGGGAGTTTGTGAAAATTTGTACAGATTGCTTACTTACTGACAATCCACTGCCAGGCTGGCAGGTAGTTGTGGGCTGTGTTGTCTTAAGTTTGACAACACTTTTTACAGGTTGGAGCACTTGACAAGTTTCCTAAACAAAAAGGATATTACACAACATTGGTTCTATCTGATTTGTTTTTTTGCTATCTTGTTGTTAGTTTAATTTTAAATTATGAGTACTAATATTAAGAATAGATATTTTGATGTCTTGCAATGTGTATTGTCAGCTTTTAATGAGCAACGAATCAACAACCTACAACATGGAATTTCCTCCTTTTTGGATTATGCAAAACGAGATTCTTTTTGGGAATTTATAAATCAAACAAGGAGTATTTTTAGAATTGAAGTTTCTGATTATAGCGTCTTTTCTAAGGACCCCGAAGAAATAGATAAATTTGCTAAGAAATACACTTCTATTAATGAAGAGGATATGCTCATGCAAGAAAAACTTATTTCACAGATTACTAGCAAAGCAAAGCCTGTTTGGAACAAGATGAGGTCCAACTCTAAATTGTCAAAAGATGATATGAAAATATTTGAAGAGTGCGACTTCCTTATTGAAGTTTTAAATGATTATTCATGTAAATCACTACAAGACAGACTAGAAAAAAACATCAACTGGTATATCAACTCTAAAATGGCTAACAAGAGGTATGCTGATATCGAGAAGGTTTTTTATTATTTTCTAATTTTTGATATCTCTTCTTTACCTTACACCCTTATTAGCCCTGGGAAATCTTTTGAATACATTCCCGTAGATTACAAATTGTGTATAAGCGAGAGGTCCGAGCAAGGACCTTTTATTAGGATTTTCAGTAACACCACCCCTAAACGTATAAGGAAAGGTTTTGAGTCTGACTTTGAATCAATAGCCTCCTTGGAGAGAGCTAAAGCAAATGCATCACCTCCGTCGCCTATTATGAAAAAACAGCCGCGTTATTTCGACAAACTACTTGTTGAATTTGAAAGGAGAAATGGGGATAAAAAATACTCTGAGATATTAACAAAAAAAACTGAATCATTATCCATTGAAGATTTACTAGACATTACTGAAGAAAGTGAGAAAAAGACTCTAAATAGGCTGAGGCAATATAAAAGCAGGGGCAACTAAGGGGGGCTCTAATTGTCACAACCTCAATATTTGGCTTTGCTATTTTGGGGTTGTTTTACTAACAAAATAAAATATGACAAATGAAGATCTGTATGTAACCAATGATTTCAATATCTGCTGCGTGTTGAAGTATTTTGGCTGTGAGTGTGAGAGAGAGTTCAAACAAGGCAAAAAGAAGCATTGGGCTTTTAGACGTTCAAAGAGATCTGATGAGATCTTGGAACGTTATTGGAGAAGGGAGTTAAATGGCAACCTTCCTGTTTTTCTTGATGTTCAAAAGTTCGAAAAAAATTCATTATATAACCAATATTGAAATGAAAATTGAAAAACCGTCTTACGTCCCGGTAGCAGAGGGCGTCCACCTTGTCGAGATATACAAGGTCGAAGAGTGTGTGAACCGCTATAGTGGAGATCCTCAATGCAGAGTTATCTTCAAACTCGTGGATGAAGAAGTGTCTTCATGTCTCATATCTTTTTTCAGACCGGTGCTGCATCCCCGAGCTAATATCATGAAGCTTTTTGATGCTTTGGATTTGGAGATACCAGATGATGCTTCTGAAATTGATCTCGAACAATATGTTGAGAGGCAGCTAAAAGTGAAAGTTGAACATAATCAGAAACCTGATGGACGCGTTTATGCTGACATAACTGAGTACATCAAAGTAACTACATTTAACCCAGGTACTTAGAGTACTTATGTATACGTAGTAATACGTATATTCCAGTAAGGGGTATTAAGGTACTTATAAGTACAACGTAATACTACCGTACAAAGTACAAGGGTATACCTACTACTTAAACTAACTATTATGAACTGTAAATTTACAAAGGAGAATGGAGAACGATGTAACGCTCAAACTATCAAAAACAGTGAGTATTGCTACTTCCATGACAAGAAAATGAAGGAGAAGCATATTGAGTCAAGCTCTAAGGGAGGCAAGACCCCGAAGAAGGTATTCCAACCCCTTCCGTTAGTTGGAATCAAAGACTCAAAAAGTGTTGTTGAACTCCTTACAACAACTATCAATGAATTGAGAAATGGGGATGTTGATATAAGAGTTGCTAACTGCATAGGCTTCTTGTCAGGTCATTTGCTAAAAGCTATCGATCAAGCCGATGTCTCTATGAGGCTTGAGGTTATAGAGAGAGTTATTTTTGAAAAGAAATCTTTAATCAAATAATCATGAAAAGAAAACAAGCCAACAATAACATCTATGAACTCTCTAAGACCCTGTATGGGGCTGAAAGATTCAAGTTGGTAATGGAAGTGATGAATTGTCTCCAAAAAGAAGGGAGGAGTTCTGAGGAATTGCCTCGAGTTCATACTACTTTCAATGAGGAAGAAGAGCTTAATGATTACAGAACGATAGTGGTTGATTATATTGCTGTGAACACAATAATCTATTTTTATTTACTACAAACTTACAAAGCTTTGCTATTTAGTCTTTCCCTGTTTAGTAGCAAGTTGGAAAAGGAAGGGGAGTTCTTTGACAACGCATTTCAACTGTTTGGCGAGCAATTCAGGAAGTTTTTTTCTGGAATTAAGACTATAGAAGAGCTTAGCGAGAAACATTCTGTTGATATGTTGGATTACGGGAATCATAAAATCATTGATGATTATCTTGAGCATTTAAATGAACTGAAGCCCAAACTTGATCAGCCAGATTCTTTTTTCGAGGAAGAGGAGGCTTTGTTCAAAATGATGATTGATACATTACACATGATATCCATTATGGGTGAATAAATATGAACACACTTGAATTACATCGAAAGTTTAGACGTTACTGCTCTCTAGAGGAGGGATTGAGTCCTAAAACTATATATGGGCTGAAGAGTGCTATAGAGGTTTTTGTTCATCGTTCTAAAATCACGCTAATTAGCGCTATTAACATAGATTCTGTTAGAGAGTTCTTTTACGAGGGGATTGAGGTTTCTCATTGGTCTTATTGGACGATTGTAAACTATCACAAATACCTCAAGAAATTCTTCGTCTGGTGCATTGATAACGGGTATATGACTGAGAACCCCGTTCAGTATATAAAAAAGCCTAAGAAGCCCCAGTCTTTGCCCAGGAGGCTTAGTTACGAGGAAGGACAGAAGGTTTTGAGCCATGTTTCTCACTGTGATTGGCGTTATGAGTTTGAGCACTCAAGAAATCATGCGATCATTGCTACTTTCCTTTATTCGGGCTTGAGGGCTAAAGAGTTGTTGAATCTTAAGATGATGGATGTTGATTTGAGAGAGAACACTCTGTTTGTGAGAGAGGGGAAAGGGAATAAAGATAGGATTGTTCCTATACACACTAAGCTTGGATATATTCTCAAGTATTACTTACGGGAAAGAAAGAGGCTGGATAAGAAGTCTGAATATTTGTTTACTGGTGTTCGTAGCGATCTACCCTTGAGCTACAAGAATGTTGGCTTCATGTGTAAGAGAATTTCTAAAGTTAGCGGCGTGAAGTTTACCCCACATTGTTTGAGACATACGTTTGGGAGTGTTGCTATAGAGCAGGGGATGGGGATTGTTCAACTGAAGGAGATACTAGGTCATAGCAATATTGCGTCTACTATGATTTACCTGAAGATGAGTCCTAAAGGTTTACAAGAGAGTTTGGAGAAGTTAGAGTTGTTTTGATTAATTAATCATGAAGCCCTTGTGGAAAATTCTTGGATATATAGGTAGAGCAGTCCTCTTGTTGTTTTGTGTTGCATTATTTTGGAACTATCTTAGTTATAATGGATCTGCTGGCGAGAAGTTGTTTTTACTTATTGGAACTCTTATATTGATCTTTATTTTTACTGCTGATTTTCATGACGACATTATTGATTGGTTTAAAAGGCATTTCAAGGATTGAAAGAATGTTTCGAATCTATTAACTACCTTGTTGATGGATCTTTTTTAAATATTGGTTCATGTCCTTAAAATGATCCTTTAGGCGTTCTTTCAGTTCTTCATTTTCCACATCCATATTAGGGACTTCGTCTCCTAGGAAACTCAAGAGTGTCAAACTGATAATCCCGAGAAAAAAAGCGCTCCTTGGTAAGTGATCTTTTGTTTCTACATCTTTCAACATTTCATTCGTAATAATTATATTCCCGTGAACATACTGGCACATCCACAGAAACGTGTTTTCAAATGTTTCTTGTGATAAGTCCTCTCCTACCAAGCTTTTCCAATGAGGCTTGATTAATTCAAAAAGCCTTTCGTCTCTTATAGAGGGGAATAACCTGTGCATCTCCCTCGAGACCTCTCTCAGTTTGAATCCTTCTGATTTTATTTCTAGAAACCTTTCCTTGTTCTTGTCCTCACTTAGAAACTTGATCAAGTCATCATATACATCAATCGACGGATCAATGGTCTCTTTTGTCATTGCTTCTATTATTAGCCAATACTGAGAGGCAATCTCTTTTTTTGCACCTGGACTTTGCCCTACAAAATATACTATTTGGCTAAATGCAATTTCCATGAGGCTTCTCATCGAGAAGAGCACAATTGGGTTTTCAATACTTTTGACTACTTCTTCGAATAATGACCAATACCCATTGTTTATCATTTGAAAAAAATTATCGCTATCGATAAGCGTTTTTGCCGTTGCTACGTTTTTTGGAAGGAGTATTCCATCTACACAAATCATTTTCCCATCATCTCTTATATCTTCACTTATTGTCTTTTTTGGATGCTCCTTTTTAAATTTTTCGAGTTGTTCTTTTCCTTGCTTGCACAGCTCCAGCAGCAATTCTTTTGTCTTTCTTATTACTTCATCGTTAATGCTGTCCATGGTATTTCGTTAATGCGTGTTTGCCTTATTGTATAACTAAATATAGAATATCGGTAGCAGTAGGTCGTCGAGTATTTACTCGCTCAGACCGCTAAAGTTCTCTTTATTGGCTAAGTACAGCCAAGAACCCTCTTTGAACCGTATGGGATAGACCTTGTAAGCGATGGGTCATCGGTTCGAATCCGATGGGTGGCTCCATTTTGTTGTGATATAATCCCACACATGGATGAATATAAAATTCTAATAGGGTATCTGTCGATTATTGTAGCTGTATTTTCTTATGTCCCTTATTTTCGCGGAATTCTTACTGGGAAGGTGAAGCCACATGCTTTTTCTTGGCTTGTGTGGTCTTTTCTTGTGGGGATTGCCTTTGCTGCTCAAGTGGTGAAAGAGGGGGGAGCGGGAACTTGGGCGACTGGGTTTACGGCTTTGGCTTGCTTTGTGATTTTTCTTTTTGCAATTGTTAAAGGGGATCGACGATTTGTACTATTTGATTGGATTTCGCTGGCTGCTGCTTTTGTGGCTTTGATTCTTTGGCAGCTAACTAACGACCCAACGTTGTCTTTGATTCTCGTTGTCACGACTGATGCTTTTGGTTTTTTGCCAACTTTGAGGAAAGGGTACCTGAAACCACATGAAGATTCGCCAAGCTTGTGGGCGCTTACAGCAACGAAATGGGGATTGGCAATTGTGGCTTTGGGATCTTATTCGTTCATCACGTTGTTGTATCCGGCTTATCTACTAACGCTCGCCAGCTCTTATACTGCGTTACTTTTGTGGAGGAGGCGGTGATCACCCTACTTCTTCCTCAGCGTGTGGATGATCAATCCAAAGATTGCGACAGCGGCTATTCCCATTGCAGCCCAAGGGATCCATGGGTTGCTTTCGGTTACGCGGCTTTCTTCGACATCGCATTCGTCTCCGATGTCGTCGCCGTCGGTGTCTCGTTGGTTGCTATTTGCGTATTCTGGGCAGTTGTCTTTTGAATTGATGACGCCATCTCTGTCGTAGTCGTCGCAGACATCTCCGCTTCCGTTGTTGTCGATGTCTGTTTGGTCGTCGTTGCTGACGTTCACACAGTTGTCCAAATAGTTTGGAACGCCGTCTTCGTCGTCATCTGGTTCTTGGAAAACTGGGTTTTTCTTGCCTCGATTGATGGTTGTCTCTTCGACTTCTTCAGGATCACTCAGGAGGTCGCCTCGTTCGCCTGTTTTGATATACGTGTAGGTTGCGGCGTCTGCGTACAGAGAGTACGTCTCTCCTGGTCTAGCAAGCCAGATCACGACGTCTCCTTTGGCTTCTCGTTTGACGGCATCGTCTTCGAAAGTTATTTCACGGAGTCTTAATGGTTGTGAATGTAAGAAATTTATTTTCCATTTTTTTGCGCTTCTTTGAGGGAAAGGAATTGAAGTTCGGTATGGTTTTGTGTTGGCCAAAACTGTGATCCATTCTCCGTTGACCTCTGCTTGGATTGAAACGCTGTGGGGGAGAGCCACGTGATTGTCTAGTTCTAGACTTAGGCTTGAGGATTTTAATGCTTTTGCAAATTCGATTACCACAAAAGCGTTTCCTTCGTCTGCGTCGAGATTGAATTCAGCTACGCTTGATCTGTTTCCGTCTACCAATGATGATTCTGATCCTCTGATGCTTGAAGCGTCTGTTACTTCGGCTTGAGAGGTTTTAAGTTCATGGATTGTTGCGATTGGCTGAGCTACTTTTGTTTCTTTTTCTACGACTGCTACTCCGTAGTTTTGAGTGTTAGGGAGTGTTACTTTTACTCTGGTTGGGACTGTGAGCTCGACTGGGGTTACGTTGTACATTGTACGATAAACTGTTAGGTCGTTTTCTACTTCTGCTACCTCTGCGAAGGCCAGCGTTGCTGGCACGAAGAGTCCTGTGATGATTAGAGACATCGCTGCAGCTAATGTGCGTTTGAGAATTGTTTTCATTGTTTTTATTGGTTAGGGGTATCGCTGCTTTTCTTTTGGAAGAAGGCAGTCGTTATTAATAATATTCCAATTACTACAAATGTGATTGTTCGTGCGACTAGTGCCATATCCCAAATTTCAACAAAAACTAATCTGAGGATCACTAACACTAGAGCTATAAGTCCGAGCAATCTGATTGTTTTTTTCTCCATACTTACTCCTGTGAAGAAAAGGCCAAGAGAGATTATTGTGTAAATCACCAAAGCTGTTCCGTGTGCCATACTGCTTGTCTCCATTATGGTTTCTAAGCCTCTCCAAATTATTGCCAACAAAAACACACCTGCGGCAACACTGTGGCCGAGGGTTGTTCCGTTTATTTTTTTCTTTTTTTCTTCGTCTTCAGTGTGCTCAGATAAACTTTGGATCATAACTGCTGTTGCTGCCAAAGAAAGGCCTACCACTAATAATACGAATAATTTTTCGTTAAAGAATGCTGCTCTGCGCCATGAATCTAGACTTGGGAGAGCCATGACTAGTGGGATGAGCTGTAGGAATCCGACTACTAATGTGGCTTTTTGATCGGCGATCACGTATCTGACTATTGCCATGACGGCTGTTGCCTCCAATGACAGTGCGATGGTCAGGGCAGCTCCGTCTAATTCAAAGGCTGTTGCTGCTCCAAGCAAGATGATTGCGGCTGCGCCTGTTAGGTAACTGCTGAGTTTTGGAGCTCCGATTTTCAAAGATATGACATTAACAATTGCTGCAAAAATCACAGCTACTGCCAAGACAATACTTTGCCATTCTGCTGGGATGTATTCGGCAACCCAAAAAATACCAATTAGAACTGTAATAGCTATTGTTGCGATATCGCTGATTGCTATTTTTTTTGAGGATAAAATTGCGGCTGATGTTCCTATGAAAAACAATCCATAGAAGAGGGCCATGAACATCCAGATCAATGAATCGGACATTCCTGCTCCAAAAGTTCCTGCTTGAACATATATTCCTGTGGCTATCAACGCCACCAAAAGAAGCTCTCTCCACCCTCGTATTGCAACCATTGCGAATACTCCACAATCCAATACAAGCAAGTATGTGTTCATGAATAACAGGTTTGATTCTGGGCTATTGCTCAATATTGGGGCTGCTAAGCCGCCTAGCAAGGCTGTGACCGCTACTGACAATGATTTGTTTTGGACTGCAACTGAAGCGATCAAAATCACTGTGAAGGCCATGATTGCCAAGGCTGTCGCGGGTGTGAAAATATCGTATGAACTACGAGCGATGTAGATTGTGAATAAAATTGCTGTTGTTCCTAGTACGAGGAGGACTTGTCCTGGGATTGGTCTTTTGTGCATTTGTGAATAGCCTCCAACTAAAATCCCTGCTCCTACTACTAATCCAATTGCGATCCTTCCCATTTCTCCGATCCAATCATTTACGAATGCGTATCTAACAAACCACACAATCGCAAGAAGGATAAATAATGCTCCCAGTTTCATGATCCAATCTTCTTTTAGCCATTTTATGAGAAGCTCGAATGCTCCTGGGTCTGTTGGCTCTTTTTTTGGAGAGGCTGCGGTTTGCGTGATGCCTTTGTGTGCAGGATGAGCGACGCTTGTGGCTCGAGCTGCTCCTGCTGCGGCTGGCTTTTTGTTTTTTGAGAATGCTGACCGAAGCTCATCAAGTTCTTCTCTGAGAGCCGAAGTCCTTGTAAAAAGAATGATGATTGACACTATTCCTGCGACTAGTGTCGGCACAAAAAGTAATCCGAAAAAGTTGTTCATAGGGGGTTGTTTAAGGTTATACCCGCTATTTTATTTGATTAGGCGATATATATCAACAAATAGGCTGATTGTGGGGCGTTTTTGGTGTGGTATAATTGTGGGGACTTTTTAACCAAATTTCTATGTTTAAGAAAACTTTCGTATTAGTTGGAGTGGTGGCGATGATGGTAGGGTGTGGGTTTATGGGGAGTTGTGTGGAGAATTATTCGGTTAGTGGATCGCCGATGGAGATGTTTTTGGCTTATGATGATGCGGATATTGGGGGACGGGTGGAGATTCCGGCGAATCGTGAGTTTTTTGGAGGATTTTTTGAGGGAGAGGCTAATGTTGTGAGTGCTGTTTTGTTGTCTTATGATGGAAGCCGTGAGGTTGTGGGGACTTTGGCTCCAGACGCTGAGGTTAGCTTTGAGGATACTATGTTTTTGAAGGGGTTGTTGGTGAATTATGTTGAGACTTTTGAACATTTGGGAGCTGAACTTTGTTTGGCTGAGTTGGTGAATGATGAGGAGATGTATGTTGCGAGTTTTGAGGCTTCACATGAGTACTGCACAGATGATTGTTATACTGAGGAATATGTATTTAGTGTTGAGGTTGATAAAGGAAGTAGGGTTGTGAGTGTGGTTGGGGAGTAGGAAATGGTTTCTATGATTACTTCTATGACGATTTTTCAATTAACCTTGCGATTCAAACCTATTATAAGTAGAATGTGCTGGCAATTTGACATATAGGTTGAGTGTCTGGTTTCCGATAGGGATTCCGACCAAGAATTGCTCACATGGGTGGGTATCAGAGTGGTCAAATGAGATGGGCTGTAAACCCATTGGTTCCGCCTACGGGGGTTCGAATCCCTCCCCACCCACCATTTCAAATCTTTTTTAAATTTTTAACCCTCAGGTTATGAAAAAATATTTACCGTTAATTGTAGTTGGTATTATCGTACTAATCATCGTCGGGTGGTTTGTGGGACAATACAATGGGTTCGTTCGTTTGCAAGAAGACGTCAACGGACAATGGGCTCAAGTTGAAACTCGATATCAGGAAAGGTTCGACCTTGTTGGGAACTTAGTTGAGACGGTCACTGGAATTGCTGATCAGGAACAAAGCGTGTTCTTGGGAGTGGCCGAGGCTAGATCGTCTGTTGGCAAATTAAATGTTGACGCAAACACGCTCAACGACCCTAATGCTTTTGCTTCTTTTCAAGCAGCTCAAAGCCAATTCTCAGGTGCTCTTAGTAAACTACTTGTAACCGTAGAAAGATATCCAGATATTAAATCTAATCAGAATTTTCTAACTCTCCAAGATCAATTGGAGGGGATCGAAAACATGATCGCTGTTGAGAGAATGCGATTCAACGACAATGTTAAACTCTACAATGTTAAGGCAAAAAGGATTCCTGGACGATGGCTTGTTGGCATGTTTGGATTCGATGCTGAATTGGCATTCTTTGAGTCAGATGAAGGGTCTGAGGACAAAGTAGATGTTGAGTTTGATCTTTAAGACGTGACGTCACCTATGAGAATTTTTCGATTTGTATCATTTGCAATTTTTGGCTTGGCCCTGCTTATGGGTCAAGCTTTTGCTTATACAGGCGCAGCCCACGCTTATTACAATCCGGGCACGCCGACGGGTTATGTGAGTGATTATGGAGATTTGCTGACTGCTGAGACGGAGGCGGCGATTGAAGGGTTCCTGGCTGAGTTTGAGGAGACGGATTCTACCCAGATCGCTGTTGTGACTATCCCATCGATGGAGGGAGATTATATTGAGCATTTTGCTGTTCGGTTGTTTTCTGAATGGGGGATTGGACGGGCGGATGTGGATAATGGAGCTTTGCTTTTGATTGCTGTTGAAGATCGTGAGCTGAGGATTGAAGTTGGATATGGGCTTGAAGGTCATTTGACCAATGCTGAGTCTGGAGCGATTATTAGGAATATTTTGACGCCGGCTTTTAAGGAGGGGGCTTTTGAGCAGGGGGTGATAGATGCTGTCGTAGCGATGGTTGATGCTTCTCGTGGTGCTTATGAGGCGCCTGTTGGTTCTTATGAAGGGGATGTTCGGTTTAGTTTTTGGTCGAATATTGCGATTGTGTTCTTTGTGTGGTTTTTTGGATTTATCGTTCCGATGATTGGGGCGGCTGCGCTGACTGAGAAAACTTGGCCTGGAGCAGTTTTTGGTGCATTCATGGGATATTTCATGTTCATAATGCTTGGGGTCCTTTGGGAAATTCCTTTCTTTGTTTATATCTTAGGAGGTGGCTTTGTTGGATGGGGAATTGATTATTTTGTTTCGCGTGCGAAGATCTTGGATAAATGGAGAAAGAAGCTCCATAGCACAAAAAAGAGTGGCGGACGGAGTTTTTGGTTTGGTGGAAGAGGTGGAGGTTCTGGAGGCGGAGGTGGTTTTGGCGGATTCGGCGGAGGAATGTCCGGGGGTGGCGGAGCAAGTGGGGGATGGTAGGATGGCCTATTGAAGCCATGATTGGTTTGACTCCAGACCCGTTATGTGATTTAATTGTGTCTTATTTTTTATCCATTATAAATGAGGCATATAGAGACTATTGATTTCGGAGATCCTGATTCTTTGGGACTACTTAGGCGCCTGCATTCTGTCGGCGTGGACAATTCTGTTTTGCCAGATAGTGGGCCGGAAGAGGTTGATTTGGAAGATAACAGTATTGATTTTAGGTTGAGATTGGCTTCTATACCTATGGAGGCGAGGTTTGAGTCTGATGTTGCAAGCTTACTTGCGATAAGGGATAAAGGGCTTTTCAAAAAAGGTTGTCAGTCTTATTTTGAAACTCTTGAGGATCAAGATTTTCATCCTTTTATGAAGTTATTTCTGGTTAGAGTGCTTGAGAAGATGACTGAAGTGGCGCAAGAATTGCCTGAATTCTCTTTAAAGGATCTTGATGTCTATTTTACAAATCAGGTTATAGACCAGGTTGGGGCTGTTCGTGATGAGACTGATGTTCTTTTGATGCAATTTTCTACTTTTTCTGATTTGGCAGATTCTCGCAGCCCATTAGCGAATGATTTATGCCTGTCTTTGTACCATGATCAGAGGTCTAAAATTGTTAATATATGCTGTATGATTTCTCCTAACCTCTTTGAGAGAGAGGGGCCTTTTGCAGTTCCGGAATGGGTTAAGGCTGCAGAAAAACATAAAAATCTTCTTGTGTCAATATACCAGTCTTATTTATCATTGATTACGGATACTTTTGAACTTGGGGAGGCTGATTTGCTTGGCATAATGGAAGCAGCTGCTATTCCTAACTCAATGTATTTTAATACAAGCTTCGAAAAGGGAACTAACTTGGCTGAAGCTGGGCCCGGGAAGATTTTGCATGACTTCCCTAAGAATCTCACTTTTTTTGGGAATGCAGATTCTATAGTTTTAGCTTTATTTAACTATATCAAAAACTCCTTGAAAATTGGTAAGTCTATGCTTAACAGCGCTGCAACCAAGGCTCTTGAAGAAGGAGCTTCTTACGAAGAGAGTCGCGAAATTTCCGATGCACCCAATCCTGTTTCTGTATATATTGGGGCTCATCCTTTTGGTGATAACAGCATAGCTTTTGAAGTTTCTGATACTGGGGTGGGGATTTCTTATGATCAATCCATGAATGACCTGACTGCCACAGCTATGGCAAAGCAAGCACGTGAGGCACCTATGAATGAATTAGAGAGAACTGCTCTTGATGAGCAATGGCGTTCTCATATTCCGCCTGTGGCGCTACAATCCAGATTATTCGAGAGAGGAAAAACTCTAAACCCCTCGAGCAAGAGGACCTTTTCTTCTTTTACAGGCACTGGGATTGGCCTTGATATCGTAAGGGCTATTGCAAGTGCTCATCAGGGCGTTGCTCTTATTGAAGACCGACCCGGAAAAGGAGCTGTTGCAAAATTGATTCTTCCAAATATCAAAAGTACTGATCCTGAGGAGCGTCGGAGAGTTTTGCACGCAGATTTAGCAAAAGTTTATTCTTCTAAGGCTGCCGTTATTGTTGCGGCTGCGTGAGTGAGGACAGAGGCTGAGATTTTATTTCCTCCTCAGCACACACAGAGATTCTACGTGGGGAGTTTTTGGGAAGAAGTTGAATAGTTTCATGTATGTGACTGTGTATTTTCCGCTTAGGAGATAGATGTCGCGGGCTTGTGTTGAGGCGTTACATGAGAGGTATATGATTGTTTTCGGGGTTTCTTTGAGGAGTCTTCTTGTGAGGTTTTCGTGAAGGCCTGAGCGAGGAGGATCGAGTATGATCGTCTTGCCTTGGCTGATTATTTGGAGATTTCTTTCGGCTTCAGCGCAATGAACTTTTGCGTTTTCTATTTTGTTTTCGTAAATGTTTTCTTTTGCAAATTTGATCGCTTCTTGGCTGTTGTCTACCAATGTGACCGAGTCGCACTCGGCACTAATAGGAAGGCTGATCGCGCCTACTCCAGAATACAGATCAACCAAATCTAATGGAGACTGGTCGGTGTATTTGGCGAGTTGGGCGTCGATTTCTTTTAGGGCTTCTTCGAAAATTTCTTGGTTCACTTGGAAGAATGAATTGAGTCCGTACTTCAAATTCATTCCGTTGACTTCGTGAACAAGGAAGTCTTGGCCGTCCGTATATAGAGGCTCTTTGTTGTCTGAAAAATAGATGTGAAAGCCTTTGAGGGTTTCGTCGAATTCTGGGAATGCACTCATTTCTTTTGGATCTTTTTGGGCTTTTAGAAATAGTCCTGCTATGACTTCTCCTTTTTCGTTTGCGCGGATGACTGTGGACTTGAGGTCGCTGCTTGATAGCGAATTATGTCGGACGAATTCCAGGACTCTCTCGGCTACTTTGTTGATCTCGGGTTTTGCTAGAACGCATGGTTCTATAGGTATTTTTGTGAGTTGGTTTCGTTCGAAGAATGCGAATTGGAGAAGGCCGTCGTCGCTTTCTGTGAAGTTGTATTCTATTTTGTTGCGGTAGCCGTATTCTTTTTCTGGAGCTGTGATTTCTAGGTTTTTGAGTAGAGGAAAGTCTTTCGACATTTTTCCTATACGTTCGAAAGCGTCTTTGCATATTTCGACTTTTTGTTTGTTTTCTTCAGCGTATTCGAGGACTTGAAATGGGCTGCATGAAGCATAGTGGGCTTCTTTTGGCTCGACTCTTTTTGGGGAAGGTTTGATGACTTTTGTCACTATTCCTTCTACGAAACTCTTCTTTGCTTTTGTTATTTGGAACTCGACTTCTTCTTCTGGCAATCCGTTCCAAATGAATGCGGGCTTGCCGTCGTGAGGGGAGGCAGGGTCTTCTATACGTGCAAATCCCTGTCCGCCAAAGACGAGTTTGATTATTTTTGTAGTGAGTTTTTCTTGCGGCATCGCTTTGTTTCGTTTGTTACTTTTCGAATATGATCGGAACTATCAGTGGGCGTCGTTCGAGTTTTTGGTGAACGTAGCGTTGAGCGATTCCTTGAATGTGATATTTGATTTCTTTTCGGTCGATGCTTTTGCTTTTTTTGGCAATGAATGTTCTGTAGCTTGTGCCTATTAGTTTGGCTAGCTCTTTTGTTACTTGATCGTATTCGTGCATATACATAAAGCCTCTTGAAAGGATGTTTGGTTCCTCTTTGAGTTGCTTTGTTTTTTTGTCGATCGTAATGATTGTCATAAGTACGCCGTTTTGGGCGAGGGCTTGTCTTTCTGAGAGTACTCTTGAGCCCATGTCACCTTGGCCGAGTCCGTCTATCAAGATGTAGTTGGCTTGGACTTTTTGAGGCGAGATTTTTGCTTGGCCGTTTGCAAATTCTAGTACTCCTCCGTTTCTTGTGAGGAGAATGTTTTGCGGTGGGATTCCGTTTTTGATTGCGAGCTCTTTGTGGGCTTGTCGCATGAAGTATTCTCCGTGAACTGGTACGAAATATTTTGGTTTCATTAGGTTCATCATTTGGACGAGCTCTTCTTGGTATGCGTGGCCTGAAGTATGAATGTCTGAAATCTGATTGTGGATCACATTTGCTCCTCTTATACAGAGGTTGTTGACCACTGAATAGATCGCTCGCTCGTTACCGACGATCGGGCTTGAAGAGATGATCACTGTGTCGCCTTGTTTGATTTTGACGTGTGGGTGATCGTTGATCGCCATTCTTGTGAGAGCTGACATGCTTTCGCCTTGAGCTCCCGTTGTGAGAATGAGGACGTTGTCGTCTGTACTGTTCTTTAGTTTTTTGATGTCTTGGATCTGGCTCGTTTTCAGTTTGATTAGGCCGAGCTTGAGGCCGATATCGATGTTGTCTTTGATTGATCTTCCTGAAATGTAGATTTTTCTGTTGTATTTTTCTGCGTATTCGAAGATCTGTTGGATTCGTCCGATTAGTGAGGAGAATGATGCGATGATGATTCGTCCTTTTGCTTGGGCGATGAATTTTTCGATGTTTGGACCGATCTCTGATTCCGACATTGTGTGTCCGGGTTTTAGAGAGTTGGTTGAATCTGAAAGGAGTGCGAGCACGCCTTTTTGACCTATTCTTTTCATCTTTTCAACGTCTTGTTTTGGTTGAAGTCCTGCCGGTGCGTCATCAAATTTGAAATCTCCTGTATATACTACTGAACCTTCTGGGGTTGTCAGTGAGACTCCAGTTGCGTCCGGAATCGAATGTGCTACACGGAAGAAATCGATCATGAATGAGCCGATCTTGATAGGCTTGCTTGGATCGATTGCGTGGACTCTTGCTTGATTTGTTAGTTTGAATTCGTCGAGTCTTTTGTGGATCAATTCTGTTGTCAATTTTGTCGCGTAAATTGGCGGGAAGCCGATGTTTGGGAGGATGTATGGTATTCCTCCGATGTGGTCAAGATGTCCATGTGTGACGACTATTGCCTTGATGTTTTTTCGATTTTCCTCGAGGTAGGCTGCGTCAGGGATGACATAGTCGACACCGAGCATGTCGTCTTCTGGGAATTGAAATCCCATGTCGACAACTACGATTTCTTTGTCTTGTGGCCGGCCTGTTCGATTGTATTCGTAGGCTGTCATGTTTTTACCAACTTCGTCTAATCCTCCTAATGGAATTACCCTCAGACCTTTGAAGGCCTTGAGAGCTGGCGATTTTGACTTTGGTGCCTTTGGCACAGCTTGTGGTTTCGTTGAATTGTTTTTGTTTGCTACTTTTTTAGTAGGCTTGTGATTCTTGTTTTGAGCCCTGTTTGGCTTTTGTGCGTTTGTAACTTTCCGAGTTTTGAATATACTCTTTTGTTTCTGCGCTGGCGCTTTGTGCGCCTGATTTCTCTTTGTCATTGTTTTTTTAAATTTAGAAATTTTTCCGCTTTGAGCGGTTTGATTGTTATTTTTTGAATTTGATTTTTGACCCTTTTGGGTCTGACTGAGGGATTTTATCTGTATTGGGCGGTCGTTTCCTTGCTCAACGGTCTGATTAATCCACTCTGATAATTTGTCCATGTTACTTAAATGATACTTAGTTTCCTCTTATTTTGTGACCGTACGCTTTAACTGTAACAGAAAAATGGACAGAAGTAAAGAGAATGGGATGGGTAACAGGTTGGGGTTACTGTGATTTGCCGAGTTTTGGGGAATGGGGTAAAATAGCCGTCGATGAATCAACATTCCAAAATAGCGGTAGTCGGTTACGGGGTAGAGGGGCAGGAAATGCTCAAATATTTGCGGAAGCACAAGTTTGATAATGTGACGGTTTGTGATCAGGATGTGCAGCTGAAGAAAAAGATGCCGGATGGGATTTCGGTGAGGCTTGGGGAACATTATCTTGAGGGGCTGCATCAGTTTGATGTGGTTTTTCGGAGTCCGGGTGTGCCGCATAGTGATCCTGAGTTTGCAAAGGCTGCGGTTCTTGGGACTCGTGTGACTTCGCCGACTGAATTTTTTCTTGAACAATGTCCGTGTACGGTGATTGGGGTGACGGGAACGAAGGGGAAGGGGACGACGTCGACTTTGATTTATGAGATTCTTCGGGAGCATTCGAAATTGGGACGAAAATCTGTGTATCTTGGGGGAAATATTGGAAATCCGCCGATTGAGTTTCTTGATAAAGTGAAGAAAAATCATGTGGTTGTGTTGGAATTGTCTTGTTTTCAGCTGGGGGATCTGACGAAGAGTCCTCATATTGCGGTGATTCTGAATACGACTATTGATCATCTGGATTATTATCCGGATCGGGGGGCTTATATGCGGGCGAAGGAATTGATTTTGACGCATCAGGATGGCGACGATATTGCTGTTTTGAATGCGGATTATCCTTATGTGAAATATTACAAACCTCTTGTTGCTGGGCGGATGAAGATGGTGAGCGTGAAGGGGAAAAAGGTGAAGGATGGGGTTGTGGTTCGGGATGGTTGGGTTGTGGCGGTCAAGGATGGGAAAGAGGAGAAGATTGTGAAGGTTTCTGATATTGCTTTGGTTGGATCGCATAATCTAGAGAACGTGTCGCCTGCGGTGGCTGTGGCTCGGGAATATGGGGTTTCTGCGAAGGTGATCAGGCGGGTGGTGAAGAAATTCCGTGGACTTGAGCATCGAATTGAATTGATGGGGAAGAAGAAGGGGGTTGCGTATTATAATGATTCTTTTTCGACTAATCCGATGACTTCGATTGCGGCGATTGATAGTTTTGAGGAGCCGACTTTTCTTATCGCTGGGGGATCGGACAAAGGTTTGGGATATGGAGAATGGGCGAAGAGAGCTGTTACGAAAGGTTCGTTGAAGGGTGTGGTTTTGAATGGAGAAACGGCTGGCATGATGAAGAAAGCTTTGGATAAAGCTGGGGCTGGGCGGAAGGGTTCTGGAATGAAGGTCGTGGTCGTGGATGATTTGCAGTCAGCTTTTGCGAAAGCGCGGGCGATGGCTGAGGCTAAGGCCAGGGCTGTGCGTAAGAGAAAAGGCGGGGCGCATGGAGCTGTGGTGGTGATGTCACCGGCTGCTGCGAGTTTTGATCAATTCAAGAACTACAAAGAACGGGGGAAGAAGTTTGGGAAGATGGTTTAGTTAGTTCTATTTACGTCTGATGAGGGCAATCATCTCTTTGTCGACGGCTTTTGTGATGAGGAGGAGGGTGCCGTAGATGAGGGCGCCTGCGAGGACGAGGAGGAAGACTCCTGCGTTTTGGGCGAGGTCGTAGGCATATGGATAGAGGGCTTTGACCGATAGACCCATCACGATGCTTGAGAAGATGATTTTGAGAGTGGTGATTGGGTTAATACGGTATTTGACGTATTTGTAGGCAACAAGGGCGTTGATGGTGAAGATGAAGCCCTGTGAGATTACTGAGGTGATTGCTGCTCCAACGAATCCATAGATTGGGATTACGAGTAGGTTTCCGGTGATGTTTAGGAGGACTCCGGCTGCGTTGATATAGAGGAGTTTGCCTTGTTTGTCTGCAGCGATGAGGATGAAGGCGAAGAGTGTTGAGAGGAATTGAAAAACTAGCGCGAACATCAAGATTTGGAGGGCGATGTCTGAGCCGTAAAAACCTTCGTCGATTCTTGATAGGAATTCTGGAGTTGAGACTATGAAGACGATTGGGTATGCGAGGATGACTGCGCCCGTGAGCATTGGGAATGAAATTGCTGCTAGGAAATCGAAGCTGTAGCTGATAATTGTGCGGGCTTTTTCTATATTGTCTTTGAGGGTTCGCGTGAGTACTGGGAGAACTGAGCTCATAAAGTAGAGTGGGATTATCGCAAAGGCTTCGAGCACTCTCATTGCTACTGCATAGATTCCGACTTCTGTTTGGCCTTGGATCAATGAAAGTAGGATCGAGTCTATTCTAAAATAAATTGTATTGAGGATTAGTGCGATTCCAAAAGGAAGCGCGGTGAAAAATATTTTTCTCCAAAGTTGGAAATCGAATTGGTATACGAGAGGGGTGATCTTTTTTACGTAATGCTGCGTGATAATAAGCATGATGAAGTTACCGATGACTCCTGCAAAAATGAGGTGGTAGAATCCGATGTCTGTGGCTTCTGGACCACTACCGGCTGGGAATGCGTAAAAAACAATGTAGAGCATGTAGCCGACTTGGGCTATCTTTCCTATTACTTGGGCGATTGATGCGATGTGCATCTTGAGTTTTGCTTGGAGGACAGAGGCTACCGTCCCGTTTATCATTGTGAAGAATGTCGTGAGGGTAGCGATTGTCACCCCGATTGGGATTCTGGTGCCTGAGTATTTTGGAATGAGGAATGCTGCTATCGCTCCTAGGGTGACTGTCGTTATTACTAGAAATGTTCTGAGGGACAGGATGTTGCCGATGATCTTTGGGATTTTTGATTCGTCTTTGGACATTTCTCTGACTGCTATAGTGAAGAGCCCCATGTCTGCTGCGATTCCGAAGAAGGCCAAGAATTCGTATACGATGGCGTACTCACCATATCCTTCGACTGAAAGGTAGTTTGTGAGGAGTTTTACGACTACTACTGCAAGGACTGCCACGACTGCTTTGCCGAGGATCTGCCAGATTGTGTTTGATAAGATTTTTCGGGCTGTAGACATGTGGAAAATATATCAGAAATCTGGTAGATTACCAGGGCGGAGGGGGAGACATAACCCTAATAATATTAAATGCACGAATACAAAGTAAAACTTGGTGATCTTAAAAAATTTATCGACAACGGTGTTGAGACTCAGGACATACCTGGGAAAAAGACTGCTCTTGAGGCGTTGAATGCCGAGATGGCGGCTCCTGGATTTTGGGATGACAATGAGAAGGCGCAGGCGACTTCGAAGAAGGCGGCTGATTTGCAGAAGGCGATTGAGAAATGGAAGGGGGTTGTGGAAGAGGCTGCTGAGCTTACTGGGCTTTTGCCGGACATTTCTCCGGAACGAGATCCTGAGGCTGCGGATGATTTCAAAAAAATGGTTGATGAGCTTGAGCTGAGGTGGGACGCTTTGGAAATAGAGACTTTTCTTGGAAAAAAATACGATCATATGGATGCGATTGTTTCGATTCATGCTGGAACTGGGGGGACTGATGCGCAGGATTTTGCTGAGATGTTGAAACGAATGTATTTGCGATATGTTGAGAAAGATGAGGAGCATGGGGAGTTGCCGTGGAAGGCGACGATTGTCGATGAGTCGCGAGGGGAGGAGGCTGGGATCAAGTCGCTGACTTTTTTGGTTGAGGGTGATTATGCTTATGGATATTTGAAAAATGAGGGAGGGGTTCATCGATTGGTGAGGCTTTCGCCTTTTAATTCTGGGAATACTCGGGAGACTTCGTTTGTTTTGATGGAAGTTGTTCCGGATATTTCGCGAGGTGGTGACGGGGCGCCTGAGATTGAGATTGATGACAAGGATTTGCGTGTGGATGTTTTTCGGGCGAGTGGATGCGGTGGACAGGGTGTGAACACTACTGACTCTGCTGTGCGAATTACTCATGCACCGACTGGGATTGTGGTTTCTTGTCAGAACGAGCGCAGTCAATTACAAAACAAAGAACATGCGATGAAGGTCTTGCACGGAAAGCTTGCTGATTTGATGGAGAAGGAACAGGCTCAGGAATTGGCTGACCTAAAAGGGGGAAAGGTTGAGATGAGTTGGGGGAATCAGATTCGATCTTATGTTTTGCATCCTTACAAAATGGTCAAAGATCATCGGACTGACTATGAAGAAAACAATCCGGACAAGGTTTTGGATGGGGAGATTAGGGGGTTTGTGGAGGCGGAATTGAAGAAGGAGGCGCCGGGGGCGCCCGGGCAATAGTAAGGAGGGTAGGACCTCCGGGATCTAATAATCATCACAACTATGAAAAAAATCGACATACAGACAGGCAAAGATAATCCGATTCTTCGTGAGAAGTCTGGGGTGATCAAGGATTTTGGAATGAAAACCCCTAATGGAGGCGTTGTTCTTGGGGCTTTTTTGCAGGAGATGAAGAAGCTGATGGACGAGGAAAAGGGGCTTGGGTTTGCGGCACCGCAGGGTGGCGAGGATCTTCGCGTTTGTCTCTGCCGGCTGAATGCTGGAAGTGACGATGAGATGCTTTTTGCTTTGGTAAATCCTGAGGTTATTGAGCGAAGTGATGGTCGGAGCGAGGAAGATGATGCTGTGTGGGATCCTGTTTGGGGCAATGCTAAGCGTGGAGCTGTGAGTCCGGATGGGAGTGTGGAGATTGACGAAGAAGGATGTTTGAGTTTGCCGTCGTATTATGTGAATATTGCGCGAGCTCGACGGATTGTTGTGAAGTTTTTGGATGGGCGGCCGTTATTGAAAAAAGGAAAATCTTTTAAAGGGGCTTTGGATGAGATTTCGGTGGAGTTGGGTGGGTTGAATGCTCGAGTTGTGCAGCATGAAATAGATCACCTGAATGGGAAGCTGATTTGTGATAAGGCGTTGTCTTAAGAGCGACGGAGGAGTTTTCGGAGCTTTTTTAGGATGCGGTATGCCAGGTGGAGGAACGGCTTGAAGCTGTATTCTTGGGGGAGGTAGTAGTGGATGACTTCGCCGCCGAATTTGTGTTTGAATTCTGAAACGCCGTGCCATGGATGGGTTGGTTTTCCTTGTGGGTAGGTTTCTGTTGGGGGAGCGATCCCGAGGAAGTCGTACTCTTTGCAGCCTTGGCGCTTTGCCTCTTGCATTGAGTGCCATTGGATCAAGTATGGGGCCATCACGTTGCGGTACTTGTTGCTAGATGCGCCGTAGTAATATATCGCGGCGTCGTTGAATATTGTGACGATTGCGCCGGCGATGTATTTGGTTTTGCCTCCTTCTGGGGTGTATTGGGCTAGGTACATTCGCGCGTATCCTTTGCGCGGGTTTTTGTCTGAGAGTTTTTCGAGCATTGATTTGTAATGGTCGAAGGTGTGGCCGTGGAAGTGATCTCTTGTTTCGGTTTCTTGGAGGATATGGTGGTAAGATTTGATTTGTTTGTAGAATGATTGCGCTGTTTTGACTGAATTCTTTAGTGTTGGGGGTTCGACTTCGATGATCTTGATTCCTTTTCTTTCCGCTAGGCGAATATTGTATCGGCCTTTTGGTTTCATTTGTTTTAGGATTTTTTCTGGGGGGTGGGCTAGGTCGATTGTGAGGGTTGTGTTTGGCTGGAATCCTTGGTGAGTTTGTCTAAATCCTGAGAAGCTTGGTTTTCGGTAGAGTGGTCTTTGGAGAAGAGGATCGATTCTGTAGAAGACTGCGTTTTCTTTTTTTGCTATTTTTTTGATTTCTTTGAGAAGGAATTCCATTTGGGCTCGCGCGTTTTTTGGCTTGTTGTAGGTCAAAAGGGGACCGCGTGGCGAATAGAGCCAGCACAGATCTTTTTGTGGGAGTTTGTGTTTTACTAGAAGAGTTCCTCCTACGATGCGTTGTTTTCCTTTTTTTCGTTCGTAGATTACGATGATCCAGTATTTGTCTCGTGAGGGGATGTTTGATTGAAATCTTGCCCAGTTTGGAGTTTGGTGAATTGAAGCTAGAGGGTGTGTTTGGACAAAGTCTAGCCACTGTTTCTCTTGTTGTTTTGTGAGAACTTCGGTGTACATGAGGTGATTGTACTGGAAAAAGCACTTTTAGTTAAGTGGAGTTGGGGGAGGTTAGAGGTTCCCTGTTTTATCCGCTTAGTTCATTGACTTGTCTCAAAACGCTTCTAACCCTATGTAAAATTTCTTCTGCTTCCATTTTTATTTCGTCATTTTTGTCTGGGACTACAAGTCTTGCCCGTACTGCGCTAAACATTCTGTGCTCTAAATCAAGAACTCCTGTGGGGTGACCTCTTAAGTAGTCTCTGACGCTTAAATCAGACAGATTGCCGGGGTATCTTTGGCCATATTGTTCTGCCCAAACGTCTAGGTCGGCTGTTTTTTTTGATGACTCTAGCAGATCTGTCTCCCATCCCAAAACAGTTGGGCCATTTGAGAACCAACTGTCTGCTTTTATTTCTTCTCTGGCCTGAAGTTTTCTTTGACCTCCTAATATCACTAATTCTCTTCTTCTTAATAAATGCGGGCTTAGGCTTGCTCTTGTTGATGTTGTTGTACTGAAAACTAAGCCGTCGGTTTTTGCTATATCATCTACACTCTCGTCTACTGGAGCTACTGCTGCGGAATGTATCATGGTCATCTTGCCATCACTGTTATGTGATCCTACTTTTTCTATGTAGCTCTCCATTTCGCCTTCGTTGCCTGCTATTTTGACTCTTGTTCTTAGTGGGATATCAGGGTCATCTAATGCTTCCAATATTCTTTGCCAAACCTTGATTTGAGCTTCTACTACATCTTGAACATATTCATCTACTCCAGAACATTCTTCGTCCAAAAATGGATGTAAGTTTTCGGCTGTACGTTGAACTGATTCTATTCTGCTTTGGAAGAGCCGTTTTGCGAAGCTGATCTTTTCCCGTGCCCCTATAAATCTAGTGTCTCTTGCTAAACCAAGAAGTTCTTGATCTACACCTCTTGCGTATTGACTGTAGAGAGTATCTGGCTTTCCTGTCAGATGATTTAGTTCTGGGAGTTCCATGGAATATGGATAAAAAGTTTTATTGTATAGCGCTCGGCTAAGCCTCGCTTTGCCACGGGATCGCCTGTCGGCTTCCTGTGGCTGCTAATTCATCTTCTGTCGAATGAAAGCTGGGATGTCGTATTCGTTTTCTGCGGCTTTCATTGGGGTAGATTCTGACGATGATGATGTGCTTAGGCCTGCGGCGTGAGATCTCACTTGTGGTTTGTCTGTTGATTCAGAATCGAAACCAGTTGCGATCACTGTGACCTTCATTTCACCAGTGTAAGAATCATTGATTACAGAACCGAAGATAATATTAGCTTCTGGGTCTGCAGCTTCAGTGATGATCTTAGCAGCTTCATCAACCTCGAACATTGAGAGGTCGTTTCCACCAGTAATGTTGAATAGAACACCTTTGGCACCATCCACTGCCATCTCGAGTAATGGACTTTCGATAGCGGCTTTGGCTGCTTCGGCTGCTCTGTTCTCTCCAGTACCGTAACCGATACCCATGAGAGCTGAACCGGCATTCTCCATGACGGCTTTGACGTCTGCGAAGTCGACGTTGATCATTCCGTGAACTGTGATCAAGTCTGCGATACCTTGGACACCTTGTCTTAGGACATCGTCTACGACTGCGAATGCGTCGTTAAGGGGAGTTTTTTTGTCGATAATTGCTAGAATTTTGTCGTTTGGAATTGTGATCAGAGTGTCGAGTTTGTTTCTTAGGTTCTCCATTCCGTCTTGTGCTTGTTGTGATCTTCTTTGTCCTTCGAATCCAAATGGTTTTGTCATTACACCAATAGTAAGGATACCCATGTCCTTAGCCAATTCTGCAATGATTGGTGTTGCTCCTGTTCCTGTTCCGCCACCTAGTCCGCAAGTCAGGAATAGAAGGTCTGTACCTTCCAATGATTCTTTTAATTCTTCGATAGATTCTTCAGCTGCTTGTTTTCCCACATCAGGATTTGATCCTGCACCTAGTCCTCTTGTTGTTGCTCGTCCGATGTTGATCTTTGTTGGAGCTTCGTTGTGGTATAGAGCTTGAGCGTCAGTGTTAACTGAAATAAACTCAACACCTCGTAGGCTTGATTTGATCATTCGGTTCAGAGCGTTTCCGCCTCCTCCTCCAACACCCATCACTTTGATATTAGCTACTGGTGTGATTTCTGGTGTTACCTCCATTGTTTTTCGAGGTTTTGGTGTAAAAGGGGAATTGTTGCTTGTAGGTTTTGCAGAATTAGCTCCTCCCGCTGAGAAGAGATTCTTTAGATCTACATCTTTGTTGTTTGGATTGGTGTCGTCGTTTGCCATGACTTGGTGGGTAAATTAAGTGAGTTATATATGTGAGTTTTCTATGGTTTCAGGATGTTTTCCAGGTAAGGATACTAATTATTACCTATGATTTGACATGTTGTCAATCTGTATCCTCCAGTTAGAGAACAAGGGACGGTGAATTTACTTTCCAACTCGTCGATAATGTTTTTTGGTAAACCTGATTAGGGAGTTTGGGCTGATTTTAAGGGATCAGACCTTTGAACCATTTTTTCATAGTTCCTACTCCTTTTTTTAGGTTTATGCTTTTTGTCCCGTATGATTTGCCCTCAAATTTTGATCCCCATATAAGAAGACCGATCGCGGTAGCGTAAGCTGGATCGTCAATCTTGTCTACGACACCGTCGTAGTTTTGTGGGAATCCGATCTGAACTGGTAGATTAAGTGTCTCTCTTGCCAAGTCTGTTGCTCCTGAAACCTTTGATGCTGCACCTGTGAGGATAACCCCTGCAGGGAGCATGCCATCTCTGTGGATCTTTGCTAATTCGTCTTTGACCAACATGAAGATCTCTTGGTATCGAGCTTCGATGATTTGGCACATTTGTTTCTTTGAAACTGTGTGTGTGTCGACTTTGCTGAGTAGCGAGAGGTCGATGGTTTCTCTTTCGGCGATGTCGTCTAGCGAGCATGAGCCGTATTCGATTTTGATCTTTTCTGCTGTATCTATAGAGGTTCGTAGGCCGATTGCGATATCGTTTGTGACGTTTTCTCCTCCTACTGGGATTGTTGAAGTGTGAAGGATTGTCCCGTCTTCAAATACTGATACTGAAGTCGCTCCGCATCCTACGTCGATTACTATTACTCCGAGCTCTTTTTGTCTTTTTGAAAGAACTGCTTCTGCTGAAGCTAGTGCGTTTGGGATTATGTCATTGATGTCGACTCCAGCTTGGAGGACACATTTTTCGATGTTTTTGATAGTTGGAACGAGGCCTGTCATGATGTGCGCTTCTACTTCTAGTCTGATTCCGCTCATACCCACTGGGTATTTGATTCCTTTTTGTTCGTCTACTGTGAAGGTTTTTGGGATGATTCTGAGGATTCTTCTGTTTGGAGGGATTGTGACTGCTTGCGCTGCTTCGAGAACTCGATCTACGTCGTCTTCTGAGATTTCGTTTTCGTCTTGGGCGATTGCGATCACACCTTTTGAATTGATTGATTCGATGTGGTTTCCTCCGATTCCCAAAAAGATGTGGTTGATAGGTTCACCAGCCATTCTTTCTGCGTCTTCTAATGACGCTGTGATTGAGTTGATTGTCTCCTCTACGTCGATAACTGCACCTTTTCTAAGGCCTGTTGATGGAGCTATTCCCACTCCGATAACGTTTGGATTTCCTGTATCTTCCTCTAGGGTTCCTACTACTGTTCTGATTTTTGAACTGCCAATATCTAAACTGGCTACGACACGTGGTTTTGCCATTTGTTTTTTTGGTAAAAAGCACGCTAGATATTACCTTAAAGGTTCTTTGGTTACAATTTTTTTTATGAGAATGTCCGGGGTTGGGGAGGATTTTTCGTTGCGGTGTTTAAAAAATGTGTTCGGTCGCGGTTGGCTAGGGGATGCGGTGGGTGGGTTCCTTGGCGTGCTTGTGATTTTGCGTTTTTCGCGAAAGATTTTTGTTTGATTTTTGACAAAAATGTTGTTTTTGGTGTGAGTCTAGAACAGCGCTTGTTGCGACGACTCTGCTGCTTCTTGCTGCGGGGATTGTTGTCGTCGTCCCGATGTCGGGGGGTCTTTTAGTAGAGATTGGGAATTGTTCCCGATGTCGGGTGTAAGGGGTGGGGACATTGGGATGCCGGTATCTGGATTTTTTGCGCGGTCGAGCTTGATCAGTAGCGATCGGAATCTCAAGAATTCGAATAGTTCAGCTATTTTTTCTTCGTCGAAGTCTAGGGTTCCGCAATCCTCAAGTTTGAGAGTGACGGGAACGTCGAGGACGATTGTTGCGAGGTACTGGCTCTTGTATGCGAGCTCTTTGTTTTGAGCGAGCTTGTCGTGGATTGAGCCTGTGATCTCGTCGAGGTTCTCGTAGATTGTGTCGAGGGTTTTGTATTTTTGGAGAAGGGTTGTGGCTCCTTTGTCTCCTATGCCTGGAACTCCGGGGATATTGTCTGAGCTGTCTCCTTTGAGAGCTTTGAAGTCGATGATTTGGTCTGGGTTTAGGCCGTGTTTTTCTACTACTTGGTCTGGGGTGTAGATCTTTGCGGCTTTGAATCCTGACTGGGGCGCGAATACTCGAACCTTGTCGTTGACGAGCTGGAGGGTGTCCATGTCGCCGGTGACTATGTATGTTTCTAAGTCTTCTTTGTGGTTTGTGGCCTGGACTGAAAGGGTTCCTAAGACGTCGTCTGCTTCGAAGCCGTCGATTTCGTGGATTGGAATGTTGAATGCCTCGACCACTTCTTTGATTCGGGGGATTTGGGCGTAGAGTTCGTCTGGTGCTTTTGTTCTTGTGGCTTTGTATTCTGCGAATTCTTTGTGTCGGAAGGTCTTGGCTGGACGGTCGAATGAGACGGCGAGGTACTCTGGATTTTGGCCGTTGATGATATTGAGAAGCATTGAAGTGAAGCCGTAAACCGCATTGGTTGGGGCTCCTTCGGTGTCGCTAAAATGCTTTGGGATTGCGTGAAATGCCCTGTGGATAATTGCGTTGCCGTCGATGAGAAAAAGCTTTTTCATGGGCTTGATTATAACACTTTATTTACCTGAACTGTCAACTCCTCTGGGGTCGACTTAACAGGAGAAATATGGTAGAATTTCTAAATGGTTTAAGGTAAAAACCTTGGGCCTGGAAAAGTTAATTTGGAACAAAAAATAAAAATAAAAATGGGAGACGAACAACTATCAGATTTTATTAAAAACAAGAAGGCTGCGAAGCAGGAAATGTGCTCTAGCTTGTCGTTGGATTGCAAACTGCCTTTGATTGGGCTTGTGATCGACAATGAGCTGACTGAGGACGATTGCCTTGTGATCGAGCAGCTTTTGGAAGGAAGCACGGCTCTGGACGTAGAGATCGTGGTTTTGGCTGATACGAATCTGGATAGTTTTTCTTTTGCTCATGTTCATCACGTTCCGTATAGCGAAAAAAACCGAGAACGGCTAATGAAGGCTGCCGATATGATGGTGGCGTTGCCTCATAATGATATTGAGGAATGGCTGTTTAATGGCGTTGTCCCAATCACAAATCTTCGAGATGGACTTCTAAATTATAGCCCCACTAAAGAGACTGGAAACAGTTTTGTTTATGAGGGAGCTTCTGGAAAATCGCGAGGGGAGGCTGACCATTGGAAAATCTTTGCGGCGATTGTTCGTGCGCTTGAGACCTACAAATTCCCATATGACTGGAAACATATTATTGGGAGTGGGGTTCGGTCTGTGGAGGGGTAGGGGACTAGTCGAGTGACTGAGATCCGCTTCCACTGCCTGTTATGCCGGTGATTGTTTCGATGATGTCGTTGTAGTCGATGTATTTGATAACGTCGAGACCCATTGCACGTCCGACTGTTCCTACGATTACGATCGCGAGAACTGTGATGATCAGACCGATGATTGAGTATCGGATTGTTGAGACTGCTTGTTTGATTTTTTCTTCTTGTCCTCCAGAAAGGATAAATGAAATTCCTCCTACGAAGATAAATACTACTGATAGGAATGCTGCGATGATGATTGCGTATGCAAAGCCGCGGTTTATGATTTCTACGATATCGTACGCTTGAGCTGCGTCTAGAATGCTTGGATCAGCCATATGGAAAAATATTAGGAATTAGGTTCTTGAGGGGTGGACTTTGTGATTATACGCTTAAGCTTCTTCAGGTTCAACTATCTTCAAGTTGACACGTAAATTGTTCTTCGAACCAATGATTCTTAGAAGAACTCTAAGCGCTTTTGCGGTTTGCCCGCTTTTTCCGACGATTTTCCCCATGTCCTCCTTGTTCACCTTGAGCGTGAGGAGCACACCGAGCTCGTCTACGGTTCTCTCTACTACCACTTCGTCTGGGAAAGCAACGATCTGCTTTACAACGTGCTCGACAAAATCTCTGTCTTGTCCTTGTGTAGTATCTTCAGTCATAACTGGGGGGTTAGATTACAGATAGGGGAGACCTGTGATTTATTCTGATTTAGGTTCTTCTGCTGCTGGAGTTTCCTCGGCTGGAGCAGGAGTCTCCTCTTTTGGAGCTTCTTCCTTTGGAGCCTCTTCCTTTGGAGCTTCCTCGGCTGGAGTTTCTTCCTCCTTTGGAGCCTCAGGGGCTACCTCTTCTTTTGGAGCTTCTTCCTTTGGAGCCTCTTCCTTTGGAGCTTCCTCGGCTGGAGTTTCTTCCTCCTTTGGAGCCTCTTCCTTTGGAGCTTCCTCGGCTGGAGTTTCTTCTTTTGGAGCTTCTGCTGCTGGAGTTTCCGCTGCAGGGGTGCTCGCTTCGCTTGCACTGTCCTCAGGTTGTTCTCCTTTCTTCTTTCCTTTTTTATCTCTAGGTCCGATGTATTGATCCATATCCTCCATACCGTCTCTTTTCAACAAACCAGCCAAAGAGTCCGAAGGTTTTGCACCCATCGAAATCCAATATTTTACTCTTTCTTGGTCTACCTTGAATTCTTTTGGGTCAGTAGCAGGCTTGTAGTAGCCTAACACCTCTTGAGCCTTACGCTTTACGGCGTGCGTGTGCTCTTGGAGCACAATTCGAAAGTGGGGCTGACCTTTTTTTCCTAATCGTTGTAATCTGATTACTAGCAAGTTGATATGATTAAATGTATAAAGCTAATTAAAGCGCGCTTATTGTAGCGAATGAGGTCTTGAAGTCAAGAGAAAGTTCGATAGTATTACCTGGAGAAGAGTCAGTACTCACTATCTTCTGGAAAAGACTGTCCTCTTTGGGAGATCACTTGCGTCTTCAAATCCTTGATTTTTGGGGTTCCTTTTGTATCTGGAAGTCTGGCGTTTGCGTCTTTGAGGATCTGGTGTTTGCGGATCATTACTTCGTTGGCCCAGGCTGAGCTTGGGACGCCTATTGTGAGCACACCTTGTTTGTAGAATTTGGCTCTTATTTGGTCTTTTGCTGCGGTTTGTTTTGGGAAGAGTTCGGGGATTATCCCGTTGAAGGCTTGGCAGGCTTGGATTGCCTTGAACTCGCCAATTATGCCGTGCCTTGCGGCGGCTTTTGCGATCATGTTTTGGAAGGGAGTGAAGCTCATCTTGTTTGGTCAGTATGGCTGAAAGATAGCACTATCCTGTAGCTTCGGCTACTTTTTCTAAGACCGTCTTCACTGTGGTCAAGATTACGCTGGCTACTCTTAGGTTTTGTTCGTCTAAATCGTCTTCTGTTGGAGCTTTTGGGGCGTCAAAACATCCTGAATTTGGATTTAGAGCTTGGAGAATCCGGTATCTAATCTTGCGCATGTTTGCTTCGTGTTTTTCGAATTTTCTATCATACTTCTCTGACCAAGGTTGGCTTGTTGAAAACTCTGAAGGGAGAACATCTGCTGTATCGAAGTCTGAGAACACCTTCACTCTTGCTACTGGCGTAATCCTTCCTGACTCTGTCCCTTCGTCACCTTTTGCAAAATTAGCTGTGACCATCTCCCTCACCACAAGATCTCTGAGTTTTTTTGCAAAATAATCTTCAATCTCCTCTACATCTGGGTCTTCTACCAATGAGAGTGGCCTATTGTGGCGTTTTGCAATACGAATTTCCACAGGCATAACTCCCGTAGAAAGCTCTCTGTCGTGCAAGGTCTCTTCTGTGATTTTGATACCTCCTTTTGAGATCATCTCTCTTCTCACCTTCGCTATTACTGGAGCTACTGCGCCTTGAGTTCTTCGATCAATTTCTTCTCTTGAAAGAAGCTCATTGAACGTGAGGATTTTTTTGAGATCCCCATCCTCATCTTCCTCTCCAGATAGGAGTACTGTCGTCCCTGGCTGATTTTTCCGGGCCATCTCTTCCATAAACGCTTCTGCTTGTGTAGCAACCTCTTGAGTTGTGTTTCGCAAAGCTACTTCTTCCGTGCTGATAACTGGGCAATCATTCTTTTTTGCCATTTTTGGGATTTAATATGTTTAAAAGTCGACGAGGTCGACAAGGTGATATTGTACGGATTTACAGGGGTTTGTCAAGAGTTATAGAGGGCGAGAATCTCTTTTGCCATCTTTCCCCACGAGAATGCTTTTACTCTTTGGAGGCCTTTTTCGCGGAGTTGAGCTTGGAGCTGGGGGTCTTGGAGGAGTTGGGTTGTTTTTTGTGCTATGTCTTGTGGATTCTCGGGATCAAAGAAAAGAGCGTTGTCTGCGCCTGCAACCTCTGGGATTGAGGATACGTTTGAGGCTACGACAGGTGTTCCGCATTGCATTGCCTCTAGGACTGGGAGTCCGAATCCCTCGTATAGGGATGGGAATACGTATGCTTCTGCGAGATTGTATAGGGCTATCAAGTCTTCCTCTGGGACGTGGCCGGGGAAGTGGACTTTTGGGGCGAGATTTCGTTTGGCGACTTCTTGCTCTGGCTCGGGGTATAGGGGGTCTTTTTTTCCTGTGATTACGAGGGTGATTGGTTGGGGTTGGAGCGACGATTGGGGCGACGGCTTCTCAGGGTTTTTGACTGGCAAGTTGGCTTGGGGAAGCCAAGAATCGTCGGAATTCCCGGGATGACCCGGGATATCCGCTGCGATGATTTCGAAAGCTTCGATGAGTCGAGGCAGGTTTTTGTGATATCGGTGAACGCCTGTGTATAGGAGGAATGGGGCGGTGATGTTGTATTTGTCGCGGAGATTTTGGGCTGCTGCTTGCTCTTGGTCTGGGCTGAATTGGTAGTAGTCTTCGTTGGCACCTTCGTATACGACTTCGATTTTGTTTGAAGGGACGTGGTGGATTTTTATCAAGTCTTGTTTTGTGTTTTCGGAAACGGCGATTACTTTTTTTGCTTTTTTGACTGCGGATTTGATCACGGATTTGTACGCTATTCGGTAGGGGAGCGATGTCATTTTGCGGCCGGGGAAAAGAGTGTGGGTGAGGTCGTGGATCGTGACGATGAATGGGCGCTTGTATCTGATTGGTGCGTTGAAATGGGTGAAGTGCATTAGGTCGAGTTTTTGGGCGTTGATCGCTTTGAGAAATGATGTTTGCTCTTTGAGAGAATAGTGGGGAGCGTCTACTTCGACCTTTTCGAAGTTTGGTGCTGTTGGCTTGAAATTGTCGTAGTTTGAGAATTTGTCTTTGTTGAAAAAGAGCACGTATTGGTGTTGATTTTCGGGGTCTTGAATTGAGAGACGTTCGAGATTTCTCACTAACTCAAAAGTATATCGGCCGATGCCGGTAAATCCTGAGGAGAACATTCTGCAGTCTATTCCGATACGCATTTTTCGTGTTTTTTAGTTTTTGGCTAAAATTCCCTTGTTTTATACATCAAAATCTATTACATTCCTAGCGCTAATCCTTGAAAGCACGGGGCCGTAGTTCAGCTGGTTAGAACGCCTGCCTGTCACGCAGGAGGTCGAGGGTTCAAATCCCTTCGGTCCCGCCATTTTATTTCACTTCAAAGAAGCTTTTTTCTCGTTCGCACAGAAATCGATTATTATGCAATTGCTTGAAGAACGTCTTTTGGGATGTGGGTGCCTTTTCCTAATTCAAGCACGGCGTTAATAGCTACCCCTGTACACGTTATCGTCGCCAGAACCATACCTCCTGTTCCAAAAACCTCTACCTGGGCAAGGACTTCTCTTCCTGCGACAATAGACGCATGAGCTTGCTCTGCCACCCTGATAGTAGAATGCGAAAAATCTGCTGAGAGAGCAGTTGCCACTGCTGCCATTATGGCATAACCTATTCTACCTACCTTGGATTTAGATGTAGCTGCAGTGTTTGCCGTCTCTGTAATTGCCCCGTCGGGGAGCGCTCCTTCTCCAGACTCAGAGATAGCTGCCTGGGCATTTTTACCCTTCTTTTCTAATAGTCCTACTGCTCCTGCCGCACCTACTACGATGAATGGCATTGATACAAAGCTGGCTGTTCCTGCCGCCAGTAAGCTTTCTTGTACCACTGGGTGTTCGGCTGCACCTTGGATCACATGTTGAGCTCCTGCTTGCATAGCCATCCCTGCTACCGCCATTCCTGCCGCTACTTTTCTTTTCGACATGGGCACGGTATGTGCTCGTGATTCTTGGGGGTCCGGTGTGTGTTGTCTTGCTTCCATGTTGTTTGGGTAAAATTTAGTACGCGATATTATATGATTTCGCGTTTATTTGCAATCATTCGTCATCATGCCTTGCCCCAGCGATCGCCATTTCTAACATACCGAAAGTCCTCTGGATACGTCTTTGAGCTTGTGCGTCTCTTAGCTCTGCTGTGCTTCTGGTTTCTTGGCCAACTATCATGCTTAGGAATTTTGATAAGTCTTTTTCGTCTTTTGGGATTGTGATTGTTGGGTTGAGGCCTTCTTTTAGATCAGAGGCTCTTCCATACGTTGGAACTGAGCTTGAGGGGCTGACGTTTTCCTTTGGCTCGAAAAGACTTCCAAGCTTTGGAATTGAGATTAATTTGATAAGACCTTCTGGGTCTGGAGTTTTGCATATGTAATAAACCTTCCCTTCATGGCCCTCCCCGGTTGAGTAAATTCGTTTGTATTTTATTCCGTCGACTTCTTCGGCTGCTCCGATGTCTCTGAGACGATCGACATCTACTTTCCCATTTTGCACTCCTTCTGTTCTGATTAAGTTTAGGACTCTGCTGAGCTGTTGCTTCGCCTCAAAATCTGGAAGATGTATCTGTTCTTCTCGCACAAAATACTCTGAGGCTTGAAGTTTTTTGTATTTGGCGATTAGGACTCCGCCATAAACCTCTCCCTCTTCTGAGCCTTTCTTGACAGTTTTTGTTGCCACAAACTCTCCTTCGGGGGTGCTGATACGAGACTGTATTCTGAGATTGCCAACTCCCTTCCTGCTCTCTATCATCGATCCTGGTTCTAGGGAATCTGTCGGGGAAAGCCCATCGCGGACATCTGCGTAGCTGGCGTACCTATCCTGGAGCGTCGCCTCAAATTTCAGTCTAGATTTGTAGTTATTGTCTACCAGCTCTTCTGCTTCTTCAGGTGAGCGACTACCCCAAAGGGTGCTTAGGACTTCAGCTCTTTTTTGAGCTAGGATTTCTTCCATTGTGAATCTTAGCGCAAAATCCGGCTCTATTTTTTGGCCGAATTCGCCTTTTAGGACTTCTTCGCGGACCTCGTCCCTCAATGTAGCAACCGCTATATCAAGCTCTTGCAGGCTAGCTTTTTTTCTAGCAAAGTTTCCGCCTCTAATGTTTTTTAGAACTGGGTGTTGCGAGAAAACAACGCTGTATCGCGCTTGGTCTACTCTGTCTAGATTTACTCTGTTCATGGGTAGATATTTTACAAATGCTCAGTACTGCATTATACCACATTGACGGGCTTTTGTCGATGGGGCGGGGTTTTTACTTTACGCTAGCCCCCCGCATATCCTCCACACCAAGGTGGGTTGACAAGTCCCTGTTTCCCAGGTAGAGTACTCCCTAATCATTTGACCTAGCTGCATGCTTGATGCGACCGATGGTGCTCCAGAGGATTTGGAGCATGGATATACATATTGGGGAACAGGGGCCGATCTCGCTCATGCGAACAGACCCTCTCCACCGAAACCGGGGACAACGCCGAGTAGGCTTGCTGTGGTTTCTGACAACAACAGAATCGCCATATTAACTGGCTATGTGGGAATTATCGACAGAATAAAAGAGAATTGTGAGCGTATCGTTCGTCTGAGAGGGAATATCAACACCTCCGAGATTTCTGGCATTTGTTTTACAGATCCTGATGTGTATGACCAAATAGACCTGTCTATCAGAATTGCCTTGAGAGATTGTGCGATCATTAGAAGCGTCAATCCTGATGAATTGAAAAAAACTCTTTCTACCGAAGACGATGACTTCACTGATGACTTGAGGGGGCTTTGTCATGACATTCAATCTCCTCTTCGAGCTGTATCCGGATTTTTGACGGCTATAACTGAAGAACCTGAGGAGGATGAATTATATGCAAGATTGTTTGCTACTTTCAATAGGTTAGATAGGTCAAAAATCAGATTTGAAAAACTTTTTAACCCTAAGGCCACTCTTCCTTACTTGGTTTCAAAATTAAAAATGGATGTAAACTCTAGCATAGAGACCTTCTTGAAAAATGAAAATCTAGCTATAGATGGCAGAAACGATACTCGTACCCGTATTATTAAGCTTACTCCCCCTACCGTTTACCTGCCCCTTGAACCTAAGATTGAGCTAGATTACGAATTTGATGGGGCAAGTGATGTTTACTCAGATCTCAAAGAGCTTCGAGTTCATTTTAATAGTGTCAACTTTGGACGGATCTTGCAGGTGATGGTTTGTAATGCGATTGATAAGGGGGCTACAAAAGTGCGTGTTTCTGTGCATGAGGAGGCCGACTTTGTACGAATTGATATCCAGAACGACGGGAATCCAATTCCTGAAAAACACGTCCACGAACTATTTGATAAAGGCTTCACCAAGCACTCTAAAGAGGACCCAGTTCGATTTGGCGGAAAAGGGCTTGGGCTTCACTCCGTTGACCGTTTGATGAGATATATGGGTGGAGAAGTTGGGGCTGTTGACGCAGCTGTTCCTGAATCCGAAGGTGGATTGGGTGGCCCTAAATTCCGGTTCTATTTCAAAAAGGCTATTCCTATTCCTACTACTCCTCCTGTCGCCTAAAAGAAAACCGACCTCGCAAGGAGGCCGGCTCTCAATAAACTTCAATATTGTGCACTCTTAGAAGAAGAAGTATCTACTCAAGATCCAAGCTACATAAGCTATTCCACTTGGGTACAAAATCCATGAGACTTTTACCCATGCACCTGGAGAGACTTTTAAAGCTCTGGCTAGGTAGAAGTTTGGCAAATTCGCAGGGATCAAAAGGAACCCTCCAAACAATGCTCCCATCACGACAGAGGCCGCAAACATAGACCCCATGTCCATTCCGAACGTACCTTTGAGTACAACTGCCACCATGATGAATACACGAGATGCTAGGGCATTGTCGGCGAAGTGAGAAACCCAAGCTGTCATAAAGAACAATGTGAACATTATAAGTAGAGGCGGGAATGTTGCAGGAATCTGCCCGGCGATAGATGCGATTAGCGGATCTGCTATAACTCCGATGATTTCCAAAGCTACCAACAATACAGCCAAGATGATTGGCTGCCATTTTGCAGTAAACCCATCTTCTCTTAATTCTTCTGGGCAGTCTTTGTATTTTTTGTAAGCTAAATACCATGAAATAACACCTAGGAAACCGTCGACAATCCACAAAGCAAGTCCAGGATAGAAGATGTGCCATAGTACAACAATGGCTAGCATTCCTAGGAACAATAGACCTTTCTTTTCCATTTTAGGACGATCACCTTCACGTGGTTTGATATATTTAGAAAACCAGAAAGAAGATGTAATTACGTGTGCAACACAACCAGCACCTACCATTGCGATTAGAGTTGGGATACCCCAGTCGAATTCAGATACCAAGATTGCGTAAACGATCAAGATTGGCGGAGCTGCGAAAGGCATTAGTCCTCCTCCAGATCCGATTGTTGCTGCTAGACCTGTAGCTACTTTTGGTCTGTCTTCTGGATTTACTCTCTTTTTTACGTATTCAGCTAGGAACACACTTGCTGCAGGTTCTCCTGTCAAAGAAGAGAGAAGAGATCCTAAAACAAGAACTCCTCTGATTCCAAAAAATCTTTCGATAATTCCCATTATAGGGATCATGTGTGCAACAGCGATGTTTGCTGCTGACATAATTCCGAGTAAAGTGAAAGCTTCCATGTATGGGAAATGAAGGTGTCCACCTTCTCCAACAACGAAGAGCATAATCAAAGCTACTACTCCGACAAAGATTCCTGCCAATTCTCCCTCATCAGTAATGTGATGGAAGATTTTTAGGATTTTGTGTTTTTTCCACCAGTTAGGTCCACTTGATGTGAGCCACATGTCTGTCCTGGCTAGACCGTTCATTCCTAGGATCGCTGCGATCAAAACTGCAGCACCACTAATTAGTGGGCTACCATGCGAGAGCATTACTCCAACCATCACAAAGAGGGCTGTCCATGCAAGCCATGAAGACAACAGTGCTTCGAGAAACAGAGTTCTGGTCTGCTTCTTTTTTTCTACCTGTGTTTCTGCCATATCTTTTTAAGTTAATAAATTAATCGCAGGGATTATACGCCTGCAATTCGAAATGTTAAGGCTAAAATGCGAATTTCATGTAGATTGATTCGAAAAATTTGGTATTTTGTAGGCATGATCATTCATGACATATCTCCCGTGGCGTTTGGCTTTGGGCCCGTAGAGGTCCGGTTTTACAGCTTGGCTTTTGCTGGAGGTTTGGTTTCGACATACCTGTTGTTGCGTTGGATTTGGCGCCGGGAGGGATGGGGGATGGACGATCTGGATTCTCTCGTTGTTTATTTGTTTTTTGGGCTAGTTGTGGGGGCGCGGCTGGGCGAAGTTTTGTTTTATCATCCTGAGTATTATTTTGGGGCGCCGTTGGAGATTTTGAAAATTTGGAAAGGGGGCTTGGCGAGTCATGGGGCTACTATTGGACTTTTGGTTTCTTACTTGGCGTTTTTGTGGGGGAAGGGGGGTGGAGGGATGGCTGGAGGGTTTGCTGCGAGGTGGACTCGAGGAATTGCGGCGGTTCGGCGAGATTTTTGGAAGTATGCAGATGGGCTCGCTGTCGGAATACCTCTTGCTGCGGGTTTTGTGAGAATTGGAAATTTCTTTAATTCTGAAATTGTTGGGCGAGTTTTTGGTGAGGGGACTGGGCTTGGTGTTGTTTTTGTGAGGAATGGAGATGATTTTGCGCGGCATCCGGTGCAGCTGTATGAAGGTGCGTGGCTGTGGTTGGTTTGTTTGGCGGGCCTTTGGTTGTGGGTTTTTGGGCGACGTCTTGGGGGGAGGGTTGGGGAGATGATTCGGACGCCGGGGTTTTTCCTTTTCTTTTTTGTTGGCGTTTATTTTGCCGGAAGGTTTGTTTTGGAATTCTTTAAAGAGTATCAGGTGTTGGACGAGGTCGGGGTTTTGGGATTGGGTTTGACGATGGGGCAGTGGTTGAGTGTTTTGCCGGTGGGATTGGCGGTGGGGTGGTTTGGCGCCCGGGCAATAGTTAAGAGAGGGGGACCTCCGGGACGAAAGTGAGGATCATTTGATTAACTTTTTTGCATGCATGTACGAGAAGCGGCAGTTTCGAATCAGTTTTACCCAGGGAATCCTGGGGTTTTGAAGCAAAGCATTCTTGAATATTTGTCTTCAGCTACTGTGGCCGATGATTTGCGGGTTGATGCTGCGGCTGGAAAATTGAAGGGCGTGATCGTGCCTCATGCGGGGTATGTATATAGTGGGGCGGTGGCTGCTTCGTCTTTTAATTTGTTGAAGCATTTGGACAAGGGCGTGAAGTGGAAAGTGCTTTTGATGGGGCCTTCGCATACGACGCCTTTTATGGGGGCAGCTCCTTTTCGGGAGGGGATTTGGAAGACTCCGCTGGGAGCGGTGGCAGTGAATGATATTCGGGATGAGCTGGCTGATGGGGCGAATGATGATGAGCTGATCGTGGAGGTAATTGAGGCTCATCGCAAGGAGCATTCACTGGAGGTGCAGTTGCCTTTTTTGCAGTCTGTTTTGAGTTCGTTTGTTGTTTATCCTTTGATTCTTGGGAATTTGCGGCCTGACTTTCTTGCGGATCGGTTGGCAGAATTTGTGGCGCGTGATGATGTGATTGTTGTGGTGTCGAGTGATTTGAGTCATCATTTGCCTTTTGAAGAGGCTTTGAAGGTGGACGAGGCTACTGTGACTGGGATTGCTCAAATGGACACCGATAGTGTTATCGAAAAGGGCGATGCGTGTGGCTTGAAGGGGATTTTGACGATGATGTTGCTGGCTGAGAAGTTTGGGTGGAAGCCGTCAGTGCTGGATTACAAAAACTCCGGACACACTGGCGGGGACAAGAGTGCGGTGGTGGGATATGGGAGCGTGGGGTGGTTTAAGGGGGATTAGGCTTGCTCGAGTAGGGCGTCGTAATCTGGAGTTCCGAGATTTGGCAACCTGTGGGCTCTATAGCCCAGAACTCCTTGTGCTATCTGAATTAGCCTGTCGAGGTCTTTGTTTTTGTGCGCTTCTTTCATTGCATCTATACAGGCCTGGACATGCCATATAACCTGCCACATTCGTGGATCACTAATTGATAATTTTGCGTCGTCGAAACCTTTGCTTTTTGCAGCTTGAATTAGCCTTGGAATAACATCTGCATAGTCCTTTGTTGCAGAAAGCACTTCTAGAATTTCATCATCACTAAAGTCCGCTCTTTCATTCGCCCACAAAGCTGCAGGTGTAATATTTGTAATAGTATCTCCTCTTAAAAGAGCACAAATAACCTGCTCATTGAGCATCAAAATTTTCGGGTTTTCGGGTGCGCGTTCTGGTGACATTTTTATAAGTTAAACAAGGGTTTATTCTACAATCCTCCAGGGGAATTGTCAAGGCCTCGCGGTGGGACTATTTAGCCACACATCCGCTTGCGTTGACCTTTGCGTTGAATGTCCAGATACATTTGTCTTGAGCATTTGGAACGCCGTCGTTGTCGTTGTCTGAATCGCATGCGTTACCTTCTCCGTCTTTGTCCATATCTCTTTGGTCTGTGTTTGGTTCGTGCAGACAATTGTCTTCTGAGTCTGCAACTCCGTCAGCATCTGCGTCTGGAAGGGTATAGACTGGCTCTGGGGCTGGTGTTGGTGCGGGAGCTGATGGACTTGATGATTCTGATGGTGCTGGCTCTACAACTGGCTCTGGGGCAGTTTCTTCGGCTACAGGTTCCACAGCTGGGGTTTCTTCTACTACTGGTTCTGAAAGAGGGTCTGTCCCCAAGAGGGCTTCTGCTGCCTCAAGATCGCCTGTTTCTGTGAAATCTTCTTCGGCTACTGGGTCTTCTGATGGTAATTCCTCTTCGGTTGGAGCCTCTTCTTCTTCAACTATTGGCTCTTCCGCTGGGACTTCTTCTTCGACTACAGGCTCTTCTACAACTGGTTCTGATTCGACGATTTCACCAAGAACGTTTGCGAAACCTTTGAGGTCTGCTGGTGCTCCGGTTTGGACGTAAGCCATCACCTGGAAAATAACTGCGCCTGTCAAAAGGACAGCTAGGATTGTCAGTAGTATTGCTTTTGGATTTTTCATAATTTTATAGGTTAAATTCTCTCTGTGGATTTTATAACAAAATGCTGACAAATGCCATATTAATTTCCCTATTCAGTGTCTACTGGCGAGTCTACTTGGACTTCAACCTGCTGAGCTTGGGGCTCGATTTGCTGGATCACGTCTGTGACAAAGTCGCCGACGAATGGGACGAGGCTGATCTGAGAGAGGATGTATACAAATATCGATAAGAAGACTGTGGCGCCGAGAACTGAGCCGAATCCGACCATGATGCCTTTTAGCATAGCTAGTCCAAGGAATTTCCAAGGACGAGCGAAGATTTTTATAACTTCCATGCTTTTGATTCTTTTGATTTCGCGGGCGAGGGCTTTGATTTCGCGGGCGAGTTCGATTTCGAGATGTCTTTCTGACGCTGCGAGATTTTTGATTTCTTTTGCGAGGTTTGCTTTTGCGCGAGCTTCTGAAGTTTTAGGCATGGGGGGAGGGGATTTAAGGGAGTTTTGATTTGCTTGGGTCTATTTTATGTGTGAAAATGAGGTTTGTCTAATAATTAGCGTATTTACCGATGAAGCTTTATACAAAAAAGGGAGATCAGGGGAAAACTAGCCTGTATGATGGGGAGAAGGTTAGCAAGACTTTTTCGTTGATTCATGCGCTTGGGGATATTGATGAGCTGAATAGTTTTATTGGGATGGCGAGGGCTCAGGTTGCTGGGGAGATGATGGGCGACGGGGATGACGGCGCTGAGGATGAGGGGGAAGTTTCTGAAGTTTTTGTTGAGATTTTGGATCGGGTGCAGAGGGATCTGTATCGGGTTGGCGGGGATTTGGCCGGGCTTTCTGCTCGGGAGGGGCCTGTGGGTGAACGAGATGTTGAGTATTTGGAAAGGACTATTGATTCTCTGCCGTGTGATGTTGGGCGGTTCGTACCTCCTGGGGCGCATGGTGAACTGTCTGCGCGGCTGCATGTTTGCAGGTCGGTGTGTCGTAGGGCTGAGCGAAGTGTGATTGGAGCTGTTGGGGATGATGAGGGGGAAAGAGAGACAACATTCCCACATATTTTGCAATATTTAAACAGATTGAGCGACTTGTTCTTTGCTATGGCGGAATGTTAGAATTGACGCCACTATGACTACAAAATCTACAATAAATATTTTAGTTGGGGGGCCTGCTGGTAGTGGGATCGAAAGTGCCGGGCATTTGATGGCGAAGGCTTTGATGCGGAGTGGGGCGAGCGTTTTTGCGTGCAATGAGATTATGTCTTTGATTCGCGGTGGTCACAATTATAATCGGGTTCGTTTTTCTTGGGATCGTGAGATCTCTTGTCATGATGACATGGTCGATGTTGTGGTTGCTTTGGACAAGGCGAGTGTTGTTGAACATTTGAGTCAGCTGCGGGATGGCGGGGTTTTGATTTATGACCAGGATCACGTGGATATTAAGTCGTTGGAGGTACCTGAAGGGGTTTCGGTTTTGCATGTTGATTTGGACGAGGCTGCAGTTGAAGTTGGCGGGCCAATTTACAAAAACACTGTTGCGGTTGGAGTTGTTCTTGGAGTTTTGGGAATGGAGGATGGGGTCGAGAAGGGGGCTTTTGAAAAAATCTTGAAAGAAACTTTTGAAGATAAGGGGGCTGAGGTTGTTGATAATAATTTCAAAGCTTTGGCGAAAGGGATCGAAGCGAGTGGGGGACAGAAGATCGAGGTTGGTCGGGGGGAGGTGGCTGGTGATGCGAGTTCGAATGACGGGAATGGTGCGACGGCTGGAGAGGAGGCGACTGGAGATGCGAGTTCGGCGAAGATGCTTTTGAATGGAAATGATGCTCTTTGTCTCGGAGCTGTAAAGGCTGGGTGTAAATTTGTTGGAGAATACCCGATGACGCCTTCGTCTTCGATATTGCATACGATGGCAAAGTGGGCGGACAAGATGGGAATTGTGGTGAAGCATGCGGAGGATGAGATTGCGGCGATGAATATGATTGTTGGGGCTGGATTTGCGGGGGCTCGGGCTTTGACTGGAACTTCTGGTGGAGGATTTGCTTTGATGACTGAAGCTGTTGGTTTGGCTGGGATGAGTGAGACGCCTTGTGTTGTTGTGAATGCGATGAGGGTTGGGCCTTCGACTGGTTTGCCGACGCGGACTGAGCAAGGAGATTTGCGCCAAGTGATGCATGCGTCGCAGGGTGATTATCCTAGGCTTGTGATGGCGCCGGGCGATCCTGACGAATGTTTCGAGATGGGATTTGAAGCCTTCAATTATGCGGATCGTTATCAGATGCCTGTTATGATTTTGACTGACAAATATTTAGCGGAGAGTTTGTATTGTGTTGCTCCTTTTGGGGCGAAGGGTGGTGTTGGCGGCGAGATGAAGATTGATCGGGGAAAGATTTTGGGAGAGAAAGAGGCGGCTGCGGTTGTGGCTGGAGGAGACGAAGCTGGTGTTGCTGGTGGATTTTTCCGGCGGTATGCATTGAGTGAAGACGGAATTTCTGGAAGGACTTTGCCTGGGACAGCGGGTGGTGAGCATGTTGCAACAAGTTACGAACACGATGAGTATTCGGATTTGTTAGAGGATGCTGACGTGCGCGTTGCGCAGATGGATAAGAGGATGAAAAAGATGGAGGTGTTGTTGGCGGAATTGCCTGCGCCTGCTCTTGAGGGGCCTGCGGATGCTGACGTTACTTTGGTTTCGTGGGGATCTTATAAGCCTATTTTGAAGGAGGTTGTAAGGGAGTTGGCTCGTGCAAGCCAAAAATCGTCGGATACCCCGGGTCATCCCGAGATTTCTGCGAATATTTTGATGATTAAATATATGGTTCCTTTTCATGCGAAAGAGATTGGCGAGATTTTGCGTGGAGCGAAGAAGGCTGTGTTGGTTGAGCAGAATTTCAGTGGGCAGCTGGGTGGATTAATTAAAGAAAAAACTGGATTTGATTTTGAGGAAGCGGGAGGGGCGAAGATTTTGAAATATGATGGAAGGCAGATGGATTGCAGGGATCTTGGGGAGAAGGTTCGAGCGCTGATGGCGCCCGGGCAATAGTAGGGAGGGTAGGACCTCCGGGACAAAAATTCATAAAACAACAATTAACTTAACGAGATGACCGAACAAAAAGACTTAGCTACAAAAGATAAACCAAATTGGTGCCCGGGATGCGGGGACTTTGGGATATTGACGGCGCTGAAGAATGCGATGGTTGAAGGTGGACTTGATCCGGCGAAGACTGCAATCTCGACTGGGATTGGATGTGGTTCGAAGATCAATCATTGGGTGAAGTGCTATGGATTTGAGGGATTGCATGGGCGACCTTTGCCTGTGGCGACTGGGATCAAGCTGTCGAATCCTGAGCTGAATGTGATTGCTGTGGGTGGTGATGGAGATGGGTATGGACTTGGGATGGGGCATTTCATTCATGCGATGAGGAGGAATCTCAACATGACTTATATCGTTCAGAATAATCAGATTTATGGTTTGACGACTGGGCAGGCTTCTCCGACTTCGGAGCGTGGAACTAAGACGAAATCGACTCCGAGCGGCGCGATCGAGCTACCTGTGAATCCTATTGAGTTGGCTTTTGCAGCGGGGGCGACCTATATCGCTCGTGGGTATGCTGGGGATTTGCCGCATTTGTCGAAGCTGATTGCTGAGGGGATTGCTCACAAGGGATTTGCGTTGATTGATGTTTTTCAGCCGTGTGTGACTTTTAATAAGGTTAATACTTATCAATTTTTCCAGGAGAGAGTTTATAAGCTTGAGGAGGATGAGAGTTTTAAGTTGGCTGGGTCGTGTGGGAAGGAGGGTGTTGCGGATGGTGGTGATTGCGGGGTTTGTGAGGCGATTGCGAGGAGTCGGGAATGGGGGGACAAGATTCCTGTTGGTTTGTTTTATCAAGACACTCGGGCGACTTATGAAGAGATGGAAATTGGTTTGAAAAATGGACGACCGGTGGATGTACCGGGGGAGGTGGATGTTGAGGAATTGATGGCGGAGTTTATGTAGGGTGGCCTCACCGCGCCGCTTCCGCGTTTCGTTTTAGGCCTTTTCGTTTTGCGCGGTGGATTGGGGAGCCGGCAAACATGGCGGTGAATTCTTCGTCGGTGGTTAGGACGGTTGGGCCGACGATTTTGTCGAGGGGGAGGGATGGGCCGGCGATTGGGGTTGGGGTGGTTTTGGCGTTGGGTTGGGTGGGGTTTTTAGTGTGCGAGTTTTTTGCGCGGCAATTATGTGGACAGACCTCCTGGCAAATATCGCATCCGAAGATTCTTTTGGTTTTGTGGATGGCTTGGGTGATCGGCTCGGGAAGGGTTTCGGCACGATTTTCGATTGTGTGGTAAGAGAGGCAGAGGTTTGAGTCGATGGAGTATGTTTTGGTTTTTGGGTCGAGCTTGATCGCCCCTGTTGGGCAAGCGTCTATGCAACGAGTGCAGGTTCCGCAGGAGAGTTTCGATGATTTAGCGGGTTGAGAATCCTCCGCGCGGAGGCTTTTACAGGTTACGGTTAGGGGACCTCCCCGAATTCCCAGGTTTGAGTTTTTTTCTAATGCGAGGTCGATGGTCGTGATGATTTCTGCGAGGAGAATCCATGAGCCGAATTCTTTTGTAATGAGGCAAGAGTTTTTGCCTACAAATCCTAGGCCGGCTTGGACGGCGAGACTTCTTTCGAGGATTGGGCCGGTATCGACGTAGGAGAGGGTTTGGGATTGTGTTTCGTTTTTGATAAATTCTTCGAGTTTTTTGAGCCGTCCTCCGATCTCTTTGTGATAGTCGCGGCCGTAGGCATATCTTGCGATTCGGCCGTGATCTCGTGGGAGTTCGGGCTGGTCGTAATAGTAGTTTGTAGCAAGTACGACAACACTTTTTGCGTTGGGGAGCAGCTCTGCGGCTGATCGGCGTTTGGCGACGGCGTCTTCGCGGGACATGTAGGACATATCTGCTTCGTAGTGGGCGTCTAGCCAAGCCTCGTATTGGGCATATGCTTCGTCGGAGATATCGACAGGGGAAAATCCGACCAAATCAAAGCCGAGCTCCACGGCGTGGGCACGGATTTTGTCGGCGAAATCGTTTTTTGGGCTTTGTGATTTTTGACTGGGCATCGAATTTGTTGTTAGGTCTGTAAGCTATATCACCACTTTTGTGTTTTGCCAATTCGAAGTTTACTACAAGGGGTTTCTTTCATCAAAGATACTCGATATGATTAATTCCTTTTAACAAAGTATGAAATATGTCCGCCGAAGGAATGAAATCAAAATTCGGAGAAGCGAAAAAAGCGCTAATGATGGCGGATCGAATTTGCATAATTTCGCATAGGAATCCTGATGGAGATGCAGTGGGGAGTAATCTTGCGCTACGGTATGCGCTCGAGGCTATGGGCAAGGAAGTTGTATCGGCGTGTGTGGATCCGATTCCGCGCGATTCGATTTGGCTGAATGGGGCGGAGACTTTTGTTCATGATTTTAATTGCGAGGATTTTGATGTGATCGTGAGTGTGGATTGTGGGGCAAAGAAATTGGTGGCTTTTCATGAGAGAAAACCAGAATTGGCGGAGTGCATAGGCAAAGGCAACAAGCCATTTATCAACATCGACCATCATGAATCGAACAATGAGTATGGGACGATTAATTTGGTTGATCCGAGTGCGGCGGCGACGGCGTTTATTATCTTCTTCTTCCTGAGATTCTGTAAGTGGGACATCACGAAGGATATTGCGACCGCGCTGATGCACGGTCTTTATTTTGATACGGGGAGTTTTATGCATTCGAATGTGAACGAGTATGTGATGAAGGTGGCCGGGGAGCTGATGAAGGCTGGGGCGAATTATCAGAGGGTGGCGAAGGAGCTTTTTCATACGACGCCTGTGAATAAGATGCGGCTGTGGGGGAAGATTCTGGAGCGGACTTATGTGAATGAGGACGGGGTGACCGTGTCTGCGGTGAATCGGCATGATTATGAAGTGACTGACTCGACCCCGCGGGATACTGGGGGGATTATTGATTTTCTAAATTCGGTTCCTGGGAGCAAGTACACTGTTTTGTTGAGTGAGGACGAGCGGGGATTGGTGAAGGGGTCTCTCCGGACGCAGCGTGATGATGTGAATTTGAGTGAGATTGCGAAGGAATTTGGAGGTGGGGGGCATCAAAAGGCTAGTGGTTTTGGGGTGGCTGGAAGGCTTGAGCCTCAGATTAGCTGGAAGATTGTTGGGGAAAATGGGCAGGGGGCTCACGAGACGGATATGCAGTTTTAGCGGAGGGCTTGTATTTAGAGAGTCAGAGCGTGCCCATTATCTCTCAGCCATTTCCTGTGTTTTTTGTAATCGGGGAGGATTTTTGCTAGGAGGGCGTGGAAGCGTTTTTGGTGGTTTTTGTGAATGAAGTGGGTGACTTCGTGGGCAACGAGGTAGTCGACGATTGATGGTGGCGCCATGATGATGCGCCAGTTGTATGTGATTGAATTGTTTGCGTGGCAGGTTCCCCAGCGTGATTTGTATGCTCGGATGTGGATTGCTGTTGGGGTTGGTGCTTTTCTTGGGATTAGGGGTTTGTAGTTTTGTGCTAAAAGTTTTGTGAAGTGTTCGGTGCGCTTTGTTAGATGGGGGAGGGCTTGGGCTTTGTACCAGGATTCTAGTTGTTTTTTTGTTGTGAATGATTTGAGGGTTGGTTGGGCGAGGGGTTTGCCGAGGAATTTTGGTGTGGTTGGGGAGTCAGTTTGGGTTTTTCTTTTTTCGATTTTTGCGATGTGTTTTTTGACCCAGGCTTCTTTTTCTTTGAGAAATTTCTCGATTCTTCTTTCGGAAACGAGTCTTGGGGCGCGGATTAGAACTCCACGTTCGGGGTGGATTTGGATTGCGAGGGTTCTGCGAGATGATCTTACTAGGGTGTATTGCATGGCCCGGATTATATCAGTTTGGATTGTATAGGGAAACCGGAGACGGGAGTTTCGTACGAGAGCATGGGCAATGAAGGGGGTGACCTTCCGTAGCTTTGCTCGACCGTAGTTACTCGCCGTCTCCGGGGTAAGTGTCTCTCCCCTGGAGAAGGATGGGGACGTATCGCCAGCGGGCTTCGGGGCTTCGAGAGCCTCTGAGCCTCCTGCCGATCGTCCTGCAACACAAATCCAGGGTTGAGCCGAGGATGACTCGCGGCTTAGTGCCTCACGTGAACCTGTTCGCCTCTTCCGGCTCAGTAGATTACCACCGAGCTTCGGTCGGATTACGCTCGTCCATCCCAGTTTCCGGGGACAACGTTACGCTCCGCAAGAGCAGGCAGGGGTTTTTAAGCCCTACGTGAAGTCCTCCTAGCCCAGAGGTCCTCGGGTGTCGGGGTTCGGGAGTCGTCTCTTTCCACGAAGCCTTTTTTCTTATCCTGACCATTCAGGTGCTGGTAGGATGATACTGATGGGGACGTGGTGCACTGAAGCTACCTCCGTTCCCCGAATCATCCATAAGAACTCGTGCAAGGGCCGGGCACGTCCGGTGGTGTAATCTATACACCTAAGGCTAAGTCGAGACGCTCATAGGAACCGATTCCGACGCACGAAAATTAAACTTTCTTTCCAGATATGTCAAGGCTCGAAAAAGAGACCACAGGCTTCATTGTCAACCTGTTCTCAGGGATTTGCATTAATTCATTTGCCTTTCGGGCTCTTTGTTAGTAGAATCCTTGAGAACTGTGAACCAAAATCTATATGGCTTCCCCGCGTACTGCAAAAAAAAGCCCCCCTCAAAAAAGGGCTTTAGTATTTCCCAAAAAAATCTTAGTACTTGGAAGTGGGGCGCTAAAGATTGGGGAGGCTGGGGAATTCGATTATTCGGGTTCTCAGGCGATAAAAGCCCTCAAGGAAGAAGGCGTTGAGTCGGTTTTGGTTAACCCAAATATTGCGACGATTCAGACTTCGAAAGGACTTGCGGATACGGTTTATTTTTTGCCTGTAAATGCCGAATTTGTAGAGAAGGTTATTGAGAAAGAGAAGCCGGACGGATTGTTCTTGGCCTTTGGGGGACAGACGGCGCTGAATTGCGGAGTTGAGCTTTGGGAAAAAGGTGTTTTGAAAAAACATAAAGTAAAAGTGTACGGGACGCAGCCGCAGGTGATTATGGATACGGAGGACCGGGAACTTTTTAAAGAAAAATTGAAACAAATTGATATAAAATCGCCGCTAAGTAAAGCGTGCGTAACGACTGAGGAAGCTATTGTGGCAGCTGTCGAGATTGGCTATCCGGTGATCATCAGAGCGGCCTTTGCTCTTGGGGGAAAGGGTAGTGGATTTGCTGCTAATGATGAAGAATTGAAGGAATTGTGCGAGACGGCTTTTGCTTTTAGTCCGCAGGTTTTGGTTGAGGAGAATTTGAAGGGATGGAAGGAGGTCGAGTACGAGGTGGTGAGGGATTGCGCGGACAATTGTGTGACGGTTTGTAATATGGAGAATTTTGATCCTCTGGGAATTCACACGGGGGAATCGATAGTTGTTGCTCCATCGCAGACTTTGAACAATCACGAATATCATAAATTGAGAAGGATCGCGATCGATACGATCAGGCATCTTGGGATTGTGGGGGAGTGCAATATCCAATATGCGCTCGATCCAAAATCCGACGACTACAGAGTGATCGAAGTGAATGCGCGTTTGTCGCGGTCGTCGGCTTTGGCTTCGAAGGCGACTGGGTATCCTCTAGCGCATGTGGCTGCAAAGCTGGCGCTTGGCTATACTTTGCCTGAATTGAAAAATGCTGTGACCAAGACTACGACTGCTTTCTTTGAGCCGTCGTTGGATTACTTGGCTTTGAAGATCCCTAGATGGGATCTGAATAAGTTTCGAATGGTTTCGAAGGAGATTACTTCTGAGATGAAGTCGGTTGGTGAGATTATGGCTTTGGGTCGGAGTTTTGAAGAGGTTTTGCAAAAAGGTTTGCGAATGTTGCAGGTCGGTTTGCATGGTTTGGTTGCGAATGAGGACGTGAAGATTTCTTCGTCTCCGGAAAAATTGCGTGAAGATATTGAGAAGCCAACTCCGAAGAGAATTCTCGTAATTGCTCAGGCTTTGAAAGAGGGGGTTTCGGTTGAGGAGATTGCGAAGTGGAGTGGAATTGATTTGTGGTTTTTGGATAAATTGAAAAACATCGTCGACATGGGAGATGAGATTGAGAAGGATGGCGGGGAGTTTGCTGGCGAAGAAGGAAAGGGGTTGATGAGCGATGCGAAGAAGTCTGGATTTTCTGATAAACAAATTGGGTTTTTGGTTGGGCGAGAGGAATTGGCTGTACGACGAATGCGGCAAAAGGCTGGGATCGTTCCGTACGTGAAGCAAGTCGACACGCTTGCGGCGGAGTATCCTGCCAAGACGAATTACTTGTATATGACTTATCATGGGTCGAAGCACGATGTTGAATTTGGGAGCGGACGGAAGAGCATCTTGGGACGTGGGGCTGCGTGTGGAGCTGGGCGCAAGATGATCGTGCTGGGAAGTGGCGCTTACTGTATCGGATCGTCGGTTGAGTTTGATTGGTGTTGTGTGAATGCTTTGCAGACGTGTGCGAAAGAAGGGTTTGAAACTATTATGATTAATTACAATCCTGAGACTGTTTCGACGGATTATGATCTTTGCGACAAGTTGTATTTTGACGAATTGTCTTTGGAGCGAGTTATGGATATTTACGAATTGGAGAATGAGGGAGAGAAGGGAAAAAGTGATTTGGTGACTGGAGTCGTCGTTTCGACTGGCGGACAAGTCCCAAACAATCTCGCGTTGAAATTACATAAAGCAGGCGCGCGAATTCTCGGAACTGAACCTGAAAATATCGATAGAGCTGAGGACCGACACAAATTCTCTGGGATGTTGGACAAGCTTGGGATTGATCAACCGCAATGGAAGGAGTTGGCGCAGATGGAAGACGTTTTTGATTTCGTTGAGGATGTCGGGTATCCGGCGTTGGTGCGGCCGTCTTATGTTTTGTCTGGGGCTGCGATGAGTGTGGCTTATACTCGGGAGGATTTGGAAACTTTTTTGGGGAAAGCTGCGAAGATTTCGAAGGATGCTCCGGTTGTTATTTCTAAATTTGAGACTGGCGCGAAAGAGATCGAGATCGACGCGGTGGCGTCTGATGGGAAGCTTGTGATTTATGCGATTGCGGAACACATCGAAAATGCGGGAGTGCATAGTGGGGATGCGACGATTGTGTTGCCGCCACAAAAATTATATATCGAAACTATAAGGCGGATTAAGGTGATTACGAAAAAAATTGCGAAGGAGCTTGCGATTTCTGGGCCGTTTAACATTCAATTCCTTGCGAAGGACAACCGAGTGATGGTGATTGAGTGTAATCTGCGGTCGAGTAGAAGTTTTCCTTTTTCTTCGAAGGTTACTGGATACAATTTTATTGAGATTGCGACTGAGTCGATGCTGAATGCGGGGGCTTCTGGGGGAGCTGGTGGGGGTGATGTGCGAAATTTGAAGATTAGTAAGAGAGGCGAGGAGCTGTTGTCTTTCTGTGAATATAAGACTTTGGATTTGGATCATGTTGGCGTGAAGGCGCCGCAGTTTTCGTTTCCGCGACTGAAAGGAGCGGATCCTGTGCTCGGTGTTGAGATGGCTTCGACTGGTGAAGTTGCCTGTTTTGGTGAGGATTTGCACGAGGCGTTCCTGAAGTCGATGATTTCTGTAGGGTTTGTTTTGCCACGAGCTCTTCGTCCTGTTTCTGAGGGGGAGGGTGGTGGTCGAGGAGGGATTTTGTTTAGTGTTGGAGGAATTGAGGAGAAAGGAGATTTGCTTGTTGTGGCTGAGAAGTTTTCCGAGATGGGCTTTAAGATTTTTGGAACTCCTGGAACTGCTGATTTCTTTAATAAGAATGGGGTTGAGGCTGAGAAAGTAGCGAAGGTTTCTAGTGGTGAAAAGCCGAATCTGCTTGATGCGATGGCGGATGGGAAATTTGAGTTGATTGTAAATATTCCAAAACATTATTCGCGTGCGACTGCGACTGACGGATACTTGATTCGTCGAAAATCGATTGATCTAAACATTCCTCTGATCACGAATGTGCAGGTTGCGCGGATTATGGCTGAGGCTCTTGGGAAGTATGGTGTTGAGGATTTGAAGGTGAAGGGGGTTGATGAGTATTTTTAGGGGAGGCACACACTTACTGGGTTGTTCGGGTGATCTAGAGCCAATTGGATAATATCTTCGGGTGTTTCGTCTGGCAGGATTACGAGTAGATGTGCGATTGTTGCTGCTGAGGTGTTTTGGTGACTTAGGAGTGCTCTTATCGTGTCGATTTCGACCCTTGAGAGGCCATGCTCAGATGGCAAGGAGTTGGTAACCTCTTTTGCACACTGATGCAGTGTTTCTGGTGAAGATTCTGAATGCGCCCCTATTGCTTCACTAATATCCAACACCCCACAATCTCCACCTCTACGAACGAATTCCTCTATAAGCTTAATGTCTGGGCAATTTTTTCTGTAGTGTAGGCTATGTCCGAGCTTGTTTCCCAATAAAACACTTATTCCGTATGACGTTACCAACGCTTCCGGTTGATCTTGAGAATACTGAAGCATTTCAAGAAAAGCTTCTTCTGGGAATCTTGAATTCATTACCGCAGCTCTTTTTTCAAAAAATTCGGTATCTCTACTAAATACTAGCTCAATAAGGTGATCTGGGTTTTCAATTTGAGATATTTCTGAACGAAGTCTTTGCTGTATTGCTTTCGCATGCTGCTTGAGCTCCCCCATGTTTGACCCACGGTCTGAGTCAGAATTCTCGACTGTAAATATTATAGTTCTTATTCTTCTCCAATTTTCTTCATAGTTGGCTCTTGCAATCTCTCGAAGTTCTGGCTCGACATTGTCTGGGTGGATTATCTCTCCATGTTCGGCTACAAATTCTCTTTCTACTTCATTTATTAATTGGATTAATGCTTTCGTACGCTCACCCTCAACCTTCTTGTATTCTTCTGCAAGTCTATAGATTTCTTTGAGTTCTTCTGGAGGGTCTAGGGATTCTGGAATTACATCTTGGGTCGCGTCTGGTTCGGCTAGTTCTCCTTCTGCGCAGGCTGCCAAGACTCCGCCACCCGTTAGTGCCGCTATTGTCGCTACTGCTTGCCGGAGAAATGCTCTTCGACCTTCTTGATCTTGGGACAATTCTTCACGGTCAGGGACGTCTATGGGAGTAAGTTTCATTTTGATTGGATTAAATACAGGGGGTTATTTTAGCATTTGGGGAGGTGGAGTCAATTTTTTGTTATTTAATCGGCATTGCGTGTTGGGCAATTTCGTCGAGGGCGGCTCTGACTTCGTCGTGGTATTTCGTCAGGAAGTAGAGGAGGTGTTGATCTCCGTAGTCGAGGAATTTGAATTGATTGTAAATATTCCAAAACATTATTCGCGTGCGACTGCAACTGACGGATACTTGATTCGTCGGAAATCGATTGATCTAAACATTCCTCTAATCACGAATGTGCAGGTTGCGCGGATTATGGCTGAGGCTCTTGGGAAGTATGGTGTTGAGGATTTGAAGGTGAAGGGTGTGGATGAGTATTTTTAGAAAATCTTGTAATGTCAATTTACAATTTGCCTGAGGAATAGTAGGATGTGCGGGCGCAGATGGCTGTTGGCTGTCTCGAGAAATTATTAATTACCAAATTTATGACTGATAAAACTCAAAATACGCCGAAGCTCAAGAAGGGGCTCGCGCAGATGATGAAAGGGGGAGTGATTATGGACGTTGTCGATGCTGACCAGGCGCGGATAGCTGAGGAGGCTGGCGCGGTGGCGGTGATGGCTCTGGAACGCGTGCCTTCTGACATCCGTGCGGATGGGGGAGTGGCGCGGATGAGTGATCCTAAGATGATTCGTGAGATTATGGCGGCGGTTTCGATTCCTGTGATGGCAAAGGTTCGGATTGGGCATTTTGTTGAGGCGCAGATTCTTGAGTCGATTGGCGTTGATTATATTGATGAGAGTGAAGTTCTCACGCCTGCTGATAACAAATATCATGTGACGAAGAGTGATTTCAAAGTTCCTTTTGTTTGTGGAGCGACTTGTCTTGGGGAGGCTTTGCGTCGGATTGACGAGGGGGCTTGCATGATTCGGACAAAGGGTGAGGCTGGGACTGGGAATGTGGTTGAGGCTGTGCGACACATGCGGATTATCAAGGAGGAGATTGCTGAATTGCAGGAGGCGAAGAGTGACGATGCTGTGAAGAAATTTTCTGAGGAGCAGAGAGTCCCTGTTGCTTTGATTGAGGGTGTTGTGGCTGATGGTCGTTTGCCGGTGGTGAATTTTGCTGCTGGAGGAATTGCTACACCTGCTGATGCTGCTCTTATGATGCAAATGGGGTGCGATGGAGTTTTTGTTGGAAGTGGAATTTTTAAATCTTCTGATCCGGCTGTTCGGGCGAAGGCTATTGTTGAGGCTGTGATGCACTACGATGACCCTGCGGTTATCGCTCGTGTGTCAGAAGGGCTTGGCGAAGCGATGCCTAGCCAAGAGATCGAAGAGCTGGAGACAAAGTATGCTGAGAGGGGGTGGTAGGGGTTAGTTTCGTGGCACGACTGGCTTGATAGGCACAATTTTTCTAAGCTCACCATTCAAATCTTCTGCCGGAGTTACTCCGTTGGGTATTTCAATCACCCCGTCTGCTTTTTCGAGAAGACCGAATCTGTTTATTCGCACAGGTTCTTTTTTTGAATCAGAAGCGCCAAGCTCCCATTCATAACCTTCTTCTAGAACATTTCCGTTATTGAAGCGTGATTCTTGCCAAGAAACCCCAGTACGCCCCCCCATATCATCACTATCCATTGTCACCCCAAACATCTTTGTTCCGGCTGCTTTTTGAGAAAAAAGCCTCCAGGTCCCGTCCTCTGACTCATGAAATTCCAATGTTATACAGGGCCGCCCGTCGTTAAAAGCGCGCCCTAGGTAAGGGTAAATGTTTATTGTTACGTCGTAAGGATTTTTTGTTTCAGTTTCTACGAGAACTCCGTATTTGCCAAATATGTACGACAGGTCGTCTCTAGGAGCAATAATATTTAGATTTTCGTCTCCCACCCACTCTTCAAAGTGAGTGTACATACCTCTACCTCTTAAAAAATACTCATTGTCTTGCAATAGATGTGCAAGAATTTTGCTTATATCTTTTGGTTTCAGACTTTTGTCAGGCCCTAGCACGATCTGCTCAGCCCCTTCCATCGCCTTTGACGCATACTTAAGATTATTCAGTCCTAATCTTTGTTGTTGTTGCTCTGGGGTTAGACCTGCGTATTCGTCGACTACCTCTTCTTCCATTGGTCGAGGCTCTTCTCTTCTTTTGCAGGCGGTGCTTGCTAAAGCTGCTACCGCTGCTGTTGCACTTGCGATTTCTGCTGCTACAGGCGCAGCAAACATAGCTCCTAATGATCGCAGGGCATTTCTTCGATCTGGAGAGTGGCCTGGTTCTGATTCTATTTGGGCTGGATTTTCTGGGTTCATGGTTTCGAGATTATAAATTGGGGATGATTGTACTATTGTTGTTGTTTTCTTTGCAAGTATTTCGGCTTGATGTAGAATTGGCGCGATGAAAATTGGAGTTTTGGACATTCAGGGATCGGTCGAGGAGCATTTTGAGTCTTTGATGAGGCTCCGTGGTGCTGAGATTTCTCTTGTAAAAAAGGCTTCGGATTTCGAGGGCCTTCAAGGGTTTGTGATTCCTGGGGGAGAGAGCACGACTTTGTCGAAGCTGATTGACCGATTTGGTTTGAGGGATGCTATCGTTTCGTTTGTGCGTGAGGGTGGCTTGTTGTACGGGACTTGTGCTGGAGCTATTTTGGTTGGGAGCAAGGTTTTTGGGGAGGTGGCGGCAGGGAAGGCCGCGCCTGACGAAAAAGTGACGCCGCTTGGGCTGCTTGATATCGACGTGACTCGGAATGCTTATGGGACTCAGTTGGATAGTTTTGAGACAGAGGTCGAGGTGGATTTTGGGGATGATGGTGGTGGCGCGGACGATGATCGCGTGGTGAAGGTTCCTGGGGTTTTTATCAGGGCCCCAAAGATCACTCGCATAGGGGCTGATGTTGAGATTTTGGCTAACCATGACGACGAGCCAGTTTTGGTTCGAGGAAAGTTTGAAAAAGGCGAGGTTTTGGCTGGAACTTTTCATCCGGAACTGACTGAGGATTTGACGATTTACGAGAGGTTTTTTATGGGGTAATTTTGCAGGTTAAAGAGTCTTCACGTGAAGACTTTTACAGGTTTGAGGTTGTTTTTTGTTGAATATTTTGTCAAGGGTGTGCGACAATGTGGGGGCGCGAGGACACGGCTATCTACTAAGAACGATGCGACCGTACGAGCAACCGTGCGCGATAACAATCAACGCCATGCTTCCAAAAAGTATCAAAAATCTGATCGAAGAATTCAGCAAATTGCCGGGAGTGGGGCCAAAGTCGGCTCAACGGTTGGCGATGCATTTGTTGCGGACGCCGGATGCGCGAGTGCGCGGGTTGGCGGATGCAGTGGGGGATCTCAAGGCTGGGATTGTTTTTTGCGAGAAGTGCTGGAATATTTCGGACCAGTCTCCGTGTCCGATTTGCGAGAGTGAGCATCGCGATCAGGGGAAGGTTTGCGTGGTTGAGGAAGTTTTGGATGCGGCGGCTATCGAGAAGACGGGGGAGTATGATGGCGTTTACCATGTTTTGCATGGGGTTTTGTCTCCTGTTGATGGAGTTGGTGTTGATGAATTGAAGATTAGGGATTTGGTGAAGAGGGTGAGGGAAGGGGCTGAGGCGGGGAAGGGGGACTCTGGCAATGACGATGGTGGCGCGAGAGATTCGGTGGGGGACGATGCGAGTGATCCTGCGCAGATTCGAGAAATTATTTTGGCGACCAATCCTTCTTTGGAAGGGGAGGCGACTGCTTTGTATATTCAACGAGCTTTGGGTGAATACGACGTGGAGGTTTCAAGAATTGCTCGAGGTTTGCCGACAGGTGGGCACATTGAATATTCTGATGACATTACTTTGAGTAGGGCGATGAAGGGGCGTGGGAGTTTTTAGTGCGTCGATCTCACGACATAATATACTGCGTCGGGCCGGCTCCGGCTAAGTGATGGTTTTTGGGAAGGACGCGGCCTTTTGTTGATGTGCGGGTGAGAGTTGTCTCGAAGTCGTTGTGGAGGTTTTTGTGGATTTCGAAGAGGTCGTTGGTTTTGATCGCGTGGATGAGGGCGTGGGTTTTTGCGGTGTTTTTGCCGCAAAGGTCGAGTTTGATTTTGGCGTAGGCTGATTGGGTTTTTGGGCTGGCGGTCGATGCACGGGCTGCGGATTTTGGAAAAAGATGAAAGGCCAGTCCGTGAACAGGCGGGAGTTGAGTGAGCTTTTCGCCATAGTGTTCTCCTAGTGCGAGTCCACCTGAGACAAAGAACGGGACGTCGGTGCCGAGCTCTTTTGCCAGGGCGACGAGGTCTCGTTTGTGAAGGCCTAGTTCCCAAAGATGGTTTAGCGCTTTTAGTGTGGTGGCTGCGTTTGAGGCTCCGCCTCCGAGCCCGCTTGCTACTGGGATGTTTTTAACTAAGGTGATTTTTATTGAGGGGAGTTTGCGTCGGGTTTTGGTTTTGGCGTGGGTTTTGAGGAGCTCCACTGCCTGAACGATTAGGTTGGTTTTTCCGCTTGGGGTCTTTTTTGCGTGGGGGCCTTCGATTTTCAGAATGAGAGGAGTTTTTTGGTTAGGTTTGAGTTCGAATTCGAGTTCGTCTGGGCGAAAATTATTGCAATTCTCTGGAGTGAGTTCGCAGAGGATGGTCTGGACGAGGTGGAAGGTTTGTTTTAACCTGTCACTTCTGGCACCCGGGTGCGGGGGGGGCTTAACTGTTACCCGGGTAGCATTCCCGGTCAACACCTGGACACCCCCCTTGTCCGGGAGCGCCCCCTCTTCACGACCAATAATATCCAAAGCTAAGTTGAGTTTTGCGTTTGAATGGGTGGTGATCATGGGGAAGCTGTTAGCTGGCGTTCGAGGATCTATCGCTTTTTCAACGAGACGATGCAAAAACATTGGATTCCGAGGCCTGCTCCGAAGGCAGTTGCGTTCTCGCCTGAAGTGGCGGTGATGCCGATCTTTTTTTCGTCGATTTTGAGGATTTTGCTGAGGGATTTTTTGAGCAAGGAATTGAGCTTGTCGATTTTTGGCATTTTGCATTCGATCATGACTCCGACGTTTTGGATTGAGAGACGTTGTTCTTTGAGTTTTTTCAGGAGTGGTTCGAGGTATTTTTTGCTATCTTTGATTCCTTGTTCGCTGCACATTTCGTCGGCGTACGCACCGAGGGATTTTTCACCTATTGCTTGGGACAAGCCGTTGAATAATGCGTGAAGGATCACGTCGCCGTCTGAATTGGCCTCGAGTTTTGGCTGGTCTTTGAAGAGGACGCCGGCGAGGGTGAGCCCCATGTCTTCTTTGCTGAAGAGGTGGGAGTCTTGGCCGATGCCGACTTTGAAGCCTTCTGGCGTTTCGCCGAGGACGATTCGGAGGTGGTCGACGTCTTTTTTTGTGGTGATTTTGAAATTGTTTTCGTGGGCTTCGACTGTGCCGACTTTGTGCCCATATTCCTCTATGAGCATTGCTTCGTCTGTGGTTTCGAGTTTCTGTTTTTTGGCTTTTGCTAGGGCTTTTTGGAGCAGGCCGTATTCTGCGATCTGCGGTGTTTGAGCTTCAAAAAGGTTTTCCCTATCGATGGTCCCTTCTACTTTTTTGCCTTTTACTTTTTTGATTGTTGATTTGATTTTGTGGCCAACGATGCATGCGCCGTGTTCTTCTGCTTCCATTGCTGCGTCTGTGATTTCTTCGTATGAAGGGCATGGGTTTGCTCCGTTGTGTACGATGATCAAGTCTTTTGGTGCTGGCTCTGGTTTGTCTAGAGATGCGAGTCCGAGTTCGAGAGATTCTTGTCTGGTTTTGCCTCCTATGACGATCTTTTTTACTTTTGTGAATTTGAACCGATCCAGAAGTTTTTCAATTTCTTTTTTATTCTTTTTGTTCACAACAAGAACCACTTCGTTGACGAGGTGGTGGTCGTTGATGGCTGCGATCGAATAATAAACAACAGGGTGACCTGCAACTTCCGTGAGGAGTTTGTCTTCTGAGGCCTTGGGGGCTTTCGCCTTGGCGTTGAAGCGTTCTGAGGTTCCTGCGGCTAAAATAATTGCGTAGTTCATGGGGCTATTGTGCCAAACCTGTTGAGGATATGCAAATTGATTTGATTTTGTTTGATTTTTAAAAAAGTTTGGATATACTTACGCCTTAATATTAATTTTGAATTATGGCAGGACGGTTAGGGGGTCCCCAATTTGAAGTCTTTGACGGAGGCGCACAAGATGGAAAAACTGATGCGGTAGGAAGTGCTCCTCTCAGACCTGTACTGGAAGCTGAGGCTGACAGGGCTACGCCTATCTTTCGCGAAGACCCTCTTGGAATTTCGAATGTTGCAATCCAAAACAGAAGGAGGGCTGTACTTGACGCCCCTTCTCTAGAGCTACTTGAAAGATTGAGGCCTGCTATTTTGGAGTCTTCTCCTGTGGAAGGGGAGGTTGCTGGGTTGGGGCGAGCTTCTTTACATCTTTTTGCTGAAGATCGCGGCTTCTATATGAGAATCTATCCTGCTCATTATGGGCCTCGTTTCATGTATGAAATTCTGATTCTTACTGGGACCAGGCAAGTGGAATGGCGCTTGGCAAATTGGATGGAGATTGAAACTGACACCAACTCTGGATCTGACTGCGAGGGCTGTCATGGCTCTGGTTGCACCAGCTACGCCGATCTCGCCACCAATGTGATGCATGATGGGCAGACGTTCCGAAGAGAAGTATCTTATCCAGTGCCACCTGAGATCTGTCTTTACGATGTTATGAGTAGTTTTAGACAATCTCTGTAAACTGGATCTCCCCGTCGAGAAATTTCTCAATATTTTTTTCGGTCTGTTTGTAAAACTGTTTGATCCGTCCCTGCTTGAATGCTTTGATCACCGCCTTGTACGCCGGGAATTTCCCGTGAGGGATCTTTTGGAGTTTTCGTTTTTTGATTTGGGATTTGTTGAGGATTTTTATTTTTCTGTTTTTGAAGTTTGCGGGATCTGGGCTGGCAAATTTAAGGAGAGTATCCTCAATGACGATCCTCATATCGGGTTTGTAGGCGAGGGCAAGTGTTTGGGCTGGCGTCTTTACGGTTTTGCGGAATTCGACGATTGCGTGGATGTAGCTTTTGCGGTCGACGAGGGCGTCGAGTTTGGCGAGCGGACATCCAAAGAGGTGATGCGCTTCGATGATTTCGAATCCTTTATTGAGGAGGGTGGCCGATTCGATGAGAATTTTTGGACCCATTGACCAGTTTGGATTTTTGAGAGCTTGCTCGGGCGTGATTTTGCTAAATTGTGATTTTGGGGTTTCGAAGAACGGACCGCCGGATGCTGTTATTGTGATGCGTTTGACGTGGCGCGGATTGTATCGGGTGAGGCCTCGGGTCTCTAGTAGTCTTAAGACAGCGTGGTGCTCGGAGTCGAGTGGAAGGATCTGGGTTTTGGTTTTTCGGGCTTTGGCCATGATCGCTTTGCCGTCTAGGATGATCGATTCTTTGTTTGCGAGGGCTAATGGTTTGCGATGTTTGATGGCGAGACGTGTCGCGGGAAGACCTTCGCTGCCTGAGATTCCGTTGATTACGAGGTCGACTTTTGGATCTTTTATTAGGGCTTCGAGGTTGTTGTGTCTTGAGGCGATGAGAAATTTTGGCTTGGTCTTTTGGGACTTTGCGAACTTGGCTAATTGCTTTTTGAGAAGCTCTTCGTTGCTGTTGCAAACAAGTCCGTATACGTTGAATAGTCGTTTGTGTTTTTTGATAACCTCCAGAGTTTGAGTTCCGATTGAGCCGGTTGAACCTAAGAGAAGGATGTTAATTTTGGTGGGCGTTTTATTTTGCATCTTTTTTGATGAGCTTGAGGAGCTCTTTTATTAGTTCTTTTTCAGGAACGGTTTTTACATGTTTTCCTTTCTTGTATATTGCGCCGAGCTTTTTGCCACCGCAAATTGCATAGTCGGCTTCGCGTGCTTCGCCGGGCCCATTGACCACGCACCCCATCGCTGCGATCTTGACGTTTCGTTTGTGGGCTGGGATTTTTGGGAGGACTTTTGCGAGCTCTTTTTCTAATTCTCCGACAAGGACTTTGAGATCGACTTCGGTTCGGCCGCAGGTTGGGCATGAGATCAAGGTTGGTTCTTTGTCGTATAGACCGAGGGCTTTCAGGAGTTCTTTTGCGGCTTTGATTTCCTGGATTGGATCGGCTGTGAGGGAGATGCGGATCGTGTCGCCGATGCCTTTTCGAAGTAGGTGCCCGAGCGCGATTGCGTTGCGGGTGACGCCTGGGAGTAAGGGGCCGGCTGACGTTACGCCGAGGTGGATTGGGTATGGGGTTTTTCTTCGTTTGAGTTTTTGGTAGAGAAGTTCGTTCGCTTGGATCGTGGCTTCGACGTCTGCTGATTTGATTGAGATTGTGAGGTTTTTGAATGGGATTTTTTCGAAGAATTTCACCCAGGTGATCGCTGATTCTACGAGAGCTTTTGGAGTTGGGCCGCCGTGTTTGTCTACTAGAGATGTTTCGAGAGAGCCTGAATTGACGCCGATGCGGATTGGGATCTTTTTTCGTTTGGCTGCTTTGGCGATTTTTGTTAGAAGGTCTTTGTCGTTGATGTTGCCAGGATTGATTCGTATTTTGTCTGCGCCGTTTTCGATTGAGAGAAGGGCGAGGTTTGGGTCAAAATGGATGTCTGCAACTATTGGGACGTGGGTTCGGCGTTTGATTTGTTTGAGAGCGAGGGCTGCTTTTTTGGTTGGAACAGCTACACGCACCAAATCTGCGCCTTCTTTTTCGAGGGCGAGAATTTGTTTGATGGTTTGCGCGACGTTTTCGGTCTTGGTGTCGCACATTGATTGGATTGTGATTTTTCTTTGTTTACTCATGTGAGACATACTAGACGCTTATATTGCTCTAATCAACCTTGCAATTCTTTGCTGAACGTTGACTGGCTCGAAAGGTCCTTCTTCGTCTTTCTTTAGATCGTCCTCTATGCACCTTCTCGCCTGGGGGTTTCTGACAATTACGTCCTGGTCTTCTGTGTCATGTGTGAAGACTTGGAAGTTTGTTGTTCTTGTTGTCATTTCTGTTCTGCCTACTAATTTTGAAATTATTAATTCTCCGTCTTGGATCAAGGTGTGGACATCTACTTTTCTGATAGATTCTGTGACACTGCCATCATCATTTTCTCGGAACTGCATTATGTCTGGAATGACCGTGATTACTGGCGGACAGCAAATATGCCTGAAGCCTTTAGCCACAGTGGACGAGGGTTCTTCCCTTACTTCTCCTTTCTCCACTACTCCATTTTGAAGGATCTTTCTTAGGTCGGCATGCTCTATTGGGACTTTCCCTTCTATCAAATCTTCTATGTATGTTGACTCCCTGAAGTTTGGGTCGATTTTCACTTTGAGAATTTGCGTTCTTGATTTTTTTAAATGCTCGTAACCTGGGATATTGACTATGTTATAAAACCCTTTTGGGTCTAGCAGAACCCCTGCTTCGAATGATATAACCCCTGTGTTTGTTTTCGAGAAGCTCTTTCCTATTTCCGCAAGACGGCCTGTTGTCACTTTATCGTCCCGACCGGTGCCTTCCCCGTTTTTCCCAACCTCAATTTTTTGTCCTGGGATCCTGCTTTCGTACCGCAACCCCTCGCTCCTGACTACGGATATATATTGACCTTGTCCAACTCTGTTAGAGCCTACTAGTGCTCGTAGCTTTTCGATAATTCTCGAGACGCCCGAAGGGTCTTTTTTCATTAAGAAATCCTCCTCTACTAGTCTGGCGATGTTTTCTTTTGTAACCGAGATTCTCACATCATACCCTTTTCTTATTAGTTCTATTATTCGATCTCCAACTCCTTCTACGTCTGGGAACGCGGTGGTTAAAGATGGTCTGTGGAGAGAATGTTCTTTTGCAAGCCGTAGAATTTCTTCGTACCAAGGGCTGTCTAATCCCTCGCTCTTCCAATACAAGGCTGGCCCCTGTGGCTTAGCAACCCCTCCCCTGACAAGCCATGGGTTTCGAACCACTGCGCCTACCGTCATTTGCCTTTCGTTTTGACTCGTTGGCCACGTTGTTTTTTTGGTTAGAAAGGCTTCCGCTCCTTCTGGGCTAACATGTGCTGTGGGGCCTTTTGGAGTATTCATGCAACAAAAATCGCATTGAGGACTACACCCTGCGGAAATCTGAAAATGGGTTATGCAAGACGCCATCAACAATACTTCTTCTGGCTCATATTGATCCATTATTGCCTCCATTTCGGCACGACCGACTATTCTGGGGTTAGCCAGTAGCTGTTCAAACCTTCTTGGGTTTGGTTCGTCGTCTGGTTGTATTAGTTCTCGTTGTTCGACTGCCACGTGGTTTTTAGATTAAGGAGAGTGATTTTACAGGTTTTGCCGAAAATGTCAATCCAGTGACGGGGATTTTGGGAGTTAGGCAAATCATTGACAAGGTGTAGCGAATTTTGGTTTAATGCTCTCCAATCTTTAAATTTAAAACTATGGCTTTAGATAATGCTGACACCCCTGAAGAGGAAGGTTCTACTACAGTAGTGATTGCGAGTGCTGATGGGCTAGAGGGCATAGAGGCTCAAACTCCTGAAGGATTACAACGCGTACCCACAGACATGGAAAGATATTGGGCACGTTTGGCTGTACTTGAGCCGCGGTTATGCGAACAAGTCGCGGCAGAAGACCTGCGTAAAGGCTACGCCGCAGGAGAAGCTCTGATCCGAAAATGGTTCGACCAGCATTTCCCTGAGATCGAACTCCCTGCTTTGCTTGAAGAGATGGGAATTAGAGGAGATGACGTGGTCTCTCAGCTGGACGAAGGTGTTAGACGTAGAGTGGCTGTTGCAATGGCTCATCCAAATATTGCCGACCTTGTTGGGGACCATGCGGAAGTTGCCATGAGCACCCTAGAAACAAGATATCCCGCAGAAACAATCGCTCTTGTGAGAGATGTTATCCAGCTCGAGTTTAGGCTAGCTGCAGAAGTTGCTTTTGAAAGTCATGACATGGCTTTGGCCTTGAGAGAGCTTACGATCCTAAGCACCTAACCAAACCAATCATGCCTACAACTGGTGAAATAACAAGTGTCGATGAAGCTGAGGCAAATAGGGCTCCTAGCAGAATTCGTGCGGAAGTTCCGATGCCTGGCGGCCCTGTTTTGAATCTTGCGGAGATAGCCCGTGACGAAACTAGTGCTACGTATAGACTTGCGCCTATTATGCGGACCTGTGCGAAAGCTCTTTTGAAAGTCTTGGCTACTACGGACGGAAAGATTGTGGTTTCTTTTCCTACAGAACTTGATCCTCGTGAGGTGAAAGCACTGACTGTTCATGCTTCAAAGAGGGGAAACTATCCTCCGATTGCAGAAAAAGATATTGAGATGCTTAGTGTTATTAGAGAGGGGAGCGAGTTGATTTTTGATATTCGTAGGGTTGTTGAGAGCGTTGCTCTTGATGCCCTGAGAACTTTGAATAGGCCTGAAGGGCCTGCTGGAGGCCACGATCAGCTACCTATCGATGGGAGTTCGATTGTGGATTTGAAGTTTCATTTTAAATCTGAATAAATTTGAAAAAAACTGAGTCACAAATAGTCGTAGATTTTCCCCAAACCTCTAAGCCCATCCTTGCGGAAACCTATAGAGACAAGGACAAGGTGGTTTTTGCCACTGTGAGAGATGTGGACAGGAGGTGCCTAGCGACGATTTCACAGATATCTATAGGGGATGGTTTTGACCAGAGGTGGAGCACAGAGGTCTCTTTTCCTGAGAGTTTAGACCTGGAAGCGGTCAAAGATGTTGCCATTTCTGTTTCCAAAGATGGCGTTCTTTTGCAGGGGAATCGGAAGCGTCCGATCCAGAGGTTTAAGTCGGCCTCAGGTTTGGTTGACGATCCTGGGAGAATGGCCACAGGGGCTGTCCGTCTCGTGGAAGACTCGATGACATATCCCGAAGGAAAAGATGCTCGATGGCAAGGCGTCGAGGCTATTAAGCGTGGGGTTGTTGTGGAGATTACTTTTTTATTCAAGGAAGTGGAGGGTTACGAAGAGCTCGAAAAAATTGTGTTGCACAGGAGGATGACTGCGAAGAAAGCGGGGAGGATTGTTGGGGAGTGGTTTCAGAATTTAGGTAATTGGATGGGTGGGGCCAAATGGGGAGAGGAGAGGAAAGGGAAAAAGTCTTAGGGTTCGCTTGACTTTTATAGGGTATTTCACTATATTTTGCGGGCGCTGGACGGGGTATGACTCGGAGCGCTGAATATTTACTAATTTTCTCTCATAGCTAAAAGGCTTAGAAAAAATGAGCAGATAAGAGCACAAACGGTTCGTTTGATAGATTCAGAAGACGAACAACGAGGAATAATGGGTACGCAGAAGGCAAAAGAACTTGCTGCTGCACAAGAACTCGACCTCGTAGAAGTTGCTCCTAGAGTGAATCCTCCGGTGTGCAAGATTATGGACTACGGGAAATATCTTTACCACCAGGACAAAGTCGAGAGAAAACATAAGAAACAACAGAAGAAAACAGAGGTAAAAGGAGTCCGAATCGGATTCAAGACAGGAGAGCACGATCTCATGGTAAGAGAAAAACAAGCGAGGAAGTTCCTCGAGGCGAGAAACATGGTAAAGGTCACATTGTTGTTCAAAGGAAGGGAAGTGGTTTATCAGGACTTGGCTAAAGAGAAGATGAAGAAATTCAATGAGAGGCTCACCGATATATCAGACCTGGAACTCGCACCAAAAAGACAAGGAAATACACTATTAATGATATTAACACCTAAAAAAAATGAAGCAAAAGACACACAGCGGCCTGAAGAAGAGAGTAAAGGTTAGAAAAAGTGGAACAATTCGAGTGCAAAAATCATGCAAAAACCATTTGCTATCGAATAAATCAAAAAGACAAAAGAAGTCTGGGAGTACTGGTATCGTAGTTTCTCCAGGAGTTCTTAAAAACGTGAAGAAACAATTGGGAATGTAGGGGGCTCGCGCGCAATGCGCAAAATTTACTATTCAAAACTTTAACTTAACAATATGACTCGAGTCAAAAGAGGCGTTACCGCCCACCGTAGGCACCAAAAAGTTCTCAAGGCAGCCAAAGGTTACCGAGGGGGGAGATCAAAACTTTTCAGACGTGCTAAAAATGCTGTCGCAAAGGCAGGACAAAATTCTTATCGAGATAGAAGACTAAAGAAACGAACTTTCAGAGGTCTTTGGATTGCTCGTATCAATGCTGCATGTCGCGCTGAAGGAACAAGATATGGTCTATTTATAGACGCTTGTTTCAAAAAGAACATCCAAATCAACAGGAAAATGCTCGCTGAATTGGCGGCTAATCATCCTGAGACATTCAAGGCTGTTCTTGATGAAGCGATGAAATAGAAGCACGCTTTTCGTGCGATCTTGGGCTTGGGTTCGCTGGGTTTTCCCGGCTTGCACTATGGCTTTAACATTACTAGATGAAGTAACTCCGGAGTTTCGTGCTTTGTCTCCTCGTCATCAATGGGAGATGGGGTTTTCTCCTACTTTGAGTATTGATGAAGATGGGCTGCTAGTGATTAGCGCTGAGTTGCTCGCAGAAGCTACTCGAGAGGAGGTCGAGGGGGCTTTGGTTGAAGCTGGTGAAGTTGCCATGGAGGGGGTTGCCCGATGTTGCGCTAACGGATCTCGAAATTGTCTTCGGATTCCCGAGGTTCGTCCTGAGATGGAGATGCATCCTGAGCTCGCGGCTGATCGTCCAGAATTTTAAGCTTGGCTTCCTTTGGTTGGGAATGTGGAAGTTTTTATGTATTTCCTCCGCGCTTGCGCTTGGGGCAAAAGAAGGCCTTCGTCCTTTTTTGCCTTTTATTCAAACTCAACGATCTCAACCGTCTCCATGACAACTGGCTCTAGTGGTACGCTGCCACCGTCTGTTTCGACTGCTTCGATTTTCTTTACTACGTCCATTCCGTCGAAGACTTGGCCGAATACTGAGTAATCGTCGTCTAGGCTTGGAGTGCCTTCGTCAGGGGTGACGATGAAGAATTGGCTTCCGTTTGAGTTGATATCGTTACCTTTTCGGGCCATTGATAGCGCTCCTTGGACGTGGCGGAGTTCTGGATGTATTTCGAGTCCGATTGTTGTTCCTGGACCTTTGTAGCTATGTCCGCCGAGGCCGTTTTGGTTAGTGAAGTCTCCACCCTGTAGTACAAATCCTGGAACGATCCTGTGGAAGATGTTTCCGTTATACTTGCCTTCTTTTGATAGAGTGACGAAATTTTTGCTTGATTCTGGGGCGTGTTCTGGGAAAAACTTGGCTTTGATTACGCCGTGGTTTGTAGTGATGATTGCGATTTCTTCTCCTTTTTCTGGCATGTCTTGTTGGTTAAATTGTTTTGGTTCGCCGCAGGCTGTTAGGGTTGTGGCTGCGACCATGAGGATCGCTGCGAATGCGACTAAGTGTTTTGTGAATTTTTTCATAGGGTGGGGTTAAAGGTTTATCTCTGGGGTTGAGTATAGCGATTTATCGTAGCATTTCAACCTGGTTTATGGTAATATTCCGCCGCTAAATCGTTAAGGGTTTTTACTTAATTTAGAATTAATCATGAGAGAGTTTTTTAAGAAAATTGTTCTTTTCCTGCTTCAGAGATTTGCTAGAAGAAGGATGCGAAAATTCAAAGGAAAGGTGATTTGCGTCACTGGATCGATAGGGAAGACTAGTATCAAAGAGGCGATTTATACTGTGCTCAATACTAAATTTCGGGTGCTCAAGAATCCTGGCAATATGAATACTGAATTCGGCCTCCCGCTTGCGATTCTTAAGATGGAGAGTGGGTACAACAGTGCGATGAAGTGGTCGTATCTTGTGCTCAAGGGGTTTTATAAATCTTGGAAAAAGATGTACAGCGAGGTGTTGGTGGTCGAGACGGGCGTGGATACGCCTGGGGACATGGACGTTTTGATGTCGATTGTGAAGCCGGATTTTGCGGTTATGAATTTTATTGCGCCTGTTCATTTGGAAGAGGGGCAGTTTGAGAGTTTGGATCAGATTTTTGAGGAAAAAAAGAAATTGGTCGATGCGTTGGGTGACGAAGGAATTGCTGTGCTCAATGCGGATGACGAAAGGATTGAGAGATTAATCAAAGCGCGTCCAAAACGAAAGACTCTGACTTTTGGTGAATCTGCTGATGCTGACTTCAAGGCGACTGGGGCTCAAGAATCTCTCGAGGGAGTGAAGTTTAATTTGGGAATTGATGGTCGGAGAGTTGAGGCGAATATTCCGGTACTCGGAACTCATCATGTAAATGTTGTTTTGCCGGCGATTGCGGTGGGGCATGCGATGGGTATGGAGGTCGAGGAATGTCTGACGGCTTTGAAGAGATTTGAATTGCCGCCTGGGCGGCTGAACCTGATAGAAGGCGCTGTTGAGGGCGTGAGTATTCTCGATGGGTCTTATAATTCTTCGCCGAGACCTTGTTTGAAAGCTTTGAAAACTTTGGAAAATTTGGAGCCTGTGAAAAAAAGTGGAAGGAAGATTGCGGTGCTTGGGACGATGAATGAGCTCGGGAAGGATTCTGATAAAATGCATAGGAAAGTGGCGGAGCATATTGCAGAGAGTTGTGACATTTTGGTGACGGTGGGGAAAGGAGCTGAGGCTTTTTGTGAGGTTGCGGAAGAAAAAGGAATGAAAAAAATCTTCAAATATATGACCACACAGGAAGCGATTGACGACTTTAAGGACAAAATCAAAGAGTATGATATAATTCTCGTGAAGGGTTCGCAAAACAATGTGCGGCTCGAAAGGTTCGTGAAGGCGGTCATGAAGCATCCAGACCAAGCGTCGAAGTTGCTTGTCCGTCAGAGTAGGCACTGGCAAAAATCGTTGTGAGGTTAGCTAAAATACTATGATTTATAATTGGAATATTATTGGGCACGAGAGGCAATTGGAAATGCTCGAAAGTGATATTAAGAGTGATAATTTGTCGCACGCGTATCTGCTCGTGGGACCGAGTCATGTGGGGAAATATACTGTGGCGAAGAAGCTGGCGTATATTTTGCAATGTCCGAATAATTATTGTGGGGCTTGTCCGACTTGTACGCAGATTCGGAAGAAGTCTCATATCGACACGATGGAATTTACCAACAATCGTGAATCAATCAAGATTGAGCAAGTGCGTGAGATCGTGAGTCGAGCGCAGATGAGCACGCAGAGTCGCTACAAGGTGGTTTTGCTGCAGGCTATTGGGCGAATGACCCCTGAGGCGGCGAACTGCCTGCTCAAGACGCTAGAAGAGCCGACTGAGAAGACTGTTTTTATTATGACTGCGTCTCATGTGCGAGAGATTTTGCCGACTATTGTGTCTCGTTCGCGGGTTATGAGGTTTCATTCGTTTTCGACTGAGTTTCTTGAGAAGACTTTGGTTGAGAAATTTCCTGAATCGGATGCGGAGACTGTGGGGGATGTGGCTAGGCTTGCGCTTGGGAAATCGGGGCGGGCTTTTGATCTGATGGATCAGCCCGAGGAATTGGCTTATCATTTAAAACTTTATCGTGACGTTCAGTCTATTTTGAAAATTGAGGATGTTGTTGAGAAGTTTCGGTATGCTGACGAATTGGCGGAGGATGAGAAGAAGCGTCGAAATTTTCTCAATACAATGATGCATGTTTTGAGGGGGCAGCTTTTGGAAGGCGGGGCGGCCGGTGGGGGATCGGTTGATCGCGAACGGGTGATTCGATTGATTTCGGACGTCGAAAATGCTAAAAGTTCTCTGAAGCAAAATGTTAATTCGAAGCTTGTTTTAGAAAATTTATTGTTAACCACTTGATATGATAATTGGAATTTACGATTTTTTCGATTTGGATACCCTTGAGATGACTTGTCCCGAAGACAAACAGGTCGAGGACGGGGAGATGGTTGTTTTTAAGAATGATGAGGGGGCGGAGGAGATCGGAAAAGTGATGTATTTTTCTGAGAATTCTAAGAACAAAGATAAACTGAAGATGAATGCGAAATTGCTGAGAAAAGCGACTGCGCATGATCTGCAGAAGTTTGAGGCGAATAAGGATCGAGGCGGGTCGGCTGTTGAGGAATGCCAGAAATTGGCGGTTCAATACAGCTTGGATATGCAGCCTTTTTACGCGTTGTATTCGTTTGATGGATTGCGTGTGAATGTTGTGTTTACGGCTGAGGATCGGGTTGATTTTCGAGAATTGGTGAAGGATTTGGCTAAAGTTTTGCAGAAACAAATTCACTTGAAACAAATTGGCCCTCGAGACAAAGCGAAGATTACTGACGGATATGGGCGATGTGGGCGAAGGTTTTGTTGCAAAGGGTTTTTGCCGAGGATGGAGAGTGTTTCGATGGATATGGTTCGGGTTCAGTCTCTTGAGAGCAAGGGAAGTGGGAAATTGTCTGGAGCGTGTGGAAAGCTTTTGTGTTGTTTGAGGTATGAAGTTGAGGCTTACAAAGAACTTCGAGGAAACTTGCCTTCGACTGGTTCGAGAGTGAAATTAAAAAAAGCTGTACTAGGATCTCACGATGAGGGAACTGTAGTTTCTTTGGATATTTTGAATCAGAAGTTAAAATTGCAGGTAGGCCCTAGGGACTATGTCACTGTCGAATTGTCTGACGTGGACAAAGTCACAACCAGACCTATGAACACTGCGCAAGGAGGAATGGGAGCGCGTGGTGGGAGCAGGGGCGGCGCGAGTAGCGCCGGACCTGGAGCCGGGGCTGGCAAACCTAACCAATCGAAATGATCACATATTTAGTTATCTTCTTAAGTGTTTTGGCCCTCTTGGTGATTTTTGGGCATCGCGCTTATTTTGTTTTGAGGAAGGATGTTGTTGAGGAGTCGGATGCTTTTACTGAGGATTCTGAGGCTGATCAGGGGAAAGAGAAGGTTGTGAAAAAACGACTATCTAAGGACGAGAAAGCTGAGATCGAGCGGCTTCATCGTCGGGCGATTGCTTTTATTAAACGAAAAGAACCGAAGGAGGCGGTGAAGGTTTTTGTTCAGGCTTTGGCTATCAATCCGGATTATGCGGATGGGCTACAGGAGCTTGGGCGACTTTATTTGGATCAAAAAATGTGGGGGAAGGGGGCGGCTGTTTATAAACATCTTGGAGAATTGACTGAGGACCCCGTGGATTATAGTCATCTTGGGTTGGCTTCTTATAATGCTGGAGATCTTGACGAGGCGGCTTCTGCTTATCAGCAGGCTGTGACTCTGGATCCGAAGCGTCCGCAGAGGTATATGAGTCTTGGGCACGTGTATCGAGAGCTTGGCAAATTGCAGTTGGCTTTGATTGCTTTTAATAAGGCTTTGGAATTGGAAGAGGAGGATGTTGAAAATCTTTTGTGCGTTGCTGATTTGATGATTGAGATGGAGGAATTTGATTCGGCTGACGAGTTGTGTGAAAAGGTTTTGGGAATTGCTCCTATGAGCAAGATCGCTCCTCGTTTGCAAAAGGAGATTGTTGTGAAAAAGAGAGCGGCCAAGAGGGCTGAGAATCCGAAAAAGGGGAAGAAGGGTTAGTCAATCAACCAAGCAGGCATTGGTGGTCTTAACACTTCTACCGTTGCGCCCGGGGCTATTCTTTCGAGTTCTTCCCTGAATGCTCGTTCTATTTCATCGGCTTTCCCGTCTGGCACAAAGCCTAGTAGTTCCCCGCTTGCGACGAATGACGCTCCTCGAAGCTCCCAGCCAAGACCTTCTAGAAAATCTCCGAGCGGTCTACTACTTAAATATTCCTCTCCCGATGCTGGCGTCCTCGCTGTTCTGGCGTCTATTTTGAATCCTAATGCTTCCATTCCTTCCATTTGTTTGTTGGTTATGGTGTGGGGGTATAGTTTAGACCCATCGCGGAAGATGTCAAACTTTTTCAACCTACTCCGTCCCAACCATGAATAGCGTTGCGCCTGCCGATAACAGCGTGGTATCATTGTCTCCTGCTTATTAATCAATTTTATATGGAAGCAACTCCTACCACCCCACCCAAAACACCTATGCCGTTTAGCCTGCAAATCGCCGAGACCGACCCTTGCCCAGAAGACCTGGAGAGAGGTCTTTCTGACGAGGATCTTGTGGGAAAAGGCTTGGAATTCGCTTCGAGGTTTCTGATTTACAAAGGGTTGTCTGAGGCTGGCCTGGATACCGTAGGAGCTGTTGAATGGCAAGCTATAATGGACCATCTCGAGAGGCTTTTCCCTGAGGAATTTGACCCGACTTTCAGGTTTCGGGAATCGATGAACTGGGCGGCTCGCCGAGCACTTTACGACTGGAAGGTTGCGAAGATTATGGAGTTACGAGGCTTTACTCAAGCTGCTGCCGAGATCGCCCTACTGAACAGCGATGTTGTGCATACCCTGTGTGGAGCTTTGGGCTTTGATCCTACCGAAGGCGCAGACGAGGAGGATATTATTCGTTTTGAAGGAGGGCCGTTTGCTCAACCTACTCCGTCCCAACCATAAATTTATTCTGAGTGGCTTTGTAGTGAGAGAAGATTTCTTCTTCTACCGGTTCTTCGCCTGGGCGGGTGATTATTCTTTTCCAAAGGGCGTCGAAACCGGTGTGGCGGGTGCCGACTTGTTTCTTTTCGCCTGGGGCGAGTTCTGAAGATTCTACTTCTACGACTGCTGTTGAAGAGTATTTGTAGTTTGAGAGTTCTGGGCCTTCGAGTTCGACTTGTCGTTCGTCAGAGGTTCCGTAAAACTTGAAATGTGCGTGGTAGCTGTCGGCGTAGGCTTGGATCAAGATGTGGCCCGGGGTGTCGTTTGTGAATTTGAGGTCTTGGCCGCCTAAGTAGATGGTGGCGTCGAGGCCGTGGCCGACGATTTGTGAGTAGTAGGAAACGGCGTATGAGTGTGGGCGGCGGTCAGTAATTGGGAGGCCTGAGTAGAGTGCGGCCCTATATGTGGTTGTTGAAACTTGGCAAAGTCCACCGCCGTACTCGGGGATTGTTCCTTTTGGGGTGATGACGAGTTCTTTGCGGTAGCCGGTCGAGTAATCGACTGCTCCGAGCTGTGTGTTGAATGAGAATTCTTCGTCGGGGGCTATCAGGGTTCCGTTGAATCGCTCCATTCCGACATTGATATTGTGCACGCGGTTGGCTGGTGATCCGTAAAAGCTGGTGTGGCCTTGGCCAATCATTTCTTTGATTCCGAGGTCTTGGAGTTCTGTTGCTATCGTGACCGGGGCTTTTAGGGTCTTTGTTGTGACTTCGATTTTTGGGATTTCTTCGTTGATTGCGAGTTCGAGGGATCGTTTGAATTCGCTGCGTTTGATTTTGATTCCGTCTCGGCCTTTGCCGTCTATTACGATTTGGTTTTCTTCGTCTTGATAGATCGACACTGGGTCGACTTCTTCTTCGAGATATTCGACGTATTGTTCGTCTAGGTATGCATCGACTTTTTCTCGGTCTAGAGTGATGCGAATTTGTTTATGTTGCTGTGCAAATTCTGAGGGGACTTCGTCTGTTTGGAGCTCGATGTTGAGTCTTGTGTTTGGAAGTCTTGTTTTGACTACTTCTTCGAACGAAACCCAATCAATATATTTGGTCACTGAGAATGTCCACTTGAAATCGTCTTTTGTGACTTTGATGCTTTGGGCGAGTTTGCGGCTGATGTCTTCTTCGACGAGTTTGAGTTCTTCTTGGAGGACGGTTGGTTGTTCTTCTGTGAGTTCTAGTGTGAGGATTGTTGGTTCGAGGAGGCCTGCTGAGACTTTGATGTCTTGGATGAGCTGGTCTATGTTTGGGACGAGCCCTGCGCTTTCTTCTATGATTGTGAGTCCTTTTTTTGGGTCTATTATGAATTGGGCGTTTTTGGGTGCTATATCTGAGAGGTTGAGTTTTTTCTCGAGAGAAGTTAGGAGGATTTCTGGATCAAAAGTGTACAAGATTTCTCTGGAATTTGCCTCTAGGCGTCTAGAAAGTTCGTAGGGGAATGAGCGCTCTTTGAAATCGATGCGGTCTAGGGTTTTGAGGGTTTCTAGGGCTTGGGTTTGGACTCCGAGGTCTGCTGGGGTGAATTCTGCTGAGACTTCTCCGGCTGTTATGACTTGGGGGGTGTTTGCGTATTTGACTTCTTTTTGCTCGAGAGCTTTTGAAGCTTCTTCTAATTCCATATATCCCAAATCCAAATTGGCAATCACGGTGCCTCCCGGAAGTTTGCCGTGTAGATACATTTTGATTCCCAAAATCCCGCCAGTAAGCGCCAAACCAATCACAGCCCCGAGGACTATGGCTAATAAGGTTTTTTTGAACTTTTTATTCATGAGGTATTTTTCTGAAGTCTTCTGTGTTTTCTGAGAGTTGGCCGTCGAAGGTCTGGGTCTTTTGTGACTTTCGTTTGATTTTTTTGTGGCGTCTTTTCTTGAGTAGGTTTTTGGCGAAGTCGCCGATTTTTTTCCTGGTTTGTTTGCCTTCTTCTGGAGCTACACTCATACCAACAACAGAACCTATTGCTCCGCCGATGATGACGCCAAGCATTACGTTGTTTACTTTTTTACCTATTTCTTTCTTCTTCATAGGAGTGGGGGATGAGGGGAGGGGCCTCGTTTCAAGCAACGGTTTCAAGTGCTCACCTGCGGTGGGCTTTTTAGTCCAAAGCAGAACTTTGTTCTGTTTGGACCTTATCTTGCGACTTCTGTGGTCTTTGTTTTTCTAATTACATTTATCTTTATTTTCCCTGGATACGCAAGGTTTTCTTCTACGTTCTTGGCGATGTTTTCTGCTAGGACTTGTGTGTCTTTGTCTGTTACTTCCGTAGGGTCTACGAGGACTCGGACTTCTCGTCCAGCTGATATTGCGAATGCTTTTTTGACTCCTTCAAAGCTCGAAGCTGTGTCTTCTAGCGCGTGTAGTCTCTCGAGATATTTGTCTAATGATTCTGCTCTGGCCCCAGGGCGACTAGCCGAGAGAGCATCTGCTGCTTGGACCAATATAGCTTCTGGTGTTGAAGGCTTCTCTGATTCGTGGTGTGTCCATGCTGCGTGGATTGAAGCTTCATCGAATCCGTACTTTTCCATTAATTCTTTTGTGAGGAAGTCGTGTGCGCCTTGGACGTCTGGGTCTTGGTCGATCGCTTTTCCTAAGTCGTGGAGGAATCCTCCTACTCTACAAACTTCTACATCCACTCCGAGCTCGTATCCCAAGATTGTGGCTAGATACCCAACCTCTAGAGAGTGGAGCATGATGTTTTGGCTGTAACTGGTTCGGAATTGGAGTCGGCCGACTGTTCGGACGAAACTCTTGTCTTTTGTTGGGAGCTTTTTGATGCCCATTTTTTTGAGGGCGTCTATACCTATCTTATATAGTTCTTCTTTTGCTTCTTCTTTTGATTTTTGGATTGCGTCGTCCACCACTCTTTGGTTTATATCTCCTCGGACTTTTACTAGTTTCTCGATTGTTTTCTCTCCTATTTTTCTTCTCATCAGGTTGTACGAAGAAACTAGGATGGTGTTTGGCATGTCGTTAAAGATGATGTCGACGTCGAGGATTTTTTCGATTCTCTTTACGTTTTCTGCGTCTTTACCGACGATCTTTCCTTTTATGTGGTCTTTTGGCACTTTTATATAGATGGCCTTTGGCTCTACCGATGTTGGCGAGCAAAGTCTCTGGATTGTAGAAATAATGATGTTTTTTGCGATTCTTTGGGCGTCGTCCTTGAGGCGCTCCTCGTGTCTTGCTAGTCTCTCGGCGTTTTCTTCTCTGAGTTCTTGTTTGTATTGGTTGAGAATGTCTTCTTTGACTGAGTCCACTTTTCTACCACTCTTTATTGTTAGATTTTGGACTACTTCTTTTTCTGCGTTTTTGATCTTGTTGTTTTTTGCAGAAATCTCTTCCTCCATTTCTGCGAGGATGATTTTTAGTGCGTTTACCTTGTCTTCTCGTTTTTTAATTTGGTTTCCTTTGTTGCTTAGAGAGTTTTGCATTTGTTCAGCCATTCTGTCGCTCATTTCAAAACTTTTTTCAGCCCGTTCTTTGTTTTCTTCTACTCTTTTTTTTGTTCTTTCGACGAGATCTTTGGCTTCCTCTCGCGCTTCTTCGAGTTCCTTCTCTGCTTTTTCTTTTCTTTTTTCTGCGTTAAACATCCGGCTTTTGTGGAGTAAAAAATACCCACCAGCTCCTCCGGCTCCGGCTGCTAATATGCCGATAAAAATGTTTATAACTATGTTCATAATTGTTGATAAGTGCCTGGGGATAATACTCGGGTTTTGTTCGTTTTACAAGTGCTGAGGGTGTGTTTTCACCAAGAAATGCACAGTCGACGTTCGTTGTTTTTTAAGCCTCTTGGTTGAGTGTTTATAAGTTGTTCAAAACCCTCCTTACTACTAACTACTTCTATATATATTAATTATACTCAATAATTAGTCAGTCTTGTAAAGAAGTGTGTATAAAATGCTATTTGTCTTATTAAAGAAATTCATTATAATTGCGATACTCATTATTATATAAATATTAAATATATGAAATTATTTTGTTCTAGAAAAGACCTAGAGTCTGCTTTAAATATTGTTAACAAAGCAATTGGTTCAAACAACACATTACCTGTTTTGAATAACGTTTTGGTGAAAGCTGAAGGAAAGAAGTTGAATTTTTCCGCGACCAATTTAGAGATCGCTATTAGCTTTTTTATCGACGCTGATGTTCGATCAGAGGGAGCTATTACGATTCCTGCGAAACTGATTACAAGTTATATTTCTCTTTTGAACGAGGAGAAGGTGGAGCTATCTGCCTCAGAGGGACTGAACTTATTGGTTCAATCTTCTACATCAACAACAAAGATTAAATGTATTAGCGCAGACGAGTTCCCGTTAATTCCAAAAGTTGATCCAGAACACGAGTTCTCGGTACCCGTTGAGGACTTAGATATTGCGATAATGGAGAGTGTTTTTGCAGCTTCTACAAACGTTTCTAGACCTGTTTTATCAGGGGTTTATCTCGATATCCAGGGAGACGAGATGAAGATGGTTGCCACAGACAGTTATCGATTGGCTGAAAGAAAAATTGGTTTAAAAGACAAGATCGACGGAAGTTTTAATTGTATTGTTCCTTCTAAAACCATTGCTGAGCTTGGTAAAGTTACAAGCCACACTAGTGCAAAAGAAGTAAAGATCAGCCTTTCAAAGAACCAGGTTTTGTTTAAGGTTGGAAACGTTGAGTTAGTTTCTCGTTTGATTGAAGGAAAATTTCCAGAATATGAGAGAATTATTCCAAAAGAAGGAAAAACAAAGGTCGACGTTTCTGTTGAAGATTTAGCGCTTGTTCTTAAGAGGGTTAGTCTTTTTGCCCGAGAGAACAACAATAATGTAAAACTAACAGCAACCAATGACGGAAAACTAGTGGTCGCTACAGACGAAACAAAGGTTGGTGAAGAGAAGGCGGAGGTTCTCATCAAGATCGAAGGAGAAAACAACAAGATTTCACTAAATTCTCAGTACATGTTGGACGTTTTGACTTACTTGAATGATGAAAAGATTGAGATTGAAATGAGCGACAAGTTGTCTCCGGCGGTGATTCGTCCGGTTGACAGAGAAGATTACGTTTACATTATCATGCCTCTTAAGGTATAATAACTACGTTAATGCGCACAGCGCTTTTTTACGTCGCCCGGTATTTGTGGGCGGATTCATATGCAAAATATTGTATCCTATTTTTCAGACGACGCATTTCATGAGTCTACGGACTTATTTTTTGCAAACAATTCTTGCACCTTTTCGGGTGGAGGAAATAGTTCGTCGAAGGCGCTTACTATTGCCGACATTTTTCGAGGTGGTGGTGCCGGGGCGAGCGAGCCTGGTCGAAAAGAAGTGGGGAATTTACTATGGGTCGTGAATGGCGTTGACGAAATGGAAAAGACCAAGAAGTCTGCCTCTATATGGGGTGGGCGAAAGGTTTTTACTTATAGGCCTTTGAAGGATGAGGAGAGATCTGGTTTTGGAACCTTGAGTGATTTCGAGAGAGGGCAGCAGATTAAAAAAGTTTCTTTTGTTTCCCAAATGGCGAAGGGTGACGGGTCTGGTGTTGGCGCTGTTTTTATTATTCCTTTCGAGTTTTTGTTTCAAGATTTCCCAAAACTGTCTTCTTTGAAGGCCGGTGTTTTGGGCGTGAAAGTTTCTGAGGAGATCGATGTTGTCGATTTTGTTGATAAGTTGGTCGGGGTTGGCTATGGGAATGCGGATGAGGAGTATGTGAAACACGGGCAGTATTTCAAGGTTGGAGATAGTATCGTTATTTGGCCTGTTAACGAGGATGTTGTTTATAGAGTTGAGTTTGAGTTTGATAAAGTTTCGAAGATTTCGGTTTATGATCCGGTTGAAAAAGAAGAGGTTTCTACGGTTAAAAATTTCGAAATCTACCCTATAGAATACGAGTATTCTTCTGAGGGAGTTTTGGAAAGTTTGGGAGAAGGTGGTGTTGTTTTGGATGATGAGTTGGATGTGACTGATGATTATTTCGAGGCTTGGAATTCTTTCATGGAAGAGGCGTCCAAGACTTATCGGACGATTTCTTTTACGTCTTTTAACGAGGACGAGGAGAATCATTTACACTTACATTTTTATTCTGTTTTGAAATATAGAACTGGTTATGATTTTGCGAATGATTTGCGAGACAAGATTCATGGTGGGTGGAAGGTTTTGGTTTTTACAAAGGGTCGAGACGAGGTAGAGGGTCTTTTGAATGACCAGAAAGTTCCGTATCGTGTCGAGATTGAAGAAGACGGATTTGCTAATGGGGCGGTTTATTTGATCGATGTTGATAAAGAGGATCGATTCCCTCAAGCGTTCCAAGCGCCCGATTGCAAGTTGTTGCTTTTGAGTGATGTTGAAATCTCTTTGTTGCGGGAAACGGGTGGCGTGAAGACTGTTTCTCACAAAGTTTTCGAAGACTTTTTGGGAGGGCTGAAGAACGGGGATTTTGTGGTTCATAGTGATCACGGTATTGCGCGTTTTGAAGGATTGGATCGGAAGACTGTGGACGAAATCACCCGAGAGTATTTGAAATTAGCTTATGCTGAAAATGACAAATTGTTTGTGCCGATTGACCAGGCTGACAAGGTCGGGAAGTATATTGGTTCAGCGGAATTGATGCCAAAACTTACGCGTCTTGGTTCCGCGGAATGGTCTACGATTACAAATAAAGTTCGGAAAGAAACTCAAAAAATTGCGAAAGAATTGTTGGAGCTTTATGCGAAGCGTGAGGCGGCGAAAGGGTTTTCTTATAAGTCGGATATTTCTGATCAAGACAAGTTTGAGGCGACTTTTCCGTATGACGAAACACCTGGTCAAATAAAGGCGATCAACGACGTGAAAGAAGACATGGAAAAGGACGAGCCGATGGATCGATTAGTCTGTGGAGATGTTGGATTTGGTAAGACGGAGGTTGCTATGAGAGCTGCGTTCAAGGCTGTGCAGGACAAGAAGCAAGTTGCTTTGATTTCGCCGATTACTATTTTGACGGATCAGCATTTTCGGTCATTTAAAAAACGAATGGAACCTTTTCATATAAGAGTTGCAGCGCTGTCTCGTTTCCAGAGCACGAAGGATCAAAAAGAAACTCTTGCTCGTTTGGAGAAGGGAGAAGTCGACATTGTTATTGGAACTCATCGGTTGTTGCAACCGGATGTAAAGTTTAAAGATCTTGGACTTATTGTTGTGGACGAGGAGCAGAGATTTGGAGTGAAGCAAAAAGAATCTTTGAAGGAATTGAGAGCGGAGGTTGATATTTTGACTTTGACTGCGACGCCTATTCCTAGGACTTTGAATATCTGTTTGAACAAGCTTCGTAATATCACCACAATCACCACTCCGCCGCCGGGAAGGTTGCCAGTCATAACTGAGGTTCGAAAGTACTCGCCGGGGCTTGTAAGGGACTCTATATTGCGCGAGGTTGAACGTGGCGGGCAAGTCTACTTCCTTCACAACAAAGTTCAGACTATTAATAGTGTTGCAGAAAAATTACGTGAGTTAATTCCTGAGGCTACCTTCGGTGTGGCTCACGGAAAACTTGGTTCGGGGGATCTTGAGGAACGGATTGTGGCGTTTAAAGAACACAAATTCGACGTGCTTGTTTCTTCTACAATTATTGAGAATGGGATTGATCTTGCGAATGCAAATACTTTGATTGTGAACAATGCGGAGAAGTTTGGATTGGCGCAACTGTATCAGTTGCGTGGACGAGTCGGACGATCGAAGACGCAGGCTTATGCTTATTTTATGTATCATGGTCAACGGTTGAAATTGGATGCGAAGAAGAGGTTGAGAGCTATTGTTGAGGCGTCTGATCTTGGTAGTGGATTCCAAATAGCGATGAAGGATCTAGAGATTCGTGGAGCTGGAGACATCCTTGGTGCGAACCAACATGGTGTGATTAATGTTGTTGGTGTGACGCACTTTATGAGGATGTTGAATAAGGCTGTTGAGGATCTAAAAGCTGGTCGAGGAGGGCGTGGGGGTGCGGCTGGGGATGAGGATGCTGACGTTTCGATCGAGCTGCCTATTCCTGCGTATATCCCTGACGATTATATCGTTCATTCAAAGGACAAGATTGGCACTTATCAGAAGTTGGCTGCTGTTGGAGATGTGAAATATTTGGCTGGTGTTCGAGAGGAGCTGATTCAGGAATTTGGGAAATTGCCTCGGGAAGTTTCGAACTTGTTCCGAATAATTGAGATCAAGATTTTGGCGAAGAAGGCCGGGTTGACGAATGTTCGTGCGGAGACTGTGATGGGTGGAAAGGAAAAGGAAATTGTTTTGACGATGGGGAAGGGTGTGAGGCCGGCGAATATTATTTCGTTGTTGGAATACAATTCAAAATGGGTTATCGGGGGGACGAAGTTGCGTGTGCGGATTGGCGATCTTGGGATGCAGTGGTTTGAGGAATTGAAGGAGTGTGTTGGGAGGCTTGGTGTGAAGGCGAAGCATGGCTCTAGGGGGTAGTTGGGAGTGTGGCTGGGCTGGGCTGGGGTCGTGGGTTGACGTGTGGGAGGGTGTTTTGTGGTTTTCCGGCGAACGATTTCTTACAGGTTGGGTTTTTTGTTTGACGGAAATTTAAGGAATTTTTAAGTGTTTTGTAAACTCTGTGTGCTAGTTTCGAAGGTATGGTTTATAGAATTTGTGAGTTTAGGGATCGAAAGGTTTACCACTTGGTAAATAGGGGAGGAGGCAAACAGGGTATATTTTTTTCTACGGATGATTACGAGCACTGGAAGGTCTTGATGGATCGTCATTCTCGAGGGAGGGTTGATGTCATTGCTTACGCGGTGCTTCCCAACCATTTTCATATCTTGGCTCGCCAGCTTACTGGGGAAGGGGTTGAGCGTTTTATGCGATATTTGCAGCAATCGTATTCTCGATACCTTGGGAAAACTCGGAATATGAAGGGACAGGTTTACGAGGGGAACTTTTTCGCGTCGCAGATCAAAAATCAGCGGCACTACTATAATGTTCTCGACTATATTGTGAGGAATCCGACGAAGCATAAGATGTCGAATCTTGGGATTGGAGGCAGGTCTGGCGGTAGGGGAAATATTGTCTTGAAAATGCAAACCGAAACCGATAGAATCTTCCGGAAATAATCTTGTATTTATGAATGTTTTCCCTCAAAAACTCAATGTGTTGTGTGCCGAAGATGAACCGGATTTTGCCTTTATGGCTAAGCGGAGGCTCGATATGAGTCATCTTGTTAGGGAGGTTCGGCTTGTGAGAGATGGGCTTGAGATGATTGATGTTTTGGCTGCAAATCCTACGCATTTTGACGTTGTTATTAGTGACATTCATATGGAGCAGGGGGCTTCAGATATAGAGAAAAATGGGATTGTTTGTTTGAGGAGGGTTTATAAAGAGATTGAGGGTGTGCGGGGTAGGTTGAAAGCTTTTTTGTTGAGCGGTGGTTTCAAGTATTCTTCTAAGTGGTTTGCAGAGGCTTTGGCTGATTTGTTTGAAAACGAGCCGGACGTTTTGGGTGTTGGAGGAAAGGAGGGCGTGAATGTGCGTGAAATAGCCGAGGCGGTTTACGATTCTTTGTATTCTGTGAATGGAGAAGCTTCCGCTGCTCAAGAGATGTTTGGTGGTCACACTAGGGGGTTTTTCAAAAAAAATGCGGCTGATTTGTTGGTTCCTAGGCGTTTTGCAGAATGTGGTGAAGAGGCTGTGGAGGCTTGCCAAGACTGCGGATGTGGCGTACAATAATGCGGCTTTAAGATCTTTGAAATGTGGGGATGTGTTTGGTATTCGATGGGAAGTCTCAAGGATTTCTAGTCGCAATCGGGTCATCGCACTGTCTGGCCCTCATCAACGTCCAGTGCAGTTATAAGTGCAAAACTTAAATTTGCTCAAGCGGCTGAAGATTTCACTGCTCGTGTAAATGCTCCGGCATTGGCACCTGCTATGGCTCTAGCTGCTTAATGATCTTTCTCTAAGAGAAAGCCGTCTTCTCTCTGACACCTTCTTAAGAGAAAAAGGCGACATTTTGAAGGTTAGCTTGTGAATCCCACTACTCTAGGGATTCGCTCGCGAAATTTAATAGGGTTAAGCTTGGTTGCTTTTGTTCACCTTTTATAACCAGGTCGAAAATTTCAAGGAGGACTATGATTGTAGACGCTCGATTTTCTTCTTCTCAGACCCGGGTTCGACTCCCGGCATCTCCACCAAAATTCATCAAACAAAATTCGTCAAAATCCTGTTTTGGGATTATAGATGTTGTTTTTTTGTCGTGCCGAGAATGGATTTTGACTCGGTCTTTAGAGGCGTGGTATTATTATTCCCAATCTTAATTTATTTGTATGAGCAAGGAGGGTAAAAAAGATGGAGATGAGGATGTTGTAGACGCTAGAGCTTTGGCTGTGTTTGATGCTGTTCGAGAAGATATTGAAAAGGATGAGGCTAGAGATAGGGTGGTGATGGACATGTCGGTTGTTGGATGTGTAGTGGGGGCTAGGGAGAGGTTGGCGGCGGTTTTGGCGAGGTCTAAAAAACTCACAGGGTTTGCTGCAGAGGTCCTTCCAGATGACTTGGGAATTCGCGGTGGATTGGTTGTTTTGAGAAGTGAGGATAAAAAGCCAGAGAAGACTGATGGGGGAGGTGTAGAAGGGGAAAATAGTCATGCGGGTTTTCCCGAGGCATCGCCGGTTGTTGCCGGTGGGTTTTTTGATATATCGTTGGAGGAAGAAGGGGCTGATACAAGAGCGCTTAATAGAAGTTTCAGTCTCTTGACGGATTTGGTGGAGCAAAGGCGTGCTCTTTTGTCTGAATGGGGGGTTGAGGGGAGAGTTCTTCTCGTTTCAGGAGGGCTTGTTATTGAGGGTGATGGACGGACTTTGGCGAGGCGTTTTAATGAGTCCCGAGGTGAGGATGAGTTTTTGTTTGACGGAAGTGAGTTGCCTTCTGATGTTAGGACGGAAGGCGTAGAGGGGGCTTGGCTTAGTGAAACTGAGTTTGCGGAGGCTAGAGCGAGGGCTCTCGGAGAGAATGATCCTAGTGTCTATAGGCCTGTGGATACGGACTCTGCGGAGGAGCGGCTGTTTCGGCTTGCGGTTGCGGGAGCGAGGCTTCAGAGTAATTTTGAGTCTAAGTGCAGAGAGTTGAAGGCGGCTGCTTTGCTCAGGGGTGTTGGTGTTGATTTTGCAGAGGCAGTTATTCGGGAGTATAGAGAGGGGTTTACTATTCTTGGAGAGGTTGTTCCCGGGTTGAGCGAGGATGAGCTTATTAGAGCTACTGCTCAGAAGTTCCAGGGGGATTATTTGAGGGCTGCACGAGAAGGGGCTCCTCGAGTGGTTTTTGATCGATTGAGGGCGAGGGCTTTTAGGGAGGGGGTTGATGGTGAGTTTATCAATTCAGTTGTGGCTGGGAATAGGAAGAAAGGGTGAAGAGAGATTCTTCTTTCCGGCCTCTTTACCAAAATTATTGACTACTCTTAGGGAATTACTATATGATTCCCCCCATTTTACTAAAACATTGAATAGTGAAGCTTTTCGACGATACTAAAACTTATGGGCCTGAAGGGGGACTTGATCCTGAAGCGAAACCTGTTCTTACCTGGGAGACGGAGTTGAGGCAGGGGCGTAATAGCGATGTGGATATTGGGAAGGATATTGCACGAGGTGTTGGGTATACAGATTCTGCGGCTGATCTTGCGGAGGCGAAGGCTCTTTTATTCAAGAGGAAACGCGCTGAGGCCGAGGATTTTGGGCAACTTGAAAAGAAAACATACATGGTTAAGGATATTTTACAAGAAGAGGCGGTTCTCGAACTGGAGCTGCAGGAGGGCTTGGAATTAGACTCGGTTTTTGCGATTCTTGAGCGCAGATGGTGCGAAGAAAATCAGTATAAGAGAGATGATACTTCTAGGCCTATTGGGTTGTTTGATGCGGCCGCAGGGGTTTTGCAAAGAAGGCTTGAGGTTGTTAATGAGCGAAAAAAATCATCTACGGCTGCTTGGCTTAATGATCATCATGCGAGAGAGGGTAAACAGGCAGATGATCGGGCGACTCAAGTTTTGGGGGTTGTTATGAGGGCGGCTTTTTTTGCCGAGATTGAGCGAATTGGATTTCGGGCCAAACTTGCTTCGGTTGCGAGGAATCCCAGGGGCGTTACGGATGATAGCGTAAAAGGGATGGCTGCTGTGTTGGAAGATTTTCGGTACGTTGCTGGTATGTTTTTGAGGATGAGGAGTTGTGGGGTTTTGGTTTCGGGAGAAGTTGAGGCTTTTGGAGATGAAATCGTGGATGGGTTTAAGCAAATGAAGGGGGCTTGTTTTCGCATGGCGGTTGCGAGTTTGTTGAAGGGCGAAGGTCTTGGTTCTCCGCCAATAGGTCACAGGTTGACTGGTTACCAAGAAAAGCCTCAGGATTGTGTGAGGTATTATTTATACAATTGCTTGGAAGTGGCGAGTGCTGCTGCTTGTGACGAAGCTTTGGACTCTGTTTTTCAAGACAGGCCTGGTTGTGATAAGAAAAAAAAGATTGAGAGTTTTTGGCGACGTGCCAACCGAGAGCTTCGTGTTTTCGATGAGACGTATCGGGGGCGCGGGTATGGCATGAATGTGAAGATGTGGGATGCTAAGCATTTGGCCAAGCGGTACGACGAATTAATTGCTCAAGAACAAGAAGAGCACGAGCGGTTATTTGGCAAACCTGCGGAAGTGAGAGCCTCTGTTGGTCTTAGGGCTCGGCTTGCGGCTGGTTGGAGGAGCTTGGTTGGGAGAAGGTCTTCTTCCTAAACCCTCTCGCAATATTCTCTACTATCTGTGTTGACTCGTACAGTGTCTCCTTCGCTGATGAAGAGTGGGACTTGGAGGACGAGGCCTGTCTCTAGTGTTGCGGGCTTGCTGCCGCCTGAGGCTGTGTTTCCTTTTACGCCGGGGTCTGTTTGGGCGACTTTGAGTTCTACTTTTGGTGCGAGGTTTAGGTTTACTGGAGATCCGTTGATGTTTTGGATGTCTACGATGTGTCCTTCGATCAAGAAGTCTTTTTGGTCTCCGAGGTTGTCCATTGGGATTTCGAATTGTTCGAAGTTTTCTTGGTCCATGAAGAAGTAGTCGGTGGTGTCTGCGTACAGGTATTGGGCTTTTGAGTATCGGACTTCTGCTGGCTCGAGCTTGTCGTTTCCTTGGAAGGTTTTTTGAACAACTGCTCCTGTGACCAGGTTTTTCATTTTGGTTTTCATAACTCCTGCGCCGCGGGCTTGTTTCGAATGGTGAGATGCTGTGATGATATATGATTGTCCGTCTAGGTTTATGGCTGTTCCGATTTTTAGGTCTGTGATTCCGTACATAAATTGGGGTGATTAAATGGCTTTCAATGTGGGCCAATAATAGCGGGGATTTTTTGAAACGCAAGTGGCGTCGCTTTATTATTCGGAGTCCAGAGCTTGTTCAAACAGGGCTGCGCGGATTTCTTCGGCCATTTCCAAAGGCTCAAATGACAGCTCATCTGCTTGTGCGACAGGTGTGTTTGGGGCTTTATTTTGTCCGGAAGTCCGGTCGAATCGCATCATTACTAGCTCTTCGATCATTCCCATTTGGGTCATCCCATTTTGTCTACCGTTTGGAAAAAGTTTGTCGTAAAAGGCGCGTATTTGGTCGAACTGAAGAGCGTCTACTAAATCCACAGCCCTTTCTACTGTTAGTGGTTTGTGTGGTGTTCGTCGGGTTGACCCAAAGGGGCCTATCCCTGGTGTTTCGTGGTTAGGTTTCATAGGTTTGAATTTATACTCCTAGGTTTTCCGCCCATTCTCGAATTCTCTTTACGCCTTCTCGGATGTCTTCCTCTGAGCTGACGTATGAGAATCGGATGAAGCCTTCGCCGTGTGGGCCAAAACTTGTTCCGTGGAGGACAAGAACGTGGGCTTCGCGCATGATTTTGTCTGCGAGTTCTGCTGAGTTGCAGTTGAGTTTTTCGCAGAGTGGTTTTGCGTTGGCGAATAAGTAAAAAGTTCCTTTTGGTAGTTTTGCGCTGAGGCCTGGGACGTCATTTACGAGCTCGTGGATTAGGTCTCTTCGTTTGAGATATTCTTGGCGCATTCCTTCGACTGCTGCTGGAGTTTTTGGGCTGGTTACTGCTTCCATGAGCGCGTGTTGATTTGGCGCTGGTGGGCATGAAGTGTCGTTTGTTTGGATTCGTTCAATGACGTATTGCATGTGCTCGTTTTTGGTGGCTGACCATCCCATTCTGTATCCGGTCATTGCGTATGTTTTTGACGCACCGTTTAGGAGGATTGTTCGCTCTTCCATTCCTGGGTAGTTGAGAATTGATCGGTGTTCTCCGTCGAAGACGATGTGGTCGTAGATTTCGTCTGAAAGGACCCAAAGGTCATTGTCGACTGCGACTTTTGCGAGGGCTTCTAGAGTTTCTGCTGAGAAAACTCCTCCAGTCGGGTTGCATGGAGTGTTCACTACCATTAATACTGTTCGGTCGGTCATTGCTGCTTTGACTTCTTCGATGTCTGGTTGGAATCCGAGCTCTTCTTTGAGGGGAATGAATTTTGTTGTGCCGCCCAGGTAGTTTGTGACTGAGGCGTAGATTGGCCAAGCTGGGTCGAATACGATTGTTTCGTCTCCTTCGTCGATGACGGCGTTGATTGTGTAGAATGCTGAAGGTTTTGCTCCTGAATGAACTACGATGTCTTCGGTTTTGAAATCGACTCCTGTCATTTTGCTTGATTGTTTGGCGAGGGCTGTTCGCACTTCTCTGATTCCTGGAGGAGCTGTGTAGTGAGTTTGATTGTCTTTGATCGCTTTGATCGCCGCTTTGTTGATGTGTTTTGGAGTGTTGAAAGCTGGTTCGCCGATTTGGAGGCGGATTAGCTTTTTGTTTTGTGGAAGTAGCTCTTCTCTTTCGAATTTGTTGGCTTTGATCATTACAGAAAAAGCGTCTTCGGTGCCGATTCTATCTAGACGAGGGGAAAATTTTCTCATAGGAAAGTGGTTTTAGGAGGTTTTGGAGGGAGTCAGGACGGGGGCAGAACGGGGTCTGTTGTATTAGATGATACAACTCTTTTTTATTTAAAAACAAGTGAAATCCTGCTAGAGATCTTGACTTACACCTGAAAATTTGCCATAAATAAGTCCTTTAGTATAATTCACGCATGGAAATCCAAGTAGAAAAACAGCTTATGGAAGATTTAAAAACTGAGCCAGCTCAGTTTATTGCCTTGTATGACGAATATTTTTCGGAGATTTACAGGTATGTGGCGCGGCGAGTTTCGGAGCAGGATGTTTTGCGAGAGATCGTGAACTTGGTGTTTTTGGATGCTTACGGGCAGCGGACTACGGCTCCGACAGATGTTGGGTTCAAGGTTTGGTTGTTTGGTTTGGCTTGGCAGCGAGTGCGGAGTTATGTGGAAAAATCTGTGTCTGGACCAGGTGCTCCGGTGAATTCTCCGGTTTTCGAGGGAGCTTCATTGTCTGACGGGGTTTACGATGATGAGTTTAAATTAAAACAACAGGCTGACACTTTCTTTTCTTCTTTGACTGCGGCTGAGCGCGAAGTTGTTCGGTTGAAGTTTTTTGAAGAAGTTACGGATGGTGAGCTCAAGTATGTTCTTGGGATCGAAAAGGGGCTGATTGGGCCTACTATTTATCGAGTTTTGAAACGAGGATACGAGATTTTGTTTGGAAAGTCTGAGGACAATAGGGGAGTTTATTATGGAGAGCTTCATAGTTTTCTTTCTAGATTGAGAAAAATTGAAAAAATTCCATCTCCGGATGGTTTGAAATTGGAAGTTAAATTGGAATTGCAGCAGAGGATTGGAGGAGTGGCTCCTGAGGCTGAGCCTTTCTCGAATGAGGCGGCGACTACGGCTGCGGCGGAGGCTGAGGGGACGACAGGGGTGGAGTCTGGAATTGGTCGGTCTGGATCTGATGATCCGGCGAAGATTTTTGTAAATGCGGCCAAGGGAATGTCTCGAGATGAGGTTGATCATGTCACCAGAGAGTATGTTGCGGAGCGGGAAGCTGCTCGTGAGCCTGAGGCTTCTGAGGAGTTGGTTGGTGTTGGTCGAGGGGCTGAGGCTTTTGTGCCTGAGACGGCTGCGGTCGAGGATGTGCCTATGGGAATGGTCGATGTGCCTGGTTTCGAGGAATTGAAAATTCCTGTGGATGAGATTCAGGAGGAGGCTTTGGCGGCTGGCAAGATTGAGGATATTCCGGTTGAGCATTATGAATATGATGATGGGGGATATGATGAGCCTTTGAGTGAGCTTCGAGAGCGCGTGATGGATTCTTGGGAGCGGTGGAAGTATTATTTTTCTATTATCCCGACTGTGCTTCTGGGGCTTGCGGTGATTATCGTGGTCTCTGCGGTGTTGTTTGGGCGTGTTGAGAATGAGAGCGTGACGGGTTTGGCTTTTGATATTGATTACCAGGAGGGGTTTGCGGAATGGGATGAGCCTGTGGAGGAATTACCTGATTACGAGCGACGGGTTGTGATTGAGAATGATTTGGTGAAGAAAGTTATTGGTAGAAAGAAGGTTGAGTTGGTTGAGGTTAATTTGGTTTATCCTGCGAGAGTAGCTTCGAGGTTGAATTTGGATTTTGATTTGGTTAATGGGGAGGGGTTGGAATATGAATTTGATGTTTTGGCTGGGGATGATTACAAAGTGAGAAGTGTTAAAAAAAATGTTTCTGAATAAATTAAATATTTTTTAATCAAAATATTATGGCTAAAATTGAAAAAGAACCTGTTGTACGGGATGTGGGGCGTATTAAGACTGGCTTTGAGTTGTCTGCTGCTGAATTATTGATGGCTACTAGAGCTCTTGAAGGGCCTCGAGGTGAGGATGATGCTGAGTTTGAAAGCTTGGATAACTCTGAAGAGGGCTTTTATGGAAGAGAAGTTCCTTACGCAATGAGGGTTTTGACCAAGGCTGCTATCAAGATTGCAGTTAGAGATCTTTTGGAGGAGCTGGATGGAGAAAAAAAGGCTAGGTTTATTTCTTATTTGGAACTTTCTGTTAGGGATCCTGAAGGTTATCCGCTTGATGCTGTTTTGGCTGAGATAACAAGAGTTGTTTCTTCTATTGAGCATGCCTTGAAGAATGCGGTTCATAGTGCTGGGGCAGGGGAGGGGTTGTTTTCTGGGTTGCCTACCGCCTTGAAGAAGGTCCCTGGTTTGTAGGGATAATATTTGCCTGTTCTCCTTGAGTTGGTGTAAATTTAAGCCATGCGGATTTTGATTGCGACAAAAAATAAGGGGAAGTTTGGAGAAATCCATGGAGTGCTCAAGGATGTTCCCGGAGTGGAGTTTGTTTTTCTTGGGGATTTGGTTGAGGAGTTTGGGGATTTTGATGATTCGGATTTTGCTGAGGATGGGGAGACGCATGCGGAAAATTCTTACAAAAAGGCTCGGTATTATTATGATCGATTGGCGGAGGAGCATGGGTTTGATTATTCGTTGGGAGAGGATTCGGGGGTTTATGTGGATGCTTTGGCTGATGAATTGGGGATTAAGACTCGGCGGTGGGGGGCTGGGCATGATGCTTCGGACGAGGATTGGTTGGCTCATTTTATGGAGGAAATGGGGCGGCGTGCTCCTGCTGAAGATGATCGTGGGGCAAGGTTTGTTTGTCATGCGAGTTTGGTGGGCGATGGAGTTGGTGAGGAAGAGGGGAGTTGCGAAGGGTTTGAAGGAGAGACTATGGGTGGAATTGCGACGGAGTCGTTGGCTGATATTTTGCCTGGGTTGCCGTTGAGTTCGGTGTTTGTAGTGGATGGTTTTGAGAAGGCTTATGCGGAACTTTCTCAGGAAGAAAAAAATCAAATTAGTCATCGAGGTCAGGCGATTTCAAAATTCAAAAAATGGCTGCTTGGGCGTTTGGGCTAGGCGCGCGCGTACAATTTTAACCAATACAACTATGGAATTTTCAGAAGTTATAAAAAACAGGGTTTCGGTACGACAATATAATGGCAAAAAAGTTTCGGAGAAGGATGTGGCTGAGATTCTCGAGACGATGCAGCTTGCGCCGACGGCTGGACACAAGCAGGCGTATCGGATTCGGGTCATTACTGACGAGGGGGAGATTGCGCGTGTGGGGAAAGGGGCTGGGCAGGTTGATCGATTCAAGGGGGCGAGTGCGATGATTGTGTTTTTTGTTGAACCGGCTGTTGCTGAAGAGCGATTTGGCGATAGGGGGCGTGAGCTTTATTGTTTGCAGGATGCGACTCTGGCTTGTGCTTATGCGCAGCTTGGGGCGGCTTCTGTTGGCGTGTCGTCGCTTTGGGTTGGGTCTTTTGATGAGGAAGATTTGATGGTGATGTGTGGACTCGAGGAACAGGAGGGGGTTTGGCCTGTGGCGGTGACTTTGTTGGGTCACACATATGAAAAACCTGAGCGGTCTGCGAGAAAGGATTTGAAGGATTTGATGGTTTAGAAGGCTAGTTGGCTGTGCGGATACTGATGAGTAGCCCTGTCCCGATTGGGAGGAGGCTTGTTTGGAATTTTGGGTTTTTGCGGATGGTTTTTTCGTAGGGGGCGAGTTCTTTTTTGTGAGAGACTGCGTTGTCGGTGATGATGATCGAGCCTTTGCGGGTTCGGGGGAGGAGGGTTGTGAGATATGATTCGTGTTCGTATTTGGTTGCGTCGAGAAATATTAGGTCGAAGGTTTTTGGGGTTTTTGGGATGTCTTCTGGGGCGTGGCCGAGGATTTGGGTGATCTTGTTGGTTAGTCCTGCTTTGCGGAAGTTTTCTGTTGCGAGGTGGTAGCGGAGCTTTTTGTGGGATTCTATTGTGTAGAGTTGGTGGCCCGATGTAGGGGGGGCTTTTGGTAGACATTGGGAACAACTCCCAATGTCAGGTGTAAGGGGTGGGGATGTCGGGAAAGCGCTGGCCATCCAGATTCCTGAGACTCCGTTTGATGTGCCGATTTCGAGGATGCGGCGGATGCGTGGGTTTGTGCGAATTAGCTCATGGAGAAAGAGCCCGACTTCTGGAGAGATGTTCCAGAATTTTGTGCGGGTTTTTTCGAGTTCTTTTAAAAGGGTGCGGGTTTGTTTTTTCACCCGGCCAGTTTAACTAATCCCGGATGATTCGTCTAGCCACGATAACTGTGAAGAGGGAAGTGAGGATTGCTCCGAGTAGGCCTTCGATGGCTGTGAAAATTCGGAAGATTCCGACTGGGTGGAAGTCTCCGTATCCGATTGTTGTGTATGTTGTGAGCGAGAAATACAGACTATCGAATAATGTGAGGTAGGCTGGTTCGTTGTTGTATTGGACGCTTTGTAGCATCCAGTATAGTAATGTGAACAGAATGATGATTACTGCCATCCAGGCTACTATTCTCATTACTGATGTTCCGTATTTGCAAGATAGGTCTGCAAAAATGTAGTTCACGAGCCTCAATGGGTTGTAGATTTCCATTTGTTTTCTTCGAGAGATCATTTCTCGGTAGTGGTAGAAATCTGCTTGTGCATGCAGGCTTGAATTTTTGTACATTTCTCGGATTTGTTTGTATTGAAGGCTTGCGATGTGGAAATTTCCTTCCAATTCGTCTTTGATTTTTTCGCTAAAGATTGTTGATTGGTCTGTGATTACTGCACTTAGGTTGATGTCGTGAAGTTTTGTGTGTGTGAAGTTGCAATTCATGAATGATCCTCCTGTGATTAGCATTCCTGTGGCGTCTGCTTCTTGGAAATTACAGGTGTTTAGGGCTGCATTTTTGAAATTTGTGTGTGTTATGTCTGAGTTTTCGAAGAAACAATCGTGGACTTTTCCGTCTTGGAATGTCGCGTGCTTGAGAGTTGCTCCCTCGAAGTGAATGTATGACAAGATCGCCATTTCTTCTTCGAATCCTGATTCGTCTTCTTTTACTGGAATTCGGAAATCGAATCCTGATAGGTTGATTCCACGAAGATCGATTGCCTCGATGACTTCCTCGTCATTGATGTGTGGGAAGTTTTGTACAACTTTTCGGAAAAGAACAGGACTAAGATAACATCTTGTCTGTTTTATTTTTTTAACGAATTCTTTGCCTTTTGGGGTTTGCCATCTGGCTTGGAGCTCTTCGATTTTTTCTTTTGTGTATTGCATTTATTTGTGCGTTTTTAGCGCGAAAAATATTCATACATATCCAAGTATTATAACATGTAATCAGGTTTGGAACAAGGGGGTGGGGTGGTCATCTGCTAGCAGGTGCACCCGGGTAATAGTAGGGGGTTGGTGTTACCCGGGTGGAGCACCCGGGTAACAGTTAGGGGGGTGGGGTTATCGGGATCCTCACGTAGATCGAACTCGAAAATTTAAGGTTTTTTTAAGCGTTTTGTAAGGTTGAGTGTGTAAAATAGGCTATGTTTTCTAATTTGTTGCTGAGAATGCCTGTTCGTAATCTTAAGTTTAAACCAAATTCCAAATACCATGTTTTTAATCGGCGATTTTTAGGATATAAATTATTTGGTGGCGTTAAGGATGTTGAGAAATTTCGTAGGGGGATATTAAAATATTCTGAAAGGTATAAGGTTAGGATAGTTGCTTATGCAATAATGGATACTCATTATCATTTGTTGTTGATGCCTGTGGATGGAGATTCTGTTTCGAAATTCGTATGTGCTTTGCAAAAATCTTATGCCCAGTACTTAAACATCAAAACCAAACGAATTGGCCAGGTTTTTCAGGGGCGTTATAAGGCGAAGGTGATAGATACGCCTGATTATCATAGATATATAAAAAAATATATTCTAAAGAATCCTTCGGATAGGGTTTTGGAAATGTATGCCAATGACATGACGGCAGTGAATCTCCCGGAGGGGTGGGGGTCTTAACTATTGCCTGGGTGTGGCGCAGGCCTCGGGCTACGCACCCTCGGCCCTCTACTTCTCAACCTTAAACTCCACTACCGATTCTGCTGAGTATCCCATTTTGTCGATGACTTTGACTGACAACAGGTTTCTGGATTTGTTTGGGAGGTAGTTTGAGAGTCGGATGTGGCCGGTGTATGGTGACTCTTTTGTTGAGTATTCGAGATCGTCGTTTATGTAGTATTCGACGTGGTCGATGCCGTTTTCTGCTTCGTAGGCTATTAGGACTCGGATGTTGCCTGGTGTGATTTTTGAGTTTGCTACAGGTTCGAGAATTGTGACTTCAGGTTTGTGTTTTGCTGTGCTTGATGTGTGGATGTTGTCTTTTTCTGTTGGTGGCATTCCGAATGCTATTTTTATGTTTGGATCCCAGTATTCTTGAGGGACTTTCTCGGAAGTGTCTTCTTTGAACCAGTTGATGATTGCGATTGCCCAGTTTTCGTAAGGGGCGACTGGTTTGTGATTGATGTATAGGACGTCGTCGACGGCTTCTTTTGGTGTGTGTTCTGTGGCGAGAAGTCCTGAGACTGAATCGATTTTGACCTTATAAAAGCTTTGGTCGATTTCTGTTGGGATTGCCCAGCTTGCAAACACTTCTTTTTTTACGAATTTTGGCGGAGTGTTTGGTCCAGGGAGAAGTCCTGATGCTGTTGAAACTGAGATGTGTTGAATTTCTGGTGGTTCTCGGAATGTTTCGACTGATTTGTTTCGGAGGGCTCGTGTCATGACTGATTTGAATATTGGGCCGGCTGAGTCGTGTCCGTTTGCGTTGAGTTTCATTGGAGCGCCGTCGGTGTTGCCGATCCATACGCCTACCGCGATTGATGGGCTGTATCCGATTACCCAGCCATCTCCTGGAGCTACTGAAGCGCCGCCTGCGTCTTTTTTGTTCTCTTTGGTAGATGTACCTGTTTTTGCTGCTACCGTGTGTCCTGCGACTGATAGATTGCCTCCGATTTTCATAGATTCGTCAGAAAGGATGTCGCTGATCAAGAATGCGACTTGTGGGTCTAGGACTTCTTTGAATTCTGTTGTGAGTTGTTCTTCGTTTGTTTCGATTATGTCTCCGTTGGCGTTTTCGATTCTTACTATTGTAGTGAGTTCTGGTTTTCGGCCTTCGTTTCCAAAGGTTGAGTAAGCTGTGACCATTTCCATCAATGAAACTTCACCTGCTCCCAAAGCGAGAGGGTATCCGTAGCTGTGGTCTTGGTTGAGGGAAGTGATCCCAATTTTTTCTGATAGGTCGATGATTTTTTCTTGTCTTCCGGCTAGAAAGTAAGCTTTGATTGCTGGGATGTTTCGTGAGTGGCCGAGGGCTTTTCTCATAGACATTTGGCCTTCGAATTCTCCGTCGTAGTTTTGCGGTTCATCTGAGCCGAATTTTGTTGGGACGTCGTAGATGACGCTTGCTGGGCTGTATGAATTGTAAAAAGCTTGAGCGTAAACGATTGGTTTGAAGCTTGATCCAGGTTGTCTTGGTCTGGTTACGACGTTTACGTTACCGTCGATGTCTTCGTTGTAGTAGTCTCGTGAACCGACCATCGCTAGAATTTCGCCTGTTTTGATGTCTGAAACTAGGACTGCAGCATTATTGGCTCCGTATGCTGATTCGTTGTAGGTGCCTTTTGTGTATGCGACTTCCTCCGCGTATTCCTGGAGGTCTGGGTTGATTGTTGTGTAGACTTTGAGGCCGCCTTGTTCGACAACGTCTTTGCCGTATTTGTCTTCAAGCAATTCTTTTACGTAAAGGACGAAATGTGGATGGGTGATTGTTTCTCGGAATTCTGAGAATTCGATTTCTTGCATCTCGGCTAGGGCAGCTGTTTTTTGGTCTTCTGTGATGTAGTTCAAGATTGCCATTCGATCGAGGACGAGGTCTGATCGGCCCTTGATGTAAAGTGATCCTCCGTCTGGAAGTTCGATTGTTTGTCCTAGGCATCCTCGAATGTATTCTTCGATTTCGAGATCTGATTCTTCGTCGATTTTTCTGAGGAATAATTCTTCTTCGCTAAATTCTGTGAGAAGGTGGCTGTATTTGTTTGCGCCGTATGGATTGTATCGTGATGGAGCTTGTGGAAGGGCTGCCAGTATCGCTGATTCGGCTAGGGTTAGGTCTTTTGCGTCTTTGTTGAAATAGATTTCTGCTGCCTTTTGGATTCCGTATGCGTTGTTTCCGTATGGGATTCTGTTTAGGTAGAGCTCGAGGATTGTCGACTTGTCGTATTCGCGTTCGACTCTGAGGGATAGGATGAGCTCTTTGAGTTTTCTGACGTATGAATGTTCTGAAGAAAGGAACGCGTTTTTTACGTATTGTTGGGTGATTGTTGATCCTCCTCGTGGGCCTCCGATTCCTAGCTCTGCCAGTACGGCTCTTCCTAGGGCGAGGATGTCGAATCCGCTGTGTTTCCAGAATTCGTCGTCTTCGATTGATACTGTTGCGTTGATTACGTGGGTGTTGATGTCTTCCATTGGTATGTATTCTCGGTTTTCTTCTCCGTGGATTGTGTATAGGAGATTTTCGTCTCGGTCGAAGATTTCGGTTGATTGTGCTCCTGATAGGTTCTCGAGATCTGAGACGTCAGGCAGCCCTATAGATAGGATTGCGACGAGTCCTCCGAATGTGACTGTTCCGAGGAGGAAGAATCCGATTCCGACCGCAAGGATCCAAAAGAAGATTCTTTTTCCCAGGTGTTCTTCTGCTCCGGGGATGTGGTGTCTTAGTTGTTGTATTAATCTTTTGTAGTCTTTCATATTGTGAAATTTTATAGGTTTGAAAAAACTCTCTTTACGGAGTTGAATTATACGCGAAAAAGGGGAAAATTGAAGGTTTCTTGGTTTACAGCCCTCTGATCTCGCCACCTAACTTCTTCAGGTTTGCGAAGATTTTGGTTTGGACTTCGGTCATTTCGGTGTCTGTGAGGGTTTTGTCTTTTGACTGAAGTTTGATTGAGAAGGCGAGGGATTTTTTGTCTGCGCCTAGGTTTTCTCCTTCATATAGGTCGAATAGTTCGACGTCTGTGATGTATTGTTTGTCGGCGTCTCGGATTGCTTTTTCGGCTGCTGCGATCTCTGTTGTTTTGTCGAGAGTGACTGATACGTCGATCGTGATTGGTGGGAATTTTGGTAGTTCTTTGAATTTGATTGTTTTTTTGTCCAGTGCGATTAGCAGTGTGAGATTGAGTTCGAAGAATCCTACGTGCAGATTCTCAAGTCCGAAATTCTTTGCGATTTGTGGGTGGAGCATGAAGTATGATCCGAGTGTTTCTCCTTTTGCGCTCAAGATTGTGGCTGAAGCTGTTGGGTGTGCGTATGGCAAGTCTGAGCCTTTTGTTGTTCTGAAGAATGGGACGTTTAGGTGGGCTAGGACTTTTTCTGCGGCTTGTTTTGCTTGATAGAATGGTTCGTGTTTGGCTTCTTGAGATTCTTTTTTCTTGGCTGTTGTTGAGAAAGCTCCTGTTATCCATTTCTCTTCTAATGGGAAATATTCGCCTAAGTCTTTGTATGCTCGGCCGACTTCGAAGAGTTGAGATTCTTGGTTGTATTTTGCGTTGAGCTCAATTTTTTTGAGGAAATTTGGAACGAGGGACATTCTCATGTGTGTTTGGTCTTCTGAAAGGGGATTGTCTAGGAGGATGTGGCCTTGTTCGTCGAGGCCTGCGTTTGCGAGGTCTTCGTGTGAGTAGAAGGAGTATGTCATGATTTCGTCCAAGCCGAGTCCGTATGCGAGGAATTTTCGTAATTCGTGTTTTACGGTGCGTTCTAGGTTTTCTTCTGGGAGTCTTGTTGGTAGTTGTGGAAGTTCTGGAACGATTTCGTCGTATCCGTAGATTCGAGCGATTTCTTCGATTAGGTCGTCTTCGATTGTTACGTCTTTTTGTGCTCGGAATGATGGGACTGTTGCTTCTAAGTTGTCGCCTTTGATTGTTGTTTTGAAGTGAAGTCTTTCGAGGATGTCTTTCATTTTTGCTTTTGGGATTTGCACTCCGATTTTTGAATGGGCTCTTTGGATTGGGAGTTTTAGGGTGAGGAGTTTTTCGTCGAATTTGTGGTCGTCTGTGATTGGTCCTGCAACTTTTGCGCCTGGGCTAACTTCGAGGATTAGTTCGATTGCCCTTTGGATTGCTAGTAGAGATAGTTGTGGGTCGAGTTGTTTTTCGAATCGTTGAACGGCTTCTGTTCTGAGTCCGAGATCTGTTGAAGTTCTTCTGATGTTTGAGCCGTTGAATGTTGCTGATTCTATGATTATTTCGGTTGTTTCTTCTGTGATTTCTGAGTTTGCGCCTCCCATTACTCCGGCTATTGCTACTGGTTTTTTGTGGTCTGCGATGAGGAGCATTTCTTCTGTGAATTTTCTTTCTTTGCCGTCTAGGGTTGTCATCTTTTCTCCTTTTTTTGCCAGTCTCACGATGATCCCTCCGTCGATGTGTCGGCGGTCGAATGCGTGAAGTGGTTGGCCGAGCTCAGACGATATGAAATTTGTGACGTCGACGATGTTGTTGTATGTCTGGTGTCCGGCTGCTCTTAGTCTTTGTTTGATCCAGTCTGGAGATTCTTGGACTTTGATGTTTTTGATAATTACGCCTGTGTATCGTGGGCAGAGTTCGTAGTCTTCGATTTTGACTTTGATTTCTTCGCCTGATGTTGGGATTGTTGGTTTTGGCGCGAATGATTTGAGCGGCGTTTTGTAGATTGCTGCGACTTCTCGTGCTATTCCGTAATGTCCCCAGAGGTCTGGTCTGTGGGTGAGTGATTTGTTGTCTATTTCGATTACTAGGTCGTCTTGGCCTAGGAGTTCTGCGAGAGGTGTTCCCGGTTTTGGTTTTAGTGGGGAAAGGTCCAAGATGCTTTGCGAACCTTCTGATTCTGGTTTTTCGAGTCCGAGTTCTTCGGAAGCGCAGATCATTCCTTCGCTTTCTTCTCCCCTTACTTTTGCAATTTCAAGAGTGACTGGCTCTCCTTCTCCGTGCCATTTTACTTTGCAGCCTGGAGCTGCATATGCGATGAGTTGGCCTTCTTTGAGATTGTCTCCTCCGCATACGAGTTTTGCGTCTTTGTTTGTGCCGTGGTCGATTTTTGCTAATTGAAGTTTGTCTGCGTTTGGGTGTTTGTGCAATTCTGTGACTCTTCCGACTACGACTCCGTCTAGGAGTTCTGATCCTTGGCTATATCCTTCTACCTCTGCTGTTTTGAGAGTTAGGGTTTGCGCGAATTCTTCGGGCGAGATGCCTTTTGGAATTTCTACATAATCTTTTAGCCAATTTGTTGAGATGTACATCTAAGAAAATTGTTTGAGAAATCTGAGATCGCCGGAATTAAATAGGCGAATGTCTGTGATGCCGTATCGCATCATTGCGAGACGTTCGATGCCGAAGCCGAATGCCCAGCCTGTGTATTCTTTGCTGTCTATGCCTCCTGCCTCGAGAACGCTTGGGTGGACGAGTCCTGATCCCATGAATTCAATCCAACCTGTGTTTTTGCAAACTCGGCAGCCTTTTCCTTCGCAGAGTAGGCACGAGAAGTCTAGTTCGAAGCCTGGTTCGACGAATGGGAAATAGCCTGGTCGGAATCTCACCTCGACTTCTTTTTTGAAGAGTCGGCTGAGGAATTCTTTCATGGTTCCTTTGAGGTGGGCGATTGAGATGTCTTTGTCTACGAGGAGGCCTTCGACCTGGTGGAATGTGTGTTCGTGAGAGGCGTCGAGGGCTTCGTTTCGGAATACTCTTCCCGGTGCGATTATCCGGAGTGGTGCTCCGTATTTTTCCATTGTTCGAGCTTGGACTGGGGATGTGTGTGTTCTGAGGACGAGTCTTTGGTGCCGCTTTTTGTCGTTTTTGCCTCTGATGAAGAATGTGTCTTGCATGTCTCTTGCTGGGTGGTCTGCGGGAATGTTGATCCCTTCGAAGTTGTAGTATTCTGATTCGATTTCTGGTCCGTCTGCGATGGCATATCCCATTTGTCCGAAGATTCTTTCGATTTCCTCTTGGAGTTGCGCGAGGATGTGGATCGAACCTGTTTTTCGTTTTGTTGAATGAGGTCCCGCGTATGTTGTGTCGAAGAATTCTTTGCTGAGTTTTGCTTCTAGCGCGTCTTTTTCGAGTGATTTTGCTAGAGTCTCGATCGTTGCTTCGATTTCGGTCTTTGTCTGGTTGAGAAGTTGGCCCGCGTCTTTTTTGTCTTTGTCTGCGAGGTCTTTGATTGTTCTGAGTTTCTCTGTTAGGAGGCCTTTTCGACCGAGGTATTTGACATCTAGCTCTTTGAGTTCATCAAGAGTTTTGACCTTTTTGAGGTCTTCTTTGGCTTGGGTTAGAATTTTTTGAAGTTCTTGTTTCATAAGGCGTATTTACTGGAAGAATTTTACTCGAGATGGGGGGGGATTGCAATAGTCTCGTTGAAGTGGTCTCAAGAGGGTTGTCAGATGCTGAGATTTGTGCTATAAGAATTGCCAATTTGTTCAAAAATTAAATCTATTATGGTTGTTGATCGGAAAGCATTAGATGAGTGTGAGATTGTAGATCGTTTGCCAGACGAGGATGCTGTTGAATCTGGGGTTTTTGAGGATGTGGAGATTGTTACTGGGAGTGTTGGGGCTGTGGCGGATGAGGTGGCGGAGGTTGTGGAGCCTGAGTCTTCAAAGATTGAGTTTCTTTCTTTCGAGGCTTTTGAAGCTTACTTGGATGACAATGCTGACTATTTGAACCGAGAAGGAATTGCCAGTCCTTTGAGGTTGGTTCCCGAGGTCTGGTTGAAGGAGTTGGTTTTGAAGGGGTACGTTCAAAATCCTGCAAATATGAAAGAATTGAGTTATGAAACTGAGAATGGTACTCGAATTGCAGGAATTTACACATTTTTTTGGAACACTGGAATAAATACTAAATTTGTTGAATGGTATGGCGAGGCTAGAGCTTTTTTGGCAACTGAAGGTTATGGGGAGGCGGCGGCTTTGTTGGCTTCTGTTGATTTGGGTGGGCGTGGAAAATTGTCTTGGGAAGATTTTCGTCCTTGGTGGCCTGATCTTGTGAAGGATGCTTTTCAGGCTACTCCGTTTGTTCGTTTGAAGGATTTGAAGTTTACCGTTGGGGAAAAATCTCATGCATTTGAATCTGCTAGAAAGGGGGCTTCTGATGAAGACCAAACTTTTTTGCGAAAATGCTATGATGAAGTTTTTGAGGAGTATATTTCTCGAAATTTCGATAGAGTTCTGGAGTATTTTCGTGTAGCTGATCGATTTTATTGGGAGGAGGTTCCTGCAAAATTTCATCAAGAGTTTTTGAATAGGGCTTTTGAATTAACTCCTTTTGCTCACGCGGAAGGTTTATATCTTATTGCTGGAGGAAAGAAGATAGGAGGTCTGTACAAATTTTATAAGAGGCAAGGAAAGGGTGGGATTAGTAAGTTTAAAAGAATGACGAAAAAAGCGATGGTTTCTTATTTGGATAGTTTGGATAAAATTGTGGAAGTGTTGAATGATTTTGGATGTTTGAAATCTTTTGGGGGAGTTACGGGTTTGCCGGATAATTTTTTGAATACTATTATTTGTAATGCTGTTTTAGCTGCCGAGAATTGTCCAACAAATCATCGATCTCTGGAATATGTTCATACAAATGGAGCTGTGGTTGACTTGGGGAAAATTTGGGGGCTTTTTGTTCGAAACGGGTGTGGAGATAAGTTTATTGGTTGGTATGAAAATGCTTTAGCTTTGCGGTCGCGATTGAATTCTGAAAAGGAGGAGGAGAAGGATCGAGAGATTGTCCCTAATTTTGAGACTGGCGGGGTTGCGTCGCGGCTTAAGCCTAAAGAAGAGGTGGGTGCAAAAAAGCCTAAGAAAAAAACAGCTTATGGTGAGAAAGCATGGGATAAGGTTACTGACAAGAGGTTTGCCTGGGTTTTGGATCCTTTGGATGATTTGGAAATGAAAGAGTTGATTGCGAGAGCTTGTGCTGGGGATCGTGAAGCTGAGTTTGAGTTTCCCAGGAGGTTTGGGCGTTTGATTATTAAGAAAGCATTTTTTTATACTTCCGATTCTAAAATCGCTGCTGATTTGGCATCTGAAGCTTTGCTTAAACTTAGAGAGGCATTGATGGATGTTTATAAGCCTGTAGATGGCAAGCTGGTTTATTCTTATGCTGCTGCTGTTTTGGACAATCTTTTTACGACACGAAAAAGGTTCCATATGAATGGGACATCACGCAATCAAGCTTCGAATGTCTCTACTTATGCAGGTCGTTATAGGAGGGCTGTTTTAGAAGCTACTGGTGAGCCTGGGGACTTTTTTGGGAATAATAATAATGCTGAGATTGCTGAAGTTTTGGGGTGTAGTGTCAATCTTGTGAATAAAGTTAAGATTAGAGGAAAATTTAGTGTGAGTATGAATACAACTTCGTTTGATGAAGATGATGATAGCAGGGTTTTGGAGGACACCTTTTCTGATCATAGAGAAGTTGATGCTTCGTCTGCACATTCTTTGGAAGAGTCTTCGTGCGTTGTCGATGGGCTTTTGGAGGGGGTGCCTCATCATTATAGGATGATGGTACGGAGGATGATGGGGATTCGGTCTCGTGGAGGGACCCCTTTCAAGGAGGTGGTGAGTGGATTTAGGGGAGAGATTCGCAGGAAAGAAGCTTTGCAGGTTGTTGGGCGGTTTGTCGATAATTTATTTGAGTTTTTGAGAAAGCCTTCTTTTACTGTTTCTCCTGAGGTTGTTGAAGAGTTGAAAGGTATGGTTGAAAACTCTGGAGGCCCAAGGGCTGTTGTTGCTGGCAAGTCTGAGCTTGGAGATTGGTTGAGAAGGCCGAGAACTGGAGAGGAGGATACGATTTTGGCGCGGGTTGTTTTTTCTATGAAAGATTTTGAAAAAGTTTTGTTGCTTGAGTTGTTTGATGTCCCTTGTTCTGACGAAGATTTTACTTATCAGTCTTTGGCGGATGTTTTTTCTTGTGAAAGGCAAAATATTCACACTATGGTGATGACGGCCTATAGAAAAATGAAAGTAAGTATGACTGAGGAGTATGGTGTGTATGAAGAGGCTGATGGTGTTGATGATGAAGAAGGGCTTTTGGGGCTTACTGGCGGAGAGGCTATTGATAATGGGATTTATGCGTTGTAAAAAAAGACCCCGCTGTGGCGAGGCCTTTTTAGTTTTTGAATCTTTTTGCTCTGCCTGCGGCAGAGTTTTTTGCTCGCCCGCCTTCGGCGGGCTGTGCGTCACTGGAGCGGCTTACGCCTTCCTAGTGACTATTATCTAACAGCGTCTTTCAATGTTTTACCAGCTTTGAAAGCAGGAACTTTCATTGCAGGGATTTTGATAGTTTCGCTTGGGTTTCGTGGGTTTACACCATTTCGTGCGCTTCTTTTTGAAACACGGAAAGTTCCGAAACCTGTTACAGTTACGTTTTCACCTTTTTTGAGAGATTTTGTAATCATCTCGAGTACAGTGTCGAGCAGAGCTTGTGCGTCTTTTTTTGTAACGCCAACTTTTTCAGCTGCACCGGTGACTAGATCTTGTTTAGTCATAGGATTTCTGGGTTAAGAAATTTTTATAGTTGGCCTGTATTATATTTAGAAGTTTTTTTAGTGCAATGGAATCAGCCAAAAAAGGGCTTGTTAAAGCTTGAGTTTGGCTGCGTGATATAAAAAAACTTTGACTTGAGCCACCTTATAATATACAAAGTGGAGTGTCTCGCGGGAAAACGCGGGAGTTAACAAAATTCAATATGGCAAAAAATTTAGTGATTGTGGAATCACCTGCAAAGGCAAAAACCATAACAGGATTTCTAGGTGCGGACTACAAAGTATTAGCATCGATGGGGCATATCAGAGACCTTCCGAAATCAAAAATGGGAATTGATACGAAGGGAGATTTTGAACCGGAATACGAGATTTCTCCGGACAAGAAAAAAACTGTGGCGATGCTGAAGAAAGAGATTGGGCCTGGCACTAAAGTTTGGGTCGCGACTGATGAAGATCGAGAAGGGGAAGCTATTGGGTGGCATCTCTTGAGTGCGTTGAAGGTTGATCCGAAGAAGAATCCGGTTGAACGAATTGTTTTTCATGAAATTACTAAGACTGCGATTCAAAAGGCTCTTGATACGCCTCGGCAGATTGATCAGGATTTGGTTGATGCGCAGCAAGCGCGTCGAGTGCTTGATCGATTGGTCGGTTATGAATTGTCTCCGCTTTTGTGGAAAAAAGTTCAGCGTGGTTTGTCTGCTGGACGTGTGCAAAGTGTGGCGGTTCGGTTGGTTGTAGAAAAAGAACGAGAGATTCGTGCTTTTAAGCCGGAAGAATATTGGAAAATTAAAGGAGAGTTCTCAAAAGAAAAAGAAGACGAGCATGGAAATCAAAAATTCTTTGCGATAATGGAAAAGGATAAAGAAAAGGTGAAACTTGGTTCCAAGGAGACGGTGGATGGAGTTATGAAGGCTCTAGAAGGAGCTAATTATAAAATTGGTTCTGTAGAAGAAAAACAACTAAAGAGAAATCCGGCAGCGCCGTTTACGACTTCGACTCTTCAGCAGGAAGCGTCGCGAAAGCTTGGGTTTTCTGTGAAAAAGACGATGATGATCGCGCAAAAACTTTATGAAGGTGCGGCGGTTCGTGGAGAAACAAAAGGTTTGATCACATACATGAGAACAGACTCTGTGAATTTGGCTGATCAAGCTTTGGATCAGGCGAAGGAGGTTATTGGTGAACGATTTGGGGCAGAATACAATTTGCCAGAGCCACGTAAATATAAAGGTAAAAAAGGTGCGCAAGAAGCGCATGAAGCTATTCGTCCGACTGATTTGACGTTGGATCCTGACGAGGCAAAAGGTGTGCTCGACAAGGACATGGGACGGCTTTATGAATTGATTTGGAAACGAACGATTGCTTGCCAGATGGCTCAGGCTATCCTCAATCAAGTGGTTATTGAAGTTGTGACTGAGGGCGGGGATCAGGAAGTTTTGGCTGGAACAAAATTTGTGGCGAAGGGCCAGACTATTGAATTCCCTGGGTTTATGAAGGTTTATACTGAAGGCAAGGATGACGATGACAAAGATGAAAAGGAGAAGGAGGCTGATGCTGCAGAAAAGGAGGCAGGCGGAGCTGAGGCGGGAGAAGGGGCTGAAGGGAAGGAAGTTGCGAAGAAAGACGTGTTGTTGCCGATCTTGGCAGAAGGAGAAGGTGTGGAGAATCTTGGGCTTGAGCCAAGTCAAAATTTTACAAAACCACCTGCTCGATACACTGAGGCGTCGTTGGTAAAGAAGCTCGAGTCTGAAGGGATTGGGCGACCGTCTACTTATGCGCCGACTATCTCGACTATCCAGACTCGAAAGTATGTCGAAAAGGATTCAAAATATTTGATTCCGACAGACACTGGAGAAGTTGTGACTGACTTTTTGGTCGATCACTTTGTGGAAGTTTCTGATTACAAATTTACTGCGAAGATGGAGGAGGAGCTCGATGATATTGCTGACGGAAAGATCAAATGGGTTCCGATGATCAAGGCTTTTTATGGGCCATTTCATGATTTGATTGAGGAAAAAACTGAGTCAGTGAAAAAGTCTGATGTGGTGCATGATGAGACTGATGAGGTTTGTGAAAAATGTGGAGAAGCGATGGTTGTGAAATTGGGGCGATTTGGAAAATTCCTGTCATGTAGCGGATATCCTGAATGTAAAAATGCAAAACCTATGGATGCTGATGGGGCGGCGAAGCCTGTCGATGAGGAATTGGAGAAATTGCAGGAGGAACATAAGGGTAAAAAGTGTGAAAAATGTGGAGCTGACATGTCTGTTCGTAAAGGACGGTTTGGGCCATTCCTTGGTTGCTCTGCTTATCCAAAATGTAAGACAATTGTCGGACTAGACGGTAAGACCAGTGATACTGGAATCAAATGTCCTGCTTGTAAGAAGGCAAATTTAACTCAAAAACGAACTCGTCGAGGAAAGGAATTCTGGGGTTGCGGAGGTTATCCAGATTGCAAATTTGCTTCTTGGGACAAGCCTATACGTGCTGGAAAAAATGCCGATGGAGTTGATGGTGTCATCGTTGAGAAGAAAGGAGAGGAAGTTTGTGTTGTGCCGGAGGCTCAAGAGTGATATTGTCGTCGACCATGAAAACAATACCATCAGAAGTACAGGGAATAGACCCAGAAATACCGTTGGACGAACAATCTGACGAGCAGTTTGCGTTGGGTTTTGCCAGGCAGATTAGGATTTTTACACATCAGATGGTTAACATTGTTGCATATCCTCTTGGGAGGAAAAAAACTCCGGTTGATGGAGTGACCAGGGCTGTAGCTATTTCTGCTGGAGAGATGGGGAATATGATTTTTAATCTTGAACATATTTTTCCTCGTCTATTGCGGTTGAATGATATGGAGATTCTTTTGTGGGTTTTTGAGTTGCGGTTGGCAATGCAGATTCATCATGGGCTGGTTTTTGGAAGGTCAACGGAGGAGACTGAGGAAATCGTCTCTTCTACCAGAGACGATATAAAAAAGTTGGATGATAGGATCATCACGGTTTTTTATAAGATTTATTATAGATTACTTGAGACGTTTGGTTTGGAGGATGAGAAGTAGGGGGTGTCTGCGAGTTTTCTACCCCTCATACCATCCTAAATCCACGTCCGGATGTTTTTTGAGTTCTTCGATGAATTCTGCTTGGATTTCGGTGAGGCGTTCTGGGGAAGTGGCTTCAAATCTCAAGGTGAGGTTTGGGCTGGTGTTTGATGCGCGGACAGCGCCCCAAGAAAGCTCATCGAATTTGACGCGGACTCCGTCGATCGTGATGCATTCGTAGTCGGTTTCTTCGGTGAAGTGGTTGGTTAGAGCTTCTACTATTGCGAATTTTTTGTCGTCTGGAGTGTGCGCTTTGAATTCAGGAGTCATGTGGGTTTCTGGGAGGTCGTTGAAGAGTTGTGAGAATGGGGTTGGGCTGGTGGTTGAGGAATTTTCGTCTGTGCCTGCGAGGTTTTGGGCGAGGATCTCGATGATCTTTAACATTGCTAAGAAAGCGTCGTCGAACCCGTAATAATTCTCACCAAAGAACATATGTCCTGAGACTTCTCCGCCCAAGAGAGCTTGGAGGTCTTTCATTCTTTGTTCGATGAAGCTGTGACCGGTTTTTGACATTACGGGAGTTGCTCCGAGGTCGGTCATGCGGTTGATGATTGCTTGTGAGACTTTTACGTCGAAGACTATTTGTGGCTGGTCGTGTCTGGTGACGAGGTCTTGTGTGAGTAGGAGTAGGAGGTAGTCGGCTGAGTAGTGTGTGCCTTCTTCGTCTACGACTCCGATGCGGTCTCCGTCTCCGTCGAATCCGATTCCTAGGTCTGCTTTGTGGGCTTTGACTTCTTCTATGAGGTCTTTCATGTTGTGTAGTTCCTCTGGGTTTGCCTCGTGGTTTGGGAATGTTCCGTCTGGTTTGCAGTAGAGTTTGATTACTTCGATGTTTGGGGTTTGGGGGTCGTTTGTGGACGATTTTTCGTTGAGTGCTTCTAGGAGTTCTGGAGCGAATGGACCTGCGGCTCCGTTTCCTGCGTCGATCACTATTTTTAGTGGGCGGTTTTTGGTTGCGGTTGCGAAATTCTCATCCGAGATTTTGCTCAAGAGCTCTTTTTTGTATAGGGGCCAGATGTCTTGGCTGTCGAATAGGGGAGCGTGGATTGGGACGCCTGCTTCTTCGTCGACTTCTGGTTCGTCAAAATCCTCTTCTTCAATTAGTTTGTAGACTTCTTGGAGTTCGTCGCCGCAGATTGAGTGTGCGTTGTTGGCGACTATCTTGATGCCGTTGTATTCCTTTGGGTTGTGGCTGGCTGTGATGCTTGTTGCCGCATCGAATGGTAGATCTTCGCTGCAACTTGCAAAGTACATCGTTGGTGATGTAGCGAGGCCCACGTCTGTTACTGAGAGGCCTGATGCGAGTAGTCCGTTGATATATGCTTCCTGGAGGGCTGGGCTGGTTTCTCGGACGTCACGGCCGACTGCCATGTGTTGTGTGTTGTATTCTCTCTTGAGATATGTCGCTGCGGCTCGTCCTATGAGGAATACTGAGTCTACAGTGAGGTCGATTGGTTGGAAAGTTTTATTTGTAGGGTCCACGCCAGCTGAGCTGGCTTTGGACTGTTGAGCGATTCCTCGGATGTCGTAGGCTCGGAAAATGTTTGGATTTACTTTTGGCATTATTAAGGGTTGGTTATTTGGTTTTGTGTGCTTTTACGTATCTTTCAACTGCCTCTTTTGTTGTCATCCAGTTTCTTTTGATCTTGATTGCTTCTAATTTTCCTTCTTTGGCTAATTTTCCAAGATAAGCTTGGGAATATGAACAGTATTTTGTTGCTACAGCTAAGTTAATAAAGTTTTCTTTGTCTTTTGAAGGGGTTAAGATGTCTAAATAAATATTTAGTGATCGCAATATGGATTGAGATATAAATAAAATCAATGGCTTGAAGTTTCCGTTGTCAGCCATTTCTAAAACTCTGTAATATTTTCGTCTGTCGTTTTTTTGAATAATAGCTATAGGGAAGCCATATTGCATTAAAAATACATTCATTAGGAGTCTTCCGGTTCGGCCGTTTCCGTCTTTAAAAGGGTGTATATGTACGAACTTGTGATGAAATATTGCAGCAAATTCTGCGATATACATTTTTTTGTAGTTTTTTTTAGCCCAATCTATGAGTTCTCTCATCTGAATAGGCACTTCCAGAGCGCTTGGGGGGACGTGATCTGTGCCAGCAATAAAAACATCAACATCTCTGTATTGGCCTGCTATATTTTTGTCGATATCTTGAATAATTAGGGAGTGCAACTCTTTTATAAGATGTTCTGAAAATGTAAAATTTTTACTATGCTCGATTGTTTCGTAAAGGAAATCGAGAGCTTCTTTGTGATTTTTTGCTTCTAAGTGGTCTTTTAAAGATTTTCCTTTAACAGTTATTCCTTGTTGAATGACCCAGTAAGTCTCTTTTAATGTGAGGGTGTTTCCTTCGATAGCATTAGAATTGTAGGTCATTTCTACCTCAAAACGTTCTTTTAATTGGAATAAAAGTGTTTTAGAAATAGGCCGTAGTTTGTTAAGCTTCTTTAGTCTTTCCCCTAGCGTTTTTTTTAGTTGGCCTTGTTGTGGCATATGTGGCGCGTATGGGTTGGATAGGTCTATTTTAAGTATATCCAACCCGCTTCTTGTTTTCAAGGGTAAATTTAGATTTCTACTCAAAAGGGCTCCATATGGAGCCGATATCAGGTTGATGCTTGTACTTTTTGTAGCCATTTGATGAATGCTGTTTTCACCTCTTCTAATATTGTGGCTGCTTCTGTTGGGTCTTCTGGCCTATCTGTTCCAAATTTGTCTTCAATTGTTGATGAGCCCCACTGTATGAGAGGTTCTTCTTCTAGTTTAGATAGATTGTATTTGATTTTTCCGCCTCCGATTGGTGGGGGTGCTCTCTTTGGGATCATGCTTGTATGTTTGTATGCTGGAGTGTCGATTATGGTTCGGGTTTTGTCTAATACTACAAATTTTAATCCGAAAGGCTGATCGACCAAGTCTTTTTCTGATTGTATTCTTGATGCTTCGTCTAGCGCTGCGAATGGTGTTTCTATCTCCATGTTGTAATGGTTAGGGCTGGGTTTTACAGGTTGGAAATGTGTGTTATTTGTTTTTGTAAGCTCCAGGATTTGATTCTCGGTCTGCACGGCCTGAGTATAGGCTTTCTTTTCTTTCTTGGAGGTGTCCTTGGATTAATTTGTATGTTTCGTAAGGTTTGTCGATGTGTTTTAGGACGCTGTACATTGTCTTTGTTTTGATTCTTCCTCGGCTGTTTTTGCTGCCTCCTGTTGAGTAAGTGTTGGTTTTTCCGGTGTCGATTTTGATTGATCCTACATGGAAAATTTTCCCGATTAATCCTACGTCGACTAGGGCCTCTTTGATTTCGTCAAAATTAATTGATTTGAAATCTGTACCGATGATTCCTGATTTGATGATGACTTTTTTTTCTGTGATTGCGAATTCTTTTACTTTGTCGTAGAAGTAAGAAAGAATGTTTGCGAGTAGACCGATGCCGAGTACTATTGCTGCTGCGAGTGAGCCTGAGAATTCTTTGTCTACGCCGTCTTGTGTGTAGGGGATAGTTTCAGCGAGGTAGAGTCCTGTGCTGAGTGCGAATGTGATTACAAGGCCGATTATCAGCATTGTTGAGAGGACTTTTCTGTTTACGATGCCTTGCCATTTGATGGCTTCTCCGTCATGGAGGATTTTTTGGATTTCTGACATGGTTGTTTGGGTTATGAGGTTTGGGTTGAAGTTTATTTATACTTCGTCTCCTTCATTGTCTTATTGATGTGCTGAAGGCGGCTTGGGAGGTCTAAGTCTTTGAGGAGTTCTGCTGTGCGAGAGGGGACGAGGGTTTCCCAATCCCCGTCGCTTTGCATGATCGATTCGCGGATTTCCGTCGCTGAGACTGGGCGTTCGCGTTTGACGGTTACGATTTCGTGTTTGCAGCCGGCGCCTTCGTAGCAGGCTTTGACGATGTCTGAACCGGTATAGATTTTTTCGTAAGGTGGAAGGTACAGATTCATGTGGTCGACCCAAAGTGCGTAATTGTTGATGTTGCGAACTGGGACGATTGAGTATCGAGCTGGATCGATTCCTTCGGCTTTCAAAGTTTCGTCGATGAGGAGGTACCGTTCGCCGGCGGTCAGTGGGTTTTCTGGGACGTAGTTTTTTTCTGCGCTGCCGATTGCGATTAGCAGGTGGTCGTTTTCTTGGAGGATTTTTCGAACTATGTCGAGATGCCCTAGATGAAAGGGTTGGAAGCGTCCGACGAATAGTGCGGTTTTGCGTTGGGGAAGTTGCGTGTTCATTGTTTTGTGATTTTTTGCCCGCCTGTGGCGGGTTTTTGGTCACTGGATCGCCTTGCGGCTTCCTGTGACTATTATATACGGTGTTTCGGATTTGTGCTTGTTTTTTTTGCATCGGTTGAGGATGTCTCGGATTCGAATTTCTGAGATTCCTTTTTCTGAAAGTTCGGCGATCATCTCGTTTTCGGCTGAGGCCGAACCTGCGGTCGTTTTGTCCTCGAGAAGTTTGAAGATTTTGTCAATTTGTTTGTAGCTTAGGCCGAGTTCGTCTTCGTCTGTTTGGCCGTTGTATAGTTCGGCTGTGGGAGTTTTGTGAACGATTTCATCGGGAAGGCCGAGGTGTTCTGACAAGCTTACGACTTCTGTTTTGTACAAGTCGCCAATTGGCATAAAGTCGCATGCCATGTCTCCGAATTTTGTTCCGTACCCGAGTTTGATTTCTGATTTGTTGCTTGTTCCGACCACGAGAGCGGTGTTTGTGTTCGCGAAATTGTATAGGAGTTGGGCGCGGGCGCGGGCTTTTGTGTTCATTTGGGCGAGCCTGCTTGGTTGCCATGGCAATTGGAGCAGGTCGAGTAGGTATTTGTTGATTGGGATCGTGTTGTATTGAACTTTGAGAAATTTGCAGAGTGCTTTTGCGTGGTATGTGTTTTCGTCTTTGGTTACTCCGTTTTCGGGCATGATTAATGCAGTGACTTTTTCAGGTCCGATTGCGTCTGCCATGAGTTTGAGAACGAGTGCTGAGTCAGCGCCTCCTGAAACCCCTAAGACTACTTTTTTGTGGTTCGCTTGAGTGACGAATTTTTTGATTTCGCCGAGAAGGTGAGTGTATGTGTTTTGTGGGTTTTTCATGGTTTGGGATGGGGTTTTGTTTTCTTAGAATAGTCGACAAAGCCAAGAATGCTTGTGTATCTTAGAGGAAAGGTTGTGGTAAAATCAACTTATGAGTATTGCGCAAAACTTTCTTCAGGAGTATAGGAAACTTTTCGACACTTGTCCGCAAAGGAATTTTATTCAAACAGAGGTGGAAAATTGTGATTATACGGATTATTTTAGTTATTCGAGGGATTGTTATTATTGTTTTGATGGATCGAGAAATGAGGGAGTTTTGTATGCGGATTGGATTGCGTATTCCAAGGATTCGTGTGATTGTTCGCATATTATGAATTGCGAGCTTTGTTATGAATGTGTGGATTGTCAGGAGTGTTTTAATTGTGATTTTTTGTGGGATTCTTCGGGGATGAAGGATTCGAAATTTTGTTTTAGTTGTAAGGACTGTTCGGATTGTTTTATGTGTTGGGGGTTGCGGCATAAGAGGTTTTTTGTTTTGAATGAGAAATGTGGTAGTCGAGAGGAGTACGAAAAAAAGGTTGCTGAGTTGGCGGGGCAGGAAAAATTATGGGAGAATCTTTTGGGGCTTTCTTTGAATGAGCCGCGGAGAGCTTCTCATTTAAACCGTTCTGAAAATTGTTTTGGAGATTTTTTGTATCAAACTGCGAATGTGTACTGTGGGTTTGATGTCATTAAGGAAGAGGGTTCGACGTATATGTATGATTTTGGGGCTTTTACCGCTTCACGTGATAATTGTGATTGTTTTCTCGGGGGAGATTGCGAGCTTTGTTATGAGTCTATGTATATAGGGTCTTCATACAATTGCAATTTTTGCTATAAGTGCAGGGACAGTAGGGATTTGGAATATTGCGTGCAGTGCAAGGACTGCTTTGGCTGTTCGTATCTCAAGCACAAGCAGTATTTTATTTTAAATAAGTCGTATGGGAAAAAGGAGTATTTTGAGAAGGTTGCTGAGTTGAAGAAGGCTTTGAAGGCGGAAGGGTTATATAAGGCTTTGTGGGCTTAATAATTTTTGATGGCGCGGTTTGTCTCGAGGTCTTGGCTTCGTTTTTTGAGCATGTCGCGTTTGTCGTGGAGTTTGCGTCCTCGGCAGACACCTACTTCGACTTTGATTAGGCTGCCTTTGAGGTAGAGTTTGAGGGGGACGATTGCGACTCCTTGTTCGTTGAGGCTGACGTCGAGTTTGTCGATTTGTTTTTGGTGGAGGAGGAGTTTTCGGCTTTGGGTTGGGTTGTATTTTTTGTCTGGGGCAAATCTGTATGGTGAGATGTGAATGCCTTCCGCGAATGCGGCGTTGTTGTGGATATGAACGTGTGAGCCTTTGAGGTTTGCGCGGTGTTCGCGGCATGACTTTACTTCTGGTCCGGTGAGCATGATGCCGGCTTCGTATGTGTCGAGAACCTCATAGTCGTGGTAGGCTTTTTTGTTCTTTGCCAAAAGTGACGATTCTGGAGTCGATTTTTTTGCGGACTTTGGTGTGGGTTTTTTTGCCGCGGTCGAATTTTGAGATTTTTTGGCCATGATGTAGTTAGTTTATAGGAAAATAATTTGAAAATGAAGCAAATGTGGGGTATCATTTTCCTCCTGGTTTAAAATTAACTAAATATTATGGAAAAAGTTGCTGGCAACTCTGAGGAGAGACCTCCTAGAGAAGCTATGCTGGGAATGATTTTAGCGGATCGTGCTGTTGAGAGTGGACAGGAGCGGTTCAGCCAAACAGAACTTAATGATGCTCAAATTGTAACAGGTGATATTGAGATTGCTGGGAGTCATATGGATGTTCAGTATGATCCTGGCAGGTCTGAGTTTGTTTTTTCTATGCTTGGAATTGAGAGGGCCGTTATTTTAAAAGGTTCTCGTTCTTTTGAGGTGGATTTGCTCATGAATTTTACGAGGAAAGGGGTGATGTTTGATGCTTTTGAAAGGGATATCAATGCTGATCTTGCTCTTGGGGAGGCGAGTGAAATTCGCAAGGGTTTGAGGAGGATTTTGGAAGGGACTGGTGTGGGAATTGTGTAGTACGGAGTTGTTAAGCTTTTTATATGGCGTCTTTGGATGATGATGTAATAGGGAAGAAATGTTCTGAAAGGTTTTTTGCTTACGATGATACTCCTTGCAAGGTTACGGCTTGGGTGCAGTCGTGTGTAGAAGGGGTGGTTTTGAATGTGGGGGTTTATGATTATTCCGTGGGGAAGGAGTCTGTTGGAAGGATTCGTGTTCTAGGAGAAACGTTTTTGCTTTGGCACTTGAGAACGGTTTTTTTTCAAGGTATGTCTGATAAATGTAGGCGAATTATAGAGGCTGATCTTTGGCCTGAGGAGGGGGCTGGGGTTGTGAAAAAAATGATTGAATCTGTATTGGCTTCTGCTTTTAGAAATGTTAGCGACTTTGCCCCTAGTGAAGGGGGGAGGTTTTCTGGGGTAGATTTGGATAAACATGCTGTGGATTGATTGTGATGGGGTTTTTCGTTATGATGTGGGCCATGGGAATGTCATTGCCAGATTTAGTCCACTTTCTGATCGCGGTTGCGGTGATTTTGTCGGTGCATGAGGCGTCGCATGCTTTGGTTGCGTATTATCTTGGTGATCCGACTGCAAAGGTGCATGGGCGGCTCACTCTGAATCCTCTGAAGCATTTTGATTTGGTTGGGTTTTTGATGTTGGTTTTTGTGCATTTTGGTTGGGGAAAGCCTGTGCCTGTGAATCCCGGGAATTTTCGGCATCCGATGCGTGATAGCGCTTTGACTGCTTTGGCTGGGCCTGTTTCGAATTTTGCTTTGGCGCTTGTTTTGGCGTTGCCGATTCGGTATCTCGGGACTTATATGCCGGGGTTTGTGTTGGCGCAGTTTTGGTGGCTTTTTGACTTGTCTATTATTTGGGGAATTTTTAATCTTCTTCCGGTTCCTCCTCTTGATGGCGGCAAGATTCTTGGGCTGATTGTGCCGCGTAGGTATGAGAGGGCGTACATGCAGTTTCAGAGTAAGGGATTGATTTGGTTTGGAGCTTTTATCCTGTTGGATATGTTTGTGATTTGGGATTTGATTGGGGTTTTTGTGCCTTCTCTTGTGAATTTTTCTGTTGTGAGATGGATTGTGCTTGGCGGGTATGAGTTTGTGAGGAGTGTGATTTTGTTTGGGATGTAGGGGGGTGTGGTTGGGTGGTTTCGACGTGGTGATCCCGATGTCGGGGGTGTTTTTAGTAGACATCGGGAAGCCTTCCCAATGTCAGGTGTAAGGGGGTGGGACATTGGGAGTTAGAAGGGAAGATTTGACGAAGAAAGGTCGTTTATTTCTATTTCAAGGGCTTTGTCTATTGGATTGCATAGAATGTATTTTTTTATATTTTTGTAATATTCAAATGTTGTTGTTGGTTTTGCCTTATACCTTTCGGTAAATAAACGACCTTTCCTGTTGTATTTTAGGTTGAAGTATTTGGTGTGAGATATTTGTAAGGCTTTTATGAAGCTGGGGATCTCGGTTTTTTCAGATTGGGATATTAAGAAATGGTAATGGGTGTCCATGATTGCGAAACTTTTTATTATCACTTTGTGTTTCTTTGTGTAGCATTTGATTTTTCTTTTAAATCTGAGGGGGTCTTCTGATGTTCTAAATATTTTTATATGGTTAAAGCTTCTGTTATAGACGTGGTAGTAGGTGTTGGTTTCGAGTTTTCTTGTTGGCATATTTTTTGTGTTAAAGTTTCACCCTATCAGACCAACCTTACAAACTACTTAAAAATTCCTTAAATTTTCTCGTAACTTGAGTCCACGGGGACTCTCTGATATCCTAAAAGGTGAACTCTGTATTGCTCGCTAGGATCTCTATTAATTTTCTCTCAATTCATCGTTAAAGGAACTCAATATTTCTTCTCGCTGTGGCGAGAGGGTGCGAGTACCCACCTGCACATCAGTGGGGCAACGATTATTGGGATTCGGCGGCAAAGACGGAGTTTTTTTGTGGCGGTGGCTTTTGAGTGTTTTGGGTCTCCGAGGGGTTGACAATCTACGCAAATAGTGTAGAATGCTCTTCTTAAACATGAGTTATATTTTAAAATCATAATTTGTATGTCTGATAGACAAGAAGTACAATTAGATTACGACGTCTTGAGAGCTGCCATAGAGGGTGCGGAAGATCCTGATGCAGTGAGATCTGCCCTTAGAGGGTTGCTGGACGATGTTCTTGAGGGAAGTGTCTCTGTTGTCGAGGACGTTTTGGATGTGAAGGTAGGGGATAGATCTGTTGATGAGTGTCATCGTCGATTTGGTGAAAATGTTGATGGAATTATGGATGAGCTGGAGGTTAGGGAAGATGTTGATGACGAATGTTCGGATTGTTTAGACGAAATTCCTGTTGTTGTTGTTGGGGAAGAAATTCTGTCTTTTTCTCGAGGCGATGGGGAGCGGGCAAGGCCGGTAAGGCGTTTGAACGGGGATTCTAATGGGGAAACTCTTGAAGGAGCGCCCAGAACAAGATACGTTTTGACTATTTTAAAGGAGATGGGTGTGGACTTGAAGACTTGTGAGCTTTTTACAGCTGGGGCAATTGATAAAAACCAACCGATTTTGGATGGAACTCCACGTTTGATATATGTTCCTTCGTTAAAGAAAGCTGTCATTGTTTGCGATGAGTCTGGAAATGGCACTTATGTTATATATGAATGTGAGGATCCGGAAGCATTTGTAGGGGTGAAGCCTGCGGCTCTATTTAAGGAATCTGTTAAGGGGAAAGTTAAGCCCATTGCTTTTAATGTTGGATATGAGGAAAATTGGAAGGCAAGGGTTGGAAATGCTTTGAAAAGGGATTTGGGAGATGTTGGTTTGGTGATTGATCCTGATGCTCCAATCGAAGGCCCTTTGGACGCTTTGTATTTTAAGGATGCTTCTAAGGTTTCAAATGATTTAGATAATTTTGTTTCTGCTACCGATGGTGTTGATGATGTTTTTGAATTGACTACTAGTAATATGTATCAGAAGGTAGTCCAGTTATCGAATAATGAAGTTGTTAATGGGGCAAGATATCTTGAATTGGCTGCGAAACATTTTGGTTTTATAAAGGGTCAGAATGCCAAAGGTGAAGATGCTTTTGCAATTGGGGAGACTTTAAAACGTCTTAAAGAAGTTGCTGGGTGTAGATTGAGAGATGCTGATTATTATTTGGATCCTGAGACGGTTTTGTATGATTTGAAGGAGTATTTTGTTGAAGTTTTTGGAGAAGATAATAAAGATGGGCATGTGTTAACTGACTTAAAAATGCCTAAAAGAGATGTGGAAATTCGTTGTTCAAATGGGGAGCGAATTCTTGTGAGAAAATATTTGAATCATGCTTGCAGGATTTTTGATTTACCTCTTGATAGTTCGGATATTTTAGAGATTTTGATGAAGGTTGCTGGTTATAATACTTCTCTAGGTATAATTAGTGATCCGCGATATTCGAAGGATCCTGTTACTATTGCTTATGATGCTAGATCTATTTCCAGAGCGTTGAAACGCCCTTTGAGTAAGATGAGTCTTAGAAGTGTGCGTATTGGGACTTTTGATTTTAGATATAACAAACACGTTTTGGGCGCTCATTATCTTAAAGCTATTGGAGATTCTTATGAAGTTGCGGCTGAGGGACCTAGAGTTGGTGCTGATAGAAAGACATCTTATGCGGTTGAGAAATTGGCTTGGGTTATGTTTTTGAAAGAGGCGGAAAGGATTGGCTTGGATATGAATGGAATTGGTTGTGGGCCTGTGAGAAAGGTTGAACATGAGGGGTTCGATTCTGACATGAAAGAAGACAAGGTCGCTCTTGAGGGAATGAGGGTTGCTTTCGCTGCATTCAAGGCTTTAGAGCATTTCTTTGATGATGATGATCGTGTTGAGTTTGGAAGAATGATAGGGGCGTTGGCAAAAGATAGAGCTGATGCTGTGGAAGTTGGGGGTGATGAAGTCGGTGCCTAGAAGTTTATTGTGTTTTTCTAGACTATGGTTTGGAGATTCCGGCTTTGTTGGCTAGAATGCTTTTGTTGAAATTTGCTACCGTATCGCTTGCGATACAGGTGGCTCGTTTATTCACTCGCCACCGTAGCTCAGGGGTAGAGCACACCCATGGTAAGGGTGTACTCCTCCGCTCGGAATGCAAAAACGGCTAAGGAAAGGGCAAAGAGTGAGAAAATATCGCTTCACAGGTACATACTCATAATGTATGTACTCCTGGACATCAATATGATGCCATCGTAGCTCAGGGGTAGAGTAATCCCATGGTAAGGGATAGGTCGAGGGTTCAAATCCCTCCGATGGCTCCATTTTAATTATTTGGTTAGAGAGGTGTTGTGCATCCATAGACAACACTATTTTTGTCTACTTTCTAACCCGTTTGTATGAATACTGACAACACTATTGCCTATCAGTTGGAGCGTTACTTGAGATACACTCAAGTGATTCGAAACTATGCTGACGCTACATTGCTAGGTTACAGGGATACTTTTAAGTTGTTCCTGAAGGAAACTAAGATTATTTACCCTAAAGAAATGACGAAGCGTGTGGTGGAGGATTGGTTTTTTCATGGAAGAATTGAGAGGAAGTGGTCTGCCTGCACCTTTCACCATCACCACAAGAGATTGAATAAGTTTATGGAATGGTTGGTGAATGAGAAGATTGTTGAGGAAAATGTGATTCTTCTGATAGAGAAGCCTAAGCTGGAGCATAGGTTGCCTAAAACTTTGTCTAAAGAACAGGCTCAACGATTGTTGGATGCTACTTTCCACATGCACTACACATACAGGTATGAGAGGTACAGGAATAGGGCTGTGATAGCTTGTATGCTATTGGCTGGTCTCAGGAAAGGGGAAGTGAGGAACTTGCTTTTAAATGACGTTTCTCTGGATCAAAAGACTATCTTTGTAAGGCAGGGGAAAGGTCATAAGGATAGGATGATCCCTGTTAATGCTCGATTGCAGTTTATTTTGACTGAATATCTAAAGGAAAGGAAAAGATTGAACAAACAATGCATCAATTTCTTTACAGGTGCTCAGTTTGATAGATCTCTGGGTGCTGGTGCTATAGACAATTTGGTTGCAAGGCTAAGGAAGCTTACAAAAATTTCTTTCTCTGCTCATACCTTGAGACATGGGTTTGCTAGGTTGATGTTGGAAGGTGGGTGCGACATCTATACCTTATCGAAGATTATGGGTCATTCAAAGATAACAACCACGACTATTTACCTGATGTGCTCAAATGTTCAGATGAGCAAGGCTGTTGAGATGCATTTGTTGAATTAGGGGGTGTGATCCACGGAGAGGTGAATAACCTTTTCCAATTATCTGTTACTGATGCTCGCAATGTCATGTAATTTATCCCTTTTAAGAGGAATTGCCATTCGATAATTATTTTTTCTAGTTCGGCTAGGCTATCATCCAGCATTCCGTAGTTGATATTGTTGACGCCACTTTGGTTTCTATCTAGATGTGCAACACGTTTATCTGTGAATTTTTTAATTCTTTTCGAGATTTTCTCGATTGTTTTTATATGTTCTTCTATAAACTTTTTTTGAATAAATTTAGATCTTTGTCCGAACTTTTCTTCAAATCTTGCTTCGCGGTCAGTTTTTTTCTTTATGGATTTTGTGCAGTATTTTGCGAAATATTCTTGGGTAAGAAGTCTGTTATTATTTTTAATATCGTTTAGTAGGTTAGCTATGCTTATGGTTCGCGGATCTTTGTCTATGAATCTTCTTACTCCTATGGACATGGCATGTGCATAAATAAAATCTCTCCACCAAAAAAATGTGCTTGCTTGTGGTAGGCTAGGGTTTTTCTTTACCATTTCAACTGTTTCGTAAAAGAAATACTGGCTTAGGAGAAGGCTTCCTAGTTGCTTTTTTATTGTGTTAATATCTTTTCTCCATTTCTTGATTTTTGGGTCCATTTGTTGTTTCTCTAATAGGTTTGCTTATAAAGCATTTTCTATTGTAACGATCTTTTAGGTTTTAACAATTACAAACTAGTTGTCAAAGGTCAAAACATCTCGCCCATAACATCAACGCCTTTCTGTGTTAGTTGGCTTCCTTTGTCTACGTATTTGAGAGTGGTGCTTATTCTGTTGTGTCCTAGGTGGTTCATTATGTCTCTTAGTGGGGTGTCTTTGTTCCATAGCTTTGTTGCTACGAATCTTCGGATTGCATATGAGTGAACTCTGAAGCCTAATTCTTTCGATAGTTTTTTCATTAGTGAAGTCATTCCCTTGTAAGTCCAGCCTTCCTTGGATGATAGCGATATAAACAAGCTTGTCTCTTCTCTTCCTATTCTTTGTCTTTGAAACAGGTACATCTCAAAAGTAGATACTATTTGTGTTGGCAGTTTGTATCTGCGTAATTTTCCTTTTTGTTTGTGTCCTCTTATTTCTAGTACGTAGTGGTTGTTTGTTTTTACAATGTCTCTAAACCTTATGTCTGCTAGTTCGCAAGGTCTTGCCCCTGTAAGGATTGATAGTTCTATGAATAGCTTGTTTCGCCATACTTCTACTTGGTGGTTTTGTCTTCTGTTGAGCATGTGGGCTTGGAGTTGTTTGATTTGGTCTTCTTGTAATGAATATTGTTCATTCTCGGTTTCTTTGCATTTTCTGAACTTTCTAAGCTTGTTCTCTTGTATGTACTCCATGTCTTCTAACCATATAAAATAAGTGTTTAGGTCTTTCACGTATGAGTTGATGGTTGTTGGTTGCCAGTTCCTTTCGTCTGCAATTTTGAATAGCTTCCTTCTAAGCTCTACTGGCTGGTTGCAGTTTTCGATTGTTATTATTTGCAGGATTCTGGTAACGAATCTTAGTTTGTCCCTTACGTTTCCGATGGTTACTTTGCTTCTGCCTTCCTTGATGTAATCAGTCACAAATTCTTCCCAATAATGCCATAGGGGAGTTTCCCCACTAGATATAAGGTTTTTTAAGGTTTTCGTAGTGTCGTCGTCCAGTAATTTTAGTAGTGTTTCTTCGTGCATGTTTTTATCGGTGTATTTTGTTTATTTGGGATGAAGTGGTCTTCATATACTGTTTCTAGGTGGTTTGTTTGATTCTCGTCGATTGTTTTGCGTTAGGTTTGAGATTGGCAAGGCTTTTGCTGGATACTTTTCGTGAGAACTCTGGGTGTTTTGCAGTTTTTGTTAAATACAGTGCTGAAAGTTCTTCGGAGCTTTGTAGTTGAAGTGCTTTTGCCATTGCCGCGAGTTTCTTCATGATTGCTGCTTTTTTCTTCGTGCCGGAATACTGTGCAATAATGTGTCTTCTTACGCTGTTTAGGTTGTCTAGGAAAACATCATCGGCTTTGTTTTTTTTGACTACCCAGTTCAGAGGGGCTGTTCTGATACTGATTGTTTTTGTTATAGCTTTTACCATTTCTTGTTTTGGTTAGTTATATTTGTGTTTGAGAAAACCCCCGAGCGTGGTTTCTGCTTGGGTTTAAAAAAAGCGCAGCTTAGAAACCAGTCATTGGACATTATTCATGTCAGTAGACTATTTGGTTTCTCAACTAACGCATGAGAAGGCTTCGATTTTACGGTATGCTATTGCCAGTAGCACCTACGGCAGTGTCTCCTGCGGGGTTACAATCGTTACGAGAATTTCTATCATGTTTCGGGAGTATTGTAGCAGATCTTTGCGGTTTTTTCAATGTCTGTTTTTTCTCGTGCCAAGAAACTACTCTTTTAGCTTTGTGGAAAAGGTTAGGTTTTGTTAGGTTTTACGAGGTTTTTTATAAGGGCTAAAAACTTCTTTTTTCTCGTGTTACTAAAGCTAGTCTTGTGGAGTGGAAAGGTAAGGTTTAGTCAGGTTTTAATGGTTGTTGAAGTTTATTCTTGCTTGATTATTTATTTTAAAGTTTAAAACCTTCCCCTTGTTCTACTCGTATGTCGAATTGTTTCAGAAATCCTCTTTCATTGCCAATCTCTAATGGATTTCCTATTTCAAGGGTTATGCCCCAGAATGTTATTTTTATGAGGCAGACTAAAAAGATGAATACGGCGAGTATAATTAAGTCTTTTGTTTTCAGGGTGTGTTTTAGGATGTTTTTCATGTTTGTAGTGGTGAAATGTTTAAAGGTTTATAATGAAAAGTAAATACCATATGGTTGTTTTAGAGTTTGGAATTGTAATCATCTATTTGTTTTTCGTATTCTTCATACTTTTCATTATAGTGTGCTAAATCTTCCAGTTTTTTGTTGTACTCAGGTACTAATGAATTGTAGGCTTCGGTATTCCCTAGTCTTTCGTATTCGCTGAGGTTAGAGTCTAATACTTCGAATTCTTCTATTAGTTTTTCGATTTCCGTTTCGTTGTTTTCTAGGTATTCCCCCAGATATTCTATATGTGTTTTTTGCTGCTTAAGGGCTGACTGTGTTGCTTCGTGTTCTGCATTTGACCATATGAAGAAACTGCACCCAATGATTACTACTGCTATTTTTGCAACAAATCCAGTTCTTTGTTTTTTAACTAATGTTTTGACAAGTTTTGATCCCTTTTTTACTCTCCATAACATGCCAATTCCTCGTGACAAAAAAGTCCTAGAGTTAGGCTGTATGTAGCCACCAACGTTTTTAATTGCCAGTTTTCTTTCTTCTAGATCTTCGGATACTAAGTTCCCATATTGGTGTGGGTTGAAATATCCGAAAGATAGTTTTTGTGAACTCCAACGGAGTACCCCAACAAATAGTAGTAAAATGCTGGAAAACCAACTGTTGCTATAACTCATCCCGTTTACTATAGGGAGTCCCAATCCAAATTTGATTGTACATAGGTCTGTTAATAATTCATTTTCCAATGTATCTTCCATTCTTAGATTTTTTCTGCCTAACAGGTAGAAGTGCATTATTTCGTGTGATAAAACTGCTCCTATGGCAAAAATATCATTTTTATAGGTTGAATTAACTAATATGTATTTCTGTCCTTCTATCTCAGTGTATAGACCTGGGTAGTCTATCTTGTCGTAGAAGTCGATAACTAATTCGCCTTCTTTCAGCTCAATTTTTAGCCAATCTAGTATTTGAGTAGCCATATGGAGTAACACATCTCTTGGTTCTCCCCCCACATAAAAGTTTTCTCCTGGCAAAAAAATATTGTTTATTCTCTTCAGTTCATTTTTAAGTTTTTTGTTTATATATTCATCGCATTCCTTTAGCCATTTCTCGTTAACAGATTGATTTTTGTCTCTTACATTCTCGCTACCTGAGCCAATGAATTTTTCGTTTTCTTTGTTCATTGTTGGGTTGAGTTAAGAAATGGAATCTTTTTAGTTGAGTGATGTGATAATTGTATCTGAAACTTATAGATAAGACAAAATCCATGCTTGTTCGTGATGAGCTACTTGGTCTGCAATGTCCTTGGTTGAGAATACAGGGTCTTATTTATTTAAGTGCTAAAGAAGTCATTAATTCTAGAATCCGAGGGCTTTTATCTTCTCATCGATATGAGCTGATCCTTTCGACTTTCTAGGAAATGATCCGTCCTTATTAAAGAAGGTAATCTCTTTTTTAGGATGATTAGTCTTCTTTGGGAACAAGGATGCAATTTTTTCAATATCAGTGAATGGTGCTTTTTCTATTTTCCCACCCACAACCGCTGAAGTATGAGCACCCGAGGAAAGCGACCCTGTATTCGGACTTTCCTCTATAAGTTTTTCCATTTCTGTAGCAGCTTTCTGCCAATATACAGTAAGTGCTATTTCGTGTTCAAGGAGAGAGCCTTCGTGGTATTTTTCAAGGTGTTCTAATAACTCTTTTGTAACATCCCAAAGTGAATCATATTTTGCTGAACCTTCAGAATAATCAATTCTTGCGGATTCATGTACCATGAGAAAAAACATAACTTTCAACAAGGGAATTCCTCTGTCGGCTTGTGAAGAGAATGTGTCAATCCAGCTATCATCAACATTTCCAAACAGATGAGGATAATCTTTAAATTTCTCTTTTCTTTGCTGTTCCTGTTCAGTATCAAATTTTTCGTCGGTAATTGCTTGTTTTTCATCTTCTTTTTGGCGATAGATACGCCAAAGTATGTATGCTATTATCGCCAGTAAAATTACAACGATTGTTTCCATAGGTTTTTAAGTTATAATTTTTCTATTAGTTAACAACCTGATTATATACGAAATATATTTATTTAACATCTAGTGTGGTATATTTCTGTTGTCCTTGGATGTACCTCTCTAGCTAGTACATCGGATTGGAATGTAGTGTCTGCTTAAACAGCTACTGTAAGCGAAAAGCTCTTCTCCCTAAAGCTATCAATTGCATGGTAAGGGTGGGGTCGAGGGTTCAATTCCCTCCGGTGGCTCCATTGTGATACGGAGAGATGGCTGAGTGGTCGAAAGCGCACGCTTGGAAGGCGTGTTCACTTGCAAAAGTGACCAGGGTTCGAATCCCTGTCTCTCCGCCATTTTTGTGCAAAAAGGCCTCTTATGCTAAGATCCACCCCATGAAACAATCCCTCAAAGATTTCCTAAAGTTCGCTGCGTTCCCGATAGGGATGTTCGTTTTTTTGGGACTTTTTTTGATGGTTTGGACGTGGGTTGGGCTTCCGTCGTTTGCGGAGATTGTGACGTATGCGGAGGCCAAGTATGAGACGCATGGGTATTGGGTGGTTTTTATTGCGGCTTTGGCTGAGGGAGTTTTGCTTTTGAATTGGTATTTGCCGGGGTCGGTGGTGTCTGTGATGGGAGTTTTGTTTGCGATTGAAGGCAATCAGAGTGTTGTTTTGACGGTTGGGCTGATTAGTTTGGCTCTTTTTATTATGACTATTACTAATTATTTTCTTGGGAAATATGGATGGTATCGGTTGCTTGCGAAGTTTGGTCTGGAGGGGGAGATCCAAAACGTAAAAGGACGGATTCTCAAGCATGGGCTTAAGTACATGTTGTTGGGGTATTTTCATCCGCATACGGCGTCGCTGATTGCGACGGCTGCGGGGATTCTTCAGATGAAGTTTCGGCGATTTCTCCTCTATACTTTTGTTGCGTATCTGTTTTGGATGGGTGTTTGGTTGGGCGTGGCTTATACTTTTGGAGCGGAATTTTTGGCTTTGATAAATTTTCAGAATCTTCTGATTTTGGTTGGGCTTTGGGTGGTTGTGATGGGGTTGCAGTTTTTGTGGAAACAACGAAAAAAGCGACGGATGGGTGGTGATGGGGCTGGGTTGGAAGAAGTTGTCGGGGAGGCGGTTGGGAATGTTGAATAGGTTTTTGGGAATTTCCTTTGACTTCTCCTAGGGTTTTCTATAGGATACGCCTGCTTTCGAAGCTTTTTTATATTAAAAAACTTATAATATGGCTAAAGGAAAAAGTCAGTATGCAACTTGGTTCTGTGGCGGATGTAACCGTGCAAACTATGTTACATATTACAACAAGAGAGAAAATGAGCGGATTGTGAAGGAATTGAAAAAATTCTGTCCACAATGTCGTAGTCATCAAGAACACAAGAGAAAAGATACAAAGAAAGGGAACTAGATTTCAGGATTTTGTGGTAAGATTTAGGCATGTATGTTATTGAAAAAATTTTCAAGCAGTTAAACAGAGCTGGAGTCGAATATATTGTTATCGGCGGGGTGGCTGTTATTGTTTATGGTTATTTGAGAGCTACTGGAGATTTGGATCTGATTTTGAAACTTGATCAGGAGAATTTGAAGAAAATGAGTAAGATAATGAAAAATATGGGGTATGTGGAGAGGCAGCCTATCCATTTGGAGGATTTGCTGGATGAGGCTAATGTGAGAAAGTTGATGAGAGAGAAGAATTTTAAGGCATTTACTTTTTTGCCATCTGGTGAGAACCCAATTTTAATTGATATTGTAATGGAGGAGTCTTTGAATTTTCAAAAGATTTCTGAAAAAAGTGTTGTAAAAAGTTACGGAGGCGTTAGTATACCTGTCGTCTCAATGGATGATTTAATTATAATGAAAAAGAAGGCTGCGAGGCCTCAGGATGAGAGAGATATCGAGGAGTTAGAAGTAGTCTTTAAAGAATTAAAAAAATTATGAAGAAAAGAACAGAACAGAAAAAGATGGAGATAAATGTCGATATCGAACAGCTAAAGGTTTGGAAGAAGGCTGGGTTAAGGGCGAGATTGAGGTGGGCAGAAAGTATGATGGATTTTGCCAGAAAGATTTCTTGAAGGATCATTAAAATATAGGCCCATAGTGTCAACGGTTAGCACGTCGGTCTCCAAAACCGAAAGTCCGGGTTCGAATCCTGGTGGGCCTGCCATTTAAAAACTCGTAACCAACGTGTCGAACGCCAATCTGGTGTCTTCTTCGTGGAGGTAGATAATGAGTTCGGTGTGGGTCGAAGTGATTTCGACGATGTTGATGTGTTGGAGGGTGAGTTGTTGCAGGATCAGGTGGAGGAGGCCTGGTTTGTAGTTGTATTTTTCGTCGAATTTGATTGCGATTGAGGTTAGATTTTCGTTGACGGATTTTGGTTCCTGGCCTGCTTTCTCGAGGAGTTTTGTGGTTTTTGAGAGTAAAGTTTCTGGGATTGTGATTGTGATTTCGTTTGTGCCTTCTGTGATTGTGATCGCTTCTTCGTGGATTGTGCTTAGAGCTTTTTGAACTTTCGAGTTTTTGAAATAGGTGAGGATTGCTAGGTTTTTTTGAATGGCTAGATTTTCGAGCTCGAAGTCTTCGATTTTTGGTGCGAGCTTTTCGAGGGTGTTTTGGATGCGTGAAAGAGCCATTGTGATGGCTGAGGTTTTTGTTGATTTCTTGGTTCGGGCTTCTACTTGAGGTTTGATGAAGTTGGCTAGTTGTGTGAGGTTTAAGAGTCTGTGGGCTAGGCCAAATTTTATGAGTTGGTTTTTCTCTGTGATTTCTTTTACTGCGTCTGGGATTTTGAGCATTGGTGTGGTGGTTGTGGATGGGTTTTGGTTTGTCGTGTTATAAATGTAACAAAAAAGATGGAAAAAATCAACAATCAGTGAGTAATTTCAGGTTGTTGTCGTGGTTTGCTAATTTGCGGATGCTAAATTTTATAAATTATTAAACCAAAAAATTATGGCAAATCTAAATGAAACTGCTCGGGGGCGGCTCGAGGCAATGACAGATGTTCTTACACAAAATGGAAGGATTTCTCCCGTGGAAGTCGGGGTTAATGAAACCTTGTTTGCGATGAATCAACATCAGGTTGTTCGGAGGTTGCATGGTGAAGCGAGGGATCGACTGGTTGGTGTTTTGGAGGCAATGGAGGTTGATGATCCTTCCCGTGTTGCGGCCGAGATTGTTGATCAGTTAGTTGGGGCTTTTTCTGGAGAGGTGGTGGCTCCGGCGTCGGTGGCAGCTTAATTATATTTTAACTTAAATAATCATGGAAGGTTTTGATGATATGGGGGGATGGATGGTTTTGCCTGAAGATGAAAGACTTCATGCGCTTGTGCCGACAGTGTATGCGATGATACGTCATGAACTTCGGCCTGCAGAGGATCCTGAATTAGCTTTTCGAATTTTTTTGATGAATGTGTTTCAGCAATATAGCCAATATTTTCCAGAGTTTGATTGTGTGACCCCTGCGCATGTTCGCTTGGTGGCAACGGATTATGGGGTGGATTTTCAGGTGAATTGTCAGTATGAGGCTGAGGTTGCTACATTGAATTTGGCAAGTTTGGATGTGAATTCGGAGACTCATATTTTTGTGATAGTGAGTGGTATTCGTCAGGGGCTTGAGGAGCTGGAGTCTGGGTTGATTGAGGATCATATGATGGGGTCTTTTGCTGGGCGTCCTGAGTCTGATGCTGCAAAAGATTATATTGTGCAGGTTGCTTTGGAGAATTATAGGAATATGTATCGGATTTTCAGAGATCCTGAGGCTTTATTGACTGAGTTTATAGAGAATGTGGCTAGTGTTCGGCAGCAGGCTGATGTTGCGGTGATGCATATGGATGAAATGCCTTCTCCTTTTGAGTCGAGAGAGCTTGTTTTGGACAGGTTGGTTGCGGATTATTCTCATCTGAGGCCTGTGGTGGAATTTCATATGGAGGAGTTGAGGAGAATGCTAGGGGAAAGGGGTGTTGATTTTGTTAATTTGATACAGGATGTTAGGTCTTTATTCTCTGCGTTGTTACGAATGTAACAAAAATACCCGAAAAACGTGATATTTCTCTAAAAAGTGGAGGGATGAACAGGAATGGCGTAAAAGTATCTGTGCTTAAGATAAATCAATTAAATATTAACAAAATTAAATATGGCTACATTGAATGAAATCAAAGAAGTTGCTCCAGATATAAGTGATGTTAATTCTGAATATTGGGAGGTTGTTGCGAGTGGAAAAGGTATGAGTGATGAAACTTTGCTCAATTTTAATTCTGGATTACCTATGACTGAGGATCAGATCCGAGCCGTTCAGGGGCAAATTTTGAGACCTGATCAAGATGTGGATTCTGAGTTGGCTGCAGAACAAGTAGAGGCAGTGATTCGTGGTGTGGCAGATTGGATTCATTATGTAGTGGCTCTTGAAGGAGATTTGCCTGATGCGTGCTTGGCACATATGGTTGTTGAGCGAAGTTTGAGAGATCAATTCTCGAATGTTGTGGAGCTTGGGGAAGAAAGATTGGCAGCGGTTGGTTAAGAGAGACCTTATTACACCTTTCAACATGGAGTCTCAACTGTTATGGCTTAAGGGCTTGACAAGTTGAGGCTATCTTGGTATAGTCTACGACCTTGTTTGAGGTTTGTGGGTTTTTCAGGTCTTCATTGACCTGTGGAGATTCGCTCCTCAGCGAGATCATTAACATGAAGGTAATGTATTATCACCTTTCTTGTCCGGAAATTTTGCGGGTAGGAAAGGTGATGATTTGAGCCGTGCGGTAGGAGCATGGCTATAGCTGATCCCAACAGGATGTCTTGGGGGACACAGAAAGTCCTTTGGGTGAGGCGGCTAGCTGAGCGGGGCGTGAGCACTGAGATCGTGAAGACTTCCCAGTTTTCCTTTCTCGGTGCCGCCCCCTGCTAGTTTTACTGGCAGGGCAAAATCTTTATTACATTACCTTCATGTTCTTTCCTTTTTTGAGCAATCCTACTTATCCGGAGGAATATTGTAATATTCGAACAAGTAATCAGCGATCTTTTGGAAGGTGACTGCTGCTGTGCGGGCACCCCATTCGCTGGCACGAGGTCGGTCGTATTTGACGCAGACTACGAATTGGGGGTCGTCGATGGGTCCGTAGCCGCAGAAGGAAGTAATGGTGGTTCCAGCTCCTGTGAGGGGAACTCCGTGTTTGTATGTTTGTGATGTTCCGGTTTTGCCGGCGACGTAGTGTCCTTGGACCATGGCGTTTTTGGCTACTCCGTTTTCGACGGCTGAGACAAGCATGGCTGTGACTTTGCTAGAAGTGTCTTCTGAGATGACGCGGCGGATTTCGTTTGGTTCGTATGTTGTGGTTGGGCCGTCGTCGTGGCGGACTTCTGAGACGATGTGTGGTTGCATGAGAACGCCTCCGTTTGCGAGGACTGAGTATGAGTTGGCTATTTGGAGGAGGGTGGTTGTGATACCTTGTCCGAATGCGTGGGTAGCGAGCTCCGACTCTGTCCAAAGATCGTAGTATTCTATTTTTCCTGCTGATTCATTTGCGAATTCTATGTCGGTGCGTTCGTCGAATCCAAATTTTTCCATGTAGTTGTACATGAGCGCAGGGCCGATTGTTTTTGCTACGTGGGTCATTCCTGTGTTGAGGGATTCTTCTAGGACTTTGACCATTGTTGTGCCGGGCCCGTAGTATTTGTGGTCTGAATTTTTGATGAAGAAGTCGTATTCCCCGGTAAATCTATTCCAATCCACTCCGACTGGGCCTGCGTCGTTGAATGTTGAGTTTGGTTTCAGGTCTTTGTCGTCTATCGCCATTGCCATGACGAGTGGTTTGAATACTGATCCTGGCTCGTAAGGTAGTGATGCGACTTTGTTTTGGTATGCTGCGGGTCCTACAAAGTTTTCGTACCTGAAGTATTCGGTTTCCCCTGCTTCATTTGTTTCTTTGAAGACGTAGTAGAAGTCGTATGTGTCTACGTTCCTATAGAAGTACAAGAGGTTTGGGTCGTTGTCTGAGGGGATGAGTTTTTCGACATCTTCTGGCGTGAGGTTGATGTAGATTTTTTTATAAACTTCTCCGTAATTGTTTGGGTTGTATTGAGGGGCGTTTGCCATTGCTGTGACGTATCCGGTTTTTGGGTCCATTACGATGACTTGGCCTGAGTCTGCCTGAAAGGCTTGTTGGTCTTCGTTGAGGAATCGTTCGACTTGGAGTTGGATTGATCGATCTACTGTGAGGACGATGTCGTCTCCGTCGATGGCTGGTTCGATTACTGAATCACCTGCGATTACTTGGCGGCCGATTGAGTCTTTTTGGGTTTGGAAAACTCCTTTTTGTCCTTGGAGTTCTCGGTTGAATGAGCTTTCAATTCCGTATTGTCCGACGCCTTGATGGTCTACGAATCCTATTAGATTTGAGCCGAGGGTGTTTTCTGGATAATATCGAAAATACTCTTCCTGGAAGCCTAATCCATCTAGTGAGTCTGTTTCGTCGTCGGCTATTAGGACGTGGATTTGGTTCGAAATGTCTGGATCGAGTTTGCGTGCGAGGATTACGTATCTATTGTCTCCGACGAGGATTTTTTCGAGTTTTTTTGTTGGGATTTCGATGATTGGGGCGAGATGCGAGGCTGCTGCGCTGATTGATCTGATCTCTAGTGGGTATGCGTAGAGTTTGTCTCCGATTATTTCTGTTCCTGGGAGAGTGTATGAATTGATCTGGTTGATTTGGTCTGCGGTGAGCTCTGTTGCGAGGAGGATGTATTGGCGTTTTTTTGCTGAAACTTTTTCGAAAACCTCTGTTTTGAATGTTGCATAAAGCTCGTCATCGGTTGTTTCTTTGAGGATTTTGTCTTTTTCTTCTTCGGTGAGACCTTCTGGTAATTTTTTTGCGGCTTCGCGGATTCGTTCGTCATCGACTTCTCGGTGGTATTCGAGATCAAAGATTAATGGGGCCACTTTTTCGGTGATGGCTTGGGGATTTGTGACGAGTGCTGGATCTGCGAATAGCAATTCGAGGGTTGTGTTGGTTGCTAGGAGAAATTCGTCTTTTGAATGGTAGTCCGTGATGATGATTTCTCCTCTACGGGCTGGAATCTCGACGTATCCATAGTGGGCTTTTGCTGCGACTTCTAGGAAGTGGTCATGTTGGATGATTTGTAGGTAGAATAATCTTGAGATCAGAACGATTGTAAAAAGCACTGCCCCTATTGATAGCAGGGTGATTTTGTTGATGTTTGGTCTTTGACGGGTTTGGTAGTGCATAGGGTGGGGTTGTGCCAGAGAAATATACCACAATTTTCATTGGCCGATAAAGTATGATAATCTGGCGTCACGCGTTGCGTCTTGCGACGTATGCAATTTATTCCTTTAATTCCTCAAAATATGTTCAGAAAAACGACTTTATCAAATGGTCTAAGAGTAGTGACAAAAAATCTTCCAAGTACGCAAGCTGTGACAGTTCTTGTGCTAACTGGTGCGGGTTCTCGGTATGAAAGAAAAGAAATAAATGGGATTTCTCATTTCTTGGAACACATGTTTTTTAAGGGGGGGGTGAAGTACAAAAATGCGAAGGAAGTTTCTGAGGCGATTGATTCGATTGGTGGAGATTTTAATGCGTTTACGGGCAAGGAATATGCTGGATATTATGTAAAGGCTGCGAAGGAAAGTGTTGATGTGGCTTTCGACGTGCTTTCTGACATGATGTTGCACGCGAAGTTTCCGCAGGAAGAAATCGAGAAGGAGCGGGGTGTGATTTTGGAGGAGTATAATATGTATCAAGATACTCCGATGTATCAGGTTGGGTGGGAGTTTGAGCGGCTTTTGTTTGGTGATCAGCCTCTTGGATGGGACGAGATTGGGACGAAGGAATTGATCAAGTCTGTGAATCATGACGGTTTTGCGGATTACAAAAAATCACTCTATACAACTGACAATATTGTGATCGCGGTTTGTGGAAATATCGAGCATCAGGATGCGATCGAAAAGGTTGAGAAATTCTTCCCAATGGATGAGTCAAAGAAGGGGCATGATTACGAACCTTATAAGGCTGGTATGGATGAGGGTGTTGCTGGGGTGAAGGAAAAGAAGACTGAGCAGGCGCATTTGGTGTGCGGTTTTGAAGGATATTCTGAGACGCACGATGATCATTGGGCTTTGAGGGTTTTGGCGGTGATTCTTGGGGGGAATATGTCGAGCAGGATGTTTTTGAATGTTCGTGAAGCTCACGGGCTTGCTTACTATATACATACGAATACCGACAATTATATGGATACAGGTGTGATTTCTACGAATGCTGGTGTCGATACGGCTCGAGCTGAGCTCGCTGTTGAGAAGATTGTTGAGCAGTATGCTCTTGTGGCGCAGGAAGGCGTGACTGAGGCGGAATTGGCTAAGGCGAAGAGCTTTCTCCGAGGAAAGATGACCTTGAAGTTGGAGGATTCTGAGGAATATGCTCATTTGTTGGCGAAATATGAATTGTTGCATGATGAGCCGAAGACTCCTGAAGAGATCCTAGCTGCTGTCGATAAGGTGACAGTTGAGGATGTAAAGAAAGTGACTGATGATTTGTTTAAGCCTGACAGGTTGAAATTGGCGATTATTGGACCATATGGAGAGGTTGAGCGTGGGAAGTTTGAGGGATTGCTGAAGTGGTAGGAGGGGATGGTGGGTTTTGGAGGATGTTTGGCTGATTTTGGGCTCTGCCCCTTGAGAAATGGGCTGTTTTCTGGTATAATTTATAGAATTATTAATAAAAGAATTATGGAAGGAATGTTTAATGAAAATAGGGTTGTGCGGGAAACTACTCTTCCTGGATCATGGGATGATGCTATTGATGCGGATAGGGCGAGACAAGAGAGTGAAAAATCTGATGATGTGGTTGTTAAAAAAAATCCAACAGCCGAGGCTGCTGAGGCTGTCAAGACCGAGATCGCGACCCCCGAAGTTGCAAAAAAAACAGCAAAAGAAGATAGAGAAGCTTTGAAAAAAAGTATTGAATTGGATGCTGCGGAAATGACTGAATTGATTGTTAAGGTTACGCCTTTGTTCTCGAAGGAGAAAATGGTCAATTTTTATGCTAAAGGTGGGGTTGAGTCGGCTAGAATCCTGATAGAAAGCAGGGTCGAAAAATATTTAACTGAAAATGAAGCAAAATTCTCAGACACATCTTTTAAGGAGTTTTTGGACCAACAAGCGGAAAGAAAAGCTTTGGCAATAAAATATGCTGATCGAGTTCTTCCTGAGGTTGAGTCGGCTTTTAAAGCTGAGGGAAAAAAAGGTTCTTTTAAGGAAGGATTGGCTAAGATTGCGGAAGCAAAACAAACTCCTTTTTATTCTTTTCATATGAAATATGATTTGAGTTTGAGGAAATTTGATGTTGTTTTTGCTTTGGACGGTATGGACAGTGAATTGACTCCCGAAGAAAATGAAGGTCTTAAGGAGTTGACTGGGGGAAAGGGGAAATTGATTGTGTTCTTTTTGAGCATGTTCGGTTTTATAGATGCAAAAGCTTACAAGAAGGATCCTAAAGGAGAGTTGAGAAAGATTGTTAATGCTGAAAACTATGGGGCGAACTTAGTGTGTGGAATTCTTGGGATGGGGTTTGGTAGTGAGGCTGTGGCTAGTTTGCGAGAAGCTATTCCAAAGTCGGGTGAATTTATAGATAAAGTTAGAGAGAATAAAATGGTTGCTGGTTTGAATCTTGATACCGAAGGTATTAAGTCTTGGGCAGGCAAAGTTTATGATGATTTGAAAACTGCAGTTGGTTTAAAGAAGGGTGTAGTTTTGAAGCAAGATTTGGCTCTTCGGTCTGGAAAACCTATGTTTATAGAGGTTCCTACTGGGAAAACTGCCAAGATTGTTGCTGACGCTTCGGGAAGTCTTAAGGTTAAGAATGTTAAAACTGATGTTTATCAGGATTTAAGCAATGGAGCTGTTGAAATAACGGCTGGCGAAGAAGGTCTTTATGAAATTGAGGCTACTCAGATTGCTTCTGGTTCAACTTTTGACGAAGGCGTGAAGTTAGCTTGGGAAAATATCGAGGTTAAGGATGCTTAGAGGTTTTAGGATTGAACTTGTTTCACCCTTGAACCCTTTTTTGTCGTGGTGTAGAATGGCGCCGCTCGGGTTTGTGATGCGCAGGCGGGCACGAAATTCTCACTATTTTAACCAAAAAAACTATGGCAGAAGGATTGAAAGAAAGAACTTTAGTTCTTGTAAAACCTGACGCGATTCAGCGAGGGTTGATGGGGCAGATTGTTCAGAGATTTGAACAAAAAGGTCTCAAGATTGTTGGATGCAAAATGATGACTTTAGACGAGGCTGTGCTTCGTGAGCACTACGCTCATATTGCGGACAAACCTTTCTTTGGAGGGTTGGCGCGATTCATGCAAAGCACTCCTGTGATTGCGATGTGTTGGGAAGGGCTTGAGGTTGTGGATGCTGTTCGAAAATTGACTGGAATTACCAAGGCTCGAGAGGCGGAGGCTGGTTCGATTCGTGGGGATTTTGCGATGAGTCAGGCTTGTAATGTGATTCACGCTTCTGATTCTCCTGAGAATGCTGAGCTCGAAGTTGCTCGATTCTTCAAGGACGATGAGATCCATACCTATGACAAATCTGAGTACATGCATGTGTATGCTGAGGACGAGAGGTAGGACGCGCGAAATCGTCAAGATTGCTTAATTGACAATCAAGGAGCAGGTCTGTTAGGATTTGCTCCTTTTTATTATTAACAAAAATTATTATGGCTGAATTAGACGAGACAGGGGGTGGCGTGAACGTTTCAAGAGTTCCTGAACCGGGTTTTGATTTCGAAGATGCTGAAGCAGGAAGAGAGTTGTTGCCTGAGATCAAAGAGCTTTTAGAATGGGTTGGGGAAAGAAAAGATTTGGTTATGGCTGCCTTGGAAGGAGGAGCAGATGATAGGCGGTTGATTGGGCTTCACGATAGGTTGGCTCATGTGAAGGCTGCTTCTGAGGATTGGATGAAGGGGAATGCGGAGCCGTTGACTCCTGAAAATTGTAGGGAGTTTGCGGGGGCTTTGAATGATTTTTGGGCTGTTGTTGGTCGTTTGAATAATAGTTCTTCCGAATCTTCAGAGAGGTTGCTTCAAATCCTTTCAAATGCTTATCCAGATCTTGTTGTTGATGTGTCAGGCAAGTATTTACCGGAAGGCTTGACTAGCGCTGATTTTGACACTGTTGTTTTAAAACTTGGAGAAGAGGAGGTTGAGGTTGGGGTCAGGTTGTATGCTGCTGGTGGAACTCCGATTTGTTGTTTGGTTGTTCTACAAGGTGATTCTGTACTCCCGTTGAAGATTGAAAACCAAGACGTTCCTGAACCATCTGCTCGAGGTTTTGCTTTTGCTGATTTGAATAGTAGGGATGGGGCTCAAATTGATATGACTTTGTCTGATCTTTTAGAAGATTTGAAGGACATGTTGTTTGATGGGACGGAGGAAGGGTTTCTTGCTCGTGCTGGGGGAATTGCTGAGGGGCACGGGGTTCCTACTTTGGATGTAGTTGATAGGTTTGGTGATGGAAAATTGTCTCCGGGGGATGTAGATGAAATTGGTTCTTTTGTGATTGATGGTGATGAGGCTTTAATTGCTACTAGATTTTATACTGTTGGTGAAGCGAGGGTTCTTTCTCTGTATGTTATCCGGGGAGGGGTGGTTTATGCATTTGACTCTGGAGAGGGGTAGGCTCTTTGCCTATTGTCGAAGATGGCGTTGTTGACGCATAAATTTTATTATTAAAAACTTATTAATTATATGATTGATCCAGAAAGCGAGGTTGATTGGGATAGGGTGAGGGAGCTTGGGGCAAATTTTGATGATGAACATCTAGATGGGATGACTGTGAGTCGGTCAGATTTTTATAAGGGGCTGCATTATTTGGATTTTCAGAATTTCGATGAGTTGCCAGAGACTTTTATCAGAATTATGACTGAGTATGCAGACAGGTGTGGTGTGGTTTTGGATCTTTCGGGTGATTTCCTGGAAGAAATGCCTGCTGTGGATAGTGTTATTAGTTATGGTATGGCTAATATTAATAGAGAAACCTACAGGCTTGGTTTGAAGTTTTATGAGATTGGGGGGCGATGTGTGCTTGTTTTCTTTGTTTTTGGTGAGGAGGGTGTGCGGCCGTTTTCTTCTATTTGCCCCCATCCTTGAACTGCGTTATAGTTTGGGCGCTTTTCTGAGGCTTTTAACAACAATTTAAAATTTCAAAAATGGATATTCAAGAACTCAAAAAAAAGGCAGCTCAGCTGCGGATCGATACTCTTCGAATGATTAACAAATCTGGCAGTGGGCACACTGGTGGAAGTATGTCGATTATGGATATTATTACGGCTCTTTATTACGGGCCAGGGGCGAGTGATGATGATTATGTGGTTTTGTCGAAGGGACATGGGGTGCCGGCGCAGTATGCGGCATTGATCGACAAGGGGGTGATCGACAAGGATGAGGAAAATCATCTTCGACAGGTTGGATCGCTTCTTCAAGGACATCCGAGCATCAAGACTCCAGGAATCACTATTTCTTCAGGTTCGCTTGGGCAAGGATTCTCATCTGCTCATGGACTTGCGATGGGGCTCAAGCTCGATAAGAAACCAAATCAAGTGTTTGCGATTCTTGGGGACGGAGAGCTTCAAGAAGGTATTATTTGGGAGGTTGCGATGAGTGCGGGGCATTTCCGTACTGATAATCTCGTTGCGATTGTGGACAACAACAAGCTGCAGATAGATGGAACTGTGAGAGAGGTGATGAATGTGGAGCCGATTCAGTCAAAATTCGAATCTTTTGGATGGAAGGTGATCCAAGTTACTGATGGGCATTCGATGGAGGAGGTCGTAGAGGCGATCGAAAAGGCACGAAAATTCGACAGACAACCGGTTTGTCTTTGGTGTCATACGGTAAAGGGGCAAGGCGTTCCTTTCGCAGAGAACAAGGCTTCTTATCATGGGGTGGCGTTGAGTGATGAGGAATTGGTTGAGGCGGAGAAAGTGATCAATGATTCGGTAGCCAATTAATAAAACAAAATGAATTTATTTGCGGTTGCACTCAGTTTTGCTCAGCTTTTGATGACTTTTCCTGTCGAGATTGATGGGGGGAGCATGATCCCGACTCTTTATGATGGTGGGCAAATTTATGCGAGTCGTTATGAGGCGAGGTTTGAAGAGATTGATCGGGGTGATATTGTAGTTTTTACTTTGCCTTATGGAGGCGACGAAGAGCTTTATGTAAAGAGAGTGATTGGGGTGGCTGGGGATTCTGTGGCGATCAAGAAGGGGTTGGTTTATGTTGATGGGACTCGGCAGAGTGAGATGTATTTGAGAAGGGGGACTGTGACTGATGTTGGAGATTTTGGTGGGTTTTTGGGAGGGCAGAGCAATGTTGTTTTGACTGCTGATGCTGGAGGATTTGTGTACAATGTTCCTGAGGATTCTTATTTTGTGATGGGGGACAATAGAACAGCGAGTGTAGATAGTAGACATTTTACGACAACTTATATTCAAAAAGATGATATAAAGGGGGTGTTCACATACTTAACTTTTCCATAATGGCAAAATATCACATTCAATTAGATCCAGATGGCGAAAAAATCGCAACTCGTAAGAGTTTTGGTGAATCGCTAGCGAAACTTGGGGGCAAATACAAAAACATTGTTGCAGTTGACGGAGATTTATCTGGAAGCGTGCAGACAGCGAAATTTGGTAAAGAATATCCAGACAGAAGTTTTAATATGGGGGTAGCTGAGCAAAATATGGTGGGAGCGGCTGCTGGTCTTGCGACTAGTGGAAAGATGCCGTTTGTGGCTTCTTTTGCGGTCTTTATGACTGGGCGACCTTGGGAAGTTATTCGAAATTCTGTGTGTTATCCGAATCTGAACGTGAAGATTGTTGGTTCTCACGCTGGGATGCTTACTGCCGAGGATGGGGCGACTCATCAGGCGCTTGAGGATGTTGCGATTACGCGAGTTCTTCCGAATATGAAGGTGCTTTGTCCGGCTGATCATCACGAGGCTGTGTCTATGATGGAAAAGATGTGTGAGGATTTTGGTCCTACTTATCTGCGAGTGATTCGAGCTGGGACTCCTGTGATTTATTCTGGTTCTGGTGCTGATGGTGGGGAGACTGCTGTTGATTTCGAATTTGGGAAGGCTGATGTTTTGTTTGATAACGCTGGTGAAGGAGGCAAGGCTGATCTTTGTGTGTTTGCTTCGGGACCTTTGGTTGCTTCTTCTCTTCTTGCGGCGCAACGTCTTGAGGAAGATGGTAAGAAAGTGATCGTTGTGAATGTTAGTTGTATTAAACCTATTGATAAGGAGACTATCCTAGAATGTGCTGGACGTGCTGCAATGTGTGTGACTGCTGAAGATCATAGTGTGATTGGAGGATTGGGAGGTGCTGTTAGTGAGATTTTTGCTGAGGAAGGTCTTGGTGTGAAATTGGCTAAAATTGGAATGCCCGATTGTTTCGGAGAATCTGGTAAAGGAGAGGATCTGTACAAGAAATATGGTTTTGATGCTGAGGGGGTATATGAGACTTTGAAAGAATTGTAATATGAATAAACCAGGAGGAAAAATAGGTATGGGGGCTGTGTTGTTGGCTGCGAGTCTCGGAGGCGCTATTGTTGGTTGCGGAGAAGGGACGAAGGAAGAGAGATGTCGGGATTCTGCTGGGGTTAGCGAGTCTTTGGAAGCCCATAGGCATACTTGTCGGCAGGGGATTGATAGATCTCTTACTGATGATGAGTGTGATCAGCTTTGGTGGATGATTCGGGCTGCTTGTAAGACTGCTCTTGGGGAGGAGGGGACCCCTGGGTATTTGGAAGAATCTTCTACCCTTATAGATCCTCTTCCTGGAGAGGATGTTGTTGATCCGATTCCTGATGATGGGGATGTGATTGATGAGGGGTTGGATGTTCTTGTGGACCCTGTGGATGATCATATCGAGGATCCTGTTGATCCTGCTGTTTTGCCGATTTTGGCGCCAGATGCCATGGATTCTCAGGGGAAGTCTAGTTGAGTTTCGGGCGAAGTTCGTGCTATAAATTAGTTGCGCTTTTTTAGGTTAAAAGTTGGCTCTCGTGACGATATTGACCAGGGGCTTGACATTCTTCCGAAAAACACGCAGAATAACACCCTTACACTTTTAATTACTCTCCTATGGCTACTCCAATGAAAATTTTTTCAGGGACATCGCACCCAAAGTTAGTTGATGCGATTGCTCGTGAGCTCAAGATTCCTGTCTCAGGTCTTTTGGTAAAGAAATTCGCGTGTGGCGAAATTTATGCGAAAGCTGACGAAACGATGCGAGGTGCTGATGTTTTTGTGGTTCAGACTTGTACTGCGAATGTGAACGAGGACTTGATGGAATTATTTGTGGTACTTGATAGTTTGAAGAGATCTTTTGCGGGAAGGCTTCATGTTGTGATGCCTCATTATGGATATGCGCGGCAGGATCGTGTGGCGACTCCTAGAGAGCCGATCTCGGCGAAGCTTATGGCGGATCTGATTTCTGCGGCTGGAGCTGATCACGTGATTACGATGGCTCTCCATAGCGATCAAGAGCAAGGGTTCTTCAATTTTCCAGTAGACAATGTTAATCCAAACAAACTTTTTGCAGATTACTTCAGAGAAAAGAATTTGAAAGACTTGTGTGTGGTTTCTCCAGATGCTGGAGGGGCAAAGGACGCGAAGATTTTTGCGGATTTGCTTGGGGCGACGCTTGCGATCATTCACAAACAAAGACCTGAGCACAACAAATCTGAGGTGACTCATGTTGTGGGTGAGGTTTCTGGCAAGACTTGTCTGCTCTATGACGATATGATTGATACAGGAGGAAGTGTGTGTGCGGCGGTTGAGGTTTTGAAGAAGGCTGGGGCGAATCCGGACGTGTATCTGGGAGCGGCTCATGCGGTATTCTCTGATCCGGCTGTTGAGAGATTGGCGGAAGCTGGGTTCAAGGAAGTTGTTGTGACAGATTCAATTCCTTTGGGAGATAAAGATTTTGAAGGACTAAAGGTGCTTTCGATAGCTCCTCTTTTTGCGAAGATTATCCAAGCTGTGCATGAGGGGAAGAGTGTGACGGAAGCTTTCTTGTAGGATTATGGGGATGAAAATATCAAAATAAATTAAAATACTATGCAACTATACATTGGTTCAGATCACGGGGGGTATGAAATGAAAACTTCACTCCGTGACTATTTGAAGGACGCGGGTCACGAGGTTACTGATTTGGGTGCTTTTTCGGAGGACTCAATTGATTATCCGGATATTGCTCGTGAGGTTGGAGAAAAAGTTGCAGAAAATGAGGGCTCTCTTGGAGTTTTGGTTTGTGGAACGGGAATTGGGATGCAGATAATGGCGAATAAGATGCCTGGGATTCGTGCGACTGTGGCGACTGATGAGCATATGGCTGAGATGTCTCGAAAACACAACAATGCAAATGTTATAACTATTGGTGGTCGGACGACTGACGATGCGACTGCAAAGAAGATTCTTGAGGCTTTTCTTGGGAATGATTTTGAGGCGGATCAGGAGCGTCATGCTCGACGAGTTGCAAAGATGGATGCGCAAGGGGATCAGATTGTTCCTGGTGAAGCTGCGGATGATGATGGGAAATGTGTGACTTGTGGGGAGGCTGGTGCGGATGATGGGGGAGCTGTGGCTCCTGCTGCGGAAGGTGGTGTAAAGATTGCTCCATCGATTCTTTCTGCGGATTTCTCAAAGGTGGGGGTTGAGATTGATGCGGTTTTGAAGGCTGGAGCTGAATTGATTCATGTGGATGTGATGGATGGTCATTTTGTTCCAAATATTACTATTGGAGTGCCTGTTGTGAAGAGTTTGGCTGCAACTGTTGCGGCGCCGCTTGATGTGCATTTGATGATTGAAGATCCTGAGAAGTTTGTTGAGCCGTTTGCGAAGGCTCTTGGAGCGGGTAGTGCGAAGGGTGGGCGTGAGATTTCTCAAGACTATATTGTGGTGCACGCTGAGGCGTGTGGCGGCGGGTCTGTTGAGGCTTTGAAGGAATGTTTGGAATTGATTAAGTCGAAAGGGATTAAGGCTGGGTTCTCAGTAAAGCCTGGAACTGCTATTGAACAATATGAGGCTGCTTTGCCTCTCTCAGATATGGTTTTGATCATGACTGTTGAGCCTGGATTTGGTGGGCAGAGCTTCATGGCTGATATGATGTCAAAAGTTGCTTGGCTTCGAGACAAAAAGGTTGCATCTCAAGCTGGTGATGGGGCTTTGGCTTATGAAATCGAAGTTGATGGGGGAGTTAATGAGGAGACAGCGAAGGTTTGTGTTGAGAATGGTGCTGATATCATGGTTGCAGGAAGTTTCGTATTTGGGTCTGAAGACTATGCAAAGGCTTTGGCGAGTTTGAGATAAGATTAATAATCTTGCTCCCAATCACCACGATGTCTGCGTGTTTTGCGGCTTCTTTTGTTTGGGCTGGAGTTGAGATTCCGAATCCGAGCGCGAGTGGGATCTTGATGTGTTTGCGAGCTTTTGCCAAGTATGAGGCGAGGTTTGGGTTGAGGGCGGCGTTTTCGCCTGTGGTTCCGTATCTTGAGACACAGTAGACGAATCCTGATGCGATTTTTGAGATGAGTTTGAGTCTTCTCTCTGGAGTGATGGGGGAGATGACTTGGATGGGGTGGAGGTTGTGTTTTTTGCACAATCCTAGGTAGTTTTCATGAGGTTCTTCGTCCAGAGGGATGTCTGGGATTATTAGTCCGTAGACTCCTGCTTCTTGGGCTTCGCGGCAGAATTTTGCCAATCCATATTTGAAGGCGATGTTGAAGTAGGTCATTATTAGGATTGGGGTCTTTGTTTTTCTGGTGATGCGTTTGACGAGGGCTAGGGCTTTTTTTGTGGTTATGCCATTTTTGAGAGCTGTTTCGTTGGCTTTCATTATGGTTGGGCCGTCTGCTATTGGGTCTGAGAATGGGATTTGGATTTCGACGAATGAGACTCCTTCCTTTGCCATTGTTAGGGCAATTTTTTCTGATTCTTTGAGGGTTGGGTAGCCTGCGATGATGTGTGTCATCAAATTTATTTGAGTGTGGGTGCGAGATTTCATGTGAGAGAGAAGTTAAATTTTTTGCTTAATATAAAGATGTCTTTGTCTCCGCGTCCTGAACAATTGAGCACTATTATTTTTTCTTTTGGAAGTTTTGGAGCGAGCTTGATTGTTTCTGCGACTGCATGACTGGATTCGAGTGCGGCGAAGATTCCTTCTGTTTTTGCGAGGAGTTTGTATGCTTTGAGGACTTCGGTGTCTAGTGCGTATGAGGTTTGGATTCTGCCGATGTCTTTAAGGTATGCGAGGCATGGGCTGACTCCGGAGTAGTCGAGGCCGGCCGAGATACTGTGTGTTTCTTTGACTTGGCCGTCTGGGTCTTGGAGAAAAATTGATTTGAAACCTTCGACGACCCCTGTTGATCCGGTTTGGAATCTGGCTGCGTGTTGGCAAGCACTCTTGTTTTCTTTTATTCCTTTACCTCCTGCTTCTACTGCTATCATTTTGACCTCTCGGTCGTCGAGGAATTCGTGAAACAATCCCAAAGCGTTGCTGCCTCCGCCTACGCAGGCTACGAGGTAGTCTGGTTTTGCGGACTCTTGGGTTTTGAGTTGGGCGCGGATTTCTTTGCCCACGATGCTTTGGAAATATGTGTTCATTGCTGGGTATGGGTGTGGGCCGCAGGCTGTGCCGAGGAGGTAGTGGGTGTCTTTTGGGTTTGCGATCAAGTCTCTCAAGGCTGCGTTGATGGCATCGCGGAGGATTTTGCCGCCTGTTTCTACTGCGATCACTTCTGCTCCGAGCATTTTCATAAAGAAGACGTTGGGTTTTTGTCTGTTGTAGTCTTTGGCTCCCATGTAGATGGTGCATTTGAGACCGAATTTTGCGCAGACTGTTGCGGTGGCGAGGCCGTGTTGGCCGGCGCCTGTTTCGGCTATGACTCTTTTTTTGCCGAGGTGTTTGGCTATTAGTCCTTGTCCGAGGCAGTGGTTGATTTTGTGTGCGCCGGTGTGATTTAGGCCTTCGTTTTTTAGATAGATTTTTGCTCCTCCTAGTTTGCGAGTTAGGTTTTCGCAGTAGTAGAGTGGGGTTGGGCGGCCTGAGTAGGTGTTGTATAGGTTTTTGAGTTCTCGTGCGAATGCGGGGTCTTTTTTAAATTTGTAAAAGGCTTGTTCGAGTTCTTCCATTACTGGGATTAGGAGTTCTGGAATGTATTTGCCTCCGTATTGGCCGAAGTGTCCGGTTTCGTTTGTGATGTAGGCCTTTAGGCTGGTTGGGTTTGGGTTTTTCATAGCTCTTTGATTAGGGATTCGAATGATTCAAAAGTGAGGGATTGTCCTCCGTCCGAAAGGGCGTTTTTTGGGTCGTTGTGAACTTCGACGATGAGTCCGTCTGCGCCTACTGCTAGTCCTGCTTTGGCTAATGGAGCGACAAGATCGTATCGGCCTGCTGCGTGGCTTGGGTCGACGATGATTGGCAGGTGGGATTCGTTTTTTATCAATGCGACTGTGTTGAGGTCGAGGATGTTTCTAGTGGATTGTTCGAATGTTCGGATTCCTCTTTCGCAGAGTACGACGTTTGGGTTCCCTTCGTTCAAGATGTATTCTGCGGCGAGGAGAAATTCTTCCATAGTTGCTGACATCCCTCTTTTTAGGAGGATTGGTTTGCCGAGGCGTGCGACTTTTTTGAGAAGGTCGAAGTTGTGCATGTTTCTTGCGCCGATTTGGATCATGTCTGTGTATTTTTTGAAGAGGTCGAGTTGGTCTGTGGATGTGATTTCGCTTATCACGGGAATGCCGACTTCTTTCGACACTTTATCCATAATTTTGAGGCCTTCTTCTTCTAGTCCCTGGAATGAATAAGGTGAGGTTCGTGGTTTGTATGCGCCGCCTCTGAGCATGTTTGCTCCGAGTTTCTTGATGGCCTGGGCTATTTGGCTGAGCTGCTCATATGATTCGATTGAGCAGGGCCCTGCGATCATTACTGGTTTGTCGCTGTTGTTTTTGCCGCCGAATACGGTGTTTTTGTTTATACGAACTGTGCTGTCTTCTGGTTTGTATTCTCGGCTGACGAGTTTGTATTTTTTGGTTACGTGTATGATTTCTTTTACTCCTGGAAAGTTTAGAATTCGACTTTGGTCGATGTATTCTTTGTTGCCCATTACGCCGATTGCGGTTCTTTGGGATCCAGGGAGGCGTTCGGCTTTTAGGTCTAATTTTTCGATGGTTTTGATGACGTCATCGATTTGGGTTTTTGTTGCCTTGTTGTTCATTACGATTAACATGATTTGGTTTGGTTAATGATTTGGGTGATCTTTTTTTGATCGATTTTGGCTGGGCCGGTTTTGTTGTTGGTTTCGACTCCGCTTGCGGTGTCTATTCCGAGTGGGTTGTTTTTGAGGGCTTGTTTGGCGTTTAATGGGTTGATACCTCCTGCGAGTAGGAATGGGTGGGGGAAGGCGTGGAGGAGCTTGTGGTTTGCGGATTCTCCGCTTCCGGGGTCAGTGCTGTCGAATAATATGTGTGCGCAATGCGGGAAGTATTCTTTTGCTTCGGCTATGTCTTTTTTTGTTTTGAGTTTGATGGTTTTGATGACTGGTTTTTTGCATTTTTTTACGAAGCTTACGGCCTCTTCTCCTGATAGTTGGATGAAGTCGAGGTAGGGGGCGAGGGCGTTGATTTCTTTGAGCGATTGGTTTTGGAAGATACCGACTTTCTGGATGTTAGTAGTGGCTTTGCAAATTTCGACGGCTTTTTTTGCGGTGATGAGTCTTTTGCTGGTTGGAACGAGATTGAGGCCGATGAAGTTGACTCCAATTTCCTCGCAAAATTTTGCGTCTTTGATTGTTCTGATTCCGCAGATTTTTAGTTTTGGTGTAGAGAGAGCTTGAGGGGTTTGTGGGGGCGATTTTTGCATGAGGGAGGTGCCTACCAATACTGCGTCGATGTTTTTTGGGAGGGATTGGATGTCTTTTTTTGAGAAGATGCCGCTCTCTGAAACTATCGTTATGTGTTTTGGAATGTGTTTTGCGATTTTTCTTGTTGTTGCGAGGTCGACTTTGAAAGTCTTCAAATCTCTATTATTGATGCCGATGATTTTGGCTGGTGTTTTGAGTGCTTTCTTGAGTTCTTCTAGTGTGTGGACTTCGCAAAGGACGTCCATGCCCAGGGTTTTTGCTAGTTTGGTAAAGTTGGTGATTTGGGTTTTTGACAGGAGGGCTGCGATTAGTAGGATTGCGTCTGCGCCGTGTTTTCTGGCTTGGAATATTTGGTTTTTGTGAACTATGAAATCTTTGCAAAGGATTGGGATGTGGGTTGTGTTTTGTTTTGCAATTTTGAGGTTTTTGAAGCTTCCTTGGAAATGTTTTTCGTCTGTTAGGACGGAGATTGCTGACGCGCCTGATTTTTCATAGTTTTGTGCGATTCGTTTCGGGTCGAAGTTTTTTGAGATGAGGCCTTTACTTGGTGAGGCTTTTTTTATTTCTGCGATGATTGATGTTTGTCCGGTTTGTAGAGCTTTTAGGAAACTTCTGGCTGATTTCTTTAGGTTCTTGATGTCGGTTTTTGAAATCTCTGGAATGAAGTCTGGTTTTATTAATTTCAGTGCCATGATGCAATTGATCAAGACCAGATCTTTGTGTCTTGTTTTGCATTTTCCTTCTAGGATTTGTTTGCAAATTTTTACGTTGAAGTCTGGGCTACCTCCTTTGATCTCTGAGAATTTGGCTCTTTTCATTCCGAAGTCTTCTGGAGAAATTTCGTAGTTTGAGATTTTGCCGTCGAGGAGTTCTGTGACGTGGGTTTTTCCGGTGAGGGTGACTTCGTCCAGGCCGTCTTCGCCGCAAACTACTATGATGTGTTTTTTGCCGAGGATTTTGCAGGTTTCGGCGATTAGCTGCATTTTGTTTTTGAAGGTTGTGCCGATTATTTGTTTTTGAGTGTTTGCAGGATTCAAGAGTGGGCCTAATAGGTTGAAAAATGTTGGTTTGCCTAGTTCGGTTCTTGCTTTTGCGAAATGACCCATGACTGGGTGGAAGTCTCGGGCGTATAGAAATTTGAGTTTTTTTGGTTTGTGGGTGGTGGTGATTTTTTTCGGGAGTTTTTCGAGTAAGTCGAAGCTGCCGAATCGTCCGCTTGCTGCTTTGTTGCCGTGTTTTGCAATTTTTACTCCTATGCGAGCGAGCAGGAATGCTGAGATTGTTGAGGTGTTGATGCGAGGAAGTCCTGAGCCTCCTGTGCCGCAGATGTCGATGGCTCCTGGGAAGTCTACTTTGCGGGTCATTTGTTTTTGCAAAAATTTGACTGCTTCTGCAAGCTCCTGAGGAGTGACGTCAGTTTTTGTTTGGAGATGTTTTTTTTGAGCTTCTAGTGTGAGATCTCCTGCGATGCTCTTTTTGAGGAAAGTTGTTATATACATGATATTAGGTTTTTAATTAGTTTGAGGCCGTTTTGGTTTTTCATTGTGAGGATTGATTCTGGGTGGAATTGGACGCTGTATATTGGGAGGGTTTTGTGTTTTAGCCCCATTACGACGTCTTCTGTTTTTGCTGTGATGTTGAAGCAATTTGGGATTTTTGCTCCTGCTAATGAATGGTATCTTCCAGCTTGGAAATCTTGTGGAATTTGGGCGAAGATCTCTTTTTTGTCGTGTGTTATAGGGGAAGATTTGCCGTGAACCGGGGTGACGTATCGCAGTGATCCGCCGAAGTATTCGATCAGGGCTTCGTGTCCTAAGCAAACTCCAAAGATCGGATATTTTTTGTGGGCTACGTCTATGATCTTCATTAAGTTGCCGGCTTTTTTGGGGATTGAGGGGCCGGGGGAGAGGACGATCAAGTCTGGTTTGATTTGGTCGATCATTGCTGGGTCGATATTGTTTCTGTGGATTTCGACTTCGCAGCCACTAAGCCTGAAATATTCGACAAGGTTGAATGTGAAGGAATCGAAATTGTCTATTATGAGAACTTTTGTTTTCATTGTGAGAGGGGGTTAGTGTCGAATGTTTGTAGGAATGCTTGGGCTTTGCTCAAAGTTTCTTGGTATTCTTTTGAGGGGGTTGATGCGTTGAGGAGAGTTGCTCCTACTTGAAATCTGAGGTCGTTGTTTTTGATGTGGGCGGTTCGGATTATGATGCCTGTGTCCATGTCTCCGTTGAGGGTTAGGTATCCGATTGTTCCGCCGTAGTAGCCTCGTCTTTCTTTTTCGTGTTTTTCGATTGCTTGCATTGCTGCGATTTTTGGAGTTCCCGTGAGTGTTCCTGCGTTGATGCATGAGATCAGGGCGTCGAGTGCGGTTTTGTCTTTTCTGAGGGTTCCTGTGAGGTGGGTGATTGTGTGCATTACTTTTGAATATTTCTCTACGAATCTATAATCTGAGATTTTGATGCCTGGTTCGCATACGCGGCTCAAGTCGTTTCTGCCGAGATCGACGAGCATGTCTAGTTCTGCTTTTTCTTTTGGATCTTGGAGAAGTTTCAACATGTTTTCGTGATCTTCTATCGGGTCTTCGCTTCTTTTTGCAGTTCCGGAAATCGGTCTCAAGTGGACTTTGCCGTCTTCGCATCGGACCATCATTTCTGGGGATGCGCCTACGAGTTGTTCTTGCTGGAAATCAAAGTAGAACATGTATGGTGATGGGTTGATTTCTCTGTATTTCAAGTAGAGGGCGAATGGGTCTCCTTCGAATTTTGCTTTTAATATGTTTGAGAAGACGACTTCGTATAGTTCACCTTTTCGTGTGTAGGTTTTGGCTTTGCGGACTAGGTCTTCGTATTCTTTTTTTGTTAGGGTGAAGCGCGGGGATGTGATTTTGTAGGATTTTTTGGTTTTGTTTGTGGGTTGGGTTTTCGGCGATGTTTCCGCGATTTTTTCAAGGAGTTTTGAAGTTGTTTCTTGGATTTCTTTTTTTGTTTTCCTGTATACGATGATTTCGCATTTTTCTTTTAAATGGTCGAAGTGAATGAAGGTGTCGTAGAGGAATAAGGTGTAGTCGTTTACGTCGTTTTCTGGGTTTTCGTTCTTGGGTTGCTCGATGTCTTCGAATGATCGGACGAAATCGTAGCTGAATGCTCCGTATAGTCCGATGAAGGCTTTTTGTTTGATTTTGTGGGTTTTGAGAAATGACTCTGGAGTTGGGTCTTTCAACTCTGAGAGGAGTTGTCCTCTTTTATTCAAGACTTGGATTTTCGACTTTCCGTCCTTTCCTGTGAGCTTTGTCGATGGGTCTATCCCTACTAGGCTGAGTCTGCCGTATATGCGTGAGATATCTGCGGATTCGAGCAAGAATTTGTGTTTATAGTCCTTGTAGATTTTTGAAAATGTTGGGGCCGCCTGAACGTACGGAATTTCGGTTTTTCCTTCTATTAGGTCCTGGTTGATTTTTTTGAATTTTGTCATGGTTTTGGTTATTGGTTGTTGAGTGTTGTAAAAAAAACGCCTGGGGTTTCCGGCGTCTTGGTTCTTTCTATGAGGGGAATGAGTGCGTTAAGCTAAAGACTGCCGGGATTTTTTGTTGTCCCACCAGTTTTTGTTTCTTTGGAGTTCGAGTGAGCCACGAGTGATAGTGGCTATTCCTACGCCTAGATTGGCTGCAATTTTTCTTTGTGGAAGTCCTTTTCGGAGTTGGTTGAAGATCTCGAGTCTTTTTGGGATTTCATTGAGTTCCTTGGGAGTGAGCAGCATTTTTAAAAATGTGCGCATTTCCCGAGGATCTTTGATCTCGGTTAGAGTTTTGGTCAGATTGCTTAGATGTGTGTTTGTCATTGTGTGTGTTGCCGTGTGGCGTTGCGTACTATTACGCTAGTACAATATCAAACGACGCAAAAAAGGTCAAGGGGAAATGTTCTAAATTACGAATGGGTGATTATTTTTTGTAGATTTCTTTTCTGTGTTTTATTGTGAGAATCAGAAGTATTTGGATGTTGCCTTTTTTGTCGATATCGAAGATTACTCTGTAGTTACCGACTCGGAATCTATATGTTCCGTATTTCGGATCTTTTAGTTTTTTCGCATATTTTAGAGGAGTGTTTTGTCCGCAAAAATAAGAAACTTTCTCCAATATTCTTTTGGCATCTTTTTTATTTAAAGATGCTAAATCAGAGAAAGCTTTTTTTGTGTAAACAGGCTTGAATGTCATTTTATTCCCAATTTTTTATAAACTTCGGTTTCGCTATATAATTCTCCTTTTTTGACTTGTTTACGTGCTTTTTCGATTTCTTCGATAAGGTTTTCTAGTATCATTTCTTCTTCATCGATAGGTGTAACTTCGAGAATGGGTTTTGAATGGTGCATTACAATATACCTAATCTGTTTTTTCTGAGAGTCTTTCCAGATGTGGGTGATGTTGTTTCGAAAGTCTTTTATTCCTATGATTTTTGTTGTCATGGAGAATTATTAGTATGTGTCAAAAGTGTACACAATTATGTGCACAAAGTCAAGTGTTGTTGCTTTTTTGAATACTATTTCTTCTTTCTCGCAGAGAAATAATAAATAAGATCCATTATTCCCATTGTGTTGATGACTAAGAGGGCGATAAACCAACCTTTGCTTTTGTTGTTGGCTGCTGTCCATAGGGCTAGGCCTTTCCAAGTGAGTGTCCAGACCATTAATAGGAAAAATCCGATGATCAGTACTCCGATGAGTTCTGGGTCTATGAGTTGTTCGATGCCTCCGCCTGTTGCGTTGTAGAGGGCTGGGACAGCTTCGACTGGGTCTGAATGTGAGTTTGGAATCATGATTTTGAAGGATTAAAAATTGTTGGTTTGAACCTTTTCCCAACCTTATCATTTTTGACGGCAAATCCCAAATCTTGTATGCTGTGGCTAGCGCGGATTAGCGCATATTTAACCCAAAAAGTATGAAAAAGTTTCTAACAAGTTTGGTTGTGACGCTGATTGCGTTTTCGACTATGGCTTTGCCGGTTTTTGCGGCAGAGATTGGTGGGGGAGAGGAGTTTGTTTTCCCTGCTGGTGAAATTGTAAATGATGATTATTATGTAGGCGGTGCGGTGCTTGATCTTTCTGGAAAAGTGATGGGAGATTTGGTGGCGGCTGGTGCGATGTTGGTTATTGAAGGCAATGTTGTTGGTGATCTTTTGGCTGCTGGTGGAGAAGTGGATGTGCTTGGAAATGTCTCTGATGATGTGCGAGTTGCAGGAGGGGAAGTGACTGTTTCTGGGAGTATTGCTGGGGATTTGGTTGTGGCTGGTGGAACTGTAAAGGTTTTACCTGGTGCTCTTATCCAAGGTGATATGTTGGTTGTTGGTGGTCAGATTATGTTAAATGGTGTCGTGAATGGTGATGTAAAAATGCTTGGAGGTGAGTTGAGTTTGGGTGGAACTATCCGAGGAAATCTTGATGCTGAATTGGACAGTTTGAGATTGGGGGACAATGCTGTTGTTGGAGGAAGCATAAAATATACTTCTCCAAATGAGATGAAGATTTCTGATACTGCGGTTATTGGAGGAGAGGTTGAGTATATTTCGGTTCAGGTTAATAGGGAGCTTAGGAGTTATATTGCGGAGGTTATTATTGGTGTTTATTTGATGCAATTCTTGATTGCAGTTGTTGGAGCTTTGCTTTTGGCGCTTCTTTTCAATAAGGGAGTTACTGCTGTTGTCCAGACTGGAATGAAGAATTTTTGGATGAGTTTGTTGATGGGATTAGGGGTTTTGGTTTTGATGCCGATTGTTGGAGTTTTGTTGTTGATTACGGTTTTTGGAATGCCTCTTGGGTTTGTAGTGTTGTTCCTTTATGTTATTTGGTTGATCATTGCGGGAATTTTGGGCGGAATTGTTTTTGGTTCTTGGTTGTTTAAAGTTCTTGGAAAAGGAAAGAAATATCTTGTTGATTGGAAAAGAGTTGTTGTTGGAGTGTTCCTTTTGACTCTTCTTGGAGCAGTTCCACTGATTGGATGGCTTTTGAGTGCTGCATTTTTCCTTGTTGCTCTTGGAGCTCTTGTTGAATTTGTAAAGGCTGGAGCTATGAAGAATTTGGTGTAGAGGATTGATTGTTGTTTGTTGAATTTAAAAAAAAGCCCTCGAGTGATCGGGGGCTTTTTGTGGAGTGGAAGTTGTTTTTCTTGAGTTGGCGTGTTGACGAAAGGTGGTAAAAATGGTATAATTCAGTATTGATAAATAAAAATAAATATAAATAACCAAAATAAATATGGCACCAAAAAAAGGACCTTCTGCTCGGCCTGAAGTCGAGAAACAACCTGAAGTAAAAAAGTCTCCATCTGAGCACTTTTTAGATGCAATATGGAATCTTGCAAAACAGGCTAGAAATATCGATATTGATGACAAGAAAGCTCTCAAGAGGTTTGGAGAGCGAATTCTCAAGATTGCCCCTAAAGATTGGATTGAGGGTCAAACAAAATATTATAAGCAAAAGAGGTGGGAGATTATAGATAGGTATGATCATCCGTCGCATGCTGAAGAATGGGATATTTTATGGGATGAAGATGAGCCTCAGTATGAGTTTTATCATGAAGGGGTCGGTTTTGAAGCTTTGAAGGCGGTTGGTTTTGAAAATGAGGCAGCAGGTGTTTATTTGGATGCGATAAAAGCTGCGAGATTGGCTGCTATGGAATACAGAAGGGCGGTTGGACGTGAAAGGATGTTGAAGGAGGATGGGGTTTCTCCGAGAGAAGGGAGTAAAGAAAAACTTAAGGTTGATTCTATCAAATTTGATAAGGTTGCAATCAATTATTTAAATGAAATTGTAGATTTGGATTTGAATGATAAGGGGAAAGTTGAAGATCTTGCAAACAGGATGTTGAAGCATTTGCCTCCTGAATGGGTGCAAAATAGATTTGAGCATTTTGCCGATTTGTTGGCTGAGGTGAGTGGAGATAATGATGCAGCGGTAGCAGCTTTGAATTTAAGAGCGAATGAGGATAGTATTGGTCCTTTTAGTGATGAACGGGATGAATTTGAGCATAAGTTTTATGAGGTTTTTAATGGGAAGGTTCCTGATGTCGGTGAATATATGCGAATGATAGATGTTGTTATATATCTGATTCGTGATTATAGGAGCTATGTTGGCTCAAGAGGTCAGACTGAAAGAGAAAGATTGTCTGGCGAGAAGGGTCCGTTGTAGGAATATTTGAATTTTAAAAGCCCCGCGAATGTCGACGGGGCTTTTTGGTTGGAGAGAAGCGTTTAGAGATTCTCTACTTTCATTAGCTCTGGGAAATCGCCGAGGTTTTTGTAAGTTCCTTTGTAATGTCCGCCTCCCCATGGAGTTAGGCAAGAAGTAAGGAGTATTCCGACGAGGCCTACTGCTATTAGCCAGATGACTAGTTTGCCGAGGGCCTTTTTGTTGAGGTTTTGTGCTGCCCAGACAATGAACAGTACTATTCCTACGAACAGTGCTAATCCGAATAGGCAGTGTAGTGCCCAGCCGAATCCCATTAATGGTGATGCTGTGTGTGCCCACATCATAGTTGAGGGGTTAAAGATGTTGTTCCTTCAGTTTATACGCGTCTGGGCCTAAGTCCAAATCCATTTCTGCCCAGATTTTCACCTCTGGTTGTTTGTCCAGTGGGGGATCTGTGAGGATTGAGGCTGTTTTGAAGAATTTGCCTTCTGGTTCCTCATGCAGATTTGGGTCGAAGTAGACTGTTAGGATGCCTTTGTCTCCTTTTTTAAATTCGTTTTTTGAAATCTCGGCTCTGGTACAGGCGCAGCTTGCTGGGACTCCTGTGACTGTGATTGGGTCCGCACCAAGATAAGTGAATTCAAAGTCGTGACTCACGATGTCTCCGCTTTGTTTTACTACTCCGAAATCGAAGTCAGTTTCTTCGAATTGGAATGCTGCGTCTTTGTATTTTTCTTTGTATTCTTCAGTGGGGAGAACGTCGGCTAGGATTTCGACTTCTGTGACGGCGTAGTCTGGATGGAGCTGGTATGGTTTTGCGGATTCTCCGTTGAATGCGGCTGTTGAGACCAGGTATGCGATTCTTTGGACTTTGCCTGTTGCGTCTGGGCCGTGTGCCATTGGATCGAACATGACTTCTATTTCAAATTCTTCGCCTGGTTGGATTGTGGTTGTTGGCCAGTCGATTTTTGAGTGCATGCTCTCGGTTTTTGATTTTGATCCGTCTGGGAGTTCTACGTATGCGCTTGTGCACATGCATGATGTGTTGAGGCCCAAGAGTGTGAGTGGCTCGTCTCCTGTGTTTTTGAAATCGAAGCTTTTTTTGACGACTCCTCCTTGGATGTCGATGTCTCCGAAGTCATATGAGAGGCCGTCTTCAGGGGTGATTTCTCCTGAGGTTTCTGTTGATTGAGTTGTGTTAGTGCAGGCTGTTAATGCTAGCATCAGTACGACAATGCCTGCCAAAACAAAATGTTTCTTGTTCATTTTATAGTTGGTTAATTTTTTGTGAATTGGGCTTTTTGGGTCCCTGATGGAGATTTTATTCGTTTTTCACGATGATTCCTCGGAGGTTTTCTTGGAGAGGTTTGTTTTTGAGAGTTTGTTTTTTGTATGTTGAATGGGTTTTTGGTGAAGTAGGTCTCTTGTATTGGAGTGGGAGATTTGCGAATGTTTTCGTTTTTTGTTGAGGCGGAGTTTGTTTGAGTGTTGTATTTTGAGTTTGGTTGTTTACACAGCAGTTGTATGCGCTTTGTTTGTATGATTCGCAGTGTGTTTTTTGAACTGGCTGATTGATTGCAGCTACGCTTGTTTGTGCAAAGACTAGCGTTGAGAGGACGCTTGCCATCAGGACTAGTATTGTTTTTTTGAATTGTTTCATCGGGTTTTTTGTTTGCGAAGATAATCCTAGCAGTTTAGGAGGGTATTAGCAATTGTTTGGAGTAGGGTTTTTTTGTTTGAATTTTGGGGTGGGCAGCTTGTTGACGAAAGGGGTGAAAAATGGTATAATTTACTATTGGTAAATAAAAATAAATAACCAAAATTATTATGGCACCAAGAAAAGGACCTTCGTCTCAACCTGAAGTGGCTGAAAAAAACTATCCAAAATATCCCAAAAGACCTCTTGAAATATCGAGAGTGCTCTATGAGCTTGGTGAGCAAGCAGAGAAAGTTGATATGAATGATAAGAGAGGCCTGAAAAGGCTTGGGGAGAGAATTGTTCGATTAGCCCCTAAAGAGTATATGGAAGCAAAAATACAGGATTACAAGAAAAAGGCGTGGGATATTAAAGGTAAGTATCTCCATACGTCTGACGATTGGGCTGATAAGGAATTTGATCTTAATAGTTATCCTCCGCACAGTTTGTTTGCTTCTGGTATTCTTGTTGAGGCTCTACGTGCGGCTGGTGTAGAAAACCCCAAGGGATATTATCAAGTGCTTTTTGATGCAAATGAGGCAATTGATGATTATCTTTTTGTGATCAAGCGTGAATGGGAGCTGACTGACGGGAATCCTCGTCCTGAAAGTGTAGAGAATGGAGAGAAACCTAGCAGGGATTTGAGTAAGGAGGTTTGGAAATAATTGGTGACCCCAGCAGGATTCGAACCTGCGACCTCAAGCTCCGCAAGCTTGCGCTCTATCCAACTGAGCTATGGGGCCTAAGTCGGGCTTTCTATGAGAAAGTGCCGATATGGTATATGAAAAGGGTGGGGAGGGCAATTTGAATTTGTGAAACAAATGCTTCTTAGAGTCAAGCTGGGGGTTTTGGCTTAGAATGGGAGGGTGTGGTACTATTTGCTCCATTTTTTTAAACCAAAAATATTATGGCTGATGAAGCAGAAGATAAAAATTATTACCCAAAAGATATCCAGGATTTACTTGAGGATAAAGATTACGGTGATATTCGTCAGCCTGTTAGGCATTATGATGGGGAAGATTTTGATGATGAGGATCATTCAGGGGCTCCTTGGTATGATACTGGAGAGCGATGTCCTGATGAGATGGAAAATGTTGCGATTGCATTCAGGATCGCATTTATGAAGGCAGGAGGTGAATTTTCTATGAGGTATGAGGATTTGGCAGTTTTGTTTGATGCTGAAATCGGACTTACCAGGAATGCGTTGATAAATATTTTGGAAGACTTGGGGGTGTTTGAGTATAACCAAGAGGAGTCTGAGAGTGAGGGGCGAGATGTTTGGGATAAGAAGGTGGCTAATTTGGGTGTTACCAAGGATGGTTCTGTGATTAGGGATTTTGGTCACGCAGTAGAGGTTTGGAAGTCTCAGTTGGAGTCGAATGATAGAGAGGTTTTGACGAAGCTTACTGAGCGTGTTGTGCGAGGGGTTTTAACTGATCTTAAGTTGTTAGAGAAGCTTGGTGTTGAAGGTTTGTACGAGAGTTTTTTGAGTAAAGGTGATTTGATTGATAGGTTGGTTTCTGAGTTTGTTGAGTCTATAACTGAGAATAGAAGTCCCGTGAATGATTGGAAATTGGATGGCTTGATTTCAGAAGGTTGGCCTGAGGGGGCTCGAATTTCTTTTGATGAGGGCGGGGCGCAGTTGGATAGTTCGTACCGAGTTTTGATTTCTGTATTGGGTGGTGTGAGGGATGCGCGAGGTTCTGTTGAGTGATTTGTTGGAAAAGAATGGCGTTAGCTATAATCCTGGGGCGTAATTCGCTCTGGCTTCCTGAATCTTGTTATGCTAAGATTTTCTAGCTAACTTTTCTTAAACCTTATCGAGAGATGGCGAAAAAATCAGGCGCGAAGCCTGCGAAAAATCAAAAATTCAATCTCAAATCCAAAATGACACCGAAAGGTGATCAGCCTGGTGCTATCAAGGATTTGGTTGGTGGGCTCAAGAAGGGGACTACGGATCAGATTGTGCATGGGGTGACGGGCAGCGGGAAGACTTTTGTGATGGCAAACGTGGTTCAGGAAATTCAAAAACCGACGCTTGTTCTCTCTCATAACAAAACTCTCGCGGCGCAGCTGTGTGCGGAGTTTCAGGAGATGTTTCCGGACAATGCGGTGAGTTATTTTGTTTCGTATTATGATTATTATCAGCCGGAGGCGTATATGCCTGCGACTGACACTTATATAGAGAAGGATGCGTCGATCAATGAGGAAATTGCGAAATTGCGGCATCAGGCGACGTCGAATTTGTTAACGAGGAATGATGTTTTGATTGTTGGGACGGTTTCTTGTATCTATGGGCTTGGGTCTGTGGACGATTACAATGAGCTGGCTGTGACGATCAAGAAGGGCGATGTGATACAGAGGGATGTTTTGTTGCGAAAGCTGGCTGAGATGCAATATATGCGGTCTGGGCTGGAGTTTAAGAACGGGATGTTCCATGTGCTTGGCGATACTGTGGAGATTTATCCACCTGATAAGGACAATGTTTATCGAATTGAGTTTTTTGGGGACGATATCGAAGGAATCTCGGAGGTCGAGGCTTTTACTGGTGAAATCGTGAAATCGATGGATGAAGTGACTGTTTTTCCTGCGAAGCATGATGTGACAACTGAGGCAAAGATCAAGAATGCTGTTGAATGGGTCCGAAAGGATCTGGACGAACGATATACTCAGCTGAGAGCTATTGGAAAAAATATCGAGGCTGAGAGAATCAAAACTCGAACCGAATACGACATCGAGATTATGTTGGAGACGGGGTATTGCTCTGGAATAGAGAACTACACTAGGTTCCTTCATGGAAATGGGAATCGGCCGTCTGCGCCGGACACTCAGCCGACGACTTTGATGGATTATTTCCCTGATGACTTCTTACTTTTTATAGATGAGTCTCATATTACGGTTCCGCAGATTGGGGCGATGCACGAGGGAAATCTTTCTAGGAAAAATACCCTGATCGAGCATGGATTCCGGCTTCCTTCTGCGAAGGACAATCGGCCGTTGCGATTCTCAGAATTTGAAGGATTTATGAAGCAGGCTGTTTATGTGACTGCGACTCCTGGTAAATACGAGACAGCAAAGACAAAAAAATCTGATGTGACTGAACTTGTGGTGAGGCCGACAGGACTGCTTGATCCTCCTATAGAGGTGCGGCCGTCTGAGGGGCAGATTCAGGATTTGCTCAAGGAGATTCATGGGCGAGTTCGTTCCAAGGAGCGTGTGCTTGTGACTACTTTGACGAAGCGTTCTGCTGAGGATTTGGCGGAGTTTCTTGCGGATGCGGATGTTCGCGTGAGGTATTTGCACTCTGATGTTGATACTCTTGAGCGAATTGAGATTTTGCGGGATTTGCGGCTTGGGAAGTTTGATGTTTTGGTTGGAATTAATCTTTTGAGAGAAGGCTTGGATTTGCCGGAAGTTTCTTTGGTTGCGATTCTTGATGCTGATAAGAGGGGGTTCCTCCGAAGTGAGAGTGCGTTGATTCAGACTAGTGGGCGATGTGCGAGAAATGTGAATGGGCTTGTGATCATGTATGGTGATCAGATTACTCCTGCGATGAAGGCTACTATTGATGAGACTGGGCGTAGACGAGAAAGGCAAAAAGCTTACAACAAAAAGCATGGGATCACTCCTGCGACGATCAAGAAGGCGGTAAAGGATATTGCGATGCACGGCAAGTCTGATAAGAGTCGTGGCAAGAGGAAGGTTGATGCGAAGAAAATTCCTCAGGACGAGCTTGTGAAATATATTAAATATCTTGAATCACAAATGGAAATGGCTGCTCAGAATATGGAGTTTGAGAAAGCAGCTGAGTTCCGAGATCAGGTTGAGGACTTGAAGGGGGGATTGTAGGTTGAGCTTATGCTGCTGACTGATCGTGTCCCCAGTCTACTGCGAATTCTTCTGTAGCTAGGATTCTTTCTTGATTTGCTATTACTGATGGATCTTCGGGTGCGCGTCGTAGGTTGTGGAATTCTTCTAGGAAGGCGAATAGTTGTGCTATTGTTTCTTCTCTGATGTCTTTGATTTCTTCTCCTATTGGAGCTGGCATTGATGAAGCTTCGAGGGTGTCTTTTGTGCGTAGCCATTTGGTACCTCCTTCGGTTTTTTCTGTGAGTGGAGGGTGGAGCATTGTGTTTATTTTTCCTTGGTCGATTTGTGTTGAGATGTAGATGTCTCTAGTGGTTGCTGGTGAAGTGCCAGCTAGTAGGCTATTTGGAATTACGTTTTTGACCATGACTTCTTTTTCTTTTCGACCTTTTCTCGCTACTTGTTCTTGGTAGACTAGGAAGCCGTTTTGAACCATGAGTTGTCTTACTTGTGTAATGACTCTTCCGGTCTTTGTTTGTTCGTTGATTATGCTTAAGACAAGGTTTTCTGGTTCTGTTGATTCGTCAGTTCTTGTGTGGACTGTGAGTCTTGGGCGAGTTCTGCCTCTTTCATCTACGACTTCTCGGTTTACTTGGGCGAAGGCCTTAGGGAGGACTTGAAGTGCTTCACTCCATGTGTATGAGTCTGGGAGCGTGTCCATGTATGTTTCTGTTGGTTTTTTAGTCAGTTTGTACAGACAGATTTGTGTGTCCGATACTACTCCAGTTGCTATTGAGTTTATTAGGCTTAGAAGTAATGCATAATCGTTTTCTGATTCATCTACTTCGCCGTTTTGGACGTCTTCGGGCATGTTTTTCTCCAAGAAAGATTCCATGAATTTTTCGATAGCACGTCTTGCTTCGTTCAATTCTTCTCTTGCTTCTCTAATAAAGCTTATCGGAGCGAATTTTTTGGCTTTTTCTTCTGGACGAGGAAGTCTTGTTTTTGGGTCATCTAGTCTTTCCATGATTTTTTTGTGATTAAGTTTTGGGGATTATTGTAGGGTTTTTGAATTTTGTAGTCAAAAAGAAGTTGGTGGTTTCGTAATGATTTTTCTTGAGGGGCAAGGGGGAATTTTTGGTTGGGGAGGGGGTTTTGTTGTAGAATTGCGATGTTTCGTTAATATTTTTTAATTTATTTATTATGACTACTGCAGATGCTGCTTCTAAACGAGAAGTTCCAGAATTTGAATCAGAAGGGTTGTCTACTGAGCCTGTTGGTAATAATTGTATGTTTGATGTTGAGATTAAGCTTGGTGGATTTCCTTCGTCTGTTCACGTTGAACCCAATGGGAGGAATTTAGAAGGTTTTGATATTCAAAATGATCATTTGATAAGAGCTATTGTGTTGCAAAGGATTAAAGATTTATTTGATAAAACTAGGTTTGTTTTTAGTGAGAAGAGTGATTCTTCTCCAAGAACTGGGCGTTTGGTCGATAATGAGCATCCTATGGATCCGGAAATGTCTGTTGAGGGGTTGGCCAGAATTTTCCATGAAAAACTTGCTGGAGTTGGAGTGGTTGATAATGTGAATGTGGAAGTGCACGAGGTTGATCCAAATGATCCTCAAAAGAGTCCTGTAAGGATTGTCCAAAACTTTTCTTGGAGTGCTCAAGGGGGAAGGGCAGGCGTTTGGCATGCTTATTAAGCCACCATTTGTTCAAGTGCAGCCTTGTATAGCTGATGGAATCTTTGGAGTTCTTGTATGAAAAGTTCGTCGGCTGTTAGGGCTTTTGGGAATTCGACTGTTGCTCCTTTTGATGACAGCGCTACGGTTGTTCCGTTTGGGACTATTTTGATGGGGCAGGGGTTTTCTGTTTCTTGTTTATGAACGGCCCATGGATGTACAAACTCTGGTGGTTGTGGATGGCCTGGGAGGTTTTCTTCTAGCCATCTGGATAAGTCTCTGGCTGGTGTTAAATGGGCGTTGTCGCCTGGACGTTTTCTGAGTAGGCATGATTCCCATCCGAGACTGTGGTGGGTTGCTTGTAATCCATAACCTCTTGGCTTCCTTGTGTCTACTCTTCTTTGTGCTTCCAATGCGTACCTGGTTACTAACAATTGGCTTCTTGAAAATTTTTGAGTTGGGAGGTTTAGGCCTTTTCCTGCCATTGATTGTTCAGGAAGTATTGTCTCGAGGATTAGTCTGAGCTCGTGGGTTGTCATTTGGGTTAGTAGATTGATTTGTAGGGGATGTGGGTTCCCGTTTTTGTACGAAAGGGCTTTTAATTGGTTTGGTTCGTTTATGTCTGTTGTCATTCTTAAAAATCTTTTACGTGTCTCTATTAAAGCTACTAGTTCGCTTGCAATTTCATCACTAAAATTTGGAAGTGCGGTTTCCATTATGCTTTCTGGGGAGTGTTTGGTGTCTGTGCCTTGCTCTGCAAATCCGTGTCTTTCTCTTCCTGTTTGTTTTAAAACTTTCATGTCTTCGGTATTAAAAAACGCCTTCTTGCGGGAAGGCGTTTGATTTGTTTATTGTGTTTTTTCTTCCTCTGGTTCTTCTGGTGGAGTTTCTGGTTCAGCTGGTTTCTCTTCTTCGACAGCTGGTTCTTCCGCAGGGGTTTCAGGTTCTGGAGTTGGTTCTGGTTCAGTAGTTATTACTGCTGCAGGAGTTTCTTCAGTTGGCTTCTCTTCTTCAACTGGAGCCTCAGGTTCGACAGCTGGCTTTTCTTCTTCAACTGGAGCTTCTACTTCTGGTTCAGCAGGAGCTTCCTCGACTGCTGCAGGTTTTTCTTCTTTCACTTCTTCGACTGGTTCTTCTGCTGGAGTTTCTACTTCTGGAACCTCAGGTTCAGCAGGAGTTTCCTCGACTGCTGCAGGCTCTTCTTCTTTTACTTCTTCGACTGGTTCTGTAGGTGTTTCTTCAGCAGGGGGCTCAGGCTCAGAAGTTATTACTGCTGCAGGGGTTTCTTCAGTTGGAGTTTCTATTTCTGGCTCAACAGCTGGCACCTCAGGGATTTCTGGGACCTCTGGTTCCGCAGGAGTTTCCTCGACTGGAGCAGGTTCTTCTTCTTTTACTTCTTCGACTGGCTCTTCAGGCGTTTCTTCAACGGGAGCTTCGGGTTCAGCTGGCACTTCTGGCTCTTCTGCAGGTGTCTCAGGTGTAGCGACAGGAACTTCTTCTGCTGGGGCGCTCGGCTGTGCCTCGCTTTCTGTGCTCGCTTCGCTCGCACTTCCAAAATATTCAGCAGCGGCAAACCCGAGTGGGCCGGCGATGAATTTGTTTGGAGTTCCTGCGAGTTGGTCGTTTAGGTCTTTTACGGTTGCGTTGTAGTATTTTACTGAGGCTTGGACTTTTTCTTCTGCGTCTTTTAGTTCATTTGTTTCTGGAGAGGTGAGCGATGGAGCTAGGATTTCTGATAATTTTAGTTCTTTTTCTGCTTTCTCAGCAGGGATCTCCATTGCTTTTGCTTCGGTGCTTGCTGTTTTTGCGTCTTGGAGACTTGAAGCTTCGACAAGCTCGTGTCTTTTTGCTAAAGCTGCTTCTAGGTCGGCTTTTGCTTCGAATACTTTGCCTTGGTGTTTTTTGAGATTTGTCCAAAGCATTACTCCGACAGCGGCAACAACGAGAACGATGATCAAAAGAATGTAAATCATAATGTGAGGTTAGATTTTATGGGCGTTTTGGCCCTTGAGATCCATTCTACCCCAATGTGTTTTGAGCGCAACTGAAATTTTGGCTTACAGAAGGGAGGAGCTTTCTGTTTCTTCTGGCCTTGAGTATTTCTCGAGAACTTTTACGAAGGGTTTTGTGTATGATTTTTCGATCAGGCGCGAGTCTGTGATGATTATGCTGCGGTTTGTGCCTGTTGGTGCGGCGCTTGCGAGGAATTTTGTGATGATTTTTTTGAGAGAGAGGATTGCTCGTGGGATTTGGAATTCGTTCCATGGATCTTGGAAGTTTCTCGAAAGTGCCATCAAAAATGGGTCTGATGGTGGATCGAACGGGATTTGGAATAGCACGAGGTTTTTGAATGTTTGTTCTGGTGTGAGAGTCTCGCTTGCGAGGAATTCCCATCTGTTTGGACTCAATGAGATGTTTGATGATTCGGGTGCGCTTTTGTATATTTCGAGGATTTTGCCTAGGCCGCCGCTACCTTTTTGCGATAGCAGTGTGATCTCTTCTTTTTTGAGTTTTGGTGCGAGGATCAGGTGGAGTTGTTCGAGTTTTGCGATTGAGTTTAGGATCAATAGGTTTTGGCCTGGTTCTTTTCTGAGGAAGTTTTTCGAGAATTCTACTGATTTGTCGAAGATTTGACTTGGATTGCCGCGGATGTCTGAAACGAGGAATACGTTTGTTGCTTTGAGAGTTTCTTCTGATGGGGCTACTTCGAGGAATTTTGTTTCTTCTGGGAGAGCGAGAATTGTTTTTGTGAGTTTGCAATCGTCTTCTGCGTTGATTCCTTTACCTATTATCGTTGTGTGTTTGCGGAAATCTGTCTCGACTGCCCTGATGATTGACCTGATCAACAAGTCTCCTGTGCGTGATCTTTGGAATACGATTAGGTTTTTTGAGAGGTCTGTGTTGACGAAAATTTCGTCTAAGTCTTTGAGGATTTCTTTCCACTCGAGGAGAATTGGGTATGTGGTGAGGGAGGCTACGGCTCCGAGGTTTTGTGAGGTTGCGATGAGGCCTTTGATGGTCTCGCGTGCGCGTTCCCAATTTGGGTTTGATAGCTCAAATGCCGAAACCTCGAATTGTGGATAATAGTCGTTTGGTTTGAAGTTCCGTTCTGCGATTTTCTCGAGTAGGGCAAAGAGTAGCTCTGATTTTTCGATGAGTTCTTTGATTGTGTCTTCTTCTGCGTTTTCTTGTGTTTGGGTGAGTTTTAGGAGGTTTTTGAGGGGCTCAAGGGTTTTCTTGAGCAGCAAGATTCGGCTTTGTGAGAATTGGAGGTGTTGGGTGAATTTTTGGTTGTCTACTACTATTAGGTTTGTGAATTTTTCTGCGGGTTTGTATGCGTAGGTGCCGATGATTACGTCTGATTCTTCTTCTGTTTTTTTGTGGTTCGTGATTGTTGGCTCTTGGGTTTCTGGGCTGTCTGCGAATTTGTTTATTGGGCAAATGTTGATGCTTTGGAGGATTTGTTTTTCGTCTTGTGAGAATTGGAGCCCTTCTGTTAGGAGGCCTGTTTTTGAATCTTTTGCCCAAATTATTGTTTTGATGAGGGCTGTGATTTGTGGAGCGTTGAATGAGTTTCGTTTTTTGAATTCTTCTAGTCTTGCGAGCGAGATGTAGTCTTCTAGTTTGCTTAGTTTTGCGATTGAGGATGCTGTGTCTTGGGTTGGGATTTCGTTGAACAAATCGTCTGAGCACAGGATTGCGGTGTTTTTTGGTGCTTTTTGTGCGATTGCTGCGACGAGTTGCGGCGTGATGATTGGTGTTTCAAGGAGGAGTCTTGGTGTTTTTTTCTCTTTAGTTAGGAGTTCTAGGGTTTCTTCTTCTGGTGGGGTGAGCTCTGGGAGCTTTGTTGGTTCCGAGGCGATGATGTCTTTTTCTTGAGATGTTGCATCTGGTTTGCTTGAGATTTCCTTCAGGGTTTCTGCGAAGTGCCAGGTTGATTTGCTGCCTAAGTCTTTGATTTCTTGAAGAAGGTTTGGTTCTAGGGTCTCGATTCTTTGGATTATTTTGACAAAGAGTTGTTGGGCGGCGATGGCGTCGTCTAGGGCGCGGTGCTTTTCTTTGTGTTCGATTCCTAGGAGGTCTGTGAGGATCTCTAGACTGTACGAAGGAAGTCCTGGAAAGAAGATCCGAGTTAGTTCGGCGGTATCATATAGTGGGTTTTTGAGGGGGATTCCTTTTGATTTCAGGAAGTCGGTGTCAAAAGAGATGAAGTGACCGATAATAGGGGAGTCTCCTATGAATTTTGCTATTTCTTCTGATGCGTCTTCGATTTTTGGGGCGTCTTTTACGTCTTCGTCGGTGATGTTTGTGATGTGCGTGATGAACTCAGGGATTTTTACTCCTGGATTTATGAATGTTTGGAATGTTTCTGTGTTGCCTTCTAGGTCAAATTTGATGGCTCCAAATTCTGTAATTTGGTCCTTTCTTTTATCTAAGCCTGTGGTTTCGAGGTCGAGGGATATGAACATGGGTGTGGGGTTTTTTTGGGGGGGGGCGTGTTTTGTGGATTGAGGGGGCTTTGGGTTTTTGCTTGTCTACTTTCTCAGCCTATAGGGGATGTTTGGTTTCGTAAATGGGAAGATTTTGTTTGAGGAATTGAGGGTGGGTATTGCGTTCTGGGTGAGTTTTTGCTCACCATGCAATGTTTTGGTTGTTTTGTCTCTGGAATCTTTTGAGTTGTGTTAGGTTTTCAGCTTTTCAACCTGTTAATTTGTCGAATTTTGTGGTAATGTTTTGATGTTCCTTTGCTGAATGTAGGCGAATGTGAACAGTCCATTTATATAAAGAAGTTTGAATTTGTCACGAAGTTCTCGTGGCGGATCTCTCTTTTTTATTTGATGAAAAATTTGAAAATTTTTTAACCCAAAAAATATGATTATAAAAAACAAAAAACGAGGTCGAAAGAAGTTGCTTGGTGACGATTTGGCCCTTCATTTACGATTTTCTGAGTATGGCGGCAATGCCAAAGAATGGCTTCGTAAATGCGCTCTTATGCTTCCCGAGATCGAGAGGCGTCAAATTTGGAAAAAGAAAAAGTTTGGTAGTATTTTTGAATATGCTGCTAAGCTTGCCGGGATGAGTAAAAATCAAGTCTATGATGCTTTGAGGATTGTGAGGAAGGTGGAGAATTTGCCTGCTCTTAGGCGAGTGGTGGAGGAAAAGGGGGTAAATGCGGTTAGGGCTGTGGTTACATTAGCTGACGAGGCTAATCAGGAGTTTTGGGCTGATAAAGCTCTGGAAATGAATGCTCGGGAATTGGAGGCTTATACGAAAAGTTTTCGTGGTGATGGTAACAGAAGTGAAAGTCTTCACGTGAAGACTCTTCAACCTGTAAAAGTGACTGTAACGATGGAGCTTGATCCGGAGACTGCAGATCGACTCAAAAAAATGAAAGCTGGTGCTGGAGATTGGGAGAAAGCGGTGCAAATCTTGCTTAAAACTAGGGAGGAGTCTCTTGGGGTGGAAAAGCCGGAATCAGTTAAATCAGAATCTAGCTATGTGCCAGTCAAGATATCTAAATTTGTGGAGAAAAGAGATGGTGGTGTTTGTGTTGTTCCAGGCTGTACTAGCTCTTCCTGCGAGCTTCATCATACACAAGGATTTTCTAGGACAAAAATACATGACCCAGATACGATTTACTCTCTTTGTGCGGGCCATCATGATCTTGCTCACCGAGGTTTGATTCAAAACGAGCACAAGCAGCCCCACTACTGGAGAATTCTGGAGGAGCCAGATAAACGTTCGTGTAGATTTGGGTTGGATCAGCTCGTTGGGCAGCATAGATTAATGGGGGCTTATGGTGTGTGAAAAGAAGGGCTAATAGAATGTTTTCCGGAGTTTTTCTGTGTGATTTTTGCGCTAAATCGCAGCAGGCCTACCAGGAAAGCCAGAGTGGTAGTTCTGCATATGGCTAGTACTAAATTTTGACAATTCTCAAAAAGACGCTATCATGGTGTGAATTTCAAAAAGAGAAATTCAACGCCCTAGAAAAGCCGTTCATTAAAAACAAAACAAAAACAAACAAATCGTCACCGATGTCTCGGCCCGGCCAGTAAGGGAAACCTTCACGGTTCGAAAAAGAGACACTTCGATACGATCCTCTCCAAGCAAGGAGAGACAGGGGATAAACCCACAGAGCTCTGATCTAACTCTTTTATCCTCATTCTTTCTTTGCTTGGGTGATGGACCTTCTCCCGGCTCCGGCTAGGATTATGGACCGATCACCGTCTGAAAATTGGTTTGGACGACTGGCTTTCCAGTCAACTAAGTGAATCTTCAGATAATCGTTCCCGCTACTTTCCTTCTTCCTTGTGAGGTCGCGAACGTGGAAATGGGCGCCCCGTGGTGGGGGTATAAACAACACCGAAACCCAGGCTCGAAACAAAAATAAAAAACAAAAATTAGGCGTCAAAATCTAAACGATTGTTCCCCTCTTACCGGAGGGGTTTTCTGTTTGTGCGCGATTTTTTGCGCTACGTTACGCTACAACAGCTCTACAAACTTATCGAAGAAGTGCTCTGTATCGAGTGGGCCTGGAGTTGCTTCGGGATGGAATTGGCATGAAAAGTATGGGAGGGTTTTGTGTGCGATTCCTTCGTTTGTGTCATCGTTGAGGTTTTTGAGCCAAGTTTTCCAGTCTTTTGGTAGGGTTGAGTCTTTGATTGCGAATCCGTGGTTTTGCGATGTTACGTAGCATTGTTCGTGGTCTGGTGAATCTGGATCGACGTCTTGGCAAGGTTGGTTTTGGGCGCGGTGTCCGAATTTGAGTTTGTATGTTTTTGCTCCTGCGGCTAGCGCTAGGACTTGGTTTCCTAGGCAGATTCCGAAGATTGGTTTTTTGAGTTTGAGTGCTTTGCGGATGATTTCGTGGAGTGGTTTGAGCATTGCTGGATCTCCGGGTCCGTTTGAAAGGAAAATGCCGTCGAATTCTTCGCCTGCTTCGATGAAGTCGTAGTCCCAAGGTGTGCGGAGGACTGTGATGTCTCGTTTGAGGAGGTTTCGGAGGATGTTGAGTTTGATTCCGGTGTCGACGCAGATTATCTTTTTTGGTCCTCTTTTGTATAGTTTTGGTTTCTTGATTGAGACTTCTGCTACAAGGTTTATTTTGTTTGGATCGTAGAAGTCGAGCTTGGATTTTGTTGAAGTTTTTGCGGTGGTAGTTGGGTCGGCGTTGTCTTGTTCGATTCGGCCGAGCATTGTGCCGTGTTGTCTTAAAAGTTGGGTGAGGGCTCGAGTGTCTATACCTGTGATGGCTGGGATTTGGTTTTTCTTTAGCCATTCTCCTAGGGATTTTTTTGCTTCCCAATGGGAGTAGTTCTCGGAATATTCGCTGACGATTAAGCCTTTTATGTGGATCTGGTCTGATTCGAATCTTTTTGAAAGGCCTTCCAGATCTTTGCATTCTCCAGGGACGCCGTAGTTTCCTATCAGGGGATAGGTGAGAACGAGGATTTGTCCTCGGTAAGAAGGATCAGTAAAACTCTCGGGATATCCCATCATCCCTGTGTTGAAAACGACTTCTCCTGCAGAGGGAAGATCTGCACCGAATGACTCTCCTGAAAGTTTGGTTCCGTCCTTGAGGACGAGAGTTGCTGTTGGCATCGGGGGTATTGTAGAGGGGGGGTGGTGGAGAGTCAAATCGAATTATGATACAATCTTTTTTGAGAGAAAATTAACAAACCCATATGAATTTCAAAAATATCGACATTTTGACTGCCGAGCAGTTTGATAAGGCGTCACTTGTGAAACTTTTCAAAAAAACTCAAGAAATGGAGGGGATTCTCAAGGGGCAGCGAGGGGTTGGAGCGAAGGGAAAGGGGGTTGAGAAATTGATGGATGGGAAGATTATGGCGACTCTTTTTTATGAACCGTCGACTCGGACTAGGTTTAGTTTTGAGGCGGCTTTTTTGAGACTTGGGGGGAAGGTGATAAGTGGGGCTGATATGGCGACTACTTCGTCTGCGAAGAAGCGTGAGAGCTTGGAGGATACGGGCAAGGTGGTGTCAAAGCTTGCGGATGTGATTGTGATGAGACATCCGTCTCCGGGAAGTGTGGCTAATCTAGCGCAGGTGGCGAGTGTGCCGGTGATTAATGCGGGCGATGGGCCTCATCAGCATCCGACGCAGGGACTTCTTGATATGTACACTATATGGAAAGAATTTAAGGGTCAGCTTGATGGGAAGACTATTGGGATGGTTGGTGATCTGAAGAATGGGCGGGTTCCGCCGTCGCTTTGTAATCTGAGCAAGCATTGGAAGATGAAGTATGTTTTTGTGGCGCCGAAGGGACTTGAGATGCAGAAGGAGGCTCGGGCTGATTTGGCTGGGGCTGGGCGAGAAACGAGAGATGAGGTGATTTTGGATCATGCTATTGGAGAGATGGATGTGATTTTGATGACTCGGTTGCAGGAGGAACGGTTTTCGTCGAAGGAGGAGGCTGAAAAATATCGGGGGGTTTATGTTTTGACTCCGGAATTGATGCAAAAGGCTCGAAAGGATGCGATTGTGATTCATCCTTTGCCGAGGGTGGATGAGATTTCACCGAGGGTTGATGAAGATCCGCGCGCAAAATACTTCGACCAGGTTGAAAATGGTGTTGTGGTCAGGATGGCGTTGCTTGCGATGGTGGTGGGATAGTGGTAGATTTGAACGCGATGAAAAAACTTTTATTCAAAAACGCACGAGTGGTTTCTTCTCAAGAGATTGAGGAGAAGGATGTTGTTGTGAGTGGTGGTGAAATTTTGAAAGTTGTTGAGGCTGGGGATGGGGAGGTGTTGATGAAGGAGATTTTGGACCCGAGTGAGGAGTTTGGGACGATTGATTGTGCTGGAGAAGGGCGATATTTGATTCCGGGTGTGATCGATGCGCATGTGCATTTTCGTGAACCGGGAATGACTCATAAGGGAGATTTTGCTAGCGAATCTGCAGCGGCTTTGGCTGGAGGTGTTACGACGATTTTTGATATGCCGAATACGAAGCCTGCGACTGTGACGCGTGATGCTTTTGCTGCGAAGGTTGAATTGGCGAAGGAGAAATGTGGTTGTCATTTTAAATTATTTTTTGGAGCGGTTGATGAGGATAGTTTGGGGGAATTGAAGAAGGTTTTGGCTGACGATGAATTGGTGCGGTTTTTGGCTGGGGTGAAGGTTTATATGGGACATTCGACGGGTGGGCTTGGTGCTTCTGGAGTTTTGGAGGAGTTGATGAAGGATGAGGATTTGGCGCGGGGATTGGATGCGTTTGGTGGGCGAGTTTTTCCGTTGGTTGTGCATGCGGAGGATCAGGGTTGTCTGGACGAACATGAGGGGAAATACGATCCGGCGAAGCCAGCGACTCATGGAGAGGCGCGGCCGGTGGAGTGTAGTGTGGTGGCAGTGAAGGAAGTTTGTCATTTGGCTCGAAAGTATGATCGGCCGGTGCATATTGCGCATGTGTCGAGTCGGGAGGAATTGGATGTGATCGCGAAGTTTCATGAGGATGGAGATGGAAAATTGGTGACGTGCGAGGTTTCGCCGAGGCATCTTTTCTTGAATGATGGGATGTATGAAGATCTTGGGACAAAGTTGAAGGTCAATCCGCCAGTGCGGTCTAAGGAAGAGGCTGGGGAATTGTGGAAGGCTGTTTATGGGGAGGAGATTGAGATGATGGCGACGGATCATAGTCCACATACTCTTGAGGAAAAGGAATCTGGTTCTGCTGGGCAGCCTGGAGTGGCGCCGAGTGGGATGCCGGATGTGCAGACTTTGTTGTCTTTGATGTTGAATGAAGTTGTTAAGGAAAAATTGAGTCTTCAGCGGGTGGTTGAGCTTTGTTGCGAAAAGCCGGCTGAGATTTTTGGGCTTGAGAAGGTTGGAAAGATTGAAGAAGAGTATCGTGCTGATTTGGTTTTGGTTGATCTTGGGGAGAAGCGAGTTGTTGGGGAAAAGGGGGCTGAATTGAAGTATAAATGTGGGTGGAGTTGTTATGAAGGATGGGAATTGAGTGGGTGGCCTGAGATGGTGGTTTTGGCGGGAGAGGTGGTTTCAGGTTAGGTTTAGTTGACTGTGTGGAGCGGATTGTGGTAGGTTGCTCTCCTGTTTTTAAACGAATTATATGAAAGGAAATCCTGAGGATAGAGATGACTCTCTGGAGGCTTGCGAAGCTGGTGTTTTGGAGACTTTGCGTGAGTTGATTGCGACTCATAAGGGGAGAGTGATGTTTGCTATAAGTATTGTTTTTTTCTTTGCTGGTTGCGGGGCGCCTCTTTCTCAACAAAAGCCTACAAAAGTTGCTATGTGGTGTGCTGATTTGAAAAGAGCTGCTTTGGAAGGAATTGGGGTGAAAGGAGAGGGGTTGCAAGAGTCTTCAATGTTGTTTGATTCGGAAGGAGATAGGGCTTTGTTGGCGGTTGGTTGTTCTTGTGGGGAAAAAGGTTGGCAGAAGGAGCCTGCGATTCTTAGGGCAAAACGATTTGCTGATTTGAGGCCGGATGGTGGCTTTGGGGTTGAGGAAGAGGTTGATGAGGATGAATTGGTGAAAACTGTGAGTCCTACTTTTGGTGATTTGCATGCTGTGTGTGTTGGAATTCCTATGGAGGGACTTTACGAGGGAGAGACTTGTGAGGATGGAACTCCTAAGACAGAAGAGGTTGTGTGTCCGGAAGAGTTTCCTTTTTCTATGTTTGGGAGGTTGTAGGGGTGATATCTTTTAGATTGTTATTTGGGGGCTAGGGTTGGTCTTTTGCGGTTTTTGTGTTATAATTAACTATTGTTAAGTTTTGTAATAAAATAAAAAAATGAAACATTATTTAAAACAAAAATTTGATTTTAAGCAAAGCAGACTTGTTTACAGAGAGTCTCCGGAAGGGAGTAGGTCTTTGGGCAAGGCTGAGGTCAAGGAATCTTGTGGAAAAGATAAAAATGCGAAAGTTTGCGAAGCTCTTCTTTTGGGGGATGGAATTAAATTTGTTTATGAGGGGGGTGTTTCTGAAGATGAAAAGTTGAAGGGTTTTGGTTATACTCAGTTAATTGCGAAAGAATTTGCAAAGAAGGGGTATCCAGAGAGAGTTCATGTTGATGTTGTTCAAGGCTCTTATGGAAGAAATGATAGGCATAAACAGGTTGCTATTAGAATTGGCGATAAGAGTTTGTGCTCTGGTAATAGCAGTAGAGAGGGGGTTAGTTATGTTGATCTTTTGAAAGAAGCTCTTCGTTCTTTGCAAGAAGCAAATACCCATAGATTGGCTGAGTACGATAAATTGATGGCAAAGTCATCTGTCGCAAAAGAGGTGGACACTAAGTTTAACAGGGCTTTGGTTGCTTTTGTTTTGCAAAAAAATGGGTTTGATCCGAATGAGCATGTTGAAATTACTGCGAAAAAGCATGACCGCTTGGATATTTTTGAGGTTAGGATCACTCTTGAAGATAAAGATGATTATGCTGGAAAGGCTTATGATTTTAGGCGGGCTTTTGAGCTGGCTTTAGAGAAGCTAGGGGAGAGAGTTTATGAAAAACCTTTTATTGCGGAAGATTTAAAAAGTTCTGGACGGAAGGTATCTGTTAAAATGGATCATTTCTTAGTGGAAAATAGTTCCATGGATTCAAAGCCAGATGCAATCCCTGATGTTGAGATAACTAAAGGTTTAGAAGCAAAAGTTTTAAGAGAATTGAAACGGAAGAAATATCCGGATCTTACTTTTGTGAGAATTGAAACAACTAAGGTTACGGATTTGCCATTACGGGTTGTTAAAATAACTATAAACGGGATTAACAGAATCTCTGGTAAGGGATATGATTGGGCTGAAGCAATTAAAAATGCTTTGCGTAATATTCCTGAGTATTGTGATTGTTAATTCTAATTAGATTGTTATTTAGGGAGCTTTTTGGTAAAGTTTTGCCGATATGGCAAACCTTAAAGTTAAATTTTGTGAAGTAGAATTCGAGAACCCAACGGTGTTGGCGTCAGGTGTTTTGGGTGTAACTGCTGCGTCTTTGAAAAATGTGATAAAGCATGGGGCGGGTGGAGTTACGACAAAATCGATTTGGCTTGAGGAGCACAAGGGGCATGCGAATCCGACTATGTTTGGGACGGAGCATTATTTTTTGAATGCGGTTGGATTGTCTGATGCTGGGATTGAGAAGGCTCAGGGACTTTTTGAAGAGTATGGGGTTCCTGGCGTGAGACCAGCTCCTATTATTGCGAGTATTGTGGCTACAAAAGACGATGAGTTTGCTGAATTGGCTGATAAGATTGTTGGAATGAATCCTGATATTATTGAAGTAAATATATCTTGTCCGAATGTTGAGGATGAGTTTGGGCTGCCTTTTGCTTGTGATCCTATGCAGGCGGCGCATGTGACTGAGGTTGTGAAGAAAAAAATGGAAGAGATTGGATCGAAGATTCCTGTGATTGTGAAGCTTTCGCCAAACGTACCAAATATTTCGCGGATAGCGGCTGCTTGTGCAGACAAAGGCGTGGATGGATTTTGTGCGATCAACACTATCGGACCTGGATTGGGAATCAATCTCGAGACTAGGACTCCGATCTTGAAGAACAAAGTTGGAGGACTGAGTGGGCCTGCGATCAAGCCGATTGCGGTGAAGATGGTGCACGATATTGCGAAGACGACTGGGCTTCCGGTGATTGGAACTGGAGGTGTGATGACTGGTGAGGATGCGATTGAGATGATGATGGCTGGAGCGACTTTGGTGGGGATTGGGACGATGGTTTATTATCGGGATGTTGGTGGATTTGGAGAAGTTGTGGCTGAGATGAATGAGTGGTGTGAAAAGGAAGGGGTGAAGGATCTGAGTGAGATCATCGGGACGGTGAAAATGTAGCGCCCGGGTGCGAAAAATTAATGAAAAAACTATGGACGTAAAAAATCATGATACTAGGCCTGAGGTACTACCGATCAAAAAGATCGTGAAGGAAACCGATTCGATTTGGACTTTTGTTTTTGAGTACGAGCTTGGGTCGAAGCCTGGGCAATTTGTGATGCTTTGGGTGCCTGGAGTGGATGAGAATCCATTTTCGATTGCTTATGACGATGGCAAGGAATTTTGGCTAACTATAGCGAATGTTGGAGATGCTACTGCGGCTCTTTTTGAGCTAGGAACAGGTGCAAAGGTTGGGATTCGAGGACCTTTTGGAACGTCGTATGAAGTTGAGGAAGGTGATCATCTTGCGCTTTTGGCGGGAGGGTATGGAGCGGCTCCGATGTACAATGTTGCGGTGAATGCTTTGAAGAAAGGCTGTAAGGTTGAGATGATTGTGGGGGCGCGGTCGGCGGATCTTTTGTTGTATGAAGAGCGAGTTGAGGCTTTGGGTGTGGATGTGACTTATCACGCTGCGACTGATGATGGGTCGAAGGGGCATCATGGATATAACACTGAGGTTTTGGAAGAGATGTTGGCGGCGGATGATTTGGAAGGAGGGCCTATTACCCGAGTTTTCTCTTGTGGGCCGGAGGTGATGATGAAAAAGGGAGCGGAATTGGCTTTGAAAAAAGGAGTGCCGTCTGCGGTGTCTCTCGAACGATATATGAAATGTGGGATTGGAGTGTGTGGACAGTGTTGTATGGATGATAGTGGGATTCGAGCGTGCAAGGAAGGGCCTGTGTATGATGGGGCTGCGGCTCTAGAGCTTAGTGAGTTTGGGAAATATCATCGGGATAGTGTGGGGCGGAAGGTTGATTGGTAAGGGGTGGCTTTAAAATTTAACAAACAACAATATGGAAAGTTCGGAAGTTTCAAAAAAAATTGCTACAAATTTGCTTGAGAAGAAAGCTGTGATGGTGAAGGTTGATCCGCCATTCTCTTGGGTAAGTGGGATCAAGTCGCCGGTGTATTGTGATAATCGAAAGATGATTTCTTTTCCGCAGGAAAGGAAGGATGTGGTGGATGCGTTTGAGAATCTGATTCATGAAAAAGTGAAGAATGGGGAGATGGATATGCCGGATGTGATTGGTGGAACTGCGACTGCGGCTATTCCGTGGGCGGCTTTTCTTGCGGCTCAGATGAATTTGCCAATGATTTATATCAGACCTGAGAAAAAGGAGCACGGGGCTGGGAAACAGATTGAGGGATATCTTGAGTCTGGGCAGAAGGTTCTGATTGTTGAGGATCTGATCTCGACTGGAGGTTCGTCTGTGAAGGCGGCTGAGGCTGTGGTTGAGTCGAATGGCATTGTGACTGATATCTTTGCAATTGTTTCTTGGGAGCTTGCGAAGTCTACTGCGAGGTTTGAGGAAGCGGGGTTGCGGCTGACTAATCTGACTGGATTTACTGATCTGATTGGGTTGGCTCGAGAGAGAGGTGATATCACTGAGGAGATGCATGATGTTGTGATGGATTTCAAAAACGATACTGCAGGTTGGGGGGACAAGCATGGCTTTGTTTAGGAATTGCCAGAGGAAATGTTTGATTTTTAAAACCATACGAGGTATATATGGGTCTATTTTTTAATCATGCAAAAATGGGCCGACCAGAGAGGATTCCTGTAATTAGATCTTCGGATGAGCTTAAGGGTGGGGGTTTTGAGGGGATTGATGCTGGGTTTGAGAGGTTTAGACCTTCTACTACTAGAACTAGGCCTGGGAAACAAAAGATGATTCATGATAAGCAGGCTAGAATTGGTTTGAACGGGGCTTCTGTGTCTCAAGCGTTTCGTTATTCTTATGTTTCTAATTTTGCTCCTGATAGATTTGCGATTGAGGTTCGAGAATTGGTAGAGGAAATACGTGCTTTGGACTTGTTTCATGCGTTTTTTAGTTTGTATCCGATGGATGAGGAGATGGCCCCTGTTAAGCAAATTGCTTGTCATGATGTAGAGGATTTGAAGGATGAGTTGGTTGCTAATAATCTGTTAGGACTTAGGGATCGTGTCTCTCAGGTCCAAAGCAAGGTTGCTTTGGACGATAGTGTTAGGATGCAGTTGTTTAAAAATAAGGCTGGGCCTAATGAGTATTTGAAGGAGGCGGAAAGGTTGTTAAGTGTTTGTGATATTTCTCCAAATTCCTCTTATGTTTCAGATTGGATGAAAAGTTGTTCCACTCGTGATGATAGGGAGAAGTCGTATCTTAAGGCAAAAGAACTTGGAGGGAAGATTGATATGCGTGTTTTTACTCTATGGTCTAAGGCTTTGGAGAATATGGATGAAGCGAGATTTATGAAGAGATGTTTTGATGAGGATTTGGGAGAGATGAAATGTGGGTATTTGGTTAATACCTATGGATATTCAGCGTCATATGTTGAACGTGTGAATCTTTTTAATCTTGTCTGTGTTCTTATAGAAGAGGGGTTGAGTAAGGAGGATCAGTTAGGTGTTTTGAATGTGTGGAGGAATCACGCGAATTCTGCTGAGGAAATTGCGCAAGTTCATGAGTTGTCAGGGCAAGTTCGGAGAAAAACTAATCGACAACAACCTCTCGGTTAGGTATGATTCTCGGGACGGGGGAATTTGAAAAAAACTACTCAAAATCATTACACATCACATCATGCAAAAACATTTCGCAGATCGATTGGTCGAAGCAATAAAGGCAAAGGGGAATCCAATTTGTGTTGGGCTTGATCCCAGGCTTGATAAGATTCCGGAATTTATTCGAAAGGAGGCTTTTGAGGCTGCTGAAAATGAGGGGCGTCCTTTGAGGGCGGCAGCTGAGGCTCTTTTGACTTTCAACAAGGGAATTATTGATGCGGTAGCTGAGATAGTACCGGTTGTGAAGCCGCAGGTGGCTTTTTATGAGATTTTTGGACACGAGGGAATGCGAGCTTATGAGGAGACGATCGATTATGCGCATAGCAAAGGGCTGATCACGATTGCGGATGTAAAGCGAAACGATATTGGTTCGACTGCTGAGGCGTATGCCAGGGCTTATCTTGGAGAGACTCAGGTTGAGGATGAGGGGATGAGGGTTTTTGATGCGGATTCGGTGACTGTGAATGGATATCTTGGATCGGATGGCATTAAACCTTTTGTGAAGACTGCGGCTGCGGAAGGAAAGGGATTGTTTGTCCTGGTGAAGACTTCGAATCCTTCTTCTGGGGAATTGCAGGATTTGTTTGTTTACGATGAGGTTGCGAAGGGCAAGGAAGCCAAGCCTTTGTACGAGATGATGGGATATTATGTGGATAGTTGGGGAGCTGACGAAGTTGGTGAATCTGGATATAGTTGTGTTGGAGCTGTTGTTGGAGCTACTTATCCTGAGCAGGCGAAGGTTTTGCGAAAATTGATGCCGAATGCATTCTTTTTGGTGCCGGGATATGGTGCTCAGGGAGGTGGTGCGGCTGATGTGAAGCCTTGTTTCAATGAAGACGGTCTTGGAGCGGTGGTGAATTCATCGCGAGGAATTATCTTTGCTTATCAAGTGGAGGGGGCTGGGTATGAGGAAGCTGATTATGGAAAAGCGGCTGCTGAAGCGTGCAAGGTGATGGCTGCGGATTTGGCTGAGGTTTTGTAGGGGGGTGTTGTGTAATTTTGCAGGTTAGAAAGTCTTCACGTGAAGACTTTTGCAGGTTTGGGGGTGGTTTTTTGTCTAGGGATCTGTCAAGTGTGGTGCGATTTGTTCTGCGAGCTTGTCCCAGTCTTCTAGGGTCAGATGTTCTGGCCTGAGGTCTTTGAAGTTGTCGAATTCTGGAAGGGCTGTGAGTTCGGGGAAGTTTTTCAAGGTGTTTGAGAGTTTTTTTCGTCTTTGTGAGTAGGCGCTTTTGGCTAGTTGGAGGATTCTTTCTGGGTGTTTGTATTTTGGGGTTTCGAAGGCCTCTAGGTGGATGACTGCTGAGTCGACTCTTGGTTTTGGCGAGAAATGTTTCGCTGGGACTCCAAATGCGAGGTGCGGGTTTGCGTATAGTTGGGTTTGGATTGAGAGGATCGACTGTTTGAGATTTGGTTGTGACGGGGTTTGGGCGCAGATTTTTTCGGCGACTTCTTTTTGGACTAGGAGTGTCAGGGATTTTGGTGGGTTTGCGCTTGTGAGGAAGTGGGTGATCAGGGGTGACGTGATGTAGTAGGGGATGTTTGCGACGATTTTGTAGTCTTTGCTGGTTGTTTTGTGGGTTGTTGGGTCGAATTTGAGTGCGTCTTGGTGGAGAATTGTGAGGCGTTTGATGTCTTCTGGTGTGAGCTCTTTTTCTAGGTTCTCTTGAAGAGTTGGAATAAGAGATTCGTCGAGTTCGAGGGCTAGGACTTCTTTTGTTGCTGGAAGAAGTTGAGTTGTGAGAATCCCGAGACCTGGACCGATTTCTAGGACTTTGTCTTCTTGGCTTAGGTTTGCTGCTTTTACGATTCTTTGTACGATCGATGGAGCTTGGAGAAAGTTTTGGCCTAGATGTTTTTTTGCTTTGATTTTCATTTGAGGATTCTGAGTAATTTGATTCGATCTGTTTTCCCACTAATAATGGAGATGTTTGCTTTGGGGACTTTGAGTTCTTTTGAGAGGAAGCGGATTAGTTCATCGTTGGCGCGGCCTTTTTCGGGAGCTGCTTTTAGGCGGATTTTGTAGGTTTGGGTTGGGCCGTCATTGGTTTGTTCTTCGAGAATTTCTACGAGTTCGGTTTTGTGACTCTTTGGGATGACTTTGATGCGGAGGTAGCCTGTTTGAGGGATTTTAATCATGTATTTTTATGAGAACTTTTCTGAATTCTTCTACAACAACTATAGTGAGAGATGCGACTATGATGAGGATCCATTCTTGCGAATTGAGGCTTGTTGTTTGGAGGTATGTCTGGAGGAATGGGATTTCGGTTGCCATGTAGAGTAAGCCGCCTGAGAAGACGACTGCTGCGTACAGAGGTGGGTTTGTGAAGAATTGGTTGTTGAATATTGAACGATTCAGGCTGCGGGCGTTGAATGTGTTTAGGAGCTGAATGATCACGAGAGTGGCGAATGCCATTGTGACTGATTTGATGTATGCAGGCTCGGTTGTTGGGAGCGAATCGCCCCATGACCATCCGAATCTATAGAGGTTCCAGATGAATACGCCTGAGACGATTGTTGCGATGATGAGGCCGATGTATGTGAATCTTGCTATGAATCGTGCCGATAGTAGTCTCTTTTTTGGGTTGCGTGGGGGAGTGGCCATGATTCCTTTCTCTGGGTCTTCTACCCCTAGAGCGAGGGCTGGGAACAGGTCAGTACCGACGTTTACGGAAAGGATGAGGACTGCGGTGAGTGGGGCTGGGAGATTTGCTATGACTGCAAAAAATACTGTGGCGAGCTCGCCGATATTGCATGAAAAGATATAGAAAATAAATTTCCTCATGTTTTGATAAATGGTGCGGCCTTCTTCTATGGCGCGTACGACTGAGCTGAAGCTGTCGTCTGTGAGGATCATGTTTGAGGCTTCTTTGGCTACGTCTGTACCCTTGATACCCATTGCAACGCCTATATCGGCTCGCTTGAGGGCTGGGGCGTCATTGACGCCATCTCCTGTCACTGCAACGATCTCTCCTAGTTCTTTTAGGGTTTCTACGAGCTTGAGTTTGTGTTGTGGGCTGACGCGGGCAAAGATGATTTGTTTGGTTTTGTCTTGGAGGAGTTCTTTTAGTTTTTTGTCTGACATCTTGTTTAGGTCGCCTCCGGTTATGATTTCGTCGCTTTTGAGTCCTATTTGTTTTGCGATGGCTGAGGCTGTGAGTCCGTGGTCTCCTGTGACTATATAGGTTCTTATTCCTGCGTCTTTGGTGATGGCTATTGCTGATTTGACTTCTCTGCGAGGTGGGTCGATCATGCCTGCCAACCCGAGGAAGACTAGGCTGTTTTCGGCTTGGGCTTCTGTGTATGTTTCTCTTTGTTTGCTTGGCATTTCCTTGTATGCGAATGCGATGACACGGAGGGCTTGGCCTGCCATGTTTTCCATTTTGTCGATTAACATGTTGCGCATTTCTTTTGTGAGATCGACTTTGCGGCCGTTGAGCATGATGCGGGTGCAGCGTTCGAGTACGCTTTGTGGTGCACCTTTTGTGAGGGTGAGGATCTCTTTTGAATGGAGGTTCTTTACTATCACCGACATTCTTTTTCTAGTTGAATCGAATGGGATGGATTCTATTGTCGTGTATGTGTTTTCGATTTGTTCTAGGTTGAATCCTGCTTTGTGAACGAAGGTTTGGATTGCCCCTTCTGTCGGGTCTCCTATTATTGAGTATTTGTTTCGGCCTTCTTTTGTGAGTTTTGCTTCGTTACAAAGATGTCCTGTGATGGCCAATAGGTTGAATGTGTCGAATATCTTTTTGTCGTTTTGGGCTAGGCTCTTTAAGTCTTTTTGTCTTTGTTCTAGGTCTATAGAGACTGGGTCGTCTGTTCCTATTACGATCTCTTTGCCTGAGGCTGTTCTTATGTGGATCGAACCTTTTGGCGCGTAGCCGGTTCCTTTTACTTCTGCTTGAAGATTGTTGAAGTAGAGTTCTTTTACGGTCATCTCGTTTTTTGTAAGGGTTCCTGTTTTGTCTGAAAGGATGACGGTAGTTGATCCGAGTGTCTCGACGCTTGAGAGCTGTTTCATTATTGCTTTCTTCTTCGCGAGGCGTTGTACGCCAAAGGCGAGTGCGATCGTGATTGTGGCTGGGAGCCCCTCTGGAACGGCAGCTACGGCTACTGATATTGTGAAGAGTAGGTTGTCTATGAGTTCGCGGCCTTGATAGAAATATCCTACGAGAAATAGAATGGTCGAGAGGACGGCGGTCAGGCTTGCGATGAATATTCCGATGCGTTTGAGCTCTTTTTGGAGAGGGGATGGGTCTTGTTTTGTTGTGATTGTGAGGTTTGCGATTTTCCCGAATTCGGTTTTGAGGCCTGTTGCGAACACTATGGCTTTTCCTGATCCGTGGCTGACTGTTGTTCCCATGAAGACTGAATTGCTGTGCTCGATTTTTGGAAGGAATTTGCCTCTTAAGGTTGTGGGTTTTTTGTGAGTTGGTTGAGATTCTCCGGTGAGGATGGATTCGTCACATTCGAGTGCGTTTGATTCGATGATTCTGGCGTCTGCGGGGATTTTGTCTCCTGCGTGGAGAACGAGGATGTCTCCCGGAACGACGTATTTTGCTGGGATGTCTATTAGCTTGTTCTCTCTTATTACTTTTGCGTGTGGAGAAGTCAGGCTTTGGAGGGCTTCGATTGCTTTTTCTGCTCGGAATTTTTGGATGAAGCTGACTGCTGCATTGATCACGACTATAGTAAGGATGACTGTGGCGTCTGTGACGTGTCCGAATGCGTATGCGATTGCTGCAGCTGCGATCAAGATGATGATCATTAGATCCAAGAACTCTTTTATGAACTCTATAAAGAGGGGAGTCTTTCTTTTGGTTTGGATTATGTTGAAGCCGTGTTCTTTGAGGCTTTGTTCAACTGCGTTTTGGTCGAGTCCTTCTGGAGTTGATTCGAATTCTTCGTAGATTTTGTCGATTTTTTTGCGGTGCATAGGGGAGGGGGGGGTGGTTGGAGGTTGTATTGGGTCCCGATGTCGGGGGGTGGTTTAGTTAACATTGGGAATTGTTCCCGATGTCTGGTGTAAGGGGTGGGGATATCGGGACAATCCGATTAGCCCGATCAACGAATTTTTCTCATTTGCCAATCTTTGATCTCTTTGTGGTGGCCTGAGAGCAGAACGTCTGGGACTTGATGGCCCATGAAGCTCGCAGGTCTTGTATATTGAGGGTATTCTTTTTTGCCTTTTAGAATTTTTGAAAATGATTCTTCTTGGCTGGATTCATCGTCTCCGAGAACTCCTGGGATTAGCCGACTGACTGCGTCGACGATTACCATTGCTGGGAGTTCGCCTCCTGTGAGGACGTACTTGCCGACGGTGAGCTCGAGGTCTATGAAATTGTCTCGGATTCTTTGGTCGATGCCTTCGTATCTGCCGCAGAGCAAGATGATGCCTGCTTTTGGTTCACGTGGTTTGTCTTTTTTCGCTTCTTTTAGGAGTTTTTTTGTGAGTTTTTCGGCTGTGCGTTGTGTGAATTGTTTTCCGTCTGGTGTGAGGAAGATGACGGGTCCTTTGTTGAACTTGCGGACGTGTGCGATTGCGTCGTGGAGTGGTTGAGGGGTCATGAGCATTCCAGGTCCGCCTCCGAATGGTTTGTCGTCTACTTTTTTGTGCTTGTCTAAGGAGAATTTGCGAATGTCGTGGGTGTATATATCGATGATGCGCTCTTTGCGGGCACGTTTGATGATGCTCTCGTTTAGATAAGAGTCGAAGATTTCGGGAAAAATTGTAAGGATGTCGAAGCGCATGGCTGGATTATACCTTAAAAGAACTCCTTAACAAACTCCTCTGGACTCAAGATTGGTTCGGGTCTGTCTGGGGCGATTGTTGTTTGGAGTTCGGTGCCGGATTTGCTGCATTTGCGGGTGTGGAGTTGTCGGGGATTTCGGAGTTTCATTCTTGCAGAGTGGCGGCAGTCGCTGCAGTTGCGTGGAACTGGGAGGTTTTTCTTTCGGTACAGGGCGAGTTCTTGGGCGACTAGTCGGTAGTTTTTGCCGCAAGTTTCGCAGCCTAGGATTTGTTCTAGGATTGAGTCGTCTGTTTGTTCGATTGTGTCTGGAGGTGTGAATTTTACGGGCTTGTATTTTTCAGGATCTTTTTCTTGCCATGGAATCTTCCAACCTTCGGCTTGTTCTTTTGTGATAGGGAAGTACTCTTGGGCGACGGTTTCGTTGTAGTAGAATGCTGAAGTTTGGATTGGGAAAAATTCCATCCATTCTCCGTCTCGGATCATGTTGGCTTTGATTTGTTCGAAGAGTTTTGTGTATTCTTCCTCAGAATATTGTTTGTTGAGGATGCAGTGGTTTTTGTGAATTAGACCGACGCAGCCTAGGAGGTTGTGGTTTGATTTCATGCAAAATGCGCAGTTGTAGCAGTCTCGAGAATTGAATGCTGTGTAGTAGCATCCGAACAAGCTCTGAACGCCTTCGCCGATGCATTCGCAGTTGTAGCATTGGGTCATTCCGTTGCCCCAGATGTCGATGTCCATGCAGTCGGTTGCTTTCATGACGCAGTTTGTCATGTATTTGCAGTCTCGGAGGTCGTTGCAATCAAAGCTGTAGTAGGTGTCTTTTGAATTGTTGATGTTGTCTCCTGTGACGTTTTCGTTTTGGAGGCCGCGCATTGATTTCTTTGGCTGGGCTTGGACGAATTTTTGGAATTCTTGTTTGAACTTCTCGATGTTTTTGTGGTCGTGGAGGTCGTATTGTTCGAGGCGTTTGTTGTATTCTTCTTCTGAGTATTGTTTGTTGAAGATTTCGAATTTTGCTCGGTGTCTGTTGACGCATCCTAGGCAATCTTGGCAGCCTGTACAGTCTTGGAGGAATGCGGATTCGTTGCAGTTGTTGCAGAATTGGGAATATTCGAGATTGTAGCAGTCGTTGCAATTGGTGCATTCGTAGCAGAGCTCTGATTTCATTAAGAAAAGGAAGTCTGAGCAGTCTTTTGTGAGTAGAAACGTTTCTCCGTACATGCAGTCTTTTGCTTGTTCGCCGTCAAAGATGAGATAGCAATTGGTTAGACGGATTGCGTCGTGGGTGTAGTCGGAGTTTTCCATCTGGCCTAGTGCTAGGAGGGCGAGTTTTGGAACTTCTTTCCAGAGGTCGTTCCATTGGTCGAAGAATTTGCGTGAGGGGTCGTAGTCTCGTCCGTAGTCCATTCTGTCCCATCCGTCTCCGAACCAACATTCATTACAGTAGACGGGGAGGGATTTTTCTTCTGAATAGATTGAAATGATGTCTTTTTTACAGAGGCTACAAGTGTCTTTGTATAGGTGGCGTTCGTTTCTGAAGGCTTGGCGTTGTCTTTGTCGGCAGTTGTAGCATTTTTGTGGTTCTGGAGCGTCGATTTTTTTGTAAAAAGCTTGATCCCAGTCAGTTATTGGGAATTCTGATTTGCAGACGGAGCAACTCAGGTTTTTGATGATTTTGGTTTCTTCCATGGCCGGATTATAACCTAAAACACCAAATTTCTATAACATTCCTCGCAGTAGATTGTTTCTTTGTGGTCTGGAGAGTATGAAGTCTCGATTTGTTTTTCGCACTTTGCGCAGGCGCGTTCCCACAAGTGGTGAGGATTTCTTTTTGCAACCCTGAGGAGGTGTCTTTCGTCTGGGTGCAAATGGGGGAGAGGGATTTTGTATTTTTTGTAGAAATCGAGTTCTTTTTTCTCTAATTTGAAAAGTCTTTTGCTCTTTTCGCAGATGATTGCCCAGTCGAGTATCTCGTCTTTTACGTCTTTGATACTGTCTGGGAGTTTTGAGGCTTCTCCTGTTTTTTTGATTTCTGCTCCGTAATCGATTTTGTCTTGGTCTTTCCATTTCCAACCTTTTTCTAGGACTTCTTCTTTGGTCATTGGGTAGTATTCGTGTGCTACCGTTTCGTTGTATCCAAAAGCTGAGATTCCGATAGGGAAGTAGTCTCCCCAGATGCCGTCATCTACCATTTGAGCGATGATTTGGTCTACGATTTTGTAGTATTCTTTTTCCTCGTATTGTTTGTTTAAGATGCAGAATGATTTGTGTTTGAGGCCTATGCATCCAAAGAGGTTGTTGCTTGAACGTGAGCAGAATTGTGAATAATAGATGTCGTATCCGCCTTCTGAGACGTAGAGTCCTGAGATTACGTTGCGTAATCCTATGCCGATAACTGTTGAGTTGTAGCAGAGTTCGACGGCTTCGCCCCATACATCTAGGTCGTATGAGTCTTTTGCGCTGACTTGGTCGTCTGATACGTATTCGCAGTCTCTTAGGTTGTTTGAATCGAAGCATTTGTAGGCGTTTTTGCAGTGGTTTAAGTTGTCTCCAACTGCGTTGTCGTTGTGTGTTCCGTGCACTGCTCTGACTGGTTGTGTGAGGAAGAATTCTTCAGCTTTTTTCTCCCATTCTGCCATTTGTTTGTAGCTTCCTGTGTCTATCTCTTTCATGAATGTTTCGTATTCTTCTTGGGTTTTTTGTTCGTTGAATATGCAGTAGTTTTTTTGATGCAAGTTTGCGCAGCCAAAACAGTTGTTACAAGTGGTGCAGTCTCTCAAGAAATAAGATTCCGAGCATGTTTTGCAGAATCTTGAATATTTGAGGTTGTAGCAGCTTGTGCAGTTTACGACTTCGTAACAGAAATCGCATTTTTCGGTGTATTTGAAGTCCATGCAGTCTTTTGTGTCTACGAAAGTTTCTCCATACATGCAGTCTTTTGCTGTTCCTCCGTCAAAAACTAGGTAGCAATTGTGGAGTTTTGTGCAGTCGTTGTTGTAGTCTGAGTTTATGGTTTCTCCTAGGAGAGATAGTCCGAGTTGAGGTGTTGCTTCCATTAGTTCTCTGAATTGTTCGAAGAACGGTCTAGATGGATCAAAATCTCTGCCGGAGTCCATGGGGTCCCAATCGTCACCGAACCATACTTCTTTTTTGTATACTTTGAAGGGTTTGTCGCTTGAGTAAATCGAGAGCATTTCGTCGCCTGTTTTGTCGCATTTTCTTTTGTATAGTTTTCTCCTGTTGTATGAAGCCAATCTGCGTTTTTGCCTACAATTTGGACAGGCTTTTGGTGCAGGTATAGGATATTTTTTCTCATTTAGTACTGGAGAAATTTTATCGTAAAAATCGAGATCTTTTTGATCGACTTCGAAGGCTTGTTCGCATTCTGAACAGTTTGGCATTTTTTATTTTTATTTCTACAGGTATATTATACCATTTTTTTAGCCTCGAGGGAAGTAGTCCTGGGCTACCGACAATTCATATGGGAATGCGGACATTTCAGCTGGGAAAAATTCGCCCCATTCACCGGTCTTGGTCATATGTTCGATGAGTTGGGTTTGGAGTTTTCGGTACTCTTCTTCTGAGTATTGTTTGTTGAGGATGCAGAATTGGGATTTTTTTAAACTTACGCAGCCAAATAAGTCGCGGCCGCCGTTTACGATGTATGCGCAGTAGGTCATGTCTCGGACTCCGTTCCAGCAAGCGTTTGAATATTTGATGTTGTATGCGGGGAGACCGATGGCGTGGCCCTCGAGGCAGAGCTCTGCTTCGGCGCAGCCGAAGATGTCGTAGCAGTCTTTCATTGCTCCTGGGAAGTTTACGACCCATTTTAGATCTTCTCCTCCGTATCCCTCGAAGCAGTCTTTGCAGTTTTTGCAGTTTTTGATTGCGTCTCCGGTTGAGTTTTCGCATCTCAATTGATGGTATCCGATTCGTGGGTGTTTGAGTTGGAGTTCTTTGAATTTCTCTAAGTCTTCTTGGGGGAGGGGGGTGGTGTGGTTGTGGGTTTGTGCGATTTTTTCTTTGTATTCTTCGGGGGTGAGTTGTTTGTTGAAGTAGTGATAGCGTTTGTTTCGGAGATTTACGCAGCCGTAGCAGTCTTGGCAGTTTCGTACGTCGTAGCAAAGGGTGCAGTTGTTTGAGTTTTGGCTGAATTCGCAGTAGTTGCAGTTGTATAATTTGTCGCAGTCGACGCATTCATAGCAGAGTTCGAGTTTTGTTGAATTGCTGCAGTCCATTGTGTCTTTGGTTTCCCAAATGTAGTGGCTGTGCATGCAGTCTTCGAGGAAGTTTGCGGCATATACTAGGTAGCAGTTTTTTGAGTGGCTTACGTACGAGACGTATTCTGAGTTTGTGAGTGATTTGTTTTCGTTGATTATCCCTAGGTGTGGAGTTTTTTTGTGTAGTCGATCGAATTGCGTGAAAAATGGCTCATCGAAGTTGATTTCTTCTTGGTATGAGGCTGGATCCCATTTGTCCGACCACCAGCATTTTGGGCAGTAGACGGTGTATGGGGAGTCTTGGTCGTATATTGAGATGAAATGTTTTTGGCAGAGGTCGCAGGTGCGTCTGTAGAGGTGTTTTTCGTTGCGCCATGAGAGTCGGCGCTTGAGTCTGCAATCTGGGCAGTGGGTTGGGTGTGGGGCTTTGATTTTTTCATAAAACTTCTCGTCCTCGGGGGTGATGGGGAATGGTTGGGTGCAGTTTTTACAGTTCTTTTGCATAGCAAGTTTCGCAGTAAATGGTAAGGTTTTTGTCTGGGTCGTGGGTGGTCTTGGTTGGTTTGTTGCACTTGTCACACTTGATGTCCCAGAAATATTTTGGGTTTCTTCTGTCCATCCTTTTGAAGTGTCTGCAGTTTGGACAGGTCTTTGGGTGTGGGGTTTCTGTTTGCTTGTAGAATTTTAACTCGGGTTCCGTCATTCGGAAATGCTTTTTGCATGAATCGCATGAGATCGAATCTGGGGTAGGGGGTTTTTCTTTGTCGGTTTCGAGCCAATTGTATCCTTCTTCTAGGACTTGTGATTTTGGTTTTGGGAAAAGTTCAATGGCGATTGATTCGTTGTACGCGTAGTTGGCTGTTTCGAGTGGGAAGAATTCTCCGTAGTCTTCTCCCATTGATTTTTTGATTTTTTCGACTAGGTCTTTGTATTCTTTTTCTGAGTATTGTTTGTTGAGAATGCAGAATTTTTTTCGTTTCAATCCTACGCATCCAAAACAATGGCTAGATGTGGCGCATTGGAAGCAGTACTCGAGGTCTGAGCAGTTGGTTAGGCAGTTTGAACAGAACTTCAAGTTGTATGAATGGTCTCCGCAGGCGGCGCAGTCGTACATCATTTCGGATCCATCGCCCCATGCGGTGTAGTCCATTGAGTTTTTGACTGTTAGGGCGACGCGGGTGCAGTACCTGCAGTCTTCGAGGTCTTTGCATTCGAAGCAGTAGTACGCGTCTTTTGAGTTGTAGAGGTAGTCTCCGACGCAGTTTTCGTTGTGTTCTTGTTGGAGGTTTCGGTATGGCTGGGTTTTGAAAAATTCATCAGCTTTTTTCCTGAGGGTTTCGACGCCTTCTTTTGTGTCTAGTTTGAGTTTTGTTTTTTCTTCTTCGAATTCTTCTTTTGAAAGTTGTTTATTGAAAAGGCAGTATCGTTTGTGTCTCAGGTTTGTGCAGGCGAGGCAGTCTTTGCAAGATTTGCAGTTTGATAAAAATTGGCTGTCGATACAGTTTTCGCAGTCGTTTGAGTATTTTAAATTGTAGCAATTTTGGCAGTCAGATGTCTCGTAGCAGAGCTCGCATTTGTATACGTTGAGGCAGTCGCTACAGGTTAGGCTGTGGTAGATTCGATTTGAGTAATAACAGTTTTCGTCGTAGTCGGCTGCAAATACGAGGTAGCAGTTTTTCAGATATCCTGCGCAGTTTACGTACTCGCTGTTCTCGAGAGTTTGGCCCATTACGTAGGCGGACATGTGGGGGACTTTTTGTTCCAGTTCTTGGAATTGTTCAAAAAATGTGCGGCTAGGGTCGTAATCCATGGCGTAGTCTTCGGCATCCCATTTGTCTGACCACCAGACTTTGTAATGGTATACGGGGAATGGGTGTTTGTCGTGATAGGTTGTGATCATTTCTTCCCCTGAAAAGTCACACTTCCTTTTGTAGAGGTTTCGGGTGTTTCGTTCCATTAGTCTTCTTTGGAGGCGGCATTGAGGGCATCGTTTTTGTTGAGGAACGTCAAAGAGTTTGTAAAAGCGCTCGTCTTCGGAGGTGATTTCGAAGGGTTGGGCGCAGGTTTTACAGGTTTGGTGCATGGGAAGGATTATCGGTGTTTTATTTTACCATGTTTGTGTGTTTTTATTTAAATAAATCCCCTTAGTGTGAGGGGATTTATTTGTTTTAGCTTATTTTTTTGTTCGTTTTCTAAGATAAATCTAGTTTTTCTTTTATATTTTCCATCCATAGATAGAAAGAAGCTTCAGTCATGATTTCGTCAGGATAAAAAAGATTCCCGTAGTATGGCATTGCTGATTCGTAATCTACTAAATCGTAGTGACCAAGTACGTGGAATTTTTCGTTTCCTATTTTTTCTAAGAAAGGTCTGTTGTCTGGTGTAGCTGGTGGGTTTGCCAAATGATATTTTGGGATGCCTTTGTTGAAACTACCTTTTTTATATTTCATCAAGTCTTCTATCATGTAGTATACCAATTCGGCCATTTCTTCCCTTGTGTATTGTTCTTTGAACCAGGCATTTGCAGAGCCAGCTGAGGGCCGTAATAGGCCTAGTCTTCCTATTGTGTTGTATATGTTGCAATCTGGGTGGTTTATTTCATTTTCACAGTCGTCTGTTGGGTTTGAGCCTGTGTATTTGCCGTTATGGTATTTCATCATTATTGAGTTCCCGAGATTTAGCGCTTCGCTTAATAAAAGGTTTAAGTCCATATATTCACTGTAATGCGGGTTGACGATAGGACTGTCTGAATTGAGAGCGGCTGCGTATACAGTTTCCATGTCTTCAGGTTCGTCCAGTAGTTTTTTTAATATTATTCCGTATTTTTTTTCACTAGATTTAGTGGGTCTTCTTTTGTCATAATTTGCTTTTTGGATGGTATTTGACATCTTTCCTTTTCGGAAAAATCCTTGGAGTTGGTCACTTTGAAAATAGTAACTTCCGATTCCTACAGTTGCTACAACCAGTATTATTGCAGCTGCAATGAGTCCAGTTTTTTTTAACATAGGGTTTTGGTTAGGTTTTTTTGAGTTTACCATATCCCTATTATAAAACAAAAGTTGCCATTGTATTTTTGATTGTGGACTGTCTGGAAGAAGTGTCTAATCTGTTTTGGCGAGTAGCCCATGTTCTTCGCCTGCATCTAATGCTGTGAGGGAGAACTCTGCGTCGTCGGGATCTAGTCCTAGGGCTTCTAATGTAGCTCTTATGTTTTCTGGGCGTTCTGAGATTAAGTCCCAGGATAGTTTGTTGAGGGATGAATGGACTTGGAATCGCGCATGGAAGTACACAGCTGCGCAGGCTTCTGCTAGGGGGATTCCTTGTTCTTCAGCGCTTTCTCTGATTCTTGATATTACGTCTTCTTCGGATTCTGTAACTCTTCGTGTTACTTCTTCTGCTTCCTCTGGAGTTAGTTCTTTGAAGTGGAGGAGGGCGTCTTCGTATTCTCTGTCGACTGTTTTGTGTGGGGCTGAGTATGAACCTAGTTTGATTGTTAATTCGTGGATAAGTCTGAAAGCTCTCTCTTTTAGCTTTCTGATTTCTCTTGAAGTATCGAAAAAGTTTTCTGTGGCGCGTCTGCCTAATTTTAAATGGCTTTGGCCTCCTAATAAATATTCTATTTTGTATCTTATGTCTAAGATCTCGTCTACGAGTTCCAAGGCTTTGTCTCGGAGAAACTGACCTTTCTCCCCGTCGTTTAAGGGGAGGGGGATAGCTTGGCTGATTCTTGTGTTTTGGCCGTTTTGGCCGAGGTATACGTGAAGACTGTTGTGTTCCAATCCTTTTACGAAATCTCCAACGTCGAGGTCTTGGACTCGTGGTTGGTGTGGGCCGTATTCTTCTTGCAGTGGTGGGGTCATACGTTTTTGTTACAGGTATCAGATCTTAATCCGTCCTGTACTCGTTGTAAACCTCTTTTATCGATGCAGCTATGTATTCGATGTCTTGTTCTGGGATTGCGCCCATGTTGACTCGGAGGGACTGTTCTCCTGTGTCTTCGTCTTTTTGGTTGACTACAAATATTCCGTATTTGTCTGCGAGCACTTGGCCGCCTTCGTGAGAGATGTTGAATTTGTTGAACATTCCTTGGGTGTGGTCTGGGTGAATGTATTCAAATCCTTCTCCGAGGGCTTCTGCCATTTTTACTTTTGTGGTGTAAAGAATTTGCTGGGCCGTTTCTAGTTCTTCGATCCATTTTTGTTTGAGGGTTTCATCTGTGAGCAGGTCGTACACTAATTCAAAAGTTCTAGGCACTGCCAAGGCTTTGTCTCGAAGTTGTTTGTATACGTTGCTTTTGAGAATTTTGGCTTGTTCTTCTGATCCTGTTGCGAAGTGGACGAAAGAAACTCTGTCTCCGTAGATCCCGGCCTTTTTTGAATAAGAATCGTAAACTACGAATGGAAGTCCTGATTCTGCCAGTAGTCGGGCTATTTCTACGTCGTCGTCTAGGTTTCGGATTAGGCCTTGGTACGCGCTGTCTACTAAGGTTACTACGCCGTGTTTTTTGAGGATTTCTACTATCTCTTGTTTTTGTTCGGAGGTTGGGTTAACTCCGGTGTAGTTGTATGCATCTGCTTGGAGTAGAAGAAGTGTGTTTTTTGGGTCTTTTAGCCCTTCAATTGTTTCACGGAAACTATCCATGTCGAATTCGTTGTTTTCGGTTCCTTGTCGATACTTGATGGTTGTTTCGAAATTTTCGTCTAAGACTGATTTGTATCCGCCGTATCCGTTTGTTCCTAGGACTACTGTTTTTAAATCAGGGTGTCCTTTTTGTAGTAGTTGAAATACTTGTGCAAATGAAAGGGCCATTCCCATTGTTGGGACTGTGAGGATTTTCTTTAAGGCTTCTGGGTCTTTGTTCCCAAATATGACTTCTTTTGCTAGAGCCTCAATTTCTAAAAGGAGTTTTTCTCCTGGGCTTTGGTATCTTCGTAGGTCTGGGTTTTCTTTTCTTCTTTCTAATCTTCGGGATTCTGCTTCTTGGATCGCTCCCATTAGGTATAGGGGGCCTGGTTTTTGGTTTATTGGATCGCCTTGTGGATCAACCATTCCTTCGTAGACTTTGTTTGTAAGAAGGAATCCTTGTGCGAGTCCGTGTTTTCTCTGGTTTGCTGGGAGGGAAGGGTCTGTTGATCTTTCGTCTTTTAGAAAGGCATTTTGTGCGATTTGGATTGCGTTTGGTTGGACTTGTTCAAAGGGTTCGAAGAAGTCTCCTGCTGTTTGGGCTGCTGCTGCTTCCATGAGTGTAAGGGTAAGGGATTTATATATTGGTTCTTATTGTAAGGAAAATGTTAGGAAAAATTAAGGAAAATTTAAGCGTTTTGTAAGGCCATTCGTGTATAAATGTGGTGTTGTTAGTTGAATTAGGGCTGATTTTTGTGATATGGTGTTGGTGAAATTAACTAATCCGCTATGATTTACACATTGAACATGTTTAACACTGGACAAGTCACATTACCAAAGAAATGGAGAGATAAGTTTGATACTTCTAAGTTTGTTGCGGAGGAGACTGAAACTGGATTGGAGATTCGGCCTATCTCTGAGGAGGGGGATGGTGTTGTGTTTTATCAGGATGAAGGAGGTTGTGGATTGTTGTTTGAGCCTGGGATAAATCCAAAAGTATTAATTGATAAAATAAACAGATTGAATGAACTTGATAGATAAATTTCTTAAGATTCTTTCTAAAAAGGAAAAAGTTCTGGTCAAAGAAGCTCTTGCTTTTATTTTGGCTGGCAGGGATTTGGAGTTGAGGCCTGAAAAGATGAAAGGCGAGAAAAACCATTACAGGATTAGGATTGGGAGGGTGAGGATTGTTTATATTAAGGGCAGGGAGGAGAATGTTATTAGGTTGGTGGATTTTCGGGACAGGGTTTATAAGAAGCTCAAATAACATCAGGCAGAAAATTCATGTACTGGTCTTTTTCTCGCAAGGGTTGCCTGAAGGGCAATTTTGTGCTATAATTAACTATTGTTTAATATTAAATCTAACAAAAATAAAAATGGCATCAAACTCACCAAAATCAAGACCAGGTTATGTATCTGCTTACGAAAACGCTGCTTCTAGGCCTAAGTCTGTGGATGAATATCCAAAAACAGGGAAATTTTATCCTAATACAGAAAATGCGTTGCGTGAGCTTTTTAAGATGGACCCTAAGGATGAGAAAGCTTTAAGGATAGCTTATTCTGAAAAATTTACTGATGAATACGTGTTAGAAGCTATAGACAATGTGATGGATCAGATAGGAGACGTCATTGATAGGTTTGAGGCTGACGGTTTCTATGAACCTCTTTCTGCGCATTTTTGGATGCATTTTACTGAGGCTGAGGATAGAATGTCTGGGTATAAAGATGATATTTTACATGCTGATTTTGAAAAATCTCTTGGTAATTCTTCGGTAAAGGCACCAGATGAAAACTTTCCAATGAATCGTGGGGCAAGACTGAGGATACTGTTTAATTTGATATATAATTATCGGAGGTTGAAAGTTCATGTTCGTGATGCGCGAAGACGTCGAGCACAGGAGGCGAGACGAAAGCAACAAAAAGAGATTGGTACAAAATAAAAGTTTTACTCTCAAATAACATCAGGCAGAAAATTCATATACTGCCCTTTTTCTCGGAGGTTTTGTTTGATTTCGGTGACTAGGCGTTCGTATTCTTCTTTTGAGTATTCTTTGTTGAGGATGCAGTATTGTTTGTTTTTTAGGTTGAAGCAGCCGAAGCAGTTTTTGCAGCTGAAGGAATACATCATGTATTCGCAATCGACGTTGTATGCGCACCAGTATGAGAAGTTGCAGTTGTATACTTGGGAGTTTTCGATGGAGTCGTAGGTGAGTTCTGATTGGTTGACTACGCAGCAATCCATGCAGTCTTTGTCTTTTTGGGTGTCGTACATGTACATTGAGTCTTCGAGGTCGTGGGTTTTGAAGGTGTAGTATGAGTTTTTTGAGTTCACCATGTAGTTCCCGAAGCTGTTTTCTGCATTGTGGGTGTGGAGGGCGACGTGGGGGATTTCGAGTTTGAGTTTCTCGAGTTGTTTTTCGACTTTTTCTGGGGTTTTGAGGAGTTCTTTGATGCGTTTTTTATATTCTTCTTTTGAATGGGGTTCGTTGAAGACATGGAATTCTTTGTGTCTCAATCCTGCGCACCCAAAGCATTTGTTGCAGTTGCGGAGGTCGTATGCGTAATCGCAGTCGTTGCAGTTTGTGCAGTCTTGGGAAAAATTGCAGTTGTAGCATTTCTCCAGGTCGAGAGAGTCATAGCAGAGCTCGCAGTGGTTGCAATAAGACACGTCATCGCAGTCTTTGTCCCATCTTGAGTCGTATATATACATGCAGTCTTCTGATTCGAGGCTGTTGAAGGTGAGGTAGCAGTTTTTGCAGCGGTCGATTTGGTCGCAGTAGTTTGAATTTGGGGATAGCCACACATGCACAGATAGGTGCGGTTCTGAGTGGACTAGGGCTCTATATTGGTTGACGAAGTCGTTTGTGATTTTTGACATGATCTGATTTTATCAGCAACCTTGAAATATTGCCAAGTTTTTCCAGGTGTGGTTTAATTTTCTCCAAACTTTAATCAAATATATTATGGCTGAGAGAGATACTGGTTCCGAGGAGAGGTATTACGAAACGGGTGCTGAAAGGCACTATTGGGCAAAGGATGCGTTTAATATTGTGAAAGCGGAGCAGGTTGTTGAGTTTCGGGAGCGTTTGGGTGTTCGTAAAGAAGATCCATTGGATTTTCCGGCGTTGGTTGAGCGTGTATGGTCTGCTTATCAGGTTCGTACTATTATGGAAGACGATCGTAGTCAAGAGTTGCGTGATAGCGAATGTTTTAAAAATATAGTTGCTGGTTTGCATAGAACTATTAATGATTTGGATTTTGTTCCTAGAGCTCAGGCTGCGAATGCTTATTTTTATGAATCTTTGCTGAAGTTGTTTAAGGGTAAAAAGGCAGCGAAATTTGTTGAAGGTTTGAAGCTTTTGTTTGGATTTATTGTTGCTAAAGGGGATGTTCGCGTGGAGATTGAAGAGGTTTTTATGGAGAATATGAGTGCTATTGAGGATCTTATTGATGGAGTATGTGTGAGGGTTGATTTGCCTGTTCCTCAAACTAATTATAAGATGATTCTTGTTGTGGATTCGCAAGGCGAGCTTGTTGTTGCGTTTGATCAAATAAATAAAACTTCATAATGACACTACGAACTTCTAGTGATAACGATTCACCAATACCTACTGTTTGGACAACTGCCTTGGAAGCAGCTGCGAAGCCTATTACTGCTCCAGGGGAGGCGCCTTTTCGGAATTTGGTGACGGCTTTGAGGTCTGCTCAATCTAGGTTTAATGGACAAGTTGCAGGGGTTTTGGAAGAAGTTGTGGCAGGGGAAGTGGGGGAGATCACGGAGGATGGTAGGCGGGAGTTGATAGGACTTGTGGTAAAAGCTGTGAGTGATTATGAATGGCAAAGTCGGCTGAAAGAGGCGAATTCGTTTATTGGGCTTTTTGTGGAGGCGTTAAGGAATCCTGATCCGCAAGTTTTTGTCACTGTATTGTATGATTTTTTGGAATTTGTTTTGCCGGGCAAAGGTGAGTTGGTGGCTGCCTTTTATCATGCTAATGTGGATTCTGTATTCCCATTTCTTGAGGGGGGAGTTGGGGTTCTTGAATTAAAGATCCCTGGTACGAACGAGGAGGCTTGTTTCCGTTTGGAGCGGGTTGCGGAGGATTTCCCTTTGGATGTGCGGATTGAATACTAGTGGATTTCTCCTAGGTAGCATTTCTCGCAGAAGATGAGTTTGCCTGAGGCGTTGCGGTATGTGGTTTTGATTGGGGTTTCGCATTTGCTGCAGGTTGAATCGTTGAGGATGCGTGGGTTTCTGAGTTTGTGGCGGGCAAAGTGTCTGCAATCGGGACAGTTGTGGGGGACTGGGATGTTTTGGCGTTTGTAGAACCTTAGTTCTTGTTCGATTATTCGGAAGTTTTTGCCACAAGTCTCGCAGGCGAGGGTTTCTTTTGTGATTTCTTGGGGGACTTCTTTGATGTTGTTTGGGATTGTGTAGGTTTGGGGTGTTGGTGGTGTTTTTTCTTTTGGTTTCCAGTTGAATCCTTCTTTGGCTGCTTGATCTTCGGTTAATGGGAAGTATTCTTGGGCTACGGTTTCGTTGTATCCGGGAGGGGAGTATTTTGGGGGAAAGAATTCGCCCCATTCTCCTGTTTTTTTCATATGTTCTTTGATTTTGGGGAAGAGCTCTTTGTATTCCTCTTCGGTGTATTGTTTGTTGAGGATGCAGTATTGGCCTCTGTTTATAGAGATACATCCGAACAAATGATGGGAATTGTTGATCATGTCGCAATAAAAAACCTCGTGGCAATAATGAGAGGCCATGTTGAACGCTGAGTAGCGTAACTCGAGCGTTGAGATGAGCTCTGCGGCGACTTCTGGTTTGTATAGTGAATAGTTGAGGTCGCGGCAGTCTTTCGCGTCTAAGACGTCATACAAGAAGCTGCTGTCCCAACAGTTGGTTGCGTTGTATGTTTCTTTGCAGTTCTTTGAGTTTTTGATGTTGTTGCCTTCGCATTCCTCGGTTTGGACGTTGTATTGATCTCTGTGGATGGCTTTTGCTATTACTTTGTCTTTCCAAATTTGGAGGCTGAGTTGGATGTTGCTGTATGAGCCTAGGTTTAGTTCTTGGAGTTTCTTTTCGTATTCTTCTTTTGTGTGGGGTTCGTTGAAGATGTGATATTTTTTGTGTCTTAGGTTGTATGAAAAGAGGCAGTTTTGGCAGCTTTTGCAGTCGAAACAAAATGCGCAGTCTGCGCTACCTTCCATATGCATGGAATATCTGACGTTGTGGCAGGTGTGGCAGTGGAGAGATTCGTAGCAGAGGTCTGATTTGTATACGAATGTGTTGTCTGCGCAATCTCGAGAGTATTTTGTGAACAGGTTGAAATAGCAGTCTTCGTTGGCTTCGCCGGCGATGTCGAGGTAGCAGTTTTTGTCGTCTCCGCAGTAGTTGCAGTATTCTGAGTTTTCGCAGTGGACGATGTCGATGCCGAGTCTTGGGACTTTTTGGAGGAGTTCGTTCCATTGTTCAAAGAAAGGTCTTGAGAAATCGAACTCCTGGCCGTGGTCTCGTGGGTCCCAATCGTCTTTGTACCATTCTTTTGGACGCCATACTGGGAATGGGGTTTTCTTTGGGTAGATTGAGATGAATTGTTCGTTTGAGCGATCGCAATTGCGGATGTAGAAACTTCTGTCGTTGCGCCAAGCCATTCTGCGTTTGTTTCGGCAGATTGGGCATAGAGTAGGGGATGTGAGGTCTAGTTTTTTGTAGAATTTTTCGTCGTCTTTGCTGATGTCGTATTTGGCTTCGCAGATTTTGCAATTCATTTGAAATGGATTAATCCATACAGGTCCTGAATATTAGCATCTTTTAGTTCTTTTTTGTATTTTTTGACGAGTTTTTCGTATTCTTCCTCAGAGTATTGCTTGTTGAGGATGCAGAATTCTTTGTTTTTTGTGTAGACGCATCCAAAGCATTTTTTGCTGTCCCAAATGCTGACGCACCAATCACAGTCTGAGATATAATCGGTCCAGTATATATGGTGGCAGTTGTTGACGTAGCCTGAGAAGCAGACGTCGTAGCAGTCTACGAATGTGTTGGCGATAGGTCCGCAGTCTACGCAGTCTGTGCAGCCTTTCTCCAAGACGGCTTCCGTGATGTAGAGACTGTCTTCGCAATCGCGGCTGTCGAAGATCCAGTAGCAGTTTTTGCTGTGTTCGACGTAATCTCCTACGCAGTTTGTGCATTTTTTTTGGTGCATGTAGGCGCGGGGGATTGAGACTTTTAGTTCTTCGAATTTTTCTTCGATTTTTTCGATGGGCCAGGTTTGGATCTCTTTTATGGCTTCTTTGTATTCTGTGGCTGAATGGGGCTCATTCCAAATGTGATGTTTTTTGTGTTTTAGGCCTACACATCCAAAACATTCCTCACAAGACTTGCAGTCGTATAGGTATTGAGACTCTTTGCAGCTCTCGCAATCCTGGCAGTGGTCACAGTCGTAGCAGCGCATGCAGTCCAAGCATTCGTGGCACATGTTGCATTCTTCGGAGAACATCAGGCCGTTGCAGTCGTATGATTTGCGGGAAGAGTAGCAGTAGTGGCAGTTCTCGAGGTTTGAGCTGTTGAAGCATAGAAAACAATTCTTTGAGACGATGCAGATGTCGTTGTAGTCGCAGTTTTCGCTAAGTCTAGTCCAGTTTTGGACTACTGGAGATGACCAATATAATTTTTGGAATTCTTGGATAAAGCTCATGCCGTGATTATACAATGATTCGCGGGTTGTTATCATTGTTTTTTGTTGAGCGATGACGTATTTTGGTATCTTATATTGTTAATTGATTGTTATGGCATTGCTTATTGATGCGTTGGGGGAAGCTGCAGATTATTTTGAAAGGGAGGGCGTGGTTGGTGCAACTCGTGATGTAATAATGGAGGCGATTGCTGTTGTCTTGAAGTTTAGGGGCGTGAACTGTGTTCCTGAAGATTGGTCATTTGTGGAGAAAGGTGAAGATGCTGGGGTGATTAGGCGTGATATAAGTACGCTGACTCAGTATACTATTTTGGCTAAGCGTTCTAGGGGACTTGATGTAGAGTCTATGCGTGCTGCAAAATTAACTCCAGAGCAGCAGGCGGATCCTACTGTTTTGGCTGGATTTATGAAGCCTAGAATGGCTTTGGATGTTGAAGGGGCTATGGCTGCAAATGAAATGGTCCAGCACCATGCTCATACTAGGGCGATTCGTGATGCGTGGGATGGGTTTTTTGCTGAACATTTCCCTGATTCTAAAGTTGTTTTTACAACTGTTGCAGAGGTTGCTATCAGAAGAAGGACCGAGTGGCGGAAGAGGGGGCGAAGAAGCTGATGTCTTGCTGAAGTCCTAATTTAGTATCTTATATTGTTAATTGATTGTTATGGCATTGCTTATTGAGGCTTTGGGGGAGGCTGCAGATCATTTCGAAAGAGATGATGTTGTTACTACCAGAAGGGAGCTTATGGAGCAGATCTCTGCTGTTTTGAGATGTATGGGAATTAATCCTGGGCATAATGATTGGAAGACCTATGGAGCTTCGGAATCGTCGATTGGTCTTCGTAGAGAAGATATTGCGGGGGGTAGAAGATTTGATATTAGTGTGAAAGAGAGTATGGGGTTGGATCGGTCGAGGATTCCTGAAGGAATTTCTGATGAAGATTTATTAAGGAATAGCTCATTGAGGGAACAATGTATGGTTAAACAGATTAGAATGGTGGTTGATGGAGAGCGTATGGCTAAGAAGAAGATGAACAGAGATTTGCCGTTAAGGCTTGATGTTCGTGATCTTTGGAGAGAATTTTTTAGTGATAATTTCCCTGATTCTGACTATGAATTGGTTGTTGAAACCCCGGGTGATTGGTATAAAAAAGTTCGCAAAGATAAAGCAAATGCGTGTTTTCAGGGGGGGTGCAAGAGGAGGAGGTAGTTTTTTCCTAACGTTTACTGAACTGTGGAGCTTTTCTCGCACGTTTGAGACCGCATTTCTTTCTTTCTTTGGTACGTGGGTCTCTTGTGAGAAGTCCTGCTTGTCTGAGAGTTTGTTTTAGATTCTCGTCGACAAGGAGAAGTCCTTTTGCGATACCGTGTCTTACGGCTTCAGCTTGAGAGTTTGGACCACCACCAACAACTTTTGCTGTGATAGTGAATTTTCCTAGGTATCCAGTAAGTTTTAGTGGATATTCTACGAGTTCTTTGTGAAGTTTTGTGTTAGCAAACTCTTTTAAAGGTTTTTCGTTGACGTAGATGTCTCCGTCGCCTTTGTATAGTCTTACTCGGGCTACAGATGTCTTTCTTTTACCGTTTGCGTAATGATATCTTCCTGTAGGAAGTTTGTATGCTGCTGGTTCTTTTGACTTCTTTGGCGCTTTTTCTGTTTCTTTCTTTGGTGCGTTTGTGCTTCTATCAGCACGTGCCAAAGTTTTCTTTGGTTTTTTCACTTCTTTAGTTTCTTTTACGTCCTTAGTGTCTTCTTTTTTTGTTGGCATGGTTGTAATTAATTAAACTTCTAGTGTTTCAGGTTGTTGAGCTTCATGTGGATGCTCTTCACCAGCGTATAGTTTGAGTTTATTCATAAATACGCTTTGTAGTCTGTTTTTAGGAAGCATGCTTTTGACTGCTTCTTCAATTAGTTTTGTAGGTTTTTCAGCTAGCATTTTTCGTGCTGGTACTGTTTTTAGACCACCTTTGTACCCTGAGTGAGAGTAGTACATTTTTTGGTCTAGTTTTGCGCCTGTTAGGACGATTTTTTCTGCGTTGATCACGATAACAAATCCTCCGCAATCCATGTTTGGAGTGAAGGTAGGTTTGTTTTTACCTCTTAGAGTGTCGGCGATTTTTACCGCGAGTTTGCCGAGGACTTTGTCTTTTGCGTCTACGATAAACCATTTAGGGCTTAGATCATCTTTTTTTGGTGTGTAAGTCTTTTGCATGTTGTCTGGGTACTGTTATATGAGTTCAAGTTGTACTACTGGTGCGTTGTCACCGTTTCTGTATCCTAGTTTTGTTGATCTGATGTATCCGCTTGTTCGGTCTTGGTACTTGTCTGCGTATACTTCTAGGAGTTTTCGAGAGCTGTTCTCGTGTTGGAGAAGAGCTGTAATCTCTCTTATCGCGATTCTTTTTTCTTTCTTCTTAGCGATATCGATTAGTTTTGTGACGAAAGGTGTAACTGCTCGGGCTTTTGCCTCTGTTGTTTTGATCTTTTCGTAAATGATCAATGCCATTGCGAGGTTTCTCAAGAGAGAAGTCTTGTGGCTTGCAGTCTTTGCAATCTTTATTTTCTTTGTTAGGTGTCTCATTGTTTTGTTATATTAATCTTCTGATAGGCTGAACCCTTTTTTCTTTAAAGCGTCATCAACCTCTGTGAGGGCTTTTTTACCAAATCCTCGGAGGTTAGATAGTTTGCTTTCAGTACATTTTGATAGTTGTTCGATAGAACCGATACCACCGTTGATCAATGCGTTCAAAGTTCTTGGAGAGAATCCAAGGATTTCGATTGGTGTGTATGATTCTTGCGCTGGTTTCGCTTCTTGCTCTGCTTCTTTTTCTGAGATTGACTTGATGTCGCTCATGAATTCTTCTTCGACTAAGATCTCTTCAATGTTGAATAGGTTGAAGTAAGATTTTAGGATGTTTGAAGAGAACTTAAGTGCGTCTTCAGGTGTAATTGTACCGTTTGTTTCGATTTCTAGGCTTAGTTTGTCTAGGTCTGTCATTTGTCCGACACGAGTTGCTTCTACTTCGAATCTTGCTTTTTTGATTGGAGTGAAGGCTGCGTCTGTGACGATCATCAAACTATCTGTTTCTTCTTTTTCTTTTTTGCTTGCTGGAACGTATCCAACACCTTTTTCTATTCTGATTTCCATTGATAATTTAGATCCTTTTTCTAGAGTTGTGATGTAGAGGTCTTTGTTCAAGATTTCTACTTCGCTAGGACATTGGATGTCTTTTGCTGTGATAACTCCTGTCTTTGAAGTCTGTAGTTTTACGATAGTTGGTTCTGTTGAAGTCTTTTTGATGTCTAATTGTTTTAGATTCAAAATGATATCAAGAACGCTGTCTTTCAGTCCTGGAATAGTTGAATATTCATGACTAACCCCCTCGATTTTGACTCCTGTAACTGCAGCTCCCGGTAGGGAAGAGAGGAGAACTCGACGTAATGCGTTGCCGAGTGTCATGCCGTATCCAGTAGGAAGAGGTCCCATCACGAACACTACGTGATAATCACTGATTTGATCAGTTTTTACCTTTGGAACTCCGATTTCTTCTTGGATAATATGCATGTGGATGTGTTTAGAAGATAAGGTATTATTATTTAGAATAGAACTCTACGATCATTTGGCTGTCGATTGACGCCTCTAGGTCGTCTTTTTCTGGCAGGAATGTGACTTCTGCTTCGCCTGTTTTCATGTCAGCTTTTAGCCATTTTGGTGAAGCGTCTTTTTTCTTGTCGATTCCTTCTGCGTTTTTCATTGTGATTTTGTCTCCAACTTTGATTAATTGAGATGCTGTTGTTGCTTTTCTTCCGTTTAGTTTTACCAACCCGTGGTTGATGAATTGTCTTGCTTGGACTCTAGAGTCTGCAAAACCTGCTCTATATACTGTGTTGTCGAATCTTTGTTCTAGCATTTTCAACAGGTTGTCACCTGTAATTCCTTCTTGTTTTGTAGCCATTCCGTAATATCTTCGGAATTGTTTTTCAGCTACTCCATATATTCTTTTTGCTTTTTGCTTGTTTCTTAGTTGTCTTCCGTATTCTGATTGTTTTCCGAATTTACTCTTTCCGCCTGTATGTCCAGGAGCGTAGTTCTTTTTTAACAAAGGGCACTTTTGTGAAGTACATTTGTCGCCTTTGAGGAAGAGTTTTTCTCCTTCCCGTCGGCATAGTCTACAAACTGGTCCTGTGTATCTCATGTGTTTTTATGGTTAAACTCGTCGAGTTTTTTTCTTTCTGCATCCGTTGTGTGGAACAGAAGTTAAATCAGTTATTGATAAGATTTCGATTTGATTTGATGAAATTCCTCTCATTGCTTGTTCTCGTCCGCTTCCAACTCCTTTTACAAAAACATGAACTCTTTCTAGTCCATATGCTTTTGCTTTTGTTGTCGCGTTTTCTGCTGCTATTTGCGCTGCGTATGGTGTTGCCTTTCTTGCTCCTTTGAATCCTGACGCACCTGCGCTTGATTGGGCAATAACATCACCGTTTCTTTCTGAAATTGTAATAATAGTATTGTTGTATGAAGCTCGGATATGCGCGTTTCCTTCTACGACAGATCGTCTTTTTGCTTTAGACTTCTTCTTTGGAGCTGCTTTTGGAGCGTCTTCAACTTTTGCGTTTGCTTCTGATTTTTTTACTTCTGGTTTGTCAGTCATGATTTAATGTTATTTAGTGACAGTCTTTTTGTTTGCTACTGTCTTTTTCTTTCCTTTTTTGGTTCTTGAGTTGTATCGAGTTCTTTGACCTCGGCATGGAAGTCCTTTTTTGTGACGAACTCCTCTATATGCACCAATTTCTTGTAGTCTTTTTACGTCTAGAGCAACTTTTCTTTTGAGGTCACCCTCTGTTGTCATCTTTCCAATAGTTTCTCTGAGTGTTCCTACTTCTTCTTCTGATAGATCCTGGATTTTTGTGTCAGGATTGATCTTTGTTTGCTCGATGATGTCTTTGGCATGGCTCTTGCCGATACCGAATATTGCAGTTAGTGCTGCAACGACTCTTTTGTCTTTTGGGAGATTGACTCCTGCTATTCGTGCCATTTTTCTTGGTTAGTTTAGTTAAGCTCTAAGTAGTGAGTATTCAGGGGGGTGAACACTCACTACCCAAGGATTAACCTTGTCTTTGTTTATGTTTCTTTGTTTGACATATAACACGGACGACACCCTTTCTTCGGATGACTTTGCATTTGTCACATATTTTTTTAACTGATGCTCGTACTTTCATATGGTAGGTCTGATTTATATGGTCCACGCCAGCTTTGCTGGCTTTGGACTGTTAGTTCTTGTGTCTGTAAGTAATTCTTCCTTTTGTCAGGTCATATATAGAGAGCTCTACTGTTACTTTGTCTCCCGGTAGAATTCTGATGTAATTCATCTGCATTTTGCCTGACAGGTGTGCAGTGATTTCTTTTCCTTCCCAAGACTCTCCTTTTAGTTCGACTTTAAACTTAGCGCCTGGCAGCGGTTCAACGATAATTCCCTCTGCTTCGATTTTCTCTTCTTTTCCCATAAAAATAGCCCCTTAATAGATAATGATCCCGGAAAAAAGCGTTTGGAGTTTACCTCACGAAATATGGTATGGCAAGAGAATTTTTCAGGTTAGAGGCTCAAAATCGTGTTTATGGGTTGTTTTTGGTTGAAATTCGAGAGAAATGTGGTCTAATCTCTCTCTGTCAGGTTCTCACAACCTGTTTCTGTAACCAAGATGGTGTGTTCTATTTGGGCGGACAGAGATTTGTCTTGTGTTACTATTGTCCATTTGTCTTTCAATGTGTGGATTTGTGGGCTAACTGTTGCGAAGATTGGTTCTATGGCTAGAGTTTGGCCGGCTTGGATGATAGGGCCGTCTCCGTCGTAATGGTTTGGGATGTGTGGTTTTTCGTGGAGTGATCGTCCTACTCCGTGACCTGTTAGTTCTTCGACAGGGGAGTAGCCATGGTGTCTGATGGTTTGTTCGATGACTTTGCTGAGGTCGCCGACTCTAATGCCTGGTCTGATGAAGTCGATGGCTTTGGATAGTGTTTCTTCGGCTGCTTTGATGATCTTTTGTTTCTCTGGGGAGATTGGGTCTAGGGCTAGAAGTATGGTTGAATCTGTGTGTAGGCCTTTGTAAAAGAATCCGCAGTCTATTGCTATCAAGTCTCCCTCTTGCAGGATTTCGTCTGAACGGGGGATTCCATGGACTACTACTTCATTTACGTTGGTGCAGAGGGTTCCTGGGAAGCCGTGGTAGCCTTTGAATGAAGGAGTTCCGCCGTGTGCGCGTAGAAATTTCTCTGCGAATTGGTCGAGTTCTAGGGTTGAAACTCCTGGTTTGGCTAATGCTGCGGTTTCTTTGAGGCATTGTGCTAAGACTTTGCCGCCTTCTCTCATGTCTGCGATCTCTTGGTCTGTTCTGATTATTACTTTTGCCATTGTTGTGTGGTTTAGTAGAGAGAGGCTAGTGTGTTGATTGTGTCTTTTTGAACCTCTTCGATTGGGACTGTTCCATCTATTGAGATGAGTCGGTCTTTGTATATGGCGATTGCTGGGACTGTTTCGTTGTCGTAGGCTTCGAGTCTTGTTTTGATTGCTTCTGGATTGTCGTCTGCTCTGGTCATGAGTTCTCCGTCGCATTGGTTACAGGTTGGGTTTTCGTATGCTGCTGGGAAGACTGTTTTGCATTTTGAGCAAATTTTTCTGGTTGTGAGTCTTTCGAGAGCGATTTCTTTTGTGATGTTTATTAGGACTGCTTTGTATTCCCGAGAATTTTTTGAGAGGAGCATGTTTAGGCTTTCTGCTTGTTCTGTTGATCGCGGGATGCCGTCGAATAGGACGCTTTGTCCTGGTTCTAGTTTGCTGATGAAGTCTTCAACTATCTCCATTACTACGTCGTTTTGGACGAGGTTTCCTGCTTCGATGATTGTTTTGATCTTTTTGCCGAGTTCTGAGTCTTCTTTTGCGAGTTCACGGAGTGCTCCGCCTGTTTCGAAGATTTTGAGGTTGTATTGTGCTGCTACTGTTTTTCCAACAGTTCCTTTTCCTGCGCCTTGCATACCGAAGAAAATTAGATCCATTTTGTGATGATTAGGTTGTGAGTTTGGTTTTTTGATTTTGTTGGCTAGATTTTAGCGGTTTTGGGTGGGGGAGGCAAGGATGGGGGTGTTTCTGGAGGTTGGGGGTTTCCGAAACAGGGTATTCGTGGTATAATATAGAGAAATCTTAATTGTTTTTTATGGGTGCAGATTTTGGAAAATTTTTGAATAAAGGGTTAGAGGCTCTTTCTGAATCTGGAAAGAAATTGGGTGAACAGGTCAGAATTGGAGCTGAGGCGGTTTCTCAAAGGGTTGATGCTGCTGAATGGATGGTGATTGAAATGTTATTGGAAGCTTATCCTAAAAAGAAGGGAAATAAGGCTTATGTTGCTGGATTGAAAGAGTTGCAGGAGGCAGGGGTTGAGATTACTACGTATTTTATTATAGGTTTAGCATTGGAAAAAGGGAGTGATAAGAAGTATGTGGGTGGATTGAAAGAGTTGAAAGCTGCAGGATTTAAGCTTGATAAATTTTTTACTACTTATTTGTCATTGGAAAAAGGTAGGGATAAGAATTATGTGGATGGATTGAAAGAGTTGAAGACAGCGGGGTTTCTAATTGAGGAGTATCTGATTGAAGCTTTGTCGTTGGAAAAAGGTCGTGACAAGAAGTATGTGAGTTTTTTGAAAGGGGTTAAGGCTTTAGGAGTTGGGCTTAGCTCCAGTTATATTAGAGAATTCTCCTTGGAAAAAGGTCGTGATAACAAATATTTGGGTGTTTTGATAGAATTGAAAGCTGCTGGAATTGAAGTTGATGGACAGTTTATTCTAGATTTTTCGTTGAAAAAAGGGAGGAGTAAGGAGTATGTGGATGTATTGAAAGAGTTGAGGGCTATAGGAATTGGGATTGATGATGATTTTGTTGAATATTTTTCATTGGAAAAAGGACTAAATAGGAAGTATGTGGATGTATTGAAAGAGTTGAAGGCTATAGGAATTGGGATTGATGCGTTTTTTGTTGATATTTTGTCAGTTGAAAAGGCTAGAGATAAGACTTATATGGCTGAATTGAAAGGATTGCATGAGATTGGGTTAGAGATTAATGGAGGTTTTGTTCGCTATTTCCCCTTGGGAAAGGGGCGTAGTAAGGACTATGTGGGGGGGGTGAAAGAGTTGAAATCTGCAGGATTTAAGATTAATGAAGATTTTGTAAGGTGGTTGAAATTTGATAAGGGTACCTCTAGGGAGTACATTGATGTTTTAAAAGGATTGAAGGCTATCGGCTTTAAGATTGAATGGGCTTTTGTTAGAGGTCTTTCATTTGAAAAGGTTAGGAATAAGGATTATTTGGATGGGTTGAGAGAGTTGAAAGCTTTAGGGCTTGAGTTGTCTCCTGCCCATTTACCCTTAGAGAAGGGTAGGTCTAGGGCGTATATTGATGGATTGAAAAAGTTGAATGCGCTTGGATTTAAAATTGATTGGGTTTTTGTTGATAGTTTTTCGTTGGCAAAGGCTAGGGATGAGGGTTATTTGGATGTTTTGAAAGAACTGAAGGATCTTGGATTTGATATTGATGGTTTTTTTGTTGATGGGTTCTCGTTGGAAAAGTCTCGGAGTAGAACTTATCTGGATGTTTTGAAAGAGTTTAAAGCTATAGGTGTTGAGTTGTATGCTGGTTCATTAACGATGGAGAAGGGGACTTCCAGGGAGTATTTGGATGGATTGAGAGAGTTGCAAGCTACAGGGTTTAAAATTGATGAGGTTTTTGTCAGATTTTTAACGATGGAGAAGGGGATTTCTAAGGAGTATTTGAATGGATTGCAAGAATTGAATAAGGGCGGTCGTGATGTTGATGGGTGGTTTGTTAAGTATTTAACGTTTGAACGAGGTGCAGATGCGGAGTATATAAAATTGCTTAAGAAAGGGGAGGAGATGGGTTACAAAATAGATAGGCTTTATTTGAAGAGTGTTGTTGGAGTTGAGGATAGTGATATAAAGATCTTATTTTCCGGGGAGCCTGAGGAGGCTGTAGATATAGCTTATCGTTTGAAAGGTGAACTTCGTGAAAAAGGAAAACTGACGGTTGTTGCTGAACAAATTATTGATGAGATGTTGGAAGAGGCGATATTGCCTTATATCCGTACTATTAATGATTTGCATAATGAAAGTACTCGTCGAAGACAGGGCGAGATTGAAGATTTACCTCTGGAGGCAATGTATGCCTTAGTTGTTTATGGTGTTGAGGAACTTTTTACTAGTAGTTTTAGAAGCGTGGTTTATCCTGTTTTAATGAAAAAGATGCGTGAAGCGGGGATGGATGCTGTTGATTTTATTAAACATAGTGATTCGGCTGGGCGGGAGTTTAGAATTCTGCTACAAGTTTTTGCGAAATTTAAAAAAATGGGCGAATTCTTGGCTACGGTCAGGGACAAGGAAAAGAAAAGTGCTTTTTTGAAGGATTATGTGTTTGGGTTGGATGCTAAAGTTGATGGATTGAAAAATGGTATAGCAATGGCTGAGACTTTTGGAGTTTTAAAAGATAAAAAATTATTGGTTGAGGTAGAGGGATATTTGAAAGATGCTTATGTGCAAGCAGATGGGGGGGAGGAAATTTTATATGGAATTATAGCTTCTGTGCATGAATATAATTCTCGTACGGAAAAAGAATTTTTCGCAATGGCTCATGAGAAGTATCCGATTAAAAGGATGTCTCGTATTGATCATGAAGAATTGGTTAACAAGGATAATGAAATTATTCAGCGATATTTTTTTTACAATGATGAGGATGGAAAATCATCGTTTAATAATATGGTTGCCCTATATGAGGGGAGTGATGGGTGGGAAATGAAGGATAAAGGTAGTTATATTGTTTTTAGCAAAAGGAGGGGTGGGGTTGTGGTATTGAAATATGCGAATAAGCCTGTAGATGTAGAAGTAGCTAATGGTGAGATCGATAAAGTTTTGAAGGAAAAAGATCTTTCGGCTATTGAAATTGTGCATAGGGGGCATAGTTATCATGTGGGAGATACTTTGCCGCATATTCCTGCTCAAGCAAAGGTTGTTTATTTGGGGTCTTGTGGTGGTTTTGATAATGTGCGGAATGTTCTTAAAAAAGCTGAGGGAGCTCATATTATTGCAACCAAAGGTACTGGTACTAAATTTGTGAATGATCCTTTGTTGAAAATTCTTGATGAAACGATGTTGAAAGGGAAAGGCGTGGGTTGGAATGAATTGTGGAAAAGAGCAGAGCGTAAACTTAAATGGAATAAGGATTGGAGTGCTTATGTGAATCCTGCGAAAAATATGTCGGTGCAGTTTATTAATGCTTATGAAAAATATCGTAAACAATAAAATAAATAACCATGCCTGAAAATTCACCAGAAAAGAGAGGGTTAAGCGATATTCTTGGAGAAGAAGGGGAGTTGGATCGTGCTAAGGATATGTATGATGATATTCGGTATATGATGATTGATCTTGTGAATGATGGAGAGAAGGAGCGGATTCGTGGGCCGAGAAGAGTTATTGAAGCTACAAAAAGTGATAGGAAGTATGAATATACTTTTGTTCGGGAACAGGATTTAGAGACTGGGAATGAGACTGGGAAGATCGAAATCAAAAATAAATCAGGAAAAGGTCCTAAGATTCGTGTTTGGTGGAGTCAACATGTTGATGAACTTCAGAATGTTACGAAGAGAGTTGAGGCTTATGTGGTGGGGGACAAGACTGAACGGCTTGGGTTCTTTGAGTTTGATGAGGATGAAGAGGCTCCTTCTTATGATGGAGAGAATGCTGAGAAAGTAATGGACTATCTTTATTGGATTGGGAATTCAGTTTTTGGATTGTATGGACGTGATGACAAGTACCAAAAGTATTTGGATCAATAAAACTTATTGTAATCGTGCATGATCAACTGTGAGTTGACTTGGCGAATCAATTCTAAGATTACACCGACGATGATAATCATACCCGCTCCTGAGATTAGTAGGGGAACGGTACCGATTGAGAGTTTTGAAAAGAAGATTTGGATAAGCATTGGAGAGACTGCGATCAATGCTAGGAATAGTCCTCCGAATAAGTTTAGTCTGCTTGATATTTGACCGATGTGTTCTTCGGTTTGTTTACCTGGTCTGATTCCTGGAACGTAACCTCCTCTTTTTTGAATGTTTTCTGCTACTTGTTTTGGATTGAATGTGATTGATACGTAGAAGTATGTGAATCCGATTACTAGGAAGAAGTAAGTCAGCATATAAACAGGACTGTTTACTTGGAATAGTACTGCTACTTTTTCTGCTCCTATTCTGATCCATTCAGATTCTGCTCTTTGTAGGAAGCTTGCCAAGATGCTTGGGAAACTCACTAATGAAACAGCAAAGATGATCGGGATCATTCCTGCTTGGTTGATTCTGATAGGTAGGTATGACTGTTCGCTCTTTCCTTTGATTCCTCGGCCTGCGTATGTGATTGGGATTCGTCTTTGGGCTTCGTTTACCAATACTATAATTGCTGTAAGGATAATTGTAATAAGCAGGATTGTTGCGAAAGGGATTAATTTAGATTCGTCTGTTTGTGCTAAGAAAAGTCCTTGTCCAATCATTTGAGGAACTCCTGAGATGATTGATGCAAAGATTATGATTGAGATACCGTTTCCGATTCCTTTTTCTGTGATTAGTTCACCGAGCCATACCAAGAATACGGTACCTGCTGTGATGGTGAGCATGATTGTCAAAATTGTGAGTGGATCTCCCATGTTTGAGATGATCGGTGTGTTTGATTGAGAGTTTAGGAGAACGATCATTCCGTATGATTGTAGGAATGCTAGTGGAAGAGTTAACCATCTTGTATATTGGTTGATCTTTTTTCTTCCTGCTTCTCCTTCTTTTTGTAGGTCTTCTACTTTTGGAATAACAACGGTCATCAATTGCATGATGATCGATGCGTTGATATATGGCGAAATTCCCATCAATACGATTGAGAGGTTGCTTGCGCTACCTCCAGTCAACATACTGAATGCTCCAAGTAGGTCATTGTTGCTAAATACTGAGTTTAAGGCTTCTAGATCTGCTCCTGGTACTGAGATTTGTGATACGACTCTATAAATGATCACCATTAGGATGGTGAAAAGTATCTTTTTCCTTAGGTCTTTTGAATTCCAGATTTGTTTGAGGTAGTTGAACATGAGATTATTCTACGGGTTTTTCTTCTTCTTTTGAAGATTTAGTTTCTTTTTCGACTTTTACTTTCTTCTCTACTGTGGTCTCGACGCTTCCACCGGCTTTCTCAATTTTTTCAATTGCGCTTTTGCTGGCTTTAGCTACTGTTACTTTTAGAGCTGTTTTTACTTCACCTTCTCCAAGTAGTTTGAAAGGTTTTCTTTTTGCTGTTAGGTCAATTTCTTTTTGTCCTTCGAATGTTTCTTCAAGATCACCAACGTTGATTGCAGAGTAGGTGACTGTGTTTGGATTCTTGAATCCTCTTAGTTTAGGCATCTTTTGTGCGAATGGAGTTTGTCCACCTTCGAATCCAGGTCGTCTTTTACCACCACTTCTTGCTTTTTGTCCTTTTTGACCTTTTCCTGCGTATGTTCCAGTTCCAGATCCGTTTCCTCTTCCGACACGTTTTCTGTTTGGTCTTTTAACTTTGCTTGATAATTCTGTAAGTGGCATTTGATTTAATTGTTAGATTCTTTTGGAGCTTCAGCAGGAGTTTCAGTCTTTGGAGCTTCTTGCGGAACTGCTTTCGGAGCTTCCTCTTTTTTTACTTCTGGTTTTACCTCTGCTTTTGGAGCTTCAGCTGGTTTGTTAGTGTTGTTGTTGTCTCTTCTTTGGAATTTCTTTCTTGGTGGTCTGTCTTGTCTGTCTCTTTTTACTTCTTTGATTTCTGGGAATTCTGCTTTTCCTGTGAATGGAGTTCTTTCCATTCCTGCTAAAGCTAGCAAAGTTGCTCTTGCACAAGAGATCTTGTTTGTTGTTCCCAATGATTTTGAAAGGATGTTTCTGATTCCTGCTAATTCAACTACTTTACGAACTGGTCCGCCGGCGATGATACCTGTACCTTCGCTTGCTGGGATCAATATGATTCGTGCACTCTTGTATTTAACTTTTGTCGCGTGTGGGATTGTTGTTTTGTCTACGATTATTGTTGCTAAGTTCTTTTTTGCGTCTGCTACTGCTTTTTGGATAGCTCCTACTACTTCTTCAGATTTACCAACACCAACACCTACTTTTCCTTTTCGGTTTCCGATGATTACAGTTGCTCGGAATCTAAGTCTTCGTCCACCTTTAACTACACGAGTTACACGATCTATTTGAAGAACTTCTTCGTCGAACTCTTTTACTTCTTTTTGGTGATTTCTTGAGTGTGGTTTTTTAGACATAGGTTTAAGTTTTGATTAAAATTTTAGTCCGTTCTCTCGGGCGCTTTCTGCCAATGCTTTGACGCGACCGTGATATGCGTGTCCACTTCTATCGAATACAACTGTTTCTACTTTTGCTTCTTTTGCTGCTTTTGCGATTGCTGTTCCTACTTCTGCTGCTTGTTCTGATTTTGTTCCTTTTTTGATCTTTAAGCTTGATGCTGCTGCTAGTGTTTTTCCGGCTTCGTCATCAATAACTTGAGCATAAATGTCATTCAGACTTCGAGATACGACCAATCTTGGTCTCGCTGCTGTCCCTGTGACAGTTTTTCGAATTCTGTTGTGTCTTTTTTGTCTAGCTTGTTCTTTTACTGTTGGCATTATTTTAATTAGTTATTGTTTTGTTTAGGCATCTCCACTACCACCTGCTGCTTTACCTGCTTTACGAGCTACGTATTCGTCTATGTATCTGATACCTTTTCCTTTGTATGGTTCTGGTGGTCTGTATGATCTGATTTTTGCTGCTGTTTCTCCAACTTGTTCTTTGTCGATTCCTTTTACGATTAGGATTTGTTTGTTCTCTGGGTCTGCTTCAAATGTTACTCCTTCTTTTGCTTTGTATTCAACTGGGTGAGAGAATCCGAGGCTTAGTGTGATTTTGCTTCCACTTGCTTGGAATCTGTATCCAACTCCGATTACTTCCAATTTTTTCTCATATCCTTTTGATACTCCTTCAACCATGTTGAAGATCAAACTTCGGAATAGTCCGTGAAGACTTCTGTCTTCTTTTGAATCGCTTGCTCTTGTTACTTTTATAATGTTGTCTGTTTGCTCAACTGTAATGCTTGGGTGTATAGAACGTTTTAGTTCTCCTTTTGAACCTTTAACTTTAATCTCGTCTTTTGAGATTTCGACTGTGACTCCTGATGGTACCTCTATTGGTTGTATTCCTATTCGTGACATTATTTAAGTTGAGTTAATTTAATTAGTATATTTCGCAGAGTACTTCTCCTCCGATCTTTTGTTTTTTTGCATCTTCTGTTGTCATCAATCCTTTTGAAGTTGAGATGATTGAGATTCCAGTTCCGCTTCTAAGTACTTTTAGATTGTCTTTTTTTAGATAGATTCTTTGTCCTGGTTTAGAAACTCTTCTTAGGTTTAGGCTTTTTCCGTCTATTAGTGTGATTACTAGTTCTGGTTTTGCGTCGTCTGTCTTTTCGAATTTCTCGATGAATTTCTTTGAAACGAGCATTTTTAGGATGTTCTCTTTGATCTTTGAGTATGGCGCATTTGTTGATTTCAAATCAGCTGTTGATGCGTTTCTAATTCTTGTTAGCAAGTCTGCTATTGGGTCTGTATTCATATAATTATTTAGTTATTACCAAGATGATTTACGTACTCCAGGGATTTTTCCGTGGCTGGCTAATTCTCTGAAGCATACTCGGCACATATCGAATTTTCTCATGTATCCTTGTCTTCGTGAACATAGTTTGCATCTGTTGTAGACACGGGTAGGGAACTTAACTGCTTGTCCTGCGGCCTTTCTTCGGATAGCGGTTGCTTTTCCTCTCTCAGTCTTGATTTTTAGTGCTGTTCTAGCCATTTAGTTTTGAATTATTATTGTTTTTTAAATGGGAATTTGAATGCTTTTAGTAGTGCTCGTCCTTCTTCGTCGCTTTTTGCTGTTGTCGTGATAACGATCTGAACTCCGTGAAGTTGTAGTACGTCATCTGGATTGATCTCTGGGAATACGATGTGCTCTTTTAGTCCGATTGAGTAGTTTCCGTTTCCATCGAATGATCTTGGTGATAGTCCTCGGAAATCCTTGAATCTTGGTATTGTGATGTTGATCAGTTTGCTTAGGAAGTCATACATTCTTTTTCCTCTTAGTGTTACGCTTACTCCTACTGGTTGTTCTTCTCTGATTTTGAAGTTTGAGATCGCTTTTCTTGCTTTGTTGATAACTGGTTTTTGTCCTGAAATCTTTTCCAAGTTCTCAATTACGAATGAGAAATCTTTTCCTGATGCCTGAACGATTGATCCAATTCCAACGTTTAGTGTGATCTTGTTTAGTTTTGGCACTGCGTTTACGTTTTTTAGACCTAGCTCTTCCTTTAGTTTAGGAGCTATTTCTTCTTTGAACTGAGTTTTTAGATCTTTAGGTTTTGCCATTTTATGGTAAGTTTTAATTTAGTGGGGCAGAGAGATAAGCTCGCTGCGCTCGTTATCTCCTTTATTTCTTTTGTTTAGATGTAGATTTTCTTGTGGTTACGACCTGGTCTACAGAGTCTCCACATTTCTTACAGATTCTTTCTTTCTTTCCGTTCTCTAGTTTTTTGTGACCTACTCTTGTTGTCTTTTTGCATTTAGGGCAGACGAGGATTGTGTTTGTAGCGTTTAGTGGCGCTTCGTATTGAATCTTCTCTCCTGCTTTTTGAGCTGTTTTCTTGATGTGTTTAGTAATGATGTTTACTTTTTCTACTACGACTTTGTTTGAGTTTCGTAGAAGTTTAGTAATTTTTCCTTTTTTACCTTTATCTTTTCCCGCTATGATTTGTACTTCGTCTCCAATTTTAAGCTTCATAATACTTCAGGGGCTAATGAGATAATTTTTTGATATCCTTTGTCTCTAAGTTCTCTTGCTACAGGTCCGAATACACGAGTTCCTTTTGGTTGTTTGTCTGGATTTACGATAACTACAGCGTTCTCGTCGAATCGGATTAGTGATCCGTCTTTTCTCTGAGTTTCTTTTACTTGTCTTACGATTACTGCTCTTTGAACTGTTTTCTTTTTAACTACACCTCGAGGAGCTGCTTCTTTTACAGAGACTACGATTAGATCGCCGAGTCCTGCGTATCTTCTCTTAGATCCGCCGAGGACTTTGATACATTTCACCATTTTGGCTCCTGTATTGTCTGCTACCTTTAATTTTGATTCTGGTTGGATCATTTGATTGGTTTATTCGTTAATTTGTTTTGTTTCAACACCTGCTGCGTTCTCTTCAACTATTGTCCATCTTTTTAGTTTACTGATAGGTTTTGTTTCGTAAATTATAACTTCGTCTCCTTCTTCAAATTTTTTGTTTTCTGGATTATCTACGTGGTACTTCTTTGAAGTTCGGTATCTTTTCAAGTATTTAGGGTGTCTCTTGTATGTGTGAACTGTGACAACTAGTGTCTTCTCTTGTTTGTTTGATGTGATTAATCCTTTTTTTGATCTCATGATTTAGGGTTAGGTTCTTCGTTTGAAGTTTCGTGTATGATTGTTTTCATTTGCGCGATGTATTTTCTTTGTTCTCGGATTTTGTGTCCAGCTTTTCCTTGTCCAGATCGAATGTTGAATCTTGATTTGAAAAGGTCTTTTTCAACTTTTTTGATCTCTGCGAGAATCTTTGTTTTATCTAATTTTCTTAGTTCTTCTAGAGTGTGCATTATTAGTTTTTACTGATTACTTTGCATTTTACGGGCAGTTTGTATGCTGCGAGTCTTAGTGCTTCTTTTGCCATGTCGTCTTCGATACCATCCATTTCAAACAGTACTCGTCCAGGCTTTACCATGACCACGAATCGGTCTGGTGCACCTTTACCTGATCCCATTGGTACTTCCGCACCTTTCTTTGTGATCGGTTTGTGTGGGAATACTGGGATCCAGATTTTTCCTCCTCTCTTTGTGTATCTTGTGATCACTCTTCTGGCAGATTCGATCTGTCTTGCAGTTACTTCTGCAGTTGATAGTGCTTTGAGTCCGAATGTTCCGAAGTTCAAGGCATTACCTGTGTGAGAGTTTCCTGCGAACGATCCTCTTAGGCGGTGTTCTTTTCTATGTTTTTGCTTACGTGGTTGTAACATTTCTTATGATTGTTTAATTTCTTCGATTTGGTCCTGGAGAGCTTTTACTCTGTCTTTTTTGAATACTTCTCCTTTGTAGATCCAAACTTTGATTCCGATAGCTCCGTATGTTGTTCGTGCTGTTCCTGCTGCGTAGTCAATGTCTGCTCTGAATGTGTGTAGTGGGATCTTTCCGAGTGAGAAGAATTCTTCACGAGCGATTTCTACTCCGTTTAGACGTCCTGCGATTTTTACTTTTGCTCCTTTCGCTCCTGCTTCCATTGCTTTCTCGATTCCCATTTTGCATGCTCTTCTGTATGAAACTCGTTTTTCTACTTGTTGAGCGATGTTTTCTGCTAGTGTTTCAGCATCTAGGGCTGGTTTCTTGATCTCTTTGATATTGATTGCAAACACTGTGCTGAATCTTTTGTCTAACATTATCTTTAGATCTTCGATTACTGCTCCTCCTCTTCCGATGATCACACCTGGTTTAGCTGTGTGAATGTTTACGATTACTTTTCCTTGTGTTCTTAGAATTTCAATTTTTGATACACCACCTTCTTTTAATTTTTCTTTTAGGAGTTTCTCGATTTCTAGGTCTTCATGGAGTAGGCGAGCGTAGTCACGCTTGCTTGCGTACCATTTTGAGTCCCAGTCACGGGTGATTCCTAATCTAATTACTTTTGGGTTTATTTTTTGTCCCATGTGGCTTAAGTTATTTAGTTTCTTCAGGTTTAGTTTCTTCTTTCTTTGGTTCTGGTTTAGTTTCTGGCTTTGCTGCTACTTGTGCTTTTGCAGTTAGCTCTACTCTTATGTGTGAGTTTCTCTTTCGGATCGGGTGAACTCTTCCTCTTGAAGCTGGAACGCTTCTTTTGTATGTAACTCCTTCGTTTACTACGATATGTTTGATAACTAGGTCGTCTTTCTTCTGTTTCAAATTGTTCTCTGCGTTAGCTATTGCTGATTCGATTACTTTTGCAATTAATGGTGCCGCTTTCTTTGGTGTGAATTTCAAGATGTCTAATGCGTCTTGAACCTCTTTGTTTCTCACCAAACCTGCGACCAAGTTGGCTTTTTTTGATGAGATCCTGATATTTCTTGCTGTTGCTATCATTGTTTTATTAGTTTGTGCTATTTAGCGAGTTTACCACCGTGGCCTTTGAACTTTCGTGTTGGAGAGAATTCTCCAAGTTTGTGACCTACCATACTTTCAGTAACGAATACCGGTATGAATTGTTTTCCGTTGTGAACTGCGAATGTGTGTCCTACGAATTCTGGTGAGATGTCTGAGTTCCGCGCCCAAGTCTTAATTGGTTGCTTTTGCCCAGCGTCATCCAGTTTCTGCACTTTCTTCTGCAGTTTTGCATCAACGTATGGTCCTTTTTTTGTACTTCTAGCCATGATGTCTAGACTTTAAGATATTTTTATCAGTTGAACGTCTTCTTCTTGTTTTGAATCCGAGAGCTGGCATTCCCCATGGGGTTTTTGGATGTTTCAACCCGATTGGTTGATTTCCTTCACCACCACCATGTGGATGGTCGCATGGGTTCATCGCTTTACCTCTTACTTGTGGTCTTCTTCCCATCCATCTCTTTCTTCCTGCTTTTCCGATCTTTATATTTGAGTGTTCTTCATTACTTACTTTTCCGATTGTCGCGAAACATTCTTTCGGTACCAATCTTATTTCTCCAGAAGGCATTTTTACTTGGGCTCTCTTTGTTTCTAGAGAGATGATTGTTGCTGCTCCTCCTGCTGTTCTGATGTATTGTCCTCCTTTTCCTGGTACTGTTTCTAGGTTGTGAATCTCGTATCCGATAGGGATGTGCTTGAGAGTCATTCTGTTTCCTGGGAGAACTTTTGCTTTAATCTTTGTGTTGATTTCGTCTCCTACCTTGATTCCTTCTGGTGCAATGTGATATCTCTTGTCTCCGTCCTTGTAGACTACGAGCATGATGTAGGCTGTTCTGATCGGATCGTATTCTACAGCACTTACTTTACCAGGGATATCTAATTTATCTGTTTGCTTGAAGTCGATTGTTCTGTACATTTTTTTGTGACCTCCTCCTCTGTGTCGGCAAGTGATCTTACCTCTATTGTTTCGTCCTGAGTTTGTCTTGATTCTTCTTGTTAAGCTTTTTTCTGGAGTTGTCTTAGTTACTTCATCGAATGAAGCTGAAGACATATGTCTTTTCGCTGGGGAAGTTGCTTTGTATTTTTTTAGTGCCATGTTCTTTTAAGCTTATTTTATCTTGTTAGGGTCGATTGTTTTACCTTTTTCGATTGAAATGATTGCTCTTTTTGCAACTGGTCTCTTTGCCCATTCTTTACCTCTTCTGATCATTCTTGTCTTCTTCGGCATCAATCTTGTAGTGATTTTGATAGGTTTTACTCCGTAAAGTTCTTCGAAAGCTTTCTTGATTGTGATCTTGTCTGCTTCTCTTAGAACTACGAATTCGTATTTGCCTTGCTCTTGGAGCACTGTGCTCTTCTCTGTTACGACTGGTCTGATTATTGAAAATAGTTTATTCATCTGTTGTTGCTTTTACAGCTTTTGTAGGATTCAAAAATACCTCTTCCAATTTCTCTAGTGCTTTTTCCGTGAAGAGGATGTTATCAAATTTTTGAAGGTCCTTAATGTTAAGGTAATTTACGTGAATAGTTTTTGCTTTAGCAATGTTTCTGCTAGATCGTTCTATAGTCTCGTCTCTTCCAGGTACTACTATTAGTACATCTCTTTTTATAGGTAGTTTCTTTAGAAGGTCTACGAATGTTTTAGTCTTTGTTTCTCCTTCGTATGTTTCTAGAGCTAGTACCATTCCGTCTCGTGCTTTCTCAGAAAGTGCGCAGAATAGAGCTTTTCTTCTCATCTTTTTTGGCATTGCCTTTGAGAAGTTTCTGTCTTTTGAAGGTCCGAAAACGACACCACCACCTCTGATGTGTGTTGCGCTTACTGTACCTTGTCTTGCTCGGCCTGTTCCTTTTTGTCGGAAAGGTTTTGCTCCACCTCCTGCTACTGCTGCTCGAGTTTTTGTGTGAGCTAATACTCTTCTATTGTTTGCTAATTGATATACAAGTGCTTGGTGAACTAGATCTTTGTTGAATGGTACCTCGAAAATTTCTTTTTTTAGAGTTACTTCTCCTTTCTTTTCTCCTGATTGTGCGTATAGATCTGCTTTCATATTATTTTTGGATGATTACTAGTCCTCCGCTTGGACCTGGCACTGAGCCTTTGAGTCCGATTAAGTTTTCTTTAGGATCGATATATGCGATCTTGATGTTTCTTGTTGATACGTTTGCGTGTCCCATGTGACCTGGCATCTTTTTACCTTTATCTACTCTTCCTGGTTTTGCGCAGGCTCCTATTGAACCTGGTTCTCTATGATGGTGGGAACCGTGTGTTTCTGGTCCTCTTCCAAAATTGTGTCTCTTAATTACACCTTGGAAACCTTTACCTTTTGAAACTGCAGTGATCTTTGCCACTTCTTCAATTTCTTGGAATGATTCTAGAGTGATTTGATCTCCTTTCTTGTATTCTGCACCTTCTTCAGTTTTGAATTCGCTTAGGTGGTAGAACTTTTTAGTCTTTGTTGGTCTCTTTAATTTAGAAAACCCCAGAACTATCGCCGGATATCCGTCTTTCTCAGTTGTTTTAACTTGTGCAACCTCGTTAGGTTCACACTTGATAACTGTGATTGGGATCACGCGACCATCTTCCTGAAAGATTCGAGTCATACCTATTTTTTTGCCGAGTATTCCTGACATAATATATAGAGGTTAATTACCTTTGTTCTCCTTTTGGAGAGGTAAGCTTCAGACAGATTTACGGCAAACCCGTCTAGAAGACATATTAACATGCTTGGTCAAAATGCTGCTGCACTATACAGAAGGGGTATATGGGAGTCAAGAGTTTTTTTGAGGGTTTTTTATAGGGAGTGACTGGGGGTTGACAAAGGGTGGGGGATGGGGTATAGTCTTCTCCTAATTATTAACAATTATTATTATGATTGAACAACAACCAGGGTCTGTTCCCTTTCCGGGGGCTCCAGTTCCTGACTCTATGGATCCTAGATACCAAGCTCTTGCAGACTCTCTGCGTGGAGTGATGGGGCAAAATCCCGCTATTATAAAGGAGGAAAACACAGAACCTTCTGCTGACGGCAATATGATTAGTGGAATTGAGGAGCGTACTGCGGCTGCTTTGCATGCTATTACTAGAGCTTTGTATGGTGATGGAGCTGATTATCATGGTGGTTTTGGAAGGATTGAGGAATCTTTTCCTGTAGCTGCGGGTGTTGATGACTCACCTAGAAGTGAACTTGAAGTTGCTTTGAGAATGATTGGTATTCCTGTTGATAGTTTTAAGGCAAGAAAGGCTTTGCATGAAACTGTTGAGAGTCTTATTGATGACCAAGGTTTGGTTAGTAGGAAAGATAGAGAGCGTTTGCAGGGTGAAATTGCAAGGATTGTACGAAGAATGACTCCAAAATCTTAGATTTGAATTGTGAATTTATAAAGAATAGTAAAAACACCTCTGATAAGGGGTGTTTTTTTGTTGTTGTGTGTTCTTGGGTAGATTGACAAACCTGTCCAATGGCTTTATAATAGTTAGTGTTTGATTAACTAATTGTTTATGAAGTCTTCTTTTCAAGAGCCAACTTTCGTTAAGGGGAGAGGTGAGGAATCAGTTTCTCTGGATGTTTATCCGGAGTTTAGGGCTTTTGCTAAAGGAGTAAGGGCTTATGTAGCTGCAGATAGCACTATGAGGGTGGAGTCACCAGGTAGTAAGTGTAATGTTTTGAAGGGTGTTGGTAGAAGAACTAATTTAGCAGTACAGCAGGTTCTAGATTATTTTGATTTTGAATTGGGGGTTTCTATTGCGGGAATAGGGAGGGCGACTTTTCATGAGATGTTTCCTGGTGTGAAGGCTGAATTGGACCGTAATCTTGAAGAAAATGGGGGGATTGGTCAAGAGCAAGCGATTATGATGATTGAGGCGGCTTTGGGGGAGATTTTAGCGAAAATTAATGCAACTGGAGAAAGAGAAGATGTTCGTGGCGAAGTTTGGGGTTCGATTAAAAAATCTTTACCTGTTGTTATGGGTGAAGAAAGGATCCCTCTGGTTTCTTCTGAGGAATATGATGGAATTGCTGAGGGGTAGGGTGGTCTAATGTTGAAAAGTCTCTGCTTCGGTTAGTAGTCTTAGCTCATTTCCTGATACTCGGAATTCCAAGAGGCCTGTTTCGTTGTCAAATGATAGTCCTGCGTGCCATTTATTTGCAGAGATTCCTATTTCTCTTTGGGCGTTTTCATCTATTAGGAGTGTTGATAGTCTAAATGAAGCCATTTTTACTGCTCTTTCAAACCATGTTCCTCTGATTGAATTGTCTGATACAGTGCTGATATCTTCCCATTTTGTAGTGTCAATTTCGAATTCTAATCGTAGGGGGTAATCTGTTGTAACTCCACCTTCCTCAGTTCTTGCTTCTAATTCTTCAACAAGTGAATCTATGCATTCCCATGTTATAAATGCTGCTAAATCTTCACATTTTACTGTTTCTAGATTTCTGATGGCTAATTGTCGCATCAGGGTTGTAACAATTTCTATAGAGGCTGTTGTAGATTCTAGATTTTCTCCTTCAATCCTATCTGGAACGTTCATAAGTAGTGTTGCGGCAGCTCTGTCAAAATCTGACAATTCAGATAGATCTGGGATTAAATCTTTTAAGTCTCTTTTTAATGTATGTATCTGGTCTAATAGGGTGTCAATCTCTTCTGATGGAAGGAGTTCGTGTTGTATGGCTGGGTGTGATTCTGGAGTGTTTCCCGTGTATTGTCCGAAAGTAACTGCTCTTGGGATGTCGTGTGCTGTTATTGGGGCTATTTTTCTGCCTTTTTCATCTGCCTTTATATTTACGTCTTTATCTTCTCCTACTACTGGGATATCTACTTTTAGGGTTGTTGTTGCTTGTATTCTGCTTACTGTAGCAAGGGCTTCTTTGGGTATGACAAGGTCATCCATTCTGTGTGGACCTGGTTTCCCGTCAGTTTCTCTTTTGGGAGCCAATAATGATTTTGGTGCTTTGTTCATTAGTTTAGATTAAGGCGTTTATTGTGCCCTATTTTAGCTAACTTGTCAAGGTCTTGAGTGTGGTGACGGTTTAGTCGTCAGCCAACATCTTGATTTCGATTTCTACACCTGCTGGGAGAGATACGTTTGAAAGAGATTCGATAGTCTTTGGAGCGACGTCTGTGATGTCGATAAGACGTTTGTGAGTTCTCATTTCGAATTGTTCTCGAGAAGTTTTGTGAACGAAAGTTGATTTGTTCACTGTGATTTTTTCGATTCTTGTAGGAAGGGGGATTGGGCCCGCTACTACTGCACCAGTTCTTTCGGCTGTGTCGATAATGAGTTTTGCTGTTTCATCGATCACTTTGTGGTCGAAAGCTTTGATTCTGATACGGATTTTTTGTTTGTTTGCCATGGGTATGGGTGGTTATTTATCTATTGATTGAAGTGTTTCTGGGTTGAATGCGATTGATGCTGAGGCTCCTCTGAATACTCGGACTACTTGTCCGTTTACGTCTAAGGTTACTTTTATCAATGTTGCTCCTGCTGGGTCGGTCGCTTCTCTTGGAGCCCAGACCATTTTTGATTGTCCGGGTAGATTTTTTTCTGATGGTTTTTGAATCAATCCTGCTCTTGCTAGTTGAGCTCTGGCTATTATTTCTTTAGCTCCGTTGTTGTCATCTTCTGAGAGTCCTAGGAGAGAGTGTAGTGTTTCTGGCATATCTTTGAGTTTAGGGTTTAAAAAAAATACCGAGATTCTCTCGGCTTGTATTAATAAGCTATGTTTGAAGTGTTGAGAGAATGTCCATCCTCCTGAATGGAGGGGAGGGCTGAGCCGATAAAATCATCGGGTCAGACTGTCGGGGGGAAATGACTTCCTTTTAAGGCCCTTCAAGGCCGAAACAGTCTCTGAAGGGCGTATAAAAAGCAATTATTCGGTGTTTTTTTTCCGATCACCTATGCGGTGATCGGGCCACAGGATCGGCTTGCGCCTCTCTGTGGCTATTCCATAATCTTTGCGATAACTCCGGCACCAACTGTTCGTCCACCCTCACGGATAGCGAATCTAGTACCTTCGTCAAGTGCGATTGGTGAACCAAGTGTAACGATCATGTTTACTTTGTCACCAGGCATAACCATCTCTACGTCAGCTGGCAATTCTACAGATCCAGTAACATCAGTTGTTCGGATGTAGAATTGAGGTTTGTATCCTTTGAAGAATGGAGTGTGTCTACCACCCTCATCTTTTGTTAGGATATAAACTTCAGACTCGAATTTTGTGTGTGGAGTGATTGATCCAGGTTTAGCACATACTTGTCCTCTTTCGATTTCTTCACGTTCGATACCTCTAAGTAGAAGTCCAACGTTATCACCAGCTCTACCTTCATCAAGAGTTTTTCTAAACATCTCAACTCCAGTAACGACAACTTTACGAGTGTCTTTGATACCGATGATTTCGATTTCTTCGTTAGAGTTAACGATACCTTGTTCTACTCTACCTGTTGCAACTGTACCTCGTCCTTTAATTGAGAATACGTCTTCGACTGGCATCAAGAATGGTTTGTCGAGAACACGTTCTGGTTGTGGGATGTATGTATCAAGAGCTGCAAGAAGTTCAACGATTGGTTTTGTAGCTTCTTCATCATCTGGGTTTTCAAGTGCTTTAAGAGCAGAACCTTTGATGATTGGAGTATCGTCTCCAGGGAATTCATATTTAGTAAGGAGTTCACGAACTTCCATCTCTGATAGTTCAGCGATTTCAGGATCAGCAAGATCCATTTTGTTCATGAATACTACTATATAAGGAACGTTAACCTGCTTTGCAAGTAGGATGTGCTCACGAGTTTGTGGCATTGGTCCGTCTGCAGCAGATACTACCAAGATAGCACCGTCCATTTGAGCAGCACCTGTGATCATGTTCTTTACATAATCGGCATGTCCTGGACAATCTACGTGTGCGTAGTGTCTTGCTTCTGTTTCGTATTCTTGGTGAGAAGTCGCGATAGTAATACCACGTTCTTTCTCTTCGGGAGCATTGTCGATTTGATCAAAAGCGACAGCTTTGTTAGCTCCTCCCATTTTTTTTGCAGCCACTGTTGTGATAGCTGCTGTAAGTGTGGTCTTACCGTGATCAACGTGTCCGATTGTACCTACGTTGACGTGTGGCTTGGACCGATCGAATGCACCTTCAGCCATAGTTAGATTTTTTAATGAAATATTTGATATATTTGAAATGCGGGGGATATACTAGCGAACTTACTTTTAATGTGCAAGTGAATTTCTTGGTGTTTGTTCCGGAGGTCCGGGGGGCTTAGGTATTGCCCGGGCAATACCTGGAAAAGGCCCGCGCCCGGGCATCAAACTTAGCTTGCGCGTTTTGCGATGATTTCTTCTGCTACACTAGTAGGAACTTTGGCATAATGTCCGAATTCCATTGATGAGCTCGCTCGACCTTGTGTCATAGATCTTAGGTCTGTTACGTATCCAAACATGTTAGATAGTGGCACCTCTGCTTTGATGAATTTTGCCATACCTCTCTCTCCTGATTCTTTGATTTGTCCTCTTCGTGAGTTTAGGTTACCCATTACATCTCCGAAGTATTCTTCCGGCGTTACTACTTCTACATTCATAACTGGCTCAAGGATAACTGCCTTGGCTTTTTTTGAACCGTTTTGGAAAGCGATACTTGCTGCGATCTTGAAGGCCATCTCTGATGAATCCACATCATGGAATGATCCATCGTAAAGCTCTGCTTTCAAATCTACCATTGGATATCCAGCCAAGACACCACGTGTCATAGCTTCTTGGATTCCTTTGTCTACTGCAGGGATGTATTCTCTTGGGATCTTTCCTCCTACGATTGAGTTTGTGAATTCGTAACCTTCTCCTGGTTCTTGTGGAGTAAGTTTTAGATGTACGTGACCAAATTGACCACGACCACCTGTTTGCTTTGAGTATTTTTCTTCGATTGTGACTTCTTCTTGGATTGTTTCTCTGTATGCAACTTGCGGGTTACCGATGTTTGCTTCTACTTTGAATTCACGTTTCATTCTGTCTACGATGATATCCAAGTGAAGTTCTCCCATTCCTGAGATGATAACCTGACTTGTTTCTTCGTCTGTCTTAACTTGGAAAGTTGGGTCTTCTTCAGAAAGTTTTTGAAGAGCCATACCCATTTTTTCTTGGTCGGCTTTTGTCTTTGGTTCTACTGCAATCGCGATTACTGGCTCTGGGAATGTGATGTTCTCCAGAACGATTTGGTCTCCTTGGTCGCAGAGAGTGTCTCCAGTTTTTGTTTTCTTAAGACCTACTACTGCGGCGATGTCTCCGGCGTGTACTGATTTGATTTCTTCACGAGAGTTTGCGTGCATTTGTAGGATTCGTCCCATTCTTTCTTTTGTGTCTGAGTTTGAATTGTATACGTAACTTCCTGCATCAACCTTTCCTGAGTAAACACGGAAGAATGTGAGTGTTCCTACGAAAGGGTCGGTTGCGATTTTGAAGGCGATAGCTGAGAAAGGTTCTTCGTCTATAAGTTTTCTTTCGATTTCTTCTTCGCTTCGTGGCTTAGTTCCTTTTACTGGTGGAAGATCCATTGGTGAAGGAAGGTACCAACAAGCTGCGTCGAGTACCAATTGGGCACCAACGTTCTTGAGGGCTGAACCACACATCACTGGGTACATTTCGTTTGTGATTGTTGCTTTTCGGATTCCAGCTTTGATTTCTGCTGTTGTTGGTTCTTCTCCGTTGATGAATTTTTCCATTAGGTTGTCGTCGAATTCTGAAACTTTTTCGATCATTGTTGCTCTCCATTCTTCGACTTTGTCAGTCATATCTGCTGGGATTTCTACTTCTTTTATATCTACACCTAGTTCTCCTTCGAATTCGTAAGCTTTTCTTTCGATAAGATCGACTACACCTTTGTGGTCGTTCTCAGCTCCGATTGGAAGTTGGATTGCTACTGCGTTTGGTGAAAGTCTTTCCCAAATTGTTTTGATACTCATTTCGAAGTCTCCACCCATTTTGTCCATCTTGTTGATGAAGGCGATACGTGGAACTGAATATTTGTCTGCTTGTCTCCATACTGTTTCTGATTGTGGTTCTACACCTTGTGCTCCATCAAAAACTACAACTCCTCCATCTAGTACACGGAGTGCTCGTTCTACTTCTGCTGTAAAGTCTACGTGCCCTGGAGTGTCAATAATATTGATTCTGTATTTTTGGTCTCCGTTTGAAGGTTTCCAGAAACATGTAGTTGCTGCTGAAGTGATTGTGATACCTCTTTCTCTCTCTTGTTCCATCCAGTCCATTTGAGATTCACCATCGTGTGTCTCACCGATTTTGTGAGTTGTACCTGTGTAATATAGGATACGTTCTGTTACGGTTGTTTTTCCGGCGTCAATATGGGCGATGATCCCGATATTACGTAAGAAATTTAAATCTTCAGCCATGTTTTTTTAGTTAGTTATTGGTTGTTGGTTGCGGTTTTCGTTGCGAAATTCGCATTGGCGAAAAGCCGCGAGTATTATAGGGAGTAAGAGAGGGAAGTCAAGGGGAGGGTTATGGGGTGGGTTGTTCTGGATATACTTCTGATTGTAATTCTAATATTCTTTTTCTCAAGATTTCTGTGGTCTCTCCTGCTACTCCTGCGGTTCTCCAATTCATGGCTTCTGCGATGAGGGCTCTGAGTTGTTCTTGAGGGGTCCACAAGAATTCTTTCATTTCCTTAATGAATGTTCTTGCTGAGTGTTCGGGGGTCCATTCTGGGAGGGGCATGGGGTGGGTTTAAGAAGCGACACTGAATATTCTTTTGTGGCCGGGGCGTAGCTTGTATTCGTAATCGCAGGTTACAACTCCATCTCCTATCTCTGTGGGGAGGAAGTCGTATGCGTGGACTACGTTGTTATCTGTTGGTTTTTTTCTGTCAGAGTCAGGGGTGATGCTTGGGTATATTCCCATTTGGAGGTCTGCCCATACGCCGTCTTCTACTTTTTCACAAAGAACGGTGCGGTCTTCTGTGACTTCTCCGCTTGGGTCAATTGATACTATTCTTACCATTTTTCCTCCGAACATTTTTGTTAATCGTCTGATTCCTTTTCTGCCTATGAGGTCTTTTTCGTATCCTTCTACTAGTTCTGCTGCTCGATTTCGTGTGATTGCGCATGCGAATTCGACACTTCTTTTTCCATTTGCGATGTCTGCTAATGATTGAGCGTCTCTTTTCTTGTCGTATTCTGGATGTAGTTTTACTGGAGTTTCATTTTGAAGCATTGCTGCTCTTACTGCTTCGTTGGTGGTAAGTGCTGCTATGTATAGTTCTTTTGCTGGGTAGTGGAGGCCTTCTATTTTAAAAGTGTGTTTTTTTGTTGTACTGATGTTGTTTCTGTGGGCTGTTGAGGGGGTTGTTGGTTCTACTCCTAGTTCTTGGAGGATTTGGTTTGTTGAGAGGGGAGTTGCTTCTTGTGGTTCTTGTGATGGGGGCATGGGGTGGGGTGAGATATTAATTATAAAAAGGAGACAATTGTACTGCTGAGAGCGGATGGTTGTCAAATTTGGGGGAGGAGGATTTCTAGTGTTATTCCGGCATGGGTTATTTCTTGGACCCTAACTCTAACTTGTTGGCCCACTGCTTGGACATTTCTCCAGTTTTCAGGTAGGTCTTCAGGTAATACGTATCCTTCTGTTACAGATGTTTTTGGAGTTTTTTTTAAGGTTATAAAAAGCCCGTAGTCTCCTTGGCTAGTGATAACGCCTTCCCTTGTAGGGTATGGTGACATTGGTCTGGGCATGCGCGTGCGTTAAAGTTAAAAATGGGCGTCATCTTAACGCTTTTCTAGGTGGGGGGCAAGTTGGATTTTGGAGGGGGCTTTTACAGAGGTTCGTACCCTGATTTCTCGATTTTGTCTTTGATGTAGTCTGCGGTTTGGGGATCTCCTTCAGTGAATTCTTTTCCTCTTCGGAGGACTAGTTCAACCAGCTCGCCGTTTTTGTGGGTTTTGTATCCTCTTAGGACTGTTGAGGCTATTCTTTTGAATTCGACTATGTTTGCGAAAGGTTTTTCCTGTGATTTTAGGAGGAGGGTTGCGGCGGTTTTGATGACGATTTCGGGAGTTTTGTATCCTTTATGGTATTTGGCTATTATGTAGAATGTTTTGTCGTCTAGGTCTTTGCCCTTGAGGTTTGTTAAGTCTATTTGGGGGAGTAGGTCTGGGAAAGATTTTGCGGTGGAATCAAGGACTGATAGCAAGAGGCCTAGGTCTTGGTTCATGAATGGGAGCGCATCTGCTAGGACTTTTTCGAATATTTCTTGAGTGAAGGCTTGGGGGTCTGGGATTCCTTTTGTTTGTTCTTTTTTTTCTCGTTCTTGTAGCCATCCCGTAGTATAGGCGAGATTGCGTGTAGTGATTGAAACATAAGCTCGTGCATCTTTTGTTTTCAAGAGAGGTTTTCCAATGGTGATTACCTTGTCTAAGTAAGAGGTGTCGTAGTCCAGAAAACGTATTTGTTGGACGGCTCTTTCGTAGGATTCGATGTCTGTTGATAGGAGGGGTGTGAATTTTTCGAGGAGGTCTTCTAGTTTTACTTCTCCTTTTGCGATTTCGGGTTCTCCGTTAACGAATTCGGTGGAGAAATCTTTTTTTAATTTGTCTGCTGGTGTTTGGGGTGATTCTGAATCTGGGTTTTGAGATGGTGATTGAGATGGCATGAGGGTGGGGATTAATTGGTTGAATTATGACGGTAGGGGCGGGGAGTGTCAAATTTGGGGAGAGGTTGACGTGTTTTGGGGCTTGGCGTATGGTTATCTCCAATAATTTTGTATTATGGCTGGACTTACAATGACTCCTAGATTGGAATTGAAGCATACAATGCCGATGAGTTCTGCTGGGCTTTCGGTTATGATGGAGCTTACTCATCAGCAGGCTTTGGTGTTGGTGGAGGAATTGGTTGCGGATGTTGTGGCTGGTAGGATAGAGGAGGTTATGGCAGGGAGTACGGAAAAGGGAAAAGGTAAAGGACGTAGACCTGGGAATTTTATGGCTACGGCTGAATTTGGAAATAGAGGAAAGGATGTTTCTCAAAGGGATGCTGCTGATTTGGAGCCTGAGTTTGCAATTAAGGAAAATGAAGATAGGGAGCTTGTTGTTGAGAATGGGGTTGAGAGTGTTCATGCAAAGATTGTAGCTTCTCTTTCTGCTCTAAAAAGAGATGCTCCAGTGGAATTGTCGCAGATTTTTTCGAAGAGATTGTTGAATTCTCTTGAATGGACTGCTGAAACACGTCAAAAAATTCTTGAATATCTTGCAAAGTTGCAGGCTGATTTTCTTTTGGATATTACTGATAGATTTAAAATTAAACCTCAGACTCAGGCGGATGTTGCTGAGAAGATGGGGATAGCGGCTTCTTCGGTTTCTCGTTTGATGAAAAATCTCAAGATTACTTTGCCGAATGGAGAGGTGTGTCCTGCAGGGTTTTTGATTCCTGGGCCTTATTATGATGGGATTCGAATACAGCATGGTTTGGAGTTGTTGAAGGGTGATAAGGAGGTTTATAGTCGAAAGTATGGTTGGAGGCTTAGTGGGGAAAGACTTGCGTGGCTATTGGAGGATCGATTTGGGTTGCAGTATAAGGATCGGACTGTTCGGAAGCATTTGTTGGAAATGGGGGATCCTAGGGATCATGATGAGACTGGGGAATTGAAAGCGGAGATTGTTGCTGAGGTGGATGAGTTGCTTGAGGGATATGCGAATGATCCAGAGTTTTTTAATCAAAAAACAGGGCGATGGAAAAATCCTACTGCTCGGCTTAGTCTTCAGCAACGGATTAGCCAGCGTAACCGTATTGTTATTCCAATTGATTGGGTTTGGGCTCGAAAATTCGAAAAGCTTACTGATCAGAATAAAGAGGAGCTTTGGAAAAAAGTTCGATTTAGGTGGCAGAGGGAGAAGTAGGGGGATTTTGTGAGTGATGAACGAGAGTGGGGTTTTTTGACCTTCACCCCTTTACAAATCTTGAAGAATGTGTTTTAATGGGGTCTTGTAATATTTCTTATTATGGCTGAATCAGCTGCATATGAAGGGTTTGTCCCTGAGGGTGAAGCCTTGGTGGATGATCGTAGTGAAACATCAGAGGTGAAGGGAGGGCATTTGGCTCGATTGAGGGCTGCTGTGGCTCGAGTAGAGGCGGCTGATCAGGCTGCTGATGCTGCTGTTGCTGCGCGACCGAAGAAGAGCAACTCAAAGCCTAAACCCAAGCCTAAACCTAAACCTAAACCTAAGCCAAAGCCAAAGCTTGTGGTCGTGGTTCCACCATATGAATACGAAGGTGTTGTAGGGGAGGTGAAAGATTTGGTTGATAGTCAAAGTGGGCAACCAGCACCTTTGAAGAGAACAATTCCTGTTTCTCATGAGGGGTTTGATGGTCTTTCTGAAGATACTCGGACTTTGATTGAAGGTGTTTTGTGGCAGGTTTATGCTGATGATTTTCAGATGTTGAAGGATGCTAATTATGCGAAATTAGAGTTTTATTTAGGCTTGGTGGACGAGGCTCTTGAGAGAGAGTCTTGTACTGACACTGAGCTTCGTGCCCAAATTGAGGGTGTTCGTGGTCGGATTGCTCCGGTTATGACTGAGGCTTTGTTGAGTGATGAGGACATGGCTTGGTTGAAGGGACTTGGGCTTTCGGATCTGGATGTGTTTAGATTGACTGCTACTTATGATATCTCGGAGGTAGTGGCTGGGTTGAGGGAGAATCTTGAGGACTATAAGTCTATATTGGGAGATGGGAAGTATGTTGTGAAGATTTTGAATTTTCCTGAAGGATGGGACAAATTGCAACGAGTGCTTAGTTTTCATGATAAATGTGATAGGACTCTGGTTGAATTTAATGGGGCTCAATTGTTTGAGATTTTGATTAATGGGGAATGGGAAGAGAAGCTTAAGTATTTTGAAAATAGGGAGAATCTAGAGGCTTTGGCTGGAGCTGGGTTTACTGGTGGTCCGTTGTCTCAATCTGTGCGTAATGCAGGATGGAGGGATAAGCTTAGTTATTTTAAAAATAAAAAAAAGATGGCGAAGATGACGAAGGCTGGGTTTACTGCTGCTAATTTGGCCCTAATTGTGAAGGGGAAGGGATGGGAAGATAAATTGGCTTACTTTGAGGATGAGGAGGCTGTGGCTAAACTGGAGGCTGCGGGTTTTAATGGTTCTCATCTGGCTAGTATTGTGAAGGGAAAGGGATGGAGAGAGAAGTTGGTGTTTTTTGAAAACGAGGCTAATTATTCAAAGTTGAAGGAAGCTGGGTTTAATGGGTATCATTTGTCTCAGATTGTTCTTGGGGCTGATTGGGAGGAGAAGATTCGTGTGGTTTCAACTGAGGCTTGTTTGAAGTTGGTGGAAGATGAGGTTGTGACTCATAGAGATTTGTCGAAGGTGTTTAAGTTGAAAAATTGGAGGGAGGAGTTGAGGGGGTTGGGGGTTTAGTCCATTTATTTTTTATATGAATAAACCAGGAGAGAGTCCAGAAGATGATGGACGAATACAAAGTGGGGTGGCGAAAGGTCTTACGAGGAGGCAGGTTGTTTTTGGAGGTGTTGGGGCTGCTGCGATGCTTGGTGGGGCTTCGGTTTTGGGGACTGTTCTTGGGAAATGGAAGCCTGTGATTAGTTTGGCGAATAGAGTAGGACGGGTAGGGGAGGAGGCTCGGGTGCAGGCATATTTGGATAGTTGTAGGGCTGAAAATGAAATGTTGCCTGAGGGGTGTCTGGTTCCGGAAGATGAAAGAGAGGCAAAATTTATGATTAGTGTTCCTGCGAATAGCGATCATTCCTTGGAGAGTCGGGAGGCTATTATGGATATTTTTGTTCGGCCAAATATTGATTTGTTGCCGGATGGTTCTGATGTTCATTTGTTGTTTCATCCTGAGTCTTTGGATTATTATAAAGAGCGAATTTCTAAGGAGCTTGATGGTAGGGGACTTGATTTTACTTATCGAATTATTCCTTTTACTCATATGACAGAGGCTTATATTCGGGATAGGATGGTTTATGCTGGGTCGCGTGATTTTCTTGGGAGAGAGCGGTTGGTGTTGAGTAATATTGATTGTAGGATGTATCAGATGATTTTTAAGGGGAAGTATGGGGAAGCGTTGTCTGGAAATACTAATGATAAGGCTGAAGGGCTTTCGTCTTTTATTGATGAGGGAGTTGTGAATAGGTATCCGATGAGGTATTCGGCTTATCACGTGCCTGTTTCTTGTGTTGGTGGTGATCTTGAGGTTACGAGGTTTCCAAATGGGAAGGTTGGGATGATTATTGGTAAATCTAATTTTGTTGATACTTGTACGGCTTATGCGGGGATGGAGGGAATGTTAAAAAAGGATGGTAAAGGTCCTGTTCTAATAGATCCGAGTGATTTTAGGCAGGTTGGGTCTGTTGTGAAGGCTCTTTATGCGAAATCTTTTGGTGTGGATGAGGTTGTTATTCTTGGAGAGGATTGGATTTATTCACAAATGGATGAAATGCCAACTCCTGCTCTTATGAATGCTGGGGCTTTTTTTCATCTTGATATGATTGTTAAGACTGCGACGAATGCTAGGGGAGAGCAGGTGGCTTTTGTTTCGGATTATAATCCAATGAGGTCTATTATTCAGAATGGAAGAGGTGTGCCGGTTGGGGGGAATATTAGGACGCAGATATCTCAAGCTCAGTTTTTTGATAGGTCTTATATACAAGGGGCTGTAGAGCAGCTTGAAAGAGCTGGGTATAGGATTGTTTGGATGCCTTCTGGGGCTGTTCCTGCACAAAATTATGTGAATAGTCTTGCTTGTATGACTCCAGATGTTGGGAAAAGGATGCTTATCCCTGAATATGGTTTAGTCGAGGATGCAGGGGCTAGGAAGGCTTATGAAGATGAAGGGTTTGTTGTTACTTCTGGAAGGGTTCCTTATATGGACGAGGCTTTGAAGTTAGGGCCTGAGGCTGGTGGGTATCATTGTTCGGTTGTTGTGAGGGGGTAGGGGGGCTTTTTTACAATAAAAAGAAACAATGTGGTATAGTTCGTTGTGATTTATTTATTAATGATTTTTTATGGAGAAGGATGGTGGTTCTAGATTGAGTGAGGGGGAGATAAGAACTCTTGCAAGACTTCTTGCTGCTGGTGAAGAGGAGGAGCGGTGTGTAAGTGTGGATCTTGATGATCGTGGTCGTTTGCCAACGGATGCTGATGTAGAGGCTGTGAATGGGTTAGTGGGAAAGGTTATGTCTGGAGAGGTTGGGACTGATGACTTTGATGATGCTAGGTGGGGGTAGGGGAGCCTGGTAATTTCAGTTGTACGATTTCTTCGTACATCTTCCTTGGGTGGGGTTATTTTCGCTTGGTCAAACCTTTGTAGATTATTTTTGTCATGTTTGAGTAATTTTTTGACATTCCAGAAATGCATGCTTGGATGTAGTCTGTTTTTTCTGTTTTTCCGAAATCAACGATCTCAAATTTCAGATGAATTGCTATTAAATCTAGGAAAAGTCGGATGGTTCTGCCGTTCCCTTCTCTGAATGGATGTATTGCGTTAAATTCACAATGTATGACTGAGAGTTTATCAGCAATTTCTTTTTTGGAGTTTTTTTGTGTGGGCAAGTTTTTCTTGATAATCTTTTCTAATTCTTTGAGTGCTTTTGGTATTTGTGATGAGGCTGCAAAAAGAATTCCGTCTTTTGAAATTTCTACTGTTCTTGTTTTCCCAGCCCAGGAGTAAAGAGTGCTGAAGAAGTATTTGTTAATTTCTAGTATTAAGTTGACGTTGAAATTGAGCTCTTCTTTTTCGAGTTTTTCTAGGAAGAATGTGTATGTATCTGAGAGTAGAAGGGTTTCTGTGTCTTCGAGGATTTTTTGATCTTTTATGTTTAATTTGTTTTTCAAAATACCTTTTTGCTCATTTTTCCCTACGTTATATCGAGAAGGCTCTGCCATGTTTTTTTAGAAGGTTAATGGCTGTGTTGTTTTTTTTTGCTCTATAAAAACTTACTCCTTCTATTCTTGAAGAATTTGAGACAGCTTTTTGAATTTCTTTCTTGTTAACACTTAGTTTTGCTTTTTTCATGGTTATATTGTCTCATAATCTGGGGCTAGGGGGAAGGGGTTCCTTGGTGGAATGTCATTTTCCATTTGTTATCTTTGTTTTGCCAAAGGGAGCTTCTGAGAGATTGTTTTTTCTCTCCACTTTTTATAAGTTCTGATTCTATTTTGTATGTAGCTAGAACTGTATTTGGTGAGAGCTCTATTGTTTTGAAGTTGGATAAGGTGTATTTGGATTCGTCTAGGGTTGGGAGAATGTCTATTATCTCTTGTTTTGTGTAATGATCTCCAGTGCTGCTGAATTCAAAGAAGTCGTCAGCTAGCAATTTATCCATTTGTGTTGGAGATTTGCGAACATCTGGTTGAAGGAGTTTTTCTTCTAGTTTTTGGATGGGGTGGGGGAGGGAGGGCATTGGTGGGGGGTTAGGTTAGTGGTGAGGGTTTGAAGTACATCTTTTCTGTTAGAAATTATCATGGGGATGCCGGGGTTGTCTTTTATGTTAGCTTCTTTTGTTAATTGATTGAATTTTTCCACATCTTTGTCATTTATGTTTTCAAAAAAAATTCCTTCTTTTTCTTGAAGTGGTAAAAATGGGATTAGTATGGAAAATGAAGGAGTTATTGGTGAAAAAATTCCTATACCTTCTATTTCATTATGCCAGATCACAGGGGTGCTTGATGTTATAAAAGGTGTTTTTGAATTGTTTATGTATAATATCCAAGGTATTTTTTTAAGTTTTTCTACTGATTCTAATTGAGGCTCCTGAGCGATTAAATTGTCGACAGTCTTATGGAATTTATCAATATCTTTTTGGGTTAATTCTCTTTTTAGTTCTTTTTGTAGCTGTTTTAAATTGCTTGTGACAGCTTGGTCTTTTTTGTTTTGCTCCTTGAATCTGACGGAACGCTTGTAATGAATGATCATGAAGTTAAGTACTAAAATAACTTGATCGTTTGTTAAAATTATATTTTTTTTGTAGTGATTATTTGTATATGTTTTAAAATCAAACTGGTTTAGATGCTGGATAAAAAGATCCCAATCGTTTTCAAATCTTTGCTGAAATACCTCCTCAGTTCCACTTTCATAACGATCAATTTCATAACATATTTGTGCTCTATCTTTTTGGCTAACACTGCTCCATTGAGATAAGCCTCTGGTCTCCCTATAAGATGTGCAATAAACTTTATTAATTTCGTTGTTTTCAAACCATTTTAGGTAAGTTTTTGATACTAAATGGTCGTTGCTCATGTTGGTTTGTTAATGGAAGATGTGGAGGTTTGTAAAACTTCTTAACTGTTTTTTGCTTTAGAGCAATGATCGATTAGGACTAAGGCTTCGTGTGCTAGTCCAAATAGTGATAAGCTTTCAGGTATGGAATCTCGTTGAGGAGGCAGAGTGTTATGTGCAATTATTGAACGATAATACCCAAGTACGCCTTGTAAAAAATTTCTAACACTTTCGTAGTGATTTGGGTGAGGAGGTATCAGTAATTTATCTTTGAAAGCTTTTCCAATTGTTGGAACTGTTGATTCGCCTGGTTTAGCTTTGATCAAGCTGCGAATTTTCGAATCAAGTGCTGTGTAGATTATTTTTAGGGCAGCGTCTATATCGCCATCTAGGACTATGCTAGTAACTCTACTAACATCGGGATGTAGGGTATCTATATACTGAATGAGGATTATTTTTTTTTCGTATTCTTCAATCTTGGTTAGTTCACGTGGAATGTCATTATTTGTTATGTCATGCCAATCACTAGCCTCATTGAAGCTTAAATGCCGAACAAGATTCCCATCTATTGCAAATCCTGGTGGTACGATTTTTTGGATTTCGTTCCAACATTCATGGAGTTCACTATTTTCCTTTGAGTAGACTTCTGCCATGATTGTTTGAGGATCCAGATGTGGCATGCCGCGCTCATCTTCTTCAAAAGCATCACTTTTAACAAAGGAAGTCGCTTTTTGCATTCTGAGGAGGAGGGTTTTAACTATACTGATTTTCTGATGAGCTTCAGCTATGTTCATATCAGTATTTTCCCCCTCTTTAAAAGAAAAATCAAATTCGTTTCCAACATGGACTCCCAGTCGGGATTTCCTCGCCTCATTAGGTGATTTTCATCCTGTCGTGAACAGGATTGAGAAATCTCCTATTCGGCGTCCTGCGTTACGCGAAAAACGCTGTTTCCGCTTCACTTCGGACCGGAAATCTCGCGACTTAGTACTTAGCGAAGTGGGCGAAGGCTTTGTTGGCAGCGGCCATCTTTTCGGTGTCGAGTTTCTTTTTGATCGCTGAACCTTGGTCGTTAGAGGCTTCGATAAGCTCGTGAGCTAGTCTGTTGGCCATTCCTGTGCCTTTTTTGCCTCTTACTGCGGCTAGGAGCCATCGGCAAGCGAGAGCGAGCTGTCGGCCTGGTTTAACCTCTAGAGGGATCTGGTAAACAGCACCACCGATACGTTTTGGTTTAACCTCGAGTTGAGGTTTGATCTTATCGATAGCTGCTTTGAAGACTTTTTCTGGATCAGAATTTGTCTTCTTAGAGATGATTTTCATTGTGTCATTGAAGATTCTTCGTGCAGTTGTCTTTTTGCCGTCCTTCATCAGGTAGTTGATAAACTTCTCCTGTAGGGGATTAGATGCTTCGGGCATGAAATTTGCTCTTGTTGTTGCCATTTTTTATGATGCTTTAATAACTTTTGCGCCGTATTTAGAGCGGCCTTGTTTTCTATCTTTTACACCTTCTGTGTCCAAAGATCCTCTGACGATGTGGTACCGGCAACCATTCACATCCTTCACCCTTCCTCCTCGTAGGAGAACGACTGAGTGTTCTTGTAGGTTGTGTCCTTCACCAGGGATGTAAGCGATAACTTCCTGTTTGTTAGTTAGTCTTACTTTTGCGATCTTTCGGAGCGCAGAGTTCGGTTTTCTTGGTGTAGTTGTAGTAACTTTGATACAGATGCCTCTCTTGTGTGGGCAGTTTACTTTGCTCGGTCTGTTCTTGAGTGTGTTGAATGTAAACCCAAGTGCAGGAGTTTTCGATTTCTTTAGTGTTTTCTTACGTGGTTTTTTAACCAGTTGGTTTATTGTAGGCATAAGTATTTTAATTTTTTTGCTTGGCCACTCTATATGATGAGTTTACGTATTGCAAGAGAAAATTTGTAAATTTTCTACTATATCACTGGGTATAATGGTGCTGGTGCCTCTTCTTCCTCTTCTTTAGCCTTTTTGGCAGGCTTTCCTGCGGCTTTTGCGGCTAGTTTGTTAGCTTCCTTCATTATCTCTGGATTTTGTTTTTGGAATCTTTCTCCGGCTGGAATCAGCTTACCAATGATTACGTTTTCCTTTAGTCCTTCTAGTTTATCAACTTTCTTTGTTGTTGAAGCATCTACAAGTACACGGATAGTCTCCTGGAACGAAGCGGCAGACAACCAACTCTCTGTGTGGAGAGCGATTCTTGTTAGACCAAGTAGTAGTCTTTCTCCGTTTGCAGGTTTCTTTCCTTTCTTTTTCACCTCATTGTTGATTCTAGTGAATTTGATCACGTCTACGACTTCACCAGGTAGAAGAGGGGAGTCGTTTGACTCGATGACTCTTACCTTCGAAAGCATCTGTCTTGAGATGATTTCTACGTGTTTGTCGTTGATCGACTGACCTTGAGATGAATAGATGTGTTGTACTTCGCTCATGATGTACTTTTGGACTGTGTATGTGTCTGTCAATTTTACCAGTTCCTTCAAGTTCAAGTGACCTGCTGTTAGTGCTTGTCCTTTTGTTACTTCTTCTCCGTCTTTGATCATGAGAGTTTTTCCTCTTGGGGCTTTGTATATTCTCTCAACTGGACCTTTTGAAACAGTAGTGATGGTTTCGTCAGTGATTGATTTTACTATTCCACTTTCAATTGTTTTGAGAGTAGATTTTGAATCTTCTGCTTTTGCGATGACCATCTTTTCTTTGACTTCGTCTCCTTTTTTCACTGTTGGGACCATGTTTGCGAGAAGTTCGTATTCTTGCTCGACAGGTTCCCTTGATTTAACAGTGATCTCAGTGATTCGGTCTACTTGTTTGAGAGTAGCTTTTCCGCCGATCTCAGCCATGATTGCTGGAGATTTCGGTGGACGTGCCTCAAATAATTCTTCTACACGTGTAAGACCCTGTGTGATGTCTCCGCCTTCCGCTACACCTCCCATGTGGAACGTACGCATAGTTAGCTGAGTACCTGGTTCACCAATTGATTGAGCAGCGATAATTCCGATTGCTGTACCGACTTCTACAGTCTTGTTGAGACCAAGGTCTCGACCGTAACATTTTGTACAGATGCCGTCTTCAGTTTGGCATGTCATGATTGATCGGATCATTACTTCTTGAACCTCTGACTTTTGGATCTTTTTGGTTAACTCTTTGTCGATTTCATCGTTTTTCTTTGCGATTAATTCGCCTGATTTTGGATCGACTAGATCTTCTGCGAGTGTTCGTCCGTAGATTCTGTTTTCGAATTTTTCTCCGATTTCTTCACTCTCATCAAAAGTAACTTTGTGAGCTTTCTTTGATTGGCAATCGTATTCTTTGATCACTAGGTTTTGTACTGCGTCTACTAGACGACGTGTTAGGTAGCCCGCTTCCGCTGTTTTTAGCGCGGTATCTGATTTACCTTTACGTCCACCATGTGTCGCAATAAAGTACTCAAGAATTGTAAATCCTTCTTTGAGGTTTGATTTGATCGGTAGTTCGATTGTTTTACCAGCCGGATTTGCTACCAATCCTTTGATTCCACAAAGCTGAGTGATTTGTCCCCAGTTACCTCTGGCACCTGAGTCGATCATGTAGAATAGGTCGTTTGTTTCGTCGATTGATTGAATCATTTCGACTGTTACATCTGCTTTAGCTTTAGACCAAACTTTGATATTGCTGTTGTATCTTTCGTCTTCTGTGATGAGACCTTTCCAGTATTGATTGTTGATTGTCTTTACGTGATCTGAAGCTTCGTCGATGATTCCTGTTTTTGCTTCAGGAATAATCATGTCTGATGCAGCGATTGAAAGTCCTGATTTTGTTGCGAATTTGAATCCAAAGTGTTTTAGATCGTCCGCAAGTTTTACAGTTTTTTCGTTTCCGTAAATGTCGAAGCAGTCACCAACGAGTTTCCCCAAATTTTTCTTTGAGATTGTTTCATTGTAGTAGGGGAGCTTCTCAGGGATGAATGAATTGAAGATCAATCGTCCGACTGTTGTTTCGACGATTGCGCCTTCTGATTTTTCAGTTCTTGCTTTGATTGGAGCTTGTACGTGTATGTGTCCGAGTTGGTAAGCAAGGATAGCTTCTTTCATGTTTGCGAATGTCATTCCTTCACCTTTTTTGCCTGGCACCATCTTTGTAAGATAGTAGATTCCAAGCACCATGTCTTGTGTTGGAGTAACGATAGGTTCTCCTGATGATGGTTTTAGAAGGTTGGCAGCTGAACTTACTAGTTTTTTTGCTTCTTCTTGTGCAGCTTTTGAAAGTGGTACGTGAACCGCCATCTGATCTCCATCGAAGTCCGCGTTGAAGGCAGCACATACGAGTGGGTGGATTTGGATCGCTTTACCTTCAATCAAAACTGGTTGGAAGGCTTGGATACCAAGTCTATGAAGTGTTGGCGCACGATTCAAAAGTACGTAATGGTCTTTTGTTACTTCTTCCAAAATATCCCATACTTCTCTTTTTGAAGATTGGATAAGTTTTTCTGCGTTCTTGATATTGTGGGCGAATCCTCGTGTGATTAGTTTTCCGATGATGAATGGCTTGAAGAGTTCAAGTGCCATCAATTTTGGAAGACCACATTGGTTTAGTTTGAGTTTTGGACCGACTACGATTACTGAACGTCCTGAGTAGTCTACACGTTTACCGAGTAGGTTTTGTCTGAATCGTCCTTGTTTACCTTTCAGCATGTCTGAAAGTGATCGTAGTTTTCGTTTGTCTCCAGCGTTTAGGGCTGTTCGGCCACTTCTTGCTGAGTTGTTCAATAGTGTATCTACAGCTTCTTGAAGCATTCTTTTTTCATTTCGGCAGATTACCTCTGGTGCTCCGATTGAAAGAAGTTTCTTTAGACGGTTGTTCCTGTTGATAACTCGTCTATATAGATCGTTCAAGTCTGATGCTGCGAATCGTCCTCCGTCGAGTTGTACCATTGGTCTTAGATCCGGTGGTATAACTGGAAGACTTTCCAAGATCATCCATTCTGGTTTCATTCCTTCTTTCTTCAAGTTCCCGATTAGTTTTGCTCTTTTGATCAGTTTCTTCTTCTTTTGTCCGCTTGTTTTTTTGATGTCTTGTGTGATTTGGATCTCGATTTTGTCTAGATCCATTTCTGAGATGATTTCTCTGATTGCTTCAGCACCTGTTCCTGCTTTGAAGATGTGTCCGAATTTGAGAGACATGTTTCTGTACTCTAACTCTGTGTATACAGAATTGCTTTTCAAATTGTTGAGCTCGTCTTTTGCAGTGTGGTGTTGGTCTTCTAGCTCTTCGAGTTTGTCTGCGTAAAGTCTTTCGATTTCGTCGGCTTTGCTTTTTGTTCCTGCTGCTTTTGCCTCCGCTTCTGATTCTTTTGTTTTTTCTTTAGCTTCTACTTGAAGTTTCTTTTTGTGTGTTTTGAATTCTTCTTTGAGCTGTTCTTTTGCTTCTTCTTTAGCATCGTTGTCGATTTCTTTTACGATGTATGCAGCGAAATAAACGACTTGCTCAAGAGTTTTTACAGGGAGATCTAGTAGAAGACCAACTCGACTTGGAGTAGACCTAAGGAACCAGATGTGTGTAACTGGGCACGCTAGCTTGATGTGACCCATTCGAACTCTTCTCACTGAAGACCGAGTAACTTCTACGCCACATTTTTCACAGATTACGCCTTTGTATCGAATTCTTTTGTACTTACCACAGTAACATTCCCAGTTTTTTGTTGGACCGAAAATCTTTTCGCAGAAAAGACCGTCTCTTTCTGGTTTTTGAGTTCTGTAGTTGATTGTTTCAGGCTTTTTTACCTCTCCGGTAGACCATGAGAGGATCTGTTCTGGCGAAGCTATCGATATAGCAATGGCATTAAAATCGTAATGATTTTTTTGGTCAGTAGGGGACGTTGCCATATGAATATGGTTATTGGTTGTTTTTATAGTGGCCCACGCCGGAACGTGGGCATTTTGTGATTCTTAGAGTCCTAGGTCCTTATCAATTGGATTTTCTGTTTCTTCCTCAGCTGGTGCTTCTGCTGCTGGTGTTTCCTCTGCTGGAGTTTCTTCTGCAGGAGTTTCCTCAGCTGGAGTTTCTTCCGCAGGAGTTTCCTCAGCTGGAGTCTCTGCTGCTTCTTCTTTTGCTGGAGCTTCCTCAGCTTTGTCTTCAGTTGTGCCGCTTGTTAGTGATGTGTCACCACTGTTTGGTACGTATTCACCTTCGTCACCTTCACTTCTTTTGTTCAACATGATCATGTCTTCGACAACGATCTCTGTTTTGAACTTTCTTACACCTTCTTCTGTATCCCAACTTCTTGTTTTTAGGTAACCTTCTACGTATACAAGTTTACCTTTCTTAAGATATTGTGCGCAGATCTCTGCAAGTTTTGACCATGCTACACACTCGTGGAATTCTGCTGAAGATTTTCGATCTCCTTCAGATGTTACCCAACCACGGTTAGTTGCTAAACCGAAAGTTGTGATGTTTTGCCCGTTAGGCGTTTGTCTCATTTCTGGATCTCTTGTTAGATTTCCGATGAGAATTACTTTGTTTACTGATCTCATTTTTTTTGGGTTAAATGAATGATATTAAATGTTTTTAATTATTTATCTTCTTTCTTTTCTTCTTCTTTTTTTGGTTCTTCGACAGGAGCTTTGTCTGCGTTTTCTTTAGTTAGGGCTCCTTCGTTTTCCAAAACTGCGTCTACGATTGGATCTACGTATGCTTCGTCTTCTTCACCTTCTGGCGGACCTTCTTCTCTCATGAGGTCTACGTTTAGACATAGACTTTGGAGCTCTTTGACCAATACGTTGAATGATTCAGGCGTTCTTGGTCGTTTGATTGGTTCGTCTTTGATGATTGATTCGTAAGCTTTTGATCGTCCGTATACATCGTCGGATTTGATTGTGAGCATTTCTTGGAGGAGGTGACTTGCACCGTACGCCTCTAGCGCCCACACTTCCATTTCTCCGAACCTCTGTCCACCGTGTTGAGCTTTACCTCCTAGTGGTTGTTGAGTTACGAGAGAGTATGGTCCGACAGATCTTGCGTGGATCTTGTCTTCTACCAAATGTGATAGTTTCATGATGTATGCTGTACCGACTGTAGTTGTGTGATCGAATGGTTCACCAGTTTTACCGTCGTATAGTTGAGCTTTTCCGTCTGCTGGAAGGTCAGCTTCTTCTAATAAATCTAGAATTACTTGGTTTTCGATTCCGTTCAAAGCCGGAGTCGCTACTGTGATTCCAAGTTTTGTTGCTGCCCATCCAGTATGAGTCTCGAGGATTTGTCCGATATTCATACGTGAAGCCACACCAAGTGGATTCAATACGATATCTACAGGAGTTCCGTCTGGTAGGAATGGCATGTCTTCTGCTGCAACGATGATTGAGATCACACCTTTGTTACCATGTCGTCCTGCGATCTTATCTCCAACTGAGATTTTTCTTGTTTGAGCAACGTCTACTTTGATTTGTTTGTTAACTCCAGTTGCTAGTTCGTCTCCTGCTTCTCGTGTGAAGATTTGAACGTTTACAACCTTTCCTCCTTCTCCACCTGGGAGTCTGAGTGATGAGTCTTTTACGTCTCTTGCTTTGTCTCCGAAGATCGCTCGTAGAAGTCGTTCTTCAGCGGTTAGCTCAGTTTCACCTTTTGGTGTGATTTTACCAACCAAGATGTCGCCTTCGTGAACTGTCGCACCGATTCTTACAATACCGTCTTCGTTTAGATCTTTTAGTTTTCCTTCACCTACGTTAGGGATGTCTCTTGTTATTAGCTCCGGCCCAAGTTTTGTGTCTCGGACGTCCATTGTGAATGTTTCGATGTGAACTGAATCGTATATACCTTCTTTTACTAGACGTTCTGAGATAATAACCGCATCCTCAAAGTTGTAACCTTCCCATGCCATGTAGGCAACGAGGAGGTTTTGTCCGAGCGCTAGTTCGCCACCTTCGATAGCAGGTCCGTCTGAGAGAGTGTCTCCTTTTTTGATTTTGTCTCCTTTGTTGACTACTGCTCTTTGGTGGATTGCTGTGGCTTGATTTGATCGAACGTAAGTTTGAAGTTCGTATGTTGTCTTTTTACCATTGTCGTACATTACCGTGATCTTGTCTGCGTCAACGTATTGAACAACACCGTCTCTCTGAGCAAGAGTTACTTGTCCTGAGTTTTTTGCAGCGATTTCTTCCATACCTGTCCCTACGACTGGTGCGTGAGGTTTTACCAATGAAACTGCTTGACGTTGCATGTTTGAACCCATCGAAGCACGTGTGTTATCGTCGTGCTCTAGGAATGGAATCAAAGCTGTTGTTACAGAGATGATCTGTTTTGGTGATACGTCGATGTGTGTAATGTCGTTTACGTGAGCTAGAGTCGCTTCACCCGCTTTTCGAGCTGAGATTCTTTTGTTTAGGAATTGTCCTTTTTTGTCTAATTCTGAGTTTGCTTGGGCAATTACTAGAGGAGCTTCTTCGTCAGCGTCGTAGTATTCGATTTTGTTTGTTGCGTATGCTCTTACTTGGATTTCGTTTAGGTCTTTTGCTTTTGCAGCTGCTTTCGCTGCTTTTTCGTCGAATGTACCTCCGGCTTTTACGAGGGTCTTGCCTCCAACTTTAACTTCTTCTCTTGAGATGTGACCCACTGCTGATTTTCCGTCATTTTTTACAACTTGTGAAACTTCTTTGAATGGAGTTTCGATAAATCCGTATTCGTTGATTTTTCCGTAACTTGCCAAGTGAGTAACGAGGCCGATATTTGGTCCTTCCGGAGTGGCGATAGGGCAGATACGTCCGTAGTGAGATTGGTGTACATCACGTACATCGAACGATGCTCTTTCTCGTGAAAGTCCTCCAGGACCCATCGCTGATAGTCTTCTTTTGTGCGCGAGCTCAGCCAATGGATTTGTTTGATCCATGAACTGTGAAAGTTGTGAGCTTGCGTAGAATTCTCTTAGCGCCGCTGTTATTGGCCGTGAGTTTACGAGTTGAGTTGGTGTTACTGTCTCAAGATCCATGACTGTCATTCTGTCTTTTGCGATTCTGTCTGTTCTTAGGAGTCCAACTCGGAATTTGTTTTGTACCAATTCTCCAACTGCTCTGATACGTCTGTTTGAAAGGTGATCGATGTCATCTGGTTCTCCTTCTCCGTTGTTGAGTGTGATCAGGTGTTTTAGGATCAACACTAGGTCTTCTGCTTGGAAAGTGTGGTTCTTCTTTGTGTTTGGAGTTTTGAGTTTGAATCTCTTGTTGAGTTTGTATCTTGCGACTGGTCCCATGTCGTATTTTCTGTAGTCAAAGAACATTGAATCGATTAAGTTCTTTGCGTTTTCTGGTGTCGCTAGGTCTCCTGGTCGGATTTTCTTGTAGATGTTCTGGTATGATTCTTCGACTGTTTTTGCTGTGTCTTTTTCGAGAGTCATCAAGATGTAGTCGCTTTCGATATCTTTTGTTACGTCTTTGAAAAGTTCTAGGATTTTTTTGTCAGTGTCGTATCCCATTACTCTGATTAGAGAGGTGATAGGAATCTTTCGTTTTCTGTCAATTTTCACTGTGATGATTCCTTTTTTGTCTGTTTCAACTTCTAGCCAAGCCCCACGTTTTGGGATGATTTTGGCGTTGTGCATCTTTGGAGCTTGAGCATTTCCTGAGAAGAACACACCTGGTGATCTTACCAATTGGCTCACTACTACTCTTTCGATACCGTTGATGATGAATGTTCCTCTGTTTGTCATAAGAGGTACTGCTCCTAGGAATACGTCTTGTTCCTTGATTTCACCTGTTTCTTTGTTGATCAATTGTACGTGCACTTTGAGAGGTGCTTCGTAAGTGATGTTTTTGATTTTTGAAGTTTCTGCGTCGTATTTTGCTTCACCGACTTCGTGGTCTAAGAAGATTAGCTCTAGTTTCTTTCCTGAGAAGTCTTGAATAGGTGAGATCTCCTCTAGAAGATCTTTGATTCCTTCTCTCAAGAACCACTCGTAAGAATCGATTTGTACTTCGATTAGTTTTGGCATGTTCACGTTCTTGTCTACTTGGTCAGCAAAAAATTTCCTTGGCGATGTCTGGACGATCAAGTCTTGTGTGATGTCTAGCTGCGAAGGTTTGATGTAGTGTTCTCCGTGATGTCTCTTTGGTGCTGCTGCTGTTGCTGCTGCCGCTGCTGCTTTTTTTGCTTTTGCTGATACTTTCTTTGGTTTCTCTTCTGCTTTTGGCGCTGCTACTGGCGCTTTTTTAATCGTAATTTGCCGTCCTGATTTTGGACCGGCCTTCGTTGCTGCTGGTTTTTCTGCTTTGGCTGCGGTTTTTGGTGCAGCTTTCTTGATTGGCTTCTTCTCTTTTTTCTCTGCTTTTGTTGCTTTTGCTGAAGTTTTTTTAGCCTGCTCTTTGGCTGGCTTAGTAGGTTTTGTCTTTTTAGGCATGTATAAAGAGTAAATGAGTTTTGAGAAAGGTAGTTGACGCGACTTTGCCCTGTTTGACGGGGTCGTCAACAGGTTTGGTTGGGCCAATCGCTACTTTTTTCATTACTCATCTGTTTAACCTGGTAGCAAGCGGTATTGTATTCATTTATATATTATTGTCAAATAAATGAAATAGGTATATGAAAAAGGGGTTGCGGGGAAAGGGGGAATGTGGTGTGGTCTACTTCCCGATTAGATTTCTGAAGAAGTCCCGGATTGGACGTTTTTTCTTTGGTTTTGGCTCTGGTTTTGGTGGAGCGATGTAGTCTTTTGGTGGGTAAATTCGGCCTTCTAATCCGTTTGCTACGATGTGGAGTTTTTTGTGGCCTTGGAATTCTGTTATGCTTCTGCCTTGCTTCCTTCCTCCTGACTCTCTGTATGATCTGTGGAATAAAAGCAATAAGCCTTTTTCTGCACATAGTGTTTCTAGATGTCCTCTGTTTTGTGCTGATCCACCGAATAGTATTACTGCTCCTGATTTGGGGAGTTGTTTTGTGAGTTTTTCTCTTAGTGCATTTCCTCCAAATCCGCTGTCAAATATAACAATTCCTTCTTTTGTGTGGTTTGATTCATCCATTGTTGGGAGGATGTCCATTTCTATATCTCCTATTCCTAATGCTCTCATTAGAGAGAGGTGTTCTTTTTCAGGAAAGTCTATTTTTTTCTCTTTTAGGGCTTCTTTTGGTAGTGGTCGTACTTGGAAAATCGTCTTTTTAAGTGTTGATGTTGCTAATTCGATGTTAACTGGTTTTCCGAATATTTTTTCAAGTATCCATGTGGTTAAGGCTGTGTTTTTGGAAACTACCTCGTAAATTAGGCTGTGGTCTGGTTGTACGTGGTACATGTGATTGTTACCGTCTGGAAAATGATCTTCGTTTCCGTTTGCATGTTCGAGAACATCTTGTGTGAATATTCTGTCGCAAATTTCTCTGTCTAATATTTCTCTAGAAGCTCCTACGTAGACGATTTCACTTAGAGATGGGACGTTTCTTAGTACTGTGTTTGCGTATGCATGATATTTTGTAATCAGAGGTGTTACGTCTTCTCCTAATTCGTGAAATTCTTGAACGACTATTCCCATTTCTTCTTTTTCTATGCCATTCTCATCTCTGTACTGGATTGCCTTTTCTGAATTTACGGATTTGTACACATTTATGACTGCGGTTTTGAATTCTTCAAATGATGCGGATTCTTCAATTGTTATAGAGTCGTATAGTCCAGCTGCAGATGTGTTTTCGTTGTCTTCTGAGAAGACTGCACTGCTTCTGAGTATTATTTTTTTACCTCTTATTTTTTGATATATCTTTTGAAGATCTCCGTCTATTAATTTTCCTTGTTCCCATTTTCTGTGTGTTTCTGTTGAGATTAATTGAAATGGAGGGATTGTTATTGCGTCTGATCTTCCTAGCAGTATTTCATTGATTTTTTCTAGTCTTTTTTGAAGTTCGATAAGGTGAGCTGCCTTTGCTCCGTATTTTGGGACCCATTGTTGGATGTCTTCATCTGAAATTTTGCCGATTTTCTCTCTCAAAATCATTTCTAATTCCATAGATCTTATTCTAGAAGCTATGTCTTCTAATTCTCCATCTACCGATGTTGATGACATTGTGTCGTATGACTCTTCGTCGTTTTCATCATCTCCATACAGGTCTTTTAAATTTGGTTCGTCATGGACTTTGCCTTCTTTTGTGTATGCAGTTAGTGAAGCTGAATATAGAGGAATTCCTAATACATTTTCTATTGATACTCTTATGTAGCCAAATGATCCTAAGTCTAGTATTTCTTGTTCAGCTTCTGATTCTGCAAAAGGATTGAATCTCATTTTGCTTGTTTGTGTCATTGCTGTAATGAAGTGTTTTTTGAGGATTGCATCCAATTTTTCTCTGCATTGGTCTATTATATCAGCAATTTCTGCTGTTGATTTTGCGTCAACATTCTTTGTGATTTCTTTTATTTCATCTCTAGTTTTTGCTAGCTCTTGGGTGCCTTGGGTGAGAATTGCTTGTATGCCTTCTCTAGATTCTTCAAAAGGATCTGTGTCTTCGTAGTCTGTCATTTGGGTTTGTTAAAAGGAGCAGATTGTACCCAATCGGGGGTGGGGGAGTCAAATGGTTTTTTGGGGGTGGTGTGGTCTACAAAAATCTCATACTCCCAACAGTATCTTCCAATGGATAGGTTGGGGGGATGGTGAGGACGCCGTAGAGGTTTTGGTCGCGGAGTTCTTGTTTGATTTCGGCGACGCGGCTTTTGTAGTCTTTTTCTGAGTATTGTTTGTTGAGGATGCAGTATTGTTTGTGGTGGAGGGAGATGCAGCCGAAGCAGTCTTTGCAGTTAAATAGTAGCTCGGAATATTCGCAGTCTGAGCAGTTGGCTGTAAAGAAGCAGCAAGTGCAATTGTTCATTATGTGGGTGCTGCAGAGGTTGTAGTTGAGTTCGCCTTCTTCGTTTACCATTGTGTCGTAGGAGTCTTTTTGATCTTTTGATTCGTAGTTATATCCGCAGTCTTGGCTGTTGACCACGTCGAAGCAGTAGTAAGTGTTTTGGCAGTGATGGATGTAGTTGCCGAGGAAGTTTTCGGATTTTGTTTGGACGCAGTATACGCGTGGGGTTTTGAGTTTTACCTCTTGGAATTGTTTTTGTATTTCTTTTGCGGGGAGTTGTGAGAGTTCTGCTGTGCGTTTCCGGTATTCTTCTTCGGAATATGGCTCATTGAATATATAGAATTGTTTGTTTCTCAAGGTGGCGCAGCCAAAGCAGTCTTTGCACATTCGCAAGTCGTAGCCGTATGAACAGTTATTGCAGTTTTCTGAGTCTTGGAGGTTGTTGCTGTCGTAGCAGTTTTTGCAGTTGATTACTTCGTAGCAGAGCGTGCATTTGAGGACGTGGTCGCAGTCGACGCAATCTTGATTGCCATAAAAGTCTCGGCCATACATGCAGTCTTCGTTTTCTACGGCGTTTGAGAGTAGGTAGCAGTTTTTGCATTTATCGATGTTGTAGCAAAAATCTGAGTTTGTCTGGATGAGCTGAATCATCCCGATGCGGGGAGTTTTGAGTTGGAGCGCTGCGAAGTCTTCTAGGAATGACATTGATGGTGATTAGCTTCCGATGTCGGGGGGGCTTTAAGTAGACATTGGGGGCGGTTCCCTATGTCGGGTGTAAAGGGTGGGGATATCGGGATTTTGTGACGCTTTACTTCCTCTCAATCTTCTCTTTTCCGCCAAGGAATGGTCTTAATACTTCAGGGATGGTTACGGATCCGTCTGAGTTTTGGTAGTTTTCGAGGATTGCGACGATGGTTCGTGCCATGGCTACGGCTGTGCCGTTGAGAGTGTGGACGAATTTAGATTGTTGGGTTTCTGGGTTTGAAGTTTCGGGTTTGAATTTGATGTTGGCGCGTCTAGCTTGGTAATCTGTGCAGTTACTGCAACTTGTGAGTTCACGGTATTTTCCTTGGGTTGGGATCCAGGCTTCGAGGTCGTATTTTTTTGCTGCTGGAGCTCCGAGATCGGCTGAGCAGATATTCAATACTTGGTAGGGGAGTCCTAGGTCCTGCATGATCTCTTCTTCGATTGATTTGATTAGTTCGTGTTCCTCTTTTGACTTTCCAGGATGGCAAAAAGAGAACATCTCGACTTTGTCGAATTGGTGAACACGGATGATTCCTCGTGTGTCTTTGCCGTATGAGCCTGCTTCGCGACGGAAGCATGTTGAGAATCCGCAGTATCTTATTGGGAGTTCTTTTTCGTGGAGGGTTTCTTGGGCGTGGAGCATTGTTAGGGGGACTTCTGAAGTTCCGACCAAGTATAAGTCGTCTTCGCCTGGGTTGACGCTGTATATTTCGTTCATTTCAGCTGGGAAAAATCCTGTAGCGTACATTGCTTTTTCTTTTACGAGGACTGGTGGAATTACTGGAGTGAATCCTTTGCTGTTGAGTTTTTGCATTGTGAATTGGATCAGCGCAAATTCGAGCAACGCTGCATCGCCCTTGAGGTAGTAGAATCGTGCGCCAGACATTTCTGTGGCTTTTTCCATGTCGAGGATCCCGAGGGCTGTTCCGAGTTCTAGGTGGTCTTTTGGTTCGAAGTCTAGCTCTGTTTTGTCTCCGTGTGTTTCTGTGACTTTGTTGTCGTCCTCTGATTTTCCTACGGGGACTGAGTCTAGGATCATGTTTGGTACTTTTGAGGCCTCTGTCTGCAGGTCTTTTTGAACTTCGTCGAGTTCTGGGTCGAGAGCTTTGATTTCTTGTTTGAGTTTTTTGGCTTCTTCGATTTGGTCTTTGCCGAGCTTCTTTTGTTGGGCACGGAGTTCTTCTGTTTTTTGAAGGAGTTCTCTTCGGCGAGTGTCGAGTTCGACGAGTTTGTCGAGTTCTATTTTGATGTTTTTGTTTTTTGCATTTTCTGCAACGAGTTTTTGGTTTTCTATGATGAATTTTAGGTCGAGCATTTTGTGGGTTTTATGAATTCGCACCTATTCTAGTCGAAAGGTCGGGCTTTTGGAAGATTAATGAGAAAGAGTTGGTGGTTTTAGCTTTTGAAGGTTAAGCTTTTGCCTGATAATACGTGTTCTCCGAGTATTTTAGCTAGAGCGGCTCCTGAATCTGCACTTAGGCTTAGGAGGTTTATTCTGATTGTGTCTTCTGTGGTTTCTGTGATCCCTTCTACGTATCCAATAGCTTGGGCTATTGCGTTGCGAGTTTCTTCGCTGATGGGTGGGGTTGCAAAAGTTAATTCAACTGTTTCAGAGGCTGTTAATTGGTGATAGATAGACGCTGCTACAGGTGGTAGGCCTAGCTCTCTGTCTGCTAATGGTTGCATGGTTTTTTGATTAATAATTGGTTCTTATCGGATTGCGTAGCTTGAACTATATCACCTTTATTTTCTTTGGCAATACTCGTTGTTGTTTTTTTAAGCTTCTGCTGCTTTGTTTCGGGTTTCTTCTTGTTCTCCTGCTATTTTGGCTTTTGCCTCTGGGTTTTCTGCTGGGTCTGGGTGTTTTTGGGTCATTAGGGTTAGTTTTCGAAGTGATTCGGGATCAGTATAAGAAGCAAACCAGCTTCCTCCTACTTCATGTCTTTGATGTCCTCTTCCTAATCTTCTCATGATTTTTTTTATTTAATTATTTTGTAAATTTCATTAGGCGGGTATTATATTAAAAAGCCGGCATCTGTCAATGCCGGCTAGTGTGATTTCTTGATGGGGGACCTACTTTTTGTCCTCCTCTTTCTTTTCTTCTTCTTTTTCTTCTTTCTCAACTACTTCTCCGTCTACTGCTTCTTTTTTGTCTTTGTCTTCTTCTGTTTTTTCTTTGTCGTCGCCTTCTTCTTCTGTGACCTTAACGCCGTCTTCTGCGTCTTGAGCGGCAGCGTTGGCTTGGTACATTTGAGCTCCGACTTTTTGGATTTCTTCTGAGAGTTCGTTGTATCCTTTGTCGAGATCCTCGGTTGAAGCTTCTTTGTCTTCGAGAAGTTTCTTGAGGGCTTCGATTTTTTCTTCTACTGGGCCTTTGACTTCGTCAGTGACTTTGTCTCCTGCGTCTTTGAGAGTCTTTTCGGCTTGAGCGACTAGTGAGTCGGCTTTGTTTCGAGTTTCGATAGAGCCTTTTTTCTTTTTGTCTTCTTCGGCGTGCTCTTCGGCTTCTTTTTTCATTCTTTCGATGTCGTCGTCAGAAAGGTTTGAGCTGCCGGTGATTGTGATGTGTTGCTCTTTGTTAGTTGCTTTGTCTGTGGCTTTTACGTTTAGGATTCCGTTTGAATCGATTTCAAAAGTGACTTCGATTTGTGGAACTCCACGTGGAGCTGGTGGGAGGCCGTCCAATGTGAATTTCCCTAATGATTTGTTGTCTAGGGCCATTGGTCTTTCTCCTTGGAGGACGTGGATTTCTACGCCTGGTTGATTGTCTGCTGCAGTTGAGAAGATTTGCGATTTTGAAGTTGGAATCGCGGTGTTTCTTTCGATCAACACAGTGTTAACTCCACCGAGAGTTTCTAGTCCAAGAGATAGGGGAGTGACGTCTACTAGTAGGATGTCTTTTACGTTGCTGTCTCCTTGGAGGATTCCGCCTTGGAGAGCTGCTCCCATTGCTACGACTTCGTCTGGGTTTAGGCCACGGTGTGGCTCCTTGCCAAAGATTTCTTCGACTTTCTTTTGTACGGCTGGCATTCTGGTAGAACCACCTACTAGGATGATTTCGTCGATGTCTGAAGCGTATGTTTTGGCGTCGTCCATTGCTTTTTGGCATGGTTCGACTGTTCGTTCGATTAGGTCTGCAACTAAGTCTTCGAGTTTTGATCGACTTAGTTTGAGTTCGAAGTGTTTTGGTCCTGATGCATCAGACGTGATGAACGGAAGGCTGATTGAAGTTTCGTGAGTTGAAGAGAGCTCAGTTTTTGCTTTTTCTGAAGCTTCTAAAAGTCTTTGTACAGCCATTTTGTCTTTGCCGAGGTCTACGCCTTGGTCTTTTTTGAATTCTGCGATTAGGTGTTCCATGATGACACGATCGAAATCGTCACCACCGAGCTGAGTGTCTCCGTTTGTTGCTTTTACTTGGAAGACTCCTTCTCCGAGCTCAAGAATTGATACGTCGAATGTTCCTCCACCTAGGTCGTAAACGGCCACTGTTTTGTCTCCGCCTTTTTTGTCTACGCCGTAGGCGAGAGCTGCTGCTGTTGGTTCGTTGATGATTCTTTTTACGTCTAGTCCGGCGATTTTACCGGCGTCTTTTGTTGCTTGTCTTTGTGAGTCGTTGAAGTATGCAGGAACTGTAATAACGGCTTCTGTTACCTTTTCGCCGAGATAGGCTTCTGCGTCTGTTTTTAGTTTTTGAAGAACCATTGCAGAGATTTCTGCAGGTCTCTTTTGCTTTCCGTCCAGCATGATTTCTACTTCACCGTCTTTTCCTTTTACACATTCGAAAGCCACTTGTTCAGTGTCTTTTTTTGCTTCTGAGAATTGTCTTCCGATGAATCTCTTTGAAGAATAGATTGTGTTGTCTGGATTTGTGACAGCTTGTCTCTTGGCTGTGATACCAGCGAGACGTTCGCCGTCTTTGATTGCGACGACCGATGGAGTTGTGCGTGCACCTTCTGCATTTTGAATTACAGTTGGTTCACCACCTTCCATCACTGCGACACATGAGTTTGTTGTACCGAGATCGATACCGATTATTTTTGCCATGATTTAGTTTGTTAATTGATTTATTCACTAAAATGTTAGCACTCATCATTATAGAGTGCCAGAAAAGAGTGGTCAAGGGAAAATTTACAGATCGTCAAGGAAGTCGTGAGTGTTCCTTAGGGCTTCTTTGAGATCTTCGATGCTTGGGCAAGGGAGAGGGTGAGGGGATAGCATCTGGATTATAATTGGTTTTATTTCTTCGGGGATTTTGGTTGAATTATTTACGTAATCTGTAAGTCCTCCGTGGGTTAATTGATTTTTTCTTTTTGCTGAATCGTAGATGTACATTGTCATTGGGTAGATTGTTTTTTTGTAATCTTTCCAAAATTGGTCGTCACCTATATATATTGACATTAAGGTTGTTGCCAAACTGAATAGGTCTGCTCTTTGAGGATCTGCTGGGGTTGGTTCAGAGGCGTCGTAGTAAAAGAGATATCCGTGCATTACTGAGCCTTTTCTTACGCCGTTGAAAAAGTCTTTTACTTCCATTAGTCTTATGTTTTCTGGGTTGTCTTGTGTTTCAAAATCAGAGAGGATTGGCTCTCCGTCTTCGTCGACGAGTATGTTTTGTTGTTTTATATCGAAGTGTGTGTGGTTTTGTCGATGTTGTTCTCTTATTAGTTCTAATGTTTTAAAAAATATTGTTAGTTGCTCTTCCTTGTTTTCTACTTCATATAGGGTTTTTGGATTTTTGATTTCCAGAGTGAATGTTGCTTGTTCGTTGTTTTCATTTACTATGGAATATTCTGTGGTTGTTTGTGGGTCTGGTTTTGCTGGAACTGTTCCGGATGTTCTTGCTCCTTGGGTGTCTATGTAATTTTGGTTTAATGCTAATTCTATTCTTTGGGATATGGTGGGTGATTCCCATGATTTTTGTTTAGCTAGGATGCCTGGCATACCTACTACTTTGCTCCATGGGCTTGGTTTTGATTTGTCGTCGTTTAGTCTTCTTACTAGGTTGTCGTTGGAATGTTCGATGAGGGCTATGTCTGCTCCGACCTCTGTTTTTATAGCCTCTGCTATTTTTCGTCTTATTTTGTCTACTGTTTGTTTGAAAAACGATAATGTCTCTGGATCTGTGCCTGCTTCTCTGGTTTCTCTTCGTCCTGGGAGCTTGGTTCTTGGTTCTTTCATGGCTGTTTGAAGAGGCGTTAGGCTGTAGTTTTGTGGGATTTGGGTTTGGTTAAAATAAACTAGTATTTCGTGTCCCCTTAATCCTAGGGTTTCCCGTATGCGTTTGATTTTTTCCGCTATTTCTTTTGCAAAAGTTGAGACGGTTGTTCCGTCTACGTGTGTGCCGTTGTACAGCTGGTGTGTGATTCTTGGATCTATGTTTATTCTAATAAGCGCTTCATATTGTGGTGCAGGCTCATTTGCAGGGTCTTCTATGTGTTTTGCGATTTTTTTTGCGTACAAATTTGTATGATTAAAATAGAGGGTATTTAATCATAAATACGCCTTTTGGTCAAGGGGGTGGGGTTGTTTATTCTCCCATCCCAACCTTAACTTTCGCTGGTCTCAAGACGTGGGTGCCGAGCATGTAGCCTTTTTCGAGGACTTCTAAGACTTGGTCTTTTGGGCCTTTGTCTTGGAGGACTGCTTCGTGCAGGTTTGGGTCGAATTGTGTTCCTTCTGCTGGGATTTCTAATAGGCCTGAGGCTGCTAGAGATTCATCGATTTGGTTGAATGTTTTTGTGACGCCATCGATCCATTCTTGAGAATCTGCACTTGCGTTTTCAGGCAGGTGCTGTAGGGCGCGGTGAAAATTGTCTAGTGGGGGAAGGAGTCCACGGAGCAAGTCTGCGTTGGCGAATTGGGCCATTTTGCCGCGATCTTCTTCGGTTCGTCGTTTCATATTTTCCATATCTGCGACTGCTCTTTTGCCGATTTCGGTCATTTGCTCGAGTTTTTGCTCAAGGTCTTGAATTTGGAGTTTGAGAAGTTCTGGATCGTCTTTTTGAGGTTTTGCTGGCATTGTAAATTGATTATTTTTGTTCTAAGAGGGCTTTTACTTGTTCGACCATTGCGATGTTGAATGGGTAGTCCATTCTTTTTGGACCGAGGAGGCCGATGTATCCGTCGAATCCGTGGATGTGGTATTTTGCGACCACTATTGAACAAGATTGTGTTTGTTGAAGGATGTTTTCTTCGCCGATGAATGCTCTTGCTGCGTCGTCTAGGTCTAGGCTGTTTAGGGTTTTGAGGAAGTTGTCGCTTTTTTCGAAAACCTCTAGGACTTGGCTGGCTTGCATTGCGTCTTGGAGGAATTCTGGTTGTCTCAAGACGTTTGAAAGGCCTAGATAGAATGTTCGCTTGCTGTTTGGGACGGTGGCGAAGCTTGCTGAGCCTGTGGCTCGAGAAAGCAGTTGGACGCCGTCGTGGACGTATTCCTTTGCTTTTTCGGATTTGTGTTCGGCTTGGAGGTCTTTGATGACTGTGATGGCTTTTTCGCGGGCTTTTTCGATGTCGGCGATTTCTTCGATGTATTTGCGGTATCCGCTGTCTGTAGGGATTCGTCCTGCTGATGTGTGTGGTTGAAAGATCAAGCCTTCGTCTTCCAGGCTGGCCATGTCATTACGGATGGTCGCTGGAGATACCTGAAAATTATACCGAACAATTATCGTATTTGAGCCGACTGGTTCGGCTGTCTCTACGAAATGTTTTACGATAGCTTTTAGGACTTCTTGTTTTCGTTCGTTTGTCATCGGGGGAATTATAACATGGTTCCCATTTGCGCTGCCAACTCAACTGTTCTAGCAGAGTAGCCCCATTCGTTGTCGTACCAAGACAGTACTTTGATCATTGTGCCGTCAACTACTTGTGTAGAGAGGCCGTCAACGATTGATGAAAGGGGATTGCAGATATAGTCGACTGATACTAATGGCAAATTGCTGTATCCGAGAATTCCTTTTAGTTCTCCTTCTGCGGCTGCTTTCAGGACTGCATTTACTTCTTCGACTGTTGTTTCTTTTTCTACTTCTGCGACTAGGTCAACGATGGAAACTGTTGGAGTAGGGACACGAATTGAGAGTCCGTTGAGTTTGCCTTTTAGTTCTGGCATTACTTCTCCGATTGCTTTGGCTGCACCTGTTGAAGTTGGGATCATAGACATCGCTGCTGCTCTAGCCCTTCTGAGATCCTTGTGGCTGACGTCTAGGATGCTTTGGTCGTTTGTGTATGCGTGGATTGTTGTCATCAGTCCTCTTTTTACTGTGAAGTTTTCGTGGAGAACTTTTGTGAATGGTGCCAGGCAGTTTGTTGTACAAGATGCGTTTGAGATGATGTTGTGTTCTGGTTTTAGGTCCTCGGAGTTAACTCCTCGGACTACTGTGAAATCGACATCTTTTCCTGGAGCTGAGATTATTACTTTTTTTGCTCCTGCTTTGATGTGTTTTCCTGCGCCTTCTCTGTCTCGGAATACGCCTGTGCATTCGAGCACGATATCTACGCCAAGATCTCCCCAAGGTAGGTTCTCAGGATCTCGATCGCAAGCGCAAGGAATGTCCTTGCCGTCGATTCTCATTCCGAAATCTGTGCACTCCACATCTTTTTCCCAAGTCCCAAAATTTGAGTCGTATTTTAGGAGGTGACAAAGGGTCTCTTTTGGAGAGGGGTCATTGATAGCTACCAATTCTACTTGGTCTGAATCGATGATTATTCTGCAAACAGCTCGGCCGATCCTACCGAAGCCATTTATCGCAACTTTTGGTTTCATACTAGGTTTGGTTATTTATGAAATGTTGATGTATTTGACTTTGAAATTGTCCTTAGTATAATGTGGGTCGTTTCATAATCAAGTATATGAGATTGACTAGAGCAAACCAGGATGACGTAGCTCTAAAAGCTGCTGAAGCTCTCCGCAAGGGAGAGGTAATCTTGCATCCTACAGAAACTGTTTATGGGCTCGCCTGTGATCCTAAGAATGAGGAGGCTCTTAAACTTCTTTACGAAATCAAGAATCGTCTCGAGGAAAAGCCTGTGAGTGTGATGGTAGATTCTATTGGAATGGCGGATAAATATGGGATTTTTAGTAATTATGCGACTTCTTTGCTTGATCAGTTTTGGCCTGGGCCGGTGTCTGTGATGGTTTTGAAACGAAGGGGAATGTTGCCTGAGTTTTTTAATCCTGGGCACAAGTTTGTAGCGATTCGCTATTCGAATGATTCTTTTTGTCAGGATCTTGTTGAGAAATTTGGTGGACCAATTGTTACTACTAGTGCAAATCTTTCTGATAAGCCTGCTTGTTATAAGGTTCAGGACGTGAAGAAGCAATTGGGCGTTCGACGTTTTGGAAAGCTTGGTTTGGTTGTGGATGAAGGAAAGCTTGAGGAGAATCCACCTTCTACTATTGTGAAGATTGTTGGTGATACGACTGTTTTTGTGAGAGGGGATGGGAGTGAATTGGGTGGGATAATGAGGTAGAGGAAAAATCCGCTAGGATTTTTCTTGTGTGGTGAGTTTTTTGAGGTTTTCGTTGACTTTGAAAGGAGTGGGGCGTATTTTGCTTTCTTAATTTTTTAAAGAAAAATATATGAGTGGGGAAGGGTCTGATGATGTGTATGGCAAATTGTTTGGGGGTGATTTTGATGCTGATGAATTTACTGATGAGGGGACTGTTTGCGTAGATCCTGATGAGGAGGTTGAGGATGAGGATGTTGTTGGTGAGGTTGTGAATGCGGCTGTAGAGCGTGGATGGAGTCTTATTCGTAGGGATGTTGCCACTCGTGTCAGTGGAGTTTCTCTTGATGAAGAAGCGGAGATAGAGGCTTCTGTTCGGATTGCTTTTGGCAATTCTTGGGTTCGTTCCCAATTTGACAAGATAACTACCGAAAGGTTGAAGAGGGGTGGGAATACTTAACCTGTGATGTAGTTGAAGATAGCGTATATTGAGCCGAATCCTGCTGTGACGAGGATGCCTGCTAGCATTGCCCCTACTGAGACGAGGGCGATTGCTTTGCTGTATTTGACTCCAAATAAGTAGGCGATCAGGCTGCCGGTCCAGACTCCTGATCCTGGAAGAGGGATTGCTACGAAGATTATGATGAAGATTGAGCCGTATTTTTCGAATTTGGTTTTGTGTTTGTTGCGGGTTTTGTCGAAGAGGTGGGTGAAGAATCGATCTGCGAGCTTTGAGTATTTGCGTGCGAGGTTTGTTGCTGGGTCGAGGAGTTTTAAGATGAAGAATGCTGGGGCTATGCTCCCGAGGACTCCTATGACGAATGCTTGCCATGCGGGAAGGCCCATCGCTATTCCTATAGGTATGCCGATTCGGAGCTCTAGTCCTGGGAGGAGTGAGCTTAGGAAGGTTGCTAGTTCTGGGGTGAGGTAAGAAAAATCCATGGTGCGATTTTAGCACTGTTAGGGAGTAACATCTAGCCGCTCTATGTATTCAGGTGTTAGTAGAAGGTTATTTAGGTCTACCCATAGAATATCTTCAGCTTTAGGGGTTTTGTCGTTGTAACAATAGTCTCTTATTGCTCGTGTGATTGTGCCTGATTCGGCGCCTGTTTTATTTAATACATCTTGAATTCTGTGGTCTAATCCTAGGCGAATAGGGTCTTGGCTATTAAAAGCCTCTTCGCCTATAAGCTCTGTTTTTTTTGTGTGGAATTCTCGGATTGCAGCACTAGTTTTCAGGAACACTTTTGCAACTTCTGGTTTGGGAGCTTTTCTTTCTCTCATCTGAATGATCTCTGAGAATACTTCAAACAGGTCTGTTCTTAGCTCTTCGATTATTTGGCCCATTTGTTCGAGGATGAATCGGTTTGCTTCTTCGATTGAGCTTATTTCCTCGTATTTGATTGTTGTGTTTTTTGGAATTGTGAAGGTGATTGTTGTTCCTTTGTTTGGTTCTGATTCGATTTTGAATTCTCCTCCGAGGTATTGTTCGATATATCGTTTGCAGAGGAATAATCCTTGGCCTGTGCCTGATTCTCTTGTTGTGAAGCCTTCTGTGGCTGCTTTTTGTAGGACTTCAGGTGGCATGCCTGGGCCGTTGTCTTCTACTGTTATTTCGACATGTTCGTCGGTTTCTTTTGCGTTTACGCCTATGGAGCACCAATCATCATCTTCTTCTATGTGTGGAGGGACTTCGTCGTAGTGGTTGTGGTTTGCGTTGCGGACTAGTTCGCAGATGATTTCTTTTATTATTTCTGTATGGCCTTGGACTGTGATTTGTTGATTGTCTTCTGTTCCGGCTCCGAGGTGAACATGTTTTTTTAGATTGATGCGTCTGATGTCTCCGTATCGTAGGGCGTTTGTTAGGTCGAATTCTCCTTCTGTGATGTCTTCTGCGGTGAGGGTGTGGTCGTTTAGATTAACCATCTTGATTGTTTCGTGGTTTATTTCTCCTGCAAGGTAGTCTCGTGCTTGGCGGGCTATACCACTAAATTCTACAAGTATTTTGTTGAGAAGGGCGTGAATTTTTAGTCTTATTGCACTGGATATAATTGGGTTTTTTCCTCGAATTTGTTCTGACAATCTTTTTCTTTTTTCATGAAATTCTTTGTTTAGGCTCACAAATCTCATTAATACTGAGGAATTTCCAGTGTTTCCTGTGTCTACTCGTTGTACTAATGCCAATGTTGCTTCGAGAAGTTTCATTCTATGCTCTTCGAGCAATGCTTGAAAGTCCTCAGTGATGAGCCTGTTGGCTTCATCTATTGCTTGTTCGATGAGTTCTTGTTTTGGTTGTGTGGTAGCCTCCATTGGTGTGATTAGATTGGGAGTGATTCTATCTGAAGTGGTGGGGGATGTCAATTTGGGCCTGCACACAAAAGTTATACAATACGCTCGCGTTCTATCAAATCTTTTTGTGAAACGTTTGAGATGGCCTGTATAGGGAGAGAATGAGGGTTTTTTGAGGAGTTATGAACACTCTTTTTGTACTAATTTTATTCAGTTTGTTGACGTTTAACCTGTTCGCGGTTATTTTTAAGGGGCGGATTAAGAGCACAAAAATTATACACAGGATGTGCACAAGTTTTGAACATTAACAGATTAAAAACCAGCGAAATGGAGCATGTCTCAGTATTGAAAAATGAAGTGTATGAATATTTGGAGCTAAAGGAGGGGGATGTTGTGGTAGATGCAACTTTGGGATTAGGAGGCCATTCAAAAGGAATACTCGAACTAATAGGTTCAAAAGGAAAATTAATAGGATTCGATCAGGACGAGAGAAATCTGGCAGAAGCAAAGAAGAGGTTAAAAGGGTTCAAAAATGCGGAATTCGTTCATGATAACTTTAGATCTTTAAAAAATAGGGTGGAAGAAGTGGTTGATACTGGAGTTGATGCGATTTTGTTTGATCTGGGAGTGAGTTCTCCTCATTTGGATCTTGCGGATAGGGGTTTTTCTTTTCAAAAGGAAGGGCCGTTGGATATGAGATTCTCGGAAACTCAACAGATCACAGCAGCAGACATCATCAATGATTATTCGGAAGCGAGGTTGGCAGATGTTCTCTATCTCTACGGGGAAGAAAGGGCGTCGCGGAAGATTGCGAGGAAGATTGTGGATAGAAGAAAAGCGAAAAAATTCGAGACGACTAAGGAGCTTGCGGACTTTATAGAAGATGTGATTCCGGTCAGGTATGGAAAAAAGAAATCAAAGGTGTCGAAGACGCATCCAGCAACCAAAACATTTCAGGCACTAAGAATAGAAGTAAACGATGAATTGAACGCTCTTAAAGAGGCGCTTCAAGATTCGATTGATGTTCTCAAGATAGGAGGACGTCTGGCGGTGATCTCGTATCATTCGTTGGAAGATCGAATAGTGAAGCATTTCTTTAGAGAGCTGAGCAAGAGTTGTGTGTGTCCTCGGGAACAATTGGTTTGTGATTGTCGGGGAGAGCCGGTGATCGATCTTGTTACCAAGAAGCCGGTTGGTCCGACAGATGACGAAGTGGCTCAGAATCCTCGGTCGCGAAGTGCGAAGATGAGAGTCTTGAGAAAATTGCGAGAAGTTTGATCTCGGCGCGATGCGTGATGTGAGATGCGCGCCCTACCTTTACCTCATTCCTAACCTTATCCTAAAAAATGCCGCAGTTAGTCCTAGAAAAAGGAGCTAGATATCAGAGCAGTTTGCTGAAGAAACTGTTTTCTTCGCGAATGCTTTCGCGAATTGAGGTTGGGCCTTATTTCCTTATTGTTTCTTTGGTCTTCTTTGTGGGGCTTTTGACGCTTGTGACTTTGGTTTTCTCTACGAATGAAGTGACTAAGGGATATACGCTGAGCAAGCTTGATTCTGAACAACAAGAGCTTGTGAAGGTTCGAGAGATAAAAGATATGCAGCTTTCTCAGGTGCGTGCGCTTGATTCGATAAAATCTTCAAGTAAGGCTGTTTCTATGGTTCGTCCTCGGTCGGTGGCTTATGTGCACGGGGATACTGTGGTGGTGAGCCGGTAGGTGGTTGCGTTTTAGTTTTTGAAAATTTTCACCCTTGAATGGACAGGGGTTTTTTTGTATTATGATTTCCACTTTATATTTAACAATTATTTTTATGGCTGAAATTTCAAAAGGAGTGAGTGTGGAATTTGAAGGTAAGGATGTTGTAGAGGAGGTTATTGGGAAATTTGAAGATATGAAGAAGACTAAGGGGAATGATGGGAAGCCTAGGCAATATTGTTTTTCTTTGATGAATACTGGTCTTCCAGGAATGACGATTGATGCATTTGTGAATGATTTGCGAAGTTTGCGTGATGAAAAAAAAGAAGAAAATCTTGGCAATCATGAGCGAGCTTTGAAAGTTTTGGCTTTGTTTAAGAAGTCTCCGGAGCTTTTTGACTCTGAGGATTATGTTGGTCCTGCGTATGTTTTGACTGCGGTTCCGTCTCAGAAGCATGGTGCTTCATTGGGGTTGGTTGAGGTTCCGCAAGCTACTGGTGAGGCAGTGAAAAAAGAAGTTGTTGCGGCTGTCAATTGGCCATCTAAATCTACTTCTGGAGCTGGTGCTACCCGAGAGGAGATGCGAAAGATTCTTGAGAACTTTGGGCTAGATTGGATGCTTGAAATCTTTGGTTAATGGGTGGGGTTGGCTTTGAGACTTGACTTATTGGTGTTTTTTGGTATTATTGTCTCCTATTTTTTTTTAAACAAAATGATATGAAATATTTAGATTCAAGGGAGCCAGATGCTGATAAAGCTCCGCTTTATGCTGAGGGAAGAGAAAGGACACCTGAGGGATTGGTTGGATTGAGTTTGTCTTTGTGTGTTAATGCTATTCTTGAGGGGATTGTTGATTATGAAGAACTGAAGGCTATAGTTTCAGCTACTTCTTTCCCTTTGGAAGGTCCAAATGCGGCTGATAATATTGTTACTCGTTATGGGTCAGGTTATTGGAGTCAAGACCTCGAAGGTGCTAGGAAAATTGTTGAACGTTTGTTGGCTGATGGAAAGTTGCTTCAAAGAGGTTTGGTTTTTGATAATACGGATGAAAAACAATTTAACCAATGGATTAAGGCTGAAGATTTAGCTAAATGGATTGAAGATTATGCTGAAGTAAATGCTGATCGTTTGCCTGATTTGGATAGAGATCTTGTCAGAGCTAAATTGACAGGTCTTTTGGGAGAAGTTCTTGTTTAATAGATTTTCTAATAGTACTTTCACAGCTATTTCGCAATGCTTAAAGTTTGCGAACTTGGCGGGTTTTTTGTAAATTGGACTCAAGCTTTTTCAAGGCTTTCTATATGCTTTTCTAACCCTATTCTTATGTCGAATATTGCTGACTTTTCTAAGGCAAACAATCCTCACGTGCGTGAAATGACTGGAGGTTATACTCTAATGAATCTGCAAAAGATGCTTTCTGTTGCGGATGAACACGGTTTTGGGATTCCTGCTTGTAATGGGCGGAGTCGATTTGTTATTAATGCGATTTTGGAGGCTGCGTGGCAGGAGAAGTCGCCTGTGATTATTGAGATCGCTGAGAGTGAGGCGAAATATTGTAATATGGCGCCTGATCGATTGAGTGATCTTACTCATGAGACTTGTGAACGAATGATCGCGAAGTATGGATATACTGTGCCGGTTTGTCTTCATCACGATCATATTCAAAAGGACGTTGATGGGTGTATAGACAGGGCGATTGAGTCTGGGTTTTCTTCTGTGGAAGTTGATCTTTCGAAGATGCCTCTTGAGGAAAATGCTGCAAAATGTAAAGAAGTTTGTGACAAGATTCATCCTTTTGGGATTTCTCTTGAAGTTGAGGATGGTGAGATTGGAAATGCTTCGGCATTGTCTGATCCTGATGTGGAAAAAAATATTGGAAATTATTATTCTAAGGTTGAGGATTGCCAGAAATTGAGCGAGATTGTTGCGCCGGATGCTCTGGCGTTTTTTGTTGGAAATGGTCACGGGAATTATCTCAAAGCGCCGATCATCGGATACGATCGAATCAAAGGGATTTGTGATGCGACTCGTCCTATGAAGGTTTATGGGGTGATGCATGGTGGAAGTGGGCTTTTGCCTGAGGATTTCCGTCGATGTGTCGAGAGTGGTGCGCGAAAATTTAATTATGCGACTGCGTTGAGCGATATTTGGTTCAAATATTTCCCTGAGGATTTGTTGGCTCGAATGGATGCTCGTGCGGAAGAGCAAGGCAAGCCTCGTCGAAAGGTTCTTGATCAATTTGAGGAAGAATGGGATGTGATTGATTTTGCTGAGGCGGAAGTTGCCATTGCAGATCATCTCAAAATGATGATGAGAGATGCTTTTGGATGTGCGGGGAAGAGTGAATTGTATTAAGATTGTGTCAGAAGACCTAACCAAACCAAATGAAAACTTTCCAAAACTATCTCACTGAGAACAATGTCTCAGAAGATCTCACGACTGTTCTTACAACTATTACTGATGCGTTCAAGGATATCACTGTCCTGATTAGGACGGCAGATACTGGTGCTGCTGGCACTAAGAATATCTATGGTGAAGAGCAGCTGGCTCTAGACGTACAATCGGATGAGCTGATTCAAGCACGATGCAAGAAGAATCCTCAAATTGGACTATTGGCGAGCGAGGAGCTTCCTGAGGAGATGAAGATTAGTGAGGGGGCTTTTGGTGTGGCGTATGATCCGCTCGATGGGTCGTCGCTTGTTGACGTGAATCTTGCGGTTGGGACTATTGTTGGGGTGTATGATCTTGGGGCGTCTGAGGGTGATACAAAGACTTTTATTGGTAAAAAGGGGGATGAGCAGGTTGCGGCGATTGCGGCGGTCTATGGGCCTCGTACGACTTTTACTGTGACTTTGAAGAATGTGCCTGGTGTTGTCGAATTTACTTTGCACGAGGGTGGGTTTGTTGTGAGTCGTGAGAAGGTTGAGGTGGGGGAAGGCAAGATGTTTGCGCCTGGGAATTTGAGAGCTGTTGGTGAGAATCCTCAGTATCTGAAGTTGGTTGAGTATTGGATGAATGAGCAATATACCTTGAGATATTCTGGAGGGATGGTTCCTGATGTGACTCAGATTTTGTTGAAAGGAAAAGGGATCTTTTCTTATCCACCTTATTCGAAATATCCTTCTGGGAAGTTGCGACTTCTCTTTGAATGTGCGCCATTGGGTATGCTGATGGAAAAGGCTGGGGGAGCTGCGAGCTATGGTGGTGGACGGATTTTGGATCTTGAGCTAACTGAGCTTGAGCAGAGGACGCCGATTTTTATCGGGTCGAAGGAGGAGGTCGAGAGGTGTGTTTCTATGTTGGGGTAGGGATTTGTTTTGTATTAGGGATGTATGTGGTATAATTCTTACAATATTTATTTAACCTTATTTCTTATGTCAAAAGGTCTAAAAATCTTTCTGGGTGTGTTGTTGGCGGTTATCGTTGTGGGAGCTGGGATTTATGTGGTTGGTGGGGATAGTTTGTTGGGGCGGTTTCGGTATAGATCGGTGAAGCCAATGGCCGATAAAATTGTAAATGTGCAGCTTGCGGAGCATGAATGTCCAGAATCTCCTAAACTTGTTTTTGCTAGGATGTATCCACCACCGAGTGGGGCTGATTCTGTAGAGGTTGCTACTTTTGATGAATTATATGACATGATAGTCGAAGAGATGCAAAATAATGATTATAAGACTGAGTGTCCATATTTGATAGATTATTATCCTGTAGAAAATGGTGGTGTGTCTTTTGATGGTAAAGTTAAATGTGCTGTAAATCAGATGAAGTTTGGGGCAAATGAGCTAGGGTGTACGCAGGTGGTAGGTGAATTTGGTTCATCAGATTACTTTAATTTGAATGTGGGTCTTTCTAATCAAGGATTTGTGGTTAGAAATTCGTATCTTGGCGATTTTGGAGAGTTTGAGCTCGAGGTTGATGGTGGTGATTTTAATGTTTGGAGAGTTTCTGAATAATTTGTTTTGAAGTGATTGCCAAAGGGCTCCCGTCAGGGAGTCCTTTTTTTGATTATACAACCTTGTAATACTTCTACTTCTTTTTAGTTCTAAACCTATGATAAAATGGGTCTTGCTTTACGATTAAAATTTAAATGAAAAAAATGAAGATTGGAGTGGGGGTAAAAATAGGGCAGAGGGCGTCGGTGACAAGCCGAGCCGCGACTCGAGCTTCTCAACGACTTGCGAAAGGTCGAGAGAGGGGTGGGGAGGCAGATCAGGTTTCTCACGAAGCTGTTCGCAAGGAAGAGATGATTGAGCTTCTTGTAAAACGTTCTCAAAAAGGAGAGGCGATGGCTTTTGGGAAGCTTTACGATTTATTTGTGGATAAGATTTATCGATACATTTATTTCAGGGTGCCAAAGGATGATGTTGAGGATTTGACCGAGATGGTTTTTTTGAAAGCTTGGGAAAAGATTCATCAGTACAAGTCTGGACGAAAGAGTTTTTCGGCTTGGGTTTTTCGGATAGCGCACAATTTGGTTGTTGATACATATAGGTTTGGAAAGGACAAAGAGACTGTGGAGCTTTCGCCAAATGTTCAAGAACATAGAAGGGAGCACAATCCAATCAAGGTAACTGAAAACAAAATTCATTCGGAGTATCTAAAGGAGGCTCTCGAAAAAATGAAGCCTCATTACAAACAAATTATAATTCTTAAATTTATAAACGAACTTTCTAACAAAGAAATTGCGGACGTTCTCAAGAAGAGTGAGGGGAGCGTTAGGATTTTGCAATTCCGTGCTCTCAAATCTCTAAAATGTGAGATGGAGGGCATTGGGTTGGATTTTGAGTAACATCGGGTTGGAAATTTCGTTAATGCGATTGTATGGAAAAAGATATTACAGACATTGAGAAACTGCTAAAGAAGGTCGAAAAACCTTCACTTTCTGCTCGTAAAAAACAACTTCTAAAGGAGAATCTGATGCAGCAGATCGAGACGGGCCAGGAGGCTCCGATGTCTCGGGCGCTTGCTCGGGTGGCGGAATTGGTAAAGGGTGCGGCTTCTCAGGTGAAGTTGCCTCTCAGTGAAAAAGTAATGATGAAGGAGAATTTGTTTGAGTCTATGAATAAGAGTCGGTTGAATGTTTTTGTTAGTCATTTTATGGTTTTTGGAAAGAGATTTACGAGTGGGGTGGCGGTTGCGAGTCTTTTGATGGGGATTGTGAGTTTTGTGACTGTTGATGTGAATGTTGCTTTGGCTGAGAGTTTTACTGTTATTGAGGAAGTGTCTGGTGATGTGTCTGTTTTGCGTGATGGTGAAGAGGTTCGGGTTTATGAAGATATGGCTATTTTGGAAGGAGATCAGGTTACGACTGGTGAAGATGGGTTTGTGAGTATTACTTTTGTAGACGAGAGTGTTTTGAGACTTTCGGAGGATACGGGGATTAGTGTGAGTCGACTTTTTTATGATTTGCGTGATCGAGCTAGTAGTTATATTGAGATCGAAGTCCAAAAGGGAAGTGTGTGGTCGCGAGTTTTGAACCTGTTTGGAGAGGACTCAGTCTTTGTTGTGAAGGCTGGGGAGTTTTTTACTAAGGCAAAGAAAGCCGCGTTTAGCATAAAGGTTGATGAGCTTGAGACGAGTGTTGAGGTTTATCATCATGTTGTTGATGTTGAGACTTCTTCTCAGGGCAAGACCCAAGTTGCAAATGGAGAGCGTGTTGTGAGTGGTCAAAATGCGAAACCTCAAATTGTTTCTTTTGAGGAAGAGGTTGAGGATGAGTGGGTGAAGCAAAATTTGGAGGATGACAAGGTGTATGTTGCCAAGGTTGAAGAAAAGAAAAAAGAAGCTCGGCAGGATGTTGTTGATGATTCTTTGAAGCCTTTCCGATCTATTAAGACTGGTGTGCAGAAATTCCTAACTTTTGATGATATATCTCAGCAAAAGCTTGTTTTTGAAGAAGTTCAAAGAGGGTTTGTTGAGGCTGAAGTGAAATTGGAGGGTGGAAAGCTTTCTGATGATGAGGCGCGTGTTGTTTTCGAGGGATTTGTGGCGGAGGTTGAGGCTTTGAAGTTGATGATCTCGAATGTTCGTGCAAATGGTGATGATGAATATGCGGATGAGCTGAAGGCTTATTTGAATTCTGAATTGAGTCAGTATAAGAAGGATCTGGCTTCTGTTTTGCCTGAGTCACCTTTGTATGTTGCAAAGGAGGTTGTGTTGGCTGCGGAAGTTGCGGCTGCTGAAGACGAAAAAGAAAGCACTCAAATTAAAGTAGATCAGACTGAGGTTACATTGGGTGAGGCTTCTGATTTGGCTGAGGCTGGGCGTGAGGATTTGGCTCAGGAAGCTTTGGATGATTACGCCGAGGATGTTGAGTCTAATACTCGGGAGGCTGAGGCTATGGAGGACGATCTTGATAAGGAAGAGACTTTGGGCAAGATCAAGGAGGCTATTGAAGATGGAGCTGGTGTTGTTGAGTCGTTGACTGAGCAGCCTGTTGTGATTGTTGAGGTTGAGCTTGGTGAAGAAGGACTTGAGGATGGCGAAGCAGTTGTTGATGTAGAAAATCAAAAACCTTTGGATCCGCTTTTGGATCTTGGTCGTTAAGAATTTAAGTAGTTAGGCTGATCATTCCGAGGATGAGGCCTGTTGTTGCTGCCAATGCACCGATTGTCCAGAATCTCATGACGACCTTGTATTCGGGCCATCCGATTGCTTCGAAGTGGTGATGGATTGGAGCTATCTTAAATACTTTTCGTTTGAAGAATTTTTTTGATGTTAGTTGGATGATTATAGAAAGTGTTTCTATAACAAAGATGAATCCAATCAAAGGCAGCGCGAGGACTTGGTCCGTCAGCATGGCGATGACCCCCAGCGTGGCTCCCAGGCTGAGTGCGCCTGTGTCTCCCATGTAGAAACGTGCTGGTGGGATGTTGAACCACAGGAAGGCTGTTGTTGCTCCCATGATGACCGCACAGAGTGCTGCGAGGATCAAGAGCCCTTTGATGTATGCGAGGATTCCAAACGCGCCAAACGCGATAATAAGAAGTCCTCCTGCAAGACCGTCTAGGCCGTCTGTGAAGTTTACTGAATTTGATGTAGCGAGGAAGATGAATATGAATAGGGGAATGTACCACCATCCAAGAGTGACATCTCCGAATCCTGGAATGTTGATTGAATCGAATCCTAGTTTTTCGAAGAACCAATATGCTCCAACTCCGCCGAATATTGTGAGCCATAGCATTTTGAATTTTGCGCTTAGTCCTTTTTGTTTACCTACACCTTTGATATTGAGGTAGTCATCGAGGGCTCCGAGCAGTCCGACGGTGACGAGTGTAAAGATGGGGATCCATGTTTCTTTTCTGTTCAAGAGTGATCTGTCAAAAAGTCCCATTGCTGATAAGATTCTCGAAATTAACACTGTTATTACGATGCTTCCCCATATGATGATTCCGCCCATTGTTGGTGTTCCGGCTTTTTTTGCGTGGAGTGCGTGGAAGAGTTTTGCTTTTTCACCTGAGATCGCGTTCTCTTTTATTTGTTGGCCGAATTGGTGTTTTGTGACGAAGGTTGTGAATGGTTTTGCTAGGACGAATGTGATTATGAATGCTAGAAATGCTGATCCAAAAATTAGTGTAAAATCGAGAATTAAATCATGCATGGTGATGATGTGTTAAGTTTTGGTTTTACCAAATATATGCGCGGAATACCCAATCGATCAGGATTTTGCTTTCTCTGAATCGGTCCGGGCTTCCGAGGACTACTGTGATGATGTCGTTGCCTTGGTCGTTTTCGGCTATCGATACATTGCAGAGGCCTGCTAGGTCTGTTTTTCCTGTTTTGAGGCCTTTGATGTTGAGGTAGCTGTCTAGGAGTTCGTTGGTTGACTCGAGTTCGTGAGTGTATGTTTTGTCTTGGGACATTACTTTTAGAGTTTTGAGTGACGCGGCGTCTTTGATGAATTGTTTTTGGTAGGCGTATCTAGCGAGCTTGGCTACGTCTAGTGCTGATGAGTAATTGTTTCGGCTGTCGAATCCTATTGGGTTTTCGAAATGTGTGTTTAGGAGTCCGAGTTCGCGGGCTTTGTTGTTCATTTTTTCTGCGAAATCTGCGACTGAGCCTGCGTTGTATTCGGCTAGGGCTTCAGCTGCGTCGTTTGCTGAATGAATCACGACTCCGTATAGCAGATCTTGGACTGTGATTTTTTCTCCGGCTCTTAAGAACATCTGTGATCCGTCTGTTCGGCTGGCTACTCCGGAGACTGTTACGACTTCTCCGAGGCTGTTTTCTTCTAGGATTACGATTGCTGTCATTAGTTTTGTGATCGATGCTATTTGTCTTCGGGCGTTTCCGTTTTTTTCGAAAAGGATTTCTCCTGTTTGGTTGTCCATTGCTACTGAAGCTTTGGCTTCAATTATTGGGGAGATGAAAGCGTCCTTTTTGATTGGGATTGGGCTTACGGAAAGTAGATTCGAAAAATTCAGATTGTGAATGTTTACTGAAGCTTTTTCGACAATTGGAATCAGATCATTGTGAAGATTATCTGTGACGGGAAGGATCGGTTGCAGGCTAGCTGCAATATAAAAACCAATTAGGCTTGTAAGCATTTTTTTGTGATTAGCTTCGACTGTCCGACTTTGAGATCGCTTAAGATTCCTTCTCCTAGGGTCAGATTCCCGACTCGGATTCTTTGTAAGTATATTACAGAATAGCCTAAATGTTGAAACATTTTTCTGATCTGGCGTTTTCGCCCTTCTTTTATTGTGATTTGGACTTTGTTTTTTTGTTTTGGGTTTGATTTGAGTACGCAGGGGAGGGTCTCTTTGTCTTCAAGTAGGATTCCTTTTTCGAGCTGGCCTATGTCTTTTGTGTTGATTGGTTTGTCGAGTTTGACGATGTATTCTTTTTCTTTTTCGTATCGTGGGTGTGTGAGCTGGTTGATGATTTCGAGGTCGTTTGTCATGACGAGGAGACCTTCTGTGTCTTTGTCGAGGCGTCCTATTGGTTTTAGGCCTATTCTTTTCAGGTCTTTTGGGATTAGGCGTTTGGTTGTTTCTCGGTTGAATGGGTCTGTTAGAGTTGTGATGTAGCCTTTTGGTTTGTTGATGGCTAGATATACGAATTCGCCTTTTAGAGTTACTGGGCGAGTACGAAACAAGACCTCGTCTTTTTCGGGATCGACTTGGATTCCCATTTCTGTGACGATTTTCCCGTTTACTGTGACTTCTCCTGCAGCGATTAGATCGTCTGCCTTTCTACGACTAGTTGCCCCGCTTTGCGCGAGAAATTTATTCAGTCTCATTTGATGGGGTTGGGGAATCGGTTTCTGTTGAGTTGGGGTCTTCTGAGTCAGGGTCGTCTTCGGCGTAGATTATTGCGTATAGTGAGAAGAAATAGTCTTCTTTGAATTGGCTTGAACTGGTGTAGTCTTCACCGAGTTCGAGGATTATGCTTGTTTCTTTTGTGTATCCTTGGTCGATGTATTCTTGTGGGATTTCTGTGCTTGTTTCAGCTGTTGGGATCAAATATTGGATGAGAGCTATGGTCTCTGGGATTTTGTATTTTGTTTCTTCGTCTGGAGATTCTTTTGGTAGGGGAATTGGTGTGTAGTAGATTTTGGTCTCTTTTAAGTTTGGGGAACGTGCGTTGCCGAATCTGTAGTGGATTTCTAGGCAAAGTCTTTGGAGGACTTGTTTTGTTTCTGCTGCTGCTCCGTATTTTTCTGTTCCGTTTAGGATTCTGATCTCTTGAGCTTCTTTGAGTGCTGCTGGGAATTTTACCATTACGTCGAAGTATTCTGCGATTCTCTCGTATCCTCCTGCTGGGATAAATACTTGGGCTCCTTGGTACAATTCTGCGTCTGGAGTGTAGAGGAGGCCGCCGCATTGGACTGCTTCGTCTGAGATTACTGAATTGTAGATTGAGCTTGTGTTGAAGTCTTTTGCGAGGGCTCCTAGGGTTAGGAGTTCTCTTGTTGTTAGGTTTGTTTGGAAGTTTTCGTTGATTGTTTGGATGAGCTCTTTGATTTTGCCTTGGTCGAGGATGAGTTGTTTTTTGAGGGCTTTTTCTTTAATTGCTTCTAGGAGTTGTTGTTGTCTTTTTGATCTGTCGAAGTCTGAAGTTGTTTTTCTGCTTCTTACGAATTTGAGGGCTGTTTCTCCGTCTAGGATGTGTTTGCCTGCTGAGAGGGTGAAGTTTTCGAGGTAGCCTGTTTCTCCTTTTGGATAGAAAGGGTCGATGAGGCTTTCGTCTAATGTGACTTCTACTCCTCCGAGGACGTCAATGATTTCTACGAATCCTTGGAAGTCTATTTTGACGTAGTAGTGGATCTCTTGGCCTGAAACGTCTTCGACTTGGTCGATGAGGTATTCGAGTCCGCCTTCTACAGATCCTGTGTCTTCTTTTGCGTAATAAAACACTTCATTGATTCTGATGCTTCTGTATTCGTCGTCTTTGAGGTGAAGGTCTCTTGGAATTGATGTCATTGAGACTGTTTTGTCTTCTGTATCCAGGCTTGCGAGGATGAGGGTGTCTGTGAGATCTGCGCCGTCGTGTTCTTCGTTTCCGGTTCCTATTAATAGGAAGTTTGTGTGGTCGTGGGCGTCTTTTTCTAGGGTAGCTCCTGCGGTTAGCAGGATTGATTGGAAGTCAATGCTCAAGAATACTTTGATGATTGTTGCGCATAATAAAACGATTATTCCTATAGAAAAATAGATAGAAAGGCTCGCCGCTTTTGACTTTTTGTAAAGCGGGATGCTTTTTTGTCTTTTGGGATCGATTTTATTTAGTGAGAACTTGGTCATCAGGCACCTATTGTACTGAAAAAAATCTTTTTCGCAATTTAATAGTACCTGAAAAGTTTGACATTGACGGTGAGGGTTCTAAAATTCAAAAGATATAAAATAACCTTATTTGTATGAAAAGTTTAAGAATTGTTAGTTTGTTAGCCGTTTTTGCTCTTGCATTTGGTTTAACTGGATGCGGGGACGAGGCGCCGGAAGTTGATGAAAATCTTCTTTTACAGGAGTCTTTATTTAATTTGTCGAATGCTGGGTCTTTGCGATATGAGATAGATTTTGATGCGGATGTGCTTGATGAAGGGGAGGAGTATCTTGTGGAGGTGGATGCAAGCGGGGCTTATAGTGGGCTTGATCCTGAAAATCGTGGAACTGAGTTGAATGTTGTTTTGAAGGCGGATTCTCCAGATGGGAAGTATCGTTTTGATTTCTCGCTGAAGGAAGTCTCAGGGCTTCTTTATTTGAAACTTTTGGATTTACCTTCTGTTCCAAATATGCCGATTGAGATGTTCGCTGATTTTACAGATACTTGGTGGCAGCTTGAGGGGGCGCAGTCTAGTGACTTGGGATTGAATCTGACTGGGACAGGTGGTTTCGGAGTTGCTTATGAGGAGTTGAGCGAGACTGAGAAGCAGATTCGTGATTTGATTTTGACTTCTAAGTTTTTCAAGGACATTGAGTTCAAAGGAAATGAAAGTGTGAAGGGAAACGATGCTTATCATTACAGTCTTGCTTTTGATGCTGACGCTATCAATGCTTATACAGAGCAGGCTTATCAAATTCGAGGTGAAGAAATCACTCCTGAGGATCGAACTGCTATTGAGGAGTTCGCAACATCAATCCAAGGATTTGTTGGGGATGTCTGGGTAGATGCGGACACAACAACTCTTGTGAAGATCGCTGGACCTTTTGATTCTGCTGAAGGAATGAAAGGTGAATTCGAAGTTGCGATGTTTGATATCAATCAACCATTTGCTGTGAAGGGACCTGTTGATTTTGAGATCTTCGACCTTGCGATGTTCTTTGGAGCGTTTGTTGAGAGTGGTGGGTTTTAAGAAAAATTTAAGCTGGATGTAAGGTCTATCGTGTAGGCTTTTGTGCATGCATGTTAGATTTGCGATTTTTATGGTGGGGTTTTTGATTGGGCTTTTTGTCCAGGATTCTTCTGTTTGGGTTTTGTTGGTTTTGGGGTTGGGTGGGGCGGTTGGGCGAGTGCGGGATCGGATGAAGGGAAATTGGATTGTGCTTTTGATGGGGATTGGGCTGGGGGTTTTGCGGATGATTGTGGCGGATCTGGTGTTGGAGGACGATGTGCGACTTCTTGCGGGGCAGGAGGTGTCTATGACGGCTTGTATAGGAGAGGAGGTGGATGTGCGGGAGGCAAAGGTGAAGTATATTGTGGATGAGATTTGTGTGGTGGCGGATGGTGGGGGTTGTTTGGCGCGTGGGGGGCGAGTTTTGTTGGATGCGTCTCGGTATCCGGTTTTTGAGTATGGGGATGTTGTTGAGGTTTCTGGGTTTTTGGAGATTCCTGAGAATTTTGAAGGGTTTGATTACAGGCGGTATTTGGCGAGGTATGGGGTTTTTTCGATGATGTCTCAGCCAAGGATTACAAAAGTTGGGGATGGATGTGGGCTTGGGGCTTTTGAGCAGATTTTCCGGTTCAAGGGTCGGATTGAAGAGAGATTGGTTGAGCTTTTTTCTGAGCCTTCAGCGAGTATGATGGCGGGGCTTCTTCTCGGTTCGCGAAAGGGGATTCCAGCCGAGCTGACGGAGGACTTCAACGAAACTGGGCTGACGCATATTGTGGCGATTTCGGGCTACAATATTACGCTTGTGATTATTGTGGTTTTTGGGTTGTTTGGGTTTTTGTCCCGGAAGGTTCGGGTGATTGCCGCCGTGGTGTTTGTGGCGGTTTTTGTGGTTTTGGTTGGGGCGAGTAGTGCTGTTGTGCGGGCGGGAATTATGGGAGTGGTTTCTCTTTTTGCGATGTATTTTGGGCGGCGGGGTGAGGTTTTTATTTCGATTGTTTTTGCGGCTTTTGTGATGAATTTGGTCAATCCCCGGATAGCCGTGGTTGATGTTGGGTTTCAGTTGTCTTTTCTTGCGACGCTTGGGCTGGTCTATGTTTCGCCTTTGCTGGAAAAGGCTGGTGGGGTTTTTGGGCGGATGATGAAAAGGGTTCCTGCGGCTTTTTTGATTCGTGAGAATTTTTTGATGACGTTGTCTGCGCAGGCGTTTGCGCTACCTGTTATTTTGAAAAGTTTTGGGCGGATTTCATTGATTTGTCCGATTGCAAATATCTTTGTCTTGCCGTTTGTGCCGTTTGCGATGATTTGTGGGTTCTTTGCTATTTTTTTTAGTTTTGTGCCTGGAGGTGGGTTTCTGGCTGAGATTTTTGCTTTTGCTGGCTATGTTGTTTTGGAATTGGTTTTTGTTTTGATTGGCTTTTTTGCTGATTTGTCTCGGATGCTGTAGATGTAGATTTTCTTGATGCCTGTTTTTGTTTTTGCTGGAATGGTTTTGATTGGCTTCCAATTTCCTACTTTGAAGCTATATGAGATTACTTTGCAGCCTTTTTGGAGTTCTGCGTCGAATTTTGATTGGTATTTTCTTAAGGTTGAGGGGAGCATGTAGCAGATGACGATGTCTGCGTCCTTGAGGGAATGTTTGCGAAAATCGCTTCTGACCATTTTCCCTTTCCACCCTAGGGTGATTTGTTTGAAGCGGGCGAGTGCGTAAACAAATGGGTCGATTTCGAATCCTGTGGCTATTGCTCCGTGGTCTTTTTCTGCAAAATGGAGATAACGTCCGTCGCCGGCTCCAATGTCGTAGAGGCGGTCGCCTTTGCGGATTTTTGCGTGTTTTAGGACTTCGCGGACGGCTTTCTTGGGAGTTGGGACAAAAGGTCCGCCGCCGAAGAAAGCGACAACAAAAGATGTGGCGATTGCGAAGCATACGACTAATACGGCCAAAAGTGTGATAATGATTATTAACTCGAAGAAGAGGGTTGTCATTGGGATGCGGTGAGGTTTTGGCGCGAGGTTGGGTCGCGATTTTATGCGGCCATTCGTTCGATCTTATCATCTTCTTTTTTACGCAATCTTTCAAGGGCAGCTTTTCTTGCTGCGGCTATTGTTTCCGCTGAAGCGTCTTGGCCAGGGTGGGTGATTGTGAGCATTTTTTGGACCATTTGGTCTACTAGTTCGTTTTCTTCTTTTGCGTGAAGGGCTCGGGCTTCTCGTTTGTCCATTGATTTGCTGTCTCCTTCTCGGCGTTTGAATTCGATGGCTGATGATCCGCCGTGACCTTCTTTGTTTTTGGCTTGTTCTTTTTGGACTTCACGGCGTTTTGTGGCTCGTTCTTGTTTGTCTTCTTTTTGGTTCATGTCGAATGTGATGGTGTCTTTTCCTTTCAAAGTTACGTCATCGAGGACTTGGTCGTCGTCTGAACCTTCGAGGTATGCCTCGGTTAAGTCTTGGGTTTCGGTGTCTCCTCGGGTTTTTTCTAGGAGTTCTTTCTTTGATCGGTCTTTTGCTTTGATTGTGCCGTGATGTCTTGCGACGTTTTCTTCCATCATCCGGAGTCCTGTGTCTTGTGTTTGGAGGCGTTTTGCTTCTTCTGCGATCTCTGAGTCTCCGCCCATGATGAGTTCGGCTGTTTTTTCGAATTTGCTCATTGTGCCTTCGTCATCGAGGACTGATTCGTTTTTGCCTTCTTTTGCGAGGGTTGCTATTTGGTCGAGAAGTTTTTGTACGTCTTCGTCGTCTGGATTGTTCAGAAGAAGTTCTGCAGCTCTCAGACGTGCGTTTTTGAATGCGCCTGCTTCGATCAAGTCTTTGATCGATTTCACTGCTGTCTCTTTGTTTTTTGATGCGAGGGACTCTTTGTTCTCTTTGTTGTCCAAGGCTTCTGGTGCGACTTTCTCGATTCGCTCTTTGGTTCGTTTGTCTTTTGCTTTCTCAACTTCGATTTTGAGTTTTTTGTGATGTTCTTCACGTTTGTTCCATCCTTTCTCGTCGTATTCTTTCTGCCATTTGTCGATGTCTTGTTTTTTGAGTTGTGGAGAAAGATCTCCGAGTCTCTTGGTGTCTTCTGTGTATTTTTTTCGACGATCTTCATAGGCTCGCAGGTTCTTGTGTTTTTCGTTTGGAGTTCCTGAAGTGAGCATGTCTAGGAATTTTTTGACCTCTTCATATGGTTTATCTTTTGCGAATTCTTCTGTGAATTTTCTGTAGTTTTCTTCTGTCTTTTTAGAAATGATGTTTTTTCTTTGGGCTTTTCCGCATTCGTGTTTGATCGATGTTATTGTGAGTTCTTTGTTGTGTTCTTCGTTGCTGATCTCCTTTTCTCTTTTGTCTTTTTCTGTTTTGATGAATTCTTCTTTGGCTGGGTAGTCTAGGTCTTTGAATGTTCGGAATGCGAGTTTGAAGCCTTCTGGGTTTTTTGGGGCTGTTTCAAAGATGTCTTCGAGTTTGCCTGTGAGTTTGGCTTCGTTTTCGATGAAGCCTTCCCATCTGTTGATGTTGTCTAGACGTTCGTCCCATTTTGGGATTGTTTTGTAGTGGTCGAGCATGTTGGCCATCGATTTTTGACTGATTTTGTCTTGGCCGACGGCTTTTTCGAGGGTTGTGTAACCTTGTGATTCGGCTTTTTCGATGAATCGTGTTCTGTCGATGATGTGTTTTTGCTCTTGGAGGGTGTCTGTACGGAGGAGTTCTTCCATGAGTTTTCTCTCCGATCGTTTGTCGTATAGTTTGTCTTTTAGATCTCCTTTGTCGTCGAAGAATTTTTCGAGTTTTCCAATGTTTCCTAGATAGGTCTTACGTGCTGAGTGACCTTCTCTCTCTATGAATGGAACTGATAGGGGATCTTTGATGCCCCATTTTCCTAGAGCGTTTTTTAGGTTTTGGAATGTGTCTCGTCTTGGTGGAAGTTCTGATTGAAAGAATTTCGCTGTGGCGTCTTCAAGAGTTTCGAGATTTGGCTTTTGTTCACGGATCCATTTCTTGTATTCGTCTGCTGCTTTTATTCCGAGGAGGTGCTTGTTTTCGTCGATGATTTTGTCATAGTTTTTATATCCTTTTTGCAGGTTTATGTCGTTTGGTGCGAGTTCGGCTTTTTTGTCTTTTGTGTCTACGTTTGTGCTCGAGATCTTTGATTGAAGTTCTTCTTGGAGGTCTGCGAGTTCTTGTTTGCTGCTTGATAGTCTGACTTTCTTTTTCAGCTTGTCGGCCTCTTCACTTGTGATCTTTTCTGTTTTTTGGGCAAGAGTGACGAGTTTTGTTGTGTCGTCTCTTTTGTTTCGAATTTCTCCTTTGAGTTCGCGTATGCCAAGATCGCCTTTGCTGTCTATACGTCTTCTGTCCTCGGCGCTGATATCAGTTAAGCCGGCAGCTTCCGCTAGTTTAGATGCGGTGTTTTGTTCGACCTTTTGAGTATCTTCTTGAGTATCTGTCTGTTCTGTTCTGAGGTCTTGGGGTTCTGCGATTTCTGCTGAGTTTGGGCCCATGTTTTAGGTGGTTGGTGGAGTGAGGGGGAGTTGCAACTATATCACTTTCAGGTTAGAAGTCAAGGTTGGAAGTTGCGAGAAAGGTTGTGTGGGTGTGTGTTGGGGTGGTGATGGGTTTTTCATGCGTTTTTGGGGATGATACAGTGAATGGGGTGGGTGGGCTTTCCGTCCCGGGGAGACTTTTCCAGGTTTGGGGTTGCGAAAAGCGTGGTAAAAAGTTACGATGGGTGTGGTGGAAAATAACAACGCTTTTCAATGATCTCCTTACGTTCAAAATTAACTCAAAGACTTCTTCTCTTCTTTTTTCTAAATCCTATGGAAGAAAGATACCTCAATGAACTTGCCAAAATCCTCGAGGTGAACTCACAAAATCTACACAAAAAACTAAAAGAACTGGAAGATGAAGGTCTTTTTCAAAGTGAAATGCGAGGGCAGGAGCGGTATTATTCTCTCGATGTGGCTTGGCCGTTGTATATGGAATACAGAAGTATTTTCAAGAAAACTCTTGGGGTGCCAAATCGGTTGGCGGAGAGTTTGGCGAGTGTGAGGCATTTGAGGGAAGTGTATGTGAGGGCTAATTACCAATCTTTGGTTGACGATGTTGAGGTGCTTGTTGTGCAATCTAAAGATGCTTATCATTTCCCCTCAAAAAATGCTATTTCTGTTGCTCTTGGGCCTCTAAAAAAAGAGCTAGAGCGAAAAATCAAAGTTGTTTTCTCTGAAGATTCCCCTTCCGACTCCGATGAGGAGTATTTAAGGATTTTGTGAGTTTTAGGTGTTCGTGAGTTATACGCTGCAGGCTGAGAATCCGCAACTTAGGCAAAGTGCGCATCCTTCTGCTATTTGAAGATCACATTCGCATTCTGGGCATTTTCTCTCTCTGAGGATTTCGTGTTTGCTCTTGATTGGTGGGGGAGCTACTGGAGAGACGCTTTGGTGCATTCTTTGTTCTGAAGTGATTGGTGGTGGTGCTATTTCTTGGTCTGAAGTGATTGGTGGTGCTATTTCTTGTGCGATCTCTTGTGTTGCTTGTGATTCATATGTGTTCTCTACTGGCGGTGGAGGTGGCGGAGGTGGTGGAGGCGGTGCTGTTTGAACTTGTTGGTGAGCGATTGGTTGGTCTTTTGTCTCCGTTCGGTTTACTTCTCCGATGTTGAGAACCTGGTTGTCTCGGCTTCCGTCTCGGTAGATTGTGACACCTTTGCATTTGAGTTTGTGAGCAAGGATGTAGGTTTTTTCGATGTCTTGCATTGAAGCTTCGTGTGGGAAGTTGATTGTCTTTGAAACGCTTGAGTCCACATGTTTTTGGAAGGCTGCCTGCATCTTGATGTGCCATTCTGGAGAGATGTCTTGTGCTACGACAAATACTCTCTTGATGTGGTCTGGGATTTCGGCAAAGCCTTGGATTGATCCTGCTTTTGCGATTTTTTGCATTAGTTCTTTTGAGTAGAAACCTTCTTGTTTTGCTCTTTGTTCGAAGAATCGGTTTGTGTATACCAATTCTGTACCGTCCATTACGTTTTTGATGAATGAGATGGCGAAGTTTGGTTCGAGTCCTGTTGAAGCTTCTGACAACATTCCGATTGTTCCAGTTGGAGCTACGGTTGTTGTGCAGGCGTTTCGAATTTTGATGCCGTTTCTTTGGAAGAGTGATCCTTCCCAAGCTGGGAAGACTCCTCTTGTTTGTGCCATTTCGATAGATTTTTCTTTAGATTTTTCGTCTACGAATCTCATGATTCGTTCTCCCATTTTGATTCCTTCTTCTGAATTATAAGGGATGTCCATCTGGTAGAGCATGTCTGCGAATCCCATGATTCCGAGTCCGATCTTTCGAGATTTTCTAGAAGTGTTTGCGATCTCTGGAATTGGGTAGTTGTTCATGTCGATCACGTTGTCTAGGAAGTGGGCTGCTGTTTTTGTGATCCGTTCTAGTTTGTTCCAGTCGACGTCTTTGCCGCTTACGGTCATTGTGTTGTTTAGGTTGATTGAACCCAGGTTGCAACTTTCGTAAGGAAGGAGAGGTTGTTCGCCGCAAGGGTTTGTGGCTTCGATTTCTCCGAGGTGGCTGACTGGACTTTTTTTGTTGATTTCGTCGATGAAGATTACGCCTGGGTCTCCGTTTTTCCATGCGTTTGCAATGATGAGGTCAAAGACCATTCGTGCTGGAAGTTTTTTTACGACTACTTTTGTTCGTGGATTGTATAGTTCGTATTCTTCTCCTTTTTCTAGGGCCTCCATAAATTTGTCAGTGACTGCAACTGATATGTTGAAGTTTTGGAGAGTTTGCATGTCAGCTTTCATCGTGATGAAATCCATGACATCTGGGTGGTCTACTCGAAGGATTCCCATGTTTGCTCCACGTCTTTTTCCACCTTGTTTGATGACTTCTGTAGCTGCGTCAAAAACTTTCATGAAAGATATTGGGCCTGATGAAACTCCTGTAGTTGATGAAACGATGTCGCTAGAAGGACGTAGTCTTGTGAAAGAGAACCCAGTCCCGCCTCCGCTTTTGTGGATTAGAGCTGCGTTCTTGAGACTTGTGAATATTCCCTCCATTGAGTCTTCAACAGGAACGACAAAGCATGCTGAGAGCTGTTGGATGCTTGTGCCTGCGTTCATTAGGGTTGGAGAGTTTGGTAGGAATTCTAGGTTTTTCATCATGTTGAAGAAAAGTTCCTCTGTTTGTTGAGTGTTTTCGCCTTCGTAGTTGTCATCTCCTTTTGCAATATCGTGGGCTACACGTCTTACTAGATCTTCTGGGGTTTCTTTTGTGTTGCCTTCGGCGTCTTTCAAGAGGTATCTCTTTTTTAGGACTTGGAGTGCGTTTTCAGAGAAGTTTAGAGTTTTGTCCGCGCCTTCTACTCCGAACATTAGTTCTTTCTTTTCTCTTTCTTCTGCTCTTTTTGCTCTGTAGATGATGTAGGCCTTTGCTGTTTTTGCATGTCCTCCCTCTATTAAGATTTTTTCGACTAAGTCTTGGACTTGCTCAACTGTTGGGACTTGATCGTCTCCTTTGAAAAAGACCTCTAGTACGGCAGAGATCTGATTTGAAATTTGATCTGCGAGACTTTTGTCTACGCCGCCAACTGAGCTTGCTGCTTTCCAGACTGCTTCAGTGATTTTATTTTGGTCGAAGTCAACAATTCGGCCGTCTCTCTTTTTTACTTTTTTAATAGGGGACATGCGAAGGAATGGGTTAATTTGTACTGAGGGTTGCGAGTAGTCGACGATCTCAGAGAGGGCCTAATTATTAAGCACCTCTCTCAGATTTGACATTTTCGCAGAAATGAGGGGAAAACAACATTTTGTGTAAGAATTTCTGTCGAGACACAAGATCTTGTGGTATTTCCCACAATATCAAAAAAATTTTTTAATGAAAGATCAAAATTTCAAATGATGTTGACGAGGGGATCTGAAAGATTTTTGATTCTAGTTTTCTTGGTTTTTTGGCTTTTGTTTATCGATCGAGTTTGCTTTCGTCGATTTTGATAGGGGAGATTGTTCGGAGTTTTTCGACGATTTCTGGGAGGGTTTTGAGGACTTCATCGACGTCTGCTTCTGTTGTTTTTTTGCCCATTGTGAAGCGGATTGTGCCGTGGACTGCATCTTCGGGAAGACCGATTGCAGAGAGGACGTGTGATGGTTCTAGGTTTTTTGAATGGCAAGCTGAGCCTGTTGAGGCTGCGATGCCTTTTTCGTCTAGGTATAGGAGAAGGGCTTCGCCTTCGATGTCTAGGATCAGGAGATTGACGTTGTTTGGGAGTCTTTGTGTTGGGTGGCCGTTTAAGTAGGTTCTTGGGATTTCTTTGAGAACTCCTTGGATGAGTTTGTCGCGGAGTTTTGTCATTCGGGCTGATTCTTCTTCTCGTTTGGTTTCTGCTAGCTCGAGGGCTTTTGCTAATCCTACGATGAATGGAACGTTCTCGGTTCCGCTACGAAATCCTTTTTCTTGGCCTCCGCCGTACATGAGAGGTTTCAGGTTGATTCCGGTTTTTTTGTAGAGGACTCCGATGCCTTTTGGGGCGTAGACTTTGCTGCCGTTGAGGGTTAGGAGGTCGACTCCGAATTTCGTAACATCGAGATCTAGGTATCCTGCTCCTTGGCAAGCGTCTGTGTGGAAGATTACGGGGAGGTTTAGTGTGTTTTTGTGTTCGTGGGCTATCGCTGTGAGTTCTGCGATTGGTTCAATGGTTCCAATTTCGTTGTTAGCCAGCATGATTGATGCAAAGATCGTCTCTGGTTTGAGGGCTTTCTTGAATTCTTCTGGCGTGATCATGCCTTCTTTGTCTACTTCGAGGTATGTTACTTGGTATCCTTCTTTTTCGAGTTGTTTGAATGGTTGGAGGACGGCGTCGTGTTCGACGTTTGTTGTGATTATGTGAAGGTCTGCAGGTTCCTTTTTGTATTGTTTTGTAAGGTGGTAAACGGCTCCGAAGATTGCGAGGTTGTCGCTTTCGGTTCCGCTTCCTGTGAAGATGAGTTCGTCGAATTTGCAGTTTAGGACTTGCGAAATTGTGCTTCGGGCGTTTTCGACTGCTTCTTTGGCACATCTACCAGATTTGTAGATGCCTCCTGGGTTTCCGAATTTGTCTTCGAAGTAGGGCATCATGACTTTCAAGACTTCTGGGTCTATATAGGTTGTGGCTGCGTGATCTAGGTATATTTGATGTGTCATGTTTTGCGGTTATGCGGGGGTATTATACCTATTGGGATGGTTTTGTAAATAAAATCCTTGTAAAAAGGTAGGGATAAGGGTGGGGGAGGTTTTTATTTGTAGGCTTCTAAGAAATCGAAGTCTTGTTGTGTTGTGCTGATTTGACTTGCTGATTCTTTTTTTTGTCCGACATTTATGTGGACTATTGTTAGTGCGATTGTCCGAAGTTTGTGCAGGGTGTGGGTTGCTGCTTTTTCGGGGGAGATTATTTTTCTTGCGATTTCTTTTGGCATATTCTGTTTGTACGCTCCACTATTTGAGATAAATAGACCTAAAAGCATGTTTATTCTATTTATTAGTCCGTGGTGGAGTAGTCCGCTTGATGTGCTGGAGTCAAAGTGTTCTTTGAATAATGGGGTTAGTATATGTTGTGAGAAGAATTCTACTGGGTCAATTTCTATGCTTGCCATCATTGATCCAAGAAAGTCTGGTGATTTTTCGTAACATCTGTACATGAGGCCGCCAGGTCCATGATGTTCAGCTGTGCAAAAATCGTCTATTGGTATTTCCATTTCTTCGGCAATTTTTTCTCTGATTTTATTGCTGATTTTTGGGGCTAAATCGGTTATTGAATGACAATAAGCTCCTGGTTTTAAAACTCTATATATTTCTTTTAGTATTTGTGGTCTTACCTCTTCTGGGACAGCATTAAAAAGGTTTGCTACTAGGACTCTGTCCATGAAGTTGTCTGGAATATTTTTTAGATCTGTTGCGTCTGCTACCGCGTAATTACCTCTAGGGTCTATTTGTTGTGATGCTTGGACTAGTTCTGGATCTATATCTGTATGTAGACAGGTTCTTTTGTGTTTTTTGGGGACAAAGTGTTCCCCCAAAAATGCTCTTCCTCCGCAACCTAGCTCGAGTATTGATTCTCCTGGTTTTATTCCCCAGTCTTTGAACAATTTTCTTCCTAGTAAAGGATATTCTCTTAAAAATGCTTCACGATTGTTTGCTTCGTTTTCTTTTTGCTGTTGGACTGTGAACTCGTGCTCATTTTCTTCGATAAGCTCGTCTTCCATTCCTAGTTTTCTTGCTGCTCTGTTAAAAGCTGCTATGGCTGAGTTTGACATTTTTGCAAAATTAAATAGGAGATATTTAATCACAAAAACGGGTTTGCGTCAAGGGTCGAGGGTGGATGGGGGGATTATTCCGTTGTTGCATCCAAAATCTCTCTGCAGTGAAGCATTGTTTCTTCTTGGAGGGTGGTTGGGGATGATTCTATAGATAGTCTTGCGAGGGCTTTTAAGGCTATTTTCCTGTCTTCGGAAGTGGTGGAGTCAAGCCTGATGGCTCCGCGAACTACGCCTTCTGTGGCTATTTCCAGGAGTTCGGCTCTGCGGCGTTCTCTCAGGCGTCTGAAAGCTTCTTCTTGTTTTTCTTCTAGGATCTCGCCTTGTTCCATTATGGTTGCGATGTCGGTTGTTTCGAGGGATTTTAGAATTTTTAGCCTTCTGTGTTCGCCGATTGGTGTTTTGTTGTAGCCGGGTGGTTTCATATGTTTATTGTAAGGTTTTGGGTGTTTTTCGCAAATTTCTCTTGAATAATTGGGTGCAGATAGGTAGAATCTGCGCGTACTTTTGACAACTTGGTCCCATCGTCTAGTGGTTAGGACACTAGGTTTTCATCCTAGAAACAGGGGTTCGATTCCCCTTGGGACTACCAAATAGCTTCTATTATTGTTTTTTTTGACAAAGTTAGTTTGAGGTGTATTATTTACCTCCTATTTTGTTAAATGGTTTTATTATGTCTGCTTTAGATTTTAAGAAAGAGTTGTGTAGAGAATACTATACCTCTGAGGGAGCGGTTGAAAGGGGATATTCTCGCAAGGGTTGGGGGTTTGTGGGTTCTAAAACTCCGCTTAATGAGACTGCGGAAGCTCTTGGGATTTCCAGAGGTGTGAGTTCTTTTGAGGATGCATTGGGTTTAAGTAGAGGAGACTTTAGGGAGGCGTTGCTTTATGTTATGACACATCATCGTTGTGATAGTCGTTATAATTTACGTCGTAGTGGCTGGATGAAATTTGATATTCATTGTGGGCCTCAGGATGAAGGAATCAGAGTTTTGCCTAAAATTGGATGCTCATTGGAGGATTGTAGAAGTGGACTTATGATTACTGAAAGAGATTATCGTCGGGATGGTTCTGGTCGTGGACATCCCACCACTCTAACTGCTGTTTTTCCGGAAACTGATGTTAGGAAGAAAATCCAAATATTATTTGGGTCGGAAGGTTTTTCTGCTGATCTTCAGGATATGGCATTAGAGGTGTCTAAAACGAATGATAGTAGAGTCTCGCAGGCTTGGGAGATTTCAAGAAGTGGAAATGTTGAGAGGCCGGGTGATACTGATGTGTGTTTTAAAAATGCGATCAGAGAAACATTGCCGGAATCTTTACGTGTTGAATTGTTGAAACGCATCTCTTGCGTGACAGATGCAGTTAGGGATTGGAAAAAAAGTGAATAAGTTTGGACTTGAAGATTTTTTAATTATTGGATTTTTTTTTGATAACAAAGGAGAAACCATTAAAAATTCTCAACCAAAAATGGAATGTCTCTTTCGGCTATCTGGAGGATTACGAGTTGGGAGTCTTTTGCTTCGCGGAGGAGTTTGTTCCAGCCGTCGAGGGTTTCTTTGATGTGGCTGCTTCCGATTCGCATGAAGTCTTTTTCGAAGAAGGGGAGTAGTCCCAAGCCAAAGCTGTCATAGAAGACATAAGCCTGAGTGAAGCTTTTTGTGTTTGGGTTTTTGATTACGGGTTCGAGTGTTGTTTCTTCTCCGCCTATTCCGATCATTCTTGCTAGGTCTCCTTCACGTTGGTATTCGGCTGTTTCGGTTGTTTCTGGGGTTTTGAGGTCTAGTTTTCTTAATATCTCTCTATACGCGATGTATGAGGCGTGTCTGTTCCAGTGAGAGTCTTGTTTTGAGTAGAGGAGGGTTTGGTCTTGTCTTGTTCTTTCTGCTTCGAAGATTGATTGGAGGTCTGTGTGATTGACGTCGTAGATGTCGAGGCTGATCATTAGGGTCTCATAATTTATTGTGTCGAAGTATGAAAATCTTTTGAGGGTGTGTTCGGGGTAGATTGATTTTTTGTCTGGAACGAGAACGAATATGAATTTTGCGCCTCTTTGTTCTAGATTGGTCTGAGTGTATTTGAGTTTTTGGGCTAATTGGTCGAGTTGTTCTTCAGGGACGTGGGGTGATCGATATGTCGATGCTAGAAATAACCATCTGCTCTTGCCTGAGACTACGTCTAGGTTTGATGAAGAGGAGAATAGATAATAGTCTTTGAGGGCGTTTAGGTAGATGAAGCGGTCTCTTAGGCCGAAGTTTTCTGAGATGCAGGTGTCTAGGGTTTCAAAGCTTTCTGTGAAGGTTGGGAGGTCTGTTAGGCTGCATTCTTCGGGGAATTCTTTTCCGTCGAATTTTTCTACAAAAACAAACATCATCGGGGTGATGAGCATGAGGACAAACAGTACTGATATGATTTTTTTCGTCATTTTGTGTTTCTAGAATCTAAAATATAAAAATGGGTGATAACTGTCGCCTGCGACCGAAAGGAAGCAGATGAATAATAGTCCGAGGATTAGGGCGGACCTGATTGCGGTTTTTTTCTCTATGCGTTTGAGTGGGGCGAATTCGAGTGGGACTAGTGAGATTATTGCGGCTGTGATGAGCAGGATTAGGTTCTTTGGGTTTAGGCTTAGAAGGGGGAGTTCGGTGATCCTGTCGAACGAGAGGATGCTTGTGAGGGTGTGGTTGGCTAGCTCGATGGATTCTGCTTGGAAGAGGATCCATCCGATGTAGACGATCAGGAATGTCAGGAGACGGGCTGCTATGGCCGGGAGCTTTTCAAGCCATTTGCCGTATACGAATTTTTCTAAGACTATGATGATTCCGAAATAAATTCCCCAAACGAGGAAAGTCCAATTTGCTCCGTGCCAGATTCCTGTGAGGAGGAATATGATGAAGAGGTTGGTTGCGGTTTTGAGTTTTGTGCCGCGGCTGCCACCTAATGGGAAGTAGACGTATTCTTTGAGGAAGCCTGTGAGGGTCATGTGCCATCGGCGCCAGAATTCTGTGATTGATTTGGCGAGGTATGGGCGGTTGAAGTTTTCTGGGAAATTGAATCCGAGGATTTTTCCTATACCTATGGCCATTTTTGAATATCCTGCGAAGTCGAAGTATATCTGGAAGGCGTAAGCCAGGATTCCTACCATTAGGACTGCTGAGCTTGGTTCGCTGAAGCTTGCGAGGTCTGTCATTTCGGCGTGGATTTCTCCTAATGGGTCTGCGAGTAGGACTTTCATTGAGAGACCGATTGTGAAGAGATATGCACCTTCGAAGAATTTGTCGAAAGTGTGTGTGCGGGTGCGGAGTTGGTTTGCTATTTGGCCGTATCGGACTATCGGTCCTGCGATGAGTTGTGGGAAGAGAGCGATGTAGAGTGCGTAGTCTCGGAATCGGCTGGTTGGTTTTTCTGTGCCTCTATATACGTCGACTAGGTAGCTGATTTTTTGGAATGTAAAGAAAGAGATCCCGAGTGGGAGGACTATCTTGATCCATCCTGAAGGGTCTAGTCCTAGGAATAGGCTGAATTCTTCTACAAAGAAATTCGCGTATTTGAAATAAGCGAGTAGAGAGAGGTTGAAGATGATCGAAAGAGTGAAGAGGAGCTTTTTTGTTTTCTTTGTTTTTTCGTGTGTGAAAAGTTTTACAAAAAAGTGGTCAACGAGAGTTGCTCCCAGGAGAATGAGTAAGAAATCTAAAGATCCCCAGGCGTAAAACGCGTAACTTGCGAGTAGTAGAAATAGGTTTCTGAAACGGCTGGGCATCAGATAGTAGCCGATGATTGTCAGAGGGAGGAAGAAAAACAGGAATGTTGCGGAAGAGAAAACCATCAGTCGTTGTCTTCAGGGAGTAGGTATTTTGAGGCTTCTTGTTCTGGCTGGGCCATCTCGTTTATTTTGTTGCTGTCCTCAAAAGTGTCTGAGGCTGCTGCGTCTGTTACTTTTGCTTTTAGGCCTTGAGATACGTTTTGGAGTTGTTCGTTTTGAAGTCGGACTTGTTCGAGTTTGTAGCCTTGTTGGGCGTTTCTACTTGTTTGTATAAGGAACACTATCAATAGAATAGTGACGAGCGCTCCTAAAGTGATGATTAATAATCGAATTGTCTTTTCGACTTCGACAGATAGAGTCTGCTTTTTTTTCATGTTTTATTCTTGAGTGAGCGGTTCTGTGTATGGATCAGGTGTTGTTTCGTCATCTGTTTCTTCATCATCGTCGTCTGTGACTATTTTGTATTGAGCGTTGATGATTCCTGCCCCTAGAGAAGCCACGTCTTCGAAAGCTGCTGCTGACAAATCAAGAACTCGTCCGTGTCCGTATGGTCCTCGGTCTGTGATCTCAACTCGTATGGTTTCTCCGTTTGCTAGGTTCATCACTTCTACGATTGTTCCGAATGTGAGCTCTTTGTGTGCTGCTGTGAATGCAAACATGTCGAATGGTGATCCTGATGCTGTGGTTCGTCCGTGGAATGTTTCTCCGTAATATGTTGCTTTTCCAAATCGGTATCCTTTGCTGTATTTTAGAAGTTTGTAGAGGATGCTTGCGAAGTAACCTTTTGTGATTGATTCTTCTGGATTTACGTTGTTGTTTGCGTCGATCCAAAGCATTTCTCTGTTTTTTGCCCAGTAGATGTATTCTGCATACCATTTGCCTACTTCGACGTCTGCAAAAGGGGATTCTGTTGGTGTGAATGAAAGATAGTTTTCTAGTGATTTTGCTGTGAATTTGAGCGATTCTGCTAGTTTGACGGGGTCGTTTGGTCCAAATCTACCGTCTCCGTATCCGTCGGCCATTCCTCGTGATTGTGCTTCTTTTAGATATTTGATGTACCAGTGTTCTAGATCTGTATCGTCAAAAGGATTCTCGTCAGGCGCTTGAGCGGTGTCATTGTCGAAGTCTGTGAGAGCTTCTAGAATCATTTTTAGTGCTTCAACTCGGTTTACTTCTTTGTCTGGTTCAAAATTCCCGTCAAGGTTTCCTCCGACTATGCCTTCTTCAGCTAGGTATTGAATTGGAATGTAATTTGCGTGTCCGACTGGGACGTCTGAGAAGTTTATTTCTTCTGCGTGTGCTATTGGCGCAATTGTGGTCGCCAAAATTGCCGAGATAATTACGACAGAGTGGATGAGGTTTCGCATGAGGAGGGTGGGTTATTTTTTGCTTTGGATGATTATGTGACGACCGTCGTTTTCTCCTTCGCTTATTGTTTCGATATCGTCGAATTCAGGTTCCATTAGTTGCATGTGAACAATTCTTCGAAAATATCCTGACATTGGTGGAAGGCTTTGAGGTCTTCCTGTTTTTCGCACGAAATCTACTTTTCGTGTTGCGAGGTTTATGACGTTGTCTTCCTGTTTTTTTCGGTATCCGTCTACGTCAACGATTACGTTGAAGTTTTCTCCTCCTTCTGCTTTTGACCAGCAAAGGACTTTGAGAAGGTGTTGGATAGAGTAGACTGTTTCTCCGTGATGTCCGATCAGGATGCTTGCTTCGTCTGAAGCGATGTCTGCGACATAAGTTTTGTCGTCTTGTTTTGTGACGGTGATTTCTGAAAATTCAGTTTTTAGTCTGATCAGAATATCTTCTAGAGTTTCTTTGATAATGTTTCCGAGGTCCATTGTATATAAGGTTACGAATAATTTTTATGACTTGTCTTCTATTACACGAACTTTGACGTCGTCTGAATTCTTTTTGTCGTTGCCTTTGTTAACAAAAAGTTGTTGAACTAGTCCGTATAGAGTTGAAGTTCCCCAGTAGATACCTACACCTGCTGGAAGTGATGCTGTGAATACAGCAATCATTACTGGCATTGCGTAAGTCATCATGCTGTTTGCCATTGCCATCTCGTTTTTCTTATCTCCTTTCTTTGGAGCTGCTTTTTTCGCTAGAGTTAATTTCATTTGTCCAAATTGGAGGAGTCCTACTACCACTGGAAGTACGTATTTGTTTGGTTGTAGGAGATCCATCCCTAGGAAATGTGTGTTGATGTCTGACAATGAGAATCCTTCGTATGCTGTGTAGAGCAGGTGGATTTTGTCTGGGTTGAGTCCGCTTTTGATCACCCAAAAGAGTGCTATGAGGACTGGGAATTGCATCAATAGTGGTAGGCAACTTCCCATTGGGTTTACCTTTTGTTCTTTCCAAAGGGCCATTGTTTCTTGAGAGATTTTTTGTTGGTCGCCTTTGTACTTTTCTTTTATCTTCTCGAGCATTGGTTGGACTTCCTGCATTCTCTTTTGAGCTTTCATCGCTTTTTGAGAAGGTGCTAGAAGAATGGTTCGGAATAGGATTGTAAGAAGAATGATCGCGATTCCGAGGCTGTGTCCTGGGAAGATATATGCAAAGAAGATCAATGCGTTGTATGTCGGTCTATATAGGATCGCATTCCAGAGTTTTCCGAATGTTCCTTCTTCTTCTACGATGAATTCATTTGTTTCGAATGTTCCGTTTGAGATTTTGAATCGTCCCATTTGTGAGAATAGGGCGTGATTCCAATTGTCGTATGGGATTGTGAGGTCTTCTCCTGGTTGAAGTGTGATGTCTGTCGCAAGTCCACAATCGATTTCTGGGTTTGATGTGATCTGGACCCATTCACCGTCTTCGTAATGAAGTACATCAAATGGTTCTCCAGGACATTCTGATTGGATTGCTATTTCTTCTTCTGCGTTGTTCTTGATTTGGACTTCTACTGTGCTTGTTCTTGAGTATGTTGTGTCTGTTGTGATGAATCCTAATTCTCCTTGGTCTATTAGAGATTGTTGTTCTTCAGAAGGTTGGCAGCTTTTGAAAATTAAGTTCAAACTTAAAAAAACGACTGCAAATAGTAATATGTTTTTGAATAGCTTTGATTTATCCATTTTTTATTAATTTTTTAAATAAATTGGTGACATCTTTTTCAATTTTCCCGTATTCTACATCGAGTACCTGCTTTTTTGGGATAATTGCTATGTACAAAGGTAGTTTTTCTGGCATTTGTAGTCTTAGCGCTTCGTATATTCGTCTTTTTGCTGCGTTTCTTTCTACTGCTTTCTTCGAGAACTTGGTCGAAGTTACGATTGTTATGTGGGGGAGTTCGTCTTTGTCTTGACGAAGATATCTAACAACAAACAGATCCGTTGTGAACGAGTTCCCTTTTTTCATAACGTACTCTACGAGGCCTCTTTTTAAACGGTTCTTTGTTGAAATCATCCGTCTTATTTTGAGTGAACCTTTACTGTAAGCTCGTGTCGACCTTTTTCTCTTCTCAAAGCTAGAACTTTTCGACCTTCTTTTGTGGCCATTCTAGATCTGAATCCGTGTTTTCTAAGTCTTTTTAGCTTTTTTAGTTTTCCTAACATAGTTATATGTGAAAATGGTATGTGTTTTGCGGGGATACTCTAGTGGTAAAGGTACTAATAGTCAAACGAAAATTAGGGTGGTGGGGAGGGGCAATTGTTTACAAGATGAAAGTTGGGTGTATAATTCGAGTAAAATTAAATTTTAACCTTATTATTATGGGCGGAAATGGAGAAAAAGCTGGGGTTATACAGGATCCTGTTAGGACTACTGAGTTTGGAGGGGAGTTCTGTACTGATTGTAGAGGGCCTTTGTTGGATGCTGTTGGGGCTGGTGCTCGTGATAAAGCTCAAGCGAATCTTGCTGCTCGATTGAAGGCTTATGATTCGCAATTGAGACGAAATGGGGGAAGAGATGTGGGTGGAGTTTTTGGCGAAATTGATGCTGCTTTGGCTTTTGTGCTTGGAAGGGCTCAATGTTATGAGGATTGTACTAAGCAAGGTGAATTGGATCGTGCTAATTCTTTTGCGGCTAAGGCTAGGAGACGTACAAGATCTTTGCTTAATTCTTTTGCAACTTATGGTGCGAAGAGCTCTAATGGAGACTCTCTTGAAGAGGAGACGTTAAGGGATTCTGTTAGATCGATTGTTGAGGATGCTGAAGCGTTTGTTTATGCAGCTTTGTATTTTGGTGGTGAGGCTTATGATGCTGCGAAGGGAAGTCTTATAGAAACAGGTTCGTCTGTTCGAGATACTATGGTTAATGGATCAGAAAGTCCTTATGCAAGAAAATTGTGGAGTCCTGCTGATAATCTTGCTATGGCTAGGGAGGTTGCTGAGGGAGTGGGGTTGCTTGTTGCTGGTGTGATCTCTGTTGCTATGTCTGAGTAAAATCAACTAAAGATTGGAAATTAACGCTGTGATCTAGTATATTCACAATAAGATAAATAAACCTTCAAAATATGGCTTTAAAACTAAATTACGATTTTCTCTTCGTTGGGAAAGATGATAACAGCTTTCTCGAGAACTATTCATATGATCTATATGAAAAGTATGGGGAGAAAAGCGGTGAGATTTTTATAAATCTCGAAATTCAAAACAATCCTGCAAATAGTGAGGAAATCGGTGAAGCGATTTTCGGAATGTTTCAGGAGGAATTCTTCAAGGATGTTACGATGGAACCGTATGCTCGATTCGAAGTTGGGCTAAAGGCGGTCAATGATGGGCTAAAACAATTCAAATCAGAAAAGACGTCAGGTTATATTGGCAATCTCAATGTTGTGATTGCGGCTTATGTGGACGGGCTTTTGTATTTGAGTCAGAGTGGAGATGCTGAGGCGTATCTTGCGCGGAAGCGATTTTTGAGTGTGGTGACTGAGGGATTGGCTGATGAGAACAGCGAGGATGTTTTCTCAAATATTGCGAGTGGTGATATTGAGGAAGAAGATGTTGTTTTGGTTAGTTCTACTCGGTTACTTCGGTATGTGAGTAAGAATGATTTGGCAAAACTTCTTTATGGTGACGATCCAGCTGAGCTTCTTGCGGAGATCAAGGAATCTGTTTCTACTGAGATGCTTGGAAAGGTTGGACTTACTGCGATTTGTGTTTCTCAAGCTGAAGCTGGGGATGTTAGTGGTGAAGTGTCTGAGATTGCGGATGATCTTCAAGGAACTTTGGTGGAGACTTCGTCTTCGGCAAAATCTGTTTCGACTCCATCTGGATCGGTTCATATTCGATCACGATCGACTTTTACAAAAATTTTGTATGGAGTTGGTGGAGTTTTGAGTACTGGAGCTGGCAAGGTTGGAGAAGCTATCAAAAAAAGACGTGCTATGAAGAGAGCGAGTTCGCCTCGTGATTTCCGTGGATCTGCCTCTGGAGTAAAAATGGGGCTTATCAAAAGGGGATTGGGTGGCAAGAATGCTTTGATTGCTCTTGGAGTAGTTGTTGTTTTGTTGATTGGAGGGATTTGGATTATGAAGGGACAAAGTGATCGACAGGCTGAGCTTGAATCTGTTGATAATCTTTTGATTGATGTTCAAAACAAAATCTCTGAAGCTGAGACCCGAGGTCAATATGACAAGGAGGAGGCTGGGCAAATCTTGGCAAAAGCTCAAGAGGATGCAATGAGCGCACTTGATACGGATTTCCGTGACAAGGCGAATATTTTGCTTCAACAAATTGAGGAAACTCGAGATTCTTTGGACAATGTAAAACGAATCAAGACGCCAACTTTGTTGGCTGATTTGACCGAGAAGCGGGACAATGTTTCGGCTCTTGGTTTTGCGGAAGTGAATGATCGAATGTTTGTTTATGAATACAACGCACTTTATGAATTGGTTCTTGATCAGATTCAGGATCCAATCACTATTGATGAAGAGGAGACTGTTATTACTGCGACTGGATTTGACGATCGTGGTTCTGTGGTTTTCTTGACCAAAAGCGGAAAGCTGATTGAGTACCGAGAAGGTACAGTTTCATTCATGGATACTGAGGAAGGAACATTCCACAAGGGAGTTGCGATAGACGATTGGGGAAATAGGATCTATATCCTTGACCCAGATAGCAATCAACTTTGGAAATACACTTACAAGGCTTCTCAAGATCGATTCGGAATTGGTGAACAATATACAACTGAGGGTGACATAGCGACTGCTCGAGACTTTGCGATTGATGGATCTATATGGTTCTTGAATGCCGATGGATTGATGAAGTATTACGCTGGAGTTTCTGAGGATCTTTTGATTGGTAAAAAACCATTCAATGCATTCCACGAACCTGTAAAGGTGATCGCTGATGGAGATATGCTTGAGGTTTTTGTTCTTGATGCTAGCGAAAACCGAATCATGAAGTTCTACAAAGACGAAAGCTCAGGAAACCTTGTTTACTCAAATCAATATTTGGTTGAGGGAGTTGGTGAGATTAGAGACTTCTCGATTGATCTTAACGCAAATAGGGCGAAGGTTTTGAGTCCGACTGCGGTTTATGAGTTTGATTTGTAGGGATTAAAAGTTCTCTTCGAAAAACCATGCAATAGCCCCACTTTGGCTAACTTGTACGCCAAAGTGGTTTTTCGCCATTGTAATGGCTCAAAAATTGCATAAGACTTTTCTCATAGAAGCTTTTAATTTGTTGTGCCGGGGCGTTGCGAAAGAGGATGTTTTGTGATATAATGTCTTTGTTAAATCGTTTATAAACTAACAAAAATAAAAATGGGTCCAAAAAAATCACCTGAAAAAAACAGTGGTTCTGCTGATAAGGTAGATCAAATGGTATCTGGATGGTTTCCGCAAGCTATTGCTGCTGGGGAAACTCTTTTGAAAACTGGTAAGTTTTCTCAAGATGATCCGGAGCATGATGCTTCTTATTATGCGAGTAAAGAATTAACTCCAGAGGAATTACGCACTAAGTTTGATAAAGTTGTCCTTGATCTTGAAAGGGAGGCTGATGGAGCTATGAATACTCCTCCAGCTGGGGATTTTGTAAAAGCTCGTGCAATGTATAAGATGATTGTTGATATGCATGCGTTAGTTCCTTCTGAGACTTATGATTCTTCTAAATTAAAGGTTTTTGAGCAAAAATTGAAAGGAATTGATGCTTATATTAAGGAAGAAAAAGTTAAAAATGGGAATTCTCAATCTAGAAATGATATGGCTGGAGATATGTTTGCTTAGTGGGGATCTCTTAGATCGTAAGCGCCTTCGGAATCTTCTTTGATTTCTTTCTGGTTGGAGAGGCTTTCTCTACTTTGATCTTTTTCTTTTCGAAGAGGTCGAATTTTGGGAGGACGTCGGGGTAGCCTTCTTGATAGACGACTCGTTTTATTCCTGCTTCTGAGAGGAGGGATTCGCAGACTTTACATGGATGTTTTGTGACGTAGCAAGTTGCTCCGCGGGTTGAGATTCCTTTGCGGGCTGCGAGTGCTAGACACCATTGTTCTGCGCACATGCCGTAGCAGACTTCTCGGTGTGTTCCTGAGGCGACGCGGCGTTTGTTGCGGATGCAGTCGAGTTTGTTGCAGGGAGTTTCTTTGTGCCAGTCGTTTGTGGCTTTTGTGAGGATTTTGTCTTTTTTGACCAACATTGCGGCGATGTTTGCGCGGATGCAATGGGCTTTTGGTTCCATTTTGTCGAGTTTCTCAAGGAAGCGGATGTCTTTGTCTGTGATCATGGTTTAGGGCTAGGCGAAGATGTATGGGTGATTTTTTTTGATTGTTCTTTCGAGTTTGCGAGGTTTGATTACTCCGAGTTCTGTGATGACGCCTGTTGTTTTGTTTAGGTCGATTTTTTCGAATGCTGGGTTGTAGATTGTGATGTTGCGAGGGGCTTTTTCCCAGACTTCTTTTGGATCACGTTCTTCTATTTCGGTGTCTTTTTTGCTGGTTGATTCTGTGTCGAATTTCCAAGAGTTTGTGCAGACGTATACTGGAATTTTTTCTTCGTTTGCTGCGTCAAACAGGGCTTCGGTTCCAATCTTATTTATTACTTTGCCTGAGCGGGTGATTGAGTCGCATCCAATCAAGAAAAGATCGCAACCTCGGATCATTGAGCGGCCTGCTGAATCGACCATATGAGTGACTTTGATTCCTTTTTTGCTGAGTTCTGTTGCTGTGATGCGGCCTTGCCATCGGGGACGGGTTTCTGTGTTGTAGACGGTGAATTTGATTCCTTGCGCCTTGGCTTCTTCCAGGATTCTTCTAACGGTTGATGAATGGCAGTGGGTGAATACTTTCATTCCGTTTTTGATCAGGGCTGCTCCGTTTTTTGAAATTACTGGCCGTGAGTCTTTGAAGTGGGCTAGGACGTGTTTTACGATTTTTGGGTTGGTGGCGAAATTTGCGAGACAGTAGTCGAGGGCGTTTTTGAGAGCGGGTTCGGTTGCACGGGCTTCTACTAGTGCTTTTTTGTAGCGTTTGAGTTTTTGGGATGAGGTTGTTTCTGCGAGTTTGATCGAGAATGCTTTGACTGCAGCTACTGCGATGTTTTCTGCGCCTTGGATCTCGAGTGATTTGATCTTTTTGACTGTTTCGTCGAAGGTCATGAGATGGGGGGGATTATTTTATTATAAATGCTTTGTTGAGTGGGTATTGTTTTGTGTATGCGAGGCGGTCTTTGAGGTCTGCATAGATTGTGTAGAGTGGTTCGCCTTTTTTGACCTTGTCGTTGAGGCGTTTGTGGAGGTAGACGCCGGCTTCTTGGTCTTTTGGTGCGCCTGCTGAACGAGCGATGTGGGCGATTAGTTTGTTGTTCACTTCTTTGATTGTTCCTGCTCGGCCTGCTCGAACGATTTGTGAGAATTTAGCTGGTCTTAGTTTTGCTTTTTTGTCTCCTTGAGCTTTTATTATCTTCATCATTTGTTCGTAGGCTTTGCCTGAGTCGAGGATTTTTTTAGCCATTGCTTTTCCTCTTGTTTTGCGGGCTTTGCCAGTGAGTTCTAGGAGAATTCCGGCCATTTTGATGCTTTTTTCTCTTAGTGATTTAGGGGCGTCTGCTTCGTTTTTGAGAACTTTCATTACGTCGATTGCTTCGAGGGTTGGGCCGATTCCTCTACCTACTGGTTGGTCGCCGTTTGTGAGGATTACTTTTACTTTCATGCCGAGTGCTCGGCCAAGTTTTTCGAATCTAGATTTGAGGACTTTTGCGTCTTTTTTATTCTTGATTTTGACTTGTGGGCCAACTGGGATGTCGATGAGGACGTGGGTTGAGCCGACTGAAAATTTCTTTGCCATGATTGAAGCTAGAAGCATTCCTTGTGGATCGAGTGAGAGGGGATGACGGGCTCGGATCATCTTGTCGTCTGCTGATGCAAGATCGACTCCGCCGCCCCATGTGATGAATCCACCTGCTTGTTGCGCGATTTTCTTGAGTCTTGGAGCTTTGTTCATGATGTTTGCGAGGACTTCCATTGTGTCTGCTGTGCCGGATGGGCTTGTGATTGCTCGTGATGAAGTTTTTGGCATTAGGACTCCTGCGGCTGTGAGGATTGGGATGATGATCATGGTTGTTCTGTTTCCTGGGACTCCTCCGATGCAGTGCTTGTCTCCTACGACTTTGTTTTTGAATTTGAGCTTGTTTCCGTTGTTTACGATAGATCGGGTCAAGTCTGCGGTTTCGCGGTCTGAGAGGCCGTTTACGTAGCATCCTGATACGAAGTATGCGACTTCCAGCTCTGAAAGGTCTTCTGCAACGACGTCTTTGATTATTTCGTTGATTTCTTTTGCTGTGAGGCGTTCTCCGTTTAGTTTCTTTTTGATGTAGGTGATTGAGATTGGTTTTTCTGCGATTGTGATTTCGATGTCGTCTCCGTATTTTGCTTTGAGTTTTTCCCAGGTTTCTTCGTATAGGCCGATTTCGGTCTCTTTGAGTTCTGAGTTTTCTGTGATGTCGAGGAGTGCTCTTAGTGGTGGTCTGTTTTTTAGTTTTAATACAACACGATCTCCTGCGTGTAGGTCGAGGAAGTGTGCGCGTTTTTCGTTTAAGACTGCAATGTATCTGCTGCCGACGCGGATTGGGATTTTTGTTGCGTTGAGTTTCATGAGGAGAGGGGAGTTATTAGGAATTAAGGGAAATTATGGGGAATTAGATTTTTAGGGAGTTTTTTGCGATGTAGTATTCTTCGTCTGCGGGGATAACGAAAACTTTTGATTTACTTTTTGTGCTTGAGATTAATTGTTCGTTTTTGCGGTTTTTTGTTTTGTCGAGTTTGATGCCGAGGTGTGTGAGATATTCACATGCTTGTTCGCGAACGTAGAATGCTTTTTCTCCCATTCCTGCGGTAAAAATAATTGCGTCCACGCCGTTGAGTGCGGCTGCGTATGCTCCTATTTGTTTTGCGATTTTGTATGCCAGGTATTCGATTGTTTCTAGGGCTTTTGGATCTTTTTTGAGTGACGCTCCGTAGATTTCTCGCATGTCTGAAGAGATTCCTGAGAGGGCGAGTAGTCCGCATTTTTCATTTAAGTATTCGTCTGTTTTCTTTGGGTTGAGTCGTTTGATTTTTTGGATTTCTAGGACGATTGATGGGTCGATGGTACCGCTGCGGGTGCCCATTGGTAAGCCCTCGAGCGGTGTGAAGCCCATTGTGGTGTCGATTGCTTGTCCTCCTAGCGATGCAGTTATTGACGAGCCGTTTCCGAGGTGAATTGAGATTATTTTTAGGTCTTTTTTGTTGTTGAGAAGTTTGGTTGCTGTCTCTGTGACGTACTGATGATTGGTGCCGTGGAATCCGTATCGTCTGATGCCGTATTTTTCATAAAGTTCTTTTGGGATTGCGTATAGATATGATTTTTTTGGTAATGTTTGGTAGAAGGCTGTGTCAAAAACTGCTGCGTGTTTTGCTTTTGGGAAAAGTTTTTTGGCAGCGGTGATTCCTTTGAGATTTGCTGGGTTGTGGAGAGGAGCTAGCGAAGCTAGCTCTTTGATTGCTTTGATAACTTTTGCGTCGATTTTGATTGGCTTTTGATAATGTTCTCCGCCGTGGACAACTCTATGTCCGACGAGGGTTATCTCTGAGTTTTTTTCGATTGTGCCGGTTTTTTTGAGGATCTCTATTGCTTCTTTGACTGCTTGGTCGTGGGTTTTTACTTTGAGTTTGATTCCGATGTCCTTTGTTTCTGATTTGAAAGTAAGTTTGCAATCTGGCTTCCCTATGCGGTCTATCAATCCTGAGGCTAGAGATGTTGGGTTTTTGGACTTTTTGAATAGCTCAAATTTGAGAGAGGAAGACCCGGTGTTGAGGACGAGGATTTTCATAGGGGAGGAGTGGGGGGGCGATTATTTTTTGTCTAATTTTAGTTTGTTGCAGTCGATGCAGTGTCTTTGTGCTTGGCAGACTGTGAAGGCGGTGATGTTTACGATGTCTTTGTATGAGCATCCGCGTGAAAGGTCGTTGACTGGTTTTTTGAGTCCTTGTAGTAGTGGGCCGATGGCGCGTGCGCCTGCGAGTCTTTCTGTGAGTTTGTATGAAATGTTTGCTGATTCAAGGCTTGGGAAAATTAAAACATTTGCGTCTCCTTGGATTGAGCTTTTTGGACATTTTTTTGCTGCGACTTCTGGGACTAGGGCCGCATCTACTTGCATTTCGCCGTCTGCGATTACGTTTTTGTGGGCGAATTTGAACATTGAAGCGGCTCTTTTTACTTTGTCTGCGTTTGGGTGGTCTGCAGATCCTTTTGTTGAGAAAGAAAGGAATGCGATTCGTGGTTCTATTCCAAACATTTTTGCTGTTTCTGCTGTGTCTTCTGCGATGTCTACTAGGTCGTGCGCATCTGGATCGACGGTGATGGCTGCGTCTGCGAAAAGTAGTAATCTTTTTTCTAAGACCATGAAGAAAATTCCTGAAACTTTGTGGAAGCGTTCTTCGGTTTTGATTATTTGGAGGGCTGGGCGGATCGTGTCTGATGTCGAAAATGTGGTTCCGCTGACCATTCCGTCTACGTCGTCTTCGTGGACCATCATTGTTCCAAAGTAGTTGATTCCTTTTGGATCTTTGAGGATTTTTGTTGCTTGAGCTTTGGTTAGGCCTTTGTTTTTTCGGCTTTGGTAAAAGCTTTCTGCGTATTTTTTTGTTAGCTTTGATTTTTTTGGATCGATTATTGTGACGTCATCCCAATCTATTTTGAGGTTGAGTTTTTTTGCGGTTTTTTTGATTGTTCGCGGATTTCCAATAAGAAAAGGATAGGCGAGGCCTTTGAGTGTGATTTCTTCGGTGGCTGTTAGTATTCGTTCTTCTTCTCCTTCTGGGAAGACTATTCTTTTCGGATTTTTTTGAGCTGAGGAACGAACTTTTTTGAGGAATGAGTGCATATGGAGTTATTATACCAAAACTTTTTTATAACCATAGTCAAGTTTCGGAATATTGTTTCGAGAATTATGCGTGCGGCTGTGTGGTAGCCGATTGGTCGCGACTTGATTGTGAAGTTTTTTTGTTTGAGTGCTTGGAGGACTGCTTCTGTTGTTGGCTTGGATTTGCGGGGGAGTTTGAGATTTGTGTAGCCTTGGTCTAGGTATTTTAAGACGTGGCAGTCTGATGTTGCGATGAGTGGGAGATCGTGCTTTTCGGCTAGCCGTATGGCTTTTTTGTTGAAGTTGAGGAGTGGGACGACGTAGTAGCTGTATTCGATTGCATCGAAGAGATGGAGGTTTTTTGTGAGGAATTTTTTACCCATTGCGACTTTGCCTGGGAAGAATGGGTGAGGGGCTACTATGAAACTTTCTGGATGGTTTTCTCGATAATTGGCTAGGTCTTCGATTTTGATGATTTTTTCTGCGTCTTTGTGGGCGTTGATTATGAGGACGTGTTTGTGGCCAATTTCTATTTCGATGCCTGGGATCAGGAGGATGTCTTTTTTTTCTGCGTATTTTTGTGCGGTTTTGTTGAAGAGAAGTTTGTTGTGGCAGGTGACTGACAGGATTTTGTATTGAAGAGAGTGGGCGTGATCGACAAGATCTTCCCAGTCATATGGCAGGTCGTGAACTGGATCACCTTTTATGTGGATGTGGAATTGGGCTTTCATTAGTCGAGGACTTCATCAAGGGCTTCTTTTGCTTCTTTGAGGTCGTTGTATGTTTCTTCGGCTTTGTCGATTGTTTCGTTGAGCTCTGTTGTGACTTCGTCGATTTCCTTAACAACGTTTTCGTATGATTGGATTACGTCGTTTTTGAGTTTTTCGGCTTCGTCGTTGAGTTCGTCTGTGCAGCTTGTGAGAAGAATCGCTGAGAGGATTAGCAGGAGAGGTAGGATTGCTGTTGCGAGAAGTTTTTTCATGGTAGAGGGGTCAAATAGTATTTTGATTTAATTTTTGAAAAGTTCTTTGAAATCTCCATCAAAATTCTCGAGAAAGTTGTGGACGTCGAGGACGTCGTTGTGGCTTATTCCGTTTGTTAAGACCTGGTTGATTAGTGGAACTTCTTGTTTTGGTCTGTCTTCTGGGGCAATTTTGCCGTTTGGGCCTTTTGGTGTGGCAACGATGTCTGTGAGCATTGTTTTTTTGCAATATTTACAATACATCTCGATTAAGCACTCGGTTTTCGAAGAAGCCAAAATGTGAATATTTTGTATGTTGTATTTTTTCTGGCAGCTTGGGCATACCATTTCTCTACGGATGTGTCTGATTACTTCTGTGAGATCGTTTAAATTCATGGCTGTTATAATACCTTTTTATTTTGGGAATGTCGATAAATTTGTGAGGTTTGAGGCTGTTTACCGATAGCGCTGTTTTTCTCTAAAGACCTTCTGGTCGATTTGGTAGTCGATGATGTTATCCCATTGGGCTTTTTCTCGGGTTTCCCATGTGCTTGGGTGGGCTTGTTCGTTTTCTATGAGGCCTGCGTGTGCGAGGTCGTGATGTTCTTTGCAGAGTGGGACGATGTATTCGTGTGTTTTGTGATGGGCGAATCTTTTGGTGTGGTGAAAGTGTGTGGCTGGTTTGTTGCAGCCAGGGTGTCCGCATTTACCTTTGAATTCCTTGTCTAGATCGCGACGTTTTTGTGCTTTGATGGGTCTTGTTGTGGTTGGGGTGATGATGATTGATTTTTTACGAGGTTTTTGGATTGTGTTCTTAGGCTCTTCGCGTTCTTCTATTTGATCTAGCATTGTTTTTATGAGTTGGTTGAATGAAATTTTCTCTTTCTTTTTCTTTTCGATTTTTTGTTTGAGTTTGCGTAGGCGGAATTCCGTTTCTGGATTTATTTTGAATGATATAGTTGAGTGAACAGGTTGAGATTCCTCCCCGGGGAGGAATTTGCTTTTTGAGGGGTTTTGTTGTGTGAGCTGTTTTAGTTCGACGATTTCGTTCTCTGATAGAGGAGTTGTTCTGGAAGAGTTGATTTTCTCGATCTTTTCGGCCATTTCCTTTTTAGCTTTTTGTTTTTTCCAATCTTGGACGTGGGTTTCTAGTGAGCTTTTGGGGAGGGTTTTTATTTTTTCTGCCCACATTTTATCTGTTTCTGGGGTTGCGAGGGTAGCAACTACTCTGGTTTTGGCCCATCCTTGCTCTTTTAGTTGTTTGAGGAGGTGGGGTTTGTCTTTTAGTTTTTGGTGTACGCGAAGGACTTCGTTCACTGTATTTTGTGTTAGTCCGCAAAGTTTTGCTGAAAATTCGTAGATTGAGTAAAACTTGTGCTTTTTGTAAAGTTTTCTTTTTTCTACTTCTGGGAGAAGGGATTCGAATTTTCTGCGCCACATTCGGGAATTTTTTCCGTATTGTTGGCAAAGTTCAAAAAGTTTCTTGTCCGACAATTTTTGTAAGTCAGACAAGACGCAGCTTTGGCTGGTCATGATTTGTGTGGTTATGGGGTGGTTTTTGGAATTGGAAGGGACGAGGGGGGAGACTGTCTTTAGTATAGCAGGGGATGAGGCTTGAAGCTAGGTGGAAATTGGCTAAAAATGGCTTTGGTAGGCCAAAAAGGGGTGGTTGTCAAGGTGGAATGGAGGTGTTTTTTTTAGAGTTTTTCGAAGGCTTTTTTGATCCTCTCTAGCGATTCTTTCTTTCCCAATGCCCAGAGCATTTCGAAGGCGCCAGGGGAGAATTGTTCTCCTGTTAGGGCGGCTCGGATTGGCCAGAGGAGTTGTCCGTTTTTGATTTCTAGCTTTTGAACTAGGTCTAGTAGGATTGTTTGAAGATGTGTTTCTTCCCATTGTGAGTCACTAATTGTTTTTAGCTCTTCGATGCTTGCTTCTAGTGCTGTTTTTGCTTGAGCTTCATCTACGTTCATTTTCTCGTGAGTGAGTAGCTTTCTTTTGTATTCTGTAAGTTTAAAGAAGAAGTGGATGTTTTCTTCTATTGTTTTTGGGTCTCTCAGGATCTTTTCTTCTGATTTTAAAAGTGTTTTTGCGAGAAGTTCTGGTTCGTATTCTTTTGTAAGGTATGGTTTCACAAGTTCGTGTAGTTTTTCTGCTCTTTTAGACTCTAACTCTTTAGCTCTTGCGTTTTGTTCTACGGAGAACAAGAATATACAGTCCTTTTTAGTGTCTGATATAGTGACTTTTGGGTCGAGTTCTTTAGCGATTCCAATTAGATATTCTTTGAATTTCTTTCTTCTCCATTGCCAATTAAACCAATCCAGTTTTTCGATGTCGAAGACAGCGCCTGATTTGTGGACTCGGTCTAGGGTGAATTTTTCTTCTAATTCTTGGAGAGTTAGGATCTCGTTGTCTTCGCCGGCTCCTGGATGCCAACCGAGGAATGCTACGAAGTTTATCAAGGCTTCTTTGGAATATCCTTTCTTTATATAGTCCTCAACGGCGACGTCGCCTTGGCGTTTTGAGAGTTTGCTTCCGTCTTTGTTGAGAAGTAGGGGAATGTGGGCGAATTCGGGGATGTCCCATCCGAATGCTTTGTATAGGAAAATGTGTTTTGGTGTTGAAGGGAGCCATTCTTCTCCTCGGATGACGTGGGTGATTTCCATGAGGTGGTCGTCCACGACGTTTGCGAGGTGATAGGTTGGGAATCCGTCTGATTTCACTAGGACTTGGTCGTCTATTGTTTTTCCGTCGAATTGGACGTTTCCTCGGACTAAGTCTTTGAATTTCATGTGCTCGTAAGGGATCTTTTGTCTGATTACGTATTCTTCTCCTTCTGCTACTCGTTTGCGTGCTTCTTCTAGAGGGATGTCGCAACATTTGCGGTCGTACATTGTGGCTTGTTTGGCTTTTTCTTGGTTTGCGCGGAGTTCTGTGAGTCGGTCTCTTGTGCAGAAACAATAGTAGGCGTGGCCTGACTCAATTAGTTTTTCTGCGTGCTCTTTGTGAATTGAGGCTCGTTCTGATTGGATGTATGGGCCGACTGGGCCTTCTTTGTCTGGGCCTTCGTCGTAGCTGATGTCTGCCCAATTTAGGGTTTCGATTAGTTTTTCAGTTGCTCCTTCTACTAATCTTTCTCGGTCTGTGTCTTCGATTCGTAGGACCATCTTTCCTTTTTCGTGTTTTGCAAAAAGGTAAGCATATAATGCTGTTCTGAGGCTTCCGACGTGGAGGTAGCCTGTTGGTGATGGTGCGAAACGTGTTTTGATCATTGTTGGGGGTATGATATCGATTAAGTTGCTTCTAATCAAGCCTGTGGTTATAATTTCGCTCGATGTCTTTCTTTTTTATTAACATATTGTTGTCGTTTTGCTCTTTGTTGGTTGTTTTTGGTTTAGACGGAGCCAAAAAGAAGTCTATGATTAGGGCTTTGTTGATGGCGTTTGTGATTTACGTGACATTTATTCTATTAATAGAGATAGGTTTAGGAGTATTCGGTGTTTTGAATTTCCAAAATGTTTCTTTAGTTGTGGGCGTTTTGTTTGTAGGTTTGTTGATTGTGTTTTGGCGTAGAGCTTTCCGTAATTTTAAAAAAATAGGCAATATCAATTGGCCAAGTTTGAAACAATGGCTTGTTGGTGGTGCGATTTTTGGTCCTGTTGGTGGTCTTTTGTTGATGCGATTTTTTTCAGCTTTGTTCCATATACCTCTTGAATATGATAACAATGCTTATCATATGCCTTTTGTCTTGGAATGGTTCCAAACAGGAGATTTAACGGGGTTATATTATAGTGCATTTGCGGGGCCGTTGGCTTATTATCCTAGTAATTTTGAATTATTGGATCTATGGACTTTTTTGCCTTCTGGAAGTGATTTCTTGGTTAATGTCTTGAATTTCCCTGTTTTTGTTTTGATTGGGCTTGTTATGTATTTTTTGATTCGCAAACTTGGAGTTTCTAAGATGATTGCTTTGGTTGCTTCTGGTTTTATGTTTTATATGCCTGTTGTTTTGAGGCATGCGGGGGTTCCTTTGGTTGATTTGTTTTTTATTTTATTCTTTTTATTGGCTGTGTATTTTATGCTAACTATTGAGAATTGGTTTGATGTTTTGATTTTTGGTTTGAGTTTCGGCGTTTTTATCGGAACGAAATATTTGGGAGTCCCTTATGGGGCAATCCTTTTGTTGATTTTTATTGGGATTGTTCTTTATCAAAAGCGGCAATATCTCAGTCGAATTTCTTTAGCGTTTGGGGGAACTTTGTTGACTGGCGGGTTCTTTTATATCAGAAATTGGATTGAGGCTGGGAATCCTATTTTCCCTTTGGGCGTTGAGGTTTTTGGAGTTGAAATTTTTCAGGGGTACCCTGGGGTTAATGCTCAAGTTGCTTCGACTTCTCTTCTTACTAATTTATTAGGGGATGATAAGGTTGCTGTGTTTCGAGAGGTGCTTGGTGATTATTATAATGTTGTTGGCCTGTTGATGTTGGCTATAGCGTTGGCTTTTGTTCTTTTGGCTTTTAAAGTCTTGCATGGAGCAATTAAAAAGAAGTTTGATGCGAATTGGTGGAGGTATTTATTGTTAGTGGGTGCTGGTTTTGTTTTTTTGGTTCTTTATTTGAAGGCTCCTTATACTTACAGAGATTTAGTTCCAAATGTCAGATATGCACTGCCTTTTTTGGTTATGGGAATTTTGGCTATTGCTTCTGTAGCAAATTGGAATAAATGGTCTAGGAATTTGTTTTTTCTTGGAGCTGCGGTTGTTTTTGTTCATTCGTTTTTCTTTTTGATATTAAATCCGTCTGTTGGGTTGGCGCATAATGATGTTATGACTGTCTATTACGATTTGGTTTTGGGGAATATGAAGTATTTTGTTTTGTATGTTGTATCTATTTTATTGGTTACTTCCTCTTTTGTATTTATCTTGAAATTCACGAAATTAAGAATTAGTGCTGCTTTGATTACTTTCTTTTTTGGAATTGGATTGTTTGTTCCTGTTGGAACTTTTGCTTTGTTGGAACGGGAGGAAATTGCTTATGAGCAACTGATGTTGTGGTACGAAACTGATGAGGTTTTGAAGAGTATTATTGACGCTGAAAAGTGGCTTTCCGACAATGATCCTGAGGCTAGAAACATAGCTTATACTGGTTTTAATTTTCACTATTTGTTATATGGGCGTGATTTTTCCAGGGATGTTGATTATGTAAATATAAATGAATGTTTGGAATGTAGGTATGTTGATTATAAGAACAATTCTTTATCGATTAGGAGGGATCCTTTCTTTTCGGATTGGTGGGAAAATTTAGTGAGTTTGGAAAAAGATTATTTATTGATTGAGTTGAAAAGTATGGCGATTGTTAAAAATCATGAGTATGATTGGGCGGTTAACCATCCTAGTAAGTTTAAGTTGGTTTTTTCGCAAAATGGAGCTTATTTGTATAAAATAAACAGGTAATTATGACTGTAATTCAATCAATTAGAGATTTATATTCTAATTTTAGGCAATTTTTTAAGTATTGTATAGTTGGGGTGTTGGGGACTTTTGTGGATCTGGGGGCTTTATATGTGCTTGTTGAGTATTTTGAAATGGCTGTTATGCCTGCGGTAGTGCTTTCTTTTCTTTTGGCTGTGGTGAATAACTATGTTCTGAATAAAATTTGGACTTTTGGGAGTCGGTCGAAAAATTACCGAAAACAGTTTATTAAGTTTTTGATTGTTTCGGTTGTGGGGCTTGGGTTAACTGTTGGGTTTATGTATGTGTTTGTTGAGGTTTTTGTGATTTGGTACATGATTGCAAAAGCTTTGACCTCCTTGATTGTTTTGGTTTGGAATTTCTTAGGTAATAAGTATTGGACTTTCAAAATTTCTCCTAGGCTTTTTCATAAATTGTCGGAGTATAAATATGATGTTTCTATAATTGTGCCATCGTATAATGAAGAAAATAGGATCAAGGGGACTTTGTTGGCTATTGAGGATTTTATTGAATCATCTTCTTTGAAGATTGAGGTTCTTGTTGTTGATGATGGGAGTTCTGATAAGACTTGTGAGGTTGTTGAGAAGGAAATAAAAGATGTGGATTATGATTTGAAATTGGTTCGTTCTGGTAAAAATTATGGTAAAGGGAATGCCGTTCGTTTGGGTGTGGAAGCTGCGGTTGGAGAATATATATTATTTACTGATGCGGATAATTCTACTCCTATTCAGGAGCTTGATAAATTTTGGAAGTTTATTGAAGAGGGGTATGACGTTATTATTGGTTCTAGGTACTTGAAAAATAGTGATGTAAAGGTGAGGCAGTCAAGGCTTAGGATTCTGATTGGGCGGGCTGGGAATATCTTGATCAGACTGTTTCTTATTACTGGGATCAAGGATACGCAGTGTGGGTTTAAGCTTTTTACTCACAAGGCTGCTAAGGATATTTTTAGTAGACAAAAAGTTCGTAGATTTGGTTTTGATATGGAAGCTTTAGTTGTGGCGAAGAGTCTTGATTATTCTATCAAGGAGGTTCCTGTGAGCTGGTTTAACTCTGTTGAAAGCAGGGTGAGGCCTGTGAGGGATAGTTTGCGTACTTTGAAGGATCTTGCTTATATTAAGTTGAATTCGTGGAGTGGTCGTTATGGAGATTGATGCTCGAAGAGGTGGATTCCGTTTGATTCGAAAGCTTCTTTGTACGAGGGGTTTGTTTGAAGGTTTCGTACTATTGTTTTAAGAGTCTCTTGGTTTGAGATTGGCCAAATGTTTGAGTCGTTGAGGTTTATTATTATAAATTCTGCGTTGTTGATTTTTGGGAGTTGGTAGATTGTTTTGGTTTTTAGATGGGGGACTATTGTGTTTTGGGCGCTTACTGACGAATTTGTTGGTATTAAGGCTATTGCTGTTTTTAGGTCTTTTTTGTCGTAGGTTGTGCGGTAGTGGTCTGTTGTGAATATTTTTGTAAAATTGTCTCCGTTGTATAGGGTGGCAGCTGATAATATTCCTATATTTACTAAGATCAGGGCGATGACTGCTGTGTATTTGAGTTTCTTGAATTTGTGGATTGCTAGGATACTTCCGATCGCTATGATAGGGGCTAGTTCTACTGTGTAATGGAATGTGTATCCCCAAAATGCTGGAGCGTCTGCGAAAAACTTTTGAGCTATTATTGGGACTATTAGGATTGAGTATTTTGGTTTGAATATTGCTAGAGCTCCTCCAGAAGCGAGTATTAGGATCCAGCTTTTTATTTTTTCTGGTTGATCGAATAGCAGAGAGGTAATCTCTATTGGATGAAGGAATATGTTTTTGATTGCGTCTAATGGGCCGTCTCCTAGTGCTGAGTAGGGCCAGTGATCGTAAATTCCTCCATTTAGATATGCTATGACTTTGAGAATTACAACGAAATATAAGATGCTTGCTATGAGGGTGATTAGGCCGTGTTTTTTTATTTTTTTATCTTCGAAAAATATTAGTGAAATTCCTAAGAATGCTGATATCAATGCTAAATTCTCTTTGCATAGTAAGAATAATGCGAGAATTCCGTAGTATGCGTAGAATTTTCTAATTGAGATTAGATAAAATAGCCAGGGGATTAGCATGGTTCCGACTGTGTTGTTGTGGTAATCGAAGGCCAAGGCTGTTATTAGTCCAAAGAACAGGTAGAAAATTGTGATTGCTCCTAGTGCGAGTTTTGGGTCTTTTGTTTCTTTTTTAACTAACAAAAAGATTCCTAGTGCTCCGAGGATTGTTGATAGGATTTGGACGAGGAGTAGGGTGTATGACCCGAATAACCAGTAGAGTGGGGATAAGATTAGTGGAAGTATTTCGAAGTGGTCGGCGAATAGGGTGGGAACTTCTCTTACTGTGTTTGGGCCAATTTCTAGATGGGCGTATTGTTGAATTGCTTGATTGAAGATCCCAAGATCGAAAGCATTTGTTTGAAAGTTGAAGTGAGGGACTATCGAAAGCGCGACATATATTAGTGCGAAGAATACTGAAATAATTGTGAAACTTTGGTGCGATTTAATTTTCATGGTTTTTATACTAACATCTCATTGCCATATTCGGTAATTTTGGTTATATTTGTCTCTGTTATGGCAAGACGTAAAACATATCGCAGGCGTAGCGCTACTACTCGCAGAAGGACCCCTTCGCGAGTAGCTTCTTATAAGTCTAGCGTGCGACGACGCAAGAAGGCTTCTATCAAGCTGAAAGTGAAGAAACAAATTGCTCGAGAAATTTGGGCAGTTATTTTGCTTTTGATTGCTGCGGTGACTGTTCTGAGTATTCAGGGCGCTTTTGGTCTTGTTGGCGAGATCTGGGTCAAGATGCTTCGGCCTATTATAGGATGGGGGATTTATGTGATTCCTGTGTTGTTTGCGGCTGCGGCGATGATGATGTTTGTTTCGAAGAAGATTAGTTTTAATGCGTCTCGAGTTTTTGGGATGTTTTTGTTTTTGGTTTCTGTTCTTGGAGTTTTTCATATGGCGGTTCCGCTTGATCAGATTTTGACTTATGCACAGGCGGGTAGCCACGGAGGATATATTGGGTTTGTGACGAATTTTGTTTTTAGGCAAATTTTGATGGTTGGGAATATTGGAACAGGAATTGTTTTTATTGGAATCTTTTTGGTTTCTATTCTTTTGACTTTTGAATCTTCTTTGCGAACGGTTGTGAGGGCTATCACGCCAAAAGTAACTATAGAAATTGATCGTTCAAAAGATTCTAAGGAAAGGGTACAGCGGAGTATTGAGGAGGTGGATCGAAGTGTTTTGGGAAGAATCTTTAGTCGAAAAGGTGAAGCTGAAGAGGTGGAGCCAGATCTGATGATTAGGAGACCTATAGATCCAAATGGTCCGTCAGCTGCAGCTATGGCTGAGGAGGCTCAGGAAATTGATATGGATATTAATGTCGAGGGGGAGGCTGAGGCGGATGAAGCGGCAAAAAAGAAAATTGCTGAACAATTGGCTGCGGAAGAAGAGCGAAAAGAGGAGACGGCTGAGGATGTGTTGATTGCTGAAAAGCAGAAGGTGGCTGAGGTTTTGGAATGGGAATTTCCTTCTTTGGATCTTCTTAGTTCGGACCGCGCGACTATTCATGCGGACGACAAATTCTTGAAGGCGAATGCAGAAAATATTAGAAATAAATTATCTCAGTTTGGAATAGAGGTTGTTATGCAGGAGGTCAATGTTGGGCCGACTGTTGTTCAATATACTCTCAAGCCAGCTGATGGAGTGAAGTTGTCGAAAATTACAACATTGAAGAGTGACTTGGCTTTGGCTTTGGCTGCGAAATCTATCAGGCTTGAGGCTCCTATTCCGGGGAAGAGTTTGGTGGGAATTGAGGTGCCAAATGACAAACGTGCGAATGTTCGTTTGAGAGAGATTTTGGAGAGTGATGAGTTCGAAAAAGTTGATTCGAAATTGCGATTGCCGCTTGGGCGAGATGTGGCTGGTAAGCCAGTTGTAGCGGATCTTGAGACTATGCCTCACTTGCTGATTGCTGGTTCTACAGGTTCTGGTAAATCGGTTTGTATGAATGCTTTTTTGATGGCTCTTTTGTATCAAAATACGCCTGAGGAATTGAAGATGATTATGGTCGATCCAAAGAGAGTTGAGCTTGGTGCGTACAATCACATTCCGTATCTGCTTGCGCCTGTGATCAAGGAAGCTGATAAGGCTGCTTTGAGTTTGAGATGGGTGGTTGCAGAGATGACACGGCGGTATCAAGTTTTGTCTGATATTCGTGTGCGTAATATAAAGGAATACAATGCTTCTTCTAAGGCGACTGAAAAGATGCCGCGAATTATTGTGGTGATTGATGAGTTGGCTGATTTGATGATGGCGGCTGGGAAGGAAGTAGAGGCGTCGATTTGTAGGATTGCTCAGATGGCGCGTGCTGTTGGAATTCATTTGATTATTGCGACTCAGCGTCCGTCTGTGGATGTGATCACTGGGTTGATCAAGGCGAATATCCCTGCTCGTGTGGCTTTTGCTGTGTCGAGTCAGGTTGATTCACGAACTATATTGGATGGTGCTGGTGCTGAGGATTTGCTTGGACGTGGGGACATGCTTTATCTCCCTAGTGGAATGGGTAAGCCATTCCGTATCCAAGGTGTGTTTGTTTCTACGAAAGAAACTGAGCGTGTTGCAAACAAGATTAAACTTACTGTTGAGCCTGAATACGATGAGTCTATTACTTCGACTGAGATTGCTCAGAGAAAGCTTTCTGGAATTCCTGATTCGAAGTTGGGAGGGAATGCTGGGGGGGCTGATGGTGGAAGTGTTGGCGATGCGATGTATCAACAGGCTTATGATTTGGTGAGGGAGACACGAAAAGCTTCGGCTTCTTTGCTACAACGTCGATTGAAGGTTGGGTATGCTCGAGCTGCTCGATTGATCGATATTTTGGAAGAAAAGGGTGTGGTTGGGCCTGCGAATGGGGCTAAGCCTAGGGAAATTTTGATGAAGGAGGAAGGGTAGTGTTCTTCTCCTGTTACGGGGGTTGTAAAAGGGGGCAATTTTTGGTATACTTATTAGAAATAAAAAATAAAAATAAAACGGAATATGTTCTGGAAAAAAGCATTAGCGGTCTTGGGTCTTGTAACACACTTGTTTGTTGTGAGTGGGTGCTCTGTAGGATCTAATGAGGATTATGTTGCGGGTGAAGAGGAATCGGATTTTGCTTGGGATTTGAATCCAGATGGTTCAAGAAAGCTTGAGAAATATAATGAGGCTTTGAATGCTTTAGCTCCGTTTTTTGAAGAAAATAAGGGGCAGGAGGCTGGTGATTTTGATTATTATTACAATGATGCTGCTGGAGGAATTTATTTTGGGAAAGATTATGTAATGCATGAAAAATCCTATTCTTTAGGAGATGGTGTTGTTGAAGATGCTGAATTTGAAAGGGTCGTTTATACTCAGAAATTTATTGGTTCAAATAGCGATGTCAAATTGTATGGAGATTCTGAGCTGGAGGGTAAGATGAATTATTTTAGTGGGGTGACTGATGTCGATGAAGGGGAGCTTTCTGATGTTTCTACATTTGAGAGGGTTTATTATGAAAACGTCTATGAGGGGATTGATCTTGTGTATTATTTTCAGAATGGAGGATTGAAGTATGACTTTATTGTTGATCCGTATGCGGATGTCTCTGTAATAGCTTTTCATTTGGAGGGAGCTGAAAATCTGGAAGTTGTTGAAGATGGACGTTTGGTGTATGACTATTTTGGAAGATCTTTTTATCAGGATTATCCTTATTCATATCAGGAGGATGGGGGAGAGGTTTTGGTTGATTTTGTTGTGGGTGGTGATGGAGTTGTTGAGTTTGAAGTTAGTGAATATGATAAATCTCAAACTTTAGTGATTGATCCTACTTTTGGAAGTTTGGATGTTGCTACTTTTGTTGGGGGAAGTCATTCAGACTATGCGTATGGTATAGAATTTGATACTTCTGGAAATATAGTTATTTCTGGTAGAACGACTGATTACCCTAGAGATTTTCCATATACTGGATATAGTAAAGAGATTGGTACATATAGTGCGGATGTTTTTGTCTCTAAATTGAGTGCTGATTTAACGACTTTTCAGTATGGTGCTAAATTTGCAGGATATGGAGGAGCTTATGCGTTTGATGTGGCTGTTGATAGTAGTGGGTATATTTTTATCACTGGTTCGGTGGCGAATTCTACGTCTTGGGCTGGGGATCCTCCACAGTCTACAAATCAGTATCCTGGTACTTCTGGAGCTTATGATCCTTACAATAATGGTTGTTTAACTTCAAGTAATAAGTGCTTGTACGATGCGTTTGTCACAAAATTGAGTCCAACGTTGCATGCTTTGTATGCTTCTACTTATTATGGAGGATCTGCACTTGAGGATTATGCTCTTGGGATAGATATTGATGGAAGTGATAATATTTATATTACTGGTTATTCTGAAGGTGGGTTGCCTATGACGAGTTCATATGATTCTAGTCATAATGGTTACGACGATGTGTTTATTGCAAAATTCAATAATACTTTGACTTCGCTTTCTGGTTCAACTTATCTTGGTAGTTCAGGAAATGATGCTGGGTATGATATTAAGGTTACTTCAGGAGGTACGATATATGTTGCTGGAATGACGGCTGGTGGAACATTTCCTGTGGTCGGTGGTTGTTATGATACTACTGCTAATGGGGTGGAGGCGTTTGTGGTTAAAATGACATCTACTTCTAGTTTAACTGCCGGTACGTTTTTCGGAGGAACAAGTACGGATTATGGACATGCCTTGTATGTTGATGGAAGTGAGAATGTTTATATTACTGGATATACGTCTTCTAGTAACATGCCTACTTCTGCAAGTGCTTATCAAGATACTTATGGAGGAAGTACGGATGCTTTTGTCGCAAAATTTAATACTGGTTTGACTACTTTGAGCGGAGCTACTTATCTTGGAGGGTCGAGTAATGATTATGGTGTTGGAATATATGTAGATAGTGCTAGCAAGGTTTATGTCTCTGGAGGAACTCAGTCTACGGATTTCCCAACGTCTGGTTATGATACTAGTAATAATGGAGGGTATGATGCTTTTGGAGCTCAAATTAGTGCTGATTTTACTTCTTTAGGTGGAGGTACTTATATAGGTGGTTCGGGTGCTGAATATTCAAGTAGTGCGCCTTATTATAATTTAGCCTCTGACATTGTTGTTGATGGAAGTGGAAATGTTTATGTGACTGGAATGACTTCTTCTTCAGATTTCCCTGTGACTAGTGGGGCTTATGATGAGTCTCAGAATGGGAATTATGACGTGTTTATTGCTAAATTTTCGGCTACTCCGGATATGGATGCAGATAGTACGATCACGGCTGGAGTTACTTCTGAGCCTGCGACAATAGATTCACTTGCGGATACGCAAGGTGAGGAAGTGATTGTTTTTGACTTTGTTTTGACTGATCTTGGAACTGCTGATGGGGTGGCATCTATTGTAGATGCTTTGCAGATTGTTCCTGGGTCGGCAAATGATGTGGCTGATTGGACGGATGCTATTGCTGGGGCAAGGTTATGTGGAGATGATTTGACTTGTGATTCTGGGGATTTGACTGGGGTGGTTGGGGCTTCGGCTATTACATTTACCCAGGATGATATGATTTCTGTGGCGGATGGTGGAAATGAAACATATAAATTGAAAATTTGGTTAGAGACTGATTTGTCTAGTGTTAGTGATGGTGACAACCTTGAGTTTAAATTAGCCGACACGGGAATAACTGAGGATGCAGCTGGATCGACTTTTGCTACTGGTTCGCAAGAAAGTGGAGATACGAATGTGGCTATATCTATAGTTGCGACAGAGATCCAATATACGGCTTCAAAACCGCCTGCTTCGGTGACTGTTGGGACAGGATTTAATGTTACTGCTAATGCAACTGATGCAAATGGAAATTTAGATGTTGGTGAAACTGGAACAGTGACTTTGGCAAAGGCTTCTGGAAACGGAACTTTGAGCTCTGTTACTGGGTTGGCTCAGTCATTGGTTGGTGGTACGTATGCTTGGACGGATGTGAAATATGATGCGTCTGAGAGTTTCACAATTGAGGCGCAGCATGCGTCGTTGACGAATGTGACTTCTGGTTCGATTAGCTCTAGTGCTGATACCGATGGAACAGTTGCAGCTGGAGCTGGAAGTGAGCCTGCTACTATTTCTTCATTGGTTGATACTGATGGGGAAAGGATTATGGTATTTGATGTGGCTTTGACTGATGCTGGGGGTGGGGACAGTGTTGCTACTATTATAGATGCGATTCAGTTTGTTCCTGGAAGTGCAAATGATGTTGCTGATTGGACGAATGCTATTGCTGGAGCGAAGTTGTATGGGCCTGATTTGGGCGCTGCTACTGGTGCTGAATTGGCCGGTGTGGTTGGTGCAACTACAATTACTTTTACATCGGATGATATGATTTCGGTTGCGGATGGAGCGAGTGAGACTTATGAGCTTCGGATATATTTGAATACTGATCTTTCAAGTGTTTCCGAAGGTGATAATCTCGAATTTAAATTAGACTATACTGGGATTACAGAGGATATATACGGTTCAGTGATTGGAAGTGGAGCTCCTGAGAGTGGAGACTCCAATGTTGCTCTTGCGGTTACAGCGACGCAGCTTTCTTTTGCATCTAATAAACCACCTGGGGTTACGGCCTTGGCTACAAATTTTAATGTTACAGTCAACGCGACTGATGTGAATGGGAATGTTGACACAGATGATACTTCGTCTGTGACAGTTGCGCGGAATTCTGGAACTGGGGCTTTGAGTTCTGCGACTGGATTGGTGCAATCTTTGTCTAGTGGTACTTATGCTTGGACGGATGTTAAATATGATACTGCAGAGACATTCAAAATCCAGGCGACTGGAGGTGGATTGAGCCAGGCGACATCTAGCGATATCAGTGCAGCGAATGATGCAGACAGTACGGTTTCGGCTAGTGCAACTTTGACTGAGCCTGCGACGATATCTTCTTTGGCTGATACGGTTGGGGAGGTTGTTACAGTCTTCGATTTTACATTTACAGACTTGGCGACTGTTGATGGATTTGGAACAATTATTGATCAAATTATTATTTCACAAGGGGATAATAATGGGGTTGCTGATTGGACTGATGCGATCGCTGGAGCATATTTGAATGGAACTGATGTGAGTGATTTGGCGGGAACTGTGGCTGCTACTACTATCACATTTGCTTCTGATGATATGATCACGATTGCTACTGGAGCTGCTGAAACTTATCAATTGAAGATTTATTTGGCGACCGATCTTTCGGGAGTTTCAGATAATGATGTTTTGGAATTTGCGGCTAGTTATTCTGATATTACAGTTGATGCTGCTGGATCTGGATTTGGTAGTGGGGCTCCTGAAAGTGGAGATGCTGCGATTGCTATAGATATTGATGCTACAAAGCTGATATTTCAGACAGATCCACCTGATGCAACTCCTGATGTTGAAGTTGATTTAACTGTGATTGCACAGGCAGTTGATGTGAATAACAACTTGGATACAGATGAAACGACTGAGATTACATTGGCAGCTAGTGCTGGCGCAACAGGAACATTGAGTTCTGTTACTGGATTGGTGCAGAACCTGTCTAGTGGGGCTTATACTTGGACGGATGTTCAGTATGATGTGATTGAGAGTTTTACAATGGAGGTGACGCATGCGTCTCTTACAACAGCTACAACAAGCTCAATGACTTCCGAGGACACTACTGACCCAGTTGGGTTGGCTAGTTTTGCAGTTTTGGATTTTGCTGAGACAACAACCACATTGAGTTGGACTGCAGTTACCAGTGAAGCGAGTTGGGGAGCGAGTCCTGCGCAAGCTCATTACGAGATATGGTATGGTACGGATAGTGTTGAGGTTGCTCTGGGAGCGTCTGGGACCGGGACGAGTGAATGGGATGATAGTGACGACGTTGCATTAGCAACTCAGGCAACGGTAGGGACTTCTATTACGGGGCTTTTGCCAAATACAACATATTATTTTAAGGTTTATGCAGTTGATAGTTATGGAAATTCGTCTGAGGTTACAGTCAGTGATTATGACGAAACGGTTGTTACATTGGCGGCTGTGCCTGTTACTGGGGCTGTGTCTGGTGGATGTACTGTCCCGTGTTCGGCTTCTCTTTCTTGGGGAGCTGCTAGTAATCCTGGAACTACCGTTTATACGGTTCAAAAAGGAGGTTCTACGATAGGGACAACTACGGATACTAGTTATTCGGATAGTTTGTCTGCTGCTGGAACATATGCTTATACAGTTTATGCTACTAATTCGGATGCTACAGATACTACAGCATTGAGTTTAGGGTCTGTTGTGGCTAGTTCTGGAGGAGGCACTTTGTCTATTGGAGGTAGTCGGGGGGGGGGTAGTGGAGGTGGTGAAGGAGAAGGGGAGGGAGAAGGAGAAGGGGAGGGAGAAGGAGAAGGTGAAGGAGAAGGTGAAGAAGAGTCTGGAGATGTAGAGGATCCCGTGGTTGAACCTGATCCAGCCCCCATTCCTGAACCAACGCCAGAACCAGACCCGATTCCTGAACCTGAACCTGTTGAAGAACCAGACCCAGAGCCAGAACCAGAAGAGGAACCGGAAGAGGAGCCTGAAGAAAACGTTTGTGAAAGTGGATGTGAATGTCCGGCTGCACCGCCAGTTGCGTGTGTGGATGGATCTAATGTTGCGCAAATACAATCAAATACAGCTCAAATAGTTTCAATTCGAGCGGAACGTGACGCTGCAAAAGCATCGGAAAAAGCTGCGCGTGATACAGCAGTAGCTGCAGCGCAAGCTTCAATAGAAGCACTTAAAATAACAAAAACTAACCAAGTAGCGACTCTAAAAGAGACCTACCTGGCTGACATACAAGTTGAGAGAGATAACAAAGCTGTGCGGAAGTCTGTGTACCAGGCAGAAGTAGCAGTTTTGAGAGATGCGTTTAAGGCATATGCAGCAGAACAAAGAGCGAGCATTACTGGATTGAGGGAAACTTACAAAGCAGATGTTGCAGCTAAGAAAGCTACATATATCGCAGTGCGAGATCCAATAAACGTACAAATTGCAGAACTTAAGGCCAGATACAAAGCAAAAGAACTAACTAAAGAAGAATATACTCCACAGTTGCGATCTTTGCAGTCTGCAAGACAAGCTGCTCTTACCACATACAAAGATGCGGTTGCAGTCTTGAAACCTGAATTTCAGGGAACAGTTGCGGCAATTGTTTCACAGATCTCATTGTTTAAGGTTGTGGATTTTCAGGGGCAAGTTGCTGTTTTGAAAACTGCATATCAGGCAGATATAGCTTCTGCTAATGCGGTTATCGCAAATTACAGGGCGAATTACAAAGCAACAGTTGCTGCAATTGTGGCAGAATACAAAACTGCAATTGCCCCGCACCAGTCTGCGAAAACTACAGCAAGAGGGGCTTACAAATCTCTTGCAACAAATCTAAATACAAATGCAAAAGCACAAATACAATCACTTCAAGGTGAGAGCTCTTCGTTGAGAGCACAATGTGTGCAACCACCAGCGCCTGTAGATCCATGTCCAGAAGGATGTTGCGAAGCAGTGTCTTGGGATTTTTCTGGAGGAGATACGGATGATGATGGGGACGATGATGGTGATGATTCTGATGACGACGATTCTGATGACGACTCGGACGACGATCTAGATGTTGATGAAGATCTAGACGACCCAGGAGCGGAGGGGGAGGGTGAAGGAGAGGGAGAAGGCGAAGGCGAGGGCGAAGGCGAGGGCGAAGGCGAGGGCGAAGGTGAAGGTGAAGGTGAAGGCGAAGGTGAAGGTGAAGGTGAAGGTGAGGGCGATTCAGAAGACGATGATGAAGAAGGCGGAGTAATTGCGGCACCAGTGCTACGTTCAACAGGATCAACAATAGTTAAAAAAATTAAAGAAAAACTAGATACAGGGATTTTCCTAATCGACGATGAGAAGGAAGAACCAACTGAACCGGAACCAGTCACCGAAGAAGAACTGAAGCAAGTCGCTACAACAGAAGTCTTCCCGCAAAAATCAAACGCACATCAAAGGAAACTTCAAGCATGGAAACCAAATCTTATCACTATCACAGGAGATTCTGAACAGCTCGTTGAGGTGATCGGAGCTTCATTCGAACTCATCGACACGTTAAAAGAAACAGACCTAGAAGACTACGATGAACTCACAGAAATAATCGAAATGATGGACTCATATGATGAAGTCCAACTCGATGACGAAGGATATGGTCTTGCAACAATCTCACTAAGAAAACCTGGAAAATACTTCCTCACAACATATGTAGATGAACAAATAGGGGAGATTATCTACTTCGAGGTTGTTGAAGGTGGAAAGCTCGCAATGCTTGAACTAGAAGACGTTGAATTAGATGGTGTGGGAATGGAAGTTATAGCGTTCTCAGATGTGTTAAACGATCTCAACTCAAAAGAACTCGAACGAATGTTGGCACAAAACTCACTAAACTTAGACGAGGATTTATTCCTCCCATACTACTGGTTACAAGAAATGTATGAAAAAGAGTCTGACTACTTTAAAGGACTTTTGGCTGGAACAAATTACGAAACTGGATTTAATACAAAACTTCTCGCACTCCACGAAGAATACGTTGAAGGCAAAAAACGTGTCCTAACCGGATATGCTGAGCCAGGAAAGAAAGTGGTTGTGGCATTCCGATCTGCGACATTTGCTTCTGTTGTGATCTCGGACAAAGAGACTGGATACTTTGAGATCCCGGTTCCAGACGATATCGAAAATGGAGACCATGTGGCATATGTGTATTCGGTAGATGATCAGGAAGATTCGATGTCTTCTGTGGTGAGGATGTTGTTCCGAATCTATGATTCAGTTGAAGGGTAGGATTGGAGCTCGGCCGTCCTAGCCGATGGCTACCTGAGCAACTGAAAACAAAAAGAAGATATATGCCAGGATGCTAAAGATTGTTGTGGCGATTATTCCCCATGTGACTGTTCGGAGGATTTTTTTGCCTGTGGTTTTGCGGAGGCCGAGATAGGATAGGATGATGCAAACTATTAGAGATGCAAATAGCCCGTATGTTCCGAGGGCTTGTGTTCCTACCGAAAAGATTACGGTCGTCATGAGGACCCCAATGAGAAAAGACATTATTTTTATGAAGATTGTTGGTTGTCCTTCTTTTTTGATGATTCGGATTTCCATTGTGTGGTTCTCGTTAAGCGAAATACTCTACTGCATTCTTGAATATCTGATCTCCAGCTCCTGCTGTTGGGATTTCTTTACCTTCTCTTTTTAGCTCTTCTTTGATTTTAGTCCAGTTTGGGTGATTTAGGAAGGAATTGAATCTCTCTGGGTGTGGCATAAGTCCTAGGATTCGTCCTGAAGGGTCGCATACACCTGCGATGTCTTCCATTGCGCCGTTTGGGTTGAATGGGAACTCTCCGTTGGCTAGATTGCCACTAGGAAGGGTGTACTTGAGTGCTATTTGGTCATTTTCTTTGATTTTTGTGAGGATTTCTGGGGTTGTGTAGAAGTTTCCTTCGCCGTGGGCCATTGGAAGTTCGATTTGTTCGATTCCGCGAGTCCAGATGCATTTTTCTGAAGTTGTCTTGAGGTGAACCCAACGACATTCAAATCTCGCTGTTTTGTTCCACATGAGGTTTGCTTGTCTCTCTCCATACTCTTCGTCTACTGCTGGTACCAATCCGAGGTTGCTGAGAATTTGGAAGCCGTTGCAGATTCCGATGATGAGTTTGTCTTCGCGCGCGAATTTCAAGATTGATTCTTCGAGATTGTTTCGTGCTTTGTTTGAGAAGGCGTTTCCGGCTCCGGTGTCATCTCCATATGAGAATCCACCTGGGAATGCCATGATTTGGTAGTCTTCGAGTTTTTTGCTGCCGTCGATGATGTCGTTGATGTGGACGACTTCTCCTGTGGCACCTTGTTTTGCGAAACCGTTCAAGGTTTCTGATTCACAATTGATTCCGTATCCTGATAGGACTAGTACTTTTGGGGTAGTCATGATGCTAGTAGTCTTTAAATGTTGAATGATAACTTTCGGTGAGGTTGGTGATCGCTGCGTTTGCGATTGTTTCTTCACCTGATTTTAGAATTAATGCTGGGCCTTCAATTACTTTTCCGATTTCAGCTGGATTGTGTTCGGCAAATAGTTCTTCGAATTTTTCTTTGTTCGCAGGGTCGATTGTTACTACGATTCGGCTTTGTGATTCTGAGAAGAGTAGGTGGTCTGGTCGGAGATGTGTTTCTCCTTCTGCGTTTTCTTGTGGGACGCGGGCGAGGTCGATCTCTAATCCCATTTGTGATGAAATTGCTTTCTTTGCGAGAGCAACTCCGAGTCCACCGTGTGTTACTGAGATTGATGATGCGATGATTTCTTGGTCTACTGCTTGTTTGAATGTTTTGTAGAGTGCGAGTGCTTTTGTTGCGTCGACTTGTGGGATATTGTTCCCGATGAATTTTTTACTGAGAAGTTGAAAGTATTCGCTGGCTCCGAGTTCGTCTTTTGTTGTTCCTAGGATGTAGACGAGGTCTCCGGCGATTTTTGAATCCATTGTTACGACTTTGCTGATGTCATCGATTACTGAGAGTGATGAAGCGAGTAGGGTAGGTGGGACAGAGATTTTGATTGCGTTGCCGTCTTTGTCGTAGCCTTTGAAGTCGTTGAACATTGAGTCTTTTCCTGAGACGTATGGAGTTCCGTAAACGATCGCGTAATCGTAGCAGGCTTTTGCGGATGCTTTGAGTTCGCCGAGTCTTTGTTCCTCGGTTGAGCTGCACCAACAGAAGTTGTCCATCAATGACATGTAGTCCACGTCTGCGCCGAGGGCGACTGCGTTTCGGATGGCTGTGTCGATTGCGCAAGCTGACATGTGATATGTGTCGATGTCTGAATATCGGGCTGTGATTCCTTGAGACATTATTACTCCTTTTTTTGAGTCGAATAATGGTTTTACTGCTGTTGCGTAATTATTTACTTTTCCTGGGCCTTGAAGTGGGTAAATCACTGTGTGGCCTTGGACGGTGTGGTCGTATTGGTTTGAAATGTAGCTGTGTCCGCAAATGTTGTGACGAGCTAGCATTTTGTTGAGTGTTTCTTCGTAGTTTTCTGGTGGTCCGAATTCTGGTTCCTCGTTTTGTGGTTTTTCGTACACGGTGTTGAGATGTTTTGTTGGAAGTCCGTCGTGTAGGAAGTCGAGTTCGATGTCCATTATTTCTTCGTTTTTGTATGTGACGACGCATCGGCCTGAATCGTCAAAGGTTCCGATCACGGAAGCTTCTACTCCTCGTTTTTCCATTAGCTCAAATAGTGGAGCTATTTTTTCTTCTGGAACTGAGAGAGTCATCCTTTCTTGAGATTCTGATATCCAGATTTTCCATGGTTCTAGATTTGGGTATTTGGTTGGAACTTTTTCTAGTTTGACAGCACATCCTCCGCATTCGCGGGCCATTTCTGAGACTGAGCATGAGAGTCCGCCGGCTCCGTTGTCTGTGATTGAAGTGTAGAGATCGAGGTCTCGGGCTTCTTTTACTAGTGCGTCGATGAATTTCTTTTGGGTGATTGGGTCTCCTATTTGGACGGCTGTTGCTGGGCTTCCTTCGTCTAGGGCTTCTGATGAGAATGTTGCGCCGTGGATTCCGTCTTGGCCGACTCTTCCGCCGATCATTACGATTTTGTCTCCTGGTTGAGCTTCTTTTTCCCAGCTTGGTTCGCCGTTTACTTTTGTTGGGATCATTCCGACCGTTCCTACGAATACGAGTGGTTTTCCTTTGTATCGGTCGTCAAAATACATCCATCCTTGTGGAGTTGGAATTCCTGAACAGTTTCCGCCTGTGTTTACTCCAGCTACTACTCCGTCTGAGATTTTGCGAGGGGAGAGGGCTGCGTTTGTGAGTTCTTTGTCTCGGTAGATTGGGTCTTTGTCTTCTGGGTATGCGAAGCAGTAACCGTATTTGTTGATGATTGGCATTGCGCCTTTTCCGAATCCTGCGATGTCTCTATTTACTCCGACGATCCCTGTGATTGCTCCGCCGAATGGCTCGAGTGCTGAAGGAGTGTTGTGGGTTTCTGCTTTGTCGCAAACCACCCAGTTTTCGTCAAAAACAATTCCGCCTGCGTTGTCTTTGAATACTGATACGCAGAAGTCTTTGTCTCCTTTTGCTTTGCGGATTTCGTTTGTGGCTCTTTTGATATAGCCTTTGTATAGGCCTTCTGGGAGATCGTCGTCGATTTCTGCAGCAAAGATTGTATGTTTGCAGTGTTCAGACCAGGTCTGAGCGATTGATTCGAGTTCGATGTCTTTTGGATTGCGTCCTTCTTTTTTGTAGTAGTCTTGGATTGTGTGGAGGTAGTCCATCTCGAGTGCGAGTGGGCCTCTGTATGTTCCGTCTTCGTCTTTGATTCCTTTTTTTCCGAGTTCTTGGAGTTTGTTGTCGTCGATGTCGAGATTTATTTCGTCTGCTTTTGGGGTTGTTTGAAGGTGAACGCGTGGAGCTACTGTTTCCATTCCGTGGTCACTCGCGAATTTTTCGTGAGATTTGATGTTGGCTCTTTCGATAAGTTTGTTGTGTCTTGATTCTGCTATTTGTGCGACTTCTTCGGGGGTGAGATCTCCTTCGATCAAATAGAGTAGGGAAGTGTAGACGCCTTCGTGGTCTAGGTCGAGTTTGTGTTTGAGAAAGTCTTCGATGCTTTCTCTTGCGGTTGTCGCGACATTGTCTGTGACTCCTGGGAGAAATCCTATTTCGATTGCCCAATCGAATTCCACATCCTTTTCTGGTTGATCGATTTTGTAGGTTTGAGAAATTGGATTGCTTAGCATTTTTGCAATCTCGTCTAGTTCGTGTTCTGTAACTTTTTTCTCAACTGTGTAGACTTCGATTAGTTTTACTGCACGAATTTTTCCTCCGAATCCTAATTCCCGGATCTTGCCGAGAGCTACTTCGGATCGCATGTCGTTTGCGATGGTTTTGATTTCTATTCGGTGTGCCATGGTTTGTTGTTGGTTTTTTATTTATAGGGTCCGAAGCAGGACGTTGTCCTGTTCGGACTGCTGTTTGGACTGTTAAGAAACTTCTGCAATGTCCCCCACAATTGATGTGAATTTTACTACTTCATTTCCTTTTACTTCTTCACCGTTTACTAGGACTACGATTTTTTCGATTATCCAAAATTTTCTTTCCCATTTCAAAGTTACGTCGCCTGCTTTGCTTTTGAATGTGTAGCCTTCTTTTGCTTTTTCTTTGTCAAAATTGATTTCTCCTAGAGATTGGAGGACTTTGTAATCTGTGCCGCCTTCTGGTTTGTCGAATTTTTCAACTAATTGAACTGCGATAGGGGCTTTGTAGTATGTTGGGCCGTTCCAGCCGTATTCTACTACGAGTTTGCCATCTTTTAAGGGGTGTCTGTAGATTGCCATTATTTGGATGAGGTTATTTGTTGATTTTATTTTCCACAACATTTCTTGTATTTTTTTTCGCTTCCGCATGGGCAAGGGTCGTTTCGCCCGACTTTTGGAACGCTCGGCTTCGCCTCGCTTTTTGTCACATGATCGGCTTCGCCTTCCTGTGACTGGTCGTCTGCTCGGATTACTGTTGTTGGAGTTTCTTTTTTTGTGGTTGGTTCGTCGTCTGCAGAAACCTTCACAACGTTTACAGAATCGTCGTTGCTAATTGCTGTTGTAGTAGTTGTTGTGGTTTGAGTAGGTTTTGTCATGACTGGATTTTCGTTTGTTTCGAGAGTTTTTACTCGGACTTGAGTTCTGGGGACTGCTTGTTGGATGTCCATTTTGAAGAGAGTGTTGATCGTGTTTGAACGGATCATTGCGATCATCTCGTCGAATCTTTCGAATCCTTCGGTTTTGTATTCGACCACTGGGTCTTTTTGGGCGTATCCACGCATCGAAACGCTTTCTCGTAGAGTTTGCATTTCGTCGATGTGTTCCATCCAGAGGGTGTCGTTTGCTCGGAGGAATATGCCTTTTTCTACTTGTCTTAGGGTCTCTGGATCTGGGACTGATTTCTCGATTTCTTCGTATGCTTCTAGTAGGTGAGTTTGAGCTAGTTCGAGGACTTTTTGTTCTTCTTTTTCGTTTTCAATTTCGCTTACCGCGAATTGTTTTGAAGTGTTTGGGGCAAGTGTGTTGATTGCTTCTACGATTTTTTCAAAATCCCAATCTTTTGGGGGTCGTCCTGCTGTTTGGTTGAGAACGAGGTTTTCGGCTTCTTCTTTGATCATTTCGAGGATTTCGTCTTTTACGTTTTCGCTTTCGAGAAGTTTTCGTCGTCGTTTGTAGATGATTTCTCTGTGAACGTTCATTACGTCATCGTATTGGAGGACGTGTTTTCTGACATCGAAGTGGTGTCCTTCTACTTTCTTTTGGGCGCTTTCGATAGAGCGAGAAAGCATGCCGTTTTCGATAGGCATGTCTTCTGGAACTTTGAGCATTTCCATCATTTTTTGGACCTTGTCTCCGCCAAATAATCTCATCAAGTCATCCTGCATTGATACAAAGAATACACTCTCGCCGGGATCACCCTGACGACCTGTTCGACCTCGGAGCTGGTTGTCGATACGTCGAGATTCGTGACGTTCTGTACCGAGGATCACGAGTCCGCCGAGATCTTTGACTCCTTCGCCGAGTTTGATATCTGTACCACGACCCGCCATGTTTGTGGCGATTGTGACTGCGTTCTTTTGGCCGGCATTTTTTACGATTTCGGCTTCACCTGCGTGGTTTTTTGCGTTTAGTACGTTGTGTTTTACGGCTAGTTTGTTGAGTAATTTACTCATTACTTCAGACTTTTCTACAGAGATCGTTCCGGCCAAGACTGGTTGGCCTTTGTCGTTGAGTTCTTTGATCTTTTTTGCGGCTGCTAGGTATTTGCCTTGTTGGTTTTTGTAGATTACGTCTGGGCTGTCTTTTCTGGCTATTGGTTTGTTTGTAGGGATGATTAAGACGTCGAGGCCATAGATTTGGTAGAATTCTTCTTCCTCAGTTTTCGCGGTACCTGTCATTCCGGCGAGTTTGTTGAACATTCGGAAGTAGTTCTGGAATGTGATGGTTGCGAGGGTTTTTGATTCTCTTTTTACTTCGACGTTTTCTTTGGCTTCGATTGCTTGGTGAAGTCCGTGACTGTATCGACGTCCTGGCATTAATCGGCCCGTGAATTCATCGATGATCATGATTTCACCTTCTTTGACGAGGTAGTCGATGTCTTTTTTGTAGCAAGTTTGTGATCGGAGTGCTTGTTCGAGGTGGTGTACTTCTGAAAATCCGGCTTCGGTGTAGATGTTGTCCATTCCGAGGAGTTCTTCCATCTTTTTGATTCCGTTTTCTGTGAGGGATGCGGCTTTTCCTTTTTCATCGATTTCGTAATGGTCTTTTTCTTGGAGTTGTTTTACTAGTTGAGAATATCTTTTGTATTTTGCGGTAGATTCTTCTGCTGGAGCAGAAATGATTAGTGGTGTACGAGCTTCGTCGATCAAGATCGAGTCGACTTCGTCCACGATGCAGTAGTTTAGTTCTTTTTGAACGATGTTCTCAGGTTCGTTGACCATGTTGTCTCGAAGATAGTCGAATCCGAATTCGTTGTTGGTTCCGTAGGTTATGTCTGCTTCGTAGGCTTCTTTCTTTTGTTCGGGTGTTAGGCCGTGGACTACTACTCCGACGGATAGTCCGAGGAATTTGTAGAGGCCGCCCATCCATTCCGAATCACGTTGTGCGAGGTAGTCGTTTACTGTTACGACAAAGGTTCCTTTGCCTTCTAGCGCATTCAAATAAACCGGCATTGTACATACGAGAGTTTTACCTTCACCAGTTTTCATTTCTGAGATATTCCCTTGGTGGAGGACGATTCCTCCCAAGACTTGGACATCGTAGGGGATCATGTTCCATTCGGTTTCGTTGCCGTTGACTTGCCATTTTTTGCCTTGGAGTCTTCGGCATGCGTTTTTCACTAACGCAAAAGCTTCCGGAAGGAGGTCGTCTAGAGATTCTCCGTCTTTGATACGTTTTTTGAATTCTTCGGTTTTTTTGAGGATGTCTTCGTCGGTCTTGATCTCATCCTGGTATTTTTCTTCTATCTGGTTAACTTTGTCTACTGTTGGGTAAAGTTTTTTGAGGACTTTTTCGTTTCTATCCCCAAGAAGTTTATCAATTGCTTTTCGAATCATTATAAAAATTGTTGGAATGTAATTTAGGACGGGGGTATTTTAGCATGGAGCCTTTATTCTCGATACCCTTTCAGTACAATTCCTATTGTTTTGAGTATTGTTTTGACGTCTAACCACAACGACCAGTGTTCGATGTAGTATCGATCTAGTTTAACTTCTTTTTCGAACTCGAGGTCTGAGCGGCCTGAAGTTTGTGGGAGGCCTGTGATTCCTGGCTTGATTGTGAGGACGAATTTGTGGTGTCTTTGGTATTTTGCTACTTCTTCCGGTAGGTGAGGGCGTGGGCCGACCAAGCTCATGTCTCCTCGGAGTACGTCCCAGAGTTGAGGGAGCTCGTCGATTGAGAATTTTCTGATGAAGTGGCCGATTTTTGTGACTCTTGGATCGTCTTTGATTTTGACTAGGGGAGTGCCGGTTCGGGTGTTTTGGCTGGCGAGCTCTTCTGAGTATCTTTCTTTGTGGCTACCGTCTTTCATTGAGCGGAATTTGTGAAAGGAGAATTTGTGTCCGTGTTGTCCGACTCTTTTGGCTTTGTATATGATTGGGCCTTTTGAACCTAGTTTGATCGCTATCGCTACTATTAGGAGAATTGGCGATAGGCCGATGAGTCCTAGGATTGATCCTGTGATGTCTAATGTTCTTTTGAGAACTTTGCCCCAACCGTCTAGTGGAGTCTTCTTGAGAGTGATTAGGGGGATCCCTGCGGTCATCTTGATATCTATGTTGGTTCTTTGGACTTCCATCAAGTCTGGGACGAATGTGTATTCGATATGATGCTCTTCGCAGAATTCTAGGATGTCTTTTGATCTGGTTTCTGAAAGGTCTGAAGAAGTTTGGATGATCTCTTCTGCTCCTAGACGCTTTGCTATTGATCTGAGCTCTGTGATTGGACCTAGGTCTTTGCCAATTGTTCCTAAGACTTTGTAGTTTTTGTCTTTTTTGAGGGTTTTGATCAGTTCAGTTGTGATTTTGTTGTTTCCTACAAATAAGACTTTTGTTCTTCCGATTCCTGCTTTTAGGAACATTCTTTGGATTATTTTGATGATGCCTCTTCCGAATGCAACAAATACAAATGTGATTCCCCATGAATAGAGCATTGCTAGTCTTGAGAAGGGGAATGTTCGTGAAAAATAGAAATATGTGATGATAAACATTACCCATAGGAGTACTAGGAGGAATGTTTTTTTGAATTCTTCTGAGAATTTGAGGTTTGAGCGGAGGCTGTACATGTGTCCGATCGCAAAAACTAGTATTAGAGCGATTGCGGGATATATGCTGAACTCGAAATATTCGGTGATTGTTGGGAGCGCTTCGTAGTCTATTGGTTTTGCTATCAGGGTGATGGGCTCTGTGATTAGACGAAGGTTGTATGCTAAAAGAAACGCCAAGACTACTGATATAAAATCTACTGGGATTTTTAGTAGGCCGAATAGAATTTCTGAGCGTTTCATTTGGTTTGGTTGGCTTGGTCTTGAATAAAGGTGCTCTTTGACACGCTATCATAAGCCGGATTCTGTACCTCGGTGAGGAGGTGTGATCATCTATCTGGCCCTTCTCTTTGCCATAAAGCAATTGTAAAGGGACTTGCGGCGAGAAAATCGGATGACATTTGGAGGTCAAAAGATCTTTCCATCTCACCTTGCACCTGGCAGGGTTTACCACAATCCTCTCGGTATTGAGGGGATTGCCTGGATAATCCAGGCTTTTCACCTTTCGCCTGCGTTTTGGCGTGAGCCGCTGCGCGAGCTAGTATAGTCTCTGTGGCACTTTCCTTGAGAATAGAGCTTATGTATTCACTCTACCCACCGCGTCGTTAGACGGGTAACCGATTCCGTGGTGTCCGGACTTTCCTCTTTTTTACGCAGAAAACTGCGAAAAAAGCGATCACTCAAACCTATCAAAGAGCATGGGAGATTATACTCGTTTTGGTGGATTTTACAAGGTTTATTCAGGCAAAACCACCTCACACTCATTGTCCACATAGTCTTTGATCTCGGCCATTACGTCTTCTTCGTATTCGTATTTGTCGAATAGTTGGAACATGGCTTCGTCGTCTTCGACGGGAAGGTCATATTCTTCAAAGATTTCTTTGACTCGTTTTTTGCTTTCGACAGTTTCGACTGCGAGTTTTGGGTTGTTTACTGATTCGCAGGCTAGGGTTTTGTTGGCTGCTATGAAGTTTTCTTTAGCGACTTGTTCGTCGCTTTTGAACCAATCACATCCGGTAAATAGAATGCTTGTTACGGAAACAAGCAGAAGTAGAGAGATGAGCTTTTTCATGAAGGAAGAGGTTACTGTTTCTTTTTCCTCCGTATTTTATCATATTCTCTTTTGAAAAAGCTAACAGCATTTAGACATTCTTTAGCTTTGTCGTTTGTTGGATCTACCATTAGGGTTCTTTTGAATAGTTCGCTTGCACGATCGAAGCGTTTTTCATTCAAATGACAAACTCCAAGATCATTTAAGATTAGTGGATCTTGTGGAGCTAGGTAAAGTGATCTTTCTAATAGTACAACACCTCTGTCTTTTTGACCGTCGTGATACATTGACCATCCAAGACATCGTAGGATTTCTGGGTGGTTTGGGTATAATTCGTCGGCAGTTTCTAGTAATTCAACTGAAACTGTAAATTCACCCGTGCAAGAATACACAAATCCTAATAGATAGTGTGCGTTTGCAGAACGAGAGTTCAACTTGATTGCTTGTTTTAGAGCCTTTTGTGCTTTGTCGTATTGCTTGAGACTTAGATAGTTGTCTCCGATTTCTTCGTAAGCCTCTGTATGTTTGAGGTCTTCACGTAGAATTTTTTCACACATTTCGATGGCTGTTTTGTGTTGACCATCGTTTTTTAGTTGTTCGGCTTGATCAAGTAGTGGGTGACTGATAGACATAGTGTTTGTTTTTAGTTTTTGTTTTTGTGACTTCTTCTGTTTTTGAAAAAATCAAATAAGCTTACTCCAAATCCTAGCTGAGGTCAAGTTTTGGTGACCTGGGAGTTGGTAATGGGGGTTGCGTGGTTTTCGAGTAGTTTTTTAATTCGAGGGCGAGCTAGAGCTCCGATATCGCCTTCCTATAGCCGTCTAGGGTTCCTGTGTCGTATCTGGTGCCGTGGACCTTGAGGCCGTGGATATTTTGGGAGGTGATTAGTGTTTTGAAACCGTCGATTAGGCGGATTTCGCCGTCTTTTCCTTTTTTTGATTCGTGAAGGGCTTCTATGGTTTCTTTTGTTATTATGTACTTTCCGATGACTCCTAGATTTGATGGGGCGTCTTCTTTGGATGGTTTTTCGACCATGTCGTCTATCTCATATAGGTCTTTTGATTCAGGTTCACTTGCGGTTTCTACGATTCCATAATTGTGAACTTCTTCTGGGCTTACTTCTTCTAGAGCTATTATTGATGTTTTTACCTTTTCGTATGCTTTTATTAGTTGTTCTAGAGCGTTTGGGGCGTCTGGGTCGGTATTCATGACTAGATCGTCGCCAAACAAGACTGCAACGGCGTCTTCGCCCTCGCAATGCTTCTCAGCTTGGAGGATGGCGTGGCCGTCTCCGTGTTGTTCTTCTTGGATTTCGTAATGGATGGTTAGGTTGTCTATAAGGGTGTGGAGTTCTTCTAAGTGTTCGCGTTTTCCTTTTTCTTCGATTTTTTGACTGGTTGGTGTTTTTGGATTGAAATAGTCGCGGATCACGAGTTCTTTTTCTTTGTTTATGACAAAAATCACTTCTGTTATTCCAGCTTTTACTGCCTCTTCGACAAGAAGCTGCAAAATCGGCTTACCGCTGATTGGAAGCATTTCTTTTGGGACGACTTTTGTGACCGGAAGGAATCTTGTGCCAAGTCCGGCTATCGGGATGATGACTTTATTTATCGACATTGATTTTTACGACTTTAGTTTTTTCTTCGGCAGTTTTTGGGATGCGGATTTCAAGCACGTTGTCTTTGAACGCAGCGTTGATTTCTTTTGTGTTTGCGTTTTTTGGTAGAACGATCGAACGTTCGAATTCTCCCCAAAAACATTCTTTTGTGAGGTAGTCTTTTTCGTCTATTTTGTATGGTTGTTTGCGGGTCCCTTTGATCGTTAAAACTTCCTCTGTAACAGATATATCTACTTCTTTTGATGATGTTCCTGCGATGGGGGCAACTATGACTATGTATTGATCTTCTTGGAAGATATCGACTGATAGTTGGCCTGTTTCGTTTTGCATGGTTTTTGGTTAATTAAACCGATGTTTTCTTTGGAACTTTGGTGCTTGTGAAATACTTCTTGAATTCGTCTTCGGTGATTGTTTCTTTTTTGATTAGGTCTAGGGCAATTTCTTCTATGAGTTTCTTTTGTTTTTTGACTACTTCTTCAGTTCTTTTGAGGCCGTGGTCTATGAATTTTTTGATTTGTCTGTCGATTTCTGCGGCTACTTCTTCTGAATAATTTCGAACATGTCCGAAGTCTTTTCCTAGGAATACTTCGCGATTTTTTTCTCCGAAAATTACAGGGCCCATTGCGCTCATTCCGTATTCTGTGACCATTTTTCGGGCTAGGCCTGTGGCTCGTTCTAGGTCGTTTGAAGCGCCTGTTGTGACCTCTCCAAATGTGGCTTTTTCTGCGACGTATCCTCCGAGTAGAGAGCAGATTTCGTCTTCGAATTTTGACTTAGAATATAGGTGCTTGTCTTCATCGGGGATGAACCATGTAGAGCCGAGAGACATGCCTCTTGAGATGATTGAGATCTTGCGAACTTTGTCGCAGCCTGGGAGCAAGTGACCGACTATTGCGTGGCCGACTTCGTGGAAGGCTGTGATTCTTTTTTCTTCTTTTGAAAGGACTTTTGATTTTCGTTCTGGTCCCATTAGGACCTTCTCTATAGATTCTTCGATTTCACGCATGCCGACTTTTTTGCGATCATTTTTTGCAGTTAAGATTGCTGCCTCGTTCAATAGATTTGCTAGATCTGCTCCTGTAAATCCAGGAGTTTGTCGGGCGATTTTGTTTAGGTTTACGCTTTTTGATAGTGGTTTGTTTCGTGCGTGGACTTCTAATATTTCTTCTCTAGCTTCGAGGTCTGGGGCATCTACGATGATGCGTCTGTCGAATCGTCCAGGACGTAGTAGGGCAGGGTCGAGAACGTCAGGGCGGTTTGTTGCGGCCATGACGATTACGTTTGTGCCAGTTTCGAATCCGTCCATTTCGCTCAAGATTTGGTTGAGTGTTTGTTCTCTTTCGTCGTTTCCTCCTCCGAGTCCTGCGCCTCTTTGTCGGCCGACTGCGTCGATTTCATCGATGAAGATAATACAAGGTGAGTTGCGTTTTGCTTTCTTAAATAAGTCTCGTACACGGCTTGCACCGACACCGACGAACATTTCTACGAACTCTGATCCAGATATACTAAAGAATGGAACGTCTGCTTCTCCGGCGACGGCACGAGCTAGGAGAGTTTTACCTGTTCCTGGCTGTCCGATGAGGAGTACACCTTTTGGGATTTTTGCGCCCATTGAAGTGTATTTTTGTGGTTTTTTGAGGAAGCCTACGATTTCTTCGAGCTCTTCTTTTGCTTCTTTTACTCCGGCAACGTCATTGAAATTTGTTTTTTCTTTTTCTTTATCTACGACTTTTGCTTTTGATTTTCCGAATCCCATTGCTTGATTGTTTGAGCTTTGGGCGGAACGCATCATGAACAAAAAGAATCCAATAATAATAAGGAAGGGGACGAGTCCGATGAGCAGATCCATCCAAAATTTGTCTCCAGATGTGTCTTTGATTGTGATCTCGAGATTTGAGATTGTTTCTGATTTTACTCCTGTTCTTTCGAGGATTGTGTAGATGTCTGCGCCTGGTTCTTTGTTTGTGAATTGCTTTTGGCCGTCTTGGAGTTCGATATTGATCTTGTTGTCTGTGATGATGACCTCGTGGATACCTCCTGCTTTTACTTCTTCGACAAATTTGTTAAGTGAGATTTGTTCGATCTCTTTGTCGCTGTTGTTTGTGAATACAAAAAAAGCTGTGATAGCGAGTGCTATTACAATTAAGTACGTGAAGTTGTTTTTGGACTTGTTCGGCATGGTGTCATTATAAGGATTCCTTGTTTTATTTCAACTTTGTATTTGCCGAGTGATTTATGTTTGCGGCCGACGTTTTTTTGAATTATCGCAACTATCTCGTCCAGGTGGATCTTTTCGATGTTTTTTGTTGTTCCTTCTTTTTGGAAATAAATTTGGCGTAGGATCTCTTTTTGGAGTGCTGGTGGTTTGTTTTGGAGAGGAGGTAGGTTGAATTTTTCGAGCTTGGTTTTTGGTTCTGAAAGATTGTGTCTTGAGATCCAGGTTTTTGCGCTTTCCTCGAGGAATTCTTGGATTTCTCTGAGATTCTCTGCGTTTTTTAGGACGGTTTGGGGAAGAGCTGGATTGAGTGTCTTAAGATCTGGAATGATTGTGTGTCTGATGAAATTTCTTGGAATTGTTGTGTCTTCGTTTGAGACGTCTTCCCTATATAGGATGTGATTTGTTTTGAGATGTTCGATGATTTCTTCTTTTGAGACGTGGAGTAGTGGTCTTAGGAGTTTTGCGCCGCTTTTGTCTTCTGAAACTTCTTGCATGCCGGATAGGCCTTGGAGTGTTGCTCCTCTTGTGAAGTTGAATAGGATTGTTTCGAGGTTGTCGTCTGAATGGTGGGCGGTGAGGATGAAGTCTGCTTTTTTCTCTTTATATAATTTGCGGAAGAATGTGTATCTTTGGTCACGGCCTGTTTCCTCGAGAGATTTTTTGTGTGTGCTTGCGATTTGGGCGATGTTGAAGTGTGTGCAAGGGCATTCGAGATTGTGTTTTTTTGCCAAATCTTTGACGAATTCTGTGTCGAGGTCGGCGTCGACTCCTCGGAGTGTGTGGTTTAGGTGGGCGACTATGATGTTGAGTTTTGGTTTGAATTTTGTGAGGATTTCTAGAAGAAAAACTGAGTCTGATCCTCCAGATACTCCGATAATCAAAGTTTCACCTCCTTTTAAGTGTCTTTTAAGGGTTTCTAGTGTTTTTTGTTCTGGGTTTTTGTGGCGATTTCGTGGCATTTTTGGGGAATTATAACTGAGTCAGTATGATTAATTGTTCGAAGTCATCGTCTTCTAATGACTTGTTCTTGGCGAGTTTGCCGCATTTTTCGCATTTATGAAATATCATTATGCCTTTTCTACTGTCTTTTTCGGCTTTTACTGGTCTCATGAGACCTTTGCAGGCTGAAGCTCTGTCTCCTGGGACGTCTTTGTCTACGTGGAGACTGTACAAGCAGTATTGGCAATGATTTTTGCAGGTCTTTTCTGCTTTTTCGTTCTTTTTGCCACAATTCTGGCAAGTGAAGCCTTCGTTTATTGTAATTGGGTTCTTTCGTGGGTTTGGCACTGGACTATAGGGTTAAAATTTGGTATAATTATATATTAAATAAATAAAAAAACCAAAACATGAATAAACTAACATTACCATTGATACTTGGACTTCTCGGAGTCTTGGTTGTCGGGATTCTGACAGGCTATCTTTATTTCCAAAAATCCACCTTTGATGGTGAGAAAAAAGGAATAGAGAGAGATCTTGTTAATCTTCAAAGCGAACTCTCTGGATATGAGAGTGCTAACCTGGACAAAGCGGTATTTGCAAAGGAAACTTTGAGTGTTTTGCAGGAGGATGTTGTCGAATGGTCTGAAGTTATTGAAAAGATCCTGACAACTACTCCAAAGGATGCAGATACTCGAGAGCCTCTTGTTGAATATTCGTCTTATTCAGGTTCGCAGAATAGCAAATTGACTATTAGTTCCCGGACTTTGGCTGGGCGAAAAGCTCCATTTACGGATGTGGCTGATTTGATTCGGGCGTTTGAGGATAGTCCATATTTTGGAGATCCTTTTATCCCGAGTATTTCTACGAATTTTAGTGAGGATGGGGAATTGGTTTTGGCTTTTAGTTTTGGTGTTGATTACCAGGCACAGAAAGACGAAGTCGATTCTGTGCCAAAAGGCGCGAGCGAAGCGAGCGCTCCTAAAGCTTCTCGAGGAACAAGTCGTTAAAACATTTATAAATTAATTTAAATAAAATGGAAGAAACTATTACAGAAAATTTTGATCCTAATGTAGAGAATAAGACCCGTCAGATTCTTTCGATCGTGGGTGTTGTTCTCTTGATTGGATCGGTGGCATTTTTTGCCTTTTTCTTGCGTCCTCTGTGGAATGATCATGGGGAGATGCAGTCAGAAATTGATGGGAAGGAACTTCAAGTTTCTACTATTCAAACCAAGATTGATGAATACAAAGAATCTGAACGAAAAATGGATCTTGGAAGTGAAGTTCAGAAGAGAACTTTGCTTAATTCTATTCCTGTGGGAGTGAATCAAGATGAGATTATTGAGGATCTTGTTGATATCGCTGCTGACAACAATATTGAGTTTCACTCGGTTAGTTTTGGGTTGAGCGATGGGGTTTATGAAGATGTTGGGGCACTTCGAATTAGTGCGAGTTTCCAAGGAGGTTATGGAGATCTTATTCACTTTTTGAAGGGGCTTGAGAGTAATGCTCGATTGATCAAGGTTACCGCAATTAATGTTCAGGTTGAACATATTGAGGATGTTAATGTGAATAAGGTTACTTTTTCTTTGACAATGGATTCTTATTACCAATAAAAACAAATGCCAGAAACAAAAAATAAAAACTTATTTTTAGATAAAATATCTCGGATCCGGACTGCTGAAGGCCGGGATGTGATATATGGTGTGTATGATAGCAAAAAGGACTCGGCTTTTACTCGTTTGAACGACTTTTTTATCGATCATTCGAAGGTTAGCCTGAAGGATAAATCGTATTTCTTTCATATGCTTGCTGTGATGGTGGACGCGGGGATTCCTGTGGTTACTGCGTTGCGAGCTTTTGCGACTCGTACGGACAATCAACGGTTTGGGCGTGTGCTCAAGACTGTGGCTTACAATAGTGAGCATGGTATGAGTTTTAGTGATGCGATGTCGCGATTTCTCGGGGTTTTTGATGAGGTTGAAATTGGAGTTGTGAAGTCTGGTGAAGCTGTTGGGCAGCTTGGGCCTATGCTGTTTAAGCTTTCTGATCAGGTTGGGCGTGCGCATGAACTTCGGATGAAGTTGTGGGCTGCTTCTTTTTATCCACTTGCTGTGTTGTCTACGTTGCTTTTTGTGGTGGTGGCGATGCTTGTGTGGGTTTTCCCTACGCTTTTGAATCTTTTGGAAGAAGGAGGTGTTGCCGCTAGCGATTTGCCATTGAGTACTAGGATTTTGATGTTTACGCAGAATGCCATTGTTGGTTATTGGTGGGCTATTCTGTTGGTTGTTGGGGGTATTTATGGTTTGTTTAAAGTTTATACAAGTACGAATAAAGGTGATGAATGGTGGGCTTATGTTAAATTACGAATGCCTGTTGCAGGATTACTGTTGAGAAGGGTTTATGTTTTGCAGTTTGTTTCTCTTCTTGGGGTTTTGATCGAATCTGGGTTGCCAGTGATCAAGTCTCTTGAAATCACTGCAAATGCTATTCCAAATGCAATATTCAAATTGAAGATCAGAGATATTATTACTACTGTCCAAGATGGTGCAAAGATTTCTGATAGTATGTCTGATACTCAATTTTTGTTCCCGCCTGAAATTATTGAAATGGTTCGTGTTGGAGAAAAATCTGCTGCGCTTGGAAAGGTGGCGGAGAAAGTTTCAACACAATACCAAGCTGAGATTGACCACAGTCTAAAACGGCTCACTTCTATATTTGAGCCTGTGATGATTTTGGTGGTTGGTTTGTTTGTAGGTGTTCTTGCACTTGCGATTATGGCACCGATATTTAATCTAAGTTCTGTAGTTTCTTAACCCGTTGGCCATGCGTTCTCAAAAAGGTTTTACACTGATTGAGATGCTGATCGTCATTTTCATTATTGGACTTCTTGCCCTGATGTCGGTTGGTGCTTATACGCATTATAGGAAGAGTGCTATGGTGAATCTTGCTGCGGACAACGTTGTTTCTCTTTTGTATAAGGCGAGGCAGGAGGTTAAGTCTGGGAAGGTTTTTGATGAAGAAGAAGGGTCTAAGTGTCGTGGGCTCAATATTTCCGTGAATGATGGCGAGGATGGTGCTGAGGATTTTGGAGGAATTAAGGCTGTAGAGATGGATTATTCTTCTGTGAAGGTTTTGGAGGGGGTGAAGTGGGTTGAGACTGGATGTGTTGATGAGTCTGCAGTCGAGATGGCTGTTGATTTGGATGATTTGGTGAAGGTTTCTGAAGTTTCACCGGAAGGGAATTATACTTTGATGTTTGTGCCGCCTGAGGGAGAATTTGTTTTTTCATCTTCTTCTGGGCTTTTGGAGACTCATGATGAATTAGAGGTTCATTTGAAGTATGGCGATGATGAGGAAAGTAAATATACACGTACAATTTTAATTGATAAAAAAACTGGTAATGCAACGACTGCAAAATAAAAACAAGGGATGGCGCCGATTCTTTGAAGGTTTTGATAACCGAAGCGGTTTTAGTTTGACTGAGGTTTTGGTTGCGGTGATGGTGCTTGTGGTTGCTATCGTGGCGAGTGCGAGTCTTTTGGTCTCAATGTCGGGATCAAACAAGAGAAACACTCAATTTCTTCAAGCTTATTACTATACTCAAGAGAGTCTTGAGGCTTTCCGAAACATGAGAGATACGCATTTTATGCATAATTTGGACTATCGTGGAGACGGATCTGGGACTCTTTGGGTGGCTCAGGATGGTTTTTCGAGTGATGGTGGTTATGGGGTGATGTTGAATGCTATGGCTTTTAGTTCGCATGCTTATAGTGGAACTGGAAATGGGAGTTCTATGATGTCTGGGCCTTGGGGATTGAGTCGTGGTGATGGTTTACCGGTTTATTTCAGGACTGACGGTGTTGGGCTTGGTGATGAGACGGTTTTTACTCGGGGCTGTTCGGTTCGTGAAGTAGAGGATAAAGAAAAGGCCGTGGAAATTACTTGTACTACAACTTGGGAAGATGGTGGCAAAAGCCATAATGTTTCCTTATCTGCAATATTAACTGATTGGAAAGATGATTAAGATTTTACGACATTTACGATGCTTGCGCTATGCGCGAAACGAAAAAGGACTCTCTTTGATAGAGATGCTGGTTGCTATGGCAATTTTTGTTTTGTTTGTGGGGCTTATTATTACTTCTTATGTTGGGATTGTTCGTTCGCTTCGTGGTGCTGAGGAATATAGAGTTATGTATTCTGAGGCGCGGCATAGTTTTGAGGTGATTACTGAGGTGGCGCGGAATTCTCGATATTACGATCACACTGATGATGGATCTTTGGGAAGGGAGTCTGGTTACAATGCTGCTGGAATGGAGAGTTTTAGTTTTTATTCTGAGGATAGAATGGCGAAGAAAACTTTTCGATTGGATGCGGATGAGGAAGGGCTAGGAAAAATTGTGGTTGAGGAAGGTTTTAGGGATGATATTTTGGATAAGGTTTATGAATTGGAGCTCCCTTATGATCTTCATTCAGATCAAATCTACGTAAAGGATATGAACTTCTTTGTTTCTCCTTTGGTGGATCCTTATCTGCCTGACAGTTTTGCAAAGGCTGATTATTATCATCCAAAGATTACGGTTTCTGTGATATTTGCAAAGAAAAACGTGCGTGGTGATGAGTTTGAGATGCAATTGCAAACAAGTATTTCTTCACGAGTTTATAATTAATAGTGCGAGGCTATGCCGAGCACCCCTACTACTATGATCAAAAGGTTTCGAAAAATTGGAGAGGAAGGAAGTGCGTTATTGACGGCTCTTCTTGTGATGGGGATTTTGATTGCGATATCTCTTGCGACTTCGATGTTGATTGTTCGTGAAGTTGGGCTAACAAAGCTGACTCTTGATGCTGGTAAGGCTTTTTATGGAGCTGAGTCTGGTGTTGAGATGGCGCTTTTGGAGCTTGAGGAAAATCTGCCTGGATATGAGGTTGAAGAAGGAGATGATGATGGGTTTTTTGAGCTTGGTGGTGAGAATGGTGATGAAGTTGAGGTTCAGTATTCTATAGCGAATAAGGCTAGTGTTTATCCTTATTTTGATGAAGAGGAGTTTGATTTGAGTAGTGTTGGTGTGGAGAATGTTGAGGCGTTGTATGATGTTTTAGAATTGAATGAATCTATTACGGTTCCTTTGTTTACAGTTGGTGAGGATGGCGAGGAGGTTCCGGTGACGGAGTTTCGTGTGCAGTATTTTGTAAAATTTAATCCGCAGTCTGATTTGAGAATCTCGGCTACCGCAGACATTTTGTCTGGTTGGGACGTTTTGAGATGGAAGATCTTTGGAGTTACGGACAGTTTGACAGATGCTCAGACAGAATCTATTAATGATTTTACTGCTGTTACGGTGGATGCTACGACTGATGCTCAGACTGATGCGCAGGTGCCGACTTGGTTTGGTTCTGTGCCTTGTGGCCCTGGGTATGATTTTGATGATGAGATTTCGTGTGTTGATTATGCGGGGATTTCTAATGCGAATTCATTGCGTGGAAATAATATTGTCGAGGGACAGTATGTCTATGATGTGATTTGTACGCCGACTCAGGCACGTGAGTTTTATTCTTATGATGGGCAAGGGGTTGTGGATGTGAAGCCTTGTTATGAGATTGAGGAGTTTTTGGAAGGGCATAGGTTTAATTATCTGACTTTGACCAACTTGATGAATCCTGCGGTGTTCAAGAATGAATACACTTACAAAAAGGTTCTCGAATTATCTCGTTTGTATTTCCGTGTTGAGGCTTATGATGGTGATTTGGAGCGGGAATATGCTTCAGTGAGTTCTACGGGCGAGAGTGGAGATAGTAGGATTGATTTGGCTGTTCAGAAGAGGCGAGGGTATTACCTTCCAGTTATGAATTTTGCGCTTTATCATACGAAGGATGCGGTGAGGTAGTAGTCCCTTCTATTGATCCTCGGGCTTTTTCCCTGTACTCTTTTGGCGTTCTTTAACCCTATAGATATGGGAAAATTTTACATCACAACTGCGATTCCTTATGTTAATGCTGCGCCACATATCGGGTTTGCGATGGAAGCTATTCAAACAGATGCGCTCAAGAGATATCACATGATGATGGGGGATGAATCTTATTATTTGACTGGTGTGGACGAACATGGGGTGAAGCTTTTTGAAACGGCAAAGGAAGCTGGGAAAGACACTCAAGCTTTTGCCGATGAGAATGCGGAGAAATTTGAGGCTCTTAAGGATACTTTGAATCTTTCGACAGACGGATTTATTAGGACGACTTCGGATTATCACAAGAAGGGAGCTGCGAAACTTTGGAAGGCTCTCGTAGAAAAAGGAGATATCTACAAAGATTCATACAAGGGATATTATTGTGCTGGATGTGAGGCTTTTGTTTTGGAAAAGGATTTGGTGGAAGGCAAGTGTCCGAATCACGACAAGAAGCCTAGGGTTCTTGAGGAGGAGAATTATTTTTTCAGACTTTCAAAATATTCAGACCAGATTCGTGACTTGATCAAATCGGACAAGATGCGTGTCCTTCCGGAGTCTCGCAAAAACGAAATGCTTAATATTATTGGGGATGACGGCCTTAGGGACGTCAGTTTTTCGCGACCAAAGGATGTGTTGCCGTGGGGGATTGATGTGCCGGATGATGCGTCTCAGGTCATGTATGTTTGGGGCGATGCGCTTTCGAATTATATTACTGGTCTTGGGTATGGTGAAGAGGGGAAGGGTGGTGAGCTTTTTGAGAAGTTTTGGCCTGCGCAGGCTCATGTGATTGGAAAGGATATTTTGCGATTTCATGCGGGGATTTGGATTGGAATGCTTTTGTCTGCTGGACTTCCGCTTCCTGGAGCGATTTATGTTCATGGATTTGTGACTTCTGAGGGCAAGAAGATGAGTAAAAGTCTTGGCAATGTTGTCGATCCTCTTGAATATGTTGAGGAATTTGGGGCGGATTCGCTTCGGTATTATCTTTTGAGGGAGATCCCGACGGGGGATGATGGAGATTTTTCTCGTGGGCGGTTTGTAGAGGTTTATAATTCTGAATTGGCGAATAATTTTGGGAATTTGGTTAATCGAGTTTTGATGATGGTTGATCGATATCTTGATGGAAAGGTTGCTGGAAAGGAGCGAAATGCTGAGTTGTCTGATCAGATTGAGGATTTGTGGAAGAAGTATCGAGAGAATATGGATGAGTTTAATATCAAAGTGGCTATAGAACAGGCTGTGGAGCTTACTGATCATGCAAATAAGTATGTGGAGGATCAGAAGCCTTGGGCTTTGGCTAAGCTTGATAAGGAGGCTCTGGAGGCTGTTTTGTATAATCTTCTTGAGATGGTTCGGAATGCAGCTTTGATGCTTTGGCCTGTTATTCCTGGGAAGGCTGAGGATGTGTTGAAAAGATTGGGATTGTCTGGTGAAGTTGGAAAAGATTGTGGATATGGTGATTACCATGGATTCATCAAAGATGGGACCAAGGTTGAGTCTGGAGATCCATTGTTTCCTAGGCTTGAGGAGTAGTATCGCTGAAGACTCCAAAGACAAAGAATATCAAGAACCTGATCAATGCGTATGACAGGATGATTGTTAGTAATCCTAGGATGGCCCAGGTTAATTGTCTTTTTGCTTCTTCGACTTTGTCGTTGCTGCCTCCGTACATTACCATGTTGAAGGCTCCAAGTCCGATAGTGAGAACTGCAAGTGGAGCTGCGACGTATAGTAATGCTCCTGCGAGGATTTGTAGTATAAAGATTAGACCTGTTGAACCGCCTTCTCCTTCTTCGTATAGGTTTTTATTGTCTATGTCGCTTAAGTCAAAAGGTGCGTTGTCTGGACGCAAATCTGTTGGGATGCTGTATGCAGCGTCTGCAATTTGTGCGAGAAGCACTCCGCTAGCTGCTGCTATTAGCATTATTGATACGATTTTTAGTATTTTTTTTAGTTTCATGGGGTGTCAAATAGGTCAATTTGTGTGATTCCGGTTACTATTGCGTATGCTACTGACATTATGAGGATGCCGATTGCTAAGTAGCCGAATATTTTTTTTGCTTTGTTGATGTTTTCTTCGTTCATCGAACCTGTCATATACAACACTGCTGCTACGAATAGCCCGATGACTACAAGTCCGCTTGAGACATATAGCATTAGTCTGATTGCCGTGTTGGTGATTGCGTAATATTCGTTTTGGGCGTCTGTTTGGTTTGGTAGGTTCTCGTAGTTTTGTAGTAGGGTGTCGAGGTGGGGGTCGTTTGTCGTTGTTGTTGAAGGCAGCAATGTGTCGACTGATACCGCGTAAGTTGCTATTCCCGATCCTGTGATTAGGATTGTTGAGAGTAGGAATGTTGCTGCTAGTTTTTTTAGAAATGTTCTCATTTTGGTTTTGTTAGCTTCCGAGGAAGTCGATGTTGATTATGATTTTTACTATTGTGTATGAGAATAGTGCGAGGACGAGGCCTGCTATTGAATACATGATCATTTTTCTGGCTGATGTTGCTGTTTCTTCGTTTCCGTATGCTGTTAAGTATCGGATTCCGCTGACTACCAACATCACAAACGCTAATCCTCCTACGAAACTGATGATTGCTATTGTCCAGTTTGCGAGAATTGTTTCTACAAACCATTTCATTACTCCTCCTGGGTCTTGTTGTCTTGCTAGTCCTGCTCCTGGTAGGGATGGGATTTCTGGAGTTACGAGTTTTGCCGAGGCTAGGTTTATTCCCATGATTAGGTTCATGGTTACGATACTCAATAATGTTGTGATGATTTTTTTCATTATCCTGCTATAAAGAAAGTTGGGTTGATTGTGTATAGAATTATTCCTGATAGGAATAAGATTGCGAGTCCGCCTAATGATTGGAAGATTCTGTTTTTTGCGTTTGTTACTGCTTGTTGGTCTCCGGCTGCAGCTGAGATTTGGATTCCTGATACTACTACGATCAGTACTGCGATTATTCCGACGATGCTTGCTGCCCATCTGTACAATGCTCCGATGTATGTGAATATCAGGCTGGTTCCGCCTCCGTCGCCTGCGAAGAAGACTTGTACTTCTTGGCATGAGGCTGAGGCTGAGTATTCTTTCGTGGAGTCGTTTTTGTCTTTGATTTTTCCGTTCTTGATTGCTCTTGTATCTAAGCAGAGACCGTTTTTTCTGAGATATGATACGCATTGAAGGCCTTCATTTCCTCTTTGTACGCAGAGTGTGTTTCTTACGCAGTTTAAGATGTTGTGTCTGGGGTCTTTGTCGTTTGTGATTTCTTCGCCTTCGAAGAATTCAATTGGTTCCTCGATGACTGCGGCGATCTCTGTTTCACGGCCTGCCATGCAGAGGTCTTCTGTGATTTCTTCTAGTCCGAGGTCTTCTTTGATGAATTTTTCGAATGGTTTTTTTACGAGTTTGCTTCCGTATGCGATTTTTAGAGCTTTTAGGGCTGACTCCATTTTTTCGGCTTCTTCTAGACATTTGGTTTGGGCGTCGCCTGTGGTGGTGGCTGCGCAATTGTTTTTTTTCGCTGAAGCTTTTTTGCTTAATTTGTCTTGGCATTCTGAGACTTTTGTGAGGTCTTTTTCTTCGGCCCAAGTTTTTGCTTTGTCGTATGAGTCCAAACTTTCACAATCATCCGCAAATGCTACTGCACTAAACATCACTCCCACTCCTAGAGTGGTGATTGTGATTAGGCCTAGTTTTATTAGTTTTTTGAACATTTAGATGTTTGTGAATATGCTTTGAACGAGGGTGACCAACATGTATGAAAGGAAGATCACGACAGTTCCAAGTATTGAGTATAAGAACATTGATTTTGCTTTTTCGATGGCGTTTTGGTTTCCTTGTGAGAACATCATTACGAAACCTGTTAGGATTAGCATAATTACTGCGAGTGTTCCTGCGATTTTGGTCATAAGTTCTATTACATCTGTGATGAACTTGATCGTTGGGAATGTTTGTGTGCCGTCCTCGTTTGGTTTGAAATAATCTTGTGATTGCTTGGGTTTGTCGCCTGGATTTTCTCCTGGGAGTTGTAGGTATTTTCCTACGTTGAACTGTAGTTGTTCTAGGTTTTCGCTTGTGTGTGGTTTGTTTGGGTCTGTTGGTTCTGCTGCGTGAGCCATATATGCCACAGAAGAAAAGAGCAGTGTAGCCACTGTCAGGATCAAAATTCCTAGTTTTGTGATTTTTTTGATCATGTGTGCGGGTTTATGCTTCGAATTGTCTTGGAATATTCTCTAGGGCTGATTCCTCTGTGATCAAGCCTGCGTGGAACAAGTCTGTGACGGCTTTTTTCATGGTTTGCATTCCTTCTTTTGTCGAAGTTTCGATAACTGAATTGATCTGGTGTGTTGCTTGTTTTCGGATCATGTTTGCGATTGCGTTGTTGTTAAACATGATTTCGAGTCCTGCAACTCTTCCTTTTTTGTCCTTTGTTTTGATCAAATTTTGCCAGACTACAGCTGCGAGACTTTCTGAGAGCTGAGTTCTGATTTGATTTTGTTGTTCAAAAGGGAATGAGTCGATTACACGGTTGATTGAGTTTGCACATCCAGATGTATGCATTGTTGCGAGGACGAGTTGTCCTGTTTCTGCTGCTGTGATTGCGAGCTGCATTGTTTCTAGATCTCTCATTTCCCCGAGGACGATTACGTCTGGGTTTTCTCGGAGTGACGAGGTTAGTGCTTTTTGGAAACTCATTGTGTGAACTCCTACTTCTCTTTGTTCTAAGATTGATTTTTTATTTTTGTGAACGAACTCGATAGGATCTTCTACTGTTATGATGTGTTTTTTTGTAGTTGCGTTGATCTCGTTTACTAGAGCTGCGAGGGTAGTTGATTTACCTGATCCAGTTGGCCCTGTTACGATTACGAGTCCTTTTTTTAGTTTTGTTAATCGTTTTAGTTGTGGTGGCATTCCTAGGTCATCGAGTGAAACCACGTTTTCTGGGATCAAACGAAAGGCAGCTGATATTCCTCGTCTTTGGACGAACATATTTACTCTAAACCTTGCGATATCTTCTATTTCAATCGAGAAGTCGAGGTCTAAAGTCTGTTCAAAAGACTTTTTTTGTTTTTCATCGAGGATCTCTAGGAGATACTCTTCAGCTTGTTTTTTTGTAAGGACTGGATGGCTCTCGATCTCTGTGATCTCTCCGTTGATACGAAGGGCAGGTTTTGAACCTGTAGAAATAAAGATATCCGATGCCTTATACTTAACGGCCGTTCTTAGGATTTTGTCTAGTTTATACATAGTTTTGTGTTTGTATTTATTCGTACAATTATATCACAAAAACAGGTTTGGAGCAAGGGGTTGGGGGTGGGTTTTGGAGTGGGGTGGGTCTATTAGGCTGATTTGAGGAGTTCGAGGATCTCTTGTTCTGATCCTGCTCGAACTAGCTTGGATCTGAGTTCTCTGGCTCCTGGAAAGCCTTGGACGTATCCGGCCAAGTGTTTTCTCATCTCGAGGATGCCTATTTTATCTCCTTGGAGTTTTAGGGCTAGCTTGAGGTGTTTTTTTATTGTTGGGGTTTTTTTTGAAAGGGGGAGTGGGGTTTGGGGGATGGTTGAGGTTTTGGTTGAGGCTGAGGATTTTTTGGTCAATGCGTTGTGGATTTCTCGAAGTAACCAAGGATCCCCGACGCTTGCGCGGCCGATCATGATCCCGTCTAGGTTTTGGAGGCGATCTTTGGCTGTTTGGACTGAGTCGATGTCGCCGTTGCCGATGACTGGGATTTTGAGGAGGGATTTTGCTAGATAGATTGGGGCCCAGTCTGCTTTTCCTGTGTATCCTTGGCGAGTGGTTCGGCCGTGGATTGTGAGGGATTTTGTGCCATTTTCCTCGAGAGTTTTGATGAAATTTGTGAAATGAGTTTCGTCATATTGTTTGTATCCTATTCGCATTTTTACTGATACTGGGATTTTGACGGCTTTGCTCAAGGTTTTGACGATTTCTCCTGCGAGATGAGTGTCGTTGAGGAGGGCTGAGCCGCATTCTGATCCTATGACTTTTTTGGCTGGGCATCCCATATTGATGTCTATGCCTGCGATTCCTGTTTTTTCTAGTTTTTTGCCGGCTAGTTTAAAGAATTCAGGGTCTTTGCCAAAGAGCTGAATGATGAGTGGTTGTTCGGATTCGTTGTATTCGAGCATTCTTTCGGTTTTCTTTGAGCCTTTCTCGAGTGCGTTGATGGACGTGAGCTCAGAGAAGCAGATTGTTTCGGGGGCGATGCTTTTGACTATTTGGCGATATGCGGAATCTGTATATCCGGCCATTGGAGCGAGACATACTATTGGTTTTTCTAAATTAGCCCATGAGAATTTTTTCATGTGGGTATTCTACCCCCGGGGGCGAAAAATCTCCAGGTTCAAAAAAACAGCCTCGGGGATGAATCGGCAAATCGCAAGTTCGCGTCTACCCTAAAACTCCTCCGTAGTGTCTAAGTCTGAAATGTTTCTAGGCAATACGTTGTCGATTGCACCCCATTCAGATTCTTCGTTTTCAGGTACGATGAGGGTGATTTTGTCGCCGATTTCACCTTTGTAGTAGGTGATTGATGCGAGCAAGACTTTGTATGATTTTTTGCCTGCGACTACTTTGTATTGGCCGTCTTCGTAGGTCAAAGTTCCTACGATTTGTTTTCTTTCTACTGGGCCGATTTGTTTGTATACAAATGAACCGTCTGGATTGACGGTTAGTTTGAGTGCGTCACCTGGAACTAGTTTTGATTTTGAAGCGTAGTTTGCTGGGACTGGGAAGTTTTCCCCTTCTTTGTCCGTCATTTTGTCTCCGTCGAAAATTCCTTCAATTACTTTTTCTTCTCCTACTGCTGGTTCTAGTTGTTCGATGGCTTCGGCTTTTTTTGCGTATGAAGTTTTTGCATCATCGCCAACTAATTCGTAGATCATCGACTTTGCTTTTTTCAAATTTGATTCAGCTGCATCGACAAGTTCTTTAATTAACAAGAGTTTTGGTTCGTCTGACATGAAAGAATTGTTTATGTTTGTTTTCGTAAGAATTATACCAGAAAATGGGCCTTTTTGGAAGAGCTAACGGCGTTTGTAGATGATTTTTTCGCCGCTTTCACCTGTGATTCGGAGGTCGATGTATGAGAGGGACTCGTTGAAGATGTCGAGTTTAACGAGGGCTTTTTTGAGTTTTTTGAGTTGGAGTTCGTAAGGCTTTTGGATGTCTAGCCAGAGATAGAAATATTTGTCGGTTCTGAGGTGGATTTCGCGGGGGATTGGTTTGTATTCGACTTCGACGATTCCCATGCCAAATTTTTCTGTGAAGTAGGCTCCGGCGTCTCTGATGTATTCGAGAACTTGTTGCTCTACGATTGCTGTTTCTGAGTTGAGTGGGGCTTCGGTGCGGATTTTTATGTATGGGAGGCTTGGGTTGTCTAGACCTTCGTGAACGACGTATCCGATTGAATTCACGATGTATTTCTTGGTTGATTCTGCGGAAATGTTTGAGATGTTGGCTGCAACTGGGAACTCAGAAAAATTGATTTCTAATGTTCGTGGAAGGTTGATGTCTATTTTGATTCCTTCGATTTCTGGGTATTTTTTTTGAAGCATTTCTTCGATTTCGGCTTCGTCTACGAAGAGTGCGTTTTGGTGTTTGTATTGTTTGAGGTCGTCGACGAGGGCGTTTGTTAATTGGGTTTGGGCGGTGTTTTCGGTTTTGATTTCGATTGATTCGATGTTGAAGAAATTCGAAAACCATATCATGTGGATTGAGAATGCTAGCCCTGCTACAAAGACGAGTGACTTTACAATGAACGAAAGTTTTTTTGGGATTTTTGATCGGATTGTCTTGATGACTGGTTGTCTGTTTTTTCGTGTGTGGAAGTTTTTTGGGCTCGCTGTTTTGAGGAAGTTTTTGTTTCGTGAACGGACTACGGAAGGGGATTGGCTTGGGCTTCTTCCGTAACTAAGCCTGTCTCGTCTCTTGATTGATAGTTTTCGTTTTTTGAACATTTAGTAGGTTGTGTCGATTATGAGTGAGAGTTTTGTTGGATCGTGGGGTTGGGTGCTCGCGAGTTTTTCGAGTTTTTCTTCAAAAAGTTTTTTCCAATCGACTTTTGAGAAATCTTTGAGAAGTGGAATGTATGGGGTTGTGATGTATTTGATGTTGGCTAATTCTGGATTTTTTGTGAGATCGATGATTGTGAGGGAATCGAGTTTGTTTTTTTCTTTGTATCTGTAGTTGTGGGGTATTGCGTGGAGGCGGAATTTTTCTTCTGAGATTTTTTTGTGACGGAAGCATCCGATGATCTCTCCTGACTCTTCTCCTGGGTCTTGGGCGTATGCTCCTCCGTGGACGCGGCAATCATGGTTTCTGTGTTCGTAAAGGGTGCAGAGGCCTTCGTGGTTGAGTAATGGGCAATCGATGTCTAAGGCTTGCATGTCGTGTGTGAGAAGGTTTCTGCGATCTGCTATGTCTTCTAGGTTTGTGTTTAGGATTTCGTAGTTGCTGAAGGCGAGGGTCTTTTCGAGTTTTTCTTGTTTTTTTGCGGCTTCTTTTTCGAGTTCTCGGCGGAGTTTGCGTGGGAGGTTTTTGAATCCTTCGCTGATGTAATAAGCCTCAATTATCGAAAGTGGAAAAATTTGCTGACAACATTCTGTGCAATGCGCTTTGCATGGGATTTCGGGGTTGTTTTGCATTGCGTATTGGAACTTGTTGTCGACGTCTTCGAGTAGTGAAACGTATTGTTGAATGAGGGAATCAATCATGAATTATTTATACCTGAAGTGGAGTTCGAACTCAACTAGACGTGAGATCTGTGGTAATATCGGGCCATGAAAAAATCTATGAATTTTGATCAAGCGGTTACGTATTTGAAGTCCTATGTCTCGTATGAGGATTTGGCGACTTTGCAGTATTCTGAGGAGTTTTTTAATCTTGAGCGTTATCGGAAATTTCTCAAGGCTTATGGAGTGCGATATCGAGATCTTCGATGTGTGCATGTTGCTGGGTCGAAGGGAAAGGGGACTACGAGTTGGCTTGTGGCTGAGTATTTGGCTAGGGCTGGTGGGGGCGTTGGCGATGGGGCGAAGGTTGGGCTTTTTACTTCTCCGTATTTGATCGATGCAACGGAGAGTTTTTTTGTTGGAGGTGGGAGGAAGGGGAAGATGCGTGGGATTTCGAAGGCGGATTTTGTTCGGAGGGTTGAGCGTGTGCGTGAGTTTCTTGATGAATGGGCGGATCGTGATAAGGGGCGGTATGTGACTTATTTTGAAATTCTTTTTGCTTTGGTTATGGAGTATTTTCTTGAGGTGGGAGTTGATTTTGCGGTTGTTGAGGTTGGGCTTGGGGGGCGGCTTGATGCGACGAATGTTGTGCGGCCTGTCGTGACGGCTCTGACGACTGTAGAAAAGGAACATACGGAGGTTCTTGGGTCTACTTATCGGCAGATTTTGGGTGAGAAGTTGGGGATTGTGAAGGAGGGGGTGCCTTTGGTTGTTGCTCCTCAGCGTGTGGCTGTGTTGGGTGAGTTGGTGAAGATGAAGTTTGATGTGCCTGTTGCTTATGTTGATGGGAAGGTTGGAGATAATTATGCGGTTGCACGGGAGATTTTATGGGTGATGGTTGAAGAGGGCGTGATTGATGGGTTTGATGAGGAAGTTTTTCGGGAGGTTTTTGATGGATTGCAGATTCCTGGGCGGTTTGATGTGCGAAGTTTACAGGTTAGAACGCCTCCGCGCGGAGGCGACAACAGGTTAGTTTTTGACATGGCGCATACGATTGAGAGTGCCAAGGTTTTGCGAAAGGGTCTGGAGCGGGAGTTTTCTGGGAAAGAGTTTGTTTATCTGATTTCGATGATGAAGGGGAAGAATGTGGGGGGCTTTTTGAAAGGGCTTGGAATTGGGGTGCGTGGTGCTGGTGTGAAGGCTGTTTTTACTTCTTCGCATGAGGTTCGTGGGATGAGTGGGGCTGAGCTTGAGAAGATTGCTGGATTTGGGGAGGCTTGTGAGGATTGGGCTGAGGCTTTTGCGCGTGCGAAAAAAGGATTAAAAAAAGACCAGGTCTTGGTTGTGACCGGGTCTCATTTCTTAGTTGGGAAGATTCTTAAGACTCTTTAGTGGGCGCTGGTTTTGCAGGAGCTTTTGCAGCTGCACGTCGTTCTTCGATGATTTTCATCTTTCGAGCGACTGATGCGTGCTTGTTGTTTCGTTTTCGAAGTTTTGATTTTGGACGTTGCTCGTTTACTTGAGCAGCTCCGTGCTGTTTTGAAGCGTGTTTATTAGTCATTTTGAGTAAGTTTAAAAGGTTTGCTTAATGCGCGAGGAGCATACTCATTACGGGTGTGATTGTCAAGCTGTAGCCTGAGTTGCGAATCTTTGTGTGTTCAGGGCAACTAGGTTATCTTTGAACATTTCCATGAATGATGCGAGGTTGTCAAAAGAGGTGGCTATCATTGTATCTGCTAGTGCCTGTTTTGGGATAATTCCATCTGTTTCGTATTGTTTTTTTAGATTTTTGATTATTCCCATCGCTGTTTCGAATTTGTGGGTCTCTGCAGGTTTAGATCTTGAGATGAATCTCTCGAATTGTGAGATGCAACCCTTTAGCATTGGGAGCATTATTTGGTCGAATGCTTTTTGATCCATACAAGGGTTTAGAGTGATTTCTTTGAGTTTATCTGGGTCAAGTTCTGTTGGGATTGGGGCCTTGATCTCTAGCAAGAACTCGTAGTAGTCGTTTAGTGCGTTTGCGATTTGTTGATTTGCAGCTTCAAGTACGTGTTCACTTTTTAGGATTTTAGCGGCTTCTCTTAGTGTAGAGATGGATTTTTCGAAGAATTTTTTTGCTACATCAGCAGAACCGGTGAGCATTGCGTCGTTTGCGTCGAATTTGATTACTGCGCTGATAAGTTTTTTGATGATGAATGAGCCTGATAGAACTGTTCCTGTTCTTGCTGCAATATCTAGGCCGGTTTTGGGTAATGTTAAGTCTACGTTAGCTTCGGTCGCCCATCTCAGAATTGCTTGGACTTCTGGGCTCATTATTGTGAATCCTGCACTTACTGTAGTCATCAGGAGTGTAGATAAGAATGCTTGAAGCATGCAGCTTGTGAGGTTAATTCCGAATGGTGAGAATTTTTCTTTTACTTCTTTTAAACTCATTGTGAACCATGCGACTCCTGTTGTGGTAAAGATTGCTGTGAGGATTATCTGGATGGTTGTTGGGTCGTCTGCCATAAGGATTCCTGGGACTCCCATGGCTGTGGCGAGTACTGCGTTTCTTGTCGCGGGAATGTATTTTTGGGTGACAGAGTCTTCGATCATTCCTGATTCTTTTGGGTTTGGGTCAAGTTCCAAGAGTCCGCCTACTTGGTTTCTTGAATACCACTCGAATGGAGTGTCGAGGACTTTTATGATTGATTGTCCAGTGCTTTTTAGTATTCCTAGAATTTTTGAGCTGAGGTTCTTGTTTTCTAGGGATTCTGGTTGGTGGGTTTCAGGATTCATTTAATCGAGTTAAGGCGAGATTTTACGTGAAATCGAGCTGTTTGTCAACCCCTTGAGAGTGTTTTATGAGAATTTGCCTATTAGAATACCCTCATGACATTTTTCCAAGACTATCTAGCGCTTAAGGCAAAGACTCCACATATTGGGATTCGGGGGTACAAGAATACGAATTGTAATTTTGATGATTATTTGTATTTTTCGAAGAATTGTTACATGTGTTTTACTGCGGATAAGTTTTGGGATTGTTTTTACTGTTATGAGGGGTGTGATCTCAAGGATTGTTGTGATTCGAGTGAATGTGACAGGTGTGAGCTTTGTTATTCGTGTTTGAATTGTAGGGATTGTGTGGACGGGACGTGGCTTCAGGATTGTCGGCGGGTGAGTCAGTCTTCTTTTTGTTATGATTGTGTTGGGTGTAATAGTTGTTTTGGGTGTGTTGGACTTCGACAAAAGACTTATTGTTTGTTTAATGAGCAGTTTTCAGAGGAGGAATATAAAAAGCAGATGGCTGCGTGGAAGGCGAAAGGTGGGGCGGCGATTTGGGAGAAATTTGAGAAGTTGAAGCTTGAGATTCCGCGTCAGCATGCGATGATTTATCGAGGAGAGGATTCTACGGGCAATCACTTGGAGAATGTGCAGAATGCGATCTCGTGTTTTAGCTCGAGCAAACTGCAGGATTGTATGCATTGTGATCGGCTTTATGCGGTTTATGGAGATCGGAATCGAGATACTATGGAGGTGTCTGGGTCAGTGGATTTGGAGATGTGTTATGAGGTGCAGTGGGTTGGGAAGGGGAATAATTGTTCGTTTTGTCATTATTGTGAGGTGGTGAGGGATTGTGATTATTGTTTTTCGGTTTTTAATTCGAAGAATTGTTTTGGGTGTGTTTCGGTGAATCATGGGGAGTTTATGATTTTGAATGAGAAGTACTCTGAAGAGGATTATTTAAAAAAGAAGGCTGAGATTATTGAACAGATGAAAAAAGATGGGGAATGGGGAAAGTGGATGATTCCTGAGGGGGAGAGAATTGACTGCTAGTTTGCCTGGATTGAGGGGCGGTTTTTTGGTATAATATACTGATGACTTTTTTTGAAGATTTTATCGATTTGAAATCGAAGATGCCCCATCTGGGGTTTCGTGGTTTTCAAAATACGAATTGTGAATACAACGATTATTTGTACTTTTCGAAGGATTGTTTTATGTGTTTTAACGGGGATAAATTTGAGCATTGTGCTTATTGTGATGAGGGTGTGAAGATGCAGTTTTGTTATGATTGTTCGAATTGTCGGGGAAGTGAGCTTTGTTATGAGTGTATTGATTGTGTGGAGTGTTATGACTCGACTTATTTGCAGGATTGTAGGCGGACAAATAATTCGCTTTTTTGTTACGATTGTATTGGTTGTAGTGATTGTTTTGGATGTGCTGGCTTGAGACAGCAGCAGTTCACTTTGTTTAACAAGCAGCTAAGTGAGGAAGAATACAAAAAACAGCTTCAAGAGTGGCGAAAAAAAGGTTTGCCGGTGATTTGGGAGGAGTTTGAGAAGCTCAAGGAATCGATTCCGCGGCAGTATTCGATGATCTACAAGACAGAGGATTCTACGGGAAATCACATCGAGAATTGTCAGAAATGTTACTGGGGATTTAATTCCTCAAATATGCAGGAATGTGGCTATACAACTGATTTGAATGTGGTTTACGGGGAGGCGAATCGAGATACTCTTGAGGTGCTTGGAGGAATGGATTTGGATCTTTGTTACGAGTGTGTGTCGGTGGGAAAGGGGTATAATTGTAATTTTTTGTTTTATTGTGAGGCTGTGAGAGATTGTGATTATTGTTTCCAGGTATTCAATTCGAAGAATTGTTTTGGATGTGTTGGTGTGAATCATGGAGAATTCATGATTTTGAATAAGAAGTATGAGGAAGATGAGTATTTCAAAAAGAGAACTGAGATTATTGAACAGATGAAAAAGGATGGGGAATGGGGGAAGTGGCCTTTGCCTGAGGGTGAAAAATTTGATTGTTAGACTTTTATTGACTTTCACAAGTTTGGTGGTAGAATCTTTTGCCAATAACTGATTGTTATGGCATTGGATGTTTTTACTCCTGATGAAGTTTATGAAAAGCGCTTGGCGGCGTGTAAGGCTTTTGAACGTGATTTGAGGAGGGATATATGTAGAATTATTCCAGCAGTTCCTGATTATGCTGGGCGGTTTGTGCCTAGCTCGGCTAAAAATGGTGCTAGGAAAGCGGCTGATTGCAGGGTGAATGTTCTTGTTAGGCCGGTCGACATGGAGGGGAGAAGTGGGTGTAGGAATTTGAATTTAGGGCACAAGGAGGCTATTTGGGAGGGGAAGATGCGGTTTGTGGATTATGAAGATGGGATGTCTGACGATAATCTTTTAGTTTCTTTGTTGGATAAGCAGAGGTTTTGTCTTGGGAGGGATTTTGTGCCGAAGACTATGGAAGATTTGATGGAGGTTTATAGAAGGAGGCTTTCTGCTGGATTGATTGTTAATGCGGCAATTTCTAGGCCTGATACTAGCATTAGGTTGGTAGCCGCTACGATTTTGGAAGCGATTAAATCTGTTGCTTTTCGTGGTAAATAGACTAGAATCTGACTCATATGGTTGGATCAGTTCACATGTTGACGGGCGCGGCTATCGGAAAGGCTTTAGGGGATCCTTCTCTTGTTGTCCCTGTGGCTTTTTTGTCTCATTTTGTTTTGGATTTGTTGCCGCACAAGGATCCGTCTGCTCCGAAGGATTTTTGGAAACTGGGTATTACTAGACATAATGCGTGGGAGATTTTGCACAAGAGTCTCGAGCCGTTAGTTGGTTTGGGGATTACTTTGGCTTTTGTTTTCACTTCATCTCCGGAGCTTGCTTGGGTGATTTTTTGGGGAGCTTTTTTTGGGGCTATACCAGATGTGATTGAGTTTTTGGCGAGGCTTGGGAAGTTTCAGTATTTGATTATGTTTTTTAAGTACGCACATGCCGATATTGAGAGTCCATATGGTTGGTATCCGCAATGGTTGATTGGGGTTGTGGCTTTGGTTGTGCTTTTTATGTAGGTGTGAGGAAGAACTGACGGTTTACAAAAGCTGGGTTTTGACTATAATGTCGTTAAATATTTAACTTACTTAATTATGAACGAAGTTCTTGGTGGCAAAGTTCCTGCTGTTCGTGGTGGGGATGTCGGTGCGTTTGATAGGATTACTATGGATAGATTTAGGCCTGGTTCAACTGCTTGTACGTCTTGTGTCAGTGGTGGTGGCAGGTTGGCTGCGCTTAATACGGAAGTTGACCTTGGTGGATTAAAAACCGTCGCTCTTTTGAAAGCTGCGTTAACTGGAACTCCTTCTTGTGCTGATAGATGTTCTTTTCAAAGGGACAGGTCTCGTGGGAGAGCTTTGGAAGTTGTTGAATCTGTGGATGCTTAGATTTTTCTTTCTTTCTTGGCTGCCTTCCAGGCTAGCTTATACATTTTTTTGTGGAATTCGGCGATCTCTTTGGATTTTATGATGATTGCCATTTTTTCACGCCATGAGGCGAATAGGACTTTGTCTTCGTAGATGTTTATTTCAGGAGAGAAGTCGTATTCTGATTCTGAAATTAGGACCATCTCTCGGTTTTCTTGTTTGTCATGTTTGTGTCGTTCGATGGATGTCTTGTTGTTTGGGGCGATGCATTTGATGTGGATTTTTTTCTCTACTCCTCGACGTTGGTAGTATTCTGGGAAAAAGTTTGGTAGGCCCTTGTGCATGTCTTCGACGTTTGCGTATGCGAGGATGTCTTCTTTTGAGGTGAGAGTGTCTTCGTATGCTTGGCGCATTCCTTTTTCTCCTTCATAGAATGTTACTTTTGGTTTTGTGCTCTCGGGGTTCTCAAGGGAGATAAGTGCTGGGAGTAGCTCTTCGATTTCTTTTTGTTGATTTTCGATTTTCTTGGTGTGTTCGACTTTTTCTCGTTCTAGGTAGTTTAGAAGTTCTTTTGGGTCTAGTGCTTTGAAGTATGTGATTCCGTCTTTTTTGATAGAGGCGATCAGGCCGCGTTTGGTCAGAGTTTCGATGATGTCGTATGTTGTTGTACGGTTGATATCGGCTTTTTCGGCGATGACTGAAGCTGGTTGTGCGCCTAGGCGAATTAGGTGTGTGTAGACGAGGGCTTCTTTTTCTGAGAATCCTGCCTTTTTGAGTTTTTCAATTATCATAAGTGTTGTGGAAAAGTTATCGACAGTCTAAGTATAGGCTAGTAGCCGCGGAAAGTCAATGAATCTGTGGAGTGTCGGGGAGGGGTAGACAAGAGGGCGGGTTGATGGTACGCTTAGCGCAAGATAATAACCCTGTAATTATGTCTTACTTACAACAAATGATTGAAGTGCGGGCGAAGGAGCCGCGATTGGGGATTGTGAATATACGGAATGAGAACAGTCCGTATGTGAGTTACAGTGGAAACATGAAGGATTGTCATCTTTGTTCTGGAAGTGAATATGATGAAGACTGTTATTATTCGTTCTTTTTGTATAATTCAAAGGATACGGCTGATTGTGCTTATACTTTTGATTGTACGCTTTGTTATGACTGTCTTGATTGTCATGGTTGTTACAATACCGATCATTCTCAGGATTGCAGGAATTGTACGGATTGTGAGTATTTGTTTGATTGTACAGGTTGTAATAATTGTTTTTGTTGTGTGGATCAAAAGAGGCAGCAGAATATGATTTTTAATAAGAAAGTTAATCCTGATACGTATGAAGAAGAGGTGAAGAAATTGAAAGAACAGTATACTCATGAGGAATTGGTGAAGAAATTGGAAGATGCTAAATTGAGTACGCCAAAACGTGATGTTCACCAGATGGAAAACCATGAATGTACTGGTGATTATATTTATAATTCGAAGTGTTGTACTGAGTGTTATGATGTGCGGAAAATGGAGGATTGCATGTATTGTCAAACCTGTGAGGAGCTCAAGGATTGTATGGATATGTCGAATTCTTATTATAAATCTGAGCTTTGTTATGAGGTTATGAGTGAGATGGAGCTATATAATTGTAATTTTTGTGTGACTTGTTTTTATTCGAATGATCTTGAATATTGTGACAATGTGCATAATTCGCATCATTGTTTTGGTTGTTTCTCGATGAATCATGCTGAGTATTGTATTTTTAATGAAAAGGTTGGGTCAGAGGAGGAGTGGGAAAAGAAGGTTTCCGAGATCAAGGAGCAGATGAAAAAAGATGGAGAATATGGGAGGCATTTGCCTTCGACGTACAAGTATGAGGATAGTAATGCGACAATGTTTTGGCCGGAGCCGACACCGGGATTGAACGAGTATTAGAGAAAAAATTTGTTTTAGGCTTCTGAGTTGCTATAATTAAATACATTAAATAATCACACACCTATGCCAGACGATAAAAAAACATGTAAAGCTTGTAGTAAAGACTTCCTGATCATTGAACAGGAGCAAAAATTCTATAAGAAAAAAGATCTTCCATGGCCTGAAAATTGTCCAGAATGTCGGCAAAAAAGGCGTCTTTCACTCAGAAATGAGCGAAAACTGTACAAAAGGAAGTGTGATAAGTGCGAAAAAGACATCATTTCGACTTATCCAGCTGATAGCAAGTATACTGTGTATTGCCAAGAGTGTTTCTGGCAATATATTGGCTAGGCGCTTGACATATTGATTAATTCGCCGTTTTCCTGTAGAATATAGGGAGTCAGTATATTTTTATAAACCATATATGCCGGCAATTCCTACTACAGATAGCGTGTTGATGCTTATCAAGGTTGCTCATGATAATGATAAGGACGAAGGTGTTTTTGAACAGCTTTTGGATACATTGCATGGTGTGGTTGGGGGTGAGAAATTTGCCTTGGAGGTTGTTTCGTTACATCAGCATATTTATTTATTTGTTTGGTGTAAACAGTCTCAGATGCCTGCTCTCAAAGGGCAGCTTTATGCGGAGTATCCTCATGCGGAGATTGAGTTCTTGAAGGATTATTCCCAGATTGATCTTCCAGCTACTGGTCTGAAATTTGCTGGGGCTGAATTGGGATTGCAGAGAAGTGATCTATATCCGATCAAGACTTATGATATGTTTGAGGGATCGAGTATGGCTGCGGTTTTTTCTTATCTTACAAAGACGCAGGAAGGTGAACAGGGTTGGATGCAGGTTATTGTACAGCCTTCTTCTGGTGAAGGACGGTTTAGTTTTGGAAAGAAGTTTAAATTAAAAATAAGATCGTTTATTAATAGATTTGATATTAGGAAGCTTTTTCGAACAAAGTCTCGTGAAGATATCTTGAAAAAAGAAAGGGAGATGGCTTCTTTGAAGTTTGCGAAAGATACGTTTAAGGTTTCTATTAGACTTGCGTTTTTTGCATCTGATCAGAGAGTCGCTGCTCAAAAGCTGCGTGCTTTAGCGAATACCTTTTCGATTTTTGATGAACAGGATTTGAATGCGTTCAAAGCGGCGCGATTCACTACTAATCCTATGTTTTTGAAGAACTATACAGCTCGTAAGTTTGGATCTGCGAAATTTATATTAAATATTCAGGAATTGGCATCTGTATATCATCTTCCGAAAGGAGCGAAGGATGCGGTGCCGAATCTAGTTTGTACTGTGTCAAAGAAAGCAGAACCGCCAATGGATTTGCCGAAAGAGGGGAATGTTGATCCTAAAATGGTAAGTTTCTTTGGTAGGACGAATTTTCACAATCAATATTTGAAATTTGGTATTACTCGGGCGGATAGACGAAGACATCTTTATATTGTTGGTAAATCTGGGGTAGGGAAGTCGAAGCTTTTGGAGCTTTTGATCGTGTCAGATATTTTGAATGGAGAAGGAGTTGGTGTACTTGATCCGCATGGAGACTTGGTTGAGAATGTATTGAAATATGTGCCAGAGCATCGTATGAAAGATGTTGTGGTTTTCAATCCTGCAGATCTGGATTATCCGATAGGATTTAATCCTATTGAATCTGTGGAGATGGAATATAGACAGCATGTGGCGATGGGATTTATTGAAATTTTCAAAAAACTTTTTGGAGATAACTGGACGTTCCGTCTTGAGCATGTGATGCGTTATACAGTATTGGCGCTGTTTGATTATCCAAATTCAACTATATTTGGAATTTTGAAAATGTTGACTGATAAGAACTACCGTCAGAAGGTGGTTTCTCATATCAATGACACTGTGGTGAAGAACTTTTGGGTGAATGAGTTTGCCGCGTGGAGTGAGAAGTTTGATAATGAGGCGATTGTGCCGATCTTGAATAAGATTGGTCAATTTGTATCGACTGCTCTTGTCCGAAATATAGTGGGGCAGCCAAAAAATAGAATGGATATGGATGATATTATGAATAATCAAAAAATCTTACTTATGAATGTGTCGAAAGGTACTCTTTCTGAGGAGATTTCTGGTTTGATTGGTGCGATGATTATTACTTCGCTCTACAGGTCTGCGATGAAACGTGCGGCGATGCCGGAGGAAGAGCGTAAAGATTTCTACTTCTATGTGGACGAGTTCCAGAACTTTGCTACGCGTACTTTTGGTGAGATTTTGTCGGAAGCGAGGAAGTATCGTTTGAATCTTTGTGTGTCGCATCAGCATCTTGGACAGCTCGATGATTATACCAAGTCGATGGTGTTTGGAAATGTTGGTTCGATGATTTCATTTCGTGTTGGGGCTGAGGATGCTTTTAATCTTGAACGAGAATATACCCCTGTATTTAAGGCTAATGATATGATTAATCTTGGTGTGAGGGAATTCTATGTAAAGATGACCATTGAGGGAAAATTGCGTGATCCCTTCTCAGGATATACTTTGGATGTGCCGAAGCCTGTGAATGATTTGAGCAAGGAGATTATCGAGATGTCTAGAACAACTTATGGTAAGCCTCGAGCTGAGGTTGAGGCAATGATTGAAGAGATGGAAAAAGGGTATGAGGCAGATGGAAGTGCTACGGTAGATGATGCAGATGAACAAGCGATGCCTGGTGAAGATAAGTTTTCAGCTCCGTTGGTTTAGAGCGTTTTTATAGGCCAGGGTTTGTTTCTTCTTCTGTGAAGGAATCCTCATTGTCATCTCCTAGGACTCCGGCGTTAACGAGTTCGGTTTTTACACCTTCGCTTGTTGAAGCTATATTTCTGGTTATGTCGTCTAAAACTAGTTCTGCCCATCCTACACCGATATTATCTTCGTTGGTTTGGGCTACATAAGCTTTTACTCTTTGAATAATAACTGAGTCTAACGCTTTTTCTAGAGCTTCTCTTGAGCATTCTATTGTGTCTGATACAGCACCTCTTGCTTGTAGTTTTTCGAGAGCATCTTTGGTTAATGATGCTGCTAGTCTGCTTGTCATAGTTCCTTGTTCTGGAGTTGCTGGGAGTAAAGTTTGGCCACCAGCTTCTTTTGCGGCAGCGTATTGTTCAAGAAAGTTTTTTGAATATGTTATTGGAGTGGCTTCATTAGTCATAATTTTTGATTATTTGATTACCTTTATTATACGTAGAAATGGGCGATTTGTCAACCAACCCTCTCAGTTGACCATATTCCTGTTTTTATCATCATTTCGATATGTTCTCTTAGTAGGGTGAGTTGATCTTCTCTTAGATGACTTGGTTTTTGTAATGCAAAGCTGTTGTTTGTTCTTAGAAGAGGGTGTATCCCAAAATCTTGGGCAAGTTTTGCTAATGTTTCATTCATGTATATATCGCTTGCCAGAGTTACAACGATTTCCGTCCAATCTTCTGGAAGTCGTGCTGCTTCTGAGTCTGTAGGTGTAAGTGGCCCCATTCGTATTTGTTTATAAATCGGGCCGAATTATGCACAAAAGCGGTAGGTTTGTCAACCGGGTCGGTCAGGTTTGGAGATTAGGCTTTTCCTTTCTTTACCATTTCTGCAACTTTGTCGTATCCTAGCTTTGGGACTAGCTTTGTGGCTTCGCAGTTGGATTTTTCGTAAAGTTCTTTGATTCTTTTTTTATTTGCGGTGATGCCATCGAGGCATTTTGTTCTCAATGTTGGAATCAGGTTGATGAGGATTTCCTCTGATTGGAGGAGGTTATACATGATTATTGGGCAGTTTGAATTGAGTTGGAGTTGTCCTTGTCCTGTGGCGATTCGGACTGTTTCGTTGTTGCCGAGGAGGTGGTAATAACTCATCTCTACTGCTTCGAGTATAGACGGATTTACTTTGCCTGGCATGATTGATGAGCCAGGTTGTGTTTCTGGGAGTTTTAGTTCTCCGATTCCTGCATCTGGTCCTGATGAGAGGATTTTGAGGTCTTGGGCTATTTTGTATAGATTTGCGGCCAAACTAGTGAGGGCTCCTGCAAAATCAGCGAATGGAGCGTAGTTTGTGGCTGTTTCCGCCAAGTTCTCTGGGTTTTTTAGCTTGAGTCCGGTTAGGGGCTCTAAGTGTTTTAGAACTGATTTCTTGAAGTTTGGGTGAGCGTTGAATCCGGTTCCGACTGCTGTGCCTCCGAGTCCTATCTCTTTTAGTTCTTCTGCTGTTCTTTCGAGAGCTTTTTTTGATCTGGTTATTGCTGCTTTATATCCTTCATATTCCAAGCTCAAAGGGAATGGAACTGCATCTTGGAGGTGAGTTCGACCCACTTTTGTGATGTTTTTGAATTCTTTTGCTTTTTTATCTAGTGAATTCTCGAGTTTTTTGATTTCGTTGAGGAGCTCTTCTAATAGGAGTAGAGCGGCTATTTTTGTTGCTGATGGGATTATATCGTTTGAAGATTGTCCCAAATTTGTGTGATTGTTCGGATGAACTGGTGAATTTTTGCCTTTTTGTCCTTTGAGAAGGACGTTTGCTCGGTTCGTGATGATCTCATTTGCATTCATGTTAAAAGGAGTGCCGGCTCCTGCTTGGATGACGTCTAGACGGAATTCTGTGTCGAATTTGCCTTCTGAAAACTCTTTTGCAGCTTCTTGGATCGCTTTTGCTAGTTTTGGGTCTACTTGTTTGAGTTCCAGGTTAGCTTTTGCAGATGCAAGCTTGATTAAACCGAGAGATTTTCGGAATATAGCTGGTGCTTTCATGTTTGAGATTTGGAAGTTTGCTAGTGCTCTCGTTGTGAAAGCGCCGTAGTATGCGCTAGCTGGAACTTTTATAGTTCCTAGAGCATCTTTTTCTGTTCTAAGTTTTTGGTTGACCATATTTGAATTTTGAGGGGTACAATATATTATATCTTTTCTATAGTAGCAAGAAAAAACCTTGCTTTTTAAGAAAACGTTGTTAGAATAGGCGAGAAAAATTAATAGATTTGATATGTCAAAAGTATGCCAAGTGACAGGACGAAAGCCTCAAGCAGGGATGAACGTTAGTCACTCACACAGACGGACCAAGAGACGGTTTCTTCCAAACCTCTTCAAAAAACGTGTTTTGAACCCTGAAACAGGAAGAGTTGAACGAATGACTATTTCTGCGAAAGGTCTAAAAACTCTTCAAAAGAGAGCTGCTAAGTAAGTCTTGCTAAGAGCTTGTCTAGTAAATATAGATTCCTACATATAGGATTCCTATTGTTAGTAGTAGCTCAAAGAATGATAGGAGGCCTGTTTGGTTTTCTGATTTTATGTAGAATTTTTTTACCATTTTGTAGGTGAATTCTGGAAACCAGAACCAGATTGCTCCTTTGATGAGCATTCCCCAACCTATAATAGGGATGAGCATGTACCATCCGCCTGTGAATTTCCAATGAACGCTAAGGAAGAGAAACGAGATTATCATTAAGAAAAAGGCTCCGAGTCTTAAGGCATTCTCGTCTTTCATGAATCTTTTGATTTCTTTTTGGAATTTTTTTGTGTTGAGGAGTGCTGGTAGGAACAAAATCGTCATGAAAATCGCGAATGCGATTAACAGGAGCTTTGGCGTGATGAACATAGAGAGTGAGGTTAGGTATTGCAGTCTTTGTGCTGCTAAAGGTTAATCTACTATTTTAGTGTAGATTGCGCAAGTTTTTTGGAATTTGTGACAAGGGCCAAAGAAGCTTGTTTGCTGAAGTTTGATATGAATGAATCGTCGACTAGGTTCAGTTTGTTTTTGTCGCTTGTGTAGAGGTTGATGTTGCCTAGGTATCTGTTTTTTACATAGAGAGGGAGGCACATTGCTGCGATGAATCCGTGGTCTGATGCTAGTTTTGGACTTGCGTATATTGGATTGTTTTGGAGGTCGTTGATGAAGAGTGGTCTTCTTGATTGGTATGCTCTTTCTGCGATGCTGCCTTTGAATGGGACTTTTGATTTTCCCCACCAGGATGCTTGGACTCCTGAGAGAGCTTTTAGGTGGAGCATTTCGTCTTTTTCGTTGTAGAGTCTCAATGTTGCGCCGTCTGATTTTGTGAGCATTATTGCGGCGTTGACGAGGTAGTTTTCGATGTTTGGGAATTCTTCGTCTCCGATTGCTATGTTGAGAGTTTCTAGGAGGTAGTCGAGTTGTCTTCGTTGTTTTCCGAGTTCAAGGTATGCGTTTTGCATTGATTCGAATCGGGCTTGGAGTTCTTGTTCGGCTTTCTTTTGGTAAGTGATATCTCTGTAGATGACTCCAAATCCCATGAATCTTTCTTTTTCATCCAGAAGTTTTGTGGCGGACATGGCTACTTGGAATTCTTTTCCGCCTTTTTTTACTCTTGTTGTTTCGAAGTTTCGGACAAAGCCTTTTTCGAGGCAGAGTTTGATTATTTGTTCTAATTCTCCTTGTTTGAGCTTGTCTTCTGGGATTAGGATTCGTGAATTTTTGCCGAGGACTTCTTCTTGTGAATATCCAAACATTTTTTGGGCACCTTTGTTCCAGGTGTTTATGATTAGATTTTTGTCGCTACTCACTATCCCGTCGATTGAGTTTTCGGTAACGTGTGCGAATAATTTTTCTGATTTTGAAAGTTGTAGGATTTGTGCTGCTTGTTCCTCAAGTTGTGACAAATCTGTGAAGATTCCGACTGTTCCTCCTGGAACTGGGGTTCCTGAACACAATACTGGAACTGGTTTGTTCTTTTTTTCGTTGATCATTGTGAGTTTGTATTGTTGTGTTCGCTCAGGACCTGTGAGAGCGTGTTGGCGTTTGATTCTTTTTATGCTTTCTTCATCATAAAAGCCGAAACAGTCTCGTTTGAGACATTCGTCGTATTTGAGACCTGTCATTTGTTCAAATTTGGGGTTTACGTAGAGAGTGTTGTGCTTTTCGTCTCCGAGCCATAGGCCTTCGTTCATGTGTTCTAGGACGCTTCTGAATCTGTTTTCCGATTCCTTCATCTCTTCTAGGAGACTTGCTGTGTATACGGTGTTTCCTACAGCTTTACTGATTATCTCTAGTGTTGTGATGGTGTCTTTGTCGAATTTTTGGCGTTTTTTGAATTCGAGGTTGATACATCCGATTACTGTTCGTTTGTGGAATATTGGTAGGCAGATTTCTGACTCTGTGTTTGGGCGCCATTCTGTATAGTAGGGGCTTTTTTTGATGTCTTCTTCGACAGTCATTTTGCCCGAGTTGATTGAGTGTTTTGAAATTCCTACTATGTTTGTGTATAGCTCTTTGATTTCTCCTTTGTTTGGAATTGAATAAATTGTGGCTTTTGTTTTGTCGTTTTTGTCTAATAGTACAAAGTCTAAGTAGCTTGATTGCAGATGTTCTTGCATCATTTTACTAATAACTCGAAAGGTGCTCTTCAAGTCTGCTTGCTCTGACAAGGTTTGATAGAGTCTGTTTAGGAGCTCTAGTTTTGTCTGTTTTTTTGATTGTGCTGTGCTCATGGGTTGATTCTAACGGCTAGGGTTTTTTCTGTCCAGGATTGGGTGGGGAGTTTGTGGGCGTTTTTCTCGGTATTGGTCTACGAGGAATGGAATTACTCTTTTCATTTTTCCTCTTTCACTGAGGTCGAGATTATCTATTACTGGGAACATTGTTCGAATGTAGTGGATGATTCCTTGGACAAATACCTGGAATTTTACTGGATAGTTTCTGTATCTTAGGTCTCTTCTTCTATCGGATGAGTTAACTTTTGTGTTTCCTGATGATGCTATGACTGAGCCTTCGTCTACTCTTTTGCCCATTACGTGGAGAGTTGCGCCAGTTTTGATGGATGGTTTGTATAATCTTGTGTCTTTGTCGAATGTGGTCTCTAAAGATTTTGCGTTGCGGATTGCGTCCATTGTAGGTGTTGCCCCTAATAGTTTGCCGGGATGGATGGGGTCGGTTATTCCTGGATGGATGTTTAAGATTTTTCCTATTCCGTATTTTACTTTGTGTAGAAGATATATTATTTTTATCATCAAATGGTCTGATATTATGATGTCTGCGCCCATCTCTTGACTGACTTGGTAGAGTTCTTCTTCGAACTCTTTTCGTTTGAATCTTCTTTCGTCCTTGTCTATTTCTCTTCTAAAAGTTGAGGGGATGTGTTCTGTGAGGTTTCCTAATGTTTCTCCTTGTGCGGTTCTTTCTTCGAGGGGATAGATCCATTGTTTCCCTGATGTTTTGTAGGTGGGAAGTGGGGTTGTAAGGTCTGTGACGAGGAGGTCGTCAGTGATGACACCTCCTATTTTGATAAAATCTCCTAGGTTGTGATAGCAATCTTTGATTGCTAGGTTTACTGCCTCAATTAGGCCCATCATGTATGAGGGACCTCTTGGGATGTTTGTTATTGTTCCTGCCCTGTCGTCTGCTGCAATATCTCGAAGAGAAGTGAGGAATACCACATTTATTGGGCCTTTTTGGGGTTCTTCTTTGGGCGTGTCGGTTTCTAGGCTTGGATAGCCGTATAGTTGTATTCCGCCTATTTCTATTCCTTCAGGTAAATTCATCCTGTTAGTAAAGGGAAGATATACTATCATAAATGGCGAAAATGTCAACCTGATGCGCAGGAGTGGACAATTTTGCGAGTTTTGTGATATTTTTCTTTTAATAAAATTAAATCTTTGATTATGTCTAATTCTGAAGGGGGTCGGCCCGTTTTTCTTCTTAAAAAGTTGTTTTTTGATGAAGTTGAGAAAATAAAAGTTGCTTCTGGTGGAAAAATAACAGGTCTGGTGTCTTGTCATGCTCATCTTGATAGAGCTTTTACTGTGAATGAGGAAAATTGGGACCAAAGTAAAGACTCAATGGAAGCGAAGTGGAAACTTGTTGACGAGATAAGGCAGAAAAATGCTTCGGATCCTGAGGTTATGAAGGAAAGGGCGCGTGGTGTTCTTGAGATGATGATTGAACAGGGTGTTAGTGTTTTTCACACTCATGTTGATGCAGATCTGAATACTGATTTGAAGGTTGTTGAGGCGATGAATGAGTTGAAAGAAGAATATAAAGACAGGATTGTTTTGAGTTTTGCTGCTCATCCGACTCAGGGATTTTTGAATGAAGATGGGACTGGTCATAATCTTCGTAAGATTGAGATTTTTGAGAGGGCTTGTGAGCTTTGTGATTTGGTTGGAGGGTTGCCCTCTGCTGATAGGAGTCTTTCTTCTGGGGATGGGTTTGATAAGCATATGGATGTGATTTTTGGTGTTGCGAAAAATTTGGGCAAGGATTTGGATGTTCATATTGATCAGGAAAATAATCCTCAGGAAAAAGATACTGAGAAATTGATTGAAAAAGTGAATGAACATGGGTGGCAGGGAAGGACTAATTTTGTTCATTGCATATCTGTTGCGGCGCAGGTCAAGACTGACCGGGAGAGAATAATTGCTGGGCTCAAAGATGTTGGTGCGAATGTTGTTGTTTGTCCTACAGTGGCTGTTGCTATGAGACAGCATGATGACAAGATGGCCCCAGTTCATAATTCGATTGCTCCTGTGCCTGAGATGATGGAGGCAGGAGTGAATGTTTCGATCGGGCTTGATAATATTAGCGATGTTTATGATCCGGATAGCTCAGGAATTTTGTGGGATGAGGTTCGATTGATGGCGGTGGCTTGTAGATACTATGAACCAGATATGTTGGCGAAAATTGCTACAACAAATGGGTACAATACTTTTAAAATGCTTTAAAAATTTAACCTTAAAAAATATGTCTAAACATGAACCTGTTAAAAGAAAACTTTGGCACAAAGATGATGTGGTAGAGATGGATAGAAGAGTTGAGGAATATAATGCGGGGAAGGATATTGGATATGATCAGCAGCTTGTTCCTTATGATGTTTTTGGGTCGGTTGCGTATGCAAAGATGCTTCACAAATATGGGATTTTGGATGATGGGGAATTGGGGGAGCTTGAGAAGGGATTGCAGGAGATTCAGTCTTTGTATGATGAAGGGAAGTTTGAGGTGACGCTTGAAAATGAGGATTGTCACACGGCGATTGAGAGTTATTTGGTTGAGAATTATGGAGATGTAGGGAAAAAAATTCACACAGCTCGTTCGCGAAATGACCAAGTGATCGTGACTGAAAGACTTTTTATTAGGGATCGATTGGATGAGATTCGTGCTTTGGCTGTAAAGGCGGCTTTGGAATTTGCTCGGTCGGCAAAGGAGCATGAATTTGTGCCGATGCCGGGTTACACTCACACTCAAAAGGCGATGCCTACGACTGTGGGGATGTGGTTGGCTTCTTTTGCTGAGGGCTTGGTTGATGATGTAAAGATGCTGGATCGTGTTGCTGAGATTAACAATCAGAATCCTCTGGGAACTGGTGCGGGATATGGGACGCCGTTTGGTTTTGATCGAGATTATTTGACTGAATTGATGGGTTTTGAGAAAACGCAGGTGAATCCGATGTATTGTCATAATTCTCGTGCAAAGAATCATGCGATGGTGTTAGATGCGTGTGTTCATTTGATGATGACCTTGAATAAATTTGCGACTGATACGATTTTGTTCTCTTCTGGGCAGTATCGTTTCTTTGAATTTGGAGATAATATTTCGACTGGATCGTCTATTATGCCTCAAAAGAAAAATTTGGATGTGGCTGAATTGCTGCGAGCGAGGGGGGCGACTGTTGTTGCTTGTCGGCAGGAGATTTTGATGAACTTTATGAACAAGATGTCTGGGTATCATCGAGATGGTCAGGAATTGAAGCGGCCGTTGTTTACAGGTCTACAATTTACTCGAGATTCTCTGGAAGTAGCTTCGATAATTGCTGAGAATATTACTCCTGTTGAGGAGCGGCTTTATGAGGCGATGACGCCTGAACTTTTTGCTACTCACAAGGCTTTTGCTTTGGTAAAAGAGGGGATGCCTTTCCGGGATGCTTATTTTGAAGTTGGGAATCATTTGGATGATCTGACTGTGGATCCTGATTCGATTGTTGATATGTTGAAGGAGTCTGAACACAAGGGTGGTGCTGGGAATTTGGGGGTGGATGAGTTGATTAAAGAGATAGAAGGGTTGTAGGGGGGATGGGAAGACAGTTTGTGAAAGGAATGGTGTAGGGGCTTTTTAGGGGTTGCTGGCTTGCAAAATCTTCCGAAATACTGTATAATTATCGTGTAAGTTAAAATAAAATAACAAAAATAAATATGGCACCTAGAAACAGACCTTCTTCTCGACCTGAAGCTTCTAAAGAGGTGGAGAAGCCAAAATCTCAGTCGGACGCTATAATGGATGTGTTTTCTGATTTGAAGGGGAGAATTGATCGTCTTGATCTTTCTGATGAAAAGGCTTTGCATAGATTGGGGAAGGAGATGGTGAAAGCTTTGCCTCATGAATGGTTAAAGGCACAGGAGGAATATTATAGCCGATTGGTAGGTGTGATTAGCCGTAAATATCCCGATCTAGATTGGGAGGATTATCCTGGTAGTAGGGAATGGTTTGATGATGAAAAATTTGGTATTGCGTTGGGAAGTGCGGGGGTTGATGTGGGTGATTATATGATAGATTTAAAAAGATGTCTAAACTATATGCATTTGTACTTTAGTACTAAAAAGAGAGAGTCAAGATTGCTCAGACTTGGGGTAAAGCCAGTTGAGAAGAGGCCTGACAGTATAAATTTTGATAGAGTCTTTTTTTATAAGTATTTCTGGGAGATGGCTGATATTTATTCCCAAGATTCAAAAGCTGTTAAAGCTTTTGGAGACAAAATGCTAAAAGATTTCTCTCCAGAATGGGTTGCGAATAGGCTGCGGCATTTTACGAATTTGCTCAAAAAGGCTGGTGGAGAGTATACGGATAAAGCCTTGCCTGGTGGTTTTGATGAGGATGTTAATAGAAAAATACGTTTTGTCATCAAGGATAGAGGGATAGATGCTGATAAATATATTGATGACTTGGTGAGAACTCTTAATACAGTCCATTCTTATAGGTTGGCTGTTGGTTCGAGGGGAAAGACTGAGAGAGAGATGCTTTCTGATGATATTTAATTGGGGGATCTCCGTTGTGAGGGGAGCCGCTGGGTTGACTTTTGGGTGGTTTTTTGGTATAAATCTTCTCCTTGACTTGAGTTTGTCCTCCTTTTAGGAGAGGCGACTAGCTTGTCTAGATTTTAGCTCATTTCAGGGTGATAATTGAAAAATCGGCTTTAAATATAGAGTGCGAAATTGAGCGGTCTTGAAGACGAAAAGTTTTGCTTAAGCTGCCAAGTTGGTAGTAAAGCGAAACGAAAACCATCAAAACCTAAGGAGGAAAAAAGATGGTTTGTCGTTGAAGGGATTTTGCTCGGTCGTTTTGAAACGGTGCTTCTCAGTTCGTTTGCGTTGTGTTAACAAATGCGTTAAGAGGTGAAGTGATGTGTTACGTGAGAATGGGTGCGGTTGCGGTTGCGGTTCTGTTCGTGTGTTCCGACTGCAAGGATATGCTCCCCGACTACGGTATGTCCGTGGGGAGCGGCGGCTCCTGCTCGTTCCTCGAGGATGAGTGGCGCGAGATGGGAGAGCCCGAGTGCATTGGGCCCAGGTCCGTCGACGGGGGACACGAGAACTGCACGATGCAGGTCTTCTACGGAATGACTTGCAACGGTACAGACTCTTCTACTCCTCACGCAGACAGCTATGTCTGCAATAGTGAGGGAGAGTGTGTCTTCCACACCGAATGGTCGGCCGAGCAAGCCGCCAACCACGATCCGTGCGAAGACTGGGCCTGTCCAGACCCAAACTATGAGTGCAGTCTCTACGAGAATGGCAGCCCCTACTGCGGTCCGACCGACGAGGCCTGGGCCGAGTCCCAGACCCTGGAGGCTCGGTGTGCGCGACTCCAGGAGGTTGCTCCATGTGATTCCTGGGAGGAGTGTCAGGAGATCACCTACAACGGGAACACCCACGTGGGGTGTGTCATGGTCTCGAATACTCCGAACTGCCTACTCGTCGAGGAGTGGCTGGCCCAAGGCCAGGACCGCTGGTGCAACAACCTCCACTTTTCGGATGGTTCGTGCGAGTTCAAGCTGACCCCCCCCGCTCATCCCTGTGCGCTCCCGGACGAGTCCTGGCGTTGCGACGGAGAGGGGCACTGCCTGCAGTACAGCGAGGAGGAGATCTGCGACCTCGAGCTGAAGGCAATAGGTGGGCACTGCCAGAAAGATTGGCACTGTGGTCGTTGCATCAACAGCCTCGGCTACGGCGGAATCCCGTGCTGCAAGCCTCCCGAGGGCTACGTGAAAACCGACGAGGAGATCTGTGAGGACTTCATCGAGCAGAACGGCCTCTGCGCCGAGGGTTACGAGTGCATGGTCTACCCGGCCGGCAGCGATCACCCCGGTACCCCCTTCTGCGGGGGTCTCGGCTGATTCTCTCTAAAGCCGATCCTACAAGGGCGGCGCCGCGATAACATCAACGCGCCGCCCTTTTCTCTAAATGTTGTTAAGTTTGGAGTTTCTTTGTAGTATGTAGTCAACTATGCCTCGTTCCACTACAAAATCAGAATCCAAAAATGTTCCTGCTTTCCAGCGAAAGAGGAGCTTGGCTGCAAAGGCTCGTCGGCAGACGAAGCCTAGGACGGCTCTTGAACGACGAGAAGCTGGGATCCCTGTGGTGAAGCCGAAGAGGACGAGGAGGACTGTGAGGAGGTCGACTAGTGTTGCTAGTACTACTTCATTGTTTGGATCGTCGAGCGTGAGTTCGAGTTCTTCTACAGGTTCTGGCTCTCTTTCCGACCCGGATTACAGAGCAAAAATTGCAGCTCGTAGGGCTGCTTTGTCGGGTTCGACGAGTTCGAGCTCTTCGAGCTCTTGTGGGGGATTTGCATCGTTGAGTGCGGCTGAGGAGAAGTTCTCGGCTCCGATGTTGGATGATCCGTATGAATCTGAGTTGTCGTCCCAGGATTTTCGAGAAATGCGGGCGTGTGGGACGATTACAGATTTTTTTGATCAGGTTGATGTGGCGGTGGTGGACGTGCATTCTAGAATTTCGGTGGGGGATCAGTTGGTTTTTGAAACGATTGATGGGTTGTTTGAACAATCGCTTGATTCGATGCAAATGGATCAAAAAGATGTGGAAGTTGCGTATAGTGGGGATGATATAGGGATAAAAGTAAAAACAAAGCCCCGTAAAGGCGGGCAGGTTTATAAGGTTGTGTGATTCGCAATAAATTAACCAAAAAATATGTCAAAAAATAAATCGTACGAAAAAGGTTTTGGATTTGGACTGACGTCTGGGATTGTGACGACTCTTGGGATGATGGTGGGAATGATGGTTGGAACGGGTTCAAAAGCGGCGGTGATTGGTGCGATTCTTTTGATTGCTTTTGGGGATTCGTTGTCTGATGCTTTTGCGATGCATATTGCTGAGGAGTCGACTACTACTGAGCGAGGGGGTGGTCATGTTTGGAAGGCAACGATTTCGACGTTGGTTTTCAAGATTTTGTTTGCGATTATATTTATTGTGCCGGTTTTGTCGATGCCGTTGCTGACTGCTGTGATTGTGAGTATTGTTCTTGGGGCGGTTTTGATTTCGATTTTCAGTTTTTACTTTGCGTTGAAGCAAAATGCGCGGCCAATTCATGTTGTGTTTGAGCATTTGTTGATGATGGTTGTTGTTTTGCTTTTGACTTTTGGAATAGGAAAAATTGTTAGTTTTTATTTTGGTAACGTAGCTTGATGGAAACAATTTCAGTTAGAGCCAAGTATTTTTTTATAATATTTTTGATTTTGCAGGCGCAATTTTTGTTGGCGGAGTATTTTTCTGAAATGCGTCCGGAGCATTATTTGCCGATGTGGATTGATCAATATATTCCTTTTTGGTCTCATGCTATTTGGGTTTATATTTTTATTTATTATGGGGGATGGATTGTGGCTTTTTTTGGAGTAAAGAGTGTGGATATTATCAGGAAAGGAACGAATGCTGTTTTGTATGCAGTTTTGATGACTTTTCCGGTTTATTTGATTTATCCGATTTGGATGGAGCGACCTGATTTTGGGATTTTGACTGAGGGTTTTTCTGATAGGATTGTGATGATTTTGTGGCAGTTGGACAATGCTGCGAATGTTTTTCCTTCTCAGCATGCGGTTTTTGTTTTTATTATTGGAATGATGATGGCTTTGGCTTTTCCTAAGTGGCGGTGGCTTCTTTATGTGTATATGGTGATTGTTTGTGTTTCGATTGTTGTGTTGAAGCAACATTATGTGTGGGATATCGTCTCTGGGTTGCCGATTGGGTATCTGGCGTACTTTTTAGCTTTCAAGCGAAAGAAATTACTTATATAATCAATTTTGTATGAAAAAAATATATTTAGACAATGGAGCGAGTACGATGGTTGATCCAAAGGTTTGCAAAGCGATGCAGCCTTATTTTGAAGATTGTTACGGGAATGCGAGTTCTACTCATGAATGTGGGGTGGATGCGCATAGAGCGCTTTTGTTGGCGCGGGAAGCTGTGGCGAAATCTATTGGGGCAAAGGAGGATGAGGTGTTTTTTACCTCTGGAGGGACTGAATCGAATAATATGGCTTTGAAGGGTTTGTATTGGAAGGAAGTTGAAAAGGGTAGTGGCAAGAATCATATTGTGACGACCAAGATTGAGCATGCTTGTATTTTGAATACTTGTAAGTGGCTTAAGACTCAGGGAGGCTGCGTGACTTATCTTGATGTGGATGAGGAGGGTTTTGTTTCTGCTGATGATTTGAAGGCGGCTTTGCGGCCTGAGACTTTTGTTGTTTCTGTGATTCATGGGAATAATGAGATTGGGACTGTGCAGGATTTGTCTGTTCTTGGGGAAGTTTGTCGGAAGGCTGGGGTTTTGTTTCATACGGATGCGTGTCAGAGTTTTACCAAAATTCCGATTGGTGTTCGTAAGCTCCCAGTTGATTTGATGACTCTTAATTCACACAAAATTCATGGTCCGAAAGGTGTGGGAGCTTTGTGGATCCGAGCTGGAGTGGAGGTGACGCCTTTGATTCATGGAGGTGGACACGAAAAAGGGCTTCGAGGTGGAACTGAGAATATGCCTGGGATTGTTGGATTTGCTGAAGCTTGTAAAAGGGGACGCAAAAATAAGGTAAAGGATATGGTTAAGTTGAGAAATTATTTTATTGATGAGGTTTTGGAGCGAGTTCCAGGGGCTATGTTGAATGGGCCTCGTGATGATGATGGGAAAATGCGGCTTTGTAACAATATGAATTTTACTTTCCCTGTGGATGGGGAAATGCTTGGGGGGTATCTGAATGCAGCTGGAGTTTGTACTTCAAAAGGATCTGCTTGTAGTAGTAATGGGCATAGTGTGAGTCATGTGCTTGATGCGATTGGTCGATCCAATAAGGAGGCTGCGAATTCAATTCGATTTACTATTTCGAGGTTTACAGACAAAAAAGACCTCGATCATGCAATCGAGGTCCTTGTGAAGAGTGTTTCACGCCTTTCCTAGAGTTTTATCTCCTTTTTTCCATCCTACTGCACAAAGCTCTCCTGTTTGTAGAGCTCCTATTGTTCGGAGGATTTCATCGATGCTTCGTCCGATTTCGAGATCGTTGATGGTCATTGATTTGAGAATGCCGTCTGGGCTGATGATGAATGCACCTCTTAGGGCGATTCCTTTCTCAGGGATTAGAACTCCGTATTGTGCGCTGACTTCTTTTGTCATGTCGCTTAGGAGTGGATAGTTGAAGTCCCCGATTTCTTTGAGCCAAGCTTCGTGAGAATAGACGCTGTCTACTGAACATCCAAGGACTTGGGTGTTTAGATCTTCGAATTCTTTTGTTCGTTTGCTGAGCTCGATGAGTTCGGTTGGGCAAACAAATGTGAAGTCTAGTGGGTAAAAGAACAATAGAGTCCATTTTCCTTTGTAGTCTTCGAGTGAGAAATGTCGTTTTTCTCCTTTTAGGTATCCTTCTAGTTGGAAGGTTGGGGCTTTTTGGCCCACTTCTGCGAATTGAGGACAACAAGAGTCGTCACACTCGCAATCACAATCGTGACACATTTTGAATTGGTTAAATGATTTGGGTCGATTTAGTGGCTGCAGCCGCAACCTCCGCCTTCTTTGTCGCAGGCGTTTTTGCAGTCGCATCCACACATGTTGCAAGCGTTCTCGCAGTCACAGTTGCAAGAGTCGCACATCTTACAGTTTTCGCATTTGCAATCCATAGTATATTGGTTAGTTAATAGGTTTATTGAGATTCCCAGAATCCGTGCAAGTTGCAGTGTGCAACCGCTTTGTATTCTGGTTTGAAGGCTAGTCCTTCGAATATTGCTTCTGGCTTCGTTGTTGGGCTGAGGTCGGCTTTTTTTATGACTTTTTCTCCTTCGTAGATTTCGATTTTTGTGATGTAGTGGGCTTCGATCATTGGATGATCTACTGATCCAACATGAACGATTGTTTTTGTTTCGTCGCCTGAAATTACTGGTACGTGTTTTTCTTGAGCTTCGCCTCCAGTATATTCTTCGCCCATTTCGTGAATTGGTTCGAATTGGTCTTTGCCTACTCCGCATACTGGGCATTTCCAGTCTTCGGGGAGGTCTTCGAAGGGAGTTCCTGTTGCTGGATTGTAGATGTAGGCGCAGATTTTGCAGTATTGTTTTTGCATGGTGAGTGGGTTAGGAAGTTTTAGAACATTTTTTGCATTGACCGAGGATTTCAATGAAACCATCATTTACAGTGAAACCGTATTTGTCTAGATCCTTTTTGTCTATTTTGCAGCAGCAGCATGATGAGATGTCGACGATTTTGTTGCAGCATTTGCATATCAGGTGTCTGTGGGCCTCTGTGTGGCCGTCGTATCTGGCTTTGTGGTCGTTGCTTTTGTGTTTGAGTTTGATGATTTCTTCTTGTTTTTCGAGAAATTCGAGATTCCTGTATATGGTTGCGAGGCTGATTTTTGGGAGTAGGGGCTTTACCATCTCAAAGATTTCTTCTGCGGTTGGGTGCGTGTGAACTTTTCTCAACTCCTCGAGAATTATTTTTCGTTGTTTTGTCTGGCGTGTTTGTTGCATGCGTACTTATTGAGAATCATTTGCAATAAGAATTTATCATATGTTATACTCCGCACGCAAGTTTTTTTTAACTCTGTAATTTTAAGAATATGTTTGAATGGATTGCACAACTTGTGACTTATGATTTACTCGGACTGGAAGAAGGTTCGAATCTTGCGGTTGCCGTATGGTTTTTTGTATATGATGTGCTGAAGATTTTGATTTTGGTTTTTAGTGTGGTTTCTGTGATTGCGTTTTTGAGGACTTTTATGAGTCCTGCAAAACTGAAGAAATCTATGTCGAAGTTGAGATTTGGTTTGGGCAATCTGATGGCAGCTCTTTTTGGGGCTGTTACGCCTTTTTGTTCGTGTAGTTCGGTGCCGTTGTTTATTGGATTTATCAAGGCGCGAGTTCCTGTTGGGATTGCGTTTTCGTTCCTGATTACGTCGCCGCTTGTGAATGAAGTTGCTTTTGTGATTATGGGAGGGTTGTTTGGTTGGAAATTGGCTTTTATTTATGCTGTTAGTGGAATTGTTCTTGGAGTTTTGGCTGGTCTTGCGATTGGCGCTCTCAAGCTGGAAAAAGAAATTATTTTGGACAAAGACGGCGGTGAGGAAAAAAGAGTTGAGATGCAGTTCAAGTCTGGGCTGCGATTTCGTGTGAAATATGCGGTGGGAGATGGGCTCAAGACTTTGAAGAAACTATATCCGTATGTGATTGGTGGTGTGGCGCTTGGGGCTGTGATTCATGGGTATGTGCCGCAGGAGTTTTTTATGGACTATATTGGGCGGTATAGTTGGCTTTCTGTGCCTATTGCTGTGTTGGTTGGGGTGCCGATTTATGCTGGTTGTAGTACGGTTGTGCCTGTGATTTTTTCTATTACTGCGAATGGGGTGCCTCTTGGGACTTCGTTGGCTTTTTTGATGGCTGTGGCTGGGTTGTCTTTGCCTGAAGGGGTGATGTTGAAGAGGGTTTTGAGTTTTAAGCTTTTGGCTGTGTTTTTTGGGATTGTGGCTGCTGGTGTGATTTTGATTGGTTATTTGTTTAATTTTTTAACTTTATAGGAAATGATTTTGTCTGATAAGAAATTGCGTGAGATGATTAATAGTGGCGAGTTGGTTGTTGATCCGATTGGGCCTGAGTCTATTCAGCCGGCTTCGATTGATTGTACTTTGGGTGACCATTTTTTGGTTGTTGAAGATACTCATATGGATGTTTTGACGCTTGATGACGAGATTCAGTATCGAGAGATTGTTAGTGATTCTATTACGATTGCTCCGAAGAGTTTTGTTCTTGCGACTATTCAGGAGTATGTGGAGTTGCCTGCTGATCTGACTGCTTTTGTTGAGGGACGAAGTTCGATTGGTCGGATGGGGCTTTTTATTCAAAATGCTGGATGGGTCGATCCTGGATTTAAGGGGCGAATTACTTTAGAGATTTATAATGCGAATTCACTTCCGATAAAGCTGCAGAAGGGGCGTCGGATTTGCCAGTTGGTATTTGCGGCTATGGATCAGGCTACAGAGAATCCATATGATGGAAAATACCAAGGACAGGATAAGTCTGTGGGAAGTCGAGTCTTTAAGGATGTGGAGGCGGCTTAGTCGTCGCTCATTTCTTTTAGCCAGTTTTGCCCTAGGTCTATTGATCCTGCGTATTCGCGTAAAGCTGGGTCTGTGTTGATGTTTCTTGCTGTAGGGACTATTCCTTTTGGAGGCTTTATCGGTTTATTTCTTCTGAGGGGTTTTGAAGGATACTCTACTCCTTTGAGTCCTTCAAGAGCTTGTGCTGAGGCGTCTGCTAATTCTTCTTCGCTAGGTTTAGGGGCTAGCGCTTCTGCTTTTGCTAGAGTTGCTTCTGTCTGTTGTGAGAAGTCAGGATTGGCTTTTTCGATGTCAGATATTCTTTCTTGAGTTTCTGTGCATATACTTGAAAAATCTTCAAACTTTTGTTGGTAAGGATCAAAAATTTCTCTGGTTTTGGCTTCTTGAGCTAGTATTTTTTGGACTTGTTGTTGTAGTAGGAGAGTTTGATCTATTAAACTTGGCATGAAGACTGTTTGTTCTTCACGCATTTGAAGGTTTGTTTCGTTGGTGTCTTGCTCTGTGTTTGCAGCGTTTATCTGGGCTAATAGCTTGTCGATTCTGGCTGTTGTTGTTGCTCTTGAGAGTATTTCTTTTAATTTTGGACTCATTGTTTCTGCTGGGTCGGTAGCTTTTGTTGCTGGTTTTGCTGGCCTATTAGCTTTTGCTTTCATAAGTCTTATTTTTAAATAGGGTTTGCCTACTTTTTCAAAATCAAATCCTAGCAAAGTTGGATCTGCTTCGTTTAATTCTTGTACCTTCTTAATGAAATATCGGATCATTTTTATGGAAACTCCTGGATTTCTTTCTGATTGAAAAATTTCTTCGGTTGAAAAAGCTTCGTTTCTTTGTTCCCGTATCATTATTTCGTGGAATATAAATATTATCGATCTTTCGTTGAAAGAAGAGAGATGGTGTCCTATCGCTGTTCTTATTCTTTGGGTTAAACTTGAATAATATTCTGGGTTGTTCTCTGGGGTTTCGTAGGGTAGATCTTCTTTTCGGGAGAATATTGTGATTTCGGGCGTTTCCATATAAAACCTCTTTTGAGTTGTGCCAGTTATCACTAGGTTTATGTTTTCTGTTGTGTTTTCTATTGTTTCTTTTGTTCTTGCTAGTAGCTCGGAGAGTTTTTTGTAATTTGTTATTCCTATTTTGTTTCCGATTGCTTTTGTTGTTGTCTCTTTTCCTGTGGCGGATGCTTCTAATAAAGCTACCATAAATCTGTATCTGTCTGAGTCTTTTCGCGCTGCTGTACATGCCCATTTTTCTAATTCGGATAGAACATAAGCTTTGTTACAGCTGAATGGGTTTTCTGTTACTGTGTCGTGTAATGGAACTTTTCTTGAATAACTAACTGCTGGGTTTGAAGGTTCATATTTTTTATTTGTTGGTTTGAGCTTTATTCTTTTGGTTGGTTTTCCGTCTAGAGTTACTCTTTCTACGTTGTAACCTATCAAGGTTGGATGTTTCTGATTGATGTCTTCGATTTTGTCTATGGCTGTTCTTAATATGCTTTTTGTTAATCTTTTGTCTGGCGATTGTCTTTTGTCTAGTAGTTGGTTGGTTTTTTCGGTTATTTCTTCTATTAGAAGTGGGGTGTTTTGTATTGAATAGGGGAGAAGCACTTCTGTTATTGCAACGTTTAGTGCTGGTCTGTTTTTTGGAGAAGTTAGAGTTTCAATATGTCTCATATTCTTGGTCACTCTGGCTGTAAGTTTTTCTGATTTATTTACTGATAGTTGTTTTTGTTTGTGTTCTGCTATTAAACCTTTGCACTCTTCTGGAGATTTTAATAAAACTGTTTTGTAAGTTCCATCTTGGGTTTGCTCAATCTTAAAATAATCGGTGCTTATTGTTTTACTTAATCTTTTAAGGTCTGTTTTGCAGATTTGTATTGGCCATTTTTCGTTATCTTGGTAGCTTTCATGATAGTGAGCTTGGACATGTTTATCTGAAAATAACCCATTAGCTTCAATTGCTTTTATTGCTATTTCGTATAGGGCTTTTTGTTTTATTGATCCTGATCTTCTTAAAAGGTTGCTGAAGATTTGTAAAAGTTCTATGAGTGTTTTTTTTTCTTCTTCTGTTTGCGTTTCTTTGTTGGGTGGAAATGGAATTTGTTCGAGTGTTTTGGAATTTATTCCATTTTCTTCATTTGTTTTCATTCTTGGTATCCATTCATCCTTGGGTGTGTGGATTATGGTGAATTGTCGTGGACCTCTTCGTAGTGATGTTCCCAATGTGCTTATTTGATCTCTTAAAGCGTCTTTTGTCTCTGCTATTCCTGGATATTGTTCAAAAAGCGTTTCAGTTGTGGTGGGGGTCCCTGTTTCTACTCCATTTTTAAGTACTGCTAATATTAAGGCGTTTGTTGTCGTTAGTTTGCCTCCTTTTTTGCCAGGGTCGGGTGCTAAAATTTTATCGATATGTTCTAAAACTGGGGATTCCATTTATTGGGAGTGTGTGGCGTATTGTGATAATCAAGGGCGAAACTTTACCCTGTTTTACCTCTTTTGTCAACCCTGAAGATATGGTATAATGTTTAGATACTAATCTGTTAATAAAATGACTGAAAAGGGACCAAAAAAAAGACGGACTCTCGGTAAGATTTGGGGTGAAGCCAAGGAGAAAATGGGTGAAATTTTGCGTAAAGGAGAGGATTTTCGTGTTCGTAATGAGAGGATGGCTGTAGAGGAAGAGCGAATCCAGCTTCAGGAGGAGATGCATCAAGCTTTTCTTGAGGAAAAGGCTAAGGCAAAACCTGAGCTTATGGGGGAGATATGGGGGCGGTTGAAGGAAAAATATCCGCAACTAGAGCAGCAAACATATGCTGTTTTGGGATTGGATGATCCAGATGCGTATTATTTTCTTGAGAATTGTTCCTTGCAGACATTAAAAGAGCTCGGAATCGTGAGTCCTCGGGGGCATTTTACTTATTTGAATGTGCCTAGAAATTGGCAAATTGCGATTAAGAATAATCCAAAGATGAAGCAGTATCGTGATGCTTTGTTTGGGGTTCCTGATGAAGATTTGAATCTGGAGAGATTGTTTCATGAGGTTCGTTTGGGGATTGAGGATGTTCGGAAGCATTTGCTTCGTGAGGAAAGGGCTTTTGGAAGTGAGTTTTCTGTGGCTTTGGATCCGAAAGTTATGATGGCTATTTTTATTAATGAAATCGCGCCTGATCATATTGGGAGAAAAGGGCATAAGTTGAATGGTTTTCCGGAACAGGTGAAATTTACTCAAAAAGCTAGGATTGAGATTTATCGAATGATGATTGAGGCTGGTTGGCAGCCACAAAAAATGCCTGCGCAAAATGTAGTGGATAATGTGAATAAAACTAAAAGTTTTGGGATTGATCAGTTTACGAAACGAACGTCGGATGGTCTTTTTCAAAAGGCGTACAAGAGGCCTGAGTGGAATAAAAAAGGAGGAAGTTATATTGATGGTTTGATTCCTCGTGAGTTTGAAGAACAGGTGTCATTGCAGGATCAGGTGAAGCGGTCTTTGCTTTTGACTTATGCTAATTTGAGGATTTTTGATAATACGGTGGATAGTTATAAGCCGAAGTGGCGGAAGCCATTTCTCAAGGCTGCAATGAAGGCTACTGCTGAGCAAAAAATGAGGTTTTCGATTGCTATTGTGGCGGCGATGCACAATAAGGGGGCGAGGGCGTCTCTTGTGAGGAAGGCGATCAAGAAAATGATGACTGGGAAGTATAAGGATTTGGATGGGGCTAGAGAGCTGTTTTTGGGGTATATGAATCGGGCTGCGAGGACAGCTCTGTATACAAAAAGGACTGCGAAGCTTTATGATTCGCTCAAGATGATTGAGGTTTATAATGAACTTTCGAGTTGGGATCCTGAGAATGGGGTGGATTTTGAGAATCCTAGAAGGACTTTTGATAGGGAATTGGATGCGGTGAAGCTGAAGGATCTGGGGTTGCCGACTACTTATATGCCTGCGCCTACTGAGACTTTGCATGTGCCTTCTGGGCCTGAGGATTGGGATTATTTCCCTAGGAAAAATTTTAATGGATTTGATGTTTTGTATGTGCCGGTGAAGTACGAATATTTTGATGCGGAAAGGATGCTTCGAAAGGGGGTGGATATGGATCTTTTTGAAGAATTCCAGGATGAAAGTGGGTATTTCCATATTCCTCTTGGGGATGTCCGTCCAACGATCAAAAACGCAAATTATCTAGCTCAGTTGAGATAGAGTGTAGTGATTCCGCTGACGACAACCAAGAGTGCGGCTCCTTTGAGTATGAGGTTTTTGCGGTCGAGTTCTTCGTGGAGGCGGATGCTTGTGAAGAATGAGATCAGGATTGTGATTGCAAAGACAAAGAGCATTTGGAAGCCTTCTAGTGAAAAGACGAGGGCTACAGGTCCAAGTGAGATTGCCCAAATGTTGAATATGAATCCAATATTTCCGAGGTTTGTTGCGGTGAAGATTAAGGCTGCTGTTTTTTTGTTGAGGAGCGGGAGGGCTTTTTTTAGTTCTTTTCTGAGGTTTTTGTTTAGGAAAGGAGCGATGGTGATCGGGATTGCTGCAATGTATGTCCAGATGAATATATTGAAAAAGCTGAGTTGGTTTGTGAGGTAGCTGAGAATTACTGCTGCGATTGCGAAAGCTAGGCAGGCTCCGGCCATCGAGAGGATGACTTTTGAGAGTCTGAGTTTTTTTCCTTTTACTATGTGGATTGAGGCGAGAATTGCTCCTATTAGGAGTAGTCCGAATGCTGTGAGTTGGGTTGGGGGGAGTTTTTGGTCGATTGTGAACCAGGCTATTATCAATGTGAAGATTGGAACGAGGCTCCATAGCATGTTTATTCTTGTGACGTCTTCGTCTCTGACTGATCTTAGATAGAGAATGTTTCCGAAGAATGCGATAAATTCTGATAGGAATATGATTCCGATGATGTGGAGTGGTGGAATTACGAAATCAACAAATGGGATTATTAATAGGGCTGGTGCTCCTAACAATACGATAAAAAGCTGATACACCATTGGGTGTCCGATGCGGTTGCTTGTGACGTATTTGTCGAACAAGGTTCCTATTCCCCAGGACATGTTTGAAATCATTGCTAGTGGTACCCAGATCATTTGTTTAATTTAATTTTGTAGTAGTCCCAGACGATGGCGAAGACAATGAATATTGAGAGGATCAGCCATGTGATCTCTGGAGCGCCTTCTAGGATGGCCAGAAGTATAGCGAGGACTGCTGCGTGTGACCAGAGGATTTTGAGTGTTAGAAGTGAATTGTAGCTCTCTAGGCCTTTTTTGTGTGCGAGGAGTGAAGTCCCTCCAACTCCGATGAGTGCTGCTCCGACGAGTCGGGCCATGAGGGCTGGTTCTGTGATTTCGAATCCGAAGTATGTGAGAGTCGCTACTGGTGCTGCTATGAGTGGAATTGCGAATAGCATGTCGAGCACGAAATGTAGAATGAACCAGTATTTGAGGGATTGTGGGATTTTCATAAGGGGTGGGTTGATGGGGCTGATGGGATAAAAAAAGCCCCTCATTGTTGAGGAGCTTTGGTTCTTTGTCTTAGCAACACCCTTCTTTTGTTTCTCCAGGTTTACATTCTTTTCCACAGCAATGTTTGCAGAACATTGTTCCGATGACCATTACTACGGCTGCAACTCCTACTAGCAAGTAAACGATTGCTTCTACTACAGGCATTCCGCCTAGGAGTAGATAAACAACGTCTAAGTTCATGTCTAGGAAATATCCTAGACCAACTAACCCCCAATTCAGGCCGCCCACTACCAATAGTACAGTGACTATCCAGTGTAGAATTTTCATAAAAGTTTGGTTAAAAACTACTTTTCCCAATCTTAGATGAGGGTTGGGGGGGAAGGGAAGTGTGTGAGGTGGACGGGTGAAGAGTTTGTGGTTTGTGTTTAGGTTTTGGCGGTGGATGGGGTAGGGGAAACTCCTCTATTTTGACATTTATTGTTTTTTGACATACCTTGTTGTTGTTTTTTTAAAAAAATCTATTTATGGAAAATGATTCTGATGTTGTTTCTGGGGCTGACAAGGGGCCTTTGAGAAATGTTGTGTTCGTTGATCCTTGTGTTATTACTGGGCACATGGGTGTTGCTAATGGGACTAATACTGTGTTCTATTTTGTTGGGAATTGTAATGATGCTATTACCCAAATGTTGGAGCTTGGTTCTGGGTTGGATGCTGTGGCTGCTACTCCTATAGTTGCGCAGGGTGGATGGGATATGGAGAGGTGTTATGAGTATCCGGGTCTTGAGTTGATTAGGCAGTTTGGTGAGCGGTTTAAAACTGTGCTTTGGACTCATTTTGCAGGGCTTTCTGATGATAAAATAGCTGCTAAAGCTGCTAAGGCTGGTGTGGACTATGTCAAATTAAGTGATGGTGATCCTTCACTTTCTGCTTTGCAGGTTTTGGATGATGCTCTTTTTGGTGAAGAGAGGGAGGTTGCTTAGTTTCCCTATTTACTATGAGCTTTTGTCGCAAGTTGTCCGCATGCAGCCTTGATGTCTTGGCCGTATGAGTATCTTTGGGTGACGTTTACGTCTTCTTCTTCAAGGATTTCTTTGAATCTTTGGATGGTTTGGGGGGTGGAAGGTTTGTATGTGTCGGTTGGGTTGTATGGGATGAGATTGACCATGTAGAGGTGTTTGTTCATCAAGAGGGCGAGTTCTCTGGCGTTTTCTTCGGAATCGTTTTCGTCTTGGATCAAGAGGTATTCGAACATGACTTTGCGGTTTGTGTTTTCGATGTAGTCGTCTACGGCTTCGAGGATTTCGTGGAGTGGATATTTGATGTTGCTTGGCATTAGTTTTGTTCGGAGAACGTCGTTTGGAGCGTGGAGTGAGATTGCTAGGTTGAGTTCGAGGTTTTCGTCGGTTAGATTGTCGATGCCTTCGATGATTCCGCATGTTGAGATTGAGATTCGTCTGGCTCCTAGGTTGAAGATTTTTGGGTCGTTGAGGGTGCGGATGCTTGAGATGACTTGATCGTAGTTCATGAATGGTTCGCCCATTCCCATGTATGTGACGTTTGTGATTTTTTCGTCAGTTTTGTGGAGGAGGCGGGCAAAGAATACGATTTGTTCGAGGATTTCTTCGGCTGTTAGGTTTCTTATGAGTCCCATTTTGCCTGTTTCACAGAATGTGCAGGCCATTGGGCATCCGACTTGGCATGAGACGCAGATTGAGTTTCTTGATGAGTCTGGTGTTGATGATTTTGGGTTTTTGTGGCGCATGAGGACGGCTTCGACTTTTTTGCCGTCTTGGAGAGTTATGAGGGCTTTTGTTGTTTGGCCGTCTTTGCTTGATTGCTGGGTTGCTTCTATTCCGAGTGGGCAGTCTTGTTTGAGTTGGTCTCTTAGTGGTTTTGGGAGGGTTTGTGCTTGGTCCCAATCTTCGATGAGGTCTTTGAATATAGCTTGTTTGACTTGAGTTAGTCTGAAGCTTGGTTGGTTCTCTAGAATTTGTGTGAGCTTTGAAAGGTTCATTTTGTGGGTAAAATTGCGGTTAGGTTATAGCAGAAAAAAGGGTGTTGTACCAGGGGAGGGGGTGTTTTGGCGGATGGGCTTTGACAAAACTGTATATGTGGGTGTAAGATTTTCTCCTGCTTTATAATTAATCTAATTATGTCTGAATCAAAAGAAGCGCTTCCAGAAAGACATCCTATTTATGAAGGAATCCCTGAGGTTTTTTTGAGGGAAGGGAATAGTTTGTTTTGCTTGACGTATACTGTGGCTGGATTTGCAGATCCTTCGTTTACGGATGCACCAGAAGGGAAATTGGAAGTTGAGGTGCAAGGCGGGTGTTATTATTTGCCTGAGGAATGGGCTCGAGAACTTAAGTCTGGAGATAAGTTGACAGTTCTTTGTAGTGGAAAACCAGCTCATGTGAATTTGGCTACTTCTCATAGAGTTATGAGACCAGATGGCGCTATACATGATTTTTCAAATTCTATTGCGATTCATCCTACTGCTTTGATGTATGGAAGGGCGTGGGAAGAGTCAGGGAGTGGAAGCATAGAGGATTGTTTTGATTTGCTTTGTAAGTGGTATAAAGATATGCCTGCTCAGGGAGAGTTGGTGTTGGCTGCAATGAGGTATTGTTTGATTCCTTTGATTAAGGAGTCTGGTTGGGCTGAGGCGTGGGCGAAGAGTTGGGAAATTATTAGAAGTCATTTTGGTGAAGAGGGGAGGATTGTTGATTTCTGGAATGAGTTGCAAGAGGGGTATAATAGTCCTATGTAGAGGGGTAGGATTTGCCAAAATACTTCTAAGTTTGTATAATATTACTTAGTTTAATTTTCCATATATATTTTTAACCCCATTTCTTATGGAAGTATCTATTCTGGTTGCGAAAATTATCGGTTTGTATTACGTCCTTGTTGGGCTAGGGTTGCTCCTTAATGGCGCTTATTACCGAAAAGCGTTTAGTAGTTTGGTGAAAGATTCTGGATTTATGTTTTATGGAGGAATGATGTCGTTGCTTGCAGGATTTTTGATTGTGAATTATCACAATTTTTGGGTGAATGATTGGACTGTGATTATCACGGTTTTTGGTTGGTTGGCTTTGATCAAGGGAGCTTTGCTCTTGTTGGCACCAAATTTTTTCACTGGTTTCAATAGTAAGATTTTCAAACATTCGGTTGTTCTTGGAGTATTTGTTTTGCTCTTGGGATTGGTGTTTGGGTATTTTGGTTTTTGTTTGCCTGAAGTGATTGAAGTGATTGATGTGATGTAAGTAAAAAAAGATTTTTTAAAAACTGGTAGGCGTTGTTGCTTGCCAGTTTTTGTTTTGAGGGGGTTGGACGAAACGGGTGTTTTGATCTAGGATCACTGCATATGGCAAAATTCTATACTTATTTAGCGAGGTGTGGGGATGGGACTCTTTATACGGGGTATACTGTTGATTTGGCTGAACGTGAGGCTGTGCACAATGAAGGGAAGGGGGCTCGTTATACTCGGGCTCGGTTGCCGGTGAAGATTGTTTATAGTGAGGAATTTGGGACCAAGTCTGAGGCGATGAAGCGTGAATATGAGATAAAGTGTTTGTCAAAGAGGGATAAGGAGGGGTTGGTTGGGTGAGGATTTCTGTGAGATTAGGGGAATGGGTTTTGTTGTGCTAGGTTGTCTTGTATATGACTGATCGATTATTGCACGCAGGAGATATCAGAAAACTCTTTCACAAGGAGCCCGAGGCTTATGATCCAAAAATTGGAATTGAAGTTGAAAAAATAGGTTTGTACTATGAAAAAAGTTCTCCTCCCACTTATGGTGGTCGAAGGGGGTATCTTGCCGTTTTGGGGGCGCTTTATGAACAATTGGGTTGGGAAATTGTTCAGCAAAAAGGGAAGCAAATTACCTCGATGAAGAGGGGCGGAGCTTATTTGCATTTAGAGTCAGATGGACGTATTGAGTTAGCTGGTAGTCCGCATGATTCAATTCATGATTTAGCGAGGGAAATGCGTATCCATCAAAATGAAATTGCAGAAATATCGAAGATGTTTGGGATTATCTGGATTGGCTGTGGTTATCATCCGTTTGTAAAAAGTGCGGATATTCAAAGTATTAGGAGTGATCGTAAACGGATTATTTTGGATTATTTTAAGGCTAGTAAAAAAACATCTGGTAATGATTATGGAGTAGCGTGGGAAATGAAAGCATCAGGCATTCATGTGAATTTGGATTATAAGGATGAGGAGGATTTTGCTCTTAAGAATCGTGTTTTTACGAGGTTGTCGCCAATTATTACTGCGATGTTTGCGAATTCTCCATTTAGTAAAAGGAAGTTTTCTGGTTATATGAGTTTTCGTTCGCATGTAGCACATAACAATGCTTTGCCGCAGTTTGATATCCCACAAGATCTTTATGAGTCGGAGTATGGTTTTGACTCTTGGATTGATCATTTGGGGTCGTTGCCACTTCTTATGATCCATCGTGATGATAATTGGTTGCAACCTAATTGTACTTTTAGCGAATTTTTGAAGAAAGGCTTCGATGGGCATTCTCCTTGTATGGAGGATTTTGAATTTCATATGAAGAGTGCGTGGAAAGATATCAAATCTAAGTCGGTTATTGAGTTGCGTTTTCTCGATAGTTTGCCTCCAAATCTGGTTCCTTCGGCTGCAGCTTTGATAAAAGGATTAGCTTATGATCAGGGGAATCTGCGTCTTTTAGACGAGATGACAAAGGTTTGGTCCTATGAAAATTTTATGAATCTACGTCATGATGTGGCTAAGTATGGTTTGCAGGCTACTTTTGATGGTGAGCCTATCTTGGATCTTGCGAAGAAATTGATTGAGATGTCAAAAAGTGGTTTGAAGAGTAATAGAATTCGAGATATTGAAAATAACGATGAAAGTTTGTATTTGCAGGATATCGAGGACTTTGTCTTTATAAAAGAAAAATCTCCAGCAGAATGGTTGGTGGAAAATTGGATGGGGAAATGGAGGAAAAGTTTTTATCCTGTGTTGGACTGGTTGCAGTATTAATTTGGGTTGGTTATTTGTTGAAGTGTTTTGGCTAAGGATTGTGGTTTTTTTGCAGATTTGCTATGTTTTGGTCTAAATTAACCCAAAACTATGGATAACCAAAAAACTATGGAGGATGCTCCTAATCCCATTCCCCAGTCGCTTGATTCAATATCTGGTGCTAATGGGGTGGCTTTAAAACAACCAAAAAAAAGAAAGGGGGGAATTGTATTTATTGTGTTGTTTCTGGTGGGTCTTGTGGCTGGAGTCTTTGTTTATATGTTTTTCTTTAAGGCAGACCTTGTTCGTTATACGAGCGAAGAGAATGGATATAGTTTTATGTATGATGCTAATAAATATGAGATTTTAGAGGGCGGTGTTGATTGGGCTGTTAATCTTGAAACGAAGATGTCGATTAGAGTAGACAAAGGGCTTTATGAGTATTTTCTGATATATGATGATAGCGAGAATGGTAGAATGATGCATGAAATACAATTAAAAGTAACTTCTGATCAGCGTGATGATGCTTATGAGGATATTTTTGTTCTTGATGGGGAGGAATTTTTTTTACTTGGGGGTGATATGTTGTTTACTGCTGATGATGGTGTCGAAAGGATGGCTTCATTGAGACATTTAAGTGGTGAACATGATGGTAGAGAGTATTACATTCATTGTATGTTTTATAGGCCTGAGATGTGGGATACGTTTGTTGATACTTTTGTTTTTGAATAGAGCTCGGGTCGGATGCTCTCGCATTCCGCTCTCACGAGCAGGTTGAAAACCTGTTAGCACCTTTGGCGCTACCAGTTTTTCAATGGCTCCCCAGGCTGGATGCTGTCCGAACGTGGTATACGTTATTATAGTGGAGCTCCATTGTGGAGGATGTTTTAACTGGGGATTACCTTATTTAGACTTGCTTCTTTCCTTCTTTTTTCAATTTGGGGTAGAGGTTTATTACCAAGCACAGTATTAAATATAAATACAAGATGTCTACCCCCACGTGGAAAATCAGTTGGGGGATTGCATCTGCCAATCCATATGTTTTATATCCGATAAAAAAACCATTGTCGCTGAAAAGATTGTTGATCCCTGGTAAGAACAAGGACATGAAATACTAGAATATTTTTGCTGTGATTGGTATTTCGCATGGACCTCCAACACACGCGAAATATGTTTTCGTTGTGTATATCGCGTTCATTAAAAGCACTCCAAATAGGAATGTTTTGAACTTTGTTAGTTTAAAGAATCTTTTCATTTTCATTGTTTTTTTTTAAAGAAAAACTCAATTATTGAGTATACGAAGTTTTATTTCCTTCAATTACTGCAATATTCAACCAAATCAGCATTGTCAGAGCCAGTGTCACATATATTGTCTTCTTGAGAAACAATGCTTATATCCCATTCGCTATTCGTTTTTGTTAGTAGATAATTAAATCCACTAACTCTTACAACACGATATTTGTCATCAGAATCATCAACAACATAATAGGATGTTCCTATGGAGCATTCTGGAATATTATGTTCTACACAGTATTCACTAATTTTTTGAATAATTTCTGCGGTTTCTTCAGGTTCTTGTGAGGACTCTATTGCATTAGGGGAATCTGCTGAATCATATTTATCTTTTGCATTGTCTATCATGATTTTTATTCTGTATAGCATCTCTGCAACTTCTTGACGGCTCATGGATTCTGCAGGGTAGTAGTGATTGTATGGTAACCCAGTCTCGGAATAGGTTTTATATGAAACGTGTTCAAGCCCTAAAATGTCCATATCTAGAGCTGCATATGCGTATTTGAAGTACCATTCGCTTGATTCGATATCTGCCCAATCCCATCCACCATCAAAAGAGTATTCGTCGACATTGAATGATTCCATAGCCATTTTGATCGCTTCAACTCTATTTACACATTGTCCTGGTTTGAATGTTCCATCTGGATAGCCTTTAATTATTCCTTCTGCGCGTCCAGCTATTACATAAGGGGCGTACCATTCATTTTTAGACGTATCTGGAAAAAGTGTAGTGTTGTCTTCATAAGATTCTACGTCTATTTCTTGCATTTCCATAAGTAGCTTTAGCATTTCTACACGGTTGACACACTGTTTTGGTTTAAAAGATCCATCTGGATAACCATTGATCACTCCGTTTTCAGACATCCATGTTATGCTGTTTTCATAGGATGTATTGTCGTCTACATCACTAAAGGCTAGTGCGATTTGTGATGTAAATTGCATGACAATAATAATGCTTATTATTATTTTCTTCATATTATTGAAGTTATTAAATATTCAGAATTGCATCTCTTAATATATCATATGTGTATTTATGTGAAAATGTAATGTACGGCACTTTATTCTAATGGGAAGGCCCAGTCTAGTTGAGAAAAAGTTGAGCAATCTACTTCAGTTGACTCTATTTTTCCAGTTTCTGAATAAGTAGACCAATCTTGTTCATAACATTTGCATTGTCCGCATTGTCCAAGACAATTATATGATGTTGAGCCTTCTTTGATATCGCTAAATAATGTTCCATCACAGTTACAATCAACTCTATAATTGGAAGTCCCTTCATATCCACAAGCTTCTGAAAATGGTTTTAAGATAGGCGTAATTACTGACTGCTTCCAAAAGAATCTGCCATTTGACGTTACAAGTGAAATTATTATTACTACGACTAAAATGACAATGATTGATAGTGAGATTTTGTGCCACTTTTTCATGTTTTTGAGGTTATCGATGAATTATCTATATTTCTTCTGAGGAATATTTCAACTAACAACTGCTTATATAAACTTATATACTATTACATTTTTTTTGCAAGGAACCTCCTGTAATCTAGGCTAATGGTTCTTACAAGGTTAAACGACAATCAACCCAAGATTATTCCTCAAAACATCCAACTCCAGAATTCTAAAATTATAGACTAGCGGAAACGAAATCACATTCAAACCAAGTTCGGACAGCGTCCAGTCTGGGGAGCCACGAAGTTTTTTGGCTTGTTTAAAACAAAAACCGAGCTAAACCAAGTTCGGACAGCATTCAGTCTGAGCCAGAAAAGTTACGTGAAATTCACAATACTCCTACAAAATCTTGAGCAGCTTCTCTTCGGGCCCAATATACATCATCGATCTTTTCTCCAGACCGAAGATCATCCCAATACTTTTTGTCCATTCTCCCCTCAGATATTTTGAAATAAAGCTCTTTAATCATTTTGGCTTTTTCAGCTAGAGCGGGCTCACTTCCTATATGTTTTAATACCTCCTCCTGATTTTGCATTAAAGCTTTAGCCATATCTGCCTGATCTTCGTTTATCCCTCCATATTTACCATATGCACTTGGATGTCCAATGGGTCTTGGACCGCCTCCTTTTCCAGATATTATTGCCTCCCTGCCATGCATTCCATATAACGACTTATAATCATCACCGTGAGCCCTTTTCCCCCATTTATCGTTGTCATCATCTATTCCTCCATAATGCATATCTATGCGATGAAACAACTCATGATCGAATACTCCTCTAGTAGTGCTTATAGCTATATCCTCACTTCCATGAAAAGCATACCCACCTGCACGAATTTGCTCGCCCCCAAAAAGATTCTCCTCAAAACTAGAAAATATATATATTTTCTTCAGCCCACTTTTTTGTATGAGAATCCTTGGATACCTTTCTGTTTCTATAAATAGCAGATTTAACATTCCATCAATGCCCGAGACTGAAAACTTCTTGCAGTCTATTCCTGATTTGTTCCAGTCTTCTGTTTCAACTTCTATCCCATATTTTGATTCGAATAGTCTTTCTTTTTCAGCTATCCCTAAAACTTCTTTTCCAATTAAATAAATTTTAGACATTGAATCTTTTGAAAGTCCTGAGTCTACAATAAGATTTTCTTCAAATATATGATATTGCTCTGCTGTTTTTATTTCTTTTTTAATATATTCCATATATTGGAATTCAGTAAGGTGGGGGGCTTTCGCTCTTGCCTCCTTAAAACTTCCAAAGCTCTTGCCATCTGACCCAACCATGAGAACATTTCGCCCCTCAGTTTTGTAGAGTACTATTGTTCCATCCTTGTTGTACATATCACACTCTTTTTCTGTTTGAATTTTTATTAAAGTTCCATCTTCTCTGTATTCTCTGGATGATAAATACATCCCGTATTCATCATTCTCCTGAATATGTTTCTCATTTCCATTGGGATAGTAAGCTGTCATTCTTTTATTAACACCTATAGAAGTATATTCAGAAAAGGATTCTTTTGCCCTAGAGTTATATGTAATTGTTTTCTGTGGAATCCTATCTGCAGCGTAATAGTAGCTAAATCCATTATTATATCTAGGGTCACTTACTTCCCTTATATCTTCCCCTGTCTCTTCGTCAAAAAGCACTCTTGTACTACACTCCTCCTCCAGTTCTAAGTCCTTTTTTTTAAGTACTCCAATCTCATTTATAATTTCCAAATACTGAGGAATTATAAGCAAAGATATTTCATTTTCAACTCCATTTAGTACTTTATTCCTGATTATTTCTTTTTGATAATCAGGGAGCATTTCGTCCTGATCAAGAGTCTGCTTTAGAGTCCTTTCTAGCTTTTTTATTTCTAGCGGTACTCTTATCCATTCCTTAATGCTTTCTGGTTTTGGCTCTTTATCAACTCTTAAAACCCCCTCTAGACTAACTGAATATTTAACTATTTTGCCTTTTCTCTCTATTGAAAATTCTAGTCGATTATTACCCCTGGCTAATATTTTTGTATCTGGAGTAATGAACTCTTTTAAATCAGGTCTTTCCTCTATTTTCTTAAGGATTTTTTTGTAATTTTTTATTACTTGCTCATTTGCACCAATTGGAATTAACACCTCTATTGCTTCACCAAAAAGAGTCACCTCCTGCATAGATGGGTTGAATAATATTTTTTCATCTTTTTCCCTACTCATCCCCAAAAATTCTTTAAAATCATCGTACTCATGGATATCATTATCCTCAAAGATCTGAGGATTCGCTTTTCTAACCTCTTCATAAATACTCTTTAGCTCTTCATCTGATATTTGTAAGTCCTCAGAATACTTGAACTCTCCATCTTCATCTCGATCAAGCTTGATTTGCCCTAGTATTGAGGACTTTAGGACTATCAAGGCCTCTGTTTTTTTCTCATCAAGGCGGCTTAATTCTTCAATCCTATGATCTAAGGATTGCTCAATCTGGCCTTCGAATGCATCTATATGTTCGGGAGAGTTTGCCATTTTTATATATTTTTTATTTCTTCCTCAAGAGCAGAAAGCTGGCCACGATCCCTATTACGATCTTTCTTTTCCTGGAACTTGTTTATTCCTCTTGAAACAAGCTTAAGAAGCCTTATCTGGCTTTCTTTTTTCTGGATAGATTTTTGTAGCTCTTCTTTGTCCATACTTGTAAAAAAATATCTTATAATTATACCATAAAACAACCACTAGAGGCTAATAGTTCTTTGCGCTAAAATTCTGGATTAAATAACAACTAAAAAGACAAATGTAATCCCTCAAAAAACATTCGGATAGCGTCCAGTCTGGGGAGCCAGAGCTTTCTTGGCTTACAAAAGCCAAATTTCGCATATTCTATTTCAGGCAGACCAGACGTATCCGAACCTTTTTGATGCAATTTTTTGACTACAATTATTGTCAAATAAGCTCCTAGAATCAGAAAAACAAGAGAAAATCTGAGAAGACAAATATAATTACACACCCCTAAGCTTTAGGGCCGAAGGTCACGTCCAGCCGCCTAAGCCATTGAAAAATAGATGGAAGCAAATCTAAAGAAACTCAATGTTATCAAGCAACCTCCTTTTCTTCAAAAAGAGCTTTATCCAAAGACTGCAACACAGAACCAGGACCTCCATCCTTTTTCACATCAAAATACCTCACCCCAGAAGTATCCGCAGCACTAGAGATCTCATCATCAAAAACACCGGCAGCATGAGTCCAGAGCAAAGTCCTAACTTGCCCACCAAATTGCTCAAGCAATTCAAGACCAGGGAATTCATAACATCTCTCCATATCCCATCCCCCTTGTGGAACAAAAGTAGTAGCAACAACCCCATCCAAAGCAGACCCAAGCTCCACCATCGCTCTAATAGCATCTGCACAAGTCGAGGTATAATAAAACACAGTATTCGTTCCATTAGCAGAACCAAGGTGACCAGTCACAACACAAGGATCAACAAACACAACATTCTTCAAAGGCCCCTTGTCAGCCCCAGAAGCAGAATCATCATTATTTTCCATAATAAAATTTTAAAAACAACAAAAGAATATGTCAAAAAATCTCCACATCATTCACCATCACAACATCCACTAACCACTAAAGTTCTAATTTCGTCCAGTCGACTGAGCCACGAAGACTTAACGGCTTAATCTAGCCGTTTTTCAGCAACCCCACGTCAGAGAATTATAGATATAAATAGTGCAAACCAAAACGAGAAGAAATAATAATAGATGGTAGTATTTCAGGAACAGTTGAAAATTAACCCCACTTGTTACCAAAAGACCTTTGTTCTATACTCAAAAGGTAATCTAACCCACTCACAATGATAAAAAACATCATTCTAACAATCTCCATTCTGTTGAACGTAACAATCCTAGCATTCGCAATTTGGACCTATATAATGTTCAACCAAGGAATGTTTAGTTATGCAATGACTAATATAGGTGTGTCACAACTTTGTGCAGACGGGGTGAACTTTGAGGATGAAAGCCAAAACGAAGCGGCAAAAAAATGGTGTGAAAAATTGACCAAAGCTATGGAAGCCCCTTCAGTAAAAGAACAAGAAAAGGTCGAAAAAAATGAGGAAGTTGAACCAGTCCAACAAACTGAAGAAACCGCAGAAATTATTCAAAAAATTAGTGAATACTGTGTAGAACATAATATTCCAGAATGCTCCATAGGAACATCCTATTATGTTGTTGATGATTCTGATGACAAATATCGTGTTGTAAGAGTTAGTGCATTTAATTATCTACTAACAAAAACGAATAGCGAATGGGATATAAGCATTGTTTCTCAAGAAAATAACATATGCGAAACCGGTTCTGACAATACTGATTTAGCCGAGTATTGTAGTGGTAGTGAAGTTTAGTGATTCCTTCCATGGAGACAAATCAAAAACAAACGTTTCTAAACACTCTTAGTAGTAGTGGTTTCGTTGTAATTTCTGGGTGATCGCGATTAGCAAAAACGGCTTATTTGAGCCGTTTAATTTAGTCTGGCTCCCCAGACTGGACGCTGTCCGAACCTTTTATGATAGGGCCACTAGTGGATATGTTTAGAACTGATTTGAGGGGAGAAGTTATAAGGAGGGTGAATCCCCTGGATGAGCAATTGTTCTGTGGGTCTTCGGCGTGTGTGGTTTTAGTTGTTTTGATTACTCTCATTAAGGGTAAAACCTAATATTTCTCCGTTTTCATAAACAACCTTAACCAATCCTTTCTTAACAAGGTTTCTTAGAGCTTGGTCCCATTCTTGTAGTTCTTCTTCTGTCATGTTTTTACTGTATCATTTGAACCTTAAATAAAACTTAAATTTTTCTCAATTTTTCCATAATCACAGACGTTAGAACTTTTTGGAGGGGTTTTGGGGCTTTTCACCATGTTTAGCCCCTCTCTCTCTTTTGACTCACTGTATTATTTGTAAGTAGGTTTATTTCGTATAAGATCTAGTTGTACGCCATAACAAAAAGCCCCAAGTTCCAAATAGCATTTTCAGTAGCAGATAGAGTTTAAAGTAGAAATTAACACATCACTGAGTCAACCTCCTGTAAATCAAGTCACCTTAACTTACAATCT